>Ga0070741_10000003_pt1 | contig 888389 bp, 764 predicted proteins | sample Coa_R1_4_FD_66440 | JGI IMG/M metagenome (GOLD analysis project Ga0070741, IMG submission 66440) | Surface soil microbial communities from Centralia Pennsylvania, which are recovering from an underground coalmine fire - Coalmine... | ecosystem: Environmental > Terrestrial > Soil >...
TTCTTCACGGGCTATCGTCCGCAGTTTTACTTCCGGACGACAGACGTTACTGGTGTCGCGCACCTGCCGCAGGGCGTGGAGATGGTGATGCCCGGCGACAACGTGCAGATGGAGATTGAATTGATTGCGCCTATTGCCATGGAGAAGGGCTTGCGCTTCGCGATTCGCGAAGGCGGCCGCACCGTCGGCGCCGGTACTGTTTCGGAAGTGGTGGAGTAGCCCTGGGTACGCACGCCTCCGGCGTGCTGCTGCAAGGCTAAATGATTTGAAGGAGAAGCACGCCGGAGGCGTGCGTACCCAGATGCTGAACGAAAAAATCAGAATTAGGCTCAAGGCTTACGATCATCGCGTGCTGGATCAATCGACGACGGAAATTGTCGAGACGGCAAAGCGAACCGGCGCGCGCGTGGCTGGGCCGATTCCGCTGCCCACGGTAAAGAATAAGTGGACGGTGTTGCGTTCGCCGCACGTCGATAAGAAGTCGCGCGAGCAGTTTGAAATCAGAACGCACAAGCGCCTAATGGACATTCTCGATCCGACACCGCAGACGGTTGATGCCCTAATGAAGCTGGATCTTCCAGCGGGTGTGGATGTGGAAATTAAAGCGTTCGGAAAGCAATAGCTGAAATGATTAACGGAATCATCGGCAAGAAAGTTGGCATGACGCAGTTGTTCGCGCCTGATGGCACGGTCACTCCGGTGACAGTCATCAAGGCCGGCCCATGCGTCGTCGTGCAGAAGAAGAGCGCCGGCGGCAAGGATGGTTACGACGCGGTGCAGCTTGGACTAGTTGAAGATCGGCCGATCAAGCTGAAAAACGTGAACAAGCCCATGCGCGGCCATTTTGAAAAAACCGGTGGCGGGATCCCGCCGACGCGAATCCTGAAAGAATTTCGCTTGGCGGCGTCGGATGACAGCACGAATGTTGGCGACAAGATTCTCGTGGATCAGTTTGCCGACGGCGATGTTGTTGACGTGGTGGGAAAGTCAAAAGGCCGCGGCTTTGCCGGCACCGTCAAGCGTCACAACTTTAATCGCGGCCCCGAGTCGCACGGTTCGATGAACGTGCGCGCACCGGGTTCGATTGGCGCGTCGGCTTTTCCTTCGCGCGTTATCAAAGGTAATCGCTCTTCGGGTCACATGGGCGATGTTCGCGTCACGATTAAGAGATTGACCGTTGCTCGCGTGGACGCGGAAAACAATTTGTTGATGATCAGAGGCGCTGTGCCTGGCGCAAACGGTAGTGTCGTCGTCGTAAAGAAAGCGGCGCGACAAGGCAAGAAGTAGATAGAAACAAAACCCGACTTTGTTTCCGGAGGTTCCCTTATGCCAACAACCAAAATACTGGATCTGACCAGCAAAGAGGTTGGCGACATCGAATTACCCGACGTGGTGTTTGATGTTCCGCTCAATGAGCCCCTGATTCATGAAGCTGTGCGAAGCTTTCTGGCGAACCGGCGCGCCGGGACTTCGGCAACGAAGACCCGCGGAGATGTTGAAGGCGCTGGACGTAAACTTTGGAAACAAAAGGGCACCGGCCGCGCGCGCATCGCGAGTTTGCGCTCACCGCTGTGGAAGGGTGGCGGCAACGTGCACGGACCACAGCCGCGTGATTGGTCGTACAACTTGCCGAAAAAGATGCGCAAGCGCGCCATGTGTTCGGCGATTTCTGAGCGGCTGCGCGAGGGCAATCTAATCATCGTCAACGACTGGAATTTGGAGCATCCGAAAACCAGGGAGTTCATCAACACGCTCGGCAGTTTGAAGCTGAGCGGCAAGACCTTGATCGTCGATTCGCTGAAGAACACGAAACTGATGCTTGCCTCGCGCAACGTGCAGACGGCAAAAGTTGTGAACAGCTATGGCGTGAACATTTATGATCTGGTGAATCATCAGAAGGTGGTGTTGACGCCAAAGACGGTCGAAGAGCTGACCGATATCTTGAGGCCGCGGGCGAAGGACGACGCTGAGAATTATCACTCGCGTCCGCACGACGGCGAGGAGCGGCCACCGCGTCGCATGCCGAAAAACAGAGGAGCGGCAGTCTAAGCAATGCGAACCGTTTGGGACATCATCAAGTCGCCGGTAATTACCGAGAAGGCGCTGGTGGCGAAAGAAGAGACGCAGGATCGCCGGCAGCTTCTGACGTTCCGCGTCGATCGCCGCGCGACCAAGCCGGAAATTAAGAACGCCGTCGAGACGATCTTCCAGGTGAAGGTCGATCAAGTGCGCACCGCCCAGTACATGGGCAAGATGGCGCGCCGCGGACGCACCGAAGGCCGCAAGCCTTCGTGGAAGAAGGCGTTTGTGACCCTGAAGCACGGTGAGAAGCCGGTTGATTACGGCGAAGCGATCTAGTAATTCGACTTTCGCAATTCGAATTTCGAAATAGTTGATATGGGAATCAAGAAACTAACACCGACATCGCCGGCGCGGCGCTATCAGACCTATCTGACGCGCGACGAATTGACTGTGGGCGCGGTGCCTGAGAAGTCTCTGCTCGAGCCGAAGAAGCGCATCTCGGGTCGCAACAACGATGGCCGGATCACGGTGCGTCGTCGCGGCGGCGGTCATAAGCGTTTCTATCGCGTGATCGATTTCAAGCGCGACAAGGACGGCATTCCCGGACGCGTGACGCAGATCGAATACGATCCGAATCGCTCGTCGAACATTGCGCTGGTGACTTATTTGGATGGCGAGAAGCGTTACATCATCGCGCCGGTAGGTTTGGAAGTCGGCAAGACGATCGCCAGCGGCGAAGATGCGGACATTCTGCCAGGTAATACACTGCCGATTCGGAACATTCCGCTGGGTACGCAGATTCATAACATCGAGCTGCGTCCGGGCAAGGGTGGGCAGATGGCGCGCGCGGCCGGATCGTTTGCGCAGTTGCTCGCGAAGGAAGGTTTGTACGCGCAGTTGCGCATGCCTTCGGGGGAAGTGCGGCGCGTTCCGGTTGAGTGTCGCGCGACCGTAGGGCAGGTCGGCAACGTCGAGCACGAAAACATTAGCTTGGGCAAAGCTGGCCGTTCGCGATGGAAAGGAATTCGCCCGCATGTACGCGGCGTCGCGATGAACCCGGTGGATCACCCACACGGCGGCGGTGAAGGTAAGACTTCGGGCGGAAGAAATCCGGTAACGCCTTGGGGTCAGCCGACGCGCGGTTACAAGACGCGTCACAACAAGCGTACGAAGAAGATGATCGTAAGAGATCGGAGAGTGAAGTAATCGATGCCGCGTTCAGTTAAAAAAGGTCCCTGGATCGATAAGGGCATTCGCAAGATGGTCGAGCGCGTTCGCTCGGGCGGGCAGCGGCCGCAGGTGATCAAAACCTGGTCGCGCCGTTCGACGATTACGCCGGACATGGTTGGTCTGACGTTCGGCGTGCACAACGGCAAACGGCACATTCCGATTTACGTGACAGAGAACATGGTCGGACACAAGCTCGGCGAATTTGCGCCGACGCGAACATTCAAGGGCCATTCAGGAACAAAGGCTGAAAAGGCAGAAAAGACTGCAAAGGTAGCACCGGCTGGCGGTAGCGCGCCGGCAGCACCGGCGGCGTAAGGGCCGTAAATCACTAGATTATGGAAGCAAGAGCGAGTGCAAAATACTTACGCGGGTCGGCGCAAAAGGCGCGGCTGGTGATTGACATGATCCGCGGCAAGAACGTGAACCAGGCGCTGGCGATTCTGCGCTTCTCTAATAAGCGCGCCGCGCTGGGCATTGAGAAGTGCGTTAAGTCGGCAATCGCCAACGCGAACGAGGCAGCGGAGAAAGCGAATGTCTCGGTCGATCCAGACGATCTGTGGTTGAAAGCAGCTTACGTCGATCAAGGGCCGACCAAGAACCGGCGTCGCATGCGCCCCGCGCCACAGGGTCGAGCGTACAAAGAGCGACGCCACTTCTGTCACGTGACCATCCTGCTCTCGAGCGATGAGAAGGGTGCAGCGAAGACGGACGGGAAGTCTGAAGCGAAACCGGCCGCCAGCAAGAGCGCGAGACGCGGCGGCGCGGCGGCTGCGCCGAGAATGAAACGCGCGGCGAAGCCGGAAGCCGAAAGCTCGGCTCAGGTGAGCGAGACTCCAGACAAGAGTTCTTCAAGGAAAACAGGCGCTAAGAAAGCTGCGTCGAAACTCGGCAGTGCGCTGAAACGGAAGAAGAAGGAAGAATAGACGCGTCGAGTCTGGATTGATATTCCAGATTCCAAATTTCAGAGGAGTAACGATTGGGCCAAAAAGTTCATCCATACGGTTTTCGCCTCGGCTACAACAAAGACTGGCATTCGCACTGGTTTGCGAAGCGGCAGTTCGGTGATTTCCTGATCGAGGACCTGAAGCTGAAGGCCGATCTCAAGCGACGCTTTGCCGGTGCCGGCGTGTCGCACGTCGATGTCGAGCGCGCGGCGAATCGCTTGAAGATCATCATCTACACTTCGCGTCCGGGCATCATCATCGGCCGCAAGGGTTCGGAGATCGATAAGCTGAAAGCGGATATCTCGTCGCGTACTGGTCGCGAAGTGCTGGTCTCAATTCAGGAGATTCATAAGCCGGAGCTGAACGCGCAGTTGCAGGCTGAGAAGATTGCGGCGCAGCTCGAAAAGCGAATTGCTTTCCGTCGCGCCATGCGCAAAGCCGTGGAAGAGTCGCTTCGCTTCGGCGCGCAGGGAATTAAGGTAAAGGTCAGTGGCCGTTTGAATGGGGCGGAAATCGCGCGCAGCGAGTGGCATCTGCAAGGTCAATTGCCGCTGCACACTCTGCGTTCAGATGTTGACTACGGATTTGCGGAAGCGCACACGACGTTCGGAGTTATCGGGGTCAAGGTTTGGATTTATCGCGGCGTTATTCTCGACGCGAAGGCGGCGATGGCGCGCGGCACCGGAACCGATCCGATTAACGATACGCCGCGTCCGCGTGAGGGTCGCGCGCGGCCCCGTCCGCGCAGAGAAAGACCACAGGAGTAAGACGCCATGTTGATGCCGAAAAAAGTTAAGCATCGCAAGCAGATGCGCGGCCGCATGACGGGCGTCGCCAGCCGCGGCAGCATGATCAGCTTTGGCGAGTACGGATTGAAAACGCTGGAGGCTGCGTGGATCACAGATCGTCAGATTGAAGCCGCGCGTATTGCGATGACCCGCCATATCAAGCGCGGCGGCAAGATTTGGATTCGCATGTTTCCCGACAAGCCGGTGACCAAGAAGCCTGCGGAAACGCGCATGGGCAAAGGCAAGGGCGCTCCCGAATATTGGGTGGCGGTAGTAAAGCCCGGCCGCATCCTTTACGAGATCGAAGGCGTGGACGAAAAGACCGCGCGTGAGGCGATGAAGCTGGCGGCACAGAAGCTGCCGATCAAAACGAAGTTTGTAACGCGCGCAGAGCAGGAAGGCGGCGCGATCTAGTTAGTCATGAAGAGACGAGAAGAAGTCGATAAGTATCGCGATATGGCGGACGAGGATCTCGCGGCTGAAGCGGATCGTTTGAAAGAGTCGCTGTTTCGCTTGAATTTCAAATTGGCGCTCGGCGAAGTCGATGCGATCAAAAAGATGCGCCTGGAAAAGAAGTCGCTCGCGCGCCTGCGCACCGAAGTGCGCCAGCGCGAGATAGCAGCGAGCAAGTAGCCGGGGTCGCGCTCTTCTGGAGTGCAGCCAAATGAAACACGCCGGAGGCGTGCGCACCGAAAGCAATGTTTAGAAGAAAAAAGAAAGACGAACCGACAGACGCGCCACCGGCGCCGGAGACCGTGGCCGAAACGCCCGCGATCGAGCAGCCGGTAGCGGAAACAGCGTCGAGTGAGACGCCCGCGGCTGAAGCTACGGCGGCTGAAACCGTGTCGAGTGAAACTGCGGCCGCTGCAACCGAGTCGAAGATCGCGACCGTGAAAGGTCGCCGCGGAAATCGCGTGCAGAAAGTCGGCACCGTTTCATCCGACAAGATGCAAAAGACGGTAATCGTGCGCGTTGATCGACAGGTGCTGCATCCGAAGTATCGACGTTACGTTCGGCGTACTTCGAAGTTTATGGCGCATGATGATATCGGGGCGACGGTCGGCGATCGCGTGCGCATCGTTGAGACGCGACCGCTATCCGCAAAGAAGCGTTGGCGCGTAGTTGAAATTGTTCAGAAGGCGGCGAAGTAGTCATGATTCAAATGATGACCTCGCTTGAGGTCGCTGACAATTCGGGAGCACGACGCGTTGAGATGATCATGGGCATCGGCGGCTCGACTGGCGCGATTGCCAGTCTCGGCGATCGGATCAAGGTCACGGTGAAGGAAGCTTCGCCCGACGGCACGATCAAGAAGGGCACGGTGCAGGATGCCGTCATCGTGCGGACGCGCAAAGAAGTTCGTCGCCGCGACGGAACCTATATTCGATTCGATCAGAATGCGGCGGTGTTAATTAAGGAAGACGGAACCCCAATCGGCACGCGCGTGTTTGGACCGGTGGCGCGCGAACTGCGCGACAAGAATTACATGAAGATTGTTTCGTTGGCGCCCGAGGTTATTTGAAGTAGCGCAAATTGGTAATTTTGCGATTGAGCGAAAAATGAAAGCAACTAAGCGAGCAAAGATTAAGAAGAACGATCAGGTGGTGCTGATCGCCGGGCGCGACAAGGGGAAGCGTGGTCGGGTGCTGGCGGTGGCGCCCGCCAAAGGCAAAGTCAAAGTCGAAGCTGTCGGCATGATCAAACGGCATCAGAAGCCTGCCGGCAATCGCGGTGGCGGCATCATCGACAAAGAATCCTGGCTCGACATTTCGAACGTTCAAGTGATCGATCCGCAATCGGGAAAACCTTCGCGCGTCGGGTACAAATTCAACGACGACGGCACGAAATTCAGAGTGGCAACAGCCAGTGACCATTCGTTAGAGAAGTGATGATTGATTCGTTGGCTCATTGATCCGTTGAATCAATGAACCGATGAATCAATGAGCAAATAGTTATGGCTAGACTGAAAGAACGTTATCAAAAGGAAGTCGCACCGGCGATCGCCAAAGAGTTCGGCATTAAGAACCCGATGGCGGTGCCGCGTCTCGACAAGATCGTGCTCAACATGGGCATGGGCGAAGCGATTGCGAACGCGAAAGTTCTCGACACGGCAGTGGAGGAGTTGAAATCGATCGCGGGACAGAAACCCGTGATTACGAAAGCAAAAAAATCGATCGCGAGTTTCAAGCTGCGCCAGGGTATGCCGATCGGCGTGATGGTGACGCTGCGCGGCGAGCAGATGTACGAGTTCTTCGACCGGCTCGTGTCGATTGCGCTTCCCCGCGTGCGAGATTTCCGCGGAGTATCGCCGAAGGCCTTCGATGGCCGCGGTAATTACACGATTGGAGTTCGGGAACAGTTGATCTTTCCGGAGATCGATTTCAACAAAGTGGACAAGCTGCGCGGCATGAACATTTCGATCGTGACGACGGCGCGCAATGACGATCAGGCGCGCGCGCTTTTGAAGGGTTTGGGAATGCCGTTTAGGACGTAAGCGGTAAAGAGCTAAGAGCCAAGAGCAAAGAAGAATGGCAAAAAAATCATTAATCGCGAAAGCTAATCGGAAGCCGAAATTCTCGTCGCGCGCGTACACGCGCTGCCGGCGATGCGGCCGGCCGCGGGCGTACCTGCGCAAGTTTCATCTGTGCCGCATTTGCTTTCGCGAGTTGGCGCTGGCAGGGCAAATACCTGGCGTGGTGAAATCTAGTTGGTAAAACGGGCAACTGACGATTTGGAGTTAACGAATGACTGATCCTATTGCCGATATGTTGGCGCGAATTCGCAACGCGGTTGCCGCGAAGCATTCCCGCGTCGATATTCCGGCGTCAAAGTTGAAGCTGGAAATTGCGCGCATCCTGAAAGAGGAAGGCTACATCAACAACTTCGTCGTCAAAGGCGAAGGCGCGAAGAAGGTCGTCCGCATCTTTTTGCGTTACGACGCGCGTGGCACGTCCTCGATTACGTATCTGGCGCGCGTGTCGCGGCCTGGTCGCAGAGTTTATGTAGGTTCACACGAAATCCCGCGCGTTCTCGGCGGTTATGGCATCAACATCGTTTCGACTTCGCGTGGTTTGATGAGCGGCAAAATGGCGCGCAAAGAAAACGTCGGCGGCGAAGTGCTGGCGGAAGTTTACTAAATCGGAAATGAATTTATGTCTCGCATTGGTAAAAAACCGATAACGATTCCGAAGGGCGTCACAGTCACGATTAAAGATCGTGAGCTTGAGGTCAAAGGCGCCAAGGGTCTCTTGAAGACGCCGATTCCCGAAGGAATTACTTTCAAGCAGGAGAACGAGTCGCTGGTCGCGGAACGTGCCTCCAAAGAGCAGGCGGCGTTGCACGGCTTGGCTCGCGCGTTGGCGAACAACGCGATTGTGGGCGTGACCGAAGGCTTTTCGAAGCAGATGGACATCGTTGGTGTTGGTTACAAGGCTGATGTGCAGGGACGCAAGATCGTTTTCGCGCTCGGTTACTCGCACCCGATCGAGTTTCCTCTTCCGGAGGGCATCGAAGCGAAAGCGGAACGCCTGACGACGAAGGGCAGCATTCAGCAGTATCAAACAACGCTTACCCTTTCGGGAATTGACAAGCAAAAGCTTGGTCAGGTTTGCGCCGAGATGCATAAGCTGCGCAAGCCCGATGCGTACAAAGGCAAAGGCGTGCGTTACGCTGATGTGCAGTTGAAATTGAAACCGGGCAAGACCGGTAAATAGTAAATCGTGAATAGACGATCTATTTGCGATTCACAATTAACGATTCACGAATAATGGCTAACAGAAACAGAGCAGAAGTAAGGACCGCGGTGCACAGCCGTATTCGCCGCAAAGTGCGCGGCACGACAGCGCGTCCGCGGCTGGCGGTCTATCGCAGTTTGAATCACATCTACGCGCAATTGATCGATGACGAGAAGGCACAGACAATTGCGTCCGCTTCGACGACGGAAAAAAGTCTAGGTGTGAAGACTGGTGGCAACATCGAAGCGGCGAAAAAGGTTGGGCAGGCGATTGCTGAACGCGCGATTGCCGCCGGAGTAAGCAGCGTGGTGTTCGATCGCGGCGGCTATCTCTACCACGGCCGAGTGAAGGCTTTGACCGATGCGGCACGCGCGGCGGGGCTGAATAAGGACGAGGTGGTTGAAGTCGAAGCACCAGAAGCGGCGGCTCCGGCTGAATCTGAAGAAGCGCCGGCCAAGCCAAAGAAGGCCAAGAAAGAAAAGAAGGAAGCTAGCGCGAAAGAAGAGTAATGAGACAACCGAAACAGCGCATATCAGCACAAGGATTGGATCTGAAAGATCAGGTCATCTCGATCAACCGCGTGACGAAAGTTGTGAAGGGTGGCAAGAACCTCTCGTTCGCCGCGCTTGTAGTCGTCGGTGATGAGGGCGGCCACGTCGGCTTCGGTACCGGCAAGGCGCGCGAAGTTCCGTTGGCCATCAAGAAGGGTGTCGAGGCCGCGAAGAAGAACCTGATTCGCGTGCCGCTGATCGAGAATACCCTCCCCCATGAATTGATCGGCCGCTTTGGCGCCGGCCGCGTGCTCATGAAGCCAGCTTCTGAGGGGACCGGCGTCATTGCCGGCGGTGCGGTCCGCGCAGTCATGCAGGCTGCCGGAGTGCGCGACGTGCGCACGAAAGTGCTTGGCTCGACCAATCCGCACAACGTAGTGCGCGCAACTTTTGATGGGCTCTTGAAGATGAAAGATCCTTTTGAGGTGGCGAGATTGCGCGGCAAGCAGGTTGAAGAACTGTAAGAAGTTTCGAATTTGGAGTTTCGAGTTTCGAGTTATGGCGACGAAGAAACAGAAGAAGGAAACCGCTGCTAACGGTAAGATCAAGATTCAGTACTTCCGTAGCGTGATTGCGTTCCCGAAGACCCAGAAGGAAATTGTGCGCAGCCTTGGCTTGCGCAAACTGAATCAGATCGTCGAACGGCCCGATACGCCGTCGATGCGTGGCGCAGTGGCAAAGGTCCCGCATCTGTTGCGGATTATCGAGTAGGCAAAGACTATTTTGACGTTTGGAATTTGAGATTCGTCACTTGCTGATTTTAATCACGCGACGACGCTTTTGAAATGACCAAGGGTAAATATCAAATTTCAAATGATAAATGGATTTTGAGATATGACGTTAAGTCTTAACAATCTGCGTCCGGCTAAAGGATCGACGCATAAGAAGAAGCGCCTCGGTCGCGGACCCGGCACCGGGCTCGGCAAGACGGCCGGTCGCGGTAACAAGGGTCAAAAGTCGCGCTCGGGATATTCTTCGAAGACCGGATTCGAAGGCGGCCAGATGCCGCTGCATCGTCGTCTGCCGAAGCGCGGCTTTACGAACATTTTCAAGAAGCGGTGGCTTGAAGTCAGTCTGGAGGCGCTGGATAAGCACTTCGCCGCCGAAGAGGAAATTACGCCCGAAGTGCTGCACCATCGCGGCATTATCAAAAAGGCGAAGCACGACATCGTGGTGCTGGGCAACGGCGAAATCTCGAAGGCTTTGAGAGTTTCGGCGCATCGCTTTACGAAGAGCGCCAAAGAGAAGATCGAGAAGGCTGGTGGAACAGCAACGCTAATCTCGTAGCACAGACTTCAGTCTGTGTTGCTTCGGTAGGTTGGCCTTTCGTTAAAGTCGCAGACCAAAGTCTGCGCTACCTTTATGGAAAAATTCCTAGCAGCCGTACGCAATATGTTTCAAGTGCCGGACCTGCGCCGGCGCATTCTTTTTACGCTGGGCATATTAGCGGTTTACCGGTTGGGCGCCCACGTCTCGGCGCCGGGAATTAACAAAGCGCGTCTCGACCAGGTTTGGCATGATGTGAGCGGCACGTTGTTGGGCGTGCTCGATCTTTTCTCGGGCGGAAACTTCCGCTTGATCTCGGTTTTCGCGTTAGGCGTCACACCCTACATTACTTCATCGATCATTTTGCAGTTGATGACCGTGGTCTCGCCGCAACTCAAGAAGTTGCAGGAAGAAGGCGAGATGGGTCGTCAGAAAATCAATCAGTGGACACGCTACCTGACGGTTGGTCTGGCGGGCCTCCAGACGACATTCGTCGCGCACTGGCTGCAGATTAACGGCGTCGGCGCAAATACCTGGGGGTTTCTCCTGACGACGGTTTTGACGCTCACCACCGGCACCATTTTTGTGATGTGGCTCGGCGAGCAGATCACCGAACGCGGAGTCGGCAACGGAATCTCGCTGCTGATTTTTGCCGGCATCGTAATCGGGTTGCCGCGGGGCGTGCAGCAGGTGATGCAGCGGGTCGGTGGCGGCGACACGATGGAGATTATCGGCGTCGTTGCCATGGTCGTGGCCCTAGTCGCGATCATCGCGTTCATTGTTTTCGTCGAAGCCGCGCGGCGAAAGATTCCCGTCAGTTACGCGAAGCGTCACGTGGGCCGGCAGATGGTGGGTGGTCAACAAACCACGATGCCCTTGAAGCTCAACATGGGCGGCGTGATTCCCGTCATCTTTGCTTCGTCGGTGCTGTCGATGCCGCAAAGTTTATTTTCCGCATTACCGCCAAAGAATCCGGCAAACTGGTACGGAAAGATTTTCAGTTTCTTTCAGGTCTTTCACGCCGGCGATCCATATTACGAGCTGATCTTTTTGTCGCTAATCATCTTCTTCACGTTCTTCTACGTTTCGATCGTTTTCAACGTGGAAGAGGTTGCGGACAATCTGCGCAAGCACGGCGGGTTTATGCCTGGCATCCGACCGGGCCGCGCGACAGCGGAATATCTCAACACGATTTTGACGCGCTTGACGACGGTCGGTGCAATTTACCTGGCGATGGTCGCGTTCTTTCCACAGTTCATGTTGAGTGGATTCAAAGTCGCACGCTTGCCATTCGTGGGAACATGGCTTGAGTCATTCGTCAGCACGACGCCAGGCTTGGGATGGATTCCCACGGGCATGGGCTATCAGTTTTACTTTGGCGGCACGAGCTTACTGATTCTGGTTGGTGTTGCCATGGACACGGTGGCGCAAATCGAAGCGCAGCTAGTGATGCGCAACTACGAGGGTTTCCTGGGCAGCGGCAGCCGGCTGCGCGGACGGCGAGCCTGAGGAGTTGATTCATTGGTTCATTGAATCAATGAGTCGATGAATCAATCATGTCGAAAATCATTGTTCTGATGGGCGCGCCTGGTGCCGGTAAAGGTACGCAGGCGCGTTTGCTGCAAGAGCGCCTCGGGTTGCCGCAAATCTCCACCGGAGACATTTTTCGCGCGTTGTCGAAAGCAAACACGCCGCTGGCCGATGAAGTTCGCGCGATTCAACAGTCGGGACGACTGATTCCCGACGAAGTGGTTATTCGGGTGGTTGAAGAGCGAACATCGCAGGATGATTGTCGCAACGGATATATCCTCGACGGTTATCCGCGGACCGCGGCGCAGGCGGAAATGCTCGAAGAATTGGCCGCGCGACAGAGCAAAACGTTAACTGCGATTCTGATTGACGTGCCGCTCGAGCTTTTGGAAAAACGGATAACGGGACGGCGCAGTTGTCCGATCTGTGGCGAGATTTACAACATCTACTTCAAGCCACCGAAGATGGACAATCGTTGTGACCTTCATCCCGAAAGAGAATTGACCCATCGCGCCGACGATACAAGGGAAAAGGTTCGTGTGCGCCTGGAGACTTACGAGCACGAGACTGCGCCGCTGATTGAATTCTACGAGCGCACCGGCCGTCTGCATCGAGTGGGCGGTACGCAAGCATCGGAAGCGATTTACGCGGACATCGAACGAATTGTGAAGAACGGAATTGTTGCGGCCGCTTAGCAAATGATTATTGGCAAGTCGCAAAAAGAAATCGACAAGATGCGCATGAGCGGGCAGCTCGTTGGCCGCGTCTTGCAAACGCTGCGCGCGATGGTCGAGCCGGGCATGACGACTTTAGAAGTCGATCAGGCGGCGGAAAAAATGATTCGCGATGCCGGCGCGTATCCGACCTTCAAGGGCTATAACGGCTTTCCGTATTCGATCTGCGCGTCGGTGAACGAACAAGTCGTGCACGGCTTTCCTTCCGATTACGAATTGCAGGAAGGCGACATTTTTTCGATCGATGTCGGCGTGACGTTGGACGGATTTGTCGGCGATACGGCTGCTACGATTCCGGTGGGCAAGGTCAGCGAGGATCGGTTGAAACTGGTTCGCGTCACTGAAGAATGTTTGCAGCGCGCGATCGAGCAATGCCGCGCCGGCAATCATCTCGGCGACATTGGCTGGGCGGTGCAGTCGCATGCTGAGGCCCATGGCTATTCGGTAGTGCGCGACTATGTTGGCCACGGCATCGGCCGGCGAATGCACGAAGATCCGCAGATTCCGAACTACGGAAAGCCGGGCAAAGGCGCGAAGATCAAAAATGGCTACGTCTTTGCCGTCGAGCCAATGATCAATATCGGCCAGCACCAGACGAAAACCTTGAAAGATGGCTGGACGGTGGTCACCATCGATGCTCAACCCAGCGCCCACGCGGAGCACACGATTGCGATCACCGAGGAAGGCCCGGAAGTGCTGACTCTTGTCCGCGAAGCCGCGGAGGAGAAACTCGTCAGCGCCGCATAGTTTTTGGCGCACGGCTTGGCATTTGCTTAAGCCGCATGTTAGTATCCGAAGTTTGCCAGCAAAGGCAGATTTGTGTCCTACAGTCAGTATGGCGAAGGAAGAAGCGATAGAAGTCATGGCTAAAGTCCTCGAAACGCTGCCCAATGCAATGTTTCGGGTCGAACTTGAGGAGAGCCAACACCAGGTGCTCGCGCACATCTCGGGCAAAATGCGCAAACACTTCATCAGAATTCTTCCCGGCGATCGAGTTTTGGTCGAGCTTTCGCCTTACGATCTGAATCGCGGGCGCATAACTTATCGATACAAGTAAGGACAGAGCAATGAAAGTACGCGCGTCCGTTCGCAAAATTTGTGACAAGTGCAAGGTCATCCACCGCAAAGGCGTCGTGCGGGTGATTTGCACGAATCCGAAACATAAACAACGACAGAAATAGGAGTAAGAGTTCTGAGTCTTGCGTCGCAATCGCGATTCAAAATTCAAAATTCAAAATCAATAGATGGCTCGTGTCGCAGGTGTAGATCTTCCGCCCAATAAGCGCGCAGAGATCGGGCTTACATACATTTATGGAATTGGCAGATCGCGTTCCGCTTCGATCCTGAAGGAAGCGAATGTGAATGTTGATACGCGCGTGAGAGATCTAACTGAAGAAGATCTCGGTCGGATTCGCGCGATCCTGGAAAGCCAGGGTGAGATCGAAGGCGATCTGCGCAAGCGCATTCAAATGGACATCAAACGTTTGATGGACATTGGCGCGTATCGTGGCCTGCGTCATCGACGCGGATTGCCCGTGCGCGGACAGCGCACGCATACAAATGCGCGCACCCGCAAAGGTCCGCGCCGCGCAACGATCGCCAAGAAGAAGGCGCCGGGCAAGAAATAATTAATCATGGCTAAAGCAGCAACAGCAGGCGGTAAGAAGAAAGTCTTTCGCAAGAAAGAGAAGAAGAATATTCCGAGCGGGATTGTGTACATCGCGGCGTCGTTCAATAACACGATGATCTCGATTACCGATCTCGAAGGAAATTTGATCGCGCAATCGTCGTCAGGCGCGCGCGGATTTCGCGGGTCGCGCAAGGGCACTCCGTTCGCGGCGCAGCAGGCCGCGTACGAAGCCGCCAAGAAGGCGATAGAAGCCGGCATGCAGCAAGCTGAAGTGCGCGTGAAGGGTCCCGGTGGTGGCCGCGAGTCGGCGATTCGCGCCATCAACAATGCGGGTATTCGCGTGGTCGCGATTCGCGATACCACGCCGATTCCGCATAACGGATGCCGACCGCCGAAACGACGCAGAGTTTAAGCATTGCCGATTTGCGATTGCCGATTGTCGAACGGCAAGACGCGTTGTGAGATCGGCAATTGGAAATCGACAATTGGCAATGACGTTGACCTAAAGGATGAAGGGCTCCGAATCTGGAATTGGGAAATCAAACTTGAATTAAGAATTCAAATTCAAGATTCAAAATTCCAGAAAGCGGCCTGTAAACTTTTCCGTCTGTAATTAAGACTGGAGGCAAAAACGATTGGCTAGGTATAGAGACGCGGTGTGCCGCTTGTGCCGCCGCGAAGGTGCAAAACTTTTCCTCAAGGGAGATCGCTGTTACAAGCCTTCTTGTCCGATTGAGAAGCGCGGCACGCAGCCGCCCGGACAGCATGGCAATTCCATGCGCCGCGGAAAAGCGCTCGCCGGATACGGCCAGCAGCTCCGCGAAAAGCAGAAGGTCAAGCGCATCTACTTTATCCTCGAAGGACAATTTCGAAATTACTTCGAGCGGGCCGCACGGCAGAAAGGAATTACGGGTGAAAACCTTCTGTTCCTGCTTGAGCGCCGCTTGGATAACACTGTCTATCGCGCGGGATTTTCGACTTCTCGGCGTCAAGCACGTCAGCTCGTGAACCACGGGCACGTGCTGGTAAACGATCGCAAAGTGGACATTCCGTCATATCAGGTCAAGCCAGGCGATGTGATCTCGATCAAAGAACTGAGTCGCAAGAATGTGCACGTCGAAGGCGCGTGGCAAACGGCCGCGGGTCGTGGACGTCCGTCCTGGATTTCCGCTTCCGGCGGCGATATGTCGGCTTCGATTTCAGGTCTGCCGACACGCGACGATGTCGATCGCTCGATCAACGAGCAACTGATTGTGGAACTTTATAGCAAGTAATTACGCAGCCGTCGCGCGCTACTGCGCAGAGCGGGCGACGGCCGCTTCTCCTCAAAATCAAACGGTACGTTATGGATCAAAATAATCTCTGGACAGGTTTTCAAATGCCGCGACGGCTGGCGGCTGATAGCGAAACGCTAACCGAACGCTACGGAAGATTCTCGGCTCAGCCATTCGAGCGTGGTTTCGGTACGACAGTTGGGAATTCTTTGCGGCGCGCGTTGCTTTCTTCAATTGAAGGCGCAGCGATCACCGCGGTCAAAATTGAGGGCGTCGAGCACGAGTTCTCTTCGATTAAGGGCGTGGTCGAAGATGCAACGGACGTGATTCTCAATTTGAAGCAGGTGCCGTTCAAACTCCACGGCAACGAGCCGAAGACGCTGACGATCTCCAAGACTGGCCCCGGCGAGGTCACCGCCGGTGATATCGAAGCCGACGCGGATGTCGAAGTGCTCGATCCGAGTTTGCACATCGCGACGCTGAGCGAGGGCGGGACGTTGAATATCGAAATGCGTCTGAAGCGCGGGCGGGGTTATGTCTCAGCGGAGCGAAATTTTGACGAAGATTTGTCGCTCGGTTACATCCCCATCGATTCGGTGCACACACCGGTCAAGAAAGTAAATTACGCTGTCGATGCCGCGCGTCTGGGCCAGAATACCGAGTACGACAAGCTCAGCATTGAGGTCTGGACCGACGGTTCAGTCAAGCCTGACGATGCGATTGGCCTGGCCGCGAAGTTGATCAAGGATCACATGGCGATCTTCATCAACTTCGAGGAGGACACGGAAGAGTACAGCTATCAGCAGGCCGAGCGCCCGCCACTGCCGCGCAACGATCAACTCGATCGTTCAGTCGATGAATTGGAACTCAGCGTGCGCTCATACAATTGCTTGAAGAACGCCGGGATCAAGACGATTCGCGATCTCGTGCAGCGGTCTGAGCGTGAAATGCTGGCGACAAAAAATTTCGGTAAGAAGTCGCTCGGCGAAATTCGCGACATCCTGCGCGGCATGGGTCTGGATTTCGGAATGCAGTTCGATGAACAGGGCAATCCGATTCCGGGCAGCGGCGAAGGTGAAATTGAAGGCGACATCGAAGGCGGCGATGAAGACGAATTCGATACCGCCGTGCAATAGGTAGAAAAGGATCATGCGTCATCTTAAAGCCCATCGAAAACTTGGGCGAGACACAGAACATCGCATCTCGATGTTGCGCAATCTCGCGACATCGCTGATTAACTCGCGCGACGACCGGATCGTCACGACGCTTCCCAAAGCGAAGGAGCTGCGTCCGTTTATCGAAAAGGCGATCACGCTTTCGCGAAAAGCTGCGAGCCTGGAAGGAAATGGATCGGAAGTGCAAGGCGTGCACCTGCGTCGGCAGGCGGCCGGCTACTTTCATGCGGGAAATTTTCGCCGGGCGATTGCGACGCGCCGCGGACAGACTCCGCCACCGCGTTCCGCCGGAGTGGCAGCGCTGCGTCGCTTGTTCGATGAGTTGGGCGAACGTTACAAGGAGCGTCCAGGCGGCTACACGCGCATCATCAAGATGGGGCGTCGTACGGGTGACGGCGCCGAACTAGCAATTATCGAACTCGTGGACAACGCTCGCGACAAAGAAGCTCAGGCAAGCCCACGCAAGAAGGCCAAAGGCTCGGCAAAGAAAAAAGGCGAGACGAAGGCCGCTGAAACTTCAGCGGAGACAAAAGGCGAAAGCGCGAGCGAGGAATAGTTTGATTTGATCCGGCCCCGTGCGGCTTTCTGGCCGCGACGGGGCTTTGCTTTAATTCTCAGTCGCGATTTTGATTGAACTCGCGGCAAACCGGATAGCGCAACTGCCGCAAAACCGATCGGAGGTGCGATGTCAACGGGAGCGAAAACGGCCATGGCCGATCAAGAAAAACAGCCTGACATTGTCTCGACGAACGCCGAACGCAACGAGCGCGGACGACGCGATCGCCATCGACGGCGCCAAGGGAATGTGCCAAGACATCTCGAGCAGTCGATTAACATGAGCGAGCTGCGCGACTTGATCGGTCTGATTACCGAGAACGGTCTGACGCAATTCGAGTTGGAACGCGAGGGCTTTCGCGTGAAAGTTGGGCGGGGCCCAACCTACGAGCAAGCCGCCGCCGCGCAGTCTTTACTGACAGGCGCCGAGAAGCAGATTGCTTCGGGCGCTTCAGTCGCGGGTAGTCATCAGGTCCAGAGCGTTCCCACATACATTCCACCGCATCCCGGTGCGCAAGCGGAAGAGGCTGCTTCCGAAGATCAGGATCTCCACATTATCAACGCGCCCATCGTCGGCACGTTCTACCGTTCCCCCTCGCCGACGGCGGAAAGCTTCGTGCGCATCGGTAGTCAGGTTGAACCAACGTCAGTCGTTTGCATCATCGAGGCGATGAAGCTGATGAACGAGATCCAGGCCGAGACGACCGGCGAAGTCGTGAAGATTTACGTTGAGAACGGACAGGCCGTCGAATACGGTCAGCCACTCTTTGGAATCAAATCCAGCTAGTGAGCAGTAAGCGGTGAGCAGCGAGCAGTAGTTGAATGTGCTGCACGTGAATGCTCCCTGCCTCACTTCTCACCGCTCACCGAATCATGCGTCACTTTCGCAAAATCCTGATCGCTAATCGCGGAGAAATTGCCTGCCGGATCATCTGGACTTGCAAAGAGATGGGCATTCGCACGGTCGCCGTGCACAGCGATGTCGATCGCGATTCGCTTCATGTCCGGTTTGCCGATGAGTCGGCCTGCATTGGCCCGGCGCCTTCTTCGCAAAGCTACTTGAACATTCCGGCCATCATCAGCGCGGCGGAAATTTTCAACGTCGATGCGATTCATCCCGGCTACGGGTTTCTGGCTGAGTCGGCTTACTTCGCTGAGATTTGCGAGGCCTGCAACGTCAAATTCATCGGACCACGCCCTGAGGTGATCCGGTTGATGGGCGAAAAAGTTGCGGCCCGGAATGCGATGAAAGAGGCTGGCGTCCCGATTCTTCCGGGCAGCGAAAGCGCGATTCAATCCGAAGAGGAAGGGATTAAGCTCGCGAACGAGATCGGTTATCCCGTCATCGTCAAAGCATCCGGCGGCGGTGGCGGTCGCGGCATGCGCATCGTTTACTCGGAAAGTGAACTCGGACACGCGTTGGAAACCGCTTCGACTGAAGCAGCCGCCGCGTTCAAGAACGGCGACGTTTACATTGAGCGCTATGTCGAGCGTCCGCGTCACATCGAAATTCAAGTAATGGCCGATGAACACGGCGAGTGCGTCTATCTCGGCGAGCGCGAGTGCTCGATCCAGCGTCGGCATCAAAAGCTTTTGGAAGAATCGCCTTCACCGGTGATGACCCCGGAATTGCGCGAGCGGATGGGCGAGGCCGCCGTCAGCGCGTGCAAAGCGATCGGCTATTCGAGCGCCGGCACTTTCGAATTTCTCCTGGACGAAGACAAGCGTTTCTATTTTATGGAAATGAACACGCGCATACAGGTTGAGCATCCAGTGACTGAGATGGTCACGCTCACCGACATCGTGCGCAATCAGATCCGCGTGGCCGAAGGTGAGCCGCTCGGTTTCACCCAGGACGACGTGATCATGGTCGGTCATGCAATCGAATGTCGCATCAACGCCGAGAGCCCAGACACATTCACGCCTTCACCAGGAACGATCACAACTTTTAATTTGCCGGGCGGGCCCGGTGTGCGCGTCGATACTTACGTCTATCCGGGATACAAGGTGCCGCCGTTTTACGATTCCATGATTGCGAAAGTCATCGTTCACGCCCGCACGCGCGAGTTGGCGATTGCGCGCATGCGTCGCGCGCTGGACGCCATGGTCATCGAAGGAATCAAGACGACGATCCCGCTGCATCTGAAAATCATGGACAGCCCTGATTTTCAGGCCGGCAATTTCTCGACACGATTCATGGAAGAGTTTTTATCGAAGGATACGATTCGCGAGTCGCCAAATGTAACCGCTTTTGCGGCTTTGACGAGCGTATCTGCGTGAACTTATAATAATCGACTTTTCGATGGTGAGATTAGCTCACTGAGGGGTGTAAAGAGATGTCATTCGCAGTAATCAGGACCGGCGGCAAACAGTTTCGGGTCGAAAAGGGCTCAAAGGTTCGCGTTCCTTCGCTAAAAGGCGATGTTGGGGCGTCGCTTGACTTGGATGTTTTGGCCACCGCAGACAAAGTTGGGGCGCCGTTGGTCGAGGGCGCGAAGGTGACTGCCACGGTGGTCGATCATGGCCGTGACCAGAAGATTGTGGTTTTCAAAAAGAAGCGCCGCAAACAGTACAAACGGACCAAGGGTCATCGGCAGGGATATACGACGTTGAAGATTGAATCGATTGGGTAGGTATTAATTATGGCTCATAAGAAAGGTGTAGGCTCATCGCGCAACGGACGAGATTCGAATTCGCAGCGGCTGGGCTTGAAGAAATTCGGCGGCGAGCATGTGCTGGGCGGCAACATTCTTGCGCGGCAGCGCGGCACGAAATGGAAACCCGGCAAGAACGTGGGCCGCGGCAAAGACGATACGTTATTCGCGATGATCGACGGCGTGGTCAAATTCGAAGACAAAGGCCGTTCAGGCAAATTCATTAGTGTGTATCCAGAGATGGCTGCCGCCTCATCGTAGAAGTTTTGAGGTAGTCTGATAGAAAAGTTGTTCCCAAGTTGTACTCAACTTAATGCGACGCCCACGCCGAAGGCGATTCAGCGGGGCGCGCATTTTTGATTTTCGGGTTCATGTTCATCGATCGCACAAAAGTTCAGGTTCGCGGCGGGCACGGCGGTAATGGCGTGACTGCCTTTCGACGCGAAAAGTTCGTCCCGCGCGGTGGTCCATCCGGCGGTGACGGTGGGCGCGGCGGCGACGTGTGGATCGTGGCCGATCAATCGCTGAACACGCTTTTGCATCTGCGCTATAACCCATTGCACGTGGCTGGTCGCGGTTTGCATGGCGAAGGCAGCAATCGCTCAGGTCATGACGGCGCCGATGCGATCGTGCGCGTTCCCGTGGGTACGCAAGTATTTGATCCGAACACGAATGAACTGCTGTTTGATTTTGCCGAAGACGGTCAGCGCTGGCGCGCGGCGCGTGGCGGCCGCGGCGGATTCGGCAACGCGCATTTTGCGACTTCGACGAATCGCGCGCCGCGGTACCATCAGGAAGGCAGCGACGGCGAAGAGTTCGAGTTGCAGCTCGAGTTGAAATTACTCGCTGACGTTGGCTTAGTCGGGTTTCCGAACGCGGGCAAATCGACTTTTATTTCGACGGTTTCTGCCGCGAAACCAAAAATTGCCGACTATCCGTTTACCACGCTCGAGCCGCATCTCGGCGTCGTCGATCTCGGTGATTTTCGCACGTTTGTGATCGCGGACATTCCCGGTTTGATCGAAGGCGCTCATGAAGGGCATGGACTGGGCGATCGCTTTCTGCGGCATGTCGAACGGACGAGCTTGCTGCTGCATCTCGTCGATGTTTCGTCTGTTTCCGGGCGTGATCCCGTGAGCGATTACCAAATTATCAATCGCGAATTGCAGGCTTACGATTCGCAGCTTGGTGAGCGCGAACAAATTGTTGTGGCCACCAAGATCGATGCGCTGGACGAACCAGAGCGCTTGGAATCATTAAGGGCGCGCGCCGAACACGATGAGCGAAGATTCTTTGCGATTTCGTCGGTGACGGGCGCGGGCGTTCGTGAGTTGATTCAGTTCGTCGCGAGCGTAGTAGAGCAGCACCGCCTGCGGAAGTTGCCGCCTCCAAGCGATGAACTTTTAGTCAGCAGCGGCTCGCGATTCTGATGCGACGCGTAGCGATTTATGGCGGCACGTTCGATCCCGTGCATAACGGACATCTGGAAGTTGCGCGGCAAGTGCTGAAGCTCTTTGAACTTGATGAACTTATTTTCGTGCCGGCTTGCGTGCCGCCGCACAAGCGAAACGCAAATATAACGTCAGCGTTTCATCGATTTGCAATGTTGACGCGCGCGACCGAAGCGGATCAGCGATTGCTGGTTTCCACGGTTGAGCTTGACGCACCGGACAGACCGTATGCGGTTGAGACAGTGGCGCGCATGAAAAAAGACGGCGAGCGTCTCTTTTATCTAATCGGCGCCGATTCGTGGGCCGAGATCGCGACTTGGTACGAGTGGCAGAAGCTTTTGCAAATGTGCGATCTCATCGTGGTCACGCGACCTGGGTACGAAATTCGATCCCAGGATTCCGGTGAGATTGTTGATATTCGCGGGATGGATCAGGGGGCGTTAGTTAATGTGCTGAACCGGCAAGACGACCCAAGCGTTTTTGTGACGGACGCGGCCATGGTCGATATCGCGGCGACGAACATTCGCGCCGCAAGTAAATCAGGCGATTATGAATCGCTGCAATTGATGGTGCCGCCGGTGGTGGCGAATTACATTGAGAAATACGGATTGTACAAAAACTGAATGAGTCAGAAGTTAAAAGAAAAATCTTTGAGTCCTGAGATACAGGCATCGTCGATCTCTTCGCGAGCTAATGCGATGATTGGTGAAGTGTCTGAATTTGATGAGCGTATTCAGCGCGTCTTGCATGCGGCCGGTGAGAAAAAGGCTCTTGAGCCCACCGTGCTCGACCTCCGCGAGATTGCCAGCTTCACCGACTTTTTTGTGATCTTCACCGGAGCGAATCGGCGCCAGGTGCAGGCGATCAGTGATGAGGTTGTGGAGCAATTGAAGCGGCATGGCTCGCCTGCTGCGCGCGTCGAAGGGTATCAGAACGCCGAATGGATTTTGATCGACTACGGCGATTTTGTCGTGCACGTGTTCGATGACAAAGCACGGCGCTTTTACGATCTCGAACGCTTGTGGCGCGAGGCCCGGCGTTACGACATCGCACCCGACAAGATTGGATCGCAGGCGGCTAGTTTAAAGCCTGAACCAGTTCTTTGAGAGACGAATAGTGAACGAGATCATTGCGTTGTCTGAAGCGATGCGTGCGGCCGTGAATTTGGCTGAGCGGGTCGCGGTCACTGACGCGAATGTGCTCATCACGGGTGAATCGGGCGCGGGCAAAGACGCGTTGGCGGCTTTCATTCATGCGCGCTCATTGCGCACTGGACAGCCGCTCGTGAAGATCGATTGCGCGACGCTGCCGGCCGATCTGCTCGAGGCAGAGTTGTTTGGCTATGAACGCGGAGCGTTCACTGGCGCGTCGGAAGCCAAGCCCGGCCGCTTAGAATCAGCACATCGCGGGACGTTGGTATTGGACGAGATTGCGCATCTCTCGCTCGACGCGCAGGCGAAACTTTTGCGCGTGATCGAGAATCGCGAGTTCGAGCGGCTGGGCGGGCGGAAGACAATCGAGGTCGATGCGCGGCTAATAGCTCTGACCAACGCCGATTTGAAAAATGCAGTGGAGCGCCGCGCGTTTCGCGACGACCTGTTTTATCGGCTGAACGTGGTGCAAATCATCGCGCCGCCGCTGCGCGATAGGCGCGAGGACCTCGAGCCACTGAGCGAAGCTTTTATCCGCGGCTACGCCGAGAAACACGGGCGCGCCGCCAAGCATTTGTCGAGCGACGCGCGCAGACTTTTGTTTGCTTATGATTTTCCCGGCAACGTTCGCGAGCTGGGAAACATCATCGAGCGCGCGGTGATCGTTTCCGGCGGCAAGGAGATCGAAGTCGCCGACTTGCCTGAGGGGGTGCGGATTGCCGCGGCGCAGCAGGATCGCAAAGGCCGGCGGCCGTCTTTGGCGGAAGTTGAAAGTGATTACATCCGCGAGACGCTGGCTGCGACGAAAGGCAATAAGACAGAAGCTGCGCGAATTCTGGGAATTAGCCGCAAGAATTTGTACGAGCGGCTGGCTCGAGAGGTCAGAGGTGAGAGGTCAGAGGTTAGAGAGGATGAATAGCGTCCTACTCGCGTGGTTCCGCGATGGAGCACTAACCAGCGCACTAACCTCTGGCCTCTAACCTCTGATCTCTAAATGCGGATTCGCTTCATCTGGCCCGGCAAGACTAAGGACGAGCATTTGCGCGCGCTCGTTGCGGAATATTTGAAACGGCTGCAGCGCTTTGTTCGTTCTGAAGTTGTCGAGACGCGTGAAGGCGCGAATATTGAAAGAGAGTCGCAACGGATACTCGATGCGATTCCGGCGAACAGCCTGCTGTTGTTGCTCGACGTGAAGGGCCGCGAATGGACTTCGCATGAACTTGCCGCCGAAGTGAGAAGCTGGGAGAACGACGCGGTTAAGGAAGTAGCGATCGTCATTGGCGGCCAGGATGGATTCAACTCAGCAGTTGCCGATCGCGCGCAGCAGCGTTGGTGCTTGTCGCGCCTGACTTTCACGCATGAAATGGCGCGCGTGTTGGTAGTCGAACAGATTTATCGGGCTTACACGATCACTCGTGGGTTGCCGTATCAGAAATAGAAGTTCAGTGGAGGATTGAACAGCTAGAAATGGACAAGAGAAAAGCAAAAACTTATCGAGAAAAATTATTGATCCGCCGCGAGGGCCTGGTGGGCCAGGTGCAAGCGGCCGAAGCTTACAGCCGCGAGCGCGACGCCGAGGCCACGCAGGACCCGGCCGACATGGCGGCGAATGCTTATACCAAAGAACTCTTGATGTCGATGTCCACCAACGATCGGCAGCTTTTGGAGTCGATCGATGCCGCGCTTTACCGGATTGAAGAGGGCGAATACGGCTATTGCGACAATTGCGGCGAGCCGATTCAGGAGAAGCGGCTCGAAGCGTTGCCGTGGGCGCATCACTGCGTGAAGTGTCAAGAGTTGAACGAGCGTGGGATGCTCGTTGCTGAGGAAGAGTAAATCTTCGTCAGATCATTTGTTCGTGCGATAATCGCGGCCTTTCGGGAAACCGGAGGGCCGCATTTGTTTTGGGCGTCCCCTCGGAGCGCCGGCATCCTTGCCCGCATCCATCGTTCCATTTGTCCGTCTCTGATGCGCTTGTCACTCGCCATTGACAGAACTCTTGACGCCGCTTTAACGCTTGTCTATCCACAAGCCTGTTCCGTGTGCGGGGGAAGTGTCGAGTCGCGTCACGATGGCGTTGTCTGCGATGCGTGTTGGAAAGCGACGCGCGTGTTTGATGATGGAGATACGCTTTGCTGGAAATGCGGAGCGCTGAGTGTTGCCAGCGTGCCGGAAGTTCGCCGCATGAGCATTCGCTGTGGGCGCTGCGAGACGGACACCTATATAGCAGCGCGCGCTTGCGGGCCTTACGAGGGAGCGTTACGCGCTTCGATTCTGCAACTGAAACGGAAACCTCACGTACCGCACCGTCTGGCTGCGTTGATGCTCGAGGCACAACAACGCGACCCGTTGAACGACGCGGAAGTTATCGTTCCAGTTCCACTGCATGCCGATCGCGAACGCGAGCGCGGCTTCAATCAAGCGCTGGTGCTGGCGCGTGAGTTGTCTCGACTGAGCGGCTTGCCATTCGACCAGCATAGCGTCGTCCGTCACACGCACACCGAACGCCATCGCGCGGGCATGGATGCCAAGGCGCGGCGCGACAGCGTCGAAGGCGCTTTCGCGGTTCGTCATCCTCCTTTCATCAAAGGGAAAAAGGTGCTGTTGGTTGACGACGTGTTTACAACAGGAGCTACGGCTGGGGCTTGCGCGGCAGCGATCAAAGACGCCGCTGAGGCCGTATTCGTTCTGACAATCGCGCGGGCCTAACGCTGCGTTTACGGTCTTACCACCGACTTGTCCTTGTAAACGATCTCGACAATCTCGTACTTATCGTCGATCTTGACAGGATTCTTGGGATCGTTGGGACTACTCGCGGACACGGTTGATCCAATCAGGTTCTTCAGCGGTACAAAGACTCTTTCCTTGAGGCGGGCGCTTTTGCGTGGGCGAATTCTTTTCTTGGTGGCCAGGGGAAAAGTGCCGACTCTCTCTTGTGTCTCACGATTGATCAAAGTAGCCGTCCACTTGATTTCGCGAATCTCTTTGTCAGATTCGTTTTTCACTAGAAAGTTGGTTACGAACAGCCGGTGATTGACGGGCCCAGACCGAGGTAGCTCTGGACGGGCGGGCCACTCGTTGTGTTTCACTATCTCCTGCGCGCGACGGTCCTGCTCGTTGCGCGGGGCTTGCGGGTTTTGGCGTTCGGAATTGCAGTTCGCACAAGTATCACCCCGCGGTGGACTTTGCGCGCCCGCGATTGACGACATCAACAGCGATGCGGCAATCACCAGAAAGCTTTTCATGAGGCACCTCCAGACCAGCGGAGAGAGAGAAAAAAGTATTCGCGAAAGGTAGCTGAACGTTAGATCGTAATGTACCCGCTGTCAACGGCTGCTGTTGGGCTAATACGAGCGGTCTAGCCGTCTCAAGCCAATCTCAGTATGATAACGGCATGACGACCCTTCGAACTCTTTATCCGGCGGTCGAGCCTTACCACACCGGCCGCCTGAAAGTTTCTGAGCTGCACGAAATCTATTACGAGCAGTGCGGCAATCCGAATGGCAAGCCCGTTGTGTTTTTGCATGGCGGTCCAGGCGGTGGTATCACGCCTGAGTATCGTCAGTTTCACGATCCAGCGGCGTATCGCATCGTGCTGTTCGATCAGCGCGGCTCCGGACAGAGCACGCCGCATGCGTCGATTGAAGAGAACACGACGTGGGACCTCGTCACCGACATTGAGAAACTGCGCGAGCATCTCGGGATCGAGAAGTGGCAAGTGTTCGGTGGTTCTTGGGGCAGCACTCTCTCGCTGGCCTACGCTGAAACGCATCCGGAACGTGCCACGGAGTTGGTCCTGCGCGGAATCTTTCTTTGCCGCCCAAGAGAGATCAAATGGTTCTATCAGGAGGGTTGCAGTTGGATCTTCGCCGATGTTTGGGAAGAGTTCGTCAAAGTCATTCCCGCAGATGAGCGCCATGACATGGTGAGCGCCTATTACAAACGACTGACCAGCGACGATGATGAAGTGCGCATCGCAGCCGCGCGCGCCTGGTCAATTTGGGAAGGCTCGACTTCAAAACTCTTTTTCGATCCTGCGTCGATCGAACGGTTTGCTGATCCAGTCTTTGCCGAAGCCTTCGCGCGGATTGAATGTCACTACTTCATGAACAACTGTTTTTTCCCGACTGAGAACTACTTGATCGAAAATGTCGCTAAGATTCGTCATATTCCCGGTGTGATTGTTCAAGGGCGTTTCGATGTGGTCTGCCCGATGACAAGCGCGTGGGACCTGCATCGCTCCTGGCCTGAAGCGGAACTTCACATCACACCAGACGCGGGGCACTCGGTGATGGAGCCCGGCAACGCGAGCGCGTTGGTGGAGGCGACGGACAAGTTTCGTTAGGAGCGCCGACATCCTTGTCGGCGCGTCGCGAGCATCCTTGCTCGCAATTCCCAACAAATAGGCCGGCAGGATGCCGACGAACCCCACGCAGGGATGCGTGCGCTCCGGCACTAATTTTTGACACTTTCCGACGCAGTCGCGTAATATCAGCCTCAACCATGAACGCGCGGGTTTTAGTGCTGAACGCTTCCTTTGAACCAATCAACGTGTGCACTGAGCGGCGCGCGGTGGTGATGATCTTCAAAGGCGTCGCGCGCATGGAAGAGCACAACGGCCACATGCTGCGCTCGCAGCGAATCGAGATGCACGCGCCGTCGGTGATTCGCCTGACCGAATATCGCCACATCCCGTTTGAGCGCCGGTCGCTCTCGCGCAAGAACATTCTGCTGCGCGACCATTCCTGTTGCCAGTATTGCGGTAAGCAATTTTCGCCGGCTGAGCTGACTCTCGATCACATCGTCCCGCGTTCGCGTGGCGGCGAGTCAACATGGGATAATCTGGTGGCGTGCTGCAAACGTTGCAATCATAAGAAGGGCAATCGCACGCCGGAAGAGTCGGGCATGGATCTGTTGCGCCGTCCGCGCGCGTTTTCGTTGCATGTGAACCGGCAGATCATGCGTTACATCGGACGCGCGGACGAGACGTGGCGCAAATATCTTTTCTATGAATCAGACGGCCACAGCGAGCTTTGCGTGCGCGCGTAATTGCTTTGAGGCGGATGCTGCCGCCATTTGAAGGAGAACCCCTATGACCATTCTGCTGTTCGCCATTGAGAGCCCGACGATCATCATTCTCGTCGTCGCGGCGATCTTTCTGCTGTTCGGCGGCAGCAAACTGCCGCAACTCGCACGCGCCCTCGGCCAGAGCAAGAAGGCGTTTAAGGAAGGAATCGACGAGGCGGATTCGAAACCGGATTCGCGGTCAAAGCTTGACTCCGTTGATGACGAAACTTTGTTTGAAGAGGCGCGTCGTCGAGCGCAACAAATGAAAGCCGACGAGATGAGGAAAATCGAGCGGTAAGGAGAACGATTCGCTCGGCACTAATACTAATCTACGCTCTCACTGAACTCTGCTTTTCTTTCCCACTACCAACGTAGCTTTCAGAGTCAAAGCAAACTCGGCCGTGTGACGTTCTTCGTCGATGATGCGGGAAAGCTCCCTCGTCAAGTTTTCCCGCGCAGCTTCCGGAATTGGTTGCAACCAGGCGGGTAATAGAAAATCCGCAATCAACGGCGAATTCAGAAACTGTTCCCCGGATTCAAAATCGAATTCTTCGATCGCCGTCCATGACTTCACTGCTTCGAGCCCGGCATCCTCGGCCCAGTGCTCTACGTCTGAGACGCTGGGCAAGTCTGTAATCAGATGTTCTACGTCGGTGCCGTGTTCGTCCGCGCCGGCATTCAATAGCGCTTCCCAATAGATGGAAAAGAATTCTCCGAAGCTCGACGTGGTCGGCAACCACCACGCGGTCGTGCCTCCCGGCTTGGTTACTCGCACAAGTTCCGCGAGAGTTCTTATTACACTGCCTGGCAAAGTGAACGAAGAGTTTCCCAGCACCAAATCAAATTCGTCATCATTGAAGGACAATGCCTGAGGGTCCTCGCGCTGAAACTGAGTTGATTCGTGCAGCGCCGCGGCCTTTGCGCGCGCGAGTTCCAAACACTCCTCGTTTTCATCCGCGCAAACGACAGTGAGCTTTTGTCCGCCGCGTTCCTGAATCGCTAGCGCATGTCCGCCAGTTCCGGCTTCAACGTAAAGCGCGCGTCCTTCCTTCGGAAGTTCGACATGCTTATCGACGAGTTCGGCGAAGCGCTCGCCCCAATCGGCGGCGACGTAAAGATCGTGGAGAAATGCGAGTTCCTTGTCAGTCTTTCTTTCGTTCATCGTTGAATTAGGAGACGGGATGCGGGGAGTCAGGAGCCAGGATAAAGGGCTAATCCGGCCCCTGACTCCCGTCCCCCGTCTCCTCATGTTTGAAATACACGCGCCCTTTCAACTTCTCCGGCAGGCACGACATCTCTTCCTTTGCCGCCGCGTCTTGATGCACGTAACGATACTCTTTGCCATAGCCGAGATGCTTCATCAAAGGCGTCGGCGCGTTGCGCAGATGCAGCGGCACGGGCTCGCGCGAAGTCTCGGTCGCATCTTTGTGCGCAGCCGCGTACGAGCGCAACACCGTATTCGATTTCGGCGCGCGCGCCAGATAAATCGTCGCCTGCGCCAAGGGAAACAAACCCTCCGGCATGCCGATCAGTTGCACGATATCCGCCGCCGCGGCTGCTTGCACCATCGCTTGCGGATCGGCCATGCCAATGTCTTCTGACGCCAGAATGCAAAGTCGCCGCGCAATGAAAATCGGATCGGCGCCGCCCTCGATCATCCTCGCCAACCAATATAACGAAGCGTTCACGTCTGAGTTGCGAAGCGATTTAATTAGCGCCGACGCCAGGTTGTAATGCTCTTCGCCGCCTTTGTCATACGCGAACTGTGCGCGCCCGAGAGATTCAATCAGCGTGTCTTGTGTGATTAATCTAATACCGCCGTCGGTTGGTGCAGTCGCCAATGCCCCGGCTTCCAACGCCGCCAAAGCAACGCGAGCATCGCCGCCAGAAAGGTGCGCGAGCCGCGTGATCAGATCATCAGACATCTCGACGTTGAGGCTCTTCAATCCGCGATCTTCATCGTTCAGTGCGCGCCGGACGATCGTTTCAATCTCGCTCTCTTCTAATGGATTCAGAACAAGCACGCGTGAACGAGACAGCAACGCGCTGATCACTTCGAAGGAAGGATTCTCAGTCGTTGCGCCAATCAACGTGACAGTTCCATCTTCGACGGCCGGCAGCAGCGCGTCCTGCTGTGCCTTATTGAATCTATGAATCTCGTCGATGAAGAGAATCGTGCGATGACCGCGTTGTCGCGCGAGCCGCGCATCAGCAATCGCGCCGCGGAGTTCTTTTACGCCGGAGAAAACCGCTGATAGCGCCACAAACTCAGCGTCAGTTTTTTCGGCTAGTAACCGCGCCAGCGTCGTCTTTCCAGTTCCGGGCGGCCCCCAAAGAATCAGCGAAGGCAGGATGCCGCCGCTTTCGATCAAGCGACGCAGCACTCGACCTTCGCCGACGAGATGTTCCTGCCCGACAAACTCGCTTAGTGTCCGAGGACGCATGCGATCGGCGAGCGGCGCACGCGTGCTGGACGAAGCATCATCTGTCGCAGACATGTCCGGGAAGAGTCTCGAGGAACGCGGCTTGGGCATGACGAAATGAGCGTATCACAAGTTGGCAGGAAGCCGCGCCTGGCGGATAATGCGCGCAATCAACCCGCAAAGGAGTTCACGCCATGCCGGAAAACTACTCGATATCGCGTCGTAGATTTGCTCAGCTACTCGGTGTCGGAACCGCCGTCGTTGCTGCTCGCCCAGCGTTTGGTTTGCCAACGATTGTTGCTCAGCCAGCGGTTGCTTTACCCACTGCGCCAACAACGATTGTGCGATTGAGTTCGAATGAAAATCCGTATGGGCCATCGCCGATGGCTTTGAAAGCCATGACGGATGCGTTCTCGCTCACATGGCGGTATCCCGATGAACATTCCGAGACGCTCATCGATATGCTGGCGAAGCTAAACGCTGTGACGAGTGATCAGATTTTGTTAGGGGATGGCTCAGGCGAAATTCTGAAAGTCGCCGCCTCAGCATTTACCGGTCCGCTGAATAGTGATGCGAAGCCAGTCGAGTTAGCGAAGCCGACCCGTGGCCCCGCGTTAACGTTCACGCCGGGTCGCGGCAAAATGGTTGTTGCAGATCCAACCTTTGAAGCGATTCTGAATCACGCGCGCATCAGCCGCGCCGAAGTGGTGAAGGTGCCGCTGACGAAAACTTATGCTCACGATCTAGCCAAGATGGCGGCCGAGGCGAAGGAAGGTCTGATTTACATCTGCAATCCAAACAATCCGACGGCCAGTATTACGCCCAAGGATGAGTTGCGGGAATTCATCATCAAGACACCCAAGTCAACCATGATTCTAGTGGACGAGGCCTATCACCATTACGCCGACAGTCCGGATTACGAATCAGTCATTCCGATGATCAAGGATCATTCAAACCTGATCGTCGCGCGCACGTTCTCGAAAATTTACGGCATGGCTGGATTGCGCGTTGGTTACTGCGTCGCACAAGCCGACACGATTCGCAGGATGCGGCCGCACCAAACCTGGGACAGCGTGAACATAATGGCGCTCGCCGCGGCGATCGGTAGTTTGAATGATCCGGAACAAGTGCCTAATGGCCAGCGCTGGAACGCGCAAACAAAACAATTCGTCCTCAGCGAAGTAGGAAAGCTCGGCTACCAACACATTCCATCGCAGGCAAATTTTGTGATGATTGATGTGAAGCGTCCGGTCCAGCCACTGATCGGCGCACTGCGCGAGCGCGGCGTGCAAGTAGGTCGTCCGTTTCCGGCGTTGCCAACCCACATGCGCGTGACTATCGGCAAACAAGGTGAGATGGAGACTTTCCTGAACGCATTCCGCGACGTCGCCACAGGCTCGGCCTGATATTTAGTTAGCCTTGATGATCCGGTCGCTACCGCTCGCGGTTCTGACACTCTACAATATCGCTGCATGATTTCTGCTCACACAGCCCGTCGCGCCGTTTGGCGTCCGCTATGGCAACTTCCACGGCGCTTCGATCTGATCCTGTCTCTGACCAAACGCGAACTTGCCGCCCGCTATCGAGGATCCGCGCTCGGAATGATTTGGACGCTGTTGACGCCGATCGTGATGATTGCCATCTTCACGATCATTTTTGCGGGCATCTTCAAAGCAAAGTTTGGTAACAGTAGTTCGCAATGGGACTATGCGCTGTATCTTTTCTGCGGCTTGTTGCCTTGGAATGCATTTCAAGAGTCTGTGCAACTATCCTCTACCACGATCGTGGGACATGCGAATCTCGTCAAGCGGGTCGTGTTCCCGCTCGAGACGTTGCCGATCTCACTATCACTGGCGGCGATCACGAACCAGATGTTCGGAACGATCGTGTTGCTGGTCGCCGTCGCAATCTTGCGGAACGAAGTGCACGCCACCATTTTGTTCTTACCAGTTGTCCTGATTCCACAATTGCTAGCGACATTTGGCTTTGCCTGGTTCGTCGCGTCGGTGGGAGTCTTCATTCGCGACATCGTGCAGGGAATTGGGCTGGTGTTAATGGCCTGGATGTATCTCACGCCGATAATTTATCCCGAGTCGCTGGTGCCGCCCGCGTATCGGTCAGTTATCAATCTCAATCCGTTCACGCCGCTAGTTAGAAATTATCGGAGGGTCCTGATCGAGGGCTTGGCTCCGGATTGGTACGGCCTCGCCTTCTTCTCGGTCTTTGCGTTAATCAGTTTCGTGATTGGTTACTGGTGGTTTGCGCGTACGCGGAAGAACTTTGCCGACGTAATTTAGCGAAAAAGTCCCGCAAAATCAGCGGGTTATCCGGCGTTTGCCTAAGAAAAACCTCGTTGACACCCGCCAATTTCGCGTGTTAGTTTAGATAGTGCCGTTCAGCTCCAAGCGGCGCTTAGAGAGCTGAGAAGCAAATCATCCTCTGGTAGGCGAAGGGCATCCGACCTCGCCACAAATTCATTCCGCTGCTTCAGGAAAAAATGACATTCGATAAGGTAAAGACTCTGCGCGCAGCCGAGAAGTACCTCGAGATGGGAAAAATCCCGGCTGCTGTCAAAGAGTACTGCAAAGTCGTCGAGCACGAGCCGGAAGACTACAGCACCTTGAACATCCTTGGCGATTTGCACGTGCGCGTCGGCAATAAAGCCGAGGCGATCTCTTGCTTTCGCCGCATCGCCGATCACTATCGCGAGCAGGATTTTGGGCTCAAAGCGATTGCGATGTTCAAGAAGATCGATCGTCTGGCTCCCAACAACATCGAGATTTCGATGAGTCTCGCCGACCTTTACGCGCAACAGGATCTGATCGTCGAAGCGCGCGCGCATTACTTGCTGGTGGCAAGCGCGCATGAAAAAAGCGGCGCCGTGCAGGCGGGATTGGAAGTGTTGCGGAAGATTGCCGATCTCGATCCACAGAACACCGACGTTCGAATCAAGCTTGCCGAAAGTTATCGGAACGAAGGCATGAATAGAGAAGCAGCGGCTTCTTTTACGATCGCCGGTGAGGCTCTATCGGCTCGCGGATCTTTGGATGAGGCGCTTGAGGTCTTTGGAAAATCGCTGGAGTTGGAAGCAAACGATCACGCGACACTCGAAGGATTGCTGGCAACGCATACGGCGCGCGGCACGGCCGACGAAGCTGCCGAAGTGATCGCGCGCGTGTCTCAGGATCATCCGGACGATGTCGATCTGCTCGCGATGCTCGCGCGTGCTCATATCGAGGCCGAAGACCCGCAGCAAGCTGAATCAGCTACCACTGCCTTGCTAGCCAAAGAACCATCGGCGTATCTCCGAATGATGGAAGTCGCGCGGTCATATCTTCGAACGGGCAGCACCGAAGACTCGGTGCGAACGCTTTCGTCAGTTGCAGAACAAGCGTTGGCTGAGCACCATGATGCCGAATTAATCGAACTGGTGAACGAGGCGCTCGTTTCAGACGCCTATTGCCTTCCAGCGTTGCGCCTGTTGGTCCAGACCTATGGGCTGCGGCGTGATACAGAGAATTTGAAAGACGCGCTGGAGCGACTTGCCGAAGCTGCGCAAGCCGCCGGCCTGGCAGACGAAGAACGGCGCGCCTTAACGCAGTTAGTACGGCTGGTTCCGGACGAAAGCGGCCACGTAGAAAGATTGAATCAACTTGGTGGGCCGGACGAAGAACTCGCTGACGATGCAGTTATTAAATTTGAGTCGTCAACTGCCGCCGAGGTTGAACCGGTTCCGTCATTTGAAGAAGAATTTGCGTTCGAACCTGAGAATGATCCGGCAAAAAGCGAAGCAAGAGAGCAAATAGGAGCGAAAGAGGGCGCGAATGGCGAGTCTCAGGTGCGCTTCGATGAGATGGAAATCGAGCGCGGTTTTGCTTTTGAGGCGAATGAAGAAGACAAGCTTAAGGCACAAAGCGAACTTCAGCGGAGTGGAGATGAAGACGGCGATCCGCATGCCAAGATCCGCCAACAGGAGTTGGAGAGCGTCGATTTTTACATCGAACAGGGCTACGTCGACATCGCGATCGATACTTTGAATCTGCTCGAAAGCCAGTTCGGAGCGCATCCTGATGTCGATGCCCGACGACAGAAGCTGAATGTATTGACCGGAGGCGTTGTGAGCAACGGGCATTCGGCGCCGGCAGCTAAGCCGCAAACCAGTGATGGGTTGGTAGCTCTTGCCGGCACGGCGTTCGAAACTTCGAAGGCTATCGATCCCGGACTAGCGGAGGTTTTCGAAGAGTATCGCGCTTCGGCTGAAGTCGAATCGTGCAGCAACGGCGACTACGAGACGCATTACAACCTGGGGCTGGCCTACAAAGAAATGGATCTGTTCGAAGAAGCTTTGGAAGAATTTCAACTCGCGATTAGTTTGGTCTCTCCGGATGATGGAACCTCGCGATACGTGCAGTGCTGCAACCTTCTCGGTCATTGCTTCATGCAGAAAGGCGTCCCGCAGCTCGCGGTGAAGTGGCTGAACAAAGGACTGGATGCGCCGAGCGCTTCGGAAGAAGAGCGGCAAGCACTGCGGTTTGAACTTGCCGCCGCCCACGAGCAGGCTGGTGATCTGAATCGGGCCATGGATCTCTTTACCGAAATCTACGGCGTGAATGTTTCGTATCGAGGTGTGAACGAAAGGCTGCGCGCTTTGCAGTCGCGCTTGGCCCAATAGTTCGATTCGGCAAACCTCAATGCCACAGAGCTAAGAATAAACTTGGCTTTGTGGTATTTTTGTTTCCAGGGAAATTGAGTATGTCTTCGCGACTGTCGGTGATTTTCTACATCATTTTGTGCGTCGAAATCGGCGTGGTGCTGACGGTGTTGCCCTGGGTGCCGCACGGCTGGTTCGGCCTGAGCGATTGGGGAAACAACTATTTTCTGCTGTTGGCTTCGCGGAAGGTTGGCTTTGGCGTGCAAAGGTTCATCGCGTCGGGCTGGGTGCGCGGCGCCGTTTCCGGAATCGGCATCCTGAACCTGGGGATGGGACTTTGGGAGCTGATTAATTTCCGCAAGACCGTGCGCGCGCTGGACGCGGGACTGCCCTCCGTGAAAAGCTTGCCCCAGAAACCCGAAGTGATCCGTGATGCCGCTCCAGTTTCGCAAACCGATCCTCTATCTGATTACCCGCGGCGCCAGCACTGAAGCGACGACGCGCGAATCTCCGGAATTCCAAAACATTCTCGAACAGATTTCGGGTGCGGTTGAAGCAGGAGTCGATCTAATCCAAATCAGAGAGAAGCACCTGAGCGCGCGCGTGTTGTTTGAATTGACCGAGCGCGCGGCCGAAATTACTCGTATGTCTTCGACGCGACTACTGGTAAATGATCGCGCGGACATTGCAGCCGGCGCCGGAGCTGATGGTGTTCATCTGACAACGCAATCGCTTGACGCGGCAGTTGTTCGACAGACCCTTGGCGACAAAATTTTGATTGGCGCATCGACACACTCGCTGGCTGAAGCAATCGCGGCGCGCGAGGGCGGCGCGGACTTCATCGTCTTTGGTCCAGTCTTTGAAACTGCATCGAAAGCGCAGTATGGTGAGCCGGTCGGGTTGAAAAAATTAGCCGAAGTAACGCGGACTCTTTCCGGATTTCCAGTTTTGGCGCTCGGCGGAATCACTACGGCTAACGCCGCGCAATGTTTGCAAGCGGGAGCCGCCGGGATTGCGGCGATTAGCTTGTTCAGCGATGCAGCGAATTTAGATTTGGTCGTCGATGAGTTGAAACGAAACGAATAAGGAGTGGTTTGATGGAGAAGAAATTTACCAGCCGAACTTCGTGGCGAGAGAAACTCGAGAAGCCGCAGGAACCAAAGATTGTGAAGGTGCCACCGAAGATGTCGCGGTTCGGCGGAGACACGATGCTGATTCCGACGCCGTTGCTGGTCGATGAGTTGGTCCGCAAAGTTAGCAACGGTCAACTCGTCACTGTCAGCGACCTGCGCCGCCGGCTCGCGGAGGAGTTTTCGGTTGACGTCACCTGCCCATTGACCACAGGAATCTTTCTGCGCATCGCCGCTGAAGAAGATCGCGCGAATGGCCGCAAGCGCATCACTCCTTACTGGCGGGTGGTCAAAGATGACGGAAGCCTCAATCCGAAATTTCCCGGCGGCATTGAGAGCCAGACGCGTTACCTGAAGGCGGAGGGCTTCAAAGTCAGTCGCAAAACTAAGACGCCACGGGTAGAGAACTTCGAGCCGCGCCTGGTCCATCTAAGTTAAGCAATGAACGCGATTGCTGATCTTAACGACGCACCGACGGTACTCACGATTGCTGGTTTCGATCCGTCGGGCGGCGCGGGAATCGTCGCTGATATTCGGACAATTCTTCACTTCGGTTGTCGTCCCGCCGCCGCAATCACCTCGCTGACGTTTCAAAACGCAAAGGAATTCTTTGGCGCCTCTCATCAATCTGCTGAAGCGGTGCGCGCGCAGGTTGAGGCTGTAGCTGCCGCTATCGAAATTGCCGCCGTGAAAATCGGCATGTTGCCGACGGCAGAAATGGTTCGCGAAGTGGCTCACTTGATTCGCGAACTGAAACTCCCGCCGCCTGTGATCGATCCCGTCATGGAATCGACGAGCGGCGGCAAGCTGATGTCGGATGATGCGTTTGAAGTTTTTGTGATGGAGTTGTTGCCTCTGGCACGAGTCGTCACACCAAACATTCCTGAAGCGGAGAAACTCGGCGGCGTGAACATTTACGACGAGGATACGATGTGCCAGGCTGCGGCGCGCATTCGTGAACTCGGCTCGCGGGCGGCGTTAATAAAAGGCGGACACCAAAGGCAGGGGTCAGGGGTCAGGGGTCAGGGGTCAGAAAAACTAGAGGCTATTGATCTGCTGGATAACGAAGGTGAAGTCACGATCTTTCGCGGCGAGTGGATCGATGCGCCGCCGGTGAGAGGAACCGGCTGCATGTTGTCGTCGGCGATCGCTGCGAACCTGGCGTGTGGCGGGCTGTTGCCAGACGCAGTTGCGGCGGCCAAGAACTTCGTAACCGCCGCGATTCAAAACTCAAAACTGAAAACTCAAAACTGACTCTATTCGATCGTCACCTTTTCCATCTTCACTTCCGACAACGGACGATCGCCACTGTCAGTTTTCGAAGTGGCTATCGCATTCACGACATCCTGACCTTCCGTCACACGGCCAAATATGGTGTAGCTCGGCGGCAGCGGATAATCGACGTGCATGATGAAGAACTGCGAGCCGTTGGTGTTCGGGCCGGCGTTGGCCATCGCGACCGTGCCTGCTTTGTATCCTCGCTTATAGACTTCGGATGACGGGTTGATTTCATCATTGAACCGTCCACCCCAGGCTGATTGACCACCTCGTCCGGTGCCGGTGGGATCTCCACCCTGAATCATGAAACCGTTGATGCAGCGATGAAAAATCACGCCGTCGTAATAACCTTGCTCTGCGAGCAACCGAAAGTTCTCGGTCGTCTTCGGCGCGTCCTCTTCCAATAACTCAAATTTGATCGTGCCTTTGTTAGTTTGAATGGTTGCAGTTCTGTTTGGCATTTACCTTGGTCCTTTACAAATAGATTTGAGAACAGCTTAACCGCAGCGGCCGCAAAGGTCACGCGCAGAGAGGTGTCAGCACCGCCAACGATAGCGAGCGGAGCAAGGCGTCGGATCAGCTATGTGTGGTAAGACGCATCGATAGATTCACATGATCCGCTCGCTATTGCTCGCGGTACTGACACAACATCCACTCGCGGCACTGACACACCGCCAAATTCCCACTCCACCTGACGGATTTACACCCAACCAGCTATGATGTTCGCCGCAAATACCGGGAAAGGAACTCAATGAATCATGAATGTTACGCATCTCGAATGCGCCAACTGCGGACTGAGGCACGAGGCACGAAGGTTGCACAACCTCTGCACTGAATGTGGCAAGCCACTGCTGGTTCGCTATGACCTTGAGCGGGCGGCGGACTCTTTGACAAAAGAAAGTTTGGCGGGCCGAAGGGCGGATTTATGGAGATATCGGGAAGTCTTGCCCGTCGAGCGCGACGAGAACGTGACGAGTTTAGGCGAAGGATTCACGCCGCTCGTGCACGCCTCGCGTTTGGGCGAGCAGCTCGGAATGAACGAGCTTTACATCAAGGACGAGGGACAGAATCCCACGCAGAGTTTCAAAGCGCGCGGCATGACCGCAGCCGTTTCGATGGCGAAGGAGTTGGGTGTTAAGAAGCTGGCCGTTCCTTCAGCCGGTAACGCGGCGGGCGCACTGGCCGCATACGCAGCGCGCGCGGGAATGGAAGCTTACATCTTCATGCCGAAAGACACGCCGCGCGCGAACGTGATCGAATGCGAACAGACGGGCGCGCACGTCACGTTGATGGATGGACTGATCACGGATTGCGGCGCGGAAGTCGGAAGAAGAAAAGAAGCTGAAGGTTGGTTCGACGTTTCGACTTTGAAAGAGCCTTATCGCATCGAAGGTAAGAAGACGATGGGCTACGAACTCGGCGAGCAATTCGATTGGGAATTGCCTGACGTGATCATTTATCCGACCGGCGGCGGCACCGGCTTGATCGGCATGTGGAAAGCTTTCGATGAGATGGAGCAGATGGGTTGGATCGGATCGAAGCGTCCGCGCATGGTGACCGTGCAAGCCGCCGGGTGCGCGCCGATCGTGCGCGCCTTTGAAGAAGGAAAGCGCTTCGCAGATGAATTTCCGAACGCGCACACCACGGCGTCGGGATTACGGGTGCCGAAAGCGATTGGCGATTTTCTGATTCTCGATGCGCTGCGCGCGTCAGGCGGAACTGCAATCGCGGTGACTGACGATGAATTGATCGCAGCGACGAAAGAGATCGGCGCTGCGGAAGGAATATTTTGCGCCCCCGAAGGCGCGGCGTGCTTGCCGGCTTTGAGGAAGTTAATGAGCGACGGTGCGGTGAAATCAAACGATCGCGTCGTGCTGTTCAATACCGGAAGTGGCGTGAAGTATCTGGAGAGTTTCTCAACTTAAGGATGGAATCGTTCGCATGAAGTGTTTAGCTGTTATCTTTTTTGTTTGCGCAATAACGAGCGTTGGATTAGCGCAGTCGGCGGCGTCGGCTCCATGGCTCACCGAAACCGAACGCGCAAAATTCGAAACGTTGCGCGTCGCCGGCTCGGAAGCGTTGTTCAATCTTGACTACGAAGCGGCCAGGAAGAACTTTAAAGAGATGGCCGACGCTTTCCCGAAGTATCCGGCCGGGCCGCAGTTTCTGGCGGACACGCTGTGGGCGGAGACGCTTTATCAGTCGCGACGTTTGCAGTCTTCGCTCTACGGCGATGACGACACGTTCTATTCGACCGGTGACGACAAACCCGATCCGAAGGTTGTCGATCAGTTTCGCTCGTTGACGCGACAGGCGCGGCTCTTGACCGAAGCGCGATTGAAGCTGTATCCGAAAGATGTTGAAGCGCTTTACTTCATGGGCGCGATCGAAGGATTGAAGGCATCGTTTGAAGAGGCGGTCGAACGGCGTCACTTCGCGGCTTTGAAGGATGGATCGGACGCGGTTGATAAGCATCGCGAAGTCATCAAGCTCGATCCTTCATGGCACGATGCAGAGATCACGATTGGGTTGTATGACTACACGGTTGGCGCGTTGCCGCTGCCGGCAAAGTTGATCGCGGGTGTGGTTGGATTTCGCGGATCGAAGAAGCGCGGTTTGGCAACGCTGGAACGCGTAGGCAAAGAAGGCAACTGGATTCATGACGAAGCCAAGACTTTGCTGATCGTTCTTTACACGCGCGAGAAACGATTTGCAGAGGCAGCCGCGTACGCCCGCGAACTGGCCGCCAAGTATCCGCGCAATTATCTCTATCGCCTGGAAGCTGCCGACGCGCTCGTGTCGCAAGCGGCATTGGACCGCAAAGCCAATCCTAATGCGACAACGAATCCGTCAGAAACCGAAGCATTCGCCACGTTCGAATCGTTGTTGAAAGACAAGTCGGTTCGCGAGACGGCTTCGCGCCAGCTCGACCTGATCCATTTCAAGTACGGCGAAGCGTTGATGACGGCGGGGCAATACGAACACGCGGTGAGAGAGTTTCTGGCGTCAGCGGATACACCGGGCGCGCAACAGGGTCTGGCAACGATGGCGCATCTCTATGCCGCGCGCGCTTTGGATTTGGCAGGTAAACGCAACGACGCGTTGACGCAATATCGCGCCGTGCTCGCTCGTCCAAACGTTTACGATGCGCACGACCAAGCACAGTCAGGATTGAAAGAGGCGTATAAGAAGAAACTCAGCTGATGGAGCGCGGGCATCCCTGCCCGCAGAGTGCGCAGCGCGAAAGTCTGCCAGCAAGATGCTCGCGACCGCCGACAAGGATGTCGGCGCTCCATTAACCACGCACTTTGGTCGTCTCTTTCTCAAACACAAACCCCAGCGTCTTGTAGATCAACTTCGCACAGAGAAACGCTGAAGCACTTTGTCCTTCAACGTACGAATACTCGGTAAGATCCATACCTATAACGTTGCGCTTGCGCGCGAGCGTGCGAATCAGTCCGATAGTTTCGTACCAGCCAAGCCCGCCCGGCTCAGGCGTTCCGGTCGCGGAAACTAACGACGGATCCAATCCATCAATGTCGATCGTGAGATAAACGTTCTCAGTCAAACCTTCAATCGCATCGTCCCACCAATCGTCGCGGCCAACAATGTCCTTGGCCCAGAAGATTCGCGTCGGCAAATCGTCAATCACGCGGGCTTCGTCGACGGAGATCGAGCGAATGCCGACTTGCACCGCGGGAATTTTCAAGTCCTTGACCACGCGCGCCATGATCGACGCGTGCGAGTAAGGCGTGCCGTCATACGTGTCGCGCAAATCCGCGTGTGCATCGATTTGCAAGACCGATAGATTCTCGTGCTTCTCGGCGTGTGCGCGAATGACCGGCGCGCTGATTGAATGTTCGCCCCCAATCATCGTCACGAATTTGCCGCTGCCGACTAACTCCTTTGCTCGATCATAAAGCGAACTCATCATCCGCTCGGGCGGATCGATTGACGGCGATTCATCGACCGTGTGAATGCCGAGCTTGTAAGTCTCGGCATCAACTTCTTCGTCATACAACTCCATGTTGCGAGATGCGTCGATTACAGCCATCGCGCCTTTGCCTGTGCCGCCGCCGTAGGAAACTGTGCCTTCGTACGAAACCGGCCAAACGACGATCCGTGACGCGTCGAAACTCGAGAATTCTTCCTCGGCGATGCCGCCAAAATTCATCGGCAAGTAGTGTGATTCACTCATGATGGCAGTTTACCGAAGGCTGCGATCAGAAACCAAAGCTCAAGCCACCGTAGTCCCTTAAGCGTTTGATTGCCTCTGCCTTACTCTGACAAAAATATTGACTTTGGTTGCGTTAGTGAATATCTTGCCGGCGCAATTCAAGGCTGAAATCTCACGAGCCTCGACCAGAGAGCTTGTCCCTCGCTTGCTCAGCCTAATCAAGCCGTCGCGACATCGACTGTATTCGCGCCTACTCGCGCGCTGCGTGGGAGTCTTCAATGAACAACTATCAAGAGATGACGAACGAAGAAGCGCTGGAGCTGGTGATCGACAGCTCAGCATTCCGAGGCGAGATTCAGGATTGGCTGAAAAGGGAGTTGGATGATCAAGATGCGAAGACATACGTCGAGTACGTTCAGCCCGTCAAGATGCGTCATGGCCCGCTACGGCGGAAGACAAAGCTCACTTTTTCCAGTTCTGCGCCCCAAGCCACGAAGCTGCGATTCAAAGACAGCGCGAAATCGCCGACCACGTGCAAAATTGATGAGCTGGGTGACGAAGCTGTGATTCTCGTCGTGGATCCCGGAAGCGTCAGCCAGGGCGTAAGCATCGGAGTAGAAGCGAGCGCGGCCGGCACGATTATCAAAGCCGATCGACTTGCGGCCGGACTTTCTCACAAAGCGATCTTTATTTGGCTCTTCAAAGTCATCGACCCGGCCAAAATGGTTGGTTGGTACGATCCGGGGCAGTTGATCCAGACTGGAATTCGCGTCGCTATCTCGACAATCTTTGGTGAGAACGCTGATTACCGTGCGACCGAGGCGATGGCCTTGTCAGCAGCAGATAGTGCCAGTTCAGGTGGCGCCGGCAGCGAAAACGCCGGCGTCATTTTTGACTACAGTCACGAACGCGAATTGTGGATCGACTTCGTTGCCGATACCGGTGATGGATGGAATTCGACGTACTCGACCGCCTATCACGTCAGCCAGCCGCAACTCCAGGTCGCCGGCCTGAATCAATTGTTACCACGTGCCCGGGTGCTGATTTTCGGCGGCGACGAGGTTTATCCTACGGCCGGCCGCGAAGTTTATCGTCAGCGTTTGCTCGATCCTTTTGAATGCGCCTTACCAAAAGACAAAGACAACTGTCCCGATGTGTTTGCGATCCCAGGCAATCACGATTGGTATGACAGTCTGGTTTCATTCACGCGCTTGTTTTGCCAGGGTCGATGGTTCGCTGGTTGGAAGACTCGCCAAAGCCGCAGCTATTTTGCTTTGAAGCTTCCGCAGCATTGGTGGTTGATTGGCACTGACGTGCAGTTGCAATCGGATATCGATTTCCCGCAGGTGAATTACTTCCGGCGCGTAGCCGCGCTGATGGACAAAGACGATCGGATTATCCTGTGCACGGCCGAGCCGCACTGGATTTCCGATAAGCTCTTCAAGAAGTACGACAATCAGATTAACGAAAACAATCTCGCGTTTCTTGAAGAAGAAGTTTTTTGTCGCCGAATCTCGGTTTACATCGCCGGAGATCTTCATCACTACCGCCGGCATGCGACCGATACGAACTTGCAGAAAATCACCGCCGGCGGTGGCGGCGCGTTCCTGCATCCGACTCACGGCGAAGATGTCCGCCTACTGAGGAATCACTACAAGCTTCAGGAATCAGCGACGTTCCCGCCAGAAAACGTTTCGCGGGGCTTGTCGTTCAGGAACCTCGCTTTTCTTTTTATCAACCCACGGTTCGGCGTACTTACGGGATTGTTTTACTTGCTGACGTGCTGGACGGTCATGGCGCCGGTCGGTCAATACGGAATTCGTGATTGGAAAGCCGCGCTCGGACTCGCGATTTCGACTTCGATCGCTAAACCCGGCGCGGTGTTTTGGATCCTGCTTATCTGGGGTGGCTTCCTCTTGTTCACGGATACGTACGTCAGATGGTACCGGTGGGCGGCCGGCACGTTCCACGGATTCATTCATGTCCTGTCCGTCTTCCTGATTGGTTGGTTCGCAACCTGGGTCGGCATGAGCTACTACAAATTAGAATTTGGGAAACCGCCGCAACTACTTATTGCCGCCGGAGTCATTCTGGTTCTTGGTTGGATCGTGGGTTCATTTGTTATGGGAGCTTACTTGCTGATCTCTCTGAATGTGTTCGGTCGCCATTCCAACGAAACATTTTCCGCGCTCGCTATTCCTGATTGGAAAAATTTCCTGCGGCTAAGAATCGATACGAACGGCGCGCTGACGATTTTCCCAATTGGCATCAAACGGGTCGCACGGAAATGGAAGTTTTCGGGAAATCCGAAGGGCTCGATCTTTGTGCCGGACGATCCGCGCGCGACGCCGCCGCACTTAATCGAGAAAGAGATTCTGATCCCATAAATCCTACCTGACCTGATGATCGGCAATGCGTTCAGACAACGCACTGATCGTCGCGGAAGGATTCACCGACAGCGCGGTCGGAATGATCGCGCCGTCCGAGACGTAGAGGTTTGGGTAATTCCAGACTTCACCGAATTCGTTAACGACGCCTTCTGCTGGATCGTCTGACATCGTGCAGCCACCGAGCGGATGCGCCGTAAGGAGTTTTCGCCAGGGCCAGCCCCACAGCATGCTCGGCATGTAGTCGCCACCCACAGCCTTGCTCAATTGCTTCAGTGTCTTTTCCATTTCATTGAACATCGCGCGGCTCCGCTTGAGGTTCCAGTCGATCTCGATGTTGCCTTCGGACAGTTGCATGCGGCCGTCGGCGGCATCGGTGCCCATGCCGAGAAAAGGCAGAAACTTTGGCGTGACGCCGCCTTTGAATAATTTATCGGCGCCGTCGGTGAATGCCGATCCGTGATCGAGTCCGAGCGTCCGCATCAGGTATTTGCGAAAGAAGAGACCGAGGTTCTTCAGGCGCCGCGGCACCGGCAGAGCACTTTCAAGGTACCAGAGAAATGGATCCGGAAAACCTAGATCCTGAATCATGATCCGGTTGTTCGCAGTTGAAGCATCAATGGCTGCGGTAATGCTGGGACCGCAACCGGGATCGACCTCGCGATTCGATTCCAGCGCACCCGCCAAAAGAAAATCACCATTTCCCGAAAACTTTGTCCCCAGCGCCGGGCTGAGATTCGGGAGCGTCCGATGCAGGTCGCGGGAGCGCAAAAGGATTTCGGTTGAGCCCAGCGAACCCGCGGAAATAATTACTCTTCGTCCCACGACTGAGCCTGGCCGCGAGAGCGGCTCGGGACGAGCGTCGCGATCGAATCTGGCGCCATCAACCGTGAGCGGCTGCGATTCAGCCGTTTCAAGATCGAACTCGCGAAAGTGAACTCGATAACCGTTCACTTCCACCGGATGGATGGGCTCGATCTTTTCAACCTGGTGGAGCGGATAAACTTCAGCGCCATTTTGTTCGGCCAGCGGAATGTAGTTCAGATCGAGCGTGTTCTTGGCGTGGACGTGACAGCCCAACATGCAATTGCCGCAGTACACACAACCGTCCTGCTCGACACCCTGGCGATTCTTTTTCTGTGGGCCGGTGTAAACGCAAATCTCCATTAACTCAGGCTTGCGGCCGGCGTTTTGCGCGGCGGCGAAGAACGCCTCCGTGCGCGGTGGCATGTCAAGGTCGGCAGGCGGAGTCAGCGGCCGCGCCTCGAGCATGTCGTGCGCTTTGTCGTAAAAAGGATCGAGGATGTCGCGCTTCACGCCGCGCGGCCATCGTGGATTCTCGAAAATTTCTTTCGGCGTGCGGATGTGCACGTTAAAGTAAACCAGCGAGCCACCGCCCACGCCGCTCGCCTGAATCACATCGATCTTTTCGAACGCTCGATAATCGAGTAAGCCGAGATCCTTGTAATTCCAGAATGAGCGTGCCACCTGGCCCGTCGTGCGCGGGAAATCTTTCTTCCCCCAACGTTTTCCGCGTTCGAGAATGCAGACAGAGCGGCCCGCTTGCGCGAGACGGCAAGCGTTAATTGCTCCACCAAAACCGGAGCCGATGACCACGACGTCGTAAGTTTCTCTCATGGTTAATGTTTCAACTTCTTCACACTCATCCGCACCTGGATGAATCCAATGAGCAGCGGCAGACCGGCAAGTAACAGCAACACAATAAAGTTGTAGAAGAAGGGCCTGTGCGCGATGTAGTTACGACAAGGCAGCGCGAACGGAGCAGCTTTGAAGTGCGCGTAATCGCAAACCTGCGTCGGCGCCGGGTAACGAATCCAGACAACGGCGAAGGTGATCGCCACGATCACGAGATACAAAATGCGCAGCTTCTTGCGCGCGCCATTCAGCACCCACTTGAAGCCTAACCAATTGCCGAACCAGCCGCCGAGAGACACCACCATCAGAAAAATTCCATAAGGATAGGCGTTCCACGGGAAGTTCGTCGTCTCGTTGTAGGCGACCGTGTTGTCAAAGATGCCGCTGACGTACTGCGTTTCCCAGGCGGGGTAAGCCAGCAGCGAGATCGTCGCGACAGGTCCCAGAAACACGCCGGCATAAACCAACGAACGCAGCATGTACGAGGAATAGATCTTTGCCAGCGCCGCTGCAGACTCTTTGCGCGCCGCTTCGATCACAGGCGCGCCCGCGTCGGCGAACAAAGCGCCGGCGGCAAAAGCTATTTGAATATCGGTGAGAACGACGGCCATGAGTCCCCCTTTATTGCTAAAACATGCTCAGGTGTCTTGAAGATCAAACCCGATCCGCAGGCGCCGCTGATGCCACTCTTCATCCATCAAAAGGAAGTAGCCGAACAATTTGTACTTGTATTCGGCGATTGGCGTCTTTGGATCCCACGGCTTCAACCAGTCAGTCGCATAGATTAGTTGGCCCAGATAGAGTCCTTCCGCGATCTGCGTGATCTCGTCGATGCAGAAGCAATCCGGCGGAATATTCTTCAAGGGCTTCCAGCGATAGTTGAACTGATAGACCTTCTTGCCTTTATCTTCCGGCAGCATCGCCGTCTTGTTCGGCCGGCCGATGAAAAAGAAGGTGTGAGCGTCGTAGCCATACTTCTGCTTCTCTTCCGGTGTCGCGTCTTCCATGCGGACGCCGGCGAGCTTCGAGACTTCGCGCGTGAACTTTTCTTTCAGCGTGCGGAAGGCAACCGTGTTTGAGCAGTTGTAAGCGGGATCAGAACCCATCGACTCGCCGCCTTCAGTCCATTTCGCGAGTTCCGCTTCATCGATCTGATTGAATTTCTTTCCGGTCCACGGCGAGAAGAATCGGCCCGCCTGCCACGCGACGCCGATGGTGTTCTCCTGAAAAGCCGCCAAAAGCCCCTGGCTCTGCCATGAGATCAGCGCGCCGCGATAGAAGCCATTCATGGTTTGCGGCGCGATGCCGGCGTTGAAAAGGGTGTGAAGTTTATCGAAAGTTGGCGAGACAGTTTTGTGCTCAGCGGTCAAAGTATCAGAGTACGACTTCATCATCCGCATGATGTCGCCGGCGCTCTTGAGATCAGCGCGCACTTCATCGAGCCGCGTTGCATCGACATCGCCATCGACCGGATCAGCCAATGTCAGCGTGCTGAATTTATCGGTTGTTAGTCTTGGCGCAGCGGCCGGCGTTGAGACCTTCGGCACCTCGACTGGAACTGCGACATCGGGCATCTCGAGGAACGGAAACAGGCGTTTGGCTTCGGCGTTCCAGAACGGTTCGAACAAAAGGAAATAGCCGAAGTTCTGATAATGATAAGTTGCCGGATCAGCTTTGGGATCGTAACGCTCCAGGAACTTCGTGGTCGCAAAGATGGCCTGGCCGAGAAACATGCCATCGGCGATTTGCACCATCTCATCGATCAGATAACTGAGCGGAGGATAATTTCCGAGGTCCGGATAACGATAATTCAGACGGAATACTTCGCGCGGCGTGCCTGGATAGATCGACGGCGCGCGGTGCGACGCGATGTTGCCGCCTTTGTAGTCATAGCCGTATTGGGCTCGCTCTTCGTCCGTCGCTTTCTGCAAGTGCCACATGAAATTCAGCAAGGCGACAGTGGCGACGTTAACCGGCGCGCCTTCGATCTTGTTGAAATGATTTATGCCTCGCACAACTTTCACATCAGCCGGCACGGTGTCGCCGAGAATTCTCGCGCGGTCCTCATCGCTCATCGGAAAATAGCTCTTGCCGGCCCAGGGACAATGGCCCACGATGGCGGAACTCCAAATAAAGCCCAGCAGGTTGCCGAACTCCGCAGCCACGCCGTGCAAGTCACCTGTGCGAAGCCCGGGACAGACTCCGTAGTAATGCCCGTCCAGCGCATCGAATGTTTCACCCAGTTCGAAAAGCTTGGCGAGTTTCCGAAACGGCGGCGCGTCATTATTGAAATTGTCCTGAAGCAGGGCCATGTAATCCTTGATCATCTCCAGGATGGAAGAGGCGATCGCGAAATCCTCTTTGATCTCGTTGACTAACGCGTCGTTAGGATCGGCGTTCTTCAGACAAGTCAAAGTTTTCAGCGTAGCGTCTTCGCCAGAGGCGCTGCCGGAAGCATTCCATGACATAACGAAACTCCTTTCGAACCTTGTAAAAAGCACGCCGGAGGCGTGCGCACCTCATCGCGCGATGATTTCGCTGTGATGAACCCCGAGGTGATAACCGAAGAATCGATTGGTGAACTTGTAGTGGTTGTAATCGACCGTGCCGCGCACTAATTTTCGAAATGGCAGCACCTGACTGAAAACCTTGCGATGCGTTTTGCGATCATAGACGGCGATCCAGTTGTATCCGCGATTGCCGACGATGATGTATTTGCCGTCCGGCGAAACGCGCGTCGCGTAGATCCCGTCGAGAATCCGCCAACCCGTAATCTGCAGCGTCTGCAACATGTAGTGCGTGGCGGTCGGAGTCGCTTTGCGAGAAAGCGCGCCGAGTAACGTGTGCATTTGATCGTTCAGGCTGAAGAGACGAGTGAAGAAACCAGGCACAGTCTCGAGGAAGCGAAACTCAGCAAATCGGTCCAGCGGAATCTCCAGCACGCCGTGACTGCCGCCGCTGGCGATATACATGATGTTGTCGTCTGAGATTTCGACGTCTGAATTCAGGTGGCCGGGATATTCGGCGGCGGCGCTCCACGTGCGGGTAATCTTCGCCGTGGGCAAATCGATCTCGTAGATGTACTCGCGCACATAACCGGGCGACCAATTCACCCAGTCTTCGTGATCCGTGATTAGCGAATAGGTCAGCGCATAGCCAACCGGCTTGTGCGGATGGACGCGGCAATGCCAGACGTTGTTCTGCACTTTGATGATGCGCGAACGCTTCAGCGGATCGGGCTCTTGCAGATCGAACACACCGACCTGTCGCACGTCATGTTTCTCTGGCCCAAGATCGCCCATCAGAATGTACCGGTGCGACGGATCCCAGCGCAGCTCGTGCGCATTTTCAAGATAATGGGGGCCGAGCTTCTCGGGATTCTTAAGATCGTCCACGTTGAAGCGATACAGGTGATCGCCGATCGCGCCTATGAAGTGCTGGCTATCGGGATCCCAAAGGTGATGCGTGTTCGAGCGCATCCGATAGCTGCATTCTTCAAAGTACATCGTCGATTGACGCGCGACTTCGCGAATATTGTTCGCGTCTTCGATGTCCAGCAGCATGATCGTCTGGCTGAAATTTCCGAGCAGCGCCAGCTTCCCGTTCGGCGCGAGCGAAGGATTGTGCGCCGAGCTAATGCCGTCGAAGTGCTTGATGTAGAACTTGCGCTCCGGCCAATCGAAACGCAGCACACCCGCGCTGCCGATTAACCCGTCGAGGTCCGGCCCATCTAACGCGTAGTAAACACTAAAAGGTTGGTCGCTCATGATTTCTCCAATCGTTGTGGCGCACAGTCTTACTTCGCGTCAGGCGGCCAATCGGCGGCAGCGGCGCGTTGACGAATTGCATAACTGCCGGCTGGATTTTGCGGCTTGGCGTTTTCTTCGTGCGCGGTTTCCGCGGCCTTTACGTAATAGTCATGCCACCATTTGGCTGCTTGCCAGATTGCTTCGGGACAACTCGTGGCTGACGACAGGCCCGGAGTCAATTCAATGCCAGCAATCCCGTAAACCGTTTCGACAAACGCAGCGCTGGGCAGGCCGAGACCTTCGGCGAGGGGATTCGTCGCTCTGCCTGCAATCCAGATGTAGCTCAACCACGGCAACATCAGCGCCGGCAGATCGATGATGCTTCTTTGGTCAGAGATGCGGTTGGCGTTATCGAGAATCTTGGTGCTTTCTTCCGTGAATCGGATGATAGCGATGTTTGGAAACTGTCCCGGATCGTCATAGTCACTCATGCTGCAGATCTGCACGCCGTTGCGCGCGGCGACTTCCGACGCGGTGCTACACAATTCCAGCGGCGCCGAGAGAAATGAATCGCTGCTCGTGAGGATGCCTGCGAGGGACCAGAGACTTGGTTTGAGATCGCCCCGCGCATGCGATTGGGCCACGCGGATCCGGAAATGCGCGGTCGATGCTCCCCCTAACAAAAGCAAACCATCGGTTGCGCCAGTGCGTTTCAGCCACGCGCGATTGCCTTCGTTCTTTTTCGGCTCCTTGCGAACAATCGATTCATTTGCAGTTGATGAAGTTGATCTGCGAATCGTAATCATGAGAGTTGCTCCTTCAAATTAATTCAATCGGGCCGCCGATGGTTTGCGACAGGGCTGGCGCGCCTTTGGTGATGATGGGCCAGAACCTTACGGTCATCGATGCGCGGTCAGCGCTCGGAGCAGTGAACTCGAGCGTGAGAAAAAGATTTTGGTGTTTGGAAAATTCCGGTTGCGAAGTGACCTGGCCAAACACGTCGGGAGCCTTTTCGTAACTGCCGCCGCCTAACGGCACAAGCTGCATCGGCGATGAGATTACTTCGACGAGCTTCGTACCGAGATCCGGCCGCAAGGTCGCGGAAGCGACGCGCGCAAAGTGTACATCGCCCGTCAGAATTACGATCGAGTGTTTTGCGGCGCGCAGGTACTGAAGCAGTTGCGCATACTGCAAATGAAAATCCGGCAGACCCCAATCCTTAATGCTTCCCGTGTCCGAGAATAACGGCTGCCCGACGACGAGTACGCCCGGTCCATCAAGGTTCGCGAGCCAATCTCCGATCAATTTCAGATCGTCCGGTTGCATGAAGTTGTCGTTGCCGCCGCCATGCCCGCGAAAGAAGCGCGTGTCGGCATTGCAAAACGAGAGGGCGCCAACCTTGAAGGTGATCGGCGGACTCGGCGAAGTCTGAAAGATTTTGTAAAGCTGCTGACCAATGCCCAACCATGTATCGCGCTTTCCCTGCGTGAGCGTGTAAGCGAGCACATTCAAGCCAACGTCAGGCGCGTTATTCCAATATTCGTGATCGTCCGAGCTGAAAAAGTTCGCGCCGCTTTTCAGCATCTGTTGAAAGCCGCCATCGAAATTCGTCTGCGTCCAGGCGTCCGCATAAGTTTTGAACGAGCGCGTTTCCAGCCAGTCGCGGCCGTGAAAAGGATTGATGAAATCCAGAACCGGATTGTCGAGATAGACTTGATCGCCGCAGAGAATCTTAATGTCAGGTTCCGCGCCGGGTGGTAGATGAAGATAAGTTTGGCCTACGGCCCCGGCCTTGTCCTCGCGGTTGAAATAGCAAGAGCCAAGCAAGACCGTGAAGGGTTTCTCGCCGGCGACGGGTAGCCGCTCGGGCAGCGTCGTGATGCTCGCCGTAGCCACGGCGCTGCCACCGATTCGAAATGTCAGATTGTAGAGCGTGCGTGGCGAAAGGTTTGTCAGCGTCAGGCGTTGATAACGAATTCGATAATTGCCGTCGTGGGTAGCGAAGTCCTGCCAGCCGTTGTTAAGCGCAACCTCATCTATGTTGTATTGCAGCGTTGCCGTCGCAGGATCGAAATTTTCATTGATGGCGCCTAGCCACACGATCGCGCGATTGACATCTCCGTCGTTGCGCACCTCGTTGGGTATTACCAGGAATGTCATGAGTTCACCCCGCAGCGGCGAAACTTCGAATTCCAATCGGCGTCAGTGGTGGTCTGCGCGTATTGCGCGTGCCGATGACTAGGCTGGACGCGGCGAGTATGCAAGGGCCGAGCAGGCTCGTGAGTGTCTAGCCACTGTAACGGGTGCGAACGATATTCCGAGTGCGGGTGAAAGTCAAATTTTTTGTGGGAGTACTCTCAAGGGCAAACTATCCTTGCTTTTGAAGATATCGCGGCTGGCAAAGATACTTCTTAGGGCACGTCGATTCCCAGGTCTTTGCTGCCGAAAGTGAAGCTCGGGCGGCGGCGGCCTTTCATGTATTTCGCTGCGGTTTGCGACAACGCAGTGATAATGATTGGCAAAGCAATGGTCGCGTCGCAATTCACATAAGCCGTCAGCGCGCCTCGTCCAAGCTTCCCGTAAACCAACGATTCATCGAACGCCACGGCGCTCGAACGGCCTCCCGGGTGGGGCGCATCGGCCGCGAACTGGATCGCGTACTTGTGACCGTGCACCTGCTGCTTGAAGATGTGCGCGGACATTTCGGTCTGTCGCAGGAAACTCTTCGGGATGCCGCCACCGATATTGATCGTGCCAGAGACGCGCGCGCGAATCGCAATCTGGGCCATGTCCAGAACATCCTGCTCGATGTCGAACAGGAAGTTGTTCTTCTTCTCAAAACGCGATCCGGCGATGCCGACCGCGACTCCGCTTTCCATAATCCCCGGACAAAAAACCGGCACGCGTGATTTGTAAGCTGCGGTGAGCAGGCCGTCTTCCGCGGCGATCTCGGCCAATTCACGGCCGAGCAGATGCAGGAACTCTCGCGTCGAATACGGCCGCGTTTGATCCAACTGGCTGGCGAATCCGCCGACCCACTCTTCAGCTTCGTGATACTCCTCTTCGCTGGCCAGCAAATCCCACATGCGATTGATCTGCGACGCTTCGAGTTCGGCGTCGGTCATGTTCGGATGCGCCTGGAAGTGATGGCGGCCGAGCGTCTCATGCAGGTCATGGAAGATCACCGAGCCGGAGAGAATCAACACATCGACGAAACGATTCTTGACGACATACGCGAGCAGCCGTCGCATGCCGGCGGGAATGAGCGCGCCCGACGCGGCCATGAAAATCGTCGTGTTGTCGCCAAGCATGTCCAGCCAAATGCGATGCGATTCCGCCAGTTGGCGTCCGCCGAAGCCCGTGCCTTCCATCTTTTCGAGCAGGCCGGCGACCGATCGATCGCGATCGACCTGCACGGGACGAGTTGGGATTGTCAGATACTTGCTTGGCTTTGGTTTTCGTTGTGTGACCATAAAAGTTGTCTCTTTTCTAAAGACTGTCTGCTATTTTTGGAAATCACTATTAATCATGACGACGCCGACCGCGCGGGTGGTTACCATTAACTGCTATGTAGGTGTATGCGTCGTAACGCGATTCATAAAAATTCACGAGTTCGCTGCCCTCGGCTTCACTGAGTTCGCCGTCCTTAATTCGCTGCGTTACCTGCCGGCGAAAACCATCGTGCAGCAACCCGCGTTCGTAACGCGCGCGCCCCGCTGCCTCGCCAACAGTCGTGCCGCGAATCACTTTCTTGATCAAATAGCCTTCTTCATCGATGTGAATTTGGGCTTCATGCGGGGCCCCGAACAAGTTGTGATTGTTGCCCATCACTTCCTGGTACGCGCCCACCAGCATGAAGGCAAGATAGTAAGGTTCGTCCGGTTCGAGCTTGTGCAGTTCCAGCACCTGCTTCACGTCATGCAAATCGACGAACTTATCGACGACGCCGTCTGAATCGCAGGTGATGTCGCACAGCGTCGCAAACTCCGTAGGCGGCTTGTTCAGGCTTTGAATCGGCACAATCGGAAATAGTTGATCAAGCGCCCAGTGGTCGGGAACCGAGCGAAATACTGAGAAATTCGCCAGATATTTTGCGCAGAGAAGCCTGCGCAGTTCGCCAAATTCTTCCGGCACGTACTTCGATTGCTGCGCATAACGATCGGCGCGTTCACAAACGTCCCAGAAAAGCACCTCGCCTTTCGCGCGATCCTCGAGCGAGATCAACCCAAGGTTGAATAACGTGAACAGCTCTTCGCGATGTTCCAGCGCGTCGTGGTAGTACTCGCGATAGTTTTTGATCGTGATTGCTTCGCGCAGCTCACCCAGTTCGATTACCACTTGCGGATCGTCTTCATCGATTTCGATCGGGGTGATGTCCTCGACGACCGTCTCGATTTCTTCCAGCACGTTGGTGATCAGAATCGCGTGATAGGCGGAGAGGAATCTGCCCGATTCCTGGATGATGGTCGGGTGCGGGACGTTTTCGTCGTCGCAAACCTGCTTGATTGTGTAGATGACGTCGTTTGCGAATTCCTGCGAGTTGTAATTCGCCGACGAATCAAACGCCGTCTTCGAACCGTCGTAATCGACCGCCATGCCCCCGCCCACGTCGAGCAATTCGATCGGCACTTTCATCTGATGGACCTTCGCATAGACGCGCGCGGCTTCCTTCATCGCGTTCTTAATGCGCTTGATGTCTGTAAGCTGCGATCCTATGTGAAAGTGGAGCAGCCGCAGCATGTCGATTTGGCCGGCTTCCTTCAGCCGGCTGATCACTTCGAGTAACTCAGTTGTGGTCAGACCAAACTTGGCGGCTTCGCCTCCCGACTTTTCCCAGCGGCCCGAACCCTTCGAATAAAGTTTGACGCGCATCCCGATCATCGGCGAGTTGCCTTCATGGTCTTCGGCGATGCGCAGGATGTGATCGAGTTCGCTTAGCTTCTCGACGACGATGACCACGCGCTTGCCTGACTTGGCGCAGGCGAAAGCGAGTTCGATAAACTCCTGATCCTTGAATCCGTTCAGCACCAGCAAACTGTCCGGTGATTGCTCGAGCGCCATAGCGACGTAAAGCTCGGCTTTTGATCCCGCCTCCAGTCCAAAGTCGTAGCGCGAGCCTTCGCGCAAATATTCTTCGACGACGGGACGCTGCTGGTTCACCTTCATTGGATAGACACACATGTGTCCACCCTGATATTCGAACTCGCGAATTGATTTGCTGAAGGCGCGCTGAAGTTTGCGAACCTGCGAGGCGACCAGTTGGGGAAAGCGCAGCAAGATCGGCGCGGTGATGCCGCGGCGCGCCAGGTCTTCGACGATCTCTTTGACGTCGGCTGAGCGGGGATCGCCTTCCGCGGGGCGGACGATCAGATTTCCTTTTCGATTAACGTCGAAATATCCAGCGCCCCAGTTTTCGATCCCGTAGGTTTCGACAGTCTGTTCTATTGCGGTGGTCAACTAGCGGTCTCCCGGTATGTACGCCCTTGAAAGCATTGACCCGCCTGGCAACCGGCGTGGCTGCTATTTCCGGCCAAATAGCGGATTTCTTGGGGTGGAACCTTGACCGCAGAATGTAACAGAAAACACGGGGTCGGTCTATCACTTTTTTGTGAACTTATCGAGCGACTTGGCCCAGTTCGCCGCCAGTGTTGCGGATTGAGGTCTGATTACACTGAGGGAGCTTTTTCGAAAATCGTGGTTAAATACCTTGACAGCCAAAATTCGACGGCTATAATGCACGTTTTTTAGTTGCGCGGTTGATGACGTTTCGCGCTCCGCAGAACACCTTTTCACATCTGGCTTCGCACCAAATCAAACGCTTCGGGGCGAAGGTCAACCACATCACTCACTTTTATTCCGACAGGAGATCAAATGAACGCTAAAACTGTGTTGAAGTACGCCTCGGAACAGGGTGCGAAGTTTGTTTCCACCCGATTCACGGACCTGCCCGGGTCCTGGCAACACCTCACTTTTCCCATCAGCGAATTAGGGGAAGACTCATTCGAAGATGGCTTTGGTTTTGACGCTTCGTCGATTCGTGGTTGGGCCGCTATCCATGAATCAGACATGCTCCTAATTCCCGATCCTTATCGCTACTGGATGGATCCATTCGCCCAGGAGCCGACGCTCTGTCTCGTGTGCAACGCCGTCGATCCGATTTCGCGCCAGGGATACGCCTTCGATCCACGGAATGTCGCAGTGCGCGCCGAGAGTTATTTGAAGAGCACAGGCATTGCCGATGTCGTGAACTTTGGCCCGGAAGCAGAGTTCTTTGTCTTTGATAACGTTCAATATCAGAACGAGCCTTATGAAGCTGGTTACGCAATCGATTCTGATGAAGGTCACTGGAACAGCGGTCGCGGCAGCGATGAGTTGGGCCCGAATCTGGGACATCGCATTCGCGCCAAGGAAGGCTACGTGCCGACTGCACCTACCGACACGTTGATCGACCTGCGCTCAGAGATCTCACTGACACTCGCCGAATGCGGCATCACCGTCGAGTGTCATCACCACGAAGTTGCCACCGCGGGCCAATGCGAAATCGATTTCCGCTTTTCGACGATGCTCGGCACCGCGGACAATCTGCAAATCTTCAAGTACGTCGTGAAGAACACCGCGCGGAGGCACGGCAAGACCGCTACGTTCATGCCCAAGCCTCTTTATGGTGATAACGGATCAGGTATGCACTGTCATCAGTCGCTGTGGAAAGGCGACAAGCCGCAGTTTGCCGGCGACGGTTACGCTGGATTATCTGAAATGGCGTTGCATTACATCGGCGGATTGTTGAAGCACGCGGCGGCAATCGCAGCGTTCGCGGCGCCGACAACGAACAGCTACAAACGGCTGGTGCCGGGATTCGAAGCGCCGGTTAATCTGGCTTACTCGGCGCGCAATCGCTCGGCGGCGATTCGTATTCCGATGTTCTCGACGAATCCGAAGCTGAAGCGCCTCGAGTTCCGTCCGCCGGATCCTTCGTGCAATCCGTATCTGGCGTTTTCGGCGATGTTGATGGCCGGTTTGGATGGAATTCAGAATCGGATCGATCCGGGACAGCCTTTGGACAAGGACATCTACGATCTTTCGCCGGAAGAACTGAAGGATGTTCCGAGTCTGCCAGGTTCGCTCGATGCGTCGCTGACCGCGCTGGAAAACGATTACGAGTTTCTGCTGAAGGGTGATGTTTTCACGCAGCGTTTGATCGATCGCTGGATTGAGTACAAACGCGAGCGCGAGATTCAGCCGTTGCGCATGCGTCCGCATCCGCTCGAGTTTTCGATGTACTACGACGTGTAATAATCGCGTTCGTAGTGGCGGCCCTTAACCGCAGAGGACACAGAGGTTTCCGCTGAGGTGCGCGAGGTTTTCCTTGCTCACTCTGCGAAATCCTCCTTCGCCTCTGCGGTTTTGTTTTCTTGCCCGACTTCGTTCGCGGTTCGGTAACACTGGCGCGTAATATAGTCGCGTGCTGGCGACAAGCGACTCGATCGAACAAATACTAAGCTCATTGCCTGAGCGCCGCTCGGCAGAGCGCCTGCTTGATCAGCTTTCCCCTCACATCTCAACCAAACGAATTCTCGATCGCAATCCTGCGTTGCTGTCAGACGTCTTGACGTTGGCTGCGTGGAGCCCGCTGCTCGCCACCACGATCGAAAACAATCCCGATTACGTTTCATGGCTGCAAGGCGAGCGCGCGAATCATCGCGTCCGCACGCGCGAAGAACTGGATGAATCGCTCGCGCGATTTGCGCTGATCAATTCACGGCTGGATCCGCATGTGATGCTGGCGCGATTCAGGCGGCGCGAGTTGCTGCGCACCTATCTGCACGACATTCGTGGCGCGCGCACCATCGTCGAGACTACTGAAGAGTTGTCGAATCTGGCCGATGCAACGCTTCAGTATGCGCTGAAGATCGCGCGGCAGGATTTGGACAATCGTTACGGCGCGCCGCAGAAGATCGATGCGCAGGGAAGAATCTCCACCGCAGAGTTTTGCGTCATCGCGCTGGGAAAACTGGGTTCATGTGAATTGAATTACGCATCGGACGTCGACCTGATCTTCTTGTTTTCGGGCGATGGGATGACAGCGGCCGGCGGTGTGCGCGGCCGAATCTCCAATCGCGAATACTTCATCAAGTTGAGCGAGCACTTGCTGCGCATCGTCAGCGAGCCGACAGGCGAGGGCGCATCCTATCGCATTGACGTGCGGCTGCGGCCGCATGGCCGTGAAGGTGCGTTGGCGAATTCGCTCGACGAAGCAGTGAAGTACTACGAAACTGTCGCGCACGATTGGGAACTTCAGACACTGATTCGCTCACGCGCGGCCGCCGGCGCCTTCGATTTGTACTCAACGTTTGCAAAGCGGGTCGTCGATCGAATCTTTAGGAAAGACCTGAGCGTGGCGGACGCGCTCGCAAACGTGCGGCTCTCAAAAGAAAAGATCGACTTACAGCGCGAACGCGCTGAGAAGGGTTTCAACGTCAAGCTGGGCCGCGGCGGCATCCGTGAGATCGAATTCATCGCGCAGGCTTTGCAGGTTGCGTTCGGCGGGCGCGATCCGTGGCTGCGGTCGCCGCATACTTTGGTTAGCCTGGGACGTCTCGCCGATCGCAGTCTGATCACGGAGCGAGAGCATGGGCAGCTTTCGGCTGCATATCATTTTCTGCGCGCGCTCGAGCATCGCTTGCAGATGGAGCACGGGCTGCAGACGCATTCCGTGCCCGCCGACGTATCGCGGCGAGAGTTGGTTGCCCGGCGCATGAACTATTCCGGTTCGAATGCGCTGTCTGAGTTCGAAAGTGCTTTACGCGACCACACGAGTCACGTCCACGCGGCGTTCACGCGAATCTTTGGCGAGGCGGTCGGCGACGAAGATCGGCGTTTGCCATCGCCGCGATCGGCAACGATTGATGACACGCGGATCGATTCAGCGAGCACTTCAATTCAGTTCGCCGCCGGTGTCTTCGCGAAACATGCCAACTGGCTTGAGCGATCATCGTCGGCGCCGCAGGAAATGGCGCAACTTCTGCGCGGTTTGATTGAAGCTTCGCTGAATCCGCAACGGGCGGGCCAGCTCATGATGCGGATCGCCGCCTCGCTGGATAAGGAAAGCGAATCTATCGGCGTCGGCCGGGACGAGCTTCGCCTGCTCGTGCAACTGTGTGGCGTTTCCGAATTTTTCGGAGAGATGATCGCGACGCGTCCCGCGCTGACCCGATCGTTACAACCAAGATCCGCCGTTTCAGAAGAAGACATAGAGGAGTTATTGCGTTGCGAAACTCAGAATGGTTTTGGCGCTGAGATGGACGCGCTGCGTCGCGTCTGGTCCAGGCTGTTCGTTCGCGTCGGCGCGGGCGATGCCGCCGGCAATCTCGTGCTCGCCGAAACCAATCGCGTCTTAACTCAGATGGCCGTCACCAGCCTGAACGCTTCTTTGCAAATTGCGCAGCGCGAGTTGTCGCGACTTCACCACCGGCCGATCGACTGTCGCGTGGCCGTGCTTGGTCTCGGTCGTTTGGGAAGCGGAGGCATCGATTACGGATCGGATCTCGACGTGATCTTGATTTATGACAGCACGCAGCCGTCGCCGGTTGCCGGGCTGACTCATGAAGAAGTTTACGTGCGCTTCGCGGAAATTCTGACGACGACCCTTTCAAACATCACACGCGAAGGACACCTCTATCGAGTCGATCTGCGTCTGCGTCCCGACGGCCAGAAAGGCGCGCTCGCGACCGGCTCGCAGCCATTTCTCAGCTATGTTCAGAAGCGGGCCAGCGTGTGGGAGTGGCTGGCGTATGTGAAGCTGTGCGCCGTAGCCGGAGATTTGGAATTGGGAAGCGCAGTTGAAACCAAAGCCCGCAACGCGATTCATTCACGGGCGAGCACGATCGATCCGTCGCTGCTGCGCACGGAAGCGCGCCGCGTGCGCGATCGATTGGAAAAGGAGAAAGGATCGCGCCGCGGGGGCGGCCTGAACATCAAGCACGGTACCGGTGGAATGCTCGACGTTTATTTTGCGACGCGTTACTTGCAGTTGCGTGACCACGTGCCCGATGATACTGAGGATCGAACGACGCTGCACACGCTGCGACGTTTGCAGGAGGTCGGTTCGCTCGGGGACAGTGAAATCGCAGCGCTTTACGAGGGGTACGAGTTACTACGTGCAGTCGATCATCAGGCACGCCTCATCGTCGGGCGATCTGCGAACTTGCCGTCGCCAGAGCAAAGCGCGTTCGAAGACATTGCGACGCGGCTCAATTTCAGTTCTGGTGGCGAGTTGTCTGATCGTTTGAATCATCACCTGACCGAAATTCGCGCCGCGTACGATCGCATTTTAGGTGTTTAGCTATGGGAAACGATAACAAATGTCCGCGCTGCGAAGGCCGTCGCATGCGCTCCTGGAATGAGTTGAGCGGCGATGAGCAGGAACTTGCGAAACGCTTGCCGGCGTCCGCTGAGTATTCTCTTGATGAGCGCAAAGCCCGACATCGCTGGTGCACGCGATGCTGGTTCGAAGAAACGTCCGGCTCGCTAACGCTAATCTAATCGTTGGCTAGATGATCCGTCCTACTGCTCACTACTTACAGCTCACTGACTCATGTTTCGCGTCAAATCCTCTTTCAAAACTACTCTCGAAGTAAGAGCGCCTTTGCAGCGCGTGAAAAACTTCTTTTCAGTACTACCCAACATTGCCGACATGCTGGGCGGTGTCGAAGAGATTCGGCGCGAACCGAGCGGCATTGCTCGTTGGACCATCGCCACCGACACGCCCGTGGGCCACGTGCGCTTTTCGTTTCCGGTCCATGAAACCTCGCCGCGGGCCGACACCATCGAGTGGTCGCCCGCGCCGAACGAATCTCAGAACCTGTTTCGCTATTCGCTGAAATTTGAAGAAAAGAATGGTTCGACCTTTGTGAACATCTCGCAGCAGGTTGAGCTGCGGCGCCGGCGCGCGTGGGATTTGCACCCCGGGGTGGGACTGATGGGCGAGACGAGGCTCAGCAATGCTTTGCAGCGACGCATCAATGAGGCGATCGAAGATTTCTTGGTGCGAGTGAAAGAGAAGCTGGAAAGTAACGCAAATTGACAATTTGCGCTACCGGCCGTAACTAATCATGTTCGCCAGCATCCGATACGCGCCGGGAATTCCGCCGCGCAGCTCGCGATACCAAACCATGCTCGTGTAGATGTAATGACCGCGACCGTAATCGGCGACGAGCAAACCACCTTTCAAAGGCGCTTCATTTGGATCGTTTGATTGCAGCAGCGCGTGAAACTGCGGGTCCCATTCCTTCGGATAGTAGAGCCCGCGCTCCTGAATCCAGTCCTTGAAATCATCCTGATTCAGTTTGTTCGGCACGTTGAGGAGCGGATGATCCGGCTCGATAAAAGTTATCGGCGCGTTCTCGTCAGTGACGCGTTCGCCGCCCAGAATCAATTTGTAAGGCGCGAGCTGCGGGCGGTTACGGCGCTCGTCGGGATTCCACTCGTCATTCTTGTGATAAAAGACGATTAGGTTGCCGCCGGCGTTCGCGTAATCCAGCAATTTCTGATTCACCGCGATCAGTTCCGGCTTTGATTCATAGACGCGATTATCGACAATCACCGAGGTGAACTTCGACAAGTCGCCATTCTTCACATCGTCGACGCTCAATTCTTTCGATTCGACTCCGAGCGCAGTCAGCGCATTCGGCAAACTGAAATCGAAACCGCGGATGTAGCCGACGCGGATGCTCAGCGCTACTTTGGCGTCGGCGACTACAACTGGAACCGCGAGCGCCGGCACTGTTCCTGGTTGATGCGTGGTCAATAAGAACGAGACTCCGCCTTTAGATTTCGACAATTCGCATCCATCGAGCGTGAACATTTCATCGACGTTGTCACGAGGTTTGAGTTCGACCTTGCGAGTTGCGCTTCCACGTCCGGTGATCGGTCCAGTCGTCGGGAAGAGAACCAGTTCGCCGGAAACTGGATCGTTCTGGTGATTCGAGATACGCAGCTTGAAATCAACAGGATGAAATCCGCATTTCCCATCTTTCGCCGGACTGGTGACAATTGGTGAAGCGCTCGCGGCCGCGATTTCCACCGGCGGCGCGACATCGACGCGCACCGGCAGATCAATTCCGAGTTTTGTCTCATCGACTTCGTATTCGCAGCGAACATCCAGGCTCAATCCCAAAGCTGAGGGCTCATACAGATGCTTCGCGAGCGGCACGTTAATCTTCGCGCTAGCGGGAATTTGAATCTTGTCCGTAAGCGCGAACGAAGTTCCAGGTGACAGGGGACGTTCCGTCGTCATCCGCGAATGATTCACTTTCGTGTAGTTCGCGCGATCGCCGGCAGTGTTCGTGCCGGAAGCCGAACCGCAGTTATCAACCTTGATACGCTCGGTACCGGTGTTCTCGATCGTGATCGGCACGCTGAGAGTTGCATTAGCGATCACCGGCTCCTTTGGCAATTGCGCAGTGAGGTGGAGGCCGGCGACCAGTGCCGCGGCGCGTTCCATCTTTGCACGCATCAGGGCTTTGCGCTGCGGATCAACTTTGCCGGGTGTGTCCCAGTTGCCTCGGTGATAAGTTTCGATAATTCCTTCGCGCGTGCGCGAGAGATCGTTCAAGAGTTCCGCCGTGGCAGTGAAATCTGGAAGACGCAATTCCTGAGCGACTGCCGGTGATAATTTCAAACCATCGAGAAAGTTGTGCGACTCTTGCGCCGGCATGGCCGCCGCGCCGTTGGCTGACTTCACCAGCGCGTAACGAATCATCGGCAACTGCCCCGGCGTTCCGCCTTGCTGGCCACTGAAAGCACGAAATCGATTGGCGTATTCCGCGAAGGTCTTGGGCCAGGGGCCTTGCGTCGCGTGTTGTTGCAGAGCGCGGAGCGCTTCTTCTCCATAAACAACTCCGCGAACCGGATCTTGTTCGTTTGGATCTATGTAAACGACGTGAGAGTCTCCTCCCGGTCCCTGATTTCCCCGGACGCGCACGAACAATCGCTGCACTTGCCAAGTCGTAACGCCATCTTTCAATTGTTCAGGAAACTTGGTTGGATCGGCAGCGGCGTCGAACGCTTCGACAACCATCAAAGCGGTCGCCTGATGCTGGCCGTGGTCGTTACTCGTGGTCGAGTGATTCGTGATGATGACGTCGGGACGAAGTTTGCGAATCTCTAGAACCATCCGGCGCAGAGCTTCTTCGTGTCCCCAAAACTTGAACGCTTCGTCGCGCGTCTTCGAAAAACCAAAATCTTTCAGCCCGAGAAAGTGCGGCTCCGATCCCTGAATCTCAGCCGCAGCCATTGTCTCGCGCGCGCGAATGGCACCGAGTTCTTCATACAACTCAGGGCCGATCGCGTTCTGTCCGCCTTCACCAAACGTCGAAAACAGGCTTACCGTGTGCGCGCCGTATTTGTGCCGCATCACTGTGAGCGATGTCCCATCTTCATCGTCAGGGTGCGCAGCGACGCACATCACCGTCCACGGATTTCGCAGGTCAAGGAGCGCCTGGTACAGCGCGATTCGATCTGCCGAGGTGTCAGCACCGCGAGACGTGTCAGAACCGCGAGCGATAGCGACCGGATCAAATGCTTGCCTGGCAGCAAGTGATCGTTGTTGCGCGTGCAGCAGCGTGACAATCGAGGCTGCGACCGCGAAGGTCGCGAGGGCAACGCAACGATGGAATCTGGTGTGTCGAGATTTGAAGATTCTCATGACGAGCAGTTCTTTCGAGTCGTAGGTCCGTAGGACCGAAATATTTATAGCCTAATAAGTGTCAATTAGAACACGAAGCTCCTTTAGGAGCGAAATATGTGTCGCTCCTAACGGAGCTGAATAATACATGACATAGCGGAGCTATAAATATCTCGCTCCTACGGAGCGAAGCAAACTCGACAACAGCCTCTTTTTCACGTAAACACTCTGCCAATGTCCGAACACGCGACGACTGAATCCACCGGGCCGAATGATGGCGAGCAACTGATTCGCGGTGTCGGCCTCGCGGGCGCGACGACGCTGAACATGATCGACATGATCGGTGTCGGGCCGTTCATCACGATTCCGCTGATCATCGCGGCCATGGGCGGGCCGCAGGCGATGCTCGGTTGGATTCTCGGCGCGCTTCTCGTTTTGTGTGATGGATTGGTCTGGGCGGAACTCGGTGCGGCGCTGCCGGGATCGGGTGGTTCCTATCGATATCTTGCAGAGATTTACGGCCCGCGAAAGTTGGGCCACCTGATGTCGTTTCTCTTCATCTGGCAACTGACGTTCAGCGCGCCGCTTTCGATTGCGTCGGGCAGTATCGGACTCGCGCAGTACGCGACTTACATCTTTCCTTCGCTTGGCAACGCCAGGAAAGTCGCGCTCCCTGTTTTGGGTGACATTGAAATCAACGCGCTTCCGGTGGCGTTCGTCGCCATCGTGGCGCTGGCGTTGGCGGTGTTTCTGCTCTACCGGCGGATCACTTTGATTGAACGCTTCTCAAAGTTTCTTTGGGTGGGCGTGATGCTGACGATCGTTTGGGTGATCTTCGCCGGCGTCACTCATTTTAATCCGAAGCTGGCCTTCGACTTTCCGCCGGGTGCGTTCACGTTGCGACCGGAATTCTTCACCGGACTCGGCGCAGCGCTGCTGGTCGCAGTTTACGACTATTGGGGTTACTACAACGTCTGCTTTTTCGGCGGCGAAGTGAAAGATCCGGGGCGTACGATCCCGCGTGCGGTGCTGCTCTCGATTCTGTTCGTGGCGATCATCTACATTGTAATGAACATTTCGATCCTCGGCGTGATTCCGTGGCGCGAGTTTGCCGGCACGGCCAACACGCCAGCGCAGCGTTACGTAATTTCTTCGTTCATGGAGCGACTCTACGGTTCGCGGGCGGCCATCGTGGTTACCGTGCTGATCATGTGGACGGCATTCGCGTCGGTCTTCTCGCTGTTGCTGGGTTATTCACGCGTGCCATTCGCGGCGGCGCGGGACGGGAACTATTTTCGCATCTTCGCACGCGTTCACCCGCGGCATCGTTTTCCCTATGTTTCGCTGTTGGTGATGGGCGGCATCGCAACGGTCTTCTGCTTCTTCCGCCTGGCTGATGTGATTGCGGCGCTGGTCGTAATCAGAATTCTCGTACAGTTCCTGGCTCAGATTGTCGGCGTGATCGTGTTTCGCTTGCGCCAGCCCGACCTGCCGCGACCGTTTCGCATGTGGCTCTATCCCGTGCCCGCGCTCCTGGCGCTGGCCGGGTTTATTTACGTACTCATCTCGCGTAAGAATTTTCTGAAAGAGGTGCGTTACGCGGCGGTGCTGGTCGCGGTAGGATTAGTTATTTACTTCGTGCGCGCGAGGTCAAAACGCGAGTGGCCGTTCGCAGCATGAGTTGAAGATCCACGCGATTTTGCTCTCTATTCTTCTTCTTCACCGATAACTCTGCGAATCCTGATCGTGGCATCGGCAGGCGAGGCGTTCGAATTCGGCGACGGATAGATTGCTCGCGCGCCAACTTCCGGACGGAAGTTTCCGTTCTCGTCATACAGCCGCCGGTATTGCAGCGTATTGCGCACGACGCCTTGAATGTAAAGCCTCGTTTCGCGGAAGGGAACTGCTTCCTGCCACTCATCCATCTGCAGAGGCAGCGACGCGCGCCACTGCACCACGCGATTTGGTCCAGCGTTGTACGCAGCCGCGACGTATTCAATCCGCCCGTACTTGTCAATCTGATCTTTTAAGTACGCCGTGCCTAGTTGAATGTTTAGCCGCGGCTCGAACAGCGCCTCCATCGTGATCGCACGATCGACGCCGATCTTTTTGGCCGTGGTGATTCCGGTGGGCACGAGCACCTGCATCAGGCCATAGGCTCGCGCCGATGAAACCGCGCGGGGATTGAAAACGGTTTCCTGGCGAATTAATCCGGCGACCTGGTAAGGATCGAGGCCGCGCGCGCGCGACTCCTGCTTGATGATGTCCCAATACTGAAGCGGATAGAACACGTCCCACTCGTCGGGTCGCATTTCTTCCGGTTTCATTTGTGAGTAATCCGGATAGCTGCGCTTCAGATAATTCAGCGCCTGCACGTTGTCGTTCTTCGCGCGAAAGATTTTCGCGATCGCCAGATTCACTCGCGGGCTGTCAGGCGCGGTCGCCCAGCAGAGCAGCAATTCCGTGACGGCTTCATCACCCATGCCGGCGATTGAAAGTTGATCGGCGCGGGCGATGTGAGCGTCTTCATTCGGTCCGGCTTTCTCTTCCGCGACGGTGACGGTTTGCAGATTGGCCACGGCCCGGCCAATTTGCGAGTCGGCCGAAAAACTCTGTCGCGGCGCTTTGCCGTTGCGATTCATGTCGTCGAGCCGTTGCTTCGCCAGATAGCCATACCAGTTCGCGTCGTAACGCGCTTGCAGCCCTTCATAGATGGCCCGCGCCTCGGCGAGTTTGCCCGCGCGTTCGCTGTCGCGCGCGGCCCAGTACGCCGCTTTGCCACGAAAATCAGAATTGTTGCCGGCGTAAACCGCGAGGTGTTCAGTCAGCAGCCGCGACGACTCGGCGTAGTTTTTTGATTCGTGAGATTTCCACGCGATGTAAAACTGCGCGGGTGTAACCTCAGTCTTACCAGGATAGAAATTAACTGCGGCGCGATAGAAATAACTGGCGTTAACATCGTCCTTCAGCGATTCGGCATATTGCCCGGGTTGCACAAAGGCCTTCACGGCCCAGTCGCTCGCCGGAAAAGTGCGATGCAGTTCGTCGGCGACGCTGCGTGCTTGCTCCCATTGCTTAGCGTTCGCGTACCACTGGGCCAGATTGAACATCGCTTCGGCGCGGAATTCACCGGTGCTCATGGGCATGGCATTCAAGGCGGCGGTCGCTTCCGGGAATCTGCGAACTTGCGCGGCCGCAATCACGCGGCGCATTTGCAGCCTGGGGGTAACGGCGTTTGGAAAACTCGTGAACGCGGTTGTGTACGCGTCATAAGCATCCGAATAACGCTTTGCGTCGAAAAGTTTTTCGGCGCGCGTGGTGGCTTCTTCAGCATTCGCGGGCGCTAGATTGGAATTCAAACGTGTCAGCGCCGCCTTGGCTTGATCGGCGTCAGGAGAGCCAGGCGCGTAGAAATACAATCGCCGGTAGTTCGTCAGCGCCGCGTTGGTGTTTCCAGTTTGCTCGTACGCTTTTGCGATCAGGAAAAGCGCTGCGCCGTCGTCTTTTGCGGATAGCGATTTCAAAGCGACGGGGACGGCCGCGGCTTGGCCATCTTCGAGCAGCATCTGCGCGTTTCGGAGCAGCGCCTGCCGCGCATTAATCGAGCCGGGAAAATCGCGCGCCAGCTTTTCGTAAGCCGCCCGCGCTTCGACACGCCGACTAGCTTGTTCCAGAGCACTCGCTTTCAGCCACAGCGCGTAATCCCCAATCGCGGTATAGCTGCGAAAAGCGCTGTCATCTATCAACGCAGCCGCGCCTGCGTAATCTTTCGCGTTCATGCGAATGCGCGCGTGTACAAGTTTCGCCAGCGTACCCGCGGTCGTCTTGGGAAAATCTTTTTCGATGCGCGCGACTGCGTCTTCGCTCGGCATCACGCCGCCACGCGTCATCGCGCGCAAAGTCTCGCGCGCCTGCAATTCCTGCGGCGTCTGTTGTAGCGAGGTACAGCTTGCCACCAGAAACAGCGGCGCGATCGCGATCAAGATTGAACTGAGACTCATGAGAATAAATGCGAAGCGATGTTGGCGCAGAGTGATCATAATGTGACGAATGCTTTGATGCGAATTCCGGGGCAGGTGACCCATATTAACACGAAGCGTGTTAATGGAGCGCGGGCGTCCACTCGCTTCTCCCAGAAGGAGAGGGCATTTTTCGACCAGTCTTGCTATCCTTGCCGGACATGACTCCTGACGCTGAAGTAACTCAACTGATGAGTCGCGATCCGCGGACAAGTATCTCCACTGGGGATATTTTGCAAACGCGTTACCGGTTGGACGCGGTGATTGGCCGCGGCGGCATGGGAGTCGTGTATCGCGCGACCGATTTGCAGTTGATGCGCGAGGTCGCAGTCAAAGTCATTTCGGAAAACTCTTCATCGGATGCTCGTGAGCGCTTGTTGCGCGAGGCACGCGCCGCCGCCGCGCTGAATCATCCGAACATCATTTCTGTTTACGACGTCGGCGAAGAAGAAGGCACGCCGTTTTTTGTGATGGAGTTGGTGCATGGCGCGAGCCTCAGTTCGCAGAAGCAGCTTGAGCTGCCGCGCGTGGTCGAACTGGCGTCGCAGATTTGCGCGGCGCTTGAGCACGCGCACGCGAATCAGATCGTGCATCGCGATCTGAAACCTGACAACGTGCTGCTGTCGTCGTCCACAGATTCAATAAAGCTCGCCGATCTGGGTCTGGCGCTGCCGGGTTATGGCGCGCGGATTTCGCGAGCTGGTCTGGTAGTCGGCACGCCTTCGTATATGGCGCCCGAACAGGCGATGGGCCAGAAGGTCGATGCGCGCACCGATCTGTACGCGCTCGGAGTTTTGCTTTACGAGCTGACGACGGGTCGCGTCCCGTTCACGGGCGACGATCCGCTGACGGTCGTCTCACAACACGTTCATGCGCCGGTAGTGCCGCCACGAGTGCTGCGCCCGAATCTGCCGCGCGCGTTCGAAGCGGTGATCCTCCGGTTGCTCGAAAAAAATCCTGACGCACGATTTCCCAGCGCTGCTGAGACCGCCGCCGCGCTTCGTCGCGCGCTTGATCAAGTTGCTGAAGGCGAAGAGCCGGAAGCCGCCGCGGCGGTGGCAATCCTCGATGCGTTGTCGCGCGGGCGTCTGGTGGGCCGCACCGCTGAACTGGATGAGGCGCGACAACTTTGGCGACGCGCGCTCGAAGGGAATGGTCACGCCATGCTTTTGAGCGGCGAGCCGGGCGCGGGCAAGACTCGTCTCGCTCGCGAGATCACCATTCAGGCAGCCGTCGATGGCGCCACCGTGATGACCGGTGGCTGTTACGAATACGAAGCGACTACTCCGTATCTGCCATTCGTCGAGGCCTTCCGCAAACTCGTGCGCGAGCAGAAAGACGATGCGACGTTGCGCGCGATACTCGGCGAGGTCGCGCCGCAGATTGCGAAGCTCGCGCCGGAGATCGAAACGCGTTTAGGGCCGTTTCCCGCGCGCGCAGAGTTGCCGCCGCACGAAGAGCGACTGTTGTTCTTCGACGCCGTGGCCCAAGTCTTGTCGAACTTCGCTCGTCAGCGCGGGCTGCTGTTGTTCCTTGACGATTTGCACTGGGCCGATCGAGGCACGCTCTGGCTGCTCGGTCATCTGTTGCGCCAATTGCGTACCGAACGCGCGCTGATTGTCGGTTGTTATCGCGAAACCGAACTCGACCGCAGTCATGCGTTGTCGCGAGCATTGATCGATTGGAATCGCGAGCGCTTGGCGACGCGCATCGCCGTGCGCCGCTTCGATGCGGCTGAGACCAATGCGCAACTCAGCGCCTTGCTGGGCGAAAACGTCAGCGCCGAATTCGGCGAAGCCGTGCATCGCGAGACTGAAGGCAATCCGTTCTTCGTCGAAGAAGTTTTGAAAGCGCTCATCGAACAAGGCTCAGTCAAACGCGAAAGCGGCCGTTGGAAGCGTTGTGAGGTCGATGACCTCGTCCTCCCACAGAGCGTGAAAGAAGCGATCGGGAATCGACTCGATCGCGTCAGCGATCAAGCGAATGAAGTGCTGCGCGTTGCGGCCGTGCTCGGCAAGACTTTCAGCTTTGAAGAACTGCAAGCGGCGGCCAACGACGCCACCGAAGACGCTTTGCTCGACGCGCTGGATGACGCGGTGAACGCGCAACTGATCGCCACGACTGGCGGCGAGTCCTTCGCGTTTACGCACGACAAGATTCGCGAAGTGCTGTACGAAGAGCTGAACCCGATTCGTCGGCGTCGTCTGCATCGGCATGCGGCCGAAGGCCTGGAACGGCATGGAGTGGTGTGCGAGAGAGAGCGTCAGGGAATAATGGCTTCTTGCAGCCATGAGCGGCTCGCTTATCACTTCATTCAAGCGGGAGATTATGAAAAGGGACTGCAGTATGCGAAGGGCGCGGCCGCCGCGGCGGAAAGTGTGTTCGCGTTTGATGAAGTCATTGCGGCATACAAGAGCGCACTCGACTGTGCTGAGTCACTCGGCTTGGTTAACGAGCAACTCGCGCTCGAAGAAGCGATTGGGAAGACGTTCCTGCTGCACGGCGATCTCATTCCCGCCGCCGAGCACTTCGAGCGGGCAATGAAGCTCACGGACGATCCGCAAGTCCGCGCGCGGCTTCAGGTGCAGGCGGCCAGTTCGCTGGTCGCGACCGGCGATGAGCGTGGCGTTGAATACCTCCATGAGGCGTTGGAAGTCCTCGATCCAATCAAGAACCCTTTGGAAACTGCCAACGCTCTGGCAAACGAAGCGCGCTTTCATCACCTCGCCGGCCGGCATCGCAAAGCTATCGATCTGTTGCAGCGTGCGGCGGAACTGATCGAGCCCGTGATCGCTCACAATTCTTTCTCGCCGGCGCAGGCGCCGATGATCTCGCAAATCTATCCGTATCTCGCGGGCGCGCTTCAGCATCACGGGCTGTTCCAGGACTCGAACGAGTGGGCGCGTCGCGCGATGGACTTGGGCCAGCGGCTGAACATTTCCTTCACGCAGGCGATGGGTTGGGAGTTTCTCGGCGAGAACGCAGTTCACCTTGGCGAGTATGCTCAAGGACTTGAGTATTCGGAGCGCGAACGTGAGATCGTCGAACGCATTCATTCGCGCGAGCGCCGCGCGTGGACGCACTTCGTCGCGGCGATGTGCGCTTATCGCAACGGCGATCCGGCCCGATCCGATCGCGAATTTACAGGAGGCATCGCGATCGCGGAGGCCACTGGCGAACGCCGCGTCGGAAATCTGCTGAAAGGTAATTATGCCGAGTTCAAGGCATGGCATGCTCTTGCATTTGGGCGCGATACTCCTGAAGGACAGAAATTGCTGGCAGAAGCGCTGGAGCTGGCGCTGGAGAACTTCGAAGCGGATCACGCGTCCACGTTGCTCTACTCGCGCTTTGAATCGCATCGCTGCCTCGCGTCCGTGCGCTTCAGCCGCGGCGAACTGGCGGAAGCCGAGCAGTTGTGTGCGGCGGCGTTTGATTTCGTTTGGGGCAGCGAATCGCGGGTGACGCAGATGTGGATCGGTCCGCTATATCTGAACGTGCTAATTGCCGTCGCGCATGAGCTGAAATCGCAAGACAGGATTGACGACGCTGAAGCGAAGCTCACTCGGGCCAAAGAAATCCTTACCGGCTATCGCGAACTCGTCAGCGTCTGCCAATCGCCTCATTATGTCCGCGAGGCCGAACGGCTTGAACTGGCGTTGTTGCCGAATCGCTCACTACCGTTCGCGGTTCTGCAACCGAACATTGACGCCTAGCGCATCTCCAAATAGAATCCGCGCCACTCAGTTCTTAAATCTGCTTTCTCGATGAGGTGAAGATATGAAGATCAAAATGATGATGATGCTCGCGCTGGTTGTGTTCTTTGCCGGCGCGGTTGTGGCTTCCGCTCAAAGCCCGCATATGGGCACCTGGAAGTTGAACGAAGCGAAGTCGAGGTTGCCCAAAGGCGCGACGAAGAATCACACCGTCACCTATGAAGCAGTTGGCGATCAGACGAAAGTCACCGTTGACGGGACCGCCGCCGGCGGCAGCACCATTCATAGCGAATGGACCGGCAAGTTCGACGGCAAGATGTACGCGCTTACTGGCGATCCGGCCGGTGACATGAGGTCGTACCGCGTCGTCAATCGCCGCACGCTGTCATTGAGAAGCACCAAGGGTGGAAAAGTAACAACCACGGCGACTATCGTGGTTTCGCGCGACGGCAAGACCCGCACCGTGACCGCGCGCAGCAAGGATGCCAAAGGCAAATGGATGACGACTATGGGGTTTTACGACAAGCAGTGAATTGCGGATAGTTCATAAAACCGCGAGTTTCCTTCCTCTTCCTCTGGGAGAGGAGCGATGTAAAGCTGCAAGCATAGTGAGCGGGATCAAGTGATCCGCTCAGTCTATTAAGCGCCGATGGCAATTGGTATTTTGAGTAACTAGCTTCCTTACCCCGCTCATTACCGTTCGCGGTTCTGTCCCAAACACATTTCGAGCCGAGCGAATCGCTTGATTCTGCTCGGCTCTGATTTTTTGCTGCGTGCGCAGCAGCGCTTACCGTTCGAGTTTGTCAACAGCTTCGATGACTCGTTCAATCTGCTTCATGTAAGTTGAGAATAGATCCGTCGCCTCATCCTCGGTTAACGCAGGCGTTGTCTTCGTCCTGAGCTGAATGATCTTTTCGAAGGGCGATCCGTCCAGTCCGAGCAAATTAACAGTTGCGCGTACACTTGCCGCTTTGCTGACCGGGGCCTCATGCCCATGTAAAGTCAGCACGGCGCGAAAGAGCGCCGCAAAACTCGCGAAACTGTCACGTATTAGGCCCGATAAGTTTTCGCCCGACGTCGCAAGGTACAAGCGGCGCAGTTGAATCAGCTTCGTCCTTAACTCGTATTCGGTCTGATGCCGAAGATTTGCGTTGGAGATTTCCACGAACTCGAACGGATCGCGACCGTGCAAAATCTTTCGCGCCCGCTCCATTTGCCGGAACTCAATGGGGAAAACGTCGGCCGCGCGCTCCAGTTCTTCCTCGGTAAAGAAAACCGGCATAGGTTGTTTGAGGCTCAGCCAAGTGAGCATCGTCGTTTGTGCGAGACGCAGATCGTGTGCAGTGATTCGCTTCAGGACGATCAGCAGATTGTGATCCGAGCGGAGTTCAATGTGATCGCCCGCCGCAACCGATCCATACAAAACAATCGAGACAAGGTTGTCGCCATAAGCCGCGCGCAATTCCTCAATCAAACGGCTGAGTGCTGACTCGATCTTATTAGCCATTCCGTCTCCTGGAACTACTTGCCGAAATCGACCTTCGGGGCTTGCTTCGCGCCTTCATCGGCTTGGAAATAGGGCTGCTCCTTGAAACCCATCAAGCCGGCGACCAACACCGCGGGGAAGCGGCTGCGCGTCGTGTTGTAGTCCTGCGCGGCCAGCGTGTAATCGCGGCGGGCGGTGGCCAGACGGTTTTCAGTCCCCGCCAGCTCGTCCTGCAACTTGAGAAAACTCTCATTCGATTTCAGTTGCGGATAGTTTTCGGTGATCGCCAGAAATCTCCCGCCGGTTCCCAACAATCCGCCATCGCGCATCGCCGCCGTCAGCTTATTGTCTGCCGCAATCTTGTCTTCAGTGGTGCTGTTAGGATTCTGCATGGTCGAAAGCAGTCCTGATCGCGCTTCCGCGATCCTGGTGAAGACGCGCTCTTCAAGTCCCGCAATTCCTTTGACGGTGGCGACAATATTGGGGATCAAATCCGCGCGGCGTTGCATCTGGTTTTCCACCAGCGACCATTGAGATTTGACGTTCTGCTGTTTGGTCACGAGCGTGTTGTAGCTGCCCAGCATCAAGCCGCCGATGATCAAAACAATTACTACCACAACGCCCAGAACGATAAGCACTGTCTTATTCATACGATTCTCCTTTTCAATTCCGGCTGTAGCCGGATTTCGACATCACCAACTGCCGCCGGATCCGCCGCCGCCGAAGTCTCCGCCTCCGCCAAAGCCCCCGAAGCCTCCACCGCCGCCACTCGATCCACCGAACCCGCCGCTGCTCCAACCGCTTGATCCCGATCCTCGGCCGCTGTTCATCAGCATGCTAATTAGCAACCATGAAAGCCAACCACCGCCACCACCGCGGCCACCGCGTCCGATCACTCTCAGCAGAATGATGACGATGACTACTACGAAGATGAACGCTATGACAAGCGATCCCCATGAACTCGTCTCTCGGCTCGAACGTACCGGCCTCGGGGTTACGCCGGCCGGAAAGATCGCGCCGGTACTGAAGCCGCGTTTCTGCGCGACCGTCGCGATGTAGGTGTCGATCGTATCGGCGAGTCCTTTGCCGTAATCTCCCGCCTTGAATGCCGGCACGAGTTGTTCGCGCTGAATCTGTCCGACCAGGCCATCCGGCAGATCGCCTTCAAGATGCCGACTGACTTGCGTGAAGTATTTCCGATCTTTAATGGCGACCAGCAACAGCAGACTCGGCTTTTGCACGTCCTTCGAGCCGATGCCCCAGCCGCGCGCCACGGCCAGCGAATAATCGAAGATCTCCTGGCCTCCGGTGGTGTCAACGGTGACGACCGCGAATTGGATTTGCTGCTGTCGATCGAGATTGCTAAGCGTGGACTCCAGCCGCTCCTTCGTCGCGCTATCGATGACCCTGGCATAGTCGTTGACGTATCCAGTTGGGGCCGGCAGCGGCAGCGTTGTCTGCGCGCAGACAGATCCCTTCGCAAACAGCAACGCGACGAAGAGCAGCAGCACAACCAGAAAGAAACGAGTTCTTCTCATCTCGTGAAATGATTTACGAATCAATTATCGTCCTGGTTCGAGACAATAGCCATCGGTCGTAGGCCTGATGTGGAATTGCGCCGAGTCGGCGCCGGGAAAAGCGGAGTCACCTCACTACAAAAGACACTTCGAGCCGAGCGAATCGCCTGATTCTGCTCGGCTCTGATTATTTCGACGAGCTAGTCAGTTTAATGTTCCGCGTAGTCCCGCTCAATACGGTCGCGGTTCCGTAACTGCCTGCTGCCTTCTGCTTGCTGAGTTATTGGCAGCGCATACGGGACTCGAACCCGTGATCTCTGCCTTGAGAGGGCAGCGTGTTAACCAACTACACCAATGCGCCACGAGATGGACTTTCGGGATTATAGAGGCCGTGGCCACTCGTCGCAAGTTAGTCTGCCCAAATGTGCTGGGCGTCACATTTGCTCGGAAACAGCCCGTGTTATACTCCGCTCGCAATTCTGACTTCATCGGATTGAGTGTCAGAAGCCCGACCGTCAGGGAGGGCCACTTTTGAAACTGCGCCCTTGCTTGCGCGCGGGCTTCTGACACAGAAGTTCTGGCAAATCCCAAATGAATATCGCGGTATTGAACGAGAACAAAGCCGGCGAATCGCGCGTCGCGCTGATGCCGGAGTCGGTGCAGAAGCTCGTGGCGGCTAAGGCCTCTGTTTCGATCGAGAGCGGCGCTGGTTTGGGCGCGGCGCGAACGGACGAAGACTTTGCGAATGCGGGGGCCACAGTCGTCAATGATCGAAACGCGCTGCTGGCGGGCGCCGACGTCGTGGTCGCAGTGAGTCGTCCGGCTAACGACGACATGCGACGAATGAAAAAGGCCGCTGTTGTGCTCGCGTTTCTTAGGCCGCTCGATGAGCCGGAAAAGCTGCTGCCCGCGCTCGAGAATGGACTGACGACATTCTCGATGGAACTGGTGCCGCGCATCACGCGCGCACAGGCGATGGACGCGTTGTCGTCGATGGCGACGGTCGCGGGATACAAGGCGGTGCTGCTCGGCGCGGATCGCATTCCGCGCATGTTTCCTTTGCTGATGACGGCAGCGGGAACAGTGCCACCGGCGCGTGTTTTGGTTTTGGGTGCAGGCGTCGCGGGTTTGCAAGCGATCGCGACAGCACGAAGGCTGGGCGCGGTCGTCGAAGCGTATGACGTGCGCGCGGCGGCGGGCGAGCAGGTGCGTTCGCTCGGCGCAAAGTTTCTCGAAGTCGATCTCGGCGGAATTCAAACCGAAGACAAAGGCGGATACGCAGTCGAGCTTTCGCCGGAAGCATTAAAGCGCGGCCGCGATTTGATCGCCGAACAAGCGAAGAGCGCCGATGTCATTATCACGACGGCCCAAGTGCCCGGCCGCAAGGCGCCCGTATTAATGGATGAAGATGCAGTAAAGGGAATGAAGCGCGGATCGGTTGTCATCGATCTCGCGGGTGCGACGGGCGGCAACGTGACGTTAAGCAAAGCCGACGAGATCGTCGAGCGGAACGGCGTGACGATCATGGCGCCGACGAACTTGCCCGCGACTGTGCCCGTGCACGCGAGCCAACTTTATTCGCGCAACGTCACGGCGTTTCTGAATCTGCTGATCAAGGACGGCGAACTCAACATCGACATGAACGACGATGTCGTTGGCCCTTCATGCGTGACGCATCAGGGGCAATGGGTGAATCAGCGCGTTGCGGCGGCGATGGAAGCAGCGAAGGTTTAGTCGAAGAGGTTAACGATGATTTCAATCAACCCACTCGGTTTACTGTTGGCTGAAGGCACTGAGAGCATGAGCGCGACTGCAATCATCGCCGCGCTCTATGTCTTCGCGCTGGCGGCGTTCCTTGGCTATCAGGTCATCTCGCGCGTGCCGCCGCTGCTGCATACGCCTTTAATGTCGGCGACCAACGCGATCTCAGGCATCTCGCTCGTTGGATCGATCGTGATTGCGGGCGGCACCGGTCCGCATCATGCGAAGACCGCAACGATCCTCGGTTTCATCGCTGTCGTGTGTTCGACATCAAACGTCGTGGGCGGATTCGCGCTGACCGATCGCATGCTGCGCATGTTCAAGCGCAAACAAGCGCCAGCCGACACCGCGAAGATTGCGTCTGGCAACGGACATCAGAAGAATTAATCCACCGATTACGCAGATGAAGCCGAACATCAGCCGAAAAACCCTTTCTGCGAAATCTGTGTAATCTGCGGAAGATACCAGCATGAACTGGCAAACTTACTTCATCGAATTCAGTTATCTCCTCGCGTCGATCCTCTTCATCTTCGGTCTCAAGGGCTTGAGCCATCCCGAGACTGCGAAGCGCGGGATGCATCTCGCCGAAATTGGCATGGCGTTGGCCATCATCGGCACGCTCATGCACTTCGAGATCGTCAGCTACACCTGGATCATCGTTGGCCTCTTGCTGGGTGGACTGCTCGGCGCGGCCATGGGCGTGTGGGTGCCGATGACGGCGATGCCGCAACGAACTGCTTTGTCGCATGCGTTTGGCGCGTTCGCGGCGGCGTTGGTAGGTATCGCGGAATATTACAGCTACACGCATGGCTTCAAAGACATCGCGCAGTTGGGCCACGTGAAGATGGGCGCGATGGGATTCGAAATCATGCTGGGCGCGCTTACGACGACGGGCAGCTTGATCGCTTTCGGGAAGTTGCAGGGAATTCTGCCAGGCCAGCCGTTGGTCTATCGCGGCCAGAACATCTTCAACATGGCTCTGCTGGCGACGACCGTAGGTCTTTTCATCTATCTGATCTTCGTGCCGACTGCGGTGATTCCGTTCTACATAATGCTGGCGTTGGCGTTTGTATTTGGCGTGCTGCTGGTGATGCCGATCGGATCGGCGGACATGCCGGTAGTGATGTCGCTCCTGAATTCTTACGCCGGATTGGCGTCAGCAGCGACCGGATTCGTGCTCGGCAACAACGTCCTGATCATCGCGGGCACCTTGGATGGATTTTCGGGATTCATCCTTTCGATCCTGATGTGCCGCGCGATGAATCGTTCGATTAATAACGTGCTGTTCGGCGCGTTCGGCAGCGCGGCCACTGCGACGGCGGGCGCGGGCGAGCAAGGCACGATGCGCGAAGTCAGTTTGGATGACGCCGCCGTGCAGCTCGCTTACGCAAGCAAGGTTGTCTTCGTTCCCGGTTACGGTTTAGCCACCGCGCAAGCACAGCACGCCGTGCGCGAACTCGCGACCGTGCTTGAAGAAAAGGGTGTCACCGTCAAGTATGGCATTCATCCCGTAGCCGGTCGCATGCCGGGGCACATGAACGTTCTGCTGGCGGAAGCGAATGTTCCCTACTCACAACTTTACGAACTCGAGCAAATCAATCCGGAACTTTCCAGCACTGACGTGTCGGTGGTCATCGGCGCCAACGACGTAGTGAATCCTGATGCGCGTGACAATCCGTCGAGTCCCATCGCCGGCATGCCAATCATTGAAGTCGATCGCTCAAAGTCCGTGATCGTTCTCAAGCGCGGTCAGGGCAAAGGTTTCTCCGGCCTGGAAAATCCTCTCTTCTTCAAACCAGTCACAGGAATGCTCTACGGCGACGCGAAAGACACGCTGACGAAATTGGTTGGCGCAGTGCAGCACGCGTAGTTCGGCTTCGCTCCGTCAGGAGCGAGATATTTGTAGTACCAAGTCAGTGTCGATCAAGGTGAGCTCCTTTAGGAGCGCAATCAGACTGCTTGCGATCCTAAAGGAGCTTGTTTCATTATTCGTTTCGAAGACAGGTTCTACAAATATTTCGTCCCTACGGGACTAGAAGAAGATTTCCCTGCGTAACCAGACTCATCATCCGCACGTTAACTTAACCGACATGTTCAAGACACTAAAACTGTATTCGCTGATCATTCTCGGGGCGCTCTCCCTCGCGCTTCCTACGACATTTGCGCAACGCGGCGCGACCTCAACCGCCACGGCGAAACCTTCAACGGCCGTTCTCAAGACTCGCGGCGTCGATACGATCACCGCCGCCCAACTCAGAAGCTATCTGACCTTCATCGCTTCCGATGAGATGGAAGGCCGCGACACGCCTTCGCGTGGATTGGACACGACGGCGAAGTTCATTGCGATGAATCTCGGGCGCTGGGGTTTCAAACCGATGGGCGACGACGGAACGTTTTTTCAGAAGATTGCGCTGCGGCGCGAAGCTCTGGACCAGCCAAAGACCACGGCATCAATCAACGGAAAAGACTTCGTGGTCGGCGAAGACTTTTTGCCTAACGCGGTATCAGCGACGCTGACAGGCCCGCTGGTTTTCGCCGGCAACGGCTGGGTCCTGAAGTCCAGGAATCTCAATCCGTATCAAGGCATCGACGTGAAGGACAAGATCATAGTCGTCGTCGGGAACGGTTTTCCAAAGGGCGTCACCCGCACCGACCTCGCGGGACGCATGGGCGACGATTGGAGCAGCCCGATGGTTTATGCGCAACAGCATGGGGCGAAGGGCGTGCTGGTTATTCCCGACGCGAACACTCTGCTCAGTTGGGATCAACTCAAGTTTCGCGCGTTGCTGCCGGCGCGCGCCGTCGTCGAGAAATTTTCCGCGCAGCCGACCAACCCGCCGGTTCCGAACGTTGTCATGTCGATGAAGATGGCGAAGGCCTTGTTCGAAGGGGAAAAGGCAGATGTCGTGGCCATCGCGAACGGCGCTGATGTTCCGTCGTACGAGTTAAGTCCGAAGAACTTCACAATCACGGTTGCTGTCAAAAGCGAGCGGCCCATGACGCAGAATGTCGTCGCAGTTTGGGAAGGCAACGACCCAATCTTGAAGAGCGAGTACGTTGCGGTCGGCGCTCACTACGATCATGTCGGCATCTGCGCGCCGGGAACTGCCGATCCGATCTGCAATGGCGCGGATGACGATGGCTCAGGCACGACGGCTCTGCTGGGAATGGCAGAAGCAATTTCGCACGCGAGACAAAAACCCAAGCGGTCAGTGTTATTCGTTTGGCATTGTGGCGAAGAGAAGGGTTTGTGGGGCTCGCGTTACTTTACCGATTATCCGACGGTGCGGCTCGACAAAGTTGTGGCGCAACTCAACATTGACATGATCGGTCGCAGCAAGAAAGACGGCGACACGAACCAGCGCAACAAGGAACTCACGGGACCGAACGCAATCTACGTGATTGGCTCGACGATGATGAGTACAGAGTTGGGGAAACTGAGTCAGGACGTCAACAAATCATTTTTGAACCTGGCTTACGACACTAAGTACGACGACCCGGCCGATCCGAATCGCTTCTTCTTCCGCAGCGATCATTACAACTATGCGCGCAAGGGAATTCCGATCATCTTTTTCTTCGACGGCGTGCATGAAGACTATCACCGCCCGGGTGATGAGCCACAGAAGATCGATTATGACAAAATGCAGAAGATCACGCGCACGGTTTACATGACCCTGTGGGCCGTGGCGAATTTATCGACGCGTCCCAAAGTCGATAAGCCTTTGCCGGCGCAATTGAATCCGCGGTAGGCGAGTGATTAGCGATTCACTTTTTCGCCCGGCGCTGCCTCGCTTGCAGTTGCCTCCGCCTGAACAGCATCTTTCTGCGTAGGATTAGCGGAATCTGGCTGCTTCTTACCTGGATCGCCGGGTGATTCCGATGAACCATCGCCGTCAGCATCTCCGAATTCTTTCGGCAGATAGATGCGGGCCCACAGATAACCCAACAGAAACCCAAAGACGGCAAAGTAACCGAGAATCGCCAATACCAACGCCGGTCCCGGCCCAGGTGGCGTGAACGCGGTGGCGAAGTAGCCCGCGAGTGCCTTCAGCTTTGGCGGCAGCGTGCTGAGTTGGTACAAACCGACGCCGACGATCATCTTTGTCAACCAATCAGAAATCTCGACAAGGTTCGTGTTTGCTTTCGACTTGGCATTTGGTTGGGCCGCGACGGTTGTGTTTGAAGTATTCGCAGTTTTCCCGGTTTGGATCTGCCCTCCTGACTGCGATGACTGCGGTTCCTGAGCGGCCTTCGGAATCCCGAAAAGGAAACCAAAGAGTAACCCAACAGCCAACGCTGCCGCGGCGATCAGTACGCAGATAGCAAAGGAGCGGAAATCCGGCGACCATAAACCGCCCCTGCTCCAGGCATAGATGCCGAGAATTATCACGCCCAGGACGATCGCGACGGCTTGCCAAAAATCCCATCTAATTTGCCAGGAGTTTTTCGGCGCGCGCTCCCAGATCCAAAAGCCGCCGAAGGGAGGTTGGTTCTTCTCAGTAGGCATGGAGTTCTCCTTGCTTCAGACTCAAATTCTGTAAGTGTCTCGACAAGACTGAAGAGCAGGCCGCTGGTTTGCTGCCGGCAGCCGAACTATTGAACGGTGTCTGAGCTATCTTCTGATGCGTTGCGAGGTGCGCGCAGAGTATTCCGGCGTCGAAGCCAAGTCAATAGAAATCTCTATTCGATAGCGTGAAGAGATCAGTGGCTTAGGTTAGCATCGAGCCGTTTACCGGTTTGCGCTACAATCTCCCGCTTGCAAAACGCCCTCGACTCCTCGACCGAAAGATTCAAATCGCGTTGGCGCACACTCGTGCTGCTGGCGATCGCCGAATTGCTCGGCATGTCACTGTGGTTTAGCGGCTCGGCGGTCATTCCCGCGTTGACGAAGGAATGGCAGCTGACCGAATCAGCGGCCAGTTGGCTGACTCTTTCTGTGCAAATCGGATTCGTGGTAGGTACGCTGCTCAGCGCGCTCCTCAATCTTCCGGACATCATTAGTCCGCGTCATCTGTTCACGTTAACGGCGATTGCCGGCGCCGTCGTTAACGGCGCGTTTGGATGGTTCGCGCACGATGCTTCGCTGGCGATTCTCTTGCGATTTCTGACTGGGATGTTTCTCGCCGGAATCTATCCGCCCGCGATGAAGATCTTAGCGACATGGTTTCGCCGCGGACGCGGGCTGGCTTTGGGAACCTTGATCGGCGCGCTGACACTGGGCAAGGCCACACCGTATTTAATCAACGGCATCGGCAGCGCGAACTGGCGCAGCAACATCTTGTTTGTTTCGTTGTTGGCGGCGATCGGCGGAATCCTCGTATTGCTGTTTGTGAGCGATGGCCCATTCGCCTTGCCCGCGGCGCGTTTTGATTGGAAACAAGTTGGCCGCGTCTTTCACAATCGCGGCGTGCGGCTCGCGAACCTCGGCTATCTCGGTCACATGTGGGAGCTGTACGCGATGTGGACGTGGATTCCGTTCATGATTCGCGCAAGTCTGGCCATGCGCAAAAGCGATCCAGTGCTCGCCGAAGTCGGATCGTTTCTGGTGATTGGCTGCGGCGCGATTGGCTGTGTCGTGGCTGGTTTTGTCGCCGATCGAATCGGTCGCACGGTGGTGACTTCCGCCGCGATGGCGATTAGCGGCAGTTGTTGTCTGGTGATTGGATTTCTGTTCGGCGCGAATCCGATTCTGCTCTTGATCGTCGCCGCGATTTGGGGCGCCAGTGTGGTAGCGGACTCGGCACAGTTCTCGGCCTGCGTGACTGAGCTTGGCGATCCGCAATATCTCGGCACGGCGCTGACGATTCAAACATGTCTGGGATTTCTGCTGACGACCATCTCGATCGAACTAATTCCGCACGTCGAAAGGGCCGTCGGCTGGCGCTATGCATTTGCGATGCTCGCACCGGGGCCGTTGTTTGGTGTGATTGCGATGCTGCGGCTGCGTAGTTTACCGGAAGCAGAAAGGATCGCGCAGGGCAGAAAGTAGTCGAGAGTCTGGAGTGCGGAGTCCCATTGAATTCTAATCCTGAACCAGCCCCAACAACACAGGATTCCAGGCTCGGGACTCTCGACTTCAGACTCTCGACTTGTTTCAATTTGGAGTTGAGCGTTTAATATACGAAAGAATGATCGGCGCGAAACTTGGGAATTATCGAATCCTCGAGAAGATTGGCGCCGGTGGCCAAGGAACAGTTTATAAAGCGACCGACACTAAGCTTGGCCGCCCCGTTGTCATCAAAGTCCTGCCGCCGGAATTAACCGTCAAAGAGGCGAACCTGAAACGATTCGAACGCGAAGCACGACTAGCGTCGGCGCTTGATCATCCGAACATCTGCACGATCTATGACCTCAACGAGATCGATGGGGTGCATTACATCGCCATGCAGTTCGTGGAAGGCAAGAACGTTCGCGAACTAGTCAACGGTCGTCCACTCGATCTCACCAGCGCGCTCTCGATCACCATTCAAGTCGCCGATGCGCTCTCCGCCGCTCACGAACGCGGCATCATTCACCGGGACATCAAAGCCGGCAACGTGATGGTGACGCCGTCAGGCCAGGTGAAGATTCTAGATTTTGGTTTGGCGAAATTGGTCGATGAAAGCATGAGCCCGGCGGGAATTCATCATACCGACCTCACCGAAGTTGGCATTCCTTACGGCACGGCCACGTATGCGGCGCCCGAGCAAGCGCGCGGCGAGCGTGTGGATGCGCGCGCCGACATTTTTTCCACGGGCGTGCTGCTCTACGAAATGCTGACCGGCATTTGGCCGTTCCAGGGAAAGACCAGCATCGACGTGCGTCATGCAGTGCTGCATGAAGAGCCTCAGCCGCTGAGCGATGCGCGTCCCGGAGGCGCGCCCTGGCAATTGCAAGTGATCCTCGATCGCGCAATGGCCAAGAACCCAAAGGATCGTTATCAAAAGGTTGGCGAGTTGCGCGACGACCTGCGCGCAGTGCTGCGCGAAGTCGAAACCGGCGGGCCGCAAACATACGAACGCATCACTCCGGTCGCGCCGAAACACATGGCCGGCACGGGCCGGATGGGACGGGCGTTGCGCTGGTTGCGCAGCGTCACCGGCGAACGCACCTCACAGCCGCGCGATTCGAGCCTTGAGCGTTCCGCGCACGAAACGCCGGTGACCAGCATGGGCGATCGCGAACGCAAGAGCATTGCGATCCTTCCTTTCAAAAATGTCAGTAACGATCCGCAATCGAGCTTCTATGAATTCTCTTTGGCGGACGCGGTAATCACGGAACTCGCGCGCGTTCGGTCGCTGGTTGTGCGTCCGTCGTCGGAGATCGTGAAGTATCAGGGCGTGCAGATCGATCCGCGCCAGGCTGGACGCGAAATGAGTGTCTCGGCGGTATTGTCGGCGGGTTTTCTGCGCGCGGGTGATCGCATTCGCGTCACGGCGCAGCTCGTCGATGTTGGCTCAGGCGATCTGCTGTGGAGCGATCGCATCGACGCTGACGCGACCGACATCATCAACGTTCAGGACACGATCACGCAGGAGATTTGCGATGGGCTGCGGCTCGAACTGTCGCCGGATGAAAAGGATCAACTCGAGCAGGGTCGCACGGCTAACGCCGAAGCATACGAAGAATATTTGCGCGGCCGCGACAGTCTGGGACGTTTCGTCTATCACACGATTGCGCGCAAGGACATTGACGAGGCGATCGAGCACTTCGAACGAGCGGCTTATCTCGATCCTTCGTTTGCGCTGGCGCTCAGCGGCCTCGGCAAGGCTTATGTAAATCGCGTGATCAAGGGCACAGGCGAGCCTGGCGATTACGATGCGGCGACAGAAGCTTTCGATCAGGCGCTCGCGCTGGATCCGAATTCGCTCGAGGCGCGTCGTCACATGGTGCTCATCTATCTTTCGCGCGGCGAGAAAGCGCGGGCGCGACAGGCGGCCGAAGAACTCGCGCATGAAGCCCCCAACGATCCCGGTGTTCATTTTCAACGAGCGGTGATTGCGCGGCTTGATGGTGATTACGACAAGGCGCTGCGATCGCTGGAACGCATGGCGCGGCTCAGTCCGGCTGAACGCGTTGTCGCAAGTTACAACCGGGCGCGCATCTTCATGTATCAGGGAAAGTACGACGAAGCGCTGGCCGAACTTGATGCCGGCGCGACCGTCGAACCTGATCATCCGCTCATCAGAACGTTTCGCGCGCAGGTTCTCTTCTATCGCGGTGAGCACGTCAGGGCCGCAGAGATTCTCGAGCAGGTTCTGGAGCAGCAGCCGCAGCTCGACGGTATTCGCCCGATCTACGCGGCGTTCTTAAGCGCGCTCGGTTTCAGTGAAGAGGCGCGCGCGCAGTTAACCGACGAAGTGAAGAAGACCGCGGATACGGATCACGATGTCTCGTACTGGTTGGCGTCAGCCTATGCGATGGAAGGCGAGCGCGCAGAAGCTTTGAAATGGTTGCGCCGCGCGATTGAGTTGGGTAACCAGAACCGGCCCTGGTTCGAGAAGAATTCGAATTGGGATTCGCTGCGAGATGATCCGGAGTTTCAGGAGATCATTGGAGCAATCCATAAGAGTCAGTAACAACCGCGAAGCGGGAATAGGAAGCTAACTCGAACAGAATTCTTTATCCCATTTGCTGACGCAAATGGTACTGACTTCCTACTCGTAACGCAGACACTCGATCGGGTCCAGACGCGCAGCTTTTCGTGCCGGCCATACGCCAAAGATCAATCCCACACCCACGCTGACGCTGATTCCGGTTATGACGGCCCACATGGGAATCGACGCCGGCAGGCTCGGAATCAAAAGCATCACCAGTTTGCTGGCGCCAATCGCCAGAATCACGCCGAGCATTCCGCCGAGAAAAGTAAGCGTCATTGCTTCAAATAGGAATTGATTGGTGATGTCGCGGCGGCGCGCGCCGAGCGCTTTGCGGATGCCGATCTCAGCCGTGCGTTCCGTGACGCTCACCAGCATGATGTTCATGACGCCGATGCCGCCCACGAGCAGACCCAGACTCGAAATAGCGATCGCGACCAATCCGATCATCGCGAAGATACTGTCGAACTGCTTGACGAAGTTATCCGCGGTCTTGATGTCGAAGTTATCGGGGTCGCCGAACTTCACATTGCGACGGCGACGCAGAATGTCTTCGGATTGCGTCAGGGCTTCCATTAACTGGCCTGAGCGAGCTTGAATTACAAACAGAATCCAACCGCGGCCGGGTGCAACCTTCTGCGCCGTCCGGAAGGGAATCAGCACGGCGTTGTCTTCTTCATTCTGGCCAAAGAATCCCGCTTTGCGCTTTTCCAAAACGCCGATAATTTCAAAGTTGTAACCACCCATGCGGACTTCGGTGCCGACGATGCCGTCCTGCTTTCCCGGGAACAACGCTTCAGCCGCATTCACGCCGATGACCATCACGTTGCGGCGCTGCTCATCATCCGATTCGGCAATGAAGCGGCCTTCACGAACGTTGACGTTGGCGATCTTTTCGTAGTTCGGCGTCACACCTTCGGTGTTGCCCCAACGATAGTTGTGGCCCTGGTAAGTGATGTTGTCGTCGAACGGCCCGCCGGTGTAACCAACGTTGGGCGCGCAGACGGCGAGGTCCTGGACAGATGGTGCGTATTGCTTGATGGCTTCGGCGTCGGCGACGGTGAGCGGCTTGCGCAGGCGCTCAGCTCGATCAGTTGTGGTGTGCGGGCCAGTCGTCAGATGGAAAGCATAGATGTTGTTGGTGCCGTACTCTTCGATGATCGCGATGATGTTCTGCCGCATGCCGGTGAGAATTGATGCGACCACAATCGCCGCCATCACCCCAATGACGATGCCCAGCACCGTGAGGAAACTGCGAAACTTGTTCGAGCGCACGTTATCGAGCGCCATCTTGAGCGTTTCGCGCGGGAAGATGTTGGGAAGTCTTATCTTCATTCCGTTTAGCGGCGGCACTTGTGCCGCCTGCGCGGACAAGTCCGCGCTCTAACAACAGCTTTCTAGGTTGTCTTCGTCAAAGCAATAATCGGATTTAGCCGCGCGGCTTTGAATGCCGGATAAATCCCCGCAATCATTCCGATCACGGAAGAAACAATCAGCGCCAAAAGGATGTAGCCGATCGTGATCGTCATCGTGATTTGCGCCAGCGCCGTGATTAATGTCGTTACTCCGTAGGCCGCGAGCAGTCCAATCAACCCGCCAAACGCGCACAGCATTCCCGATTCAATCAGGAACTGCGTCAGGATTTGTCGTTTGGTAGCGCCGACTGCTTTGCGCAAACCAATCTCGAAAGTTCGCTCGGTCACGCTGACCAGCATGATATTCATCACCACGATGCCGCCGACGATTAGTGTGATCAGCGTAATCGGCACAACCACAGCGGCAATGGTGCCGGTGAATTGATCGATTTGGTTGTTCAGAGTCTCGACATCGACCAAGCCAAAATCGTCTTCCTCGTTTCCTTTCAGCCGGTGCTTATTGCGCAGCGAGACGCGCGCGTCCTCGATCGCGGGCTGAAAGGTTTCGCGACTCGGCGCGCGTCCGTGAATTTGCAGACCGCTGCGACCGAAAACTTGCAGATGCGTCGTCGCCGGAATGTAGATATGCCGGTCGAGGGAGTCACCAAAAAACGAGCCGCGGCTTTCTTCAATTCCAACTACGGTCATTGGCAGGCCGCGCACCTTCAAAGTCTTGCCGAGCGCAGAGCCGTTGGGGAAAAACTTGTCTTTGATTTCGCTTCCGAGGACGCAAACCAATGCTGAGCGCTGCACTTCGTCAGGCGAGATGAAGCGGCCTTCGGCTATCGTCTTACCCTCGATGTCTTCCATGTTCGAAGTCACGCCAAAGACAATCGCGCCTGGAAATTCGATCCCGTCTTGTTTGAGGTCCGTGCCCGTGCCAATTTCAATGCCGACGTCCGAACAGGAAGTGCAATGGTCGCGAATCCACTCGTAATCGTCCCAGTTCAACTGCTTGTTGCGACGATTCATGCGCTCGAAATCATCGTCAGTGCGACGTCCCTGAAAGGCCATCCGCGCAATCATGAAGTGGTTCGCGCCGAGGAGTTTCGCGACTTTGTCGGTGACGTAAGTGTTCAGCCCGCTAACCGACGCGCCGACCACAACGACCGCGGCGACACCGATGATGATGCCGATTAGTGTGAGAAATGCGCGCAGCTTATGCGCGAGGATCGACTGCAGCGCGATCTTTCCAGCGTCGGCATAAAATGAATAAAAATAACGCATGATTAGGCCGGGTGCTTCCAATTACGACGAGCCGCGCCAAAAAGTTTGGTTGGAAATTTCGGATGAAACTCCGAAAGTAAGACGTTTAGGTGAGCAGATTTATTAACAGCTCAGAAGCCCGATCGTGAGGTAGGGCTAGTTGCTAATGTAGTCCGCCCTTACGGTTGAGCTTCTTACATGCGAAACTTAGCTAGTATTTCGGCGGTAGTAAGAGAGCCTATTGAACGAACCCCTTCCCGACCAGCCATTCACGCACGACGACTTTCTTATCACGCTTGGCACCATCGACTTCGTAATTCAGCTTGCGCATTTCATCAGTTGAAATTGCGCCGGCGAGTTTTTGCAGGACCTCGCGCAGAGCTGGCACCCGCGCCAGCGAATCCTGACGGGCCATGAACACCGCTTCGTAAGGTGGGAAATAATGTCGATCGTCTTCAAGCTGGACTAAATCAAGCGCTGCGATCCGGCCATCAGTCGAGTTGCCGGCGATCAGATCAACTTTGCGTGAAGCCAGCGCCGTGTAACTTAGATCGAGCGCCATCTGCTGCGGCTCTTGAATGAACTGAAGGCCGTACGCGCGTGCGAACCCGGGATAACCATCTGCGCGGTTTTTGAAGTCCTCACCAAAGCCCGCGCGCCATTGCTTCGTGTGCGGCGCCGCCTGCGAAATGGTTTTCAAATTCAGCCGTCGCGCGTCTTCACCGCGCACGAGGATCGCGAACGTGTTGTCAAAGCCCAACGGCGCGCCGACTTCAACCTTAAACTGTTCGGCGTAATCACGCTTGACCTGATCGTAAACTGCTTTTGGCTCGGAGATTGGCACGTGATGAAGAATTGCCGTGAACGCTGTGCCCGTGTATTCAGGATAGAGATCGATTTCACCCGCGAGCAGCGCTGTGTGAACCAAATTTCCGCCCAGATCGAATCTACGATTGACCGCGACGCCTTTTGATTCGAGCATCTGCGCCACGATCTCAGCCAGCAATTCTGATTCAGTGAAGTCTTTCGACGCGATCGTTACCGGTGCGCTATTTATCGAGGACCCAGGTGAGCTACGCATGCCGCGCCAAGTGGCATATCCCATCAACACGATTGTGAGCGCGAGTGTGGCCCAGGCAAGCCCGCGCAGGAACCTCTGTCGTGAGGTGGCGATTCGCTTTGCGTCCGGCTCGAAGCGTTTTTCAATCACGCTGAATCCGAAGTCGGCAATCAAAGCCATAACTGCCGAGGGCACCGCACCGGCGAGGAGCAACTCCGACTTGTTGTTTCGTAGCCCTGCGAAAATATATTCGCCCAAGCCACCGGCACCGACAGTGGCGGCGATGATGGCGACCCCGATTGTGATGACCACGGCAACGCGCACGCCGGTGAGGATGACGCTCATCGCTAAAGGCAGTTCGACTTTGAAAAGAACTTGGCGATCAGTCATCCCCATCGCGACCGCAGCTTCCCGCACGTTCGCGTCCACTCCGAGAATTCCCGTCACCGTGTTGCGAATGATCGGTAGCAGCGCATAGAAAACCAGCGCGACGATCGCTGTGCGCGGACCGATGCCGCCGATGAACGGCAGCGGGATCAGGAACCCGAATAAGGCGAGGCTGGGAATCGTCTGCATCACGTTGGCGATACCCAGCACCGGCCCGCGCAGACGCTTCTTGCGGGTAATCAGGATTCCAACCGGCAGCGCGATCAGAATGGCAATCGCAATCGAGATCGCGACCAGCCAGACATGCTGCGCGATGTGCGCCAGGATGTCTGACCAGTTGGATTTGAGGAATTCGAGCATTCGATTCAGATCGCGCCGGGTTTAAGTCCCTTAGGGACGAAATATTTATAGAACCGATGCGTCATTCTAGTTCCCGCTCTCCGCGAGGAGCGGTTCACGCTCTTCGCGGAGAGCATCATTGTGGTCGCTTCGGTGCTACAAATATGTCGCTCCTACGGAGCGAGAACTAAATCCGTCTTCAGCGTTTCTAAGTAAGCCTGCGCTAACTTATTACTCGACTTCACAAAGCTTTCCGGCCTCTCGAGCAAAACGATCTTTCCCTTATCCATCAGCGCGATGCGCGTGCCGAGCAGCAATGCCTCGCGTACATCGTGCGTCACAAAGATCACCGTCTTGCCTAAACGTGATTTCAATTCGGCGAATTCCTTCTGCAACGATGCCCGCGTCAACGGATCGAGCGCGCCAAACGGCTCATCCATTAAAAGAAGCGGCGGATCGGCCGCGAGCGCCCGCGCAACCCCAACGCGTTGACGTTGGCCGCCCGACAATTCGCGCGGATAACGATCCGCAAATCGCGCCGCATCTAATCCGACCAGCGCAAGCATTTCGCGCACACGATCATCGACGCGCGGCTTTTCCCAGTGCTCGAGCATGGGAACCAGAGCGACGTTTTCAGCCACCGTGAAGTGCGGAAATAGGCCTGCTTCCTGGATCACGTAACCAGTTCGTCGTCGCAGCGCGATTACATCCCATTCGGTTGTCGATCTGCTCTCAACCAGAACCGCACCTGATGTCGGCGACAGCAGCCGATTGATGAGACGCAACGTCGTCGTCTTGCCACAGCCTGACTCACCGAGCAGCACGAGCGTTTCACCCTGCGACACAATGAGATTCAATTGGTCGATTATTGACGCGCCGCCGTTGATGGCGAAGCTCACGTCGCGAAATTCGACGAGCGGAATCTGAGGGTTGAGCTTTTGCGACAAAGCGCGGGGAGTCTATCAGAAATGAACACGCGTCAGAACCGGGACGGTAGCGAATGGATCAACTTGCTACTGGACTAAGCCGCGACTCTGAATGCTAAACACTGCCATTTTGATCCGCTCGCTGCCGCTCGCGGTTCTGACACTTTCGATGGTACAGTTTCTCGTAAATCCATGAGCCAAATTGATCGAATTCACGCCCGCGAGATTCTCGATTCGCGCGGCAATCCTACAGTTGAAGCTGACGTCACCCTGGTTAGCGGCGAGCACGGCCGCGCGGCTGTTCCTTCCGGCGCATCCACCGGCGAGCATGAAGCTGTCGAATTACGAGACGGCGACAAGCAACGTTATGGCGGCAAAGGTGTGTTGAAAGCCGTCGCAAACGTCAACGACATCATCGCGCGCGAATTGAAAGGAATGGACGCGCTCGATCAGCGCGCGATCGACGAGAAGTTAATTGGTTTAGACGGCACGCCGAACAAATCGAGCCTGGGCGCGAATGCTCTGCTGGCGGTTTCGATGGCGAATGCGCGCGCGGCTGCAGCTCATCGCAAGCAGCCGCTTTATCGATATCTGGGCGGCGAAGATGCGAACACGTTGCCGGTGCCCATGATGAACATCATCAACGGCGGCGCGCACGCCGACAATAACGTCGATTTTCAGGAATTCATGATCGTGCCTGTCGCTGCCTCGCGTTTTAGCGAAGCGCTGCGCATGGGGGCTGAGATTTTTCATACGCTCAAATCGGTTTTGAAGAAGAAAGGCTACGGCACGGCGGTTGGCGATGAAGGCGGATTCGCACCTAACCTGAAATCAAACGACGAAGCGATTGAAACCATTCTTGAAGCAGTCAACCTTGCCGGCTACAAAGCTGGCGAAGATGTCATGTTCGCGCTGGATCCGGCCGCGTCGGAGTTCTTTGATGGCGAGTCTTACGTCTTCAAGAAATCCGACGGTCGTAAACTGTCGAGCGCCGAGATGATCGCGTTTTGGAGCGATTGGGTGAACAAGTATCCGATTGTTTCAATCGAAGATGGCATGGCTGAGAATGACTGGGATGGCTGGAAGGCGATGACTGATGACATGGGCAGTCGCATTCAACTTGTCGGCGATGACCTGTTCGTCACGAACACAAAGTTTTTGCGAAAGGGAATCGATCTGGGAGTGGCCAATTCGATCCTGATCAAGGTCAACCAGATCGGTACGTTGACCGAGACGCTCGACTGCATTCAGTTAGCGAAATCGAATGGACGCACGGCGGTCATTTCGCATCGCTCGGGCGAGACTGAAGATGCTTTCATCGCCGATCTCGCCGTGGCTACGAATGCCGGGCAAATCAAGACCGGTTCGGTTTCGCGATCGGATCGAATCGCGAAATACAATCAACTGCTGCGCATTGAAGAGGAGTTGGGCGCGGCGGCGCGTTATCTCGGACGCGCGGCATTTGCGCAAGCTGCCCACAACAGGGCGTAGTTTTGGAGTGCGCCGGCTTGACGGCGCTTTCTTAAACAGCGGACATAATAAGGCGGCGTCAAGCCGCCGCACTCCAAATATGAATCTTCAGGACATTAGACATCTGTTCGATTACACCGAGTGGGCCAACGATCTGGCGATGGAAGCTGCGGATGAGTTGCCCGATGAAGATCTCAAGCGCGATGTTGGCATCAGCCACGGTTCGATCTTTGGAACGCTGACGCACATGGCCGGCGCGGAGTGGATTTGGCTCGAGCGTTGGCATGGAAGATCGCCGGCGAAGGCCGACGCCTGGTCGATGTGGACGCCGGAGTCGTGCGGCGACTTAGCGACCTTGAACGATCGTTGGCAAGATGTTGTAGATCAACGCGCGCAATTTATCGCTGAACTTGGTGAAGAACGGCTGGCCGCCGACCTGCCATTCAGGCTATTGAGCGGTGATCCGAGTTCTATGCGGCTGGTGGATCAGATGCAGCACGTCGCTAATCATGCGACTCTGCATCGCGGGCAGGTCGTCGGCATGATTCGGCAACTCGGAATCGATCCGCCATCGACTGATTTGTTGTTCTATCTGCGGCGCGATATTTCACCGAAGTAGCGTGTCGGAACCCAGAGCGGTAGCGATGGGATCAATAGACCCGACTCGATTCACTTGATCCGGTCGCTACCGCTCCCGGTACTGACACGAGAGATCATGACCGACACCTGGCATCGCGGCGACTACACAATCAGCACGGATCGCTCCCGGCTCAATCTCGATTTGATTCACGACTACATCAGCAATCATTCGTACTGGGGCAAAGGCCGCGCGCGCGAAGTTGTCCAGCGTTCGATCGACAATTCGCTGCCGTTCGGGATCTACAAAAGCGACGAGCAAGTTGGCTTTGCGCGCATCGTGACTGACTACGCGACGTTCGCGTGGGTCGCTGATGTGTTCGTGCTTCCTGAGCATCGCGGCCGTGGCTTATCGAAGTGGCTGATGGAAGTCATCATCGCGCATCCTCAGTTGCAGGGATTTCGTCGTTGGGTTTTATCGACCAAAGACGCGCAAGGCTTATACGAACGATATGGATTCATGCCGCTCAAACGACCTGAACGTTGGATGGAGCGTTTCGATCCGAACATGCAGGAGAGTCCGGATTATTGGCAGGCTAATGATTCCGTTTAGAAGCGGCACTTGTGCCGCTCGGCGGACAAGTCCACCGTCTAAACGGTGAGAGAGAACCTTGGCAAAAAAGAAAACTCCGCTAGCACTCATCATCCTCGACGGCTTCGGCTATCGCGCCGAACGCGAAGGCAACGCGATCGCGCAGGCCGAGATGCCTTTCTATCGCGAGTTGCTCGACAAGTATCCGCACACCTTAATTCAAGCTTCGGGTGAATGCGTCGGCCTGCCTCACGGCGTCATGGGCAATTCAAACGTGGGCCATCTTTGCCTTGGCGCCGGCCGTGTGGTGCGCACGGACGTCGAGTTTATCAATCACGAATTGAAGTCCGGTAATTTTTTTCACAATCTGGCGCTGAATGCAGCGATGGACAACGCGCTAAAACACGATCGCGCGGTGCACATCATGGGCTTGGTTTCCGACGGTCTGGTCCATTCGTCGCAGGAACATGCGTACGCGCTGCTGCGCATGGCAAACGATGCGGGTCTGCGACGCGTCTATGTTCATTGCTTCCTCGACGGCCGCGATACACCACCTGAGTCGGCCGACAAGTACGTCGCGATGATGCAGGAAAAGTGCGCGGAGATCGGCGTCGGACAGATCGCCTCGCTATGTGGACGCTATTACGCGATGGATCGCGACAAGCGCTGGGAACGCATTGAGCGCGCTTATCAGATGCTCGTCAAAGGGGAGGGCGAGCGCGCAACTGATCCAGTCGCCGCCGTCCGCAAATCCTATGAACGCAAAGTCACAGACGAGTTTGTCGAACCAATCGTGATGACGCGCGACGACGGAACGCCGGTGGGAACAATTCAGGATGGCGACTCAGTCATCTTCTTTAACTTTCGCGCTGACCGCGCGCGCCAGATCACGAGTGCGCTGGCCGTGCCCGGGTTTGAAGATTTCCCCACGCCGAATCGGCCGCACACTCACTTCGTCTGCTTCGCAGTTTATGACAAGAGTTATCCGCTGCCCGTCGCATTTCCGCCCGAGCAGCCGCGCAACATCCTTGCTGATGTGTTTGCAGTGAACGAGATTGAGAACTTTCGCCTTGCGGAGACTGAGAAGTACGCGCACGTCACTTATTTTTTCAACGGCGGCACGGAACGCGAGTTCCCGCATGAGAAACGTCTGCTGGTCCCGTCACCCAAAGTGGCGACTTACGATCTGATCCCCGAAATGTCTGCGTTCAAGATCACCGACAAGCTTCTGCGCGCCCTCGAAGAACGCGAGACGGACGTGTTCATCGTTAACTTTGCGAACCCCGACATGGTGGGCCACACGGGCAAGCTCGACAAAACGATCGAAGCATGTCAGTACGTCGATACCTGTCTCGGTTGGATTACCAAAGCGATGAAATCCGCGAAAGGGACGTTAATGATTACCGCCGATCACGGCAATGCTGAATTGATGATCGATCCGAAAACCGGCGAACCGCACACGGCGCACACCACCAATCCGGTGCCGTTTGTGCTTGTCGATGAAGGTTCGATTGGCGTTAAGCTTCGCGACGAAGGCGCTCTGGAAGATGTCGCGCCGACGATGCTTGGGCTGTTGGGGATTGAAAAGCCAGTTGAAATGAGCGGAAGGGATTTGCGGGAAGTGTAGTGTCAGAAGCCCGACCGTAAGGGAGGGCATGTTTCGCAAGTAGCCCTCGCTTACGGTCGGGCTTCTGACACGGTGTCGCGTATGGCCGCCGTCACTGAAACAATTGATCAAGGCCGACCTCGAGCCATTTCCCTCCGCTGGATAATCAGCGCACGCGAAGACCTGATTTGGTTCATCGGCTCAGTCGCATCAAGCTACTTGCTCTTAGTTCTTTACGTGACCGGCTTGCTGCCGTTGATTCCGATGGTCGCGGGTTGGGCCATCCTGATCGACGCGCCACATGTCTTCGGGACTCTCTCGCGAACTTACTTCGACAAATCAGAATGGAAGACGCGCAAGCGTCTGATGCTGGGCTCGCTGCTGTTCTTCGTCGTTGGGCCAACGATGGTCTTGCTGGGCGCGGGCTTCACGTTCTTTTTCATCGCCGCGCTTTGGGCCTACTACCATCTGGTGAAGCAGCACTACGGTTTTATGGTGCTGTACAAGAAGAAGAACAACGACCTCGCGCCGATTGATAACGCACTGGATCGCTTGCTTCTCATGTTCGCCTTCAATTATCCGTTCGTCGCATTCATTGCGAACGATCCCACCGCGATGGCGCGCGTGCCGCTGATTCTTCGCGGTGGAGTTAATCTGGTTGCCACTCTCTTGTTGATCGGAACAATTGTTTTAGCGATTGGTTGGTTAGTGAGACAGGTCCAGCGCGCAATCTCGCGCCAGCCACTCAATGTTCCGAAATATCTCTTGCTGGCGGCGGCGATTCCGATGCATTGGATTGCGTTAATCACGCCGATGCCGGCCAAGCCGATCGCGGTGGTGGCGATCCTAACCATCTATCACAACCTGCAATATCACCGGCTGATTTGGTTTCATAATCAGAAGTACAGCGCGCAGGATGCGCGCGACCCGCAGGCAGGGATGCCTGCGCTCCGTTATGGCCCGGCCGCCTTCATCAGTCGTCGCCTGATCTACTACATCGCTTTCGGAATTCTCTTCGGCATCATTTATCAAGGCCCGCGCCAATATCTCGGCTACCTAAATCTGCACACTGGCGATTCACCCGCGGCGTTGTCGTTGCCGATTCAATTGGGCATCGCGTTCCTCTGGGGCTACGCGTTCATTCATTACTACCTCGATTCGAAAATTTGGCGCGTGCGTCGTGATCCTTCCCTTGGTCACGCGCTGAAAATGGCCTAGCCGCGCGCCGCAATGGACACTGCCAGCACCAAGTGGAATAATTGCCGCACCCTGATTCAACGCCAAACTGTTCAGTGATTTCATGAGTTCACCAGCAACTTCAACATCACGCCGCGTTTCTCGCAAAGCTTCGCAGTTTACGGAATCGGTCATCCGCGAGATGACGCGCGAAGCAATGAAGTACGGCGCGGTCAATCTGTCGCAGGGTTTTCCCGATTTTGCTGCGCCCGAGGACATTAAGCGCGTAGCGATGGAAGCGATCGCCGCTGACGTGAACCAGTACGCGATCACTTGGGGCGCCAAAGATTTCCGCGACGCGATTGCGAAAAAGACGAACTGGTATCTGGGTTTTGAAATCGATCCCGAAGCCGAAATTACCGTCACCTGCGGATCAACCGAAGGGATGATCTCGGCGATGATGGCCACGGTCGATCCGGGCGACGAAGTGATCGTGTTCGAGCCGTTCTACGAAAACTACGCGCCGGACGCCATCCTTTCAGACGCCACGCCGCGTTACATTCCTTTACGCGCGCCGGCTTGGAATTTTGACGAGTCGGAATTGCGCGCGGCATTCAATGCAAAAACAAAGGCGATCATCATCTGCAACCCGAACAATCCGACCGGCAAAGTGTTCACGCGCGCCGAGATGGAATTCATCGCCGAGCTCTGTCAGGAATTTGACGTGCTCTGCTTCACCGACGAAATCTACGAACACATTCTGTATCCGCGCGCGGGCGCTGAGATTGCGCATATCTCGATGGCCCAGATTCCCGGCATGCGCGATCGCACGGTGATTGTGAATTCGATGTCGAAGACTTATTCGGTGACTGGCTGGCGCGTCGGGTATTGCATAGCTTCACCGGAAATTACCAGCGCGATTCGGAAGGTTCACGACTTTCTGACCGTCGGCGCAGCCGCCCCGTTGCAAGCCGCGGGCGCGTACGCTCTATCGTTGCCGCCGTCGTATTACGATCAACTGCAAAAGGATTACGAAGCACGCCGCGATCTGATTCTGCCGGAGCTTGAAAGAGCAGGATTCAAAACCTTTCGGCCCGACGGTGCTTACTATGTGATGACCGACATCAGCGCGTTCGGTTTCAAAGACGACATTGAATTCACGCGTCATCTGATTCGCGAAGTCGGTGTCGCATGCGTTCCCGGTTCGAGTTTCTACAGCGATCCCGCGCTCGGTTCGCAGCAAGTGCGCTTCTGCTTCTGTAAGAAGGACGAGACGTTGTTGTTGGCCGCCGAACGGCTGAAAAAATTGCGCGGCAGCTAACTCAACTATAGACAGCCTTCAAGTTTTTGTATTAGATTAGTGCCCCTAACGACGTTAGTTTCCTCTACGACTAACGAATGGTTGAAGCGACAGTTTCCAGTTCCCCTTTTGGTTTGTGCCCTCTGGTTGACATAGTCGGTCAGGATTGTGCTTAACAAAGACTCGGGAAACATGACGCGCGATCAAATCGATCTGGCGCACTCAGGCGCGAGCAACGCTCTAAATCCAAATCAGGCGTTCGCAAAAAGCGCGCGCAAGACTTCGGCTTCAAGAAAGCGCGCCCCAGCCAGACCGAAACCGCACAAACCCGTCCACAAAGTTTTGGTGGTCGATGACGTCACCGATGTCACCGACATGATCGCGCTGTTCCTCAGACATGCCGGATTCGAGGTGATGACTGCGAATTCGCCCCGGGCGGCGATTGAATTAGCTGCCGGCACGCCTTTCGATCTGGTCATCTCGGACATTGGCATGCCCGAGATGAATGGTTACCAGCTTGCAGAGTCACTGCGCGCGCAGGCTGAATACCAGGAGACTCCGTTGATTGCGGTGACGGGTTACACCGAATACGACGACCGCGGCAGATCTTTGCAGGCAGGTTTCGACGCGCACGTGACTAAGCCGATCAATCCTTCACAGTTGCTGAACTTGATCGAAGAACTTCTCAATTAGCTACCAACAAACCAGTTGCTTTGTTTCGATCGTTGCGGCATCCTTGCTCGACGAGTGATGGAAGAGCTTCAGGAACCACCGGTCGATCCGGCAAGTGAGCGAAAGCCGACTCTCAATAGTTGGATCAAATCCGACTCGGCAATTCGCGGCGCCGATCTCCTGGCGGGCGCGATTGCCATCGCGATGATTTTTTGGTGGCTTCAGTATTCAACTGACGCGATCTGCTGCGGCGATTACGATGGTTACTATCACATTAAGTGGGCGCGCCTAATTTGGGACAATCTTCGCGCGGGCCACTTTCCGCCGGCGTTCCCCTGGCTGCCGCTCACCACGCTCAATCCAAAAAACTACGTCGATCATCACCTGCTGTATCACATCATTCTGATTCCGTTCACGTGGTTTCGCGAGATGCAAACCGGCGCGAAGGTCTCGGCGATTCTGTTCGCCAGTCTCGCCGTTTTCTCGTGCTACTGGCTGGTCGTTCGCTACGAAATTCGTTATCGGCTGATTTGGCTGATCGCGCTGCTCGCTTCGTCCGCGCCTTTCTTGTATCGAATGAACATGACGAAGGCGCCGCCGTTCGCGATTATTTTTCTCGTCATAGGCACCTACCTGCTTTTCGAACAGAAATATTTGCTATTGCTGCCGCTCGCGTTCATTTTCACCGAGACTTACGACATGTTTGTTCTGCTCGGCGTCGCGACCGTGGTTTGGACAATCGTCATCGGCTGGAGCGAAGAACGATTTGAGTGGCGGCCGCTGGCGTATGTGACGGCCGGTTGCGTGCTGGGTCTGATCATCAATCCGTATTTTCCGCACAACCTCTATCTGTTTTGGGAACACGCGCGTGTGAAAATCACGGCCGGCAATTTTGCGACGAAGGTCGGCCAGGAGTGGTATCCGTACGACACTCATGAATTCGTCGTCAATTGTTACGTCGCTCTGGCCGCGATGCTCGTCGGTTACATCACCTTCGACTGGAGTGAACGCAAGCGAGCGCAACGCCCACTATATTTTCTAATTTTTGCGACAACGCTGCTGCTGATGATTGCTCGTTGGAAGCGCTTCGCTGAGTATTTCCCGCCATTCGCGATTCTGTTTGCGGCCTTTACGCTCGAGAGTTTATGGCGCGGACGCGCGGTGTTCACGCACTTGCCTCAGGACGTAATGGCTGACTTGCAGCCGTTTCTAGATCGCGAAGACGCTGCCGCGGTGAAGAAAGAGGAGAAGGAAAAAGAAAATTGGCGTCTAATCAAAGCAGGTATTGTCGCCGTTGGTTTGGGGGCCGCGTTGTTTTCAAACGTCTATCGCACCTCGAAGGATATTCACGACAGCGATCCGCGCGATCACTACGCGAAGGGCTCCTACTGGATGCGCGCAAACATTCCGCCGGGCGAACTTGTCTTCAATACTGATTGGGACGATTTCCCGCGACTGTTCTATTACGATCCGACGCACACCTATACGTCGGGACTTGATCCGACTTACCTGCACGATCAGAATCGCGACTTGTCGGATCTCTACGTGAAAATTACGACGGGCGAGCAGGACGATCCCGGTCCGCTGATTCGCGATCGGTTCGGCTCGCGTTGGATTTTCACGGACAATTCCGACGACCACGTCTCGTTTATCGATAACGCGTTGCGCAGCGGTTGGTTCGATCGCGTTTACGAAGATTCGGATTGCAGCGTTCTGCACATTCGCGATCAGAAGGGCGAACCACCACCGGAAAACAAAAGGGATGACAACGAAGCGGACACCGGTGACGATAATTCTGAGGCGGCGAGTCCGAGCCCGACACCCGTAAGGCCGCACGCTTCAATCAGGTAGGATTTCCTAACATGAAGAGAACTATTCAAACTTGCTTGACGATTGTTATCGCGCTGGCGTTGCTCAATGTTTTCGCCGCCTGTCATCGCAAGGCTTCTGAAGAAGACGAGACGCCTGACACTTCGACTTATCGGCCCGAATCAACGCCGGCAACGCAATTCGAACGCGACCTCAAATATGTTCGCGACGCGCATTTCGCTTACGTTTGGATTTTTTCGCGGAAAGACGGCAAGGAATTGACGCCGGAGGACTCTCAAGTCTTGCGCACGAATGCGCCCAAGGTCGTCGATTGGGTGAAGACCGATCAGAACCGCGTCATCGCCGGATCGAACTTTCCCATCGAAGCGCCACAGATGGCCAATCTTCAGAAGCGATTCAAGGTCGAGGACTATTCAGGAAAGTAGTGTCAGTACCGCGAGCGTGAGCAAGGGGCCTCTTTCGCAGAAACCAGAATCGATTAACGGGTGTAGTCCTCCCTCACTCTCGGGCTTCTGACACGGTGAGGACCAATTTGCCAAACTGCGCGCGGTCTTCCATCAACTCGTGAGCTGTGCGCGCATTTTGGAGAGGCAAGGTCCGATCGACGACCGCGCGAATGTCTCCCGATTCGATGAACTTCATCGCGGCGAGCAAGTCAGCTTTCGATCCCATCATCGATCCAAGAATCGTCAGATGTCGATAGAACACGTGGCGCAAATCGGTGCGCGCTTCGAAGCCGCTCGTCGCGCCGCAGGTTACTAATCGTCCGCCTTTCTTCGACGAAAGGATCGAGCCGGGCCACGTCGCCGCGCCCGTATGCTCGAAAACGACATCGACGCCGCGGCCATTGGTCAGCCGCTTAACTTCTTTGGGCCAGTCTTCGCGCGTGTAGTTAATCGTTTCGTCTGCACCGAGTTCGCGTGCCTTCGCAAGCTTTTCATCAGAACTCGCGGTCGTGATCACGCGTGCGCCATGCAGCTTGGCAATCTGAATTCCAATCGAGCCGACGCCGCTGCCGGCGGCGTGTACTAAAACATCTTCGCCCGGTTGCACGTTCGCGCGCGCAACCAACATGTGCCAGGCCGTGAGCGTCACCAGTGGCAGCGCCGCAGCTTCGGGCCAGCCCAAATTCTTTGGTTTGGGGATGACGTTGACGCCCGGGACCGCAACGAGTTCTGCGTAACCACCGTCGCGACGGTAGCCGATGATGTCGTAGTCGTCGCACATGTTGTCGTGCCCCGCGAGACACTCGGCGCAATGACCACACGAAACGCCCGGATGAATCATCACTTCGTCGCCGGGTTTAGCCCATGTCACCAGTTCGCCGGCTTCGCGCACCACTCCGGCGACATCACAGCCGAGAATGTGCGGCAGAGGAATCTTGATTCCCGGCAGTCCGTTGCGCGTCCACACGTCGAGACGGTTCATCGCGCAGGCGCGTACTTCGATCAGAACTTCGGTAGCGTTGATTTTTGGATCGGGAACTTCAGTGAATTGTAGAACTTCCGGCCCGCCGTGTTGGTTGAAGATGACCGCTTTCATGATTCCCCTGCAAAGCGCAAAGAGCCAAGGGCAAAGAAGCAGGCGCAAGAAGTATCAAGTATGACCAATCCGTGACGCCCATTCTTGCTCTTGGCTCTTCGCCACTAGCTCCTTGCCCTCTAGCCTCTCCCGGCTTCGATGCCTTTCTTCACTTCACTAATCGCATCTTTGACGAGGTCGAGTGCGCGCGCGCGATGGCCGCCTTTGTCTGCGGTGGCGCGTTCAAGATTATTCTTGGCGCTTTCCAAAGCCGTCTTCGCGGCTTCCATGTGCGGCTGGTCCGGCGTGGCCGCGAACAACTCTTCGACACTCATCGTTGCCGCGTGGTTATGGCGGCGGTCGTAAGCGATACCGGCGTTGACTTCAGCGATCGCACTATTGATTAAGTTAAGGGCCTTCACGCGATGGCCGCCTTTGTCCGGCGTCGCCGCCTGTAATTCGCGCCTCGCAGTCTGCAAATCGGCGCGGGCCGCTTGCATCATCGGCTGATCGGGAACAGCGCCCGCAACCGCCACGGTTCCTAACAATAACAAAGCTGCAAAAATCGATTTTGCTCTCATGGTTTACTCCTCATCGGGCCTAGAAGATCAGGGAGAGTTCAAAAAGCGCGTGTAAATTACTACAGAGGCCGGAAGCGCGCAATTAGCTTTATTTCAACTCAATATCGACCGCTTCGAACATCGTCTTGCCGACGTTCTTGACCGTGTGAGTTACGGCTCCCGCGCGCCAGCGCACATCAGGTCCGGCAAACGAAAGGCGCTGCGGCTTCGTCTGGCCCTGGGTCGTCAGTTCAATCTCGCTTTTCGTCAAAGCGACTGAGAGACCCGGGAGCGGATGCGTGTGTACCGGCGTTGCCTCACCGGGTGCGAGCGTCACGCGATAGACGCGCACTCGATCGTTCTCAATGACTGGCTCACGTCCCGCTTCTTTCGGAAGCTTTAATAGATCAGTCCGAAATGCAGGTGACTTGAGCAGTTCGATCGTAAAGTTGTGAAAGGGCGTCGAGCCGACGTTCATGGCGCGATGAATATAGGTCGCCTTGCTGAATCGCACTTCGCCAAATTTCCACTGCGCATCGGTCGCGTCGCGACCGAGAGTTTCAATGTGCAGACTGGCGTCTGCCAAGGTCACCACGACGTTGTCGTTGCGGTGGGCATGCCACAGCGTCGCGTCCTTCGCGGGCACCGTCACGTCCCAGATGCGCACAAACTCATTCTCAAATTTCGGATGATGACGCGGCTCACCGCTGATTTCGACGGGTGATTGCGGTGAGTTGGACTGGGGCGCCAGACTTAAACCGGCAGGTATTAGCGCGCCGAGTAGAAGCAATGCAATCTTCATGAATCCCTCCTTAATCCGGTCATTACCGCCCGCGGTTTCGCATCTCTTTCCGCAAGGCTCGCCCGGCCAGCACGCCAGTGAACTTTCCATTCTCAGCCGCAATCTTTCCATTCACGATTACAAAGTTCATTCCCGTGGCCAACAATTCCGGCTGTTCATACGTGGAGCGATCTACGACAGTGGCTGGATCGAACAGAATCACGTCGGCAAAGTAGCCTTCGCGAATCAGACCGCGTTCCGGAATGCGAAACCACTCGGCGGTCAGCCCGCTGCTGTTCCGCACGAAGAAGGGAAGTGAAATCAGTTTCGACGCGACGACGTAGTCGTGAAGCTTCTTTGGGAACGTGCCAAACTTGCGCGGGTGACCAGTCGAACCGTCTGAACAAGTCGTCACGAACTTCTCTTTCATAAAGCGACGAATGTCGCGCTCGTTCATGTTGAAGGATGCGACGCCCGCGCCACCGACGTTCTTGATGATATCGAGCGCGACTTCCACCGCTGGCTGGTTTCTTTCCTGCGCCAGTTGGTTCAGACGCTTGCCGACGATTGGTTTATCGCGCGCATCGACGATCAACAAGGATTCAGCGCCGCCACGGCCGCGCAGGTTCTCTTGCATGTCAGCGATCAGTTTCGGACGCTGCTGAGGATCGTCAATGCGTTTAAGCAATTCAGCGCGACCGCCGACTTCCGCCCAGCGCGGAATCAGCGAAGCTTGCAAACTCGTCCCTGAAGCCGTGTAGGGATACTGACAAGCCGTCGCGTTGATTCCTTCCTTACGCGCCTTCTTGATCATTTCGATCGCTTGTTTGCTTTGGTTCCACGAATCGGGGCCCAGCGCCTTGATATGCGAGATGTGCACCGGAATATTCGCTTCGCGTCCGATGCGAATCGTTTCCTGAATCGAGCCGAGCAAGCCGATTCCCGCCGTTCCTTCCGAACGCATGTGCGTGTCGTACACCCCGCCCTTCGCGGCTGCGACTTTCGCCAGCTCGATCACTTCTTCAGTTTTCGAGTAACTCTGCGGCGCGTAATACAAACCGGTGGACATTCCAAACGCGCCTTCATCCATGGCGCGAGCGACCAGAGCTTTCTCTTGCTCGAGTTGCTCTGCGGTCGGTTGCGCATCACTTTGACCAAGCACGCGACCGCGAATTGTGCCAAAGCCGGCAAGCAGAACCGCGTTCGTACCGATGCCCTGTTCATCCCACTTCTTCAACGTATCGCCAATATTGATGACGCTGCCGCCGTCATTCCCGGTGATGACGGTCGTCACGCCCTGCATCAGGTAAGCTTCGTTCGATTTGCGTTGAGGATCGGAAAGGTCCCGCAAGCGTGTGCGTATGTGGATCGATGAATCCCGGCGCGACGATCAATCCAGTCGCATCGATCGTGCGTCGCTTCGATCTTTGCCTTCTTCGCATCGCCGACGAAGACGATGCGATCGCCGCGAATGCCGACGTCAGCTTTGCGCGCGCCTTTGCCTGAGCCATCAATGACTTTGCCGTGAAGGATCAGGAGATCGACTTGCGCGGTTCTTTGATTCTGTGCGTTGGAAGTGAAGTGGAAACTGCCGAATGAAACGGAAGCGGCGACAATAACCGAAAGCAGACGAAGACGAATTCGCATGGGCGCATACTATGCGCGATCCGTGCTATTCGATCAATTCTTTCAGACGATCCAGCGCATCTGCCCAAAACTTCTTCATCTTCGCAGAGGCTTTCGCGTCCTTTAACTTTGAGTGCTGTGCGACGACCTGACATTTGTCATCGCCCTTGGAATAGAAAGCCGCGACCACGTCGGTGTTATCTGTCCAGGTAATGCGTAATGTCTTATTCCCGGTTGATTTGCGCACGGTGAAATCATTGGCGAGCCAGTTCTTTCGCGTCTTTTCATCGGTCCATGCTTTGAACGCCTTGCTCACGGGAGCCGCGATCGTGCGACTCACACTGATTTCGTAGCCGCTGGGTTTCTCGCCCACATCTCGCAGGCCGCGTGCCTGCTCATAAGTGACGGCGACCATCTGTTGCCACCACGAACGAACGTCGTGCTTGTCACGGAGGTGCGCGACGATCTCCTGATGCGTCATCTTTTTGGCGCCCGCCGCGTCGAGATGCTTGAACCAACGCGACCACGTCTTGCCCGTCTTGGCTTCGACGGCTTCGTCGCTCATGCGAGGCTTGAAATTTTCTTTGGCCATAATGATTTAGGCATCGCGATCGTACGCGAGTTTCAACCACTTCCTTACTTCGTCGTCGATATCTTTCAATGAAGTTATTTCGAAACGATGTGTGATTCGATCCTTTTTTGCGAAGCCGCCGGTATCGATCAACCGCTTCGGCGTCTTTTTTGTGTCGCCCAATGCCAAACCGAAATCAATGCGTGTCTGCGTCGTCGGTTTGATTTGCGCGAACACGTGATTCCGGTACAGCGGCACGATCGTCTGGCACGGACACGCCTTCGTGTCTTTGCCCATCGACAACCCGAGTTTTAGCAGCGCGTCGTAGATTGGGCGGAGATGCTCCTTTTTCCCCGCGAACATTTCATCGACGTATTTCTCGGCGGCCTTTAAGTACGCGTCTTGATCGCCAGACTCTTCGCCTTTGCCGACTGATCTTTCAGCCAGCCACCAGGCGGAATTCGTGCCGAGCTTGTGCTGCTTCTTCAGCCAATCGCGACGCGCGGCTTCCGTCGGCGGGCCTTCCTTCTTGATGAACTTGAGCCATTCATCAAGCGTGCGGCCCGTCTTCTGTTTGAGTTCGCCGATCCATTTCTGCGTCATCAAAACACCGGGATGCACGCCATAGATCGATCTGCGTTGCGTAGCGTTCTTTGCCATATGTCAACCCTCGTCACTGACGAATCATGAGGCGGCCTCGGCTTTGGCGTCCTGTCCCAGGCTGAACCAGTTGCCTGAATTATCCTTCATCACGGTCGCCGTGCCCCACGATTGCACTGATGGCGGACCCTTGAATTCGACACCGCGCTTCGTCAACTCATCGTAGGTTTTGTAGATGTCGTCCGATTCGAACACGCCGCCACCCAACATGCCTTTATCGATCAGCGAGCGTAACTGCGCCGCCGATTCTTCGTCGAGCATCATGCCCGGGTTCGGCTCCATCAGGATAATCTCAAAGCCGGGCTGCGTCGGAATCTTCATCGTCAGCCAGCGAAAGTCCTCGCCAATCTTCGCGTCGGTATCGACTTCAAAGCCGAGCTTGTCGCGATAAAACTCCAGAGCTTCCTGCTGGTTCTTGACCCAAACCAGAACGTGAGACATTCGTGTAATCATCTTGATTGTCCTCCTCTGCGATTGTAGTTGCGCAGGAGAATAAAGATTTTGTCGCGGGAATGCTTCTCGAAAATTGCTAAAGACGCGATGCGGACGGTGCTTGCAGGCCGTACATCATGACGAAGCAGCCGTGAATCTTGCCAATTGATTCGCGCTGGCGACGCCGGTAGGCGACCGGCGAGTCGCCGACAGTCTTGTGGAACAGCGCGCTGAATGAGCCAACGCTTTGAAACCCGACTTCGAAGCAAACGTCAGTTACGCTCAGGCTGTGAACCCGCAGGAGTTCTTTCGCCTTATCGATTCGTCTCTTGATCAGGTACTGACGCGGCGTGGTATCGAACGTTTCGCGAAACAGGCGCAGGAAATGATAGCGAGATAAACAGGCCTGCTTGGAAATCTCAGTGAGATCGAGTGGCTGATCGTAACACTCGTCGATGAAGCGGCGCGCGCGCCACAGCCGTTCACGAAGATCGGCGTTGGGATGCTCCTGGAGGTTTGGCTTCTCGTTCATTGGTCGAACGCCGCGGATTCTACTGCGTCTCTCTTAAAAGCGGAAGACTTGTAGCGCAAATTGACAATTTGCGTTACTGAGTTAGCGTCCCGGGTTGTACCAATAGCGCTCCGCCAGCTTTTCGTCACTCCAGTTCCAAGTGACGAGGCTCTTGAGCGCGTGGCCCATCATCCAGAAGTAATGCCAGTCGCCGAACTGATCGAACTTCCGCGTGCTCGCTAGCGCTTTGATTTTCGGCAAGCGCACAGTGCGTTGTCCACGCGTCCGCCCGAGACGTTTCAAAGCCCAGGGGAACTTCACATCCTCGGCGTAGAGCCGACTTTCATCGTAGCCACCCACGGCGTCGAAATCCTCGCGCCGGCAAAACGACAGTCCAATGTCCAGACCCGTCATAAGAACCATCGGCATAAACAGCCAATAAGTGAGGAACAACGGCAGAGACATTCGTTCCATCCGGCCGCCCGTCACGCCCCAAACGTAACGGCCAGTGTTCATGGCTCGATCGATGACATTGAAAGTGTCGGGATGAATTGCTGAGTCGGCATCGACAAAGCAAAGTATCTCTCCTGAAGAAACGCGCGCGCCGCCGTTGCGCGCCGCTGCGATCCGACGTTTCGCGACGCTCACGACATGCGCGCCATAGTTTGCCGCGACCTTCGCGGTTTCGTCGGTCGAACAATTGTCGGCGACGATCACTTCAATCTGTTCGCGACTGCCGGAGAAGTTCGCGCGCGCGACTTCGATCGATTCGAGCAGTCGCGGCAAGTATCTCTCTTCGTTGAAGGCGGGGATGATTACAGAGAATCTCATGTTTATGAGGGGCGAGATCAATCTAGCCTAACCAGCGGAATCGATCAATAGAATTCCCTTTGGCGCTTCCATGCTTTTCGCCACAGCATCGGCGATGTCACAATGCAGCCCATGCCCGGCACGCTCTACATCGTCGCGACACCAATAGGGAATTTGGAGGACATCACGCAACGCGCGTTGCGCGTCCTGAGCGAAGTCGATCTGATCGCCTGCGAAGACACGCGACACACGCGCAAGCTGCTGAATCATTTCAGCATCCAAACAAAGACAATTAGCTATCACGAGCACAACGAGTGCGAGCGCGCGGAGGAACTCTGTGCGCTGATAGAGTCGGGAAAAGATGTCGCGCTGGTTTCGGATGCCGGCACACCTTTGATTAGCGATCCGGGATTTCGCGTTGTGAATCTGGCGATCGAAAGAGGCATCGCAGTTGTTCCAATCCCAGGAGTCGCGGCGGTGATTGCCGCGCTGAGCGCTGCCGGTTTGGCTTCAGATCGATTCTTCTTTGCTGGATTCTTACCGGCGCGCAAGAGTGCTCGCCAAGCTGAGCTGGAAGAGTTGCGGTCGCTCGAAGCAACCTTGATCTTCTATGAAGCGCCGCATCGGATCGCGGCGACGCTGCGTGATGCGCTCGAGGTGCTTGGTGATCGTGATGCGGTTGTCGCTCGTGAGCTGACAAAGCTTCACGAAGAATTTGCGCGAGGAACCCTGAGCGAATTGGCGGAACGATTCTCAGGTGGCCAACAAACGCGCGGCGAGATCGTGCTCTTGATTTCCGGTTCGGTAGGAGACTTGGCTGAACCGCGCGAGTCTACTTCTAAGAGTTTAGTTGACCGCGTCCGCCACCTTGAAGCTGAAGGTGCGGATTCGAAGGCTGCGCTGAAGCAGGCGGCTCGCGAGCTGGGAATGAAACGCGACGAAGCATACCGGGTGATGTTGACTCAGAAGAATCGACGCAGCACATAGAACAGTAGGCTCAGCACCACCGAAACGATCAGCATGGTCACGATAGGAACATAAACCCGGACGTGATCGCTTTCGTAACGAATGTCGCCCGGCAGTTTTCCGAACCACCAAAACCATCCCGAATACATCAACAGGCCGGCGAGAATCACGCATGCGCCTATGACGATCAGAACTAATCCGGCGGAGCGATGTAGCATAGACTTTAGTCTGTGAGGTTCCTACACAAGGCCGATATGCGATTGCCACAGGCTGAAGCCTATGCTACCTATTTCGCGAAGTTTCCAATTGGCCCGTCCGGCTTGATGACATCTTTCAACGCCGAATACGGCACCAAAACGTACTGCGGGCCGGCCGCGTACGCGGCCACCTGGTAAGGATCGAAGGTCACCCACAATCCCTTCTTCGTAATCGCGACCGCGCGATAGTTGTCCGCATGCGGCCCCGCACCCGTATCGAGCTGATCCGCAAAGATCATCGAATCGTCTTTCTTGGCGCGCTCCTTCAATTCGCGAATGCAGTAATCAGAAATTAACTTGAGATAGTTCGACTTCGGATTAAATAGATCGCCGAGCGCCAATTTCTTTCCGTTCTTCACATCGTAATTCAGCACTGCCGTCAGCGAATTCCCATGCGCCGCGCCACGCGAATAGCTGCCCTCGCCAAACTCTAAACTGATCAAGTCATCCGTGGCGTAACGAAATTCGTAGCCCACATCCAGACTTGAATTCTGCGTTTCCGCCGGCAACTCGCCGGCGTCGTTTCCCTCGTCCGAAGTCTCGGACGTTTTGAATGCCGCGACATCTTTCGTTACCAACGCGCGCGCTTCGCGATTGAAACTCTCGAAACGCGAGTCGCCTTCGATTTGCGGATACTCGGCTTCGACCGAATATTTCTTGTCCTTGCTGTTTTCCTTGATGACTTTCGGAATGACGCGAACCGGGGCGCTGAACGCCAGCGGCTGTTGGGTTACGTTGAAGTCCGTCGATTTCGAGCCATCGGGCTTCGACCATTTGCCGGCAATTTCAATCAGGCTTGAATCCGGAGAATCGGTCGCTGCTTGCCACTTGCCTTTGAACATGCCGCTTTGCTTTCCCGTCTCGTCGGACTCAGTAAGTTCAAGGCTGCCACTCGCGTCAACCGTGCCGTTCAGGGCGATGTCCTTGCCGACACGCGGATAGAGATACGTTCCGGTGAGACGATCTCCGTCGCGCACCAGGATCATTTCAATCGAAAGAGTATTGTTGATGGTGCCGCGAAAGAAAAATTTCTGGCCCGTTTGCGCCGCGCCGCCGCCCACGGTAACGTCAGATTGTCCGGAGGAATTGTTTCCGTTCGGCTGTTTCGATGCTTGTTTGCGGCAAGCGCCCGAAACAACCAGCGCAGCGGCGATAATTAGACCGATCGTAAATTTGATTCTCATGATTCTTATCCTGATTGCGCGGCGGATAGCCCCGCCTTCGCTATTTCATCTTTGATGTCGGCGATGCTCAGTTGACTCAATCGCCCACCCGTAAACGTTTCGTTGTTTGTTACGTCGGCTACAGCAAACGGCGGCATCGTAAAATCGTCCAACTCACCGTCGTTTTCGAAACTTGTCTCTGCCAAAACTAAACCAAACAAATCGCCGAGAAACATGTCGATCGCAAACTCGCGCCCTTCGAATTCGAACTTGTAGCGGTTCTTGCGAATTTCATTGGCATCAAAAATTGCCAGCGTTTCGGCTTCAATCGCAGTTAAGTAAGTATTCGTGATCAAAGTGCGCGATAGGTCGCTGGGATTCGGCGCGAACTTCTGGGTGAACTTCACAACCCATTTGTTGTGCAGCGGATCGCGAACCTTCCGGATGCGCAGGCGCGTGCCTGTGATGTAGTTATCGGTGATTTGCAGATGATGATCCGCGCGCGACAAACCCTCGGGCAGATCGTTCAGGAGATAGCGCCGCTCACGCTCGACACGAGCGTATTTGCTTTCGGGAAGAGTGACGTTTTGATCAGTTAGTTTGGCAATACCCATTATTTTGTTTGAATCCGCCCCATCTTTACCACTTCAAAATCGGATCCCTTTAAGGTCTTGAGATACGCCAGGTCATCATCGCTCCAACGCGGATCGGGCGCGCCGTTCAGAAACCAGTTCGAGCCATTATCGGCGACGAACATGCCATAGCGTTTCAAGGCTCGCAAAATTACCTGGTTCGCCGCCGAGAACTTTGAAATGTCGAACGATGCTTTCAGCCGCACGCGCATACCCATCGGCGGCAGATTCGGATTGTCGCTCTCACCCGCATGATGCCGCGCTGGAAAAACATAAGCGCGCCGCGTGTGTGCCACCGTGAAGCGCAGCGCGTGACGAATCTCGCGCGTTTCAAAAACTTCATCATAGCGCACGAGGCCGGGAAAAATCGGCAGGCCAGCGGCGTCGGTCGAGGTCCAGCCATCCGGCCGCATTGCACTAGATTTCAGATCAAAAACGGCTCCGCTCTTCGCGTTCCAACGGCCGTTGCTCTGCGGAAACGCACCGAACATTTCATACAGTTTCCAGTTGTCTCGATCGATGACGATCACATGACGATCGCCGTCAGCGTTCGGGCCGCCTTCGATTGGAGCGTTGCGTGGGACTGGATAAGGACCCGGATCGCTTTCGGCGCCGTACGCCGTGAAGTTGATCGGAACGCGTGGTTGCGATCCCGCCACGACGACATAGGGAATGCCGTTCGGCACACCGCGATAGACGGTTCCAAAATCAGGATGCAGCACCGCATCGACACCGATGCTGGCGATCAATCGCGCCGAGTTCGGATCGACCGGCGCGTTCGAGATGTCCTGATTCCACGGATTGTCCGGCGGAAAAAGTCGCGCGCCATGAAGACTCGCTCCTGGCCCTAGATCCGGCAAGCGCGTCGCCCTTGTCGTTACGCTGCGCGGCCTAGTGATCGGCGGGTTTTGTGCTGCAGCGAATTCGCCATAGATTAAGTTGCCGCCGACGAAAACAAAAATGGTGCAAACACTCGCCGCCAGCAAGAAAACGAGAGACCGAGGTTTCATCGCGTCAATTCTCTCCATTAATTCAGCGCATCGCAAATCGACTCTAATACTTTTCGTGGAGAACAATCTCAATTAGAATGCCGCGCGCCTGTAACGTTAATTGTTAATTTGCGTCTTCGTATTCAGGGGAACAAACTTCATGACAATCTTCAAACGATCACTGCTCGCCTTAATTGCCGCATCCTGCCTTTCTCTTTCAGTTGTTCCGCAGACTCAAAAGCCTCTCGGCATTCGACCTGATCCGCCTGAAGGCAAGGGAATCGTCGCGCTAAAGGCCGCGCGCTTGATCGATGGCACTGGCGCGCCCGCCATCACGAACGCCATCGTCATCGTTACCGACAACAAGATCACGGCTGTGGGTGACGCGCGATCTGTTCGCGTTCCTGCCGGCGCGAAAGTGCTCGATCTCGGAGATGCGACTCTGCTGCCCGGATTCATCGACGCGCACACGCATCTGGTTGGGCGCGTGCTGGGCGATCCTGAAGGCGACATGGCGGTCGCGCGCGATTACGAATCATTCGCGGCGATCATCAGCGTGATGCACGCGCGTGACACCTTGATGGCGGGCTTTACCAGCGTGCGGAATGTTGGCGCGGCGGGACGATTCGACGACATGGCTTTGCGCAAGGCCATCAACGAAGGTTGGATCACAGGGCCACGCATGGAGAGCGCTGGTCACGCGATTGGCATCACTGGCGGCCACTGCGACGAAAATGGATTTCGCCCCGGGCTGATTCAACTCGGCCCGATCGACGGCGTCGCGAATGGTCCGGAAGAAATTCGCGCGGCGGTGCGTTATCAAATCAAATACGGCGCCGACGTGATCAAGACGTGTGCGACGGGCGGCGTGCTTTCCGAAGGCGACGCGGTCGGAGCGACCCAGTACAGCTTTGAAGAACTGAAGGCGCTGGTCGATGAAGCCAACAAGCTGGAACGCAAAGTCGCGGCGCACGCCCATGGCACCGAAGGCATCAAGCTGGCAGTGCGTGCCGGCGTTTCGTCGATCGAGCATGGATCGTTTCTCGATGAAGAAGGCGCGCGGATGATGAAGGAGCGCGGCACGTTCCTGGTGCCGACGCTGATGGCTGCCGAAGCGGTAGAGCGCGCAGCGAAGACCGGTGTGCTGAAAGGCCTGCGCGCCGAGAAAGCTCTGGCCGCCGCCGCTGCGGTGCGTCATTCGATCAAGCTTGCCGTCGAGAACAAACTTCAAATCGCGCTCGGTACAGACGCCGGCGTGATTCCGCACGGCACCAATGCGCGCGAGTTTTTCCTGTTGGTCGATTGGGGCGGCATGACGAACATGGAAGCGATCCAGGCAGGCACTTTGAACGGCGCGAAGCTGCTCGGCTGGGACAAGAATCTCGGCTCGCTTAGCGTCGGCAAATGGGCCGACATCGTCGCCGTAAGTGGCGATCCTCTGAAAGACATTCACGCGATGGAACGGCCGGTGTTCGTGATGAAGAATGGCGTGGTCTATCGGAAGGACTAGAGATACAAACCGACGATTCGAACGCCATGCTTAGAAACCGCCTAACTCATCTCACCATCGCTGCTACGATTCTCGTCTGTCTTGCCGCTCACGCTCTCGCTCAATCGATCACAATTGGTCCCAAACCCGCGCCGGCTCCCGCGCGTTGGCGTGGATTGATCGGCGAGTATGGACCGGACGATAACATCCTGATTGTTTTTGAGGACGAAAGTCGCCTGTGGGCTCTTTTCAGTCGAAAAGAGGGCTATCCCCTCGCAGAGAACGTCAAAGATCTATCAAGGTTCGTCCAGGTCATAAATGGTCCGGCGAAACAGCTAATCTTCACCCGTGATGCGAAAGGCCGTGCGACACAAGTCACAATTGGCGACGCGATTCTGTCGCGCCGCAACATAGAACCCGAAACCGGCAACCAACTGCGCATCAAGCCGGTCCGGCCGGTGCCAGAACTGATGAAAGAGGCGCTTGCCGCGCAACCGCCAAAAGAGACCGGTGACTTTCGCGAAGCGGATTTGGTCGAACTGACCAAACTCGACCCGACGATCCATTTGGAGATTCGCTACGCCACAACGAACAACTTTCTGGGTACGAAGTTCTATTCGCAAGCGCGCGCATTCATGCAAAGTCCGGCGGCAGAAGCCGTTGTGCGCGCGAATCGCAAACTGAAACAGTTTGGTTATGGGTTGCTCGTTCACGACGCTTACCGGCCTTGGTACGTCACCAAAGTTTTTTGGGACGCGACGCCGGCGGACAAGCACGTGTTCGTCGCCGATCCAGCGAAAGGCTCACGACACAATCGAGGTTGCGCCGTCGATCTCACGCTTTACGATTTGAAAACAGGGAAGCCAATCGAGATGGTCAGCACCTACGACGAAACGACGGCGCGCGCTTATCCCGATTATCCCGGCGGCACTTCATTGCAGCGTTGGCATCGGCAGTTGCTGCGCACCGCGATGGAGTCGGAAGGCTTCACAGTTTACGAAGCCGAGTGGTGGCACTTCGATTACAAGGATTGGCAGAAGTATCGGATTGGAAATGTGAGATTTGAAGAGATTGGTGCAAGACCGCTAGTACGATGTTGCAGTAGCGGTTTCTTATGGAGTGCGCCGGCTTGACGGCGCTTTTTTCCATTTCAAATTAGGCGGAACTGAAGCGCAGGCTTGACCACGCCTTAGAAAGCGGCGTCAAGCCGCCGCACTCCAAAACTATCGCTCGCGGTTCTGCATCTGCTTTCTAATCTCCATCAGGATCTCGTAATACCGCCACGCCGCTGGCGCGTTCGGCTCCTGACGATGATCAGGCTTGAGGATCAAATCGCCGGTGGAGAGTAAGACCTTCTTCACTTCGGGATTCTGTTTCACCTTTTCCCACGTTGCTTCCACGATGAGTTTGTAATGCTCGCCGGGTGTGGCCGGTTTGTATTCGAAGTGCTTGCCTTCAAAGCTCACCCAGGTGATTTTCATCTTGTCCATGTTCGCGCTGGCTAGTGCGCCGGCGTGATTCGCTTCAAACGAAATCATCTGCGCCACCTGGTCACGTGTGTACTTCCATTCCAGGCCGGGAAATTTTGCGCGGGGATCGTCCGGGCCTTCGGGATACTTCATCATCTGCCAGAACCCTTCGAGGCTCGCATACCGTTTGCCGTGAAACACAAACGGCGTCGGCGCAAAATTTGAAAGCAGGCCCAACTCGTTTCGTTTCGAAAGAATCACTTCACCCGGCCCGGCTTCCTGCGGCAGGATTTCCCAATCGGGCTTGTTTGGATCGACTACTGGCGTCCACCAGTGGGCGGGATAACGCGGGTCGCGCTTTATTTGCTGGCTCCATGAAGCAGACGCAGCGATTAGAACCATGATCAAGATGAAACCAACCATCGACCGGGACCGTTTAGACGCCGCACTTGTGCGGCTCAGCTTTGCACGCGGCGGACAAGTCCGCCGTCTAAAAGAGGTCGATTGATTGGTTGCTCTCTTCAAGTTTGGTTCACTTCGCGTAATAACCCGGCCGCACGCGCGGCATCAGCTCGGGCCGATTCACAATCTGCACATTCACCGCGCGCCACGAGCCATCGTGCAGCGCGTTCGTCGGCTTATAACCCAGACTATAAATCTTTCCCAAGTCGTCGATGACCTGTTCATAAACGCCGTTCAGGTCCCCAATCTTCTTCGCTTTGTAATAAAGGCCGCCGCTCTCTTCAGCCAAACGTGCCAGCGTCTTGCGCGCGTTTTCGTAAATTCGATGTGAGAAAGGGTCGCCGCCTTCGGTGTCGAGATAGATCGGAACAATCAGCACGTCGGTGCGGCGGACCGCTTCCAACAAGTCTGCGAAGCTAATCGCCGATCCGACATTGGCCCATCCTGACAGGGCATTGTCAGCGCCGTCGGTCATGAAGACAACGGCGCGACGCCGGTCGGTGGTCTTTGGCCCAAACACTTTGTCGAGCGTGAACTTGAGCGCGTCCCAAACTCTCGATCCACCCTGGCCGTCGATGTTCTGCACGCTGTTGATGAGCTTCGCGCGGTCCTGTGTCAAAGGCGCGACCACATTTATGTCGTCTGAGAAAGTCACGATCGCCAGACGATCCGCCGGCCGCGCGGCTTCGATGAAATGTTGAGTTGATTTGCGGATGAGGTCGCGCTTGTTTTGCGTCGAACCCGAGAGATCAAGCACCAGCACGAGGTCAAACGGCACATGCGTGGCAGAGAAGAAACTAATCGTCTCTTCATGCCCATCTTCGATTACCTTGAAATCTTTTTGTTCCAGATCCGTTACGTGAGTCCGCAGTTTTGGGTTGTACACACTCACGTCGAGATTGACGAGGCTTGTATCGACGCGCACCACGTCAACATCGTCATTCGTTACCTCCGTCAAAAGATCGGAGCCGGCATTATTCTGGCGACTTTGGTTAGCGGTTATCAACACGGGCCGCTCGGGAGATCTAATCAGCGGCATCCGATATGTGCGTTGCAGGTTGCGCAGATACTCGCTCAGCGGAGCAAGATGGAATTCTCTGCGCCGCGCATCGACCAGGCTTTCGGCTTCGATTGGATAAAGCACCAGGAACCCATCGCGAATTGATGCTTGCGTGCCGAACAACTGCTTCAAGCCGGCGCTCAAACGCAAGCGGTCAACATATCCGGCAAAGTCGCCGCGATCAATTTCACCTCGCTGCGTGGCCGCTACGATCACCGGCATCAATTGGCGTTGCATATCCAAAGACGCGCTGTTCTTCAAAATAGAGAAGGCTGCTTCTACACCATCCAGCCCGACAAGCGCGGCGCTCGGCCAGCCATATTGCTTCAGAATTGGACAGAGTTCGGCGCTATTCTTCTCGCGCGATTCGCGCATGCGCTTTTTCAAAACCTCATCGGACTTTTTTTCAGCGATCGTTTCATTGAAGCGCTTCTGCGATTTTTCTTTCAGCTTGAGGAGTTTGGTTTGCAGCTCTTGGTTGAATGATTCACGCTGAGGAGCGTTCGCCTGCGCGATTATTCGCTTGAGTTCATCATCGGTCAGGCATTTGGTTTGAGCGCGCGCCGGGGTTACGCCCGCGAGCGTCAACACGACCGAAGCAAGTAATATCCAACGCATCGATCTTAAATAGAACTCATGGTCGCGCGGCCGGCTTCTTTGATGCCGACACCCGCACATCCGGTTTCAAATTATCCACAAATAATTTCAGGATGCGTTTGTATTCGTCCGCCCAACTTTCTTCGCGTTCGAAGCCGTGGTCTTCAACTGGATAGGGCGCGACTTCCCAATTTGTCTTGCGCAGCTCGATCAACTTCTCGACCAGCCGCACCGTGTCTTGAAAGTTCACGTTGGTATCGACCATGCCATGACAAATCAGCAGCGCGCCTTTCAAACCGTTCGCGAAATAGATCGGCGACGAGAGCTTGTAAGCTTCCGCGTCGTTCTGCGGCAGATTGAGAATATTCGCCGTGTAAGGATTGTTGTAATGCGCCCAGTCCGTCACGGGTCGCAGCGCCACGCCGGCTGCGAACACGTCTGGTTGTGTGAACATTGCCATCAGCGTGATGAAGCCGCCATAACTGCCGCCGTAAATTCCGATGCGCTTCCCATCGACGCCAAACTCTTTCACCAGATAATCCACGGCATCGACTTGATCGGTTAGATCTTTGCCGCCCATGTGCCGATAAATTCCGGTGCGCCAATCGCGGCCGTAACCAGCGCTGCCGCGGTAATCGATGTCCAGCACGACAAAGCCACGTTCCATCAGCAGATGATGAAACATGTATTCGCGATAGTACTGGCTCCACCAGCGATGCACGTTCTGCAAGTAGCCCGCGCCGTGCACGAAGATCACCGCTGGCCCACCGCCTTTGTAGTTCGCTTGAACGTACAGTCGTCCCCAAACAGTCGCGCCATCCCGAGCTTTGAAACTGACGAGCCGCGGATCGATCCAATCATTCGTGAAAAATTCGCGAATCGGCGACGTAGTTACGGATTTGAGTGATGCCGCGGTCTTCTCGTCCATCGGTTTATTTGGAATGAGATAAAGCTCCGGCGGCTTGTTGCTGTACGACCGAACGTCCGCGAGCGTCGTTTCGTCCGGCGAGATATCGACTTGATTGTTTCCGGGCAAGCCGGTGATTTGCGTGCGCGCGCTGCCGCCAATCGGCATCGACCAGAGATGACGCTGAAACAAACTGCCTTCGCTTGAAGTGAAATAGAACTTCGTTTTGTCCTGCGACAGACGTACATCTGAGACTTCGAATTGTCCGGAAGTTAATTGCGTTGGCGCGCCGCCATTAATCGAAACTGAATACAGATGCGCCCAGCCATCGCGCTCTGATTCGAAGTAAACGTGTTCATTGTCCGGCAGCCAGCCCAGCGTGTTCGCACCCGGCCCGTCAACCCACGCGTCGTCGTGAATGTTTGCGAGGGCTTTCGTCTTGCCCGTCGCCGGATCGAGCAACATCACCCATCGATCCTTGTTGTCCGCGGCGCGCGCCGCCACCACCGCGTGCTTTCCATCATCCGACCATTGAAGCTGCGAAAGTTGGACATCGCGGTCTTTTGCCGTAGGTTGCGTCGCACCCATCTCTATGCCGTTACGAACATATGTGGTTCCCCCGCGTTCGCGCTGCGCCTGCTCAGTGGCATTCATCTCGGTACGTTGCGCAGGGGGCGCGGCCGGAAGTTTCTGCCCATGATCGACATTCTTCGTCTCGCCGGTTTCTGTATCAATGATGACGAGGCGCGTGCGGTTTTGCGTGTCGCCAACTTTCGTTCGTCCCGGAATGTCTTCCGTGTAACCAGTTTCGGTCACATAGTTCGGCACGATCGTGTTCTTCGATCCAGTTCCCGGCTCGGTGATCGTCGCGAGCACATATTTGCCGTTGGGCGATAATGAAAGACTTGCGACGCCCTGACCGGTGGAAACGCTGAAGGGCTTGCGCTTCTCGCGTTCTTTCCGTTTTTTCTCCTGCTCCTCGCGCTGTTCAGCTTTTTCGCGCACGGCGTCGAGCAAGGCGCGCTCTTCCTTCTTCAAATATTCCTGACTGTCAGTCCCTTTCGGCGTCGCACTCGGTGCGGGTGCGGCGCCGATGCGGATGTCGGTAAGCTGCTCGATCGAGCCGCCATCCAGCGACATCATGTAGAGATTGTTCAGCCGTGTGAAGTAGATGCGCTTTTGATCAAATGTGAAGTGCGGATTCGTCTCCGCATCGACGGTCTTTGTGATCTGCCGCCGGGTCTGCTTCGCGTGATCGTAAATGAAGATGTCGCCTTCATCGGCGAACACGGTCAGCGATTTGTCTTTCGACAATTCGCCGTTGGCTGGCGGCGCCTGCTTCGTTTCGTCATCAGTCAAACGCCGCAAACCTGATCCATCACGATTCACGACGTAGAGACTCATCTCTTTCAAGCGCGGCTCATCCGCCTGCTTCCAGCGAAAGTAAACGCGCTGGCTGTCCTGCGACCAATAGACGCCGCTCGGCGGATAACCGACGAGCCGTGGCCCGCGCATGATGCTATCAACGGTGAGTTCGAATGCCGGTTTTGGCGGCGCTGGTTTTTGTGCCAGCACGAGGTGGGGCAAGAAGATTGATATCGCACACAGCGCGGCTGTCAGGTGGATCAGTTTCTTTGGTTTCATTTTGATTCGACGGTTATCCAAGCTGCTCTGACGAGCGCAGGATGTAAGACTATGGATTGAAGGGAAAATCTTCAAGACCGGGTCGCGATTTCTTTCGCTCTTCGATCCAACGCTTCAGGCGCTCGCACGGTTTGCCTTTGGCTTGAGGCTGCTCCCAGGTGGTGTCGTCAGCAAACAGGATGCATTGGATCGACGCGTACTGTCTGAACGACGTCGTGGGATCCTTCGCGGCTGCGGCCGCGTTCACAACTTTCGGTGGCGACAGGGCGGTGGTGAATCGCGCGGTCTTCTTCTGGCCTATTCCAATCTTCTGGACATTCGCAAATGAATGCCTGAGCTGCTCGACACTGGTTCCGGGATCGACAAAGATGAAATCCCAGGCGAAGGCCTTGATTGCTTTCGGTCCATCGTTGCTCAATTCAATTGAATAAGCATGCAACTCAGTTCGTTCGATGCGCACGGCCGAAGCGTCCGTTGGCAGCGGCAATCGATTCGGATTGCTGCCTGGCGTGCCGAGAATAGAACCATTCGAGCTGGTCGTGATGAACGTTTCCCACTTTGGTTTGTCGATGGTCACGCCGGGCGGCAAATCTGCTTTCGCAGGCTGCTGAGACAAAACGGGGCTGCCAATTACCATGCAGGCGCACAGAATAAGCAGCCCCAAAAAGCTTCGCATGAATTTGTCGCTGGCTCGTTACAGCTTGCCGGCTTTCATGTCGGCAACCCGTTTTTCGAAAGCGGCGGTATTGGCCTTATCGGCTTTGCCTTTCGCGATCGCCGCGTCGGCGACGGCCAGTGCTTCATCCTTTTTGCCCATGGCCCAAAGCACGTTCGCCTTCGCCTGGAGGTTGCCAAAAGTTTCTTTGATCTTGATTGATTGGTTCACGAACTTCAGCGCTTCGTCATAGTTCTTGTCGCGGAAATAGGTTTGGCCGACCTGAAGCGGAAGCTGTTCAGCCTTCGGATTAGCCGCGATCATTTCGTCGGCGTGTTTGCGCCAGGCGGCTTTGACGTCTTTCACTTCGACAACGAAGGGAACGCTCACCTTTTCCCAGCGAAGATTCACCGTCGCCGAATTGTCGGTCACCGGATCGAACGTGTAGATAAGCCATTCCTGATTGCCTGCTATGGATTGCGGTTTCGTCTTAACTCGCAAAGCATCTTTCTTCGCGTCGTAAGTGAAGCTCCCCCATATTCCGGCATCGTTGTTGAAGATGATCGTCCACTCATCTTTGCCGGGTATAGTGTGCATGCTGTAAGTGCCAGCCTTCAGCGGTTGCCCATTAATCAAGACATCGTCGGTAACCTGGAATAGCGTGCCTTCATTAGCGCCGCCCCGCCACACGTGTCTGTAAGGCACGATCGGTTCGCCCGGTTTGCGTTCGTTCTGATTGTCGAGCGTGGCCTCGCCCGGGTGTCGTGCCTCCATCTCAGGCGGCGCGTCGGCAAAAATCGTTCTGCCCTTAACTCCGGGCCGGCTATAAGTAATCGTAATGTCAGTGACGCCCACGGTTTGCGTCACGATGGCCCTCTGGCTCGGTCGAATCGGTTTGATCGCCAGCGGCGGCTGTTGCGCAGTTACGATAGCGGCTGAACTAATCGCGATAGCGATTGCAAAACTGAGAAACAAAATTCGTTTGAGAGAAATCATGGTGGCACTCCTCGGTCTGTAGTATTTGGCGCGCATTATGTAACGCGATTGTGGTAAGCGGCAAGCGAAGAGCAGCAATTCGTCGCCGAGGTCTTTGCGCAACTTTGCGCCTTGGCGGCTTTGCGTGAACCCTTTGTGTAAACTCAGATTAGGCTCACGCCAAGTCGCCAAGTCGCCAAGACGCTAAGAAAACGAAAAGAACGTCGGTAGCTACATCTTTCCGGCTTTTAGGTCGGCGAGAAATTTCTCGAAGCGAGTAACATCCGTTCCTTCGGCCTTGCCGCGCGCGATGGCTTGTTCGGCCACGGCGATGGCTTCCGGCTTCTTGCCCATGTTGAAGAGCAGATTGGCCTTCGTGCGCAGGTTCTGAAATGTTTCTTTCACCTTGATCGACTTATCGACCCAGGCCATCGCTTCATCGAACTTGTCGTCATTGAAGTAAGCGTTCGCGACGGCCAAAGGAATTTGCCAGTCGTTGGGATTCGCAGCGATCTGCGCGTCAATCTTTGAACGCACGAGCGCATCCTGATTTGGCACCTCGACGGTGAAAGGCACCGCGATCTTTTCCCAACGCAGAACAACCTGTGCCGTGTTCGCCGACGTCAACGGAATCTCGTAGGACAGTTGTTCCTGCGACTCACTTTTCCAGGCCGGCTTCACTTTCACGCGCAGCGCGTCCTGCTTGGCATCGTAGCGGAAGCTGCCCCATTGATCGGCTGTCTTGTTGAAGACGACCGTAAATTCGTCTTTACCCGGAATCATGTGAATGCTGTATGCGCCGGCGGCGAGTTTCTGGCCGTTGATAAGGACGTCGTCCGAGACCGTGAACTTGGTCGCTTCGTTCGCGCCCGCCCGCCACACGTGACCATTCGGCACCATCGGAAAATCTTTGCCGCCACCCGCTGCGCCATCAACGGTGCCTTCGCCTTCAGCGCCGGGCGCAACTGAGTTCGCTTTGATTAGCGCCGCAACTTTTTCGGACGAGATGTCTCCCCAAAGAGTTCGACCACGGACGGACGGGCGATGATAAGTGATCGATACATCGGTGACGCCGATTGTCTGCGAGATGGTCGCCGACGGACTCGCCTGCGGCAGTCGAACCTTTGGTGGCTGTTGCGCGAACGCGAGTGAAGCCGCGCATGCGATTACAACGATCGAAAGTGCAAAAGTGAAAATGCGTTTGGCTGAAATCATTTTAGTTCCCCCTTCAATGCGAATTGTGGCGCGCATTATAAACGCGTGCGGAGAAGTTGGAACGGGATAGGAGGGTGAATTTACAACTTTTTACAAACGGAGCGCCCGCATCTGGAGCCCCCGCATCTTGCGGGCGGTTCGCATGCATCCTGCATGCTCTTATTAGAGATGCTTCTTATATTTCTCGCCGGCCTCAACCGCAAACGGCAAACGATTTTGTTTCGGTGGGAGCGGACACGTCGCAAATTTCGTGAACGCGCACGGCGGGCTGTACGCTTTGTTGAAATCGATCACGACATGGCCCGAAGCATCGGGCGGATCGACGTACAGGTAACGACCTGCGGGATAAGTTTCTTTCCCGGTCGTCTTGTCGGCAATGATCACGAACAGGCGCGGTTCGTCCTTTTCCGTAATTGCGTCGAGCCGATACTCCTGACCATCGACGGTGAACTTGATCGCGCCGGGCGAGCTCTCCGCCGATTCCATGTTCAGCACGTTCACGATCGGCATCTGCTTCGGCGGATTGTAAGGCTCGAACTGCGCGTCGATCCGCCAGTTCAGATCGGCGGGATAGAACTCTGTGTTCTTGGAATTTAGACGATCAGGATTCTCCGAATCTTTGACGCGCACGCCCAACTTCTCGCCACGCTTGATGATCTGAAAACTCAGCGAACCAAGCTTCACGACTGTGGGCTTGTCAGCGTCGTCACTCTTCAACTCAATCGATTTGACTGGCTGTCCATCGACCGTGAAGCCCGATTGACTCGCCTCGAGTTTCACGACGCCACTCTTCAGCGTGAACGCACCCGCGTGAGCGTTAAGCTGCTTGTTCGCGATTACGATGTCGTTGGCATCATCGCTGCCAAACTTGTTCTCGCCTTCTTTCAGCCAGAATAGCCCGACCAGCGTGAGCCAGCCGCTTTCACTTTTCAGATCGGTCCAGCGCTTCTGTTGCCACTGCGAGAGTTCCTGCGCGTACGCGTCTGGATCGACTTGTGATTTCGGAATCTTCCGCGCGCAGGAAATCAACGACAGCAGCAGCACGAATGCCAACGCTGCGATCGTTCGGAGTTCTTGGTTTTGTTTCTTCACACTCAATAGCAAGCGATGCTTTTGAACGAAAAGTCTGCGCCCGGCATCCGTTAGCGAATGCGCTTGCCGCCGAAGTAGCTTACGAAACTATCCGCCACGCTCCAAAGCTCATCGAGCAACGCCTGAACCAGACCAATCGCACTCAATGGACCACTGATTATGTCGTTTGGATTGAAAGACCCAGTTATGCACTTGCCGGTTCCGATCGAAATTTTCAAGTTGCCGCCTGACGTCTCAATCAAGATCGTTGCCGCCGGTATACTACTAGCCCCCGGAAAGCCGTGCCGCTTGCCCTGAACCAGACAGGCATTACTCTGCCGAAGTGTTTGCGTCTCGAGCCCGCATTTTGCTAATCGCTCGCGAAAGGCTTCCGCCAGTTGTTTCGTGTCGCCGCCGGTAAGCTGGTAAAGCCGCCACGCCTTGCCGCTGTCAGATGGTGGCGGTGGCGGTGGCGCAATTGGCGGTTTCAGCGGTTCGGGTCTTGGTAGCGGCGGCGGCGCTGGCGGATCGGTTCGCGGATTGATGAAATAAAGGAAGCGATCGTTGAAGTGCAGAAAATTCAATGGCGTGGGTGGCTTCACCGGCGGTGGCCCCTCGATCAGGACCGGAATGATCTCTGGTCCGGTTGCGTCGCCTTTCGCCTTTCGGTTCTTGGCGTAGAGTATTTCCTTTTCGACCCACGCCGACTTGCTCGCGGCAGTTGACCAGAACACAAAAAACACGTCGCTCTTGTCAATATATTCGTAGATGAGCTTTTCGAATTCATCACCCGGCTCGAGGGTGAGCAAATCCTGGAAATATTCGATCTTAGGTTTGAGCAAAGACATCATCTGGACTCGCTTCAACACCTCAGAGCGATCCGCCGAAGCATACGAGATGAAAGCCTGACGGTAGCGAACCAGATCAGCAGTCACGTTACCTGGCGTCGCTGCTGAAGCCGCCGCCGTTTCAGAAACGATCTTGAATTTGAATTTGAGATGCCCAATCGGAATCGTGCCAACGCACACGGTCACCGTGCTGAGAATGTCCTTCGGCTTGAAATCGTCCGGCACGGTAACGCCGAATTGAACGCCGGCGGGTGTACCTCGCCAAATGCAGGATTGGGAAGGCTCATCAATTTCCAGTCCCGGCATCCTCAGCAAGAAAGTTACTTCGGTGCCGCGCATGATCGGTTCATCAATTTGGGTGCTCCCACGCGTGTGGGCGTCTGGGTCAGCCATCTTTGCGAGCGCGTCCAACTCTGCTGCTTGCTCAGGCAGATGAATGAACACTTGCACTAGAAAACTGTTTCCCGGGCTCGCTCTGACCGGAGCGTAAACTTTGCAGTCAACTTTTTCATCGACGGCGGCCGCAGGCTGTGGTTCTTTGGTGAGAACGCCAGTCGGCTGCGGCGCCGCCGTCTCTTCGGGCTCGGCGGATACACCTCTGTACGACGGTGCAATCGGAGTTGGCTGAGAAATGGATGCCGCCGGCAGCGTCGGCACCAGGGCGGTTGGTTGGATGGGCGGAGATCCCTTCGCGCCAATGATCGTGTACCAAAGGTCTCGGCCCTTATCGAGCATTTCGTCGGCGTTTATTCCTCGCTCTTTATTGGATAGCGCTTCTCGCTTGGATTTCCACCAATTTGCGACGTCGTTCCAACGGTCGCCCCAACTTGGCCCGGCCGGCTCCGGGTGTCCGGTTACGCCCGGCCGCGGAACCATCGCGGTGGCCGGCGCAGCGGTGAATTCAAAGAGCTGCCCATCCGGGACTTGCATGTAAAGGATCGGAGTGGCCCACTCAAGACTGTCTTTGTCCGTGAGATAAATTTTGCGACGCGCCTCGGTCAAGGCCGCATCGACGGGACGATTGAGCGCGATTGCTCGATAAAAAGTCTCCGCGATTTCGCGCGCGGCTTCATCGGTAATTTCAAATTGCATCGCGATGACCGCCGGGATGCCTGAGCGGACCATGCCGGCGGCCACGCTGGAGAACGGCTGCACGCTCTCGCCCACGCTTCCCAGACACGAATTCAAGACGATCAATCGCAGGCGCGCCTTGCCCTGCATCAGCACACTCAGGCGTTCACTTTCGATCCGCATAGCGTTGCCGTCGCTGTCTTCCATCACTAGCACGCCCTGTTGGTTTCGCTCGTCGAAAGCGCCGTGACCGATGAAGTGCAGGATGTGCGTCTGATCCGGCATCAGCGTGTCGATGATTCGTTCCCAAGTGTCCGGACCCTCAATGATGCTGATTTGCAACTGGCCCGTTTCAACCAGCGGCTTTAGCGCGCCGAGAATTCGTTGCTTCTCGGCATCGGTATCGAGGCGCACTTCATCTTTGGGGCTGGCGATCACCACCAGCAAACGCAACGGGTGCTCTGCCTTGAGCGGCGCGATCCAGGTATCGGGCTTGATGTAACGGACGATTGAAGTGCGCGGGTCGAGTGCCAGGAATCGATCGCGATAACAAAGAAACTCCCAGGGCAACTCCTCCAAACTTGGATCGAGCGCCAGTCGCCAACGAACTCCTTTTCGATCTTTCGCGGCCTCGTCTCGGCAGCGCGTGAGAAATTCGTTAACGGATCCGGCGCTCACATTTTGAAAGAGCGTGCCACCGAAGTCTTTCATCTTGGCGACTTCAGGCGCGTTGAGCGCACGCGTCTTCGCCGTACGCCGTAGCGCCGCGGTCGTCAAAGTTGAGTTAATGACTTCGCGCTTGTCGGCGTTGAAAGGATTGACGAAATCAGCCTCGACCGTCTTGTCGCCAAACTCCGCCCGCATGACGTACTTGCCCTTGGCGGATTTCTCGATCGTTAATTCGAAATCGAGGTATTTGATTTCGTCACTCATGATCTTTCCCCGGCGAGGTCCAAGAAATGAGTCGGAGTTGGCGTGATTCTACGAGGCGAGGCCGGGTAAATCAATGATTTTCGACGAAAGGAGGAAGCATCCGCAGATTACACGATTTCGGAGATTAGAACGCGAGGGTTTTCAATCTGTGTAATCTGCGAAATCCTCGGATAAATCAGGAGAGCATCTTCTCGATGACGCTGTAACTCGCCTGAAGGGCTTCCGCGAGTTTTTCTGGTTGGCTGCCGCCGCCTTCGGCCATGTCGGCTTTGCCGCCGCCGCGTCCGCCGATAATCGGCGCAAGTTCTTTGATGACCTGGCCCGCGGGAACTTTCTTGGTAAGGTCGTCCGAGGTGCGCACGATGAGCGAGGCCTTGCCGTCATTCGCGCGGCCAATCACCACGACTCCTGATTTGATGCGATCGAGCAACGTGTCGGAAAGCTGGCGCATGCCCGCAGCATCAAGGCCGCTCGCTTCTTTGGCCAGGACTTTCACGCCATTGACTTCGCGGGCTTCGTCGCCATTCGATGCTGATGCGGAAAGAGCGCCACTGGCAATCTTCAGTTTCAATTCTTCGGCTTCGCGTCGAGCCTTCTTCAGTTCGTCCTGAAGCTTACCGATCACATTCGGCAATTCGGCGCGTGAGGTGCGCAAGCTCGCGGCCGCCTCTTCGATCAGTTTTTCGTCTTCGCGAAAACGTTCGTAAGCATCAAAGCCGGTGATCGCGCGAATGCGACGCACGCCGGAAGCAATCGATTCGTCACTGGTGATCTTGAAGACACCAATGTCTCCGGTCGCGCGCACGTGCGTGCCGCCGCAAAGCTCTTTCGAAAAACCCGGCACCGTCAGCACGCGCATCAGGCCAGAATATTTCTCGCCGAACAGGGCCATCGCGCCCGACTTCATCGCTTCTTCGACCGGCATGATGTCCGTATCGACTTTTACATTACGCAGCACTTGTTCATTGACCAACCGCTCGACTTCTTTCACTTCATCTTCAGTCAATGGCTGATAATGCGTGAAGTCAAAACGCAGATAGTTCGGCGCGACGATAGAACCGGCCTGCTTCACATGCGCTCCGAGTACTTCACGCAAAGCCGCATGTACCAGGTGCGTTGCCGTGTGGTTGCGCCGCGTCGCATCGCGCTTTTCGACATCAACTTCGGCGGTGATTGTGTCGCCGACCTTGATCGAGCCTTTGTCGATCTTGACCTTGTGAACAATCAATCCTTGAGCGGGCGAATAGGTATCGAGCACATGCGCAACGAGGGCAATACCGCCCGCGTGAGCGGGTGGGCTAATGAAGCTGCCCACGTCACCGACTTGCCCGCCAGACTCTGCATAGAACGGCGTCTGATCGAGAACGACTTCGCCGTCATGACCCTCGTTCAAATTCTGAACTTCTGCATCACCGCGAATGAGCGCCAACACTTTCGCATCGTCAATGCGGGTGGTTTCGTAGCCGCGAAACAGCGACTGGATTCGGCTGGCCACTGATGCATAAACCGGATTTGTCTTTGCTTTAGCTTCGCCTTTTTCGCCCGTTCCAGCCTGTTGAAGTTCCTGAAGCGCTGCATCAAACCTTTCGAGGAACTCATCTTCTCCGATCTGATGACCGCGTTCTTCCAAACTCACACGAATGAGATCGCGTGGCGTTCCGAACGTGTCGTACAAACGCGCTAGATCTTTGTAAGCTGGCGTTTCTCCTTTTGCGGTTTTCGCAAACAACTCATCCAGCTTCTGCAGCCCAACCGTCAGTGTCGATCCAAACCGCTCTTCCTCAAGCCGCACCATTTTCTCTATGAAGTCGCGATGGGCTTCGAGTTCCGGATAGGCTTCGCCCATTTGATCGACAACAAAGTTCGTCACCTTGTGAAAGAACATGCCATCCAAGCCCAGCGCGTGCCGCCCCTGATAAATTGCGCGGCGCATGATCTTGCGCAGCACGTAATTGCGTCCTTCGTTCGCCGGCAAAATTCCGTCGGCGATCGAAAACGCAGTCGCGCGTGCATGATCAGCAATCACGCGCATCGCGAAGCCTTGCTGCGTTTCGGCCTCGTAATTTTTGCCGGCAAGTTCAGAGACAAACTCGACGATGTTCTTCAGCAGATCCGTTTCATAGTTCGACTTCACATCTTGCAACACGACGCAAAGGCGTTCGAGGCCCATGCCTGTATCGACTGAAGGAGCGGGCAACGGCGTTAGCTTGTACACGCCCGGAGTCTCTTCACTGCGATCGAACTGCATGAAGACGAGATTCCAAAGTTCCGTGATGATGTCAGTCGGGCCATTGACGTTTGCGGCGCAGTTCCCCGCATCGCTCGGATCGTCGCCCATGTAGTAATGAATTTCACTGCACGGGCCGCACGGACCGGTCTCTCCCATCTGCCAGAAGTTGTCTTTCTTGCCGAAACGCAAAATACGCTCGCGCGGCGCGCCAACCTGTTCCCAGAATTTCTCGGCGTCTTCGTCCGGGCCAACTTCATCATCGCCCTCGAACACGCTGAACCACATGCGCGCTGGATCGAGCTTGTATTCATTGACCAGCAAATCCCAGGCAAACTTGATCGCGTCCTCTTTGAAGTAATCGCCGAAGCTGAAATTCCCGAGCATCTCGAAAAATGTCTGGTGGCGTGCGGTCTTGCCAACCTCGTCGAGGTCGTTATGCTTGCCCCCGGCGCGCAGGCATTTCTGCGACGAGCAAGCGCGGACGTAATCGCGCTTCTCGTTGCCGAGGAACACATCCTTGAACTGATTCATGCCCGCGTTGGTGAAGAGCAACGTCGGATCGTTAGCGGGCAAAAGGGGCGAAGAGCGCACACGTATATGGCCCTGCCGCTCAAAGTACTCGAGGAATTTTTCGCGAATTTCGTTACCAGTCATAAAAGCAGAGGTCAGAGGTTAGAGGTCAGTAGAAAACCGACAACTGACAACGATCAACTGACTAATTTGAGTTTAGCATGCGCGACAAAGTTACAGAACCGCGCGCCGTAGCGAGCGTGTTAAAGACGAACCTCGCGAGTTGAGTCAAAGCGCATCTTGCGCGATTATCAAGACATGATTCGCCCGGTTCATCGCTGCATCATCGTTGCGACGCTTGCTCTTGCGTTCCTCAGTGCATGCAGTGAAGTTCCCCAAAAGCCGGCGGCGAAATTCACCGGTCGCTTGATTCTGCTGACGGGTGACGATACGCACGGCGCAGATCTGGTTGAACTCACCCCATCAACCAGCGGTTCGGGCTACAGCATCGCGACTCTTACTCACGGCGTTTTTGAAGCACGGCCGAATCCCGATCAATCTCAACTTCTTTTCGCGACGAAGGATGAAATCGCGTTACGCGATGTGCACACGAGCGCAGTCAAGTCATTAGTCAAAGGACAAACTTACTGTCTCGCATGGTCTCCGGACGGGAAGCGATTTAGTTACAAGGAACGGCAGCCCGCAAACACGAAACTCTACGTTTCCGATCTCGATGGCAAGACGAAATTGATTTGGGAAGATTCGTCAGGCATTGAGCGAACAGGTGCGACTTACTGCGCGCAATGGGTCGCGCCGGATCGTATCGTCTTCGATCGGTTTGTGGGGATGATTCCGAAGCAGGCGGTAAGTGAGAGCCTGAAACCAAACACGACTACGGTCGCCACGGTCGGTGAGTCGGTTAAATTCGCGGACGGTGAGCGCAAGTGGTCAGTCCAGGGAATCTGTCCGGGCGGCAATGTGCTTTTGTCACCGGCCGATCAGGCGCAACCGATCGTCATCGCCAAAACCACCGATCGTTTCGAGAAGCTCAATCCCACGCCCGGCTCGTCCGAAGGCCGGTTCATCGGATTCGCTGCGAAGAGCTGCGTGCCATTTTTCATTTCGCAATCCTTGAGCACGACGACGGACCTGTTTTCGCTGAATCCGACAAATTGGTCGAGACTGCGGACGACGGCGATCACTTACACTTTTTCCCTCAACGCAAAATTCCTGATCAAGTCTTCCGCGAAGTTGATGGTCGCGGGAGACGCTCCGGACAAGTTGCTTCTGATCGATACGGAGAGTGGTGATGTGACGCCGCTGACGGTCGACGCGAATCAAAAGCTCGCTTCGCCGGTGCCCGTCGTTTGGATTGAGAACTGAGAGATTCGCCACAGATGAACACTAATTCGCACAGTTGAATTGAACGCCTCGACCGAGAGACTGTTTGTAAATCCGTGTCATCCGTGTTCATCTGTGGCCGATTCATCCTGCTTCGCCAACGCGCGCACCTTCTCGCCCACCAACTCGAATTCAAATCCTTGTCTCAGCAAGTGATCGAAGAGTTTCTTTGCGTCCTCCCGCGTCTTAGGTTTGCCCCGCAGGCGAATGCGTTTGGCGATCGCGCGATCGATTAGTTCTTCTTCAGGAGTTGTTTCGAAGACTTCATCGAGTGCAGTCTCGGCAGTTTTCTTATCGACCTTCTTCAGCCAAAGATCTCTTTGCAAACGTCGCCGGCCGATCGGCCGTTCCCGCAAACGAAGTGACGCATAGCTCTGCGCAAACTTGGCGTCGTCGAGATAGCCATACTCTCGCAGTCGCGCGATCACTTCTTCGACGTTCGCTTTGGTAGCGCCCCGGCCTTCTAACAGTCTTTCGCGCAGTTCTGCGATGGAACGTTGTTTCGCGGCGAGAAGTTTCGCGGCGCGTTTGAATACAAGCTCGCGGGCCTTGGCCGGATCGAGCGGTGCCTGGTCCTGCTCCGCCTGTTTCACTTTTCGCCGTTGCTGCATCTCGAACCCCGATTTTGGAAATGCCAGAGTCCCCTAGGGACGGCATCTTTATAGCTCGCGAGTTCTCTATTTCCAACCGAACGCCGTAGGCGGGGCACATCCCTGAAATCCAGCAACGCATGCCGCACCTACGGTGGTTGATATCTGAAATAGTCACGCGGACCTACAAATATGCCGTCCCTACGGGACTGCGCATCACAAACCTCTAACGACAACAATCGCCAATCGCAGATCAAAAATCTAAAATGCACTTGATGAACGGCGCACTAATTATCGACAAGCCTGCGGGCATGACTTCGCATGACGTGGTCGCGCGCGTGCGCAGGATCATCGGCGAGCGGCGTGTCGGTCATACCGGTACTCTTGATCCTTTTGCGACGGGAGTTCTGGTGGTGCTGGTTGGACGCGCGACGCGCCTCGCGCAATTCCTCAGCGGCGCGGAGAAGGAATACGAGGCGGCGATCCGATTCGGTTATGCAACGGACACCGGCGATGTGACCGGCGCGCGAGTCGATGAGGAGATTCACATAAAGACGCAACGCCCGCAAAGCTTCGGCAAAGAAGAAATTGAAACCGCGATGGCGTCATTATGCGGCGAGATCGAACAGATTCCACCGATGTATTCCGCAAAGAAAGTTGGCGGGCGGAAACTTTATGAATTCGCCCGGCGAGGCGAGGAGGTAGAGCGGCAACCGGTGCGAGTAACGATTCGTGAGTTTGAATTGCTTTCAAGGGACGGCGAGATCCCTAAAGGGAACGAAGACGGTTCTGTCGATGTGCGCGTGCGTGTCGTCTGTTCGGCTGGAACGTATGTTCGTGTGCTTGCTGAAGATTTGGGTAAGAAGCTCGGCGTCGGCGCACACCTCGCCGAATTGCGTCGCACGCGGGCGGGACGATTTAAGGTCGAAGCGGCGATTACTCTCGATCAACTTGCGGAGCAATTGTCGTCAGATTCGCTTGCCACAGTTTTGATTTCGCCAAATGAAGCGGTTTCGCATCTTCCCTCGATCGAACTCGATGACGAACAGGCGCGGCGAACTATTCACGGAATCGATCTGTTAACTGATGGCGAGCCGGAAGTTAGTTGGCCCGATGGTCAGGTGGTTTGCATGGTCAAGGCAGGCGAACTGATCGCGGTTGGCGAGTTCAGCGCGAATCGCGGTCTCATTCATCCGTCGGTGGTTGTGGCAATCGAATGAACTCTCTCATTCTCACCTCGCTTCAGCGAGGTGACGCCGGCCACCGTTGAAAACGGTTTCTGAAAACCAATGGTATTTCGAGTCACCGCACTGAAGCGCGGTGTGAATGATGTCTCTTGAAAGAACGTGGCTTTCATTCCGCCGAGTTGGCGAGTTAATATTCTGTCTATCCCCCTATGAAGAAGCGCTATCTATTTGCAGGACTCACAGGCATCGTAACCGGCGCTGTCGCGACCAAGTTGCTCACACGCCCGCGCGATGTCAGTTGGCCGGACAGTCTCGAATTCATTTACAACGCAGAGTACTCCTGGTTCACGCGCGTCAATGGAACGCGCATTCATTACCAGGAGGCGGGCGATGAAGACGCGCCGCCGGTCATTCTCATTCACGGTTTTATCTCTTCAAATTTGATTTGGAGCGGCATCCTTTTGCCGCTGGCGCGCGCCGGGTTCCGCGTGATTGCTCCGGACTTGCCGGGTTATGGTTACTCAGACAAGCCGGCCGATGCCGAGTACACGATTGCCGAACAGGCCGCGGCAATGATTGGGTTGATGGATCGTTTGAAAATCGAGAAAGCGATCATAGTCGGCGCGTCGTATGGCGGAGCGATCGCGGCGACGATGGCGCTTGATTATCCCGATCGAGTCGAAAAGTTGGTGCTGGTCGGAGCGGTGACCAACGACGAGCCCAAGAAAAAATTCCTGCTCAGAGTCTCGTGTTTGCCCGTAATTGGTGACATCACCACGCCCCTCTTTCTCGGTTCGCGTTGGATTCTGCGCAAGCGAATGGAAGACATGTACCGTCGCATGGGACGGCCGATTAACGAAAAGATGGTCGCGTCGCGCCACCACCTACTCGAGACCGCGAACACGCATCGCGCGATGATCAGAACTGCGCGACGCTGGAGCGCAAACCGCATTCAACGCGAGGCTTCACTGATTCGCCAGCCGACGATGCTCGTGTGGGGCGACAGCGACGATCACATTCCTATTCAAGATGCTTTGCGGTTGCGCGACACACTGCCGAAGGCGCGGCTAATCGTGTTTCGCAACTGCGGACACTTGCCACCGGCGGAATATCCCGAGAATTTTGTCGAAGTGATCGCGGATTTCAGTAAGTGATTTGGAGCGCGGCGTCTTGACGCAGCTTTCTTCGTCACTCGAGCCCGCGGGACAGCTGGCGCACTCCAAAATAATTGAAATCGTTCTCAGGGTCTTTCGGACTTCAACTGATCGACAATCGATCTGACCGCGGGCGCAAGCGAGCCGTTCGGAGCCAGGCGCAGGTAATTTTCGTAAGCGGCGATCGCTTCCGTGCTGTTGCCGCTCTTCTCGTAAGCCGCACCCAGCATCTGATAAATCACCGGCTCAGTGTCGCTCAACTGCTTGATGGCGATCTCAAATTCACGCGCAGCCAATTCGTATTGTCCCTTGTCTTCGTAAACGCGACCGATGCCGACGTGCGCCTCTGGCTGAAAGCCGTGCGCTTCACGAATCGCCCGATTAAACGCGCCGATAGCTTCTTCAGTCTGGCCCGTCTCGCGATAGATGCGACCTTCTACGGCCGACGCTTCGGGATAGCTCGGCCGCGTGTGTCGGGCGGCATCAACCTCGCGCAGCGCGCCATCGGTGTCGTTAAGATCGAGCAGGACGCGCGCTAACCCGACGTGCGCTGGGCCGCGTGCCGGTTGAATCTTCAGCGCCCGTCGATAAAGTTCCGCAGCCTGCTGACGTGCGGTCTCATCTCTGGCGCTTTCCCGCGCGGCCTCGGCTTGTTGAAAAAGCAATTCAGCCTCGTCGGTTGTTCGCACCAGTCGAATACGAATTTCGCCGCGCTGCCCAGCACCAATCGGCGTGGAGGATTCTTTGAATCCGTTGGCGCGAACTCGGAGCGCGTGCGCGCCTGACGACAACTTAATCGATGAGAGGGTTCCGCCGGCGTCTGTAGTGCCGCGACGAATCTCGTCGATCCAAACGATCGCGTTCGGTTCCGAAATAATCGTCACGGTTCGCGGACTGTCCGACGCGCTCAGATTTCTCGCGGTTTGCGAGAAGCCGACCGTGGACAGCGCGACAAATGAAATAAAGAGAACTGCGATCCCCAGCTTCATTTGCGTTAGCTTTACCGCAGCCGTCCGCGCCGGCGCAAGCCCTTCAGGCCGATCCGAATCTTGTATTAGTGTTGCGCGTCACGTGCGTCTGGGTGTAATCTTCGCCGGAAACAAACACAACGCGATCTATTGAGAACTTGTCGTATTTGTTCGTCTATCCACGCGGTACGCACAAAGCTGATTAGTCTGGAGGACTTATGCTGATCGAATCGACATCTCATCTCGGCTTCGCCTTGGGAATGCTTGACGGGAGTGTTTTCAAAATGCCGAGTTTCTCTCCGAGCGGCGGTGAATTTGCTCACATTCTGATGCGGTGGCTCCACTTCGTGGCGGGCATCACCTGGATTGGATTGCTTTACTTTTTCAATCTGGTGAACGTTCCGCTTCAGAAGAAGCTCGACGCCGACACTAAGAAGAAAGTTAATCCGGATTTGCTGTTGCCGGCCCTCTGGTATTTCCGTTGGGGCGCGCTGGTGACAGTGCTCGCGGGCTTTGGTTACTACGCGATGTACATCCTCAGACCCGATGTGGGGAACGCGAACGTGACCGGCGCGAATGTCAGCGGCCGCATTATTTTGATTGTCTGGTTCTTTATCCCAATCGTCACCTTTCTGGTTGAATTTCTGATCATCAAGAAGGTGCCGGCGCTGATTAAGGACGGCCGCGTGTTTGCCGTGGTGGCGCTGATTTTGGTCGTCGCTATGGGCGCTGTCATCATCAAGTGGCTCGATGGAAGTTTGACGGTCAACGGCCAGCACTTTGCCAGTAACAAGACGCTTTCGATTGGCGTCGGCGGCGCGATGGGATTAATCATGCTGCTGAATGTATGGGGGATCATCTGGCCGGCGAACAAACGAATCATAGGCGCTTTGACAGGTGGACCTCCGGCTGCGCCCGAGTTGGCACGCCAGGCTTTTATCGCATCGCGCACCAACGCCTGGTTGTCGCTACCGATGCTGCTCTTCATGGGCACGTCACATGGTGACTGGTTAATCTTTGGCGGGCACTAAGTAGCTTTGGGCTTTAGCCTGAGCAGTTTTTCAAAAGTGGCATAGAACCGGTCTGTCGCTAATGAACAGACTGAAGTCTATGCCACTTTTTCTTTGCAACATTATTGGCTCATCCTCTCCATCGCTTCGCCACACATTAGACAGACAATCGAACCGACAATATTCGCAGATGTACGCATGACTTTGCAGGCGGTTCGCATTCTTAGGAGGGAACTATGGAAAAGGGAATTACTTACAAAGCTCGACAATTCAATCTCGGCAACCTGAAGGGAATCTCGGATGAAACGCTGGAAATGCACTTCAAACTCTACGAAGGTTACGTGAAAGAGACCAACAAGCTGAACGAAAAAATTTCCGAATTCGTCAAAGGCGGAAAAGTTGATCAAGACGAGTTCGCGGAATACTCGGAACTCAATCGACGACTCGGCTTCGAATACAACGGCATGGTTCTGCACGAATACTACTTCGATAATCTGAAAAGTGGCGGCGGCGCCGGTGATGCGGATCGCAGTTCCGGATTTCGCAAAGCGGCGGAGCAGAGCTTCGGCAGCTACGACATTTGGAAAGCCGAGTTTGTAGGCATCGGCAAGATGCGCGGAGTGGGTTGGGCCATCTGCTACGAGAATCCAGCCAACGGCGATCTGTCGAATCACTGGATCACGCTGCATGAGACGGGCAACGTCGCCGGATTCAACCCAGTGCTCGTGATGGACGTTTGGGAGCACGCGTTCATTCTCGATTACAAGCCGGCGGACCGGCCGAAGTACATCGAGGCATTCTTCTCGAACATTGATTGGCAGGCTGTCGATCGGCGCTTGCGCGGACGCAGGGAGCAATCACTCGCAGCTTGATCAATGTTGGTTTCGGGGAGGGCTTGTGTCCGCCCTTTCCATTTGTACCGCTGAAACCTTTTGCGATAATGCGGCCGAATCGCAGTTAGCCAAAGAGTTTTGGAGGCCAATGAGAATTCCGAAGACTCGTCTCATATTTCTCATCGTCTGCGCGGCACTGATGGTCGCGGCCTGTCAAAAAAACAACGAGAACGCCAATACGACCGCGACGACCGCAGCCACTCCGCCCGGGGCGCAGGAACTGACACAGGTTTCACGCCCGCCGAAAATCGAACAGATGATGAAAGAACGCGGCGAGCAGGACCAGGCCAAGCCGACGCTGCGCATAGTTTCACCCGCCCGGAACGCGACGATCAATGGCTCGACCGTTGAAGTGAAATTGGAATTGAGTGGCGACTTGAAGGGCTATATGCCGCACAAGGATCCGGCGACGCAGAAGGGCAATCACATTCACGTCATTCTCGACAACGAGCCTTACGAGGCTTACTACGAATTGGGGCAACCGTTCGAGCTGCGTAACGTTGCTGCCGGCAAGCACACGCTGCGGGTATTTCCATCGCGGCCGTGGCACGAGAGTTACAAGAATGACGGCGCGTTTCAAATGGTCGAGTTTACGGTGAAAGGCGGCGGCGATACCTCGCAGCCTACGACGACTAAGGACGGACAGACGATGGCCGGCCCGACGAAGAGTCCCGCGGCCGCGGCATCAACGAGTGCGACGCCCGCGCGGGAAGGGAAGAGTTACGGCGCGAGCCAGGCTGGCACCGTCGATCCGAAAAAGCCGCTGTTAACTTACAGCCGGCCCAAAGGCGAATACAAAGGCGAGGATGGTGATCCGATCATGATCGATTTCTGGTTGCTGAATGCGAAGCTGAAGGGCGATGGCGGCGATTATCAGGTGCGATATTCAGTCGATGGCGGCGCGCCGAAAATGCTCGACAAGTGGGAACCGATCTGGCTGACCGGATGGATCAACGGTAAGCATCGCGTGACGCTTGAGCTAATCGAAACCAAAACCGGAAACGTCGTCGATAACGGCGGATACAATTCGACCACGCGCGAAATCACGATTACGAAGTAGCAAAGCGGGAAGGGCAAAGCGCAAAGGGTTTTGGGTGTAGGGTGTAGGTTGCAGGAGAGCGACCCTTCAAATCTCTCTTTGATCCATTTCCCAATCTCTTGGTTCTCAGCGACGGTCGCTAAAGAGTACGACCCATTCGACCTGAGACCCTATACCGAAAGTCCTTCGCCTCTCGCTAATGTTGTAAACTCCCACGCGATGCGTCCGCAGGATTACGTTGACCTTTATCAGCTCGAAGATACGTTCTGGTGGTTTGCGGGTATGCGCGACATCACTGCCGCGCTGCTCGATCCAATTCTCGCCAACCGTGATCAGAGTTTGCGCGTGCTCGATGCCGGTTGTGGTACAGGCGCGAACCTCGACTGGCTGCGGCGCTATGCGGCCGAGGAAAATATCATCGGCATCGATCTTAGCGCGCAGGCATTAGGCTTTTGTCAGAGACGGGGCAAATCGTTGCTCGTGAATGGATCGATTACGAAGCTGCCTTTCGCCGAGGCCAGTTTCGATCTCGTTACCAGTTTCGACGTGCTGATTTATCCGCCGGGCGCGGACGCTGACAATGAAGCTCTGCGAGAGATGCACCGCGTGCTCAAGCCGGGCGGAATCTGTTTTGTTCGCGCCGCGGCATACCAGTGGCTCTACGGAAGTCATGACAAAGCCACAAACGGGCTGCGGCGTTATGGATTGAGAGCACTGACGACGAAGGTAGAAGGAGCGAAGTTAAGGGTTCTGCGTTCGACGTATTTAAATAGCGTCCTGTTTCCAGCAGCGATGCTTCATCGCTTGGTCATTAGGCGGACTGCAAGTCTTCGTGATTCAGACGTCAAGCCGTTTTCCAGACGTAGCGCCTGGATCAACAAACCCCTTTCCAGGCTTCTCAGTGCAGAAGCCAGCCTGCTAAAGCTCAGGCACTCTAAGCTGCCCTTCGGGCTTTCGGCAATCTGCATCGCGCGGAAACAACGCTAACTCTCTTCAAACTCTAATACCGCATCGATTACTTCTTGTATTTCGTCGTCGCGCAACTGCGGGTATAGCGGCAACGAGAGGATTCTTTTCGCCTCGCGCTCGGCAACGGGCAGGTTGCCAGAACCAGCTTGACGAAAGAGCGGCTGGCGATGAACCAGAAACGGATAGTGGATCATCGTTTCAATGCCGCGAAGGCGCAGGTGGCTTTGCAATGCATCTCGACGATCACTCCGCACTGCATAAATATGATAGACGTGTCGGCGTTCTTTTGATTCTTCGGGAAGTGACAGGCTGGTGTTTTTGAAAGCGTCGTTGTAACGCCTGGCAATCGCGCGGCGTCGCTCGTTCCAGTCATCTAAGTAACCTAGTTTGACGCGGAGAATACTTGCCTGAATTTCATCCAGTCTTGAGTTTCGTCCAGGAACCGATCCCTGGAGAGCCGGTTCATGGCCGCCCTGGCGCAGAATCTTCACGCGATCAATTAACGTTGTGTCATTCGAAACAACCGCTCCCGCGTCACCGATGGCGCCCAAGTTTTTGGTTGGATAAAAGCTAAATGCTGCCGCATGGGGAACGGAATCGCCGCTTTCAAATTCTCTGGTTGCGCCGTGTGCCTGCGCGGCGTCTTCAATAACGGTTAGCCCGTGACGCTTAGCAATTTGTTTGATGGCCGGCATGTCAGCGAGTTGTCCATACAAATGCACGGGCATGATCGCACGCGTTCGCGGCGTAATGGCCTGCCTAACGGGGTCGGGATCCAATGTGAGAGTTTGGGGATCGATATCTGCAAAAACTGGCACGCCCCCGGCGTTTTTGATTGCCAGGACACTGTACCCTGCGGTAAGCGGTGAGGTGATAACTTCGTCGTCATGTTCGGGACGGACCGCACCAGACGCAATCAACGCCAGAGCCAATGCATCGGTGCCACTAGCGACTCCAGCAGCACTACTCGCGCTAGAGAATTTGGCCCATTCGGTTTCGAATGCTTCAACCTCCGGACCCAGTATATAAACACCTCGCGCGAGGGTTCGCTCTAAGGATGCGTTCAAAACGCTTGCTAGTTCCTTATGCTGTCGCGAGAGATCCAGAAACGGAATCGACATGGGCGTGGCAATATTCGTCGTAGTATTTCTGATAGTAGTCGAGGGTTCGACTCAGACCTTCAGTTAGAGAAATGCGAGGTTGCCATCCGAGAGAGGCTTTGATCTTCTGAAAACTAGAATAACAATCTCCGATATCGATGGATTGACGCTCTGGCGGAAAAGGAGCCGACAAGATAGTGCCTCGGCCGGTTAATTCGATCAGTTGCGTGGCCAACTCTCTCAAGCTGGTTTCGGCGCCGCCCAAATTGAAAACTTCTCCCTCGGCTTCTCTGCTCGCGCCGGCTGTGAGCAAGGCGTCAACAACATCATCAACATAATTGAAATCGCGTTTCTGTTGTCCGCCGCCATACAATTCGATCGTTCCGCCGGTCAGCGCTTGCCGAATGAACCACGCAATGACGCTTTGACGCGGATGATGGATCAATTGCCGCGGCCCATAAGTGTTGGTCAAACGTAGGCAGGTGGCGCGTAGCCCATAAACGCGGTGATAAAGAAGGTGATACTGCTCCGCAGCAAGCTTGTGTACGCCATTGACATCGATCGGAGTGCAAGCATGCGCTTCGTCAATTGGGAGATAGCGCGGTTTGCCATATACCTGCCGCGTGCTTGCGAAAATTATGCGAAGATCGGGGTTGAACTTACGGCATGTCTCAAGGAATGTTAACTGGGCTCGGCAATTCGCTTCGAGATCGCGAAGCGGCCATACCATGGAATCCAAGTGGCTAACGTTGCCGGCAAGGTTGAAAACGAAGTCAAATTTTCCTATTGACCGCTCAATCTCAAACCTGTCTGCGATGTCCAATATGTGGAGATCAACGCGGTCTTTAATTGCATCGATATTGAACGTGTGACCGCCCTGGTCTTCTACCATCGCATCAACGATACAAACGTTAACTCCATCCATTTCCACGAGCCGGTGTGCCAGGTTACTTCCGATGAAACCCAGCCCGCCCGTGATTAAGACGGAACGTCCGCGATACGCCTCAGATTTCAGAGACATGTTGTGATTCAGTGTAAGTCTTCGTATCAGCGGGTCCCGGAAGCCAGGGAGATACGAAAGCCTGGGTAGCGAAGATTGCGAAATCGATTAACGATTTGGTCACGTTGGATAGAGTAAAGAACTGTGACTCACCGTGGAGCCGAGCATAATGGGCCACCTCAATCTCGGCGAAGTTGGCGCCCTTCGCGGCAAGCTCACGAACCAAATGTACGCAAGCAGCACCACTGCTTGGGAGTGGTGAAATTTTACCCAGAACGCTTCGTCGAATCAGCCGACAATCGCAGTCAACATCACGGATGGGAAGCTGGAAAATTAATCTGGCGACGCTGTTATAAATTCCACCGATAACTTTTCTTTTGCGCGAATCGGCCCTTGCTGTCTTGTAACCATTAACGACATCGACCTCATCGTTCATCAAAGGGAGCATGCGTCGTAACTCGGCCACGTCGTATTGGCCGTCACCATCGGTGTAGAAAACCAGTTCCTTGGTGGCGTTACGGAAACCGCTTTGTAATGCCGCGCCATAACCCAAGTTGTGTTGGTGGTGAATCGCAGTGACCTGTGGATATGCTTTGCTCAACTCATCAACGATGTGACCAGTGTTATCGACGCTCCCATCGTCGATCACAAGTACTTCGTAGTCGTCGCTCAACTCTGCGAGTATCGCGAGCGCCTTATGTACCAAAGCGGCAATCGTCTGCTCATCATTGAAAGCAGGAAAGAAGACACTTATACTGCGGCGGCTGAACGAGGCAAGCATCTTTTTTTCGTCAAAGGGGAGTGCAGTGTAAGCAAGTGACTGGTCCAATGCAAGCAGAAAATTCCGTTGCACGAGACATTGCAAGAGATACCGTTCGAAAAGAAATCATCCCAGCAACCTCCTTCAAAAATTCCTGAAATCTTGAAAATCCAAAAAAACGAATGGGTCGCTTGGGTAAGATGACGACTGCCAGAAATCGCCTAACTACATACGTGCTGATTGCACTGCTGGCACTAGTTGTGCGGTTGCTGGTCGGGGTTTCGATGGGTGGAATTCGGCACCCGCAACTGTTTGAATACGACGCAATTGCTCAGTCGATGATTGCCGGTCGCGGTTACCTCTTTCATCACCTCGACGTTGACTACTATTCATTCGTCACGCCGCTGTATCCATGGATCACCGCAGCCAGTTACTCGCTCGGGAAATCGATTGTTCCGATGATGCTGGTCCAAATTGTGGTGGGGGCTATGCTTGCGGGGTTCGCTGCGTTGGTTGGCGATCGGTTGTATCCAAACTCGGTTGCAGGCATCGCGGCGGGACTACTTGTAGCCCTGCATCCAGGACTCGTCATCTATAGCGCAACCAAAGCACACCCGCTGACCTTTGATGCGGCCTTCTTTGCGCTGGCGCTGCTCCAAGCGTTTCGTATCGTCGATCGCCCGACCGTAAAGAGGTTCGTGATCTTTGGATTGATCGTTGGCCTGGGGGCTTTGTCGCGCGGCACGGTGTTAATCGCGCTGCCCGTTGTTGGGATTTGGTACCTGGCCATCACCGCGAGACGTTTGTGGCCGAACGCGATTTGCAAACTTTTCGTGGCCGGCGTATGCACGGTCGCGGTAATCGCTCCTTGGATCATTCGCAACTCGATGCTTCACCATCAGTTTGTGTTTCTGCTGACTACCGATGCCGAGGATTTTTGGAGAGGCAACAACCCGCACGCAAGTGGCGGATCCTATGTGGATAGCAAAAAGCTTGTGCTCGATGAATTGTCACCGGATGAACAGTCAGCCCTGCGCCACCAACCAAACGAAATCGCACAGGCAAACTGGTTTACGGCACAGTCACACGACTTCATCCGTTCGCATGGGGGTGCCTCCGCGCAGTTGTTCGTGAAGAAGCTGTTCTACTTTTGGTGGTTCGCGCCACAAACCGGAGTTGAGTATCCGAATTTATGGCGGCAAATTTACGTCTTGTATTACGCGATCGCGCTGCTGTTCGCGTTCATCGGATTGTGGCGCACGATCCGAGCTGGTCCACCCGCCGCGCATTTTTCGATTTTAATCGTCGTATTCATCATCGCGCTATCAATTCTGCAAAGTGTGTACTACGTCGAAGGCCGCCATCGATGGGGAATTGAATTGATGGTGCTGGCGTTGGCCGGAGCGGGAGTCGCGACCCTATTCAATCTTGCGCGAGCTTCAGGACACGAGCGTATTAAGGCAAAGTGAGGATTTGCCCGGATGGCGTTCTTTCATTCTCGGTAGGCACCGGTTCAATTCTTTTTCCCGGTATCGGCCGCAGCCGGCGGTGCGCTTGGCTTCTTAGCAGGAGCGCGACGCTTCGCTTTCATCTCGACGAGAATGACTTCGAAATCGCTGTCTGAGAGATTTTCGGGCAGGTGTTTTCCGGCCGGCGTCCACATCGCTTGTCCCGCCTTCATCTCCTGCTCCAACGACTTACCACCTGGCAGATTGAACTTGACCTTAGCGTCGGTGACAGCGATTGCGACGGCGCTCGGATGATAATGCCACACCGACTTTTCATGCGGTCCATAGCGAATCCGCAGGACGCGAACCTTCGCATTCTCGAATTCCACCTTGTAGTGCTTCGAATCGACTTTGACCGGATCCTGGGCCAGTGCCGGAACCGCGCAAGCCAAGAGAAACAAAGATAGGTACAATATTCGTCGCATAACGTCTCCTCGGGTCGGATTTGAAGGTAAAGCGCGGCCACTTCTATGCGAAGAAGCGCCGTAAGTCAATGGTTTTTTTGTGAACAAGAACCGGCAATTCAGACATCTAATATCAGAAGCTGCGAACTGCACGCGCTGTCCCGCGATGTGCGAGCGGGCGGCGGTCTTGAGTGAGTTGAATGGCGGCACCAACGCGCGCGTAATGTTTATTGGCGAAGCACCCGGGCGCAGGGGCGCCGATCGCACGCGGATCCCTTTTTCCGGCGATCAGTCGGGCCAGAACTTCGATCACTTCTTGCATTCAGCCGGCCTGAAGCGATCGGAAATCTTCATCACGAGCGCCGCTCTCTGTAATCCGCGCAAGGAATCGGGCGCGAACCGGCGGCCTAGTGCGAGCGAACTCCGCAACTGCTCTGAATTTCTGCAACGCACAATCAATCTGATCGATCCCTCAATCGTTGTGACACTGGGCGGAGTCGCGCTTGAGGCACTCAAGCGACTCCACTATCATGAATTCACCCTGAAAGATGATGCGGCGAAAGTTCGCCACTGGAACGATCGGCTGCTGATCCCGCTTTATCATCCGAGCCCGCAGGTGTTGATTACTGTCCGCGACGAGCGCGCGCAGTTGCGTGATTATCGGGTCGTGACGCGCGCGGTGCAGAGTCTTGGGGCGCGCTGAAATTCGTGGATGCAGGACTGATGATTGAATCCATGCAAACTCAATACGCAGCGGTCCGCGACGGTGGCGCTGGTCTCATCGATCTCTCTGCGCGCGGCCGAATTCTGGTGAGCGGCGCCGACGCGCAGATGTTCTTGAACGGCCTGATCACGAACGACATGAAAACCCTGGCTCCGAACACTTGGATGCCCGCTGCTTTTATAAACGTTCAGGGCCGCCTGATTGCCGCGAGTCGGGTCCTTCATCGGGACGACGGGTATCTGATTGATACCGAAGCAGAGACTCGCGAGGCTGTCTTGAAATTGCTCGATCGATTCACGCTCGCCGGCGATTTTCGGGTCACTGATGTGACCGATGAGACGACGCAATTATCAGTTCAAGGAAGAGCTGCCGCGAATTGTATCCGGGAGACGTTCGGCGCAAGAGCATCCGAGATAGAACGGCGAGCTGTTCTTAGAAGGAGTGACAGCGAGACGTGGATTATTAGGGCGACGCATACCGCCGAAGATGGCTACGATATTTTTGTCGATCGCGAGGAGTCAGAAGGAATACGGCGAAAGCTAACTACCGTTGGCGTCGTGCCGATTGACTCAGATACGCAAGAGACTCTGCGAATCGAGGCCGGCATCCCATGCTTTGGCATCGACATGGATGACACGACGCTGCTTCCGGAAACAAACCTGGAAGACGAGATTAGTTACAGCAAAGGCTGTTACGTCGGTCAGGAGATCGTGGTGCGTATCAAGCATCGCGGGCACGTTGCGAAAAAGCTGACCGGGATCGTCTTCGTAAGCGAGCATCAAGTTACAAAGGATGCAAAGATCTTTTCGCTCGACGATCAGGAGATTGGTCGCGTGACTTCGTCGACATTTTCGCCGCGCCTGAACAAGTCAATTGCGCTCGCTTACGTGAAGTACGATTACTTGAAGCCGGAAACGCAAGTGCGAGTCTTGTCCAATCAAAGTGAACACGCTGGGGAAGTCAGAGAGTTACCATTTGTTTCCGGAAGCTGGCTCTCAACTCCGGAGGAGTAAAATAGCGACTTGCGGGAGTCGAGACCCCGCCAAGATTTCGTCCCTCCGGGACTCTAAGAACATGGCTGCAGATCAAAATCCAACCGCTGAAACAAACCCAGCTGATGCCGAGCCCGATCAGGGCGAACTCGCGCATTCAATCATTGAATCGCTGCTCGATCATACGCGCGTCGTGAGCGATCTAATCGCTTTGATGGCCCAGGCGTTGGATGAAGATACGCAGAAGGCTTTGACGCGCACGCCGCAGTGGGAAGCTTATCTCGACAGCCGGCGCCAGATGGAGCGGACGCGTGAAGACGTCGAGAAGTTCGCCAAGACAATGAAGCCCAAGCGATAGCCTGTGGCCGGAATTATCGAATCATCATCACGACTTTTCGCTCACGCCCACCATCGAATTCGCAAAGAAATATTCCCTGCCAACGACCGAGCAGCAGCTCGCCGTCTTTGAACGGAATCGTCACACTTGGGCCGACGAGACTGGCTTTGATGTGCGCGTCGGAATTTTCTTCGCCGTGACGAAAGCCCATGCCGTGTTGCGGAATCAACGTGCGCAGTGCGTGCAGAAAGTCACGCGGCACGTCCGGATCGGCATTCTCGTTCACCGTTAACCCGGCGGTGGTGTGCTGAACATAAAGCACGACGATGCCTTCCCTGGCGCCAGACTCTTTCAACTTCTCCCGAACTTCGTCGGTAAATTCGACGAATTCTTCGCGTTGATGTGAGCGAACTTTCAGCGTGTACATACAGTCGTTTGAAACCGAAACTCAAGGCAGTTGAAGATCTGCGACGACGGGAACGTGATCTGACGCGAGCGTCTCTACGTTCCAAACCCGCTTTGTTTTTAGTCCGTCGGATCGGCGCGTGAAAATGTAGTCGATACGCTTAATCGGCTTATCGGCGGGATACGTAAGACCTTCATTCCGATCGGTGCCGTCAAGCCATTGCCCATATGCAACCTGCATCCAGGAGTCGTAAAACTCCTTAGCCATTAATTTGTAAGCGCCGCCGGTTGGCTCATCGTTAAAATCTCCGACAATAATCAGTGGCGCTTTGACATCCTTTATTGCCGCCAGCAGTTGCTCGGCTTCAAACACGCGGCCATCTTCATATTGATAATCCAAATGCGTCGTCACAAAACTGATCAGCCGGCCACCGATCCGAACTTCAGCGCGAATGAATCCGCGGCGCTCGGCTTCCCGCTTATTTAGATACAGGTGATGATCGGTGGCGCGGATCGGCTCACGCGAGAGAATCGCCACGCCATATTGCCCGCCCTGATATTTCAAATTGAAGGCGAAGGCATAGTCCATCTTCGTGAGTTTCGCGAGTTCAGCGATCTCATCGATTCTTTGAGTGCGTTCGACGCCGCGATCGACTTCCTGCAAGCCGACGAGGTCAGGATGTTGTGTGTTGATGACGCTGGCGATGCGCGTTAGATCGAGTTTCTTGTCCATGCCGACGCCGACATGAATGTTGTAGGTCATCACGCGGATTGACTTCGCGGTGACCTGACCTGCCGCGAAAAGGATCGTGAGCGCGCTTAGCAGCAAACCAAAAGGCGTCAGAGTGCCGACCTTAGTCAGGCGCTTCGCTGGATGATTGCCCAACTGAAGTTGGTACTCTAACGCCTGAGTACTCAAGCTCAATTTCACTCCGCACTTTCGGGATTCACCGTCTCAGCCGCTTGAAATCCGATCTTGCTATGCGTGCCGTCGCAGAAAGGCTTGTTCGACGACGCGCCACAGCGGCACAGAGCGATGCGCGGCCTGTCTTCCGTAGGAATCTTATTCCCAGCGGTGTCGTAAACATCAACCGCACCCTCGATTAAGTACGGGCCATTTGGTTTCGGACGAATTGATACGTCTGCCATGTTTCCCCCCTGAAAAGCGTTTTCTGAAAATATTGCGTGAGACATTCTAGCACGCGTCGAGGCTCAGCCTCGACGCCCCGATCGGAGAGGGACAGCTAAACGGTAAGCCGAAGGCTTACCGCAGTGTGCAGCGGCAGAGCCGCAATGCACTTCGCCCTTTGCCCGTAGCTCTTCGCACCTTACACTAGCGCGCAATGCCAATCGTTCACGCAGCCGCGATGGTCCTCGCCGCGTTCTTCGCGGGCGTCGTCAATTCCATCGCCGGCGGCGGCACGCTGCTCACGTTTCCCGTTTTGATTTGGCTCGGCCTCGATCCGAAAGTTGCCAACGCGACGAGCACGGTCGCGCTGTGGCCGGGACTGTTCGGCGGCATGTTCGGCTATCGCCGCGAGATGAATGACAGCTCGCTGATCCTGATGCGGCTCGGAGCGACTAGTGTGATTGGCGGCGGGCTGGGCGCATGGTTACTAATTATTACTCCGTCATTGACGTTTGCCCGGTTGGTTCCTTTTCTAATTCTGTTCGCGACGATCCTGTTCATGTTGCAAGCACCGATGACTCGCTGGTTGCGTATGCCTTCGCCGACGACCGGATCGCAGACGAGTTGGTGGACGATCGCGATCATCGTCCAGTTTTTCTCAGCCATGTATGGCGGATACTTCGGCGCGGGCAACGGAATCTGGATGCTCGCGGCGATGGGTCTGCTAGGACTGAAAGACATCCACCGCGCCAACGGCATCAAAAATTTTCTGGGCATTTGCATCAACAGTGTCGCCGTCGTCGCCTTTTCGATCACGCACCTGGTTTCGTGGCCCAGAGCGCTGTTGATGGCCGTAGCGGCGTTGCTCGGCGGATACTTCGGCGCGCGAACGGCGCAGAAGGTGGGACAGACATTCATCCGGCGCGCGATCGTGGCGATCGGATTTGTGATTGCGATCGTGATGCTGGGGCGGATGAGGTGAGAGGAGATTATCCACAGATTTGCGCAGTTTACACAGATGAAAAAGGGGACCTCAAGATAGCAGCCTACGATCACTTCCCCATTGGTTCGACTACATTCTTTGTTTGTTTTCTGCGCAATCTGTGTAATCTGCGGATGGGCTCATGAAACTTCCTCGCGAATTCTACACTCGCTCTGACGTCCTCAAAGTCGCGCGCGATCTGCTTGGTAGGAAACTCGTTGTTCCCACTCGCAGCGGAAAACGCGTCGCGGGAATCATCGTCGAAACCGAAGCCTATCGCGGTCCGGAGGATCGCGCGTCCCACGCCTGGAATGGCCGGCGCACGAATCGCACTGAGACGATGTATGGCCTTGGCGGCACGGCTTACGTTTACTTCGTCTATGGCATGTACAACCAATTCAATGTGGTCACGAATGTCGAGAATATTCCGCACGCGATCCTCATTCGCGCATTAGAGCCCATAGAAGGATTGGACATCATGCGCCGGCGCAGAAAAGGTAGATCGGAATACGAACTGACCAGCGGACCCGGTCGTCTTTGCATCGCCATGGGAATTGATCGCGGACTGGACAAGGCCGATCTGCTCGGTGATCGCGTCTGGATCGAAGAAGGCCTTTCCGTCTCGCCTCGGCAAATCGCGCGCGGACCTCGAATTGGAATTGACTATGCGGAGAACTGGAAAGACAAGCCGTGGAGGTTTTGGGTGAAGGACAATCCGTTCGTGAGTAGAAAATGAGTGCCAGAAGCCGGACCGTGAGAGGGGCTTGCTCACGTGGCGAGCCATTACTTACGCGCGGGCTTCTGACACGCTAGCCCGCCAGCCTTTTCCAGACACTCGCTTCGCCTCCTGATTGAATCAAGTAAGAAACTTGGTTGTATGCCAACGAATACAGGATGCGCATGTCTGATTGCGAGCCGGGATGTTCCAATCGCTTCTCTATTTGCTCCGGCGATAGCTTGGTTTTAGTCGCGTAACGGGCGAACAATTTCCCTTCGCCAGCCAGATAAATCGCGAAACCTTCTTCCAGCCAACGCGGCGCGCGATTGTTGCTCGCTGCGTCGATCACGACATGCGCCAGTTCGTGGCGCAGAGTGGTGAAGAGAACGCCGCGCTGTTTCAGAATTGCGAGTGGTTGCAATTCGATCCGGTTGCCTTTCGTTGCCGCTGCCGCCCACCACGGCTGGCCGGTGCGTGCGGTAAAGTCGCCAGTGCTTTCATTCAAACGAATCTCCAGCGTCGGGATACTTACCGAAATTGCAGCCGCCGCGCGACGCGAATAATCGGCGCGTGCGGATTCCAGAGTATTCAAAACCTGATCGGCATCGCGGCGATCTACATCGGATGGATAAATGACGCGGAAGTGTTCGCTGGAGATGGTGAGAAAGCGAGTGTTTGTCGCCGCGATGGTTGTAGCATCAGAATATCTAAGTCCCGTAGGGACGGAATATTTATAGTCACGCCGGCCGGAAAGGAATTTCAGCTCCGTAGGAGCGACATATGATTCCAGTATATGTAAGGACATGTCGCTCCTACGGAGCTGATCAATTGTGATTGTTGGTTCTATAAATACGTCGCCGCTACGCGGCTCGGATTCGATCACAGCCGCGCGATCAAATGAAGTGGTCTCTGGGAGAATGTCGGTCTTCCATTCGCTAGTTGCATTTGTCTTCTCCGCGTCCCCGCGTCCCCGCGTCTCCGTGTCCTTCTTCAGATTTGTTCCCGGAAAATATTTCTCCAGAATCCTCTGATAACTCGCGCCGCGCGTGGCCATCACGTGCGCGCCTTCCTGACAAAGACCGAGTCCGTGCCCAAACCCGCTGCCGCGAAAGATGAAGTTCGATCCGGAGCGCGCGACTTCGAAGCGCGAACTCTTCAAAACGTTCCAGCCGAGCACGCGGCCCACGATGATTTTGAAATCCCAACCGCGCACGACCTTTTGTTGCTCACCTTCAAGTGTGATGAATTCCGCGCGACCGGTTTCGTCACGCTTGTTCACCACGATTTGATCGAGCCGATTGCCGACATAAGTGCGCGCATCTGACTTCAGCGCGCGCAGGAGATCAGCGCGGCTGATTGTGTCGATCCATTTTGCGTGTGGTCCTGCGTCGCAATATTCATCGCGAACTCCGCGGAGATACGAAGGCGGAGTCACGCCCCAAAGCTCCCCGATGTTCGCGGTCTCGCCGCCGCAGGAGGCGCCAAAATACGAGTCGATCACCTGACCGCGATCGTCGAGCAACACCTGGCCCGCGGTTGAGCGGACGGCATCAATGAGCTTCGTATCAGAAGCCCGACCGTTAGGGAGTGCAGGGTTGCGACTGTTGCCCTCGCTGACGCTCGGGCTTCTGGCACTGACAAATCGCTGGCAATGCGTCGTCGAACAAAAGTCGTAGCCGTCCTTCGCATGTCGTCCAATATTCTTCAGCGCGTAGGTGCGGATTGCGATTGCCAGAGCCTTAAGAGCCTCAGGCTGATCTTCCATCGTGCCTTCGGCGCGCATCACGCCGAGCACGTAATCTTCGAGCGAGAGTTCCTGGGTGACGTCATCGTGAACGAGGTGAACGTGAATTGCGGATTGCGAATTGCGAATTGTGGATTGGTCGGATAATTGTTTAGTCGGATTCGAAGGCGACTGCTGGTTTACCTGCCCTCCCTCACGGTCGGGCTTCTGACTTGCGTTCGCATAAGTTGCAAAGATTGGTTTGGCGATTTCTGCGGCCTGAGATCCATGCGCGCGAGAGAGCAACACGAGTACCGCGAGCTTCACGTCGGATTGATCGAGTTGGCGGCTACTCTGAAACGCGCCGGCGAAGCCAATGAACCAGCCGTTGGAGCGAAAGCCTTTCGGCGGATTCGCGGTGCCGGTCTTGCCAATGATGGTCAGCGGCAGTTGGTCCAGCTTTGCTGATCGCGCCGTGCCATATCGAATCGCGCCGGCCATTCCGTCAACAATGATCGCGCGGTGCTGCTCGGAAATGTTGATGCTTGCTCGTTGCGCCGGTTGAAAGTTGTCCGAGGCAGCAACCTGCGGCTGATACAAATGACCGCCGTTGACCAACGCCGAATAAGCAGCTAACAACTGAATCGGCGTTACTTGAATGTGATCGCTTTCGCCGATCGCTTGACGGGCGCTGCAGTCAGCTTCCTCCGATGCGTGGTTTGTTTCGGCGCCGCGCAAGCGCGCGTTGCTTCCCAGCTCGCATGGGCGCAACAAGCCGGCGACTTCTTCGCTCGAGACTCCCGTCGGTTGTCCAAAATCAAACTCGCGCAAAGTTGAAATTAACTTATCGCGACCCAGCCTTTGACCCAGTGTCGCAAAGTAGTAGTTGCATGAATAGGCAATCGCCTGTGAAGGCGAAAACGGCGGCAAGTGATCGGCATGAACGCACGGCAGCGAGAAACTCAAACCGGTGAACCGGCCGGGACAAACCGAGCGAGAATCGTCATCGATCAAGCCGGCACGCAAAGCAGCCAGCGCGGTGAAAGGTTTCATCGATGACCCCGGCATCATTGCCTGGGTGTAGGCGCCATCCGCGTTAACGATGGCACGCACGCGTCCGGTCTGCGCATCCATCACGATGATCGTGCCTTCGCGATTGCCGAGCGCGGCATTCGCGGCGTCTTTCAGGGCCGAGTCAATCGCGGCGTCGTCTTGAATTGAATTGTTCTGGCCGAAATTGAATGCGCCGGGGAAGTGTCCGGAAGAAAGGTTGAAGAAGAGGATCGCGATCGATGCGCAGGCGAGCAGCAACGCATGCTCGCGACGCACGCGATCGAATACTCGAACTCCCAAACCGACCAACGTCACGCCGGCGCCTCCGCGGGGGCGTTGGGAATTGGCACTGAATCAGAAACAGTCGGCGCTTGCGCCGCGTTCTTCGTCAGCGCGCTCACCGTGACGACCCAACCCAGCAGACCAAGAACCGCCGCGACCAGTAGCCGCAGAACAAACACGGCAAACTCCGTCTTGTTGCCCTTAATCGTGAACGTCGGCACCAGAACGAGGTAAGGCAAAACAAAGAAGATGATCAGCCCCAAGGCGTAAATCAACACTGAATCGGAACTGAAAGCGCGCGCGAGCGCTGAACCAATGCGGCTCAAGAATGATTTCGCGCCGCCGCTGAAGAGCGATTTCACTTCACCTCCAGCGATGGCGATCCAAAGATGAATCGCGGCCAACGGCATCGCGACTCCCCAGAGAACGAACTTCAAGGTGGTGAACAAGAGGCTGGGCCAGTGCAGCGGGGCCGGTTTCGGCGGACCTTGCGTTACGGGCAATGAAGCGACAACCGGGGCCGGAAAACGAAGGGCAAGCTTGCTGAGCAAGTAAGCCAGCAGCCACGCGATCAGCAGCACCGGAATTGTTGCCATAAAGAACTTCACCGCATCGATCACAATAACGCGCCAACGAAACTTCTGCTCGCGCGCACGATCGATGATCGCGGCCTGAAATATGAAGAACTCAGCCGGGATCAGAATCATGAAGGTGTAGGTAAACAGCACCTGCCAAACAGTCGCTTCACGAATCCAGATGAAGCGGAAGAACGTCGCCAGCAGAATCGCGTAGATGATCGCGAAGACGATCAAGGCTCCCGGCTGTTTGAGAAGGGCGCTGATCGATCGAAAGAAGGTTTTGACTGGGGTCATGATTCTACCTTTCAAACATTACTGAAGTTTGCCACGTCGCATTTTCGTGGCCGTTAGCAGCAGCTTCTTGTGATGATGAGCAGTATGAGCATGAAATAGCGTTCCCGTCACCGTCACTTGTTTCCCGACAAGGTTGCGGAACTGTTTGTATCGCTCTGGTTCCAACACCAATTGAACTTGTTTCTGACCGTCTTCATGAATGTCAAAGTGATCAGCCACGTTGACGCAGATCGGTTTTCTCAATCTCAAGATCCAAACTCGTTCAGCTGCGTCGCCGTGGGCCACGCTCTTATAGTTCGGCGGGCCGGGAAAAATCTGTCTTACCAAAGTTCCGGACAAGCTCACGACGGCTGGTTCGTAATCCAGGCACTGGGCCTGCAGTGAACCAGACATCACAGCCAACGCGCCGGCAATGAACAAGAGCCGTCTCATTTCCTGCTACTTCTTATCCAGAATCCTCAACCGATCGTTCGAAGTATTCGCTTGCACGGTCGGTTGGTACATCAGCTCCGCGCGGGCGGGCGCGATCTTGAATTCGCCCGGCACCTCGACGCGCATTGCGTATTGCAGCGTCGCGTCGCCGTCGAAATAGTTCATGAAGATCGCCGTCCGGTTGTCGCGGAATTCGCGATTGCTGTACCAGTCGCTCCAGTTTCCGAGCGAGTAGTTGAGATAGACGCCGCTCACTTGCGCAACCTGTTCAGCGCCTGCGGGAATCGGATCTTCGATTATGACGTACTGCGCGCGCGGGCCAGTCAGGTGCAGACGCACGACGATCATGTCTCCGGATCGCAGCTCGCCCGACAGCGGATCGATCTTCCAGCTTGGTTTCCCGCCTTCGTTTTCCGTAACGTGCAGTCGCAAGTATTCACGCGTGATCTTCAAACCATTCGCAGAATTCGCCGGCACATTTTCATCCGCGGTGAAGTATTCGAGCGCGCTCGAAACATACAGGGCGCCCTTGCCGTGCTTCACGATGCGAATCTGATTCGAGCCGCCGAGTTCGTTGCCTTTCCTGGCAATCGTGAACGTTTGCGCGTTTGAAGCTTCGCCCGCGCCGATGTGTTGGCCCGCGACTTTCTCGCCGTTCAAGTAAACTTCGAAGTTGTAATCAGGCGACAGCTCCTTGCTGACTTTCAGATAATCGGTCAGCCCGTAGATTGCGAACGCCGTTTCCTTCGTCGAGAGCCAGTAGTAACCGTTGCGCCGATTCTTCACCAGCCAGCGCGCGGCCTTCGGCAGCAGCGACGAACCCGGATTGATTTGCGAGAGCGCTTTCAACGACAGCGAACTCGCTTCCGCATCGAGATACACATCGCGTCCATAGTCATTCACGCGTGCCGTTTGCCAATGAGCCTCGAACTCATCCTGTTGCGCCGAACCTTCGATGAGCTTCGCCACTTCGCCAGCGCGGCTGTCTTTGCGCTCCTGGAGCGCAAGTGCCAGCAACGCGCGGCCGTATGGTCCAAGGTTGTTGCGCTTGGCGTAAAGCTCATCAAGGAAGTGCACATCGCCATCGCCACTTTCGGTGAATGCATAGACCATGTAGGCCTTGGTTTCTTCATCGACCGGATTACCGTTGTCGTTCTTGCCCGCGGTAAGCAGCGCCTGCAATTTCTGCCGCCCCTGCGCGTGCCGCCATCCATCGACCTGATAACCGGCGCGGCTCGCCATGGTCAGGCCGTCAACGACATAAGCCGTCATGAACGGATCGCTCTTGTCGTCTTTCCACCAACCCCAGCCGCCGTCGTCATGCTGATAGGCGTAGAGACGATCGATCCCTTTCTGAACTTTCTTGTCGAGATCGTTCGATGCGCGAATCTTCGCCGTCGGAATGTCCTTCAGCGTCTGCGCGACAACGATGTTCGGTAAGAAGCTCGACATCGTTTGTTCAGTGCAGCCGTACGGATAACTGGTCAGGTAATCGAGCGCGCCAAACAGAGCGCCCGCAATCGAAGGCGAAGCCTCGATGCGCAAACTGCGCGCGGACACGTCGGCCCGTCCCGGCAGATCCAAGTTGAAAGTCTGCTCTGAATCGTTCTGCGTGATCGCAGTCGTGTTGCCGGCCGTCTGTTTCAATCCGTGCGGCACGATGTCCATCGTCATTTCGACCGCGTCGGATTCAGTGTCAGTCAGAGCCTTCGCCAGGAGGGTTAGCTTGCCAACTTGATTCGCCTGCACGCGCCAATCGGTGCGGTGCTCGCCGTTCGGCCGAATCGTGACCGTCTCGCTCCCTGAATCGAGCAACTGCGCGCCGTTCAGTTCGAGCGAAATCTTTGTTGACTTGTCGTTCTTCAGGAAGTTATGCACGACGCCGGAAATCGTCACCGTGTCGCCTTCAGTCAGAAAGCGCGGCATCTCGAGACGCATGATCACGTCCTTGCGCGCGATCGTCTTCTGCACGGCTGAGCCGACGCGCGTATCGGCCGTGACGCCACGCGCAGTGGCGCGCCACGTTGTTAAGTTGTCCGGCAGTTTGAAACTGACGGTCGCTTTGCCGTCGCCGCCCGTTACGACATCAGGTTGCCAGTACGCGGTGTCCTTGAATTCTTTGCGAATGGTTGGCTCGGCATAAGAACTCTCGTTTTTGAAATCGGCCAGTTGATAACCCGATTTGTTCTTCGCGAGATCCGCCGGCTTTTCTCCGCCGTAGCCCGTGAACGTGTAATGAATCGCCAGACTTGTCTGAATTTCGTTGTAGCGCTTGCCATAAAATTCGCGCTTGATGTTGGCCGCGGTCTCAGGCTGGATGCTGTAGATCGCTTCATCGACGATCCCCAGACTGATTTCAGTGTTCGCCGCCGGCGAGCCGTCGTCATTGCGAGCGACGACCGTGTACGAGGCGACATCGCGCGGCTTGAATTCACTCTTGTTCGGCACGATGTCGATCTTCAGCATCTTGTCGCGCGCCGGCACCGCCAGGAGCTGGCTTTGGTTATACATGTCGTTGTCTTTGACGAACGACACGTCGAGATAAACGTTGGGCTCGTACTTCTGCTCGATGGGAACATCGATGACGATGCTGCGGCCTGACGAGTCGATCTGGCGCATCGTCATGACTTCGGATAGTTCAGTCGTGACGAGCAGGTGAGCTTTGTCAGCGGGCAGCATCGCCAGCACATGCGCGGTCTCGCCGGGCTTGTAGGACTTCTTGTCGGGCACGAGCTTAATCGCCTTTTCATCGAAATCGCGGAATTCGAAATCAGACCATTCGCCTTTCTTGTCCGGCGCATAGAACGATCCACCGCGATTCACGATCGCTTTTCCATCTTCATAAACGATCGCTTTGACGTAGATGCTGCCGGGCGAGGGAACTGTGAAATCGTAGTTCGCGTTGCCTTGGCTGTCAGTGTTCACATCAGCCGAAACCAGCTCGCGCTCGTGCAGGATGTAATCGTAAGTCTTGTACTTGTAGCCGTTGTATTCCTCTTCCTTCTCCTTCTTTTCCCACTTCTGTTCGATGAACTTCAGTGTGACTTTTTCGGAAACGGCTTTGCCTGCGTAGTCAGCAGTCTTCACGCGAATCTTCGCCGCATCACCCTGGTAGTAGATGTATCGTTCGGGATACGCATCGGCGACCGTCTTGCCGCGCGTGCCGATGAACGAAGCCGCGCCCTGCATCTCGCGACGCGAAGCGTCAGTGACCGACGCTTCGAGCCGGAATGAATAATCCCACTCTTCTTTTTCATCGGGGGCGGGCACTTCGAAATCGACGTAGGCCTCGCCTTTCGAATTAATCACCGCATCGCCCTCGGTCACGAGGTCGTTGCCGTAGTAGCCGTAGTCTTCCGAATCACCGCCTTCGTTCTCCGGTCCGGCCGCGTCATCGAATTCATCGCTCGATTCGTCGCCCCACCACCAGTGGTAATAGCGTTGCTTGTAAATGTAGTAATGCACGTCGGCGTTTGTGACTGGCGCGCCGAAAAAGTAGTTCGCGTTGACGGTGAAACGGACCTTTTCGCCGACGGCCGCGAACTCTTTCGGGCCTTTGACGGTGACTTTGAATTCAGGTTTCTTGTATTCCTGAACTTCGAAGTAGCCGCTAGATTTTGCTTCGCCTACGGAAGCCGTGATGTTGTAGCTGCCGAGCGGCGCTTCATCGCCCAGATCGATCTGTCCACTAAATGTCCCGCGGTCGGAAAGCGGTAAGTCTTTTTCAAAGAGCTTTCCGTTGTTCGGATCTTCAACGACCACGTTGACAGTTTTGCTGTCGAGCAGCTTGTAACCGCTCGCGGTCCATTGGCGCAGAATGCCCTTGAAGAAAACTGATTGCGCCGGCCGATAGATCGGCCGATCCGTGTAGATGTAACTGGTGACGTCTTCGCCGGTCAGCACGTCGTCCTCGCCGCCGTAACCACCGAAGTAAAACGATTCAAGATCCGAAATGACGAAGTTGTCGCGCTCGCGCGCCATGATCAGAAAAGGATTTTTCTTTTCGTCTGCCGGATTGACGTCCTCCGGCGGAGTTTGTGGCTTGCCCGGGACCTTCACATCGGTTTTGAAGATGCCTGACTTGTCGGTCTTGCCGGTTGCCAGTGTATTTTTCGCGTTTGTGACTTCGACGCTCACGCCTTCATGCGGCGCGCCCGTCTTGCGATCGACGACATAGACCAGCACCTGTCCATGACGATTGGTCTTTTCGATCATGGTGAGGTTGGTCACTATGGCTAGCGAGTAAGCTCGCATCCCGCCGTTCACGCCTTCGATTAGGTAAACGCCCGGATCGATTTTGCCGAGCGTGATCATGCGGCTGTCGTACTCGTTCTCCAGCGCGGGCAGCTTTTCGCGCCAGTCTTTCACTTTCTGATCCGGATTCAGCAGCGGCACGCGCGCGTAGTCCGCCACGTTGAGCGGCGTGCGGGTGGCTTCCGGTTCCTTGCGATATTTTTCGTTGAAGGCGGCGCGATGATCTTTGAGCAGGTGGCTGCGGATGTAATCCTTGACCGCGGAGAAGATTGAAGTCTTGAATCGATGCGTGCGTTCCAGCAGCGAGACGCGCGCGCCGTAACCTTGCGCGAGTTGCGCCTTCTCTTGTTCGCCCATCTGGTGCGGATCGTCGAGCTTCTTGAAAAACGTGTTCGGATCTTTGATGCGATAGACACGAAAATCCAGATAGTCGATGTTTTGGTAGCTGGCCCAAACGCGCGCTGATTCATTCGGCGAGTAGCTCTTGTTAGTCGTCAGCGAAAAGTATGGCTTCGTGCTCGGCACGGTTGGCGTCGATTCGCCGGTTGCGGCAGCGGTCGCCGGAGTCGTGCGCGCGCGCAAGACGTTGAAGCCAAAGACCGACGCGACGAGCGCGAGATAGATGATGCCGGTCGCAACATAGCGACGAAGTCGGGGATTTGTTTCAGACATTAAGCCTCCATCGGAGCGCAGGCATCCTTGCCTGCGGTTCGCCGGCATCCTGCCGGCTCAATGTTCATTGCAAAATTTTCAACCGATAAAACCCAAGAAAATTCTTGTTACTTTCCACCGGCCGCCAGCGCGGATCGGGATGATGATCGAGCACGGACAGCTCAACCTTCTTCACCGTTCCTTTGTCGATAGGTGATGAGCCGGTGTGATAGACGACCCAATCGTTCGCGCCGTTTGGCGACACGTGCGGCGCGCCCAGAAAAATCATTACGTGGTACGGAAACTTCTGGACCCAGGGCTGATAAAAGAAAAGTAGATCGCCGGGTTGTGCTTCGCGCCGATCGCGCGTCACAAAGACGGAATTGAAATTTTTGAGCGAGCGCCCGTCGGCAAATTCGCTGAATCGGCCGTTGCGCAAATCGGTCTCGTCGAACGATCCGAAATCGGTGCGAAAGATTTTTTCCCCCAGCGGGTTGTGATCGAGATCGAACTCACCGACATCGGCCGCGATGGTTTCGTAGCCCGGACCCGTCTTCTGGAACCACACGCGATCGTGACGGCGCAGCGCTTCGCGAATCGCAAAGCGCGCCAACCCGGCGCAGTCGCGTTGCTCGGCGTTCCATTGATCGCTCAGTTGATAGAATTGCGTTTCGGCGATCGCGGTGAACCAGCGGCGAAAGCTATCGCGATCCTGGTAAGTATGGAGCTCGATGATATCGGGAATGCCGTCGTTATCCGAATCAACCAACTCTGTTTTGGAAACGCGGTCCGATGAAGCGAATTCCGCCTTCTGCCTTTTGCCTTCTGCCTTCTGTTTTAAGGCGGGTGCCCCTTCAATATTTCCGGAGCGCCGAAGTCGGCTATAACTCCACGCGAGCGATGCGGTGGAAACAAGGACGATGCTCGCCAGCGCTAACCAGCGTTTTGAAGGGGCACGCATTTGCAGGGGCTCTAGCATTGCCGCCTAGTATTACGTTGTAGATTGGTCGAAAGACACGCGGATGCTATCACGGTTCGGCGCGGCCAACCACTGTTATCTTATGGTTGGTACAAGGCGCAGAATGTGGATTCCCTCAGTCGCGAATCGTGTTAAGCTGCGCGCGTTCGGCATCCCTCTGGCCGTTTCTCTAGTCCGCGATGCCAAAAGAGAACACCAACCCGGAAGCGATCCTCGAAGCGATCAAGAAGGTCGATATTCTTTCTGAGCTGCTCGAGGAGAAGCAAAAGAACAACCTGAAAATGATTGCCGAAGGCAAAGAAGCCGGCGGCAAGCAAATCGGTCCTTATGCGCGGTTGCTGACTTACGCGCCGGGCGAAGTCGTCATGCGTGAAGGTGACTGGGGCGGAAACACTTTTTACTTTTCGCTGGACGCCGAACTCGAGGTTTTTTCCAGCGACGACGCCGGTGCCAGGCGAAAGGTGGGCGACGTGCCTCCGGGAACTTGTTTCGGCGAGATGTCGATCCTCGCCGGCGTCCCGCGCAACGCGACGATTATTTCTTCGCACAATGGCAGCGACGCGAATGTAATCGAGATGGTCCGGCCGGCGTTGCGCCTGCTGCGATCGCTGAAAAAGTTCGCCGAAAGAGTTGACGATACATATCGCAGTCACGGGCTGGCCAACACCATCGCCGAGCTTCAGGAAGTCGTCGGCGAATCTCTGTCTCCGGTCGATCTCGTCGCCGTCGGTAACCTCGCGCACTTCCTCGCTTACGGAAAGCATCACCTGCTCGTCAAAGAAGGCACACCCCTCGACAAGATTGTTCTGATCAAAACCGGCTGGCTGCGGCGCGTCCGCGGCGTGCCGATTTACAAAGAAGTCACCGAAGGTGCCGGTGCCGCTTCGAGCAGTTTGATTCCCGAGGATTTTCTCGGCGCCGGCAATTGTCTCGGTCTCGAAGCGTTGAGCGGTCAAGCCACATGGGCTTACTCAGCAGAGTTGATGGCGCGCAGCGAAGTTTTGGAAGTTCCTTTGACCGCGTTGCGCGCAGACGCAGCCCTTTGCGATCGAGTCGGCAAAGCGTTCGCCAGTTTTTCGCGGGCCGACGATGATACGCGCGTCGAAGCTCGCACCGACAAGAACGTCGTCGCCGCGGCGGAAAAAGAAATTTCGACGGGCATTGTTGATGGAGTTAATCTGCTCGTCATGGACATGGACTTGTGCGTACGTTGCGGTAACTGTTCGCTCGCATGTCACAAAGTGCATGGTCAATCGCGTCTGTTGCGGCGTGGTATTCACATCGAGCGGCCCGTCAAACCCGGCAGCGCGAACACGCAACACGTGCTCTCACCCTCGGTCTGCATGCACTGCAAGGATCCAGAGTGCCTGACCGGCTGTCCCACTGGATCGATCTTTCGCGACGCCAACGGACAGATCGACATTGACCCACCGACGTGCATCGGCTGCTTCGATTGCGCGACGCAATGCCCTTACAACGCAATCACGATGATGCCGCGGGATTTGCCGCCGCCGGCCAGGACTGCGCAGCTCACTCGAATCAAAAGGGTCTTCAGTTTGGAAGCTGCTGCGCCGGCACCGATCGCTGAGAGCGATGACATGATCGCGATCAAGTGCAACCTGTGCGAGCACACGCCGCTCAACCCGAATGGCGCGAAGCGCCCGGCGTATTCATGCGAAGAGAATTGCCCGACTGGCGCGCTGGTGCGCGTCAATCCACACGAATACTTCGACGAGATTGATAAGACGCTCGGGCTCGTCTTTCGCGATCAGACACACGCGATCGGACGAAACATTCATAAGAGCGATCCGCTTGCGCGGCTGTGGCACGTCGGCGGCATTATGGGAACGTTGGCGATAACCGCTGTGATGCTTTGGGCCGCCTGGCGCTTTGGCATGAACGAATCGCTGCGCGGCACGTGGTTGACGATGCGCTGGGTCACGGGCTTGATCGGATTCGCCGGCATCGCCGGTGTGATGACTTACCCCGCGCGCAAACAAATCTATCGAAAGCGCGCCGGTGCTCTGCGTTACTGGCTGTTGGCCCACGTGTATCTCGGAGTGTTGGCCGCGATCGCTTTGTTGATTCATGGCGGCAGTCACAGCGGTGGTTTGCTGACTCTGATCTTAATGCTGTGGTTCGACGCGACAATCCTGACGGGCTTGTTCGGCGTTCTTTGTTATGTGATTGTCCCGCGCATCATGACCAGCATTGAAGGCGATCCGTTGCTGATCGAAGACCTTGAAGGCCGCCGCGCGGAACTGCAAACCGAGATGAGCACCATCGAGGGCAAAATGAATGACGAGACTCGTCGCGTCGTTCAATCAAAGGTGCGGAAGCATTTCCTCTCGCTCGGCTACTTGGTGAAGGAGTACACGCGGCGCGAGGAACTAACCGCGAGGCTGGCGAAGGCGCGGCTGCGTTTCAAAAACGATCTGGCCACGATTGTCGAAAAAGATCAGCGCAACTTGCTGCTGAGGGTTATCGAACGATCTGCGACTTTGCGTCGCGTTGACGCGCTGATTTATCTGCATCGCCTGTTGAAGATTTGGATTGCGCCACACGTGATTGCCACGTCTGTGATGCTGGCGCTGATGATTGTGCACGTGGTGCAGGTGGTGTTTTTCAACGTTCGTTGAAAAGGGAGACGGGAGATAGGAGTTGGGAGCCGGGGAAATGCAAATCAGAAGCTTTCGCGATCTCAGAGTATGGCAAGCTGGAATCGAGCAGATCGTGTACGAACTGACGTGGTCAATCTCGTCGAGAAAATAAGAACTCTCGGGCGGCAGTTATTCGCTTTACGTAACGCCCTAATGAACGCTAATGCGAAAGCAGGAAGCCCCGGCTCCTGACTCCCGTCTCCCGGCTCCTGTTTTTTATGGAAGCAACCTTCATCATCATCCGCGAAGACTTGCTGGTCGATCCGGTCACGATCGTGGCTGAAGGTGTGCTAATCGGCAGACTTCCCACCTGCGAACTGCTGCTCAATCATCCATCAGTTTCGCGGTTGCATGCCGGCATCACGTCTGCCGATGGCGAGTATTACATTCGCAACCTGCGTCCGAGCAATCCGATTCTGCTGAATGGAACAAAGCTTGAGGATTACGAGGCGCTGACCGATGGAGACGTCCTCGGCATTGGTCCATTCGCGCTGAACGTTGCCTTCATGCAAGGCGCGCTAGCGATCAAAGTCGCGCTGCAGATCGCCGCTTCGCCCACCGACGCGATAGTCAAGCGCGAAGCGTCGGGCTTGTGGGATTTACCGACCACCGTTCACTTGGAAATCCCCAGCGACATCACGCCGGGAGAAGCGGAAGCCGCGGCCGGTCACAAGAAAAAGGCTCCCGCGCGAAAAGCCAAACCTGCCGAATCCAGCTCGAAAGCGCTCGACGTTTTTTGGGACAAGCGAATCACGGCCGCGACCAAAACCGTGAGACCGTCGCCGCTGTTTCCTCTGACCGGAAGGCCGAGCGGCAAAGCCCAATCGGTCTGGTCGCCGACAACCGATCTGCGCCGGCGCTGGCCCGGATCGATGCTCCTCTGGGGAGTTGTCCCCATCGCAATTTTCTCGATCGTAGGCGCTTTGTTTTATGCGAAGGCGTTTGCGCCTGCGCCGATTTCGGACGCGCACACACGCGCCAACATGAATCTGAAGCCGACGATTGCGAATCGGACCAACGCCGGCTCATGCACTTCTTGCCACGCTTGGAGCACGAGCATGCAGTCGCAATGTTCGACGTGCCACACGACCGATGCTTTCAAAGCGACCGTGATCGCGCCGCACGTGAACGCGGGCATCGGCTGTGTCGATTGCCACGCCGAGCATCGCGGGGCACAGTTCAATGCGATGGATGGTGCATTGTTATCGTGCTTCGGGTGTCACATCGATCAGAACCAGAAAACATTCAACGGCAAGCGTGTCGCTACTCCGCACGGCGGGACGTTCGGCTATCCGGTAGTGAACGGACATTGGAAATGGACCGGGTTGGATGCGGAAGAAATCGCGCAACGAAAAGATTCTTTGAAGCTCGAGCGTCTGCCGAGTGATTCAGAGGATCAATGGCGCAGCAAGCAGTTTCATGCCGTCCACATTTATCGCGTGAAAGCGACGCGCGAACTGGGCGGCAACAAGGAAGGCGAGCTTAGCTGCTCGAGTTGTCACAAGACACGCGATCCGATCGATCTGGTCACGCCGCGGACCACTTGCGGAAAGTGCCACAACGGTGCGCTTGATCCGCGCGCGGGCCGGCAAGTGATCGAGTCTGACAAACCGAACTGCACCTCATGTCACGTGCAGCACATGCAGGATAAGCGGCACTGGAATCCGGAATTGATGGTAACCAACTAATGTGGAGTGCGCCGGCTTGACGGCGCTTTCTTCTTTGCGGTTCGGTGAGAAGTCGGCGTCAAGCCGCCGCACTCCAAATCACTTGGCCACGTGACATTTGTTGCAGCCCTTCGGATCCGATCCGGAAATCTTCTGCGCCAACTCGGGCTTGGCTTTGATCGCCGAGTCGTGACAGTTGAAGCAGTTGATGTGATATGCGTTTTCGTTATCCATCTTCACTTGCTTGCCGTCTTTCTCGATCACCGGTAGTTCCTTGCTTTCATCGCCCGCCTGCAAGTGACATTGGCGGCAGGTCTTGACGGGTTTGGCGGCCGCGTCCTTCAGCACGTCGGCGGTGAGCACGACATCGCGTTCCGAAGTTTTGAGTGGCGGCTTGAGCTGATCTTTCGGTTGGTCGGTGTGATGACAGAACGTGCATGCTGTCACCGATGCGCCGTCGGGATTGTATTTCTTGACTGAGTGGGTCTCGTGATCGAAAGCGACTGCGCCCCATTTCTCATCGAGGCTGTCCTGATCGAGCGTGACCTTCTTCGGTTGGTCTTTGCTCTCTTTCGGAATTTGATCCTGACTCCAAGTCCGCGCGCCAGTGCTCAAAACAAAGAGCGCCGCGGCGGCCAGCACGACAATTAGTCCGATCAGAACTCGCTTCATAGACCCTCCCGGTCTCGTCAAAGTGGATCGCATGTTAGCAATGGCTAAGAGCTAAGCGCAAAGCGCTAAGCGAGACGACAAGTATTCATCTTTGCCCTTTGCCCTTTGCCGAGTTATCCCGTCCGGAAACTCGTCCCTTCGTGACAACGCCGGCACGCTTTGAAATCCAAATCACCACCGAATGATCTCCGCCCGTTGTGACAAGTCGCGCATGAATTGTTGACCGTCGGAAAGTGTTGCTGCGCGCGCGTTGAGCTGACTTGCCGTCGTCGCGGCAAACCGGCGGTGTAGTTGTGACAACTCGAACATTCGAGCCGTTGTCGCGTGCTGTGTTCCGCGTGACTGAAGCCGATTCGATAGGCCGCTGAATCCGTGGGCGTACGCGCATAAGCTTTGGTTGCATGACAGACGCCGCACGATGCCAGGTCGCGACCATTCGCGGTTGCGTTCGGTGTGTGACATGTGTAGCAACCATCATGCGCGCCCATGCCCGCCGGAATCGACAGCGCTACGCCGCGTCGCAGAGGTGAGTTGTGACAACCGATGCAACCGTTCTTTGGTTTCGCTGATCCGGTCATGTGCTGCGCGTGATCGAACTTCATGTTGAAGCTTTCTTTGAATTTGTCGGGGAAGGCTTTGCGCGGCGGATCGTTGCCGTTGACCGAGCTATGACAGATCGAACACATCGGGATATTCGGTGTTGTGAATTGCGTGAGGTGACAGCTTGTACACGCCTTGTGTCCCGGAAAGTTTGGTCGTGAAGAGTTATCAGTGCGTCGATGACATTCGTTGCAACCGATCGAAGAGTGCTTTGAACTCGTGTGCAGAAATTTCGAATAGTCCTGATCGTTGCCCTGTGAATACGCGGCACCACAGCAGAGAGTCATCAGCATCAAGAGAATTATTGCTCGGAAGCTCATAGGCGGTTATTCGTTCTGACCTCTGACCTCTGACCTCTGACCTCTGACCTCTGACCTCTGACCTATTGCGCCGCCGCATCATGACTTGGCGGTGGTTTCTTTTTGCCCACATCTGCCGTGTGACAGTAGGTACACTCGCCGGTCTTCTTGTTGTTCGCGAACTCTTCTTCGATCGTCGCTGCCTTTGGATACGTCGTCTTCTTGCTGTCTTTATGGCAGCTCGCACAGGCAGCGATGGGAACATCCGGAGTTAATCCGCGCGAGGTCGATGCGCGCGTAATGTTGATATGGCACGTCGTGCACTCCAGTATGTGCTCGCCTTTGCCACCTTCGTGTGCGAACTTGGCAGAGATGCGTTTCGGCGAAGTCATCGGCGCGAATGCCGCAGGCGCAAGTTTGTGACAACCACCGCAATCGTCACTCACCGGTTTTAGATCTTTCCAATGACAATCAAAGCACGCATCGTGACTGTGCGGCATCGTCTTGAAATAGTTTTCTGGGCGGGGCAGCGGAACGGGCTGTGGCAGCACCCGCGCAAGCGTGGGGGTGTCATCCGTCTTATGACAGATCGAGCAGTTGTTGTAATCGGGCTTCTTGTCATCGGTTAGTTTGTGATTTGAGAACACAGACCGAAGTCTATGCAACATAGCAATCGCGTTCTGATGCTTGTCGTGCGGGAACTCGATCGTGAATTGCCACTGCTGTTTCGGCTTCGTCGGTTGGTTCGAATTGTTAGGCGCACCGAAAGCGAAGCGCGCGTTTTCTCGCGGCGCTGCGCGCACGTGGCAGACGGTGCAAATGCTCGGGCCCGTTCCCACTATCACCTGCCGCGTAAAGAACTGCTGACGATGACAACGCACGCAGGCGTCGTGATCGGGAAAGTCAGCAACGTCAGGGAAGTCGCGCTTCGCATTCCAGGCGGTGGGAACTCTATGACAATCGCTGCACTTCAGGCTTTTGTGTTTGTCCGACGAGTGCAGGAATGTCGAGTACTTTGTCGCCGATCCGCGCGGCGCTTGGGTTTGCGGTTGCGGTTGAGTTGGGCGTGGTCGACGACGAGTTTGCGCGGATACGAATGAAATCAAAAGAAAGCAGAGAAACAGTGATGCAATGATTTCTAACCGCGCCGGTAGCGCCACTATTTTTGGAGTGCGCCGGCTCGACGGCGCTTTGTAAGCGATAGAAAGTTGCATGTGGAAATAACAAAGCGGCGTCAAGCCGCCGCCCTCCAAACTTACTTACACGCCGGCAACGGCCGCTCGATCACTTCGCACTTCACCTTTGGATCTTTTTCGTTGGACAACATGAACGGTCGCTTCATCGCGATGTATAAATCGGTAGCCTTCACTTCGCGTTCGCAGATCCAAAGGATGCTGCTCTTTTCAGTTTCGCTTCCGACCAAATTTGAAATCGTGTAAACGCCTGGATCGAGGTCGGTGAGATAAGCCGTGCCCTTACGATCGGTCATGATCGACATCACCGGCTTACCGGTCGCAGTTTCAGCCTGCTTCGTGAGCGCATCGATCGTTTGCTGCCTTGTTTTGTAATAACCGTCGCGCAACTCCGCGGGCAAATAATTGGGCAGCCAGCGGCGCGCGACTTCAGGCGTCTTCAATTCTTTGAGTGCTTGATCGTAAGCAGCTTTGAATTCAGGCACAGCTTCACTGCCGCTGATGTACTTGTCTTCAATCTCATGACAATAAATCGATTCGCAGTCCTTCTCATCGAGCCATTTGAGGAGTGCGTCGCTAGCACCGTGGCTGCGGTAATAACATTGCCGCGATGTGAATTGGGTTTGCTTGATTGTATCAGTCAGAGCTTGGTTCTGCTCCAGCGAGCCCTTGATCAAAAAAAAGCGCTTGCGCGGCAGGTCCTTCATGCCAGCGGCAGATTTGTAACGAACCTTGAGGCGAATCACGCCGCGCGCGGCTTGAGGTGTCTGTGTGTGACCGGCGAGGTTGAGAAGCAGCGGTGCAAGACAACCGAAAAGCAATAGCACTGTGCGCGCAATTCTCATCTAGAATTTGTCTTTGCCCTTCGCCCTTGCCCTACAAATTCGGACTCCGTGGAAACTTCAAGAACGGCAGGCGAACACCCCGCACGAACACTTGATCCGATCGAATGCCGACTGGCGGCAAGAACCCCGCGCCACCACCGGCCGCAATCAGATCATCCTGATCGACGCCGTCGCCGCTGATCCCAATTGCGCCGACCATTACGCCGTTTTTGTAGAGCGGCATGCTGCCGGGAAAGATCTGAATCCCATTCGGCAGGCTCGGGACCGACGTACAGGGCGCGGCACCGCCGCTGAGCACCGTCTGCAAATTCGCTTTTATCAAATCCAGTTGCAGGCCGACGTTGAAGACGCTCCAGTTATTCAGTTCCGTGCTGAACGGACCGGCAGCGGTGTTGTTGATGCCGTCCGGGAAGAACGGCCGATGCAGAAAGCCGCCGGCGCGATCTGTGAACGCAACCGAGCCGTCCAGCTTCAAACCATCAGCGGCGGCGCGATCCACGTAAGATCCGAATCCGGCGGCGCGCAACAACGTTCCGGCGCTCGCGTTCGAATAGAAAGCAGCGGTGCGCGCCTTCTGCACTGACACATCGAAGCCAAAGACTGGCGCATCCTGCTGACGAAACACGCCAAGCACAACTCCATTTTGATCAACTACGGCAATCGTGACGCGCGCGTTGCTACCGAGCGGCTGGCGAATTGCGGCGCGCGTGATGTTCGCCTGCTGCGCCGCATGCGAAATAATCGTGTTCACATCCGCGGCCGTCAGCGAATTTGCTGTAACAGTCGGGCTGCCGATGAAGGGAAAGAAGCGCGTGTCGACTTCACCAGCGATGCCACCGACAACCGCCGTGGTGAACGCCGAAGTCTGCGCGCCACGAAGTGGATAAAGCGGATCGACGGCGCCGGGCAAACTTCCGAATGCGATGGTTGCCGGTGCCGGCGCGTTAGCAACATTCAGATACGCGAGCCGGATTCCATTTACGAGAATGTTGTCGCCACGGATCAACGACGGCGCTTCAAAGCCGCGAGTCGCTGAGACTGCGATCACTTCTTCGAACGGCTGATCAGAGTCAGAAGGATCGCGATCGACGGTGTAGATGCCATCGCCTTCAATGCCGACGCCACCGACTGCTTCGCCATTCTTGTAAATCGGAGCGCTGCCTGGATCGCCGCTCAGCCCCAGCGGTAGCCCGGGTTTCTTTATGTCTGAACACGGCAGAGAAGAGAACTGCACGCCATACAAAGGTCCGCCGGACTGAAAATCAACACCGGGCGGAAAATGTTCCTGAATGATGAAGCCGGCGGTGCGCGACGTGAACGCGTTGCCGCGCGTGCTGAAGAGCGATGCAGTTCCCGCTTTCGAGATCGCTGCGAGATTTGCCGGAACAATCGTGCCGTCCAATCCGGTTGGAACAAATCCGGTGATCGGATTCGGCGCCAACGTCTGGCCAGGTCCGCCGCCGCGAAGTTGTGTTGTCGCGGGCGCCCCCGTCATGCGAAACACGCCGAGCACGTTTCCTTCTCGATCAGTGACTGCGACGGTTACCGGATGATTGATCGATGCCGCCGCAGACACGGCTTGCGCAATGATCGTCTGCACTTCGCTTGTAGTTAAAGTGCCCGCGGTCGCCGCGGGTTGAACTGGCGGCGCGATGCTGCCTGGGGTCGGCACTGCTCCCTGATCATCTGGCGGCCCATCACCGACGTGACCAATCGCCACGCGCACTCGATTGCTGTTTGCTCCCTGATAACTAATTCCAACGAGCACATCGCCGAGATCACCCATTTGGCCGTCAAGTCTCACTACGATCGAAGTCACCCATCCCTGCTCTGGTACCGGTCCGATGTATTCGACAATCAGTGAATAAATTTTGTGTGACCCGTCTTCCGCCGTCGCCGCGATCTCTGATGGCGACACACTGCGATCGAGTCCCATCGCGAACAGCATCACGCGGGTGCGATTGTCGTTGCCCCAAGTCACATCGGCGATCGCGTTGAAAGGTTCGTGCTTCTGCGTGACCGAGTCGAGCGCGATGGCCCGCGTTGAGGTGTCCTGGCTGATTAAGGTGAGTCTAGTTGCTTGGGCACGGCCGCGACTGACGAAAAAGCCACAGGCGATGACCATGACAATCGCGGTAGAGACAGCGAAAAAAATTTTCCTGCGCCTGACGAATGGTTCGCCTCTTATCGACATGCCACGATTGCGCTTCCGCAAGTTGTTCGCTAGAGGATGTGAAAATCTACCACTAAACATCGGTGAGCGAAACGATTTTCTTTGGTGGAATTTCGCGCGCTAAATTTTGATTGATAGGCCTCGCGTCGGTGTGTTACAAGTCAGCATCGACTAATTTCCTTTGTCGTTATGATCAGGCGCAAGCCGAATGCCGTGACGCGACTTACGATTGTCGCAGGTCTGATGGTGGGTGTCTCAGCGTTGGCATTCGGGCAAAAGCGCGGCACGATCAGCGGCACTCTAACGCCTCCAACTCCTAGTGTCGTGGTGATCGCGACGAATCAGGTAACCAGCAGCAGTGCGCGCACAACCGTCGGTGCCGACGGCCGATACGCTTTGCATCTGCGACCGGGCGCATATCGGCTGAGCGTCGCGAGGCCTTACGTTGCGAAGTTCGACAAGACGAAGAATTATGGCGAGCATGCGCTGATTCGCGATGATGCGCTCGAGAATGTGATCGTTAGCGAAGCGAAAGAGACGAAGATCGATTTCGCAATCGAGAAGATCGAAGAGAAAACTCTGGTGAACGTCCCGCCGCGAAAACCTTTGGGCGCGGCCGGCAACACAAGTGCGGAATCAGAACCACAGACGCAATCTGATCGACGTGAAGTGCGTGATCGATGGCGCATCGGTTTTCCTGAATACGATCGGTACGGCGACAAAGGCGCGCGCGGTCGTGACATTCCGTTTCGCCGAGGGCGCTGGTACGACCCCTACAATCAAAGCTGGTTGAAAGGCGACTACCCAATCATCGGGAACAAAGTGTTCATGATTCTGTCCGCCGTCAGCTCAAGCACCGTTGAGTTGAGCCGCACGCCGAAACCTTCCGATGTCAGCAGCTCGCGTCCCGGCAGCGCGGAATTCTTTGGGAAGCCCGAAGCGCTCGCGGTCAATCAACTCTTTCAATTCACTGTTGAGTTGTTCCATGGTGATTCGACCTTCCGGCCACGTGATTGGGCGATCAAGATTTCGCCAACACTCAGCTTGCCGAACTATCTCAACGCGCGCGAAACGGGCGTAGTGAATATTGATGTGCGTCGCGGGACGAATCGCACCGACACGCAGTTTTCTCTGGAAGAGGCATTTGCCGAAGTGAAGCTGACCGACATGAATGAGAACTTTGACTTCGTTTCGGCGCGAGTCGGTATTCAGCCCTTTGTCTCTGATTTTCGTGGCTTCATTTTTTCTGACAACAACCTCGGCGCGCGCATCTTCGGCAGCGCCGACAATAATCACATTCAATATAATTTCGCTTACTTCGCGCAGCTCGAGAAGGACACGAACAGCGGTCTGAATCGTTTCGATCGGCGGCAGCAGAATGTTTACATTGCGAATATTTTTCGACAGGACTTCATTCGCAAGGGCTACACGATTCAGGCCAGCACGCTCTATAACGACGACCGTCGCAGCGTGAAGTACGACCGCAACGGATTTCTCGTGCGGCCCGCGTTGATAGGTGACGTGCGTCCGCATTCAATCAGAGTCGGTTACGTCGGCGTCAACGGCGATGGGCACGTGGGCCGTGTGAATCTGACGAACAGCTACTACTACGTGTTCGGCCGCGACGATCAGAATCCGATCGCGGGCAAGCCGGTGCACGTCAGCTCGAACATGGCGGCCGTCGAGGCTTCGATCGACCACGACTATCTGCGCTTTCGCGGATCGTTCTTCTTTGCGCAGGGCGACAAGAATCCGACTGACAGTCAGGCCAACGGATTCGACGCGATCTTCGACGATCCGAATTTTGTCGGTGGACAATTTTCGTTTTGGAACCGCAACGGCATTCGCTTGACGCAGACGGGCGTTGGCCTGGTGCAGCCAAACAGCATCCTGCCTTCGCTTCGCAGCAGCAAGACTGAAGGGCAGGCGAACTTCATCAATCCCGGGATCTTCATCTACAACGCAGGCGTTGATGTGGAAGTCACGCAGCGCATCAAGGCGGTTTTCAACGTGAACTACTTGCGATTTCATCGGACTGAATCGCTCGAATACATTTTGTTTCAACCTAATATTAGGCACGAGATTGGTTGGGATTTGAGTTTGGGCGTGGCGTATCGGCCCCTGCTGATCAATAACGTGACGCTGACGTTTGGCGCGGCGACATTGAAACCGGGGCGCGGCTTTCGCGACATCTACACTGACAGAACGCGCGACTGTCCGCCAACCTTGATCGAGTTCTGCACGCCGGACAACGTGAACATCAATCCGAACAAGCCGCTGTTTAATTTGTTCGGGCAGGTGAAGTTTGTTTTCTAGCTCATGAAGAAGTTAGCCACAGATAAACGCAGATTTTCACAGATAAAGACGTTGGTTTTTCAATCTGTGTCGATTCGTGTTCATCTGTGGCTGATTCTTTTTCTGTTTCTCGGCGTGCTGGCGATTGTTGTGTCGTCATCGCGCGCGCAACAACCGCCAATCGCAGCTCAACCCCTCGAAGGCTGTCTCAAATGTCACGACAAGATCGAGCCGATGCATCGTTACGGGCCGACAGTCGCCGGCGCACTGGACAAACTCAACAACGGCAAAGACGGTATGGGCCTGACGTGCACCGCTTGTCACGGCGGCAATCCAGTCGCGACCACGAAAGAAGAAGCGCACGTGCAACCCCGCTTTCCGAAAGAGTGGATCAAAGCTGGAAAGTTTCGCGTACCTGAAAACTCAGGCCCGCTCCTCAATCGCGAAAGCATCGAGTTCGTCCGCTTTCTCAACCCCGGCGACCTGCGCGTCGCGCAGACGACGTGTGGCAGTTCGGAATGCCATACCAATGAAACCAACGGCGCGACGCGCAGCATGATGACTCAAGGCGCGATGCTATGGGGCGCCGCGCTCTACAACAATGGCGGCTTTCCGATCAAGGACGCGAGCTTTGGCGAGAGTTACAGCGCGAATGGCGGGCCGCAAACGCTGATTCAAATTCCGCAGCCGACTGAAGAGCAGAGAAGACTAAAAGGAATTCTGTCGTTTCTCGATCCATTGCCGCGTTGGGAAATCTCGCAGCCAGGAAATGTTCTGCGCGTCTTCGAGCGCGGGGGCAAGCGAAGATTAGAAACGGCGCTGCCCGACAGAGATGAAGATCCGGGCAAGCCTGACAAAGGATTGAGCGCTCGTGGGCTCGGCACGGCGCAGCGAACTGATCCGGTTTATCTCGGGTTGCAGAAGACGCGGCTGCTCGATCCGACTTTGAATTTTCTGGGCACGAACAATCACCCGGGTGACTTTCGATCTTCGGGATGCACGGCGTGTCACGTCGTTTACGCAAACGATCGCGACCCGAGACATTCCGCGTTCTACAGCACAGCGGGAAATCTGGGGCTCTCGCAATCGAACGACGTCAGCATTCCCAAGAATGAATCTGGTCATCCGATCAAGCATCAACTGACCAGCCGCATTCCGACTTCGCAGTGCATGATCTGCCACATGCACCCGGGCGAGAACATGGTCGCGTCGTACCTGGGCTTGACGTGGTGGGACAACGAAAGCGACGGCGACAAGATGTATCCGGCGCAGCAGCACGATCCGTCGCAGGATGAAGAGGCGCGGAAGCTCAACAACAATCCGGAAGCGGCAAGTTTGCGCGGGCTATGGTCGGAGCGAGGATTTTTGGACAAGACCGGCACGGCCGAGTTCAACTCGCAACTAAAGACCACACAGTTCGCTGATTTTCATGGGCATGGCTGGATGTTCCGCCAGATCTTCAAGCGCGATCGAGAAGGGAATTTGCTCGACGCCAAGAACGCGATCGTTTCGCCGGACGATCCGGATCGATTCAAGAAAGCAGTTCATCTGAACGACATACATTTGGAAAAAGGGATGCACTGCGTTGACTGTCACTTCCGGCAGGACTCGCACGGCAACGGAATTCTCTATAACGAGCCCCGCGCGGCGATCGAAGTCAGCTGCATCGATTGTCACGGGACAATTCGTGCGCGCGCGACGTTGCTTACGTCCGGATTCGCGGCGGGCACTTCGATCAAAGACGGAAAGATTGTGGATGGCGCGAAGCGAAATCTCGCGACGATTCGCTTTCGAAATACCGATGGCGGTCGGGTGCTGCTGTTTCAAAGAATCACCAGCAACACGACGAAGAAAGATGAAAATGGTAACGCTGTTCAGCTCAAGGCCGGCGACATTATTCAGAATTCAATGGTCGTCCCCGGACGTTGGTGGCGAGTGAGGCAAACCATCGACACGATCAATCCAAATGCGCCGCACGCAGAGGACTACAGCATCAAGTCGCGCTACGCGAAGACGATGCGCACTGACGCAACAACGTGGGGCGACGTGCCTGCGGACAACAGCGTGCTCGCGCATCGCGACGAAAATATGACGTGCTTTGCGTGTCACTCGTCGTGGATGACGAGTTGCTTCGGGTGTCATTTGTCCATGCAGGCGAATCGCAAGATGCCGAACCGCCACAACGAAGGCGGCAACTCGCGGAACTTCACGACGTACAACTTTCAAGTGCTGCGTGATGATGTCTTCATGCTGGGCCGCGACGGCACGGTGACCGGAAATCGCATCGCGCCGGTGCGCTCGTCGAGCGCGGTGCTGGTCAGCTCGCAAAATCAGAATCGCGAATGGATCTACTCGCAACAGCAGACGGTTTCCGCCGAAGGCTATTCGGGCCAGACTTTCAACACACATGTGCCGCACACAGTGCGCGCGACTGAGACAAAGACTTGCAGCGATTGCCACGTGTCGAGAGCCAACGATAACAACGCGTGGATGGCGCAAGTGCTTTTGCAGGGAACGAACTTCGTCAACTTCATGGGGCGATACGTTTATGTGGCGGCTGACGATTCGCTGGAAGCCGTGGTCGCGACGGAACGAGCAGAACCGCAGGCGGTCATGGGAAGTTCGCTCCACAAGATCGCCTTTCCATCGAACTATCAAAAATTCGTCAATGGCGGCCGCGAATTGAAAGAAGCGTACGAACACAAAGGGAATCCCAGAGCTTTGCAAGTTCAACTGCGCGGCGAGTATGCGTACGTCGCTGCTGGCGAAGGCGGCTTGCGTGTTTACGATGTGGCGCAGATCGACCAGAAGGGATTTTCGGAACGAATCACGACTGCACCCGTTTCAAGATTCGGACAAAAGTTTTGGGTGAAGACGAAGTACGCTACCGCAGTCGCTGCGCCTTCGACGCTCGCGGTCGATCCGGCGCGCTGGCGCATGACGATTGACGGCAAGATGGTTTCGCCGGATGAAGCGCGCAAGCTGCCGCGCGAACAACTCCTGAATGAAGAGCAGCCGATTCATCCGCTGTATGCATATCTCTACGTCGTCGATAAGTACGAAGGGCTGATCGTGGTGAACGCGGCGACACTGCTGGATGGCGATCCGCTGAACAATTATCTGAAGCGGCAGCTTGATGAATCGAAATATCCAAATGGCGCATTCAATCCTGACGGCGCGCTGACTGGCGCGAATAACATCACGATCGCGGGGACGAATGCTTACGTCACAACCGATCGCGAGTTGGTTGTTGTCAATCTCGACGATCCGTTGAATCCGAAGATCGTCAATCGGCTTCCATTCAAGCATCCGCGCGCGGTTGCGATTCAATTCCGCTACGGCTTCGTCGTTGATGATGATGGATTGAAAGTGATCGACGTAACTTCGCCGCAGCAGCTACGCGTGATCGAAGGCGCAGTTGTTTCTTTCGCGGACGCTCACGACGTTTACGTCGCGCGAACTTACGCCTACGTGGCCGACGGCAAAGATGGCATTGCGATCATCGATGTGAAGAATCCTGAGAAGCCGCGCCTCGATCAGATGTACAGCGCGGGTGGCCAACTGAACGACGCTCATCAAGTAAAGGTCGCGATGACGAACGCCAGCCTCTTCGCCTACGTCGCCGACGGCAAGAATGGTCTGCGCATTCTGCAACTGACTTCGCCGGAAACGATGCCGACTTATGCCGGCTTCAGTCCGCGACCCGAACCGCAACTCATCGCGACTTACAAAACGAAAGGCGAAGCTCTCGCGGTGTCAAAAGCTCTCGATCGCGATCGTGCGGTTGATGAAAGCGGAAATCAGGTTGCTGTCTTTGGACGTCGCGGCGCGCGACCATTCACTTTTGAAGAAGTTCAGCGGATGCTGAAAACGAATGGCGGCGCGGGCGACTACTTCACAGTCAGCGATGAACCGTTGACGCAACCGCGCACCTTTGCAAGTGCGAGCGCCAGTCATCCACAAAGTTGGATCGCAGCGCTTCTCGGTTTCCTCATTGCCACAGCGTGTTATGGCGCGAGAAAACTGCGCACTAAGAATTCGCGGGACTGAATGTCCGCAAACCCTCGCTTTTCAATTGAAACTTTGCGCCGCGATAAGCGTGATGAGAAATGTTATTGCAAAATTTCGATGTGCCGATTAGATTGACCGAGGTCTTTTTCAAAATTCATTGGAGGTAGGGTGTAGTGCCGACCGGAACGTGTCCCGAATGTGAAGCCGATGTCCATGTCGATACCGACGCAGACAAAGGCGAGATCGTCGATTGTGAAGAGTGCGGAGTGCAATTGGAGGTTGTCGGCCTCGATCCCGTCGAGCTGGATATCGTTGAAGAAGAAGAGCTCGATGATGACGAGGACGAGGATGAATACTGACAGAAGGCAGTAGGCAGGAGGCAGTAAGCAGGAAAACAGGGCACCGCTTACTGCTTTCTGCCTTCTGCTTTCTGGCTTTGGTATCGATCGCGACTTTGTCGCAGATTCAATCCCGCCGGACCTTCCACGCGAATCGTGTGCGCACGGCCATCCTTGCGATTCTCCACTGGCGGATAAAATCCCAACACGTAAGCCGACGCTACTTCCTCTGCGATGGCGCGAAACAGCGGTCCTAAATCTTTCTGATTGGCATAGACACTGCGACCGCCAGTCTTTTCAATTAATCCACTGACATCCAGCGGCGTCGGCAATGGCGTCATCTGGGTTGACGCCAGCAGACGCGTGTAAGAAGGCATCGTTACGACATAGACGCTCGTGTCGGCAGCGTTCGCTCGTTCGATTACTGTGTCGGCTGAGACAGTGTCACCCACCGGAAATCCATCGGTGATGACCACGACGGCGCGCTTCACAAGTTGATGCTGCCGCGTGAGCGGCGCATGTCGCGCCAGCATGCGCACGGCATCATCGACTGCGTCGTACGCATGTGTGGACATGCCGTTCGGTTCATGGGAGAGCTTTTCAAAGGCGCGATCAAGTTTCTCGCGGTCACTTGTCAACGACTGAATCGTCTTGACGTGCATGCCGAAAGTCATCAGCGCGAACACTGCCGGATGCGCCGCGAGCTGATGGGAAAACTCGCGCATGGCGTCGCTCAGTCGGGCGACCTCGTCCGGCGTCATGCTGCCGGAAAGATCGAGCGCGAAGACGATGGCTACCGGGCGCGGCGATCCTTCAATCTTTTCCACATTGAATGAAGCGATAGGACGTTCGATCCCATCTTCGTACAGCTTGAAATCTTCTTTCTTCAGTGTCCGCACGAGACGGCCCTTAGTGTCAGTCGCAACTACATCGACCGGCACAAGGTCGGTGTCGATCTTAATCACATCCTGCGGGTCGTTTTCAGTTGGCAGTGCGCGACGCGGACGTTTCTGCTTTGGTGCATCAGTCTGCGCGAAACAGCAAACCGACAACGCCAACGTAAACCAGAATGCAAACGCAAAAGCGAATACTTTTCGCGCGAGATGGAATTCAATGCTCGACATCGTGGATGGCCGATTATACGCTCGCGATTGGCCGGTCGCTATCTGGAAACAGGCAACGATCAAGGTCCCGACGCAGCTCTAATCAAGCTGGCTTCGCTTTGATGAATCGTGATAGTTTTCGTTGCACGAAAGGAATTCCGAGAATGTTCTTAATTAGATCGACTCTCAGCGTCTTGTTGCTTTCGCTCATGGCGGTTACCTGCGCTGCTCAGGACAAGAGCACCGCTACGATCAAAGGAAAGGTGAAGGTCGAGAAGGGTTCCGCGGCCGGCGTCGCGGTCATCCTGCAGCAAGGTGAAAGAGAAGTCGCGCGTACGCTCAGCGGGAAAGGCGGCGACTTTGTTCTGTCGCGCGTGCAGCCGGGTTCCTACAGCATCAAGTTTCGCAAACCAGGCTTGAGCGTCGGCACCATCGATGACGTCACGGTCAAAGCGGGACAGACGCGCACGCTAGGCGATCATCTTTTTTTGACCATCGATGAAGGCTCGATTGCGTTCATTCGCGGCAGCGTTTTCACGGAAACGGGTCGCAGCGTTGCCGGAGTGCGAGTTGATCTCGTGCGGGTGATCGACGAAAAGTCGGTGCAGAAGCTCGACTCGCGCATGACCGGCGAGACGGGCGAATTCGTGTTCCGCCTGCCACCGAGCGAGGCTACATATCGCCTGACCTTGAAAGCTGACGGCGCCGAGCCGGCGTCGAAAGATGTTGCCGTCGAGAGCGCGGCGGTTTATCGCGTGGCGTTGACGTATAAGAAGAAGAGCTGAGACTTGGGACTTGAGACTTGAGACTAGGTTCCATGCCCGATCGAGAAGAGTTTCTAACCGCCAAACAACTCGCCGAAGTTTTACAGGTGAGCGAATCGACAGTGCGGCGCCTCGCCCAGAAGCGACGCATCCCATCCGTTCGGCTTACGCCTAGAATCATCCGGTTTCATCTCGACGCGGTGCGCGAGGCGCTGGATGTGCCGCGCGTTTCCAGTCCTCATAACATTCAGACGGATGACGCACAGTTGAGTTTTGAAGATTTGCTGTCGTAGGAACGCGGGCATCCTTGCCCGCACGATCCTTGAGCGTGCTGGGCACGCTTTGCGGGCGAGGACGCCCGCGCTCAAGTCACGTTCGTCGCCCACCCAGCGGAATCTCAATCCACTTGCCATTCTGGTTCACGAATGCGCGCGTTTTCTTGATCGGGAATTTGCGCGCGAAGGTAGGATTGTTTTTGAGAAATGAATTAATCGTCGCGGTGTCGCCGGTAGCAACACGCCATTTGCCATCTTCTTTAATCAGATACTGCTGAACAACCAATTTGCCATCGGCGTCGAAGGGTTGCTTGACGTGCGCGTACATCGTTGTGTCAACGACGGCGATATTTCCGGCGACGCGGACCGCGCCAATGTCGATGCGCTGAAGCTGAAACATGTTCTGGCTGCGGCGCAGACCTTGCACCAATTTGTCGCGCGACAGACGCCCGCGCGACGATGACGGCAGCGAGTCGTAAAGCGCTTCGTACTGGCCGTTCTTTAATTGATCGAAGATATGCTGAACGGCGCTGCGCACATCGGATTCATCCGACGCGGCAGCCACCGGGCTTATCGCAATGAAGCCAAGAGCGACCGCGGTCACCGCCAGGAGCGCGAACCTAATTTTCATCCGATCGATCATCTTCGTCATCTGATTCATCTGTGCTTGATTCCGTTGTCGCTTTCAATTGCGTTCGATAACTGAGGAACCACGCGCAGGCTCCCAAAGCAGCAGTAACGAACGCTGCCGACAAATTGTTTCGCCAAAGAAAAATCGCCGCCGCGATCAGCAGCAGCCCGGCGAGAAACATCCAAAGCCGGGTCAGAATCATTTCTTGTCCACGGTGATGGGATAACTTGCGTGCAGGGTCGCCGGCGGAAAACATTTCTCTTCGTCGCAAGCCTGAACCCGCACGGAAATCGCCAGCGATTTGGTCCCGGTGAAATGCGCGGTCAGCGGCAGCGTGACGGCCACCTTGCCTTCATAAACCGCGAGCGGCTGATCGGCAAATTGAAATTTCCTCCGCACCGCCTGCGGATAAACCGGCTTGCCCACGTCGAGGCCTTCGACTTTCTCCGTGGTCACTTCAGTCGCGATCAAATAAGGGAAGGTCGCCGGATTGGCGTTAACGTGAAACCCTTCGTCGATGTTGATAGGCACACCAATCGTGAGCGTCGCAGTCTGATTGCCGGTCACCGTAACGCCCGCGCCCGCGCCGCCGAGATGCACGACGTTCTCTGATGACGTTACCTGAGGAGGTCCGACGGTTCCGCCGTTTTGGGTCGCCGTCTTCGGCTTCGGACAACCGATGAAACAGAAGAGAACTAGAATCGCGCCACACCAACCAATGATTTTCATTCCTCGCCCTCTTCCTTTCCATCTTTCCCATCGGGCCGTTTGATTCCGAATTTCTCCAAACGATACTGCAAGGTGCGGAACGTGAGGCCGAGCAGCTTGGCGGCCTTTGTGATGTTGTAATCCGTCTGGTCCATCGCCTGAAGGATCAGATTCCTTTCGACTTCTTCGAAATTGATTCCTTCGGCGGGCAGCTTGAAGCCGCCGGTTGCCATGCTCGATGATTCCTGGCGAACCTCCGAAGGCAGATCGTCGGGAGTGATCATGTCGCCTTCGCATAAAAGAATCGCGCGCTCGATGGCTGATTCGAGTTGGCGCACGTTACCCGGCCACCCGTAATCGTTAAGCATCCGCTTCGTTTCCGGCGCGAGACCTTTGATCAGACGCGACGTGTTCCTCGTGTGCTTCTTCAAAAAGTAATCGATCAGCACCGGAATATCTTCGCGACGCTCGCGCAACGGCGGCACGTCGATCGAGAGCACGTTGATGCGATAGTAAAGGTCGTCGCGAAAGCGCCCATCGCCGACCATCGCGCGCAGATCGCGATTCGTCGCTGCGACCACGCGCACGTCCACCGGAAGTTCGAACGTGCCGCCGACGCGCCGAATGCGGCGCTCTTGCAACGCGCGCAAAAGTTTTGCCTGCATGCTGACATCCAGTTCAGCAATTTCGTCGAGGAATAAAGTGCCGCGATCGGCAACCTCGAACAAGCCTTTCTTTTCGGCGTGCGCGCCCGTGAACGAGCCCTTTTCGTGGCCGAATAATTCTGACTCCAGCAGATTTTCATTAATCGCGGCGCAGTTCACTGCCTGAAACATTTCCGACGAGCGCGGTGATTGATTGTGAATCGCGCGGGCAATCAATTCCTTGCCGGTGCCGGATTCGCCGCGAATCAAAACTGTCGAGTTCGACCGCGCGACTTTCAGAATCATCTTCTTGACGGCTTCCATCTTCGGCGAAGCCGAAACAATCTCGACGTCGATCTGGTCGAGCGTTCCTAACGCGCGTTTGATCGTGTGCAGCAGCGCATCGCGATCGAAAGGCTTCTGCAAATAATCGAACGCGCCGCGGCGCAGCGCTTCTTTGGCCGATTCGATCGTGCCGTGTGCCGTCAGCAGAATGACAATGATGGACGAGTCTTGGGCGAGCAGGTGCTGCAAAAGCTCGATGCCGTCCATGCCGGTCATCTTGAGATCGGTTAAGGCTAGATCGAAGCTGCGTTCTTTTGCGAACTTCATCGCCGCTTCGCCTGAGGCGGCCGGCGTCACGTCGTAACCGGCATCCCCGAGAATCTCAGACAGAATGTCGCGTTGCGGTTTGTCGTCATCGACTACAAGGATTGATTTTCGTGGCATAGTTTCCTGTTACGTAGCGCTATGATCTGGTCGCTACGGCCTCCGGTGCTGACACGGGCAACGTTATCGTAAACGTGGTTCCTTCCCCAGGTTTTGATTTTACCGTAATCGTGCCGCGATGGTCGTCGATGGCCTTCTTAACAATCGCCAGGCCCAGGCCAGTGCCGGTCTCTTTCGTGGAAAAATAGGGTTCGAAAACTTTGGAAATGTCTTCGGGCGCGATGCCACGACCTGTGTCAGTTACATCGATGCGCGCGCGGGTGCCACTCTCTTCGCCCGAGAGAACGACGGTCACCTTTCCGCCGTTGCCGTCCATTGCCTGTAGGCTGTTGATGATCAAATTCGTCAATGCCGATCGGACCGATTCCGCATCCGCAGTTACGCGCGGAACCGGCCCTCGAGTTTCGATCGTTGCATCAACGTTCGTTTCCGAAGTTTGCACTTCGAAGATGCGCAGCGCGTCGCGCGCAATCTCTTCGAGATCGAGCGGTTCGGGATTCAACTTCGGCGGCCGTGAATAATTGAGAAACTCGGTAATGCGATCGTTGATGCGCGCTACTTCGGATTTCAGTTGCTTCGTAAGGCTCTCGAATTTTTCCTGCTTCTGCGAGTCAGCCGGCGCAAACGTCGCGCGCAAATGATCGAGTGTCAGATTGATGTAATTCAAGGGGTTCCGAATTTCGTGCGCAATTGCCGATGCGAGACGGCTGACGACGATCGCTTTCTCAGCGTTGTAAAGCTGCGCCTCGAGTTCACGCGTGCGCGCCAGCTTCACGGTCATGTCGTTGAATAGCACGGTGAGTTCGCCCATCTCGTCGCGGCGCTTGAGTGTCGGTACGCGAAAAGAAAAATCGCCGACAGCGACTCGGCGCGCCGCGGTCGATAAGAACTTGATCGGACGCGTGAAACGCCAAACCACAATCGCCGTGAGGGCCGTCGTTATCAAGAGAACTGCCAACGTGTAAAGTTGCGACTGTCTGGTCTGTCGTTCCAGCAAACTCGTGATGCTATTTGCCGAACCCAACACCACGATGACATATCGTCGTCCTTTATCTGTCGTCACCGGAAAATAGAATGCGCCCGGCTGTCCCGCACCCGTCTGCGCTGCGACGTTCATCCCATCCGGCAAGGAAACATTGTCGGATGGAAGTTCAACGGCGCTGCTCAACGGTGGCAGCGAAATGTCTTTTACTTTGATGTAAGTGATCGACTTATCCCAATTTTGGCGAGGGCTTTGGTTGCGATCCAAACTGTCCTTGATGTTTCCTTCTTCATCGACGATCAGCACATTCTTCACGCGTTGCGATTGCTCGCCGAATAAAGGTTGTTTTGCCTGCTCGCGCATCTGATCGAGATACAGATCGCTCGAGAGACTGTTGACTCCCAGCGACACACCCGCCATCACCGCCTGCTGCTGTTCGACGATGAACTGCGTGTTAGTGCGCACCGCGCGCAGGTTCACGTAATACTGGACGCCCAGCGTCAGGACCAGCAGCGCGGCCAGCAAGAGCAGCAGGCGAACTCGGAAGCTGTAAAGGAATCTCGACAAGGCCTTTTGATGCAGCAAAATACGAGCCAGCGGCATCATAAGCACGGCTGATTTTCGTATTGCTGTTTGGTTATGGCGATGTTATAGTTGGCCCGGCTTCAAAGCAAACCCGACTGAAGCCACCCGCGGGAAGCTGGTCCCGCCTCACTTCAGGTTATGGTGGAATTTCGGACTCGGGAAGGTTTTGATCGCCGGAATTTAGTTACCCTTAACGGTTTCTAAAACTTACAAGGACGAACAGCGCGCGTCGCCCCTCGGCGCGCAATCAAAGTAAGCGAGAGTTTTTCGTTCCGCCTCGGATAGAGATCGTATTGCCGAAATTATTCGCGAGGGAGATTGCCTATGAAACTGAATCGTTCCCCAAGGGTTGCAATCATAAGTTTTTCTTTTCTTCTCCTCCTTACACTAATAGGTTCACAGACATTACAAGCTGACGCACGTCCCAAGCATCAACGTGGACGCGCGGCGGCTCGTGGAAAAGCCGCTTCCAAACGAGTAGCGCGCAGCGGAAGACTCTCGCGTCGTGAGCGTCGCGAGTTGGCCCGCTCGGGCCGACGCGGCGGCGGTCGCGCCCACCTGTCGAAACGAGAGAGACGCGCTGAGCAGGCGCGGCTTGCCAGAGAACAGTCTGCCTACATTGCCAAGCTCCAAAGGCGTTCGGGCCGCAAGTTGAGCAAGCGGGAACTCGCAGCCGAGATTCGCAAATTCCAACGCACGCATCGCCGTGATTTGGAAGAAGCTCGCCGTCGCGCCGAAGCTGCGCGCCAAGCGGCGATCGCTCGCCAGCGAGCCATCGACGAAGGCATGCGCAATGAAGCCGAGGCGAATATCGCCAAGGACGACACCACTGGAGAAGATCTGGAAGTGCGCAAAGCCGCCGTTGAGGCGCTTGGCCATCACGCCGGCACAGTCGTGGTGATGGATCCAAAATCCGGCCGCGTTTACACCGTGGTTAATCAGGACTGGGCACTTCGTCGCGGTTTCAAGCCTTGCTCAACGATTAAGCTGGTGACCGGAGTGGCCGGCATTTCGGAAAAGGTTATCCAGCCGGTTGAGACAGTAACCGTTGACGGGAACTATAAAATCAATCTCACCGATGCCCTGGCTCACTCAAACAATCAGTATTTCCAGCGCGTAGGTGGCGAAGTCGGATTCGACAAGATGGTTACGTACGCGCGCGAGATGGGTCTCGGCGAGAAGACGGGAATTAACTACGTCAACGAATACGCCGGACGCGTGCCGCTATACAAATCGGGTTACGCGGTAAACCATATGAGTTCGCACGGCGACGATTTCGAAGTCACGGCGATCCAGTTGGCCACGCTCGTATCCGCGATGTCGAACGGCGGCAAGTTGGTCACGCCGCACGTGCCGCGCACAGTCCAGGAAAACACGAACTTCAAAACGGAGCTTCGGCGCAAGATCAACATCGATGGCCAGGCGTGGAACCGAATGCTTCCCGGCATGATCGGCGCGGTGAATTACGGCTCGGGCCGCAAGGCCTATCGTCCGGAACAAACCGTTGCCGGCAAGACGGGAACCTGCATTGGCCAGGGATCATGGTTGGGCTTGTTCACTTCTTATGCACCCGTGGTTGATCCGAAGCTGGCGGTCGTCGTCATCACCCGCGGCACCGACGCGCACAATCACTTGCCGGCAGCCGTTGCGGGTAACATCTACCGCGCGTTGAGCCCGCGCTTCGGCACGCAGATCAACTTCCAGGTGGCGCAGACTGACGATGATTCGACGCCGGGCAAGGACAAGAAGGCAGCGGCGCTCGACGAGGAAGCTCAGGAAACCAAGGCCGCGACTGAAGCTGAAGAAAATGGTGACGATGCTGCGGCAGCCGCCGACAAGACGAATGCGAATACGGCGGACACCAAAGCGAACGCCACGACTCCCGAATCAAAGAGCAAGGTCAAAGCTACCGTGATGCCGATCGAGAACAAATCAAAGGGAACAACCAAAACGGCCCCGGCGTCTAAGAAGCCGGAGACGAATGAGCCCAATGATGGTCGGCCGCGGAAGATTCAACCGGATCAGCCGTAATACGATAGCGCAGGTCGCTGCGCGGTTTTCGCACGACTAAACAACTGCCGAACTCTCGTGATTAGTTTGCGAGAGTTCGGCATTTTTCATGTGATCGCAAAACGGCCCGATGTCCGCGCAATTCCAGCTTGACACTTGAGCCGATGTTGCACGATTATTGCCGCTCTGCATCACTGGTGATCCCCCGGAACAACAAAGCAGTTCGCTGTTAGTGACAACGAGCGGCTCGCCAATTGCATCTTACGAATCGCGCCTTTGGAGGCACATGCAACTCTTCCGACGTTGCATCGCAGAAATAAGAATTCGAGCGGAGGCATTTACTAAAACAATGAAACGAACTATCAAAATGATGGCACTCGCTGCCGCGATAGCTGCATTCGCCGTGCCCGCGTTGGCCCAGTCGAAAGAGTGCAACGACGAGAACAAGGGCGCGTGGTACAAGACCTTTTACGATAATTTCAGAGGGAGTGCCGAGCAGCAAAAAACCGCGGTTGATGCGGCCAACACTTATATTGCCGCTTGCCCTGCCGATCCTGCCGACAAACAGCGCGACTACATGCAGAAGTTTGTTGACAAGTGGAACGCGATTCACGCCGATCTTGATCTCGCGAATAAATTCCAGGATGCGGTAAACCAGAAGAACAACAGTCAAATCATCGCTTTAGGGAGACAGGTAGCAGAAAAGAAGCCTGATAACGCAGCAGTTGTTTACATCCTCATGGCAGGCACTGGTCTTAGCGATGCGAACTTGCTTAGCGATGCAGGTCAATCTGCCAAGAAAGCAATCGAGTTGATAGAAGCCGGCAAGCCATTCGAACCAGCTTATAAGACCAAGGATCAAGCCCTGGCCGCGATGAACTACATAGTCGCTAAGAGCCTTGCGAAATCAGATCCAAACGGGGCCATCACTTACTTTGTGAAAGCAGCGAAGTACGAGAGCGATCTGAAGAAGAACCCGGTGTTTTACAACGAACTCGCAACAGCTTACGGCGAGGGACCCGTTGACAAGTACGCCAAGGAATACAAAGCGGTTGCTGATGCGGGAAAATCGGTGGACAGTCCCGAAGCTAAGTTGGCGGTAGCAAATTTGAATCAGGCACTCGATCGCCAGATTGATGCATTCGCGCGTGCGGCTGCGGCCAGCTCGAGCGAAGCTGACAAGAAGGCATTCATGGATGTACTCGCTGCCGTTTACAAGGATCGGAATAAGAAGGATCCGGCCGCGGGTGAACTGAACACTTTGGTCGCTTCAGCGCTGTCGAAGCCGATACCTGAACCGCCAACGCCGATCACCACGGTGCCTGCTGCGACGCCGGCTTCCACTCCGGCGACGAACGGAACGAACGGAACCAATGGCGGCAGCGGCAACGGTACGGCGATGAGTAACGGCAGCGCCGCCGGCAACGGTGCGGCCAAACCGGCGACTTCGAACAGCATGACGGGCGGGTCGGCCAAGCCGGCCTCGAGCCCGACTCCGATGAACAAAAAGCCGCGCAGCTAACTTTGTAGCTTCAACGGCGCGCGCGTTTTCATTGCGCATCAACGCCGAATGCATCGTCAGTTTCGACGCTGCGTTCGGCGTTTTGCTAGAATCCACACGAGTGAAATCAATCGGCCTCGACAATCCGGAACAGCTCGAACAGATTCTGAATTATCGCTTTCGCGATCGCGCTTACCTGGCGCAGGCGATGACGCATCGTTCGTGGGCGCACGAACAAGTCTCGCCGCGCGCCGGATCGCAAGCGCGCAATCTGCACAACGAAGCGCTTGAATTTCTTGGCGATTCGATTCTCGGGTTAATCGTCGCGGACTATCTCTTCAGAGCTTATCCAAACGCGTCGGAAGGCGAGTTGTCCCGCATGAAGCACCGGCTGGTGAGCGCGCCGACGCTCGCGAAAGCTTCGATTGGATTGAAGCTGGGCGAGTTCGTTCGCTTCGGTCGCGGAGAAGAGAAGAGCGGCGGGCGGCGTAAGCATGCTCTGCTGGCTGACGTTTTCGAAGCTGTCACCGGCGCGATCTTTTTGGACGGGGGATTGGAAGCAGCCATCGAGTTTGTGCATCACGCGCTCGGCGAAGAATTGCGCGCAGCCGATCCGGTCGCGGCTGCCGCGGCCGATCCGAAGACGATGCTCCAGGAGAAGTTGCAGGCGACGCATGAACCGGCGCCGCAATACACGGTCGTGGAAACTCTCGGGCCGCCACACAAGCGCATGTTTCATGTCGAGCTGAAATGGAATGGCGGCACCGCGCGCGGCGAAGGTCAGACGATCAAAGCGGCGGAAGCGGCCGCCGCGCAGGAAGCCTTGAAGCAGATGGCGGCGAAGGAATCGCTCGCTTGACCGGCAATTGAGCAACCTCTACGATGGCCGTAATGAATGAACCGGTGACGACAGAGAAGAAGATCGCGGATAAGCCGGAAGTGTTTGCGGCTCGCTCAGTGAAGCCGAATGGTCGCGAGCGCGACGTGAAAGAAGAAAAAGAAACGGAGGCCTCAGGCCCTCCGAAGACCGTTATTCGCGAGTACTTCGAATCGGCAGTGGTCACCGTGATCATGGCTTTGTTCGGCATGACGTTCGTGGTCCAAGCCGTCAAAGTCCCGACTGCGTCGATGGAAAACACGATCACCGTCGGCGATCATCTGCTGGTCAACAAATTCATCTTCGCGCCGGGGCCGACTTTTCCGCTCCTGCCGCAGCGCGACATCCGTCGCGGCGACATCATTGTCTTCAAGTATCCCGGCAATCCTTACAATCAGGAACGTGACAAAGACGAGGACAACATCCCTTTCAAGGTGAATTACGTGAAGCGCGTCATCGGCCTGCCGGGTGATGAAGTGGAAGTCAAAGGACTCCGTGTTTACGTGAACGGATCGCCGTTGCCGGAACATATCATCGCGGTTGATGGACGCCAGGCGCAGATGAATCAGAAGGCGCCGCTGAAGATCGTCGGCGAAGAACCGCGCAAGCCGGAAGATCGCTATGACGTTTACTACTTTGAGCAGAATGTGGACGCCGATCGTCAGGGGCACAAGCTGCCGCCGAGTTCCGACTTTAATTTCGCGGTCAAGGGCAAGCCTGAAAAGGTGCCGGCGAATTCATATTTTGTGATGGGCGACGACCGCGACAACAGTCTCGACAGTCGCGCATGGGGTTTCGTGCCGCGCGAACTCGTCATCGGCCGCGCCATGTTTGTTTACTGGTCGTACGACGAAACAAAATCGTTCACCAGCCCTCTTGATTTCTTCACCAACACGCGATGGAGCCGCACCGGAACGATGGTGAAATGAAGAAGTGATGAGTCATGAGTCATGAGTCGTGAGTAAGCCGCCGATTTCTGACTCATCACTCATCACTATCTTTTGTGTTTCAGCGACTAACATCGAAAGAATTCTGGGTTCGCGTCTGGACGCGCTCCGAAGAAGATGAAGTCCTCGGTCGCTCAGCGCAACTCTCTTACTATTTCCTGCTCGCGCTTTTCCCGCTGCTGATTTTCCTGATCACGCTGTTTGGTTATTTCAATGGTGGCGCGCGCCTGCAACACCGATTGATTTCGTATCTTGGCGACGTGATGCCGCCGGCGGCTTTGCAACTTGTCGTGGTGACGCTGGCGGAAGTTACCAAAGCGCGCGGCACCGCGAAGCTTTCATTCGGCTTGTTGTTTGCGCTCTGGGCTGCCTCAAACGGGGTTAATGCTTTAGCGCAGGCGCTCAACGCCGCTTACGATGTTCCTGAGACCCGGCCCTGGTGGAAGGTGCGCTTGATCTCGATCGGGTTGACCGTTGCCTTGGCGGTGCTGATTCTGACGGCGCTGCTGATCGTTTTATACGGCGGACACTTTGGCGTGGCCGTGGCGGCGATGATTCACGAGGGTCGCGCCTTTGCAGCTTTTTGGCGCGTGGTGCAATGGCTGATCGCGCTCACCTGCGTCTTCGTGGCATTCGACATGATTTATCGCTTCGTGCCGAACGTCAGATTCAAGCGGCAGGGCAAGCGTCTGCCGCGATCCGATTTTCGCCGGCGTTGGTTTTCGCCGGGCGTGATGATTGCGCTGATCCTGTGGTTGTTGGTGTCGCTGCTGTTTCGTTTGTACCTGCACTTCTTCAACTCGTACAGCGCGACCTATGGATCGTTAGGCGCGCTAATTATCTTGATGTTGTGGTTCTATCTCACCGGCGCCGCGATCCTCTTCGGTGGTGAAATCAATTGCGAGTTTGAGGATGGGGAGACTGGGGATTAGAGGCTAGAGGCTAGAGGTCAGAGGCTGGACGCTGGACGCTAACGCGAACTGAAAACTGAGAATTGAGAGCGCTGACTCGGAACTCGCGACTCCGTACTCGAAGCCCAGAACTGCTTTCGCTAACCTCTAGCCTCTAACCTCTAGCCCCCCGCCCTGCCTTTTATCCATGCGCACATTCGTTCTCTTTTAAGCCAAAGCCTTCTCGATAAACCTCGCATCCGCGCTTATCACAACGCGGCATAGTCATTGCACCTATCACCATAAGTCTGGTCAGAGTGTTCTAAGAAAGGACGGTTAACTTTATGTTGTGGACGATTCTGTTGGTGCTGCTGGTTCTGTGGTTATTGGGTTTGATAGGTGGCATCGGCGGCAACTTAATTCATCTCCTCTTAGTTGTGGCCCTGGCCGTTTTGATTATCCAACTGATTACCGGTCGCCGGGCAGTTGTGTAGCGCTACGATCTTTGTCCCGACGGAGCGAAACAAAACAAGGGGGGAGCAATGCGTTACGAAGATGAAATAAAGGGCAAAGGCAAGCAAGTAGAAGGCGCAGCTAAAGCTGAACTTGGTAAGTTAGCTAATGACCGCGAGCTGATAGACAAAGGCAATCAAGAGCGGTCAGAAGGAAAGCTGCAAGAAACGTTCGGAAAGACAAAACGAAAAGTCGGCGACGCCATCAAGGACGTCGGCGAGAGGATCGCCAGCTAACGGTGAGCTGGCGATTCTTTTTGTTGTCAGACTCCGAAGAAAGGGGAATGAAAAGATGAAGCAAAGACTTTTGTTGATAACGGCGCTCGCCATAGCCAGCATCGCAACGGGCGCTTGCAATAATACCGAATCAAACATGAACGCCGGTGCGAATGCGAATGCGAATGCGAATGCAAACGCGAACACCGGCACGGTCCAGGCTTCGCCAACGGCCACGCCGACGCCAAAGTACACCGAGGAGCAGGCTCGCGAAGAGCGAGAGAAGGCTAAGGCTAATAAAGAAACTATCGGTCAGTCGTTGGAAGACGCTTGGATTCACACGAAGCTGGTTGCCAAGTTAATCGGCGATACGAAGACGCCGGAGAGAAACATCAACGTTGACGTCGTCGATGGCGCGGTGACTTTGCGCGGCACCGTTGACACGGCCGAAGCCAAAGCCGAAGCCGAGCATCTGGCGAAGGAAACCGACGGCGTGAAGAAGGTCACGAATCAACTGAAGGTCGTGCCCGCGAAGACGACCAACACCAACGCTAACTCGAACACTTCGGGAATCAAGAACAAAGGCAAGACACCGCAGTAAGAACTGAGTCAAGAGTCGCGAGTCAAGGAGTTCGAACTCGGGATCTTCTCGACTCGTGACTCTTTACTCTCGACTTCCTATGAAGAAGAGCCCTGATCTTCACGGCAACGCGCCCGACAAATCATCAATTGCCCTGCTGCTAATCGATGTCATCAACGACTTTGAATTCGAGGGCGCTGAAACTCTTTTCCAACACGCGCTGCCGGCTGCGCGCAAAATCGCGGCGCTGAAGCAGCGCACTGATCAAGCAGGCATTCCGGCAATTTACGTCAACGATAATTTCGGCAGGTGGCGATCCGATTTTCGGACGCTGGTTTCGCATTGCATTGATGACGACACGCGTGGCCGGCCAATCGTGGAATTACTGAAACCTCGCCAGGAAGATTATTTCGTTCTGAAACCAAAGCAGTCAGGCTTTTATTCGACGACGCTGGATCTGTTGCTGCAACATCTCGGCGCGAAGACGCTAATCCTGACCGGATTCACCGGCGACATCTGCGTGCTGTTCACCGCGGCGGATGCGCACCTGCGCGATTACCATTTGCTAATCCCGCGCGACTGCGTCGTATCGCAGGACAAAGAAGAGAACGACCGCCTGCTGAAATACATGGAGCGCGTGCTGGAAGCTGATGTGCGGCCTTCTAAGGAAATCACCCCGCCGTTGTCTCGCCGCCCAACAAAGTCAACACCTCACCTGTGACGTAGCTCGAATCTGCTTCAGAAGCGAAATACACGTAGGCCGGAGCGATTTCTTCAGGCTGCGCGGGGCGCTTCATCGGCGTGTCGGCCCCGAACTCAGCCACTTCTTTCGGCGGCTTGTCCGCAGGATTCAGTGGCGTCCAGACCGGACCAGGCGCGACGCAGTTCACCCGAATGCCTTTCTTGATCAGATTCTGCGCCAGCGATTTCGTCCACGCGTGAATCGCCCCTTTCGTGGCCGAATAATCGAGCAAATGTTTGCTGCCGTCGAGTCCGGTAATCGATCCCGTATTGATGATTGCGCTGCCTGGTTTCAAGTGCGGCAACGCGGCGCGCGCCATGTAAAAGTACGCGAAGATATTTGTTCTAAAAGTGCGTTCCAGTTGTTCGTCGCTGATATCTTCCAATCCATCCTGACTCTCTTGATAAGCAGCGTTGTTGACCAGGATGTCGAGCCGCTCGAAATTGTTGAGCGTCGTCTCGACGGCTTTCTCGGCGAATTTCGTATCTCGCAGATCGCCTTTCAGGCGCAGCGCACGTCCACCTTCGGCTTCGATCGCCGCTTGCGTTTCTTTCGCGTCGCTTTCTTCTTCGGGCAAGTAAGTAAATGCGATATCAGCGCCTTCGCGGGCGAACAACACTGCGACCGCGCGGCCAATTCCTGAATCTCCCCCAGTGATGAGCGCGACCTTGCCCCGCAGTTTGTCTGCGCCGCGGTAATGCGGCGCGAGATAATGCGGCCGCGGCTTCATCTTTGATTCAATGCCCGGCTTCTCTTGATGCTGCGCGGGCATTGGTGATTTCGGTTGACGGAGTCGACCCTTGACGGATGATCGCGCAGGGACAGTCTTGGCCCGTGCCGCGCGCGCAGGCGTTTTGCGTTTGGTTCGAGATGGCATGATTCAAAATTTTGAGGCCCAACCGGGCCGTTATTAGTTAGCCATGGCCCGTGAGGCCGTGGATCGATTAAACGTGCATAGGGTGAGCGCCGAAGGTGCGACACTGAAGACCTTTGGTTTGCACGGCGCCCGGCCCTTCAGGACTCAGCATCGTTAACCACGACCTTACGGTCGCGGCTATTCAATGTTGGTTCTTCGGATCTCGTCCTACGCGCTCAGCCCTTTTTCTTTCCGCCCTTCTTGCCACCTTTTTTCGACGACTTCTTGTTTCCTTTCTTGCCGCGGCCCGAGCCGCTCCTTTTGCCGCCGCCGCTTTCCTTATTTACGGTTGCCCACGCGCGGCTCTCGGCTTCTTTCTTGGAAACTCCCTTCTTCTCATAGCCTTCCTCAATGTGCTCGGCTTTGCGTTTCTGTTTGTCAGTGTATTTTCCTTTGTCACCTCTTGGCATTGCTCTCCCCTCTCTTCCTTAATTACTTCCCTAAATTATTTTGAATTGTTTGCAAGAGTCGCACCAAAAAGAGCAGGCGACGCTGCTCGTGATTACAGAATTCAAAGTTCTGCGATGAATTCCGCAACAGGCGGAATCGATTTGATGCGTGGCGAACTTGGCATTGTGATTGCCGTTATCTACCGCGAGTGAAATTGTTGTTCGGTAAATATGCAGACAGTTGGTCTCGGACGGAGGGAATGTAATGAATGTTTTCACTTTGCTGAAAGCTGATCACAAACGGGTGGCTGCTTTGTTTGAGAAGCTCGAGCCAACTACTGAGCGCGGCGTAAAGACCCGCAAAGAACTGTTCGCAACGCTCAAGCAAGAGCTGGAAGCGCACACCCACATCGAAGAAAAATATCTTTATCCAGTTTTAGAGAAAGCCGAGAAGACCCACGACATCGTCTTGGAGAGCATCGAGGAGCACGCCGTAGTGAAGCGACTGCTAGCGGAGCTGGAAGAAGTCGCAGTCGATGATGAGTCGTGGGGCGCAAAGTTGAAAGTCTTGCAGGAAAATGTCGAGCATCACGTTGAAGAGGAAGAAGGCGAAATGTTTCCGCAAGCGAAAGAGGTTTTGAGTAAAGATGAACAGGAAGCGCTCGGTGCCAGTATGGAGAATGCAAAAGACGAGCGAGCGGAGCAACAGAAGGCAGCGTGATTTGCCCAGAATCTTCATTTGAAGGAGTGTGGTCATGGAAGGTCCGGCACGCGGATGTTTGGCAGGAGCAGGAGCTTGGTTGTGGGGCGGAGGCTGTCTCTCAACAATCATCATCTTCATCATCCTTTATGTCGTACTTGGACACGTGAAGTGCTGAAGAGGAAGTCTGGAGTGCGGACTCTGGAGTGCGGGGCTTAGAAGTTAGGGTTCCCACCGGAGGGACGTATGGTGCAGCGCTCTCAAGACTCGGACTCTGATCTTTCTTTTGACTCCAGACTCCGCACCCAAAACTCCAGACTTGAATTATTGTTTTCTCTAATTTTCTTTCCCACTTTGCCGCGGTTTTCGTGTAGGCTATTAGCCCGCGCATGACCGAAAAGATTCGCAAGGTCCTCTCGTTCCCATCCCCTGTTCCAGCCAAGGCGGATTATCAACGCGTCAAATCGAGCTACTCGATTCGCGAAATCAAACAGATGTTTGGTTTGGGCGAGCGCACGATTCGTCGCTGGACTGAGACGGGGATCATTCTGGGCACACCGGTTGGCGAAACCGGAGATTACACCTACGACTTTCAGGCGCTGACTTTGTTCCGGCGCGTGCGCGAAATGCGCGCGCAAGGCCTCACCATCAAACAGGTTGAGGCTGAGCTGCAAGGCCAGATGAGTTTGTTCCGTCAGGAGACCGCCGGCGTACAGGTTTCGCGTTTGCTGACGCCTTTCGAAGAAGCGCTGGTTCTGCACGAACAAGGCGACATTAACGCGGCCGAGTTTTACGAGCAGGCGATTAGCGAAGGCGACAACATCGCGGAAGCTTATTGCAACCTCGGGATTATCGAACTCGATCGCGGCGATATGGTCAGGGCGCTGGAAAACTTTGCCCAGTCGCTAAAGAACGATCCGCGACACGTCGAAGCTCATTACAACCTCGCAAATCTTTACTATGACGCCGGCGACTTTCCATTGGCGCGTTTGCATTACGAAGCGGCGATTCAAATCGAGCCGAACTTCTCACTCGTCTATTACAACCTCGCGCTTGTCTATCACCGGCTGAACAATGTCGAAGGCGCGCGCCAATCTCTGAACAAGTACAAAGACCTCGAACCCGGCGACGAAGAGATCGAACTCGTCGATCAGCTTTTGAAAGCGATGGACACGGGCCGGCCGACGATGGGCTGAGCTTGTGTCAGTACCCGGAGCGATAGCGACGGGATCAACCAAGCCCTTTCAACCAAAGATTCGTTTGATCCGCTCGCTGTCGCTCGCGGTACCGACACGCTTTGACCTTCGCCCCTCAACTTGAGACTTGAAACCTGAAACCTTAAACTGACAATTCGTATGGCGGGGTAGCTCAGATGGTTAGAGCGTGGGATTCATAACCCCAAGGTCGCCGGTTCGATCCCGGCCCCCGCTACCAATTAAATCAATTACTTACACGTTCCATCATTTGACCGCTCTGAGGCGTTTGCCAGACTTTTGCCAGACTTTGTCGAGTTTTCGTCGGAATCTCGTCTGGAGTCTGGCAAAGTAATTCTACAGCACGTCGCCTCGCTTCCATCGTCGAGTGAGTATAGTCGTCAGTAATGTCTTCCGGACTATGTCCGAGAAGATCACGCCGAACGACGCGGCTAACGCCGACTTCCTCTAGCTTCGTACTAAACCAGTGACGAAAGGTGTGGAAGGTTATTCCGTCCCGATCGTATTGGCCGTACTTAATTCCCGCGTCCTTACATGCGGTAGCCAGTCCTCGTTTGACTTCTCTGACCATTCCCTTAGTTCTGGAACTAGGGAATAGATATTTGTTAACTGTCGCGTCATTGAGTTGATGAAAGGCCACCGTCCGGGCACGTGCATTCATCGGGATCACTCTCGGCTTACCGTTCTTGGTTTTTACAACGATGAAACAACCGGGTGGAACTTCGTAAAGCTCCCCTCCAATCTCGAACCATTTTGGTTCCTCATCGTTGAAATTTACATGATCGATTTCAAGCCTGGTGATCTCTCCCAAGCGGAGGCCGGTATCGATGTCGAAGCGAACTATCGGACGAAGATGTGCATTGCGTCCTACCAGTCCTTTCTCGAACAACAATCGTTCCTTCTCATGGGTCATCGCGCAGCCCTTCTTGTGCCTTGCTTTGATCAACCTGCGAACCGTCTTGGGAATCTCAGCACACGGATTAGAAGTACAAACCTTCTCTCTCATTGCCATCAAAAATATGGACGAAAGCAAGGTAACTTCTTTGTGAACCGTGACCGGACTCCTTTGCCGTTTACGACGCGTCTTCGAGGCGAGCCGATCTTTGATGAACTTCACCACGGTCAAGACAGTGATCTGCTTGAACGACTTATCGGCAAAGTAATCACAGAGCATCTCGCATCTGAACTTGTCGTGTTCATATGACGCTTTGTTTTCCTCCGAGTACTTGAGGTAGACCTTTTTGACGAACTCGCAAAAGTTGTCTGAGTCTGGTCTTTCACCGAATCTGACCTTTCTTTTCTCTTCCGCCTCAAGCTCTTTGGCCTTCGTTTTCGTATCAGCTGTGAGAAATGTCCCACAGTACGTGGTCTTGTTAACCTGGAATTGATAGTGCCAAGTTCCGCCACGCTTCCTTACAGTCATGCATCGCTCCTTTCTTGTGCGAGCGGATTGCACCCAGATCGGAGCAACGTGAGAATACCGTGACAATTCGGGTCGATCAATTGTTTTCTTTGTCGGTTCACTTGACGCATGTAAGAGCGGGTTGCTGACGTTTGCCGTTCGTCTTTGCCTCAAGACTCCAAGCAAGCAATTCCTCGCGATGAAAGACGAACAAGCCGTCGAGGTCACGTGCTGGTATCGGATGGTGAGTGTCCCTATTGAAGGCTTTCTTGAGAAGGTTTCTGACGTGTCCTTCGGAACAAGACAACAGGAATGCGGCCTCAGCTATGGTTATGAATTCTTTGGCCATGATGCGAGCCAGCCGACTCTTGGTAGCCGTTAATTCGGCGTCCTCATGACCGAGAGAAGTCGAAGCTGGCAGCATCTCTCGGAAGACGCGTCGCGCAACTTCTTCGATCTGTTCGGGCTCAACGTGAAAGGTAATCGCTTGCGGCTTCATAATCGTTTCAGAGCAAAGCTTCGCCATTTCAAGCTGTGTGCCGCGCTGGAAAGTCTCACCGTCCTCCGCTTCCTGACTGCAGAATCGCAGAAGAATCTGTGGTTTTCCTTGATGTCAGGTAAGATCGTAGATTGATATGGACGTTTGAATTGAGCGTACCTGTGTGTAAGACAACACAGGGGGATCTGTGTGCGCTTGAGGTGGGCGAGCGACTTCTCTAGACGGCTTCCTGACTTTGAGCTCTGCTGGCGTTGGGTTCGTCGTAGCTCAAACTACCCTGACGGTCGTCACCAGCGACCGTCGCGGTAGAGGAATTCGATTCGACGGCTGAAAGTTCATCCCTGACCTCTTCAGCCAGGCTATACGCGAAGTTCTTACCTTCACTGCTTTGGTTTTCAAGAAGGCGCGCGATCTCTTGGGTGCCTTTTCCCTGTGCCTTGAGCGCCGGAACTGCCAGACTATCCCAAAGCCCCATCCTACCAGCGCGAGCTTCCGCCAGAGTCTCCTGCAAGAGTTCCAGGCTCAGGCTCTCGATCTGAAAATCCGTTTGTCCCTGCTCGATGAGTCTCAGGAGCAGAGTCTGAATGGTCTGAAGGCACTCGGTCAGTTCCGTGGTGGGCGTTGACTGCGGCGCCGATTCGACTGCGGGGGTCTTGCGTCGGCGGGCGGTAAGGGCCTCATCAATTAGATCCCTGATGATTGGGGCCTCAGATTTCTGCCCCGTGGCTTCCATTATTTGATTGATCGAGAGAAGCTGATCCATCCACGGATTGAAGCCGTAAACTTTGTTTGTAACGAGGGTTCTTTTTTTGGTTCTCATGACTCTTTTTGCCAATTCCGAATTCTTAAGATCGTCCTTTTCGGTGGGGCGACTCTTAAGAGCTAAGTGTTTGACGGGTAACGAGGTTTCGGCAATTCTTAAGATCTTAAGAATCTTAAGTTAAGAATCTTAAGTCTTAAGATGTTGACTCAATGGCGGTTGTGGCGATCTCGAAACTCCGAAATTCGTTACTATCCTGTCTGCTCACTTAATATCCCTTCTTAAGATTTTTTCCCCATCACTTCGACGGTCTTCCCTATAACTATTAAAGACGGCAGGCGGACCCGGAAATTCCAACGGGGCCAGTTCTTTTTTTTGAAGTTCCAAACGTGAATACCGAGGATAAGAGGAGCGTCTTTTTTGTGGTTAGCACGGAACCAGCCCCATTTGAAACCAATTTGACTCGCACCACGCGGGGGCGCCTTGAGAGGCGCCGAACCACGACCACCCGCAAGAGGGGTTTTTGGTTTTCAATTAACCTAAGGCTGCCAGACAGAGAGAAGCCTAAGACGAAGAAGAACAGCGATAGGCAGGAGGTTTTAGTCTTTGTGATAAGTGCCCAGGAGCGTTAGAGGCAGCCGATAAGGGGAGGGCTATCGATGAGCGTCGTATAGATGCCCGGCAAGATTAGAGTGATAGCGCCGGCGTAAACTGCCTAGGGGCACAACAGGCTTTGGATCGAGCCGCTCCCACCTGCGCATCAGCCGTCTGACAGCCCGCCGACGTGAGCGCATAATCCTACGGAATCGGTCATCATTCCAGTCAGCTCGCGCCTCACGAAGCTCAGAATCAAGCCGCATCAACAGTCGGATAGCCTGGGCCGTAAGCTCACGTTCTGGGTTTAACTTCGGCCAGAGAGCGCTTGCCGTCAGCGGTGGATAAAGATAACAGCGGATAGTCGACGTCCGAACCGCGGCGAGCGAGACGACTTCTTCCACGCAGTTAATTGTCAGGAGAGTCTGCATCGATAAACCTCACCCGAAATCCAGAGCTAGTTGTACTTCCTCAACCTCTCCCCGAATGTCAGGCTGTCGCGCAAAGTAGAATGCCGGGAGCCTAAGCGTCGCTTCGGCTGGTTCGATCTGTCTCGCAATTTCACCCGCCTGAGACTCCGGCTCCTGGTTAGCGTCAACCGTCGCGATGGGGACAAACCACTCGTCCAGATTCACAATCTGAGGCGGTTTTAGCTCGGCTGGTTCCCCGTCAATCGGCTCGTCGGCCGAATAATCGCTGACGATGACTGGATAGCGTTCTAGCAAGGCTGCGAGAATGGCACGGCCTCTTTCCTCATCAGTCGGGACGAAGAATCTTTGACGCCAATCGATTTGCTCGTTAATTAAGCCAAGGCTGCGAATCTCGGCGAACCTATTTGGATCGACTCCGATTAGCTCTATGACCGGCTCACGGTGAATCATCTTGCGAGAAAGCTTCAAACCTGAGACCAGTGTGACTTCTTCGCCTTCGTCCAGGATGCCGGTAAAGATTTCTTCAGGCTCACGAAGGTCGCGAGTTCCGCCAAGCGCCGCGACAATCGGGCCAACCTGCTCTGTCGGGATGCGAATGCCTACAATCCGCTGTCCGTCGTCCGTGGTCACTCGTACAACTCGCAGCCGGGCTTCTTCATGGGTTTTGAATCGCTGCCACAGGGGAATGATTGCTCCGCCTATGATGTGGGTCTCATGGGTTTCAATCGGCGGCACAGTCGCATGCTTCTTGATCCACCAGTCACGGGCTTTCGACGGGATTACGGCGCGGTACTTCTCCTTTAGCTCGTCGTCATGAATGTAGGTACTTCGAGCCGCTTCTGGTTTCCAGATCGCGAACGTGCGATAGCTGTTTCCGTTCTCAGCGTTCGTGTGGAGTCCAGATTCGATTGCCAGAATGAAGTGACCGTTCTTCCGATGGCGAAAGAAGGCTCCCGTCTTGCGCTTCCTTACTCGCTCGGCTTCATCAAAGCTGACCGCCTTCGACGGTACATCAATCTCTAAGGTGTAATGGGTCGTCTGCGCATTTGTGATTTCGTCGGTATGCACTACGCGGGAAGGTTTGGCGATCCTAATCGCCAGCGCTTTGATATCCGTTACGCCTTCGTCAAATGTTCCGTTCGCCTTCGCATACCTCACAGTCTGATCGAACAAGTCAACAAAGTGATCAAACAGCGCGTTTTGGTGATCCACATCGAGGGCCAATGCGCGATTAAGGAATCGCGGCACGTTGTAGAGGTCGTCTTTGCGTACTTCTTCGCAGCCGTCGCGGTTGCGGACAAGCAAACCAATATCGCGCAACGTCTGCCGTGGGTTCGCGAGGCGTGGGACATTGCCGCTTTCGACAATGCGCCTGAGCATCAAGCACAAAGCCGCTCGTCCTTCCTCCGTTTCAAAGTTGTACTTCGCGAGGTCGCCGCTGTCGGCACTGCGGCGATCGCCTTTGGTCAGTGCGCCCAGACTGCCAAGCCGTCGCGCGATCGTGGAGCTAAAGCGCTTCTCTCCGCCTAACTCGGTTGACAGTAGGACGTACTCTGGCGGCACTGCTTGATCTGATCGGTGCGTCCGTCCAAAGGTCTGCATTTGCTTGTCGGCAGACCAGCCAAGCTCAAGCGTGACGTGTACACGTCGCTGCCGGTTCTCCGCGCGGTTGGAGGCATGAAGCGAGATTCCCATGGCCGCGGCATCGCTGATGATCGCGACGCGCTTTTTGCCGGACTGAAACTGCTCCATTTCGTGAACGTTCGTTCGGTGCATGGCTACACCTTCGGGATTGCGCTTCTTGTATTCGACACGTCCGCGCGAATCTCGGATCAACCGTCGCGTTCGTCCCGTAAGCTCGGCAACGTTGCGCTCGCCAAAGTGATTGACAAGTTGGTCAAGCGGATTCTCCGGCAACTCCAAAGCTGACAGGCCGTCGATTACTTCCTGCTTCAAGCGCAAGGCTTCTTTGCTTCGCACTGGATTGCCTTTTCCGTCTTTCACCGGCACTTGGATTGTCTTGCCAGTGCCTGGGTCGGTAACGTCCTGATACAGCGTCGTCGGGAATCCGCGATCGACCATGGCCGCGATCACTTCGCGGGGTGAGAAGTCCAAGTCCTCAAGCATGCCGCCATTGGCGGTGGCCTTTGCAACCTGTTCCTTCGTTCGCGCTTCGCCAGTTCCGACTAACGAGATCACAACTGATTTGCCTTCGCTCAAGGCGGCTTCGGTTTCCGCGATTACGCTCGGCACTTTGAAAGCGCAGATAACTTGGCGAAAGAATCGCTGGTGATCTCCCCAAAACTTGTTGAGGGCGACAGCGCGAGCGCGGGGCCCGCCGTTGGTGACTTCTAAGGCCGCATCGATGTTCCGTAAGACGCTTTGCCAAGCTGCCGCTGCACGGTTGTACATTTCGCGTTGCTGTGGTGTTAACAGGTGAATCCGTTCTCGATACTCAACGGCCTTGCCACTCTGAGGACATACCCCGAACGAGATTGAACCTGAGAGGTACATGCCAAGAGCTTTCATATCGCGGCTGACCATTTCCATGGCGCCCACTCCGCCGGATTCAATCTCCTGCATGAACTCTTGAAAGCCGCCGGGGAAGCTGGTGCCAATACCCCAAAGCCCAAGCCTCGTCATATAGGCCATGTTGCGTACGTCGGTGGCTCCGGTCGCTGAGGAATAAACGACGCGATAGTCTGCGTTTCGCTCCGGGTCTTGAAGGTCAATGACTGCCTGTCCGGTGAGGGTTGGTTCGCCGCGTCCACCTGCAAGCGCGTTCTTGGCTTTGTGGGCCTCATCAAAGATGACAACGCCATCGCTACCAAGCCAGCGTTGGATTTGGTCTAGGCGCTTCTCTCCCGTTTTGGCGGCGGCGATTAGCGATGAATAAGAGCTAAAGATCACGCCGCGAGGTAGGGCGATTTCTCCGGCTGGTGGATAGTCATTGATTCGCCAAAGTGGGATGCTCGCGAGTCCTAAGTCAGTGAGATCGCGTCTGGCTGATTCGAGTAAGTCATTATTGACTGACAACCAGATCGCGCGTTGTCTGTTCTGATTCCAGTTATCGGCGATGATGCCGGCGAGTACGCGGCCTTTGCCTACTCCGGTGCCGTCGCCAACAAAGAATCCTGCGCGTGATCCGTCCGGTAATCGCTGCTCGTGTCGCTGTCCAGCATAGATAACGCGCTCAAGCTGGATATCAGACAGTCGTCCTTCGCTGACAATCTCCGCTGCGAGGTGTGGTTTGTAGGTAATGTCAGGCGGCGTGACTGCCGCCATAGATGCCGATTCGACAATTACGGCCGGGTGAGGTCTGCCTCCAGTTAGTTTGGCTGGCACGTATGGGACAAACAGGCTCCCGTTTGGCTCCTGATCGTCTGGGTCGTCGTCCGGCTCTGGCGATGGCTCAACTAAATGTTTGAGCGTCGCCCAAGCTTCCTCAAGCGTGGCGGCGCTTCGCCAACTAATATGCTTTAGCTGCTCTTGCCAATTCTGGCCTGGTGTCGCTCCCGTTTTGTCTATGACGAGGATTTGAACATCGGGCGCGGTTCCGTATTTCGCATATTCCTTTCCGTCGAGGGTTAAGTTTGCGCGGATGTTGCAGAGACAAGCGATCCGTTGCCACCATTCGCTAAAGGCCGAATGGTGAAAGCTCATCGCCTCGCTAACAACTGCGACCAGGCGTCCACCGTCTCTTAATCGTCGTAAGGCGCTGGCTACGTGTCGGGCTCCATGAATTGGATTTGTGCTTTTGACTCTCCCGCTCGTCGAACTAAACGGCGGATTCATCAAGACGCAGGTTGGCTGAATTTCGGCGGGTAACAGGTCGTCGATGAACTCCGCATCAAGCGGAAGTGCGTCGAAGTTAAGGACACAGCGAAGTAAAGAGAATCGACGCAGACTCGTTTCGTTACAGATAACCTTCGCGCCAATCGCGCGAGGCCAGATCGCAAGGCTGCCGGTTCCTGCTGACGGTTCTAAGACAATGTCGTTGGGCTTTGGATTCAGTAGTCGCGCCGCGACATAGGCCAACGTTGGCGGTGTTGAAAATTGCTGTAGCTCGTTCTGCTCTAACGTGCGATCTGTCTGGCGTGGCAAACGCTGCATCAACGGACGCAAGACAGAAGCAAGCGCCTCGGTCACGTCCATCTGCATTAGCTCTGCGGCGTGTTTCTCTAGTAGATAGCTATTGACAGCGATTTCTACGGCGTCGTAAGCATCGCGCGGCGTGTATTTGCCTTGCGCTCTGCTGCCGCCAAATACTCGCTCAGCCGTTCGCGTTAGCTTGGGATTGTTGAACGGCTCTCCGTCCTCTATTCGTTCCTCTAACTCGGTGACAAGTTCGTGGATATTGCAGACAAGCGCGTTTGTTCTGGCCGCGCAATCACCTGTACTCTGATCTGGCATCTGGCTTTCTCCTTGAAGTTGGGCAAAGTCACGGTGTAAGCGGCGCGGGTGGTGGTAACACCCGCGCTGCTCCTTCTTTCGGTTGTTCGGTTTAGTACTCGCTCGGAAGCAAGACCGTAGTAGCGCTCCGGTCGGCTTCGGTGATGATCCAAAGCTGCTGACCTTTGCCGGTGCGGTAGTTACTCAACAGCCGGAATCCCTGCTTAAGTGAAAGCTCGTTCTCGGTTATGTCGTCCTCGGAAAGCTCTCCCCAATCGCATGACATGTGACGGCGCAAAAACTCAATCGCTGTCTGTCCGGCGATCATGAGCGCTTCTTCGGCTCCGGGCGTGATGAAAGTTTGGCCTAGCGCAAAGCGGGTGATGCTAGGTTGCTGGTTTGTGTTATGGTTTCGTCGCATCGATTTTTCTCCTGTACGGGTTAAAGGTTGGTGCCTGGGCTAGGCGAGCGTGACAGCGCTCTCCTAGCTCGCTTTTTCATTGCTCACGCGCTTTTCGTCCGCTTAAGGAACGCGGGCAACTCCCCGCGCTCTTTTCGTTCTTGCGCAAGCGCCTTTGCTGCTTTGCTGCGGCTTTTTGCCGTGAGTGCGTCGCGTTGTCGGGCGATCGCGTCCGCTACCTGCGGCGGTAGTACGATACGGACTGCGCCGTCACGCGAGACAGTTTCGAGGAACACGTGGTCGCCTACCTCGCGTTGCCGGATGGTCTGAACGATAAATGTCTGAGATAGACCTAGCAGCGGAATCGTGACGCGCACTGTGCTTGGTTTGACCTCGATCACGTCCGGCAGTCCCTTCAACGCGCCGATCTGCCGATCGTATGTATCGAATGCTTTGTTAATGTCGTCGTTCATTTGACCGTTTCCTTTCTCGTCCTAATCGGACGCGGTAGCGCATCAGGCCGGACGCGCTGCCGTGTCCGATTAAGACTCGCCCTGTTCATCGCTTGGCTGTAATCGTCCGGCGCGGAGGATTTGATCAGCCGCGCGGAATATTTTCTGTGCGCTCTTCTCGGGGATGGCGTCGGCGTCGTAGCCGATTGCAGGGCATAACCAATTTTGTATATATCCCCTGCAAAACTCTGAGCCTTCGAGGTTCAAAGCTTCGCAGCAAAGCAAGGCGACTGATTCGGCTTCGACTTCGCGCAGGTTCTTAGGCGTTCTTTGGGTGTCGGTAAAGTCAGCCTCGGTGGTGTGGCCTAGAATGACGTGGGCGGTCTCGTGAAAAAGCGTTTTGTGAGGGAGTTGAGCTACGGGATTGATCGCGATCTGTCGCTTTCGCGCGTAGCCCTGACAGTTGCCGTCCGTGTCAGTAAATGCGATCCGTTCAATGTCGAGGGCGGCTAAGGCTCGCTCTGCTTCCCAATCTGGCAAGCGTGGCGGCGTGAATTCCTCGCCGACTGTCTGACTTATGACGAACCAACGGGCCTTATGCATAAAGCTCGTAAAGGTTCGCTCGCCGTTCTCGCCTTCGTTCTTTGGTGCTTCCTCATCGCGAGTCTTGCGAGTGATCGGCATGCAAAGGATCAAGGCTCGTTCGCCGCGTTTGACGCTGCGCCCTAGTGCCTGCCATCCGGGAAAGGTATTGATCGGGCCGGGTTCAAGTCCGCGCATTTGGCATTGCACCATCGCGAGAATTTGATTTCCGATGGAATAGGAATGAAAAGCTGAGTAAGCTTCCATGATCATTCCTGGCTTGTTCACTGCTTCAACTAGCAAAGCTGACCACTTGGGAATATCAACGTGCTTCGTTCCGTGTATGTCCATGATGTAACGCGCTCCTTTCGCTTTTCGTGGTTTTGGTCTGTTAAATGCAGGTTTCCCCCTTCGTAGCGACGTTCGGACACGGGTGGGCGCCCAACCGACACAGGCACTGCCGGAACGGAGTGGAGGACTCGGAGGCTTTGCGGAGAGTTGGCGGTTGGGCTCCCGTGGCAGAATGAGAGCGAAGAAGGGGGAAACTAAATCAAAGCTTCTCGGCTGGAATGGAGCGGAGCGGAATGAAGGCGAGCTGCGATTCGTTCTCCAGAAATGGCCTTCGGGTCAGGGATTGGAGGCTTAGACCGTTAAGGTCTTTGATAACTTGGAACTCTGTGCAGGTGTAATTCCTGTCACTCCAGATGCAGGAGTGATGCTCTACCCCCACGGTAGCGACTGACCATCAATCCGTGAAGCGGGGTACAAAAGCAGTAACTCGGAACCCAACCGAGGACTCTGCTGGGCATAGTTGAATAGGGGCAGGCAATCGAACTCACAACTAATCGTCGTTAACATTCACAAGCCAACGTGGGTTAATGGGCTTGGTCCAAAAGGACATGGAGAAACGACCGCACCGCATTTTGGTGCGTTCAACGCTGGACGATTTCTCGGCTTCGATCCAGGTGCATCCTTATAAGTATCCCGGCGAAACAGTGAGGCCCTAAGTTCAACGTCAAACGGAGTCCAGGAACGGAGTAACTCTAACCGGCTCTCGGCCGCTGCGATATCGCGGGCGAGTAGGTGTCAACCGTATGCCGGGGGTGAGTGGGATTGTCCAAGAAGCCCAAGGCCCAGAGTAACGTCTGGGATACGCTGACGTGGACACGAACTCTTGAAAGGTAAAGCTACGAGTAGGAGTTTATATGCTATGAGCACGGTGGTTCAGCCACCGATGTATGGATGGGACACGATTCCTTGGAGGAAACTCCGGAGGTCTGTCTGGAAGCTCCAAAAGCGGATTTACCAAGCCAGACTTGAAGGCAATACGAAGTTAGTACGCAAGCTTCAGAGATTACTGATGAGTTCTCGTGCGGCCAAATTCTTGGCCGTGCGACGGGTGACTCAGGACAACTCAGGTAAGAAGACTGCCGGAATTGATGGAGTGCGTTCCTTAAGTGCACGCCAAAGATTACGGATGGCCCATCGCCTGAGAATCGACGGTTCTGCCAGACCCGTCCGCCGAGTGTGGATAGATAAAGCAGATTCCGAAGAGAAGAGACCCCTGGGCATACCCGTAATGGAGGACCGCGCTCGGCAAGCTTTGGTCAAAGAAGCACTCGAACCGGAATGGGAAGCGTGCTTCGAAGGTCACAGCTATGGTTTTCGTCCGGGGCGGTCCTGTCATGATGCGATTGAAGCCATCTTTATGGCGATTGCACGCAAAGGAAAATATGTTCTTGACGCGGACATCGCCAAGTGCTTCGACCGCATTGAGCAAGGAGCGCTCTTAGATAAGGTCAACGCGAGTCCTTTCGTTAGACGCCAGATTAAATCCTGGTTGAAAGCGGGAGTGATGGATGGCGAGAAACTGTTCCCTACGAAAGAAGGCGTTATGCAAGGGGGACCGCTCTCGCCTCTGTTGGCCAATATCGCATTGCACGGGCTCGAAACAACTATTGTGCAGAGCTTTCGTCCGAGACGTGGGAATCGCATCCCACCGATGGTAGTGCGCTATGCCGATGACTTTGTAGTGCTACATCCAGACCTGCATGTCGTCGAGCATTGCACACAAGCAACGCGAGAATGGCTGAGACCGCTTGGGCTCGAATTGAAGGCCAGCAAGACCCGCATCACTCATACGCTGCAAGATGTGGATGGGAAGGCAGGTTTTGATTTCCTTGGTTTCAACATCAGACAGTACAAGGTCGGTAAGACCAAATCTGGTTCGTTGAGTCCGGGAAAGTTACTGGGTTTCAAGACACTCATCAAGCCAAGCCCAAAAGCAGTAAGAAGGCATGTCGAGAAACTGCGCGGGGTCGTCAAGAACCACAAGGCATCGCGGCAAGAGCATTTGATTTACGCTCTTAACCGGGTGATACGTGGTTGGACTAACTACTACTCCACGGTGGTTAGCAAGCAGACCTTCGCACGGGTTAACTTCACGCTAACTCAGATGCTGAGGGCATGGGCCAAGCGTCGGCATCCTAATACAGGAACGTGGGGAGCTTTTAGAAGATACTGTAGGAAGCACGGTACGGAGAGTAGCAAGTTTCAACCTCCGTCTGGACGACCTCAGTTGCATCAACACGTCAGCACTCCGATTCGGAGACACGTGAAGGTGCAAGCTAAACGCTCACCATATGACGGCGATTGGATCTACTGGGGCACTCGACTAGGACGGAGTCCTGATGTTTCGACAAAAGTTGCAAGACTCTTGAAGAAACAGCGGGGCCGTTGCATCGAGTGCGGACTATACTTTCGCGACGGAGAGACACTGGGCGTAGAGCGCATTAACCCTAACGCAAGTCGGCGCAATGCGCACTACAACCTTTTGCTTCTCCACCGCTATTGCCGGAAGCAACGCGATGACGAATCGACTTGTCTCGCGGGTACGTATGACAAACGTCATGAGTTCGAGGAGCCGTATGAGGGGAAACCCTCACGTACGGTTTTGAAGCCGAGCGGCGGGGGTGACCCCGTCGCTTAGGCGGCGCCTTATGATTGCAGTCGACGTTGAATCAGACTGAGCGCAAGGCATTAATCAATCAGCAAACAATAAAGTGCCCATATTCTTCAGGGTCTAAATAAATCTGGGTGTACAGGTCAGAATTCTCGTTTGCGAGATCCGCATCAGTAAGTTCGGGATGCCATTGCTTTAATCGCTCGCGGCTGACTGAGCTCTTAAACATTAGGCTCGTAGTCGGGTTTTCGCCCTTGTAACGTCGGTTCAATTCCTGCAATTCTGCGGTAGACAGCCTCGTGCCCTCGCGTATTTCCTTGGTCTTCCTTTGCATAAATTCACGAAAGGTGAATTCAACCTGTTCTTCTTTCGGAAGCGTTGGATCGATCAATTTCACATCTGCCATTTGTCTGTGACTAGATACACTGATTTCGCCGTCATGTTTTTTCCATAGTTGATAAACGACGGAGGTCTCATCTTCAGGTGGCGCATCGCCGCGTCGCGCGTTGAGTGCAATTTTTTGTTCTTTGGTTAACTTGTTCCAATCCTCACTGATTCGTCGAAGGTCTTGTTTAAGTTTGTCTCCATCGACAAGACTCTGGTCTGATCGCAAGAGCGCGGGAAGTAAACGTTTGCACTTCTCGTCTTTCGTGGCGAAGATTTGGGTGTTCGGCAGATAGTAGCAATATTCCAGATCCTTCCTGTCGTTCTTGTCAGGTTTGAAAAGAGTGGGATTGGTCAGACTCAGGTGCCATAGAAAGTTCGCCTTTAGGCAAAAAAAGGCGTAAGGAGCAAATTCATCAAATGGTTTCCGACCTTCCTTGTACCATCGTAGAGTCACTTCGTTAACGGACTGAGCGGGAATGTTGAAATGTCGAGCGAGAATTGCAAAGAGCCTGGGTAGCAGTTTTCTATCATTCAGTAATTCATTAACCGCCGTGATTAGCTCTTCATCGGACTGAGGAATCTGAAATGACAAGCCCGCCCTTTGAATATTGTCGAGGTACAACTTGGGACTAAGGGTCCGGTCCATTCTTTTGCGGAACTGCTGTGCCCAGGTTCCTTCTTGTTCCGTAAATTCACCACGTTGCCATCTAGTGAGGATCGCATCTTCCAACGGGGTCTCGACTATCGTTGCGAGCAAACCACTGACGGTTCGAACGACTACTTCGCGCGACGCTAAAAACCGTCCGTCCAGCGGAATTTCCCTACCGAGCAGAGAATTGGCGAGCCGTGTTCGGTAATCGAGTGTAAGCCCATGATTGCCGCTGACTCGATAGGCCTGTGCAGCTATTCTAGTGGAATGTCTTGGGTCGGATTGCTTAGTTAGATCTGCGAGGATTTCATTGACGAGAATCGGTGGGACAACTTGAAAGAAGTAACGATCTAAAGAATCAACTTCAGCGTTGTTCAGTCCGTAGATGACGGACTTGTCTAGGATGATTCGTTGGCCTCGCATTCGAAAATCACTTTAATAAAAATAATCGGAACTATCGATCTTGATTGGCGAGCCTATTCTGTGTCACTCGTGAGTGAAAATGAAGTTTGATCTACAATTTCGACTTAATGTATGCCGTGCTATAACTGCGATCTAGCATCCACTACCAGAGAACACGTACCGCCGCGCGGATTCTTTCCGCGCGGATTTCGGAACAACTTGTGGACTGTGCCGTCCTGTCCAAAACATAATCTCGACAACTCGCTGGACGTTGAGTACGCGCGCAATGTCATTGTCAGTCATCGCAATGTGCAAGGGACGGCGCAGGGATTAGCACAAAGCGCTTCGTTCCGATCCTTCGAGCGCAGCGCTGCGCTTTTCTATCAAACGTTTCGTGATGTTCAATTCGTAGTCGTTAACGGCGAGCGCACGGCAATTTATCCGTTCGACCTCGTGCGATTCAAACGCGTCATAGAAGCGGTAGCCTCCGGTATCTTTTACGTCGAAAACCATGAGAGACACTGCGGTAATTGGAATGTGTTTAGCCCGACGTTGCTTGGCGCTAATGATTTGGCGGGAATACCGAACGATTGGCAACGCTTCCGCAACCTGATGGCGCAGATTCCATTTGAGATCCAACGCTCACCCGAGCCGACGGTGTTTCGGTATGGAAAGCACCAATTCGATGATCATGTTCATTTCGCTTATGCTCTCGAATTTTATGGAGGATTTCACATATACACTTGGAATCAATAGCTCGATACGTCTGGATGCTCCGACGGTGTGTCGCATTTCGTTGCAGGCATCGTTTAAGATGCAATTATGAAATCAAATTCGTGTACCAGCGCGACCATCTGTGGCGGTTTTTCGACCGGTGGGAAAACACTTTCTCAACTGGTTCAGGAGTACATTGATTTTTGTCGCCCGGCTGCCGTCGCTGAACTGAGATTTTTCGCGAGCCAATCGCTTGCTGACGCCATCGAATTTGCGGCACACTGCCTCGATTCTTCGGGAAAGCGTTCTTCGCACCAGTGGCGGCGCTCCAAGCAAACACTTGTTCAAGCTCACGAAGTTTTGCGCTTCAATTCGGGAAGGTTGCAGGGTTGTCGCACATTCTCAGGGCTTCACGATCTCATTGATCAGCTCACGGCGCATATCCGGGATATCGGCCCGTTATATTCGTATGATGCTGCCCTTCATATTGGCGCGAAACTCGGGCTCACTCCTGACTCAGTTTACCTTCATTGCGGAACTCGCGAAGGTGCGCGGGCGCTTGGTCTGCCGTATAGACAACCAACACTTGACGTTGGGTTATTGCCGACAACGTTGCGCCGGCTTGCCGCGCCCGAAATTGAAGATTTCCTTTGCATTTTCAAGGGCGAGCTACAGACAGCAATGACATAAAGCGCAACTCTCGGACTTTAGTACGAGGTCTTTCCATGACGCCTGAACAGTTCTCCCGCCGACACGGATTTTCCGCCGCGCCCGCTGAGATCCGAATTCGTAACGATGCTCCACCCTACGTTCGTGGCGCTCTCCTCATGATCTTAGAGGGAGAACTGCAGCTTAGACCGAACACGATTCGAGATTGGCTGTGTACGGTCTTGCGCGAATTGCCCGATCAGAACAACTGGAGCGAATACCCCAACATTTGGCAGGAATGCCAAAGCCTGATGTACGGTGCGCCATGGTATCGCGTCTATGATTTCGTGGAGCTGGTTTATGATCGGCTATCAACTTCCCAGGACTCCGCTCGTGCAGAACAGTGGGCTAACGCTGTTAACGAATACTTCGTGGAAACGGGCGTTGGATGGCGACTTGTTGAGGGCCAGTTGGAAAGTCGTGGTCAAGAGGCCTTTGAAACAGCGGTTGACAGTGCGCGGCAGGCGCTCGACGAAGCGGCACTGACGACAGCCAAACAAGAAATTCATGAGGCGCTTCGCGACCTTTCGCGAAGGCCGGAGCCGGACCTCACTGGTGCGGTGCAACATGCAATGGCGGGACTAGAGTGCACGGCTCGTCAGGCGACAAACGACGCGCGTGCCACGCTCGGCGAGATACTGCGACGCCATCCAGACATCGTGCCTCGCCCTCTGGATGAATCTCTGTCGCGAATGTGGGGCTACGCGTCCGAAATGGCCCGCCACATTCGGGAAGGCCGAACTCCAGGACGATCTGAGACAGAATTAGTCGTCACTGTCGCCGCCGCAGTTTGTACTTACTTGGCTCAAGCCATCGCCGACGCGGAAGCATCCTCTTCCTCCAACGAAGATGACGTGCCTTTTTAGCGATGTCGCGCGCCGTCGCATTGACCTGCAGATGGGACATCGTTCCGATTGGCGGAAATTTCCGAAAGTGCTATTTGCCGCGTCATGGCGGCCTGGTCGATTCGCGATCTTAAGGTTTCCGAGCAGCGCTCATCGACTTCCGAGACGTTACCACCATCATTGGATTCTTGAGCGGCACTGATCTGCACTCATCGCTTTTCGAATACCAAAACATACATAAAAGGCATGTGGTCGAAGGTCTTCGTAAGGTGAAAGCCTTCGGCCTCCACCTCTTTCACGACGTCGTCACGGTCGAGACGGATATGACGGCGAAGCTGCTCGGGGCTGGCAGCCGGATGTGGGCGGGAGCGATAGTAGTCTATGACAAAAAGCCGGCCGCCGGACTTGAGCGCCCGATGCACGCCCCGTATTGTGGCCACCGGGTAGTTGAGGTGATGATACGTGTCGAGGACAATCGCCGCGTCGAGCCGGTTTGCAGGGAGCTTTGGGTTGCGCTGCGTTCCGAGCACTGTATGAACGTTCCGCCAGCCCTCGGCGTTAATGCGTTCGCGTGTCTTGGCAATGAATTCCGGATAAATGTCGACGGCGAAGATCGTACCGCTGGTGCCGATCTCGTTTTTGAGATAGGGCAAAAGATGGCCGACACCGGTCCCCACGTCGGCGACTGTGTCACCGGTCTGTAAACCCAGAGATTTAACCATCTCGCTGGTCTTTTCGACAGCTCCCCGGTCCGGGGGATCCATCTCCGATGCAGCCTTCGCACGCTGAGCGCGCGTACGGTATTCCTCGTTGGCGGTGGTCGCAACTTGTGCCACTGAGCTGCACGGCATTAAGAGGAATAGATCACCACGAGCGAGCCAACGAGCACGCGGCCAAGAATGCCGACCCACGACCAAAGCGAGCGCTCCATACTGGTTTCCTCCATCATTTGAAGACGTTCAGCGCGAACACGTAACGTACTAGATCATCGAATATTAAACAGAGCGCATGCTTAGAGTAACTGGCAATTCTGACAGGTTGGTGCTGACGGTGAATTCCAACTCGATTGGACGTCGTGATTAAGCGCCGCAAGTTCCGACTAAAGAAGGAAAGCAGATGACGACAGATTCCTCTGTGGGTCAGCTTCTCACGGAGAGCTTCATTGGCGCCATCAACTGGCGGGCGATGAATGAGAACGTGCGTCGGCTTCAGGCGTGTATTGTGAAGGCAACTTAGGAACAGAGATGAGCTAAGGTGGAAGCTTTGCAACATCTATTGACCCACTAGTTGTCTGGCAAGGCAATAGCCACGAGACGAGTGACGGAGAACCAAGGCAAGAAGACAACCGCCGTTACATTCAGAAATAAGATCGCGAATTTCACGAAAATTTCCTATGGGGTGAAATTCGTCACGCTCATCATGGACGATGGAAGCGAGTATGAAACATATGTAGCTTAGGGGTGCCAAATACTGAAGGTTCTGGCTGAAGAACCCATGCAAATTGACCCAAATCAGATTACCGACATCCGCGAAGCCGAGGAACAAGACACCTGAGTTCCGAGCCGCAACCAGATGTAAGCTTTTTGAAAAGCGACTTAAATTGGAATCACTCTCACGGTCAGTAAAGTTGCAGAGTTATACTCACACAATGCCGATAGACTTTAGCAAGATCTCCAAGCCAAAAGACTCGAAGCGGATTATCGAGCCCATTGAATTGTTTCAATCACTGCGTGTAACTGATCCGGCGATCAATGATATGTGGCTGGCGCAGGGCGACGCCCTTCGGACCTGGCACGAGAACAGAGCAGAAGCGGATATCGCGATAGTCCTTAACACTGGGGCTGGGAAAACTTTAGTGGGGCTGCTAGCAGGGCAATCCTTGGTCAATGAGACGAGGGGACATGTAGGTTACGCGTGCAGCTCAATTCAACTTGTTGAGCAGACCGCCGCAAAAGCTGATGGCTATGGATTACCCGTAACCACATACTTTCGTGGCGAGTTCAGCAACGATCTTTACCAAAGTGGTCGTGCACCGTGTATCACTACCTATCATGCGCTCTTCAATGGCAAGTCGCGATTCGGTCGCGAAGGTCTTGAGGCAATCGTTTTTGACGACGCGCATGCAGCCGAGCATTTGATCAGGGACCAATTCACTCTGCGACTGACTAGAGAATCGTTTCCGAATTCCTTTTCGCAAATCGCTGCGCTGTTTCATGGCTATTTTGCGAGCGTCGGCATGGGAACCGGTTTCGCTGAGACAATCGAACGGGGCCATGCAAACCGTTCGTGGTTTGTGCCTCCGTTTGCCCTTCGGGAACGATTAGGAGAACTCACTAGGCTACTCGCTGAGGGGAAGCTCGATGAGCGACAGGAAACAAAGTTCTGTTGGGAGCATCTCCGCGATCATATTGACCTCTGCTGCCTGTTCATCAGCGGTCAGGAAGTAACGTTCACGCCCGCCGTTGTGCCGACGCTGTCGCTTCCCTATTTTCAGAAGACCGTTCGCCGGCTCTATCTATCCGCCACGCTAACAGCTGAGGACGCGTTTGTAAGAACGTTCGCCAAAGTTCCCAATCGGATCATCGCGCCGACTACTACGGCAGGCGAGTGTGAGAGACTAATATTGGCACCTCGCTTGAACTCGTCCTGCGGTTCTGATGATTTTAGCGTCACCGAAGAGGTTATTCGCGAGCGAAAGGCCTTGATTTTAGTCCCGTCGAATAAGCACGCTGAGAAGTGGCAGGGACTTGCTGGCGACCAGGCTTCAGATAACGTCACCAAGCAGGTTGACGACTTCAAGAACGCAGCGTCGGCCAAAAAACTTGTACTTGTCGCGCGGTATGACGGTGTAGACCTGCCCGGTGAAACATGCCGCGTTATGGTTATTGATGAACTACCATCCGGCGTCGGCCCGTTGGAGCGATATCTGTGGGAAAAACTAGGATTGGACAAGCTCCTGCGCTCAACGATTGCCTCCCGAATTGTGCAAAGCTTCGGCCGCATTTCGCGCGGCATGAGCGATCACGGCGTGGTGATACTTACAGGTAAAAGCCTGGTTGATTGGCTGCTGGTTCCAATCAACCAAGCGGCTCTGCCAAAATTCTTACGACAACAGCTGGAACTTGGTGTTGCCGCGTCTAAGGCTGCGGAAGACTGTGACTCTCTAATAGCTGCGGCGAGTCAATGTCTAGACCGGGAACGGAATTGGCTGAGCAGTTATCAGAATTACATGGAAGAGAGCGACGCTGACCAGCCTCCCGAAGTGGACGCGGAAGCTCTAGCAATCTCAACGGCGGAAGCCAAATTTGGGAATGCTCTGTGGGCACGTGATTACACGAACGCTGCACAGGCGCTGAGTCTGTCCCTCGATGAAACATTTGCTGCCAGTCGCAATGCGGGTGCGTGGCACACACTGTGGCTTGGATATTCTTATGAACTGCTTGGCGAGGTTAACGCTGCGCATGACACTTATCGGCGGGCCAGGACTATAAACAAGAATATCCCGCCGATTGATTTGCGAGCACCAGCTCAAGAAGAACCGGATGTGCCACCGCAGGTAATTGAAGTAGCTAGGTATCTCTATAATGGGAACAAAGTCGACCAGAACTCATTTCGCAACTTTCATTCAGATCTCGCGGCACTTGATGGCACAGGGTCAACAGCTCAAACCGAAGAGGCTATCAGAACCTTGGGTGAGTATCTCGGTCTAAGCGCGAGTAGACCCGACCACGACTTTGGAACCGGGCCAGACGTCTTGTGGGCGACCGAAGGTGGATCGGCTTTCAATCAGGAAGTGAAAGTCGACAAACAGGCCGGATCAAGATATCGAAAGGACGATGTTGGCCAGCTTTACAATCACATTCAGTGGGTGCGCGAGCACGTCAATCCCGCTGAAATCTATTCGACATTCGTCGGCCCGCTGCGGCCAGCGACAGACACCGCGAATCCAGACAACAAGATTACAGTCATCGAACTGAGCGAATATTTGAAACTGGCAGAGCGTCTGTATGCTGCGTTGAACGATATTTGTGCGAAAGCCCTACCCATCACCCTCAGGCCGACAATTTATGAGGTATTTCGTGAACGGCGACTTCTCTGGCCTGACGTTTATGAAACCATGAAAAAGGAATTGTTGAGAGACATAGAATGACCGCGCCTGTACAAAGTCGAGAAGATCTCCGCCAAAAACGGCAAGCCGTTTGCCGCATCTATGGCTCGCATTTAGCCAAACCTTGAAGGGCAAGACTCTACATGTAAAATCGATAAGACGACGATATCCGTTTGGAGTTTTCGTCATCTAGGTATTTGAGGATCTTGCCCACCTGCTTCGCTGCTCTCAACGTGATTGGTAAGTGGCCATCGAACCGCGTGTTGTTCCAGTTCATTTTGCTTAGAACTAAGCACTCGCGCGCCAGTTCTTTGATCGGTTTCTGAGCGGCCACACTCTCGAGGTAGAGGGAACGCGGCGGATAGGTCCCGGGATACGTTTCATAAAATGGCACGCTTCCTCGCGTATAAAGGATGGCCCGATTGTCCTCCAAGTGCCACAGCATGCCTCGTAAGGGTGGATAATTCGACGGACGAAAAAGTCGAGTGAATGATTGCCGCAAGTATAGGCAGTCCACTAATTCAATGCCCTTGTCTTTCAGAAACTGCGTGAACCCTTTGTATTCGTCGGCAGTGAAAGATGAAGTTTTGTGAATCACTACCCGACCTGGGTAATGATAATGCTCGCCCCGGAATGCCTGCAGGGCCAGTTTGATTAGATTATAGGAACCGTCGTAATCAAGGTGAACCTGGCGGTCCTCTTTATCTTCGTATGCAACGCCACCGCGAACTATGACGCCTTGACCTCTTTCATTAAAGACCTGTGCGGAGCTGGCATAGATTCGTTCCTCATCGAGAGTGCGGAAGAAACTGACTCCAAGGTAGCAAGTCCTTACGTCCGACTCATCTCTGATCATACGCCATGGGATGCCACGGGCCTTGTAGTAAATCGCTGTAAATAGGTTCCAGGCTCTTGTCGCTTCATCTTGCTGATCACGATTCAACAACTGCTTTTGTGCAGCGTTCTTGGTCTTGTCATAAGTCGCGGGCAATACAACTTGTAACGGCGTGCGAAGATGCAAGCTGCGAGCTTTCAGCAAATCGTGGAAATCATAAATTGCGTGCTCGTGCTCGTCATCGGCCGAGTCCTCCGGCTTCGCTTCGGACGCAGCATCACCTTCCTCAGATTTCTGGTCTTCCTCCTCCTCAATAGCCGAATAAGTTACCAGCCGCAAATGATCTAAGGGCAATGCGCATAGGACCACGGCGGCGCCCTTTTCAATCGCTTGCTCTATTTCTTCAACGTACAGTGCCGCAACTTTCTCAAGCAGGGTATTGTAATTACCGATTTCGGTTATGTCGGCCGGAATTGTCACTCTGCGAAAATCGTTGGTGTTCCACGTCAATTTCGAATGGAAACTATGGTTCTCCGCAAACCCCGGAAAGGGCGGATAGAGGCGCGGCTGGTTGCTTCGCTTGGCTTCGATTTCTGATTGGCACAATTGAAGCCACTCGGTTAGAGCTGTCAAGGTTTCATCGGTGCCAACCAAGCCAACTTTGATTTGTCGCGGGCCATCTGGATCAGCAAAGTCGAACGCTCCGTAGTGGCCAATGCCAAAACGAATATCTGGACAGGTTCCATGATTCCCAAATTCCAGATCCGGTTCGGGGTGAAGCAATTCAACTCTCATAGGTAAGTGAAGATTGTGATTCTGAGGCTCGTTTCAAGCGCAGTGATTCCTTGCTGGCCCAGAGCTGATCCGGGACTCCAAAATCCGATTTAAATTCTGCGAGTCTCCGAAAACGCAAATACGGATAAGAGGGGCCGTGAAAGAAGCCGTGGCGACTGTCTTGAAGAACCTCCGCCCAGAACAAGACTTGGCGGAAGACCGCCTCGTTCGTTTCGATCCTCTTTATTCCTTTAACTAAGTCTTCATAGAACCAACATACGCGGTGGCCGTCGTGCGTGTAGTGGTAAGTCGGTGTAATTTCAAGGTACCACTTGCCTTCAACTCGTGTGAACTGGAACCGAAACGCATGATGGCGGTAATGGGAAAACTTCCTGGCCCTTGAATAGTAAGCCTTAAACACCACCCGAGGTCTTGATTGTACGACACTCTGCCTTACCAGAGTCCTTTGACACAGGGATCGCTTGAACACCTCATTTGGGAACGCATCTTCTAATAGCATTCGGTTTAAGTGAATCAGGTCTTCGTCGTCTATTGTCTCAGCCTCAATAAGCTGCTTCGCGTCACGTCTGACATACACATCTGTAAAACAGTCCTGTTGATAGAAACGAAGCTTCAGCACTTCATTCAGATTCTGGACAAGCGGCCGGAGCAAATCTCTGTTGGGCTGATTCTGATATGAAAACCCGGCAATCAGTTGACGCGTCGCGTCTGACAATTGAGCAAACAGATGTCGGGCGACGGGAGTTGTCCTGTCCTTCAGGTTAATAATGAAGTCATAAGGATTGATTAAATCCGTGATCTCCAGAAAGGCAGAACCTGAATATTCTGATGTCGGCGCGAAATAGAGATGTTCAAACCTCTTTCGTCGCTTTCTGACGCGGGGATGATGGCTGTAATACAAGTCATGGGTGCGGCCCAACTCTTTAAGACAACCCTTCATCAGTTCTATGAATTCAGCCCGCCGATTCACGTCGTCTGAGTCCGACCAATCTGAAGTATCGTGCTCCTCCAATGTGCTTGTCTCGCAAACCTTCTGCCAGATCGGGTCTGAGAAATCATGAAACGCGTAGAGAGTCTTGCCCTTATAGATCCAATCTGTCGCCGGGTATTCGGTTTCGTGGCGGAGCGTGGACCATATTTCTTTCCTGTCGGCGCACGAGGTCCTAACCGTGTAAAGCTTTGGTGGAAAATACGAGACTTCCAGCAGGTTGGAGAACAATCTTTCGTCTTTTTGAATGTGGGCTGCGTGTACGGGCTTATTCCGGAAGATACCAACCGGCTCACTCGGCATCATAGCGATGCCAGCGATCGGCAGAAATACGGAACGCTCCGCCTGCACTGCGAGCGGACGGATTGGCCGAGACCTAAGTAGCGCGTGCGCAAACGAGGCTGCCGTATTGCATGCGTAGTTAGTCCATTCCGCCGAGCGCTTATAGCCCACGATGTCGCTAATGCCTCGGATCGCCAACACCGGTTTTTGCGCAGTCCATGCGGCCTGATAGACGCCGGCGAGTTCCATTTCCACGCCTCTTATTTGCCGCGCTACCTTCAACCATTCGCTCGCAAGGTGAGTGCTTTTAACGAGAGTGTCGCTCGAAGCTATTGAGCCAGTGATTGCCTTCGGATGATCTCGAACGGGACTCTTTCCAAAGTATCGACCAAGACACAATCGAATATTCTTCTTCCAATCCGCATCGCCGTAAAACTTCGAAGCAGAAAAACTCACATGAGGTCGCGGAACGCCGATTGAGTCAGCCTCGTACCAGGGCTCCAGGAACGGAGTCAATGCGGGGAGGTGAGCAATTAAGTCCTGCACCTTAGGATGCATCGGCCCTCCCCCTTCCGAATATTCCTGGCGAGTCTGTTGCTGTGAATCTTCGATACTGGCGCTCACACTGAAGTTGTGAAGCCGAGCGGCAAGCAGAACGTCCCCTAATGTGTATTCATCGTTCGGTATTGATCCGGCAATCCCGATCAAAAGAAGCCACTGAGGATCTAGCTCTTCTATCAGGGTGTGAGCCACGGACTGTCCGTGAACATTTCCTTGCTCGGGACATCGTACCGAAGCGATTTGGTATTCGTCATCGTTAGTGGTCGTGAGAGTAGAGAGAGCATACGTGAGGCGACCGTGAATAAGTCGTTGGGTCGGTAATCGCTTCAATATGGCCTCAAACTCGTCCTCGCGGACCGTGATGACGCCAAAATCTACTTTACCCTTCAGATCCTGTGTATCATCGCTATCTTGCATAACTTTGCAACAAGAATGTAGCACAGGCGAAAGTTGCCTTAAATGACTTGGTAGATCATTTGCTTCACCGCACCAAGAGTTTTGGGAGTGAGAGGATTACCGATGACATACCATTTTCCTGCGCCCGAACATTATCAAACAGACGAAGAAAAAAAGCTTGAAATCCTGAAATACTTGCACGACGGATGTTGGCTGGCCGATACGTTGCACAAACAAACCGTTGACACTAACGTCGCGCACGAACACGACCATGTGGCGTTCTTTGTCGAGAACAATCCATATTTCGATTATCCCGACGCCAATCTCATCACCGAGATGGTCAGAGACGGCCTTCTATCGGTGCACATTTCGCCCTGGGTCGACGGCGGAATAGAGAACCCTCACTACAATTTGCGGCACTTTCGACTCGCAGAGCGTGGCCGTGATTACTATTCGGAGCGCGCGAAACAGAATCCCTAAATCAAGTTGCACTGCGCTTTTTCGTTGTGCCGTAAATGGCACACCGTTGGATTGGCGAAAATTACCGAAAGTGCTAAACTCCGCCCAAAATGGCGGATTGCATCGTATCTTTCGTCGATCTGGATGGCATTCGCCATTCCGTAGAGGTCGAAGCCGATGGGCTGTATGAGGCGTAGGTCTTAGGTCTCTGCGCGTTTCGTAAACAGGATCTCGATCCGGGAGGATTGACTCAACTTGAGGTGAAAGTCATCAGTTCGGTCACGCACACCTTAACTGTGACCAAAGTCCGAGAGTGGTTACAGCGCGGTGTCAGGACTCCCAAAGAAGCAGTTCTGAAAGACCGACTAAGAACGTTGATGTCAGCGTGATCGCTTCGCTTTTTTTTGGATTTCCCAGAACGGGAGGTCGGTCCTTCGCGAAACCTCTTTCGCATTCTTGTCGTCACCCAATCCTGGAGGCGATAGAGATTCATCGGTAGTCGATTCATTAAAATACCTCCGTAAGACCTGCACGTCAGGGACGGCATTAGTCGCGGCGGAATAATTACCGCGATGACGGCTTCACCTACATTCAAGCCGGGGGCTACACTCGCCGTGGAAGACGTTACATGAAGATTCATGAGTACAGTCACGAGTCAGGGCGTATCGGAATCTATTTCGCTCTGACTGCTGCGCTACTGTTTGGAGCTAGCACGCCGTTCTCAAAGATCCTGCTCGGTAATACCGATCCGATCATTCTGGCCGCTTTGCTCTATCTTGGCTCAGGCGTTGGTCTAACCTTGTGGTGGAAGCTCCGGCGCTCAAAGACAAACGAGCGCGAAGCGAGTCTGAAGCGAGCCGATTTCCCATGGCTCGCCGGAGCAATTCTTTCAGGTGGCGTCGTCGGTCCTATCTTGCTGTTGTTCGGTCTGCGCGTCACCGCCGCGTCGTCAGCTTCGTTGCTGCTTAATCTCGAGGGCGTCTTCACTGCTCTGCTGGCATGGTTCGTCTTCAAAGAGAACTTCGACCGTCGCATCGCGCTTGGGATGGCTGCCATCACGCTCGGAGGACTTCTGCTGTCGTGGTCTGGGAAACCCGAATTGAGCGCGGCATGGGGTCCATTGGGAATTGCGGGCGCGTGTTTGGCCTGGGCCATAGATAACAATCTGACAAGACGAGTCTCAGCTGGAGACCCGGTACAGATTGCGGCCTTGAAAGGCTTGATAGCCGGAACAGTGAATTTGTCGATTGCGTTTCTGGTTGGTGCGAAGCTGCCTGACGTACCCGTGATCGTAATGGCCGCTTCAATTGGCTTTCTGGGCTACGGTGTAAGTCTCACGTTATTTGTCCTGGCACTGAGGCACATCGGCACGGCAAGAACGGGCGCGTACTTCTCGCTGGCGCCATTCGCCGGCGCTGCGATCTCAATCGCCTTATTGCGTGACAGACCCACGCCTTACTTTCTGGCGGCGGCGGCGCTGATGGGGATCGGCCTTTGGTTGCATCTGACAGAACGACACGGACATGAGCATCGTCATAAGGCTATGGAACACGAGCATCGACACTCGCATGACGAGCATCATCAACATCACACTGAACCTGAGCTATCGGCTCAGACGCATAGCCACTCGCATAAGCACGAGGAGTTGATACACAGCCACCCTCATTATCCCGACGTTCATCATCGCCACAGTCACTAATGGGTAATGCGACGCCAAGACTTGACTCTGGACTCAGCTCTAGAGTCTATAGTCTCTTTGTCGAGGGCTTGGATGGACAGTGGGCTACAAATTGGGGAAGTAGCGAAGCGTGCGGGCGTAAGCATCGACACTCTGCGTTATTACGAGAAGGTGAAGCTCTTGCCGAGGCCTGCGCGGTTCTTTAGGTGGATTTCGACTGTTCGCGCCTGAGCACATTGAGCGAGTGCGATTCATCAAGCAAGCGAAAGAGTTGGGATTCTCACTCGAGGAAATAAAAGGACTGTTGGCGACAGGCGGCGCTGAGGAATGTCGAAGAGTGCGTGACCTGCTTAACCGTAAACTTTCTGAATTGGATGAACGGCTAAAGGCGATGAAAGCTTTTCGCCATCTGCTTGCGCGACAACTCGCGGCTTGTGATGAAGAACTCAAAGAACATGGCGATTCGGCTTGCTGCCCGGTGTTGCCCGTCAACGATTAGCGCTCATGCTCTTGCAAAACAGCGACATGACAAGTAACAGTTTTGCTACCAACAAAGGCGGGCGCTCCCCAAGTACGATTCTTGCGAGTTTAGGTGCGCTCGGTAGCGTAGTTTTGGCATCGAGTTGTTGCCTGCCGCTGCTTCCTTTTCTTTTCGCGGCGGGTACGGCCGGGACTTCCGCATTCTTTGTGAAGCTTCGACCGTTCTTGCTAGCAGCATCCGTGCTGCTGATCGGATTTGGCTTTTATCAACGGTGGCGGGCCAAACAATGCAACTGTAAACCGAATCTCGTGAGCGCGCTTCTCCTGTGGTTCTCGGCGATCGTTGTGCTCGTGTTTATTCTGTTTCCGCAAGCCATCGCGAATTTCCTGGCGAACCTTTTGGCCGGCTGAATGTGAGAGAGAAATGAAACGCAAGGGAATCATTATCGGAGGTGTGCTGGCGGCGATCGTCTTGGTGGCGTTCTATTACTTTTACTGGGGGAGCACTGTTCCCAACGGACAGCAACCGCTGGTTCGTCTGACTGGTTCCAATATTTCATCGCTCAAGGATGCATTCAACGGCTCTGCGAATTCCGTTCGCTTGGTAGTGATGCTGTCTCCCACTTGAACGGTATGTTTGCAGGGGGCCTCTGCAATCCAAAAGCTGCTTGATGAACAACGCGATCCAAGAGTCCGGGTGTTTGTGATCTGGGAACCGGTATTGCCAACTGATTTAGGCGCGCCCTCGACTAGAACGCTGGCGCGAGTATCCGATCTGAGAGCTTCGCAATATTGGGATAAGGAGCATCTTGTTTCTCAGGCACTCGGCGAGAAGGACAGCTCATCTGTGGTTTGGGATTATGTCGCTGTCTATGCGCCGGGAAAGCAGTGGAGTCAAGCGCCGCCTGAACCAGCTTATTCAAATGTCCCTGTCATCCACGGAATTGATGGGACCAGAGAAGCGATCCAGAAGTTGTTACGCGAGCGTGCGAAATAGTTGAGGTTAGTATCAGCAAGAACTCGAACATGACCTGTTGTGCAACGGACACTTTGATTGCAGAGCGAAGTTTAGAACCAATGGTTCAAAGCTGCGCCACTTGCAAGGACGAAGGCCGGCCTGTCTCACGAAAGACGGTCCTCTTGATGTTGAAGCCTCATCTACTCGAACAAGCATTGACGGGAGCGTTTTGCTTCTGCCAGGCACGCGATTGTCCGGTCGTCTATTTCGAAGAAAATAGTAACCGAGTATTCACTAAGGATGATCTGCGGACGATTGTCGGCCTCAAGGCGAAAACAGATCCAATTCCTTTGTGCTATTGCTTTGGATTCGAGGAGAGCCACGTCCGAGATGAAATCTTCCGAACCGGCAACACCACAATTCCAGAACGAATTTCGAGGCTTATCCGAGAAGGCCTATGCGCGTGTGAAACTCGCAATCCATCGGGCGCGTGCTGCCTCGGCGAAGTGAATAGAGCGGTCAAGCGGCTAAGGGAACAAATCCATGAATCCGGCAAAGTGAGATGATGCGAGTATTCGTCCTTATTTGTTTTCTGTTTTGTAGCGTGGCGGGCCAGGACCCGAAACCGCTGCCTGAGTTTTCATTGCCGAAACTCGACGGCCAGACGCTGCGCTCGCAAGACCTGAAGGACAACATTGTGGTCCTCGATTTCTGGGCGACCTGGTGTGAGAACTGTGTCGGAGAAATTCCTGCCTTCAATAAGTTGCAAGAAAAATATTCTTCGCGCGGCGTCAAAGTCATCGGGTTGGCAGTGCAATCCGGCTGGGCGAGCGACATCCAGAAATTCGCAACTCAATACAAGATGCGTTACACGATTCTGGTAGGGAATGACGATTCGGTTTCTGACTTCGGCGTAATCAGCTTTCCGGCAACCTACGTCATCGCACCCGGTTGGAAGTTCTACAAGAAATATTCCGGCTCGCCACCGAATAAGAGCGCTGACATTGAGCGCGACATCGAAACTTTACTCAAGGCGAAATCAGGAACTTAAGAGAGGATGTAAGATCTATGCGATCCTTTATGATCAAACGCGGATTACTGTTGGTATCGTGCGTGCTGTTATTTAGTAGCGCCGCAAACGCTGCCATTGATCAAGGACAGCTCAACCCTCAAGAACAAAAGGTCATCGATTATTTGGTGAACGATTGGGGTCAGGATTTCAGCGTCACCAGCGTCGATATCGCGATGGCCGCGCTCAAAGTTGAGCCGTCAGACGAAACGCGCTTTCGCATCGGCAACTACATCAAGTCTCATCCCGAACTTCATGAGATCGTTCGGCGCTGGGGATGGGTGACGCTGGTGTTGACTCCGGACGAGAAATTGATTGCGCGCGCGCTGATTAATGCTGAACGTGATGCCAAGCCGACGCCGAGCACGTCTGAGTTAGCGAAAGCTGTCGGTGTGAGTGAAGCAGACGTGAAGCGTGGGCTGAACATGCTTGAACGATACGATATCTTGAAGAAAGACAGTAGCGCCGCTAAAGCCAGCTATCGTGTCGTGCCGCACTACATTAAATGGGAACCGCGCCTGGACTTTGTCTTTCATAAGATAAGTCTCGACAGTGGGCGACAGTTCAATGTGAATTGAGCGCTCGACTCGCTGTCGCTGGTCAGCGACAAACTCGCAAGTGAAAAGGTCACGATAGATGATTCCTCGCCGGAAAGTACCGCACGTATTCACCTCATCTTTGATAAGGCCAAGTTGATCACTGCCCAGCCCGCGTCGACGATTTTCTTCGCGGGCGGTGGTTGAGGCGTCATTAACTTCTTCAGGTCTGAAGAAGCTCTAAATGAGTGGTTGAATGGATACCCGGAACTCAAAGACAAACCGCACGGCACGGTGGAAGAAGCATTGGTGGAGATCAAGAAACGGCAGAAGTCATAATATTCCATAAGGAGTCTGCTTTCGCTTGCGAACAATTGATGATTGAATCAGGAAAGCTCGGAAGCTTGGCTTTGCGCGCTCCAGGTGAAGGCTTAACTTTGGATCGCCTCATCGCCGTCTGCGAAACAAGGATTTGCTTCTGATGCCTTTGTATTTCACATTGCCGGGTAGCTTCTCTGGTAGGTCCAATTCATCATCGACGATGTCTTCCAAATGAACGCCCGCGATTCGCGCGTATCGCAAGAGCGTTGTAAGCGGTGGTTCGTTTCGGCCTAGCTCGTACTTCGAGATATTCGTGTACTCCACTTCGTCCTCAAGTCCTAACTGCCGATGCATTTCAGGTTGAGACAACCCAAGTGCCAGGCGAATATCCCGGAGCTTCTCCGCTAGTCTCTCCGGCTTGGGTCGTGAGCCTTTTCCCATCAGGAGTTACCTCCTGAAGGGATTTGGCGCACTACCCTGACTCTATGTATAAATATACATAGACTTGCTTCGCGTAACCGATTCGCCGTGAGTTGAAACCTTCTTCCATGCTCAACGGCGATGCTCATCACTCGAAGAGACGGGATGGTGAGCTACGCATTGGCCGTTGTCGGGTTTTCAACGACTAGAACGGCTCTGAGGATAACAGAACAGGAGTAGTTGATCACCCGTTTTCAGACCTGCCTCACGTCCACACAAACGGGCATAGTGGCGCAAACAGTCAGATTAGGCTGCTGTATGTTGGCGATGACTTAGGTCTGATCCAGTTTCTCAGAGCGGCTTTTCCCAAACCCGAATATCATGTCGTATCGTGCCCTGACCGCGACTCCGCTGAGAGGTTCATAAAAAGCGACATTCGTTATGATCTCTTTATTTTCGATCACGAGATGCGCCACAGGGCAGCGTTTGATCTCGCGCAGCTAGTTAGTTCTCTGAAGCATCGAGAGGGCTTGCCAGCTATGGTAGTTGGTGGTGAACTCGAAAGCAGCCTGAACGAATTCAGGCGCGCATCCAGTGGCGATGAATATGTCCAAAAGGGCGAGAGTTTTTCAGCGATTCATAAAATCATTTCGCGGTTGTTAGTTGATTCAAAACTGGAATCGGCGATGAACGAGTCTGGCACGGCCTCCCGCCCAGACACAGGGAGTTGACCAGTGCCGCCAGGCCGTCGCGAAGCGGGGTGGGACGTGGCGGCCTGATTTTCTGTTGTTCATTTTGAAGCTCAGGCTCGGCTTGTATAGCCGAGATGAGGAGCGAGGCAAAGGTCCTTGGAGACTTGCCGTCAGGCATTTCCCCGACCGCGTCTCGCTCTTAGTTCGTTGGAAGCCATAATATTCTGCGCTTGCAGATAGTTCGCTCGCATCCGCCTTCCGCAACTCTTTTCTCGCGACTCATTCCCCTTTGACAGCCATCATCTATTCCGCTAGGATGCTTCACAATGAAACTGACATTCACTTTCAAATCGAGCCCTCTAACCTCGAATAGAAGATCTTCAAGATTTCAGAAGAAATGCCTAGTTAGGGAGGACTAAGTGGTGAGGAATCAGATGGGTCTATCGGCCCTATTGCCTATTCTGTTGTTATCGGTAGGCGCCTTTGCGCAGGGTGTCAGCTCTTCAGGAACGGTTCGGGGAACGGTCACAATCGAACCCGCACAGCAGGCGGCGCGAAACGTCGTAATTACGATCGTCGAATTGAGGAAATCGGTATTGACCGATGAGAACGGCGCTTTTGAGTTCAAAGATGTTCCCGTTGGGACATATCAAGTCATCGCTCATCTCGATCGCGTGCCTGACGTCATTAGGAAAGTTAGAGTCACACCTGGTACTCAAGAGGTCCGCTTTGAATTGACTCTGGCACCTGTTAGTGAGCAGGTGACGGTAACCGCCAGCGGCTCAGCCGAAGCAGTCAGCGCTGCTTATCAGTCAGTTAATTCAGTTGGCGCTATAGAACTGGCGCAGAAGAATCCTGTTTCAATTGGCCAAACACTGGAGAATCAACTCGGCGTCGCCAAGCGCAGTTTCGGTCCTGGTTCTGGTCGGCCGGTCATTCGCGGCTTCGATGGAGATCGCGTTCTCGTTCTGCAAGATGGGTTGCGTCTGGGCGGGATCGCTTCGCAATCGGCTGATGAAGTTGAACCAATCGATGTGCTGTCGCTGGAGAGAGTAGAAATCGTGAAAGGTCCCGCGACTTTGCTCTACGGTAGCAACGCGATTGGCGGTGTAGTAAACGGCATTTCCTCGAACGATGTATATCAGCAAGGACTGTCAGGTTACGTAACGACGTTCGGTGGCACAAACAACTGGCAAGCAGGCGGCAGCGCGGGTTTCAAATATGGCGTGAAGAACTTTTTGTTTTTCGGTAACGGCGGAGCGCTCAACGCAAACGACTATCGCACGCCACTCGGCACGGTTCTGAATTCCTACGCGAGAGGCGGTAACGTCAGCGGCGGCGCGGGCTGGTTCCCCCGCCGTGGTTGGCTGGCATTTAGTTATTCATTTGATCGCCGGCGGCACGGCATTCCCGTCGAACCAGACGAAGTTGACTTTGAATATTTGAAAGAACGTCGCCACAGCTTTGAGGCGAAGGGCGGATTGCGCGGCCTGAATGGTTTCATTGAAGGAACCGATTTCGCGGTGCGCTATAACGACTACAAGGTTCGCGAATTCGAGTTCGAATCAGATGAAAATGTAACCGAGCTTGACTCGGTCGCTACCAACAAGAATTTCAACTATCGCGCGAACTTCAATCACCGCCGGCGGGGGAAACTCTCTGGCACTTTCGGCTTCTCTGGTTTTACTCGTGACTTCTTATCGGTGGGCGCGGAAGCGCCGGCCCCACACACCAAGCAGCATTCGTTTGCTGTTTACGATCTGGAGCGCCTGGATTTTGAACGCATCGGCTTTCAGTTCGGCGGGCGGATCGAGCAGAACGGCTACAACCCGGAAGGCAATTTCCGCGACCGCAATTTCCTTGGTTTTTCAGGCAGCGCTGGAGCGCGCGTGCCGTTGTGGAAGGGCGGATCGCTTGTGGCCAACTATCAACATTCCTTTCGCGCGCCAGCGCTCGAGGAGCTTTATAACAATGGGCCGCATCCGGGCATTATGACTTTTGATATTGGTAACCAAGACCTGAATTCAGAACAAGGCGATGGCGTGGACCTTTCGCTGCGCCACAACAGCTCGCGAGTCCACTACGAAGGCAGCGTTTATTACTACAACATTCGCAACTTCGTTTTTACCGACTTCACTGGACAAGTTGATTCGAGATCAAATCTTCCCGTCATCAGATACGCTCAGGGAACGAGCCGCTTTGTGGGCACTGAAGCGAGTGTCGAAGCACGTGTATTGCCTACCTTATGGCTCAACACTAAGTTGGATTACGTCCGCGCGGACATTGTCTCACTAAACAAACCGCTCCCGCGCATTCCGCCGTTGCGCACGACTCTCGGCCTTGACTGGCGAGATAAAGCATTCAATCTCAAACCGGAAGTTGTTCTGGTGAATCGTCAGGTTCGCGTCTTTGATAATGAAACACCGACGGCGGGTTACGGCGTCATCAATCTTAATGCGTCGTATACTTTTGTCACCAAGCGAGTGGCACACATTCTGTCATTGAGCGGGCAGAATCTGACCGATAAGTTGTATCGCAATCACTTGTCCTTTATTAAAGCGATTGCGCCAGAGATAGGACGCAACCTCCATCTCAACTATGGTCTCAGATTCTGAGTAGGACAATCATCTTTCAGGCGCAAGACCGGCGACCGTTATCGATAATGACGCTCGATACAGCAACTGAACGCAGCTTGACTGCCTCTGATTCAGTGTGTTAGAAAATTTCACTTCGGGTTCGTGTAATATGCCTTCGTTCGGGATAAGTAACACAGGAGTGCGACGCTGCGTTATGCGCGGCGTGGTGTTCCTGTTTCTGTTTTACACGGCTGCCGATATCACTTATCCGCAAATTTGCGGTGAAGAATTCGGCGGGGCTGCGACCGCCACCAAACGCGCGGGCGCGGACAACGAGGTTAACGCTTCAAGCCAGTCAAGACTCACGGCGCGCGACGAATCGCAACCTGATCAACCACAGAATCAAGAGCCTCGCGATGAGGATTGTTTCTGTTGTTGCGCCCACGTTATCGCCGGCGTGGTTTTCGTGCCGCCTGGTATGCCGCAGATCAAATTGGGGCCACTCCAGAACGAACAGCTAGCCATTCCGCAAAACCATTTTGAAAATCCCAATCCTCCTCCACGACTCGTCTAATTCCTAAGCCTTCGTAGACGCCATTCCGCGTCGCTTTGGGTTCAATGGTGCTTCGCAACCATTAACCCATCCCAGGAACAATCATTCAGCCCGTCTCTCTTCGCGACAGCGTTGCAGCGAGGGTTCGAAAAAAGGAACGTGACTATGTCGTTTTACCGCCGAGGGTCGGCTCGCTTTGTTCAAGGCTGGGCGCTGATTCTCTCTGTCTTGATGTTTAGCAGTTCGGCTTTATCCCAACAACCGGTCGTGACTAGCGAACTTAAGATCGCCGATACACCCGCAGCAGATCTCAATACGGGTAAGTCACTCGCCAACAGTTTCCCGAGCACGATCGTGAGTCGCTATTTCGACCCACTGCAAGGCACATCATCCATCGACCTGGTACGCCGGGCACTGACGACCAATGGTGAGTTAACGGCCGCGCGGCTCGACATTGAACGAGCACGCGCTCGTTTGCGGCAAGCGGGGCTGAGACCAAACCCGACGATTGACTTTGAGCAGACAACTGGACGCTTCACGGGTTCGGCAGGCGAAGTCGAGACGAGTATCGGCGTGGCAGTACCGCTGGAAATGGGTGGCAAGCGACGACGTCGCATCGAACTCGCGCAGGCCGAATTCGAGGCTGCCGAAGCTGAGATAGCCGATCGCGAACGTCGGCTGGCAAATGACGTTCGGGCGACGTACGCGGAAGCCTTGGCCTCACTACGAGAACTGGAAATCACCCAAAACCTTAACGAGATCGATGTGCAGACGACCCGCTTTGTGCAGGCGCGCGTCAACGAGGGCGAGTCGGCACCACTCGAGTTGAATCTCTTGCGCGTGGAGGTGGACCGCTTGCGTTCCCGTCGCGCGCTGGTCGAAGGGAAATTACAGGCAGCAATTCTGCGGCTTAAGAGTCTGACAGGAACGCCAGTCGATGAGTTACTGCGTTTGAACGAAGATTTGAATGCGCCGCCGCTGCCGTCGCCGCCGTCTTCAGTAGAGTCCGCAGTTGAGATTGCCCTGCGCACCCGCCCGGACCTTCGTCTGGCGCGATTGACCGAAGAAGTTGCTCAGGCGGGACTGCGCTTGGCGCGCGCCGAAGGCGTCCCCGATATAACGCCTTTCAGTAAATACACAGTCAGTCGGTCCGCCTTTGACGATACGCCGGTTGGAGTCCTCACTGATCGGGACAAATTACTTTCGTTTGGTGTCTCAGTGGGCATTCCGGTTTTCAATCGAAATCAGGGAACGAAAACCGAAGCCGCGTTAGCGATCGATCAAGCGAAACGGCGACGCGAATTTCTTGAACACGTGGTGCGCACAGAAGTGCAGAGCGCCTTTGCACGATATGAAGCCGCGCGCGCCGCAATCGCCACCTACGACCAGGGTGTCATCACCCGGTCAAACGAGAACATTCGAGCTATCCGCGCAGCCTATCAGATTGGCGAGTTCAAAATTACCGACTTGCTTACAGAGCAACGGCGGCTCGTGGACTCGCAGCGCGAGTTTACCGAGGCCTTGAGTGAACAGTACCGCGCGTTGGCCGATCTAGCAGCAGCCATGGGGACGCCCATTAAATGAGAGTGAGGAACCAGACAAATGAGTGATCAATTAACCCAGGAACATATTGATAGTGACAGCGACTCCACCGACGGTGAAGCGGCGGGCCCAAAGTTTACGACGGTAAGTCGCTCGCGTTTCTCATCTCGGCAAACGATCGTCATCGTCGCGGTGGTGGCGCTCGTAGCCATAGTCGCCGTCGTCGCGGTGCTTTACATGCGCCGGGGGCGGGCCGAGCCGAAGAAGGAAGGAGCTACAGTCGAAACCAAGGGCGAAAGCGCTGCTCCCAGCGAGGTGAAACTTTCTCCAGAGGCGGTTTCGGCGGCTGGGATCGAGATTCAGGGGATAACCCAACGCCCCGCGGTCTCGCTTTTGAAAGTGACAGGAACAGTTGAAGCCAACCAGCAGCAGACCCAGCAGGTCACGCCATTGGTCTCTGGCCGCATCGAGCGCGTCAATGTATCACTTGGCGACCGGGTCGGCGCCGGTTCGGTGCTCGCAATAATCGCCAGTCCCGAGGTGGCGGAGATGCACGGCAAACTGCGCGAAGCAATGACCCGCGAGCAAGCAGCACGCCGGAATCTGCAACGGGTGCAGCGGGCTGAGAATCGCGCCGGCGTGCTCTCGGCAAAAGCTAAATTGGATGAAGCCGAAGCCACTTTGAAGCGCACTCGCCGACTAATCGAGTTGGGCGTCGGCGCTGGCAAAGATCTGGTAACGGCCGAGACGGCTTATACGACGGCGAAGGCTGAATACGAGTTTCAAAGCAACATCTCTCTCAATCGCGAAGTGCAGGAAGCACAGACTGAGGTGGAAACCAGCAGCACCGAAGTCGAGCATTTACGAACGAGTTTATCCGCGCTCGGTGTGACCGTGAACGAAGCGGCGAAGGATTACCACAAAGAGAACATTTCATTTATTCCGGTGCGTTCACCCGTGTCAGGTACGGTCATGGAACGAAACGTCAACGCGGGCGCGGGTGTCGAGGCTGGAAAGACGCTCTTCACTATCGGGAACCTCTCCACCGTTTGGGTGATTGCGAACGTGCCCGAATCTCAGGTGGGAAGCATTCACAACGGCACGCCGGCAGAAATCCGTTCGGCAGCCCTGGGGCCAAACGGTATTGCCGGACGGGTTAACTACATCGACCCTCGCCTAAGCGAAGAAACTCGAACCGCGCGCGTGCGGGTCGAGCTAAGCAACCCCGGCGAACGGCTCAAAGCGGGGATGTTCGTTGAGGTGGGATTCGAGACCGCAAGCGGCAGCGGCGCTGGTGAGGACCTAGTGGTTCCGTCGGAAGCAGTGCAACGCATCGGCGATCGCAGCGTCGTATTCGTTCCGAAGGAAAACGAGCCGGGTGTGTTTGAGGCCCGCAATGTCGAGCTTGGCGGCGAGCAGGACAACTACCACCGGGTGATCAGCGGCCTGAAGCTGGGTGACAAAGTAGTTACCAAAGGCAGCTTCGCACTGAAGACGCAATTGATGAAGGGCAGTTTGGGTGAGGGCGACTAACGTTTTGTCTAGCTCAGTGAAGGGATACCTCTAACGTGATTGATGGAATCATTCGGTTTGCTGTCTCGCAGCGGGTTTTGATCCTTTTGATGGTCGCGATTCTGATTGGCGCGGGACTCTACAGTCTGCAACAACTTCCAATCGATGCCGTACCCGACGTTACCAACGTTCAAGTTCAGGTATTGACTGCTGCTCCGAGTCTCGCACCACTCGAGATTGAGCGGCAGATTACGTTTCCAGTGGAAGTGGCGATGTCGGGATTGCCGGGACTAACCGAGATTCGTTCAATCTCTCGCTTTGGTCTTTCGGCGGTTACCGTTGTCTTCGATGATTCGACGGACATTTATTTCGCGCGCCAACTGGTGCTGGAACGTCTCGGTGAAGCGCGCGATCAGATTCCTGAAAACATCGGCGCGCCGGAGATGGGACCGATCTCTACCGGCCTCGGCGAGATCTACCAGTACCAGCTCGTTGGCGCTGCTGGAAGCGGTTATGACGCGACGGCCCTGCGTACGATTCAGGATTGGAGCGTGCGGCGACAGTTGCTGGGTGTTCCCGGCGTGGTCGAAGTTAACAGTTTTGGCGGACTGGAAAAGCAATACCAGGTGCGCCTCGATCCCGCCAAGCTGCAATCGTTCGGTCTGACGCTTCGAGATGTCCTCGAAGCGGTTGGGCGCAACAACGCGAATGTCGGCGGCGCTTATATCGAACATGGCCCCGAGCAGTATCTGCTGAGAGGCATCGGTCTCGCCGAGAAAGCCGACGACATCGCCAACATCATCGTTAAGGCAGGCAAGGAAGGTGTGCCGATCTTCGTCCGCGATCTCGGCGAAGTGGTGACTGGAGCGACCGTCCGGCAAGGTGCGGTAACGGCCGATGGCAAAGGTGAGATTGTGGCGGGCATCGCCATGATGCTCAAAGGCGAGAACTCTCGCGCAGTCGTCGACCGAGTAAAAGAACGAGTCGAAGCGGTGCGCAAGACTCTACCTAAGGGCGTGCAGTTGGTTCCTTTCTATGACCGCACCGAACTTGTGAATCGCACTATTCACACCGTCGCCAAAAATCTCATCGAAGGCGCGGTGCTGGTAATAATCGTGCTCATCATCCTGCTAGGGAATTGGCGCGGTGCCTTACTGGTGGCCACCGTCATTCCGCTCTCGATGCTGTTCGCGGCAATTCTGATGCGCATCTTCAATGTGTCCGGCAACCTGATGAGCCTCGGTTCACTGGACTTCGGCTTGATCGTTGACGGCGCGGTGATCGTGGTGGAAAACGCCGTGCGCCGACGGGCGGAAGCTCAACACGCCGGTTCACACGAACCGCCCGAACGCACCATCCTCGAAGCCTGTTTGGAAGTTGGCCGTCCCGTCGTATTTGCCGTGGCAATCATCACCATCGTTTATCTGCCGATCCTCAGCCTCAGTGGCATTGAAGGCAAGATGTTCAAGCCGATGGCCTTAACCGTCGTGTTCGCGCTCATCGGTGCCTTGATTCTTTCGCTTACCTACGTCCCGGCAGCGATGACTTTCATTCTGAAGGGAAAAGTCGCCGAAACGGAGAGCATTTTTATTCGTTACTCGAAGCGCTGGTACAAGCCGGCGTTGGAATTTGTTCTCACCCATCGCACCAAAACGCTCGCGGCGACTACGGCGCTTGTGCTCGTCAGCTTTGCGCTGTTCCCGTTCCTGGGTGCGGAGTTTATTCCCCGCCTGGAAGAAGGCTCGCTGGCAATTCAGATTCAACGGCTGCCAAGCGTATCTCTCAGTCGCTCGATAGAAACAGCGACAGCCGTAGAAGCAATACTCAGAAAGTTTCCCGAAGTCACGAAGGTCATCTCTAAGACCGGGCGCGCGGAAGTAGCGACTGATCCGATGGGCGTCGATCTGAGCGACGTGTACGTCGAGTTGAAGCCCCATGAGCAATGGACGAGCGCGCGTACCCGCGAAGAACTGGTCGAAAAGATGTCGCAGGCGTTGGAGAACGGGATGCCGGAAGCAAACTTCAGTTTCTCGCAGCCTATTGAACTGCGCGTCTCGGAACTTATCTCCGGGGTGCGTTCAGATGTGGCGATCAAGTTGTTTGGAGATGATCTTGATCAACTTAAGAAGACTGCCGATCAGATCGCTGGTGTAGTTTCAAGGGTTCGAGGCGCGGAAGACGTCAAGGTCGAACAGGTGACGGGCTTACCGCAACTTCAGATCAAACCGGACCGCGCGGCGATCGCGCGTTACGGCATTAATGTCTCGGATGTCAACGATGTGGTTGAATCAATCGTGGCGGGCAAATCAGCGGGCCTGGTTTACGAGGGAGAGCAGAGATTCAACCTGGTGGTTCGACTAGCCGAGGCAACCAGCAAAGACGTCGAGACGATTAAGAACTTGCTGGTTCCGGCCCCGAGCGGCGCCCGCGTGCCCCTGTCGCAACTCGCGGACATAAAGATCGTTGAAGGCCCTGCACAAATTTCACGAGAGGATACCCGCCGCCGTATCGGAGTGGAACTCAACGTGCGCGGCCGGGACATCAAGAGCTTCGTGGAAGAAGCAAAGAAAGCGATCGATAAGCAAGTGCAGACTCCTTCCGGTTATTACCTGACCTGGGGTGGCCAATTCGAGAACCTGCAGCGCGCCACGGCGCGACTCATGATCGTGGTGCCGCTGGCGCTCTTCCTCATCTTTATGCTGCTGTTCACGACATTTAATTCAATCAAGCAGGCGATACTGATCTACACAAGCATTCCCATGGCAATAGTTGGTGGCGTCTTCGCCTTATTTGTGCGCGGCTTACCGTTTTCCATTTCCGCGGGTGTCGGCTTCATTGCCTTATTCGGCGTCGCGGTGCTCGACGGTATCGTCATGGTCAGCTACGTCAACAAGCTGCGCGACGAAGGGAAATCGCTGGATGAAGCTGTTAGAGAAGGAGCCGACGCCCGGCTGCGTCCGATCCTTATGACCGCGCTGGTCGCAAGTCTCGGATTTGTGCCCATGGCCATCGCAACGTCAGCCGGCGCGGAAGTGCAACGTCCATTGGCGACGGTGGTGATTGGCGGTTTACTTGTTTCAACCGTCCTGAAGCTGCTCGTGCTGCCCATGCTTTATCGCTGGTTTGAGCGAGAGCGGGTCGAATATTAAGGAGCTAATTCAATGAAGATCATTATCGCGATGGTGCAGCCTTTCATGGTGAACAAGGTTGTCAGCGCGCTGGAAACAATCGACGGGTTTCCGGGGATGACCTTGAGTGACGTGCGTGGGTTCGGAAGACGCCAAAGCGCGCACGAAGAGCACAGCATGCACCTGAACGAATTTCATGAAAAAGTGCGCCTGGAAATTGTTACTGCTGATGAAATGGTGGAAGCAATCGTGCGCACCATCGCCGAGACGGCCCACACCGGCAATCACGGCGACGGGAAGGTTTTTGTTTCCGCCATCGAGGAGGCAGTTCGCATTCAAACCGGAGAAACGCAGGAGGAGGCGCTGTAACCGAGCGTGAATACTGGATTGATCGATAAAGCCTTTTCTATTCGTACGTTCATCGTCGGTGTGCTTAGCGTTTGTTTCAGCCTGCTAGCGGCGCCCAGTAGTGCAGGCCAAGCCGCTTCGCGCGAAAGCAACACAGTGGTCGTTGACTATATGGTCGCTACGGTGAACGAGCAGCTGATCACCTATTCGGACGTGGTTTGGCAGATGGCTTTACAACCTAACACGCCAATCGAGCCGATTAAGGTGGACGATCTAAAACGCGCGCTATCCCTCCTTATAGATCAGCGGCTGATCCTGCAAGAAGCCGACAAACTTCCCCACCTTCATGGGGACGACAAAGAGGTAGAGGCAGAGCTAAGCGAATTAGTGCGCCATTTTTCTTCGCAGGATGAGTTCAGGCAACGAATGATCCGCGTCGGGCTTAATTCCGAGCGCCTGCGAGAAATCGTCCACGAACGAGTCGATATCGACAAGTACCTGGACTTTCGCTTTCGCTCTTTTGTTGTTGTCACCCCGAAAGAGATTGAAAATTATTATAACGAAACCTACTTGCGACACTTTCGGGCGCGTGCGCCCGGTGCCATTGTGCCGCGGCTGGAACAGGCCCGCGCGGAAATAGAAAAGACTCTGACGGAAGAGAAGATCGAAGCTTCGATGGCGGGCTTTTTGGACGAGGTGCGCCAGCGGGCTGAGATCGTAATCCTCAGACAGTTCAAATAGGCAAACCGCAATACCACGATGAACCAGAAAGTGACGCTATTCGGAGATACGAAGTTCAGATGGCTGATATTCAGCATCGCGGTCGTCAGCGTCTTCGAAGTTCTTTCGCTGGCGGGCTGGGAGATGACACCCAGGGTCGCCGTCCCCTTCTTCACGGTGATCATTTTGGCGATTGGCTACCGAACTATCTGGCATGGACTCGTCGCGCTCGCGCGGTTGAACTTCCGCAGTATCAATCTGCTGATGATCGTAGCCGTGATTGGCGCTTTCTACACGCGCCAGTACCCAGAGGCGGCGGTTGTAATCGTCTTATTCACCCTGGCGGAAAGATTGGAAGAGTACGGTATCGCGGCCAGCAAGTCGGCGTTACAAGCGCTGGTCGATCGTACCCCAAAGGTCGCGACGATTAAGAACGCAGCCGATGAAACGCAGGAAGTCCCGCTCACCCAAATCCGAGTAGGCGATGCGCTCGTCATTAAGCCTGCGGAAATGATCGCCATGGATTCCGAAGTTGTCTTTGGATCGTCTTCGGTTGACGAATCAACCATCACGGGTGAGCCGCTCCCTAAAGACAAGCATGAGGGAGACATGCTCTTTGCCGGTACGCTTAACATGCAGGGCTATCTGGAAGCCCGCGTCACCAAAGAGGCTCAGGACTCCACCCTGGCCAAGATCATTGACATCACTTTTGCCGCGACGAAGTCCAAAGCTGAAACGCAGAAGTTCATCGAAAACTTCTCTTCATATTACACGCCGACGGTATTGTTTTTGGCTTTGCACCTGGTGGCGATTCCTGTGCTCTTCTTTGGCCGACCTTTTGACACCTGGTTTCGTGAGGCGCTGACCCTATTGGTGATCGCCTGCCCGTGCGCGCTGGTGATTTCCACGCCGATATCGATCTACGCGGCCATCGGTAACGCCTCGGCACGCGGCGCGCTCATCAAGGGCGGAAAATATGTCGAAGCTATCGGACGAGTGGCCGCCGTGGCTTTGGATAAGACCCGCACTTTGACGCACGGCAAGCTCAAAGTCACCGACGTGTTGCCAATCGGCGGAGCAACGCGTGAGCATCTGCTAGCTTGCGCCGCCGGAATCGAAAGTTATTCGGAGCATCCCTTAGCGCAAGCAATCGTCGCCGCGGCTCGCGGCGAAAAACTCGATCTGCACGCCGCCAAGAACTTTCAAGCGATTCTCGGTAAAGGCGCGAAAGCAGATTGCATTGTGTGTTACGACGCGCATCACTGCATTGGGAAGCTTCCCTTCATAACTGAAGAGCACGACGTCCAAACCGAAGTCGTCGCGAGAGTCGAGGCACTGCAGGGCGAAGGAAAGACTTCGATCATCGTCAGCAACAATGACGGCGTCGAAGGAATCATCGCGCTCACTGACGAACTCAAAACAGAAAGCAAAGAAGTAATCAGCGAGCTTAGTCGTCTGAAGATCGAGACAGTGATGTTGACGGGCGACAGCCAAGCGCCCGCCGAGGAAGTTGCCCGGGCTGTTGGGATTCGCGAAGTCCGCGCGGAGATGTTACCTGAGGACAAGGCTGAAGCTATCCGCGATCTCACCCAAAGATATTCAACGGTGGCTATGGTTGGCGACGGAGTTAACGACGCGCCTGCGTTGGCGCTCGCCTCCGTTGGCATTGCCATGGGCGCGGCGGGAAGCGATACCGCGATTGAGTCCGCTTCGATCGCGCTCCTCAATGACCGGCTCGGCCTGGTGCCTTATCTTGTGCGACTGGGGCGCAAGACCATCTCAACCATCAAGATCAATACCGCGATCGCGATTCTGACAAAGCTTGTTTTCATCGGCCTGGCTGTGGGTGGCTGGAGCAGTCTGGCGCTGGCGATCTTTGCCGACGTGGGAGTAACCGTTATCGTCATCGTAAACAGCTTGCGGCTTCTGAAATTCGAGCCGGCAGGCGCCATAAGAGATACCAAAGCGAGCGTCGCGTTGGCCGCCGGAATTCTTTTAGTAAGTGGTCTAATGTTGGCATTCACGAATTCGGTTCAGGCTCAGACATCCAAGCCTTCTGCCAAGCCTGTTCGTCCAATCGAGCGACCGTCGACTGGTCGCGAAGGGTCTTACGAGACTAGCCGTTGATGAAGTTCGAACGTTTTTAAATGAAAGGAGAGAGTTTCAAATGCGAGTCTTAGTGTTGATGGTGATGGCGGCTTTAGTCCTCTTAAGTGGCTGCATCTCACAGAACACCAGCAGTCCCAGCAATGTATCGCGGACACAAACGCCGCCAACTGCGCCCATTGGCGAGGATGACCATGCGGCGCAAAGGACAGTCGAGCGCGTATCTATTCCAGAAGCAAGGGCGGCGGTCGAAAAAGGCGAGGCCGTATTCGTTGACGTGCGCCAAGCCAGCGCGTTCCAGGCAGGCCACATAGCCAGAGCACTTTCGCTGCCCGAAGCCGAGATTGCGGTGCGCGGATCTTCACTGCCGAAGGGAAAGAAAATCATTACCTACTGTTCTTGACCGGCCGAAGAGACAAGTGCCCGTGCGGTACTTCAGTTGAAACGGCAAGGAGTCACGAATGCAGCGGCGCTGCTGGGTGGCTATCGAGCCTGGGAAGCGGCTGCCCTGCCGATTGAGCGATAGAACCCTCTCGGAAATTGAAGTAACAGACTTGCGCAGAATGAGATATTCGCGATGTGTCGGTCTTTCTCGTGGATTCTATTCGCCGTTTGGCCGTTCGACTTTCGGCGGTCTGCGCATTGGCATCGGAGGCCGCAATCCAAAACCGTTCATCATCCGGCCACGGCGTAGGCCACGGTCATCGCGGTCGTCACTGACTCTTACCCAATGGGACACGCACACACACAGAGTGCAGCCGGTCGTAACAAACGCCGTCTGGCCCTCGTCTTCGGATTGACGATCACCTATCTGGTAGTGGAAGTGATCGGCGGTCTAATCACCGGCAGCCTGGCGCTGCTCGCTGATGCCGGTCATATGCTAACCGACGTTGGTGGCGTCGGTTTGGCGCTGATGGCGATCTGGTTTGCGGAACGTCCGGCCTCACCCGAAAGGACCTACGGCTACTACCGCGTCGAAATTCTGGCTGCGCTTACGAATGCCATCGTCCTGATCGGCATCTCGCTCTACATCCTTTACGAAGCATATCGGCGATTCATGAAACCGCCCGAAGTGGAAAGCGGTTTGATGTTGGGTGTGGCTGTCGTCGGTCTCGTCGTCAATATCATCGGCATGTACATTCTGCGCACCGGTTCGCGCGAGAGTCTGAACATGGAGGGTGCCTACTTCGAGGTGCTTTCGGACATGTTGACTTCGATTGGTGTGATCTTCGCCAGCGTCATCATGCTCACAACGGGCTGGTACTACGCCGACCCGTTGATCTCGGCAGGCATTGGACTCTTCATTTTGCCACGAACCTGGCTGCTGCTTAGAGAGGCCCTGGGTGTCTTGCTGGAGGGTACGCCTTCGGATGTGAATCTGACGGCGTTGCGCGAATCGATCCGCCAACTACCGGGAGTGGTAGACGTTCACGACTTGCATGTCTGGACGCTGACGTCCGGGATCAATGCGATGAGCACACATGCGGTTTTGGTCGACGATAAGCAGCACGACCAAGTTTTGCAGGCAGTGCGCACACTGGTCTTTTCGAAGTTCAAGATTAATCACATTACGGTGCAACTCGAAAATCAAATGTGCGCGACGAACGAAGTACATTTGTGATTGAGCCGAGGATGAATTCAGTCGCCAGAAGAGTCGAAGGTAGTGCCGGGTCGGCGCCCAAAGTTCGCGCGCGTCTCAAGCGAATTCTCTTGATCCTCGGTTTGGGTTTGCTCATTGTGGGTCCGCTGCTATTCGTGGCTCGCTGCGGCAAATCTCGGGACGCCGCCCGCAGGGAGCTGGAGCAAAAAGGAACGCCCTTTACTGAAGCTGCTTTTCTTGAGAGCGCCAAGCACGGTGAGGTCAACACGGTCAAATTATTTCTCGCCGCTGGCATGAGTCCCAATACCAGGAGTGAAAGCGGAGACACGGTGTTGATGAATTCGATTCGCGCGAATGCTGACGGGGTTGCGGAAGCCTTGCTCAAGGGAGGGGCCGATCCGAACACGCGGACCAGTAACGGTTCGTCTGCTTTACATTTGACGGCATTAACGGGCAATACGTCGGCCACTCAATTGCTGATTGCCTACAAAGCGGATGTAAATCTCAAATCCAATATCGGAGAGACGCCGCTAATGATTGCCGCGCTACGTGGATTTCCGGACGTGGTGGGACTTCTGCTGGGGGCGGGCGCTGACGTTAACGCAAAAGACGAACGCGGAGAAACGCCACTGATGCACGCCGTGGAGCGCAATCATACAGACGTGATCGAAATGCTCAAGAAAGCAGGCGCTAAAGAATAAAGAGATGTGGCGCGCAGACTGAGACGCTATGGCCCAATTGATCATGACTATCGTGGCCGCTTTTATCACACTTGCATATGCACTCGTTGCCTTGGTGTGGCCGCACAGAATCCAAAAGTGGTGGATCAGTGAACGGCTGCGCAAACGAGTGGCGCTGAAGATTTATGGCCTGTTCGTGGAGTCGCCTCGGTACATCATTTATTTGCGAATGACCGGAGTCGTGTCTCTCATCATCTCACTATTTCTCTTTTATTCAGCACGACGCCTCGCGATTCCGTAACCTAGGAAAAGAAATGTTTCAGCATTCATCCAATGTCCTGCACAACCTTCTCTTTCACAAGGGACTGAAATTGCTGCTGGTCGCAGTCCTGATGGCTGCAATTTATTTGATCGCAAAGCTATGGTCCGATAGAGGCAGACGCGGGAAGCGCAAGGTCGCCAAAGTGGCTGGCATTAACCGTCAACGACGACGCCAACTGTCGTCGATGAACCGACGCGGGCGAGGACGCTAAGATTAAGTAATACGAGGTAAGTCATTTTGATTCGCACAAATATTCTGCTGGGAGCTATCGCCGGCATCACGATTTTTCTGGGACTGCCGGTGGCCCGTTGGCGTCGCGCATCCGAACGGCTGCGCGGACTGTTGACGATGACGGCGGCAGGAGTTCTGCTCTTTCTCATTATCGAAGTCGGCTATCAAGCCATGGAGTCGGTCGAAGTGACCGCTAAAGGCGGCTCATTTAGCGGCGCGCTGTATCAGAGTCTGATCTTCGTTGCCGGCATTCTGGCGGGCTTAGTCGGATTGGCTTGGCTTGAAGCTCATCGGGCGCGGCGGCTTGCGACCGGAGCCGAGGCTCTAGAAATCGCCACGATGATCGCGATAGGCATCGGCCTTCACAACTTTGCTGAAGGTCTAGCAATTGGACAATCGTTTGCGGGCGGGGCAGTCAGTCTCGGAACGGTTCTCGTGATTGGCTTTGCGTTGCACAATGCGACTGAAGGATTCGGGATCGCGGGGCCATTAGCGGGTCATGAGGTGAGTTGGGGAAGGCTGCTCTGGTTGGGACTCATTGGCGGCGGACCAACCGCGCTGGGCGCATTCATCGGCGGCGTGTGGGTCAATCGTTCAATCGAGTTGCTGTTTCTGTCTCTGGCTGTTGGTTCTCTCATCTACGTTGCGCGTGAGCTGTTCCGGATTCGCTTCCAGACCTTGGGTGTCGTCGGTGCCATGACGGCGGTCGCTATTGGACTGTTCATCGGATTTGGCACTGAGTTAGTAGCGGAAGTGGCGCAGTCGCGCGCGACCATGAATGCGGCTACTTCGAAACCGAGCGCGGTCCTGCGGTTCGCAAATAGGCAAGTTGAGCCTTCCTCAATCGCGATCGCGCGCGGAGCATCGTTCAGCATTGAGAACGGTGGCAGCTTCCCGCTGGTTTTCGAAGGGAATGGACTTTACACCGGCGAAGTGGTGGTTTCGGCGGGCGGCAAAGTAGTAGTGGTAGTCACCGGCGCTGAAGGGCAATACCGTCTGATTGATGAGCGCGGACAGAGCGGAACAGCGACCATTAACGTTCAGCCCGGCGGCATGCGTGAGCCGTTGACCGATGAAGTGAATGCCGTGGGCGCGCTCACTGTCTTGGAAGGCCACGTTCGCGCGTCAAAAGAACTTCACGATCGCGGCGCGAGTGGCAAAGGTCCTGACCCGGCACTCGACCTCAAGCGCGCGGGCAAACATGCCGGGCATCCACAGCACGAACTCTTAATGGGCAGTGATCCCGAGGCTCTGGCTCTGCAAAAACTACTGCGAGCCCGCGGTGTATTTGATCAGCTGAACAACGCTTTGACTGCTTATGTGAGCATCGCGCCTGACAGCAAAGCAGATCCCAAAGCAGTCGATCAGAAATACCAAGCCGCACTGACGGTGACGGAACAAGCGCGTCGGGCAGTTGCCGGCGCTGCTTACGACACGCCAGCATTTCGGGCGCGGGTAATCCGATTTGTTCTGGATACTGCCAACGGCGAGTATGCTACAGCGACGGAAGGTGGGCACATCACGATCATCGAGCCGGGCGTGCCGGGGAAAGACAACTTCATCGAATATCAGGACGCGCGCGGTTTTCTACAGGCGGCGAACGATCTGATGGCTCCGTTGGCTGCCAAAGCAACTGGCGACGCCCGCGGAGCATACGATGAATTACTGCTTAGGGTTTTCGCGACGCTCGATCCGCGCGATGTAAACAATCCCATTCCGGCAACGGAAGTCGAGAGGCTAATCACGCATGTCAAACAAGGCTTGGGCGCGTAGCTCACGCTAAACGGAGATTCCAATATGAAAACAAAAATACTTGTCATTCTCGGTCTCGCTATGATTGCTGTGGGCGCGGTCTTCTGGTTGAAGCCGGGACAATCGTCAAACATTAACTCGACGCAATCAATCAGCAAGGCTTCGTCGGCAGCGAGTCCGAATTCGGACGTTCACTCGCCTCAAGCCTCGGCGAAGCGCGTGCCGGCCTTCAATGAAACGCCGCCTTCAGCTCTGCCGCCTACTCTGGCGCCCGACAAGTTTACCGGCAAGACATTTGCGGCTTACAAAGCTGTCCGCGAAATTCCCAACACCATCGCGCAACTTCCGTGTTACTGCTATTGCGACGAAGCCCACGGCCACAAGAGTCTCCATAGCTGTTACGAGAACGAGCATGCGAGCGGATGCGCCGTCTGCGTTGACGAAGTGCTGATGGCCTATCAACTCGAAAAACAGAAAGGCCTTAAGCCCAGCGAGATTCGCAAGCTGATCATCGAGAAATATGCCGCAGACTGAGTGAGCTGCACGTACCACGTTTCGTTAGGACGGGACCTTCAGAATGAAAATGCGAATATTTAAGTGCGGCATCATCACCGTTCTTATGTTGACACTCGGGACAATGGCGGTCGACGCTCAACAGCAAGACGACACCGACATCTGTGTATTGGAACACTTAACTGCGAGGTCGTTAAGGGGCAAGGTTGTTAGTGCAAACCTAAACACGGAGATCGAAAAGCCACTAGCGGGATCAACGGTTGAGCTGAGACGCATTGGAGAAGATGAAGTTATTGCGACCACTCGCACGGACGCCCATGGTCAATTCGCCTTCAGCGATATAGCGCCGGGCGCCTACGCTTTGGCTGCAAAGCCGCCCGCGTCATATCGTGTGGCTTTGTTTGCTACTGCCGTTGAAGTGCGTCTCGGCAAAACCAAACCTGACAAGCAGCATAAAGAGATTGTTCTGGCACTGGGATGGTTATTCAACGGATGCCACGGCGGATACGCCGCAGTTCGCAAAAAATAACCGGCAACACATCGCAAAGGCATCGAGTTAGTTAGAAGGAGCTTACGGAAATGGGTCACGGCCACGATCACGGGAGTTCACTGACCGGGCGGCTTTTGCTGCTATCGGTAGCCATAACGGTCGCATTCGTGGCAGGCGAAGCAGTGACCGGCTACTTTTCGAATTCTCTGGCTCTGCTGTCCGACGCGGGCCACAACTTCGCGGACGCGCTCGCACTCGTCCTGTCTTGGTATGGTTTGTGGATTGGGCAACGGCCATCTTCGGCCAAGCGAACCTACGGTCATCATCGTGTGGGGATACTTATTGCTCTGATTAACGCACTCTCGCTCGTATTGATTGCGTTTTTGATTTTCTGGGAGGCAATCTCGCGCTTTCGTCACCCGGAGCCGGTGCAAAGCACACCGATGATTGTCGTTGCGTTCATCGCGATTCTGCTCAACACGGTAATCAGTCTCTGGCTGCGAAAGGCCGCCAAGAAGGATCTCAATGTCCGGAGCGCTTACATGCACATGTTGGGTGATGCGATCTCAGCAGCCGGTGTCGTGGTAGCGGGTTTCATCGTTGCATTCACGCATACATCAATCGCCGACCCAATCGTTTCCGTGCTCATCGGCCTGTTGATTCTGTGGAGTTCCTGGGATGTGCTCAAGGAATCAGTCAACGTTCTATTGGAAGCCACACCGAAAGGCTTGGACATTTCGATCGTGGAGACGACAATCAACGACATTGAAGGGGTGTTGGCCGTGCACGATTTGCACGTCTGGACTGTGGGTTCGGGGATGATTGCCTGTAGCTGTCACATCGCGGTGGAAGAGCAAAGTGTCAGGAGTGGCGAAAACGTGCTGCGCGAAGTCGCCAGGCAGCTCAATGAGCGTTATGAAATAACGCACACGACAATCCAAATTGAAGTCGAAGGCTGTGAGCCGAATGATATGTATTGCATCATGAAAATTGCTAAGCAGCACGAGTCGCACGAACACACGCACTGAAGAATTGAAATGAGTCAGGCAGCAATCACAGCTAATCGAGCCGCGTTGGTGAGGCGAGGTCGTTACATCGAATACTTCACGATTGGCTACAACAGTCTTGAAGGGCTGATTGCCATCGGTGCCGGGCTCATTGCTGGCAGCATCGCGCTGGTTGGATTCGGATTCGATAGTCTGATCGAAGTCACCTCTGGCGCAATTCTCGTTTGGCGGCTGCATGCAGATGTTGACGAAGCTCGGCGCGAACGAGTCGAGGCCATCAGTGTCCGGTTAGTCGGAGTGTGTTTCCTGCTGCTGGCTGTGTATGTCAGTTACGATTCGGCCAAATCGCTCATCAAACACGAAGCTTCACAGGAAAGCATTGTCGGTATTGTGCTGGCTGCTGTATCGGTTGTGGTGATGCCCCTACTCGTTCGCGCCAAGCGGAAGGTCGCGCGCGGCATCAACAGCGGCGCTTTGATGGCTGACTCCAAACAGACAGAGCTTTGCACTTACCTCTCTGCGATTCTGTTGGTCGGATTGCTACTCAATGCTTCTCTAGGCTGGTGGTGGGCTGATCCAGTGGCGGCCTTGATCATGGTTCCAATAATCGTCAAAGAAGGGATCGAAGGACTGCGTGGCGAGACTTGCTGCGACGACGAATGCCACTGAGGCTAATTTCGTAGTTCGCTAACGGCGGCAAGATAGTTGTTGGCCTTGCCATAGAACGACTGTTAGAGCCCCGATGAAGAGGACGGCCTGGACCCACTCTTTCGCAGGATTGCCTTTTAGTACGATCGCACTGGCTATCAGCGCCAATGCCCAAACAGTCGACCAAAGAATAATGCTGACAAGGCTTCTTTGAGTGGGGTTAGTCATTTTGGACTGCTGATGTTTTGACCAAGTTCCGGGCAGTTGGAGTATACGCTTGATTTCGTAATAGGTCTCCGGCGAGAGCGTGTCATGAGGCCGAGTTAGTCAGCTACTTAGATTAAGGGAGCTATAGGTGAGATCAAGAACAACAGTGTTCTTTATCGCGGTAACACTCGGGCTGACGTGCGTGAGTGGCTCTTGCCGTTCGAAACAGATTACCTCAGACCACTCTGCAAACACCGCCTCCCCTCCTCCAAATGACAATCGCGGAAATACCGAGCAGATGCCTGAATGGATGATGATGAATCGGCTTCCAACGCCGGATACAGACCTGAAACGCGACATGGGTCCGATTCAGGAACTGCTGACGCAGCACGACAAGATTCAGCGTAACGTTGAAGAGATTCCCAACGGAGTTCGCACTGTTACGACCAGCAATGATCCTGAAATCACAAAGCTGATTCGCACGCACGTCGGCGAGATGAAGAAGCGCATCGAGGGCGACCATCCGATTCGCACGCTGGACCCACTGTACCGTGAAATCTTTCGTCATCACGATAAGATTAAGTTAGAAATCGAGGACATCCCGGGCGGCGTGCGCGTGACTGAAACGTCGAGTGATCCGCAGATAGTTTTGTTAATCCGGCAGCGAGCGAAACGGGCAGAGTCTGAATTTGTTTCCGGCGGAATGAAGCGCGCGTCTAATCCAACGCCGATACCTGAAGCCTATGGCAGCCGCCATTTTCTCGATCCACGATAAAGGAGAGTTTACCTGCCAGAGGTGGGTTAGTGATGTAAATTGATGAATTCAGACTCGACAAGACAAAGGCAGAAAATATTTCAATCTAGAATTGAATCGGTGTGGAGAGATGTCGCTGAGAAGTACACGGTTGGATGGGGCGGGTCAATAGGAGCAATTGAAATGAGATTTCCTCACATCTCATCTGCTGTCAGCAACATCCGCTCCCAAGCGTCGAGTGTGTTGCCGCTAATAATTTATCAGACACTTGAGAGTCCGCCAGAGAATATGAGCGTCGCGGTGCCTTATGAATCAGGTGGCGATCGTTACAAATGCCGTCTAGTAACCACGGATGAGTTGTCAGCGCTAGAGAGCGCTACTCTTAGCGAATTCGCTCAAGCAATTTGGTTTTTGATCGACTCGGAGTTTCTACCCGATCCGCATGACGGTGCGGAGTTTGAAAGCAAGCTGATCGAATTGACGGACGTGCGATTAGTTGGAAGAGCGGTGCCATGATGGCTGGCTCGAAACAAACAGAACCTTGTACCTATTTATCAGCTATGCTGCTTGCTGGTGTGCGCTGGCTGGCTGGTGGTGGGCCGATCCAGTTGCGGCGCTCATCATGGTCCCGATAATCGTCAAAGAGGGGATTGAAGGATTGCGGGGCGAAACATGCTGTGATGATGCTTGTGGCCCAACTGGCTCTTAACAGTTTCTTTTGGACAACCGTCGTCATTACTTTTTGCTACTTCGAAAGCTCAAAACGGTTAGGCAGCGGAACTCAATTAGTTTGGCGGTCGTTGGTGGGTTAAGATCACTCTCCAATCGGTAACTGCAAGTTCAGTATCTGGAGACAGTCTCGATGCATCGGTTGAAGATATTTCCGGTTACGGCACTCACAGCGTTCCTAATCGGTTGTGGAAGCGCGGGCAACAAAACCGCGAATGATTCGAGGAGGACGCCGGCTACTTCACCAGTAGCAAACAGCAAGGAGCGGCAATTGTTCGCCAAGGACTGCATTGTCTGCCATCAGGCAAATGGTGAGGGAGGTCCAGTGAAGTTAGAGGACGGCACAAAGCTAAAAGTCCCGAGTCTGAAAGCTGACCGGACCATTAGACATTCGGACAAGGATTACTTTAGTCAGATCTCTAAGGGCGGCGATGGAATGCCAGCCTTCAAAGAAAAGTTATCAGAGGACGAAATCAATAACCTCATTCGTTTCATCCGCCAAGACCTTCAGGGCAATGCAACTGCCAAATGAGACAGGACGGATTCGAAGTGCAAAGCTCGACGAAGCGAGCGTTATTGAGTAATGCTGGCGGCTCCAACTTTCGCGTTGACCGTGTGCGAGAGTGGCAACGTCAGTTGGAAAATTGCGCCCCGCGCGCCGTTGCCGGCTGATAACTTTCCGTTGTGCTGCATCGCGATCTTGAACGCAGTCGAAAGCCCTAAGCCGATACCTTTCTCCTTGGTGGTAAAGAAAGGATCGAAAATGCGCGCGGCAATCGCTGGATCGATTCCGCCTCCCCCGTCTTCCACTTCGATCACGATCGTCTCTTCAGCGCGAGCCGTACGAAACTGAAGACTGCCGCCTTCCGGCATCACTTGCAGCGAATTAATTGCCAGATTAAGCAGCACCTGTTTGATCTGTTCGCTGTCCACCGTGGCAAGTGGCAGATCGCTCGCGAACTTGCAATCGATTCGGACATTCTGTGAAGCGGCACTCTGCTCGATCAGACTGGCGACTGACCGCACGATCTCATTGAGGTCTGCGGGCGCAGTGGCCGGCTCGGGCGGACGAGCGAAGCGCAAAAACTCCGTTACCAATCGATCCAATCGATCAACCTCCCGGCTCGCGATTTCCGCAAATTCGCGGCGCGCGCTGTCAGACGGCAAGGCGTCGCGGATGATTTCGACTGCTCCCTTAATGGAGCCGAGCGGGTTACGCACTTCGTGCACGACCGCAGCCGAGAGTTCCCCGAGGGCGGCGAGTCGCTCTGCCTGTAACAACTGCTCGAACGTCTCGCGTAATTCCGCGTAGGCTCTTTGCAACTCAGCGGCGGTCCGCTCTGATCGCTCGCGAGCGCGCCGGTTGCGATCTCCCAGCACGCCAGTTACACCGCCGACGACATTGAAGAGAATCAACTCCGCATATTGGTTAAGCGCATAATCGGGATGTATGTGTTGCCACTGCATCGTGATGTGAGGAAGGTAAACGACACAGGCAAAAACGGAAGCCAGAAGTCCCCATCGCAAGCCAAAGAGCGAGGCGGCAGCGATGATCGGGATGTAGTAAAGACGTTGATAGATCTCATGGAGAATGATCGAGTCAAGCGGCGTCACCATATGCAGTGCCGTAATAAAGAGGATGGCCGCGCCGATTGCTAGGATCTGTAAACTTGTAGGTCGTGAGCTTCTCATGACTCGCCGCCTTCGCCCGCCGCCTCTGGCGAAGGAGCAAGACCGTATTTCTGCATTCGGTAAATCAGAGCGCTGCGCGTAATGTCCAGATAGCGCGCCGCGCGGGTCTGATTGTCGTCATGCATCTCAAGGGCTTGGCGGATAATTTCACGTTCGACTTGCTCGATCGACAATCCATCAGGCGGTAGCTCAAGCAACACATTGCCAACGTAATTTGGCGGCTGGCGAATATTTTCAGGTAGATCTCCCAGCGTAATCGTGTCGCCCGTGGCTAACACCGACATCCTTTCGATCGTGTTTTCCAGTTCGCGTACGTTGCCGGGCCACGTATAAGCGGAAAGCGCGGCAAAGACTTCACGCTCCATCAGCATTTCGCCCAATTTGTGCCGCTCGCAAGCTCGCTTCAAGAAATGCTCCGCGAGCAAAGGGATGTCCTCGCGCCGCTCGCGCAAAGGAGGTAGGCCGATGGGCACAACCGCCAGCCGAAAATACAAGTCTTCGCGAAAGGCACCGTCCGCGATCATGGTTTGCAGGTCTCGGTTCGTAGCGGCGATGATCCGCACGTTCACTTTGCGCGGTGTACTCTCTCCCAGCCGCACGATCTCCTGCTCCTGCAAAACGCGCAGCAGCTTTGGCTGAAGCACCGGCGGCATAGCGCTCACTTCGTCCAGAAAGAGCGTGCCGCCCGAAGCCTCTTCAAACTTTCCCTTCGCGTCCGCGATAGCGCCAGTGAACGAGCCCCGCTTGTGACCAAACAATTCTGACTCGATGAGTGTCTCGGGAATTGCTGCGCAGTTCAGTGCGACAAACGGTCGCTCGGCGCGCGGGCCTGAGAAATGGACGCCTCTGGCGATCAACTCTTTGCCAGTCCCGGATTCTCCGGTGATGAGGACCGTCACGTCCGAACGTGCGACGCGCTCAACCACATCGAGTACGCGGCGCATGCGCTCGGACGATCCGATCACGTTCTCCAAGCGGAAGCGGTCGTGAACGAGCCGGCGCAAGCGCCGATTCTCCGAGATGGCCTGCCCGAAAACGAGCGCCTTCTCAACGGTCAGCAAGATCTCTTCGCGATTGAAAGGCTTGGTGACGTAATCGAACGCGCCGGAGCGCATCGCTTCGACGGCCGTCTCGACATCTCCGTAAGCGGTAATGACGATTACCGGTGTCTCGGTCGCGATTGCACTGGCGCGTCGTATCAGTTCGAGCCCTGACAGGCCGGGCATTCTCAGGTCGGTGATGAGGCAATCCACTTCGGCTCCGGTAAACAGTTCGAGGGCCGCGAGTCCGTCGGCGGCGGTGAGAACTTCGTAGCCTCCTTCGCGGAGTTGGAATTCCAGCACTCGTCTTAAGCTGTCGTCATCGTCGGCAATCAGAATAGTCGCCGTGGTCTTCGGCGTGACAATCTTCTCATCACTGATTTTGACCTGGCTCATTGATGATCTACGAGACCGATGGCGTGTTTTGTGATAAGGCGGAAGGGTTCGCGCTAGTCCATGCCTCGATGGAACGAAGCGTTTCGATGGCTTCGCTAGTGCGGCCGGCCATCACTTGTTCGCTGAAACGTAGGTACTGCTTGGCCAGTTCATCGATGATCCGGGCATCTCCGCCTATCGTTTCGGCAATGCTTCTCGCGACTTCATCGCGCGCGACTGCGGGCCTTCCCTGAAGCATGCGAATGTTACTGACAATGCGCATCGCCGGACTGTCGAGTTGGCGATGGAAAGCGATAATCGCATCCTCGAGGGCGCGCAACTCGCGCTCATGCCAATTGGAGCGCCACAAGGCCCAGCCTAGACCGGTCGCAATTACAATAAAGGAGCCACGAAAGACTAGCTGTGTAGCTCCGGGGCGTAACAGTTCATTGATAAAGCCCGACGAGTCGATGGCCGCGCCAAGTCGGGCGTGCATCGCGGCATCCAAGACCCACATGGCCAAACCAAGGCCGATGCCGTAGATGATTTCTTTGTATCGTCGAAGGAACATTCTCAGGAACGAGTCGCCGCGTTAATCTCGCTGATCTGTTTGCTTGCTTATTCTATGGCAGTGGTCGCTGATTTGAGAAACATTTGGTAACCGAGCAGGGGCAGGCCCGACCGCGAATCGGCTGCCCCTGAGTTACGCAACGACCATCAATCGTTGCTCCTTGAATGGATCAGAACAGAAGCGCTAGGTCAGTGCCCACCGAACAAATGGTGAATCCCGCGCTTAAATCCGTTGCGACTATCGATGTGAGGCCGGTAACTGTCGTAGTAACCCCGATTGTAGTAGCCACGATTGTAGGAGCCGTTATTGCCGTAGTAGCCGTTATTACCGTAGTAACCGTTATTACCGTAGCCGTACGGATACGCATTATTGTATTGCGGATATCCGTTGTAATAACCGTTGTTGTAAACGCGATTGTACCGCTGGTAATCGCGCTGCTCATGTCGGAAATCGCGGCGCTGCTGGTTCTGATAACCTCGCATGTCGCGCCACTCATGCCGATCACGTCCCTGAGCGTTGGCCGCTATCGTGAAACCCAGCACCATGGCCGCGACGAACGCGAGCGAGCCGGCGATTTTCGTTAGGCCTTTGAAATTGAATTGCATCTTTGTCTCCTTGGTCGTTGATAAATCGAGGAGAGATTTGCACCGGCGTCGAATGCAAGCGATGTTCCGTGTTCCGCCCGGCGATGAAACCTCACTAAGCCAAGTCTTTGATTTAAAGAAATGCCTCATTCGGATTGTTCAGCCAAAGACATTGCACTACCACTCTGTTTAGAAACAGACAGCAGCCATCTTTCCTGGTGTCTGATAGCAGACAAACCGCTTCGCCCGAGACACTCGGGCGCAAGAGATCTGGCCCGTTTTCTTGCCGATCTCTTCTCTAATTTCGCAAAGCTTACGCGCTCGATGGAGCGAGATTTGCTGTCTTGTAATCTGCGATGACGAACGCGGAAACCCTTTCTGTTGCTTGGCCGAGTATTTCAGTGCGTCGAGCGGAATCTCGCGATCTGTCTGATTACGAGTTGGCTCAGATGTCGGGCAAAGGCGACATGGAGGCATTCGCACAAATCTATCAACGTCACAACCGCCGCGTTTATTCGGTGTGCCTGCGAATGAGCGGCAACGCGGCGGAAGCGGAGGATCTTGTCCAGGATGTCTTCGTTCAGCTCTTTCGTAAGATTGGCAGCTTCCGTGGCGAATCGGCGTTTACGACCTGGCTGCATCGCCTGAGCGTCAATCAAGTGCTGATGCATTTCCGCAAGCGGGCCGTGCGGAAGGAAAAGACGTCCGAGAGTGATGAGTTGCCGGAGCAAATTACGATCGGCACTGAGAATCCACGCCGCATGCCGGTGCTTGATCGTATCGGATTGGATCGCGCGATCGCTCGATTGGCCAGAGGCTATCGAACGGTATTTATGCTTCACGATGTTGAAGGATATGAACATGCAGAGATCGCCAGAATGCTCGGTTGTTCGGTGGGCACGTCGAAGTCGCAACTGCACAAGGCGCGGATGAAATTGCGAGGACTGCTTAAACACCCAGGCTGATTGTGAGTGCCATGAAAGATCCGAATTCAATCACTGAAGCTGTCCGGGCGTCTACGCTATCCAACGAGCGTTCTGTTGAACCTCCGGTCGAGCGTGATATGCAACGCGTAGTAAATGAAACTTCTGAGCGTGCGGCAACCCAAGCGCCGCGCGCAATCATGAAACGCACCGGCTCAGTTGTCGAGAGCATTCCAGATCCGCCGATCAACAAAGTGCGCCGCCGTATCGTCTGGGCGAGCATTACGGGATTTCTGGCAACCTGTTTTCTAATGTTCCTGCGTTTCTTTCTTCCGCGCGCTATCTTCGAACCATCAAGCGTCCTCCGCATTGGGTTCCTGGGAGACTACGGTCTCGGCGTTGATGAGAAATACAAAATGTCGAATCGCATTTGGGTCGAGAAGAGCGCTGACCGGCTGTTTGTGATTTACGCGCGCTGCACGCACCTGGGTTGCACGCCCGATTGGAAGCCGAGCGAGAACAAATTCAAATGTCCGTGTCATGGTAGCGGCTACGATGTTGAAGGAATCAATTTCGAAGGTCCGGCGCCGCGTCCGATGGATCGCGCTCACGTAGAAGTTGATCCAGAAGGCCAGATCGTGGTCGATACCAGCAGGCTTTACAAATGGCCGAAAGGCGATCGTAACGAGTTCAGCGATCCGGGAGCGTACATCCCCCTCTAACCGCGTTAGCTTTCAGACTTCATAGGGCGTCGTTCCGAAAGACAAAAAGGTGGCGAGGTCCCTGTCGGAACCATTCACCACCTTTTCAACTCACCAAGCGCTCCGTCGCTTGCCCTGCACTCGAGCGCGTACTTGATCTTTACCTTCGCCAACCGAACGGGATCACGACTCTCACGCCGTGACGATGCCGGCCATAGCCGCCACGTCCGTAAGGATCGTTCCGATAGTAAGGGTCGTTTCGATAATACGGGTCGTTTCGGTTATAGGGATCGTTGCGGTAGTACGGATCGTTTCGGTAGGAAGGACTGTTGTTGTAAGGGCCAATACGGTAAGACGGATTGTTTCCGTAATAACCACCGACGCTGCGATAGCCAGCATCGTAGCCACTCAGGAATCCGTTTCGGTATGCCTGCTTGTACGCGTCCTTGCTGCCATATCCTCCGCGATAGCCGTTCGTGGCGCTGCGATAATGGCTCGTTCCGTTGGGGTCGGGACGACGGCCTTGCCGAGCATGGTCCGCTCCATGAGCGTAGCCATCGCGATAACCCTGATCCTGGGCCATCTGATAGAAGTCGCCGTAGCCACCGTAACCGCCGTACTGGCCAGGATATTGCGCCTGGACCATGATGCCGGCAGCAAGCATGACGACGAAGGCAACAGCAACATTGCCGAGCAATCTTGTCAGCTTATTTCCTTTCATAGACTTTCTCCTCTGAGTTGCAACTCTTCGAATTTCAAGTGGAGAGAGACATCCGATGCTTTAGCACCCGTCATGCCACTCAAAGTCTGATCTTTGGTAACGGATTAGAAACCGACATCGCTTCGGCGCAATGCGAGGCGCGCTAGTTGCTTGGCTGCTCCAGGACCGTGGAGTTGTTGCCAATGGAAACCCCTGAGCGAGTGAGCCCCCAAGCAACACCGAAGATCGATCTAGATAGCAGTGGCGACTTGTTTTACAGGTGTCCGGTTGGTGGTTTCGCTTCGCTCAGTCCAGGTATTTGCCCAAAGTGCAGTGAGCGGCTCGTCGTCGTTTCTGCTGTCAATGGATCGGACGACGCGCGGCTTGCGTTCGGAGATGGCAATCACAACGGGCGAAGTTCGAAGCGATGAAGCGAGTTAGTAAGCGTCTGTTAACGCACAGGTCGCTGTCTGCAAACAGACAATTTCAGACGAAGTGCCAAGGCGAAATTGCTTTGAGGATGAGTTAGTTGTTTGCACTCCATTAGGAAGCGTTGGCGTCATGCCTTGGGCACGATGATTGCGCTGCAAAGCTTTCAGCGTTCCCCGAATGATGAGTCGTACCGTGTCTATTAATTAGTTGGTTAGTCGACGAGAGGCCTTGGCTTCGATATTCCCAGAGGAGCTTTAGAGATGAATCAGATTTTGCGAAAAAGACTGAGCGCGTTAACTGTGCTGATGGCAATAGTAGGTCTGCTCATCTCGCCAGCGACAGGCTTCGCACACGGCGGCGAAGATCATGGTGACCAGAAGCCAGCGACCGTCTCCAAGGGCACGAACATGATCGTTCATGTCGGGCGCGCCGGTGATTACGAAGTGGTGATTAAACACGCGCCCCTTGAGCCGGACAAGGAGGTCGTTGCGCGAGTGTTTGTGAATCGCTTTGCTACTAACGAACCAGTTGCCGGAGCGAAAGCTATCGTCTCGCTTACGACAGATGGCGGCGCGCCAGTCGAGTTAACCGCGACCGCCAGTTCTACGCCAGGCATGTACGAAGTGAAACTTCCTCCGCTGCCTAAAGGGCAGTACAAACTTGCCGCGCGGATTGATTCAAACGGAGAAACGAAAACAGCTTCGTTGAGCGCACTCGAAGTCGCACCCCAGCCGGTCGCAGCAACCGCGACGATCGCAGCCTGGGCGCGGAAGGCGCTGATCGGTTTGGGCCTGCTTGTCACTCTGGGTCTCATTGGGGTCGCAGCATTTCTCATCTACCGCGCGTCACAGGCGTCGCGTCGAGAACGCATTACGGGGGAGACGGCTGCGGCCTGAGCGCTTCACGCACGTATTCGACTACAAAGCGCATTGCCTGCAATTGATGATGACCCACATAGCGAATTACATGCGTCACCGCTCATGTGCGGTGTTACTACTGGCGCTGCTTGCAGCCATCGCGCAAGCCCAAACACCAACGCAGCCAATGCCGATCCCGCCTTCGGCAGCGCCGACGCAAACACAAACGCCGAATCAGACGCCAAACACAGTGGCAATGCCGCCGGTTCAGCTTTCATCGTCTCAATATATAGATCCGGCCGGGCTCACGGCGCAACAACTGATCGAAGCAGGGTTTACTCGGCGGGCAGATCTACTTGCGGCGCGGCAGAGATTGGCAATCGCGCAAGGTCGCTTTTTGCAGGCGGGACTAAGACCAAATCCGGTTCTCGATTCCGAGTACGAATCCGCGAGATTTCTTGGCGGGCAAAACGAAGGAGATTTTTCAGTTGGGGTCTCTCAGCTTTTCGAGACGGGCGGCAAACGAAACAAGCGCGTAAAGGTGGCGCGACTGGAACTAGCTCAGGTGCAAGCCGAGGTGCGAGCGCTGGAACGGCAGTTTGCTGCGGAGTTGCGAGCGGCCTACGCGCGCGCACTCGCGTCGGCACGGCAACTTGATACGCAGGAGAAACTAATTGCCGCCAACGACGAACTGGTGCGAGTAACCACGGCCCGTTTGAAGGAAGGAGATGTGGCGCCACTCGATTTGAATCTCGTGCGCGTCGAAACCGATCGTCTGCGGGCGCAAGTCGTGCGCACGCGAGCTGATCTGGAAGGTCAACTCATTTCGATTCGAACTCTCGCGGGATTCGAAGTAACAGAACCTTTGCGCATCGCCGGTTTACCGGAGAAGCCGCCACGCCTCGATCTATCGCTTACGGAAGCTACTGACATGGCCTTGCGTGAGCGCGCCGACTTGCAGGCGGCGCGACTGGGCGAAGAGGCAGGCAGCGCGCGTATTCAATTGGCACAGGCGCAAGCGGTTCCTAATGTGGCTCTGACGACTAAGTATTCAGTCAAACGCGACATTTTTGATGACACCCCGGTCGGCACTCTGAGAGACAAGGATCGACTGCTTACCTTCGGTATGTCGGTGGATATTCCCATCTTTAATCGAAACCAAGGTGAGATTGCCTCCGCGGTCGGAGAGAAGGTCCAGGCCCAACGTCAACGAGAGTTTTTGGAGGCGACGATCAAGCGTGACGTGGCGCTGGCGTATCGACGCTATCGGGCGGCGGCAGAGGCGCTGGTGCTCTACGCGACTCAGATCATCCCCACGTCGGAGAAGAACGTGCAGGCGGTCCGGGCCGCTTACAACGCCGGAGAGTTTTCGGTCTTCGACGTAGTTGCCGAACAACGGCGCTTGCTTGAAAGCGAGACCGCTTATAACGAATCGCTGGGCGACTATTACAGTGCGCTGGCTGATCTTGAGCGGGCGCTAGGCACTACCTTGCCACCGTCGGCTTTTGCGCCGGGAACGATCACAGTGATTCCCGACGTTGACAGCTTAACCGGCGGCAAGCTTTTGCAGTCGGTAAAGCAGATGACGCTAATGGCCCAGCCGGGAGTCAACGGAAGCAAGTCGACATCAGCGGGCTTGCTTAATGAACCCAAGACCGAGAAGACAGTTCCACGAAACTAGTTAGCCAATTCGAAAACAGGAGGCATTCGCAAATATGAAAACAATCTTAACTCTAGTTCTCGCCAGTTCGCTTGCGGGCTTCGCAGCAGCTTGTGCAACTTCTGAGAACACGAACTCTGTACCGGCGGCGAACACGGCCAGCGCGCCCAAGACTGCCGCCAAGGATGATGTGCCGCCAAGCGTGCATGCAGTCTTTCCGGACGCCCAGTCGATCACCAAGGATCACAAGGATCTGACACCGGCACAGATTGCCGCGATCCAAAAGGAGGCTGGCGCCAAGCCCCCGGACACAGATCATCATGCATACCTTGCCTTCGCGACGAGTGGTGGCGCGCGCAAACAGATCGGAGCAGCCAGCGAGGTTTCGGCTAATGGCAAGCACGTGGTGATTGCCTATGAGAGCCGCAACGGTCTGCCCTATATCAAAGAAGTTCGGGCCGATGGCGTGGCGCAAGCATATCTCGATCAGTTTAAAGGCAAGAGCCACGACGACAAGTATCAGATCGGCCAGGACCTGAAAGCTCAAGGGGTGGATGACGCCACGTCAAAGGCGATCGCTTCCGCGATCCACGTTGACATCATGACGATGCAGACTCTTTATGGCGCAGCAGACAAACACTGAAGTGCAAGTAAGGTTTAGAGGACTAACATGATTATTTTCACACGATCTGCGCATGGGCCAAGGCGCTGGCGCTTACTAAAGTCAATGAGTCTCATTGCAACATTGACTTTGTTTGGGATATCGCTGGCACCCATCCTCCAAGCTGTAAACGCACATGAGGGCGAGGAAGATGCCGGCAAGAAAGCCGCTGGACCGACCACACCCGGCGCGACCGGTACGATTCGCACCGCTGATCGCAACGTCCAAACAACCGAGGGTCAGTTCAGCGTGCATCTGCGGCAGTCTCCAGCGGACCCGCGCTCGGGAGAAGAAGTGCAGATGGCTGCCGATCTCTCGGAACAGGTTGAAGGAGGATTCGGCGGAGGCCGTCAACCGATCGAAAGCGCGAAAGTCACGGCGCGAATAACCACCGCAGCAGGACAGTCTGTCACCGGCGCGTTAGCAACACACGCTGAAGGACCAGGTTCTTACGGTGTGCATTACAGCTTCCGCAGCGGTGGCGAATACAAGATTGTGTTCGATGTGGGGACCAGCGACAACCGTCAGTTCAGCGCCGATTTTCCCGTGAGCGTCGTGGGCGCGCCGGTCAACTGGATCTTCTGGTTGGGTCTGGCAGTAATCACGCTTCTTTCGGTCGGGGCAGTCTTTGGTTACTACGGATCATGGTTGCGCGATAAAGTGCCGGCCCGAGTTGCCGTGCGCAAGACGCTACCAATCGCCGCCGCCGCTGTCGCCTTCTTTGCCATAACGACGATCGCCCTGGCCTATTTTCAGCCACCGCGTGAAAAGCGAGTCGTCGCCGGGTTGCCGCCGGCCGTAGCGGAAACTGAGACTGAAGCAACCACCGCAGGCGATGCGTCGTTGGGAGGCTCGGGTGCGTTGCTCACGATCTCGAAAGAGTCACAGTCCCTCTTTGGCATTCGCACCGCCGTGATCGAGCAGCGCCAGATCGTTAGCGGCTTGAAGGTCACCGGCGTCGTCAAAGCAAAACCCAACGCGCAATCGATCGTTTCGCCACCAGTCTCGGGCCGAGTCTTTTTCAATGGCAACCTGACAATAGGAACCGCAGTCGGGAAGGGTCAACGAATCGGGACACTCGAACAAGTTATCGGGGCGCCCGAAGAAGCCAGTCTCGAGGCTACGCGGACGGGGCTACGCACGGCGGCTCTTGAACAGCAGGCGAAACGGGCGGAGCAAATTGCGAATGCTCAACAGGCGCGCGCGCGACTTGCCCAAGCAGAACGCGAACTGCGCCGCGCCAGTAATCTCGTAGAGATTGGCGCAGCGCCCAGGAAGCGCGTCGAAGAAGCACAAACGGCGGTGCAGATAGCCAGGCAGGAAGTGGATGCGGCAGAAAAGCAGGCGCAGGTAGCCGGACAGCAAGTAACTCTGTCAACCGAGTCTGTAAAACGCGTGAACCCGGTTCGCAGTTTTCCGTTGATTGCGCCGGTGACCGGATTGGTCAGCGAGTTGAAAGCAACCACCGGACAACAAGTCGAGGCCGGGGCGGACCTGCTTCATATCGTTAACCTGACGACCGTTTTTCTGGAAGCAAAAGTTTTCGAGAAAGATCTTTCCGTCGTGCGCGACTCGCGCCGCGCTGCTTACACGGCGACTGGCATTCCCGATGAGGTCTATCACATCGGTGAAGGCGGCGACGGCCGTCTGGTCACGATCGGCCAGACCGTCGATCCAGAAACCCGCACGGTCTCGGTGATCTACGAAGTGCCGAATCCGCTTAATCGATTGCGTGACGGCATGTTTGTCGAGATCACAGTCGATACAACCGAAGGCCAGTCCGTTCTCAGCGTTCCGAAAACAGCCGTGATTACGGAACAAGGCAAGACCTTCGTTTTCGTTTTCAAAGGTGGCGAACAATTCGAGAAACGGATCGTGGTGATCGGCTCCGAAGGACAGGACTTCTACGAAATCAAGCGGGGGCTGCAAGAAGGAGAGCGAGTCGTGACCGATGGAATCTATCAATTGCGTTCGACTCAGCCCGCAGCCTAAACGGTTTGGAGAATCATCGATGATAGAGATCAATCGCGAAGTTAGAGTCTTCGTACTTATCGGGGGAGTATTCTTGCTGGCTTTCGCCCTGGCGTACGCGACTACGAGTTTACCTTCAACACGTGAGAGCAAGTCTGAGCGCGTGGCGGCGAGTTCGATTGAGCGGATTTCGTTGACGAATACTGATTTTCGCGCGGAATTGACAACGGAAGGAAACTCAATCGTGGTCGGCCAGCCAACGTCTTTCATTTTTAACGTGAAAGATTCCAAGGGCGCACTCGTACGGGATCTCCTTCTCGTCCATCAAAAACCAATCCACCTCATCCTCGTCTCAGAGGACTTAGCGGAATTCAATCACCTCCATCCCGAGGCGCAGTCAGATGGCTCATATCGCGTGAATTTCACTTTCCCGCATGGCGGGGCTTATCGGTTATACGCGGATTTTACTCCATCGAATGCCAGCCAGGTGGTCGAGCAATACAAGCTGACGGTAAGCGGGCCTCCCGTCGATCGCGTCACATTAACTGAAGACCAGGCGTTCACGAAATCGCTTGGTGGATTGCGCGTAACGATGCGACCGAGCCGGGCATTGCGCGCGGGCGAGGCGCTCCTGCTCGAATTCACGGTGGCGGACGAAGCGACTGGCAAACCTGTTACCGATCTGCAGCCCTATCTCGGATCACTTGCCCATTTCGTAATCATCACCGAAGACACGAGCCGGTACTTGCACGTTCATCCGATGGAAGGCGGCGCTTCGTCAGGCATGAACGATGAAGGCATGGTGGGAAAGATGGATGAGCAGATGGACGCCGGCCCGATGCCTAAGCCTAAGCCAGTTAGTAATGTTACCGTCAGCGCACATACGACATTCCCTGACCCCGGTCTCTACAAACTGTGGGCTCAGTTTCAGCGCGCGGGCAAAGTCGTCACGGTTCCATTTGTATTGCGCGTCAACCCAAGCCTAGCCGCCGCTGCAAAGTCTGATGCCGTCAATTCCGTTCCATCCGATGCGATCAAAGTCACCGTCAGCGCCAAGGGTTTTCAGCCTGCGCGTATCGAGGTGAAGCAGAATCAAAAGGTGAAGCTGGCTTTCTACCGGGCTGATGCGCAGAACTGCGCCAGCGAAATAGCGTTTCCTTCGCTCGGCATTCGCAAGCCGTTGCCTCCGGGCCAGACAACTGTAATCGAGATAACGCCGAAAGATTCCGGCGCGTTGACCTTTGCTTGCGGCATGGGAATGTTGCGAGGAACTTTGGTGGTGTCTCAATGAACTACGAGAAGACCGCTCAGCCACTTTGGGGCGCAGCGGTTAGCGCGCGGGCACTGGCCTGAAGGGGAGAGCGGACCGGTGCCTGCGCGGCTTCGATTTTATGACCGAATGGCAACCGAAAGGCATGATCGAGAGGCGACTAGGTGGCGGGATGATGAGCGCAATTCTTCCATGGCGGTTTCAGGACTGGCTATTTTTAATCGTTATCTTTGGGGTGCTGACGCTGGCCTTTGTGCAATCCATTATCCGCCGCAAGTAAAGAAAGGCGATATGCCGACGGCAACCGTTTCGCCAACGGTTACACCGAGCCCGACGGCAACTAAACCGCGCCCGCAGGGAACGAAGTAACTTTTTATGATGAACGCAATCATTCGCTGGTCGCTTCAGAACCGGCTCCTGGTAGTCGCAATTTCCGCACTGCTGCTGGTTTGGGGAGTTTATGTCGCGGTGAATTTGCCGGTGGACGTGCTTCCCGATCTGAATAAGCCGACCGTCACAATTCTCACTGAAGCTGGAGGCTTGGCGCCGGAGGAAGTAGAGACTCTCGTTTCCTTTCCCATCGAGACGTTGATGAATGGCGCGCCGGGCGTCACGCGCGTGCGTTCACAGTCAGGCATCGGTCTCTCCGTAGTCACAGTCGAATTCGATTGGGGCACTGACATCTATATCGATCGCCAGCTCGTTGCGGAAAAACTGAATCTTGCCCGCGAGCAATTGCCGGCGGGCGTACAGCCAACGATGGGGCCGATCTCCTCGATCATGGGCGAGATCATGCTGATCTCCGTCAGTTCGAAGAATGGCGCGACGAATCCTCTCGATGTCCGCAGTCTGGCTGATTGGACCATTCGCCCGCGCCTGATGACGATCCCCGGCGTGGCGCAAGTGATCAATATCGGCGGCGGCGTGAAGCAGTATCAGGCGCTCGTCTCTCCGCAGAAACTCACGCAGTACGGCATCACGATCAAAGACGTCTCGACAGCATTGGAAAAATCGAATGCGAACACGACGGGCGGTTTCGTCGACGCGCAGTCGCAGGAATATCTGATTCGCAACCTCGCGCGTTTCTATTCGCTCGACGAGTTAAAGAATACGGTCGTGGCTTATCGCAACAGTACGGCGATCAAGCTTGGTGACGTGGCAAACGTTGAGTTCGGCCCAAAGATCAAACGCGGCGACGGCGGCGCGAATGGATCACCGGCGGTGATCATGTCGGTGCAAAAACAGCCCGGCGTTTCCACGGTCGAACTCACCGCGAAAGTCGATGAAGCTCTGAAAGAGTTGCAGACTACGATGCCGTCGGATGTGGAGATCAATCCAAACTTATTCCGGCAGGCGAACTTTATTCAGTCGGCGATCGGCAACGTGATTGAGGCGCTGCGAGATGGCAGCATTCTGGTAATTATCGTGCTGTTCCTGTTCCTGCTCAACTTCCGCACGACGGCAATCACCCTGACGGCGATTCCGCTTTCCTTCATCACCACGGCGCTAATCTTCAAGGCCTTTGGCGTCACGATTAATACGATGACGTTGGGTGGTCTGGCTGTCGCCATCGGTGAATTAGTCGATGACGCGATCGTTGGAGTCGAAAACGTTTTTCGGCGGTTGCGGGAGAATCGCCAGCTTGAGCAGCCCCGACCTCCATTGACCGTGGTCTATGAAGCCTCGTTGGAGATTCGATCCAGCATTGTCTATGCGACGTTCGTGGTGGCGCTGGTTTTCGTCCCGCTCTTCGCATTGACCGGAATCGAAGGCCGGCTGCTTGCTCCTCTCGGTTTGGCGTACATCACTTCACTCGCCGCGTCATTAGTCGTGAGCTTGACCGTGACTCCGGTGCTGTCCGCCTACCTGCTGCCAAGAATGAAAGCGATGAAGCACGGTAAGGACAGTTTTCTGGTTCGCTTTCTTAAGAAGTGGGACGAAAGGTTGTTGCGACGGACACTGAAACATCCCTGGGTGGTAATTGGCGGCGCCACGTTGATGTTTCTGATAGCGATCTCCACGCTGCCGTTCGTCGGGACTTCATTTCTCCCGGGTTTCAATGAAGGCACTTTGACGATTAACCTGCTGGCCGAGCCGGGCACCAGTCTCGACGAAAGTAATCGCATCGGCACAATCGCCGAGAAGATGCTCCTCTCAATTCCTGAAGTGAAATCCACCGGCCGACGCACCGGTCGAGCGGAATTGGATGAACACGCCGAAGGCGTGCATTACACCGAGATTGACGTCGATTTGAAAGAAAGCGATCGGTCGCGCGAGCAAATCCTGGATGATATTCGCGACAAGCTGGCTGTGATCCCCGGCATTAACGTAAACGTCGGCCAGCCTATCTCGCACCGTATCGACCATCTTCAGTCCGGAGTACGCGCGCAGATTGCCGTTAAGCTTTTCGGTGAGGATCTAGCTACCCTGCGCACGAAGGCCGAAGAGATCAGGAACGTCATGAGTGCGGTACCCGGCGCTGCTGACGTGCAGATCGAAAAACAAGTCCTGATACCTCAACTTCGTTTCAATGTTAATCGCAACGCAGCAGCGCAATACGGATTGCAACCGGGCGAGGTCGCTGAAACTCTCGAGACCGCCTTAAATGGCAAGAAGGTTTCCGAAGCGGTTGAAGGCCAGCGTCGCTACGATGTAGTGGTGCGTTTCGATGACGCATCGCGCGGGAATCTCGATGCACTGAAGAGCGCAACCATCGATACGCCGCAGTCCAAGCAGATCCCGGTCTCGGCGGTCGCTGATATTGAAAAGATACCTGGGCCCAATCAGGTCCTGCGCGAGAACACGCAGCGGCGAATCGTTGTGTCTGCTAATACGGCCGAGCGCGATCTGGGTTCAGTGGTTCAGGATATGCAACAACGCATTAAGGCACAGGTGCAATTGCCGGAAGGATATTTTCTTGAATATGGCGGCCAGTTCGAAGCTCAACAAGAAGCAACCAAACGTCTCTCTATTCTCACGATGTTTTCACTGGTCGCCATCTTTTTTCTCCTATTGAAAGCGCTGGGCGATTGGCGTTCTGCATTACAGGTGATGATCAATATCCCGCTCGCCTTGATTGGAGCCATCTTCGCCATGCTCCTGACGGGTGGAGTATTTTCCGTGGCCACGCTGGTCGGCTTCATTTCACTGGTAGGCATCACGTCACGCAACGGCATCATGATGATCTCGCATTACCTGCACCTGATCCGCGAAGAGGGCGAAGACTTTACTGAGCACATGATCATTCGCGGCTCACTTGAAAGACTCGTGCCGGTGCTGATGACGGCATTGACGGCCGGACTGTCGCTGATTCCGCTGGTGCTGGCGGCAGGAGAACCCGGCAAGGAAATTCTGCACCCGCTGGCGGTGGTGGTGCTCGGCGGCATTCTGACTTCAACGCTTTTGGATCAGTTAGTCACGCCGGCGGTGTTCTATAAAATTGGGCGACATAGCGCAGAGCGAATTATCAGGGAGCGTGAAGCGCGCGCGGCGGGTCCCAGAGATGTATTCGGTCAAGGGGAGGAGCCCGATGTGCCTCCTTTTATTGATGGGCTCCCTGAACCAGTGCCGGGAGATTAGATTTATCGTCCGGCGCCGAGAGAAGGAGTAAAGAATTATGAGACTCCTAATTAGCATTCTAGCAATAGCGTTCGTTGTGTCCGTGATCACTTTCATTCCCGGCGCAGTGGCGCAGCAGCCACAAACAAGGCCTCGGCAACAACCGCAGCCAACGCCCTCTCCGCAGGAAGTGGGCGAAGGCGACGTAGTTCGCGTTAACTCAGACCTCGTGACGCTCACGGCGACCGTAACCGATGGTCGCGGTCGCTATCGCGCCGATCTTCGTCAGAGTGACTTCACAGTTTACGAAGATGGAGTGAAGCAAGAGCTGGCGTATTTCAACACTGGTGACCGCGTTCCCATGAGCGTGGGTATTCTGTTCGACACCAGCGGCAGCATGATCGACAAGATCGAAGGCGTCGAAGATGCCGTGCAGCACTTTGTGAAATCGGTAGCGCCGGGCGACGAAATCTTTCTGATTCGATTCAGCGATGATGCCGAATTGGTCCAAGACTTCACATCTGATCGCCAGCGCATCCTGCGCGCAGTTGAAGGGCTCGAACCACAGGGTAGCACGGCGCTCTACGAAGCGGTTCTGTTGGGTCTGCAAAAGATAAGTAATGGCAAGAACCGAAAGCGAGCGCTGCTGCTGCTCACGGACGGCAACGACACGGCGAGCAGAGTGAAGTACAAAGACGTGCTGACGCTAGCGCGGAAGTCAGAGGTGATCATTTACGCGCTGGGGATCGGGCATAGTGAGAAAGGTTCGTACGGCCACGACATTCTCGGCGGGATATTCGGTCGCGACAAGGACGAAGTTGATATGAAAGTGCTGAACGGCCTCGTCGAGGCAACTGCCGGTCGCGCTTTCTATCTTGAGAATGCTCACTCAGGCGGGCGCGATTTGGTGGATGAGGCTGCGGCTGAGGTAGCGAATGAATTGAAGCAGCAATACACGCTCGGCTATCGGCCCACGAACCGGCAACGCGACGGATCGTTTCGTCAGATCAAAGTTGAACTATCTGACAAGTCATTGAAGGTTCGCACCAAGGGGGGATATTACGCCGGGCAGAGTTAGTAGTTTGGGTGAACGAAGCCTAAGGAGAATCTATGTTGAAAAAGCTCGCAGTCGTTTCAGTGCTGGTGGTGATGCCGTTGTTGATTTTGGCTGCTTGTGGCACGGCTCAGCAACGTGCGCAAAGGAAATTAGAGCAAAGGGGAATTCCGTTCACCGAAGACGCGTTTGTCGAGAACGCTTACAAAGGTGATAGCGATGCGGTGAAATTGTTCCTGGATGCCGGCATGAACCCAAACGCGGCTAACCATGACGGGCGGCCAGCGCTCGTGGCGGCTGCGTTGGAAGGCCGCGAGACAGTTGTCGACCAGTTGCTCGATGCCCGGGGCGACATAAACGTTAAGACCAAGGAGGGACAAACAGCGCTCATGGGAGCGGCGGTAAACGGCAATCCACGGGTTGTGAATATGCTTCTGAGTCGTGGGGCTGAGCTCGATACAAAAGACGCTCATGACTTCACGGCTTTGATGTATGCCGATGGCGCGCATAAACCGGAAGTGCGGGACCTGCTGGTGAAGGCCGGAGCGAAGGACTGGCATCCGGGTCCGCTAGAAACTCCGGCAAAGCCGATCCCGCTGCCCAAGAAGCAGGCAGAGAAATCATGAAACCAATTGGCGCAATCATTGCCGTCCTTGGTGCCGCCTTGTTTGGTTGGCACCTCGCCAAGGTTTTGATGGGAACTGACTACGGCACACCGCCGTTGACGCATCACTGGACGTCACTCATTGGCGGCATTGTGATGTTCATCGGTATTTGGATCTACACCGTCGGGCGTCGCCGCGCGCGGCGTGCTTCAGGCGAGCGGGCTGAGTGATTGGGCTGAGATGGCCGTGAGCAATCGGAGAGTTGCTGGACTAGTAACGGCGGTCGCTGGCGTTCTGATCACGTTTGGTCACTTCCTGTTTGGATTATTCGATCGCGTTCCTGAGAAGTACCACAGTCATCAAGCGATAGTGGCTACGGGCTTCGGGTTGATGATTCTCGGTCTGGTGATGTTGGGAACTGAGAAAAAGCAATGACTCAAAACTCATCAGCACCGGTTCACCGTGCGGACCTCGCAGGGTCCCTCACGGCGCGAACATCACTGGGCCGTTACATCGAAATTGTCGCCGGATTGCTGTTGGGCTTGTTGATGTGGGTTATCGACGCCGCGATGCACTGGCAGCTAAGTGCGAATCCCTTTTCGCTTCGGATTCTTGTCGATCAATTGGTTTGGCCCGGCGTCACGACAGCAGTCTTTCGCGCCGCTTTTGTCACACTTGCCATTGGCATTGGTTGGGCACTGTGGCGTAGAAACCTGAGGCGTGAAGCGGTTGAACGGCAGGAACACGAGCGGGCTCTGGTTTCAGAGCGCGTGCGGACGATGCTCGCGATCGTAAATACGTTCCGCTGTGAGGTGAATGGGCCGCTCTCGTTTATTGCAGAGAACGCACAAATGTTATCCAACCAGCCGCGTACGGCGAGCGACCAAGAGCGGCTTGATGAAATTTATCAATCGGCGCTTGGGATATCCGCGATCATCAAGCATCTCGCAAATTCGGCGCCGATGTATTTGGTAGACAGTGACGGCGGTGAGCGTGTGGTGCTGCGCGAGCCTTTCCAGACTGATGAGATTTTTTCGCAAACGTAATTTGCGAATCGACAGCTTGAGTTTTCATTCGACCTATTTGTTTTGGTGAGACGTGTCGGCATAGAGATAGTTGTACTAACGTGATTCGCTAGGTGACCCCTCGCTAATCGAACAGCAAACCTAACCCTGATTCCCCCGTAGCCTTATCTGTTGCTTTGCAGAGGCGACATCCGGGAGGAGAATCGAGATGAAAACCCGCACAGTTTCAAGGCGTGACGCATTGAAAGGCTTGGGAGCGTTTGGTGCTGTCGGGGCCTTGGAACGACTCGCACCTGCCTACGCGCTGCTTGGCGCGACCCAAGTGACGTCGCAACAACTGCCGGCGTTGAGCGGGGAGACAATCGATCTGACCATCGGTGAGACCCCGTTTCGTGTCGGCAATCGCATGGCCACGGCGCGGACGATCAATGGCACCGTACCCGGTCCATTGATCCGGCTGCGAGAAGGTCAGGATGTCACCTTGCGCGTGACTAACGGCTTGAAGGACCTCTCTTCGATTCATTGGCACGGTGTGCTGGTGCCTGCCGACATGGATGGCGTGCCCGGCGTCAGCTTCGCGGGTATCAAGCCGGGCGAAACTTTTGCTTACAAGTTTCGCATCAGGCAGTACGGCACCTACTGGTATCACAGTCATTCGCCGGGACAAGCGCAAGCGGGTGTGTACGCACCTCTAATCTTTGATCCTCTCGAACCTGATCCGATTAAGTATGACCGCGAGCACGTCGTGCTGCTTTCCGATTGGACTTCAATGTCTGAGATGGCCATGGTCGGAAAACTCAAAAAGCAGGCCGGCTATTTCAACTTCCAACAACGGACGATGGACGAGTTCCTTTCCGACGTTTCAAAGTACGGCTGGTCGCCGACTTGGGAAAATTACTCGATGTGGGCGCGCATGCGTATGGACCCGACGGATTTGCAGGACGTGACGGGCCATGTCTACACCTACCTGATGAATGGCTTGGCGCCGGAGACAAATTGGACGGGAATATTTCGCGCTGGTGAGCGCGTACGTCTGCGTTTCATCGATTCCGGTTCGATGACGTTCTTCGATGTGCGAATTCCGGGTTTGAAGATGACGATCGTGCAAGCCGACGGTCAGAACGTCCAGCCGGTTGAGGTCGATGAATTCCGCATGGGGCCAGCCGAAACCTACGATGTCATTGTGGAGCCGAAAGAAGATCGCGCCTATACGATTTTCGCGGAAGCGCTTGATCGCAGCGGCTATGCTCGCGGCACGCTCGCCGCGCGACCGGGAATGAGCGCGGAGATTCCCAAGCGTCGTCTGCGGCCACTGCGCACCATGGACGACATGGGCATGAGTATGGAAGGCATGTCGGCGAGCAGCATGAAGCTCGAGATGGACAAGAACATGAAAGCGGGCGGCCAGATGTCAGGGATGGACCACAGCATGAACATGCCGGGCATGAAGCCGTCAGGTGGCGAATCGAAGATGCCCGAGATGCAGACCGGCGCGAAGAAACCAGACACACAGATGAAAGACATGCCTGGGATGCCGGGAATGCAAAACAAACCGGACCCACAGTCCATGCGGAATATGCCCGGAATGCCGAGCCGATCAACCCAGCAGGGAATGAACATGCCGGGCATGAATGAAACGTCAGAGATCCCGGGCAGCAAACCCGTTATGCATGGTCCAAATCACCACGGCATCGGCAATCAGTCCACGCCTGAATCCACGCGGAGCAGTTTGGACGATCCCGGAATCGGTTTGGGAGGCGAAGGTCGCCGAGTGCTGGTCTACACAGATCTAAGAGCACTGCATCCATACCCTGATCGCCGACCTCCGCAGCGCGAACTCGAACTTCACGCGACCGGTCACATGGAGCGATTCATCTGGTCCTTCGAAGGGAAAAAGTTTTCACAGGAACCGGAACCGATTCACTTCCGTTACGGCGAACGGCTGCGCTGGACGTTTGTGAACGACACGATGATGGAACACACGTTCCATCTTCACGGCATGTTCATGGAATTGGAAAACGGAACCGGCGATTATTTGCCCCGCAAGCACACGGTCCTGGTCAAACCGGCCGAGCGTGTTTCCGTGGCCATCACTCCGATCGAACACGGGCCATTTGCCTTCCACTGTCACCTGAACCTGCACATGGAAGCGGGCATGTTCCGCGTCGTTTTGGTGTCCGACAGTTTGCCGGAGGTGAAATCATGAAAACCTTCCGGCGAATTGTTTTGGTCTTAGCTTTCGCCTCGGTGTCCAGTGCTTTACAGGTAGAAGCGCAGAGCCCAGCGCCGAAACCAACGCCGTCGCCCAGCCCGATGCAAATGGAAATGCCGATGAATATGCCGATGCCGTCACCTTCGCCGATGAGAATGCCGATGGCAACGCCAACACCGACACCCAAATCAACACCGACCCAGAGCCCGATGCAAATGGAGAAACAGATGAACATGCCGATGTCATCGCCGACTCCGACGCTTCAGCGGCCCGATACGTCTGCCGAGCAACGCGCGGCGTCGACAGTTCCGTTTCCGCCACCAAAAGATTGGCCGCATCCGGTCGAAGACGAGAAGCGGTATACGTTTGTTCTGGCTGATGTCTTCGAGTTTCAACCAAAGGGAAAAGACACTCAGTTTCGTTGGGACACCGAAGCCTGGCATGGCGGCGATTACAACCGCATTTGGTTTAAGAGTGAGGGCGATCATGGGCTTGCCAAACCAGAACGTAATCTTGATTTTCAGGTCCTGTACGGCCGTTTCGTGAAGAGATACTACGATTTTCAAATCGGGGCGCGCGCCGAAACCAAAACGTTTCGCGGAGCGAGTGTGACACGCGGTCAGTTCGTCATCGGAATAGAAGGTCTCGTTCCTTATAAATATGAACTGGAGTCCGCGCTATTTATCAGTCATCAAGGCGACGTCTCGGGCCGCGTAACTTTCACGCGAGATTACTTGTTCACGCAGAAGTGGATTCTTCAGGGCCGCGTCGAAACGAACTTCTCCGCGCAACGAGTCGCGAGGTTCGGACTTGGGAGTGGGCTAAACGACATCGAACTCGGGTTGCGCGTGCGTCACGAGATTCGGCGAGAGTTTGCGCCTTACTTCGGCGTGTCGTGGGATCGAAAACTCTTCGGCACCGCCGATTTCGCGCGACTCGAAGGAAACAATGCAAGCCAACTTCGATTCGTCATGGGTGTAAGAGTGTGGCGGTAGCGGCAGGACCGAGAGGACGTGACGCTTCCTTGGAACCACTACGGATGGTGAGATGACTGAAATCGAACTCTTCACTTACATAGTAATGACGGTGTCGATGGCGGGCTTCACCATATGGCTTTGGAGGTACGTCAAGCGATCAGAACGCGATTCTGTGAAGAAGGATGAACACAAGCAGAAGCCCAACGGGAGCGAGGTTGATTCTGAAACGCGGCCTCCTTCCCCAGAAGCCTGATTTCAAACTGGAGAACACCTGCGGAATTCGGCACTAGAGGAGGAATCATGCCACCAATACATCCAGCCGTCGTGCATTACCCGATCGCGCTTGTGACATTTTCGGTGATCTGCGATCTGTTCGGCTACGTGACCAATAGCCCGACGTTGCAAGCAGCAGGAACCTGGGCGCTTTTCGGGGCAGGCATCGGAGCGGCAGTAGCCATCGTCGCCGGTCTCATCGACATGAAGCGCGCGAAGATTCAGCCCGCGCCGCACCGGCGCGTTCATCTCCACATGAAGGTGGGTTTACTGTTGTTTGTGGCAATCGCCGGACTCACAATCTGGCGATGGGTTGTCACACTCGATCCGCATCACGGTTTGGGCTGGAGCTATCTCATTCCCGCGTTTGTGGTGCTTGCGCTTACTTTTTTTCAAGGTTGGCTCGGCGGTGAACTGGTGTTTACCGACGGGATTGGTGTCGCAGTCACGGGGCAAGGCACCGAACCTGCGGCTGAAGCAAAAAAGCGTATCGAGCATATCGCTGACGATGAGAGCGAAGATCATGAGCACTAACGAGTAGGCTTTCGAGTTTCCGAAAAGTTCATGAAGAGCCGACACATCGTTGGGATCTTAGTGGCCCTGCTGGGACTTCTGCTAACCATAGGTCACTTTGTTCTACAAGGGCTGAGTAGCGTACCGGAGCGCTACCACGGACACACATCGGTTGTGGCAGTCGGCGTCATGCTGATGCTAATTGGATTCTTCATGATTACTGCGGGCAGAGATCGGTGAGGCTTGGTCGGTGCTGCGTTTTACGTTACTCGATTGTTGCGCGCGAGCAAAAGTTCTGAGTTGAACACATCGCCAACTTTGGAGGACCCCATCATGAGTGCAACCACCGCAGCACGCATTGCCGTTAACATCGGAAGAATTCTGCTCGGACTGGCCTTAATCGCGCTTCTCGCCGCGTGGTTCACGCAGCTGACAGGCGGAAAGGTGTTGGGCATGAGCCAGCAGCATCTCTTCAACGATGCCACAGTGCTCGCATTGCTTGGGATCGGAATGTTTCTGGACGCGCTCTGGCATGCGCGCAATGTGTAATCTAACCAGCGCAACGGCTAATCAGCATTTGGTATAAGGTCGTTTCGATGTTCGTTCAGCCTATTGATTATTTTCTCGCCGTCTGGTTCGTCCTGGCAATCTTGTCGACGATCTACGTCGGCGTGGATCAGTTCCGAAGCAATCCAGAACCCGCCGTAATGAAGTGGGGGTTCATCCTTGTGACTCTCTACATGGGTCCGATAGGTCTGCTGATGTACGTACTTGCTGATAAGGAACCAAAACCGGGTACGCACGAGCAGTTTACTTCACCGCTGTGGAAGCAAGGCATCGGCAGCACCATTCACTGTGTCGCCGGTGACGCCACCGGTATCATTGTGGCCGCAGTAGTAACCGCGACATTGGGCCTGCCGATGCGTCTGGATCTTATTGTCGAGTACATCGCGGGCTTTGCCTTCGGTCTCCTTATCTTTCAGTCGCTCTTCATGAAACAGATGATGGGCGGCACTTATTTGCAAAACGTGCGCGGCACTTTCCTGCCGGAATTCATCAGCATGAACGCGATGATGGCCGGTATGGGACCGACGATGAGCCTGCTCATGATGGGGCGGGACATGCGCGCCATGAAACCGACGAACCTGCTCTTCTGGGGTGTAATGTCGCTCGGGGTGTTTGTCGGCTTTGTCGTCGCTTATCCGGTAAATGTTTGGATGGTCAAGCGCGGCCTTAAGCACGGTCTGATGACCGAACGGAAGTCGGAATCACACCACAAGGAAAGCCACGGCCATTCCAAACGCCAGATGAAGAGTGGTGCGACACACCAAATGATGAAGAGCGATGCCACGGTGCCTCAACGCGCAGCCGTCGCCAGTGTGACGACGCTGATGCTTCTTTCAGGTCTAATCGTCCCAGGCTTCTACGTGAATCTTTCCTTGAGCGCGCGTGACGTTGGCGAATACATCATGCCCAAGGGAATGGTCATGGATTTCAACACTCCGGCGGAAACGATGCGCGACATGAGCGCGATCCTGCCGAAGTTGGTTTCTTATCGCGCCCCGGCGGATGCACATGGGGATCAAGTTTTGCAGCCTCGTGTTGAGAACGGCGTGAAGGTCTTTGACCTGGAGGAGTCTGTGATCCAATGGCACATTCTCCCCGATGTTACGGTGGATGCTTTCGCCTTTAACCGACAAATTCCCGGTCCCCGGCTGCAACTGGTGCAAGGTGATCGCGTCCGGTTCAACGTGCGCAACAACCTGCCGGAACCGACTACGATCCACTGGCATGGCCTGATCCTCCCTAATGAGATGGACGGGCCGGCAGAGATAACACAGCCACCCATCCCGCCAGGCGGCACCTATGTATACGAATTTACGGTGGGGCAGGCAGGCACTTACTTCTACCACACGCACGATCATCCTGATCGCCAGCAAGCGTTTGGGCTCTACGGTGCTCTACTAATCGCCCCGCCTGACGGTGAAAAAGATAAGGCTGACGTCGAATACGTGGTCCAATTACAAGAGTGGCTGAAGCGTGAATGGCTTACTTACCCGGCGATGCTAATGGAGGGGGGACTGCCGAATTATTTCACGATCAACGGCAAAGCTTATCCATCAACGGACACCATCAGGATGAAAGTGGGCCAGACGCTGAAGCTGCGCATCATCGGCACTAACAATAACTTCATCCATCCGATGCACATGCATGGCGGGCCCTTCCAGGTGGTTGCGCGCGACGGCGAAACCCTGTCAGAAAACGCCCGCTTCATGGCTGATACTGTGAACGTCGGGCCGGGCCAAAGATATGACGTGATTTGGAAGGCACGACTGCCCGGCAAATGGCTATTCCATTGCCATATTCCGCACCACACGACAAATAACAACGTGGAAGAGCACGGCGGCGGCGGGCTCATGATGATAGTTGAAGTCGCGCCCTGATTCGGTATTCAAAAATTACGCCTACTTGTGTCGTTGGCGAAAAAAATATGCAGAACAGCTCAACTCAACTTATTACCCCGTTCGGGTTGTGGGAACTTGAGGCGAACGGAACCGTCCGCCACTTCGAGCCCGAACTGGGCGAGTACGCGCGACACCCGTCGGATGTTATTGGAAGGAACTTCTTTGAGATTGTACTTTCGAACGGAGCGCAGGAATTGCGGGATCAGGTGCAGCGATTCATCCTGGGTTCAGCGCCGGTAGATAGTTTCGATCTATCGCTACAGGTTGGTGAGGGACGAGTCCGCATAAGAGTACTATTAGCGACCACTCGCGCCACAAGATCCAGCATGGGAAAACTCGTTCTTCTCCACATCAGAAGAGCCGAACCCTCCTCCCACGAGGCGGGGGTCGGGAGGAAAATATCGTGAAAGCGCAGATCAAATTAGGCCGCATTTTCGGCATTGAGATAGGACTTCACTACAGTTGGGTAATCATCGCGTTTCTGATCACGCTTTCGCTGGCCGGACACTTTCGCATGAACAATCCGCGCTGGGGCGATTTCGTGATCTGGGCCTCAGCGATCGTGACCGGCCTGCTTTTCTTTGCCGCCATTGTCGTGCATGAACTCTCGCACGCTCTCGTCGCCAGAGCGCGCAATCTGCCGGTGCGTTCGATAACGCTGTTCGCGCTTGGCGGCGTAGCAATGATCGAGAAGGAAGCAGCGGATGCCAAGACTGAGTTCTGGATGGGAATCGCCGGACCGATCACCAGTTTTCTCATCGGTCTTCTCTGTTTGGCTCTGGCATGGGCCTTGGGGTGGAATCCGGAGGTTGTTGCGCAAACTCCACCGGTTGCGATTCTGATGTGGCTCGGTGTCATCAACATCGCACTCGCCGTCTTCAACATGGTGCCGGGCTTTCCACTCGACGGCGGTCGCGTGTTGCGCGCCATCGTTTGGTGGATTACCGGGAATGCGAGCCGTGCGACCGCAATCGCCTCGAGGGTGGGCCAAGTGGTTGCGTTCGCTTTCATTATTTTTGGGATCTTTCGTTTCTTTAACGGCGCCGGTTTCGGCGGTCTATGGCTGGCGTTCATCGGTTGGTTTCTGCTTGACGCGGCGCGCGCCAGTTATGCGCAGCTTATCACCACAGAAAGTTTACGAGGTTTGCGCGCTCGTGACGTGATGACCACCGATTGCCCGAAGATAGACGGTCTTTCAAACGTGCAAACCTTCGTTGATGAACACCTGCTGCGCAGCGGAAGACGTTGTTTCGTAGTAGAGGAGAAAGGCCGCATTGTCGGCATCATCACGCCACACGAAGTGAAGGAGGTTGAGCGAGCGAAATGGCCCTACACAACGGTCGATGATGTAATGCGACCATTGGATCAGCTTCATACGATCAGTCCAAACATGCCTGTGAGCGATGTGCTGGAAAAAATGGCGCGCGAGGACGTGAATCAATTGCCTGTGGTGCGCGACGGCCAGCTCGATGGAGTTATCTCGCGCGGCCACATTTTGCAGGTTCTCAAAACCCGCGCCGACTTGAATATGTAAGATGCTTTTCTTTTCAGATTGGTAGATCAAGAGAGGGAACTGTTGATGGGACCGCTTCAGACACCCGAGCAGCTTCAATGGGCCTCTAATCTCGCACACTGGATCGAGGGGGCGATGTTCGCGATCGTCGCCCTTATTGCTTTATTACAAGCGCTCGACTACCTGAAGTCGAAGGGCGCGCAATATCTTTGGCCCGGACTGGTTCTGATTTCGGGAGTGTTTCTGCCGGCCTACATACTATTGCAGCGTGGACCTGGAGGAATTGGCACCACCTGGAATCTGGTCATAAGAGATCCACAGCAGCGGGAACACTTCTTGATGGCGCTTCTCTTACTGGCGGCCGGCTTTGCCGAAGTCTTGGATCGCACAAAGCTGCTGCAAACTAAGCTGCGGAAATTTGTTGCGCCCGCGGCTTTCATCGCCATTGGGTTGCTGCTTTTCGTTCATACTGAATATGGGACACCGGAAGCGGTTGCAGAGTCAGTCGTCAACCACCGGTATCAGGGTGCAGTCATAGTTTTGGCGGGCTTGCTCAAAATGGCCGAGGTTTTGTGGCAGCGAAGACACAAGTGGCTTGCTTACCCTTGGATCGCTATGTTGTTTGTCGCCGCACTGCTGCTCATAACCTATCGCGAACCCGATGGAGCTTATCGAACAGGTCAATCGAGTCAGAGTTCATTGACGCAATCGTCGTCAGCATAGGCAATGAAGCTAAACGCGATCGAGAAGGCGTTGATGAACAATCCCGCGCGGGCCGTCTTGCAGAGGCGCTACGAAGCCGCGCTATTGCGACGTCTCGGAGGACGTGTTGCGGGAAAGCGCGTCTTGGAAATCGGTTGTGGCCGAGGAGTCGGTACTGAAATCATCTTCGAACGGTTCGGTGCGGGTGAAGTCCATGCTTTTGACCTTGATCCGGACATGATTGATCAGGCGAGAAGGCGACTAGCTCGATACCTGCCGAATCGCCTGAAGCTTTATGTCGGGGATGGCGCGGCGATTGACGAGCCTGACGCTTCGTTTGATGCGGTCTTTGATTTCGCCATCATTCATCACATTCCGAACTGGAAAGACGCTGTGGCTGAAATAGCTCGTGTGGTGAAACCCGGAGGCAAGTTCTATTTCGAAGAGGTGACTGAGCACGCGCTGGGGCGCTGGTTCTATCGAACATTCTTGGAACACCCGCAATCTCAGCACTGGTTCAATAAGGAGAAATTTGTTGCCGAGCTTGAACGACATGGCATTGTCGTCGGTGAAAATTTGGTCGAAAGATTCTTTGGGGATTTCATTATCGGAGTAGGCCGTCGTTCTAGATCAAACAATGTCGAAAACTGAAAAGGAGACAGAACTGTGAAATCAATAGACCGCCCCAACCTTCGCATCATGCCACTCGCTCTCATAGCGTTGGCCATTAGCATTGGACTTGCCGCGAAATATCGCTCGACCTCCGCTTCTCCTCAGTCCGATGAAGCAGCCGTCCGTGATGTGTTACTCAGAAGTGCCGCGAGTTTTGAGAAGAATGATACCGCCGAGGCGACGAAAGTCTGGGTCAACGACGAGTCATTGACAGTTTTCGAGAGCGGGCACGCTAACTATGGCTGGGCGGACTACCGCGATCATCATCTGTTTCCGGAAATGGGCGAGATGAAGAACACGAAATACGCGTTCAGCGATATGAAGATTCATGTTGCCGGCAAGACTGCCTGGGCTACGTTCAAATATACAATTTCGGCTGACATGATGAGCAACGGACAACAGCGTCACGTTGATGGCGGAGGCCTGGGAACAGCGGTGCTTGAACAGCGCGACGGTCAGTGGCGAATTGTGCATTGGCACTCAAGCGCGCCGCGTCGCGCGCCCGCTCCAGCGCCGTCACCGAAGCAGGAGTAGCCTTGCAACGATTGAGATCTTAGAACTTTGCGAGTACCACGAAAGGAACCCGTAAATGATCCGTAAAGCTATCGCTGGATTTGTAGCACTCTTGCTCATAATGGTTGCGGCGCAAGCCCATGATCTTTTTCTTAAGTTGGACTCGTATTTCCTTCAACCCAACTCGAAAGCAGTCGTGCGGGTGCTGAATGGCACTTTTCAAACGAGTGAAGGCGCTGTTACGCGTGAACGACTCGCTGGCTTGAGCCTTCACGGGCCTGGTCTGATGGCTGCGAGCGCTGATTCAGTCGGGTGGCGCACGGAAGAGAAGACCTCAGTAATGGAGCTTCAAACTGGCAGCCCTGGGACTTACCTTGTCGGGATTTCAACCAAGCCAAGAGAAATTGCTCTGAAAGCCGCAGACTTCAATGAGTATCTTAAAGAGGACGGCCTCCCGGACATTCTCGCCGCGCGAACGAAGAATAACGAGTTAGGCAAGGACGCGCGGGAGCGATATTCCAAACATGTGCGAGCGGTATTTCAAGTGGGCGACAAGCTCAGTGACGATTACAAAGGCCCGTTGAACTATCCGGTTGAGATCATTCCGCAGCAGAATCCATATTCTCTTAAGGTCGGACAGACAATCTCCGTAATTTGTCTGCTGGACGGACGACCGCTCGCGAATCAGTTCGTTATCGCGGGTTGGGAATCGAGGGATGGCAAGCTGAACTCGATCAACGCGCGCACCGACGCGAAAGGGATCGCGCGGTTCAAGTTGGCGAGCGCCGGCAAGTGGTTCGTGAAGTTGATCCACATGGAACCGTCTCGTGAGGCAGGATTGAATTACGAATCAAAGTGGGCGACATTGACGTTTGAGATCAGATGAAAGGAAATGGCAATGCGTTCTACAGTTTCTTGGCTAGGCAGTCGAATTATAACGATGGCCTGTTCCGAGCAATCTTCCGCATTACGGTGTGGTCCTCACCGAACTTGCACATCGCTTCACAGTGACATTGCAGATCGTCGAAAGGAATAAACGAAAGCCGCATTGCCTCAAGGTCATTACGGAATGCAGGACGCGCAAGCTGAGCCATCACTTCTTTTTCTCGACGGTCAGGAGCAACCAGATAGAAGTGGGAGGCACAGTCCGGGATTGACCGCGACAAATCCTCCAGCCGCAGAATGCCAGAGTAAATCGAAGTACTTTTCTCTACTTCGAACGCGCTAACGATTTCTCGCGAATCAGGACGCAGCCAAATAACGTCTATGAGCCGCACGGTGTCCATTACTTCCGGATCGCAATCAAGCAGGGGCAGCTCAGGAATGGTGAGCATCGCGAACGACTCGCCCTCGCACGTGCGATGCCGATCGTTGCGGGCGACGTAAACGTCATATCCGAGGGCGCGTCCGATCTTGATGAGCAGATACTGCATTTGAGTATGCTCTGACTCTTCGTGCAGCTCCTCCTGGACTTCTTTATGTCTAATCCGCGCGGCCTTTTCTACTTTGGCTGCTTCCAACTTCAGGATGGCATCGGCATTACCGGAAACCACAATGCGGCCTGTGCCGATCTCGAATAAGAACCCCGCGAACGCGCCAAGATCCTTAGACAGATAACCGCTGACTTGGCCATTGGTTTCGATAATCTGATCCCGCATTTGAAGGTAGCTGTCCCACGATCCGAGCTTCTTCTTGTCACTGAAGAGTGCGTTGAAGCCGTTTAGCATTGCCGTATTAAACGGTGGCATCAAAGTCGGGTGCAGAAAATAAAGTATGTTCGCGACGGCTGGACCCAAACCTTTTATCTGTGCGCCAGCGAGTCGTTGAATCTCCGAGAGAAGTTGGTCTTCACGCGTGGCCGTTAAGCACGCTTGTAAGAACGAACCGAACCGGCGCTTGTTATCCTCACTTTCGTAGATATCAGGGATGCGCATCTTTGGCTTCCAGAAGAAAGCATGCGCTGCGCCCTCGAACACCTGCTTCTGTTCGGTGATCGCAGTCATCACGACTTCAAGCGGCGAGCCTTTGAAATCATTGGGAAACGTTCCCGCGGCTATGGATTCCACCGTATCCCGCACACCGCGCTTGATTGAGCGGAACGCCTTCATTCTCTCTGCTCCGCCAACAAACCAGGTGTTATAGACGGATTCCGGGTCGGCCTTGTAATGGTTAATTAGCTCAATGAGTGCTGCTTGATCCATCATTTCTTCTTGTTTCTGCTTTTTGGTGTCTCTGTAGAGGTTGAATCCTTATACGGAATCGTTTCACCAAAGATATGCTTGAAGTTTACCCGAAAGGTTTTGATTAACGGATTGTCACGAACCATGACCTTAAATGGCGAGGTTTGGCCCGGCATTATTGGATCATATTCAAGGACGGCATCTTCAGAGGTAACTAAATTCCCGCCGCCGTCGTAACATTCGGCCACCGCCATCACTCCTTGCAGCTTTTCGCCGGAGATGTTTCTTACTTGACCTTCAACGATCAGGTAGTCGTACGAGCGTTCCCCGCGATACGAGAGTAACTCAAGCTCGAACGAATCGGGACCGGAGTTAGCGGATGGTGACGAAGTTCTTCTATCTGAAGGAGCGACGCAACCGAAAATACATGCGAGCCAGAGAGCGACCGCAATAGCCATTGACAAAATGTTCTTCATCCTCGATTGTGCCAAACCGCGCTTTCACTTGTTCACGTAGTAAATCTTTAACTCCTTCTCACCGGTGATTAGCCACGCTCCCCCGAGTTTCGTCAGCGTCAACTGATCCTGCACTGAACCGTTGTAGAAAGAGTTGTTGTCGCCTCGGAAGTCGAAGGTCTTGTCGAACGTTACGGTCGCGCGTTGGCCGGTGGAGTCCAACTGAACATTCATGTTGGTCAACTGCACGCTCAAGTAGCTGAACTTCGCGAATGCTCGCACCCTGTCCTCACGAACTTTCGAAGAAGGAACCAGAGTGCGGTTGTAGTAATAATCAAGCGTGTCCGAGTAATAGCGCATGTGTGAGTCCACGTCACGATTACGCGTACTCTGCGCCCAGCCTTCGAGCGTGCTTCGTATTTCGCTATCTGCATCGGATGAGGTTGGGTCATAGGCGGGAGCCGAACTCAAGGTGACTTGAATTTTGGTGTCTCCATTCACAGTGACATTCTGCTTCCAATCCCGGTAACCGTCGTGACTAACTACGACCGAATGATCACCTGGCGCAAGCGACTCTACTATTGGATTTCCACTTGCATCCCGGCCTGCGATCGTGACCCCGTTGTCAACGAGAATCGTGCTCTCAGGAGGCGAGACAACAACGGTCAATTTGTACTTTGTTAGATTCAGCTTCGCATTTAGGTTCTTACTGAAATCCGTAAGGCCTGTCTTAAAAGGCTGCTCTAAGTCGTCGTAACGGTCGTGTTTGACGGAAAGAATATGTTCGCCAGCACGAATGTGGGAAACGGTCAGGATTCCGAAGGTGTTGCTGGTGCCAACTTCCTTGCCGTCAATCGCGACCTTAGCTTCTGAGGGTTCAGTTTTTATCGTTACTTTCGCTCCCCAGAAATACCAACCAACTAGCGCAATGAGAACGACGAAGAGAGCCGCGCCGATCACGACAGCCGCCACGACTTTCTTCATTCTTACCTTCTTCGCATGCGCGCCAATCCGTGCTCGGCAAGACTTGCAGAAACTCATCCCACTCTGGTTCAGAGTTCCGCATTTGTCACACTTGACAGTCTGGTCTGTGCTCGGAGACGAGGTTGCGGTTGGAGATTGGGTTGTTGGCGGAGCACCAGCGGCTACAGTCGGCGGCACCGTTCGTGTGTCGCCTAATTGTCCGGTGGAGCGGCCTGTATCACTGACTTTTCGATCGACTAATGGTTTACCGCAGCCTTTGCAGAAGCCTGCGCTGGCGCGGTGGGGCTTGCCGCAGTTTGGACAAGTCAATTCCAAAGAACCGCTGGTCTCCGCAGTCGCTTGGATGGTGACTTCATCATCACTAAGCGGCCCGCCGCACTTTTTGCAGAAGGCCGAACTGGCGGGAAAGGTAAGATCACATTTTGCGCAACGCTTCATCGTTTGGGGCTTGAGAGGCTCAAATCTTTAGCCAATAAAGTTCATGATGACGTGTTTGACGCCGTGCTTACTTTTGATTGAGAGGACGATCCAACAAACTCAATGGACATGTCCCTTCAGCGCAGCTTTGTCTTTACTGCCTAGCGCTTGCAGGATCACACCCCAATCGCGATGGCCTCTTGATAAGCGTGAAAAATCACTATCCTTTCTGGACGTCATGTCGTCGAGCATCTCCTGATTCTTGCCGGTGTCGATCGCTTTTTCTGCGCCCTCGTACAACGCATCAAATGCCTCGTCATGGGAGATCAAGCCCTTGCTGAAGAGCTTGGCGCGCTCGTACGTAAAACGGTAATCGGCTTTGTATTTATCCTCTGCGGCCTTAATAGAAGTAAGGATCTCGCTATCGGAAGGTTTAGCGTTACTCACTCTTTCCTGGAGCCGCTTAAGATCGTTATCTGCGGAACTTTCATTCGCGAGTTGAGCAGGCTTTCTTGGCGAAGCGGACGTCGAAGAATTCGCCTGATTGTCATTATTATTAGGCTGCGCCTGGGCCTGCGCCGGTTTGCGATTTGACCACCACCACCAACCGCCTGCTGCGACCGCTGCGACGACGACCAGAAAGAAAACCAACAGAATCAGTCCGTGCCACCAGCGAAACGACGCTGGCTCAGTATTTTCTTCAGTGCCGTAGCTCGATAACATCGAAAGTGAAGGAGGTGTTTTGTCATGAGCTGGCGGAGGCGGCGGTGAAGGCTGAGGTGCGGGCGCGTAGCTGGTGGGTGGCGGAGACGGACGATAGGTTTGCTGATAATCATCCGACGCTCTGTACGCCGTTTGTGACGCTGTACTCGGCGGCACTGGGGGTTGGGGAGGCGGCTGTGGAGGGACAGGAGGTGGCGGAGGAGTTCGAGTCGTCACAGCATCCTCGAACATGCTCGCGCCGCAGAACTCGCAGAACTCGGAATCTTCATCAACCAGGTTCCTGCATGAACGGCAGCGAACACGAATTTGAGAACTAACATTTTCTGGATGCGTTGAGCGCGTGATAGGTTCCTCTGGCAAACGCGCGGTGGCGTTCATGTCTGGAGGAGCAATTGGAATACTCGACTGCTGAGAGTGTGTTTGCACGGCTTGTGATAAGTCGCCAGTCCCTACCGATGGCAATGGCGAACGGCACTTAGCGCAGAACTTCCAACCCGGCTGAACAGCATCGCCGCATGCAGGACAGCGCAAAGTGGCTACTTCGACAAGAGCGCCGCCGCATGCTTCGCAGAACTTGAGACTGTCTGGAAAGTTAAGATTGCACCGTTTACAGCTCTTCATAATTGCTCCTTCTTGATCGGTAGCGCTCGCTCTAATTCACCAACTCGTCCTTACTCTTTAGCACTAAAACAACCTGCAAGACGATAAGACCGATTCCGAGAATCCAACCGAGAACCGAAAGAACCGTGAGGGACATCGGCACTGCGGCTTCCACCTCTTGAGAAGAAGGCGCGAGGATTCTTAAGATCAAACCCGCGAGAATCAGAGGACCGATCGTCCATAAATACAAACCGTAGGACCAGCTTCTGTGCGTCAAGAAGCCGTATATCAGCGGAAGATTAAATGACAGATTCACTACAAAAAGCAGCAAGGCAAACAGGAGCCAGACCGCTGCGTTCTCGGCGGCCCGTTGCGCGCCAAACACACCCAATGGACTCCGTCCAACTCCGGCGGCCGCTCCAGCTATGGCGCCGATTCCTCCCGTCAACAGCGTTATGACACCTATGAAGGTCCAGAACACTTCGATGACGCCAGCCCAAATCGGTTTCGGGACTCTGAGCGTCGGTGAATGAACAATCGAGTGCACACTGGACTGCACCCCGGCGCGCAGTTCCGTTGTCAGCGCGTGAGTGATTCCAACGGGCGAGCTGCACGAGGGACAAAACCGCGCGTCAAACTCCAGCGCGGTAGCGCAGTTTGAGCAATAGTTGGCCATTGGGGGACTCCTTCTTAATCTCTCTCCGTTTTCGTTAACTAAAGGGTTTCGAATTCAGCACCTCATGACGAATTCTGGCATTTCCAATACTCAATTCGATGGCGGCTTCAAATCTCGATGCTACCTATCGCGCCTCAACGTTCAGGTTATCCCACCAGACGGAATCGAAGCCTTGTCCGATAGTGACTTTCGTAAGCACCCATCGCCCATCGGTGTAATGCGTAAAGACCGCCGTGCCCGGCCCGGAATAAGTCTTATCGTTCTGGCCGCCAAACATTGGATCGCGCAGCTTGTAATTGAAACTTGAGAACGACAGTTGAGCGACAGCAGCGTTCTCGGAGGAGACTTCTTGCACACCCAACACGGTGACGCTGCCACTCTTTACCCAACTACTTAAAGCCGACTGCGCTCGCTGCGTTGTGAGACCTCGTGAAACAAAGGGTGTACTCGTGGACTGCGACGAAACATTTTGGAATATGACGATCGTGCTAATTCCGACTACTGCGATGACGATCAAAACGACTACGCCGATGACAATGAGTAAAGGCGATAAGACCTGCGACTTTGCTGGAAGATCGTTGAACTGACTGGTTGTGGGGGTGGCTGTTTCGCTAGCCTTAGATCCATCGATTGCGTTCGGAGTAATAGTTGCGCTTGGGGCAGCCGACGCGGAGCCATCCTGTGGAGCGACTAACGGCAAGGTCTCTCCGCAATTGCCGCAAAAGATCGCCTTATCGCCAACTTCTCCGCCACAAGCCGGACAGGCACGTTTCTCTGAATTGCGGTCGGAGGACTCTTCGGCTATATGCTTTAATTCGCTAGCGCAGTATTTGCAGAACTTCGCATCTGCGTCCGCAGCCTTTCCACAGCTTGGGCAGATCAATACTTGAGCTGTTGCTTCTTCACTCATGATATTGAAGCGAACATGAGCCTCCCTCATTAGCCGAAAAGATTCGGCCTGCACTTATGACTCGAACAAATGAAATGGAGACAGGAACGTGAGACCGGCGCAGCGAAAAATGGATAACGGTGACAGGATTAAGGATCGAGCAGCGCTGCTAGTCTCGGGCTACCTGTCAGACTTCCAAATGAGACCTGATAAAGGCGGGGAATCGTAGTCCCGTTGCAATGCTCTGTCAAGACTTAGCGTCACATAAACTTAGCCCTGACAATTCCTGATGCGGTCTTCGCGACAGCATAACTGCCCTTCCACGTGAACTCTTCAAAGCTGCGCTCGTCTCAAACGAAGGGCATTGCCAACAACCGATACTGAGCTGAAGCTCATCGCGGCGGCGGCGATGATAGGACTTAATAGGATGCCGAAGAAAGGATAGAGAATACCGGCAGCGATAGGTACTCCCAGCGCGTTGTAAACAAAGGCCCAGAAAAGATTCTGTTTGATGTTACGCATCGTGGCATTACTTAAACGCCGCGCGCGCAGGATGCCTCGAAGATCGCCTTTAACCAAAGTCACGCCAGCGCTTTTCATGGCAACATCCGTTCCCGTTCCCATGGCGATTCCAACTTCCGCCTGTGCCAACGCGGGAGCGTCATTAATGCCATCACCCGCCATCGCGACCACGCGGCCTTCGGTTTGAAAGCGCTTAACTGTTTCAGCTTTCTGATTCGGCAGCACCTCTGCGACTACCTCATCCAGGTTGAGCTTCTTTGCAACTGCTTCTGCGGTGGTGCGACTGTCACCCGTCATCATGATGAGGCGAAGTTTGTCTTCGTGTAATTGGCGAATCGCCTCTGGTGTGGTGCTCTTGATGGGATCGGCGACGCCCACGAGGCCGGCTATCTTACTGTCAACAACGACGAACATGACAGTCTGTCCGTCGGTCCGTAGCGCCTCAGCTTGGTTCATCAGATCCCCAGCCGCTATCTTAAGTTCATCGAGCAGCGCGCGGTTTCCGAGCGCGAGTGATCGACCGTCAACTTTACCGCGCACGCCTTTGCCGGTCAGCGAGTCAAACGATTCCACTGTTGCCAATTCAATTCCTCGCTCTTCGGCGCCGCTGACAATCGCTGCGGCCAGTGGATGCTCGCTGGCGCGCTCAAGACTCGCGGCCAAACGCAAAAGCTTCTGTTCGTCCCAACCGTTTGCCGTAGTAATTGAAACCAACTTTGGTTTGCCTTCGGTGAGTGTTCCTGTTTTGTCGACCACGAGCGTGTTGACCTTACGCATGACTTCGATTGCTTCGGCATTCTTGAAGAGTACGCCGGCGGTGGCGCCTTTACCCATCGCGACCATGATGGACATTGGAGTCGCCAAACCAAGTGCGCAGGGGCACGCAATGATCAGAACAGCGACCGCATTCACTAGGGCATGAGCCAGGCGCGGCTCAGGTCCAAGCGTGGCCCAAATAATAAAGGTAACGATCGCAACTCCGATAACAATTGGCACGAAATAACCGGCGACTAGATCCGCCAATTTCTGGATCGGCGCGCGACTGCGTTGCGCTTCCGCGACCATCTGGACAATTTGCGAGAGCAGTGTCTCAGCTCCTACGCGCTCTGCCTGCATCACGAAAGAACCAGTGCCGTTGACCGTTGCGCCGATTACTTTATCGCCTTGGTGCTTTTCCACGGGGATCGATTCGCCGGTGACCATTGATTCATCGATCGAACTTGCTCCTTCGATCACAACGCCATCGACAGGAATCTTCTCGCCGGGCCGAACACGCAGGCGATCGCCTGGCTGTACATCATCAAGTGGAACATCTTCGTCAGTTCCATCTTCGCGAATGCGGCGCGCGGTCTTGGGAGCAAGACCAAGCAATGCTTTGATTGCCGCGCCGGTGCGGCTGCGAGCTTTCAATTCGAGGACCTGGCCAAGTAAGACCAATGTAGTGATCACTGCCGCAGCCTCAAAATAGACAGGCACAATGCCCATCTCGCGAAACGATTCCGGAAACATCCCTGGAAAAAGTTTGGCAATAACGCTGTAGGCATACGCTACTGCGACTCCCAATCCGATCAACGTGAACATATTAAGGCTGCGGTTCATCACCGATTGCCAAGCGCGCACAAAAAACGGCCATCCGCCCCAAAGCACTACCGGCGTCGCCAGCGCGAGTTCGATCCAGCCTTTCGTCTGCATCGAGATGAGCCGCTCAAGCGGACGTCCCGGCAGATAGTCGCTCATGGCTATGACCAGGAGCGGCGCCGTCAATATCACGCTGACCCAGAAGCGCCTGCTCATATCGACAAGCTCAGGATTCGCCTCTTCTTCGAAATTTACCGTGCGAGGTTCGAGCGCCATTCCGCAGATCGGACAATTGCCGGGCTGGTCACGGATAATTTGCGGATGCATGGGGCAGGTGTACTCGGTTTTTGTTTGTGCCCTTGGTGGCGCGACCGGTTCGAGAGCCATGCCGCATTTTGGACATGATCCCGGCTGGTCTTGACGAATCTCAGGGTGCATCGGACAGGTGTATTTGCTCTCGCCGATTGAGGTTGACTTGGGTGGTTTGATTGATTCTTCAGGCGCCCCCGTGATGAAACGCTCTGGATCAGCGCGAAACTTTTCTAGACAGTGAGCGCTGCAAAAGAAGTATGTTTGGCCTTGGTACTCAAACGATCCTGCGGCGGTCTGTTTGTTGACCGTCATTCCGCATACCGGATCGGTTGCCTGCTCGCTCGCGAGCGCTGCACTACTGCTTTGCGCCGTGCTCATGGACTAATTGCCTTTCTACTTTCCAACAATCTTACCGTTGCGACGAGACGGAGCCAAACGAGGCGAGCTTTATTGAACGGAGTCGGGAGCACTTGACTCTATACCTAAGTACAGGGTGTAAAGTGTCAGCAGATGAATAAAACCGGCCACATCAGCACGAGTGAACTAGCCAAGCGCGGCGGTGTGAACCTGCAAACGATTCGCTACTATGAGCGGACCGGGTTGTTGCCGAAGCCGCCTCGTTCAGGCTCAGGTTATCGGCAATTCTCGCCGGAGAGTGTGCGCCGCGTTCGATTCATCAAACGCGCACAGGAGTTGGGCTTCTCGCTCAAGGAGATCAAAGAACTCCTCGCCTTGCGGATCGCGCCAGGCAGCACACGAGCAGAGGTGCGCAAGCGCGCAGAGTCGAAGATTCAGGATATCGACGGCAAGGTCGAGCACTTGCGAGCTATGAAGAAGGCTCTGGTGCAGTTAACAGACAGTTGTTGCGGAAATGGTCCTGCCAGCAACTGTCCCATTCTTGAGAGTTTGAGTTTAGATAAGGAGAGAAAGTAAATGGCAAAGAAACGGAAACGACAAATTGAAGTTTTTAGCGCAGGCTGTTCTACGTGCAAGGAAACTATAAAGCTAGTCCAGAGCCTCGCGTGCGAATCTTGCGAGATCAAGGTGCATGACATGAATGCGCGGGGAGTGGCTGCAAGGGCCAAGAAGTACGGTGTGAAACGGCTACCGGCCATCGTGATCAATGGAAAGCTGGCTGAGTGCTGCGCGAATCGCGGCGTTGATCCTAAGGTACTTCGCGCCGCTGGTGTTGGCGTGGCGCTTGCGTAAGCCAAAAAGCACATCCCTGCTAAAGGCACCTCACTGTGGCTGCAACAGTGATTAACGTTTGCCGCGCGACTTGCGAGGAACGAGAGGGCCTTCATTGGCCCTCCCGCTTGCTCGCTCCACCCGATTGATTCATGAACCCGTTTAACTATTTCGAGAAATTCTCCGGCACAATCGAACAACGTCCTCTCATCGCTTTGGCCATCGCAGCCGTGGGAGGTCTGCTCTCGATCAGCACTTGACCGTGCAGACTCCCTGCGGGCGTAGGGGTCGTCAGTTTTGTAGGATCGCAAGTTGAAAGCGCGCCGGAAGGCCATCGACGACGACGTGGCGTGCTCCTCTCCGTTTCATTCTTCGTCGGAGTGGTCTTGAGTCTTGTTGGGCTCGGCATCGGTGCTTCAGTTGCCGGCAGATTGTTTTCCCGGTGGAAGGCAGCCTTCGCTATTGGGGCGGCGCTTTTCTCACTCGCCGCCGGACTAGCCGCGATATTTGGACCAACCGTTCGCCGGTACGTTCCTGATCCTGAGATCAATAAGCGGGGAGGAATCGCGGGAGCGTTTCTTTATGGATTGCTTTACAGCGTGGCGACCGTTACCACGTCCGCCGGTCCGTTGTTCCTGTTGCTCACAATTGCAGCGGCCATTGGGCGACCCATGTATGGAGCGGCGCTCTCGTTCGCTTACGCCATTGGTCGCGGGCTGCCGTTCTTGCTTTTGGGACTATTTGCCGGAACTGTGGGTGCGTGGCTCGCGCGTTTAGGACGCGCTCGGAGAGTTGCGGAAATTGTTAGCGGCGTCGCCCTCGTGGCGCTGGCTTTTTACTTCGCGTGGCTGGCGCGCACGGTTGCCTAACCTTCAAGCTTTGTTCTTGATAGTCGCCTTGTAATAAATTGTTAATGACCTCAACAATCTTCTCAGGCTTGGTTTTTTCTGAATCGTAATCGACGACAGCTTGTTTCTCTTTGTAACTTACCTCTGCGGCAATTACACCAGGTGTTCGCTTCAACATGGACTTGATCCCAGCCGCACAGCTATCGCAGTACATTCCGTCAACGGCGATAACAACACGGGCTGAGGCGACTTTGGCGCTGACAGAGTTCACGCCAAGTTCGTGCAGCTTTCCAGCCGAAAAAACTAAAGTACCTGCGAGAACCAGCGCACCCAGCGCAATCGAAAAGGCGAGTCTCGCCCTGTTCTTCATACTACGAATCTCGACCGCTGCAGCTTTCACAATGCCTCAGGTTAGCATAGTCATCCAAAGTAGGAAACGCGACATCTGAAATCAGCAGGTAAGAGTAAAAACTCGAGTGCGGTACGATCATTTTGACTTGCCGGATCCTGAGCGAAAAGATGTGAGGAGTTAGGGCAACCCAATGCAATCGATTGAGATCAATTGGAATCCAATAGCTCATCTGGGGCCGATACCGATAAATTGGTACGGCCTCACAGTCGCGCTCGGCTTCATCGTTGGTTGGTGGCTGGTGCGCCGCTGGGCGCCACGGTTCGACGTCGCGCGCGAAAAGATCGACGAGCTTCTTATTTGGGTCATTATTGGCACAGTTGTAGGCGCGCGGTTCTATTACATCGTTCAGAACGAGCCTGGCAGCTACATTAGTCAACCGTGGAGGATCGCCGCGATTTGGGAAGGCGGTCTTGCGTATTTTGGCGGTCTCTTCGGAGCAATCCTGGCGGCTTTCATTTACACAAAGCGTGAGAAATTATCCTTTGCACGAGTCGCGGATCTGTTTGCTCCCGCTATTCCCATCGGTTCAGCGATAGGCCGCACCACCTGCGGACTGGCGGGAATGGATTACGGCACGCCTACCCGACTCCCATGGGGCGTGGTTTATACAAACCCGAACAGCTACGCGCCGACTGATGGCGTGCCTCGGCATCCTGATCAGTTTTATGAGCTGCTTGGTGATCTAGTGATCGCTGTAGTTCTGATCAAACTACGCGGAAGGCTTGCCAACGGCAAGCTCTTCCTCGCTTATCTGATCCTTTTCAGCATTCTTCGGTTTTTTATCTTCTTCGTGCGGGGCAGCGTGCCGACCATTGCACTGGGATTGAAGAATGCGCAGTGGACCGCGCTGGCCATTGTTTTCGTGGCCGGTCCGGTTTTAGTAGTGAGGATGGCCAGAGATCGAAAGGCCACGCCACAGTAACTCTGGTCAAGAGTGATCTGCGAGGCAGAGTCAGGCGCTTGAGCCACTGGAAGCAGATTTGAAAGACTATTATCGAGAAGTGCTCGTTCTACGATTATGCAGACATTTAAGAGGACTCTAAATGATGGAACATCAACGCTGGTATTCATCACGAACTCAATTGCTTTTGGGCGGGCTGCTCACAATTGCCATCTTTCTCTTCCTGCCGTGTTTTCAACCTGAAGGACACGGAAAAATTTATCAAAAGAAGAAGACTCCTCCCGTGCGTCCAGAGATGATCGTCTCAACCGTATGGCTTGCTGCTCATCTCAACGATCCCAAGGTCGTAATTCTGCATGTAGCGCGCACGCGGACTCACTACGACGAAGGCCACATTCCTGGAGCGCGTTTCGTTGGGTGGGGCGAGATCACTACCACGCGTGACGGCGTGCCGAACGAACTCGCTTCGGTCGCAGACCTTCAAGAACTCTTTGCCCGTTTGGGGGTCGGCGACGACGCGCGCATCGTGCTTTACGGCGACAATTCCGGACTGTCGGCAGCACGCGCTTACTTCACGCTCGACTACCTCGGCCATGGTGGGCGGGCAGCGCTATTGAATGGCGGGCTGGAGAAGTGGAAAGCAGAACGGCGCGCTATCTCAACTCAAACAGTCGAGCCAAAGATGGCGGCTTTCACGCCGCGTGTGCGCGCAGATGCAGTCACGAACTTCGATGTCGTGCGCGACCTGTCGTGGACAGCGGCGAATGTACCGTCTCCAAGTGTGGTATTGATCGACGCCCGCCCGGTTGACGATTACACAGGAACTATACCCGGCGAAGGCGTGCCGCGAGGCGGTCATATCCCCGGTGCTGCCAGTGTCTTCTGGATGCAGAATCTGGCGAGCAAAGAAAATCCGACGTTACGATCCGCGGCGGAGTTGCGCAAGCTCTATGAAGAGGCCGGTGTGCAGCATGGCCGGACCATCGTTACTTACTGTCGCACTGGTGCGCAGGCGTCGCACTCTTATTTTGTTCTCAAACATCTCGGCTACGACGTAGTGATGTATGACGGCTCGTTCTTCGAGTGGAGCCATAGGCAAGGCGCACCAGTCGTCGCGGGGAGAGAGCGAAAGTGATATTGGGGAGGTAGGTCCCGCCACCGGGGCCGAATCAAATCATCGCCGACTTTCGTAACTCTGAAACCGAAGGGGAAGAAGGAGCACGGATGAAAACCGCGGCTTCGCCTCAAACTTGGAATTTCTAGAACCGGAAACCAACACCGGCGCTGAATTGTAAGTTATGTCTTGTGAAAGCTTGGTTGACACTTGATCGACCGAGCGCATCAACAAAATTCTGCTGACCGTAACGAATAATTATGTCGCCCACGTCAAAGCGCACTACTGCCCTGCGCGATGGGTATATCTCTAAAACCCCTCCGACATCAAACGCAAAATGGGTTAACCTGCCGAATTGGAGCGTGGTAACTCTTGAATCGCGATTAAGAATCGCGTTGCCGAAGCTCACAAATCCTGGCCGCGCTTTGCCAAAGATACCTGCCTTCTCAAAGCGCTTTCCGACTTTCGCGCCAAACAGCCCTTGCGTTATGCGCCCGCCTTCTTGGTTAGTGGCGCCATTGCCTTGCCGGGGAAAGAAGTTCACTTCGGCTTCAAGACCGATGTTTTTCGTTACATTGTAGCTGAACCTTCCTCCAATTCCGGGCTCCGTGGCTTTCCCGCTCAGGCGATCCATATTGAGCAACGAAAACTGAACTCCCAACTCAGCTTTGGGGTTGTCAGACTGTGCGAGAGTGGTTGTTACGCAAAACGAGAAAATCGCGACGATGATCGCGGTCGTTAAGATGAGTCTTCTTTGCATGGGGGATATCCTATCTTCGTTTCGATAAGGACGCGCATGGTGAAAAACGCCGTAGACACTCTGTTCGGGGCAGATGTGCCCGACAACGACGGACTGATTACGTGAGTTCACAAACTGTCGATTACTCGTCGCAGTTTTTCGTTGACCTGCTTCGCGGTCGCCTCTAATTCCGGATTGCCGACTACTGAAAGCATTTTGGCAGCGTCAACCGCCGACACAACCGTGCGTCCGTCATTCTCATAGACGATTACGTTGCACGGCAGCAGCAGACCAATGTTGATTTCGCGCTGCAATGTTTCGTAAGCCAGCGGCGGATTGCAGGCGCCGAGGATTACATAATTGCGGAAGTCAACGCCGAGCTTGTCCTTCAGCTTTTCTTTGATATCAATCTCGCAGAGCACGCCGAAGCCTTCGGTCTGTAGGGCAGCGCGCGTTTTTTCGACCGCCTCTTTGTAAGGAACATCAATCCTTTTACTGAATCCGTACCCTGCTTGTTGTGGTTGAGCGCTCATTTTCTTACTCCTCTTCTTCTGAGCCAGATCGCCGAAGCGTCGGCCGGCGCAGTACCGTGCGATTGTTAGTGTTTGTCATCAGTCTGCTTCGATATGTTTATTGTCACTTACTTCATGTGGTCGAGACTCGACCCGGCACGAGTTAGCCATTCAAGTCGAGACACCAAAATGCGGCAAGACCCAGCGCATCAGCACGATGTAAGCCGCAATAAATAGGACCGGCAATAGCCATTCAGCCATTATTCTAGACTCCTGAATTTCTATGAATACCAGTCGGGTTACTTCCTTCCAAAGATCGCCCAACCAAGTAGCACTCCGAGACCGAGCGTAATTAAAGTCGGAATCCACATCCAACTGAAGCCGCCGATCCATCCGTGGCCCATCATGCCGCCACTCATCATCGAGCCCGTCATCATGCCGCCACCGAACAGCAGAAAGAGCACCAGTACGAGGACAAAAGCAATGATTAATCCTGTCTTGTTAGTTTCGTTCAGATTAGACCTCTTTGACGTCGCCATTTGCATTGAAGGGCCAGCGCAAGCCAGTTCAATATACGCCAAGATGTAACTTAAACTCTGAACTCACATCTTTTTCATTTCCATCTTCTTCATCCCGGTCTTCTTTCTCGGAGTGCCTGCGCGACCCATCTTTTCCATCATGCCGAGATGTTTCAGAAGAGCATTTGCATGCGTTACGACTTGTTTGGCGTCGGGCTTGTCAGGCTGCACATCCGCCTCGAGCGCGCTGACCTGGTCTTTCAGCATTGAGCGATTCTTGTCCATTTTCTCCATCATCATTTGCATCTTTGATTGCATTTCCGCGCTCATCGACTGCATGTGCTTTTGATGAAGAGCGTCCATCGCATCGAGGTTATGCCTCAGTTCAGAAACAGTACCGCGCGCGAACTCAGCGTCAAGCGACCCTGGCTTCACTGCTTGATCACGAAGCGTTGTGGCAAAGTCAGCCATGCTCTTCATGTAGGCCATCATCAGCTTGTGATGTGGCGATTGCATCATCTTGGCCATCTCTGACTTCATTCCCATCATGCTGGCCTGCTTCTGGCCACTCTGCCCGTGTTTGTGTTGCGCCGGCGTTGCGGGCGAAGTGAAAAGGACGATCACGATTGCTATTAGTGACAACGCCACTCCGTTTACTGTTTTCATATTTATGCCTTTCTCTTTGATAACTGCGTTCACGATTTTCATAAACTACCCCGATTCGCGCTCAACGTGAGTCGACAGAATTCTCCGATCCAGGTTGTAGTCTAAGACAGCCGCAACACTCATGCCTCACGAGAGTTTTCTTTTTCCTTTGTAGACACGTGAAGGGCGATCTCGGCTAGATGCGAGTGCTGCGCAATTCTCCGCCAGGAGCACGTGAAAGTGGGAATTTTAGCGCCACAATCTCATGCCGGGCTCGTTCCAGAAGTGACTTTCCGCCACAGTTCCCCATCAAAGACGGCTTTAGCGCCCTCATTTCGGTCGAACTCAAGTTCGGCACAGAACTTACATAGACATGGCGATTTCGAAGATAGTCTCCGCTTAATGGAGGTGGGTCTTATTGTCTTCGCTAGGAGGAATAATGCGTTCAAAAACCTTCGCCCTGCTGGGCATTCTCTCGGTTACTGTCTTGCTCTTAGCCTTCAGAAGCGCCTCCGCTCAAAGCCTGGTATCAGCCAACGTGTTAAGCAGCCAAGGGCCGGTTGAGATTCGCCGGACGTCGCCAGGCGGCGGTGGGCCGATAGTGCGCGTCGACTTCAAAGTTGACGATGCGCTGCGCGCCGGCGATACCATCGTCACTCACAGCGGCGGACGATTGGTGCTTGGTCTTTCCGATGGCTCTCAAGCCATTATCGGCGAGAAGACCACGGTGGAAATCGAGAATCTCAATGGCTCACCGCGCACGATCTTCAATGTATTGCGCGGCAAGACCCGCGTGATGATCGAGAAAGTCGGCGGCCGACCCAACCCTTATCGCGTTAATACACCTACCGCGATCATTGCGGTGCGAGGAACAGTCTTCGATGTGATCGTCAAGCCGGATGAAACTCAAGTCTTCACGCATGAAGGCCAGGTCGAAGTGATCAGTTTGGCCGCGCTCGACAAGCCGGTGTTGTTAACCGCCGGACATAAGACTCGTGTTCGTCTTGGCGAACTGCCGGAGCAGCCTCAACCGTTCAAGCACGGATCGAATGATGGAATGTTTCGTCCCAGCCCGATGAACGGCCCGAACGGTATGGCGTCCGGCCAGAACGATCCCGGCATGATGGGAGGCTCAAACGGCGGCACGTCTCAGGGTAGCAACGGTCAGATGGGAGGCATGGGAGGCTCAAAAGGCGGCGGTGGTCGCAGACCATAGTCTTTTGGAAATTTGGAAGAAGCGGGAGGAAAACGATCCCTTCGAGAGTCAGGATTTTAGTGGTTGACGATGAACGCGGAGCGCGGATGGCGCTAGAGGTGCCACTGCGTCTGAGCGGTTATGAAGTGACCGCAGTCTCCGACGGCCGTGAGGCAATCGAGTTGGCGCGCGCCAAGAATTTCGACGTGGTGCTGACCGACATATTCATGCCACAGGTGGGTGGACTCGAGGTGGTGCGCGAGATGCGGCGCTTGAGCCCGGCGACCAGGGTCATCGCGATGACGGCGCGAGGCTCGATGGAAATTGCTTTTGAGGCCATCGAACAGGGCGCCTTTGATTTCATCGCGAAACCATTCGAGGTCGATGAAGTGCTGGCGCTGGTCAAGCGCGCGACTGAGCATCACGAAGCTTCGCAGGCGATTAGCACCGAGAGCGAACAGGATTTTTCGGCGTCCGGCTTGATCGGCCACAGCGCCAAGATGGTGCGCGCCTACAAGCTGATCTCCTACGCCGCGCGAACCGAGGCGACGGTTTTGATCGAAGGCGCATCGGGCACGGGCAAGGAGCTAGTGGCCCGCGCGATCCACCAGTACAGCCGGCGGGCGGCGCGGCCCTTCATCGCAGTGAATTGCAGCGCGTTGACCGAGGCGCTGCTCGAATCGGAATTGTTTGGCTACACCAGGGGCAGCTTCACCGGCGCGCTCGGGGATCGCGCTGGTCTGTTTGAGAGTGCGGATGGCGGCACGATCTTTCTCGACGAGTTGAGCACGATGACGCCGGCCTTCCAGGCCAGCCTCTTGCGCGTGTTGCAGGACAAAGAGGTGCGGCGAGTGGGTGATCACAAATCGCGACGGGTCGATGTGCGCGTGATTGGCGCGACCAACACCAACCTGGAAGAGTTGGTCAGTCGCGATCAATTCCGGGCTGATCTTTTCTACCGGCTAAGTGTGCTCACCATTGGGCTGCCGCCGCTCCGTGACCGTGGACGGGAAGAGCTGGAGTTGCTGGCGCGCCACTTCCTGAGGAAGCACGCGCGTGAGGGGCAGACGCCAATCCAGATCACGGACGAGACGCTTGACGTGGTCAGCGGCTACGACTGGCCGGGCAACGTGCGCGAACTGGAGAACACCATCGAGCATGCCATCGCTATCTGTTCGCGCGGGATCATCACGATCAATGATCTGCCCGAATCGATCGTGGCCCGCTCCTCAATTAAGCCCGCGCAGCAAATTTCTGCTCCGGTTTCGCTGCTTGACGACCGGCCGACGCTGGATGAACTCAGCCGCCGCTACATCGCTTTGATTCTTTCAGAGACGGGTGGCAACAAATCGCGCGCTGCGGAGATTCTGGGCATCAATCGGCGGACGCTTTATCGGTATTTGGATCTGTCTGCTGAACCGGCAGACGCGGATGACTCCGAAATGCTCGCCAGCCTTTCCGGTTCGCAACCCACGTGAGTCGCCTCAAGCAAAAACACCGCAGCGTGCTGATGGTCTTCATCAGCATCGCAGTCGTGTGGCTGGTCACCTGGCTGGTTCCATCACTCTCGGCGACCTCATCTAACTTGCTTTTTCGCGTGCGCGGCCCGCTGCCGGCCCCAGATGACATCATCATCGTCGCCGTTGACGATCAGAGTCTTCAGCGCATCGGGAAGTGGCCGTGGCCGAGACACGTGATGGCCGAAGTGTTGGACAGTATCTCCCGCGGCCATCCTCAAGCAGTCGGGCTGGACTTCATCTATGCTGAACCGTCAGTCGCCCCAGACGATCGCGCACTCGCGGAAGCGATCAAGCGGAACGGACGTGCCGTCCTGCCGGCGGAATTGATTGAAAACAAATCGGATCCCAATGCTCAAAATGCTCCGACGATCTGGCTGCTCCCTTTGCCTGAACTGTCAGAGGGAGCCGCGGCCATTGGCCACGCGCACGTTGCGCCCGATGTAGATGGCGTGTTGCGCAGCATTCAACTGAGCAAGGCCGACAGCCGCGCCGATCGTCTCTGGGCGTTTGGCTTGGAAGTTCTGCGCGTGGCCGAGCAGATACCGGCGGCAGACATGGAAGAAGGTCCGCGCCGCCTGCGCCTGGGCCAGTACCGAATTGATGTGAGCGACGAACCACCCGACGCGTCGATTCCCGGAGTTACGATCATTCGGCCGAACGAGATGCTGATTAACTATCTGGGGCCAACGGGATCGTTCCGCCAGATCAGCGTACAAGACGTAGTCGATGGCCGCGTATCACCCGACACGTTTGAAAACAAGATCGTGCTCATCGGTTCGGTGGCCCAATCGATGGGAGATGCGCAGGTCTCGCCGTTCATGCATTACGGCACGGCAGCATCTCAAGGCGGGCGCCGGATGCCGGGCGTTGAGATCCACGCAAATATCATTAACACGATCAGACGTCGCCTTTGGCTCAAGCCCTTGCCGAATTATCTCGAGCTGTTTGCGGCGCTGGCGGTAATCCTGGCCGCGGCATTGCTGCTCAGTCGATTTGAGGGTTGGCGCCAAATCGCTGGTCTATCGGCGCTCCTTTTTCTAATCGTCTTCGGCAGCCTTCTCGCGTTCAAGTACTTTTACATCGTTCCGCCGCTCGTGCCGATGTTGGCTGGATTTGTGACGATTGTGCCGTTGCTGTTGCTCAATGCGGCGCTGACGGCCAATCGTGATCTGGATCTCAAGCTCGCGACGCTCGCAGAAACTCAGAAAGGTTTCCTGCTTGATGAAAAACTCGACACGTCATTGGCTACGGCGCTGGCTTTTCTCGGCGCGATGCTCAAGGCAGGGACTGCTGCCCTGTTCTTGAATGAGAAAGATGGCAAGCCGCTCAAATACCATGCTCATGATGGAGCGAAGCCGACGGAGGATCGACTGGCAAGCGATCTCAAATCGACAACTCCTGATTTCGATGTTCTCGACCAGCGATTCGTGCTCCCGCTGGTAAGCGAGACAAAACTTCTTGGAGCGTTGCTAATCGAGCGCCGGGCAGACGATCCAATCACGGAAGGAGAACAACAGTTAGTTCGCGCTGTGGGCGACGGGATAGTCACAATGTTGCTGCTCGCTCGACAGCGGGCGCAATTGGAAAAGAAGCGATGGTGGCCCACGCTCGCATGGAAGCTGCGCGCCGTGGACGACATCACCGCTCGATTGTTGGCGCGGATGAGCTTTATGGATCGCGTCTTCTCCAGCATGTCGGAAGGAGTATTAGTCGCTTCAATTGGCGGCCGGATTATTTTCGCGAATCTGGAAGCTGCCGAAGTCTGCGGGAGCGAGGCGCAAAATCTGATCGGGGCAAATTTGGCGGACGTGATGGTCACGCGCGGAATCTTCGCCCCCACAGAGCTTCGCCAAGCGATAGCCGGAGTAATTGACGGAGAGCTTTTCCAGATGGAATTTAAGCTCTCGGACGATGCGCCTCGTCATTACTTGCTTCATCTTTCGGCCGTTGTGGCGCGCGATTCATCGCCGGCAGAGAGAAAGATTGGCCTGGTGGCCATCATCTCAGACATCACCAAACGCAAAGAGCTTGAACAGATGAAAGCCGAAACCTTGCAGTTGGTCTCGCACGAGCTGCGAGCGCCGCTGACCTCGATTCAAGGGTTGAGCGACGTCTTGCTTAAGTTCCCGGTCTCCGCCGACGAGACGCACGAGATGCTGGAGACAATCCATACGGAAAGTCGGCGTTTAAGTGAAACGATCAATCGCTATCTTGATGTCACCCGCCTTGAATCCGGCCGGCAGCCTCTAAAGACGAAGCCGGTAGTGATCGCGCCGCTGATCGCCGATTGTGTGCGAGCGCTAAATCCAATCGCCGCTGTGAAAGAGATCCGCATCAGTCAGAACGCCCATCCTGGATTGCCCGTTGTTCAGGCGGATGAGCCGCTGCTTGCAGAGGCGATCACCAATCTCCTTAGCAACGCGATCAAATACAGTCCCGCCAGATCTGAAGTGGCCATTGCGGCAGAGCGCGTTGACTCCAGCCTGCGGATCACGGTACGCGATCATGGCTTGGGAATTCCTGCGGATGCTCGTGAGCGAATCTTCGAAAAGTTCTACCGGCTTGAGCGGGACACCAACGCCGGAATCGTCGGCACGGGGCTGGGTCTGCCGCTCGTCAAGGAGATCGTCGAAAAACATGGTGGACATATCTCGTTCGAGAGCGAGTTAGGCGCAGGTTCGATGTTTACCATCGATCTTCCCATCTCATAGTCGTTGGTTGCAGATGTCACACTCGATTGAATTCTCTCCGTCTCCTGCTGATTAGTTTCGTCACACAACAGTTAACCGAATAGACGGCCTGAAGGTGCGCCTCGCTGATAACCAAACAAATTCGGGCCTTTGAGGCGGATTCTCTGCGTCCGGGGGCCTGGCACATCGATTGAAAAGACCATGACTGTCAAAGCTCCAGCGACGGAGCGAGAAATAACAATTCATAGAAAAGAGGAGGCGGGAAATGAAAGGAATCACACGAACGTTAGCACTTATGGCGACTGTAACTCTGTTGCTGGTCGCGGCGCCAAATCTGTACGCGCAGATGCGCAGCGGTAGCGGTGGACAGCGTGGCTCGCAGGGCATGGGACAAGGCAATGGCCAACAAGGACAAATGGGCGGACAACAAGGTGGGATGGGCGGCCAGCAAGGACAGATGGGCGGTCAGCAAGGCGGAATGGGTGGTCAACAAGGTGGAATGGGTAGTCGAGGTCAGATGGGTGACGGAATGGGCTCGATGGAAACGCCTATGGACCGTGCTAACAGGATGCGCTCTGAGAACGCAGAATGTGCCAACCGGGAACTCAACGACCATCCGCAGATGGCGACGCGGCTGAACACAAGTGCCGACGAGTTGCGAGCAGGATATCAAGCGGCGCTCGCAGGCAACCCATCCTTGAAGTTCGGGCAGTATGTAGCAGCGACGCGGCTCGCAACGCATCTCGGTGCCACAAACCCGAACATTACGCGAGACGCGATTCTTGCTGGTCTCGCAGACGGCAAGAGCATTGGGCAGACGCTTCAGAGCCTGGGCTTTACCAAACACGATGCTCAGGATGCAAAGAAGCGAGCCGAGCGCGAAATAAAAGAAGCCAGGAGAACTTCGCGTTAGTCTCTCTGGAAGAAAAGGATAACCGATCGGCGGCGCGGGGCTTGTCCAAGAGGCAGTACCGGCCGCCTTTCCTTTGGCGCACCCGACTCTTGGTAGCGGAAAGTTAGTTGGTGCCGAGCATCTTTGGGCAATTATTCGCAGGCAGCGGAGAGATTTTGCGAACTTTTCCCCGCCAATTCATGGCGCTAGATAAGAAAACCCAGAAAATCCAATTCGGCATAACGGTTGCTGAAGGCTCAACGAAGAACACGGTCACGTCGATCTTGGCGGACTGGAGTTCGAGTGAAACGGATTAAGTTTACTTAGCGATGCTGAAGCGGTTTTCATCTCTGGTTCTGGTGCTCGCGGTTGGTGGCAGCGTATTTGCCGGCACGGCGCGGCTCAGTGCTGAACATGTCTGCACGATGTCGGGCATGGAGATGATGCCGAACATGGAAACCATGCCGGGGAAGATGGCTGGCATGGAAAATATGGCGGGTATGGACATGCCAGACACGCAAATGTCTGACATGAAAACGATGCCATGCTGCAAAAAGAACCAAGCTGAGGCTGCAACCGAAGAGCCAAGCAATGTGGGACAGTGCTGTGTCACGATCCCGCAAGAGCCAAGCTCAACCGCAACGACAATTAATTTGCGTTCTCCTTCCTTCAGCATCGCCATTACTCATCCGGCAGTAATGCAGCCAACGCTCTCGCTTCCAAAGCCGGGTACGCGTCCGCACGTGACGCAGGTCTTCCTACCTAATCTCCAAGCTAGTTACGTACGCAATCTCTCCTTTCTGATCTAACGCACATAGAGCCGACAAGTCTCTTGTTGTCGTTGGTCTTCTGACGAAGAACCGATGTGACAACAGGAGCTGACGGGTAAGTGCGACTGTGTTCTGCGTTATCAGCAGATACCCCAGTCGTGGGCCATATGTGTTCATTTAGTCGGAAAGGATGAGGTCTGTGAAAAAGCTTACAATCACATTGGTTCTCGCTGCCCTGGTCCTGGTCGCTGCTGCTTGCAGCTCAACCAAGAATGTCGATACGGGCAAGGTAATCAAAAGCAATCCGGTCGGTAACAACCTGACCGCGACGCTCTCGAACAAAGATGGCGTCATCAAGAATGGCGACAACGAATTCTTTATCTCCTTCAAGGATGCATCTGGCAAGACAGTAGAAGTAGGCGCGGTTGGCTTGACCTTCCACATGCCGTCGATGGGAACGATGCCCGCGATGAATAGCGCGGCGACGTTTACCGCGACGGGGACACCCGGAGTGTATCAAGGCAAGGTGAAGCTGGAGTCCGCTGGCGATTGGCAGGCTCAACTTACATACGAGGGTCCGGCCGGGAACGGAAAAACTTCATTGACTATTACCGCTCAGTGATCGCGCGACAAGAGAACGGAGACCGGAGAAATCATGAAAAGCAAACCACAAATCATCGCAATCAGCTTGGCGCTACTACTGATGTCAGTTGTAGGAGCACAACGGACTCTTGCCCAACATTCGCACGATCACAAAGGCGTTAGTGAGTGGAAGACCGGGATGCTGCGGCTATCAAAGCCGGTGTGGGCCGGCAACGTGCGCCTCAAAGACCGCATGTATCACGTGAAGCATGTCATCGACGGAGACAAGCACGTGCTGGTTTTCAAGTCTGTGACCCTGCGCGCGGGTTACCAGGAAGGCCTGATGTGGGAAGGCAAGGAAGTCGTGCGATTGGAGTGCCGGGTCGAAGCGGTAGCGAAATCAGTTTCAAACACGAAGGTGATGCTCGGGAAAAACGAGGCCGGCGAATCTGTAATCGAAGGGATTCAAATCGCTGGAGAAAAAGTCAAACACGTTGTGTCGCGGAGTGCAGCGCAATTAAGCGGGATAAGTAATTGAAATGAAGTCCAGCGGGTAATCGCCGATTGGTAAGGAAGGTCTTATGAATCACGAAACTCGAACACAAAACGGCAGTTGGTTAACTAACGGAAGAAGCATCGTGCTCCTCGTCTTTCTGGCGGTAATTGGCTTCTTCCTGTTCACGGGACACCAAACGCACGTGTTCGGGATTCTTCCATATCTGCTGCTGCTCGCGTGTCCGTTGATGCACTTCTTTATGCATGGCGGCCACGGCAAGCATGGGGACGGCGGCAACAGTCATCACTGATATTCAACGTTCATTCAATGACTCAAGTGAAAGGAGGCTCATCATGAAACTCAATGTAAAAGCAATCGCTATCGCTCAAGGCGCGGTGGCGGGAATTCTGTTTGTTCTTTGTCGGTTGGTATTCACGTTGGCTCCCGGCGGCACGATCGCGGCCATGAAATACCTTTTCCATACCGAATGGTCCAGCGTGGCAGTGACGATGACCTGGGGCGGCATCTTCCTGGGGCTGGTCTTATTCGTTGTGTTCGCGGCGCTCGTCGGCGTTGCGTGGGCCTCGATCTACAACCGGCTCGCGACGGAATCGAGGGTGACTTCGATCCGCGCGTCTACAACGAAGCCAGGGAAATTGGCTTACCAGATGCTTCATTTGGAATAAGCGATGAGGTTGTCATGAAGTCGAAGCTGACAAAATTTCTAGTCTGCATGTTGAGCGGGCTCTTGCTGGTCGGAGCCGCGGCACGAGTTGCCGAAGCTCAGCAGCCTGCCGTCGCGACGCGAACAACACAAGCGATGGACGATCAAACGCTGATCGTTAACACCGATATGGTCAGCTTAACAGTGACTGTGACCGACAGAGATGATCGGTTCATCGCGGGTTTGGATAAGAACGCTTTCACGGTTTACGACGACAAGCTGCAACAAGAGATCACTTTCTTCGGTGACGAGGACGGGGCCCTCAGTGTGGGGATTGTCTTTGACATGTCGGGTTCAATGACCGGCGAAAAGATCGCCCGCGCGCGTGAGGCCGTGGCGAGATTCGTCGAGACCAGCCATCCTGGAGACGAATACTTCCTGATCGCCTTCGACTCGCGCGCGCGTTTGCTCCTGGATCGAACGCACGACAGCGCCGCCGTTATGCAGAAAGTCGCGTTCGTGCAGCCAGGCGGGCGCACGGCTCTTTACGATGCAGCATATCTGGGTGTCGAAAAACTCTTAAGAGGAATGCACGAGCGGCGCGCCCTCATCGTGATCAGCGACGGCGAAGATAACAGTTCCCGTTATTCGCTGAAAGAGCTGGTCCGGCAGGTGAAGGAGTCCAGCGTATTGGTTTACACCGTAGGTATTCTCGACCCACCAGTCTCAACCATTGCGTCGCAGACTCGCGAGCGCTGGATGCAGCGTTCAATGGCGCAGGGATTTTCGCCTATGGAGAGCGCGTCGCACCAGTACGACCGCATGACCCTTGAGGAGCTGGCGATCCCATCCGGCGGACGTGCGTTCCTGGCTCACAACGCGAGTGAGATGACTGACGTTTTCGAGCGCATTGCTTTGGAGCTGCGGCATCAGTATTCGATTGGCTATCGGCCAGCGAATTTTGCCGGGGACGGCAAATGGCACCGGATCAAAATCAAGGTCAACCCGCCGGCCGGATTCCCACACGCGATTGTCCGCACACGCGAAGGATATTACGCGCTTGCCAGACCAACGAATGCGAGGGAGACGCGATGAAGACTGTGACGCCCAACCTGATCCTAATCACACCGAGTCTGCACGTGTGGATGCTGATCCGCCTTGTGATGGCGGTGTTGCTTGGTGCGCTGGTTGGGTATGAGCGCGAGCGCCAGGGCAAACCAGCGGGCCTGCGCACGCACGCCATGGTAGCTCTTGGCGCCGCGCTCTTCACTGTTGTTTCGGTCTATGGTTTTGGAGAAACAGCAGACACCTCACGCGTGGCAGCGATGATCGTTTCGGGCATTGGGTTTCTCGGCGCAGGCGCGATTCTGCACGAACGCGGCGGCGTGCAGGGACTCACAACGGCGGCAAGCTTGTGGGTCACGGCGGCGATCGGTATCGCCGTCGGCGTGGGAATGGTGTTGATGTCGCTGGCGACGGCGGCGCTGGTCTTTGCGGTGCTTCGGTTCGCGCCAACTATACGACCGAATGCGCCACAAGACATGTCGGCTACCGGACGGGAGTTGAGCAATGAACAGTAAGCCAACAACTGATCCGGTTTGCGGCATGAAGCTCGGCGAAGGCGCAGCAAAAGATTTTCTGCTTTACGAGGGCCGCGAATACTACTTCTGTTCAGTTGGTTGCCGCGCCGAGTTTGAAAGACATCCCGAAGACTACGCCGAACGTGCGCAGTCAAAGACGGAGTGAATGCGATGTGTAGGTTTCTTTGCTACATAGGGCCAGAGATTCTTCTCTCGGACTTGCTTTACAGTTCGGAGAACTCGCTGATCTTGCAAAGCTATAAGTCGAAGGAACGCAAAGAGCCGCTTAATGGTGACGGCTTTGGCGTCGGCTGGTACACACCTGAAATCGGCCCAACTCCTTGCGTCTTTAGAAGTCTCACTCCGGCGTGGAACAACCAGAACCTGCAGCGGCTTTCGGAACACGTCACGTCTTCCTGCTTCTTCGCTCACGTGCGCGCGGCCTCGCCCGGAATGCGCGTCGGCGAAGACAACTGTCATCCGTTCCAATGCGGGCCGTATCTTTGGATGCACAACGGCACAATCGAAGGCTTCTGGCAGATCAGACGGCGTTTGCGGGCTTCGTTGCCAGATCATCTCTACAACTCAATCGAGGGGACAACCGATTCCGAGCATGCCTTCGCAGTCTTTCTGAATCTGATCGGAGACATCGACCGAAAGCATTCCACAAGCGAACTAGGACAGACACTCGTCAAGACGGTGGCTCATCTGGAAGCGTGGACCGCAGAGACGAAAAGCACTGCACCTTCTTACTACAACTTTGCGGTGACGGACGGACACAGTGTGGCCGCGATTCGTTACGTTTCCGATCCGAAGGTAGAGCCAGCCTCACTCCATTACGCGGCTGGACGAAAGTACGAATGCGCAAACGGCGTCTGCCAGCTCGTTGATTGCGACGCTGGCGAACAGTCGGTTGTCATCGCGTCAGAACGGTTAAGTGAAGACAACAGCCACTGGACCAGAGTGGCGCCGAACCATTTATTAACGGTCAGTAAGGACTTGGACGTTAACGTCGAGCTAATGGCCATCGAGCGCCGCGACTCGGCTTTCGATCTGCTGGCTGAATGGCGACAGGATTCTCGGGCCATGAGTAATTAGGCAGTCATACAGAGGGATAACGGAGGACTTATGAGTAACAAGACACATCGGAAACGTCACCATCGGGAACAAAAAAGAGAACAGTTTTCGCAGCCCGCGAAACGAAACTACAACTGGCTGATGCTGGTGGTCATTGTGGCGCTGCTGGCGGTAATCGGCTATCTCGTCACCAGCCGTTTGAAGCCGGACCCAACCACCACCGTAGCCAGCGCGAAAGAGATACAGATCGCTCCCGGCGCAAGCGAACTACGTCTTCCGGTGAACGAAATCAGCGAGGGTAAAGCGAAGTTCTATGAGGCAGCGCTGGGAAACGGGTCGAGCGTTCGCTTCTTTGTAGTGAAGACCGCCGACGGGATTTATCGCACCGCGCTTGATGCCTGTCAGGTCTGCTTCGACGCGCACAAAGGTTACTACCAGGACGGCAACGACATGGTTTGCCGCAAGTGCGGACGCCATTTCCCGATCACTTCAATCGGGTACGGAACTTCAGGGTGTCATCCGATGGGCCTGCATGGGACAGTCGAGGGTGACAGCTTGGTGATTCAAACGAGCGAACTTCAGAACGGCAGTCAGTACTTCTGAGTTGAGGAATTAAGGGAGCGTCATGCGAATCAGATCCATAGCCTGGGCTAACTTGAAACGTCGAAAAGGCAAAGCTGCCTTCCTAATCGTTGGTATCAGCATTGGCATCGCCACGGTGGTTGCGTTGCTGACGTTAAGCCGTTTGATCAAAGACGAGATTGGCACGCAGCTCGATCAATTTGGCGCGAACATCATCGTCGTGCCGCAGTCGAATAGCCTGTCACTCGATTACGGCGGCATCTCCGTCTCTGGAGTCTCGCTCGATGTCAATCAATTGAAAGATGAAGACGCCCGCCGCGTTCTCGACATCCCTTACCGCAATCGGATCAGCGTCGTGGCTCCGAAGATTCTTGGCGTCTCGAATGTTGAAGGTCAACCAGTGCTGCTGGCCGGTGTCAATTTTGACGCGGAGCTAAAACTGAAGCGCTGGTGGCGGTTGGTCGGCCAGAAGCCGGCACAAGACGGAGACCTGCTGGTTGGATATGACGCGGCCAAGCGACTGTCACTAATTGAAGAGACCGCGGATGGACAGTCGCAAGCGGTTCCAGTCATGCCGATGGCGGAGATCACTTCTGGCGGCGGTGTCCATGCGAACCACATTCAAGAGAAAGCGTTTCGGATAGCGCGCGATCGAGTTCAGATCGGCGGCAATGAGTTCCGCGTGGCCGGGGTAATCACGCCAACCGGTGGGAGCGAAGATCAGATCATTTTCGGTTCGCTTCCGCGTTTCCAGAAACTCCTTGGTAAGCCTGATCAGTTGAGCATGATTGAAGTCAGCGCGCTCTGCATTGGCTGCCCCGTCGAGGACATTGTCAAGCAAATCAGCACCCAACTTCCGAACGCTAAAGTTTCCGCCTTGCAGCAATCGGTACGCGCCCGAGCGGAGACAGTGAATCGTTTGACGCGCTTCGCATCTGCGGTCTCAGCCGTTGTGCTTCTGATCGGAGGATTGATGGTCTTCACCACCATGATGGGATCAGTCGTCGAACGCACGAAGGAGATTGGCGTCTTGCGAGCCATCGGCCTCCGTAAGAGACAGATCATTAACGAGCTGATGATCGAGGTGGCGGCAATCAGCACGATCGGCGGGTTGGTGGGGTGGACAGCGGGCATGCTTATAAGTTGGTTGATTCTGCCTTACTTCAGCCAGTCCGGTCTGAAGCTGGAAATTGATCCGAAGATCGCGATAGGCGCGATCCTCGTCGCGGTCCTAATCGGTGCGGTCAGCAGTGTGTATCCCGCGATTCGAGCCTCGCGGCTCGATCCATCTGAAGCAGTGCGTTACGTGTGAAGGAGTGAGCGATGTCGTTTGTAGTCATCAAGAATGTCAGCAAGGTTTATCAGCCTGACGGGATTGATTCAGCCGTGCGCGTGCTCGCGGACATCAACCTCGCAGTGCAAGAGGGCGAATTCATCTCGCTCATGGGTCCTTCGGGATCGGGCAAGAGCACGCTGCTAACGATCATGGGAGCGATGAATCGGCCCAGCGAAGGCAGTGTGATGGTTGACGGCGTCGACGTGTACGAGTTGCCGGAAGAAAGGCGCGCCGACTTTCGTCGCGAGTATCTCGGCTTCGTCTTTCAGCAACATCACTTGATGCCTTACCTCAACACGCTTGAGAACGTGATGCTGCCTTTGGTGACGAGTAAGACGAGCGCCAAAGAGAAACGCAGTCGCGCGATGGCGGTGTTGCAAAGAGTAGGACTGGCGAATAAAGCGACGCGGCTCCCAAATCAACTGTCCGGCGGCGAGCAAGGTCGTTTGGCAATTGCCCGCGCACTGGTAAACGAGCCGCCACTGATTCTCGCAGACGAACCGACGGGAACGCTCGATTCGAATACGGGAAGCGAAATCATGGAAGTCTTCCAACAACTGAATGCTCAAGGCCAAACGATCTTCATGGTTACGCACAATCCGGAGAACGCGTTGGTGGCCCACCGGATCGTGAATATCAGAGACGGCCGCATGTTCAACGAAAGCGAGAAGGAACAGTGAAAGCGAAGCTAACTCAAATACTGATTGTCTGTCTCGTCGGAGCGACGACGTTAAGCAATGTCGTAGTGGCTCAACAACCGGCGACCACTACTTCGACAACTGCCGAAACGACGATTCGCGATCAGCAGCCAATTCAACAGACTCCTGCCGACATAACCACTGGAAGTCCCGCGCTGCAACAGTTAATCGAGCAAGCACTCGAAAACAATCCAGAAATTAAGGCCATGCAGCGACGCTTCGACATGATGCGCGCGCGGATTCCGCAGGCAAAAGCTCTCGACGAGCCGACGTTGAGCGTCGGCTACATGGGCAACATCGCACCCTTCACTTTGCAGAAGGGCGATCCTTCGAGTGGACGCTCGATTTCGATCAGCCAGGATTTGCCTTATCCCGGCAAGCGGTCATTGAAAGGGAAAATCGCGAGCACGGATGCAAATGCAGAGTGGTGGAACTTCGAGCAGACGCGTCGCAACGTCGTGGCCGAAGTGAAGGACGCTTACTTCGATCTTTACTACCTCACCAAAGCGATGGGCGTCGTCAACAAGACCAAGACATTACTCGAACAGTTCACCAAGATTGCCGAAGCGCGCTATGCCGTTGGTAAAGGCATTCAGCAGGATGTTCTGAAAGCGCAAGTTGAATTCTCAAAACTGATCGAACAGCAAACGATGCTGGAGCAACGGAAGCAGATTGCTGAAGCGCGCCTGAATAGCATCCTCTATCGCGAGTCTGATTCGCCCATAGGCGTGCCCGATGAATTGAAGCCGCGCGATTTTCCGTACTCACTGGCGGAACTGAACGAAACGGCGATCACGAATTATCCCGAGTTGAAATCGCAGCGCCGCAAGATCGAAGGCGCTCAATATTCGATTCAACTGGCGAAGAAAGATTTCTATCCGGACTTCTCCGTGGGCTTCACGTATATCAACCGTCCCGCAATGCCGGAGATGTACGGCGTCACGGTTGGCATCAAGCTCCCGATCTACACCACGCAAAAACAGCGACCCGCGCTTACGGAAGCAAACGCGAGTTTCGAATCCGAGAAACGAAGTCTGGAAAACAAGACGACGGTTTTGATGTTCAAGATCAGGGATAAGTACCTGGCTGAGACCACAGCGCAACGGTTGGTCAAGCTTTACAGCACCACGATCGTGCCGCAGTCATCGCTGTCGCTGGAGTCGGCGATTGCGGGATACGAAGTCGGCAAAGTCGATTTTCTGACACTGCTCGACAATCTCGTCACGCTGCTCAACTACGAGCTTAGTTACTACGAGCAACTCAGCAACGAGGAGAAGGCAGTCGCGGGATTAGAACCATTGGTGGGAGTCACGTTGCGGCCATAGGCGTCCGCGTGAAACGGAGAGATGAAAAGGAACAAACGGAAAAAGTTTGGAGGAAATGAATGACGATGGCAAACGACTCAGAAAAAGATAGAAGCGGCTTGGTTGAATCGCCTTTGGATGAACCCGCGGATGTTGAGGAAGCAATCTTTCCGTCACTAGAAGCGGATCGCCAGGAGCCAGATGAAGCCATCTTCCCGGCAATTGAGAGCGCTCCGACCAGCGAAGGGCTAGAGGCGCTTTATGCGTCGAGTGAAGCACCCGCCACGGTCGGAGCCGCAAAACCGGAAGCCGAGAAGAAGGCTACGGCCGTGAAAACCGAGAAGCATGCTCCCGCAAGACGGAAATGGGCTCTGCTGGTTGGCGCATTAGTAATTGTGGGCGTCGCCATCGCGATCTTTGTGTATCTGCGAAACCAACCAAAGCCGGTACCGACGCCGAAGTCCACGGGCGGGCCGATGGAAACCACTTCAACGACGACCGGAATGCCCGACACTGCTTTCAAGATCAGTCCTGAAAAGCAGCAGTTGATCGGTGTCCAGTACGGCACGGTCGAATATCAAACTATTTCCAAGTCTCTGCGGGCGGTGGGCAAGGTTGCCTACGACGAAACAAAAATCAGTCGCATCAATCCCAAGATCGAAGGCTGGATCGAGAACGTCTACGTTGACTTCACCGGCAAGCTGGTTCAGAAGGGCCAGCCGATGCTCAGCATCTACAGTCCCGACCTGGTGTCGACGCAGGAAGAGTATCTGCTCGCCATCAAGGGCAGAAGACAGCTCGGAGAGAGTCCTTTTCCGGAAGCAGTCAACTTTTCCGAATCGCTCGTGAAATCCGCAAGAAGGCGGCTGGAGTTGTGGGACATCAACGAACAGCAAATTCGCGAACTTGAAAAACGCGGGACGCCGACGCGAACCATGACACTCTATGCGCCGACCAGTGGCTTTGTGACGACGCGCAACGCCTTTCCCAGGCAGCGCGTGATGCCAGAGACGGAACTTTATGCCATCGCCGATCTCTCAACCGTTTGGGTGTTGGCCGACATCTACGAGTTCGAAGCCGCCGACATCAAGTTAGGCCAGCCGGCAACGGTAACGATCTCTTCTTATCCCGGACGTGAGTTCAAGGGAAAGATCACTTACATCTTTCCGCAAGTCGACAATGCTACTCGCACGCTCAAAGTCAGAGTTGAGTTGGCTAACAAAAACTTCGCCCTCAAGCCGGATATGTATGGCGACGTCACCCTGAACATCAACTACGGAAATCGCCTGGCTGTGCCTCAGGAGGCGGTCATGGACTCCGGTGCGGAGCAGTTGGTTTATGTCTCACTCGGTGACGGCTATTTCGAACCGCGAAAAGTTCAATTGGGCGCCAAGGTGGACAACAAGTACGTCGTGATTGCGGGACTGAAGGCAGGCGAGCGCGTGGTTACCTCCGGCAACTTCCTGATCGACTCTGAAAGCAAGCTGAAGTCAGCCTCGGGTGGCATGGGCATGCCCGGTATGGATATGGGCGGTCCCAAGTCTGACGAGAAGAGCCCGTCACAACAAAACAGCATGCCAGGAATGGACATGGGTACTCCCAAGCCCGAGCAGAAGATTTCACCCCAGCAAAACAGCATGCCGGGTATGGATATGAGTACTCCCAAACCTGATGAGAGGACCCAGCAAAGTCAATCGCAGACGAAGCGGCTTAAGCGAAAGATCCTGTATTGGTACGACGCGATGGACCCGTCAAAGCACTATAACAAGCCGGGCAAAGCGCCTGACGGGATGGATCTGGTGCCGAAGTATGCAGACGGTAAAAACTAAAGAGAGAACCTAGCGATGATCAACAAGATAATTGAAGCGTGCGCGAAGAATAGAATCATTGTCTTCCTGTTTATCGGGATGATAACGCTGGCGGGGTTGTGGTCCATCAAGAACATCACCCTGGATGCCATCCCCGATCTTTCTGATACACAAGTGATCATCTATTCGCGTTGGGATCGCAGTCCCGACATCATGGAGGATCAGGTCACCTACCCGATCATCTCTTCTTTGCTCGGCGTTCCCAAAGTCAAAGACATTAGAGGGTTCTCGGATTTTGGATACTCATACGTTTACATCATTTTTGAGGATGGCACCGATATCTACTGGGCTCGCTCACGCACGCTGGAATACCTCAGCAACATTCTGCCGAAGCTGCCACAGGGGGTCAACGTTGAGCTGGCGCGCGACGAGACGGCTGTCGGCTGGGTCTTCGAATACGCCTTGGTTGATAAAACAGGTCAGAACAATCTCGCGCAACTGCGAAGCTTCCAGGATTGGAACTTGCGCTATGCACTGCAAGCAGTGCCGGGCGTCGCGGAGGTTGCGCCAATTGGTGGCTTTGTCAAGCAGTACCAGGTCAACATTGATCCGAACGCGCTGCTCGCCTACGACATCCCGATCGATCGCGTGGTCGAAGCCGTCCGCCAGGGCAACAGTGATGTGGGCGGGCGCCTCGTCGAGTTCTCGGGGCGTGAATACATGGTGCGCGGACGCGGCTATATCAAGAAGCCTTCAGATGTCGAGGACATCGTCGTTGGCACAAGCAAGCAGGGCGGCACACCGATTCTTATTAAGAATCTTGGCACGGTCACGCTCGGACCTGACATCCGTCGCGGCATCGCCGACCTGGATGGACAAGGTGAAACGGTGGGCGCGGTCGTGATCATGCGTTATGACGAGAACGCGCAGAAGGTCATCGAGAGAGTGCGCGAGAAAATCGAAGAGCTAAAGCCCTCTTTGCCGGCTGGCGTGGAAGTCGTAACGACCTATGACCGTGCCGAGCTGATCGATCGGGCGATTGAAACACTGAAAGGCACACTGATCGAAGAGTTGATCATTGTCAGCCTCGTAATCCTCATTTTCCTTTGGCACATTCCGTCAGCGCTGATCCCCATCACTACGATACCGGTTGCGGTCATTATTTCATTTATCCCGATGTACATGATGGGATTGACGGCAAACATCATGAGCCTCGGCGGGATTGCCGTCGCGATAGGAGCAATGGTTGATGCTTCCATTGTTGTCGTCGAGCAGACACATAAGAAGCTGGAACACTGGGAGGCTGAAGGCCGGCCAGTCAATTACAAAGAGGTTGTAATAGGGGCCATCAAGGAAGTGGGTGGGCCTAGTTTCTTTGCCCTGCTGGTGATTGCCGTTTCATTCATTCCCGTTTTCACACTTGAAGGACAGGAAGGGCGGTTGTTCAAGCCGCTCGCCTACACGAAGAACTTTTCGATGGCGATCTCAGCCTTCCTCGCGATCACGCTGGCCCCGGCGATGTTGATGCTTCTGATGCGGCGTGATGCGTACAACATTCGGCCTCGCTGGCTGGGTCGCCTGCTAAACCCATTACTCATCGGAAAAATTCATAGCGAAGAGACGCACCCAATCAGTCGGCCAATGATGAAGGTTTACCACCCAGTGTGTGATCTGGTGCTCCGGCATACCTGGGTGACTGTTGGCCTGGCCGTGCTCGGCGTAGCGCTAACCGTGCCGATCTTCAATCGGCTCGGCTCGGAATTCATGCCGCCGCTCAACGAAGGCGTCATTCTTTACATGCCGGCGACGATGCCGGGCATTTCGGTAACGCAGACTGGGGCGTTGCTGCAGGTGATGGACAAAAAACTGAAGAGCTTCCCGGAAGTTGAGCGCGTCTTCGGTAAGGCAGGCCGGGCGGAGACGGCCACTGACCCCGCCCCATTTTCGATGATGGAAACAGTGGTCGTGCTCAAACCTGAATCCGAGTGGCCCAAAGTTCCACGCTGGTACTCATCCAGGGCGCCTGATTGGATGCAGAAAATACTGCGCAAGGCCTGGCCTGATCACAAGAGCTACGAGGAACTAATCTACGGTCCGGGCGGACTGAATGAAGCGTTGGGCTTACCCGGAGTCTCAAACGCCTGGACGATGCCCATTAAAGCTCGCGTGGACATGCTTACGACCGGCGTGCGAACGCCAATCGGGATCAAGATCATGGGCGCGAATCTTGATGAAGTGCAAAAGCTCGGAGAGCACATCGAGATGACACTGAAAGACGTTCCCGGTACGAAGAGCGTCTTCGCAGAGCGCACTGCCGGTGGTTACTTTCTTGATTTCACTCTCAAGCGCGATCAGCTTGCACGTTACGGTCTCACTATTGATCAGGCAAACGACGTCGTGATGTCAGCCATTGGTGGTGAGAACGTCACCACCACGGTCGAAGGACGCGAGCGTTATCCGGTCAACGTTCGGTACCTGAGGGACTATCGCAGCGACCCAGACAAGCTGACCCGCACTTTTGTAATGGCCCCAAATGGAACGCAAGTGCCGCTGGGTCAGATTGCCGATATCAAAATGCTGAGCGGTCCGGCAATGATTCGCGATGAAAACGGGCGGCTATCAGGCTACGTGTACGTCGATATTGATACCTCGAAGCGCGACATTGGTGGCTACGTCGCCGAAGCGAAGAAGATCCTTGGTGAGAAAGTAAAGCTGCCGACGGGCTATCACCTGATCTGGAGTGGCCAGTTCGAGAATATGGAACGCGTTAAAGCACGCCTGATGGTGGTTATACCGATCACCATCTTTGTAATCTTCCTATTGCTCTATTTCAACACTGGCTCGGTCGCGAAGACAATAATCATTCTGCTCGCAGTACCGTTTTCGGCGGTCGGCGCGATCTGGTTCCTCTACTTCCTCGGTTACAACATGAGCATCGCGGTTTGGGTTGGTCTCATCGCGCTAATGGGTGTGGACGCTGAGACCGGAATGTTCATGCTGCTGTATCTGGACCTCTCTTACCACGAGGCGGAGGCCAAAGGGTTAATGAGGAGCTGGAACGATCTCAAAGAAGCAATCCTGCATGGCGCGGTTAAGCGTCTCCGTCCAAAGGTCATGACTGTCTCGGTAATGTTCCTGGGGCTCGTCCCGATCATGTGGTCAACAGGCAGCGGCGCCGATGTGATGAAGCGCATCGCTGCGCCGATGATTGGCGGCATCTTCACCTCGTTTCTTTTGGAGCTGGCTGTGTACCCGGCGATCTATGCAATTTGGAAATGGCACTTTGAGGTGAAGCGACTGCCGGCGAGGGCCGCACCGCCAGCGACACTGCCGAGCCCTGCGAGCTGAAGATAGGAGCAAGATGCTAACACCGATCACAACATTACTTATTGGGGCCTTGGCGCTGTGGGTTATGACGCGGTTGGCTCGACGTACTGGACTCCCTGAGGCCGTCGGCATTGGAGCGTCGCTCTGCATCTTAGGCGCTGCCATCGCATTCGCTCCGACCGCGTGGCGAGCCTGGCTAGTTAGTGGGAACACTGGGGACAGGGCGCTCAGCTTCGCTCGGATCGCGGGAGTGGCGGGGCTACTTTTCCTCTCAGGCGCTCGCGGCAACTATTCACAGTTTTCGAAATCTTCAAAATGCCATCTGTACGTTAGTTTCGCTGCGGGGCTCCTTTTTGCCCTGGCGATCGCGATGCTGGCGGTAATGGGCCAGCAAGATCACGGCGCCATCCTGGTAACGGCCGTGGTGGTTGCCGGAGCCAGCCTGTGGTTGCCAGGAGAACTGCTGCGTGGTGCGAAAGGGAGTGCCGTTCCGGCTGAGATGGCCACGAGTGGCGCACCTCTCACGTTGACGGCGCTGGCGATTTTGGTGGTGCATTTTTATAGCGTCTTGTCGGTCATCGGCGGGAGGCGGGCGACGATTGCGGTCTTTACGATCGTGGTGCTCTATGAAGCCACGAAGCTGGTCGTCTTTTTCTCTTTTGCTTACTTCATCACTACCAGGTTTGTCGACCGGGCCGAAGGCCGCGTTTCGACTGGCCGGATGTCAATCGCTTACTTGCTAATAACTATCCTGTTCTTCGTACTGGCCTTTCTCACCATAAGCCAGCTCGTGGCGCTCGCCTGGGCCTTTGTGGCTGGCGCGCTTTGGACTCGTAGTGAAGTAGGAAGGCGATTCGGAGAGAGCAGCAAGGTTTCGGCGTTGTGCTTGCTCATGTCATTCGCTTTTCTCCCGGCACTGTTGCAAACGCATGGCCGCAGCCTGACAAGCTGGAAGGTGATGGCGCTCGCAGTCATTCTTGCCGTCGCGGTTAAGTTCGCAGTCATTTGGGCCGCCGCGCTGCTACAGGGGGTCCGAGGCTCAGGGGCGATTCGTTTGGTTGCCGCAACGCTCACGCCAGGGGAAATGGCAGTTGCCTTCCTGGGCTTCGCGGTTACGCGGTGGGCGATTGATGGCCCAACATACTTTGGAATCCTTGCGTTTACGTTTCTGACACTGTTGTTGGGACCACTCGTTTGGCACTTTGCGACCAGGCGAGAAGAGAAAGCGACACTCTCCAATATGCGCAGGAACCCTCGACCACTTCAAGCATTGAATAAACGACGCCCCAATCACGGAAAACAGTCGAACAAGTCAGATTCGACAGACCGATCCGCGCGCCGAATGCGGGATGCCGGTATCGCTGAATTAAAGGACAAGGAGTTGTTCGGGCAACAGATTATTGAAGAACGAAAGAGGTGGAGACCGATGAAAACTAAGGTTCAAGCAAACGTGCGAATGGTGGCGGTTACCCTCGCGATTCTGATCGCCGCAAGCGCTGCAACAGTGTTCGCGCAGAAGCCGAGAGTGGAAACGCCCAGGCAGGAAGTGCAGCTCGGCACGGGGATGAGCGTCATCACGCCTGGGCTGATGGAAATCGGAGCCAAAACCCGATTGTTCCTGCTCCTCGGCGACAAGATTCAACTGTCAGTGGAGCAACAGAAGAAGCTTGAGGACCTCTACTTTCGAGTGCAAATGTACAGCTTTCAACGAGAGGCCGATCTCGATGTCGCCGACGCCGAATTTAAGCGCTTGCTGACGCGAGACGCGGTTGATCTCAACGCCATCAGAAACAAGATGAAGGAGATCGAGACGATTCGCGTCGAAGTGGACATGAAGAGGATCGAAACGCTTTTGCAAGCCGTGAGTGTGTTAACGCACCAACAGCATTCACAGGTGATTCTGTTGGCCAAGGACCCTGCGGAGCTGAGTAAACCCGGCGCGCCGATCTTCTAAGGAGGTGAAGTAGATGTTTGCCTATAACCAATCGACAACTTCCGCACATCAATTCGGAGCGGTTGATGTTGTGGCAAATCAGCAGGCGGCGACTTTAGTCGAGCGGTTGAAAGAAATCGCTCGCACGCACCGCACCTGCTACGAGGTTTGGCCTGAGTGGTCCACAAAGGACGGACGAAAAATACAAATCGGATTTGAGCTACAGCTTTGCGGAGTGAACGAACATGCTGCCCAAAACGGGAACCATGCGGTGCCCGGATGTCCGCGTTGTTTCCGCACCTACACGGAACTGCGACAGATTGCGGAGTGGGTTCTGCCGCACGAGGAGCGTCCGTCGCGTTACGAAATTCAAGGTTTCGATCACGCCCTACACCAGGCGCCCTCAAAACGTCAACGTCGCAGCGAGGTGGTCCTGACCATCGTGATCATGCACAGGAATGACTTCAATCGACCCGTGGATGATTGCGAGAGCCGATGCTTGAAGGAGATGCGCGAGAGACTATCGGAGCTTGATATTCAAGAGGATGTCTGACGATCGGAAGTCACGCAGGAGGCGAGTAATGAAGTTGCTGGATAAATTGGAAAAACTGTTTCGCCACCAGCCGAAGCGAAAGATTGCTGAGCATCCGAGCTTGTTTGATCGGTTGCGGAACGTGTTCTTTGACGCGGAGTCCCTCAAACGAGATCTGCAACGGATTCCTTCGTTCTGCCGTTGCGAGGATGCGATTGCTCATCTGGAAGATCGATGTAGCTGTACCAAGCCTCCAGCGAATCCAGCGGAAGCAATTCGCCGCAAGGGCTGCCTGGCCCAGCTCGAAACTTTAGAACTGGACGTCAAGTCGCTTCACCAATCTTTGCAGCGCCATCGGGGCGACCTGCGACCCGAAGAGCAAACGGAGGAGTTACAGCGCGAGCTTTCTCTGATTGAGGAGTTCGCGGATCGGATTGGCGGAATAGTCGAAGAACTCAGGGACCACGCTGCTGATTTTGGAGTGAGCTGCTCGAACGAGGCACTCCAAAAACTGAAGAAACGAGGCGCGGAAATCGAAAAATATTCAACGGAATTTTTCTGGTCATTAATGAAGCAGGACCATGCACAGAAGACCAGGAGTTCGTCTCAGAAAGGGAACGGTTGAGATGACAACGAACTGCTTGGCGAATATCGGAGGAAATACGAGATGAGATTCAAACACCTAATTGGCGGGCTGATCATGAGCGCGTGCTTCGCCCTTTTCGCCGTAACAGTTAATGCGCAGGAGTTCACCTACAAGGTCGAGCAAGATCGCACGATTGGTCACCGCGATGGCCAACTGATCATTTCCGACAAGGGCATCGAATACCGTGCCGCAAAACGTGAGAATGAAGATCGCACCTGGACCTACGAGGACATTAAGCTCTTCGAAATCCTTTCGCCTACACGCGTTCGCATCTGGACCTGGAAGGACCGCAAGCTGTTTCTCGGTCGCGATGAAAGCCTGACGTTCAAGATTGTCGAAGGGCAAATCGATCAGAAGGTCAGCGACTTTCTGCGCGAACGCATCGCGCGGCCGTTCGTCACGTCCTTTGTAGAAAAAGAGGCAGCGCCACTGGCAGAGATACCAGTAAAGCATTCCCATCGCTTTGGGGGTTGCGAAGGCACGCTGAAGATCTTTGCAGATCGACTGGTTTACGAATCTCAAACGGGACACGACTCGCGAAGCTGGCGCTGGACTGACATCCGCTCAATTGGCCGTTCCGATCTGTATCGCTTTGACGTCGAGACGTTTGAACCACAGATCGGCGCTTCCAGTCGTAGTTTCAATTTCATTCTTAAAGAACAAATGCCGGACAAGACCTATGACTTGATTTGGAGCCGCGTCTATCGTCCGACTCCATTGATCAGAGCGACCGAGGTCGGCAGGGAGAGGTAAGACTGACGGAGGAATGTGTGAGCGCAGCAAACGAGACAATTGAAAGATCCGATTTCGCGCTGGCGCAAAGGGCTGGGCGAGGCGACATGCAAGCCTTCGAAGAGCTTTACCGGCGCCACAACCGGCGCGTGTATTCGCTCTGCCTGCGGATGACGAGGAACGTCACTGAAGCTGAAGACCTGGCTCAGGAAGTCTTCGTTCTGCTCTTTCGCAAGATCGGAAGCTTCCGCGGCCAGTCTGCCTTCACCACCTGGCTCCATCGGCTGACGGTCAATCAAGTGTTGATGCATTGGCGCAAAAGCGGCGTGCGCCTGGAGAAAACCACCGATGACGGTGAGACGCCGGTGCAGGTGCGCAAAGGGACTGAGGATCATCGCGCAATGTCGATCGTCGATCGGATCGCGCTGGACAATGCCATCGCGCAACTGCCGCCTGGCTATCGATTGGTGTTTACGCTCCACGATATCGAAGGCCACGAACACACAGAGATCGCCCGGATGCTGGCTCGCACCGTGGGCACGTCGAAGTCGCAGTTACACAAGGCGCGGATGAAATTGCGCGACTTATTAAAGCGAAGAAACGAGTCACCTAGTCGTGACGCCAATGAAGACGTAAGGCAGATAACGCAAAAGAAAACAGCCATGAGAGCATTCAAGAAACTTAAACCAGTAGGCCTTCTCAACCAACCGGCGCCGCATTTGAGAAATGTCAGTTGGCATTGCTCAGTGCTGCTGGGCGCGCTGTTGTTGCTGAGTGTGGGCGCGCACGGACAGACAGTGGAGCCGAACATTCCTAAGAGCACGGCTGCCGACCAAACGCAAACCGCAGACATCGAGAGCTATCTGGATCGACTGATCGCCAACGCCGTCGTTGCCGGCGATGCGGCCAGCGTCATCAAAGAAGCCGATTCTTATCGCGCTCAGGCAAATCAGAAGTTGAAGAGCGGACAGCGCGACGAAGCAAGCGCGTTGTTCAGGCAAGCCGGAGAAGTGATTGCGGCGGCTGCTCCTGAAGGAGACATAAAAAGCGAAGACCCGCTTCTCCGCGAGTATCTGCGAGAGATCACCAAAGAGCTGGTCGCTCTTGATGCGGCGCCAAACCAATCGTCACTCGCTACGGTAGGGCCGAACTTAACTGGCGTGGATTACTCCAATCCGCGAATCGCAGCTTTTCTTAATTACTACCAGGGGCGGGGACGATCGCGTTTGGAAATCGGACGAGCGCGATTCGCTTCATACCGCCCGATGATGGCGCGGATTTTCCGCGAAGAAGGCGTGCCTGAATGGTTGCTCGGCCTCGGCTTCGTAGAAAGTACTTACAACCCGATCGCGCATTCACCGAAGGAGGCACACGGTATTTGGCAGTTTGTGCCGGGTACTGGCGAACGCTATGGACTGAAGCGCACCGCATGGGCTGATGAAAGAGGCAATCCAGAGAAGTCCACGCGCGCCGCAGCTCGTTATCTTCGCGATCTCCATGCGCTGTTCGGTGATTGGCAGCTCGCCCTGGCCGCGTACAACTGGGGCGAAGGTCGCGTGGCAAAAGTCATTCGCCGCACCGGAATCCGGGATTTCTGGACACTCGCTGCTCGCGGCCTTATGCCGCAAGAGACGGCGAACTATGTGCCTTCAGTACTCGCTGCTTCGCAGTTGCTGCTTGGAAACAACAGATCGATTACCGCGCCACAACCTTTGTCAATAGCTTCGCAAGACGCCAGCGCCGGCAGTGATTTTCAAACAGCAGAATCTGATTCCGACACCCAGTCGCTCAAGCGCAACGAAACTGATGAGCAGATCAACGGGTTACGTCAACAGTTAAGAGGACTACCTGATCAGATTGTCGTTGGGGGTAAGAGGATCACTAATCCTGAAGTTATGCGGATCAATAAAGAGATCAATCGTTTAGCGACGGAAGCTCGTCGGCAGCGGTTGATAACAGTAACCGGCAATCAATGAGCCGGGTGCCGGAGAGATTGGAACTACTCGAAGGAAGGAGGACAAGCGAATGCGAATCAGAAACAAACAACTCCTGTGGCTGGTTCTATTCATGCTGGTGATCACCACAGGTGCGCAAGCGCAGCAAGACGCGCCACTCGACACTATAAAGATCGATACGAATCTCGTGGTCTTGAGAGTGACGGTTAACGATCAACAGGGGCGCGCCGCTACGAGTCTCAAGCAGGAAGCTTTCAAGATCTACGAGGATGGCGTCGAGCAACAAGTTGGGTTTTTCAGCGCGGAAGAATCGCCAGTCAGTTGGGGCCTCGTCCTGGATCGCAGCGGCAGCATGATGGAGATGATGAGCGACGTTTATGACGCGGCGCTGCACGTCATCGATGAAGGCACCAGCCGTGATGAGACGTTTATCGTCACCTTCAACCGTAAGCCCGAATTGATTAGCGACTTCCTCTCTGATCGGCATCGATTAGAGAACTCCATTCTCGGTTTGAGGGCTGAAGGTGAAACCGCTTTATTCGATGCAGTGAATTTCGCGCTCGATCAGATGAAGCACGCCAAGAATCGCAAGAAGGTCTTGGTAGTCGTCACTGATGGCGAGGACAACGCCAGCCGTTTGAAGTTTCGCGAACTGATCGAACGGGCAGAAGAAGAAGAAGTGGTGATTTACACCGTAGGCATGTTCGGCGAAATGGGCGACAGCTCAGGGGTCCTAGCGCGACTCCTGGGTGGTAGTGGTGGTGACGCCCGTACCGAGTTGAAAAAACTCGGGGAAGTCACCGGAGGTGTGTCGCATTTTCCGAAGAACGTTGACCAGTGCAAGAGCGTAATGCGCGAGATTGCGCGCGAAGTTAGTCAGCAGTACAGCCTCGGATACTACCCCGCGAATAAAGAGCGCGATGGCAAGTGGAGAGCAATAAAAATCGCGGTGAGCCAGAACGGCAACTCGCCAAAACTAGTGGCCCGCACGCGCTCTGGGTACTACGCCCGTAAGGTCTGACAGGAGAGCAAAACCGATGAGTAGAGAGAAATGTGAACACGCTGAGTGCCCGAAGGCGCAGGACCCGTTAACCGGCGAACAGATTCGCGTTGGCGTTATGGGGTCGGCAGACGGGCAAGCGGAAACGACGGTAATCGAGTTGTGCCGGAGACTTGGGCGAGCGGTCGCAGAAAGCGGCTGCTGTCTGCTGACCGGCGCCTGTCCCGGGCTGCCACACGTGGCCGTACTCGGCGCGAAAGAAGTTGACGGTCACGTCATTGGCATATCACCAGCCGCAACTTTGAAAGAGCATGTCGAGGTCCTTGGGTCGCCTTATAAAGAATATGACGTGCTGATCTTTACCGGACTCGGATTGATGGGGCGCGAGCTGATCAATATTCGCACAAGCGACATTGTAATCGTGGTTGGCGGACGCTCGGGCACGCTGGGCGAACTTGCAATCGCCTACGAGGAAGGCAAGCTGATCGGCGTGTTGACCGGCACCGGCGGCATAACCACGGCACTCCCCGCAATGCAAAAGAGCATTAGCAAGAACACGGGATCAGAAGTCATCTATGCCACAGAACCGGAAGAACTCGTGAAGCGTCTGGTCGAGCGATATCAGTCGGGCAGTTACGTCTGCCCTTGTCACCCCAGCAGCGGCGAGGCAGAGGCAGTGTCGCAATGCTGCCAAAGTAACGGAGAAACGCGCGGGGAGGAAATAGCAACCATGGGGTGAGGTCTGAAAGATGAAAACCCTTTCGACACGTTCAAAGTCTGTGCAACTCCTCAAGACAGTATCGACCGCTGTTCTCTTGATATTGATAGGAACAGGGTTTGGTACACAGCCGAAAGGGACCAGAGTCTCGCAGCTGCCGCCGCAAAGCGAATCCTCAAATACAAACACATCGCGTAATCAGCAAATCATCGTCAACACGGACTTGGTAACGCTGACAGTGAGCGTCACGGACCACGATGGCCGCTATGTGCCTGGACTTAATAAGAAAGACTTCACCATTACCGACAACAAAGCTCCTCAGGAGATCGCGTTTTTCAGTGATGTTGATTCGCCCGTTAGCGTGGGCATCGTCTTCGACGTATCCGGTTCGATGAGTGGCAAAAAGATAGAGCAAGCGAGAGAAGCGCTCGCGGCTTTCATTCAAACCAGCCATCCGCAAGACGAGTACTTCCTGATCGGTTTCAACTCACAGCCGCAGCTTTTGCTGGACAGGACACGTGATGGCGACGCGGTCATGAAGAGGCTTTCGTTAGTTGAACCAGGTGGTTCGACCGCACTCTACGATGCGAGCTACTTGGCTCTGGAGCAGGTCATGCGCGGCACTTACGCGAAGCGTGCGCTTCTGATCATCAGTGACGGTGAGGACAACGACTCGCGCTACACGTTCTCCAATCTTCGCCGCGCCCTTCGGGAGTCCGACGTCGTGGTGTATGCGATTGGAATCAGAGGAAGAGCAAGTGGCAGGTGGAGCAGATACGGCGACAACGTTCTTGATGAACTAGCGTCGGTCTCAGGCGGGAAGGTTTTCTTCCCCAAAAACTCGGCGCGGATGAACGAGGCGCTCGAACAGATCGCGCTGGAGTTACGGCATCAATACTCAATCGGTTATCGCCCATCAAATTTTGCGATTGATGGGAAGTGGCATCGCGTCAAGGTCAAGGTGACGCCACCGCCAGAATTTAATCGCGTTTTCATACGCAGCCGCGAAGGCTATTTCGCAGTTGGGCCGTCGCGCTGATAACAGGGACACAAAGTCCCCAAAAGGAGTCTTAGCAATGAAAAGAACAAGAAGACTTGGCTGGATCGTCATGACTCTAGCCGTTGCGGCCCTAGCCGTCATATCACTGCCGTCTTGGAAAGGTGCTACGCCAAACGGTTTCACCACGCAGGCAATGCCCGCATGGTCGCGAAAGTACAAATCAGATTGCTCGCTGTGTCACACGACGTATCCACGTTTGAATCGCACTGGGTATGAGTTCAAACGTCTGGGATACCGCTTCAAGTGGGAGGTAGAAGCCGCGAACGGCGTAACAACGACTACACCTGCCACCCAGCCGGGCGCTTACGTTCCAGCGCCCGCCACTGAATCGAGTCGAGCGGGAGAAGCGCTGTATAAGAAGCTTGAGTGCAACGCCTGCCACGCGATTGGAAAAGTCGGCGGAGAGGTTGGTCCTGCCCTGGACGGTATCGGCGCCAAGCGTAGCCGCGCGTTCATGATCGGCCACGTTACAGATCCAGAGGCCCACGCGAAGAATTTGCCGAAGGAGCATCCGAAGGAAGTGATGATGCCGCCTACCAGCGCGACGGCTGAGCAGATCGGCCAGATGGTGGACTACTTGCTGACGCTTCCGGAATTGCAAGAGACGGCCAAACGGAAAACGCGGGCCTCGGATTATTTCGGGGTCGCGTATTCGCCTGGTGTCGAGTGGGAGAATGCAGACGGGACGACTACCAGAACGGTCGAAAAGCGCAACCTGGCTCTCTATGCCGCTGGACCCGTTGGCCGTAACTTCTCGTTCTTCGTTCAGCCAACGCCGCTTTCAACAGAGAAGGGCTTTCTGCACAAGTTCGAAATGATGCAAGGCCTGCTGAACTTTGGCGGCACGCGCAACTTTGCGCAGGTGCGCGCCGGTCAAATTTTCAATCTCCGCAACGCAGGCTTTGCCGGCACCGATCGCGGCTTGACCGAGACCTTGCCGTTCATCTTTCAACCGGTCAACGGATTCAATCCATCCGGACTGGGACGTGGGGCGTCGGTTGAGTACACGCTGAGAGGAACCTCAACCCTGAAGTTTTTCGCCAACTCGAACGAGGCCGTTGAGGTTGAAAGTGACGAGTCTCCGATCGCGGAGCTTCGTCGTTCGCGCGCATACGGATTTGCTTACGAACAGATACTAGGAAAGAGAGGCTTGAGCGGCGTTCAGTTTCAATTCGCAGGTGGGAGCACGCCGCTCTTCCTCGATGATGTGAAACAGCCGTCGCTGCGCTTCCAGCGCTATTCCTTCTTCGCGAACAAGACATTTCAGGACCGCAGGAACTTTGAACGAGTGAACGTGATCTTCGGTCTCTCGTTCTTACGCGACAATCGCTTTCTGGGAGTTGACTCGGATCAGCGGAGCCGCGGATACGGACACTTCGTCGAGGTCGATACGATTCCCGTGGTCAAACATCTGACCGTCTTTGGACGTTACGATCAGCTTCGTCCGACTACTTTGATTAGCGGAAACACGTTGCGCGGCGGCACCTTTGGCGTCCTGTTTGATCCCGTCAAGTACGCGCGCGTGTCTTTTGAGTATCAGCGTCTTGATGGTGTGCAAACAGTCAACCGATATCGCATCGGTGCGCAGTTTAACTTCTGATTGAGTGTGCGCCGGCGTTGTTATGAGGGAAGCGACGCTTCGCGCGCAGGCTGTCGGCGATCCGCAGGGAAGGGGCCGGCCATAGTAGGGTCGCCGATAGCCGAGATTGACAACCGTGAGGCAGAACATGAAGAACGCGAGTTTAGACAGATCGGAATCCAGCCTTAGATCAGACGGTTCATCTTCACCGAACAGGCGGGGCTTCCTCGACTACCTGCTGGGAACCAGCGCGCTCGCGACGTTGGGGGCGATCCTTTATCCGATCTTCAGATTCATGTCGCCGCCGCAAATAATCGAATCAACCGAAAGCTCGGTGGTGGCTGCCAAGCTGAGCGAGGTGCCTATCAATTCCGGCAAGATATTTAAGTTCGGCAGCAAGCCAGGAATCATCGTTCGCACTGAAGCGGGCGAACTGAAGGCGTGCTCAGCGGTCTGTACTCACCTTGAATGCATTGTGCAATACCGGCCTGACATTAAGCATATCTGGTGTGCTTGCCACAACGGACATTACAGCACTGACGGCAAAAACATCAGTGGACCTCCGCCGCGACCACTCGAAGCATACAAAGTGAACACGCGGGGAGATGACATCGTGGTGAGCAAAGCGTAGACGCTCAAGGTAAAGAACTATGGATAACGCAGTCGCATTAGTCCAAACCTATCTGCACGTGAATGGTTACTTCACGGTCGCTGAGTATCCGATTATCGGCAGCGGCCACGGCGGCTATCGCGCGGTCACAGATCTGGACATCCTGGCCTTTCGTTTTCCGGGCGCGAACCGACTCGTTCCCAGGCTACACGGTCACTGCGATAACGGCGATCGGGAAGAGCCGGACCCAGTGCTTGATGTGCCGACTGACGAAGCAGACATGCTGATCGGAGAAGTGAAAGAAGGACGCGCGCAGATGAATGAAGCGGCGACCGACCCGACGGTGCTGGCGGCGGCGCTGGCTCGATTCGGCTGCTGTCCTTCGATGAACACACGGCAACTGGCGGAAACGCTAATCAGAAAAGGGCGAACCATTTTGCCTTCGCATCATCATCTGCGAATGGTCGCGTTCGGTCGTGTTGACGAAGAAGAAGCGCACCCGGTGTATCTGACGATTCCAATGCGCCACGTCGTGGAATTCCTTCAGGACTATCTGCGGCTGCACTGGGACGTGCTGCGGCATGCGCAGTTCAAGGATCCGGCTTTTGGGTTTCTGGCCACCCTCGAAAAGGCCAGACTGAGAGCAGCGTGATCGATACAAGTTCCCGATCAAGCTGAATTCGGGTGAAGAGAATTCTTTGGAACTAATACAATAAAGGAGAGAAATCATGAAGACCGTAAACAATTTGTTGGCAAAGGGAGCGTTGCTCGCTTTGCTTCTGGCGGCTTTCAGCATCCCGCTGGTGGCCCAGCACAACCATCAAATGATGCAAGGCACGCAGGACATGAAAGGCATGATTCACGTCGGCAAAAAGGGAGCGATGACGCTTACGACGCCGTTGCGAGTCGGAGACACAGTGCTCAAGCCGGGAAACTACGTCTTTCAACACAAAGTTGACGGCGAAGATCACACTGTGATTTTCACCAAGGCCGGTAATGAAGTAGCCCGAGTCAAATGCAAGTTGGAGCAACTTGAGAAGAAGGCCAGCCGAACTGCTTTGTACACGCACGACGAAGCTGGCGAAGCCATCTTGGATGCTGTCGCAGTGGAAGGTGAGAACTTCAAGCACGTGATCTGATCTGCTTGCCGGCAAATCGTGTCAACGGCGAAGCAGCGCGGCGGGCAGCGCGGCGCTGCTTAAGCCGCGAATTAATCGTCCAAGGTTGTACACAAAGGTCGGAGAAGGCTTGCTATGGAATTACTAAGACTTTGGCAAAACATTCATCAAGAAGCGAGCGATCTGGCAAGTGCGGTCGAGCAACTGCCCGACGAATGCGAATGCGGCGACGCGAACTCTCATCTGGGAGGTAAATGTCCCTGCTGCCGGGGGCATATGATGGGCGGAAATCCTGATGATGGTCAGAACTGCCTTTCAATTATCAGTAGCTTGCAAGCAGATCTGACGGTGTTGGGCCAGGACTTGTCGATTGCTGGTCCAGCATTGGGTGCGGCGGCGCTTGAAACTCAGCAAGTGGAACTTAGGCGAGGACTCTTTCTCGCCGTGGGCGATCTGGAAGCGATCCTCGAAGCCTTCAGGCGAGTGACTGAGTCCGTCGTCGGATTTCGACAGGAATGCACCATCTTGAGAATGCGCACAGTCAAACGCAGGTGCGTTGAGTTTCGTGCTCACTGCGACCGCGTGAATGCGGAGCTGTTGAATCAGCGACTGCGCGCCGGATGAAAGGTCAACAAACGAAGGCGTGCGGATGATGGTCAAAGATTTAGTTCAAAAGGCTCATATGAAAAAGCGCCGGTTCAAGTTCGGATTGCGTTGGAAGCTGAATCTGCTGATCGGAATCGTTCTGGTCGCGACCATGAGTCTGTTTGAAACGCTCAACCTTCGTAACGAACGGCAAATGCTCATCGATGCTCGCGCTCAACATTTCGAAGAGCTGGCACAACACTTAGGTTGGGTCTTGAGGAATGGCGGTGGTCAGGATCAGCAGAACCTGATCTTCAATTACGAGCGGGCCATTAATGGCGAGGGACAATGGGCCTATCGCGTGCTGATTCTCGATCGTCAAGGCCAAGTCATAGCCGCCAGCAACTCTGAGTTACAGGGCACGGTGGTGGATCTTCAGACCATGCTTAAGAGTTACGAGAAACTGCCGGGCAACACCCCGGCGCAGGTGTTCGTTCAGGGAGTCACGCAGATGGTCGTCTCGCTGCCGCTTGTGACCCCCGCCGATCCGTACCAACAGAAATCAGTGATGGTTCTGATCTCCGGCCCGCTCGATGACATCAGGCAGAGTCTGAAGAGTTCGCTGATGACGCACGTGGCTCATCTCCTGATCACTGCCTTGGCGATGGCACTGGTTACGAACTTGGCTCTTTCCAAATTCGTGCTCCGGCCAATTCGCAGGTTGCTCGCCGGCATGCGACGGATGGAGCGAGGCGAGTGGACAAGAGACGTTCCTGTCAGAACCAACGACGAGATTGGCAAATTGACCAGAGGTTACAACGCTCTGGGAAGAAATTTGGAAACGAAGGTGCACTGCCTCGTGAGGGCTGAGAAACTCGCCTCGGTCGCGCTGGTGGCGATCCAGATGAACCGGGAACTAAAGAAACCAATCGAGCGAATCCGCGGCAGCGCCGACTATCTCTGTCGGCATAACGCCTTTGACAGCGAGTCGGCGCACGCAATCGGCAGGATATTCGATCAGACGGAAAGAATTCTGGGGCTGAACGAGAAGTTCAACCGGGATTTCTCCGCGCAGTTTGAATTGGAGGAGAACCGTGATGAAAAGCGCAACGGCTCAAGCAGGAAACCTGACGGCGGGTCGGGAAAGCCGGCGGGAGCATCGGCGGTCACTCATCTTTAGTTGTAGCGACTGTTTGTTCCTGATTCTGGTCGGCGTGATAACCAGTCTGGAGATGCATTTGATCCACATGCTGGGACTGCACCTCGCCTTGACGCTGGCGGTTGGAATGATTGTGGCGATGACTATTCAAATGGTGCTTTCGCTGGCGACCGCGCCCGTCCTCGGCTCGATCGAAAGCATGGTTCCGTCAATGATAGCGGCGATGATTATTCCCATGATCGTTTGTTTGTTTGATCTGGTGGGAATCACGATGAGAGGAAGCGGAGTAGGAGCGCTTGGCATTGTCGGCGGCGCCGCCAGCTTTATTATGCTCAAGCTGTATGCGCACAAGTGCAGAAAGTGTTTCTGCTGCGAATTTCCGCAGAAGGAAGAATAGCAATGTCAACGGTCTGGGACAGACGCGCCAAATTCTACGATCTCTTCGAAGGTTCCGACCTTCGCCGAGGGCCCGCAAAGGCAACTCTGTTTCGCGAGATGATGGGCCGCGTGCTGTTTCTCGCGGTGGGAACTGGAGTTGACATCAAGCACTTTCCGCCCGCGCGTCAGATTGTGGCCATAGATATCAGCGAGGAGATGCTGCGAAGAGCGCAGCCTCGCAGAGAAAGTTATCGCGGCGTTCTTAATTTTGTTCAGGCGGACGCGCTGAGTTTGTGCTTTCGCGACGCGTCATTCGATACCGTTATCACTTCCTGCACGATGTGTTCGGTTCCCGAGCCGGTGCGCGCCCTTCGCGAACTTCGTCGCGTGCTTCGTCCGGATGGATTGCTGCTCATGTTTGAGCACGTGCGGAGTCGCAACCCATTGCTGGGTTTGGTGCTGGATCTGATGACTGTGTTGACTCGTCGTACTGGTACCGAGATGAACCGTGACACGGTGGGCAATGCCGTCGAAGCCGGCTTTCGTATCACTCAGGTTGAGAGCGTGTTTTTGGACATCATCCTGTCGATGCGCGCGGCGAACCGGAGCCTGACGGCAGCAGCAATGTAGGAGGTAAACAATGAATAAAGGAAAGCGTCAATCAACTCAAACCCACTCAAGATACTCTCCAATTTTGATCGTGGCGGTTGTCGTTGGAATTGTGGTCGTGGGTCTGGTTTTCTATTGGGCGGGCCGCAGTGATCGTCGGGTCTCGACGCGCACGGAGACTCAGACCGAGTCTGACGTGCCGCCATTCTTCGCCAGCGCCGAAGCAGCCCAGCCGCTGCCAAAGACGCTGTCGCCAAAACTTTTTACTGACCCCTATGTGGTTGCGGCTTATCGCGCGGCTGAAGTCATTCCGAGCGTGTTAGCTCAACAGCCCTGTTATTGCCATTGCGATAAGTTCGGCCACCGGAGCTTGCTTGATTGTTATACGACCAAGCACGGCGCCGGTTGACCGCTTTGTATCAAGGAGGTTCTCCTTGCCGACAAGATGACTAAAGAAGGAAAGAGCGTGCAGGAAATTCGCGCGGCCATCATCAGAGGCGAATACGAGTCGATTGATGTGGGGGAATGATGCCTAGCAGAGTGAAAACAATTGATTTGGAACGATCCGACAAGCGTTCGACTCCGGCACAACGACGGCGAAGTTAACAGGAGGTTCGCTATGACCACACGACAGGTTATTGGAGTTGTCATTGGAGTGACAGGCGTCGTCATTAGCATGACTCATATTGTCTTAATGCTGTTCACTGATGTGAGGTACAGATATCACGGCATGGAACTATGGACAGCGGTCGGGTTCGTGCTGGCAGTAGCCGGCATTCTGATCCTGACTACGAAGAAACGTGAGTGATGCGGTCCGGGCACCGCCAATCTCGTGCGAGAGATCAGGGAAGGAGGTACAGAATAAAAATGCAGCTCAAGAAAGTAAACGCCATCATTCGGACCGACAAGCTTGAAGAAGTCGCGACCAGCGTTTGAAGCAGATGCTGGTGAACGGGTTCAGCGTGAGCCAGGTGAAAGGATACGGTGAGTACCACAATTTTTTCACGCATGACTGGCAGGTGAGAAGCGTTCGGATCGAGATATTCGCCGATGCGACAAGGGCGGAAGAAATCGCCAGGGCAATTATGGAGGCTGCTCACACGGGCGGAAAGGGAGATGGCATAGTGGTAATGATGCCGGTGGAAAAAATCTTCCGCATTCGGACTAAGACCGAAGCTCGGCCGGAGGAGATCTAGTTGAGAGTAAAGTATTGAGCGTCATGACGACGCTCGGGGAAGAAGGAGGTTTGTCATGAAAAAGAGTTCTTTCATAAACAGTAGCGTGGTGTTTCTAATGTTCGCAGTGTTGTTCGGCGTTGCTTCGGCGCGCGCACAGAACCGCGAACGATATGTTGTGTCTGCGAAAGCCGGCGGGGTCAATCTGGTGACGGGCGACGTGACAGTCAAGACGAAGGCATCAACCGATTGGCGACAGCTCATGTCGAATGAAGACCTGGTCGCAGGAGATACAGTGCGCACCGGTTCATACGGTCGTGCGGAGGTGTTGCTCAATCCCGGATCGTATCTGCGCTTAGCCGAGAATTCCGAGTTCGAGCTGCTCGATCCGTCACTCGATTCGCTGCGAGTCAAGGTCACCCAAGGCAGCGCCTTCATCGAAGTGACTGGCGACGACGACACGAAGACTTTGATCGACGTCGAAACACCGCAATCTAGAATGATGATTGATCGGCGAGGTCTCTATCGCGTCAACGTTACGACAGCCAACACAACAGAATTACTGGTTTGGAAAGGACGAGCCATCGTGACGTCTGGTTCGGGATTGGCCACAATCGTTAAAGACGGAAAGTCGGCCATCGTTAATGGCGGGCAAGTTACCGCGGCGAAGTTCGACAAGAACAATGAGGATGCCTTCGACTTGTGGAGCAAGGATCGCGGACGCGCGTTAGTCGCTGCCAACAGTCAGCTCTTGCAACGGAACATCTCGAGCAGCTATTCAAGTTTCGGCAGCGGCGCGGGGCCGTGGGGCTATGGAGGTTACGGCGGCTATGGAGGCTACGGTTACCGTTACGGTGGTCTGTGGGTCTTCAACCCCTTCGTTGGCTATCACACGTTCTTTCCGTTCTACAGTGGATGGCGATCACCGTACGGCCATCACTACCGACATGGGTTTGGGTTTCCGTCGTTCGGCCACTTCGGCGGTCGCGGATTCGGATTCGGGATCGGCCGCGCATCAGGCGGTTTTCGAGGGAGGAGTTTAGGTCGCGTTGGTGGCAGCCACTCCGGGTCGCGCCGACGGTAGAAGATCGCATCCGAGCATCATGGCTCGTATTGCGCGTTTGTCTCCAACGGGTCTGCGTCATAAATTAAGTTCGTTATGCGCATTGAAAATTCCACTACAGTATCACTTTGCGTCGCCGCAATATTTTTTGGCAACGAGTGCCGCTGCGCAACGAAATAATCGCTCGCAAACTATTACCGCGGAGGGCCTATTTACATTTCGGCTTCCCGTCGGCTTCAAAGAAAGCAAAACGGGAGTTGATAGTTTCATGCGCGGGTATCAACGCGGGCGCGCGCGCTTCATATTCGTTTGCGGTGACTCAGCGTCCCATGAATACGACGAAAAAAACATGCGCTAGATAAGGAATAGGATGCCGCTTTCGGCGTCAGAGACTCGTTTATCGCGACGCTAAGAACGCGAGCCAAGCTCCCCAAGCAACGAGTGCAATGCCCGCGACTCGACTCACCCAGGGACCAATCTTTGCCGGCGCGACCTTCTCTATCAACACAAAAGCCGCGATGACTGCAATCCACAGAATGTTCATAACGCCGGCTACGAACAGCAAACTCATCAGCACCCAACAGCAGCCGACACAGTAAGCACCGTGACTGAGGCCCATAAGAAAGGCACCGGTTTTTCCCTCACGCCAATGAGTAGTAATGAAATCTAAAGGAGAGCGACAGTGCGAAAGACAGGCATGTTTTAGCCGAGTCCATTGAAAGATTCCGGCTGCAATCAGTAGCCCTCCGCCCAGAGCTGCGCTTGTCGTTACCATCATCGGCGAAATCAAGGCTGCACTGTGAAGTCTCCATTGCGCTAGTGTGGCGAGCACTGCGAAGGCGGTCCAGACCGTGAGATAACCCAAAACAAAAGTTCCAGTTGAAACGAAAGGGCGTTGCTGTTCCTGTCGCTTGCGGCTCACGGTGGTAAATAACAGAATCATCGGCGCGGCGGTCGGCAACATCATCCCCACCATCATCACTGCCCACATGATGAAAATGAGAAGGAGGTCAAACGGCGTCCACGACTGTATTTGCGGCATGGCCATCGTCATCGGCATCTTCATATCCATGCCGTTCATTGGCATGTTCATCTTCACGCCATCCATCGGCATGTTATTCATCTGATGCGCTTGATAAAACAGGTAGGCCCAGGCGAGTAGTGTTAAGACGCCGAGACCGCACAACACAATCATGCGATCACGCTTCAAGATATTTTCCAAAGAAGCGTTCATTGATTTCGAGGTTGCTCGAATAAAGGGAAGTGAATTCTACGAGTCGCTATCTGTGACTGCCGAATGTCTGACGCTCGACCAGAGAGGTGTGGCTCCCCATGTAATCAAAAGGAATCTCGTCAGTCGAACGCATTACATCGCAGCGCAAGATTTCTGCTTCACCTTGATCTGAGTATTCCATCCCACCGGGAATGCGAACCTGCATCGAAGCTTCTTCGCCGGTTACCGGATTCTTAATCGGTGCAAAGCTGTTTTCGATCACGTCACCGATCTTGATTGTCCCTTTCTTTCCCGAGACTTCAAAATCAATCGGCACGACTGCGGGCGCCTTGACTTCAGTAATGATCGAAGCGAGTACTTCGAACCAACTACCGCCGGCCTGTCCGGTTAGAATCTTGCCGAGCGCGTCCAACTGATCGGGTTTCGTGGCCGGATCGAAGTAAGGCTTGACCGTACCGTTACCTTCATGAAGTGGCCCAGGCCAATGATAGGCGACTGCCCACTTCACCCCGTCCAACGAGACGCCATCAAAATTACCTTTTTCCACCTTCATGCCGAGTACGCCTTCGCATTTATGATGTGTCGGCGGACTCATGAAGTCGCAAGGACAGCCAGGATCACAGTTGCAGCTCTTGAAGTACGTGCCAGTCATGCGCCAGTCAGCCATTGTTGTTTCCTCCGATGAAATTCAATCGCGGAGCAGCATTATACTTTGAAGAACTTGGGCGTCCAACTCGATCTCGAATGCATTTTGAACGTTCGCATCATCGGTCGCAAGGTTACCAATACAAGGAGTAATTGCATTAGCGTGACGCCCGAGATTTTTGCAAATCGGTGTTCAAGGCGAGTATTCATTCCTGACTTGCCGAATGGTATATAGGCACCCATGCGATAATTCGGCTTAAGACCCCGAGGAACATCATGCCTTCCCCCAAGGCCCGCATCTTGTGTACAGAGGACGACCCGGATACCCGCGATTTAATCAAATTGGTCTTGGGCGGGGAAGGTTATGAGGTAATTACCACTGACAGCGCGGAGCAGGCGCTTCGTTTAGCCCAATTTGAATCCTTCGATCTTTATTTGATCGATAATTGGATGCCTGGCCTTTCGGGTGACGAGCTGACACGAAAAATACGCGAGCATGATTCTGAAACACCGATTCTCTTTTACTCCGGTGCCGCGCAAGACTCGGATAAAGAAAGCGCTCGCGCTTCCGGTGCGCAGGGTTACTTGGTCAAGCCTGCTGGCGTTGATGAACTGATCGATGAGGTTGCTCGCCTCATCGCCGAGGCGAAGATCGCTCATCCAATTAAAATCATAACGGCGGGAAACTCCAACTAGCTTACTTTTCCCGCTCTCTGCGATATGTTCAGCGGCTAAGCGAAACCGAAATCTCGCGATCGTTGTTCTGTTCAGTTCGAGCTAAGTCCAAATATTGCTGCCTAGCCATTTCATCATTCTGCCGTTCAGCATAAATCTCCAAATTGATTCTTTCCTTGTCGGTGAACTGCGGGTCACTGCCGTGCGCCTCGGAAGCCAGCTCCCGTGCGGTCGCGTAATAATCTTTCGCCTTTTCGAAATCGGCCACTAAGCGCCCACGATACTCCTGCGCAGCCTTGTTTATCGCATGCCGATATTCGCGGTGCTCGCTGCTTTCAATGATGCTGACGGCATAATCCGTTAGGGTTCGCGCTTCGACCTGTCGGAGTGTCGCGGTGCGGTGATCACCCAAATTCAGAGAAGCGACTCTCTTGCCTTCGAGAAAGTGTTCGAGACGCTGTTTGGTTTCGTCGACAGCAATGCCTGACATGACCTCTCTGGCAAGGGCGCGACCTTCCCAATTGATAGTTGGATCACTTTTTGATGTTGCTTTCTCCAACTCATGAACCTCACGCAGAAGTGTGGAATCGAGTAGCGCTTCCGCGCCGGCTTCAAGTGAGTTGATTTGGTAACGCTCGTATTTTGGTTCCGGCATGGTTTCGCCGTTTTGTCGTCGCGAGCGTTCTTCTGATTGATAAGCGTCATTAAGTATGTCGGTCATCTCGCGGGCGAGATCGCGATCGGCAACCATTGGTTCACGGCGACGCTCCACCTCCCGCACAATTTCGGACCGGATGAATTTAAGATGCTCCACCTCAGCAGCCGCTTGTTCGCGTTGCTCAGTTGAATGATTCAGCCGTGCCAGCGATCGCAGATCTAACCGCATCGCACGCTGTGGAATGATTTTGGAGTCCTCTTGACGGCGGGCGATCCGCTTGTCGATGGCGCCGAGCGACCATCGCTCTCCACCGATTTCGTAATTCGTCAAATGGACCGAAGCTTCAAAGTTTTCCAATCGAGCTTCGCTGGCCGACAGATTGGCGCGCGATACACTAACCTGCGCGGCGAGAGTGGCGGCTTCATCTTCAGTGCGGGTAGGCGCGCCATGCTCATGCGCCAGAGCTATTCGCAACTTTTCGAGTTCCCACACCTTGTCTGGCAGGCTAAGCCTTACAGCCTGGTCCTGAAGCTTTGACAGCGTTTGCCGTGAGAGAAGCGGAGTCAATTGCTTCTCGGTCGGCATCTCGTACAGCCTGGCTACATTCTGTTCGACCTTTTCGAGTGTTCCGCGAAGAGAGCCGACGTCCTTTCCCAGGGCGGCTATCTTTTGTTCGCGGGCCTCTGTTAATTGATCGAGTGTCTGTCGATGGCGAGACAGATCCGCTGCAAATGCCGCTTCGCGACTATCGCGATTGAGCGGGCTAGCTCGTTGAGCGCGCGCGGCTGCCCGACGATGCACATCAAGCTCCGAGATTTTTCTTTCTTCGCTGGTCGATTGATCCACAACATCGAATCGATAGGCGTCACCATGTTCGACGGCTCGTTCGTACCAAACTTGAGCGAACGCTAGACGGGTAGTGAATTCCAGGTGCTTTCCCAGGGCGAGGCGGAAGCCGCGGTTATCCTGTTCCCTTACTGATGCATCATTATTCCAACTCGCAACTACGGACTGATGGTCACGAGCCTGGCTCGACAGCCGTTCCCAACCTTGAATCCTTTGTGATCGTGTTAGCTCCGTCACCGCTTCAGCGGCACGCTCCGGTACGGCTGGCTTCCGCTGTTGAACGGATTCAACTAAGCGTTCCCAGGCCGCGTCTATCTTCGATCGGTGATGATCTGGATTGAGGTAAAGGGCTTGTTGTCGGTCCAGACCAGAAAGGAATCTCTCGCCAATGCGGCCTGGGATTATGGTCTCGACACCGTTTTCCATTTCCTTGTGAGGTAAGAGACTCTTGCGGATGCGGCCGATCTCTTTCTCTTTGCCGGTCGTGCGGTCGATGACGCTCTTCAGCATCACGATGTGCGCGTGTGGATTGTCCGAGTTGCGATGGATGCCGGCGACCCACGTCAACGAAGTGACGTTGAGTTCCTCGGCCATGCCCTTCATCCCTTCGCGGATGACTTCGCGGAGCCGCGCCTGCCGTTCCTTTTCATTACTACCAAGCTTTTCGAAATCCTCTTCTTCGAAGCTGACTGAGAAGTGAAGCAGGTCGTCCTTCTCAGGGGTTCCGTCAGGATCTAGTATGCGATTGGCGGCGCGATAGGAGAGCCCTTCGTGGTCGTCGCTAAAAAGAGGGCGAGAGCCGGGACCTTCTCGCATGGGATCTCGGTCTCGCTCGGAGATGTATCGAGTGACACGTCCGGCGCCCGGCCCGCCGCCGGTAGAGATGATGCGAAAGACAACTCTCATAGAGCTATCGTTTCTTCTGTGGTAGCGGGTCCTGTTTGATCATCCCCAGCATGGCAAGCTGAGAATAGGTTGGCGTGCCGGAGATCGCTGCGGCTTCTTTAAGATCAAGTGGTGGGCCTTTCCACTTTTCTCTGTCGTCAGGCGTCAGGATAAGAAAGTAAGTGTTGGACTCTTCCGTGTGCGGGCCAACGGGAACCATCCACAACGTGCAACGTGTCGGACCAATAAAGGTGTAAAAGTAGTAGTAGTTCTGCAGGACGACCGTGCGTCCGCCGGCTCCGTACGCGGGAGGGCTGGGGTGTTTCCAAACGGCGGCTTCGACTTCGTTAAAGCTGGGCGGAAATGTAGCCTTGACCTTCTGATACTGCCGCAAGCCCTTAATTATTTTTAGCACCGAATCGATCTTCGGTACGGTGGCTTTGGCTCGCCACTCACCGGCATATGCTGAATAGGCCATAGCACCTAAATAGATCACGACGGCGAGCGCCAGGAGCGCATAAGAGAAACCGAACCGGTGCTTTCCTGTTTTGCCTTCTACTCCGCGCATTTCACTTCCCACCTGGTTTGTTGTTCAGATTGCTCGCCCTCAGTCGTTTCCGGTTAGGTTTCACTGGATTTTCATTGGTTGACTCACTCTCGGGTGTTGGCGCCGCGTTTTCCGCAGTCGCTTTGCTCGGTGGAGCAGACGAGTCTTCGTGCTCTTTAATCTTGCTCATTGCTTCAATCGCTTCAGCCAACATCAACGGTTCAGCAATCGCCCGTTTAGGTGGCGTGGCCACATCTCCGGTGTCGCCGCGAGGCAGGAAACGAAAGAGAATGGGATCGGCAGTGTCTACAATCGCGATTCCTTGTCGATACTTCACCATGCGCCGCAATTCCGGCGCTTGCTTCAGATCTCGCTTGCTTTCAGTCACGCGCTCGGCGTCGTTCTTGGTTCCCGGCGCATCAACCTCGGTGCGGGATAACACCGTCGCCGACCCAAGGAGGGTTGACGCATACACGCCTGTTTCGGGATCGAGACCGGGTAGGAAGATCTGATTCTTCATCCCCGCCAGGATCGCCAGTCCTCCTTGCTGATCGAATTTCTTTTTGATCTGAGGCACGTCCTGAAAACCCAAAAGGTACGGCGTGTTGCGGAATCTGCCAATTTTCAACTTGTTCTGAAGTTTTGGCGGCGCAACGTTGCCCGCTTCGTCAAGTGCCATCAAGACGGGCGTGGCATGCTTGCGCGTCGAGGCCTGCATCTCGATTCCGGCCAGACCAAATAGCAGCTCTAACAGAATATGATATTCGCTGTACTGATCTTCGTTCAGGACGATGTAAATAGCTGTGCCGGGTTTGCGCAGATCGGAAAGACTAATCTCGCGAACCCCACGAGCAAGTTCCTCGGGAGTGGCAGTCTTTAGTATCCGCATCGCGTTGGGCGAACGAAGCGGTGCCAGCTTATTGTTGAGGCCGGTGATCACGCCGCCCTGGGTCTTCTCGGCGTCGACTTTAATGAAGTTCCCCCATTCGATGCGGGCTTCACGGTCGATGGAGTTTTGCATGTCCTCGCCAAGCTTCTTCAATGAGTTCAGTGACAAGTATTCCTTGATCATCGGCAGCGTTGGGTTCACGGCAATTGTGGGTAGATGGAGACAAAGCGCTTTCATTAAGGCAGTCTCACCGGAGATCCAGTAATGAGTCGCATCATTAACCTTCATGTTCTCAGGTTCAAAACCAACGACGATTGAGGCCAGCGAGTGCGCAAATTCTCCATTCCGCAAGCAGCGGGGCAGCGGATTCCAAAGATCGGAAAGCTCGGGATTCTCCAAGTCGATGCGGTAAACCTGATCGTAGTATCTGGCGGTGTGCTCATACAGCTCACCCTTGATGTCCATGACGAGCACTGATCCAGTTTGGGACCAGTCGCGCAGGATGTTCATGTAAAAGGTGGCCGATTTTCCCGAGTTTGATGGTCCAAAAATTCCGGTGTGCACGAGAAGCTGTTCGAGGTTCAAAATCAGATCGTATTGACGGGGACTGAGGGCGGAGCTGAGTCTGCCAATCCGCACGGCTCCCGGTGGTAAAGATTTCTTTGAGGGGTGGGCCAACCCTCTTGCCTTCAAGTCGGCGATGCTGGCCCAGCGCGCCGAGCCATGCGTCAATCTTTGATTGATGCTGTAGTAAGGGTAGGCCATTGAGATCGACTCGAACAGTCCCACCATGGCGACGAAGATCGCGCCCATCAGCACAAACGTCATCCACTGAAAGTCCAGATTGAGAATTTGCCCGGAGCGAAAGAGCAAATAACCGGCAATTGCACTGCTCAGGATGAGAGTGCCGCCCCGCGAGGCGTCTTTGAGGAATCTAGTGGCCGCATGGAATGAGTCTAGATCCGGCTCATCAGCCGGACGCGGAATGAAATAGTCGGCGTCGATGCGCTCAACTCTGGCGCGAAAGCTCATGATGATGACAACTCCTTACTTTCGGATTGCGGTCTGAATCCACTGCTCCAGTTGCGCTCGCTGCTCGTCCGGCATCTGGCTTTGCTTAAAAAGTCGTGGTTGCCAGCCGGCAGCAATGATTTCGGCGATTGGGGCAAACGGGTTTGGGTAGACAATTCCATCGAGCTGCATTGATTCAAAGTAGCGCGCACCAACTGCAACATTTTCTCGATCGGGAATGCGAATCAATATTGCTGGACCATCGCGGCGGTCATTGGGAACCGAAATGACTTCGACCGCGAGGTCACCAGGCAAGTAGCGTATGTGGATTGTGCCGCGCGGAATTTGCAGCACACCGGGCTGGCTAGTGAGCCATTCAGGTGGTATCAGTTGACGCTCACCAATCCCGGATACGATCTCGGCAACGTCACGAGGAGCGCGACCTTTGATCGCTCCTTCGGTGACGTAAGTAATCGCGGCAATTGCTACCGCAGTGACATCGCGTAATCGGTCCGCCGTGCGGGGCACTTCACTGTCGGGCCAGCGATACATCGGCACTTCGCGTCCTCGGATCAAGTCACTTCCTCCGTCTCCAATGGAGACCTGGGGTTCGACAGTAGCCAGGCGCGCGCTTCTCTCGCGATGCAGCATCAACGGCACGATGACCAACATGAAAAGCGCGCCGCCGGCAACTGAGATCATGGGCCAGATGTTTCCGCGTTCACGGCTCTTCATGCTGCCTCCCTAAGTCGAACAACTTCTTCGGAGAAGACTTGTCGGATTATTTCTTCAATGACGGAATCGGATGTCTGCGCTGCCCTTTCCAATCTTTGTAGCCCAAGTTCAAGGTTTGCGAGATCATCTGCATTGCGAGCTATGTAACCGAGATGATCGTCGATGACCTCCGCCGACAAGCGATCGATGCCCTCGGTGATGAGAGCCCGAAGAAGAGCAATCGATTCACGCAGCCCGGGCTTGTCTCGGACTGTGGGCATCATCAGTCTGATGTATCTGACTACTTTCACGACTTGGATTAGCAGCTCCGCGCAGGCTTCGGGCGCCCGCGAATGAAGAATGCGCGCTTCTTCAAAATCCGTGGGTAACCTGACCTTGGTGTACACGCAGCGCGAGCGCAGCGGCGGGTGCACAACATGCTGATTGTTCGAGGTCAGGATGACGATTGGTTTCTCGTCTGATTTGGCGACGCCAATGCGACCATCGTTTTCATCAAGACGCGGAATCGAAGCATGTCCATCAGTAAACAGTTGATAAAAGAATGCCTGACAAACCTGGGGCAGCTTTTCGAATTCATCGAGTTTGACGACCGGGGTGACGCCTTCCCTCGCCAAGAAGTCATAAGCCTTCAACACCTCGCCCAGGATCAGGAATTCACGCCGCCACTGTCGTCGTCTCGCTTCTGCCAAAGGCAACGCGCCGCTTTCGACCGCTTGGACCACGAAGTTGTTCTGTCCCTGCTCATCCCACTCAAAGAGAATGTCTTTGAGGCTGAGACCGTCCATTCCCTGCAATTCGAAGTACGGTAGATTGCACGAATAGGCGAGCGCGTCGACCATTTCGGTTTTGCCGCCACCGCGCTCGCCTTCGGCCAGCAGCGGCATCCCTGACTTCAAAGACTGACAGAGATCCTTTAGTGGCCGTGATTGGAATATGTAACCGGACTCGTTGGCCACAAGTTCAGCCAATGCTTCGCGCCCGTACTCGCGCACCAGCTGGCGCGGATCGATTGTTTCGCGTTTGGAATCGGGTGCAATCATTTCTCTTTGTACTCCGGCGGAAGAGTTTTCATGGCCAATCGCTTCTGCTCGTCGCTCATTAGGGGTAGAGCTGCGCGAATTTCGTCCGGCGAGCCGAAGAGAATCAACTCCATGACTTCGCGATCGTTGAGTGAGTTGGCGGCGCGACCTATTTCTTCGTCGCCCGGTGCGTCCGTTGCCTGAGTCGCCTTCGGCAGGTCTGAAACCATCACATACGCGGGCTGACCGGCGGAGACCTTTACAAAGCTCCTGGCCGCATTGCCGTTGATGGCGTTACGCGCTTGATCTGTGATGGGTGTCGTTAGCCCGTAACCCGCGCGGTCGATTATCACTGGTCCTCTGCCGAGTGCGCTGGCCATCATTCCCGCCAGTTGCACACCACTCGAGGCGACCTTGCGGAGCGCGTTGTTCAAGCTGTTTCGATTGACGCCGATCTGCTTCCCCGTAATTCCGGCAGCGCCGTCGGAGCCCATCACTTCGCCAGCCATCTTCACGAGCGTGTTATCTCGTGGATCGATATAGCCGATGACGTTTACAAAGGCGCGGTCGTATTCAGAGCCGACTGTATGACCAACCATGACGGTTCCTTTTGGCAAAGACCACCCAGGGCCTGATACGTCTCTGGTTAATTCCAAACGCGCATAGGAATTGTTTCGTAGCGTGAAGATCACTCCCTGCGTGCGCACCGGCACCATTGTGCCGAAGGGCGGCAATACCGCTGGCGGAGATTTAGCAGTAGCGGTTAGCGCCAGTTTGTTTTCAGCGCGAGCTTGATTCAATGAGGCCGTACTGGTTCTGGTCGCGGGAGTCGGTGTGGCTATCGAATCATCAACGTAAATACTGTTGGTGGTGTTGGCGTGATTCTGAAGTTGCAGGTTAGCCGACTCACTGACCTTCGTTTGTTGCTGGTTTCCACCGTTCTGCTGTTGATTGCCGTCTCCGCTTGAGCGGTTGTTGTCAAATTTCTCGTTGACGGGCGAGAAGTTTCCCGTGTACGCGAGATTGCGACTACCAGTGCCCCCAGGCGATGGAGTTGGAGTCGGCGAACCATTCGGTGAAATAGTTGAGTTCGATCTATTCACCGAGCCGGTATCAGGGCCACTGGCGGCGCGAGCAATGTCGATCGCTTCTGCGGTGACGACATTTTCTGCATTCCCGGATTCAGCTTTCGGTTTTGCATTCACCGACTCGCGTCGGGCATCGGCGTCTACTCTGACATTTACGCGGTTGACTCTGAGCAATAGGTACAGAGCGACGGCGGCACCGCCAATTAGGAGCATGACCAGACACAGCGAGATCAGCTTCCGCTTCCAGCTCTTTTTCTTCCCGCTATCAACTTGCTTCGCCGGCTGCAGAATTGGGTTCTTAGGATCGGAGAAGTTTGTGCCGCTTCCATTCGGTTGGAGATCTGCATCAACAAGATCCGCAACTGCGATATCGTGATTACCATTTCGATTCATCTGCGTTACTCCTTACCGCCCGCCATTCACGAGCGTGAGTGATGCGGGTTCATCGGCGGCGCTGGTTTGGCTGACGAGAACCCTTATCTGTTGGTTGACTCCAAGCACGGGCGCAGAATAAGCGATGGCGTAATACACGGTGCCCTTGGGAAGAATTGCGCCGGACGCCTCACTAGCTTCGGTATGCAGCTTCTTGATGGATTGAATATTGAGCGGCTTCCCTGCGGCGTCGAGCATTTCAACAATCAGGTCGGGACCACCGGAGGTAAGTTTGAGAGCGTCGCTTGTCGTGTTCTTCACGGCGACTAACAGCACTTGTAGGTCATTCTTAGTTTCGCGCTGCTGCAGGACCGAAAGCGTAAGGCCGTGCACTGGTCTGGTCCATTTCTTGAACCGGCTCGGCTTCTTAATTGCTTCTGCGAGAGCTTCACGCGCGGTTTGGATGACGCCTGCGGGCGTCTCGATCTTATTGGTAGGACTTTCTGAAGTACCGACCGCCGGGGGCAGCCCTGCCTTTTCAGTCGCTTCAGCTTTGGGCGTGAGGTCCCTTTCAGATTGAGCCGAAGTCGAAGATGACTTCTCTGACGTTTCTTTGGCGGCTGGCTTGCCATCACCATCTTCAACTGAGATAGAAATCGGCGCGGCGGACTGCCCAGTCTCATCCCTCCTTTCTGGCGAGTTGTTACTTATGTCGAGGTTAACTGGCAGCCCTGCCGCGCGCCGTCGCGCCACAACTTCATCGCGGTTGTAAATCAAAACACAGCGATGAACGTTCTGCGCGAGGTCTTCAACTGGATAGAACAGGAAAGTGACAACCAATCCGCTCCGCATCTGTACGGTCACGGTTGCCGCAGGAGAATGGGCTCTGCGATTGAGCGGCGGCGCCACGAATAATGCGCCAGGCCTAACCACAATCGCGCGCTTATTCTTCTCCAGCGCTCTCTCATCGACGGTAGCCATTTCCGGATCGCCCGGAATGATGTAGCGCGGTCCATCGTTAGCTGGTAACTCAATCAACACGCTCCCGTGCTGGGCCATCGCCAGCCTGACGACAGTTTCATCCTTGGTTACGTCAACCTTTGCTTCACCAATGAAGAAATCGGGCGCAGGCGGTGTTGCGGGTGAGGAAGTGATTGTGATCGTCGCTCGCGCTTGCCGCTTCACTAAGCGATGGTTACAACATGGGTGTTGTGTGACCGGCTTGGTTGGCGAGGGCGTCGGCTGTTGCGCCGAAGCGATAGAAGCGCAGAGGCTCCCTAAGATGCAGAGAAAAATCTTCATCTCCTGTTTCCTTTCTTATCCTTGAGTTTGAGCGACTACCGGAGTTTCAGCTTCACTGGAGCTGAGTTCCTTGTAGTCGATTGAATTTATGCGAAAACCAGATCGCAGATTGCGATCGAGGCGAAAGGTTCCGTTCTCCGGCGCGTCCGGCAGCAACTCAACCGTGAGCAGGACGTGCTTGGTGGCGTGCTTACTCTCATTCTTGACCACCATGTCAATCTCTTGAGTGCCATAGACTTTGACGGTTAAGGGCTTGCCCGGAGCATGTTCGAGGTATTCAACTTTCCAGGTCGCATCCCACTGTTGTTCGCGCTGGGTTTGCAGAATCTTCTGTTCCGTCAAATATTGCGCGAACTTCTTTGCCTGACCGGGCACCATCAACCGGAGCGCGGCTTCGATATCCTTGGAACGTGAGCGCTGATCGACTCGATACAAATATTCGACGAAGGCTTTGACGACATAATCCATATCGGCAAGCTGGAGTTTGTCTTTCTCCAGTTTGACGGCTTCGGTCGCGCCTAGTTCACGATCGTTAATCATGACCGTGCGGCCAGATGACATATCGACGACGATCCGATCCGGCTTTTGAATCGTCTTGTAAACAATGCCAACGACCGCGACGGCCACGATCGCCAGCGAAAGAATGATGAGCCGTGATTGCTGACGGATCGTGCGCACGTCGGCTGGATCTCGATAACAAATTACTGGCGTCGCCTGGCCTTCGCCGGATCGATCCTCGATGCGATCGAATCCTTCGGTCTCATTTGCAATAACCGGCAATTCCAAATCCACTGTGCTTGCGCTCATTAAGCTTCTCCTCGAATCATTAGGTTCAGAATTAACGACTTCCTTTCGACCGCGCCGCTGCTACAAGTTTCATACCGCGTCACTCGTCCTACCATTTCCCGCCTTCACCGAGTCGACCCTGTGTGTAAAACTACACACCCCATTTGTGGTGATCATCACCACACTTTCGATCATTGGACCTCGATGAAGGATGAACGCGTTGATGAAGTCGCAGCCGATCTTGATCGTTTGTTTTGATCGCGATCGTCACGCATCGTTGGACCATTTCTTGGCCGCGAAGAAGTGAGGCGCGGTACTGTGCTGTAGGTGTCAGCGATCAATAGTCTGATTGCAGATCTCACATACGTCTCGGTCTCCCGATAGGGAGGAACACCGCCGGTTATCACGCCGTGAGGATTAATGATTTGTCCGGTCGCGAGAACAAGTGGCTTGCCTATTTGGAATGATTCGACTGTCCCTTCGCCGGCGTTATAGGCAGCCAGCGCGAGATCGAGTCGCCCACCGAATTTCGTCAATAAATCCCTTAAATAATGGGCTGCGGCGTCAATTGCGGCTTTTGGATCGTGAGGATTTTGCAGGCCATATCTCCGCGCCGTCGCCGGCATGAATTGCATTGGCCCACCGGCTCCTTTAGGACTGACTGCATCGTTGCGAAATCGCGATTCAATGAAGCACACGGCTCGCAGAATCCGCGGATCGATTCCGTAGCTTCTCGCAGACGCTGAGATGAACGGCTCCAATTGCTGTTGTCTCTGTTGGAGGGATGGCCCAGGTTGTCCGCGAACCTGGGCCATTGTCGTAGCGGTCAATACAAGCAGTATTGAAGTTGATTGGATCAGTCTCGAATACATAGGGGAGTGGAGCGAGCAACTGCTGGGCCAACTTACTGGCACGGCAATTGAAGTGCGGCGCGAGCGTTAACGGGATCGCAAATCTGAAAATGCTCAGACACGCGAGCGAAAATTTATGAAGGAGTGATGGAGGAAGGAAAAGATGTCGTTTATTGAGATACCAAATGTTCCGGGGTTGGAAAACTCACGGGCCGCGTTAATCGGACGCAAGCTCTTAGCGCTCGCGTTTGGAATGAAAGCTCTGAGTGCTCCGGTTGCTGCTGCGTTGCTGCTCCTGCTTGGAGTTGTATCGGCTACGGCGCAAACGCCATCAGGGTCGTTCTTCAACGGGAATAGCTCGCAACTCGGTAACAGTCTGCGTTCGGTAACGTTCTTTCTCGCAGCGGCGATGATTATCGCGGGTATCATTTTCATTGCCTACGGGATCGTCACGTCAGGCTTGCGCGAATCACTTTCGACCTGGAAGTTCATCACCGGTGCTGCTTGCTTTGCGTTTGGTGGAGTGTGCGCGGCGATATACGCATTCAGCCAGGGCGATACGGTGCCGTTGGATAACCAATTCTGATCGGCAAGCACGAGTTTATTGACTATTAGGAGACTTCAAAGTGAGAGCACGTCCGGTTAGACCAAACATCTACTTGCCCGTGGTTCGTTTCGGCGTGGCCGACAGCGATTGGTTCTCGGTGCTGTTGATTTCCTGCGCCGGATACCTCTTGCCGGTGCCATTCGGGATTACGGTTCTCTACGTTCCCTTGCAGATGTGGACATGGCTGATTGCCACTGCGGGAAGTATTGCTTTCTTCAACTACATCCGGATCGGAAAGCGGCCTCACTGGCTCCAGCACAAACTGAGGACCATTTTATTTCATCATCGGCAATACCGCTCAATTCCAAACGGAAAGAAGCAGTCATTTAGTCGAGCCTGGTTGATTGATTCAAACCAAGTCAGTGCCAATCAATCGAACGGCGAGCAGTTTCGATCAAGATGGCGAACGGCGGCACTGCTCGCTCACAACACTCAAATTCAGGAAGGATGCGAACCGAGATGCAACGAGTTGGTTTCGACGAATTAGCTGCGGAGAAAGAGATGGAGCGGGAAATAGCGCGGCTGCGACGACCGGAGGGCCGCCAGCGGAACGCGTCGATCGTTGGTTTGTACCACGACGCGCTTCGTCATACGGATGGCGCGCTGACCCTCGCCTATCATGTCGAGACACCAGCTACCATGTTCGCCGATGACGCGCTGGTGGATATTCGATATGACGATCTGGCGCGGATGCTGGCCTTTGATAAGCCCGCCGGCACCGTTGTCCAGTTCAGATACTCAACCCTTCCCGATCCTGGGTACTCAATCATCAATGTAATAACGGCGCGCGCCGACGAAGGAACGCACTTGCCGGCATCGCTGCTCCAAGCGTCGAACCTGAGTTACTTGGAAACCTCTGCTAAGAGTCTGCCCTATCGTCGCAGCGTGCTAACGATTTGGGTGAGAGTGCCGCCGAAGAAGCGTGGCAACACGACGTTCAGCGCACTCGCAGAATTCAAGTCAGATGTCATTGACGAAATCCGCAATCGGGGTCTCTCCCCAGCCCTGCGGGAACTTCCGGCCATCTATCGCCGCACTGCCGATGACTCGGTCATCAGGCGAACGCTAGAAGACGAAAAGGTGAACTACAACTACGCCAACCGCGTCTGGCGTCAGATTGAGAATTCATCGCCGCTCGTGCTGCGACGCTTCACGCGACAAGAACTTTGGGAGGCCGTCTTCATGGGCCATTGCCAGAATGCCGATTCGATTCCGAGCTTGCCCGCAACAGAGGGTCAGGATCTGCGCGATTACCTATGCGGCGAAACCATCGAGGGCGAGCTGAATTATTTAATGCACGGCCAACACCCTGTGGCCATAGTTTCCATGTTCACGCCGCCAAATGAATTCGTTACGGCCGACGCGTTAAGAACTCTAATCGGTCGGAGAGACTTCAACACTCGACACACGATTGTTACGGAATACCTATTTCCTGAGCAGCGCAAAGAGACAAGACGACTGGACCGCCGCATCAAGCAAGTCAAACGAACTTTCACCAAGCGAGACAATCCCGAAGGCGCGGCAGCGTTGAGAAGCTTGCGCGCCGTGCGTGACGAAGTTGCCGGCGCTCGCGAATCGCTCTTGCCGACACGATTCTGCGTGATTCTTTATGGCGAACGCGCGCGCAACTTGGCTGAATTGAAAAAGTCTGTCGATGCGCTCGACGAGCAATGCGAGAAGGTCGTGGCCGCGATTCGGCAGATACCTGGAGCCAACGCGGATCGCGAAGAGCCGGAAGCGTTGCGGGCTCTGTATCCGTCTGCAATTGCTGGCGAACTGAGTCCTAAGCTGACCGGGCGAGAGTTGACTGAAGTCTCTAATTCTGTGGTTGCGCTGACGCCAACCGAAGACTCCTGGCCGGGAGCTGCAAGGCCGCACACTCTTCTGTTAACTGTTACTGGTCGCCTGATCGGAATCGATCTCTTCGACCGCAACCAGATTCCTTCGCCGCTGATTCAGATCATCGCCGCGCCGCGTGGGGGCAAGTCGATCCTCATGGCGCAGTTTGCTTGCGACATTCTCGCAAGTTTGAAACATGCAAGCGTAAACGCCATCGACATCGGCGAGACGCTATTGCCGCTAGTTACTGTCCTCGGCGGTCGTTACATCCGACCGCAACCCGATGAAGTGCGGGCCATCAACATCTGGTCATATCCAGATTTGAAAGAGGGAGAGCCGCCCGATGATATTCAAAAAGCTCTGGTCGTCGGTGACCTGAAGATGCTGGCCCGCGTCGGCGATGATGATAAGACGGCTGAAGACATTGTCAGCGCCGTAGTCTCTCAGGTTTACGAGAACATCGTGTCGCAGAATGGTCCCGGCCGTCCACTGTTTGAGCCAATACTTTCGCACTTCATCGCCCAGCTCAAGACCTACCCCTTCGATTCGCCAACAGTCCGGGAGCGTCGCGAAACATTAGTGCTCGCCTTGAGCAATTACGTCGGTCATCCCTGGCTGGATGCCCCGACTCATCCGGATTACGAAAACAGATCCGCATTCGACGTGTTCGAGTTGGGTTCTCTCAAAGACTTTCCGCGAGACGTCAAGATGTCTTTGGCCTATCGCATCGCCGCGCATGTGGCACGTTCAATCGGTCGAAAACGCGCAGACGGCACTCGCGCTCCCACCGCAAACTTGTTTGATGAAATGTGGGAAATCAAAGAAGAATACCCGTTCATCTTCAAAGTGCTGCAGCACGCCGGTCGCAAAGGACCAAAAGAGAATTCGATTACTATTCTGGCCACCCACGCCTTCGAAGACATTGAAGACGTGGCCTCACTTTCGAAGACGGGCAATGTCCTCTTCATTGGCAAACAGCTTGGCGATTTTTCGAAGGTCGTCGCTCACGCGAAGCTGTCACCAAACGGCGCCGAAGCCATCAGCCATATCAAGACTGCGCCGGGACGTTTCTCTCAATTTGTAATGGTGATTGGCACCGGTCCCGACCAGATCGTTGAAGTCGTCCAGCACGAATTGAGTCCTTTGATGCTTTGGACGCTAACGACCAATGCGGATGAACGAAATGCCCGCCGTCGAGTCCTTGCTTACCATCCAGACTGGTCGGACATGGAAGTTCACGCCTGGCTGGCAGAGCACTACCCGCGCGGACTGACCGCCATCGGACTCAAGGAGATTGATGAAACACTGTTGGAAGCTGCGGCCTGAATCATTCCAACCAAAGAGAAAGGAGAATGTCTTTGAAGCAAATTATCAAGCATCTGCTGTTGGGAATTTTGATCGGGACTATTCTGTCGCCGTCGACTGCGCAGGCACAATGGACGGTCTTTGATCCAGCACAATACTCACTTCAGATCGAACGGCAGATCGAGGAGGCCAATCGCTGGCTGGAACGCGTTAAGCATTACTCGGACGAAATCAACAAACTCGCCGAACAACTCAGCACAATGAAAGGTGTGCTTGGCCAGGCTGAGAAGCTGGTACTGCACAACGACAATCTGACGCGCGCCATGGCCCAAATCGGTCAGACCGTTCGTGACGTGTTTCAGCTTAAGCGAGCGATTGAAACGATGGTTATTTCGCGCCTGAACATGATCAAATCGATGAAGACCCGCCTCATGAGCGGCATCTTCGATCCCGATGCTGACCTCCGCGATTTCGAGGATTACCTGCGTAACTCAATCGGTCGTCAGGAGGAGGACAAGATCGCCACCATGAATCGTATCGCTATGTTCGATGCGACGCTCGCCCGTCTCTATCACGATTTGCAGACAGCGCAAGCGAGGCAAGCAGGCGCAGCGGCGCAAATGAAACAGGCTAAGGACAAGTTGGATGAGGAACTCGCGAAGCCGCAAACGGAGCAGTGCGCTCACTGCATCTCTGATCTGAAACTCGAAATCGCCTCGTGCGAGAAGATGATTGCTGATCTGGACACGCAGATCACAAATCTCTCAACGCAGATCGAAGACCGCGTGAAGCTCTACAACCTGACCATGGAAGAGCGGGTGCGGATAGCGAATCGAGTCAAGGCTACCGACGAGGCCTGGGACAACCTGAAGATTGTCAAAGACGACATCTTTGCCGCGATTGAACAAGGCGGCGTCCCTCGACCATCACCGACGCCTTAGAGCACCGACTAGCTGCTCGGTAGAGAAAACAGATTCCCAACGAAGTTGAGGCTGTTATGAAAATTACACGAGTCATCTCATTATCGATTCTGATTGCACTCTTGCTGCTCCCCATAGTGGCTCAAGCTCAATCGCCAAGCCCGACACCTACCTCGTCGCCCGTCAGGTCTCTGTCAGACAACATCGCCGCGCTCTCGCAACGCGCAGGTTCGTTGCTGCCTTACATTGACAACGAAATCGTCTCAAAGCTGCTTGGGTGGTTCGAACTGCTGGCTTGGGTCTTTGGGAACTGTCTGGCAGGTTTCGCCATGCTGCGCGTGATGCGCGAAGATAACGGCGAAGGTCCAAACCTTTACTGGTGGTTCGGGAGACTCGCACTGTTCTTCATGTTGTCGGGAACCAGTCTGGCGATCATCAATGGCATGAGCGCCATAGGCTACGAAATTGCCAACGGCAATGAATCAGGCCAACGCTCAGTGCTTCAGAATCTATACTTGGCCCAACGTGATAGCTTCAACGACTCTTACGCTAAGTTCCAGGAAAACTTATTTACCGTAAAAGTCGATGGTCGTGAAACAGCCGTTAATCCGGTGCCCCTTGGCAGTGAATCGGTTTTGGGAATCCTGGTCGATACCGACAGTACAATTCAGAACTTCGATCAGAAAGCGGATGTATCGCAATGGAATATTGCGACAATGATGAGCTGGCTCAATTTCGAACGGGCGCTAATTGAATTTGGAGATCTTATTCTCGTGATTCTGGGCGCGGCGATTACGCTCGCTATGAAGCTGGCAATGCCCTTCATGCTTGCCTGCATCGTCGATAAGCATATCGCCAACAAGACCACCTATCCCTTCTTTTACGGCCTCATCGCTCTGACACTGTTGTGGCCTTCGGTTTCGAAGATCATTCGCATCATCGCCTATATGTGGGGCAATGTGGCGATGGCGGTAGGGGACAGCTCTCCTTTATATATATGGAACTACGATACGATGCGGGCAATCACCAACCCGCTGGCGCAACCGCAATACACGGTTGCACTAGCGGCATTCGCCATGGGCCTCGGAGCACTTTGTCTCTATGGCACGCCTTTCATATCTCTCTACATATTGTCAGGCCGCGTCTATGAGGCTGCCGCGACAGTTGTATCAAGCTGGATGGGTGCGATGGTTGGGACCGGCATCGAAAAATATAGTGCTGAAGCTGCTGCCTCCGTCACTCGCCAGGCTGAAGCGACTCAATATAACGCCGGCTATCAAGCCGATGTAACTCGTGCGGGAGGCCAACAAGAGGCCGGAAATCTCCGGGCGCAAGGTCAAAGATCAGCGCAACTTGCCTCGATTCAGTCCGCTTTAACGAGTCAAATCGCGGCCACTCAAGGCTCAGCAACGACGCAACGAATGATCATTCAAGCCGCCGCCGGATTTCAGAAATCTTCGACGGCGGCAGATGTTTCGCGCAGCGTTCGCGAGACTAATATCGGCGCTTCGCGGGAGATTGGAAACATCGTTGCCGGCGCGGAGCGCGATCTGAGCATGACTCGGGGAAACGCATCCGTGGCAAAAATAGAGAAGGCAATGGAGGTAACCGAATCCGCGATTCCGTCCGATGCCCCATTACTTAGAGGTCTAGTGACTTGGCCGAAAGTCGAGGCAGTCAATGCTCACCAGAACGTTGCCACCAATGCTACGACCCAATATAGCCGGGATATGGTGCAGAATCAGGAGACAGTGGCTAACCGCGTCGTGTATTCGTCCCAGCAGTACCAAACCGAAATGAATAAAGCGATTGATAAACAGGCCGGTAGTCAAATCGCGGGTGTGAATGCCGGTGCCGGAGAAGCGATCGGCGGATATCGTCGGGGCGCCGCTCAAGCGCGCGGCGGTGTCGAACAGAATTATCAAGCTGAACTGGGAGCCAACAAGCAAATCTATATAACCCAAGTCGATGCGGCCGGCCAGATGCGCAATGCTGGGTTAGAGGCTGCGAAGTTGCGACAAGCAGCGGCTGTCATTGCACAGGTTGGACGTGAGATTTCACGGGAAGTGGGTCAGGGTATGCGTATTCGATTCTGAAACCGGTCGCCCATGCCCAAGAAACAACCAGGTTCCGGTGACGATCATCCGGTTTCGATTCAACTGATTGAGCGCAGAATCTATTTGATTCGTGGCCAGAAGGTCATGCTGGACCGCGATCTCGCTGAACTATATCAGGTCAAGCCGATAGCCCTTCGTCAACAGGTAAAACGAAACCTGGAGCGATTTCCGGCCGACTTCATGTTTCAACTGAGCGAGAAGGAGGCCGACCTGCTGGTATCACACTTTGTGATACCTTCGAAGAAGAGTCTCGGTGGCTATCTTCCGTCTGTTTTTACGCAAGAGGGCGTAGCAATGCTCTCTAGCGTCCTGCGCAGCAAGCGAGCCATACAAGTCAATGTCGCGATCATGCGTGCGTTTGTAAGGTTCCGGCAGATGTTGGAATCCAACGAAGAACTGAATCGCAAATTCGCGGGCGTGATCAGAAAGCTTGGCGAGCACGATCAGTATTTCAAAGTTGTCTTCGACGAGCTTCAGAAGCTTTCAAGTCCACCCGCTTCACCACACCGACAAATAGGATTTGCAGCAACCGACAAAGATTAGTTTGAGTTCACCGTTTCCTTTCTTGGCGGGGGGAATTGATCTCTTATGCGCCCGACACGCCGTTGGGAGGAAGCTCTTCAGACTGTCCCTTTCTTTGCAATCGCCGTCGTGTGCGCTCAAGGCGTTGATAAAGATTGCTCCGATCAGTATTCAGCAGACGAGCGACTTTCGAATGACTGCCCGTCTGCGCCATCAACTGGTCATACAGACTCAAGAAGCTGCGATCTATGAAGGCGTCAATCGAATCGTTTTCATAAATCAAAAGAGGGATCTGCGCGTCCGGCCTAAACTGACTCGCCGAAGGCATGGCTCGCGCGACTGCCTCAGCAGTAATCTCTCCATTCATGGTCGTGGCCACAAGCCTTTCGATCACGTGCCGCAGCTCCCGCACGTTACCCGGCCATCCGTAATTGCACAGAATTGTCATGGCATCTCGATCAATATTGTGTCTGCGTGGACACTTGATCTTCGCTTCCGCTTGGCGCATGAAGTGGTCAACCAGACTTGGGATGTCCGACGCTCGATGCCGCAACGCTGGAGTATCAACTGTGAGAACCGCGATTCGATAATAGAGGTCCTTACGAAAACGGCCTGCGCTCATTTCTTGCGACAGGTTGCGATTGGTTGCCGCGACGATTCGCACATCGACCCCAGTTTCAGCACGGGCGCCAACCGGTCGAAATTTTCCTTCTTGAAGCACGCGCAGCAACTTTACCTGGCACGCTGGAGACATCTCGCCAATTTCGTCGAGAAAGATCGTTCCCTCATGGGCGGCTTCGAACAAGCCTTTACGTTTCTCGTTAGCGCCAGTGAAAGCGCCGCGCTCGTAACCAAACAGTTCCGATTCAAGCAGCGTCTCGGTGAAGGCGCCGCAGTTAACCGGAATAAATGGCATGGCCGCCCGAGGGCTGTTTTCATGGATGGCCCGAGCGACGAGTTCCTTGCCAGTACCCGATTCACCGCTGATTAAAACGGTGAAATCACAGCGCGCCGCCACATCGATATGCTGCAGCAAGGATTGAATCGCCGCTGATTCGCCGACGATGCCATGATCGAAGAGAGAGAATTGGGCAGTCATAAGCTTCTATCTCCGGCTCTCTAATCTTGGAGACAGTTAGGCCAAAAACCGCGGTCGGCCGGTTATCTATCAAGGACGGCGCAAGTGGACAGAAATTCCAATGTAGATAAGAATATTTCGCGAAAGAAGTTGTCTGCCTGGTTACCCACGTCCCGACTGAAAATATTTTTTGCTTGGGCTGAAATTTCTGGCTAAGACTTCCGTCTATAAGAGACTGTAAGCCAAAAACCGGCGGGGAACGGGATGACCCGTCTCTAAGAAAGGAGCAACTCGGCAAGACATGGACACTGGAGGTCGCTTTTTATCTAGTGCTAAGTGTTTGCTTCGGAAAACCCTTGCGGTGTTCTGTTGCTTGTTTTCAATCGGTTTGTCCAGCGTCTTTTCTCAGGGCGATGAGATTTCGCCCGGATCTAATCTGCTCACGCAGGGTATTCCCAGAATTCCAGCCTCATTAGCAGGAGCAGTTCAACGCTACACATCGAATGCATACGGACTGCCGGTCGCAGGATGGGATGCAAACAAGCGCGAGTTATGGATCAAGGATCTCAAGAGCGATGCGACTATCGTGTATCGCGTGGCTGAACCTGGCGGATCAACCAAAGCCGTCCTGAGTATTTCAACTGGTGTTTACGATCTCTACTATCAGCCACAAGGAAAGTATTTGGTCTACAACCGTGACACGAATGGAAACGAACAGTTTCAGATGTATCTGTATGACATCGAAATGGGCAAGAGCGCTCTGCTTACTGATGGGACATCTCGAAACACGGAGCCCGTGTGGTCCAATGCTGGAGACCGGATCATCTTCAGCTCATCTCCAGCTGGCGGGAAAGGCGTGAGCCTCTCGGTTATCAACCCGCTTGATTCCAAAACAAATCGCTTGCTGGTTCAGTCATCGGGAACTTATTTCAAAGCCTACGATTGGTCGCCCGATGATCGTCAGGCAGTCTTCATTGAATATACGTCTAACACTACAAGCGCCCTTTGGTTGGTTGATGTCGCAAGTGGGACGAAAACCTTACTGTCTTCAAAAGAGAAATCTGATGAGTATTACGATTCACCGCAGTTTGCGAAAGACGGTAACGGTATCTATCTGATCACTGACCACGATTCTGACTTTCGCCGTTTAGCATATCTGGACCTTAAGGCCAAGAAACTTACATACCTGTCGACGGACAAATCTGACGTCGAAGATTTTAAGATTGCGCCAAGCGGTAAGACTCTGGCGTTCATCTCGAATGATGAAGGCATTTCTCATCTTCATTTGGTCGATACAACGAGCGGGCGTGAGAGGACTGTTCCAAGCCTTCCGTCCGGCATCATCTCTGATCTTTATTGGCATAAGAACTCCCAAGATCTGGCGTTTAACTTCAAATCCGCACGGACGCCTACCGACGTTTACTCGATCAATATCGAAACCAGAGCACTCTCAAAGTGGACAAGCGGTAAGACAGGAGATGCGGACATCGCGAAGATCCCTGACCCGGAAATCATTCATTGGAGAAGCTTTGATAGCAGAGTGATCTCAGGATTTCTGTTCCGGCCGCCACCTACTTTCACTGGAAAGCGCCCTGTCGTCATAGAGATTCACGGAGGGCCGGAGGAACAGTATCGCCCAAGCTTTTGGGGACAAGACAACTACGTCTTGAACGAGCTTGGGGTCGCCAGAATCTGTCCGAATGTCCGAGGCTCGACCGGCTACGGCAAAACTTTTGTCAACCTCGATAACGGGATCAACCGTGAAGACGCCATTCGAGACTTAGGCGCGCTCCTGCAATGGATAAGAACCCAACCATATCTGGACGCAGAGCGTGTGATGGTTACCGGCGCGAGTTATGGCGGCTACGCAGCGCTTTCAGTTGCCACAAACTACGCCGATGGTGTTCGTGCCGTACAGTCCATTGTCGGTCCTTCGAACTTGGTTACTTTTCTCGAAAATACAGAAGGCTGGCGACGCGATGTGCGGCGCGGAGAGTATGGGGATGAACGCGACCCTAAAATGCGTGAATTTCTGGAGAGAATCGCGCCTCTCAACAATGCTCAGAAGGTCAAGAAGCCTCTATTCATTGTACAGGGCATGAATGATCCTCGCGTGAAGACTGGCGAGGCAGAGCAAATGGTTTCAGCGGTGAAAAAGAACGGTACTCCGGTCTGGTATCTCTTGGCGAAAGACGAAGGCCACGACTTCGTCAACCAGAAAAATATCGATTATCAGTTCTATGCAACGGTGCTTTTCATTCAAGAGTATCTGTTGAAGTGACTTCCCGTTAACTGACACGGAAGCACACCCAAGTTTCGTCTTTTCAGACTAATCGAAGTCCGAAGATGAATGTTCACTGTCCAGCTACGTGGCTGGGCTAACCATTAACTACTTTCCCGCATTTAGCGATGCGGCTTGATAGGAGAGTCACACGATGAAAAAGCTAAAATCAAAAATAGCAACCCTGGCTGTTCTCGTCGCTCTCACTGTTGCGTTTGCACCGATGAAAGTTGTTCGGGCAGACGATACCGGTGGGCAGGGAACATCCGATTCGCAAAAGAAAGGCACCACTTCCTCTCAAACGCAGCAACAACAACAGGCGGCTCAAGCGCTCTTGGAATTGATTCTGCGTCTTCTGGGCTGGTAAGTGGCAAGGACTTTCACGAAGTCAACTGCTTCGATTTATCGACCTCAACTCATAACCGGCAAGCTCAGGGGCTTGGACATTGCAGAACCGATCAATGCAGTCACGATAGCGATCGGGGAAAAAGCCTCTGAGTTTGTCGCACTAGAGAGCGAGTGAGATATGTACCCTAAATATTTCCTTTTATTCGCACTCATTCTTTTTGTGCCGACGACATCTAAGGCGCAAATTCGGAATGAGGACGACATGGTCTCGGCTCTGGCGTCCTTACCAGGCGACTCCGGCCCCGCGGCTTCATCTCTCTTCCTCGCTCATCGCGATCTAATTTCTAAGAACTTATTCGACAAATTGATTGCTCGCGCTGACCAACTCTCTGGCTCAGATGATTCGAAGTCCGTGGCTCTCTGTGGCATCGCGATCGAGGTGGCCGAACAACTCCAGGACAACAAACTTATCGCTTATGGTTACTACAAGATGGGAGTCCTGGATTTCAAACGCGGCGAGATTCCGCAAGCAAAACTGAACTACCTGCGAAGCAAGGCAGCACTCGAGCAGATTGGACGCCCCAGCGATCTTGTTCTTCTGCTAAGCAGTCTTGCAAACGTTTGTTTGTATCAAGAGTCGTTCAAAGAAGCCAAGGATTACTCACAACAGAGTGTTGCTCTCGCAAACATTTTAGGCAACGGCGATGAGCCTCTAATTGGTCCAGTCCAATATGGTGTCGCGCTTTCGTGGGGAAACCTCGGCGACCTTGCCAAGAGCGAAGGAAAATACGATGAGGCGTTGACCTTTTATCAGAAGGCCGTCGAGTTGATTAAAGCACTTAGTCGCGAGCGATCAGAATACACAGCCGATCTTGCCGATTCCCTTGCTGATATTGGTAGGGTTTACAGAGTAATGGGCGACCACGTACGGGCGCTTAATTATCTCAATGAAGCGGTGGCAATTGCGAAAACTCTCGCAGGTCAGGACAAGCTGGCGAGTGTTTTGAACAGCATAGGCGTTCTTTATATCGAGCAGAATGATTATGACAAGGCATCGGATTTTATTAGTCGCAGTCTTGCGATCTACCGTAGCATAGGGGACCGTTTCGAGATTGCGAGACTACTACTCAATCGAGGCGTCATAAATCAGAGACAAGCAAGATATCAAGAAGCCATCAGAGATTTTCAGGAAAGCCTCGGAAGCGCAAACACCGTTGAGGCTACCGATCTAATCGTCGCGTGCCAAGAGGGAATTGGAGCCGTCTATCAGGAACAAAGTGACGGCGGCTCCGCCTTGGAGTGGCTCAACAAGGCCTTGTCCACAGCACGAAGGGTCGGCGATAAGACGCGACAAGCGGAATTGCTCTGGAGATCAAGCGAGGCCTATTACCTGAGGCGCGATTTCGCCAGCGCAATTATTTCTTCTGAGGCGGCAGCAGATCTAGCAAGAGAGCTGCGCCTACCGATCATTTCTTACTTAGCTCTAACAGCCAAAGGAAAATATCAGCTTGCCCAGAATGATTACGGGCACGCGTTCGAAAATCTGTCGCGAGCAGTTAAAGAAATAGAAGCCTTGCGGGGCCAAGTCGCCGGTCAAGAGCAGGAGCGACAACTGTTCCTTGAGAGCAAGATAACTTCTTATGACCTGCTTGTAGATCTATTCGTCAAGCAAAGCAAACCGGCTGACGCGCTGTTCTACGCTGAGAGAGCAAAAGCGCGAGTGCTGCTGGACGTCCTGCGTGATGGCAAGCCTGATCTTTCGACAGTTGTCTCCCCTTCGGAAACCGAAGAAGTACAACGGCTCAATCTGAAGATCTCAGAAGTTAATAACGGAATTCAGCAGGAGCAAACGAATCCTCATTCAGATGCGGGAAAGCTTGATCAGTTGTACGCAAAGCTGGATAAATCACGGCTGGAGTATGAGTCTTTTCAGAATAGCCTGTACGTCGCTCATCCTGAACTCAATTTGAGGCGCGGGCGCACTCCTGCACTAAACCTTGAAGAACTATCTTCCATTACAACCGATCGGAAGACGGCATATCTTGAATACGTTGCGACTAACGAACGTATCTATCTCTTCGTAATAGCGGCGGGAATAGATGGCAGGTCTGAAGTAAAGGCTTATCCAATGAACATCAGGCCTGAGGAGTTACTTCGTAAGGTAAACGACTTCCATGACGACGTAGCAAATCAGCGTTTGGCTTATGCCAGCGGCGCGCAGGATCTGTACTCAATCTTAATCGCGCCGGTGCAAGAACAAATTCGCAATGCTGATTCCGTATGTATTATTCCAGATTCATTTCTCTGGAATGTGCCATTCCAGGCTTTGATGACATCGAATAATCACTTCCTCATTGAAGATCACTCAGTCTATTACGCGCCATCACTGAGCGTTCTGCGCGAGATAAATCGAAAGCCCACTTCAAACGAAGCCGCTCGTTCATCACTCATTGCGTTTGGAAACCCTGTCATTGGCAAGGACGAGCAACGCAATACTGATTTGTGTCCTCTGCCGGAGGCAGAACAAGAAGTAAGCTCCATCGCGAAGTTCTTTGTTTCAAGGACGCCAAACGTACTCATCGGGCGCGACGCGACAGAGAAGGCCTTTAAGAGTCTGGCGCAGAACTATTCAGTCATTCATCTGGCAACGCATGGCGTCATTGACAACAAGTACCCGCTCTATTCGCATCTGTTGCTGACTAAAACTGAGGGTGATCCCGATAATGACGGCCGATTGGAAGCTCGACAGATCATGAACATGAAATTGCCGGCTGATCTCGCGGTACTCTCTGCATGTGAGACGGCGAACGGTAAGATCGCTCCCGGCGAAGGCGTCATTGGCCTATCCTGGGCTTTCTTTGTTGCGGGAACTCGCGCCACGCTCGTCAGCCAATGGAAGATCAACTCTGACAGCACTTCAGAGTTGATGACGAATTTCTACAAGAGTTTGGAGTCTGACCGTTCAGCAGAAAACGGAAGAAATTCTCGCGCATTGAGGAGTGCTCAGCTCACAATGATTAATAGCCGGCGCTATAATCATCCTTTCTATTGGGCGGGCTTTGTCCTCGTAGGTAACTGATCGGCTTCTTTAATACACAATACGCGGACGATAAGGCCCGCTGGCTCACGTAAAGTCGATTCAAAATTGATTGAAAGATTGAATATATAAATGAGTTGTGCATAGTCTCTGACTGCGCCGGCCTCAGCGGTGACGAAACGGCTGTGTGGGGTTGCTGCGCCCCACCGTAATGCACATATACATCGACGAATCCGGCATTTTCAGGAATCCCGCGAATTTAGACAACGTCGCGTCATGCGTCGCTGCCTTGGCTGTTCCGACGACAAAGAAGAAAGAGTTATTCAAGCAGTTCAAAAAACTCACGCATCGCTGGGGAGAGCAGGGTGAAGTAAAAGGAAGAGCGCTTGATGAAGCTCAAATAGCGAGCGTCATAGCTCTGCTGCAAAAGTTCGACGTGCTGCTACAAATTGCGATGATTGATTCGGGCTTGCACACTGAAGACGAAATCACGAAGTTCAAGGAAGAACAAGCAAGGAATATAACCGCCAACATAACTGCGGAACATCACCCCAACGTAATCCAGCAAGCGAATGAAATCCGCACAGCATTCGAAAAAATGCCGAACCAGTTATTCATTCAGGCGATGTTAATGTTCTTACTAATACCACGAACGCTGCTTCACATCATTTGGTATTACGCACGGCGGATTCCAGAGGAGCTACAATGGTTTTATTGGATGGTTGATGCCAAGGAGAAATCAAAGACTGCTTTTGAATCGGCTTGGTCTACCGCGTTGTTTCCCATTATGAGCACTCAGAGCGCGAATGACCCAATCTCATTCGTTGAAGGCGGCGATTACTCATACTTCGAAAAATTCGAGGAACGAAATACAGAGTGGATTAAGCAGATAGAAAAAGAAAAAGGTTTGGAAGCTGGTGAGTTAGTTTCGGCGAAGCTCTGGAAAGTCATCGGTGAACATTTTGTCTTTCAGGATTCCAAATTCAATCTCGGATTGCAGATGGCGGACATTCTGGCTAATGGCACGCAACGGGCCATGAACCGGAAACTGAAATTGGCCGGATGGAGAGACATTGGTCGATTAATGATGACTCGAAGGCCAACCGCAATCCAGTTGGTTCAAATGTCAACCGAATCGAAAGAGAACGTCGTCCGCTCACCTTTTCATGGCGTAGTCAGAATCATAGATGCGAAAACAAAACCACTTTGGCTTGATGCGGCGGGTGAAGCGATACTTGATGAGAGAAATCGTGAGAAGAACGCGCATCGAACGCGGCCTATCGGAGAGCCGTCCAAAATAAATCTCGCAAAGCTGCCTTGAAGTGGTTAGTGAGGTTAAGAATTAACTCAGCCAACCCGACGCGAATTGCCCGTTCCCTCTTCGATACCTCTGAGCGTTTTCATCCCACTTATTACCAAACAAGGCTGCAAGCGCGAGGGCCGCAGCACCCGCTTTCAAAATCGTTCCAATGTTTAGTGTCGGAAGGTTAGCTTGTTGGTCCGATCTCGCAAGCAGTCGTTCGAGAGTTAGATAGGTTTGTCTTGGCGTAGGTCGCTTAGCAACGTCGAAATGCATCATCGATTCAATGAGGTTGCGGAATTCCAAAGGGCCAGGAATTGAGCGAAACAATGCGCCATCTGGGGACCCGGTAAAAAGCGCCCTCATGGTTCGACCCACAGAATAGATATCTGCTTCTTTGAAGAAGTAACCAGTCCTTTCCGCCACCGGGTCTATATAGCCCTTCGTTCCATAAACTGAGTTGGTTCCCGGCCCAGACGGGTTATCAGGTCGGTGTGCCAAGCCAAAGTCTATGAGCTTTACAATTTCGCCACCTTCCTTACGAGGGAAAAGCAACATGTTTCCGGGTTTTAGGTCACGATGAAGGTCTCCACGCGCCTGCATCTCCTCAAGTGCACGAGCGATGTCAATCATCCATCTCGCGCCACGTCGCCAATCAGTCAATTTACCAACATATTGCTGGAGCGAACCCATGCTTGAATACTCCATAACAAGGAACGGCTGACCCGTGTCAAGAACTGACTGATACAAGTCAGGAAAGTACGGCGAGTCTTTGTATATCGTGAGCATGTCGCTCTCTCTTTGAAAGCGATGCCTGTTTTCAAAATTCGCTAGTCGTAGCTCCTTGATGGCAACAGTCTGACCATTGAATCGGTTTATCGCTTTGTGAACATCGGCGTAGCCACCACTACCTTTTGTCTTCAAAATCTTATAGACCCAGAGATTAAGCATAAGCACCCCCAGACCACCCGGTTGAATGCTTTATCATACCACGAGAGTTTGCATTCACGAGTGGTTCTCTTTCCGCCCGGTCGCGTTGCGGAATTGGGCTACTGAAGCGTTTACGTTGACTCCTTAACACATCATCTAGGGCGGGATAGGACTCGTTGAATGAAAGCACGAACGTACGCGATACTTGGTCTGCTAGGTGGTGTGATTTTCGGTAGATTTGCAATTAGGCACAGGACGCACACGCAAATGATTCTAGGCTTTGGAAACCGTCAAGCTTGGCGCTGGTTTAATGAGCAATTTCCCTGTTTTGTCGAAGCGCATTCGGGACTTGAGGTAATACGAGACAAGGTATTCGTTCGCATGGTCAATCCAACTCATTGGGTAGACTATTTGATTTTCGGCTTAGGTCGCGTGTGTGTAGAAGACCTCGAACAAATATTGAATCTGTGCGGCAACGGGTTCGGGATAGGCGCGTTGCAAATGCTTAGGGGCATGTATGAACGCCAAGTTACGGCTGCCTATCTGTCTAACCACTTGGAAGAAGCAGACGCATTTGTAGAGTATGACTACATTCACACTAGAAAATTAGTGAGTCAATTCAAGCAGGTGTACAAAGATGCGCCTGAGATATTGAATGGGATTGTGTCCGAACAAGACCAAGTAGAAATTGAGGAGAACTACACTAAAGTTAAACCAAAGTTTCAGAAAACGAAATGCGAAACATGTCAGACAACCGAAGACATGTTTTCATGGACTAAACTCGACTTAGGCTCGATGGCTCTAAAGAGTCAACAACCGGCATTGAAAGATATGTATCCCTACTCCTATTTCATGCCCTTATTGATGGGTCATAGCACGTTCAAGTCAGTCGAGGCTCGCGTTGTCTTTCGAGAAGATGGTTCTTTCTCATTCGAGAGCGAGGGCCAGCAAAAAGCTATAAAGAGGGCATTAGTTCTCAGTCACCATTTATTTCTGCACGTTCTCGACCTTCAAAACAAACATTTCAAGCTAGGATTGGAGAAAGCACTAAATCAATGTGAAAAGGACTATTTGGTGTGTTGGAATTCCAAGGACGAATCCGACTGAAAAGGATTGGTTTGATTTCAAACCGTGGGACCAAATCTCCTCATCGTATTCTTGAGGCAGAGCGAGGGTGCGTCACCCAACTTTGCGCACGATCCGTCCCCAGTGTTTATTCATAGCAATAAGCAGTCTAGTCCAAAGATGGTGTCACTTCGTTGGCTCCTGGGCTAAAATGCGAAGGACCAAGCAATCTTCTAGTCTTCACGAACGAGCAAAATGACGGTTTATTTCGGATGCTTGGCCCGTTCGGGGAAACCGGCATATTCTGCATGCCGCAGCTACTAGCCGAATTGGCTTTCAATATTCTCACAGCGATGACTGTTTATTTGGAATTTCGCGATAGGATATCGTGGAGTTTGAAGGCGTATATATATTAACCTAGATTTCTCGCGTTCCTTAACGTCACGGCGAATAGGATGACTCTCAACCTTGATGCGGCTATTTCTCGTTTCGGCGATGCGGCGAAACGCAAACTCGCCAATCCAACGGTCACGGGCCAACCAGAAGATCAACTACGTGCTCCCTTCGAACAATTGATTCGTGACCTCGCTGAGATCTCTGGTTTTCGGAGCGGAGATGTGACGGCAGTTGGCGAATCGTCACTCAGTGACCTCAAAACACGCCCAGACTACGCGATTACAGTTCGCAATGCGTTGACCGGCTTCGTCGAGCTAAAGTCTCCGGGCAAAGGCGCTGATCCACGCAAGTTTCGGGATCGACACGACAAAGAGCAATGGGAAAACCTTCAATCAATACCGAATCTGATCTACACGGACGGCAATCAGTTCAGTCTCTGGCGCAATGGTGAGTTAGAGGGAAATGTCATTTCCTTAATGGGCGACATCGAGACTTCTGGTACACAACTCAAAGCACCTCATGATCTATTAGCTCTCTTCGAAAGCTTTATTCGATGGCAACCAATTCCACCCCGAGACGCAAAGCAACTTGCCACTATAAGCGCTCGCTTATGTCGATTGCTGCGAACTGAAGTAACTGAACAACTCGCACTCGGTAGCCCCGCACTCACGGCTCTCGCGACTGATTGGCGAAAGCTCTTATTTCCTGAGGCTACCAACGACCAATTTGCTGATGGATATGCTCAAGCCGTCGCTTTTGGTCTACTCATGGCGCGCGCTCGCAACATACGACTCCGGTCGGATCTTCACGATGTAGCGCGTCAACTGAAAAAGACAAATACTTTGATCGGCACTGCTCTCGGTGTACTGACAGATGACGCTCAGAGTCAAGCGACCTTACAGACATCTCTCGGAACGTTGATTCGTGTTCTCGATGTTGTTGACTGGCGAACCATTAGTAAGGGTGATCCTGAAGCGTGGTTGTATTTCTACGAAGACTTTCTGGAGATTTACGACAACAGCCTTAGAAAGAAGACTGGTTCGTACTACACGCCGCCTGAAGTAGTTAATGCCATGGTGCGGTTAGTTGATGAGGCATTAGCGACGCGATTTTCTCTAAACCTAGGACTGGCTTCGCCAGCGGTTACCATCGCTGACCCGGCCGTTGGTACCGGCACTTTTCTGCTTGGCACATTCCGCAAGATCGCGAAGACCATCGCGGATGACGAGGGCCAAGGCGCAGTCGCGGCTGCTGTCAAAGCAGCTGTTAATCGAATTATCGCGTTCGAGATGCAGCTTGGTCCATTCTCGGTGGCCCAATTGAGGCTGCTCGCCGAAATCACGGAACTAACTCATGCCATGCCGCCACCGCCTCCGCGAATGTTCGTGGCGGACACGTTGAGCGATCCCTATGGTGAGCCGGGCTGGCTGCCTGAAATTCTGAAGCCGATTGGCGAATCGCGCCAACAAGCGAACCAGATCAAGAGAGAAGAACGCATCACAGTAGTAATTGGTAATCCACCGTACAAAGAGAAGGCCAAAGGCCTTGGGGGTTGGGTTGAGTCGGGTAGCAAGAACTCCCCAGAGCGTCCGCCGCTTGAGGCGTGGATACCGCCTGCCGATTGGGGCGTCGGTGCACACGCTAAACACTTGCGTAACCTCTACGTCTATTTTTGGCGTTGGGCCACATGGAAGGTCTTCGATCACGATCCAAGCGCGAACACTGGGATCGTCTGCTTTATTACTGTGGCAGGCTTTCTAAACGGTCCGGGCTTTCAAAGAATGCGCGACTATCTACGTCGCACGGCTGATGAAATCTGGGTAATCGACTGTTCACCTGAAGGACACCAACCGGATGTCAGCACAAGAATATTTCAAGCTGTCCAACAACCAGTATGTATCGTTCTCGCATCGCGCCCTACTGCTGCAAATGCGAATGAACCTGCAATTGTAAGGTTCCGTTCCCTTGCAAAAGGAAGCCGAGAAGAAAAATTTGATGAGTTGAGCAATATAAGTCTTGCCAGTGAAGGATGGATAGAATGCCCAAGCGATTGGAGGGCAGCGTTCTTACCGGAATCTAAAGGTGCATGGTCGAGCTTTCCCGCGCTAGATGAGCTTTTCATTTACAACGGGTCAGGCGTAATGCCCGGCCGGACTTGGATCATTGCTCCCGACGCAGAGTCCCTTGAAAAGAGATGGGATGCGCTGATTAACGCGCCCGCTGAAAAGAAAGAAGAACTATTTCACCCGCACCTCGCCAAGGAAGGCCTCGGTGATCGGCACAGTAAGAAAATAATTAAGGAAGGCTTACCAGGGTTTCCCGATAGATCGCTCGCCGTAGGTGATGATCGGGGCGCCGTCGTCGAACCGATCCGATATGCGTTCCGATCGTTCGACCGGCAGTGGATAATACCTGACAAGCGACTCATCAACCGACCAAACCCTGAATTGTGGGTGGTTCGCTCTCAACGACAGGTCTATCTCACTGCTCCGAGTGATAGATCACCTACCGCTGGACCGGCATTATCTTTCACAGCGTTGATTCCTGACCTTCATCATTATAACGGCAGAGGCGGGAGAGCGTTCCCGCTCTGGCACGACGACAAGGGCACTATCTCTAACATCAGACCAGGCATACTTGAATATCTGAGTAACACGTTTCAGGCGCCGGTTGGTGCCGAGGATCTCTTAGCGTACATCGCCGCGATTACCGCTCATTCAGCCTTTACGGAGAAGTTCAAGTCTGACCTTGTTCAGCCTGGCTTACACATTCCGATGACCGCCGACGCGGATCTATTTTTCAAGGGCGTCGAGATGGGTAAAGAAGTTATTTGGCTTCATACGTTCGGCGACAGATACGCTGACGGCAAGAATGGCCGGCGAGCGGGTCCGCCTCGTTTATCATCCAAAACATCACCGAGAGTTCCAGCAGATGGCGCAATACCAACTGATGCCGACGCAATGCCCGATACGATTGACTACGACGAAGGCATGCTCGAACACTGAGACGTTCCAGATTTAAGCCGATGTGTTCCGATCATTTCTGGTGCCAAGAGCCGATTTGTTTCAGTAGTTGTTTCAGTACGGCAGATTTAGGATTGTCTCGGACAAGAATCTGAAACTGGTGTTCGGCGTCCGTCAACATCCCCTCGCGCGCATAAAACACGCCAAGCGCTAGGTGCGAATTGGCCGTCTTAAGTTGATCCAATTCCCGCACACCTCGATCTGATAACACCATAAACTTCATTTGCGTTTGAGACGTTCCCGGCGCGTGAACTTTTTTCCCATCAACGATGGCTTCAACTTCCCACGTGTAGACTTCTCCACGCTTTAGTGGCTGGGGCGCAGTCCAGGTTCTTTGGTCCGCTGATAATTCTTCGCTCTTCGCAATCTCGTGACCCGTTAGATCGCCGATTATGACTCGATAACTACGTGCGCCTTCTAACTTCTCCCATGCAAACGACGGCCGATCAGAAAGAAGAACTTCTCTGCCCGGCGACAGGAGCCGGAAGGTCGGAGTCTTGTCGGGTCCCCTTAGTGTGATGGGCGCGCCGGCGAGCTCCTCGTTGATCGGAGGATTCTTGAGGGTTTGAGCTGCCAAAGCTTCAGCGATGTCTTGTCTAGTTTCATTGGGAATGTCATCAAGTCCGCGTACATCACCTCTCTTATCAATTGTGACGCCTCTTCCTTGATCTTTCACTTCAGCAACTGTTGCCCGATCAGGCGCAGTTATCGTTGACTGATTCTTGACGATTAACCGTGGGCTCGGCTGCTGAAAGGGCTGCTGTTCTGTGGGAACGGGCGCCGGTGTTGGCGATGAGTTCGTGGCTACCTCAGTTCCTCGATTAGGCGTCGGACTTGCCGTCGGAGTGATTGGTGAAGGTCGCGTCCGCAGTGCTTCCAGAATTCTGGATCGTTGCGTTATGAAGACGACGGCGGTGATCAAGCCAATCGCAACGAGTACTGCCATCGCCGTGTAGACTGGACTCCATCTGAAACCAAACCAGCGATTGGTTCGGACCACATCTTTCTGCGGCGTCGTTGCTAAAGGCCCATACCTAACAGCAAGCTGCGGTTCGAGTTGATCGCGAAAGGCCTGGAAGCTACGGAGATCTTCACGACACGTCGCGCAACTACCCAAATGAATGTCAAGTATCTCCCGCTCAGTCTCATCGATCTTATTCTCGACAAGATCGACTAACTGTTCGTAATCGACGTGGTCATGCCTGAATAAGAACGCCGGGTCAAGACTGAACGCTAGGCCCTTTGTTCCTCTTTGGCTGCGCAGGGCCTCGGCTAGCATCTGATGACAGGCCGGACAATCAGCCAGGTGCTCGGCGACAGTCTTGAGCTGCTCTTTGGGTAAGGCGCTCACGGCGAACCGTTCAATTTGCGATTTTGTGAAGTGTTCAGCCATAGCACTGCGTCTTATTTGCCGCTACTGTTATAGACGGAAGTCTTGTCCCAAAATTCCACGCGCCGGGAAATTTATTTTCTTCCTATTTCGAGCCCAAATCCTTCTTCAGCCGCTTGATTGCGCGGAAGCGCCACTGGGTCACCAGCGAACGCGGGGCACCTAATTCAGTACCAATCGCCGCATAATCCATAGGCATTAGAGACCGAAGACGGTTTATCTCTGTGACCGAACGTCCCAGGACTTCTGCGATCTGCCGCATGCTGGCAATTTCCGTCTCCAGCAATAGGCTGAAAAGATCTACGCCGCTGGCATCCTCGAAACTGAAGCAATAAGCATCCCGTTGTGATGGCGCCATACCGCCAAGAATCCCCCATACACGGGCTAGGAGTTCTTTAGCAGCCAACTCGGCTTCGGCAGCGATCGCGTTGTCACCAAGGCCAAACTCCTGCACCAAAGTTTCATCGAAGGAAATAGTTTCGGGTGGTCGGTCCCGAATGCGAAGTAACAGGCCAACTATGTCAGCGAGATCATCAATTCTGATGGGTCGATCGATCCATTGAAGCACTTCCGCCACTATTCTTGTGAGCAACACATGATGCACGTCTTCTTTGGGGAACCTAGTGCTGCGGAATGTTTCGAGTTCGCTTTCAAACTCGCGCACCTGTCGACCAGATGCAGGCAACCTGTCCGTTCCGTACCAAACCGCAAACCCGCCAACGACTTCACCATCGACTTTCCATGTGCGGAAATCCTGATGCCGATTGAAAACGTCTCGGACGCTGTGTTTCAAACGGTACTTGGCTGGGGATTTTGCGCGCAGAAAATCGGCGCAGGCATGGTTCGTAATGCTGGCAACATAACCTCTGAAGTCTTCGATCTCAGTTGGAGACGCGGATGATCGAAGGGTGCGGACAGCCTGAACGATCTTGGTGAGGGTCTCTTGATAGAGATCTTCCGCCTCATGATTGTCGCGATTCGATCCTTGGTCACTGACATGCAATCCAAGTCTGCGCCGCAGAATTCTTCTCACCAAGGGTGCGGCGCGAAGCAGAATCAGCTCGTCAAGATGTTCTTCTCTTTCCGAGTCACTGGCAGAGCTGAGATAGGGCAATAGGACCGGGTCCATAGGTCACACACACGAGGGACTGACCTTTCGTGATTGCGACCAGTGTAGATTAAACGATCAGCGTAGGCACGTACGTTCATACCAAGAGGCGTCACAGGAGAGGTCTTACTCGGAGGAGGGCTTGCGACCAAATCTCAAACGAGTCGCGATCGACTGCATTTGGTGAATGTTTGGTAATCAATGAGTACGTGTAGAAGTCAGCGGAACGGGCCTAGCTCCTCGCGTGCGCAACGAGAGAAAATCCCTGAAACTCTCAGGCCTTGGGGTTCATTCCTTGCCAGACTTTTGCCAGACTTGATCAAAAACATGTGGAACATGAGCCACATGAGCGACTCGATTGGGTGCAATCCGCTCTGGTTTTATTGGGTTATGCGGTCTATGATCAAACGCGGTAGCGTTGGGTGTTGATTCATAACCCCAAGGTCGGCGGTTCGATCCCGCCCCCCGCTACCAACTTTTCACTTCTCCAGTGTTCCGACACCTAACTCGTAATATTCATAGCTCGGTCAAAAAAAAGGCCAGCTCAGTAAGTTGAACTGGCCTCGGTAAGGGTGTCTTGAACAGAGAAGACGAACTAGTTTTGCGTGACCGCAACCTTCTGCGGTGCATAGTTGATGCGGCGCAGTTCATTCATGCGGCCGTCGCGCAGATTGCCCTCGACAATTTCATAACCCATTAGTGCCAGCACGCGGCCCCTCACGAAAATCGGACGCGAGTTGCCGTACCAGTCAACGCACGATGCACGACAGCCGTCGTCCACAGCCTTTTCAGATTCCGCGTAGAGTTCGCCGACTTCCTGAAAATGCAGCGACTGGTTCCGCAGGAAAAGAATCGCGGCTGAACTTTCGAACAGATTCTTGTAACCAGGACGACCGGGGACGCTGATCGGCAGGCCGAGCACGCCTGAATCTCTCCCGTCAGGCTTGTAGAAGAATCCCTGACTGCGCAGCTCGCCTTGCGACGCGCCTTTGCGAACGTACTCGTCGGCGACTTCCGGCGAATCGCTGAGGCGGATGGCGGTGAAGTGCAGATCGCTGCCATCCGTGCCGACAACGATTGCGTCTGAGCCGAGCGCTTCAATCCGATCGACGCCGTGATTCACGGTTAGTTCGTTCGTGTCGCCGTCAGCCCAACGAACGGTGAAGAGGCTCGCCTGATTGTTCTTGCCGGGAGCGCCCCAACCGCTGCCGGTTCCGTAGAGCAGATAATTGCCGACGAACCGATTTTGGAAAGTGTAGCCAGCGGGCTTTGGCAGCGGATGATAGGTCCACGACGAAGCGTTGTCGCTGCCGTCATTGAACAGCGAAAGCGGAATGCGCATCATGGCGACGTCGCCCTGGGCAACTTCCGCGCTCCACATCCCATCGCCTTGTGCGTCCGCGCGCACCAGCACGTTCAGGTGCTTGTCTTCACTTTCGAGAAAAGAAAACTGATCGACGGGACTGCCTGAGACGCCGATTGCGCTCGGACCGGATCCGTCGAGCGGCATGCGATAAAGCATCGATCGATTGCCTGCGCGCTGACCGTAACGCGACCAGTCGGTGGTCCAAACATAAACCGATTCCGGCGAGACATAGAACACTCGGCCCGGCGCGCCGAGCACGGCCGTCGCATCGCACTTGAAGTCGTCATTCGCGAGATCGCAAACCGTGACTGTGTGCAAAGCCATCCCGTAACCGGAGTTCACCTGGCGCGCGGGAACGTAAACTTTCGTCGCCGAAACGATGCGCTGAAACTCTTCCGGCTTCGCGCCTTTGTGCCACTTGCGCACGGCGGGAAACTGCGCGAACGGGTCGTCGTTGTAGGGGTTCAGATAGAGCGGCGTGTAGAAGATCAGCTTGCTGCCGATCAAACGGCTCGCATAGTTGCGCGATGAGTAGTAGTCATTCGAACGCAGATGATAAGTCGATCGATAAGCGAGATTCCCGGCGTTGTCGATCTTGAACAGACCAACTTCGGTGCCGCCTCGTTCATAGCTATATCCGATCACAGCAACCGTGTCCGCTGAGACGAGCATCTCGTCGTACCACGTGTAGCGCGGATCGATGTCCGACCCGAATGCATCGACAGCCGAGATCGGCTTCAGCGAATTATCTCCAATCGCCACCGTGAACAAACGTCCGCGGCGCAGCACCACCAGGTGATCGCCGTGAAGTTTGACGATGCCGCCTTCATCGACGCCAGCGTGCTGAGTGTTGGTGATTGACTCTTGCTTATCGTCCGCGGACTTGGCCAATCCAGAGGCCTCAGTTGCGGCCGGCGCGGGAGCGTTTGCGAGCGGTCCCTGATTACTCTGGGCGCGTCCAGCTTCGCGTTTTCGCTCTTCGGCGAGCTTGCGAAAATAGCTCTTCAGCTCGTCCTCTGACGCGAACGCGCGCATCGTTTTCTTGCCGGTCTTAGGTGTCCCCTGGCCGGGCGTCGGTGCGCCGCTGACTGAACGTCCGGCACAACTTGCCAGAACTGAAATCAGCGCTACGATCGCGACTGAAGTGAATACAAATGAAGTAAAGGAAAGCGCGAAGTTGCGCGCGGCTCGAAGGTCTTTCATGATCGATTCTCCTGTATGCGTTGGTCGAACACATCAGAAGAACGCGGGGGTTCTCTGAACTTGCATGGCGAGTGCGGTTGAGCGCAGCAAAGCTACTAAGCTATATTCAGACACGAGTTACCTCGGAGGGGTCGCATAATGGTATTGCAGCGGTCTTGAAAACCGCCGTCCGCAAGGATATGCAGGTTCGAGTCCTGTCCCCTCCGCCATTTCTTTTAGCCCCCTTGAGTTCCGGACTGACTGACACCAAAGGCGTGCTCCTTTTCTTATTCCAGAATCCGCCGGCCATCGTCTCCCGCATCTGGCACGATTATCTAAATCATAAGTTCACCATCGGTAACGTCGATGTTTCGATCACCTCGCTGATCGAGGGCATTCTGATCTTTACCATCGCGCTGTTCCTGTCGCGGACACTGAGCGCGCTCTTGCAACGGCGGATCGCCAAACGCGCTTATCTCGATCCAGGTTTGCAATACACGCTGGGGCGACTCTTTCAATACCTGATCATCGCCCTGGGCGTGTTACTCGCTCTAAAACTTGGATTCAGCTTAGACCTCACTTCGATCGCCGTAATCTTCACGGCGCTGTCGGTCGGCATCGGCTTCGGCTTGCAGTACATCGCTGCGGATATTGCGTCGGGGTTCATTCTGCTGTTTGAGCGGCCTGTGCGCGTCGGAGATCGAATCAGCGTCGGCAATCAGGAAGGCGACGTGCAGAGCATCAACTTGCGCACGACGGTTTTGACCACGAACGATCGCGTCTCGGTGATTGTGCCGAACTCGAAACTCGTGCGCGATCAGTTAATCAATTGGTCGTATGGCGATCCGCGCGCGCGCATTGCGATTCCGATTGGCGTATCCTACGACGCCAACGTGGACGAGGTGATGGAGACCCTGCTGCGCGCGGCCAAAGATGTGGATAACGTCCTTCAGGATCCGCCGCCCAAGGTGCAGTTTCTCGACTTCGGTGATTGGTCAAAGAATTTTCGTTTGCTGGTTTGGACCAATCGTCCGCGCCTGCATCGTCAAATTCGCAGCGACATCAACTATCGAATCGAAAAACTGTTTCGCGAGGCCCGGATCGAAATTCCTTTTCCGCAGACCGAACTGCGCCTGCGCGATGGTTCCCTCCACATCGATGCGGGTGATCGACTACACCTGGAAAGCGATTCGCCGGAGCAGACAGGCGACAATTAACGACGACGGCGGTGCGTGGCTGCGGGCTTTGCCGGAAGCTTGAACCCGGGACACTTGCTGTTGGGATCATCAGTGTTCGCCTTGCACTTGTCGGTCGGCCGCACCGAACTCAGGCCCAGCCACGTTTTCAATTCTGAAAATGGAAACCACGCGTTGTGATTCGCAGGGTCACACTTCGTTTTGTCCGTGAACTTGCATAAATCAATCGCGTAAATTGGATGAATCTCCCACAAAGCCAGCCGTTCAAAATCTTTCGCATTGTCCCGCGCCGGGTTATTGCCGGCTTTTCCTTCGGCCGTGCAGGGCACGTGACTGCCATCGAAAAACAGTTGGCCCGTAATCTTCACCTGATGCGATTTGAAGAAGTTCGTGTAGTCCGGCGAGTCGAATAAGTCCCATGCCGGCGGACGATAATGAGGGACGATCTCCGCGACGATCGTATTGCACATCTTCGTCTCGTTCGGATCTTCGGCGAGCGTGATGTGAATGTCGTTGTAAGCGCACCCGAGCAAATTGCACTGCACGCTTTCGCCGTTGCCGGCCGTCAGCGGATTGTCCTTATCAACGTTCGAGTGCCGCGCGTCGAGCACGTAGCCGACGAACGACACTACTTTCCCTTCGCCCAGGCGCTTGCCGCTTCCGAGTTTGATTATGTTCGCGAGCTTCGCACGGCTCGGCGGCGGCTCGCCTTTCGGAACCGACGGTTCGTTATTGGCGGCGGTGTTAAGTGCGCTGAAAGTTTGCAACGTCGCCGGCGTAATCGAAGTCGTGGGCGCACAGAAATTATTTTTCTGCGCGTTCTGCTTGTCATTTGCGGCGCCTTTGTTACAGCCCGTATTGCCGCAAAGATAATCGATGCGCTGCGGCTTGTGGGTGAAAGGTTTTAGCTGAAGCGGCAGCGGTTTCGGACATGTTGTGAATTTTAGTTTCTGCGCAACTCCGAGCTGCGAGCAGCCGGCAAATAAAGCGAAGGCGCAAAGTCCGCGAATCAGAAAGAGCGTCATATCAATCACCTCGGATGAAGTTCGCGCGAATCCTATACCGACTTCAATTCTCCATCAACACCGCCGCGAAGCGGGGAGCGGCTTTACAATGCCGAGTCCAAATTTCGCTTGCGATGAAATGCCGTAACAGCTAGGCTACGTCAACTGAGTGATGATTCATTCAGTTGTAATCATGGCTAAACGAGCAAGCAGAAACGGAACGACGGGGAAGCGCGAACTAATCCTGCGCGCGGCGACGCGCGTCTTTGCGCGCAACGGATATTTTAATTCGAAAGTCGCCGACATCGCGCGCGCAGCCGATGTCGCGGACGGCACCGTCTATCTTTACTTCAAAAGCAAAGAAGAAATCCTGCATTCGATCTTCGACCAAAACATGGCCGCCGCAATCGCCTCGGGTCGGGAGTTGATCGCGAATGTCAAAGACCCGCGCGAAAAGTTGCGGCGCATTGCCAAGCTGCATCTCGAACGACTGGGCGCGGATCGCGACTTGGCAGTGGTGTTCCAGGTCGAGTTGCGCGGGTCCACGAAGTTCATGGAAGAATTTTCGGCAGCAGGATTTGCGGAGTATCTGAATCTGCTGCGGACAATATTTGAAGAAGGCCAGCGTTCCGGCGCGTTTCGAAAAAATCTCAGCGCGAAGGTGATGACGAAAATTTTGTTTGGGGCGCTGGACGAGATGGCGACGAATTGGATCATTTCCCAGCGCAGTTACAAGTTGGAGCCGATGGCCGATGTAGTCATGGACGTGTTTCTGAATGGAGTCAGCGCAGAGTGAACCAGAATGTTGGACGCCGCCGAAAAACTAGATCACGGCCATCCTCAACGCGTCCCGTTGCGGGCAGGTGAGCCGACGACGCTCGTTGAAGTGTACGAACAAGCGGTGCGCAATCACCGCAAAGCTGACACGCTCAACTTCAAACGCGATGATCGCTGGCAGTCTATGTCGGGTGAGGAAATGTTGACTCGCGCGCATCACGTCGCGCTCGGCCTTTACTCGCTCGGCGTACGCAAAGGCGATCGCGTCGCTATTTTGTCCGAGAGTTGTGTCGAATGGGTGCTGGCCGATCAGGGTTGTCTGTTTGCCGGCGCCATCACGGTTCCCATTTATCCCACGCTAACGCCGTCACAGGCTGAATACATTTTGAAAGATTGTGGCGCCCGCGCCTTGTTCGTTTCCACGCGAGCAAAGCTTTCCGAGGTCGAGACGGTTATGCGCGAGTGTCCGGCAATCGAGAACATCATTCTGTTTGACGACGGCAAAATGGAAACCGCCAATGTGCTTACTTTCAGTGAACTGCAACAACGTGGACGCACGGTCGCCGATCAAGGACCGCTGCTGCTGGATCAGCTGAAGCGCGCCGCGAAGCCGGAAGACCTCGCGACGATCATCTACACTTCGGGAACAACCGGTGAGCCAAAAGGGGTCATGCTCACGCATGCGAACATGGTTTCGAATGTGATCGATTCGTCCGACCATCTGGAGTTCGGCGAGAGCGATTCGGCGCTGTCGGTGCTGCCACTGTCGCACACGTTTGAGCGGCAAGCGATGAACATGTATCTGCATCACGGCATGAGTGTGTACTTTGGATCGCTTGAGGTGCTGGGTGAGCACTTGCGCGAAGTTCACCCCACGGTTTTGGTTGGCGTGCCCCGAATTTACGAAAAAATCGTGGCGCGCGTCATGGATCGCGCTGCGGAAAAAGGGCGGCTGAATGCGACGCTCGTGACCTGGGCGATCGACGTTGCGCGGGATTGGGCGCGTTTACATACTGCGCATCGATCGATTCCATTGTGGCTGCGATTGAAGCATCGGTTTGCCGACATCGTGGTGCTGGAAAAATTGCGGAGCGCGATGGGCGGCCAGATTCGTCTGCTGGTATCGGGCGGCGCGCCGCTTGCCGACGACGTTGCGCTCGCTTTTTTAGGCTCCGGTTTGCCGATCGTTCAGGGCTACGGATTGACTGAGACTTCGCCCGTCATCAGCGCCGGCCAACTAAACAACATTCGCGTCGGCACTTCGGGCAAGCCGATTCGTCATGTCGAAGTCCGCATCGCCCCCGACGGCGAAATCGAAACGCGCGGGCCGCATATCATGCAAGGCTACTGGAACAAACCAGAAGAAACGCGCGCGGTCTTTACCGAAGATGGTTGGTTCAAGACCGGTGACATTGGCCATCTGGATGACGACGGGTTTGTGATCATTACCGATCGAAAGAAAGAGTTGCTGAAAACTTCCGGCGGCAAGTACATCGCGCCGCAACCGATCGAGCAACTGATCAAGAGTTCGCGTTTCGTGAATCAAGTCGTGGTCATCGGCAACGGCCGAAAGTTTCCGGCTGCTTTGATCGTTCCCGACTGGCAGCAGCTTGAGAGCTACGCTGAAATCAAAGGGCTAAATCTGAAAACGCGTGATGAGTTTTGCCAGAGCCCGCGCATTATCGATTTGTTCGAGCGACAGATCGCGGCGCGCACGCCGGACCTCGCGCAATTCGAAAAGATCAAACGCATCGCGCTCATCGATCATGAGTTTACGATTGAAGGTGGTGAGTTGACTCCTACTTTGAAGGTTAAGCGCCGCGTGGTTGACGAAAAATACGCGCGGGTAATCGATCAGCTCTATCAAGAGGGGACATAGACTTCAGGCCGTGATTACGTCTGGGGAGAAGAACTTCACAGACTACTCAATAGGGCCATTCGCCGCGGACTTTGATGTCGAACTGGCCCAGGATGCGATCGGCGGCTTCACGCGCCGCTTCCTTGATGGCGTATTCGGAATAGATCGGGCTGTTCTTTGATGGTAGCGTCACGCCGCCTCTGCCGGTTTGGTAAATGTGCTGATGAGTGCGGCCTGAAGCTTTTACCTTCGCAGTCTCCGGCTCGAACATCATGTAGTCGACGTACAACTCGTCCTGTCCTGCTTTAGCTTGCTTACCCGCATCCGCGTACTCGCTTCCCAAATGCAATAAGACGACATAGCGCACCGTCTCTTGCTTGGCGGCCTTGATCGCGGCCGCGCGATTCATATCGCTGCCCGCGGATGTCGGCATCACGATGTCCGCTTCGCCCAGGCGACGAATGCAGTTATCCAATACGGTGTCGAAAACATAAAAGGGAATCGTCGAGAAGACCTCGTGCTTGTCGATGCCGACCAGCATCTGAATTCGCTTTGCGGGTGCGGGTTTTTTCTCAACGGGTTTCGCGCCAGAGACAGATGGCGAAGGCGTGGTTGAGCTGCCCGTGCCGCGACGGCCGGATTGCCCCTGCGCGATCGCGCAAACGCAAAGCGCGATTATCAATATTGGCAGTGGACGAATGCGCAGAGTCATCATAATTGCTTCGTCATTCTAGCACCGTTTCGAATCGCAAACATCAGATGCGCGATTGTTTTCAATGGTTCGATTTTTGATCGGCTGGCTGAATAAATTAGACTGTAAACTTCATGGAAACCAAGCTGCCTTGCTCGTTAATAATCACGCGCGTGCGCGACCAGGGTCGTGACATTCGCTCATTCGATCTCAAACCTGAGAGCGCCACGGACAGCCACGGCGTGAAGTTTATTCCGGGACAAGTTGCGGTGTTGCGCGTCGCGAACGAAGAGCCCGCGTACTTCGCGTTCGCCAGCGCGCCCGAAGACAACGAGTTGGAAATTCTGATTAAGAAAACGATTGGCGCAAGCGTCGCCCTGTTCGATCTGAAGGAGAGCGCTCGCGTCGAGTTAACGGGCGTCGCCGGCCATGGTTTCGATCTAGAGAAACAGCGTGGGCGTGACCTGGTATTCGTAGCGATGGGAACCGGCGTAGCGCCACTGCGATCGGCTTTGCGACACGTGCTAAATCGAAAAGAGGATTTTGGCGAGTCGGTAGTGCTGTATGGCGCGCGCACACCCGACGATTTTTGTTATCGCGATGAAACGCAAGGCTGGGAAGATGAAGGCGTCGAGTTGCGCCAGGTGATCTCACGGCCGGATGGTCATGATTGGTCGGGGCCAACGGGTTACGTGCAATCGCTGCTCGATCACGTGCTGCCGGATTTGAAATCACCGGTGGCTTTGATTTGTGGCTCGCGCGAGATGATTGCGCAGACCAGAGACCGTTTGCAGCAGATGGGATTCGCGAGCGAAGACATTCTGACTAACTATTAGGCCTGAGTGACATGCTTCTGACGGCGTGTTTTTTCTGCTTCATAGAGTTGCTACTTCTGACCCGCTGAATTAAGATTTGCCATTCATTTTCGTAACCCACGATTTCAGGCTTTAGCAATCACTAACTTCGCAGCCCACAGCCGGGTTTGCACATCAATTGACCACCATTTTCAGAAAGGAAAATATGAATAGAAAGAGTGCCTCCATCCTTAAACTTCTTGCTTTGACCGCGTTCGCGATCCTTGCTGTCGCATCGGTATCGGCCCAGTCGCAGGCCACCAGTGGCAACATCGAAGGCCGCGTCACCGATCCGAACGGCGCTGCGGTTCCCAACGTCGCGATTACGGCGACCAACCAGGAAACCGGGTTTGCGAAAAGTGCGCAAACCGACGACGAAGGAATTTTTCGAATCCTTTTCCTGCCCCCGGGCAAGTATCGCGTCACCACCGGTGGCGGGTCGGGATTTGCGGTTGCGGATTACAGCAACGTCACCGTGACTGTCGGTGGCAAGACCCCGCTCGATGTGCAACTGAAGGTTGGCAGCACGACATCGATGGTTGATGTGTCGGCGCAAGGCGAGATCGTCGAAACGACTCGCACTTCGGTTGCCTCGAACATCAACGAGCGAGCGATTCAGAATCTGCCGGTCAATGGCCGTAACTTTCTGGACTTTGCCACGCTCACGCCCGGCGTAGTTCGTGAGCCCACGCGCTCCGGCGATCTGAGCGTCGGCGGACAGAAAGGCACGCTCAACAGCTTGCAGGTTGACGGCGCCGACAACAACAACACTTTCTTTGGACAATCGTTTGGCCGCACAGGCACGCGTCCGCCATATCAATTTTCCGAAGAGTCAGTGCAGGAATTTCAAGTTAACCAGAACGGGTTCTCCGCGGAATTCGGACGCGCGGGTGGCGCGGTCATCAACGTCGTGACCAAGTCGGGCACGAACAACTGGCATGGCAGCGCGTTTGAATATTTTCGCGACGAGTCGTTGAACTCGAACACGCCCATCCTGACAGCGCGTGGCGCCAAGCGTCCCAAATCGCAGATCAACCAATTCGGCGGGACCGTCGGCGGCCCCATCAAAAAAGATCGAGCTTTCTTCTTCGCGGCTTTCGATGGACAACGCTCAACGATTCCGAACGTGGTCGATGCGCCAAACTTTTCGGCGCAAACGGCAGCCATACAGGCTTTGCTCTCGCCCAAGATGGGAACTTATAACATCGGTCGCGATCAGAACGTCTTTATGGCTAAGACCGACATTCGTCTGAACAATTCGAATCAACTGGTGCTGCGCTTCAATCAGCAGAACTTCACCGGCAACAACAATGAAAACGGCGGGGCGCTCAGCGTGCAGGAACACTCAGGCAACAGCGTGGCCAAAACCACGACGTTTTCCGGATCATTGACCTCGACGCTCAGCAGCCGCACGGTTAACGAGTTTCGTTTTCAGGTCGGCCGCGATCGCGAACCGGGCACGGCGAACAGCGATGTCACCGAAGCGCGAATTCAAACCGGTGGCGGATTTCTGCAACTGGGCCGGAATAATTTCAGCCCGCGCGAGACGACCATCAAGCGTTGGCAGTTCATCGATAACATCAGCCATACGATGGGCACGCACAATCTGAAGTTCGGCGCCGACCTGAATTTCGATCGCATCTTCAATTTCTTCCCGGGCCTCTTCAGCGGCCAATACACGTTCAACTCGTATGCGTTGTTTGCGTCGAACACGCCGGCGTCGTACACGCAGAACTTTGGCGGAGCCGGGACTTCAGGTGGAACCACGTTTCCGAACATGAGCGACTACGGATTTTTCGCGCAGGACGATTGGCGCGTGAATCCGAAGCTGACTTTGAACTTTGGCGTGCGTTACGACTATCAGAAATTGGCTGATCCGAAAGTCAACAATCCGAGCGCCGCGTTGGCCGCGATCGGATTGAACACGACCACGCCCGTGCGCGACGGCAACAACTTCGCGCCGCGCTTTGGGTTTAGCTACGCAATCGACAGCAAGACAGTCGTTCGCGGCGGCTACGGAATCTTCTTTGGCCGGACGCCGGCGATCATGCTGGGCACCGCGCACTCGCAAAATGGAATTCAGGTAACGGGCGTCACGCTGAACTGCACGCTGGTGCCGAATCCCTGTCTGACTTATCCGGCGATTTTCACTGCGCCGCCCGCGAGCGGCGCCCAAACACCGAGCATCTATACCTTCTCCAGAGACTATGCGCAGCCGTACGTGCAACAGGGTCGCGCGGGAATCGAACGCGAGTTGTTCTCGAACATGAGTCTTTCCGTCACCTACATGTTCTTCAAAGGCGTGCACTTGTCACGCACTCGCGACATTAATTTGGGAGTGCCGGTGGCCACGACCCTGACTGATCCTTCGGGTCAAGCATTTTCGATCCTTCGCTTCCCGGCGACTCGTCCGGTGCCCGGATTTACGCGCATCAGCTTGTTCGAGAGCACGGCTGACTCGCGTTACAACGGCTTGGCGGTTGAGATGAAGCGCCGCTTCTCCCACGGCTTCCAATTCATCGCGGCTTACACCTACTCGAGTGCGAAAGACAACAAACCCGATCAGACGATGGTCGTGGTGGGCACCGATGACGTGAAGGGGGTGTTCAATAACCAGGACGTTCGTGGTGATTGGGGACGCAGCGACCTCGACATCAAGCATCGGTTTGTCTTCAGTCCCGTTTATGAAATTGGAACGAAGGCCAAAGACAATCCGGTGGCGAGTGTGTTGCTGAGCAACTGGACTTTTTCGGGAATCATCACGGCGCAGAGTGGTTTTGCGTACTCGGCTTTGATTTCCGGTGACGCAAATCGCGATGGCAACTCGGCGACGGATCGCGTGCCCGGCACCTTGCGCAATCAATTCACGACGCCGAACATTTTTATCGTCGATGCGCGGGTAACTAAGTCGTTCAAGTTCGGCGAAAAGTACAGCCTTAGTCTGATTGCTGAGGCGTTCAATCTGTTCAATCGCTCGAACATCGCCACGGTCAATACCGGACGTTATGGAATCGCCAGTTCATCGGCGACGACGCTGACTAATCCGGCGATCTCAACTCCATTTGGATTTGCGCGTACGTTCATCGGCGAGCGACAGATGCAACTGGCGGCGAGGTTCAGGTTCTAGGTGGGAAGACTAGCCGCGGATTAACGCCGATTGACGCGGACAGGAAAGAAAAGCACAAGAGGCTCTGGGTAGAAATTTGCTCTTTGCCTCTTGTGCCTTTTTCTGGCTAGTTGGTGTTGTCTTATCCGCGTCTATCTGCGTTCATCCGCGGCAGAAATTTAGTTCGTCATACCAAACCCGTGCTTCTGCTTGCACAAGCGGCAATAAGTCGGCGGCTCGTAATTATCGAGTTGATGCTTGACGGGCTTCAGCGTTTTCAAATACGCGAAGATCGATTTCAGATCGTCGTCCGACATCTTTCCAAAGAAATACCAAGGCATTGAGTAATGCAGCGGCCGCGCGCCGACCTTGCCGGTGCGCATCGCTTGAATGAACGTGGCTTCGTTGTAGTAACCAATGCCGGAGGCAGCAGGTGTAATGTTGGCTGAGGCGACAGTGCCTTTCGGTTCATAAAGAATAAAGCCGCCCGCGAATTCCATCCCCGGCAACGGCTGTCCCTTTTCTTGCGGCGTGTGGCAATCGGCGCACGCAGCCATCGACACCAGATGTTGGCCACGCTTCTCGGGCGTGGAAAGATCAGGTTTGACTTCGGCAGTTACCGGCTCCGGCATATTGTTCATCAGGTACTTCAGCGGGAAGGGCATCTGAGTTGTCGGCAGTTGGTTCTTTACCGGTGGAATGCTGCGCAGGTAAACGATGATTGAAGCGAGGTCTTCGTCAGACATTTCGCGGTAATGCGGATAAGGCATCACCGGAAACAGCGTGCGGCCGTCGTGACCGATGCCCTCGCGAATCGCGCGAGCGAGCGTATCGTCGCTCCAATTGCCGGCGCCTGTTTCCTTATCGGGCGTGATGTTCGGCGCGATCAGCCACGGCATCATCTGATCAGACCAGATGTGACCTGAACCTTCCTTGCCGGCCAGCGGCGGCGCGCCGGGTTTTGACCAATCGAGATCGGTGTGACAGCCGAAACATCCGTTCACGCCTTCGACGAGATACTTGCCGCGCATCATGCGCGCTTCGGTCTTCTCGAATTTGCGATCGGTGAGTGCGCGTTTCTTCGCACCTATGATCGGCCGCCACCCGATAGTGAAAGTGATGCCAGCGCACACTAGAATAATGACTACGAGCAGGATGACTCCTGCGATCTTTTTCCAACTGCGACGTGCCATGTGATGTGAATTCTCCTAATGTCTGAAGGATTAATTGAGTTGGACCTAAATGAACCGGACGAAGACGATTCTTTTATGACAGGCAAAGGATGGAAGTCAACGCGCCAAGAATGCGTGATAAGAACCCGGGGAGACTATGCGTCCGACGTCGCGGTCTAAGCGGGAATGATAGCCCAGTGTCTCCGGAGGAACTTGCTTTTCCCGAACAGGTTTCTCAAAATCACCGCGCAAGGTTGTCCTCACCGTTTCGTTCGTGCAAAGTAAGCGAGATTAATCCCGCGATATCACGGAGCACTTCATGTTTTCAGAGCGTAAGACCAGGGTCGGATTGATGATGATTTGCGCAGCGGCGCTTGGCGTCCTGTCGTTTGCCGCGTTTGCCAACGGACAGGAAACCGGAGGCGACCTGATGGGCGGCGCCGGAATCTTTCGACCGAAAAATCCGGAAGCGAAGCACAGCGCCAAAACGACGAGGCCACGGCCGCGGCCGAACCCGACGCTCAGCGCGGCTGAACTGGAAGAGAAATTCCAGGACGCGCTCTCTGACGGAAACGACGCGCGCGATGCCCGCAAATTTGCCGAGGCAGAGAATGCTTATCGTGAAGCGCTCAAACTAAAACCGCGCGACCCGCGGGCTTTCTACGGATTAGGAAATGTCTTTGTCGATCAGCAGCGTTGGGAGGATGCTGAAAACGCCTATCGCAAAGCCGTCGAGTTCAGCCCGAACAATCCCGAAGCGTTGACGGCGCTTAGTTTTGTTTTGGTGCAACCGCGGACCGGCGCCGTCAATGCCAGAAGATTCACTGATGCAGAACTTTTCGCTCGGCGCGCGACCGCGTTGCAAGCAAACAGCGCGCTGGCTTTCGATCGTTTGGGAGTTGCAATGATGGCGCGCGGAATCTTCACCGCGGACACAGAAGCCGCATTTCGGCGCGCGTTGGAAATCGATCCGAACTTTGTCGTGGCCCAGGTTCACCTGGCGCGGGTGCTGCGTCGCTTGAATCGAGCCAGCGAGGCTGATCCGCTGTACACCGCGGCGATTGCGAAAGCCGCGGACGCGCCGACGCTGGTTTTGATCGCGGAGGCGCTGCAGTCAGAGCAGCGTTGGAGCGATTCTGAGCCGGTACTGCGACGGGCGCTCGATTTGGATCCGCGCAACCCGGGGGCGCTGTTTTTGATGGGACGCCTGCTGTCGGTGAATCGAAAATATGCCGAGGCCGAGCCGATCCTCAAGACTGCGGTCGAGGTGAACCCCAAATTTTTTCAGGCGCGCTACATTCTGGCGCGGGTGTATCTCGCGATGGACCGCTACGACGACGCATTCAAGACTTACGATGAAGCTGTTAACCTTGCGTCTGACGCCGATCGCAAACAGCTAGCGAGCGCGTTTGGTTTTATGGGTGTCGGCGATGGATTCATGAAATCGAATCGCGCTAAAGACGCGGTGAGAGCTTATGAGCGTGGACTCCAAATGGATCCAACGAATTCCGAGTTACAGATGAAACTGGCCGTCGCGCGCGGCAAAGTAACCCCTTAACGAGATCAAAAATGAAGCGCTGTCCAAATTGTAATCGCACTTACACGAACGATCAGCAAAAGTTCTGCACGAAAGACGGAACGCCGCTTGTCGATGCGCAAATTCCGAGCGCCGGCCAGGGCGAGACTATTCGCATCGATTCGGCGCAACTGAACGCGACGCAAACCGGTGACGAACCAACGAAAGTAATTTCGCGCGAGTTGAAACCGCCGCCGGCGGCGGATTTCGATCCTTACAAAACGATCGTCAGTACGCCATCGCCGCACACGAGCGCTTCACTGCCACGAAATACACAGGACTTAGCGCCTCCACCAGCCGCGCCAACGTCGCAGCCGTTGCCGCCACCACCGCAAGCAACGTCACGACCGCTGCCGCCACCACCGCAATCGACGTCACAACCATTGCCACCGCAGCCGACGTTGCATTCACTGCCACCGTCTCCATCTGGTCCAATTCAACCGCCGCCAGATCAAATGCAGCCGGTGATCGCGGCGCCTGCGCCGCAACCAAGAAAAAAATCAAAGGTGCCGCTGGTGCTGGGAATCCTCGCGGTGTTGTTGGTAATTGGTGTTGGCGCGCTGGGGGCGGCTTACTGGTTTGTGGTGCGGCCGATGCTTGAACAGCGACGCGTCATCGTGAATGAGATTCCGTCGCCGACACCGACGCCGACGCGAGTCGCTCCGACACCGGAACCAAAGAAAGACGTCGCCAGGGAAGTGCCGCCGTACTCGCCGCCGCCGAATGCGGTTCAATTCGTCAATTCGATCGACAATCTCGACGGACGATTGAAGGAGCACTACGTCGATTTCTCGTTCTACTATCCGCAGGGTTGGGAGAAAGATCCGAAAGCCGGCGTCCCCGGCGCAAGCAACTTCGCCAAAGTCGAAAGACGTTTGCCGCCCGATTTCACGCAGGAGAATTTCGCGGTCGGCTGGTATTCATCCGCAGGTTCCGAGGAAGGCGATCGCGCAGTCTTTCATTCGCTGGCGGAACAGCTCAGCGCACAGTTCGCTAAAGGCTTCACTGATTACAAGAAAGTTTCGGAAGGCTCAACCAAAGCCGGCCCGTATGACGGTTATGAATTCCGCTTCGAAAGCGTGTCGCGCAACACTGAACGCGGCGACATCAAAATTTGGGGCCGGGTAATATTTGTCCCGCCGGTGGATGGCAGCAAGAATGGCGCGACGCTTTTGATGTTGGCGACTTCGCTGGCAGATGAACTGAAATCGGTGAACGACGTCGGGGTGAAGGGCCAGTTGCCGATGTTGCTCGAATCGTTTCGCTTTGGGAAGTAGTGTCAGTACCGCGAGCAGTAGCGAGCCGATCGATCCTATTCTTGAGTATCAACCGATCCCGTCGCTATCTCTCCGGGTACTGACTCGACATTTTCAGTACCGCGAGCCGTAGCGAGCGGATCAACTCTAATTTTGAGCATCACCTGATCCCCTCGCTATCGCTCCGGGTACTGACACACACAACACTATGAAAATAGTTATCGCAGAAGATCGCAGTGGCCAACTTCACACTGAACGCGCGTTCACCAGCGAAAAAGTTGTCGTCGGCCGTGACCCCGCCGTCTGTCATTACTTTGTTTCCCATGAGCAGTGGCCGATGGTCTCGCGCAAGCACGCCGAGTTTCGGCTCGAAGAAGGCCGTTGCACCGTGGTTGATACCAACTCGCGCTTCGGCACGTTTGTTAACGGGCAAAGAATTACCGCGCCGGTCGAGGTACGGGTTGGCAATCACGTGCAGCTCGGCGCTGGTGGTCCAATCCTGCGCGTTGTAAGTATCGAGCAATCTCCCGCCGCCGAAGCTCAGCCGCCAAGATCGGACATGGGACGGATGGAGACTGTCCGCGACGGCAGCGCGGCAGCGCCGCCTACGCCTCCGCCCGCGCAAAAAGTTCCATCCGCAGAACAACGGCCACCGGCGCCACCACCGACTCCGCCTCGTCTGACTGCTGCTTATGTGGATTTAGTTGATGCGCGCACCGGTCAAACGCGGCGCATCGATCTCAACAAAGAAGTCACCAGAATCGGACGCGATCCGGAAGGCGAAGTCGTGATTGACGCCGATGCCGCCGTTGTCTCGCGCCGTCACGCCGAGATCAAAAGGAGCGATGGCCAATTCTCGCTCGTCGATCTCAAGAGCTTCAATGGCACGCTGGTAAACGATCAGCGCATCACGGAAACGGTGCAGTTGTTCGACGGCGATCGCATTCAATTGGGCGTCGGCGGACCGGTTCTCCGCTTAGTTGATCCCGCGCATCCGGCGCCGGAACGCCGAGTCATTCAAACCGGCGCGCCGACTCCGAGCCAGCAGGCAATTCCTCCCGCGTTCGGACAAATCGCGGCGATGGCCCAACGCCAGACGATCGTTTCGACGTCCGGTTCGATTCGTCCTCAAGGTCCACAAGCCAGCGGCCAGCCGCAGTTATTGTTGCGACTCTCGTTTGAAACGCGACCACAGCTTTCCGTCGGTCGCGCCCCCGACAACGACGTGCGACTTGACGGTCTGCAGATTTCGAATCATCACGCGCGCTTTGCCCGACAAAACGGAAGCGTGACCGTGGAAGATGCCGGCTCGACCAACGGTGTGTACGTCAACGGCGAACGAATCAGCGGACGCCGCAACGTTCAACTTTCGGATGTAATTCAGATTGGTCCGTTCGTCCTGCAAGCCGACGCGCAGCAAGGCGTGGCGGTTTACGACACGCGATCAAAGACGCGCATCGATTGCATCAACATTGCCAAAGTCGTCAAGAATCGATCTGGCGGCGGCTCGATCAAGTTGCTCGATGACGTTGGTCTGACAATTCAGCCGAATGAGTTTGTCGGCTTGCTGGGCCCGTCCGGGGCAGGGAAGTCCACGCTGATGGATTCGCTCAACGGGATGCGCCCGGCGACCAGCGGCTATGTGCTCATCAACAATCTCGACCTCTATCGCCATCTCGATTCGCTGAAGCAATCGATCGGCTATGTGCCGCAGGACGACATCATCCATCGCGAGCTGACGGTCTATCGCACGCTTTATTACGTTGCGCGTCTGCGCCTGTCGCGCGACGTGTCGCGACGTGAGATCGATCAGATAGTGAACGAGGTGATGGACGTCACGGGGCTGGCGGAAAGACGCGACGTCGCGATCTCGCAGCTCTCCGGCGGGCAGCGAAAACGCGTGTCGATCGCGGTCGAATTGATCACGAAACCCTCGGTGATCTTTCTTGACGAGCCGACCTCGGGCCTCGATCCGGCCACCGAAGAAAAGATCATGAAGCTCTTCCGGCAAATCGCGGAGAGCGGCCGCACCGTGATCCTCACGACGCACGCGATGGAGAACGTGAAGCTCTTCGACAAGATCGTCGTGCTGATGCGCGGCAAGCTCGTTTTCTATGGCGCGCCGCAGGAAGCGTTGGCGCACGTCAAAGCGGACAGCTTCAAAGATCTCTACGACAAACTCGAAGCGCCAATCGATCAGCAAATCGCGTCGATTCCTCCCGAAGTGAAGGCCCAGAAAGGTGCGCTCAAGAAATATCGCGAGCAAATATCCGAACAGGTCGCCGAAGATTGGAAGAAGAAATTTCAGCAGACCGAGCAATATCGCCGCAACGTGGTCGAGCCTTTGAGTTTGCTGCCGCGCGACCATCGTCCGGCGGCGCCGCCAAAGCGTCGCATGGGAATCATCGACACGATCCGGCAATGGGGCACGCTAACGCGCCGCTACATCGAAGTGTTGACGCGCGACAAATTCAATCTGCTGATCCTGTTTGGGCAGGCGCCGATCATCGCGTTTCTGACTTATTTGGTGGTCCCCGACAAATCGCCGCGCGACTTTCCGTATTTCGTGATGGCGCTGGTGGCGATTTGGTTCGGCACTTCGGTCGCTTCGCGCGAAATCATTCGCGAGCGCGCCGTGTACACCCGTGAACGCATGGTCAACATGCGGCTGCTGCCCTACGTCGGATCGAAAATATTTGTGTTGGCGATGATCGTCTCGCTCCAGTGTTTGTTGCTGTACGGCTCGCTCAAGTTCATGCACTACACGGGCCTGTTGAGCGTGCCCGGGTGGGCCATTCCGCAGATCGTTATCGTTTTGATCACGGCGATGGTGGGTATCGCGCTCGGCTTATTCATCTCGGCGATCGTCAAGACTTCCGAGATGGCCACGAGCATGGTGCCCCTGATTTTGATTCCTCAAATCTTGTTTTCGGGTTTGGTCGGTGTGCCACAAAACACGGCGCGCGTGATCAGCACGGTGATTCCCGCGACGTGGGCTTTTGATGGCATCAAGAGATTTTCGACGCTCGATACCCTCGACGAAGAAGGTTCCGATCCTGAAGGCGAGAACAAAGGACGTGGACTCTACAAGCATTACGAAGACTTGAACGACGATCACATCGCGAAGGCGAAAGAAGACGTCGAGAAGTACCGGAAGGATGCCGAGGCGGACTCGAAGGAATACGAGCGCAAGATGAAGGATTACATCAAGGATATGCAGAGCGGGGTTCAGTCAACGCAGCCGGCGGCGCCAAAGCTGAAGCCGGTTCCCGAGATTCACGAAGCCGACAAGATTCCCGAAGACTTGAGTAGCTACATCAACTTCCTGCATCCGTGGGGCAACATCATTCTCGACCCGTTCGTGCTGCTGGTGATGTTTTTCGGGCTAGTGATCGGGACGCTAATTGTGCTGAAGAGCCAGGATATTCTGTGATGAATCAACCTTCCGGCGGCGTCTTCTTATAAATCATCACATAGAGTTGGTTGGCCATTCCCTTGTTCAGCGGCTTCAGGATTTGATACTCAGCGTCCGCGTCTTTCTTCTTGCCGGTAACCAGATACGCGACACCCAAATTAAAATGCGCGCCGGCGTAATCCGGCTTCAAGCGAATCGCCTCCTTATGCGCGGCGATCGCTTCTTTCCATTTGCCTAAACTTCCGTACGCATAGCCGAGATCGTTTTGCGCCGCAGGCCAATCAGGTTTCAGTTGCGTCGCTAGTTGAAATTCCGACAGCGCGACTTGTTTTTGATTCAGATGGCTGTACGCGAGCCCGATGTTGAAATGTCCTTCGGGCAGATCGGATTTTAGCTGAATCGATTTCTTCAAAGGATCGATGGCGGCGGTGTAGTTCCCCAGATTGTTATAGGCCCAGCCCAGATTGCTGTACGCTTCGGCGTAATCCGATTTCAATTCGATGGCGCGTTTGAAAGCGACTACGGCTGCCGACCATTGCTTGCTCTTGCCGAGAGCGTAGCCCAGGTTGTTTTGAGTTTCCGCGTCGCCGCCATTAGATTGAAGACGCGCTACCTGCTGATAAGCGTTGGCCGCGTCGAGATACTTCTCGAGTTTGTCGGACACTTCAGAAAGACTGCGATAAGTATCGACGAGATCCGGCTTGATTGACACCGCATGCTTGTATGCGTCGGCGGCATCGTTGTATTTCTCGAGCCGCCGATACGAATCCCCGAGGTTGTTGTAGGCTTCGTAGTTTTGCGGATTGACGTTGATGGCCTGCTGGTAAGCGGTGATCGCATCTTCATACCGGCGATCGTTGTAAGCGGAGACTCCGCGATCAAAATAAGCCAAGCTGAGCGCGGCGCGCGTTTCGGGATCTTTTTGATCGAGATCGAAAGATTTTTTCAGCGCGTCAAACGCTTCCCCAGCACGCGAAGTTTTCAGATAGGCCGTGCCAAGCGCCCGATACGCTTCCGCCGAATCAGCATTCAGCGCGATAGCTTGCTTGTCAGCCGCGATCGCCTCGTCGTAACGGCCAAGATTGAAATACGTCTCACCGAGATTTAGATAAGCGTCGGCGTAATCCGGTTTCAACTTGATCGCCTGCTGATACGCATCAGCCGCTTTGGTGTACTGGCCCGCATCGAAAAGATCGTCGCCCTGCTTATTGAGACTCTCCGCGTCCACTGTGTGCCGCGCCGCTCCGCCGAGCGCGGGGCCGCTGACATCCGTGGAAGTTTGGGTAGTGCCGCTGGTGTTGCCGGACGATCCTGCATTGCCAGACGTTCCGGAATTGCGCGAGGCTCCTGAATTTCGCGAACTCCCCGAATTGCCCGATGTATTCCCTGACGTCTGTCGATTGCCCGCAGTCGTTTGTCTGTTTGCATGCGCCGCGCGCGTCGAGCGAGCGATCGTTTTCTTTTCGAGCGGCTTAACCGCGTGCGCCTTGGGTTGCGCGGGTGTGAAAATTCCTTTGCCGAGCTTCGCTTCGACGTCGGCGCTGGCCAACAGAACGCCGGCGCCGCCGCTGATGTCCTGGGCCGCGAGTGGTCCAATCGTGAGAATCAACGCCAACGTGGAAGCGGCGACTCGACTAAGACTTGAGTGTATTCTCATCGTTATGAACCCGCTTTCATTGCCGGACTCGCTAACATCACGGCGCTGCAAGTTTAATGTCACAGACTCTTGACCACAAGTGATCGGTCACGTACGGTTAGATGCTTGAACGCGGGAGACGAGGCCACTTGCGCGCGATTTGTTTCACAGTTCAGCTTCTATTGTTGGGTTTGCTTCTCGGATCGGCGTCCCGCGCCCAGGAGTTTCTGCCGCCGCCGCCGTCTGACCATTCTCTGATTTACACACTCGACGGAAATAATAAGTTGACCGCTTTGCCGTTCGAGCAGGCCGAAAGTCCGGTCCGTCCTAGCGAAGTCGCCAAAAGCAGCAAGACCAGTTACCTCGAATTGAGAGGCGAACACGCCGCAACGGTATTGGCGCCTACCCAGCGGCTTTTTGTTTTCGTAACGGATCGCGGCGGGGCGCACACGCCGATGATTGTCTGGTTGACGCCGCATCGTGGATCGCGCCGCGTGACCATCACTACCGAACGTGGATTGGCAGGCTTTGCCGTTTCATCGGATCAAATCGTCAAGCCCGCGGTTCGCGGCTTGTCCAAAACCGGCGATGAGGTTTTCATGGAACTCCGCCCAAGGGTTTCGCTCGCGCCGGGTGAGTATGCGATTATTGGGAGCGGCCTGGACCGAGTGGCGACGTTTCGCGTTCAGTAAGAGGAGTAAATGCAATCATCTGATAACCCATCGAGCAACCCCGATCGAAGAGGCTTTTGGACCACGGGCCGAATTGTGCTGACGTTGATTGGTCTGGGTCTGGTCGGAGCATTGAGCTTCGCGAGTTGCAATTCCAACGACGAGCCAAAAGGTCCGGCCGGAGTTGCTTCTTCGGGAAACTCAAGCGGCGCGAATAATCCGACCAAAGTTGTGCCCGCGACTGTTCCGAATAATGTGCCGCCTGCGGCGACGGTTGCGCTGCCGAACGGTTTGCGCGAAGCGAGCTTGAAGACTCTCGATGGTGAATCATTGAAGCTGTCTGATTATGCGAACAAGGTTCTGGTGGTGAATATTTGGGCGACGTGGTGTGGGCCATGCCGCCAGGAAATGCCTGAGCTGGTGAAAATCAGCAACGAGTACAAAGACCGCGGCGTGGTGGTGCTTGGGCTGGCGACGACCTACAACGAACAGAACGATGCGAATCACGTGCGCGATTACATCAAGCAGCAGAGCATTCCTTACAAAATAATTTGGGATGACGGCACGCTGGCTGGGCCATTGGTCCAGGCGGTTCAGGGCCGCGCGGTGATTCCGCAGAGTTTTGTTATCAATAAAGACGGCCGCATCATCAAGCACTTTCAAGGATTTAGCTCGGCATCGACTCCACAACTCATGCGCATGGCCGTCGAAGAAGCTCTCAACGGTAACGGCAAAGCGTAATTCAGCGGGCTGTTGGCAGTGAGCCGCGTTTAGTCAGTACCACCCGCAGTAGCGGGTGGGCAATTCATAGCAAGAGGTTTTGTTTTGTCAACCGGAGTAGCAGACGTAAAGCAAAAATTGCAGGCGGAACTCGATGAACTCGAGTCGGAGCTGCGGGTGCATCTGCCGAAAGAGATCAAGCGTGCGCGCGAGTTTGGCGATCTGCGCGAGAACTCGGAATATCAAACTGCGCTGCAGCGCCAGACGATGGTCAAAGCGCGCATTCGCGAACTGCGTCAGCGCATGAGCGAAGTCGCTTCGATCGATCTTTCGCGCATACCGCGCGATAAGGCGGGCTATGGATCGACCCTGGTTTTGTACGACGCGGCGCGCGAAGAAGAAGTGACTTATCGTTTGGTGACACCTGAAGAAAGCGATCCTTCCGCCGGTCTGATTTCGACGGTTTCGCCGATTGGCCGGAGCTTGATGGGCAAAGAAGAGGGCGACGAAGTTGTCGTCAGTATTCCGTCCGGTTCGCGACGATTCGAAATCAGAAGACTCACCACGCTTCACGACCAGCCAAAATAAGAAACCGCGCTATTGCGGCGTTCCGTTCAGCAACTTGCCGACCTCTTCGTCTGCGGGCCTGCGGAAATCGGAATACCAATAACCCGCGTTCACGAACTTCTCCGGCTGCATCATACAAACAAAGTCGTCAAATAACGGCGCAACTTCTGCGCGACCTTCCGTCGATGAAACTGGAATTGCGGCGATGATGCGTTTTGCTTCGGTGCGGCGCAGTGTGCGGATCGCGGCGAACATCGTCGAACCGGTGCGAATTCCGCAATCGACAACAATTATGGTGCGTCCGGCCAGGCCCATCGGCGAGCGTCCGCCACGGCAAAGTTTGGCGCGCTCATTTAGACTCGAAACTGCCTCTGTCAGAAAATGATCGACAGGAGACGAGGGCGTCGGAGGAACATTAATCCCATCATCGAGCATGGTCTCGCCCGCGACATTGATGGCGCAGAGGTGAGAGCCGTCCGGACCAATCAACAATCGACGAATCAGAATCAGATCAAACGGCAGATTCAAGTAGTTGGCGACTTCGTGCGCGACGGGAATTCCTCCTGAAGCAATCCCCAATACGACCGCCACGGGATCGTTCTGGTACGCGACAAGTTGAGACGCAAGTTCGCGACCGGCGGTGCTGAGATTCGGAAAACGGGATGGCTGCTTGAGCAAATGTTACTCCTGTGCGAGGATTGCCCGCGCTTGCGACCTGAAGATTATTTCCACGTCAACGGACCAGAGCAATTCAACCTGCTGCGCAACAACGTGACTTCTTTTATGCCGACTAATCTGACTGAACAAGAGTTTTCTCGCCACCTCAATTCAATGTTTCAGGTACGTCTTGAAGACCATGTGCTGGAACTGAAATTGGTCGAGGTCAATGCGTACCTGCCGGGAAAGAACGAGCAAGCTGGAATGGAGCGCTTCTCGATCTACTTCGATGGTCCGCAAGATCTTTGCCTGCCTCAGAACGTCTATCACCTCGAGCACCCAGCAATGGGTGAACTCGATCTTTTCCTGGTCCCGGTCGCCGCCAGTGAAAAAGGCTTTCGCTACGAAGCTGTTTTTAATTACTTCAAAGCAGAGAATGAGTCGTGAGTGAAGAGTTATGAGTCACGCTTCGCGACCTGGCGACTTATGACTCACGACTCGTCACTCTTAACTCGCTTTTCCATTCCATCTGCTTGTACGCGCCTAGATCTCCAGTGATCGCGAAACCAAGTCGCTCATAAAAACGGATCGCATCAGTGTTCATGACGAACACCGTATGGCGCAAGGGTTTAGCAGTCTGCTTTGATTCGTCGATCAAACTGCCCAACAACGCGGTGCCCACGCCGCGATTTTGAAATTCCGGGAGCACGACAATGTCGAGCAGGTGTATTTCTTCCGCGTTGCGGCCTATCCAGATCCGGCCGGCGGGTTGGTCATCAACCATGATTATGTCGTATTCGGCATCGGGAAAACGCGCGTCATACTCGCGACATTGAAGGTCGAACTGCCACTTCACGAACGCTTCTCGCTGTCCTACCTGCCACTGCACCTGAGCGAGTTCTTCGGCGCGGCTGCTGTCATAAACCCTGAGCAGAAGTGCTTCATCGTCCGGCGTCACTGTGCGCAAGGCTAAGGTTTCGCCGCCGGGTAGCAGTCTTTGCTGTTCAGTTAGAGTCATCCGATTACTTGGTTAAGCTGGAATCTGATTTGAACGTCATTGAAACTTGAACCAAAAGATAATAGACTCCCTTGCGTCAAAGCGAAATGCGGATCTCATCCCGCTCCGGTTGACGGCCCCACCCATCACCGAAGATTGGAAAACTCATGTCAACTTCGCGACGAAAGTTTTTGCGCACAGGCCTATTGGCAACAATGTGCGCGGCGATACCGCTGAAGAGTATCCTCGGCCAATCCTGGAAAGATCGCGACGGAAACCCCGGAGAGACGCCCGTCACGCAGAGCGATGTCTTAGGCAATTATTCAAAGGCCACGTTTACTTCCTACCTCAACTCGATTTTTCAGTTTCAAACTTCCTTCGGGATTGTGGATGTGACGCTCGCCCGTATCGATGACATGCCATCGCCGAAGGGTGGCGAATGCTTTACGTTATTATTCCGAGGCGGCAGCCGAGAATTACCCCAAGGCACCTACACCGTTACGCACGCGTCGCTTGGAAATTTTGCGTTGCTGCTGGTGCCGGCAGGGGCTGATCAGAACGGCGCGCACGGTTATGTGGCAACTGTTAATCGAATTTCCGCGGCAGACTTTGCCAGCTTGTCGGCCCCGTCGCGGACCGTAAGAACTTCGCCATCGTCCACGACGGTAACTACAGGGACGGCTACGACGAATACCTCTGGGCCGACGACTTCTCCAAACACCGGGCCGGTTGGACCGACGATTGTGCCTGCAACACCCGCGACGAAACCGAAAAGGCATCGAAGACGAAAGCCATCCTGGAAGAATGATGACAACCAACGCCTTAGTCCTGGGCGCTAGAGATTACCGGGCTTCATCTTGCCGAAGGGGAGACAGCTAAACCCTCTCCAAAACTTGATTCCGGCTTGCTTGTAAAAAAAATTGCTTGCTTTCTTTTAGACTTGCGATTAGAATCCGCGCCACTTTAACTTCAGGCTCTTTCGGATTTCGATCAGCTTGCTGTCAACATTGCCTGAACAGGCTCTTTCGGATTTCGTTTAGGGTTCAGCTTAGACGTGCGAAATCCAGCATTGACCCCTAAGCTCCAACTGCAAACTCTACGGAGTAATAGCCATGTCAACACCCTTTCTGTCTGAAATAAAAATTGTCAGTTTCAACTTTGCGCCGAAAGGATGGGCGCTTTGTAACGGGCAACTCCTTCCGATCAATCAGAACCAGGCGCTGTTCAGTTTACTGGGCACCACCTACGGCGGTGATGGTCGGGTGAACTTTGCCTTGCCGAATCTGCGCGGTCAGGTACCCATTCATACCGGCAACGGTCACACGCTTGGCGAGAAGGCCGGCACCGAAAGCGTCACCATCACGCAACAAACGATGCCGACGCATTTGCACGTCGCCACCGCCACCAGTGCGACCGCTACGAATAGTGCGCCCCCATCTTCAAGTCTTCTTCTGGGGAAGACTCTGTCGCAGTCACTTTATTCGAGCGCCGCGACGAACCTGGTGCCGATGGCGCCGAACTCGTTGAGCAACGTCGGGGGGAGTCAGCCCCACAACAACATGATGCCTTACCTGGTCCTGAACTTTATTATCGCGCTTCAGGGCATTTTCCCATCGCAGACCTAAAGGAGAAGTCATGGGTGAACCATACGTTGGTGAAATCAGAATGTTCGCTGGGAACTTCGCCCCGGCCGGATGGATGCTGTGCGAAGGGCAGACGCTGCCGATATCGGAAAACGAGACCCTATTCAATTTGATCGGCACAACCTACGGCGGTGACGGTCAGGAGACCTTCCAACTGCCGAATCTGGCGAGCCGCGTTCCCATTCACATGGGTACGGCACCCAGTGGATCTACTTACCAGTTGGGCCAGATGGCCGGAACAGAACAGGTCACGCTAACGACTCAGCAGATTCCCACGCACACGCATGTCATGGTGGGTACGTTGAATGCTGCGAGCGACACGAATCCTGCGAATGGGTTGTTATCAAAGACGCTCGTCAATGTTTCGGCCTACGGTACCGATGCTCCGTTGGTTAATCTGCCGGCGAATTCCGTTCAGCCCGCTGGTGGCAGCCAACCGCATGAAAATGATCAGCCATTTCTCGTGATCAACTTTATTATCTCGCTATTCGGAGTCTATCCGTCGCCAACCTAAAGAGGAGAAATTACCATGTCAGATCCATTCGTTGCGGAGATTCGTATTTTCCCGTTCAATTTTGCCCCGAAGGGATGGGCCTTTTGCAGCGGGCAAATACTGCCTATCTCGCAGAACACAGCACTTTTCTCGCTTCTGGGAACGACGTACGGCGGCGATGGCAAGTCCACTTTTGCATTACCCAACTTGCAAGGTTCGGCTCCCATGCAGGCAGGACAAGGACAGGGTCTGTCTCTGCGTGATCTCGGTGAGCAGTCTGGCGTAGAAGCCGTCACGTTGCTTCAATCCGAGATGCCCGTACACACGCACGCTTGGCAAGCATCACAAGGTGACGGGAACGATACCTCGCCGCAAAATGAACTGGTCGCGACGGGCATCGGGATAAGTGCGTTTGCTACACCCGGGCCGTTGGTAAATATGAGCTTGAGTATGATTTCCCCTGCCGGTGGAAACCTTCCTCATAACAACATGCAGCCCTACTTGACCCTTAACTTCTGCATCGCGTTGCAGGGGATTTTCCCGCCGCGACCATAGACGCAAGGGGCAGAAGTATCAGACCAGGCAGCCGTCAGTGCGATAATTTTCGCGCTGGCGGCTTTGCTTTTGACAGAGAGCCTGTCCGGTGATGAAGAATGGCCACTACGAGAACTAAGTTCGATTGGCAGGTTGTCGAGAACTTTCTTGATGCGCCAGCGTGTGCGCGCTTGATTGATGAGATTCGCCACGCGAAAAGGTATGACGCACTGACTTACGGAAAGGGCGATTCGGGCTCAGTCGATAATCGAGTGCGCAGAGTACAGTCTGCCACGCTTGGGCGAGAAACGGTCGCGTGGGTCGCTTCGAAACTCGACGATTATCTGCCGTGTTTGCGTAAACATTTCAATCTTGCTCCCGGTGGTTGGGAAGATCCGCAGTTCTTAAGGTACGCAACGGGCGATTTCTTCGTAGCTCATCAGGATGGCAACACTGGTCTATTGCAACTTGACAGCGATCGACTACGTCGCGTCTCGGTCAGCATCTTCCTCAACACTGAGAACGACATGCCCGGGCCGGATTGCTATTGTGGCGGTTCTCTGGTGTTCACTGATCGAGCGACGAATGAAAAAATCGCGGTTCGTGGCGAGCCCGGCAAATTGATTGCCTTTCGTTCCGAGCTAACTCACGAAGTAACGCCGGTGACCTGGGGAGAGCGCTTCGCCATCGTCACCTGGTATCGAATCGTGTCATGATAATGACGATGAAGTCACAGGTACTGATTGCGCTCGCGATCTTGTCCGTCAGCGTCGCCTGCAAAGTCGATTTGTCTTCCGCGTCTCCGAACGGCAATTCCGCAAACGCGAACACTCAAGTCGCCAATGCAGGCACCGGCAACGATCAGCAACAGAGCAATTGCGCGTTAACAAAAGCAGTTGCTCCAGTGCTCAATGGTTTGCGACTTGGGATGACTCCCGACGAAGTCCTCGCGCTTTTCCCGGGGAGTAAGGCAGACGACAAACTGCGGCCCGACGTTAATATCGCGGAGACAAAATTCGGAAACTCGAGTTTCATCGTGCGACCCTCGCTCTATGAAACGAAAGAGAACTTTAAGGGAATCCGGCAAATTACTTTCGCTTTTCTTGACTCCAGAGTAAGCAGCATCAACATCGGTTATGAAGGGCCGGCCTACCCTCACGTCGATCAATTTGTCACAAGATTTGTTGAGGGAACGTCTCTCCCTCCGGCCGATCAGTGGCAGGGCTATGTTGGCCTGGATAACCAACTGAAGATTCTTACATGCAAAGATTTTGAAGTGCGCGTCTTTGCCGGCGGTGAAGGCGGCAACCTCAATTACGTTCTGCTGACAGATCTCGAAGCTGATAAGAAACTTAAGGAGCGGCGCGCAAAAGCCAAAGCGCAAGCGACACCCAGTCCGTGAGACTCCCGGTTGATCTGCCCTACAAGCTCAGAATGAATGCGACTAAACATCACTTTTTACTACTGTAGAAGTCTAATGATCCCGACGCGTGTCGCGTCTAATTTCCGAGCTTTTCGATTGACCTAATTCTGCTCCCGTATTAGTCTTATCGCTCATCGAAAGTGCTTTTGCGCTTTTCTTGTCTGTCCCGTCAAGACCGCTCATTACAAAGGCGAATTCATGTTGAGAACATCCCTCGAACGCACCCCCAGCAATCTTAGAGTATTCACCGTTTGCTTACTTCTTTTCGCGTTTGTCATCACTCCGGTTGCGAGCCTCGCATCACCGCGAACCTTGAGTGTGTCTGCCAAGGAAAGCGCCAACGAAAAAGAAGGCAGTGCCTCACCCAATGCCAAAGCAGCGGCCGAGGTGTTCGTGAATCCACCTGCGCCGCGAGCGGAACCAGCGCCGGCGCCCGCGCCTCTGCCGCCGGTTGGCAGCGTCACGGCGTCAATGACTGCGACGCTTGCGAACGACGATGGCGACAACAAGATCGATCCGACCAACGGAGCGGCGAACACAGAGAAAGTTAATTATTCAGTCCTGATAGCTAACAGCAGCGGCGCGGCCGCGACCGGCCTCTCTTTCAATGTGCCGCTTGATTCGCACACAAGCTTAGTCGGTGGTTCGCTTAACGCCACGCCGGTGGCCTTCGATCAGAGCGTCACTCTGAATGAAGACGCAACCCTCAACATTACGATCTCGGGACAGGATCCTGAGGGCAGCAACCTGACATTTACCAATATCAGTTCGCCTACAAATGGCTCGCTCGGCGCGTGGGGTTCGGTCACTTGCGACAGCGTGGGAGTGTGTTCGCAGACCGCGACTTATACGCCGAACGCGAACTACTTTGGTTCCGATAGTTTCACTTTCAAAGTTAATGACGGCACTGCCGCTTCAAATGAAACCGGCACAGTTTCGATCACGGTTAATCCGGTAAACGATGCGCCAACTTTCACCGTGCCGGGGAATCCGTCTGCGGTTAACGAGGATGCTGGCGCGCAAACGGTAACAAACTTCATTACCGGCGTGCGCCCGGCGCAAGTCGGGAATACAACTGAAAACAGCCAGACAGTCAGCTTCGTTATTACCAATAACACTAATTCCGGTCTCTTCCTCTCACAGCCGGCACTGAACGTAACCGGAGCGAGCTATCCGAAAACCGCGACGCTGACTTTCACACCCGCGGCAAATCAAAACGGCACTGCGACGATTACCTATCACGCGCATGATGACGGCACCACCGCAAACGGCGGTGTAGATAACTCAGCCGATCAAACGTTCACGATTACCGTCAATGCCGTAAATGATCCACCGGTCGTAGTTGCGCCGAGCGCTTATTCAGCGCAGGCGAACATGAAGATTACCGGGCTGACAGGTTTGCTCGGAAACGTAAACGACAACGCCGACAACGGCGTGAATGGTTGCGTCTCGACTACGTTCACGGTAAACGCGGGCAGCATCTCGGGGACGACGGCGCAAGGCGGAACGGTCACGCTCACGAATGCGAGCACCGGCACGTTTGATTATGATCCACCGGCCGGTTTTGTAGGCGCGGATACTTTCACGTACACAGTTAACGATACGGGCTGTCCCGGCCCCGGAGTGGCGAGTTCACCAGCGACGACAGTTACGATCAACGTTTCCGGACCTGTGATCTGGTTTGTCAACACCGCGTTGGGTGCGGCCGGAACGGGAAGACTGAGTGCGCCTTTTAATACACTCGCGGCGGCCACCGCAGCGATGGGCGTGACCGGCAATCAGCGCATCTTCGTTTTCAGCGGCAGCACGACAGCCAGCGGAACCAGCGTCACTCTCCAGGGCAACAACACCCAGGCCACCCAGCCTTTGGCTCAAGCTCAGGCGCAATGGTTGATTGGCGGCGGCGCGATCGGCACTAACTTCGACACCTTCTTTGGAATTACTCCGCCCGCAGGAACCATCGCGCGTCCTTCGATCAACGGATCGCGTCCGACAATTCAAGGCACCGTCAACGTCAAAGAAAATACGGTAGTCGAGGGCTTAAACATCAATGTCGGCGCGGGCGTGAAAGGACTCACCAATCCCTCGAACTTGACCGCCGGCACCAGCGGAAGTGTGGTTACGATCGCCGACGTCAACGTTACCTCGACAACTGGCAATGCGGTTGATTTCAACAACGCGCAGACGGTCAACTACACCACCAGTAATGCCGGAACTTCACCTAACGTACTTTCTTCAACGACCGGTATCGCCCTCAACGTGGTCAACACCACGATTGGCTCGGGCGGATTCACTTTTAAGAGCATCTCGGCAAATGGTGGCGCAAACGGCATCGTGTTGAATAACACTGGTGCGACCGCCGGACTGACCGTCAGTGGCGACGGCACAAACAACGCATCGGGCGGTACGATTCAAAACAACACCACCAATGGCATTTCACTGACGTCGACAAAAAATGTGTCATTGACGTCGATGAAGATCCAGAACTCCGCGCATTACGGCATCACCGGAGTTGGCGTCACGAACTTCAGCTTCGTCAACGGCACGATTGATAATTCCGGCACGGGACTGTCTGCGCAAGACTCGAACATTGGTTTCAACGGAAGCGACCCGGCGCCGCATTCGCCGACCAGTGGCGTGACGTACATCAGCGGTACGCTCACGGTGACCGGCTCCACTCTGACCAACTCGTTCTATCACGGGATCACCGTCCGCCAGGACAACGGCACAATCTCGAACCTGAACATTTCGAACAATACTTTCACCAGCAGCACGGTGAGCGCCAACTCAAACGGCTCGGCGATCGACATCGATCCAATTGGCGCCGCCGGCAATCACGCGAGCATCACCACGGGAACAATCAACAACAATACGATTTCGAATTTCCCCAGCGGCGCCGGAATTCAGGTTCTGGGCGGCAATACGGCGCCAGGCGCTTCAGGGCAGGCAGTGGTGATTGGTACTCCAAGCACATCTAATAAATTAACGATCAGTGGAAACGTCATCGCCGGTAGTAGCGTCGGCACTCCGCTGGGAACAAATGGCATCGCTTTTCAAACGAATGGGTATGCCACCTGCAATATTGAGATTCTTAACAACGGCACGGTGGGAACGCCGATGAAGTTTTTTGCCGGCAATGCGATCCTGGTCGGCGCCACCGGCTTCTCAAACACACATGCGAAGGTAAGCAATAATGTGGTCGATGGCTCCGCGTCGATTTCCTCATCGCCCGGACTCAGCTTCGGAACTGACAACACTTTTGCCAACACAGACACGCCGCATCTGACTCTTGAGATCAGCAGTAACCGCGTCTCGAACAGTGACGGCAACGGAATCCTGGCAACCGCTCGAAGTGCGCACGGCCTGTTGGACATTCATGTTCTAAATAACATTGTCGGCGCCCCACGCAACGGCGTTAGACCTGGAATCCGCATCGACGCGGGTAATGCCTCCAGTTCTGACGATGCGGTGTGCCTTGAGATTTCAGGCAACACCAGCGCCGGCAGCGGCGGTACTCAGGGAATCGGCCTTCGCAAGCAGGGAACTGTCACGACGACCAACGACTTTGGCGTACAGGGAATGGCGGCGACAGCTTCGCCCAATGTCGAGACATACATAAATGGCCAGAACCCGGCCGGCGGCGGCACGCTTCTTATCTCGGCCACCAGCGGCTTCAGCAATTGCACGCCACCCGCGGTATTGTATCGACCTGAGAACGCGCCACCGCGCGACTATGCCGCACAGAATTATTCAATCCGAGAAAGCGCCGACGCGCTCTCTGCATTTTTCAATGTCAAGAGAGACTTCGCTTCACCCGAACCCAGGGTGACCATCGCCGGCGCTTCTATATTTGCCGAGGCGCATCGTGTAATCGAACCGGCACAGCCGTCGTTGATTGCCAGCACGCTGACTTCAACCGCGAATTTTGTGAAAGCTGTGGCTGCGGCCGTTGAGCCGACTGCCTACGCAGCAGAAAGCGATCATGTAATCACCGATCGCGCCGAGTTAAAGGTTCGCCAACCAGAAGTCGCGACGCGGAGCACTGATGCGAAGTTGAATCACGCGATGCTTGCGAACGCGAGCGCGAGATCTGAAAGCACGCTTGATCAAATTCACGCAGCCGCGAAGAAGCGAGCGGTTGCGTCTTACCTCGCGCCGTTCATGCCGATGTTCTCTGGCGGCACATTCCCAATCAACGGCCTCAGCAACAATGGGTTCACGCTGCCAACCGGCAAGACCATTACGATCACTTTCAGCGTCACGCTGAACAATCCCCCGAGCTTTACCGGGGTACCGCCGGCAACGCCCGCGGTTTCGAACCAGGGCACGCTGACAGGTTCATTCACGGGGAACCCGCTACTGACAGACGACCCAAGCGTTGGGGGCGCGACTGATCCGACGGTAACGAATGCTGATCTGTTCAATACGACGAGTACGATCACCGGCGCCTCGCCGTCTAACTCGACGAACACTGGCCAGGCGGTAACATTCACCGCGTCGATTGTATTTTCGGGTTCAGGGTCGCCGGCTCCAGCGAGCGGATCGCCGAGCGGCACGGCCACTTTCAAAGACAATGGCACCAACATCAGCGGCTGCGTGGGGCTGACAGTCACGGCAGGTTCCGTGCAGTGCACAACCTCGGCACTCACGACCGGCGTACATAACAACATCACGGTCGCATACAGCGGCGACGGCAGTTACGATCCGAGCACCAGCGCCGCCTTCACTCAAACGGTTACGCAGTCTGGCACGACGGTTACGGTTACTTCATCGCTCAACCCGTCGCTGGTTACACAGAACGTGACATTCACTGCGACGGTGGCCTCAACCGGAGGCTTCGCAGGGCCACCGACTGGGAGCGTTACATTCAAAGACGGCGCGAGCACGATTCCTTGTTCGAACGGCGGCGGCGTGCAGACTTTGAGTAGTGGCTCAGCAACTTGTCAGATCGCCACGCTAACGGCTGGGAACCACAGCATCACCGCGGTTTACGGCGGTGACACGAACTTCACCGGAAACACCGGCACCCTCTCAGCGGCCGCTGGACAGAACGGCGATCCGCAGGTAGTCAACAAGTCGAACACGACGATGAACCTCGGCACTTCGGGCAGTCCTGTGACTCCGGGTACCAACGTCACTTTCACAGCCACGATCAGTTCAGCGACGGCGGTGTCCGCGAATCGCACCGGCACGGTCACTTTCTATGACGGCACAGCTACGCCTGGAAACGAAATCACTGCTTGCGGCGCGGCCGGTGTGGTTACCGTGAGTTCGAATCAGGCGCAGTGCTCGACGACTACCCTGAGCGAAGCGACGCACACGATCACGGCCGTCTATAGCGGCGATGCGACTTACAACGGCGTCACTAACACGGTCCAACAAGTCGTCGCCAAGAACGCGACCACGACTACGCTCATCTCTTCGCAGAATCCTTCGGCGCCGACCGATCCGGTGACCTTCACGGCAACAGTAACTTCAGGGGCCGGCACGCCGACGGGCAATGTTGCTTTCAAAGACAACAACGTGAACATCTCCGGATGCGCAAGTGTCGCGCTCGATGGCGGTGGTCAAGCGCAGTGTTTAGTCCCGGCGAATACCTTCAGTGCTGCGGTTCACCCAATCACCGCGGTCTATGCCGGCACCTCGACATTCGCCACCAGCACGTCGAACACGGTGAATCAAAATGTCATCTCCTGCACCAACGCAATCACTGTCATGAATACCAATGACAGCGGCGCGGGCAGCTTGCGTCAGGCAATTGCCGACGTGTGCGATGGCGGCACGATTACGTTTGACGCGGTCGCGTTCGCTGCGCCTGGACCGTACACAATCAATCTGGCTGACACCTCAAATAACGAGTTGCTGGTTAATAAGAGTGTCACGATCACCGGACCGGGAGCTTCGGTGTTGACCGTTAAGAGAATCAGTGGCGCGGTGAACAACTTCCGCGTCTTCGAGATTACCTCAGGCAAGACGGTCGCCATCTCGGGGCTTACGATTGCCAATGGCCACGCGGCTGGTTCGTTCCCCGCGAGTGAGGGCGGCGGAATCTTTAACGACCATGGCACGCTGACCCTTTCGAACTGTGTGCTCAGCGGCAACACTGCTGACGACAGCGGCGGCGGTCTTTTCAACAACGCGGCTGCGGCTGGGTCTGCCAGCGTCACAATTCAGAATTGCACCTTCGCGAGCAACACTGCCAGCGTTGGCGGCGGTGCCTTGTATAACTACGGCGATACCGGAACTGCGACCGCGACGATTTCGAACAGCACGTTTAATGGAAACGGCACGACGGCGGCCGGTGGGGCTGGTGGCGCGCTCGATAACTTCAGTGCCACTGCCGGCACGGCCACGCTGTTAGTCACCAATTCGACTATCAGTGGCAATACCAGCAATGGGGATGCGGGCGGACTCGTCAATAACGCAAGCACCGGGACCGCCGCCGCGACTTTGACCAGCGTTACGATTACCGGCAATCACGCTGACAATGATGACAACGCTTCGGGCGACGGTGGTGGCATCAATGTTCTGTCTGGCACGGTCACTTTGAAGAACACGATCGTCGCAGGAAACTACAAGGGCAGCGCTACGACCACCGCGAACGACATTTTTGGTAGTGTCGATCCCGCGAGTTCGTACAACTTAATTGGTGACGCGGTCACCAGCGGCGGTCTTATCAACGGAGCCAACTTCAACATCGTCGGCAATAGTGGTGCGGGCACGATTACGACGAGCACGATCCTTAATACCACTCTCGCAAACAACGGCGGTCCAACTCAGACGCATGCTCTGGTTGCGAATAGTCCGGCGCTGGAGAAGGGTAACGCGTTCAGTCTGACAACCGATCAGCGTGGTTTTGCGCGTCCGGTTAATTACGATTCAGTCGCTCCGATTGCGCCATACGATGATACCGATATCGGCGCCTACGAACTGCAAGTCCAACCGGGTGCGCCGAACGCGCCCGATCTGGATGCGGCTAGCGACACCGGTGTCAGCAACACTGACAACCTGACGTCGGACACCAGTCCGACATTCACGATCACGGGCGTTACTCCGGGAGCATTCGTCGAGTTGCTGCGCGACGCTAATCCGGCGACCGGAACGGCGCAGGTCGAGACGGCCACAGTCGTCGGCACCATCACGCCGGGAACGAACCAGGTTGAGACGGCGACGGTCGTAGGAACAATAACCACAAGTGGTGACGTTTCAGTGACCGTGACTGCCGCAGGCATGAACGGAACTCCGAAGACTGTCGCGGTGGCAGTCCTCATTGGTGATGATGCTTCAGCCGTAGCCGGCAAGATTCGCACGGCGCTCGCGGCGGATGCTGATATTGGTGACAACACGACCGGTTTCTTCACGGTTTCCGGAAGCGGCGCTGACGTTGTCCTGACGAAGAAAACGAAGGCGGCGAACGACGGCACCCTGAATATCGCGATCGACAATGGCACTTGCGCGGGACTTACCGCCGCGCCGACGAGCGCCAACACCACGGCGGGTGTCGCTCCCGGCACCGGCAATGCGACTGTTACAGTCACTGCCGCCGGGATGAACAACAGTCCCAAGACGCTCAGCGTCGCAGTGGTTGCCGGTGACGATGCGTCAGCCGTAGCCGGCAAGATGCGCACGGCGCTGTCGGCCGATCCGGATGTCAGCGCGTTCTTCACGGTCTCTGGTTCAAACGCGGACATCGTTCTGACTGCGAAGACCAATGCGGCAAACGATGCGACCCTCAACATTGCCACCGCAAATGGAACCTGCACGGGCTTAACCAGCCAACCGACGTCGGCGGATACCACCGCAGGAGCGGCTGGGCCAGTTGTCGTTGCCAGTGGCACGGCCGTCGGCACTAGCATTCAACTCACCGACCCCAGCGTCGCTTCGGGTCAATGGCTCTACACCGCGCGTCAGACAGTTGGCGGAGCGCCGCGCAGTCCGCAATCCTCTTCGCTGCTGGTCACGATCGACACGTCGACTCCGGCGGCTCCTGACGCACCGAATCTCGACGATGCCAGCGACACCGGCATTCTCAACAACGACAACCTGACCAATGACACGACGCCGACATTCACGATCGGCAACGTCACTAACGGGTTCACGGTTTACCTGTTGCGCGATGATGATGGGCCGGGCGGAAATCCGCCCGCGGTCGTAGCCAGCGGCACGGCGTCGGGCACGTCAATTCAATTGACCGATCCGAGCGCGCCGCAGGGAACCTACGTTTACACTTCGCGCCAATCGAATGGCGTTAACTCGACTGACTCAGCGACGGGCTTGACGGTAGTGGTTGACACGACGCCACCGGCGGCGCCGGGAACGCCTGACTTGCAGGCAGGCAGCGACACGTTTGGCGTGGGCGGCACCGGAACTAACAGCGACAACATCACCAACGCGAGTTCGCGCTCGTTCGATATCTCCGGGACGACGAATGGGGTTCGGGTCGAGCTGTATCGCGGCGCAACTTTCATCGGGTTCACGACCGGAAACGGCGCCACGGTGACGATCACCGATTCGACTTCGCCGGGTGATAACACTTATTCATACACAGCTCGGCAGGTTGATGACGCAGGTAACTTCGCCGCTTCAAGTGGATTGAATGTTACGATCGACACGACCTCGACAGCAGCCGGTGTTCCTGATTTGCAAGCGGGCAGCGACAGCGGCCCGAGTAACACCGACAACTACACGAACGCTGCCTCGCGATCCTTCGACATTCCCAGCACCGAAAACGGCAGTCTGGTTGAACTGTATCGCGGCGCAACCCTGATCACCTCGACTACCGGCACGGGCGGCACAGTGACGTTGATCGACAACACCGCGCCGGGTGACGGAACGTATAACTACACGTCCAAACAAACAGACAAGGCCGGCAACGCGGCTTCGTCGAATCCACTTTCCGTTACGATCGATACCACACCGAACGCACCGGGCACGCCTGACTTGACTGCGGCCACGGACAGGGGCGCGAGCAACTCTGACAACATCACTGATAACGGCACGCACGATTTCACCATCTCTTCTGAGAATGGTGATCTGGTCGAGCTGCTGCGCAACGGCGCTCCGGTTACTTCGACCACGGCGAGTGGCGCATCAGTGACTCTCAGTGACAGCACGTCATTGGTGGACAACACGTACAACTACACAGCGCGGCAGACCGACCTGGCCGGCAACGTCGCGACTTCGGCCGGCACGCTGGTTGTCACGATCGACACAACTGCTCCGCTCGTCGTTTCCGACACACGCGCGAGCGCGAATCCAACTAGCGCAGCTACTGTAGATTTCACTGTAACGTTTAATGAAGACGTCACCGGAGTGGACACCACCGACTTTTCAGCCGTGGGAACGGGAGGAGTTACCGGAGCTTCCGTAACGACGGTGACGCCGGTGAATGCGAAGGTCTATACCGTCACCGTGAACACCGGTTCGGGTGATGGAGGTTTGCGCCTGGATGTGCTCAACGACGGTTCGATCAAAGACGTCATGAACCTCGCGCTGGGCGCGGGCTTCACGACGGGCCAGGTGTACACGATTGATCGATTTAATCCGTTCGTTACTTCAATCACGCGGGCCGGCTCAACTCCGACGAATACGGCGAGTGTTGATTTCACGGTGACCTTCAGCGAACCGGTGTCCGGCGTCGATATTGCGGACTTCGGCTTAATCACCTCTGGCTTGGGCGGTGTTCCCGCGGTGACTAACGTCTCGCCAGGAAGCGGACCGGCTACTACTTACACGGTAACCGCCAGCACCGGCACCGGCGACGGCACGATCAAGCTCAAGCTGAATGACAATAATTCGATCACGGATGCGGCGAGTAAGACGCTGGCCGCTTCTCCCGGCACTACCGAAAACGATGGCACCTTTACGCCCACGGACCTGGCGGCCAAGTACGAAATCGATCGGACCAAGCCGGGCGTAACCATCAATCAGGCGGGCACACAAACCGATCCGGTTACCGGCCCATCGGCGACTACGGTGATTCACTTTACTGCGGTCTTTACTGAAGCGGTCACCGGTTTCACGAGTACAGACGTATCGATCTCTGGCACCGCCGGCGCTACCGTCGTCAACGTGTCGCAGATCGCGCCGAACGATGGCACAACGTATGACGTGGCGGTTGAAGGTATGACTCAGACCGGAACTGTAATCGCCGACATCGCGGCAGGAGTTGCTCAGGACAGCGCAGGCAACACCAACACGATCGGCACCTTCACCGATCATCAGGTGACATTTAATAAGGACGACTTCACCAACTTCGTGGTGAACACCACCGCGGACACCGATGACGGCCAGTGCGCGCCGGTCGGAACTGGCAACGGTTGTACTCTGCGCGAAGCGATCAATGCCGCGAATGCGGACGCGGGCGCGGAAACGATCACTTTTGATCCGACGGTCTTCGCGTCGCCGGGACCGTACACGATCACTCTCTTAACCGCGTTGCCCAACATCACGACCGACATGACGATCCAGGGACCAGGCGCAAAGGTCTTGACGGTCAAGAGAAGTACCGCCGGTGGGACTCCTAATTTCCGCCTCTTTACAACCAGCGGAATCGACACGATTTCCGGCATGACTATTACTAATGGAAATGTAACCGGAGGTACGATCGCCGGCACTGCTGGTGGCGTGCTGGTTAATGGCGGAACGCTAACATTGGATAGCATGGCCATCAGCGGTAACACCGCGGCCGGCGCCGGTGGCGGTCTCTTCAATCAGGGCGGTGCGGTCATCATCACCAGCAGCACCATCAATGGCAACACCGGCGGGAACAACGGTTTTGCCGCGGGCGGTGGCGGCATCTTCGGCAACGGTGGGACGCTCGCGATTACGAATTCAACTATCAGCGGCAACATCAATGCTGCCGGTGGCGGCGGTATTTACAATAACGCCGGCAATGCGACGATTTCCAACAGCACCCTAACCTTAAACAACGCGACCGGAGGCAACGGCGGCGGGATATATCGGGCGGCGGGAACGGTCACGCTCAAGAGCACGATCGTGGGAGCCAACAGCGCTACTACAGCGCCTGATATTTTCGGTGCGGTTAATTCCGAAGGATACAATCTGGTCCAAAGCACCACGGGCGCGACCATTACCGAGACGCTGAATCCCGGCACGAACATCACTGGTCAGGATCCGTTACTCAACGCGCTCGCCGACAATGGTGGCCCAACCATGACGCACTCGCTCCAGTGCACCAGTGCGGCGATCGATAAGGGCAAGGCTTTCGGTCTGACAAGCGATCAGCGCGGCGGCACGCGGCCGCTCGACTTTGCTGATGCGATCTTCCCGAATGCCGCCGGCGGCGACGGCACTGACATCGGCGCCTTCGAGACACAGGCTGGCGGCGGTTGCGTGCCCGAAGCTCAACCACCAAATCCGCAGCCGACGACTAACGAAGACAATGCCGTGGTGGTGCAACTGAAGGCCGTTTACTCGCAGAACGTGCAAATGACTTTCAGCATTTCGCAGAACCCGGCGAACGGCACGCTCGGACCGATCCAGAATACGACTTGCTCATTCAATCTTTCGACGACGTGCACGGCGACGATTCAATACACGCCGAACCAGGATTACTTCGGATCGGATATCTTCAAGTTCACCGCGGCGACCAATCCCGGAGGCTTAACCTCTGATCCCGCCGAGGTGGACGTGACGATCAACTCCGTCAACGATCCGCCTTCGTTCCTGCTGGGACCGAATCAAACCATCCTGGAAGATGCGGGTCCGCAAACGGTTTCTAACTTCGCAAACACCATCTCAGTCGGCCCAGCGAATGAAGCCGGACAGACATATCAGTTCATCGTGCAGAACAACACGAATCCAGGTTTGTTCAGCGCTGCGCCGGCACTCGATACGACTGGGACACTGACTTACACAGCGGCTCCGGACAAGAACGGATCAGCCACGATCACATTTGTGATGAAGGACAGCGGTGGCGGTGCCGACACCTCCGCGCCGCACTCTTTCACGATCAATGTTCTTTCGGTGAACGATGCTCCAACCTTCACCAAGGGCGCCGATCCCGTAGTGGATGAAAACGCGCCGCAGCAGACAATTAACAACTGGGCGACGGCTATTTCGCCGGGACCAGCCGACGAGTCTGGCCAGACGGTGAACTTCAAGGTCATTGATTTCACCAACCCATCGTTGTTCTCGGTCGGCCCGTTGATTAATTCCAACGGCACGTTAACCTTCACACCCGCGCCGAATGCTTCAGGCACATCAACGGCGACGATTGTGTTGAAGGACAATGGCGGCACGGCAAACGGCGGCGTTGATACTTCACCGCAGCAGACCTTCACGATCACGATTAGGGAAGGTGGCTCGCTACAACTTAGCTCGGCGACCTATTCGGTCGGCGAGAGTGGCGGCAATGCGGTGATTACGGTCACGCGGACCGGCGGAAATGCGGGCGCTACTTCGGTGCAGTTCGCTACCAGCAACGGGACGGCGACGGCCGGGTCCGACTACACGGCCGTTTCGCAAACGGTGACGTTCAGCGATGGCGACACCACACCGAAGACCATCAACATTCCAATCACGAACGACCTGCTCAACGAATCGAATGAAACGGTGAACATCACGCTCAGTGGCATCACCGGATCGGGCGAGTTGGGTTCGCCGTCAACTGCGGTGTTGACGATTGGCGATGATGATCCGGTCGGCGGCTACCTCAAGTTCAGCTCCGCTAATTACAGCGTGGCTGAAGGCGGCGTGGCCACGATCACGGTCCAGCGTCTTGGAACGCTCACGCAAGCTGTGACGGTCGATTACGCCACCAGTGACAACAGCACCGGTCCGCAGGTTTCGTGCGCGCCGACGCCGGGCAACACTCTGGCGTCTTCGCGTTGCGACTACACCAGCGCTTTCGGGCAAATCACCTTTGCCGCAGGCGATGGCGCAGACAAGACCTTCACTGTGCTCATCGATCAGGATTCTTACGTTGAAGGACCCGAGACGCTATCGCTAACGCTCTCGAATCCGACTAATGGCGCGAGCCTGGTCACTCCTTCGGCAGCGATCCTGACGATCAATGACGATCTCACTGAGCCGCCTACCAACCTGGCCGACGACACGAACACGTTCGTCGAACAGTTGTATCGCGACTTCCTGAATCGTCCGTCCGATCCCGCAGGCAAGGCGTTCTGGGTGAACAACATCGACTCCTGTGGCAGCAATGCCGCTTGTCGTGAAGTTCGTCGCATCGACACGGCGGCGGCCTTCTTCCTGTCAATTGAATTCCAGGTGACGGGTGGCACTGCTTATCTCACTAACAAGGCCGCGTTCGGAACGTTGCCAACCTTCCTGAACTTCGAGCCCGACGCTCAGGCCATCGGCAAGGGTTACGTCTTTGGCCAGCCGGGCGCGGACGCAATTCTCGAAGCCAACAAGGTTGCGTACTTCAACGCGTTCGTCGCGCGCTCGTCGTTCACGGCGATCTACGGTGGCATGTCGAACACGCAGTACGTCGATGCGTTGATTACCAACACCGGCGTGAGCTTTACGTCGGCGGAACGCAACGCGCTCATCAACGGACTGAACAATGCGACCGAGACTCGCGCGACCGTATTGCGGAAGGTTGGCGAGAAGGCTAGCTTCCGCGACGCCGAGTTCAATCGCATGTTCGTCTTTATGGAGTACGTCGGGTTCCTGCGACGCGATCCTGACACGCCGGGATTCAACTTCTGGCTGACGAAGCTCAATCAATTCAACGGCAACTACATCGCCGCGGAAATGATCAAGGCGTTCATCAGCTCGGCTGAATACCGCGGCCGATTCGGACCGTGATTCAGTTCACGACGCAACCGTTTTCAACCAGGCGCAAGCAGCCATTATTCGCTTGCGCCTTTTTCTTTTGCGATGGAAGAGCGATCAGCTTGTCCGCGTTTGCGCGCGCGTGTTAGCATCGCGCTCTGCGTTAGTTAGTGACGCGCCTGATGCGATTTCGTCAGACTTCGCTGAGGGCGCGATATTGCGTATCAGGGTTTGCCCTCTCGCGGTTTCCGCAGAAGCCGGATGAAGGGCAGCTATCGTTTGATTTTGTAAGGACTCCCTTTCGTATTAAGTACTTCCAGCGGTGAGAAGAGAAACTAACCATTCCGGCCTGGCTCCAGGATCATCGCTGCGCATCCTTCTTTTATTCTTTGCGTTCATCCTAATCTTCGCGTCGACAACTCGCGCCCAAACTACCAATCCGGTCGATCGCAAAGTTGAAAATCCGATCACGGACACGCCGTATGTGAATCCTTTGCAACAGGACCAGCCGGTGCGCCCGCAATCCACGAGCAAGCTGCCGCCGATTCAGGCCGGCGATCAACTGGACATCAGTTGCGTGCGCGAATCTTTCACCGGTCCGAAAGAAGCGCGCGTTTCGGTCTGCGAAGGCAACGTCGATGCGCACATCGGCGCTTACCGTTTGCAAGCCGACAAGGTCACCGTGTATGACGCGACCAATCTCGTCATCGCCGACGGCAACGTAGTTTTCGATCAGGGTGATCAGCAGCGCATCACCGGCAGTCACGCCGAATGGAACTACAAAACGAAGTTGGGGTTCTTCGTGAACTCGACCGGCTATACGAACCAGACCAACGACGGCACGCGCATGTACTTCATCGCGGATCGCGTTGAGAAGATCAGCCTGACTGTCATCGTGCTGACGAATGTCGAGATCACCGCGTGCGATGAAGAAAAGCCGATGTGGAGTTTCCACGCCAAAAAGGTGCGCATCAAGACCAACGATCGCGCCTGGATGACCAACCCGACGTTTCGCGTCAAACGCGTGCCCGTCATCTATTTTCCATTCGCGTCGATGTCTTTGAAGCGGGTCGATCGCGCGTCGGGATTTCTGACGCCGACCTTTAGCGGCTCAGGGCCGAAAGGCTTTCGCGTCTCTGATGCTTACTTCTTAACGCTCGGCCGGTCGGCAGATTTCACTCTGCGCGGCGATCTGTTTTCGCAGCGCGGCATTGGCGTCGGCGGCGATTTGCGCACGCGCGCCAACTCGCGCTCGTTCTTCAATATGGGATTTTATGCGGTCAAGGACCGCATCCTCGGCCCCAAGAAAGACGCGACCCATCCCGATCAGGGCGGCTCGAGTTTCTACATCGACGCGCTTCATTATTTCCCGAACGGATTTCTGGCGGCGGCTGATGTGAACATCACTTCGAACCTGACTTTCCGCCAGGTGTTTTCTGATTCGATTCAGCAGGCGATCTCGCCGGAAGAGCGTTCGCAGGTTTTCCTCAACAAGAATTATCACGCGTACAGTTTCAATGTGCGCGTGAATTCGCAAGCCACCTCGCTGCCGAATTCGCAAATTCGCATTCGCGAGTCGCCGAGCATCGCCTTTGATCGCCGGCCTTCGCCGCTGCCGTGGTTCAAGAAAGTGCCGCTCTACTATTCGTTTGAAAGTTCCGCCGATGGCGTTAGTCGCAAAGAGACGCCCGGCGATGTCGGATCGTTCGTCGCGGAAGTCGGGCGGCTGCCGATCATTACGCCGTCGATTGTGCAGCGACTCGACCTGCATCCAAATATTTCCCTGCCGTTGAGTTTTGGCGGCTGGTCGCTAACGGCAACGGGCGGCGCGCGCGCCACTTACTATTCGAACTCGATCGATCCGACGACGAAACTGGTCTCACCCAAAGATGTGATTCGCGGCTTTGGCGAGTTCGAGTTGGATTTGCGGCCGCCCGCCTTAGCGCGCAACTTTCATCGTGGCGATGGTTCAGTCTGGTTTCGTCACGTGATCGAACCGTACTTGATCTATCGACGCGTCGCCGGCATCGACAACTTCCGCGACATTATTCGGTTTGATTACATCGATGCAATCACCGACACGAACGAAGTCGAATACGGCATCGCGAACCGGTTCTTCGTCAAGCGTTCGACCGAAAGCCTCGGGAAGAAAGCCGCCCGACAAGCGCGCGAAAGAAAATCGCTCGCAACTCAGCCGTACGAAGTGCTGAGCATCACCATTCGCGGCAAGTATTACTTTGATCCTTACTTTGGCGGCGCGCTGGTTCCTGGCCGTCGTAATCAATTCGAGGCGATCGACAGCCTCTCGGGATTCACCTACGGCGCGGTGCCGCGCAAATGGTCGCCGATCAATATCAACGTTCGCTACCGGCCCAGCGAGCATCTCTACGCTGACTATCGCGCGGACATCGACACCAAAGGCGGCGGCTTGCGCGCGATGTCGGCAACCTTTGGTTTGAATCGTCAGTTGATTCAGGCCTTCTCGTCCTTCTACTACACCCGCGCGGTGAAACTCGTGCCCTCTCTGGCGCAGTACACGACGCCGAGCGGCACTGAGCCGGGCACGCTGCGCGGCTCGCAATGGAGCCCGTCGATATTTCTTGGCAATCAGGAAAAGGGATTATTCGGCGGGGTCTCGCTCTTCTTCGATTTTCAGAAACATCCCTTTGCTGGCAGCAACCGTTCGCTCATCAGCTCGACCGCAACGATCGGCTACACGTGGAAGTGTTGCTCGATCACCGTGCAGGACTTCACCTTCAACGTCGGCGTCCGGAACGAGAACCGCTACGTATTTGCCTTCCGCCTGAACGGCATCGGCACCTTCGGCACCGAGAAGATCGGCCAGTGGCTGAATCGCGGTCAGCAGTGAAGACATGCAGACCGTGTCAGTACCGCGAGCGATAGCGAGCGGATTCAAGTGGCCGTGTCAGTACCGCGAGCGATAGTGAGCGGATCAAGCGAGCGTGTCAGTACCGCGAGCGATAGCGAGCAGATCCAACCAGACTCTCTCAATGAAAAGAGATTACATTGATTTCTCCGATCAAAGCTCACCGGTCGGCTATCTCCTTACTTTTCGTTGTTACGGTACCTGGCTGCATGGCGACAAACGTGGCTCAGTCGATCGAAATCATCGACGTTTCGGGACCCCAATGTTACCGCGAAGCGAGATTCGCAAGACGCACGACCGCCGCTTGCTGAAGCAGCTACCTGTTCGCCTGAGCGCACGTCGGCGTCGTGTGGTCGAGTCAAGCATTCGTGCGACTTGTTCGATCAAAAAATGGACCCTATGGAAGTTGAACGTGCGCAGCAACCACGTGCACACAGTCGTTTCAGCAGGGACGACTCCGGCTAGAGTGCTGACTGCACTGAAAGCGAATGCGACTCGATGGATGAGAGAAGCGGGTTGTTGGGATAGCGAACTTAGTCCTTGGTCTCGCGGCGGAAGTAAGAAATATCTGTGGAATGAGAAGCAGTTGAATGATGCCATAGCCTATGTCGAATTGAGTCAGGGAGAACCGCTAGACTGAAAGGGCGCCACGTGTCAATAGTGCGAGCAATAGCGAGTGGATCAATGGCCGTGTCAGTACCGCGAGCGATAGCGAGCGCATCAAACGGCCGTGTCAGTACCGCGAGCGGATCAATCTGCTCTTTGACCATACAGGACTGGACAGTCGAATCCGTGGTCTTAGATCGAATCACATGATCCGCTCGCTAACGCTCGCAGTACCGACACGCGGCTCTCCCAAGCGAGAGGGGAATTGAAATCAAGGAATTTCTTTGATCCGCTCGCTAACGCTCGCGGTACTGACACGCGGCTCTCCAAGCGGGAGAGGGGAATTGAAACAGACGAACCAGCAGAGCCGAGAGAGGAATCGAAAAAACTTCGTTGACAACCTCTTCCGCCCATCGCTAAAGTCATCCTGTTGCCCCGATGTTTTGCCGACGCGCGTGATTCCTTCTTTTGTGAGTGCACACACCACGGAGTTCCCCTAAATGACACGAAAAACTATCGCCACGCTCTCGATCTCTGTCCTCTTATTTGCCTTGATGATTTGGAGTTTTGGATCGTCCGCCGCCAACGTCGGGCCAAAGACGACCCGCAATTCATCTACTCCTACTGAAGCCGGTGAAATCTCTCAGGACCAGGATCAGGAAGAAGGCGATGCCGATCTCGGCAAGCACGGCTCGAAGATCGATCGCGAAGAGTATCTGCGCCTGCGCGGCGAGTACATCGCGCGCAAGCGTGGCATCGAGCCGGGCCTCCCGTTCAATCCGGAGCTGCGTGTCGAAGCAATCGAGCAGATGGAGCGGCAGCAACAAAATCGCAAGCTCGAATCGATCGTCAGCGGTGAAATTAACCCGGCGGCGGGTGGAGCATGGACACCAATTGGCCCACTGACCATTGCCAATGGACAGTCGTTAGTAAGCAACGTGAGCACTGCAGTCAGCGGACGCGTCACCGCAGTGGTCGTCGATCCTTCTAATTCAAGCAACGTGTATCTGGGAACCGCACAGGGCGGCGTTTGGAAATCGACGAATGGCGGCACCACTTGGCAATCGATCTTTGACAGCGCGCAAACTCAAGCCATTGGCGCGCTAGCAGTCGCGCCTTCCGACCCCAGCAAGCTGTACGTTGGCACCGGCGAATTCAATGGCTGTGGTGATTGCTTTTTCGGCGCGGGACTCTATCGAATTGATGGCGTTAATGGCGGGTCGCCATCACTCGTAGGTCCTATCAATCCAGTGCAGACCGCCGGAACCGGCAGCTCAATTACTTACTCAGCGGGAATCTTCAATGGCCGTAGCATAACTAAGATTGTCGTTGACCCGACTAATGCCGACAACATCTTCGTGAGCGTCGCGCGCGGAATTGGCGGTAGCGGCGCCAATTCTTTGAGTAGTACGTTTCCGCCGTTGGGAATCCAAGGTCTGTGGCGTTCCACCAACGCAACGAGCGGGTCAGTCACATTTCAAAAGCTGGTCGTCACTAGCGGCGGTGGCATAGATACGGAAAACCTGGGCATGACAGACATTGTGATGGAGCCGGGTGTTCCCAATAATCTTCTCGTCGCGATACTCGGTACCGGAATCTATCGGACGACTAATGGATTGGCGGGCACGCCGACGTTCACCCAGGTCTTCCCAGCATCTGGCACGACCCGGATGAGTCTCGCCATCAACAAAGTCGGTTCGGTCGTTACCGCTTATGCGGCTACCAGTGAATCCACCGGCGGTTCATGCACTGTCTCAACCCAGCTAGGTCTGGTTCGAAAGCAGGTTGACCCTTTTAACCTAAGCGATACTTGGGCGACCAAATTAACGGGCGGAGCGGGCTTCTGCGGCTCTCAATGCTTCTACGATATTGCGATCGCGGTTAATCCAAATAATGCCAACGAACTCTATTTGGGCGGGAATGCCCGCGGCACTTGTTCTGATGGTATGAAAAAATCGACTGACGGCGGGGCGACGTTTAGTCCAAATCCATCCGCCACTCCCGCGATCCCTCGAGACGATAACGGCCTACATGCGGACACGCACGCGCTCTTTTACGATACGACGGGAAACGTTTATGTGGGCAACGACGGAGGCATCTGGAAAAGGAGTTCCAGCGCCGCCGAGGGAACGGCTTGGATAAATCTCAACACGTCGCCACTCAACACTCTGCAATTCGAGAGCATTGCGGTGCATCCCACTAATCAATTCATGATGATCGGTGGCACGCAGGATAACGGCACCGAGTATCAACAGACTTCTTCAGGTAATTGGAGCAACGCCGAAGGCGGTGACGGCGGCTATTGCTTAATCGACACGAGTGCGACTAACACGACTAACGTGACGATGTATCACACGTTCTTTAACTCAACGGGTTCGCAAATCGGTTTCGACCGCATCATCAACACGAGTTGTTTAGCAACAAAGAATTCCTGGCCGACGCGCGGCGATTTCAATGCCGCGGATCAAACCACCATAGCGTGCGACGGTACTGCCGACTTGCTGAACAATGGGCTATCAAGAAACGACGCGGTGTTGTTCTATGCGCCGATGGCGCTCGGCCCAGGAAATCCAAATACGGTTTATTTCGGAACTGATCGACTCTATCGGTCCAACAATCGCGGTGATCTTATGACCGTGGTTAGCCAAGCCTCGATCACCAATCCCGGAAGCACCGGTTCACCGATTAGCACGATTGCTATTTGGCCTCAGGGCGACAACATCCGCATGGTCGGCTTGCAGAACGGACAAATCTGGGCGACAGCGACGGGATCGTCCACGCTCGTAAACATCACCAGCGCGTCGTTCCCAGCGAATCCAACGGGCAGCACCTCGAATAAATTCGTCGGGCGCGCGATGATCGATCCGAATAACAAAGACGTCGCGTACATCGCTCTGTCTTACTACGCGCCGGCGGGGCAGGGAATTTGGAAGATTACGAATCTCACTTCGGCAGCCGTGACCGGTGGCGCTACGCCGAATTGGGCTGCGGCCGGTAACGGGATTCCTTCGATTCCGATCAATGCGTTCGCGATCGATCCGCTGAACTCGAACAACTTGTATGCGGGGACCGACATCGGCGTTTACTTCTCGAACGATGGCGGCGCGAACTGGAGTCCGTTCGGCACGGGCTTGCCGCGCGTGGCCGTTTTCGATTTGCAGATTCAGCCGACCAGCCGCCTGCTGCGCGCGGGCACACACGGCCGCGGAGTTTGGGAGACGGCCCTGGTTAGTCCGGCGGCTTCGACAGTTCAATTCAGTGCGAGCACCGCGACGGTTAACGAAGGGACGGGAAGCACACAGGTCGATGCAGTCGTGACCGTGCAGCGTTCGGGCGACACTTCATTCCCGGCGTCGGTGAATTACGCGACGAGCGATGGATCGGGCGCGAACGGTTGTGGCGTGATTGGCACGGCGGCTTCGTCGCGCTGCGATTACATCGCGACCTTCGGAACGCTGAACTTTGCGGCGAATCAAACCTCGCAAACGATCACGATTCCGATCCTCTCTGATTCTTATGTTGAGAACGCCGAGTCATTCACGGTGACGCTGAGCACGGCTGGCGGCTTGAATGTTTCCGTCGGTTCGCCCGCGACGATCACTGTCACGATCAATAACGGCGGCTTCAGTGGTCCAAATCAGATCGATACGACCGGAGTCTTTGTGCGGCAGCAGTACATCGACTTCCTGAGTCGTGAACCCGATACGGGTGGCTTTAACTTCTGGAGCAACAACATCGACAACTGCGGCGCCGACGTTGGCTGTCGCGAAGTGCAACGCATCAACACTTCGGCTGCGTTCTTCCTTTCGATTGAATTCAACGAGACGGGTTACCTCGTCGAGCGAATCTACAAAGTCGCTTTCGGGAACGCGACTGGCAATTCGACTTTCGGATCGGTCCACACGCTGCCCGTGCCGGTAATTCGTTTGAATGAGTTCTTGTCCGATTCACAGCGCATCAGCCGCGGCGTGGTCGTGGGCGTCGGAAACTGGCAGCAGCAGATCGAATCGAACAAGCAGGCGTTCCTTGAAGAGTTCGTGCAGCGTTCGCGTTTTCTGACCGCGTTACCGGCGAACCTGACTTCGGCGCAGTTCGTCGATGGGATGAATACGAATATCGGCGGTCTGTTATCGACTGCTGATCGCAATCAGTTAGTCGCCGATCTCGATGCCGGCGTAAAGACCCGGGCGCAGGCGCTGCGGACGGTGGCCGAGTATCCGGCGCTGAACACCGCGGAATTCAATCGCGCGTTCGTGCTGATGCAGTACTTTGGTTACTTGCGGCGCAACCCGAACGATCCACAGGATTCGGATTACACGGGATACGATTTCTGGCTGACCAAGCTGAACCAGTTCAACGGCAATTACATTAATGCCGAGATGGTGAAGGCGTTTATTACTTCGATTGAGTATCGGCAGCGGTTCGCGCAGTAGGGTCGGTACCGCGAGCGATAGCGAGCGGATCATGTGATCTTCCGCGGATTGCCTGATCCGCTCGCTATTGCTCGCGGTACTGACACGATCACCTGATCCGCTCGCAATTGCGCACGATACTGACGTGGTGCCGAGCAACCAGGGCCTCTTCCCGCGAAACTAAGCGGAGTGGCCACTTGCGGTTACGGCTGCCCAGCGCTTACAATGTGCGACCTGACGGTTGCGAAAAACGTACAGGTTTTCTTACTAATTTGGCCTAATCCCCAGCCAGGCCAGATGAGGTTTTGATCGTTCATTCGGTTTCTTAATGATTAGACTGATTATCGCTTTCTTGTGCGCGGCGGCGACGTGCATGCTTGTCGCCAGCGCGGTTTCCACGGCGCAGAACCCCGCGAGTTCCACTCCGGATCCTTTTGTTTCCCAAATCACCAATTCGAGTCGCCTGTCGGGAACGAATCCTGTTAACTCGTTTGTGGGCGACATGTCTGCCAACGGTCGATTCATGGTGATCGAATCGAACGGCGATATCGCGACTGAGAAGACCGCGACCCGAAACAATCAGGACGGCAATCGCGAAATCTTTTTGTTCGATTACGCGCAGCGGCGCATTTTTCAAATCACCAACACGCGCAGCGTGCCGAAGCCTGCTGGCAGCCCGTCGCCTTCGCCATCGCCGAGCCCGAGTCCCAGCCCCAGTGTTTCGCCGAGTCCATCACCAACCGTTAGTCCGACGCCGCCCGTCGATGAACCTGCGAACACGCAGATCGAAATCAGCAACAATCGTCCGATGATTAGTCTCGAGCCGACGCTCTCGGGTGGGAACCGGACTTACACGATTGTGTTCAGTTCGAATGCGCCGACGCTGGGAACTTTTGACGGGACGACCGCGTCGGCAGCCGATGTCAGCGCGTTGGCCGCGGACGGCAATCAGGAAATCTGGACTTATCAATTTACCGTGGCAGACACGGCGACGCTTTCCAGCGGCGCCGAAGTTCCGTTTGCCGATCTGAGCGCCGGCACCTTCGGCCGCATCACGAACACTCCAGCTAGTCGTGTGCCTTCACCCGGATCGTCCAGCGTGGCGCCGTACATTGCCGACGACAATCGCGATGCGCAAATCAGCGACAACGGGCAGATCATCGCGTTTACCTCGACGGCGAATCTAGTGGGCACAGGCAACACGGATCGCAATCCGGAAATATTTATCTTCAATCGGAACACATCGGCGTTCACGCAAGTTACTACCACGACGACAACTTCGCTCAATAATCCGATCTTTAGTGACAACCCGTGTTTGAACAGCGATGGGTCTGTGATCGCGTTCACCTCGAATGCGAACCTGTTGGGTACGAATGATGACGGCGGGGGATTAAGTAACGCCGAGATCTATCTCGCGAATTTTAATGGAACGACGACTAGCGGGCTGCGTCAGGTCACCAAGACGAAGAATGGATTGCCGCAGCCGACCCCTGAGGTCAGCCCCGATCCATCAGCGTCAGCGAACGTGTTTACGTTCGGCCGGCGGTTGAGTCGCGACGGAAAATTTATTGCGTTCGAATCCATCGCCAGCGATCCCAAAGCCAATGGCGCGAACACGTTTTTCTACACTCCGTTTGTTTATGACGTAAGCGCGGACACTTTTGCGCAGATCGGCCCGCGCGCAACTTCGACGGCAATTGATCCGGTTTTGCATGCACCGGCGTTTACTGACTACGACGCTGCACTGCGGCCCGCTTCTGTGGTTTGGACTTCAGCGTTGAACTTCACCTCGAGCGGGACGATAGTCGCGGACTCGACGGGATTGAACCCCGGAAGCGTCGCGCAGTTCTTCTTAACTTCGATACCCGTGCAAACGAGTGGTCCGTTCGTGCGCTTGTCGAATTTTCCGGCGACGGGATTAGGCGTCACAGTTGTTACTAGTAATTCGCGTCGTCGCCTGGCGTTCTCGCGTCCGGCGGAACTGGGCGGCGGAAACGCGGACGCTTCGTCCGAAGTCTTCTATCAACTTTCACCGGCAATCACGACTGAATCAACTGCGACGTTGAGTCTGTTCACTGGCGCCAGCTTGATGCCTGTGCCGGTTGCCAGCGCTACCGCAACGCCGAGCAGCAGTCCATCGCCATCGCCCAGCCCGAGCCCAAGTCCTTCGCCGAGTCCATCCGTGAGTCCGAATGCGACTCCGGTTGGATTAGCGGCGGGTGAATTAGCGGTCGCGCAGGCGAGCACGAGTCTCGCGCCTTCCGCGGCGACCGTCAGCAACGCCAATGCTTCGGAATCGAAACGCGCGCCGGCATTGCCGGTTGAGTTGAACGGCGTCTCAGTTGCCATCAACGGCGCAGCGTGTGGCTTGTATGCGGTGAGCAGCGGGCAAATCAAGTTCGTCGTGCCGATTGGTTTAGGTCCAGGCAGTTTCCCGATCGTCATCAACAATAACGGCACCGTGATTCGCGGTCAGCTTACGATCGTGGCCGCGCAGCCGGACATCTTCACGAGTACGAATGGTCCGGGTGGTAGGGCCGTCGTGTGCAATGCGACTAATTCAGCGGCTTGCACGGCCGAGCCATTCACGGTGACTACGAATAACGGGACGGGAACGCAGATCGCGACTGTTTTGCGCGTGTCACTGACGGGCGTGCGCTACGTTGCTCCATCAACGATCAATGTCACGATCGGTACGACGGCAATCGTTCCGACTATCAACACTAATACCGATCTGCCCGGCACGGACAACGTCACGCTGACTTTGCCATCAACGGTTAACACTGGAGATCTGCCCATCGTAGTTACTGTTGGAGTAGCTTCGAGCCGTGATGCGTCCACAGCGCCGCACATCACAATCAATGCCGGAGGATCGCCGATCCCGAATCCGATCGATACGACGGCGTTTTATGTTCGCCAGCAGTACCGCGATTTCCTGAATCGCGAACCCGACGCGGATGGTTACGCTTTCTGGCAGAATCAGATCAGCTCGTGTGGCGGCGACGCGCAGTGCATCGAGGTCAAGCGCATCAATGTTTCGGCCGCGTTCTTCCTGTCGATCGAATTCCAACAGACGGGTTACGAAGTCTATCGAACCTACAAAGCGGCTTACGGGAATTTGCAGAATGCGCCGGTGCCGCTGACGCGCGCTCAGTTCCTTACAGACACGGCGCAGATCGGCAACGGCGTAATCGTCAATCAGGGTAATTGGCAACAGACTCTGGAAACGAATACGGTCAATTACTTTGCCGCGTTTGTAACGAGACCTGAGTTCGTAAACAAATATCCGACCAGCCTGACGGCACAACAGTTCGTCGATCAACTCTACTTGAGTACTGGCCTGGCTTCGGGATCGGGGAACAATCGCACGGCGGCACTCAGCGAGGTGCAGGCTGCGCCCGCCGATAACGCTGCGCGTGCCCGTGCCCTGCGTCTGGTGGCCGACGATCAGATGCTCAGAAACCAGGAATTCAATCGCGCCTTTGTGTTGATGGAGTACTTCGGATACCTCCAGCGCAATCCCAACGATCCGCCGGATGGAAACTGGGACGGCTACAACTTCTGGCTGAACAAGCTGAACCAATTCAACGGCAACTACATCAACGCCGAGATGGTCAAAGCATTCCTCTCCTCGATCGAATATCGGCAAAGATTTGGACAGTAGCCAAGTGGCGTAGACTTTAGTCTGCGAGGAGAACACAGACTGAAGTCTGTGCCACTTAAATGCGCGTAGGACTTGACGGTTATCCGCTGTCTGAATCTTTGACCGGTGTCGGTCATTACACGTTGGAACTCGCGCGGGCGCTCGCCCGCAATTACCCCGCCGATCAATTCGAGTTAGTTTCGCCCAAACCTTTCGCCGGAACTCTGGCGGCGGAGAACGAGCTGCCGAATCTCGTCTTCACCAAAGCCAGGTCATCTTCGATTCGCGGTCACTGGTGGTCGGTGGGTTTGCCGCTCTATGCGAGGAAGGCGAAGTTCGATCTGTTTCACGGGACGAATTACGAGTTGCCACTGTGGAACAACCGGCGCAGCGTGCTCACGATTCACGATCTATCGACGCTGCTGCATCCCGAGCTGCATCGCCAGCCGCTCGTGCGTCGCGCGCGCACGCGCCTGCCGCTGGCCGCAAAAATGGCGCGCGCGATCATCACGCCGACCGAGGCAGTGAAGCGAGAAGTTTGCGAGCATCTGAAAATCAAACCTGAAAAGCTCACGGCAATTCACGAAGCTCCCAGAGATTTCTTTCAGCCAGTTCCGGAAAGTGAATCTGCCGCCGTGCGCAAGCGCCTGCGGATCGAGAGCGAATTTCTCCTGTTCGTGGGGACGCTGGAACCGCGTAAGAACCTGCTGACGCTGTTGAAGAGTTTGCAGCAAGTTTTTCGCGAGACTTCGTTGCGGCCGCAAACGGTGATCGTCGGTGGGGAAGGCTGGTTGATGAGCGAGACTGAACGCTTCATTGCATCGTCGGGCGTCGCCGATAGGTTGCGGTTCACAGGTTACCTGCAAGACGAGGATTTGCGTGCGCTGTACGCATCCTGTCGCGCGTTCATTTATCCGTCGATTTACGAAGGTTTTGGCTTGCCACCGCTGGAGGCGATGGCTTGTGGCGCGCCGGTGATTGCCGCAAGAATTCCGGCGCTTCAGGAAGTGCTCGACAACGCAGCAATCCTGGTTGATCCGCTCGATGAAAAGTCTTTGGCCCAAGCAATTGTCGGATTGCTCACCAGCAATGGGCAACGCGATGAATTAAGAACGCGAGGCGTGCAGCGCGCAGCAAAATTCAGTTGGGATCAGACCGCGCGCTTGACTCATGAGGTTTATGAGCGCCTTCTGACGAAGAAGTGATTCGGCTTATCTGGAATATCTCAGGCGGAACATGCGCGCAAGAGTTTTCGTGAAGGCCCAGCCGAATTTGATCAGCTTCGCGTGTGTTTCGCCTGCGTTGCGCGCCTGATAGTGAAACGGCACTTCACGCACGCGCCCGCCATCCACATAAATCTTTACGAGTATCTCTTCCAGGGCGTCGAAATCTCGCGCCTTCAAATCAAGTGTCAATAACACGTTGCGATCGTACATGCGAAAGCCGCTGGAAATGTCGCGCAACTTCAAGCCAAGCACGAGCGCGTAGGTTCTATTCAGGATATGGCTGAGCACGCGCCGGCCCGCGCCCATGTCGGCCTGGCCACCCGGAACATAACGCGACGCAATCAGCAGATCGGCCTGGCCGCGCAATTGCCAAAAATCTTTTAGGAACTCGGGCGGATGCGAAAGGTCAGCGTCCATTGTGATTACGTAAGGCGCGGACGCCGCCGCGAATCCTGCCAGCAGAGCGCCGCCATAGCCACGCTCTTGTTGAATGACCACGCGCGCGCCAAGTCTTTCCGCAACCGCTTTCGAATCGTCGCGCGAGCCGCCGTCAACCACGATCACTTCGCTCGACAGTTGCAGGTGGTCGATCGCTTGATGAATCAGCGGGAGCAGCAGTTCGAGATTCTCTTGTTCGTTAAGCGCCGGAATGACGATCGACACGTCGGGAATAGATGGTTTGCGCGAGGCGTCTTTGGTGTTTCGGGAATCGCCGATAGCTTTCGAAATCATCACCAGATTGAGCGGCGCTAGAGTACCGACTTTAGTCGGGCTCTAGTTCCCAAAATGCCCAACTGAAGTTGGTACTCTAACATCGCCGCGGTTGAAGAGACTATTCGCGAGGTGTCGAGTAGAAAAGTAAAAGGCCAGCCCTTGCGAGCTGGCCTCTTTAGGATTGAAGCGCGAGATAGATTAGAACCTATTCCGATATTCGGCTGATGACAGGAACGCTTTGACCATCTCGGCGTTGATGTAGTTGCCGTTGAATTGGTTCAGTTTCGTCAACCAAAAGTCGTAGCCGGTATAGTCAGTGTCGCCATTTCCGTTGTCGGGGTCGCGACGCAGGTAGCCAAAGTATTGCATCAAAACGAACGCGCGATTGAACTCGGCGTTGGTCACCGTCTGGCTTTCGGCTACGTCACGCAGAGCCCGTCCACGCGCAGCGACATCCGACGTATTAGAAGCGCTGCCGAATTCGCCGACTGCTTTTTGGGTCTCTGCCGCTTGCGGTGTGACACCTGCTCTAGTGAAAAGCTGACTCACGAAGGCGTTGGGAGACATCGACGTGGGATAGTCTGTGACAAACTGCGAGCGTTGCACGAAGCTCTGACTGAACGAAACTTTATTGTTCTCCAGGACCGTTTCCCAGCCGGGTTGCAAGACGATCACGCCATTGCCGATTTGCTTCAGGTCCGGAATGAACTGGCTGAATCTAACCCTGGGCACAGTCAGTTGGTGCGGCCCGTTGAATGTCGATGTGCCCTGTGGGTTCCCGAACGCGGCGGTGTACATCCGGTCCACCAGATACCCTGTCTGCTGAAATTCAATCGACAGAAAGAACGATGCCGACACGCTGATACGCTGCACCTCTGTGCAAGGCCCACTGCTTCCGCATTGGGTGATCTGACCCATCCAAAACTGAAAGCCGCTTTGATCCGGCATGCGATTCAGAAAATCGATGTAGTTCTGCTGCGTGAAAAAATCTGAATCGTCGATCGTGATGAACTGTGGCGGATTCGTGCCGGGGCGCACGCGCAACGGCTTGACCTTCACGCTGCCGTAATAAAGTTCCGAGGGCAGGTTCGGATCGGCGGTGACGATTTGCAACGTCGGCGTCTGGGCCAACGCAATCGCGCCGGCGATCGCGATAATGATTGTGGCAAAGAGTAGCTTCATCGAAAATCTCCTGGTGCTCGTTTGAAACTAAACCAGAAGTGGGGCCGGCTCTGGTCCGGACGGTGTTGCGACACCTATGAGGTAATTCGCAGTTTAACTGCCGCCTTTGCGGGCTGTCAATGAATTATTCCGCCCGCAGTTATCAGACGATTTGGCCAGCAATTTGGCCGAAATACTTTGACTCAGGGGGCAAATCTTTGTCCGTACTCAACGGACGAGAGGAAGGCCTTGACCATCTCGGCGTTGATGTAATTGCCATTGAATTGGTTGAGTTTATTGAGCCAGAACTCATATCCCGCATAGTCCAGCGTCGCTTCGGGCGGATCGAAAGGATTGCGGCGCAGGTAACCGAAATATTCCATCAGGACGAAGGCGCGGCGGAATTCTGAGTTAGTCAGATCCTGATCTTCGGCGACCGCGCGCAGGACGTCGGCGCGGGTCTTCGCTCCGTTGGTCAAATCGGTAACCAGTTGATTGCGCTCCGAAGTCGAGAGCGGCTTGTTGCCGCCAGCATCTTTGGCGTTGTCGTTTAGCTTGTCCACAAAGGCCGCGGGCGTCATCGAGGGCGCGAAGGCATTCGTGAATCGCGTCGTCTGAACCAACGCATTGAAGTAAGCGACCTTGTTTGCTTCGAGTTGTGCCTGCCAGTTGCCTTGATTGACGATCACACCCTGGCCAATCCGCTGCGTGTCAGTGAGAAATTCGTTGAAGCGAATGATCGGCACACTCAAGTTATGAGTGCCGCCGGTACTCGATGTTCCCGTGCCATCGCCATAGGCCGCTTTGTAAGTACGCTCGACGAGATAACCCGTCTGCTGAAATTCAATCGACAGGAAGAACGCCGCCGAGGTATCGATGCGGCGAACTTCGCGACAACCAACGTCGCTGCCGCACGTGTCGATGTTATTGATCCAGAAGTTCAGCCCGCCGGCGTCCGGTTCACGATTCAAGAAATCGAGATACTGCTGACGGACAAAGAACGCGGTCTGGCTCAGCGGATTCGATCCGTTCGAACCATCGTTATCGTTGATCGTGACTATGGCCGTGGCTTGATTTCCCAGCGCTGCGCCTGATGGATTCGTCAGAGCTACGCTGAATGTTTCGCTCCCTTCCTGATAGGCGTCATCGATGATCGAGATACCGATATTCTTTGACGACTCGCCGGCGCCAAATGTCAAAGTCGTCGCCACGCTTTCGTAATCACACCGAGAAGATGCGTTACCGTTGATGACGCTGCAAGGTTGTGATCCCGCGCCATCGCTGGTCGCCAGCGAAACCGACATTGGCGCCGACGTGTCACCGAAACGGGTGACCGTGACCACCGCTTGCGGGCCGCTTTCGCTGACGTTATAAGCGGGCGCGCTGAATTGAATAGTTGCGAGAGCTTCGGTGACGTTGAACGTTAGTCCGGCAATCGTCATCGAGCCTGAACGCGAGATAGCTAATGGATTGGGTGCGGCCGAGTAGTTCACCGTTCCGTTTCCAGTCCCGCTGCCGCCGCTGTTAATTATGATCCATGGCGCGTTGCTGGTTGCTGTCCAGGCGCAACTGGTGGTGACGCTGACGCTGGAAGAGCCCCCGTTTGCACCGAAGCTCTGACTCGTCGAAGACAAATTGAAGGTACAAGTCGATCGCGGCGAGAAGACGGCACTCTGCGCATTCGTCAGGGTCTTCGGACTGGTCTCTGAAGTCAGCGAATCGATCACGTAAGCATCAGGCTCGCTACCCGAGATTCCCACGACCGGATTCAAGTTTGTATTGCCCGCTCCGTATCGCGTCGTGATCGTGCCGTCGTTCTTCAATTCGATTTCGAAGTTGATTGGATCACCAGTATCAAACTGCACCCCTTGCCAGCGGAAAATGATCCGAGTCGGATCGGGCAGAACTGTGTAAACGTCCGCGTCGGCGCGGCGGCTGGTGCTCAGATCGAGATCGTCCCACATGCCGGCGATCATTTTGTAGAGCGAAAGATCGGCGATCGAACTTGGCACATCATCGGCATCGCCATTGTTACGTTTCGGCGGAGACGGAGGAGAGAAATACAAATTACCATTCGTCGAGACAGTAACCTGACTGTAGGCTTGCCCGAAGAACGGAAACGAAAACGGCAAGTTGTAGTTTTCGAAATAGCGATCGTCGCCAGAGAGCCCCAAGTGGTTCCCACCAGTGGACAGATCCACGTGCGAAATCAACGCCGTCGTGTAGGGATCCGCTGCCAACAGTGGAACTGTGATGCCGATTGAGGCCGGCGTGCCTTCGTTGCCGACGTTGTCAAATTCGCGGATTCGAATTGTTCCCGCCAGGTGTCGATACGGAAGGTTTACGTTCACGCTCTGCGTCGTCCCCGAAGGCACCGGCGCCACGCTCGTTAAGGGAATCACAGCGCTGGTTGATTGATCGATAAAGCTAACGTCGTACAGCGAGGCCTGACCCGTTGCCCCATCATCGCCCGACGCCGTCCACGAAAGATTGATGCTGCGGCCGTTCTGCGAGACAACTTGAAGATTCGTGACCGTTCCCGGCGGAGTCGTATCACCCTCGTTCAGCGCCTGAAGCGATTTGAAGACATTCAAACGCCGGCCCGTGAGGGTTTTGCCTTGCAGTGCCGGAACTAAGTCGCCGTTGAATGACAACAAGGCTCGCAATTGGCTGACGTTTAGATTCGGATTTTGCGCACAAAGCAATGCGGCGGCGCCGGTGACGTGCGGCGTAGCCATAGAGGTGCCGCTCAAGGTCGCATAATTGTTGCCCGGGGTCGTGCTGAGAATTCCTGAGCCCGGCGCGCCGAGCATCACTGTTTGAGCGCCGAAATTCGAAAAGCTTGCGAGCGTGTCACTCGAGGTGGTGGCAGCTACTGAAATCACATTCGCGAGCGAGTAGCCGGATGGATAATGATGCTGGACATCGCTGTTGACCGCATCATTCCCCGCCGCGGCCACAAACAGAATTCCTGACTGGCCCATCGCGTTGATTGCGTCGGCTGAAGCTTGCGAATAGCCGCCGCCACCGTAACTCGCGTTCACCGCGCGGATGTCCGCGCCTTTGGCATGAGCCGAGCTGTTCCAAAGATCGCGCATCTGCTTCACATAGTTGTAAGCTCTGATCGAGTCGGCTTCGGTGCCTGAATTGGTCGCCTGCGAAATGAAGCGAAGCGACATTATGCTCGTACGCCAATTCACGCCCGCAACACCTTGCCCATTATTGGCCTCAGCTCCGATTGTTCCGGCGACGTGCGTCGCATGAGTTTCGGCCGGGATAGTTCCGCTGTTGCCGATGAAGTCATACCCGTGAAGATCGCCGGCGAAGCCGGAAATCGAGCCGGGGCTGGGATTGGTCCAGATGTTTGCTTGCAAGTCGGGATGCGCGATGTCGATGCCTTCGTCGATAACCGCGACCACGATATTCCGGCTGCCTTGCGTGATATCCCAAGCCTGCGGCGCGCCGATCAGATTCATTCCGTAGAGCTGATTGAAAAGGGGATCGTTCGGCGTATTTTCTTCGCGCAGGAGGTAATTTGGTTCGGCGTACACAACGTCGTCGCGAGCCTTCAGCGCGTCAATCGCCGGCCAGGTTTCAGCCGGCGGCGTGTGAGCGATGCGCAGTCCATCGACAAGATTCGATCCTTCGAATCGATCAATCGTGATGGGAATTTGCTCGACCGCTTGCGCGATCATCTTCGAACCTGTTTGTGAAGCAGCAGCATTCGAGCCGTCCAACACAAATTGCCCTTCGATCGCGCGATTGGGCTTGAAGCGGACGAGAACTTCTCCGGGAACGAATTCGGGGCGTTTGCGCTTTTCACTCGCGGCGCTCTCTTGAGGAAGTGAAGTTTGCCGCGTGGCCTTTGATCGGGGCGGCAACAAAACCGCGCCCAGCAACATCAGTAACAGCAGACAACTGACGGCCAGGGGTTTCGTGATGGAACGTCGCGGTTTCATGTGGCAGAAAACAAAAAAGGCTTGCTTCGTGAATCCCTTTGATGCGGCCAAATTCATCTGGCGCTGGCTTTTGCGGCCAACAAATATACCGCATCGTCAGGCGCGAGTCTTGTTTCCACGGTTCAGAGTACCGACTTCAGTCGGGTCCTTGAACGAAAAGGCCCAACTGAAGTTGGTACTTCTAACCCGTGCTGGAAAACGCAACGATTAATTGACCCCGGCGTGCTAAGATTATCGCCTCCTGACGCAAGCCTTCGCGTCAAGTAACAGACAGGCTATCGGATCGCCGCGAATGACCGCCAGACGGATCAGCGCCATCCTTGCTCTGCTCGCTTTTTTAGGAGCCACGCTCCCCGTTCGCGCGTACACGCTTCAATATCGTGACGGCGCGGGAATCTTCGCCCGTCGCTGGCTGACCAAGCCAATCATGGTGGCGTTCTCGACGTCGCTTAATTCGCCTCCGTCAAACATAAAGGAACGAAGCGACGTTATCGGCGCCGCGCATCGCGCGCTGCAACATTGGGCCGCAGTCGCCGACATTCAATTCTTTGAGACGACTTCTTCCGTGCAAACGATTAGTCCGGCCCACAACGGCGACCGGATTAATCTGATCACTGTATCCAGCGACAACGCATCCGCGTTTGGCTCGTACGAGAATCCGGGACGCACGCGCGTCTTCTATGATGCGGGCGGAGCGATCACGGAAGCCGACATCGCTTTGAATCCTAACGTGAGCTTCTCCAGTGACGGCACGCCGGGAACTTACGATCTCGAATCGACCTTTACGCACGAAGTCGGACATCTTCTGGGACTCGAGCATTCGGCGATTTTGGGCGCGACAATGCAGCCGCGACAGGCCATGAATGGTCTGTTTGGTTTGCCGGCCTTCACCCAACGGACTTTGTCGGAAGATGACATCACCGGTGCGCGCGCGTTGTATGGATCGCGAGCAGGCACCGGTTCGATCTTCGGTCGCCTGGTTGCAAATTCCGTCGGTGGTCAATCGCAGAGAGTTTTCGGCGGCCACGTATTCGCCGAAGACGCAGTAACGGGAAGAGTTATCGCCGGCAACGTGACATTGCCGTCCGGCGACTATCGAATCGATGCGCTCGATCCAGGAAATTATCGGATTATCGGTCAGAGTCTCGACGGCCCGATCGAAGCTGACGAGATTGCGACTGCGAATGGATTGTACTCAGGATTGTTCGACACAAGCCCGACGTTCCGCAGCCGCATGGCCTCACGATCGCCATCGCAAACGATTGCAGTTAGCGCCGACGCAGCTACCTCGCTGGGATTTTTCGTTTCGACCACTCCGGCCCCGGCGATCAAACCGCGGCTAATCGGCATGAACGGAGAGTTATCAACTGTCGCATTGCCGCTGAAGGCGGGGAAGACTTTCACGATATACGTGGCTGGTGAAGGCTTTGAGGAACTGGCCGCGACGGGAATCTCGTCTTCATCTCCATTCATTCAGGTCGATGCCAGCACGGTCACCAGTGAAGAATTCGACGCGCCGTACCCGGTGATAAGTTTTGAAATCTCGGTAGCGCGCGAAACTCCGGCCGGCGATTACAGCCTCGTGCTCCAGTCAACCAACGGTGAATTTGTGTATCTGGTCGGCGCCTTGTCGATTGAATGATTCGGTCAGACGCGGCCGGATAACTCGCTTGAAAAGCTTGCCTTAATCCTCTCTCGGCGTTAACATGCAGCCGTCCAAAACAGACTTTTCATACTCGCCGGGATGTCGGATGGCTTTATTTGTAACCTTCATGCGAAGAGCTTAACGAAAGCCGGAGGTTTGTATGGTTGACTTCCTTCTGTCAATTGTAGGTCTGGCCTCAGTAGGTGGTGCGATTTACGTGTTCTTCTTCCGGTTCATCGGCCAAAACGGACACTGGATGTGGGACGGCATAATCGCCGTCGTTTTGGCGATCGTCTTTTGCATTTGCGCGCTGATGTTGTTCTTGCGCCACGTGAACAAGGAAGAGGAGATTCACATCACCCAGTAGAATGATTTGCAACTGCTCGACACAAGTACGGGTCGGGGCTTGCGACGGACCTGCTGTAACGAGAGAGTGTTTATCCCGGCACGACTATTTTTGTCTGAAGCCGGCGTTCAAAATTTGATCGAGCGACGCCGTTTGCGCCTGCGGCATTCGCCCTTGCGCAGATGGCGTTTTTGTTTTCCGTAAGTCCGTAATTCGTTTTCTTCGCTCTACTGAAAATTCTTAAGGAGTAGCCCAACAAATGGTGTCGCTCGCGACTTTATTGTTGATGCAGACCGGAGTAACCGCTAAGCAACCAGGTTATTTTGCCGCGGTGCTCATTGGCTCGTTGGTTCTTGGCGGACTTGGGTGGTTAATCGCGTCGGTACTCGGCTTTGCGCGCGCGCGGGCTTTCGGCGCTTCGACGCGTTGGTTCAGTTTTGCCGCGGTTTGCCTCCTCATCTATCACATTCAGTTTATCCTTTTGGGATTTATTGCCGTGATGGGTGCGCAGCAAAATGATTTCGATTCAGTTTTGGGCTTTGGCGCATTCTTCAATGTCTTTGTGGTGTTGGGGGCGTTTTGCGCAATCATGGGGTTTGTACGACTGACGAATCCGCGTTAGGTGGGTACGCACGCCTCCGGCATGCATCAAGGCCTGCGTACCTGAAAGCGATGCAGAGACACAAATTGTTCGTAGCCGCGCTGGCATTGATTGCGGGCGCGGCACTTTTGTTTGTGATTGCCAGTTGGCGCGGCCACGCTCGCCGCGCTCGGCCCGGATTCGTGCAAAGTGAAAGTCGTCGCTTCGTGATCGATAGCCGTCCGTTTCGGTTCGTCGGCGCAAATGTCTCGGTGATGTATCGCGACGACGATCGCGCGAAGATGCCTGAGACCTTGCGGCAAGCGGCGCGTGCAGGAATCAAAGTTGTGCGCGTCTGGGCTTCGGGAGAAGGCGGCCCGAACGATGTAAAGCCGATCGCTGACTTCAAAGACTGGCCGCGCACCCATTCATTCAGAAACAAACCCAACGAATGGAACGAAGGCGAGTTTGTTTTCCTGGATCAGATTCTCGCCGAAGCCGCGCGCAACAATCTGCGCGTGCAGCTTTGTCTGGCGAACTGGTGGCGCGACACCGGCGGCGTAACGCAATACTTGCGATGGGCCGGAATCAACGGGGCTGACGACGACAAGCAACCGTTCGGCATCAACCTCGAACGCGCGATGCAGTTCTACACGAATGGTACTGCGCGCCAGCTCTATCGCGAGCACCTGGCAAAAATCGCGACGCGCCGCAATTCAGTTACCGGAACTTTATATCGAGACGATCCGGCGATCTTTGGTTACGAGTTGATGAACGAAGCCCAGTGCCTGACCGGGCGTTGGGCGGAGCGCCGCGCGTGGATCAAAGAGATGAGCGATTACTTGAAGTCGCTCGATCCGGATCACTTGATCGCCCCGGGCGATTGGGGTTATCGCTCTTCCGCCGAGCGTCGCGAGTGGATCGCGGATCACGCGTTGCCCAGCATCGACTATTGCGATGTCCACAATTATCCCCGTGACGATCACGACAGCTTTGTCGACTCGCCTACAGCTTTAGGCGAGTTCATTGCGAATCGCGTCGCGGCTGCTTATTCGATCAAGAAGCCTTTGGTGCTTGGGGAATTTGGCATGGGCCCGGAGGGCTACAATGGATTTACACAGATCGATTGGTATCGGGCTTACTTCGATCATGCCGCCCGGCAAGGCGCCGCCGGAGCAATGTTTTGGATCATCACGCCCGATCCCAATCGCGGCTATGGCGTGACGTATTCATCTCTCCGTGACGCGGCGTTGCTGTCTGAGGTCGCCGGCGCATCGAACTTGTTTGCTTCATTGGTCAACGCATCGCCGCCTCCGACGTTGACCGATGACGGCAAGAATCTGATTCCGCGACAGTTCGCTTTTGATCGGTCGAGCGAGCCGGGTCTTCCGCCACAGACAATCTTTCAAAACGATGGAACGATTCTTTATCGTTTCAGTCCGAACGCGGTCGTGCGTGGCCGCTTTGAAAAGCTCGGCGGCGGCGATGGATACATTTGGGGCGCAGGCGCAGGGTTCTTTGAATATGTCGTGCCGGGGCGGAAAGATCGACGCAAGGTGGGAGCGATCGTGGTGCGCGCGCACATTCAACCGGTGCTGCCTACTGACGGGAAAACCGATTGGATTCGCACGCGCGTAACTTTGTTTGTGAATGGAACAGACTGCGGCTCGCGTTTGATTCCGTGGGAAGATCCGAAAGCGCCTTTGATTCAGGAATGGAAGATTGATTCGTGGGGCCCGCGTCTGCGCGCCGCGCGTGGGCTGCCAGTCGAGATTCGATTTGCCGTGACGCCCGAATCAGACTGGCTCTACGGAATCAACATTTCCAACTGGCCGGTGGGGTTCGAGTCGCATGATCGTACGCCGGTGGAAGTGGAAATAAGATAAAAAAGTCGAGAGTCACGAGTCAGCGAGTCCATAGCGTAACTCATGACTCTCGACTCATGACTCGCGACTATTTCATTCCATAAAGTTTTGCCGCATTGTCATGTAGCACCATCCGCGCAAGTTCCAGCGCGCGCGCGCGATCAATCTCACCATCATTCATCATTCCGGTTAGCGCGAGTGCGAGAGCTTGTCGCGACGTCGTGTTTGAAAGCCACGCCACTTCGCCCCAATCAACTTCCGGCCCAAATGAAAACGCGTCCGTGCCGAAAAGGATCTTGTCGGGATAGAACTCCATCCAGTTGCGCAGCGTCTCGCTCAGCTCGCGCGGATAAGTGAAGAAGCTCTGCGCGGAAAAATCTGCATAGACGTTCGGCTTGCTCATCAGCGAGCCCATTTCCTTTGTGAACGGATAGCCACCGTGAACAACCACGAAGTTCGTCTTGCGCAGAGTCGCGTCGTTGAAAGCGGTTTCGAGCAAAAGAGGATTGCTGCCGCTCTGTCGGTAGAATCCGCCCGCGCCTTCAATGCAATGGATGTGCACCGCGAGCCCGAGCCGCCCGGCTTCACGCGCGATGTAGAAGAAAAGAAAATCCTGAAGCGCTTTGTAATCGCGTGCTGGAGGTTCGCCGCCGCGCACAAACCGCGCGTAAGTCGCGCGCGCGACCGTTTCATTCGGATCGTCAAAATCAAGTTTGCGAAGATAGGCGGCTTCGTACTTGATCGCGACTGCGCCGTTTTTCTTCTGACGCTCCAGCGTCGGCGTCACGACTTGCTTGAGATACGCGTCGAGCGATAGCGGCAACGCGCGCACATTCAAATCCGAAAGATATCGCTTCAAGAGTCTCTCTTCGGCAGGATAGAAACCCTTGTAATCCTGATTGAAACGCTTCGCCGCTTCGTTGTTGAGCGGAAAGATCAGCGCATCGTCAAACGGAACCCAGACAAATCGCGGCGACGTTAGGCCGCGGCCCATCGCGACGCGATTCGCGAACATTGTCTCGATATTGAGTTGATCCAAGATCCAAGCCGGCGTGCGATCGCCATTCTGCTGCAGCACATTCTGTTTGGCGGCCATCAGCTCGCGCAGGTGCGCTTCGCTCATATCGTTGTGCGAATAGCGATAGAGATCATGCCAGGCGCGAATGAATTCCGGATTATTAGGCGCCAGTCGCACGGGCAGCGGAAACGGCGTGATGACATCCAGCGGCAACGCGTCGAATTCGGTGTCGGTCGCTTCGCCTTGCGCCACGTATTTCACCGGATGCGCATGATTATCGATGGCTTTGATCTTGTTGATTTCATTGAGTAGATCGCGATCGATCCCGGATTGAGCGTGAATGCCTATTGCGAATGCGACAACACCCAAGCATAGAAGCGTGAAGTTTCTCATGTTGCACCTCTAACCCGCTTGCTATCGCAAGCCGTTCAATACCTTTATCACGGACACGAACCTGAATCCTTGCCCTTATCAATTCGTGTGATTCGCCCTTCCACCTTCGGAGCGATTGCGGACACGGACGAAATCGCCTTTTGCAGAACATCCGACTCCGACGGACCTTGCTCGGGCGTGATGATTTGCTTCGCGCCTTTGAACATCGTATAGCCATCGCCGCCGTCAATCGCGACATAGCTCGTGGTCGTCAGGGTGTACATCGCTTTGTCGTCGAGCGGCTTTCCATTGACCGTCACCTCAGTCAAACGCGCGCCGGGTTTGCGACTCGCGTTGTACGAGAAGCGAACTCCGGAAACCTGCGGGAATCGTCCCGGCTGTTCTTCCACGCCGATACTGGCGACGCCGTATTCCAGCACCGAACGCAACACTGCGCCGCTGATCTGAAGCTTCACCAGCTTATTGTTGAAAGGCAGCATCGAGAGCACGTCGCGTTTCGTCATCACGCCTGGTTCGATCGTCGTATCGGCGCGGATCGATCCGCCGTTTACCAACGCCACGTCGGCTCCGGTCGCGTGGCGATACGCATCGGCGATGAAATCTGCCATGTTCGTTTCGCGCGTGCGCACGTCGGCGCTCTTGATGTTCAGTTCGACGTCGGTACGCCCGACAGCTTGCTCGAGACTCTTCAGCAGCGGTCCATATTTTTCATTGAGCGGCGCGAAGGCCGCATCTTCTTTCACTTCATCGGTGACGGGGATAACTTGCCAGTCGATGCTTTCGAGCTTGCCCGTCGATTTCGAAATATTGAGATCGATGCGGCCAAGTTCGCGCGCGTCTGCGGTCATCTTGAAAATTGGTGCGTGTCCGGCCAGCGATTCCAGCAGCGTGTGTTCGTGGCCGCCGATGATTACATCGACGCCCGAACAGCGCGCGAGTTGCTTATCGTCATTCATCGCGAGATGCGTCAGCGCCACGATCACTTTCGCGCCCGCCGCATGAATCTTCGGAACGACGCGGTTTGCCGCTGCACAGGGATCGCCGATCTCGACGTTTGGACCGGGCCGCGAAGTCTTCAGCGTTTCCTGCAGGACGATGCCAAAGATGCCGATCTTCACGCCATCGAATTCGCGAATGATGAACTCCGGCGTGGCCCCGAACAGTTTTCCAGTCTGCTTATCGACAACATTCGCGGCGAGCCATTTGAATTTCGATTCAGCCATTCGTTGCCTTAGAACATCCGGACCAAAATCGAATTCGTGATTCCCGAACGTAGCGTAATCCAGTCCAATCAGATTCCAGGCTTCGATCATCTGCGCGCCTTTGTAAGTGTTTGATTCGATCGAGGGCGAAATCGTGTCGCCGGCCAGCAGGAAAATCGCGTTTGGCGATTCAGCCATAACCTGTTTGCGTAGCGTCAGCAGACGTCCCAGCCCGCCGCGCTTGCCGCCATCAACCGGCGCGAACTGATAGACGTCGTTGACCTGCAACAGAGTCACGCGAACGGGACAATCGCGTTGTTCCTGGGCGCTGGTCCGTAGATGGGGCGCGGCGCTCGCGACGAGCAGAGTAACCGCGAGAAATAACGTGTGGCGGTAGCGATACAGTCGTGAAAAGTTCATGTTGTTATTTTTGTTGCTGCGATTAGTGTGGCGCGCGCATCTTATGCGTGACTTCCCGGGCTAAAGGCCCGTGTTACTCGGTATCAAAAAACGGCTGGATTATACTGACGCTAACTTCATTGCGGAAATCAGGGACTGTCGATGCCATTTTCAGATCAGACTGTTTTCATAACCGGCTTTCCCGGCTTCATCGCTGAGCGGCTGGTAAAACATCTGGCGAAACTAAATGCCCGCTTCATTCTGCTCGTGCAGCCGTCGCTGCTTCCGCGCGCCCGTTCGGACATTGCGCGCATCGCCGCGGCCACTGGAGCGGATCCGGCGAATTTCGCGATCGCCGCCGGAGACATTACGGAAGAAAACTTGGGAATGTCCGCTGCCGATCTAGACCGCGCTCGCAACGAAACCACGACTCTGTTTCATCTGGCGGCGATTTATGATTTGGCGGTCACGCGCGATTTGGCGATGCGCGTAAATGTTGACGGCACGCGCAACGTAAATCAGTTTGCCAGGTCGATCAATGATCTGTGGCGATATCACTACGTCTCGACCTGCTATGTGGCCGGCAAGCGCGAAGGCATCATCATGGAAACCGACCTGCGGCATGACGCCGGATTCCGCAATCACTACGAAGAGACAAAGTATCTGGCCGAGATGGAGGTCGAGACGCTGAAGGCTGAATTGCCGATCACGATTCATCGGCCGGCGGTGGTGTGCGGTGATTCGCGGACAGGCGAGACGGCCAAGTACGACGGTGTCTATTACTTGATTCACTACCTGCGCAAATGGCCCGGCGGACTGACGCTCCTCAACATCGGCAATCGCGACGTGTGCCTGAATCTCGTGCCGGTTGATTTCGTTATCGATTCGATGGTGACTCTGGCGCGCGAAGATCGAGCCATCGGCGCCACGATTCAATTAGCTGATCCGGCGCCGCTAACCACGCAGCAACTATTCAATCAAATATCGAAAGTGATTGGCGGGCGGGATTCGCTGGCGACGGTCCCGGCGGGGATTGTTTACCCGGTGCTGATGCTGCCGTTCGCTCCAAAGATTACCGGCCTGCCGCACTCAGCGGTGCCGTATTTCTTCCTGGAGCAAACGTACGACACGGCGAAGTCGCGTGAGTTGCTGGAGCCGCACGGTCTTCGATGTCCGACATTCCCGAGTTATGTGGAGGCGCTGGTGAACTTTGTGGCAGCGAATCCGCAGTTGTAGGGGTGTCAGTACCGCGAGCGGATCAATGTGATTTTTGAGGAGTGCTTGACCCGCTCGCTATCGCTCGCGGTACTGACGCTAGGGGTTTAGCCTCTCGATCACCCAACTACCATCACGCGCGGTATATCGCAAACGATCGTGCAATCGATTTTCGCGGCCCTGCCAAAACTCGATCACTTCCGGCTTGACGCGATAGCCGCCCCAATGCGGCGGGCGTGGCACGTTGTCGGCAAACTTCAGATCGAATTCTGCGAAGCGCTTTTCTAATTCGTCGCGGCTGGCGATAGGCTGGCTTTGGTTTGAGGCCCATGCGCCGGTCTTACTTCCCAGAGGCCGCGATTGAAAATACTGCTCTGACTCTTCGGCGGAAACTTTTTCGACAGGGCCTTCGATGCGCACTTGTCGCCAAAGCTGCGGCCAGTAGAAGAGCAGACACGCGCGTGGGTTGTCGGCGAGTTCTTCGCCTTTGCGACTGTTGTAGTTCGTATAGAAGACAAATCCGTGATCGTCGTAGCTCTTCATCAGAACGATGCGCGCGCAGGGCAATCCATCTTTGGTTGCAGTCGCGAGCGTCATCGAAATCGAGTCCTGCTCGTTCACGCCCGCGGCGGGCAAGTCCTGAAACCATTTTTCGAATTGACGAATTGGATTTGGATCGACAGTGGCTTTGGTGAGCGGCGGTGCTTGTTGAGTCATCAAATTTGGCGGCGAAAGGACTGTTTCAGGTTACGAATAATGTTCGCGCAGAGGCGAGAGGATGCAAATGGAAATCTATTCAACCGCAGCCTCGGCTTCTTCTTTTTTCTTGGTCCACATGCCGGCAATCTGCTGGGCTTCGGCATAAGTCAGATTGTCATAAATGTCTGAATTATCCACGACGCGACCGTTTTCGAGTTCAGCTACTTCCCAATCCGGCGATTCGGGATTAGTACCGGCCTTTCCTTCTGAAACGCGAATTTCAAAAGTTGTGTTCTTGCGTTCTTCGATCATGATTTCCCTTTCGAAACTGTGTCGTTCTGCGAGCCATCTTAGCCGATTTGGTCGCGTGGTTCTAATCGCGAGCGCTGCGAATTCCGCGAGGCGTCGGGTATCATCAAGCCTCTTATAGATGGTCAGACTCAAACAAAGCGAGTTACCAATAGTGGCGATCGTTGGCCGGCCCAACGTCGGCAAATCGACACTGTTCAATCGGTTGATTGGCGAGCGCCGCTCGATCGTCGGTGACGAGCCCGGCATCACGCGCGATCGCATCTACGGCGAGTCAGAGTGGAATGACGTGAAATTCGCGCTCGTCGATACCGGCGGCATCGTGCCTGACGACGAAGCGATCATTCCCGCAAACATTCTGAAGCAAGCCGGCTTTGCCATCGATGAGGCGCAGACTCTGATTTGGGTTGTGGACGCGCGTAAAGGCGTCACGCCGCTCGATGAAGAGTTGGCGCGATTGTTGCGCGGAACCGGGAAGCGAGTCTTGGTTGCGGCGAACAAAGCTGATGCGGTGAATTGGGAAAGCGACGCGGGCGAGTTTTTTGAATTTGGGTTCGATGATGTGTTTCCGATTTCCGCGGAGCACGGCAATGGCATCGGCGAGATGCTGGATGTGCTGGTGAGTAGCGCAAGTTGGCAACCTGCGTCGCCTCGTGAAACAGGGGATAACGCAAATTACCAATTTGCGCCACGTGAGATCCGTCTTGCCATTGTCGGTCGCCCGAACGTAGGGAAATCGTCCCTGTTGAATCGACTGCTTGGTGAAGAGCGCGCGATCGTCTCGCCGGTGGCCGGGACGACTCGCGATTCGGTCGATACCTTACTGGAAACTCCCGAACAAACTTTTCGCTTAATCGACACGGCCGGCATTCGACGAAAAGGCAAGACCACCGCGATGGCCGAGAAGATGTCGGTGATCATGGCGCGCAAGAGCTTGGAGCGAGCGGATGTTGCGATTGTCGTGCTCGATGCCGAAGAAGGAGTTACGGCGCTTGATGCGGCGATCGCAGGTTATGCAGTCGAGGCCGGCTGTTCAATTATTATCGCCGTGAATAAGTGGGACGCGCTCGAAAACAAACTAACGGGAACCGTCTCGGCGTTCGAACGAAAAGTGCGCGAGCAGATGAAGTTCTTGAGTTGGGGCGAAATCGTCACCACCTCAGCGTTATCCGGCCAGCGCGTGCAGAAGCTCTTGCCGCTGGCGATTCGCGCGAACGCCGCAAGGAGCGTACGGATCGCCACGTCGCGGGTCAACGAATTCTTCGAGCGCGAGGTTAAAGACCGATCGGGGATTACGCCGGCCAAGACTCACAAGGGTTCGCGGTTACACGTTCAGTACATAACGCAAATCGGCGTCTGCCCGCCGACTTTCGTGGTGTTCACGGCCGGCGGCAAAGCAGGACTCCACTTTTCGTTTCTGCGGCACTTGGAGAATCGCATGCGCGAGGAATTCGATTTCTTTGGGACGCCAATTCGGATTGTTGAGCGGCATAAGTCGAAGCGCGCGCGTCAGCGAAAATAGATTTACCGCAGAGGACACAGAGAAAACATTCCGTGAATTGTGAATTGCTCTGTGTCCTCTGCGGTTAACAACATGGATTCGTCATCACTCACTTTCGAGGTTGTCGCCACTGAGGGTGCAGCCCGGTCAGCTACGCTTACCACTCGCCGCGGCATCATCGAGACGCCCGTCTTCATGCCAGTCGGAACCGCCGGCACGGTGAAGGGGATTCGTTTCGAGGAACTTGAAGCGCCGGACCTCGATGCGCGGATCATTCTCGGCAACACCTATCACCTTTGGTTGCGACCGGGGATTGAAACGATCAGAGCCTGCGGCGGATTGCATAAGTTCATCGGCTGGGACCGCGCGATGCTAACCGACTCGGGCGGCTTTCAAGTCTGGAGTCTCGGTGCGCTGCGAAAGATCACCGAAGAAGGAACTGAGTTCCGTTCGCACATCGACGGCTCGCTCAAATTTCTCTCGCCCGAGATTTCGATGGAAGTTCAGGCAGTGCTCGGCGCCGAGATCGCAATGGCGTTCGACGAGTGCGCCTCGGGCGAAGCGACACATGAGGAAGCGAAGCGCAGCATGGAGTTGACGCTGCGCTGGGCGAAGAGATCGAAGGAGGCGCATGTAGCGCACATTGACAATTTGCGGTCAAGGGCATCATCAGACAGCGGCGAATCGCAAATTGACAATTTGCGGTACCGGCAAGCCCTCTTCGGAATCATTCAAGGCGCGTCGCATCTCGATCTGAGACGCGAAAGTTTAGAGCGGACCGTGGAGATTGATTTCGACGGCTACGCGATTGGCGGCCTCAGCGTCGGTGAAGAGAAACACGTCATGATGGAAGTAATTGAAGAGGTTGCGCCGCGCATGCCTGCTGACAAACCTCGTTATCTGATGGGAGTCGGCACACCCAAAGACCTGATCGAAGCTGTGGCGCGCGGCGTCGATATGTTCGATTGCGTCTTGCCGACACGCAACGGACGCAACGGCCAGGCCTTCACCTCGCGCGGCAAGCTGAACATCAAGAACGCGAGATACGCGACGGATCAGAGGCCATTGGATGAGTCCTGCGATTGCTCAGTTTGCAGGCGCCACACGCGTGCTTATGTCCGACATTTGTATCTGGCGGGAGAGATGCTCGGCAGCATCCTTTTGACGCACCATAATCTGGCGTTCTTCCTTGACACCATGAGGCGTGTCAGGCAAGCTATCCGTTCCGATCAATTCGCCCAATTTCGGCGAGAGTACACTGAGCAACTGAACTCCGGATTGGAATAATAATTCGCATTTCTGCGTCTGCTTTAAGAGCGGTCGTGGAATCATCGAAACCGAGGCATTTCAGATTTGATAGAACATATTTTTCTCTTCCAAAGCGGCGCGGGCGGCTTCGGGTTCCTCATCCCGATGATTCTGGTGTTCGGTGTTTTCTATCTGCTGCTCATCCGGCCACAACAGAAAAAGCAGAAGCAGCTTCAGGAGACGGTCTCGCAACTGAAAGCCGGCGATAAGGTCATCACCACCGGCGGAATCGTCGGCAAGATTACCGAGGTGCGTGACACGAGCTTTTTGATTCGCAGCGCCGACAAAACTATTTTGGAAATTGCGCGAACGGCGGTGGCCGGCGTTGACGCGGAAGAAGCCAAGTAATCAGGTATGAAGAAGCGAAGTTTACGCCAGCGAGCAATCATCATCGCGATCGTAACGGTCGTTGGGATTTATATCGTGCTGGGTCCGCACGGCCGTCGCCCGCACGCGCAGGATTTCAAATGGTCGGGGATTAAAGCCAACCTCGCAAACAACATTCATCTCGGTCTCGATCTAAAGGGCGGATCGCACCTCGTGATGCGCGTGAAGACCGAGGAATATCTGAAGCGCCTGACTGAAGACAACGCAGTCGCCGCGCAGAACGCCGCCAAGGACAAGGGCTTTACGGTAACTGAAGCGCATGCTGAAACCGGCGCCGGCAACTATCGCGTCTTGATGACGATTTCGGATGCGTCAAAAGCGAAAGACGTGCGCGACGCGGTTCAGGCGAAAGTTGACCTGAGCGATAACGCCGGGTGGTCGTTTTCGCAATCGGGTGCGACGTTGACGTGGAGTTTGAATGGCGCGGCGCAGCGGACGATGGCCGATTCCGCTACTGACCAGGCGCTGAAGATCATCGACAGCCGCATCAACGCTATCGGTGTTGCCGAGCCAACCTTGCAGCGCCGCGGCGGTCAGAACTCGAACGAAATTCTGTTGCAGATGCCCGGCATTTCTGATCCCGAGCACGTCAAGCAACTGCTCGCCGGCCAATCGCACCTGGAACTGGTGCACGTGATAAGCCCACCGAGCCCGAATCCGGCGCAAAATTATTTTTCAAAAGAAGAAGCGATTGCTTCGCTCAACAGCGGAGGAAACATCCCCGCGAACCGGCGCGTGTTGCCATACACCGAGCGCGAAGATCTAGCTAATCCCGGCGCCACCGCGAACGCGCCCAAGCAACAGAAGTGGGTCGTGATTGAATCGCCCGCGATCATCGATGGTATCGACTTGCGAACAGCCAGCGCGTTGCCTGATCGCGCCGGCAGCGACAAGTACCTGATTACTTTCTCGCTCAAGAAAAGCGGCGCCGACAAGTTTGGTGCTTGGACGGGTGCGAACATAAATGAGTACATGGGCGTGGTGCTGAATGACGAAGTTAAGTCCATCGCCTTCATCAAGTCGCAGATTTTCGACACGGGTGAAATCACCGGCAACTTTACCAAAGAGCAAGGTGAAGACCTGGCCCTGACTCTGCGTTCCGGCGCACTGCCCGCGCCAATTGAGTATTCCGAAGAGCGAACTGTCGGTCCGAGTCTCGGCGCTGATTCGATTCGCGCCGGTGTGCGCGCTTCGCTGCTTGGTTTGGGGCTGGTGGTGTTGTTCATGCTGATTTACTACCGCGGCTCTGGGGTGAATGCCATCGTGGCATTGCTGCTGAACATGATTCTGATGCTGGCAGGACTAATCATGTTCGGAGCGACCCTGACGTTGCCGGGCATTGCGGGCATCATCCTGACAATTGGTATGGCGGTCGATTCGAATGTGCTGATCTTTGAGCGCATCCGCGAAGAGATGCGTTCTGGAAAAACGATTCCGTCAGCCGTCGAACAAGGTTTCGCTCACGCGTTCATCACCATCATTGACACGCACGTAACCACGATCGTGTCGGCCGTGTTCCTTTATTTCTTTGCAACTGGAGCCCCGATGATCCGCGGGTTCGCGGTAACGCTCGCCCTCGGTTTGGTGGTGAACCTGTTTTCGGCAGTATATGTCTCGCGCACAATTTTCATTTGGCTGCTGAGTCGCAAGGGACGCCGCGCGGAATCGTTGAGCATCTGAGAGTTTCTGCATGTTTAGATTATTTCATGACGTAAAGATTGACTGGCTCGGCAAGCGCCGATTCTTCATCGGGATCTCGATTGTGTTGATGTTGGCCGGAATGGGCACTGCTCTTTATCGACACAGGTTTCACCCAAACGGAACCGATGCGTTCAATCTTGGTGTGGATTTCAAAGGCGGCACCGTGGTAACGGCGCGCTTCAAGCAACCACCGCAGGTTGAAGCATTGCGCGTCGCTATTCAGACTGCCGGCGTCCGCGATGCGGTGATTCAACCTGTGCTCGACAGACAGGGCGAGTTCTTAATTAAAGTTCCGCAGCAGGGCGTACTGCCATCCGATGCTAATCAGACACAGGTAGGAGTCGATCCGGCGCGCGCGCGGCTCGGGCAGGCGCTAAAAACCTTCGGCGAAGGGAATGCGGAAATTTTGGGGACGGATGCGGTTAGCGCTATCGCCAGCTCGCAACTTCGGACGCAAGCCATAGCCGTCACCATCGCCGCCCTGATCGGAATGCTTCTCTTCATTGCATTTCGATTCGAATGGACTTACGGAGCAGCGGCAGTCGTGGCCGTCTTTCACACGGTCCTGGTCACCCTCGGTATTTTTTCTATCTTTCAAATCGAGATCAATTTGACTGTGATCGCGGCGCTGCTGACCCTGGTTGGTTTCGACGTGAATGACTCGATCGTCATTTTCGACCGAATTCGAGAGAATCGAAAGTTGTATCGCCGGATGAATCTGTATGACGTGACTAACCTCTCAATTAATCAAACCTTGTCACGTACGGTAATCACTTCCGGACTGGTGTTCTTGTCGGTAGTTTCGCTCGTATTGCTGGGCGGCGAAACTCTGCGGCCATTTTCTTTGGCCCTCATGATGGGCATTACTTTCGGCACTTACGACACGATCGCGGTCGCTGGTCCGCTGATGGTTTGGTGGGAAAAACGCGTTGAAGCTGCGAACCGCGCCGCCGTCGCCAAGCAGCGGGACACGTCGCCGAGCAGAAATTCAGCGCGTACAGATCGTCGTCCAAGTGGCGTCGGCAAACCTTCCAAGGCTGCGTAAGCTTGGAACAAAACCGCACTTATCGGAATCTAATCAGTCGTATTTTGTTGGTTGATAACACGCGTGACCGAACCTGCGAGAAGGCAACTTTTCTCAGGGATTGTTCTTGACTTTGCAAGTAATTGCGGCATAGACTGCGTCCGTTGCTGGCCAATTAAATACGTTCGTTACGGTGCCCTTGCTCGGAATGGGAGGCGCGGCGGCTTGTAACGTGTGGTGGCCAGTTTCTTTGTGTCTCGCAAAGCGGTTGGGCACGACATCAACACGAAAAAACCATCCGCTGGCTTCCTCTTCACGTTGCATTAACGGGTTTCGGATCAATGGTCTGATCGAAGCCCCTTCGACCCAATTGGCGCCGAATTTGGGAGGACAGAAATAATGTTCGAAAACTTAGTCGAGTCGGGATCGCACAGTGCCGATATCAAACGGAAGGGCGGTTTCCTGCTTGGATTCACTATCGTTTACCTGGTTCTGATTGTGGCAGGCGCCATCGCGGGCATCATGTTAGCCACGGCCAATATCGATCAGCAGACTCTTGAGTTGACTGCGCTGATTGCGCCAGTGCCGGTTCCGCAGCAACAACAGCAACAAAAGCAGGAAGCTAAGCCTGAGAAGGTTGAACTCAGCAAGAACGTTGACGTTCGCAAAGAGTTGATCGCGGATGTCTCGCGCGCCGACCTTGTACCGAAAGAGATTTCGGCGAAGGCCAGCGACATTCCACCCGTTCGCAAGGGTGTTGTGACGATGGTCGGCAGCGCTAACTCAAATGCGGTGGCGCCGGTTGCGCCCGGAACTGGAACCGGTCAGTTCATTTCCGCTCCGACTCGAGTTGAGACTAATGACGAACCGCCGCCGCCGGCTCCGACACCGAAGCCGACACCGCATGCTCCGATTTCAGGAGGCGTTCTCAATGGCAAGGCAGTCCATCTGGTGACGCCGCCGTATCCGGCGATTGCGCGTAGCGCGCACGCGGCGGGTTCTGTGCAGGTGCAGGTGCTGATTGACGAGAATGGCAACGTGATCTCAGCGCATGCCGTGTCTGGTCATCCGCTGTTGCAAGCCGCGGCCGTCGCCGCAGCGCGGGCATCGAAATTCACGCCGACGAAACTTTCCGGACAGCCCGTGAAGGTCAACGGCGTAATCATCTACAACTTTGTTGCGCAGTAAAGTTCAGGCGCTGGTCATGCTAACGCTGGCCAGCGCTTCGCGTTTCACTGCCGGTAAGAAATCGTAATTAAAAACTTTTGGAGGAGTTACCGTGACTATTTTGACAACCATCCTCGGAACGAAAGCGATGGGCTTTCTTCTGTTTCTCTTGCAAGCTTCGCCGAGTCCCGCCGCGGGATCAACGACGGGCAACGAATTCACCATCACGGAGATGGTCAAGAACATGGGCGCCGTCGCTATCACGGTCGTGATCATTCTACTGATCATGTCTGTGTACTCGATCGCGATCATGGTCGAGCGCTATCTGACCTACACGGCGGCCAAGAAGCAATCCCGTGAGTTTGCGCCGCGCGTCGCCCAAGCGTTAAAGAACAATCGCATCGAAGAGGCGATCAATATCAGCGACAAGCATCGCAAGTCGCACCTGGCGATGGTGGTCAATAGCGGTTTGCAGGAGTTTCGCGCACACGAGCAATCCACCGATATTTCCGGGAACGAAATCGAGGCGTCGAAGCGAGCCTTGCAGCGCGCAATCGCGATCAAGACAGCCGAGTTCCGGCGCGGCCTTTCCGGTCTGGCGACCATCGGATCGACGGCCCCGTTCGTCGGATTGTTCGGCACGGTGTTCGGCATCATTAACGCGTTCCGCGGCATGAAGAACGCTGAGTCGGCTGGTATCGCGGCGGTTGCCGGCGGTATTTCGGAAGCGCTCTTTACGACGGCGCTCGGCCTCGTAGTGGCGGTGCCGGCCGTTTGGTTATTCAACTACTTCACCGGCAAGGTTGATGGTTTCGTGGTGGAAATGGACAACTCAGCTTCAGAGCTGGTTGACTACTTCATCAAGAACCGCACGAAGCAGTTGAATCCATAACAGCGGACGGTAACTCCGTGATGGCGTAGCAGCCGCGTCGCTCGTTCGACGGGCTGCTCGCCTGCGGCTTAGAAGGAGAAGTAAGTATGGGAATGCAAGCTGGCGGTGGCGGCGGCCTCCAATCGGAGATCAACGTGACTCCGATGGTGGACATCATGCTGGTGCTGCTGATCATCTTCATGGTAGTCACGCCGTTCCTACAACAGGGAATTACGGTTGCCATTCCGCGCGAGATGCGTAATCCGGACGAGGACCAGGCAATCAACAAAGAGACTTCGGTGATCATTTCGGTGCCTGCGGATAACCAATATTACCTTGGTAAGAAAAAGGTGAACCTCGACGATTTGAAATCGACGGTGGAAAAGGCGCTGGCCAACAAGAAAGAAGAAGACAAGATCGTTTACATCAAAAGCGGCGTTGACGTCAGCTACGGCGAAGTTGTGAAAGTAATCAACGCAGTCCGCGAAAAAGGTGTGGACAAGATTGGTTTGGTTGCCGATAAAAAGAAGGGCAAAGGCGCTGCTGCGGCGCCCGCGCCGGGCACCTAAGCTGAAATTGAAATTCCGCCTGATGCGGGCGGCGTAAACATAAAAGAGGTAACCTTATGGCAATGGGTGGTAGCGGCAATCGCGCCGTTCCTTATATCAACGTAACCCCCCTCATCGACGTGCTGCTGGTGCTGCTGATCATTTTCATGGTCGTCACACCGCTCAAGCCGAGCCGGTTCAAAGCTGACATTCCGACACAGCGCGATCCAAATGAAGATCTCAGCAAGTTGAAGCCTAATCCGCTGACGCTGGTCGTGTCGATATCAACTGACCTCCAATTGAAACTGAACCAGGAAACGATCGGTTCGGTTAACGACCCCAGCGCACTGGCCGCCAAACTGCAACAGACATTTCAACAGCGTAAAGAACAGCACGCGTACAAGGTCGGAATGGAAACTGCAACCAACATTCCGGAAGATCAGCGAATCGAAAAGACGGTCTTTGTTAAGGCGCCGCGGGCGTTGAAGTACGGCGATGTCGTCAAGGTAATCGACGCGATTAAGGGAGCCGGCGCCAATCCGGTCGGTCTGCAAGTTGACGATCTGCCGTAGTATGAGCGGCAAAAATTTTCGCCCGCAGTTCCGCCCGCCGCTGGAATGTTCGTTAAGGGCGCGGCGGCATCTTCATCTAAACGGAGCTAAGTGAAATGAGATTATCTCGGTCCAGGATCGGCTTAACAGCGATCCTGGCTTTATTTGTGGCCGGTGCTTCCGGCTGCACCCTTGTCAATAAAATCAGGGCCAAAAACGAGCTGAACGAAACGGCCAAAGCCTATAAAGAAGGCCACTTCGAAGATGCGGAAACGCATGCGAGACGTGCACTGGCGCTCGACCCGTCCAATCAAACGGCCCCGATTTTCATCGCTCGCGTTATCCACCAGCAATATAAACCGGGAGTTGACCAACCCGACAACATTCAGAAAGCGCGTGACGCTATTGCCGCTTATCAGAAGGTTCTCGAAAATCCGCCAAACGCACAGCAGGCAGACGAAGCTTACAAAGCTATTTCGGTTCTTTATTCTGCGATTAAGGACGAGCAGAACCTGCGCGCGTGGATTACGAAACGCGCGACTGATTCGAATGAGCCCAGTGAAAAACGGGCCGAGGCTTATGCGATTCTCGCTGGCAAGGATTGGGACTGCTCGTACAAAGTGACTGAACAGCCGGACATCAAGACCACATCAACCGAAGGTGGCGGCGCTAAGGTCACTTACAAGAAGCCGAAAGAGCAGAAGGACTTTGACATGATTCAGAAATGTGTGGTGCGCGGACTGGAAGAGGCCGAAACCGCCATTAAGATGGATCCAAACAACGAGTCGGCCTGGTCCTACAAAACGAATCTGTTGCTCGAAGCCGCCAAGCAAGCTGAGATGGACGGCAAGGCTGACCAAAAGGCCCAGTACGAAAAACAATCTGAGGTGGCAAACAAACGCGCTACCGCTTTGGCTGACGAGCGACGCAAAAAAGAGGAAGCCGCCGAAGCTGCCGCGGGAAGTCCGACTCCATAAACCATCAAGACAATCTCTCGCCTTTCAGCGAGCATCGAATAGGTGACGCCAGACTTTTTTCAGGTCGAGCGTCACCTATTGCTATAATGGAAGAGGTTAGAGGTCAGAGATTAGAGGTCAGTTGTTGTCTTGCCTCTAGTCTCTAGCCTCTAACCTCTGCTTTCTTATGGTTCGCATCGAAGAAATCGTCGAAAAAGTTCGCCGTAACCATCCTGAGGCGGACTTGAATCTGCTGCGACGCGCTTATCTTTTTTCCGCGCGCGAACATCGCGGCCAGAAACGCGCGTCAGGCGAATCATATTTGGTTCATCCGCTTGAGGTCGCAAACATCCTGGCCGACATGCGCCTTGACGCGGTTTCGGTTTCGACCGGGTTGCTGCACGACGTGGTCGAAGACACACTCGCCGATACTGATACGATCCGCGATTATTTTGGCGACGAGGTTGCACACCTCGTCGAAGGCCTCACGAAAATCGCGCACATCAGCAGCGTCTCGCGTGAAGAGCAACAGGCCGAAAACGTCCGCAAGATGTTGCTGGCGATGATTGACGACGTACGGGTCGTGCTCGTCAAGCTGGCCGACCGCCTGCATAACATGCGCACGCTCGAATACCTCAGCCCCGAGAAGCGGCGACGCATCGCGCAGGAGACGATGGACATTTATGCGCCGATTGCGCACCGGCTTGGAATGGGAAAACTGCGCGGCGAGCTGGAAGACCTGGCGTTCAAGAACCTCCACGCGGAAGACTATCGCGAAATCACCGCCCAACTCGAAAAGCGGCGAGCCGCAAACGAGGCCTTTCTCAATGAAATCACCGCGGACATCGAACAGAAGATGCGCGAGGCAGAAGTACCAATTCTTCGCGTGGAAGGCCGCGTTAAGCGTATCTATTCGATCTGGAAAAAGCTGAAAGCTCAGGAGATCGATCTCAATCAGGTTTACGATCTGGTGGCGGCGCGAGTGATCACGCCAGACGAAATTCGGCACTGCTACGCCGCGTTGGGCGTAATTCACACCAGCTGGAAACCAGTGCCGGGCCGCTTCAAGGATTGGATCGCGACGCCGCGCGATAATCTTTATCAATCCCTCCACACTTCCGTAATTGGCCCCAAGGGCCAGCCTTTTGAAGTTCAAATTCGCACCGAAGAGATGCACGTCATAGCCGAAGAGGGCGTGGCAGCGCACTGGAAATACAAAGAAGGGAAACGCGGAGCGCACGACGACGATGAGGCGCTGAAGGTCTTGCGGTCGCTCGTTGAGTGGACGCAGGAAGTGAAAGACTCGCGCGAATTTATCGACGCGCTCAAGCTCGATCTTTATCCCAAAGATGTTTACGCGTTCACGCCCATGGGCAAAGTGATTCAGTTGCCGCGCGGCGCGACGACCGTCGACTTCGCTTACATGATTCACTCGGAGGTCGGTAATACTTGCACCGGCGCGCGAGTGAACGGGCGCATGGTGCCTCTGCGGACGCTGATTCAAAACGGCGACGTAGTCGAGATCATTCGCAGTCCCAACGCACATCCGTCGCGTGACTGGCTCAACTTTGTCGCGACTTCGCGCGCGCGCAATCGCGTGCGTCATTGGGTTGCCGATCAGCAACGTACGGAGTCGATCGAAATCGGCCGCAAGCTATTCGAAAAAGAGGCTGGGCGCTTTCAGCTTTCGCTGAAGAAGATGCTGGGCGACAGCAACGGTGACCTGAAGCGAATTGCCAACGAATATGGTTATGGCCGGACTGAGGATCTTCTGGCGGCGATGGGCTACGGCAAGATTGTGCCGCGAAATGTAATCGCCAAATACCTCGGGCCGGAAAAATTTGAAGCGCTCGACAAGCAGAAAGAATCACGTCTGCGCACCGGCGTGCGCGCCGTCAAGCGTTTAATCACCGGTGACGATACTATCGTAGTGCGCGGCGTTGAGGATTTAATGGTCAACCGCGCGCGTTGCTGCAACCCTCTGCATGGTGAGCAGATTATCGGCTACATTACGCGCGGCAAAGGCGTGGCCGTGCACACGGCACGCTGTAAGAACGTGAAGCAGTTGATGGTGAATCCCGAACGAATTGTTGCGGTCGAATGGGCCTCGAAACCCGAGAAGACTGCTTATGCGGTGAAGCTTCTGGCCCGTACCGAGAATCGCACAGGCATGATCGCCGGAATCACCGGCGCAATATCAGACATGAAGACCGGCATTCGCGATGCGCGTGCTTCGATTGGCCCCGATCAAAAAGGCCGGATCGAAGTCACCGTCGAAGTTTTCGACGTTAAGCACCTCGATAAGGTGATGAGTTCGATCAAGAACGTGTCGGGTGTGCTGGATGTTGAGCGGTTGCAGGGAGCTGCGTGAGAAAGCAGAAGGCAGTAAGCAGTTGGCAGCAAACTAGATCTGCGTTTTCTCCCACTGCCTACTGCTTTTTGTTGCCTTCCGTATCGTAAACCTCAATCTCTTCTGAGTACGAACGAACTTGCTTGGCCACGTCCGCGCCGTCGCCGACAATGACGATTGCTGCCACGTCAGGCTTTACGTATTTCTGCGCCACGCGCTGAATATCTTCGATCGTGACAGCGGATACATTGTCCCGATAGGTTTTCAAGTAATCGTCGGACAGGCCGAACATCTTGATGTTCACGATCTGATCGATCAGCCCATCTTGTGTTTCGATGCGGATCGGAAATACACCGGTGAGATAGGATTTCGCGTTACTAATCTCTTCCTCAGACACCGCTTCATCGCGAATGCGATTGAGTTCATAGAAAAACTCGTGCAACGAATCACCAGTAACCGCCGTCCGCACTTCGGCGCTGGCTCGAAAGGTTCCGGCGAGGCGGCGCGCGTCGAGATTCGAATACGCGCCGTACGTATAACCCTTGTGCTCGCGCAGATTCATGAACAAGCGCGACGACGCGTTGGCGCCGAGAATCGTGTGCATCAATAGTATCGGGAAATAATCTTCACTGGTGCGAACGAGCCCTTCGTTGGCGATGATGATATTTGATTGGGCCGATCCGGGCCGATCGACCAGGTAGATTGTGCGCCTGGTCCGAGCCGGTGGCGCGGGGAACACCGGCGTGGCGGCTTTGGCAGGCTGCCATTCTCCGAATAGCTGTTCGATTTGGGAGATCAAAGCTTCCTGATCAAAGTCTCCGATCACAACCAATGATGCGTTGTTCGGAATGAATGTCGTCTGGCGGAACGCAACCAAGTCGTCGCGTCTCAGCCTGTCGAGCATCTCTTCGGTGGGGGACACGCGCGAATATGGATGCGAGCCAAACATCACCTGAGCCATTCGTTCTGACGCCAGAAAGTTTGGCTGCGCGCGTTGCTGAATCAACATCTGCTTCGTGTTTTCGCGCGCCAGATCAACTTCATTTTGAGGGAAAGATGCGCGCAGGGTTACGTCCGCAACCAATTCGAGGATCTCTTCGGCGAAACCGGATAGACCCGATGCGGCAACCGTTGTGAAATCGGAAGAGGATCCGACCGATAGGGTTGCGCCCAGACGCTCGGTCTCTTCCGCGAGTTGCCGGCTGGTGCGCGATTCGGTCCCTTCCGTCAAAAGATGCGAGAGCATGTCGCTCAGGCCCGGAAGCTCAACGGGATCGTTGGCATCTCCAGAGCGAAACGCCAGACGAAAACTAATCAGCGGCAAGCGCCGGTCTTCGATGAAGGTTAATTGCAGTCCATTCGCAAGCGTAGCTTCGAATGGCTCAGGCAAATTAAGCGGACGCGGCGCCAAAGGCGGCGGCATCTCGCGGCGAAAGGTTTCAGTCTGCATCATGAAATTGTCGTAGAACTTAGTTTGATTCGACTGCGGCCGGCGGCGCGGTCGGCATGGGCGTCCCGGCCGGCGTTTCATCTGGTGGCGCAGGAATTTGGGGCAGCGGCGCCGTCGGTTGTTTCGGCTCGCCGGGCTCATGTGGTGCCGCCGCCGCAACTTCTTCTGGCGACGGAACGATGTCGAGCAGTACGCGGTTATCAGTGTCGAGATACTTCGCCACCGCATCGCGAATCTGCGCGGGAGTCACATCCAAATAGTTCTGAAGATCAGTATTAAAGAGTTCGGGATCGTTATCGTAGAGCGCAAACTCAGCGAGCTGTTGCGCTCGAAACAGTGAAGACTGCCGGCTGCGCACGGAAGCATTGAAAAGATTGTTGCGCAGCTTTTCCATTTCTTCCACGCTGGGGCCGGCGGTCGAGAGCTGCCGAATCTCATCGAAAATTACTTGCCGAATTTCGTTGCCATCCCGATCCGGTTTCGGAATTACTACGATGAAAAGACCGGACGGCCCACGCCGCTCATCGATACCACCCTGGATTTGAACTACGGACTCTTCGCCCTTGACCAGCTTTTGATAAAGCCGCGCGCTCTCGCCCTCAAACAGCAAATGGCTGGCGAGCGATAACGCGTAAAACTCAGGCGAACGTCGCGGCGGAATCTTCCAGCCGAGCGCGAACGCTGGTACTGGCGCTAATTTGTCATGGAAAACATCCACGTTATCCGCAACTTCTTCGGGCTCGCTGACATCGACGGGCGGCGGTTCGGGTTGCGCAGGTATGCCGGCGAAATATTTTTCGATAAGCGATCGAGTTTCACCCTGATCAAAATCACCGGCGATCGCCAGCACGGCGTTATTTGGCGCGTAGTAGATCCTGAAGAATTCGCGAATGTCATCGACCGTCGCCGCGTCGAGATCTTCCATCGAGCCAATCGTCGAATGGGCGTTCGCCGGGTTCTTGAAACTCATCTCGAACAACCGCAGAAAGCCATTGACGTAAGGCTGATTGTCATAGCGCAGGCGCTTTTCTTCCTTGACCGCTTCGCGTTGATTGTCGAGATTCTCCTGCGTGACCGCGAGCGAACGCATGCGATCGCTCTCCAGCCACAGCGCCAGCGGCAATTGATTAGCGGGCAGCGTCTCGAAATAGTTGGTGCGCTCGCTCGAAGTGGTGCCGTTCATCGTGCCGCCGGCGTTCGAGATGTACTGAAAATGCGCCGCCTTCGGAACATTTTCCGATCCCTGGAACATCATGTGTTCGAACAGATGCGCGAAACCGGTGCGGCCTTCGCGCTCGTTGCGCGAACCAACATCGTAATAAACCGCCACGGACACGACGGGTACGGAGTGATCCTCGTTCAGAATGACCCGCAAGCCGTTACTTAGAGTGTATTGTTCGATCGGTGTGTGTGGAACGTGAAAAGTTTTCTGCACAAGTCGCTCGATGTGAACCGCGCGTTGCGGAAGCTTGACGATCTTTTTGGGGGAATCGAAAGAAAGATTGTAACGCGTGAAGCGCTCATTAACAAAGACGCTCCACTCTACGCTTGGCGCAGCATTGGAGCGTCACGTGATATTTGAAAACGATTCTTTCTCGCAGCGAAACCTAGGTTGATCGATTTTCGCCAACCATTCCGCGTAACTCAGCGCGCAAGCGTTCGATCTCGGCGAGCTTCTGTTCCACGCGTTCAAAAAGCGCTCCCTGGACTCTGATGCCTTCATCGATCAGAAATGCGGCAGCCTCTGCGCGCGTCCCGAATACTCCGGCCTGGACCAACTGGCCGAGTTTGACCTGGGCGTCCGGCGAAACTTTTACCGCCAGCATGTAGTCATCTTTAGCGGAAATCGCGCGTTCGATAGTACGACTAATATCGCGGCCAATCGCGGAAAGTTGTTCCGGAATACGCGCCGCCATGTCGCGTACAGACGAACCAGCGTGCGAACGCTCGCCCTCGCGCTCAGCGACATCATTATGAACCAACAACTCGTCTTTAGTGTCAGAACCGTTATTCTGCGATTCAAAAGGTGTGCTCATCGAATATGCTCCTTAACTCAGTAAACCTCTGTACGAGGGCGCGGGGTTAGAAGTTCATTCTAAGAAGCACTCCGATGAGCGGTCAAGCAACCGGATTTGACGTTCTCATGCCGCACCCAGTTCAGCGCAGCAGCCCGAGCAACGAGTAGCTGCCAGCGGAATCGCGGTCAGGCAGTGCGGACAATCCTTGGTGGCCGCTTCCTGTTTCTTGCGCAGAGAATTCGCGATTTTCACAACCAGGAAAATCACAAATGCGATGATTACAAAGTTCACGATGTCGTTGATAAAAGCTCCGTAAGCGATGACCGGGATCCCCTTCGCTTTCGCGTCGGCCAGCGATGCGGGTGCGCCTTTTGAATGATCCAGAACCAGGAACAAATTGGCGAAATCAACTTTGCCGAGCAGTAAACCGACAGGCGGCATGATGATGCCTTCGACCAATGACGTGACGATTTTCCCGAATGCCGCGCCGATGATCACCGCAACTGCCAAATCCAGAACGTTCCCGCGAGCCAGAAATTCTTTGAATTCTTTCAGCATGAGTTTGTCCTCCTTCGTGACGCGGATCTACGATCCGTGGAAACGAAATCAGCGTGAATTACGGGCGGCGAGCCAGTAACTTCACTGGCAATCCTTTGCCAACTTGTACCCAGCCTTTTCGGCTTCTTCCTTGTTCTTGAAACGCAGCTTCGCGCCGGCGGGAATATCATCGCGGGCGGAACAGTCGGATGGATAATAGTTCTTTGTGCGAGTGTCGGCAAACACCTCAGCTTCGGCGGCTTCCGCCGCTTCTTCACGTCGCGTCGCAATCGTGGCTTGCGCGGCTTCATCCTGGACGCGAATACTCGGCCCGTTCGCAATCATCGACGCGAAGATCGTGAATCCATCGCAGGCGATTTCGCGGCCGGATCGTTTTGGCAACCAGGGACTTTTGAGGTCAAGTGCCTTGCCGAAGTTCGTGGTGAACTCATCGAGCGTTGGCCACTTAAAGGTCTCTTCATAGCCAATCCACAGCGTTACCAGCTTGCCATCCAAAAAATCGAACGAGATGGTGCGCACGTCAGCATACTTTGCTTGATCAAATCGCGTATCGAAGTGTGGGTTAATCGAAGTCTTAATGACGCCGAATTGATCCGCACGGCCAAACCGAACGAGAGGCTCACGTGCCGTCACTTGCGCGAGCGTCATGCCGACGCGAAAGCCAAATAATTCCGGAGTGTCTTTGAGTTGATCGACTTTGAGAGAGCAGCTCGTCTGCGCGGCGGCGTATGTGTACGCTCCTAGCACGATCAGGAAGATGAGAGAGATCGTCTTAACGTTCGAGATGACGCGGTTGAGCATCAGAGGAACTTCTGCTTGCCAATAGAGAATCGATCAATTCTGCCAATTCGCGCGGCTCAAACGGAGTCGAAACGTACTCGTCACAGCCGGCTTCGATCGCGACGCTGCGATACTCGTCCGCTCCGTAGGCGGAAACGGCGACAATCGGAGTCGTGCGAAGTGACTGATACTGTCTGATCTGATGAGTAGCGTCAAGCCCGTTCATGCCCGGCATCATCATGTCCATGATGATCAAGTCGGGATGTTCGCGTTGCGCCGCAGCGATGGCTTCTTCGCCGGTTTCGGCCTCGATCACTCGATAGCCTCGTTTGGTTAGCCACATCTTCATCATCAGACGCGTGTCGTCGAAATCTTCAACCAGAAGAATGGTGGACGCGGGCTCTTGCCTTGGCAGGTTCATATAGTTTCCCATCAATGTTTGGAGGATTGGGCAAGAGATGGTACCCGCGGCAGGGGTCGAACCTGCGACCTTTCGCTCCGGAGGCGAACGCTCTAATCCACTGAGCTACGCGGGCAAGTCGGGGCAATTCCAAAATAACATAGTGATGTGGTCAGGGGGTAGGGTGTATGGGTTTGGGTGAAGAGTGTCGGGCGTTTGCATTTTCGCAAAATTAAACAGATCCGGCGCAACCTCTTGATTTCAGCGGGCGCCAAACTCTATCCCCAAACCCCTACACCCTAGCTATGCTTGATAATCACGCCCTCGATAATGTTCGCGACGTTTTCGCAGCGATCGATTGCGGCTTCGAGCTTCTCGTAAACGTCTTTCCACTTGATGACTTCAAGGGGATCGCGGTTGTCGTGAAACAATCCACCAACGGCGCGCTGGTAAATGTCGTCGCCCTCATTTTCTAAACGATGAATCTCGACCAGACGCTCCGTCACGCCTTTTGGCTTTTGCAGGATCACGACCACTTCGTTCAACTGCACGGCCATGCGTTGAATCACGCCCGCCAACTGTTTGGCCGGCTCGGTCGTCTCGTGAATGTCGTACATGACCACCGCCCGCGCCGCGCCATCGATGAGATCGACCACATCGTCCAGCGCCTTCGACATCATATAGATGTCTTCGCGATCGAACGGCGTAATGAACGACTGGTTCAGGCGCGTTGAGACGTTGTGCGTCAAGTCATCGCAAGCGTGTTCGATGCTCTTGATGCGCTGCACGTATTCCTGATAATCACCGTCGCGATGCGAGAGCATTTCGACCAAGGTTCTGGCGGCGTCGTTGATGTATGAAGTCATCTGGGCGAACAGGGCGAAATACTGTTCTTCGCGCGGCAAGAGTTTTCCAAAGGGCATCGTTTACTCCAGCGGTTTCTTAGTGGACTGAAAAAGCGTGACTGATTTCGCGGAGGGTTGATATTAGCCGAACCGCGCAAGCGTGTCCATGCAACCACCCAAAAGATCATTTCGCGCCTTGCAATCGACCGGAGCGTCGTATATCAAGAACGTGCATGACGAACGACACGTCGCATTCCCAGGTTGTTGAGCTGCTCCGTGCTGAGGCTGACGCGATCGCCAAAGCCGCCGCGCGTTTGCAGCCAACGGAACTCGATCGCGTCCTGGCGATCCTTAATGAATGCAAAGGAAAGATTATTCTGCTCGGCGTGGGCAAGTCTGGAATTATCGCCCAGAAAATCGCAGCAACGATGACGAGTAGCGGCAGTGCGGCTATTCATCTGCATCCGTCCGATGCGTTGCACGGAGGCCTGGGCATCGTCAACGCAGGCGACGTCGTCATCATGCTGAGCAACAGCGGTGAAACTGACGAACTGCTGGAGCTGCTCCCTTACATCAAGCGCCGCAACGTCCCGCTGGTAGCGATCGTCGGGAACGTGAAATCGACAATCGCGCAGAAATCTGATGCGGTAATCGATGCTTCGGTCGATCAGGAAGCATGTCCATTGAATCTCGCGCCGACGACCAGCACGACGGTCGCCCTGGCGATTGGCGATGCGCTGGCGATGGCCATGATGAGCGCGAAAGGGTTGACGGAGGAAGACTTTGCTTCGAATCATCCAGCGGGACAGCTTGGCAAGCGTCTGACTTTGCGTGTCGGCGACTTGATGCACAGCGGTGACAAGAATCCGACGATTGCGAGCGACGCTTCGTGGATGGATATCGTGGCTTCGATTAGTCAGTTTGGCTTGGGAGCTGTGAATGTTATCGACGGGGAAGGAAAGCTCGCCGGCATCATCACGGACGGAGATGTGCGCCGATCGCTGCAACGCATGGGGCCTCGCGATCTCGAATGGGCGAATCTAAAGTGCGATGACTTGATGACGCGGAATCCGGTCGTTGCCAATCCGGAGATGCTGGCGTTTGACGCGCTGCATTTGATGGAAGATCGTCCGTCGCAAATAAACGTGCTGCCGGTCGTGGACCAAAACAATTTCTGTGTAGGCTTGATTCGATTGCACGATATTGTGCGCAGCGGGTTGTAGCCTCGGTAGTCTCTCCTCAAAAAAATTCGGGGAAATATTTTATGAAGCTAAGATTCACGCACCTGATTATTATCGGCTTGCTTTGCTGTGCAACAGCGTCTGCTCAGGAATCCGCTACGCGTGGCCGCCGCGCGACCAATGCGCCAACGGGCGAAGCGACGATCACGGTCAGCGAACAATTTCTGAATTCATTTCTCACGGCAATTTTCGAAAACTTGAATGAACCGTCGATGCCCTTGACGGTCGGCGGCGCAAAGTCCGGCCCGGCCTGCGCCAGCGAAATTCGTCTGAAGCGCGAGGCCGCCGGCGTTCGCACCGCGGTCCATTTTGAGAATGGACGCATTACCGGTCCGCTGGCTTTTGCGGGCGCATACAATTCTGGTTTGATGGGCTGTATTGAATTTTCTGGTTGGGCCGACGCCGAAGTCGTTCTGGATTTCGACAAGCCCCGGCAGGCGCTGGTCGCGCGATTCCGCCTGCGCGATATTCATCTGAATAACACGCCCGCGGTTCTAAATGGACCGCTGCTCAGCATGGTCCAGTCCACCATTGATCAGAAATACAATCCGGTTGAGTTGTTTACGCTCGAAAAACTTTCGACACGCGTGGACATTCAGCCGGCGGGTGGGGCGCTGCAACTCCGCGCGCGCGAAATTCGTCCGGAAATCACGCCGTCCGCGTTGACGCTGCACATCATTTACGAGTTCACGCGCGGTTAGGACTCTGATAGAATCCGCACTCTTCGAAGACTATCCGTAATTCTGGAGGTTCCCCATGCGCAAGTTTCGTCTCGTGCTCGCGAGCGCTTTCATCTGCGCCTTCGCTTCGTTGCAGTTTGCCCAAACGCCTACCGCTCCGCGCTACCTGACACCGCCCAAGGAAGTGGTCGATGCGTTCGATGCGCCGCCGCTGCCGGCAGCGATTCTCAGCCCTTCGAAACAAGTCATCGCACTGACGTATCGCCGGGCGTATCCGACGATTGCGGAACTTTCGCAACCGATGCTGCGGCTCGCAGGTGCGCGCGTAAATCCCAAGACTAATGGCCCACAGCGCACGGCTAATATTTACGGAATCACTTTGAAGAAAATTTCCGACGGTACGGAAACGAAGGTGATGGTGCCGCCACAAGCGAATCTGTCGAACATTCATTTCTCGCCGGACGGTGCGCATCTTTCGTTTCTAAACACGAAGGCAACCGGAATTGAGTTGTGGGTTGCCGATGTGGTAAACGGCCGCGCGCGTTTGATCAGCGGAACCGATCGATTGAATTCAACGGCCGGCGATCCGTGCGATTGGCTGCGCGATAACAAGACTTTAATTTGCCAGTTTGTGCCGGCTGGTCGTGGTCCCGCGCCCGCCGAACCAACTGTGCCGCCTGGTGCAAACATTCAGGAGAACATCGGGAAGGCGGCGCCCGCGGCGACCTACGAGGACATGCTGAAGACGGCGCACGATGACGATCTGTTCGAGTACTACTTCACGAGCCAGATCGCCGCGGTTGATGCGACAACTGGACGAAAAACTCTGATCGGAAAGCCGGCGATCTTCGATAGCGTCACTCCTTCGCCCAGCGGCGACTATTTGCTGGTGACGAAAATCAAGCGGCCGTTCTCGCATTTGATTCCGCTGAACGGATTTCCGAACGACGTCGAAGTGTGGACGCGCGCCGGCCAACTCGCGAAGAAGATCGCGGACATTCCGTCGCGCGAAGGCGTGCCGCTGACCGGCGTGCAAACCGCGCCGCGCGGCATTCATTGGCGGCAGGATCAGCCCGCGACCGTAGTCTGGGCCGAAGCGCTCGATGGCGGCGATCTGAAAAACAAAGTTCCGTTCCGTGACCGAGTGATGTCCATCGCTGCGCCGTTCACTTCTGACCCGGCTGAGTTCGCCAAAACTGAATGGCGCTACGCCAATGTTTCGTTTACTGAGAAAGGCGTCGCGCTTTTGACTGAAAGCGATCGTGCGACGCGGCACGTGCGTACCTGGGTGATTGCCAGCGAACCGCGCAAGCTCTGGGATCGTCGTCAGGATGCGGCGTACGAGAATCCCGGCACGCCCGTGATTCGTCGCGATAGCGGCGCCGGCGGATTCGGTGGCGGCTTTGGTGGCGGAGGCGGAGCGGGCGCGATCATGCAGAGCGGCGATTACATTTTTCTCACCGGTCAGGGCTCTTCGCCGGAGGGCGATCGTCCTTTCATCGATCGCTTGAATCTGAGAACGTTTGAAACTACGCGACTCTTTCGCAGCGACGCGAAAGCTTACGAGACGGTGATTGCGCCGCTTGATGACGAAGGAAAAACGATCCTCACGCGGTATGAAACTCCAAACGATCCGCCGAATTACTACGTCCGCGACCTGACGAGCAGCTCGCGCAAAGCTGTAACTGATTTCAAAGATCCGCAGCCGCAGCTTCGTGGCGTCACGCATCAATTCATCACTTATCAACGCAAGGACGGTGTGAAGTTGAATGCAACGCTCTATCTGCCGCCGGGTTACAAACCGGGCACGCGTCTGCCGGTGATCATGTGGGCTTATCCACGCGAGTTCGGCGACGCCGATTCAGCCAGTCAAATCACCGGCTCGCCAAATCGTTTCACGATCGTCAGCGGTTATTCGCACATGTTCCTGCTGCTGTCTGGTTACGCGGTTCTCGACAATCCCACTATGCCGATTGTCGGGGGTGGTGAAACCGCCAACGATACTTACGTCGAGCAACTTGTTTCCAGCGCGCAGGCAGCGATCGACAAAGTCGTCGAAATGGGTGTCGGCGATCGCGATCGCATCGGCGTCGGTGGGCACAGCTACGGAGCATTCATGACCGCGAACCTGTTGGCGCATTCGCGTCTGTTCCGCGCGGGGTTTGCTGAGAGCGGCGCTTACAATCGCTCGCTCACGCCGTTTGGTTTTCAGAACGAGCGCCGCACGTTCTGGGAAGTTCCGGAACTTTATGCGCGGATGTCGCCGTTCTGGTACGCGAAGGACGTCAAGGATCCGATTCTCTTAATGCACGGCGAGGCTGACGACAACTCGGGAACTTTCCCAATTCAGTCAGAGCGATTTTACATGGCTCTGAAAGGTCAGGGCGCGACGGTTCGCTACGTCACGCTGCCTTTCGAAGCGCACGGTTATGCGGGGAGGGAAACGCTGCTCCATGTTTTGGCGGAACGAATCAATTGGTTTGATAAGTACGTGAAGAACGCGAGGCCGCGAACAACAGAGAAAACGGCGCAGAATTAGATTCATCTGTCGTCCGATACGCGTCACTTAATGGCCGCAAGTAATGAGGGCGACCAAGTCGTAAGCTGCTCGCCATTCTTGCGATTGTATTCAACGACGGCGCGATTGTAGGTGGCCAGCAGTTTCCTTTGATCGCAGATGCATTCGATCAGCTTGGCTCGTCCGTAAGTCTTTTCGATTACCACGGACATTTTCCAACCGACGGTGTACCAAGGTCCCTGAACTCCGAAAAAGCCAGACGCCGTGCTTTGTATTTGTTCTTCGCTCAGTTTGCCCGCCAGGGTGTCGTTGAAGAAGCTCTCAACTTTCTTCAAATCAACATTGAAATTTGCCATGTCTCGATCCCAGCGAGCCCGTTCTTCCGCGCCGCTGACCGCATGCGGATGAATGTCGGGCCCTCCAGCGGCAGCTAACATAGCGAAGCCTTCACCGAATGCGCCGATTAGTTGGATGACGGTTTGTGTTGGTTTCGGCAATTTGGAATTCTCTGCGGATGTCTGCGCTGCAGGACAACTGCTTCCGTACCCGATGTGATGAAGTTCATGGGCGAGCGTGTTCTCGAATTTCTCGCGGCTAACCTTCGGGTCGAGGTAGAGAAAGATTGCGGGATCGCTTCTCACTTCAAAGACAAAACTATTTTCGCGCGGCTTGATTACGGGATAAATCTTCGCTGTGATATGCGCGTCCCCCGGCAGATAAGCCAACGCGAGTTGCGCCGATCGGCTGATGTCTGCGCGTCGCCATGCTTCCAACGTGTTTCTCAGATCCTGAAACTTGTCAGCCAACTGATCCGATAATACGAAGGTTTTGAAATCCGCATCTTCAAACGCGCGTTTCATCGAAGCCTCGCGATTCTTCAGCCGCACGTAACCTTCGCTGAGAAACAATCGTTGCCAATCTGCTTCCGTAATCGTTTGATTTGCGTTCTTCTTTGTCAGAATCGCCAGGACGGCTTCAGCTTCATCAGTTACTAACCGCACGTTGACTCGCGATTGCAGCTTAGCCTGTCCGACACAAGGTTGAGCAATAGCGAAAATCGCGAGAATCAAGAGAGCGCTCAGACGCATTTGCGAAAGTGACACCTCGTTCATTGGCAGTCTTACCCGTACGAGTAAGTGATGATTGGAAGAGTAAAGTTGCAACCTCGATTAGTAAGTTGGCGTGCGGCTGGGCGGCGTGACGGTGAGGCGGGTGCGCATACGCTGCTGCCAATGACTGCCCGCCGCTTCCAAATCTTCGAGCTGCTTCATGACGTCGGTCAGCGTTTCGCCGCCGAACTGCCGCATCTTCAGATAAAGCAGCGCGGTCGCGATTGAAAGCAGCGGCAGAATAAAAAGATTGATCAAGCCGGACGCCTGGGATGCGACTTTGAATTTCAGCCCGTGTTTCTCGACATGCGTCGCTCCGGAAATTGCGCCGATAATCGATCCGACGATCATAGGCACGAGAACCTGAACGCACATGACGATGATGATCGTTCGCCATGACCTCGCTGCCAACGAACGCGCGCGCTGCCGCGCCGGCTTCTTTTCCAAGCCTTCCATCAACACCACCGGCGCCCAAAGCAGATAGCGCACGGTCATGATCATTCCGGGGATGATAAACAAGATCCATCCCAGCATCACCCGAAGGCTGACGCCGATTCCGGTTCTTAGAAATGGTTTCAAGCGCCGGCGCAAAATGCCGAAGGCCTGGCGCAGTCTCACTGGTTTCATCGGCGCGACCGCCAGTTGAGTCACGATAATCGCGGTTACACCGGATATAGTTGACGCCGTCAGGAACTGCGCGACCATGGTCAACAAAGCGAGCGGCACGGCGATCGCGACGGTCCCGACTTTGGTTAGATACGGCTCGCCGATGCGCAATCCGATGAGCATTGCCGTAACGATGAATACAGGAATGTGCGCCAACAGGGATAGCTTGAAAAATTCTGGAAAATACTCGCTGTAAAGAGCAAACGCGCGACGATAAAGCGCCCCGATCCCATCCGCATTCGCGCGCATCGAATTAGCAAGCGCCATCGCGGTCTGCGGGCGCGCAGCCGGATCTTTTTCCAGCGCGGACATGACCACGCGTGAAACGCGCTTCGGCAGTTTCTTGTTCAACTCACGAACCGGCGTTGGTTGGATTTCTTTGTGCGCGGTAATGACCGAAGTCGTTTCGCCGGTGAAAGGCGGCGCGCCGGTCAACATTTGGTAAGCGATGATGCCGAGGCTGTAGATGTCCGACCGCGCGTCCAAGTGTTCGCCGCGACATTGCTCAGGAGACATGTACAGCGGCGTACCCAGAATCGACCCGACCCGTGTCAATCCAGTTGCGGCCGCGGTTGAGTTGGGTGCAATGGTCGAAGCAACTCCCGCGACGGTCTGCCGCGCTTCAGAAAAGTAGCGGGTATCCTGGTTGCGGTCCTCCATCAATCGCGTCGCACGTCCATCGTCTTGCGGAGACTCTTGCTGAATTAGCGTCGCAGCTTCGAGATCACCCTGCCTCGCAGGCGAGACGATCGAAGCAACATCAGCGGCCGTGGCGGCGCGCGATGCGGGAATCAGTGTGGCTGCTTCTTCGATTGCGGAAATTGATCGAGGAAGAAGTTCAGCTTCAGGAGTTGTCGCTTCCGCCAGCTTCGCAATTCCAAAGTCGAGCACCTTCACGCGATAACCGCCGAGGCCATTTGGCTCGAGCCAAATGTTGTCGGGCTTCAAATCGCGATGGACAATGCCCTGCTGATGCGCTTCGTGAACCGCGGAACAAACCTGTTCGAGAATATCGACGACCCAATAAAGCGGCAGCCGATTCTCTTCAGCCAGCACGTCGCTCAACGTGCAGCCGTCAAGGTATTCCATGACGAGATAGGCGACTCGATCGGCGCCGTTTCCGGAAAACCCAAAATCTGTCACATCGACAACGTTCGGATGGCGCAGGCGGCCCGCGGCGCGCGCTTCGCGCTTGAAGCGCTCAACGAACTCTTCGTTGCGCATGAACTGCGGCGCGATCAGTTTCAGCGCCACGTAACGCTCCGTGCCGAGGTGGGTCGCGAGATAGACCGCGCCCATGCCGCCTTTACCGAGCAACCGCTCGAGGCGGTATTTCTCGTCAAGGACCTGGCCTACGTATTGTTCGAGTTTGGTCATGCGATGTGGCGCAAATTGTTAATTTGCGTCGCAAGCTGACAGCTTGCGTTCCTTTAATCCCAATATGGCTCGCGCCAGTGACGCTTGCGCAGTTGCTGGTCGTTCCAAAATCCCTTCAGCAATTCAATACGGGCGAAATCAGTATCAGGTTTCGTGACGACCGTGACCACATCATAACGGTAGGGCGCATCCATCAGCCCGAACATCTTGCGATAGCCACGCGCCGCGCGCGCAATTTGGCGCCGCTTGCGCAAATCGACGTTCGCCTGTGGCGGCGCGAAATCGTCTGACGCGCGGGTCTTGACCTCGATGAAGCAGAGGGTCGCTTCGTCGTACGCGACGATATCGATCTCCGCACTCACGACGACATCGCGCGTGTTGCGGCCGATCGGCAAACTGAAATTCGCGGCCACGATGCGATACCCCGCGCGTTCGAGATGTTCGAGCGCGAGAGCTTCGCCACGTTCGCCCAAAGCAAAATGCCGGGCGCGTACCGCCGTCGGTTGGACCCTCGATTCGCGCATTCGGCAACGCTATTCGCTTGATTCCGATTCCTTCCTGATAACTTTCTTTCCCTCAGTTGTGGGCGCAGCCGCCACGGTCTTGCTCTTCTTCGGTCGTCGCTTGCCGAACGTGCCTCGCCAAATCTTTCCACGTCGTGAACGCTGATCACCCTTTCCCATTACATGCTCCTCGTCATCATTCTGTTTAGAGTTGGCATTTCTGCCGACGCTTTCTAGCCGGACAAGTCCGGCTTCTAAACCGGACTCCGTAATCTAGTTCGGCGGAAAGCCTTCGTTGAGCTTCTCGTAGGAATTTCCCACGCGCCGGTAATAACCTGGCCCGTCGGGTCCCGTCGAGTTGTAATCGCTGTACGAAGCTTCCCAGTGCTCGCCCGTCGAAGGCGAATACACATTCTGAAATCCCATCGTGGCTTCCTGCCGTTTGATCGAAAGCTCTTCATCGATCTTATCCTTCGAGCTGCCTTGCGGCCGGCGCGTGCTGCTCTTCTGCGCGGGGAACAAGTGCTTGGTGCAGCGAATGGACGCCGCCACGTCATACACGACGTTCTTGTTCTCTTCCCATTTCGAGGCGTCGGTACCGCCCATGTGATACGCGACAATGTAGGAAGAGGGATCACCCGTCTCGAAGGTTTGATAAAGCACGAAACCGCGCGTCGGCCGGCCGCGCAAAGTCGCGCGCCAGTAACGCAGCGTGTAGCCTTCGACAGACTGCGATTTTTCATCGAGCGTGAAGCCACTACCGCCGCTGGCTTCGATCATCGTTTGCAGAAAGCGCTCGGGCGTGCCGGTGCCATAGTAATCGGCGCCAAACATTTCCGTGCGCGGCGCTGCGACAATTCCGTACGAGGCGGACATCGATTGATCCCGCGACGCGAGATCGACGCCAATGCCGACGCGCTGCTCGTTTCCGATGATGGTCCAATCTTCGGGCGCGAAGGCTGTGCAACTGCTCCAGGTTTTGTTGACAGTCTTGATTCCGTGTTCGTCAACCATCTTCACATCGCCGCGTCCGAGGTAACCCGGACGGCGCGGGCCTCTTGGTCCCGACGGCGTTTGGTTGTAATAGACGACGGCGGCCAGCGCAATGATCACCACGGCACACAACAAGCCTAAGCCACCGCAGCCAATAAGAATCCACGGCAAGTAATTCGTTTGAGCCGATGTCGGCGGCGGGACTTGGGGTGGAGGAGTTGCCATAGCTGTCTGGCCATTCAGGCTATTTCTTCAACAGTTCGAGCACCGCGGTGGTCATAGCTTTGACGCCGGTGCGCAGAGTTGGTTCCGGCAGCGGCTCGAACAAACTCGAGTGCAGGGAAGGCAAAGGTTTGCCGGACTTAGCACTGGCTTCAACTTTCGCCGGTTCAACCGCACCGAGCCAAAACATGAACGCTGGGATTTGATGGTCCAAGCTCAACCGGCCGAAGTCTTCGCTGACCATCAACGGTTGGGCCTTGATGACGTTATCACTACCCAGCGCCTTGGCCATCGCGCCGGCGATGCGCTCAGTCAATTGCGGATCGTTGTAAGTCGCGGGGCCGGTTTCATTCTCGATCACTTTCATGATGGGCGCGCGCTCCGGCGGCACGCCGGCAGCCAACGCCACGCCATTCGCGATTCGTTGAATCGACGCGAGCATGCGCTGGCGCACTTCTTCTTTATAGGTGCGCACCGTGAGATTCAGTGTGACTTCATCCGGAATCACGTTGCGCTTTGTGCCGCCATGAATTGCGCCGACGCTGACGACTGCCGGATCGAGCGGTGAGTTCTCGCGACTTACGATCGTCTGTAGTGCGAGGATAACTTCCGCGGCCATGACGACCGGATCCTTTGTCGATTCCGGTCGGGCGCCATGTCCGCCGAGACCGCGAATGATCAAATCGACCGAAGTGCCGCTGGCCATTGCATAGCCGGGAAAGTAAGTGATCTTGCCGGCGGCCACATCGGCGCTGTCATGCAGAGCCAGCAGAAAATTCGGTTTCGGAAAACGATCGTAGAGACCGTCGGCGAGCATCGCCTTCGCGCCGTCGATAGTTTCTTCGGCGGGCTGACCGATGAAAACCAGAGTGCCGCGCCATTGATCCTTCATCTGCGCGAGCATCTTGGCCGTGCCCAGCCAACTGGTCATGTGAATGTCATGACCGCACGCGTGCATCACGCCGGTTTCCTGGCCGGCATCGTTCTTGGTCTTAACTGTGCTCGCGTACGGCACTCCCGTTTTCTCTTCGACGGGCAGCGCGTCGAGTTCGGTGCGCACCCAAACGACCGGGCCATCGCCGTTCTTCATCACCGCGATGACGCCATAGCCTTTCCAATTAGGCTGATCGTACTTGCCAATGTGATCCGTGACGGTGTAACCAAGCGCGCGAAGTTGTTCCGCAACAAACGCTGAAGTCTTAGCCTCATAATGCGAAAGTTCCGGCGCGCCGTGCAGCATCTTGTAAGTTGAAACAAGCTGCGCGATCTCTCTGTCGATCATTGCGTCGAGGGATTGCTGGCCAAAGGCTGGGGCAGCAAAGAGAGTGGTGACGAGAAGGGCAGTACAAATCAGAGTTTTCATCATTAGTTTCAAACCTAGAGCGGATTTTCGCCGTCAAGATACTCCACTGAATCGATGACGACAAGCGAGAGCGTTAGCGCGTAGCACAGACTTCAGTCTGTGACTCTCTTAGCCAATCAGAAGCTCAAGTCCGCGCCAGTCAAACTGCCGGAAAATCCGGCGACAACTCTGTAGCGCCCAGGCGTGGAGCGGCGAGCAACAATCCAATAATCGTTTTCGCGTCTTCGATTTCGCCCTCGCTAATCATCTGAAGCGCGCGATCGATGGGTACCCGCACGATTTCGATGAACTCATCATCCTCAAGGCGCTGCGTAGTCTCGGTAAGGTCGGTCGCGAGATACAACCACATCTTCTCTTCGCAGAATCCCGGCGAGACAAAAAACTCAGAAAGCTTTTCGAGTCGTCCGGCGCGCACGCCCAGCTCTTCTTCCAACTCGCGCGCAGCGCCGTCCTCGGGACGTTCCTGATCGTTCAGAGTCCCAGCAGGCAACTCCAAGAGATACTTCACGGCGGGATGACGATACTGCCGCACGAGCGCAATCGTGCCGTCATCGAAGGCCGGCAGGATCACGGCGCTGCCCGGATGATGAACGACTTCGCGAATGTAGGTCTGGCCGTCCTCGCGGACCGTATCAACGGTCACGTCAAACACGCGGCCTTCGAAGATCTTTTTCGAATCGATGAATTCAGGTGTGTCAGACATTCGGGTAACGCAAATTGTTAATTTGCGCAGTAAGTCTAGTGCGGCGCTTTGGTGTGAGCAACCTGAACCGTCTGCCGTTGAAGAATCTCCTGAGCAGCGCCAACCAAATAGAGCGATCCGGTGATTAGAATTAACCCTCCGGTTGGAGTGATATCGCGCGCGATTTGTAGGGCGTCAGCTACCGACGCCGCTTCCCAGATCTTCGATCGATCGAAATCTAGAGGCGTAACCTTCTGCAAATCTGCGATTGACGCGGCGCGGGGATTGTCGATTTCCGTCAGCATCAACTGATCAGCTTTCGGAAAGAGAATCGCTCCCATTTCCGACAAGCGTTTATCGCGCATCGCCCCAAAGATCATGGTGATCGGCCGCGGGACGAATTCATCAAGATAGTTTCGCAGCGCTCGCGCTGACGCGGGATTGTGCGCCCCATCAAAGAGAATTGGCGGAGTCGTCTCCCAAAACTCCAACCTGCCAGGATGCTTTGCGTTCCCGAGGCCTTTGCGGATCGCTTCGCGCGAGATGGAAAATCCGCGGTCGTCTAACGCTTCGGCCAAAGCGACGGCAGTCGCCGCATTAACAATCTGATGGCGGCCGCGCAATCCGAGAATCAGATTATCGACTGAGGCCGGATCGACGAGGCGCGGCTTCACGCTAAGGGCTGCGCAGCGACGAGTGATTACATCGAGAACAACCGGCTCTTGCGGGGCGACGATGGCTGTCACTCCGGGACGAATAATCGCGGCTTTCTCTGCGGCGATCGCCGCAAGTGTGTGGCCGAGATACTCTTCGTGATCCATTGCGATTTGGGTAATCGCCACAATGTCTGCCCCCGCCGCTGTAGTTGAATCCAACCTTCCGCCCAAACCTGTTTCCAGAATTGCCAGCTCAACTTTCGCGTCGCGAAACGCCAGCAGTGCAATCGCCGTCATATGCTCAAAGAAAGTCGGTAGCGTTTCTAACTTGCCCGCGTTAACCAGGCGTTCAGCAGTATTCCTGACTTCGGTTGTGAAGCGCGCGAACTCGGTTTCTGAAATCGGCTTGCCGTCGATCTTGATTCTTTCGGTAATCGAAACTAGGTGTGGTGAAGTGAAGAGTCCCGTGCGAATTCCGGTGGCGCGACAGATTGATTCCAGAAATGCTGCGGTCGAGCCTTTGCCGTTCGTGCCCGCAATTTGGACAGCGGGAAAATCTTGATGCGGATTGCCGAGGGCGCTGAGGAGAGTTTCAGTGTTCGCGAGACCTAGTTTGATCGTGAGCGTCTCGTGACCGAGGGACAGCAGGTAGGAAAGCGCCTCGTCGAAAGTCATGGTCCATAAACTAGCCGGATCGTGTCAGCAGCCCGCGCGTAAGCAAGGGCGCGTTTACCGATCGTCGCCCTCCCTTACGGTCGGGCTTCTGACTCTTAGAATCTTCGGAAATCTGCGGATTACTTGCTCGCCACCTGAAACTTCAAACTTGAAACCTGAGACTTCTCATTGATGTCAGGGTTCATCATGAAATCAAGCGACTTGATTAGAAACTCACGCATCTGACGGCGGTCCACGATCGCGTCGATCATGCCGTGATCCAAGAGAAATTCCGAACGCTGAAAGTCTTTGGGCAGCTTTTGGCGAATCGTCTGCTCGATCACGCGCGGGCCGGCGAATCCAATCAGCGCTTTGGGCTCGGCAATTATCATATCGCCGAGCATCGCAAAGCTCGCCGTCACACCACCCGTCGTCGGATCGGTCAGCACCGAAATGAACGGGAGATGGCGTTCTTCCAGGGCTGCCAGCGCCGCCGAAATCTTCGCCATCTGCATCAGAGAAAATGTACCTTCCTGCATGCGCGCGCCGCCGGAAGCGCTGAAGATGATGACCGCGCCACGTTCGCTAATCGCGCGTTCAATCAGACGTGTGATCTTTTCCCCAACTGCCGAACCCATCGACCCGCCAATGAAATTCATATCCATCGCACCGGCGTACAGGCGATGACCGCCGAGTTTTCCGCGCGCGGTAATCACCGCCTCGGGCAAACCGGTCGCGCGTTGGGCTTGAGAGATACGGTTCTTGTAAGGCTTGCTATCAACGAAGTCGAGCGGATCTGTCGAAACCACTTCTTCGTCCAGCTCTTCGCAGTGATGATCGTCGAATATCTGCTCTAGCCGATCGTAGGCACCCAACCGAAAGTGATAATTGCAGTGGACGCAAACCTGAAGCGCATCCTCAAGTTCTTTCTTGTAGAGATGCGCGCCGCATTCATCGCAACGCACGAAGACATTCTCAGTGCGGACGACGCGATCCTTCTCGCTGACCGGCTCGATCTTACTTTTGTTTTTGCGAAACCAGGGCATAAAAAAAGAATAACCAGAATTCAGAACTCAGAATTCAGCAAGCATCTTCACTTCAATTTGATTGGAAGAACCGGCACAAAGGGTAGCACAAATAATTAGTTGCTAGAACTCAATGCCTTTTTGCGCCCGAATACCTGCTTGAAATGGGTGTTTGATCTCGGTCATCTCAGTCACGAGATCCGCGGCATCGATCAATTCCTTGGGAGCGTCGCGGCCGGTCACCACCACATGCAGGGAAGGTTGGCGTTCGTGCGCTGCCCGAATTTCGGAAAGTACTTCATCTACGGGCAGCATCTGGTAACTCAACACGTAGACCAGTTCATCGAAGACGAGCACGTCGTAATCACCGCTGCGCAACTTCTCGACGCAGAGGTTCCAGGTGTTGCGCGCGGTTTGGCGATCCTGTTCCGGATTCTTAGTGTCCCAGGTAAAACCGTCACCCATGGTGTGGACTTCGATACCGAGTTTCTCAGCCGAGACATGCTCGCCATAACGATCGTTGCGCGACTTCATGAACTGAATCATGCAGCAGCGCAGATCCTGACCCGCGGCGCGCATCATCAACCCCAGCGCGCACGTAGTTTTGCCCTTGCCGTTTCCGGTGTTGACGATGAGGAGGCCGCGCGTGTTTTCCTGGTAGTCCGCGCGACGCCATTTGTATTTCTTTTCGAGTTTGTCAGTTGTCATTAGTCAGTTGTCAGTTGTAGTTCTGACCACTGACCACTGACCACTGACCACTGACCACTGACCGCTGACCTATTTCAGCGCGTCTTCAGTAGTGTCCTTCGATCCGTTCGCACGCTTCACAGCGTCCTGCAGCAACGGCACTACCTGATTTTCGATTTCGTCTGATGAACCCTTCAGAGTGCAGCCCGCTGCGTTGCGATGACCACCGCCGCCGAATTTCTCCGCGATCTTCGCGACGTTGACGTCGCCTTTCGATCGCAGGCTCGTGCGATAGATGCCGGGCGAGGTTTCTTTGAAAAGCGCCGCAGCTTCGACTTCGCCAACCGCCAGTGGGTAATTTACGAAACCGTCTGCGTCTTCCTCACAGGCTTTGGTTTGTTGCTGCATGTCGATGGTTTGCCACATCCACGCGACGTGTCCGGTCTCATCGCGTTTCGCCGTCCCGAGCACCTGGCCCAGCAATTCAATCTTGGGCCATTGATAGCTGGCGAAGATTGCTTCGGCTGTCTTAGCGGGTTTGACGCCAATGCGAACCAGTTCAGAGGCAATCTTGAAGGTCCGTTCGGTGGTGTTCGAGTAGTGAAACGATCCGGTGTCGGTGAGCAGCGCCGTATAGACGCACTCCGCGATTTCTTTGGTGACGCGCACGCCCGTGGCCTTGCAAAGATTGTAGATCATCTCGCCGACCGCCGAGGCCGTCGAATCGATCCAGTTGATCGTGCCAAACAGTTCCGTCGTCGAATGGTGATCGATGTTGACGACGAATTGATTTTCGAGATCGATCAGTCCCGGTCGATCGATGTCAGAGCATTCAATGACGAAGACGGCATCGTAAGGCTTATCGACCGCGGGCGTAACGCGAATTGAATCCGCGCCCGGCAGTTGCTGATACGCGTGCGGCGCCCCATCGCGCATGATGACTTCAACGTCTTTGTTGAGAGCTTTTAGCAGCCAGAATAGGCCGAGGGAAGAACCGAGGCTGTCGCCGTCGGGACGCACGTGGGAAGTAATCGCGAACCGATCCTTCTTTTCAATTAATTCAACTACCTGACTAAGCATCAAAAGCAAGGATGAAGGTGAAAGGATGAAGGATGAAAACGGACTGCCCGTCTTCAACTTTCATCCTTTATCCTTCATCCCCCATCCTTTCAGAACCAATTCCTTGCAGCAGCGTATCCACGCGCGCGGCCTTTTCTTCGACCGTATCGCGGACGAAGTGAAGCGCGGGAGTATGCCGCAAATTCAGCGCAAAGCCAAGTTGCTTGCGCACATAAGGAGCGGCGTGTTGTAGCGCCCGCAGCGCCTGATTGTGTTCCTCTTCGTCGCCTTCGACCGTCACGTAAACGCTGGCATCGCGCAAGTCGTCAGCGACCCGGACTTCTGTCACCGTCACCATCGTCAATCGCGGATCCTCAAGTTCGTAACCAACGATTTGCGCGATCTCTTCCCGTAAAGTTTCAGCAATGCGCTCTGGCCTGTGCATAACAAATGAAGGGTTTAGGGCGTACGGCGTTGGGGTTAGGAGCCTGAGCATGTTAACTCAATGAACAAATCAGTTTTCTAAACCCCAAAACCAAATCACAGGTGAAGGGCTTAAGGTGTTGGGTGTAGGCCGAGCGTTCAGTGATGCCCAGTTTCTAAGCCGTAATTCAAGTCAGCATAGTATGTTGATATCTATGTCGATCGATTACTATGAGTTTCTACACCCTACAACCTACCCCCGCTTTACAATTCCGTCGCCGCGACCTTCTCGATTACGTAACACTCGATCTGATCGCCGACCTTGATGTCGTTGAAGTTCTCGAGGCCGATACCGCACTCGAAACCTTCACGAACTTCGGAAGCGTCATCCTTGAAACGTCGCAGCGATCCGATGCTGCCTTCCCAACTGACCACGCCGTCGCGAATCAGGCGGGCGCGCGCGTTGCGGCGGATGAGGCCATCGACGACCATAGAGCCAGCGACTGCTCCCACCCGTGGCACACGGAAAACTTCGCGCACGTCGGCTTTGCCGAGAATCTTTTCTTTCTCAATCTTCTCGAGCATGCCAATCATCGCAGCCTTAATTTCCTCTTCGACCTTGTAGATGATCGAATGCAGCCGGATATCGACGCTCTCCTGCTTGGCCAACTCATTAGCGCGCGATTCGGGTCGCACGTTGAAGCCGATGATGACGACGGCCGTGGATGCTTGCCCGGCTTGCGTCGCAGACGCGAGCAATACGTCGGATTCCGTGATCGCGCCGACGCCTGAACGAATGACTTTTACCTTCACGCGTTCGGTGGACATCTTTTGCAACGTCGATTTCAAGACTTCGACTGAGCCCTGCACGTCGGCCTTGATGATGACGAGCAGTTCTTTGACGTCAGATTCGCCCAGCGCTTCAATGCCGCGCTTCGTCGTCTTGACCAGCGTGCGCTGTCGTTCCGCCGCTTGGCGGTGACTCGAAATTTGCTGAGCGCGCGTGACGTCGGCGACGACCTGGAAGCTCTCGCCCGCTTGAGGCACCCCTTGCAGACCAAGTACTTCGACCGGTGTTGCTGGTCCGGCTTCGCTGACGGGTTCGCCCCGATCATTGAACATCGCCCGAACCTTACCGAAGATTTGTCCGACGATGAACGGATCACCGACACGCAGAGTGCCTTGCTGCACGAGGGCGGTAGCGACTGAACCGCGACCGCGATCGAGCTTGGCTTCCAAAACCACACCCGAAGCCAAACGCGTCGTACTCGCGCGCAGATTCAAGATGTCTGACGTGAGCAGAATCGTTTCCAGCAGCGTCTCGAGGTTTTGCTTTTTCTTGGCCGAGACTTCGACCATTTCAGTTTCGCCACCCCACGCAACCGGATTCAAACCTTGCTGTGAAAGCTCCTGACGAACTCGATCTGGATTTGCGTCTGGTTTGTCGACCTTGTTTATCGCCACAACGATCGGCACCCCGGCCGCCCGTGAATGTTCAATCGCTTCGATCGTCTGCGGCATGACGCCGTCGTCAGCCGCCACCACGAGGACTACCACGTCGGTCGCTTTCGCGCCGCGGGCTCGCATCAAGGTGAACGCTTCATGGCCAGGGGTGTCGAGGAACACGACCCGACGCTTCTCGTTCGGATCGTCCGGGCTGGGAACCTGGACGCTGTACGCGCCGATGTGTTGGGTGATGCCTCCAGCTTCGCCGCCGGCGACATCGGTGGTGCGGATAGCATCGAGCAATGAAGTCTTGCCGTGATCGACGTGGCCCATCACCGTCACGACCGGCGCGCGCGGCACTTCCACATCATCAGCATCGGCGGCGATGAGCTCTTCGAATTCTTCCTCGGCAATCATGTCTTCGAAGGGCACAAAAGTAACTTCGTAGCCAAAGCGCTTGCCGAGATCGACCGCTACGCTGTCGTCGAGCGCCTGATTGATCGTGGCGAACACTCCGCGTTGAAGCAGCAGGCCGACGACTTCTTTCGGTTTAATGCCGAGCTTTTCCGCAAACTCTTTTACGGTTGAACCTTCAACCAAACGAACCGGCTGCAACGCGCCTGGCGATGAAGGAACTTGCAGTCGCCCGGCGATACGCTGCTCGAGCGAGAGCACCTCTGGAGGTGGAATGAAGTCGCGGTCGAACCGGGTGCCCTTGCCGTCGGCGGTTCGTTTGCCGCCGCGAGTCGTGCCGCGTCTTGAACGGCGTCGCCCAGCGTCCGGCGGCGGGATGTAGGTCGTCTGCGGCGTAGCCGTTTCGCCCGGTGTGCCGGTGTACTCCACGCGACCGCCACGCGCAGCGCGCTCACGCACCGCGGGCCGGGCGGTTGAAGGCGCCGGCGGCGGGGCAGGTGCCCGTTCGCCCGGGCGAATGCCCGCGTTGAGTGCTGCAGCAGTCGGACGTAAAACGCGAACCTGGCGACCGGTTGGCGTCACCGTTTCGACCGGAGCCGGCGCCGGAGCGGCGGCTTCAACTGGAGCGGGCTGATCTGCCGGTGCCGGCGCTGCCTCTTGAACTGGTGCCGGCGCGGGCTTGACGACGCGCACCGCCGGAGAAAGCTTGCGCACAACATGCGCTGGCGTTTGCGGAGCCTCGGGTTCTTCTTCGATTTCGGCGGCTGGTGGCTGAGGAACTTCGACTGGTGGAGGCTCGACTTCAGCCGCAGCTTCGACGGGCTCAGGCGTTTCTTCGACGACGGGCCGCGCGGCTTTCTTTACAACGCGAATCCCCCGCTTGACGGCCGTGTCCTTTTTCGGAAAGTACTTGTCGCGAATCTTCTCCGCAAGCTCTTTCGAGACCGAATTCGAGGGGACACTGACATCGACACCTTCGCGCCGCACCTCTTCAATGAGACGCTTGGTATCAATCTTCAGTTCTTTAGCGAGATCGTAAAGACGAACTTTTGATGTTACTGCTGACATGCTCTCCTTGCTGCTTGCGTAAGCGTGGCCCGCGACCACCTTCAGCAAGCAGGCTCAAAGAGCGCTGCTACAGCAGGCGTCGTGGGCAGGACGTACGCGCCTGTGCGCGCACGCGACAAATGTTGGCCGCTATCAGAAGCATTTCATCGCTTCTCGTCCTGTTGATTTTCGTCCGTCGCGGCCACTTCGTCGGAAGACGGATCGAAAGATTGTTCGTCCGGCAGATTCGATTCCGCGATCTCTCTTTCGATCGCTTCGGAATCAACCGCCAGGTTCATGTCGGGAGCCGGCGTTACTACGTCCGGCCGCAGATCGCGACCGGGTTCTTGCAAAATCAGTTCGTCAACGCTCATCGGGTCGGCTTCGGTGAGCGCCACGGGATCGGCGGAATCTTCAGCGCGAATGGTTTGTTCCGCCGAGAACGGCGCGCCGTTTTCGACGGCTTCGTCGTACCCGGCCGCCGTCATTTCATCGTTCGGCTCGATTTCCGCGGGCGCCGCATCCTCATCGAATTCGGCGGAAGCAGCGTGCTGCTCAAGTTCTGTTTCGGTGGTTTCCGTTGCACCAGCCTCGGCAGCTTCTCCCTCTTCGGTCGCCTTACTGCGATCGCGAACCTCAATGACCGAGCGCGCAGCTTCGAGCATCTTCTCGGCTTCATCCAAACTGACGTCAAGAAATTCGACGAGGTCGTCAACCGTCGTGCTCGCCAAACCATCGATGTCAGTCACACCGTGTTCAGCCAGCGCGTCGGCTTGTTGCGGGGTGACGCCTTCGATGGCCGACAGCGGCACGGGCGCGCCGGAAGCGATCATGGCGCCCATCGCTTCGGCAACTTCCTTCTTGATCTCTTCTTCGCTGCGAATATCGATGTTCCAGCCAACCAGCTTAGTCGCGAGGCGAACGTTCTGGCCGCGCTTGCCGATCGCCAGACTGAGTTGATCTTCATTGACGATCACTTCCATCTGCCGATTCTCAATGTCCGTAATACGAACTTGATTGACCTTGGCGGGCGAAAGGGAATTAGCGGCAAAGACCGAAGGCTCTTCGGACCATTCGATGATGTCGATCTTCTCGCCGCGCAGTTCGCGAATGATTGCCTGAACGCGCGAACCTTTCATGCCGACGCAGGCGCCGACGGGATCGACGTCGCGTTCATTGGAAACGACCGCGATCTTGGCGCGCTCACCGGGCTCGCGAACGCAGGACTTGATCACGACAGTGCCGTCGTAAATCTCGGGGACTTCCATTTCGAACAGACGTTCGAGTAGTTCCGGCGAAGTGCGCGAGACTTCAATCTGCGGACCTTTCGATTCTTTAGAGACGTTAGTAATGACGACGCGGATACGCTCGCCCTGGTTCCATTGCTCACCGCGCGACTGCTGCGAACGCGGCAGGATGGCTTCCAGATTGCCGAGATCAACGATCATGTTGCCGCGCTCGAAACGCTTCACAAAGCCGTTGACCAGTTCGCCGACGCGATCGATGTACTGCTCGTAAACGTTCGAGCGGACCGCATCGCGAACCTTCTGGAAAAGAATCTGTTTGGCGGTCTGCGCGGCAATGCGACCAAGCTCTTCCATCGGCATCGGCAGCAGCAACGCATCTCCGACTTCCACTTCGTCGCCGCCGAGGTCGCGTGCTTCTTCGATCGAAAGCTCCGTGGATGGATCGGCGACTTCCTCGACGACCACTTTTGAAGCCGACAATTCCAAGCCAGTCTCAGGGGTCCAATCGACTTGAATGTCCTCGCCGCCTTTGAATTGTTTTTTGGCGGCGGCGCGCACGGCTTCCTTGATCGCTTCGATTACCAAATCGCGATCGATGCCTTGCTCCTGGCAAAGGGCTTCGATGTTTTGCGCAATACTCGTACTCATTATTTAGATATTCGTCGCGGCTATCTGCGATTTCTCTTTATCAAATCTCGATCAATTGACTCGCGTTCACGCACCTGGTGGAATTCGCTTTCGACATCAATTTCCAAATTCGCTTTCACGATCGAATCAAAGGGAACTGCGATTCGTCCGCTGGTCCGGTCCTCAAACAGAACGTTCTGACCTTCGATGCCCAGAACCTTCCCGCGAAAATTTCGCTGATTGCCGATCAGAGTTCGCGTTTTCAGTTTCGCCAGGCTGCCCGCAAACCGTTGATAATCAGTAGGTTTATACAGCCCGCGTTCCAGCCCCGGCGATGAAACTTCCAGCGTGTAGGCCGAGTGAATGAAGTCCTCGACGTCCAGGACCGTGCCGATTTGCGTGCTCACGTGCGAACAATCCTCGTGAGTCACTCCGCCCGGATTATCAATGAACACGCGCACAATGGGATGGCCTTCGGGGCCGGCAATTTCCACGTGCACGAGTTCGAGTCCGTGGTCGATTGCAGCCTGTTCAGCAATGGCATTGATGCGATCTGCAACCGAACCTGAATCCATGACTGCGGCCCGAATTGCGAAATTTGCGCTGACTTCCGCCCAAAAGAAAAAGTGGGCCAAAACCCACCGGACAACGCATCCGAAGATCCGAGCAAGAAGCGAATTATACGATGCCGCTTGTGGTGAGGCAAGTTACCAGCAGGGCCCGCGGACGGGCTGCGACTCAGACAGACTTGTTGTAGCGCACTTTTTCAGAAGCAGAAGGGAGAGCCGGCATCGACCACATGTCCGCAGTTCGATCAAGCGTCAAATCCGATGGCCCCGCGAACGAACGCCTCTGCGATGAAGTGTACTGTTTCACCGCGACGACGAGAATAAATACCGAGATAACGATCCATAGCGCCGCCCAGAATATCGCCGGAATGCCGGTCGCGTTTGCCATATTCAAAGCGTCGGTGGGCACGGTCGCCGCGAACGGTGAAGACAGAAAGAAGACGGTTTTCAAATCGAGCAGCGCATTCAAAACACACTGCACGGCGAGCAGGCTAACGACGAAGCTGGCGACCTTGGCGCTGGCAAATCGGGCCACCGCGAATAGTCCAACTGACAGCAGCACGCCGGCGACGAGCGTAAAGGGAAGCCCCGCCAACGATCCCCACGTGCCCGCCAGAATTGGCTTAATCACTCCGAAGATCACAGTCAGACCGAGCACGACTACGGATGAAGCGGCGAGTACGACGCGCGCGGCAACTGATCGGCGAATCAACACCAGGAGGGTCGCGCCAAAAGTCATCGCGCCCAAATAACCGGCGCTGGAAACGAGCATTTGTGAAAGCACGCCGCCTTTGGTTGTGTAGGTTTCGCCGCTGCCGTTCATGGCGACGCTCAAGCTTTGCACTGAGTTGCCAGTGAGCAACGCCGCGATGGCGTGCCCGCCTTCATGGATGAAAGTGACGAAAATGCGGAACGGATAACTGAGAATTTCGGCGAAAGGAATGAACCAGAGTGCGATCGAGAGAATCGCCGCCAGCAGCAACGTCATTGCCTGTGGCCTCGCATCGTTCGAAAGCTTGTAGTTCATATCCGACCTCACCAAAACCCATCAAAGTGCGTTCGTTTCAAGACTTACCAAGTCATCGCGCGCTCCACTTTGCAGAACGACATCCGCGCTCAGCTTGTTCCGTCAGGATTTTCCCGCCGTCGATAATCGCCAGATTTGCCGCCGGTCTTCAGTTCCAAACGCACATCGCCGATCGTCATCGATTTATCCAGAGCTTTGCACATGTCATAGACGGTCAGCGCCGCGACTGAGACGGCCGTGAGCGCTTCCATCTCGACACCGGTTTGCGCGTGAGTCGAAACTTCTGATTCGAGATAGACGCAGTCGTCGCGCAGTTCAGCCCGAACATCGACGTGCGTCAGCGGCAGCGGATGGCAGAGCGGAATCAGTTCAGCCGTGCGCTTCGCGGCGATAATGCCGGCGAGGCGCGCCGTCTCCAGGGGATCGCCTTTCGGAGTTTGATGCTCACGGATCGCGGCGATAGTTTTGGCGGACATCAAGACGCGGCCGGAAGCGATAGCCCGGCGAAACGTTGCTGACTTTTCCGTCGTATTGACCATGCGCGCCCGGCCTTCGTCGTCGAGGTGAGTTAGTTGGCTCATGATTTCATTTGCGGACCGCGTGAACGATTAGTGTGTTGCCGCCGAGTAACACCTCACGCGAAGCCAATTCGTTCGTCCAGCGTTCCTCACGCTTGCGCGCTGGCGTCAATTTAGCAAGCAGCTTAATCGTCGCCACGATTGGCCAATACAACCACGCATTCGCTTTTGGTTTATCGCGATAAGCGTTCGCGATCTCGAAGCCGTGTTTTTCCAGAATGTAACGCAGCTCGGAATAGCCGATCGGATTTACGTGCGCGGCGATCTCTTCGCGATTGTCATAGTCGGCTTGCAGGCGCTCACGACCCGCGCGCGTGATCGGTTTGAAGTGCGAAGTGTAGCCGTACAGCAGCCACTTCAACCGCTCTTCGATGTTGAGAATGTTCGGCACGCTCACGATCAGATGGCCGCCGGGCTTTAGCACGCGCGCGAACTCGCGCATCGCCTGCTGCGGATTTTCGATGTGCTCGAGCCCTTCAAGACAAGTCACGTAATCAAACGATCGATCGCCGAAGGGAAGTTCCGCATCGAGATTGCCCTGATGAATGTCCACACCATCGAGCCTAAAAATCTCTGGATAGAGATCGCAACAGCGCACGTCGAAACCCGCGTCGATCAGACGTGCGGCCAGCGCCCCTTCGCCAGCAGGAACGTCGAGCAAAGCGCCGCGTGGTTTGTCGGCGAGAATCCGCACGACCATATCGTGAATCGCTTGGTGCGCGAGCGGGGTCGGTGATCCGTTCTGCTTTGCGGTGGCCGTGGCTGGCATCAATTAGTTAGGCAAGTGTACTACGCGAACGACTGAACCTACGGCGATTTTCTTTTCGCCAGCCGGCACGTTGATGAGTGCCGTGGCTTTCGCAAACGCGACGAAATCCGACGAGCCGCCCCACTTCAAAGGTTCAGCCACTAACATTCCTTTTTCATCAGTTCGCAAAACCGCGGGTAAGTAACTCTCGCGATCGATTGATCCTTTCAAGTCACGCGCGAGCACGGCGTGTTCGTGCGCGAACGATGTTTCGGCTGCGCCCTGCATTGCGCGCAGCGCCGTTCGGGCGAACAAATTGAAAGTAACAGCGACGGAAACTGGATTGCCCGGAAGACCAAAAATCAAAGTGTTTCCCAGACGAGCGAAGACGGTCGGTTTGCCGGGTCGCAAGGCGACGCGCTCGAAAAATATTTCGGCGCCCAGTTCCTTCAGCGCGGCTTTCGTGAAATCGTAAACGCCCATCGAAACACCGCCGGACGTAATCAACACGTCTGATGTTTCCGCCGCGCGCGCAATTTGTCGTTTCAATTCTTCGGTGTCGTCGCCGGCGAGCGGCAGCCGTCCGACAATGGCGTTTGATTGCGCCGCATAAGCTGCGATCGTGTAGTTGTTGGAATCGCGAATCTGATCGGCGCCCGGCTTTTCATCAACATCAACCAGCTCGCTGCCGGTCGCCATCACCGCAACCCGCGGTCGCTTGCCGACTTTGACTTGCGCGTAACCGAATGAGGCCAGCGTGGCGATCATCGCCGCGTTGATTTGGTCGCCGGAGCGCAGGACTGTTTCGCCTGATTTGATTTCCGCAGCGCGTCTTACGATCGACCGGCCGACTTCAACCGGCTCAAGAATTTCAACCTGCGAATCGTTTTCGCGCGTCAATTCAACTTGCTGCACGGCGTCCGCACCCCCAGGCACAGGCGCGCCAGTCATGATGCGCACCGCTTCGCCGGCTTTCATTTCATGATGCCAACCAGCCCCCGCCGCGGATTCGCCCACGATCTTAAGTTGTGCAGGGGCAGTCGCGACATCGGCCGCGCGCACGGCGTAGCCATCCATCTGCGCGCGATCAAACGGCGGCAAGTCCGTGTCGGCAGTGATGTCATCAGCGAGAAACCGATTCGTCGCCTCGGTCAGCACGACTCCTTCGCTGCCAAGTTTGGGCGCCTGTTGGAGAACAATCTGAATCGCCTGACTGATCGGAATCATTTGCGACGAGTCTAAGAGCAAAGCGGCTGCGCTTCAAATGAAAGAACCGTTCCGCTGCCGGTGAATCGACAAATGCTTATTTGTTCCGGATCGAGCAACAATTGAACGTTCAGTTTTGGCTGGCCGGAAGTTTGGTTGACCTTCTCTCAATCAACTCGCTGATCAAATCGAGCTGGTGTTGACTGTCGCTGAGCGCAGCTATCGTGCGCCGCCGCTCAATTGCCTCGTGGTCGGTTGTCGTCATCAGAGCCTGCTCAATTGCCGCCAAAAAAGGAGCGCATTCATTTGGGGCAATGAACAGCGCATTATGCCGCTGGTTGAAATCTACGACGGCGGGCAGCGGCGACGACACGATGGGTTTCCCCATCGCCAGATACTCGTTCACTTTCATGGGGACCACCGTCGCGGTCAATTCGCTGTTGAGATACGGAACCAGGCAAACATCGAATTTGCGCAGGTGCTCGGCGAGATTCGCGTGAGGCAGTTGGCCCAAATACGTCACGTTGGGTTGCGCAAGAAGCCGCTCGACATTAGTGTTCACCGCGCCAGCAAATACCCATGACCACTCTGGTCGAGCCTGGGCCATCGCGATCAAAAGATCGTAGTCAACGTAACGATGAAGTCCTCCGACGTAGCCAATCACCGGACGAGCAGGTGTTGACGACGCCTTCGATCCGTTCGCGGACAAAGGAAAAACGCTCAGATCCACCAGCGACGGAATGCGATAAACGTCTGGCCTGAGCTTTTGGCATTTCCGCTCAAGCTGAGCGCAGGTGGCGAGAACCAGATCGCTTGATCGGATCAACTCGTCTTCGGAAGCTTTGCAGGCGTCGCGATTTGTTGCCAGAAGCGGAAAGTCCGCGCCGCAATAGTAAACGACCATACTAGCTGGGGATTTCATCAGCCTGATCAAATCGAGAGCCGTGTCCGTTGGCAAGTAAGTCCAGATCAACGGATCGCGCATTCCCATCCTTTTCACGCGACGCTTTATTAATGAGAGAAAGACTCGAAGGTTGAGCAGGCGGCCCCCGCGAGATCCGAAGGGCGGCATGACGAGCGGGGACAAGACAAGAAGGTTTGGTGCAACTTCGCGAAGCCTTCGCGAGATGAGTGAGCCGGCCCAACGTCTCAGCCGAAGTCCGATCCGTTTCGCGTCGGCGATGCCCGGGCTCCGCACGCCCGTGTTCTCAATGTACAGAACACGATTTCCCGCCGCGGCAAACTTCGAGGCAATCTCCTGATGTACTTGCCAGAGAAAATCCCACTCAACGCTGGAAATGAAAATGAGGTCGCGTCCGGTGATCATTAAACGCTCTTCACGCGTGGGCCATCGACGTGGAAGGATTCAAAGCGAGTTTGAGTTCCTGGCTGTAACGTTGCGCGCGCTCGATCGCGTGGCAAATTCGGGAAACAACTTCAGTGCTCATTTGCGACCAGATTGGCAACGAAAGACTATGCGCCGCCAGAAAATCAGAGTTGGGTAAGTTCGCAGTCGCATAGTCGCGATAGGCGCGATGACGATGAACGGGCGGATCGTAGTAGCGACGTGTCTCGATGTTTTCAGCATCGAGGGCCGCAGCTAATCCGTCGCGGCTAAGGCCAAACTTCGCTGGGTCGATCGTGATTGCGAAGTAAGTGTACGAACTGCGATTCCCAGCGCGAACTCTCTGGAAACCAAGACCGGGTAACGCGCTCAAGTGCTCGTTGTAAATTCCCTTGAGTTCGTTGCGCCGCCGCGCTGCCGTCTCAAGTTTATTCAAACTGTGACGGGCAATCAGCGCGCTAAGTTCCGGAAGCCGAGCATTGATTCCGGCAAAATCAGAGTCGTAATCACCGTTGTTGCCGTACTCGCGCCCCTTCCGAATCTTTTTCGCCAGCTCATCGTCGTTAGTAGCCACGACGCCACCTTCGCCCGCGATCAGAAGTTTGGTGGCCGAGAGACTAAAGACCTGCGCGTCACCCTGGCAACCAACCGGCTTTCCCTTGAACTGCGATCCCATGCCATGCGCCGCATCAAAAATTAATCGCAGGCCGTGTCGTTCGGCCATTGCTTGCAATTCAGAAACGTCAGCAGGATTACCAAAATTATGTGTCGCGACGATCGCGTCTGTGCGACTGGTGATGGCCCGTTCTGCTAAATCGACGTCGAGGTTCATCGTTTCTGAATCGACATCGACGAAGACAGGGCGGCCTCCAGCCCAAACCAGCGAACTCGCCGTGGCCATGAAGGTAAATCCCGGCAACACCGCTTCTTTGATATTCAATGCTTGATAAGTGAGCATCAAGCCGGTAGTACAGCTTGATACCGCCACCGCATGCTTCACGCCTAGATGAGTCGCGAGTGCCTCTTCAAGCAGTTCGAGATGCTTGCCCTTCGTGACGGCGCCCCTCTCGACGATAGTGCGAACTTCGTCGGCAATGTCGATGAAAGCCGGCAGATCCGGTTTTGCGAATTGCAGCCGCTCTTCAAAAATTGGTGAAGAGCCTAACAGTGCCGGTCGGTCGTTCATGCTGAAGTAACTTTGCTCCTGATCACTTGGGCTGGGACGCCGACCGCCGTGACGCGATCGGGAAGATCGCGAATCACTGCGGCGCCGGCGCCGACGGTGCTCCACTCTCCGATTGATATTCCCTGAATTACGCTGCAACCGATACCGAGATAACAGCCTTCTCCAACGGTGACATTACCGGCGAGATTAACGCCGGGGTTGATCGTTACGTAAGCATCGAGCTTCGTATCATGGCTGATCACCGAGGCGGCATTGATTAAGGCGTGACTTGCGATGGCCGCTCCACGACACACAACTGCGTATGGATAGATAGCGATGCCGGTTCCGAGTTCTGCGCGTGAGGAAACATAGGCGAGCGGCGAAATTGCGTTGGTGAATTGCAAGCCCAGCTCGAGCGCTCGTTCCGCCATGCGCTTACGAGTTTCTGAAAAGCCTGAGCCGGAGATTACTTTGAATTCGGATCGCTCGACCGAATCAAACCAGTTCCAATCACCGAACACGGGCAAGTCGTCGATAGTTTGATTGTGTAGACTGGGATCGTCATCGATGTAGCCTGCAACTTTGGCGCGATTCGCATTTAGAATCTCAGCGATTTCGCGGCCATGCGCACCAGCACCGATAATGACAACGCCAGACATTGATAAGAGTGAAATCGTGAGGCGGACAATTGGGCGAGGACGGTAAGCCTACCAAAATCACGGTCGCTATCCCAAGTCGCCTTTGGGTATTGAATCGATTATGCTACCGCGCGTCGCCTGGCAAGCGAGAAATCATCATCGAATAGCACACCGCAGGATTTGAATAAAACGACGAGTCAAGCACATCCGAAGCGACTGAAGGTTTGCCACATGGTCGGAACGACTGAAGGCGGAACCTGGATGTTCGAACAACTGCGCGAGCTGCGCGATCAGCACGGCTGCGAAGTGCACGCGATCGTCTCGGGCGATCAAGGGCGGTTGGTTGACAAGCTTCGTTCCGAAAATATTCCGTTTCATGTCGCGAATTTTCAAGCTGGCTTCGCCAGACCGGCAGCGCTGGTACAACTTCCGTTGGCAATTTTGCGGCTTGCGAAGCTTCTGCGCCGCGAGCGTTTCGATGTGGTCCAGACGCATATTTTCGCAACGACCATGGTCGGCCGACCGGCGGCGTGGCTGGCCGATGTGCCGGTCCGGCTGGCAATGATCGCCGGTCCATTCCAGCTTGAGGCGCCTACAACTCGTTGGATCGAACAGGCGACGTGGCGAATGGAAACCGCGCTGATTCCATCCTGCATCGCGTCTCTTGAGTTGTGTCGCGAGATTGGAATTCCGGATCGGCGCCTGCATTTGATTTACTACACTCCCGATCCGCGCAAGTTCGATCCCACGCGCACTCTTCCGGCGAATCTCCGCGAGAAATTTGGCTGGCCAGCCACGACCAAAGTCGTCGGCATGGTCGCCTATTTCTATCCAAAGCTATCGAAGAGTCGTTGGGTGCCTGAGTACGCGCATTATCGCGGCGTGAAAGGCCATGAAGATTTCATCAGGGCCGCGGCGATAGTTGTCAAACAGTTTCCGGACGCGAAGTTTGTGCTGATTGGTTCCGGCTGGGGCGCGGTCGGTGAAGAATATGAACAAACCTTGAGGCAATTGGTGAAAGATCTGGGGCTTGAGGAAAGCGTGATCTTCGCCGGCTTTCATGAGGACGTGAACGCAGTCTTGCGCGATCTGGATGTCGCCGTGCAGGCATCGATCAGTGAAAACCTCGGAGGCACTGCCGAAGCGCTGTTGATGGAATGCCCGTTGGTCGTGACGCGCGTTGGCGGCATGACCGACACGGTCAGGGACGGAGTCACCGGCCTAACTGCAAACCGCATGGATCCGGAAGATTTGGCGCGCGCGTTGATTGAGATGCTCGCCAATCCGGAACGCGCGCGCGCTTTGGCAAGCGCGGGAAGAAAACTGATGCTCGAGCGATTCACGCTCGACCGCACCGCGGCGGAGCTGGCCGAGCTTTATCAATCATTAAAGACGCGCAATTCGCGCAGCGTCATTTTTTATCCCTTTGTCTTCATCGGAAAGTCGATCGCGGCCGCGCCGTTGTTTGCATATGTCGCGTTTCGTCTTTTCGTAATGGATCTCCTGGTGCCGGTCTATGTGCCAATCTATTGGGGAGTCTTTCTGATAATCGCCAAGAATTTATTGCTTCGGATTAAGTACCTGCCAATTCGCATCGCGAGTCGCATCTTGAGATTAGGGTATCGGGTCTTGCGAGTCCCGTATCGGTTTCTTAAGGGTTCGCGCGCGCATTCAAAAGCAGTGTTATCAAAAGTCGAGGACGCGGAGTAAGACTGAGCATGACCCCCGCTCAACACACAGACGCCGTGGCGATCGGTGAAGGCCTGCCGGTGAAAAGTGATCGCGCGCCCCTGTTGACCCTTAACGCGGATCGTTCACCGATTTTTCTCGGCTTGATCGAGACATGGAGGCAACGCGAACTCTTTTATTTCCTGGTGTGGCGGGATCTGAAGGTTCGTTATCGGCAGACGGCGCTCGGCGTTGCGTGGGTCGTGCTCCAGCCGTTGTTGATGGCGCTCGTTTTCACAGTCTTTTTCAGCCGCCTCGGCCACTTTGACTCAGGCGGAATTCCCTATCCGGTTTTTGCGTACGCGGGTTTGCTGCCGTGGACTTTCTTCGCGAATTCGGTTTCGACGGGAAGTTCCAGCCTGCTGGCGAACAGCTACATCCTCACGAAAGTTTATTTCCCGCGGTTACTGATTCCGCTGTCGGTCGTAGCAGTTCGCTTCGTCGATCTGCTCGTGGCTTCGCTCGTGCTGTTTGTGTTGATGCCCTTCTACGGAATGGGTTTGGGCCGAAACATTCTGCTGTTGCCGGCGATGATTTTGATCACCGGATTATTCGCGCTAGCTGTGAGTGCCTGGCTTTCGATTGTAAGTGTGAGGTTGAGAGACGTCGGAACATTGCTTCCGGTGTTAATTCAGCTTTGGATGTTTTTATCGCCAATCATCTATCCCGCGACGTTTGTCCCAGCCAGGTGGCGCGCGCTCTACTCGCTCAATCCGCTGGTTGGCATCATCGAGGGGTTTCGAGCGGCCTTTCTCGGTGTTCCTTTTGAATGGAACTCAATCATCGTCGCGGCCGTCTTAACCGCCGGACTTTTGATTTACGTGGTGTACGTTTTCTTCCGCTGGGAAGATCGCATTATCGACAAGCTTTAGATTCGATGCAGCCGATCATTCAAGTAAATAACGTCAGCAAGCACTACAGCGTAGAGCGAACTTCGAGCATCGCCCCAACGCTGCGCGAAGTCTTGACGTTGAAAATCAGACGACCGCATACCAACGGCAATCATGAAAACGGCTCGGACCTGTGGGCGTTGCGCGACATTAGTTTCAGTGCGTCCGCAGGCGAGGTCATCGGCATCCTTGGTCGAAACGGCGCCGGGAAATCGACGCTGCTCAAGATTCTGTCCCGCGTAATCAAACCCACCCACGGCGAGGTCCATCTTTTCGGTCGAGTTGGTGGCTTGTTGTCGCTCGGCACCGGCTTTCATCCCGATCTTACCGGCAGAGAAAACGTTTACTTGAACGGCGCAATCATCGGCATGAAACGCGCTGAAGTTCGCCAGAAGTTCGACGAGATCGTGGCGTTCGCCGAAATCGAACGATTTATCGAAACGCCGATTAAGTATTACTCGTCGGGCATGTACTTGCGGCTGGCCTTCGCCGTCGCGGCACATTTCGAACCGGAGATTCTTTTGCTCGATGAAGTGTTGGCCGTGGGCGACGGCGCATTTCAAAAGAAATGCCTTGAGCGAATGAGGCAAGTGAGCAGTCAAGGCCGCACGATCTTATATGTCAGTCATGACCTGCCGTCGGTGCAGAAACTTTGCAGTCGCGCTTTGCTGATTGAAGACGGCCAGCTGCTGGAAGATGGCGCGCCTGAAGAGGTCACTGCCAGCTACATAAAAATCTTAGTCGCCTCAAGCCAGGAATCCTGAATCAGCATTGGCAAAGAAACTCTCATTAATCGAAAGTTTTGATCCTACTCTGGCTCGTGATTGGTTGCCGGCAGGAAAGCGTGCCGCGATTTGTTTCAGCGTTGACGATATCTTTCCAGGCTGTGAAATCCAGAGTGCCAATAACGGCGATGACAAGCCAGCGAGTCCGCTCGATCATTTGCAGTGGCTGTTGGAAAGGCATCAGCAACTGCGAGCCACGTTGTTTGTGACTCCTGATTGGCGCTCAACGTCGCCAGTGCCAACGCGAAAATTCGTTGCCCGCACGCCACTCATTAGGCATCGTTTGCACCTGTCGAAAACCTTGCGCGCTGGTTCGATGCGCCTCAGCGGTCATCCCAAGTTTCTCAAGCGATTGCGGAGTCTGCCGCGGATCGAGATTGGACTACATGGCTTGCATCACGTCAGGCGCGGGCCTGGTAAACCAACTGAATTTTCAGGTTTGAGTCGTGCGCAGTGCGGCAGAATTCTGCGCGAAAGCACCACGATCTTTGAAGAAACGGCACTTGAGTATGTCAGCGGGATGACGCCTCCAGGTTGGGATGTTACCGCCGAGTTGCTGGCTGCAATGATCGATATCGGCTTGCGATTCGTCGCTTCGGCCAGAGATATTCGCACGCCGATCAGCGCCACAGCGACGACGCAGATGAGCGGACTACTGGGAGCTTCGCTAATCTATCCGCAATTTATCTGCGGCGAAAAACTGCTTCATATCACCACAAACTTTCAAGCGACGAACGAGATCGATCGAGCTATGGACATTATCGCGCAAGGTGGATTAGTGGCATTCAAGGCTCATGGTTTGAAGAGAGTCGGTGACCATGTTGCGCTGGATGGGATGGATGAACTCTATCGTAATTATCTCGATGCGATGTTTGCGCGACTCGAAGATAAATACGGCAATGAGCTTTGGTGGACCTCGATGGATGAAATTTCGAATCGTTGTTTCTCCGCATCGCAAAGTCGCTGAGTCCGCATCGTGATTGAAATCCACATCAATCCCTCGAACATTGAAGACGAATACCTGCGTCATCTGAACCTGGCTTACGGAAATTGGGGAGACCGGCAGCAGTTCGATTGGTATTTCAAGCGGCAGACTTCTTACCGAAATCCTGACGTGATTTTGCTGACGGTTGATGGACGTTTTGCAGCGGGCTCCGGAGTCAGTTATCGCCAAGTCGCGCTGCCAACCGGAGCTGAAATCAGCGTGGGAGTTGTGACCGGCGCCTGGACCTTATCGGAATTTCGCAATCAAGGCTGCTTCGCTCGGGTGATACAGGAATGCGTTGGTGTGACTTGTGAACGTGGCGGCGCGCTGCTGTTGGGTTTCGTTCGCGCCGACAACGCCAGCAGCCGTCAAATGGCCAGACTGGGATCGGCCATGTTTCCAACCTGGTACCTGCGATCGAGAATTACTGCCTCTTCGAAAGATGTTCCACCAGACTTCGCGCCTGCCGGCCTAAACGATCAGCTTCTCGAAACCATCTTTGAAAGAATGAAGGTCCAGGGGCGCGGCTACGCGCGGATGACTTATGGGACGGTCAAAGACTTTTCGGATCAATTCCTCGGTCGTCCGGCAGGTACTGAAATTGTCCGCGATCGGCAGGAGAACTTCGGAGTGATCGAGAAGCGCGCCGACGCGGATGTGCTGCAATTGATGTCGCATTGCGAAGAAGCAGTCTCCTGCGCAGAACTGATGGCGAACATCAGCGCCTATTCGCACGCGCAAGGTCGAGAGCTGGTTTCTTTCACGACGCTGCCTTCTGTTCGCGCGGCAGCCCCGGCCGCAGGTTTCGAAGTACGCGACGGCTTTCTAACTGTGTTGGTTGCTAATGAAGCGACTTTGCGGCAAGTGGGGTTGGGCATGGGCAATGATTCCCGTCAATTAGCCGAACCCAGATCGGGGTTTTTTCTCGGCCCGTGGCTTGTTCACGGCGGTGACCGATTGTAAGATAGCCGCCTCACCAATTAGTTTCTCCTCAGTTGATATTCGGTATCGCAAAGCACACTTGAAGAACATATCCCCCGACTTTTCACTCGAGAGTTTTCTCGGCCGCGATAAGGTTACGCTCGACGAGCGGGGCATCAGTCAATATTTGACCGGCAAGATCATTATGATTACCGGCGCCGGAGGATCGATCGGCGCCGAACTCGCCCGTCACGCCCAACGCTATGCACCAGCGCAGTTGCTCCTGGTAGAGCGTTCAGAGGCCGCTCTCTTCAACCTGCATCGCGAATTGACGCAGGACAAGTACGATTCAAAGTTATTCGTCCCGCTGCTTGCCGACATCAACGACTACCATCGCATGCGACTGTTGTTCGAGCAGTACCGACCTCACGTAGTGCTGCACGCGGCGGCCCATAAACATGTTCCGATGCTGGAGGCGCATCCGGCTGAGGCGGTCAGAAACAACGTGCTGGCAACCAGAATTATCGGCGAGTTCGCGGGAGAATTTGGAACGGATGCTTTTGTGCTGGTCTCCACTGACAAAGCCATCAATCCAAGTTCGATCATGGGCGCTTCCAAGCGCGTCGCGGAATTAGTGATTCAGGACCTGGATCAAAACTACTCGCAGACTCGCTACCTCGCCGTGCGTTTTGGAAACGTTATCGGATCGAGTGGTTCGGTGGTCTCGATCTTTCTAGATCAGATCAGTCAACGCCGCCCGGTCACGATTACCGACACGCGCATGCAGCGGTACTTCATGACTTCGTTCGAAGCGGCGCAATTGGTGCTGCAAGCAGGCGCCCTCGGATGCGGCGGGGAAATCTTTATGTTGGAAATGGGTTCGGCCGTCAACATCTATGAGTTGGCGTGCGAGATGATCCGCCATCATGGACTGAAACCCGGCGTGGATATTGAGATTGAAGTTACGGGAATCAGACCGGGTGAAAAGTTGTTTGAAGAGCTGAGAGCCTCCGAAGAAACTCACGATCGAACTCGGCACCCAAGAATTCTCGTGAGCAAGATCGAGCGGTACTCATCAGAGACGATTAATGCCGCGCTCGAATCTCTCACAGACTTGGTGTATGGCAACACCGCCGCCGGGCAGATTCGGTCCTTGCTTGATGATCTCCTGCCAGAAGCCAGGCTCCAGCCTGATTTTCCTGCGCAGGCAAACAAGCTCCAGCCAGTTTAGGTGTAACCAATTGTGAAATAAAAAGCGGTTGCTCCTCGAATGAAAAGCAACCGCTTCGATTAATGGCGGAGCCGACGGGACTCGAACCCGCGACCTCCGACGTGACAGGCCGGCGTTCTAACCAACTGAACTACGACTCCGCATAGAGCAGAGGTCAGAGATCAGAGGTTAGAGGTTAGCCAAACGAACTGACCTCTAACCTCTGACCTCTAACCTCTGCCTCATCTGGTGGGCGCGGAGGGACTCGAACCCCCAACCTCTTCCTTGTAAGGGAAGCCGTCTACCATTGACATACGTGCCCATTTCAAAAATCAAATCGGAACTAATGTGTCACGACGAAGTGTCATCGTAAGAAATGCATCGAAGGGTGTCAAGGAAACGACTATCCGAAGGCTTTGGGATCGCCGCTACTTGCGATTATATTTATTCGACCCAGACCGCTCGGTTCAGTCCACGCCGTGAATGCACGACTAGCAGATACTAAGTTGTTGGCTTTTGCCGTTCTGATCGCGGTCAGTGGGGCGCTGCTTTTTGTGCGCGCCGGCACTTCGGAGACGCAGGAGCCCACTAAGCAACAGCGTCCGCGCACTGTCGGCGCGAACCAAAACTCGAATAAATCGGCGCAGCCACAACCAACCAAGTCGCCCGGCGAAGAGGTCGATGAAGGCGACGTGGTCCGCGTGGAAACGCAGCTCGTGAGCGTTCCCGCCGTCGTGACCGATAAAAGCGGTCGCCCTGTCCCGATGTTGCGACTCGAGAATTTCACCGTGCTCGAAGACGGTCAGCCGCAGAAACTCACGAACTTTTCCACCACGGAAGCACCGTTTGAGATAGCTCTGCTGCTCGATACTTCCGGATCGACGCGCGAAGAGTTGGGGTTGATTCGCGATGCAGCGAATGCGTTTCTCAGCGCACTGCGCGCCGGCGATCGCGTCGCGATCATTGGCTTCAATAATTCAAATGGTACCAGCGGACCCGCTGCAGCAGTCGAAGTATTATCGCCGCTCACCGACAAGCGTACGGTCCTGCGTAGTGCTATTGCGAATCTCGGAACGAGCAACGGCACGCCATATTACGACGCGCTGTCACGAGTGGCCGACGAAGTGTTTCGCGATCCCCCCACCGATCAATTTCGCGGACGCCGAGCGGTCGTGGCGCTGACCGACGGTGTTGATTCGAGTAGCAATTCCGATTACGCAAGCGCTCGCGCCAAGCTAACGCGCGCAGGTGTCGCAACCTATTTCATTCAAGTGAGCACCGAAGACTACGTCGAAGATCGTTTGCTGAAGGATTGTCAGGACGATGGCCGCCTGACGCTTTCGGCGAAGCAGCTCGAGCGATTTCGACAATTGTTTGTGCCAAGCGCGCAAAAGGAAGACTACGCGGACTTTTGCCGCTTGGGCCAATTTGAGCGCATGGACATTAGCCGTCAGCTCTACAATCTGGCGCGGCGCGAGATGGGTGAGCTCGCGCGCTCGACCGGCGGCAAGAATTTTTCGGCGGCGAGTTTGCAGGAAGCGCGCGCGGCCTTCGCCGAAGTCGCCAACGAGATCGGCACGCAATACAGCCTTGGTTATTATCCGTCGAACAAAGCGCGCGACGGACAGTTTCGCAAAATCACGGTGCAACTGCGCGGCGTGAAAGATGCGAACGTGCGGGCGAGGGAAGGATACTACGCGCCGAAGCAGTGAGCAGTTCTTATTTGTAATTTGACATTTGTCATTTGCCATTGAAAATCACGAGACGAAGTCTTAAGCGTGTCTTTCAATTGACGGATGACGGATGTCAAATCACAAATGACCAATAATACTTTCAATCGCATAACTCTTATCGTCCTCGACGGCGCTGGTATTGGCGCGATGCCCGATGCGCCTGCGTGGGGTGACGCGGGCTCAGATACGTTTGGCCACATCTGTGAATCGCGGCAATTGCATCTGCCGAATCTGCAAGGCCTCGGCTTGGGCAACATTCGTCCGTTGTCAGGCGTCCCGGCGAACGCAAACCCGCGCGGCGGTTACGGCAAATGCGGGCTGAAATCGAATGGCAAAGACACGACCACGGGTCATTGGGAGATGGCCGGAATCATTCTTGAGCGCGCGTTTCCCACTTATCCAAACGGATTTCCGCCGTCCGTGATCGACGAGTTCATTGCGAAGACGCGCGTGCCGGGAATCCTCGGCAACATTCCCGCCAGCGGAACCGAGATCATCAAAGAGTTAGGCGAAGAGCACGTGAAGACGAAGAAGCCGATCGTTTATACGTCCGGTGATTCCGTCTTTCAGATCGCCGCGCACGAAGAAGTGTTCGGCCTCGATCGCTTGTATAAAATTTCTGAGATCGCGCGCGATATGTTGCGCGGCGAGCACGAAGTTGGCCGCGTGATTGCGCGTCCGTTTCTGGGCGACACCGGTTCGTTCTATCGCACCGAGAATCGTCACGACTATGCCGTCCCGCCGCCGCGCAAAAATTTATTGCCGCTGCTCAGCGATAACGGGCTTGATGTAATCAGCATCGGGAAGATTGCTTCGATTTACGATTCGGCTGGCGTGACGCAGGAACTAGTTGCCAAGAACAATCAGCAGTCGATGGATCAAACGATTGCCGCGTTGTGCGACGACACCCGCGGTTTGATCTTCTCGAATTTCGTTGACTTCGACATGCTCTATGGTCATCGGCGAGACACGGAAGGCTATGCGCGTGCTTTGGAAGATTTCGATGCGCGTTGGCCGGAGATCGAAGCAGCGATGCGCGATGACGACCTGCTGATGATCACCGCGGATCATGGCAACGATCCAACCTATCGCGGCACTGATCACACGCGCGAGTACGCGCCGCTGATCGTCTTTGGTAACAAGGCGAAAGCCAACGTTAATCTGGGAACGCGCGAGTCGCTCTCAGACATCGGCAAAACAATTGCCGAAAATTTTGGCTTGAATCTCCACGCCGGCGCCAGCTTCCTTAACGATCTGATTCAATAGATCGAGAAATGCCGTGAAATCCCAGGCGTTCAGATCAATTCTTCAAAAACTCACCGCCGTCGGATTCGCGGCGCTCCTCTTTGGATCAAATCAATTCGCGCAGAGACGCCGCCCACCGAACATCGTTACGGAGCTCACCGACGTTGTTAACGCCATGCAGTTCTCGCCTGATGGGCGGACGCTGGCAATCGCGCGTGGCGCGCGCGGCGAGAATCGCGTAGAGCTTTGGGACACCGAAACCGGCAAATTAAGGCGGGCCATCAGAGGCTTTGATGGAGCAATTTGGTCAGTTTCATTCTCGCCCGATGGCCGCACTTTGGTTACCGGCAGCGGCGGCATGCATCAGGAGAAGGTGGCGCAGAAGCCGCTGTCACGCAACGGCAGAACATTCACAGAACTCAAGTGGTGGGATTCGCAAAGCGGAGATCTAAAGTACCGCCGCGAGTTGCCGGATGAAGAGTTGGTCGGACTTACCGCTGCGTATTCACCCGATGGCCGATCGCTGGCGGCCGTTGAGAATCGATTGTCGTTGCGAATGGGCTTTGATGATGACTTCTTGGCTAGAGATCCGACGTTACGCAGTGCACCGATTCGCCACTCGGGTCAGTACGACTCTGACTTGAGACTGCTCGACGCTTTGACTGGCGAAGTACGGATGAAGCTGAAGGACGGGTTTGCGAGTTCTCAGTTTCCGATGTTCTATCGCGGGATGTCGCGAATGGATCTTCTGCCGTTCCTGCCACGTCAACAGATGGGTCCCATCGCCTTCTCTCCGGATGGGCGAATCGTCGCCGCCTGGAACTCGAATGAGATCAGGCTTTGGGACAGCGGCACCGGCGCCGAAGTTCTGAAGCTCAAAAAATTCAAAGGCCGCATGGTCGCGGTAGCCTTCTCTCCTGATTCACGTTCGATCGCCGGAGCTATCGTGAATTATTCGATGAAGGATCGCCGGCCCGTTTTCCGAAGCGAAATCCGCGTCTGGGAAGTCCCAACCGGAACGCCGCATCAAGTAATCCCATTGATGACCCAGTCGGTTACCAATCTTCTTTTTGCCAATAACGGTCAACAGATGTTGGTGAGCGGCTTGCAGCGCGACGAAGGCCACTCAATTGCTTCGATGGAGCTGGCCGATTTGCAGGCCGGGAGTCTCGGTAAGCTGCTCGCGAAAGACGAAAGCACGATGAGTTCGATCTGTCTTTCGCCGGATGGCGAGACGATGGCTTTTCAGATCGATGCTTCGACGGTAAAGCTGGTCGAAACCAGAGGCTGGCGCACGAAGTTCACGCTTAGTGCCGACGAAGAACGCGATGCGAACAACTCCTCCTTGCGAAGATTTCTGGTCACGGTAAACAGCACGTTTGCGGTGGCCTTTCTTGCGGACGGAAAGACCGTCGCCGGCGAGATTGAAAATGGCGGCATCAAGCTCTGGGATTCGCGCACCGGCGAAGTGAAAAAAGCCGCGGGTGCTGAAGCTGAAACAGGATCGCTTGCCGCGATCTCAAACAACGGAAACACGATTGCCGAAGTTGCTCCCGATGATTCGATTCGCGTGTGGAATGCCGCGACTGGCGAACACCGAATTATTCCGGCGCGAGACTCGAAGGTCTCGGCGGTGGCGGTCTCGGGCGACGGGAAAATTGTGGCCACCGCTTACGCCGGCGCGATCGTCATTAGCGAGGCGTCTGATCTCAAACCGGTGCGCGCGATTGAAGGTGTCTCTGACATCTCTCAAGTTGCTTTGTCGAATGACGGCTCACTCGTTGCCGCCGCGAGCAAAGGGGCGGTCAAAATCTGGGGATCTGAAGGGAACGTCAAGCAGAGCATCGCCGCAGGTGGCGAAGTCACTGCCTTGAAGTTTGGCTCGCACGACCAATTGCTGGCGATCGGACGGAAAGATGGGAGCGTCGGCGTTTGGAATGTGAACGGTCAGCTCGTCTTCGATGCCAGGAAACATGGCTCGGCAGTCAACGCGATCGCTTTTTCCAACGATGGAGTTCTTATGGCCAGCGGGGGCGACGATCGCACCGCAATTATTTGGGAAGTTGCCTCGGGCAAAACGCGCCGTTCGTTGAAGGGACACGATCTCGCGATCACCTCACTCGCATTTTCTCCTGACGCTACCGAACTCGCAGTTGGAAGCGGCAACGCATCCGTCGTTTTATGGCAAGTAGAAAAAGGCAAATTGGATCGGGTCCTGAAGTAATCATTAATGGTTGCGCTTTGGCTAAATCACGCGTAACCTCGCCGGACAATTTTCAATTCAGGTTTCCCAAAATGAACAAGCGCAAGCTAGTCCTGGCCTTTGTTGTTCTCTCAATGGCCGCCGTCTCGCATCGCACCGCGGCGCAATCGACAATTTTGAATACGCCCTCGACCGATGTCGTCGCGCCGAAAAAAGTCTATGTCGAAATGGACTTCATCTCGAATTACGCCTGGCAGCGCGACGACAATTCAAAGTACGCGAATTATTCGCCGCGTGTAGTTGTGGGCGTCGCGCGCAACGTTGAAGCCGGTGTCAACGTGTCGTTCACGCAAGTCCCCGGCGGTGGCGAGCCGATCGAGTTGCAGCCGAACGCGAAGTGGCAGTTCTATCAGAACGAGAAGGCTGGAGTCGCGGCTTCAGTAGGTTGCATTGGATACTTGCCAATTACCCACCGCGCGGGAACCGACAGCCTGGTGCAGTGTTATTCGGTGGTGAGCAAGAAAGTGAGCGGTGACCTTGGCCCGCGCTTTCATGGGGGCGGCTATGCCTTGATTGGTGCGAGCAAGGCGGAACGGACAAAGGCCGGCGCGATCCTCGCGTACGAGCAACCGTTTTCAAAACGGACTGGGTTGTTGCTTGATTGGCTGAGTGGCGACAATCGATTCGGTTCAGCCAGCCCCGGACTCTACATTCTCCTGCCGCACAACAGTTCGCTTTCCGGCGGCTACACGATTGCGAATCACGGGCGCGGGAAGAACGCTTTCTTCCTTTATTACGGAACGCAGTTCTAAGGGTTTAAGCGACACAGACTGAAGTGTATGCCACTACGGATTCTTCACCACTCCGATGTAGGGCAGATTGCGATAGCGCTCAGCAAAGTCCAAGCCGTATCCCACGACAAACTTGTCGGGAATCTTGAAGCCGAGATAATCGATCGGCACTTCCTTTTCACGACGCTCGTACTTGTCGAGCAGCGCCGCCAGTTTCACTGATGCAGCGCCGCGCGATTTCAGGTTCGCGAGCAAATACGACAAGGTCAATCCCGTATCGACGATATCTTCAACCACCAAAATGTGGCGGCCTTCGATGGCCACGTCGAGGTCTTTAAGGATGCGGACCTCGCCTGACGTGCGCATCGCCGCGCCGTAACTCGAGATAGCCATGAACTCGACGCCGAGTTCAATGTCGGCCGCGCGCATCAGGTCGCTGAGAAACGTGCAAGCGCCTTTCAGCACGCCAATCATCAGCGGGTTCTTGCCCGCGTAATCGCGGGCGATGTCCGCGCCTAGTTCTGCAATTCGTTTCTGAATTTCGTCAGTTGTAATTAAGACGTCGAGATTTGGATTAGTAAATTCCGTCATGATGCGTGCTTCTGATGTTGCCATAATTTCGTCCTCTTTATTTTAATCACTGAAGTTCCACTTTGTCGTTGCGTGGTTATCGATGCTGCGAGATACTATTGAAGCTCTCCACGCTAGGTCAATCACACGCAGTCAGTAGCTTGTTATATTTTCAACAGCCCGACTTGTTTGGACGAGAAGATGGCCGAATCAACTAAAATGAAATTCAACCACCATTGTGCAAGATGGCTGCTGGTAGGCCTTCTGCTGCTGTTTGGCGCCGTGCCTTCGCTGGCCCAACCGGCGGCGAAGCCGCAGACTTCTCCGCCGGACATCCATGCGCGCGTGACCGAAACGCTCGTCGATTCCTCGATCCCGGACGATCAGTCGGTCGATAAAATGCTCGCGGCGTACTCGCCTAAAGTGCGCGAACTCGACACGGTGATTGGAAAACTGAAAGGCGAACTGCGCAAAGGCGGTATCGGCGCAGGTTCGTTGGGCAATTTCGTGACCGACGGCATTTTGGCGCAAGCGCGGGAAAAGCTGGGCAAATCGGTGGTGATGGCCATAACCAACGGCGGTGGGCTGCGCAAAAACACCGTCGGCGAAGGCGAGTTGCGCGTGCGCGATATCTTCGAGTTGCTACCGTTTGAAAACGCGCTGGTTGAGTTTGATCTGACCGGCGAACAGCTTCTGAAATTATTGGGCGAAGTTGTTTCCCACCGCGACGCGCAAGCCGGCGCTCGGATCAAGTACCGAACCAACGCGGACAAGAAGCTTGAACTGGTTTCCGCTCGCGTGCTGATCGATGGCCGCGAACAGGAAATCGATCCGGCTGCGATTTACAAAGTGATCAGCATTGACTATCTGTGGAAACGCCACTCGACCACGCCGTCTGAAACCGAAGGAAACTATTCCGTGTTAAGCCAGGCGAAGAAGATCGAGCCGCTCGGGTTGACGATTCGCGACGCGATGATTCAATACGTGAAAAGTGAAACGGCTGCCGGTCGCGACATCAAAGTAAATCTCGATGGCAGATTCTCTTCAGAAAATCGGGGACGGACAGAGCCATGATCAATCGACGAAGCTTCCTGAAGAGTTCGCTGGTCACCGGCGCGGCGCTGGCGCTGCCCGGCGCGGCGTCGACCCTGCTTTCGCAGCGAGTGCGGGCCGCGATTGCCGAGCCGCTCTTGGATGTAGCCGCCGGCGAAACTCTGATTACGATCCTGCACACTAACGACACGCATTCGCAGATCGATCCTGTTTCAGATAACGATCCCAAGTATGGCGGCAAGGGCGGCGTTGCGCGGCGAGCGACCCTGGTCAAGCGCGTCCGGCAACAGAATCCAAACACGTTGATGATCGATGCCGGCGACGTTTTTCAGGGCACGCCTTACTTCAATTTCTACAAAGGTGAAGTCGAATACAAGTCGATGTCGATGATCGGTTACGACGTAGGCACGCTGGGAAATCATGATTTTGATAACGGCGTGGCGGCGCTGGCGGCCGCGATGAAGTTTGCCACCTTCGATTTCGTCTCAACCAACTACGATGTGCGCGGCACCGTGTTGGAATCGCGGGTTAAGCCTTACGTGGTGCGCAAATTTGGGGACGTGCGCGTTGGCCTGTTCGGACTTGGTATCAGCCCCGACAATTTGATCACGCCGGACAATTTCAAAGGCGTGAAGTATCTCGATCCGGTGCGGATGGCGCGCGGCGTGGTGCGCTTGCTGCGCGAACAGGAGAAGTGCCAGTTGGTTGTGGGCACGTCACACCTTGGCTATTACGCGAATCCGAAACCGAATGAGATCGGCGATTCACAGGTTGCCGAGCAGGTTGGCGGGATTGATTTCATTGCCAGCGGCCACACGCACACGTTCATGGAGAAACCTGTGCTGCAAAAAAATCCTGACGGCCAGAACACGATCATCTTTCAGGTCGGCAAGAGCGGGATTTACGTCGGCCGCATCGATTTCAAATTGAAGAACGGTAAAGTCGTGGCGAGCGCAGGTAGATTGCTGGACTTAAGGGACGAGTCGCTGGGGTGATTTGGATTGCGGCGGCTTGACGCCGCTTTCATATCGCCACCGGAAAAAAGCGGTGTCAGGCCACCGCACTCCATACATGGCTGACGAAGCAACCAGAGATCGAGTACGCGCGTTGGTGCGCGATGTGCTCAGCAAGACGATCCCGGAATCGTCGGCGCAGGCTCCGCATCCAGCCATGACGAGCAGTAGCCCACCTCAAGAGGTTTCATCATCAAGCGGCGCAAACGTAACTCGCGACGAATCCGCCAAACTCGTCATCACCGAAGATGACGTGCGCGGGTTGGAGCGCGGCGCAGTGTTGCGCGTCGCCGAGAATGCGCGCCTGACTCCACTCGCTGCAGACATTGTTAGCGATCGCGGGATCGAAATTGTGCGCCGCGTTTCGCGCAGCGGATCGAAACAGCACAAGACGATCGCGATTGGCGCAGACCACGGCGGCTATCCGATGAAGGAAGAATTGAAGAGCTTTCTTGGCGAACTTGGTCATCGCGTTCATGACTTCGGTACGAACTCCGACAGCGCGGTCGATTATCCTGATTTCGCGCATGCCGTCGCGCGCGCCGTCGCCGACGGCACGGCCGAAGTCGGCATCATGATCGATGGCGCGGGCGTCGGTTCGGCGATGACGGCCAATAAGGTTCCCGGCGTGCGCGCTGCCGCCTGTTATTCCGTCGAAGTCGCGCGCAACTCGCGCGAGCACAACGGGGCCAACGTGCTGACTCTCGGCAGTAAGACGATCACCAGCGACCAGATGCGCGAGATTGTGAGAGCGTGGCTCACAACCGATCTCACCGAAGACCGCCACCGCAAGCGCGTCGGCAAGATCGACGCTGTTGAGCGGCAGTATTCGCGGTGAACAGAGAGTGCTAAAATCATTTCAAGCAGTTATGCCCTATTCATCCAACGGCGATTTCGAACAACTAGTCGAGCAGATTACTGATGTGATCTACGCGCGCCTGAACGGTCACGCGGACGATCAGGCGAAGCTGTGCGGCTGCACGTCGGAGTGTTTTCATCGTTGCCCGGAGCGAATGCATCGCGTGGTCGATGCCGGCGCGGCGCGTATCGGATTAGTGCTTGGCCAGACTGGTTCGGCGCGCGATTGGGCCAGCCTGATCGATCACACGCTGCTAAAACCCGATGCTTCGCAAACTGAAATCAAGCGATTGTGCGAAGAAGCGGCGCAGTATCACTTCGCTTCGGTTTGCGTGAACCCGACTTGGGTGCGCGCGTGCGCGTGTCACTTGCAGGGTTCCGGCGTGCCGGTTTGCACCGTGATCGGATTTCCGCTCGGCGCGACTTTGCCTGACGTGAAGGCTTATGAAGCGCGCCGCGCGATCATGGATGGCGCGCGCGAAGTCGATATGGTCATCAACGTCGGTGCATTGAAGAGCGGCGACGATTGCTTAGTCGAGCACGACATTAGATCCGTCGTCGAGGTAGCTCATGAATACGACGTGACGTGCAAAGTGATTATCGAAACCGCGCTGTTGACTGACGACGAGAAAGTGCGCGCATGTCAGGCAGCGAAGAATGCGGGCGCCGATTTCGTAAAAACCTCAACTGGATTTTCCAAAGGCGGAGCGACGGTGGCGGACATCGCGCTGATGCGCCGCGTGGTCGGATCCGAACTCGGCGTGAAAGCCTCTGGCGGCGTGAAGAACATCGATGACGCGCGCGCGATGGTCCAGGCGGGCGCGACTCGCATCGGCGCGAGCGTCGGTGTGAAGATCGCCCAGGAAGCAGCCGGCGTGAAGAGCAATGGCCGAGGTGCCGCCGCTTATTAAGGCACTCAAAGAATTGCAAATTGAAAATTGAAAAATGCAAATTGCAAAATTGTTGACGAGCGTTACGTCCAGCGCGCACCTTGGCGCGAAGATTGTTCCGAACCTCTCAACGCTGACTAAGTTTTCACTTTTCATTTTTCAATTTCTAATTTTCAGTGCTTTATTCTCTTGTCCGGCGCAAACACCGTCGCCCACACCTCCCCAGGATGTCGATGTAATTCGCACCGAAACAGATCTTACCAACCTGCTTTTCACCGCGACGGACAAAAACAATCGTTACATCACGACGCTTCAGCAGAATGACATTCGGGTGCTCGAGGATGGCGTGCCGCAGACGCTCTTCACGTTTCAACGCGAAACGGATCGGCCGCTGTCGATCGCGTTCTTGATCGATGTTTCGATCTCGGAAGAACGCACGCTGCCTGATGAGAAAGCTGCCGCGCGCACTTTTATCGAAAACGTAATTCGGTCTGAGAAGGACCAAGCCGCAATCATTCCGTTTGAAGGCTACGCGCACGTCGAACAGCCGCTGACGCGCGAGGTGATTCGAATTTATCGCGCGCTTGAAGCAGTTGAAGTTGCTTTTCCGGCTTACGCGGGTGCGGCGCCGGCGCTTGGCGGCATCACATCGGGCCCGGGAACGATCGCGCCGCCGCGCGAAGGATCGACGGCGATTTGGGATTCAGTGGCGTTGACCTGTCGCAGTGTTCTGGGTCGCAGCCTCACACAACGCCGGCGCGCGATCATTCTGTTGACCGACGGGCAAGACACCAGCAGTCGCATGTCGCGGAATACGGCCATCGATCAGGCAATTCAATCCGAAACTGTGATCTACGCAATTGGCATTGGCGACAAACGCTACGATGGCATCGACAAAAACGCGCTGACGAATATCGCCGAGAAGACCGGCGGACGAGCTTTCTTTCCCAAGAAGAGTACCGATCTGATCGCGGCGTTTCAGGAGATCGAGCAGGAGCTGCGCTCGCAATATCTCGTCGCTTACTCTTCGACCAACAAGACGCACGACGGCAAATTCCGCACGATGACGATCGAAATTACCAATTCAGAACTAGCGAAGGAAAAATTGAGGCTGCGTTATCGTCCGGGATACTTCGCGAAGCGCGGGCAGTAAGTAGCATAGACTCCAGTCTGCGTTGGTGTTTGGACTGAAGTCTGTGCTACTGCGATATCGTACTTTCAATTCTTCGATCCGGTACCAACCAAATAACGGTCACCAATATGTACAAGCCATAAGCCAGCCACCACCGCACGAACGAAAGCGGCACGGCGATCGTGTAGATGGCTACCGAGATCTTTTCTTTGAAGTTGGCGCTGAGTGCTTTGGCTAACAGCGAATCTCGGGCATGGACAGCGAGTAGGGCCCGCGTCAGAATGAAGTAAGCAATTCCCGCCAGCAGAAGTATCACTCCGTAGAGGGCCACCGGCGACGGCGCGAAATGGTTCTCGCCCATCCAGGCAGTCACAAAAGGAATCAGCGACAACCAGAACAACAGATGCAGATTGGCCCAAAGGACCCGCCCGTTGACGTGTTCGACGACCTGAAACAGGTGGTGATGATTGTTCCAGTAGATGCCGATGAAGACGAAACTGAGGACGTAACTGAGAAACACCGGCGCCAGTGGTCGTAACACGGTGAAGCTCGAACCCAGTGGCACGCGCAACTCGAGCACCATGATCGTGATGATGATGGCGATTACTCCATCGCTGAATGCTTCGAGCCGGTTGCGGGTCATCGTCAACCTAGAGGTGGTCGAATTCTCTTTCAGAAAGGCGCGCCTGGCGCAAAATGCTTCTTAAAGTTCCGGGTGAAACTTCACGGTGTTTCGGCACCGTGGCCGTTAAGGTTCCTTCGTCAGTGCTTTTCGCGAACTTCACATGGCTCCCCGTTTGGGCAACTTCAACGAATCCGGCGGCTTGGAGTCTTCGTTTGACCTCGCGATAAGGAACGGGTCTCATGCTGCTTTGACTTCAATCTCGAGCGCGCGAATCTGGGGCGCAACTGTGGCGACTGGCGGAGTGAAATGAAGCTCAAGCGCGTCACGCAGATTGTCGATCGCCTCATCTTCAGTTCGTCCCTGGCTTGCCACATCGACCTCAATACATTGGGCCACGAACCATTCGTCTTCTTGCCAAATGCTGGCGGTGAATTTTTGTTTCATTCCGTGAGAATCCTTTCATTCAACCACGCGGCCTCGAACCAAATCCAGATGATACCCCTTTTGGGCCTCTACACAAGACGCTTGAATCCCTTCCGCGTTTCCCTATATCCTCGCTTCAGCTTATGCCAGCCAGACCAAATCTTCTCGCGGTGATTCTCGGTGGTGGCGCCGGCAAGCGCCTGTTTCCGCTGACGGCGCAGCGATCAAAGCCAGCCGTGCCGCTGGGCGGAAAGTATCGCCTGGTCGATGTGCCCATTTCGAATTGCATCAACTCAGATGTGATTCGCATGTTCGTGCTGACGCAGTACAACTCCGCATCGCTCAATCGGCACATCGCTACCACGTATCGCTTCTCGCCATTCGCGGACGGATTCGTCGAAGTGCTGGCCGCCGAGCAAACTCCGGAAAGCGGCGAATGGTTTCAGGGGACCGCGGACGCGGTGCGTCAAGTGTTGCCGCACATTCGCGACTGGCGGATCGACACGCTGCTGATTCTTTCCGGCGACCACTTGTATCGCATGGATTACCGAAAGTTTCTTCAGCGGCACTTCGAGACGAATGCCGACATCACCGTTTCGGTCATTCCGATTCCGCCTGATTCAGCGAGCGAATTCGGCTTGCTGAAAGTCGATAACGCCGGCCGCATCGTCGAGTTTCGCGAGAAGCCAAAAGGCGAAGCGTTGGAATCGATGGTAGTCGATACGACTTCATTCGGGTTGTCGCCGGAAGAGGCACGCGCGCGCCCGTTTCTCGCGTCGATGGGAATCTATGTTTTCAAGTACGACAAGCTGGAAGAAGTTCTGGCGGAAGACAATTCGCGTCTGGACTTCGGCAAAGAAGTGATTCCGGGGAGCCTGCAGAAGCTAAACGTGCAGGCTTATCTCTTCAACGGTTATTGGGAGGACATCGGAACGATCGCGGCTTTTTACAAGGCGAACCTCGACATGACTTCGGCGATTCCGCCGTTTAATTTGTTCGATGCGGCAGCGCCGCTGTTCACCCGCGCGCGCTATCTGCCGCCATCGAAGATTAACAACTGCGAGATACGCGATTCGATTATCAGCGAGGGCTGCATTATCAACGGCGCGAAGATCAATCGCTCAATGATCGGTTTGCGAAGCCGCATCGGGGACGGCGCGCAGATCGAAGCCGCCTATGTCATGGGCGCGGACTATTATCAGAGTTTGGAAGACATGCTCGGCGATCGCGACGCGAATCGCCCACGCGTAGGCATCGGCGAGGGAACCTTCGTGCGCCGCGCAATCATCGACAAAAATGCGCGCATCGGAACCAACGTAAGATTGTTGAATGAAGCGGGAGTTGATGAAGCCGACGGGCCCAATGGGATGTACTACATCCGCGATCGCATCATCATCGTGCCGAAGAATGGGCTGATCCCGGACGGGACGATCGTGTAAAGAAAAAGCGCCTGCACGGATGCAGGCGCCCCGCAGGCAGGATGCCTGCGCTCCAGTCAGTACGTCCCACCAAAATCCTTCTTCAAAACCGGCGGCTTTGGTTGCGGCGTTGTTTGCGCGGAAGCATTAGCTCCGGGCTGGAACACATAGCTGTCCCGCGTGCGCACGACCAGCTCAGGCCGATCGACGCGCACCTTGATGTTGCGACGCTCCCCCGCTTGCGGCGCATTCTTCGGGTAGTAACCGATGCTGTACTGCCGCCTTAATTCTTCCGCGACCGATCGAAACGCGTAATCGAGATTCTGTTGCTCGGCATTGTAGAGTCGCGCGCCGCTTACGCGCGCCAGATCGTGGAGATACTGATCGCCAAGTTCATATTCACCGCGGCTGTTTCCCGATCCACCGCCGGGCCAACCGGCTCCGGGTGAACCGCCGCCGCGACGGCCGTTTCGTCCGCCGCCATTTGGGTAATTACCGCCGCCGCCATTCGGATAGTTCCCGCCGCCACCCATGATGATCGCGCCGAGAATATCCAGGAGACCGCCACCTCCGCCGTTACCGCCACCGCGCGGATAACTACCGCCACCGCCGCCGCGTCTGCCACCACTGCCGGGCCAGCCGCCACCCCAAACGCCCATGTCAGCGGAAGTGTCGTACTCGACTGGATAAATCAGCGCGTCGAGTTCTTCCGCGTCGCGCAGCGTGCTTTCATAGCTCGCGTGTTTGCTGGTCGTGTCAACACCGTCGGTGAAGAGGACGATCGCTTTGCGGCCTTCGATGCGATTGAAATATTGATTCTCAATCTGATCGACTGCGTCATACAACCGCGTGCCATCGCCCGGTTCAGTCTGGCGAATCGCGTAACGTAACCTGTTGTGATCATTCGTTGGCTCAGACAGCACGCGAATCTTGTCGCTGAATGAAACGACCATGACCCGATCGTCAGAGCGCAGTTGATCGACGAATGCGATGGCTGCGTCCTGGATCTCTTCCAGCTTGAAGCGCGTCGAGCCACTCGTGTCGATCATCAAGGCGACCGTGAAAGGCTTCTCAGTCGACTGGAAGTAAGCGACTTTCTGCTCAACGCCGTCTTCCCAAACGCGAAAATCTTTTTCCGTCAGGTTGGGAATGTACTTGCCATCTCGATCCATGACGCTGACCGGAATACTGACGAGCGTCGTCTCGACTTTCACGACGTCGCCTTCGCCGACTTCTTCAGGACCGGCATCCTTTTGCGGCGTCACGGGCTTCTGTTCGTTAGGATCGCGATTCGCTCCGCCCAGAACCGGTGGCCGAGTGGGACGCGCCGGCGCGGTCGAATTTTGCGAATCCTGAGAGGATTGATCCTGATCCGGTTGAGTCACCGGAGGCGTCGCTCCGACGCGGCGTGGGCGCGACTGCGAGTTAGCTACTTGCGCAGACACGAAGACAAAAGACGCAACCAGTACGAGGGCAGTAAATCTCTTCATGGTAAAGACTCCTATCGGAGAGACAAATGCCGGCAATTCAGCCATCGGCGCGCATTTGGATGCGAATAGACGGGCGCGAAGTTGTAACGCAATTCAATAGCTGATTAACGGACTTCTCGGGGAGAGAAGTGGGGAGAGAAAATCGACGAGGTGAAGATAGCACCGTGATTACTTGGGAGCAAGCGTCAGGAGCTCGACGGTTAGGGAGGGCAGCCTTGAAGAAGGATTAGCCGCGGATGAACGCGGATTCCGCTAATAATAAGGACCAGAATATCCGTTTTCTGATCCGCAAAAAATTCGTTTGTCTGCGGCCAGTCCGTCTTTGGCGGATGGCCCTTCCTGGCGGTCGGGCTTCTGACACTACGGACCGGCAGCCAGGTTTATCGCATTCCAGATAAACGGCAACGTTCCCCAGGTTTGGCCGCGATGCTGCGGACGAAAGGCGAAGAGGACGATGCGGCCTTTGCCCATGTTGACTTGCGCCAGGGCGATCTTGTCTTTGATTCGATCTTCACCGCGCAGCCAGCCGGAATGCAGCACGTTTTCTTTGTCGTAGCGTGCGATCACCTGAACCTTGCTCGCGTCGGTCGCTTCAAAGGCTGCGCTGTTGATGAAATAGGCATTCGTGTCGCTCGACATCGTGCGCGCGATCGGATTCGCGGTATCAACTTCGATCCCGAGAATGGATCCGGGGCAATAAAAGTCGGAAGAGCGCACTCCCTGAAGCACGTTCTTCAATGGAAGCTTGAACTGTGCGATCAGGTTGCCGCACGAGCCGTCGAAGCAGATTAGCGTGCCGCCATCTTCTACAAAGCGACCCAGGCTTGCGTAACCTGTCTGGCTTAGTCCACGCGGCGAATCATCAGAGAACTCATTATCGGCAGCTCCACGCGTTTGCTCTGACGGCAGAACGATCGCGTCGAAGCGCGCGCGCAGATTTCCCTCGGCAATCGCAGTTTCCTTGATCGATTGAAATGGGACATTGAACGTGTCGAACACATAACGCGTCCAACCTTCATCCATGTTGCCCGTGCGCGAGTTCTGATAAATGCCGATTCGGATGCCAGGCTTAACTGGATTGGCAATCGGAGATTTATCACTCGTCCACAGCGGCAAAGCGAAATCCTTGCGCACATCGTTTTCGGTTTTGATAAGAGTCAGCTTCCGTTCATTCGCCGGTTCGCGAATCGACATCACCGCCAAACTCTCCACTCCCATCATCATTGGCAACGTCCAGCCCGCAACGTCGTAGGGGCGCTCGGCCTCACCAGTCGCCGTTGTGCGATCCGGATACACTTGCGGTTCAAACAACGCCAGTACATTTTGCCGATAGGGTTGATTGAGAAAGACGATGTAGCTGCCTGCGGGGACTTCCGGCGCACCGCCTACGATGCTGGTAAGAATATTGATCTGGTGGCTACCATTCGGCAGTTTTCGCAGATATTGCGTACCGGTAATCGCGTGCAACTCTTTATCAAGCCGATAAACCTCGACGCCTTGTTCGACCAACGCGCCAATCATCTTTGCAACGTTTTCATCGCGGCCTTGCCCAGCCGGGATCAGATAAGCGATTGGTTCGCTGCTCGGTGTTGAAGCTAAGCCTGCTTTCCCGAGTTCATAAAAATTCCGCAAGTAGTCGGCGCGATAATTCGCCGCCAGCGACAGCATAGAATGGCAAGCGGTCATCTCCATCTGCATGATGTCGCGCGGATGCCATTCGCCGCCTGGCCAGGGATCGGGAAAGTTCGTGGTCGCTTCCATCGCGTTGCGCATGCCGCGCGTACCGCTGCGCGATAGTTGCTCGCGCGTGACCGTGCTGGGCGACATGATGCGCGCGCTCGATGCCTCGGTCAGAATTCCGATCGAGTTGTGAAAATAAGGCGCGGTGCGAAATCCGCCGTGCCACCACGTGTCGTAGAGCGCGTTCGTCAAAACTCCTTTGAAGCCCGCCGCAGTCACGTCCGCGGCCATCTTGTGGCCAATCAATCCAACTTGTCTGAGCAACAGCGGCGCGATGTGCGGATTTGGCGGATCGTAAAACGGCGGCACAAAGAAGCGCGAACCGTTCGATCCCTGCTGATGCACGTCGTAAACGATTTCCGGAAACCATTCTTTCCACAGGAGACGCGTGACGCTGCGCGTCTCTTTCAAGTTGAGCATGAACCAGTCGCGATTGTCGTCATGTCCGGCGTAGTAATGATAAAGCTCGGGCGGACTGCTGCCTTCGTCGCGCGTTCCCAAAGTTTTGCGATACCAATTCGCGACGATGTTCACGCCGTCAGGATTCGGCGAGGGAATCAGGATCAGGATCGTATTGTGAAGAATCGAGAGCGTGTCCGCGTCGTTCGCACTCGCCAGGTTGTAAGCGAGCTGCGTGGACATTTGCGACGCCACAATCTCAGTCGAGTGGATCGAACAAGAGATGACGACGACCGTCTTGCCTTCGGCAACCAAACGATCGCGCTCGGCGTTGTTCGGTACTTTGCGTGGATCGGCCAGCGCCGCTTGAATGGTTTTGTACTTTTCCAGATTGCGGATATTCTCAGGCGCGCTGATGAAGGCGGCGATCATCGTGCGGCCCAGCGTCGATGTGCCGATGCTGTGAACCTCGACGCGATCGCTGGCGCGATCCAGACGATTGAAATAGTCGGTGATTTGTTTCCAGTCGATGATGGTGCGGTCATCGCCCGGATTGAATCCGAAGACGGCGCGAGGCGAGGGAATTGCCGGGGATGATTCTTGCGCACGGCGTTGAGCGAAAGCGTCGCCGGTGAAAATTGGCGAGGCCCAAAACAAGAGAGTTGCCAGCGCCGTAGGCGCGAAATATTTGTAGAACCGGACAATTCTCCCCCGATTGATTCGGTCGAGACGAGATGCCAGGCCTCTCGTCTCGACCGAGGAGATTAGAGAGACTGGCTGCGGTTCTATAAATATTTCGCCGCTAACGCGGCTATCAAATTTACGACGATGCATGCCGATATTCCTTCTCACGAATTGATGGGACAAACAGCGACCAAAAACGCCGCGAAGTCTAGCACAAGACCGAGGAGCCAGATCATCGGTAAGCTGCTGTTCGCTTGGTCGTGGCTAGTGGCCGGCGTCCTGCTGCTTTTCTTTGCGCCACCCGCTTTGCTCATTGGGATTTTGCTAAAGCGGCAGGACTGGATCTACTGGTGGGCCAACTGGGGCGCGCGTAACTGGCTGCGTCTCACCGGCGTGAAAGTGAGAGTCACGGGTCGCGAGCACCTCGATCCGAATCAGACCTACGTCTTTGTTGCGAATCATCAATCGTATCTCGACGCGGCGCCGCTGTTCGCGTTCACCGGTCGGAAGATGGGGGCAATCGCGAAGAAGGAACTTCTTAACGCGCCGATTCTTGGTTATGGAATGGGCTGGGTGAATGTGATTGCGATCGATCGATCGAATCGCGATCGCGCAGTTGAGACTTTGAAGATTGCGACCGAGCGTCTGCGCAACGGAATCTCTTTCGGAGTCTGCCCCGAGGGCACGCGTGCGAAACCCGGCGAGATGTTGCCGTTCAAGAAAGGCGCATTTCACATGGCCGTGCAGACGGGCGTACCGATTGTGCCTATGGCGATCAAAAACGCCGGCGAGTTGATGCCACGCGGTGCTTGCGTAGCCTGGCCCGGAACTATTGAGTTGGTGATGATGCCGCCCGTCGATACTTCATGGGTGAAGACCGATGAAGATCTTGATGAACTCGTGCGGCGAGTTCAGAAAACGATTATGGACGAACTCGGGATCGAGAAACTCTCACCGCGCGAAAGCGTGAAATCAAATCACGGCGCAAAATCGTAAGTCAGGATTCCTTTAACTTTCACCGCCACACCGTTCACGATCATTGGACTGAATCGCGCGCGCTTGGCAGCTTTGACGGCTGCGTCGAGCAGGGTCTGCGGGCCGAACAATGCCCGGGCAGAAATCACTTTGCCTGTTTCATCGACCAGCACTTCCACCTGGACCGTTCCGCGAGCCTGAGCTTTCCGCGCTTCTTCGGGATATTCCGGTTTGGGCAAGTCAATCGCTTTGCCATTTAAGAATCCGCCCTCGACGGGAGCCGTCTCTTCTGTGGGATTGTCGGCTTTCGGCACGTCCTGATTCTGAGGCGTGGTCTTTGGCTGCGATTCAGGTTTCGGTTGAGTCTGCGGTTGCGTTTTCTGATCGGGAGGAGCTTCGCCGATTTCGGTAATCGTGACCTTGCCGCGGCCGACTACAAAATCTGAATATTTGACGCGCATCCGGATGCGCACATCGGTGCCGTTATCGAAAACTAAATCGTCGTCGGCGTACACATAAGTAGGAAACCAATATTTGCCGTCGATCTGCTCGCGATAAGTTTCAACGATCGGAAACTTGTTGGTCTTCGTTTCGGGGCCGGCCTTGCCCTTTGCTTTCACGATTTGCAAATCGTGATCATCAACCCAAATCCTGCCAACGAAGACGCGCTCTTTGCTCTTGGGACTCGGCATCACCTTTGGCGCAACGTCGAAGACGTACAAATCGAGTTCATCGATGCGTTCCTTGCCAACGTATTTGAAATTGTATTGCGCGGCCTTTGCGCCTTCGAGGGCAAATGGATTGACGCCGCCGAGGTCTTCCAGGTCTTCGGTCGTAAGCGTTATGCCTTGAAGGCTGGACATCGGAAAGAAACCAATTTTTTCGAACCGATTTCCTTGATCGTCGAAAGTAAAATCCGACACGCGGTGGTACTCGCCAATCACCTGGCCGCCCATCCCAATCTCCTGAATCAGCGCGTCTCGCTTGAAAGCGTACGAGTTCAGCGCGCGCCGAAAGTCAGTTTCCTTGGCGGTAAATTTGCGGATGATTTCGTCGATCTGAGACTGGCTGAGGCTGTTGGCGCCAGTGATCGTAGGGCCTTTGGTGTCCGCCGTTGTTTGCTGACCGAACGCGAACGCGGCAGTGGAAAGAAGCAAAGCGACGAAGAGGCATGACTTCAGCGGATGTATGAGCACGGATTGCACCATTTTCCTTCCCGGATGAGCGAATTATAGCAGCGCGCTTTGAGGCAACAACCCTTTCAGATGAGCAAAATTGCGTGGCTGTTGCCAAGAAAGTCGCGATGACGCCAGCGGAAACTGACAGTTTACTCCCGCAGGTGGTAACATGTGTGGTTTGCGGCACACGCCGGATTCTTGTCTGTGTGACGCGGCAACATTATTAGCATGACCCAGGAAGCTATCGAAGTACGGGGCGCTCGCGTCAACAACCTCAAGAACATCTCGTTTTCGATTCCCATCAATCAACTGACCGTCGTGACCGGCGTAAGCGGGTCGGGCAAGTCTTCACTTGCTTTCGACACGATTTACGCAGAAGGCCAGCGGCGATACGTCGAATCGTTGTCGGCCTATGCTCGGCAATTCCTCGAGCGCATGGACAAGCCGGATGTTGATGAAGTACGCGGCATTGCTCCGGCGATCGCAATTCGACAGAAGAATTCAACACGCAATCCGCGTTCGACGGTGGCCACGCAAACGGAAATCTTCGATTACCTGCGTCTGCTGTACGCGCGGATTGGCACGACGATTTGTCGTGTCTGCGGCCGTGAGGTCCATCGCGATTCGCCGGAATCGGCAGCGGACGAGATTCTGAGTCAGTTGTCTGAAGGTACGCGCTTCTATGTCGTGTTTCCGGCGAGCGCGGGCTTGACTGTCGAGACTAATGGGAACGCCGACGTGAAGACCAGGAGAAACGGAGACGGGGAGAAAGCGAGAAACGGCAACTCTCCCCGTCGCCGCGTCTCCGCGTCTGCCCGTCACGTAATCACCGCACACCTCATGAGCCTGATGCAGCGTGGCTTCACGCGCCTCCTGTTCAATGGCGAGCAGATCGATCTGACATCACCCGATGACTATAGGCGCGAAGACTTTGAAAATGTTTATGTGCTCGTTGATCGTCTGGTCGCGCGCGCGGATGTGCGGCAGCGACTGGTTGACTCGCTGGAAACGTGTTTTCGCGAGGGTCATGGCCAAGCAGAGATTGAAGTCGTAGGTACGCACTCGTCCGGCGTGCAAACGGAGCAGGCCAGCGGCCTGCGTAACCATCTGCGTTTCTCGGAACGCTTCGAATGCAAGTACGACGGCACCGTGTACGCCACGCCTGAGCCGCGCCTCTTCAGCTTCAATAACCCATTCGGCGCGTGTCCGACTTGTCAGGGATTCGGCAACACGATTGGACTCGATCTCGATCTGGTGATTCCCAATCCGGGATTGAGCCTAAGCGAGGGCGCGATCGAGCCTTTCACCAAGCCGCAGTATGAATGGGCGCAGGCAGAGCTGAAACGATTCGCGAAGTCGGAGCGCATTCCGATGAACGTGCCGTTCAATCAACTAACAAAGCCGCAACAGCGGGCGATCGTTAACGGCAAGGGCGATTGGAGTGGCGTGCGCGGTTTCTTCGATTTTCTCGAGACAAAAAAATACAAGCTGCACGTGCGCGTGTTTCTGTCGAAGTATCGCGGCTACACGCTCTGCCCCGATTGCGAGGGCGGGCGCCTGCGCCAGGAAGCGCGAGACGTGCGCGTCGGCGGAAAGACTTTGCCGGAAGTTTCCGCGCTATCGATCAAAGATGCCGCCGTCTTTTTTGATGCGCTGGAATTGCTGCCGGAGCAATCAGCGATTGCGGATCGCGTGCTGTTCGAAGTGCGTCGTCGCTTGAGATTCATGGTCGAGGTTGGTTTGGACTATCTGACGCTCGACCGTCTGGCTTCTACTCTGTCTGGCGGCGAAGCACAACGAATTCAGTTGGCCACGAATCTTGGTTCATCGCTCGTCGGCGCGCTTTACGTGCTTGACGAGCCCTCGATCGGCCTGCATCCGCGCGACAACGATCGTTTGATTCGTTTGCTCCAGAACTTGCGCGACATCGGCAATACGGTGCTGGTAGTCGAGCACGACGAAGACATGATTCGCTCGGCGGATCATATTCTCGACATCGGGCCCGCGGCGGGTGAACTCGGCGGACGCTTAATTTACGAAGGGGATTTTCGCGGTCTGCTTCACGATTCTCTATCGCTGACGGGGAAATATCTTCGCGGTGAAGTTGAGATTAAGGAGCCGAAGCATCGGCGGGCGCTGCAACTGAAACGTTTGAAAATTCGCGGCGCCAGCGAGCACAACCTCAAGAGCATCGATGTCGATATCCCACTGGACATGCTCGTGTGTGTGACCGGCGTGAGTGGTTCCGGCAAGTCCACACTGATTCACGACTGTATCTACGCGGGTTTGAAAAAAGAGAAGGGCGAGTGGCAAGGACACGTCGGCGCATTTCAGAAGATCGATGGGACGCAACACATCGACGAAGTGATTCTTGTCGATCAGTCGCCAATCGGCCGCACGCCGCGATCAAATCCCGTCACTTACATCAAAGTTTATGACGCGATTCGCGAGACCTTCGCCAACACGCGCGAAGCTCAGGCGCACGGCTTCGACCCTTCGCATTTTTCGTTCAATGTTCCCGGTGGTCGTTGCGAGGTCTGTCAGGGCGACGGCACCGTTACGGTCGAGATGCAGTTCCTCGCGGACGTCGAACTGATCTGCGAAGAATGCAAAGGCACGCGCTTCAAGCAGCAGATTCTCGACGTTCGTTATCGCGGTAAGAACATTCATGACGTGCTGAACATGACCGTGCGCGAAGCGATGACCTTCTTTCGCGACATAAATAAGATCGCCAATCGCTTGCGCGTGCTGGATGAAGTTGGACTCGGATATCTGCGCTTGGGCCAATCGGCGACGACTTTGTCCGGGGGAGAAGCCCAGCGCGTGAAACTGGCCGCGCACTTATCGAAACGGGCCGGCGCCAAGACGCTCTACATCTTCGACGAACCTACGACCGGCCTTCACTTTGACGACATCAACAAACTGCTGGCCGCGTTTCGCGCGCTGATTGACGCAGGCGGATCGCTGCTAGTGATCGAGCACAACCTCGATGTGATTAAGACTGCCGATTACATTGTTGATTTAGGACCCGAAGGCGGAGATGCGGGTGGATATGTTGTAGCTACCGGAACGCCGGAAGAGATCATGAAAGTAAAATCATCTCACACGGGCAAATATCTGAAAGAACACCTTACCCACCTTAATGGCCGCGGGTGAGATTTCGATCTGCGAGTCTGGGTCAATCAGAAACCTTCACAACTTGTTTCCGAAGTTCAGCTCGTCCACTCGCCGTGCGCGATGCCGACCAGATACCACTGGCTTCCGTCCTTTTCAAACACGAACCACAAGCTGCGCCAATCCATCCCGCCATATTTCTCTTCGAAACCGGGGAAGTGATATTCGACGAAGATCGCGTTCGGGTAAACCTCGGCCATGTTATTGATCAGCGTGCCGCGCCCGTAGAACTGATCGCCGTAATTGACTTGGGCGCGAGCAAAGTCCTTGTCGTAAACAAAGCGACGATAGTAACGCGTGAAAGTCATGCGTAACTTCTCGCCGGTTACGTCGTCTTCACCCCAGACGAATCGACGGTTGTTAGCGAAAAGAGTTCGCGCCTGCGCGCGCGTCACCACGCGATCGCCACCCTTCTCAATGTTGATGTGGTAATAAGGCGAGAATCGCAGACCCTTCGTCGGATGAACCAGTGGTGCGAGCCGCGCCAGGTTCTTTGTCTTGAGCGCGAGGATGGCAGTGCGCGCACGCAGCGCAATGATCTTTTCAGTTTCAGCGGCGGACAATTTTTGCGCTGATATCGTCGAGGCTGACGCCGCGACACACGCGATCGCGAGTATTGATCCGCGCAAAGCAACCAAACGTGCGTTTGTGGTTTTCATTCTGGCTTAGAGCTTTTACCGCACGTCTTTTGCGCAACGAAAGCCCGTCTTGCTGTAATCGTAATTGCCGCGTGCGGGATAGCCACGACGGTACGTCGTGGTGGCAGTATTTCGATCGCTGTCATAAGCGCCTCCGCGAATGACACGCAGGTCGCTGGTTGGTTTAATCGGCAGTTGCCCGCCGGGATACGTGTTTAGTGGGCTGGAGGTCCACTCCCATACGTTTCCTGCCATGTCATAAGCGCCATAGGGTGATTTACCCACGAATGCGCGCACGTTTGCTACGCCGCGGACGCCATTGGCATTAGCCAGACCAGTTTTCCATTCATTTCCCCATGGGTACCGCCGTTCATCAGTGCCGCGCGCCGCAAACTCCCATTCCTCTTCTGTCGGCAGACGTTTGCTCGCCCACTTGGCAAAAGCATTCGCATCGTCCCACGTAATGCCAGTGGCGGGCGCTAGATCTTCGACGCAATGTCCCAGCGTCCAACTCGTTGGCGCAGCGCGACCGGTGGCCCTCAGGAACTGCGTATAACTCCCGCAAGTAACTTCAGTCTCGTCGATGAAGAATGAGCCAATCGAAACTTTGTGCGCAGGTCGTTCATAGTCGTCTCCATCGTCGCGGCCCATCATGAATTCTCCGCCGGGAACATAGACCATTCCTGACGGGGCCGGCGGCGCCACTGGCTGTGGCTTTTCAGTTATCGATGCGGGATTCGACGTTGTCGTGTTGGTCTGGTTTCCAGTCTCCCTAGTCGCAAGCAAATAGAATCCTACGCCGGCAATAACAACGATCACGGCGATGATTGCGAATACAACTATCGCGCGATTGGATTTTGGTGGCGGCGATGAATCGTACGGGGCAATTGTTTCAGCCGCCGGGACCGGATTGGTGGCACTTGGCTCGGGAACCGCTTGCGGAACAAATGGCGCGTGCATCGTCGGGATGTGCATCGGTTGTGGCGGCTCTTCCGGTGTGGGTTTCTCGTCAGAAGCTTCAGTAGGTTTTGGCTGCGGCACGGGCGGAGAAGGAAGCGGTGCGGTCTCGGCTTCTCTCGCTTGCTCTAATCCCGTTCGCAAAGCGTTTCTCATTTCGCTTGCCGAGGCAAACCGATCCCGCTTGCGGATGGACATCGACTTGGAAACTATCTTAGAAAGCCACTCAGGCACTTGAGGGTTAAGGGTGTGCGCGAAGGACAGCGGATCGCGTCCCGTTTCTTCCAAAGCTTCAGCTCGCTGCGAAGCGGTAATCGGAACTTGACTTGTCAGCAAGTGATAGAGCGTCGCGCCGAGCGAATACACGTCACTCTGTGGAGTCGTGCCAGAATTATTCAACTGCTCGAGGGGTGCATAAGGCGCGGTGTACGCGTGAACGCTCGAGGCCTCCTGACCGGGCGCGCCGCGGGCCAAACCGAAATCGAGCAGATAAATCTCGCCCTCGCTCGTTACTTTGATGTTCGCGGGTTTGATGTCGCGATGAACGATCGGCTCGGGTTTTTGATCGTGCAAATAAGTCAGAGCGCCGAGTAACTGATCGGCCCACGACATTACTTCGGCATAATCGAATGGCCGCCCGCGCAGCTCAAGTCTCTGCGCGAGGTTCAAACCTTCGATGAATTCCATGACCAGGAATTGGCCGTCGCCGTGAGAGAAATGGTGAGTTACTCGCGGCAGCGTGGGATGTTTCAGATTGGCGAGTGTTCTGGCCTCGTGGCGGAAAGCGCTGCGTAGCTTGTCAGAAGTCGTCAGCGTTTCTTTAATGGCGACAATCGAATCGATCGTGTCATCGATGGCTTCATAAACCTGCCCCATGCCACCCTTACCGAGCGGTCTGACGATGCGATAACGGTTTTCGAGAATCGTGTTGCGCGACAGCATCAAGGAAACTTTGCGCCCGCGGAAAACCTGGCCGGCCGAAACGACGCTTTGCGCGCGCATCTTAGCGAAGTTTGGCGCAACCCGCTAGATGTTTCGGTATTAGACTGGCGGGAAAAGGTCCGCGGGGGCTTTCCCGCTGTCGCGACCTATGACGCCAAAAAAGAAACTTCCGCCATAGATGTACCAGGGCAAACTGTTGAGGATCGGAACCGCGTTCTCAGGCGTTAGCGGCAATGGCAGATCGTCGGGCAGGATGCCGACGATCCATCGACCTGATTTGCTGAACGCTTCGTACTCAGCGCGATAGTGAAGCCAACGGCGCTGGCAAAGGCCGCAGGTCCTAACGTCAACGTCGCCAAAACGGCCGTTGGTAGGATCGACGCCGAGATACTCTTCATGGAACCGGTCGGGACCGTGACTCAGACATTCGCAGTCCTTGTCGATCATCGAATTACTCCTCGGCACTTTCTTCCGCCAGAACGCGGTGGCCTTCGTTCAAAATCTGGTCGTAGAATTTCTCGAGCGCGGGATTAGCGCCGCGACATCCCGCGACCACCTGCTCAGTCCAGTCGAGATATTCCTGCCGCCGCTGCAAAGACCAATCGGCCGGTGGCGCAACGGTCACGCCGACCACGTTGGAAATCTTGTCCGCGATTTTCACCTGACGGGCGTGATCAGACAGATGCGGAGCGTGCTCGATTTGTAAACGCTTACGATCGGCTTTCGCCAGCGATTTGTCGTCGGTCACTTCTTCTACGACTCGGCGCACATCGGCACCGAACGCTCGCTCCAACTCTTCCGGCGTCGTGTCCGTGTCTTCGATGGTGTCGTGCAGAATTCCAGCTTGCAGTGTCACCGGATCAGTCACACCGCCTTCACGGGCCAGCAACTCTGCGACTTCGATCGGATGATTGATGTAAGGCGAGGCTTCGACATCTTTGCGGCGCTGATCGCGATGTTTGTTCGCAGCGAAGTGCAGAGCTTTCAGGATGGCCGCGGCAGTGTTTGGTTCGTTCATTTTTTTCACGCAACCCAGCTATCTCTACCGATCGCGCGCGACCGCAACTACTCGGAAACCGATATTCTCACCGTGATACGATGCGCTGCCATACATGCGATTGGTTGAGCGAACCTGATCCGCGCCGTCGTACCAGGAGCCGCCGCGAATAGTACGCATGTGCTCGATGCCGCCAGTTAACCAGACGCTACCGTCCGTGGGCGCGCCGTTGTAATTCTCGTGGTACCAATCAAGACACCATTCCCAGACGTTGCCTCGCATGTCATAAAGACCAAAGGCATTCGGCCTCAAACGTCCAACCGGATGCGTCTTTCCGTCTGAGTTCTTCCTATACCATGCCAGCAAATCCAGCTTCGCTATTTCATCGTCACTGGTTCCCGCACGGCACGCATATTCCCATTCCGCCTCTGTGGGCAATCGATACCGGTACGCGTCATTGGCGTCATTGAGCTTGTCCAAAAACTGCTGAGCGTCCTCCCATGAAACCAGCTCCACCGGACAATTTGCGCAATCCCTATGCTGGCTGGGCGTGGTCCCCATCACTTGGCGCCATTGAGCTTGCGTGACTTCGTACTTTCCCATGTAGAAACCGTATTCGCCGGTTGTGGTTCGCAATGAATCCAATTTGATCTTGGCCAGGTTGTATCGAGTTTGAGCTCCGTCAAACTCTGCCCGTGACGCAACTCCCTGTTCCAATAGGGCCATTTCGCGTTTCAGATCGACTCGAGCATTCGCAAGTTGGGTTTCAGCGTTAGGAGTCTCCATTCTCGCTCTGGCTGCGTCTTGTTCGTTGACCACAAACGCAACCTGATGGACCGGTTTCTCACCGCCATTCTCAGATCCCATCATGAAACTACCGGGCGGAACCCAGACGAACTCCATGCCTATTCGATTGGTGATGGTCTCGTGCTGAGGGTCGGTCGCAGGGGTATTTCCCCTTCCGGTTCGCCTTCGGTTGGCTGGGGTTGACGTGCGTTTTGGCGTGGCCGTTTTCTTCGGCGTTGGTTTTGCGACGACTTCGCCGCCCTTGCCTTGCGGCGCCGCACTAAAGACGCTGCCGAGGGAAATGGAAAGCGAAAGCAGCGCGAGGACGGCGAACCCGAATGCTCCAATCAAAAGAGTTCGGCTTCGTCCATTTGCAAATCGTATACGCATTACTTGTGTGGCTAGTTTCCCACGATCACTGCCTGACCTGATCGCAAATCCTTCGGATCGACGATCACGGTTTGACCCGGCTTCACGCCCGAACGTATTTCGATCCAATCAGGGCCGGCAACGCCGGTAGTAACCGTCCGCTCGATCGCTTTGCCATTCTCCACGATCAGCACTTTCGCGTTTCGCGCTGATCTTACTACTGCATCTTTTGGCACGCTGACCACCGTCGTAGGCTCCATGTCGATCTCGACGCGCGGCTTGTCGCCTGCTTGAAAGGCTTTGGTCTTTGGCAAGTAGAGATCGATCGAAATTATGCGTTTCGAATTGCCCGGTGCGGTAGTGACTCTGTCAACACGGGCGACGTAGCTGGCCTGCTCATCGCTGACGCGCGCTGCCTGTCCAACCCGAATCGAAAGATTCTTAACTTGAACGTCGCGCGCCACGAAGGTCGAAGTGTCAACTCGCACATGAAGTTCGCCCATCGCGGCGATCTCCATCAGCCGAGAATCAACGGTGACCGTTTGGCCCTCGCTCGCGCTGATGCCGCGGACGACTCCATCGGCCGGCGAGGTAACCAAACAGTCAGCGAGTCGCGCGACGGCGGCATCATGTTCAGCTTGCCTTTGTCTGACGAGATACGCGGCTTCTGGGCGTTTGCTGCTCCCAGCCGGCAAGGCATCGAGATCCCTGCGAGCTTGCTCAAGCGCGCTCTCTGTCAGTTGCTCGTTGGCGCGATACACGCTGTTGTCGATTTCCGCCAGGGCATCGCCACGCTTAACGGTAGCGCCTTCCTTCACGGAAATCTTATTGAGCCTTCCCGAGACTTGGGGGCTGACGGTGACCATCTCAGGAATCATCACCACGCCGACCGCTGAAAGTGTCTCGGCAAAAGTTTGCTCGGTCACCTTCGCAATTCTGACTGGAACCGGGCCCGAAATGCGCGTTGGTTTTGACGAAACATGTGTTGGCTTGCCGGGCGTCGGCGAAGCGGACGGTTTTGGTTTGATCTCGCCACCGGGTCCCTGGCCGGCATTCGCAAGCACGTTCAGCGTCGAGACCCCCAAAACCAATATGAACAACGCGACTAGGATCGCCGGCGACCTGCGCGCACGTTGGTCGATCGCTTCATAGACGGTGCCCATGCCTCCGTGCCCGAGTTCGCGCAGGACGCGATAGCGATCTTGCAGGATGGTATTGGGGGATAGCATGGTCGGGATGTGGCGGCGTCAATCGCCATCGAGCAAATAGATCGTCTTCAGATAGGGACATCCAGCGCGGATGCTGTACGTGATCCTCTTCAAATAGAGATTGTTGTGCAGAATGCCGCCGTCGAAATCGAAAGTGCAAACGCCCTTCGCACATTTTTTAAAAGGTTTGACTGAGCGCGCGGGCAGCTCTTCATGTTCGCGACGCGTGAGCCACGCATCGGCCTGCGCGAGCGAAGCGAAGCGGCGCACGACAAACCGATCAGGCGCATTGTCGTCAGCTAGTGAATTCTCGATGATGAGCTTGAACTTTCCGGAGTAGGGCTTCTGCTTGTCGAGATCTCGGAGGGTCTTCGATTCAAAGCCTTCGGCGACGGCCTTAGCCAGACTTTCGATCGGCTGTTTTTTGCATTGGGCGGCCACGTGACCGGCCAGGACACACACTAGGACGAGTGTCGGGATAAGTTTATTTTTCTTCATTGGGCAGTGCATCTTAGCGAAGTTTTGTCGGATGCGCTAGAGTTATCGGCATGAGTCTGAAGGATCAAATCATCGCTGACATGACCGCCGCGATGAAGGCAAAGGACGCGGCTAAGACATCGACTTTGCGCATGTTGAAAGCCGCGATTACTAATCGAGAAAAAGAAGGCGGCGGCGCGCTGACTGATGAAGACGTGCAGAAGCTGCTGCGTTCGCAGGTGAAGCAGCGTCGCGATTCAGTCGAGCAATACGAGAAGGGCGGCCGCCCTGAATTGGCGGCGAAGGAGCAGGCGGAGATCGCGGTCATCGAAGCGTATCTGCCGCAAGCCGCCTCGCAGGAAGAAATCGATGCGGCGGTCACAGCTGCCATCGCGTCAACCGGGGCGACTTCGATGAAGGACATGGGAGCGGTGATGAAAGTTTCGATGGCCAATCTCGCCGGCAAGAACGCCGATGGCAAAGTCGTAAGCGAGACAGTCAAGAAGAAGTTGTCGTAGTTTCAAGCTTCGAATGGACGCGCTAATCAAGTGGTTCGATCAGCAGTTTGCCGAGCTTCATACGAGTTGGCATGAATTGATCGAGCAGCTAGCGAGCGATTCACTTTACCGACGAGCGAGCGAATCTGATTCGACCCTTTCGTGCGGTGAATACATCGTCAAGAGCGCGCGAGTGGTCGAGCAAGCTTTTGGCGGCATCACTGCGAATCTTTGGGACGATCCGTTTGAATGGACGCTGCCGGAAACGCTGACTACGCCGCAAAAGCTGTCCGAATACTTCGATGAAGTTGAAGCCACGCGCCGCCGCGGGTTCGCGCTGTTTCAGAACGACGGAGACTTGCTCAAGCAAGTCATGACGCCGACCGGCGAGATGCAGCTCGCGTCGTTATTGCTGGACACGCTGGTGCGCGCAAGGCATCATCAATTGAGCGCACGGATTACCTTAAAGCGATTGCCGAAGAAGCCGGCTCTTTCTGCGAACTTTGGTTGACCCAAGTTCGTTTGCCGAAGAAAAAAGAAACGGGAAGCTCTCCGAATGTTCTGTCCAAGATGCGGCCAACAGCAGGCGACTGATTCCATGCGATTCTGTTCGCGTTGCGGGTTTGCGATGGAAGGCGTGATGCATCTGCTCGCGCACGGCGGCATGCTGCCGTTGTATCAGCCGCCGGAAGGCGAAAAAACAATCTCGCCGCGGCGCAAGGGAGTGAAGCAGGGAACGCTACTGATGTTGATTGGGGCGATCATTGTGCCGATTTTTGGGGTTATGTCGGGTTTTGCACCACCTCGCTTGGAAAATGTCTTCGCTTTCTTTGCGGCGATCTCGGCGTTGATCTGTTTTCTCGGCGGGCCACTGCGGATGCTTTACGCGGCGATCTTCGAAGAGGGTGCGCCGAAGTATCAGTTCGCTCCGCCAACGACTTTTGCGCCGCCCGCCATCCCACAAGCGCGCGTCTCGGCGCTGCCACCGCCGGCCGCAAATCCCGCATCGCAGTGGCGTCAACGTCCGCAGACCGCGGAGATCGTGGCGCCGCCGAGCGTCACCGACAGCACCACGAAACTACTCGACAAAGAACCCAAGCCCGAGTGAACCCACGCGGAACGCGGGCATCCTTGCCCGCATGACCGCAAAGCGCGGACCATCTCTTCGGTGAGCGAAACAAGCAGCAACAGTTTGGCAGATCGCTTGCGGGCTCGGATCAAGCGCGAAGGTCCGATCACCTTTTGTGATTGGATGCAGGCCGCGTTGTACGACGAGCGCGACGGTTACTACTGCCGTCCTGATCGCATTCGGCAAGGAAGAGCCGGAGACTATCGAACCGCTCCCGAGATTAGTCCGCTGTTTGCGGCGACGTTGGCAAATTATTTCGCGAATTTGTTTGCTGATCTCGGATCACCGCAGCGATTCACAATTCTGGAATGCGGCGGCGGTTCCGGTCAGTTCGCACACGGCGTGCTCACGACTCTGCGAAAAAATCATCCGGCAGTATTCGAAGCTCTGAATTATGTGATCGAAGATGCGAGCGCGAGTTCGCGCGAAGCTGCGGCTGCAAAGCTCTCTGAATTTTCCGATCGAGTCAGTATGAGTAGCGTAGACTTTAGTCTGCGTTCACCGCTGGCTGCTAACCCCGCCTCGCAGACTAAAGTCCACGCCATGGGTCGGGCTTCTGACACGGACATAGTTTTCTCAAACGAACTTATCGACGCGTTTCCTGTTCATCGGGTGACTGGCCGCGGCGGGGAACTAAAAGAACTCTGTGTTGGCCTCAACGGTTCGGATGAATTCGTTTGGGTCGAAAACGAACCAGGTGCTCGCGTTGTCGAATATTGCGATCGAATTCAACTGCGTCTCGCCGAAGGCCAAATCTTCGAAATCAATCTGGGCGCGGAAGAGTTCGTGCGCCAGGCGGGTTTGCTCCTCAACAGCGGTTATCTGATCACCGTCGATTATGGAGCCACACGAAACGATCTGCTGAACGATCCCCATCGCTTCTCGGGAACGCTCCGAACTTTTCATCGCCATCGACTTGGCGACGACGCTTTATCAAGTCCGGGCGAATACGATCTGACGACAACCATCGATTGGACACAGATGACCGAAGCCGGGCAACGAGAGGGATTCGAGACGTTCACTCTGCAACGCCTCGATCAATTCCTGTTGACGCATGGCGCGGTTGAGGCAATGCAAGCCCTGGCGGCATCCCTCTCCGATCAAGTCGAACTTTTCAACTTCAATGCGGCCGCGCGCGAGCTAATCATGCCAGACGGGATGGCCGCCTCGTTTCAGGTTCTTGTCCAGCGAAAACAATCCCAATAGTTCGGCGTAATCGGTCTCCTAAAAAATTAGTTGACAGGCTCGCCCAGTTAGGCGTATAAGTCCTAAATTCTTAGGAGCAACGAGCCGCCATGGCGAGAAAGAAAACTGAAAACCTGACGCCACTGGAACTGGAAATCATGCATGTGCTGTGGGAAATCGGGCCCGGCAACGTGCAAAGCGTCCAGCAACATCTCGAGCGAGAGCTGGCTTACACCACGGTGCAGACGATGCTCAACATCCTGCACAAGAAGGGCAAAGTAAAACGGTCGCTGAAGGATCGCGCGTACGTTTACACGCCGGTCGTGAGCCGCAGCCACGTCACCAGGCAGCACATCACCGACATCGTCGATCGTTTGTTTGGAGGATCGGCTGAGAGTCTAGTGATGAGTCTGGTCGAAACCAAACAGCTCACGCCGAAAAAGCTGGCACGATTGCAAAGACTGCTAGAAGAGGAGGGCAAGAAATGAGAGTCGCAACTCAATTCCTTCTCAACTTTTTGCTGAATGCGATTTGGCAAGTGACCGCAATTGCGCTGGGCGCCTCGGTCGGAAATTATTTGCTCAAATCTGTGACGCGGTTTCGCCACCTGCTGTGGGTCTCAGCATTGGTGATGTCGCTGGCTTTGCCCATGGTTTCGGCCGTCTTTTCGATGAAAGGTGTGTCCGCTCCAGTTGCGACTCCGCCAGTGAAAGTAAGCGAAGCAGTAATCAACGTTCCAGCGAATGTTGCCTCGATCGATTTGCCAGCGAAGACCCAAGCGTTTGTTCCAAACGTAAGCGTGGGTCAGCGAACGGCGATCGGAATTGCGATCAGCTTCTTCGTGTTGTTCGCATATCGCAGCGCGGGGCTGCTCAAGGCCTGGATGAAAACGCGGGCAATTCGCGGCAGCGCTTCCTCAATTGAAATCGGTGACGAGTTGCGGGCGATTATCGATCGCTGTCGGGCGGCGTTTGGCGTACAGCGCTTCCGAGTACTAGGTTCTGAAACGATCACGAGTCCCGCAACGGTTGGAATCCTGAAGCCGCTGGTAATCCTGCCTCACCAGTTATTATCGGATGGCGATGCGAACGCCTTGACCGCGGCCATTGGTCACGAGCTGGTCCACGTGGCGCGGCGTGATTACCTTCTCAACCTGATTTACGAAGTGATGTTTCTCCCCTTGTCGTTTCATCCAGCCGCGGCGTTGATGAAGCGTCAGATAACTAAAACCAGAGAGTTGCGTTGCGACGAATTGGTGGCGGAGCGTTTGCTGCATCACGAAGCATACGCGCGCTCGCTGGTCCGTCTGGCTAGTTGGGCCGTGCCGCTCAATCGTCGCGCGCAAACAATCGTCGTCGGCATCGCGGACGCCGACATTCTGGAGGTGAGAGTCATGTCATTGCTGAATAAAACCAAATCAAGTCTTCGTCGAAATATTCTTCTGGCAATCGCGGCTGCGTTGCTGCTGGCCGTTCCCGTCGTTGGAGCGGCGGCTTTCGCGATCAATTTCAACGTCGAGCCCACTTCTCAAGAGCCTTCGCGCGAAATGCAGCAGGAGCGACGGCAAAAAGAAGAACGCGCTGCGCAGGAAATGAGAGAGTGGGAGCGTCAGAACGAAGAGCTAAAGGAGAGGATCGAACACGAGACCGACGCAACCGTTAAGGCTAAACTCGAGCAGGAACTAAAGCAGCGCTTGGAAGAGCGAGATAAGACTGTCTTTACGTTTGATCGTGGAGGCCGCGTTTTCACTGCGCGTATGCGCAATGATGGGTATGCCGTGTTCGAGCAGCAATCACGAAACGAGCTGGCGAAAGCCGCCAAGATTTCCATGGACCAGGCGATTCAGATCGCCACCAGCGCCAGTCCCGGCAAGGTAATCGAAAGCAGTCTGGTCGGCGAGCGCTGGTCGGGTGAAGGTGAATCCGCAAAGCCTGGTCTGGTGCTTTATCACGTCGTCGTGCTTTCCGGTGACGAAGCGAATCCTACCGAACAACATGTGTGGGTCAACGCGACGGACGGCAGTGTCTGGAAAACTGAAAAGGAAGAACGCAAGCGCGAGAACCCAACCTTCATGTACGAGCGCCGACGCGAACCGATTAATGGCGGAGTGCTGAACGGAAAAGCGATCAGCTTGCCTGTGCCTAAGTATCCGGACATTGCCAGACAAGCGAAAGCCTCGGGCAGCGTCAGCGTCGAGATAGTGATCGATGAAACGGGCCACGTGGTCGAAGCCCACGCTGTCTCAGGTCATCCTTTGTTACAGTCGGCATCGGTTGACGCAGCGCGACAGGCCGTCTTTGCCCCAACTCGTTTGGAAGGCGTCCCGGTGAAGGTAGCAGGAACGGTCGTTTACAACTTTGTCGTGCAGTAATCGCTTGACGGTCAGCGGTGGGCTCCTCTGATTTCGTCGAGCAGAAAGAAAAGGCGGCCGCGCAGGCCGCCTTTTTTGATGAGCTAGTATCACGGCTCAGCCGCCACGCGATACTTTTCCTTTTCCTTCTCCCGCTGCAAATAAGGAATGCCTTTCTCCATCCACTCGGGCGCGGGCGCGCCTTTCAAAAAGTGATCGAAAAATTCCTGCAAGCGGCGCGTGTAGTCCTTCTGATTGATCCGCTTGCGCAGGCCGTGCTTCTCGCCGTTGTACGTAAACATGTAAGTCTCTTTGTTTAGCCGGCGCAGGGCGAGGTAGAACTCGATGCCTTGGTACCATGGCACCGCGTCGTCTTCGTCGTTGTTGATTAGCAGCAGCGGCGTCTGAATTTTGTCAGCATGAAACACCGGCGAGTTTTCCAGGTACCGCAGCGGATATTCCCACAGCGAGCCGCCGATGCGTGATTGCGAATGTTCGTACTGAAACTGACGCGGCAGACCGGTGCCCCAGCGGATGCCGCTGTAGGCGCTGGTCATGTTCACAACGGCGGCGCCCGCTTCGGCAGCTTTGAAGCGATTCGTTTGCGTGACCATGTAGGCAATTTGATAACCACCCCAACTGTGCCCTTGAATGCCGATGTTCTTTTCATCGACGAAGCCGCGATCGACGACTGACTGAACTGCGGGCAGCACGCATTGCAGAGCATCCCGTCCCGGATAGCCGGTTTTGTAAACGATGTCCGGCATAAAGATCAGGTAGCCGTTGCTGACGTAGTAAGTCGGATTAATCGAAGTGCCCGGCCCGGGCGCGCGAAACTGATGAAGTCCCTGCGAGAGACGCTCGTAGATGTAAACGATCATTGGGTACTTCTTCTTCGGATCGAAGTTGTCGGGTTTCAGCAACAGACCTTTCAATGCGACACCTTCGGTGTTCTTGAAGTTTACCAACTCGGCAGTGCCCCAGGTGAATTGCGCGCGCTGCGCATCGCCGTTGCTGATCTTCTTCGGCGCTTTGAAATTCGAATCCGTGATCCAGACGTCCGGATATTCATCAAAACGTGACGCGGTAAACATCAGCACGTCGGCGTCTTTCGCTTTCGTGGGATTGTTGTAGTCCTTTGCGCCCATCAAAAGTTTCTCAGGCAAACCGCCGCCGATGCGATCCCGATAGAAACCTGAATCGCGCGTCTCTTCATTCTCGGCATGGAGTAGCAGAGGTTTCGCCGGCTCGATTGAACGTTCTTTCGGATCGAGCCGCACATACCGAAACTGAATCTTTGATTGGCGACCCACGCCGTCCGTCAGGTTCTTCGCGCCGCTTCCATCCGGCGAAACCTGCCAAACATCAAATCGATCGTAAATCAGGACGTCGCGATCATCTTTCGTCCAGCCGGCGACGCCGTAAGCGTTCGGCAACTCCGGCGTGTCGTTGTCTTCATTGAAGAAATTGACACCGAGGCTTTTCGTCAGATTCACCTTCGCGCCGGTTGCAACTGAATATGAGTTCCAATCCTTGCCGTCGAAGTAGATCGCGTACTTGCCGCCCGGCGAAAGCGAAACGTTGAAGCGCTGTTTCTGCGCCACCATTTTGCGCGCGCCATCTTCAGCGTTAACGACGTAATAGTCCGTCATTCCCGGATCGTAATCGTTGCTAATTCGATAAGCGCGATTGTCTGATCCGATGGCGAGACGTCCATCGTTTGACGGAACGAGCGTCTCCAACTTTTCATCGGCGAGTTGCACAAACTTCTTGCCCTGCACATCGTAGGCGGCGCGATAAGAACGTTGCCGCTCCTGCTCGGCGCGGACTTTCTGAATCGGCTGAATGTAATCATCCTTCCAATGCCAAAGATCGACGAGGACCTTTTCATCCGCTGGAGCATCTTCGTCCGCGTTCTTCTCGGCTTCCGGCGGCGGCGAAGCGCCGAGGAACAAGCGCGAGCCATCGAGCGAAAAACTCAAGTTCGCCTTGTCGCTAACGACAAAGTCTTTGCGGAAGCCCGGCGACGCAGTGGATACAATTTCAGTAGCAATCGTCGGCGGCGCGGCATGATTGCGATCAGAACGCTCAGCGATTGGCGTGGCGCTGCCTCGTTGCCAGAGATAGACCTTGAACTTCGCTTGTTTCGATCCTTGATCGTCGCGATCGCTGATGAAGGCAAGTTCCTTTTGATCTTCATCCCAGGTGAGTTTCTGGTATTTGCCTTTGCCGGAAATTAGCGCGAGAGGCGCAGCATCGCTTTGCGGATCGACGACGTACACGCCGTTCGTCTCTTCATTTTTTGACGCCACGGTGTACGCGAGCGTCTTCGCATCTTTGCTCAAACTGTAGTCGAGCACATCGCTAATCGTGCGCTCAGTTCCAGTCGTGGTGTTTCGCACGACTAAATCGGTGCCGTATTCCTTCTTGGAGCCGCGGCCTGGTCGCGCACCTTGCGGCGCTTGCGCCGAATCTTCGTCTTGCAACTCTTCTTCTGGGTTCGTGGAATTCTCCTTCGGGGTCGCTTCTTTCGCGGGAGGAGCAGCCGGTTTTGCTTCCATTAGGTAAGCAATGAATCCGCCGGCATCTTCCGGCACCTGAAAATTCTTCACGCGTTCGATCTTCGCAACCTGGCCGCTCGAAAGATCCATGATGCCGAGCGCGTTCTTCGGCATGTCCTCCGGTTTCTTCTTATCTTTTTTCGCTTTGTTCAGTTCAGCTTTGGTCGGCTCGATACTGAAAACGACGAACCGGTTGTCAGCGGTGAAGGCAGGCCGCGCGAGCCGCGCCTGGGCTGCGATCAATTCGCCAAAGTTGGGAATCGAATCATCCGGAGGCGGCGCCGGCGGACGATAACCGCGCGGCGCGCGCCATTCCTGTCCGGTCGCGAGGTTGCGCGCGACGATTTCGCTGTCGTCGTCTTGGGCCATGTAGGCGTACGCGACAAATTTTCCATCGCGCGAAATCTGCGGCGACTGGATCGAATGCCAAGTGTCATAGTCCTTGTGCGTGATCGCGCGTTTCGTCGTCGGCTGTTCGGCGAATGCCTGCGCCAGTGAAGTCGCAATCAAGGCGATCGCGCAGGACATCGATACATATCGGCGAGAAAAGTGGTTCAGGGATTTCATGATTCACTCCATTGTTTATTGGTGAGTGCGATCGTGTCAGAACCCCTCCCGGAGGGAAGGCAACGCGGATGACCTTGGATCGTGATTGGATAAGCTGCCCTCGTTCACACTCGGGCTTCCGACACCGGCGCGCACAGTCTTATCAGGAAGACGCATGAAGTCAAGAGAAGTTACGCAACTGTCTGATTTCACTCTTGGCTCGCAAAGACGGCCCAGGGTAGCCGGCACCGCGACGACCTTCCTGTAACCGATATCTTTGCCGCGACGTAGATACATATGCGACCATTAAATACCCCCGAGCAATTCGGCGCAGGAATCTAAGGCTTCGCACCATCAGCCTTGTCTTCGACAAGTCTGAAAACGGATCGTGATGGAAGAACAAGTCTCGAGAGATTTCCCAGCCCCACCCAAGACCGCAGCTACTGCGCCGGCCGGTGCGCAACCAATTCGACCAGCCGACGCGAGCGTGCAGAAACCAAATCGCCTGCGCGCGCGCATCATTCAAATCGTCAGCATTGTCATCTTGATCGTTTTGTTGGTGGTCTTGTGGCGCTTTCTCGGCGATAGGGCCGCGACGCCCGGCGCTAATTCGCGTGGTGGCCGCGGCGGCACAGGCGAAGCTGTTCCTGTCGAAATCGCGCCCGTCACGCAACAGGATGTGCCGATTCAAATCAAGAGCATCGGGAACGTCGAAGCGGTGACGACTATTTCTGTTCGCTCGCAAGTTGAGGGCATTCTGCAGAGTGTTGGATTCGTCCCCGGTCAGGAAGTTAAGAAAGGCGCACTGCTCTTCTCGATCGATCCACGACCGCTGCAAGCTCAACTAAGCCAGGCGGAAGCAAATCTTTTGAAAGCGATGGCAGCCGTGCGCCAGGGAAACGACATCGTCGCGCGCGATGAAGCGACGTTGGCAAACGATCGCGTGATCGTCAGTCGCGATTTGAAGCTGGTCGAGTCCGGCGTCGTACCGCGCGAGCAATACGATAACGATCTCGCGAAGCAGCGCGCTAGTGAAGCGACTGTTCGCGCCGATCAATCCGCCGTCGCGAATTTGCAAGCTGCACAGAAAGCTGAGCAGGCCAGCGTCGAGAACGCGCGCGTGCAGTTGAGTTACACGACGATCCGCGCACCCATCGCCGGCAAGACGGGAAACCTTGCCGTGACGCAGGGAAATCTTGTGCGCGCGAACGACACGACGCCGATGGTGACCATTACGAGTTCGTCTCCGATTTACGTAACGTTCTCAGTCCCTGAGCGTGACCTGGTTCGCATTCGGCAGGCCACTGGCAAAGAAGGTCTCGAAGTCCAAGGCGAAATCCCCGGCGACGAAGGCAATCCGGTGAAAGGAAGACTCTCGCTGGTTGATAATACCGTCGATCCCGCGACCGGAACGGTGCGTTTGAAAGCGACCTTCATCAACGACGATCGGCGTCTCTATCCGGGTCAATTTGTGAATGTGATTTTGACGCTCGGGACGGCGACCCAAGCCACGGTCGTGCCGTCGCAAGCAGTCCAGGTCGGTCAGGACAAATCTTTCGTGTACGTGGCGAAGGCCGACGGCACGGTGGAGATGCGGACGGTGAAAACCGGGGCGACCGTGGGCTCGATGACGATGATCGATGACGGATTGAAACCCGGTGAGCAAGTAGTGACTGATGGTCAATTGCGTCTGGTTCCGGGAGCGAAATGGCAGGTCAGGACGCCGGGGCAAGGGGGGCGCGGTCAGGGAAATCAAGGTGGTGGACAACAGCAGGATCAGGGTGGGCAAGGACAAGGCGGCGGCAGACGCGGAGGACAAGGTCAGTAGGTGTCAGTACCGCGAGCGATAGCGAGCGGATCAATACGGCGTCTCGGAAAACGTTCTTTGCAGGCAGTCCATCCACTTGATCCGCTCGCTCGCGGTACTGACACATTAGGCAATGTCTGAGTTATTCATTCAGCGGCCCATCACGACGACGCTCATCATGGCCGGCATCGTGCTGTTCGGCTTCATCGGATATCGCGCGCTGCCGGTAAGCGACCTTCCCAACGTCGATTACCCAACCATTCAAGTAACGGCTGAACTTCCGGGCGCGAGCCCCGAGACGATGGCGTCGTCGGTCGCGACTCCGCTCGAGCGGCAGTTCTCAACCATTGCCGGCCTGAACACCGTCAGTTCGACGAGCACGCTCGGCAACACATCAATCACGCTGCAATTCGATCTCAGCCGCAACATCGATGCGGCGGCGCAGGATGTGCAGACGGCGATCGCCCAATCCTCACGGCAACTGCCGACGGGCATGCCGAATCAGCCTACCCTGAAGAAAGTCAATCCAGCCGATCAGCCGATCGTTTATTTGATGGTCAGTTCGCCGACGCTGCCGCTGTCGAAGGTGAACGAGTATGCGGACACGACTTTGGCCCAACGGCTTTCGACGATAAGCGGCGTCGCGCAGGTTCTCGTTACCGGTGAACAAAAATACGCGGTGCGCGTGCAGGTCGATCCGTCGGCGCTGGCTACGCGCGGGATCGGCATCGACGACGTGGCGACGGCTTTGCAGCGCGGCAACACAAACCTGCCAGTAGGCACGCTCTACGGCATTCATCAGAACCTGACGGTTCAGGCGAACGGACAACTGACAAATGCCGACGAGTATCGCCAACTGATCGTCGCTTATCGCAACGGCGCGCCGGTCACGCTGCGCGATCTCGGCGACGTGGTTGATAGCGTCGAGAACAGCCGGCTCGCAACACGCTACAACGGACAACAGGTCGTCACGCTCACGATCCAACGGCAGCCCGGCACGAACACGGTCGCGGTCGTCGATGCCATTCGCAATTTGCTGCCTGCCTTCCGGCAACAATTGCCGGCCTCGATCAAGCTCGACGTTCTATACGATCGTTCTGAATCGATCCGCGAATCAGTGAACGACGTGCAGTTCTCGCTGCTGCTCGCGATCGGCCTCGTCGTCCTCGTCATCTTTCTTTTCTTGCGCAATGTGCGTGCGACTTTCATCCCGACACTGGCGTTGCCGACATCGATCGTCTTCACGTTTGCGATCATGTATCTGCTCGGGTTCAGCCTCGACAATCTGTCGCTGATGGCTTTGACGTTGTCGGTAGGATTCGTCGTCGATGACGCGGTCGTGATGCTCGAGAACATCGTGCGGCGCATGGAAGAGGGCGAAGGCGCGATGGAAGCCGCGTTGAAAGGTTCGCGCGAAATAGGATTCACGATCGTGTCGATGACGGTTTCGCTCGTCGCCGTGTTCATTCCAGTTCTTTTCTTGAGCGGAATTCTTGGCCGTCTGTTCCGTGAATTCGCGATCACCATCAGCGTCGCGATTCTCGTTTCGGGATTCGTTTCGCTCAGCCTGACCCCGATGCTGTGCAGCCGCTTGCTGAAGGCTTTCAAACATCGCAGTCACCTCGATGAGTCCGAAGGACGTCCTACAGAGCCGCACTCACATGGTCACGAGCTGGAACACGGCAAGCTCTATCAGGCTACGGAACGCGCTTACGATTGGTTGCTGGGCGGCTATCGATGGACGTTGCAGACGGCGATGGATCATCGCGCATTGACGCTATTGATCTGCGGGGTGCTATTCCTGATCACGATTGCGCTGTTCTACATCATCCCGAAAGGCTTCATCCCGAATGACGACACCGCGCAAATCGTCGGCTATACGGAAGCCGCAGAAGGAATTTCATTCAACGAGATGTCGCGGCATCAGGAGCAGATCGTTGATCTCATTCGCACAGACCCGAACGTGGTCGGCGTGCTCTCAACTGTGGGCCTGAGCGACATCAGTGCCGCGAGTAACACCGGCAACATCCTGATTCTGTTGAAGCCCGTCAATCAGCGGAAGAAAGACGTCGAAGCGATCATCGAGGACATGCGCCCGAAACTTTCGCAAGTTCCCGGCATGCGCATTTACCTGCAAAACCCGCCGCTGGTCCAAGTCGGCGGACAAGTCACGAAGAGTCCATATCAATTGACTTTGCAGGGCCCGGATCGAGACGAGTTATACGCGAGCGCGAATGCGTTGCTCCAGAAGATGACTGCGTTGCCCGAACTTCTCGACGTGACGAGCGACATTCAGATTCGTAATCCGCAGCTCAACGTGGACATTGATCGCGACAAAGCCTCCGCCGTGGGAGTGACTGCGCAGCAGATCGAAGACGCGCTCAACGACGCTTATGGCACGCGGCAAATCTCGACGATCTATGCGACTTCGAACGAGTATCAGGTGATTTTGGAAGTCAAGCCTGAGTTTCAGCAGGACCCATCGGCGTTGGGCCATCTCTACATTCACTCCACCGCCGGCCCCTCGACGGCGAGTCAGGTAAACCAGGTGCAGGGCGCTCTGGCCCAGCCATCGCAAACGATTATCAGTTCGGCGCAGCAGCCTGTGGGACTAACCGCGCCCGGGCAAACAACGACGGGCCGCCTGATTCCCCTGAGTACCGTCGCGACATTCTCGCGCGGCGTCGGTCCGTTGCTCGTCAACCATTTGAGTCAGCTGCCATCGGCAACGATCTCGTTCAACTTGCGCAAGGGTGTTTCGTTGAGCGCGGCGACTGATGAAGTGCAAGCGCTGGCGAAGAAGACTCTGCCCGGGACGATCACGACAAGCTTTCAAGGCACAGCGCAAATCTTTCAATCATCTTTGCAGAACCTGACACTGCTTATGTTGGTGGCGGTGCTCGTAATTTATCTTGTGCTGGGAATTCTCTACGAGAGTTTCATCCATCCGTTCACGATTCTTTCCGGTTTGCCGTCGGCGGGTTTGGGCGCGTTGCTGACGTTGCTGGTGTTCGGCCGAGAACTCGATGTTTACGCGTTTGTCGGATTGATCATGCTGATCGGCATTGTTGAGAAGAACGCGATCATGATGATCGATTTTGCGCTGACCTCTCAGCGTGAGGAAGGGAAGCCACCCGAAGAAGCGATCTTTCAGGCGTGTCTGATCCGCTTTCGTCCCATCATGATGACGACAATGGCCGCGTTGATGGGCACGCTGCCGATTGCTTTGGGTTGGGGCGCGGGCGCGGCGTCACGGCGCGGGCTCGGCTTGGCGGTTGTTGGCGGCTTGATGGTTTCGCAAGTCGTCACGCTGTATCTGACGCCGGTGGTCTATCTGTATTTCGAACGGATGCAGGAATGGGTGGCGCGACGCAGGCGAGGTCGCGAACCGGTGGTGGCGTAGCGCGACGCAAGGCATGCCGGATGGCTAAAAAGAAATCCAATCATCGCCGCGGCATTTCCGAACTATTCATCAATCGTCCGATCACGACGATTCTGGTGATGGTCGGTTTTGTTTTGTTTGGCTTGATTGGTTACTCCGCGCTTCCCGTCAGCGATCTGCCGACAGTCGATTATCCGACAATCAACGTTAACGCCGGTTTGCCCGGTGCCAATCCCGAGACGATGGCCGCGTCGGTCGCGACGCCGCTCGAGCGACAGTTCTCAGGCATCGCCGGCATCGATTCAATCAATTCATCTAACTCGCAAGGCTCGACTTCGATCACGCTGCAATTCAATCTCAGTCGGAATATTGACGCCGCCGCACAGGACGTGCAGACGGCGATCTCCGCCGCGCTGCCGCAACTGCCGCCGGGCATGCCGAATCCGCCGAGCTTGCGCAAGTCGAATCCATCGGACAGTCCGATTCTTTTTTTCGCGCTGAGTTCCGACGTCTTGTCTCTGCCGGACATTGACGAGTACGCCGAGACGTTGATTGCGCAGCGCATCTCGATGGTCGAAGGCGTATCGCAGGTGCAGGTTTACGGCGCGATGAAGTACGCCGTGCGCGCGCAGATGGATCCGAATGCGCTGGCCGTGCGCGGCATCGGCGTTGACGACATCGACACTGCCATTCGCAACGCGAATCCAAACACGCCGACAGGCACGCTCCACGGAAAATTTTCCAATCTCACGGTGCAGACGAATGTGCAGCTCGATAACGCCTCGCAATTTCGCAAACTGATTGTCGCTTATCGTAATGGCGCGCCGGTTCGTCTCGAAGAGGTGGCAAATGTTTTCGACAGCGTCGAGAACAACAAAGCCGCGAGCTGGTTCAACGGCCGCCGCAGCGTAACGATGGCTGTGCAGCGCCAGCCCGGCACCAACACCGTCGCGGTCGTCGATGCCATCAAGGCGCTGATTCCGCAGTTCAAGCAGCAACTTCCGGCTTCGGTAAACCTGGACATCCTGAACGATCGATCCATCTCGATCCGGCAATCAGTCGATGACGTGCAATTTTCGCTGCTGCTGGCCATGGCCCTGGTCGTGATGGTGATCTTCCTGTTCCTGCGCAACGTGCGCGCCACGATCATTCCGACGTTGGCGTTGCCCACTTCGATCGTCGGCACCTTCGCCGCGATGTACCTGTTGAATTTCAGCCTCGACAACTTGTCGCTGATGGCGCTCACGCTATCGGTTGGCTTCGTGGTCGATGACGCCGTGGTCATGCTGGAAAACATCGTGCGCCGGATCGAGCTGGGCGAGGACGTGATGCAAGCTGCGCTCAGTGGGTCGCGCGAAATCGGTTTCACGATTGTGTCGATGACGGTGTCGCTGGTGGCCGTCTTCATTCCGGTCTTGTTCATGGGCGGAATTCTCGGTCGGCTGTTTCGCGAATTTGCGATCACGATCAGCGTGGCAATTTTGGTTTCCGGCTTGGTGTCTCTAACGCTGACGCCGATGCTCGCGAGCCGGCTCCTCAAAGCGTCAGCGATTCGCGCCAGTGCTCTGCACGAAGACGCGGCCCATGCGCCGCGCCGTGGTTGGTGGGGATTCACCGAAGGTATCTACAACCGCGTGCTGCAATTCTATGAGTGGACGTTGCGCAAAGTTCTGCTGCATCCGCTTTACACGATCTCGATTAGCCTGATTCTCGCGGTCTTCACGTTTTATCTTTTCGGCCTTGTCCCGAAAGGCTTCATTCCCAGCGGCGACACGGGGCTGTTGTTCGGCAACACCGAAGGCGCGCAAGGCATTTCGCTGGACGACATGATCAAGCACCAGAACCGAATCGCTGACATCATCAAGAGCGATCCAAACGTGCAGTCATACGCGTCATCGGTCGGCGCGGGTGGACGCAATAGCGGCGGCAACAGCGGCACGATCTTCATCGGCCTGAAGCCTCTGAATCAACGTGTCAGTGCCGATGATGTAGTTGATGAGTTGCGTCCCAAAGTTTCACGCGAGCCGGGGCTGCGCGTGACACTGCAAAATCCGCCGAGCCTGAATATTGGCGGCGGCTTTGGCCGCAGCAATTATCAAGTAACGATGCAGGCTTCGACGAACGCCGAGTTGATCGATAACGCACCGATCCTCGAGAGGAAGATGCGCGAGATGCCGATTCTTCAGGACGTGAACAGCAACCTGCAAGTCAATACACCGCAGATGAATGTCCAGATCGATCGCAAGCAAGCCGCGGCGCACAACGTCACTATCGCGCAGATTCAAACCGCGCTGGGCGACGCGTTTGGGTCGCGACAGGTCTCGACGATTTACATGCCGACCAATGAATATCAAGTGATTCTGGAAGCGAAGCCCGAATTCCAAAGCGATCCGACCGCGTTGGGCCGGCTCTACATCCATTCGTCAAACGGAAAGTTGGTGCCGTTGAGCGCGGTCGCCAGCTTTGCGAAGAGCGTCGGCCCGGCTCAAGTGAATCACTTTGGCGAGATGCCCGCCACGACAATCTCATTCAACACGAAGCCGGGCGTTTCGTTGAGCCAGGCGACCGCGGCAATTCAACAAGTCGCGCGACAAAATTTGCCCGCCACGATCACTACGACGTTCCAGGGATCGGCCCAGGTCTTTCAATCGTCGTTACAGAACCTAACTTTACTGCTGCTCGTCGCGGTGCTTGTAATTTATCTCGTGCTGGGAATTCTGTACGAGAGCTTTATTCACCCGCTCACGATTCTTTCCGGTCTGCCCTCCGCAGGTTTAGGCGCGTTGCTGACGCTGATGATCTTTCATCGCGAACTCGACATCTACGCGTTCGTTGGGCTGATCATGCTGATCGGCATTGTGAAAAAGAACGCGATCATGATGATCGACTTTGCGCTCGACAAGCAGCGCCGCGAAGGCGAGAACGCGCGCCAGGCGATTTACGACGCCTGCGTGATTCGCTTTCGTCCGATCATGATGACGACGATGTCGGCGTTGATGGGCACGCTCCCAATCGCGCTCGGCTGGGGCGCCGGCGCTTCAGCTCGACGCGGCTTGGGCTTAGCAGTAGTAGGCGGGCTGATCGTTTCGCAGGTGCTGACGCTCTATCTCACGCCGGTTGTGTATCTGTATTTCGAAAGGTTTCAGGAGTGGATGCGTGGCGTGAGAGGAGTTCGACCAGGTTCAAGACGTGAAGTAATCCCTTCTTAACTGACCTGTGGCGCAAAATGCTAAGCTGCCTTGTCGCCGGATAGTCTTTCTTTCAACCACGAATTGGCGAGACTGGCTAATGAGACCCCCTGGTTCTCGGCCTGCTGTTCGAGTTGAGTGTAAACCTCAGGATCAAGTGTGATGCGACGTGGGGCACGGATTTCAAATTCAACTTCACGTGTTTGATCCCAATGATCCGCAAGACTGTGCGTGTCCCAGTATTCGCCAATCTTCTCCGGAGAGCGTGCGTTGGAAATACTGCTTGGGTGATTTTTATTTTCGCTCATATCGTTTTCGTTCGGCCGAATCCATATCGCGGGCGCTTAGAATTAATGCCGTGTTATCGCCTTTATGAATGAAGAACACAATCAAATAGCGTCCTGCGTCGGTTTGTCCACCTGCCGAGTACACATTCTCACCTGATTGATGCCCCGATTCTACGAATCGATATTTCGGGTTGTTGAAGAATATTTCTTCGGCTTCGTCAAGCGTTACCTGATGCTTGGACGCGATTTTGTTCGCAATCTCGGTTAGCCAAATGAAGTCATCAATATACATTGACTAGAACAACTGAAACTTAATCGTCAGGTATTTTTTCGGGTTTTGGCGAAAGTCATAAATCATCTTCACGCCTTCTGACGAAAGGTTGTTCACGTTGTTGTAGAGCGAATCGTCGGTGATCAATTTGCCGAGCGTGCCTTCGCCGCGCTGCGCGTTCGCGACGACGTTATCGATGCGCGCCGCCGTCGTGTTGAAGCGAGCAATCGCGGTGCGCGCGTCGTTGTAAATCGCTTCGTCCTTGACCAGCTTGCCGAGCGTGCCTTGTCCTTGATTAACTCCGGCGATGATCTGATCGATCTGATCCATCGAATGGTTGACGCGATCGGCGATGCGATTGATCTTGTTGTACATCTCATCGCTTTCGAGCAGCTTGCCCGCAGTGCCGCGGCCAGCCGCCAGATCTGCAGACAACTTCTTCAAGTTCGCGGCGATGTCGTTGGCGTTGTTGTAGAGAGCCTCGTCGTAGATGAACTTGCCGGCTGAGCCTTTGCCACTCTTGATTTGCGTGGCCAACTCCTCGGCGTCGCGAATCGTCGCGTTCAGGTTGTTGTAGAGCGATTCGTCATTGAACAGACGACCGACGGTACCCTTGCCCTCGCGAACATTCTTCACCACTTCGTTCAATTGATCGGATAGTTTGCTTAGCTTTTGCGCCAGCTCAGTTCCAGAATTTGCGAGGTCGCTCATCGTGTTGCCGGCAGTCGAAGGCAATAAGAAATTGTCGGTGACCGGTTGGCCCAGCGGCGTTCCCGGTGTGATGTTCACGATCATTTCGCTGCCGAGAATACTCGGCGCGGCCTGTTGCGCGGTCGAATCGGTGCGAATACGATCCGTCGCCGGGACGCCATCGATCTTGCTGTCGATCGTCAGGGACGCTTCAATTTTTTGCGGATTCGGACCAGTGCCAACTTCGGATGGACTCAACAGGCGGATGCGATCGACTTTGCCGATGCGCACGCCAGCGAGGCGCACTTCCGATCCATCGCGCAAGCCGTTCGCGTCAGCAAAGCGCGCACGCAAGTGCAGGTGACTCTTGAACGGATTGAGTTCGCCCGACGCGTTCAGAATCAGAACTAACAGCACTGCCAACGCAATGAAAACGAGCAACCCTACCCGCAGCTCGCTCAGTCCGATGTTCTTGGTTGATTTTGGCATGGAACCGCAAGGATGAAGGATGAACGATGAAGGATGAACCACGAAAATGGGTTCACAACTTCGATCCTGTCCGGCTTCGTCCTATGTCCTTTCTTCCAAAAATTCTTAATCAGCCTTGCAAGTAACGACAAGCGGCTGAACGAAGATTTCATCCTTCACCCTTCCGCATTCATCCTTGCTTTTCAATGTCCGCGCAGAAATTTGTGAATGTACGGATCGTCAGCCTTGCGCAACGATTCGTCTGTGCCGCTAAAAATTATTTGACCGTCGCGCATCATTAAGACCTTGCTGTTGATAAGGCAGAGCTTTTCGCCTTCAGTCTCGAACACGACTTCGCCGGCCTCGTTGACCACCGCGTATTCCGAAGTCAAATAGTCGAGATTGTTCATCTCGTGCGTGACGAAGATCGACGAAACGTCTTCCAGATCGCGCAGCTTCATCGCCAGCTCGCAAATAGTTCGTGCGGTCGGCGGATCGAGTCCCGCAGTCGGCTCGTCAAACATGACGATTTTCGGATCGCCGACCAATGCGCGCGCGATGCCGACGCGCCGGCGCATGCCGCCGGAAAGTTCGGAAGGCATTTTGTCGATCGCTTGTTCGAGATTCACAAAGCGCAACATACGCCGCACCTCGTTTTCGACTTCATCTTCCGGAACGCCTTGCTCGTGCAACTTGAACGCGACGTTTTCGTAAACGGACAGCGAATCAAACAGCGCGCCTTCCTGAAAAATCATCCCGATTTTCTTGCGCACGCGCATCATTTCGGCTTCGTTGTAATTGGTGACGTCTTCGCCATCTACGAGAATCTGACCGCTGTCAGGTTTGACCAGACCGAGCACCAACTTGATGGTTGTCGATTTTCCGCAACCCGATCCGCCGAGAATGATCTTCGTTTCGCCTTTCATCACTTTGAAGCTGAGGTCGTTCAGGACTTTGCGGCCGTCGTAAATCATCGTGACGTTGCGAAATTCGATCGCCGGAATCGCGCGATCGCGGTCATCGACTTCGCGGAAAGTCGATTCGGCTGCGTGCTCGCTGACGCGATTGTCGATGGAAGCCTGGGTCATCATGTCGTAGTACCTAGAATAAGCTGTAGCGCCTTTGCCAGGAAGAAGTCAGCGATAATAACGATGATCGACGCCATCACCACCGCCGAAGTCGTCGAGCGGCCAACACCCACCGTGCCGCCTTCCGTTTTCAATCCTTTGTGACACGCAATCGTGCCCATCAGAAATGCGAAGACGAGCGGCTTGATGATGCCGCCGATAATATCATCTGTAGTAATTCCGTCCCTGACCGAGTTAATGAACATTGAAGACGGCAGTCCGTACATAAAAGTCGAGACGGCCCACCCTCCGGCGATGCCCATCACGTCGGTAATCAGCGTCAGCAATGGCAGCGTGATCACCAAAGCAACGATGCGCGGCGCAACCAGCTTGCGAATCGGGTCCGTCCCCAAAGCTCGCATCGCGTCAATTTGTTCCGACACGACCATCGAACCGAGTTCCGCGGAAATTGCCGAGACAACTCTGCCGGTAACCATCAGGGCGCTCAACACCGGTCCCAATTCACGAACCAGCGAGATGGAAACCAGATACCCGAGTTGATCGACTGCGCCGTAGGATTCGAGCGTCTGATACGTCTGCAACGTCAACACGCCGCCGGTGAAAAATCCGGTCAGGATGATGATCGTCAGCGATCCCACGCCGATGTAATCCATCTGCGCGATTGACTCGGGAATGTAATGGGGCTTTTTGAAAATGCCGCGCATGGCCCGACCGGCCAGCAGCGACATCTCTTGCAAATCAAAAAGGAAGCGAGCGACGAAATTCATCCGCACGTCAATAATGACAAAAAGACCGACCGCATTGCCGCAGTGGTTTTGAGGATGCCGCGCGGGTCAAAAGCGCTTGGTGGTCCGAACGTTCAGCGCGCTACTGCGGTCCGACCATGGTTTTCAACAGAGCGGCCTATAATGCGCAGAATGAATCGTTTACGTCAAGGATCGTGATTAACCGCGGGAGAAAAAAGAGCCGGCGAGAATCACTCTGCCGGCTCGTGAATTAATGCGTGGGGCGGAGAAGCTATGGTTTCTGTTGGCGTCGAATCGCTTTTTGTTGCGCCGGATTCAGCAACGGGGCGTTTTGTTTCCGCAATCCCTGGCGCTGCCCCAGACCGTTCGGCGTTTGCTGCTGATTCGCTCGGCGCAGAGCCAGATTGCGTTGCCGCATTTCTCGCAACCGGATTCGTTGCTCAGGGGTGAGCACTTGCAGGATGCGAGCTTCGGTCAGCGATCGCAAACGGATCGTGTTGGCTTGAGCTTCGGCAACTTCACGCGATCGTTGCGCGATCAGATCTTCATTCGGAGTCGGCGATTCCACGGCTTCAGCCAGCGCCCGTTGGGCTTGCCGCAATTTAATGTTGGCCGCTTGCCTCTCGTCCTTCAGTCCGATGTTGATCTCGCGAATCTTCTGAATCTGGTCAGGCTTTAGATCCAAGGCCCGAATGTCGTCGAGGAAATTTGGTTGGGCGGTTTGCGTCTGAGTCGATTGAACCTGCGCGGCATCACCCTGGTTGGGGGGTTGCGAAGTTTGGCCAAGTGTGTTGATGCATGCGGCGAGCAGGGTCGCAGCGATGGCAACAATGAGCGTCAAGTTGGTTTTCGAATTGCTTCTCATAATTTCACCTGCGCGTTTGCGCGAATTCACTGATTGGGCATCTCGGGTAATTCAAACAACGCCTCTTCTTCTTCGGCGCCAGGGATTAATCGCAAGTCCGCTGCCAGTTGCTGGCGCTCTTCGCGAGTCAGTCCTTTGACGCGAGACTTCGAAGGTATGCGAATAGTCGCAACCTCAGCGCGTTGCTTGTTGTGCGCTCCGGCGACTGCCGGATTAACCTGTGACGACAAAGCCTGCTGTTGGGACTTCTCGGTCTGCATCTTTACCTGACGCGCGACCTCAGCGTCTAGCTCCGATTTCGTAAAAATCTTCTCTTCGCCCGACTTGGCAACCGGAACCGGCACCGGTCGCTGCGATGTTCGCAAGACCGCAAACAACACGAGCGCGCAGAGCAGCAAGGCCGCGAATGCTGTTACTCCTCGCAACCAGAGCGGCGAAACGGTGAAGAACTCACGCAACGCCGCAAGTGCCGATAGCTTTCGTTCGTGCTTTTCGAATTGGGTTGAATTGATCGTCGATTCAGCCGCCGCTGCCGCCGGATTAAACGAAGCTCCCAGCGCTTCATTGCGCCATAGCACGATCGACTCGTGCACTTGATTGAAGACAGCGAACTCGCTGTGGCACGCGTCACAGTGCTCAAGGTGATTGCGAAAGTCCGCGGCGTCCGCGGCATTCGCTTCGCCGTACAAATAAGTCACCAGGTCTTCCGCTCGATGACAGATTGGCCGTTGATTAACGTCTTGCATAAATACCTCGTATCTCATTCGCCGAATTTTTGCAGCCGCAACTGCAATTGTCGCAGTGCTGTGTACAGGCGGCTCTTCACCGTGCTGAGCGGCAGTTCTAACGCATCGGCGATTTCCTGAAACGTTAGCTCTTCAAACTCCTTCATCACCACGACCTGTCGCAAGTCTGGCGGCAAGGTCGCGACGGCACGTCTCACTGCGATGCTGCGCTCAACGTCTTCAGCCGCACGCGCGGGTGAAGCTTCAAGCGGCAAAGCGAAAACCGCAGCGTTCTTTTCCGCTTCGTCTTCCAGCGCCGTTTCGCTGCGAACTTTCGCGCGTCGCTGCCGTGTGATGCACTGGTTGACGGCGATGCGATGAAGCCACGATGAAACCTTAGCTTCGCCGCGAAAATTTCGCAGGTTGCGAAACGCGGAAAGAAACGTTTCCTGCGTGGCGTCGCGCGCATCTTCTTCGCGGCCCAACATCCCGAACGCCAGAGCAAAGATGCGTCGCTCCCAGCGACGCACGATTTCACCGAACGCCTCCGGATCGCCAGAAAGCGCGCGTTCAACCATCTGTTCGTCGTTCGAGGCCGTTTCCATCTGGCTCGTGCTCGCCTACCGTGGGTGAGCATCCAAATGTCGCGCGCAACCAACCGCGCCGTCAAATCTTTAGACGTTCGGATGACCGCTGAAGTCGTAAAAACTAGGGAACATAGGATTTAGCTTCAACGCAGCCGCGCCCTGTGCGAGACCAGGAAACCCAATCAGTCTTCGCGTCGAAATCCTAACTCTTGCTATTTCAGCAGTTAAATTCCTGCCAAAACCGTTGACACCGTGCTTCGCGACCCTCTAATCTAGTAAAAGGCCACTGGAGTACGTGTGGCTGCATGCCTTTTTGTACCTCGTCCGCGATCGAGTTCACGTGTTCAAATCTTTCAATCGCATCCGCATCATCTACGTCATGCTGGCCGTCTTGCTGTTGGTCGGCCTCTTGCCGCTGACGATCGCCGGCGTCCTGCTGTCGCGACGAAGCGCGGTAGAGTTGCGCGCGACCGAAGGGCGCTATCAGGCTCAACTCGTGCGCGACAAAGCGCGGCAGATCGAATTGTACGGCCAGCGCTATCGCGACGTCGTCATCGGTTTGGCGCGCGCGTTCGAAATCACTGGCGGCAATCGATTCGAAACCGACTTGGGTTACGACACGCGGCTGCAAAGAACTCTGCAGGACGATCCGAATCTGATCGCGCTCGCAATCTGTCCGGTTAAGGGTGAAGTGCATCGCGCATTTCAAGCCGATGTGATCAAGCGCGAGGAAGTCGATCAGCGCATCAGCGAAGTGTTGGCGAAAATGAATGCGCGCGGAGTCATCATTGGTCGTCCGCAGATCATTCGCTCTGGCCAGGAAATGGCATTGACGATTGCCGCGCCCGTGATGAACGGCGAAGAAATTTCCGCGGCCGTCGTTGCTATCGTTTCATTTCAGGAAGTCTTCAAAGCAGTGCAGCAGGCATCATCGTCGAGCGCCCGTGACTTATTGGATCAGGGGCTGCCAGTCGTTTTCGTTGTCGATCAAAACGGAAGAGCGGTGGCGCATCCCGACGCTGCAGTGGCGTTCTCTGAACGGCCGATGACTGATTTGAAAGTAGTGCAGGACTGGTTGGAGACTGGCGCGCAAGTGCAATCCGCGCTTGAGCCATTTCCACTCGATCGTGACGGCAAGGTCAGGACGATGCTGGGTTCCTACGCGACGGTTGAACTCGATCGCAATTCATTGTTGGGAGTGATAGCGATTCAGGATGAGGCCGCCGCGCTGGCTTCGGTGCAGGACATGCGTAGCCAAACCATGGTCGTCAGTTTGTTTGCGGCGGCGCTGGCGTTGATTTTCGGATTCTATTTCGCGCAGAAATTGACGCGCCCGGTTAGCGAACTTGCCGCGGGCGCGCAACGCATCGCTGCCGGAGATTTTTCGCAGCGAATAAAAGTGCTCGGGCGGACGGAACTGGGTGAACTTGGCGCATCATTCAATCGCATGACGGATCAGATTGAGCGCTACGTCGGTGACCTGCAACGATCGGCTCAGGAAAATCACGAAATGTTTCTGGGTACGGTGAAAGCGTTAGCCGCAGCGATTGATGGGAAAGATCCTTATACCCGCGGGCATTCTGAGCGCGTCTCACGATTCTCCGTGGCCACTGCGCAAGCTCTCGGCCTGCCGGATGAAGAAATCGAGCAGATTCGGATCAGCGCACTGCTTCACGATGTTGGCAAAATCGGAATCGATGATCGCGTGTTGAAGAAACCTTCCGCGCTCACCGATGAGGAGTTCGAAATCATGAAGACTCATCCGCAGAAGGGCTTCAAAATCATGTCGCAGATTTCGGCGATGAAGGATTTCTTGCCGGGCATGTACATGCATCACGAGATGATCAACGGCCAGGGTTATCCGCAAGGCTTGAAAGGTGAGCAGATTCCCATGCAGGCGCGGATCGTTTCCGTGGCGGATACGTTCGATGCGATGACGACTGAGCGACCCTATCAGCGTGCGATGGAGTTGGAAGCGGCACTGACCCGACTCAAGAGTTTCATTGGCACGCGCTATGATGCGCGCGTAGTTGCGGCGTTTATCGCGGCTTGCGAAGCGGGAAAGATTCGTCCGGGCGTCACGCGCGTGAATCGAAAGCAGAGTGAGTTCCGCGGAATTCCACCTGTGCCGTTTTCCTCGACCACAGATTCAGTTATCGCAATCAGTTAACATCAAGACGCGGCTTACGAGAGGTTTGCGGCGCGTTGCTTTTGTGGCGATGCGCCGCTTCTGCTTATAATCCAGATTATTCGTCTGCGATCATAATCAGGAGCACTAATGGCTTTTTGGAGAAGAAAGAAGGATGAGTTTGTCTCGCTCGGGCTAAATCAGCCAAGTGCTGCCCCCGCGCCCGGAGCGGAAGTTACCCGAGCGGAGACAGGCGTTCAAGAACCTGCGCCGCTTGCGGACAAACCAACTCCGCCCCCGATCGAATCGACGCCAGTTGCGCCAAGCACGCCGTGGCAAACTTCGGTGCTGGGACTCGATCTTTCAATAGAGCAATTGCAGACTCGTGAAGCTGCGCTTGAGCAGGAATTCTCAGCCCGCTTCCGTCGCGCCGTTGCGGCCACGCGCGAATCTCTTTCCGACAGAATTGACAGCGTCTTTGCGGCCGGCAAGAAGATCGACGCAGCGCTGTTGGATGAACTCGAAGAAGCGCTGATCGCGGCGGACATCGGCGTCCCGACGACGATGCATGTGCTCGAGACGGTGCGTCGCGGCATCAGTCGCAAAGAGATCGACGACATCGAAAAATTGAAAGACGCGATCAAGACTGAACTGCTTTCGATCCTGCAAGCGTCTGAGTCGCAGGGCGTCGCGTCAGAAACGAGCGTGCCTGACAACATCGCGCCTTACGTCATGATGATTGTGGGCGTGAATGGGGTCGGCAAGACGACGACGATCGGCAAACTCGCACAACGAATTAAGGCGGAAGGCAACGACGTTTTGATCTGCGCCGCCGATACATTTCGCGCGGCGGCCTCTGATCAACTGGCGATTTGGGCCGAACGCACGGGCGTGCCTTTGATTCAACAGAAGCAGGGAACCGATCCGGCGGCGGTACTTTTCGATTCGATGAAGGCCGCGAAGGCGCGCGGCTCGGATGTCTTGATCGTCGATACCGCGGGTCGTCTGCACAACAAATCAAACTTGATGGCTGAGTTGGAGAAGATGAAACGCGTCGCCGGACGTGAAGTCGAAGGCGCGCCCCATGAGACACTGCTCGTCGTCGATGCAGTGACTGGCCAAAACGGATTGGAACAAGCGCGCCAGTTCCTAAGAGTTGCTGGCGTTACGGGAATCGTTCTAACGAAACTTGACGGCACCGCGAAAGGCGGCATCGCGGTCGCCATTGCCAAGGAACTCGGCTTGCCAATTCGTTATGCCGGTATCGGCGAGAAAGTTGATGATCTCGTCGTCTTTGATCCCGAGCAGTACGTGAATAGTCTTTTCAACTAACTTCACTTGAGTATCACTTCAGATTTTGATCGCCAGATGATGCAGCGCGCGCTCGACTTGGCCGCGCGCGGTATCGGTCAAGTCAGTCCCGGCCCGCTTGTCGGCACAATCATTGTCGATCCGAATCAACAGCTCGTCGGCAAAGGCTTCTATCTTTTCGATCAAATCAAACATGCTGAAACCATCGCGCTAGAACAGGCCGGCGAAAACGCGCGAGGCGCAACGGCCTACGTTTCGCTTGAGCCACATGCTCACCAAGGCCGAACGTCGCCTTGCACAGATGCGCTGATCAAAGCGGGAATCAAGCGGATCGTTGCGCCGATCGAAGATCCAAATCCCAAAGTGTCTGGTCGCGGCTTTGCGCACTTGCGCGAAGCAGGCGTTGATGTTTGCATCGGCGTGATGGCCGAACAAGCCGCGCGCCTCAACGAAGCGTACATTCATTTCATGCGCACCGGTCGTCCTTTCGTTCATTTGAAGATGGCCGTTTCGTTGGATGGCAAGGTCGCGACCGTTAACGGAGATTCGCGTTGGATTACCGGGGAAGATGCGCGGACACGGGTTCATGATCTGCGTCATCAGTACGACGCGATTATGATTGGCGGTCGCACTGCGCGCAGTGACGATCCACTGTTAACAGATCGATCAGGCAAGCCCAGGCGACGACCGCTGGTGCGCGTGGTCATCGAACAATATCTGCGGCTCTCGCCTGAATCGCAGCTCGCGCAAACGACGGATGCTGGGCCAGTGCTTATCTTTGCGTGTGGCGATGCCGATGCGGATGAGCTTGACGCGTTGCAATCGCGCGGAGTTGAGGTGATCGCGCAGGAGTCGGCGCTTGATTTGCCGAGCGTGCTTGATGAATTAGGAAAGCGATCGATTCAAAGCGTGCTCATTGAAGGCGGACCTTTTCTCGCGGCGCTGATGCTTGAGGCCGGCTTAGTCAATAAAGTCACGTTCTTCGTCGCGCCGATGATCATCGGCGGCCAGGACGCGCCATCCGCAATAGGAGGCGCTGGCGCAGACAGAATAGCGGATGCGCTGCAACTCGAACACGTTGAAGTCGCCCAACACGGCCACGACGTTGAAATCACTGGCTATCCGAGTCAGAACCGCCCGCGGTAGCGGGCGGGCAAACACGTGTCTATCACAAACGTTCCCAAGCGTCGTTTCGGCCAGAACTTCCTCGTCGATCGCGGTGTCGTGCACCGCATTATCGACGCATTTGATCCCCAGCCCGATCAAACCGTCATCGAAATCGGCCCCGGCCGCGGCGCGCTCACAACCGAACTCGTCAAGCGAGCCGGTCGCGTCATCGCAATCGAGTTCGATCGCAATCTTGTTCCTCAGCTCCGAGATCAATTCAGTGCCTCGGCGAACTTTCAACTGATTGAAGCCGACGCGCTCACGATTGATTTCTGCGAAGCAATCAAACCATCACCAACCGCGCGGGTCATCGCCAATCTTCCTTACAACGTCGGCACCGCGATCCTACAGCGATTGATCGAACAGCGAAGTTGTATCGGCGATATGACGCTGATGCTACAGCGCGAAGTCGTCGATCGAATCATTGCGCCACCGGGTTCGAGTGAACGAGGTTACTTGTCAGTTTTCGTTGAAGCTTATTGCGAAGTCGAAAAGCTGTTTGACGTTCCGCCGCAGGCTTTTCGACCCGCGCCGAAAGTTTGGAGTACGGTCGCGCGCCTGCGTGTTCGTCCGAAGATTGCTGCCGAAGTGAAAGACGAAGGGCTCTTGTGGCAAGTCGTCAGCGCCGGCTTTGCGCATCCGCGCAAGACGATTCTCAACAACCTGCGCGAAGCACCAGAGTCGATTCAGGGGTTACTGAAGAAGCGCGGCGGCGCCAGCATCATTTTGTGCGACGCCGGAATACCGCCATTGCGGCGAGCGGAAACCTTTGCACTGGAAGAGTGGACGCTGTTGGTGAATGCAATACTCGCAGGAAACTAATCACAGGCGCATTAAACATCAATCATCGCGGCCAACTTTCGCGGCGCGATCTCCTGATAGCCGCGTTTCAATAAATCTGTCGCCGTTTCCCAATCAACTTCATCCAGATCCAAACGCATTCCAATCCATCCTCTGCTGCCAACGTAGTCGGGAACGAAGAACGTTTCCGGATCTGATTGAATCAAGCGGCGCTGCTCGTTCACGTTAGATCGACAAACGAGCGAGATCATTCCATCGCCATGATGATCGAATTGGTAGTAAGCGAGCGACTTCTTGCGAATCCGCAATCCCAGATGTTCGCCCAACTCCTGGATTTCGACTTCGGGAAGCGACGAAAAAATCTTAACGAGCTGCGCGCGGCGAGCGTCCGCGGTTGCGAGTTGTCTTGCCGATAACGTCATAGAGTTGATCGCGAGTGAACTATTACTTTCACGCCATCCTTCGGCCGCAGCGACATTGCTGGATAGACTTCGACTGGATGCTTAGCAACTAGTTCCAAACGAAACTTCCGCCCAATCGTCGCCAACACCAGAACCATTTCCATCATTGCGAACGCCGCGCCGATGCAGACGCGTGGGCCGGCACCGAAAGGAAAGTAAGCGTATTTGTGGAGTTGCGATTCAAACTCAGCCGTCCAGCGCTCGGGCTTGAATTCCAGCGGCCGATCGAACCAGCGTGCGTCGCGATGCGTCGCCCATTGAAACATGAAGACTTGAGTTCCCGTCGGAACTCGATAGCCGCCTATCTCGCAGTCGTTAATGGCCTCGCGTCCCAAGCCATATGCCGGTGGATAAAGGCGCATCGACTCTTTCACAATTTGTTCGGTGAATTTCAATCTCGGCAAATCGGCGAACGTCGCGTCGCGATCGTTGAGCACATTGTCCAACTCCGCGTGAAATTTCTTTTCGGCTTCCGGGTTCTTGCCAAGCAGATACCATGTCCACGCCAGAGTCAGCGCGGTCGTCTCGTGCCCGGCAAGGAACAGCGTCATCACTTCATCGCGCAATTGCTGATCGCTCATGCCGGACCCGTCTTCGTCGTGCGCGGCGAGCAACATCGACAGCAGATCGCCTTCGTCTTTCCCGTTGGCGCGACGTTCAGCGATGATGCGATAGACAACATTGTCGATCTTTCGCGCGAGCCGATGAAAGCGAATGTGTTCAGGCGTCGGCAGCCGGTTATTGAGAATCCATTTGAGAGTCGCCTGCGATGCGAACGGCTTCACCATCTCCGCCAGCGTATCGCCAATGTGATCGACATCATGCGAAACGTCAGCGCTGAACAGACAGCGCACGACAATTTCCAGCGTCAAACGCATCATGTCGCGGTGCATGTCACGCGTTTCACCTTCGTGCCAATTGGTGATCAGACGATTCGCGTAATCGACCATCGTGTTCGCGTAACTCGCAACGCGCTCGCGATGGAATGCCGGATTCGACAGACGACGTTGGCGCTTCCATTCTTCGCCTTCGCTCGTCAGTAAACCGTTGCCGACCAGGCGCTGAAAGAAATTCGAGCGGAGCGTCATTGCTTTTCTAAAGTTCTTTGCGTTGGTCGTCAGCACGGATTCAATTTCATTTGGGTGATAAAGAAACAGCGCCGGCACGTAGAGAAATCGCGACCACACGATGTCGCCATAATCGCGCTGCAAGCGTTCGATGAACCCCAGCGGATCGTCGTTGAACTCGCGCATGACGCCCATCACGCGCGTGCCTCTCGGGCCGGGTAAGCCTGTTCCGATTTCCAGTTTCTTGCCGGCGGAAAATGCGCGTGCGAGTTCGCGGATTGAAGGATTCGACGTCACTGACTCGTTAGTAGATCGGTGTAGATGCCGGGTTCGCTGTCGGGGATGATCGTCGCGCCGACTGTCTCTGTGTAGAATTCAACCGGGCCTGCGGCTCCAATGATAGCGTATGCATAACCCAGTTCTCGCAATCCCCCCAGCGCCGCGATTAGCAGCGCTTTCCCAATGCCTCGGCCGCGTTCATCGCTGGCCACGCCGGCCGGGCCAAAGAATGCCTTGCGCGTGCATTCATAACCCGCAAACCCGATGACCGCGCGGTTGCGCGTCGCAATAAAAACTGTAACCGGCTTGTTCGCCATACCGGCTGAAATCTCGTCCGCCCAGGCGACGGAGAAATTCGATTCGATGAATTGACGAACTGGAGTGATCTCAAACGGTTGCGCGCGCCGCACAGTTACGCCCGTCGCATTCAATTCGTCCAGCATTGGTTGAAGCGGTGGCAGCTTTAGAAGATTCACCAGCAGATCAGGCATGAGGTGAGTTTAGCGGAGATAGCTGGTCAGAACCACCTGCGGCTGGGCTCAGTGGTTGTCGACTGTAAGTTGGCGAACAGTAGTTTTGTCGAGCGGCCAACTCTTCTTCAACTCTTCGATCGTTCCGTTGAATACATCGACATCCATATCGTACTCAGTGCCGGGAACGGTGTAGAGACACGCGCTTCGATTTGCTGGCGAGCAATTCTGCTCGCTGGAGAATTGCCAAAGCGTGTAGGTCTGCCAAGTGCCAGCCGGAAAGTCAGTCACGCTGCGCCGAAAGCGTGCGTACCACAAGTGAGTGTTTGCGAAGACATCGCCGGGCGCGGATTCTTCGGCAATAGCTTTCGTCACGAGATTGTTGGCATAAACGATTGGATAGCGGCCGGTCTTTTCTTTGATCCGATTGATGAAGATGCGCGCTTCGTCAAAGCTCATGTGCTTATCAAAGTCGGTGCTTTCCAGATCGAGCGCGAGCAGATCGTCCGGCTCAGGTTTGACTGTCGCGAGAAAGAAGTCGGCTTGCTTGATTGGTTCGCCTGGCTTGCCATAGTGATACGCGCCCCATTTGTAGCCGCGCTTCTTCGCTTCGATCTTTCGTTCCGCGTATTTCTTGTCGGCGCGATCGCCGATCGTCGCGCGATGAATAATGGCCACGACGCGCCTGTCAGTCGCAAGTTGTTCCCAATCGATCGGATTACCTTCAAAAGGATCGATGGCCAGCGCGATGTTCGGATTCTTCCAGGGTTCGTTGAATTCGGGAGATTGGGCTGCGGCTGAAAAGAGAGACAACAACAGCATTGCAAGGAAAACCGCGGCGAGTTTTGTCACTGACTTCACGACCGTAATCATAGCTCATGCTATACTTCGTCGTCCCCTCTTTGAGAGTCGAGCAAACAACACATAGTGGCTAACGTCCTCGAAATTATTCCCCTCGGCGGTATCGGCGAGTTCGGGATGAACTGCACTCTGCTGCGGTTCGGCGATGAAATGCTCGTGCTTGATGCGGGCATGGGCTTTCCCGAAGAGAGTGTCTATGGCGTCGATGTTTGCATTCCCGATTTTGAAATCCTCGAACAATATCGCAACGAAATTACGGCGATCATTCTTACTCACGGTCACGAAGATCATCTCGGGGCGTTACCGTATGTGCTGAAGAAGATCAACGTTCCCGTTTACGCCTCGCACTTCACGCTTGGCTTAGCGGAAAGCAAGCTTGATGAGCACGGACTCCTGGGCGACGTCCTGCTGCATCGAGTCGAACCTCGTGATGTCGTCACCATTGGCTCGTTTACGATCGAGTTTATTCGCGCGTCGCACTCGCTCATAGATTGCTTTCATCTCGCGATCAAAACGCCGGTGGGCACAATCATCCACACCGGCGATTACAAAGTTGACGAAACTCCGGTCATCGGCGAACCGATAGACCTAAGGACCCTTCGCAGGTACGGACAGGAAGGCGTGCTGGCGCTACTGTCTGATTCGACGAACGCGACCGTGCCTGGCCGCACGCCATCAGAGCGCGCCGTAATTCCGGCGTTTGAAGAGATTTTCGCCGAAGCCAAGGGTCGCATAATCGTCGCCGCTTTTGCATCTTCGATTCATCGGCTACAGATCGTCCTTGATGTCGCGCAGCAGTTCAATCGAAAGGTCTGCGTGCTCGGCCGCTCGATGCAGAAGAATGTCGAGATTGCGGAGCGTCTCGGCTATTTAGACATTCACGATGGGATGCTCGTCAGCATCAACGACACGAAGCATCTCGCCGACGATCAGATCGTTTTCCTTGTCACTGGTTCACAGGCCGAGCCGCGCGCTGCGCTCTATCAGATGGCGACGCAGATTTATAAAGGCGTCACGATTGAAGAAGGCGACACGGTCGTGCTGTCGGCGCGCATCATTCCCGGCAACGAACGGGCGATCTCAAAACTGATCGGATTCATCTACAAGCGCGGCGCAAACATCATCGAAGAGAAGCGCCGGTTGATTCACGTCAGCGGGCACGCTTCGCAGGAAGACATTCGCATTATGACGGAAGCCACGCGGCCGAAATTCGTCGTGCCGATTCACGGTGAGTACCGCATGCTGTTTCGTCACAAAGAGTTCGTGAAGAACCATCTCGACTACGCCGAAGAGAACATTGTGCTGATCGAAAATGGCGACGTGCTCGAACTTGACGGCGAGCGAGCGGCGATCGTCGATAAGCGCGAAATCAAGCGCACCTTCATCGACGAGACAGGCTTCGAAGAGATCGAATACGAAACAGTGCGCGAGCGAAAGAAGATGGCTTACGAAGGAATCGTGACGCTCTTTCTATCGATCAATAGAACGACGAACGAACTGGCCGCTCCTCCGCAAATCATCGCGCAGGGCGTGCGCGGTTTTCCCTCGATTGGAATAAACGGCGTGTCCAAAGCCCCGAGCGGTGGAGCGATCCTGAAAGATGCAGAGCTCGCCGTCGACGCGGCGATTGCCGGGGCTTCAAGCCAGACGTTCAAAGATCCGACGCTGCTTAAGGAACACGTCCGCCTCGAACTCAAGCGTTTCATTCAGAAAGAGACTGGTGCGCGGCCCGTGATTGTCCCCGTCATTCGGGACTTGGGTTAAGACTCCACACCGAGTTAAGTCTAATTATAATTTCATTTACCGGGTGAACTCGGTCTTCGAGCGCGCGCTTGGAAATTTTCCGCTCCAACTCGCAAAAACTTGTCGCCAAGTCTGACTTCAATATTGTATTCTGAATATCGGATGTCGTAATCGGCATCAGTAACGACCGTTACTCCGACAGGTCAGAAGCTCCTAGTCGAGCGCGCCTCAGCATTTCAATCTGGCCGCGGCAGTTTCCGCAAAGAACCTCAACTATGCAGTGGTCCGATAAAGTTGTTCTGATCACCGGCGCCTCGTCCGGCATTGGCCGAGCGCTAGGCGTCGAATTGGCGCGTCGCGGCGCTGCGGTGGGATTGCTGGCGCGCCGGCGCGATCTGCTGAACGAGATCGTTCACGAAATTGCAGCCAACGGGGGCCGCGCGTTGGCGTTACCTGCGGACGTAACTCATGCCGATCAAGTCAAAGCCGCCGCCTGCGAGCTGCGCCGCAAATTCGGTTATATCGATCTATTGGTGGCGAACGCCGGAATTGGTGGCACCACCTACGCCGTCGATTTGTGTGAGAAAGAAGTTGCGCAGTTGATTCGCATCAACGTGCTCGGCGTCGTCAATAGCGTTACGGCCGTTACTCCGCACATGATCAAACGCGGCAGCGGACACCTGGTGGCGATTTCAAGCCTCGCCGCTTATCGAGGTTTGCCAAAATCCGCCGCTTATTGCGCGAGCAAGGCAGCTGTTTCGGCGCTCTTCGAAAGCCTGCGCATCGATCTGCTGCACACCGGAGTTGATGTTTCAACCATTCATCCAGGATTTATCAAGACACCGCTAACGGCCGGCCGCAAGCACATGCCTTACCTGATGGAACTTGATGAAGCGATTGACAAGATCGTGTGGGCCATCGAGAAAAAGAAGAAAAGCTATTCGTTCCCGTGGCAACTGACGACGATCGTGCGCGCCTGTATGCTGCTGCCAATTCCGATTTACGACTGGATCGCCGAACGAAATTCTTTTCGGGAATAGACGGATTTTCGATCTTAGATTTCGCGTTTGCGATTTCGCTTTGACGATGTGATACTCGCCGTTCGCTCGGCGAGTTTTTTATTTTCAAATCGGCAACCGCAAATCTAAAATCGAAAATTTCAGATGACTCTGGTTCAGGCGATCCTGCTCGGCATTATTCAAGGCCTCACTGAATTCATTCCCATTAGCTCGACGGCGCACCTGGTGCTCGCCAGTCGCGTCATGAATTTGACGCTGACGCCGGAGCAACTCACGTCGTCAATCGCTGTCATTCAGCTTGGGACACTAATCGCGGTCTTCTTTTATTTTGCCGGCGACATCTGGAATATCTCGCTGGCGTTCATTCGCGATCACGTCGCGCTCCTGAGCGGCAGTGGACGTGGCTCGCGCCCGCGTCTGTCGCACGAAGCCTGGCTGGGATGGCTGGTCGTAATTGGATCGATTCCGGTCGCGGTTGTCGGATTGCTCTTCAAGAAACAAATTGAAGGCACGTTCACCAAGAACCTTTGGGTGATCGCTACCATGATGGTAGTGATTGCCGTGCTGCTTGCGATCGCCGAATTCATCGGCAAGAAAATTCGGGGAATGGAGACGCTCGGAATTGGCGACGCGCTGGCCGTCGGTTTCGCGCAATGCCTCGCGCTGATTCCTGGGTCGAGCCGCTCAGGCTCAACCATCATGGCCGGATTATTTGTCGGCGAAACACGCGAAACGGCCGCGCGCTTTTCGTTTTTGCTGTCAATTCCAGCGGTCGCCGCGAGTGGCCTGCTCGAACTGAAAGAGGCGCTGCATCGTTTGCCACATGGCAGCATGACCACGCTGGCGGTCGGCACGATTGTTTCGGGAATCGTCGGATATGCGTCGATCTGGTTTCTGCTGCGGTTCCTGCGCACGCACACGACCGGCATTTTCATCGGCTACCGATTACTGGTTGGCGGCGCGATTCTAATCCTGTTGTTCAGCGGGCGACTGAGCGGGTTATGAGGCCGTGTCAGTACCGCAAGCGATAGCGAGCGGATGAAGATGCACCCCAGCCGTGCGATCGATCCGCTCGCTATCGCTCGCGGTACCGACACAATCACCCCAAAGCTCGCGGTTCTGACTCACAACAAGTAAACTCCCAACATGAGCGCCGCGCCTGCTCCTCAAAAGCAAAAGAAGAAATGGATTGTCCGCGAGAGCAATCCTGCTCAGACCGCTGAATTAGCAGCGGCGCTCGGCGTCTCGCCAATTGTCGCCACGTTGCTGATCGCGCGCGGTCATGGCAATCGCGAGACAGCCAATTCGTTTCTCAATCCTTCGCTCGATCAACTTCATGATCCTTCACTGATGCTTGGAATGAAAGAAGCAGTCGCGCGGCTGCTGCACGCGATCGATCATGGCGAACCAATTCTGATTTACGGTGATTACGATGTTGACGGCACCACCGGCACGGCAGTGTTGTTGCGCGCGCTGCGCATGTTGGGCGCGACGTGCGGTTATCACGTGCCGCATCGGTTCACTGAAGGGTATGGGATTCGACAAGAAGCTTTGGAAAAGGCCGCCAGCGAAGGTTACAAGCTGGTGGTCAGTGTCGATTGCGGCATCACTGCGCATGAGCCTCTGCATTGGGCGCGCGCGAATGGACTCGACATTATTGTCACCGATCATCACTTGCCCGATGCGGATGAAGGCGCGCCACCTGCGCTGGCGGTGCTGAATCCGAATCAACGCGGCTGCAATTACCCGGACAAAAATCTCGCGGGCGTCGGCGTCGCGTTCAAACTGGTTCACGCTTTGTTTCGTGAGCGAGAACGCGAATCGGTTGTGCCGGGTTTTCTGAAGATGGTCGCGATCGGCACGGTGGCCGATGTCGCGAAACTCGTGGGCGAGAATCGCGCGATCGTTGCGCTCGGGCTTTCTGATCTGCCGCGCGCGGTGAACTATGGATTGCGAGCGCTGATCGACATCGCGGGTTGCGGCGACGGCGCGGAAGTCAACGCGTACGATCTTGGTTTTCGGATCGGGCCGCGCATCAACGCTGCGGGTCGCATGGACGCCGCGAAGGCTGTCGTCGATCTCTTCAATGCGACCGACCGAGAAGAAGCTCGGCGGCTGGCCGAACACCTCGATACGCGCAATCGCGAACGCATGGAAGCGCAGCGCGAGATTTTCAATCGTGCCGTTGAAGAGTTTGAGAGTGGCCCCGATCGCGAACATCAAACCCACGCGGCTGTAATTGCGGGCGACGGCTGGCACCGTGGTGTCATCGGTCTGGCGGCGTCAAAGATTGCCGAACGTTTGAATCGACCATGCGTTGTTATTTCACTCGATGGCGACGTTGGGCATGGCTCGGCGCGGAGCATAGAGGCGTATCATCTGTTCGACGGGCTTACTTCGTGTCGCGACTTGCTGGAAAAGTTTGGTGGCCATTCGCACGCCGCCGGACTTGCGATCAAGCGCGAGCGAATCGCCGAATTTCGGCGGCGCTTGAACGAGCATGCTGCGTCGTGTTTGACTGAAGATGATTTGACGCTGACGCTGGCCATTGACGCCGAGGTTACGTCGAAAGACCTGGGCTTTGCGCTATCGCAGGATTTGCGGACGCTCGAGCCGTTTGGCGCGGGAAATCCGCGTCCCGTGTTTATGACGCGCGGATTTCGCGTGATGAGCGAGCCGCAAATCATCAAAGAGCAGCATCTAAAGCTCCGAGTCGCCGGCGAAGATAATCGACCCATAGAGGCAATCTGGTGGCGCGGGGTTGAAGAAGTCGATGCCATGCCGCAAGCGAATCAAAGGATTGATCTCGCATACGAATTTGAGGTCAACCGCTGGCAAGGCGATCTCAGGTTGCAGTTGAATGTGAGGGACGCTCGCGCTGCGAAATAAATGAACCACAGATGAACACTGATATGCACAGACCTGAATTAGTTGCCTATCTGTGTAAATCCGTGTCTATCTGTGGTTAGTCGCTCTTGTTCTATGGTGCAGGCAGTAACCCGAAAAAAGAGAATCACCGCCGTTGACTTACGCGCGCGGCTGCCCTCGATTGCGCGCGCTCTCGCGTTGCTCCTGTTTCTAGCCGGTGCGATTTTCGTGGGCGTGTCTTATTACAAGATGCGCAACAACACGCCGTTCCGCCTGCGCTCGGAAAATGCCACGCTGTCAAAAGAGATCACCGGCATCATCAACGGATACGAACGCAAGATCACGAAAGACGGCCGGCTATCGCTCTGGCTGCGCGCAGCGCGCGATGTGACGTATGCCGACGGCCATCACGAGTTAGAGCAAATCAACCTGCAAGTCTTCCCGGCGAACACCGACAAGGCTGATCAGATCACTTCTGATCGATCGATTTACGATGAGAAGACCGGCCTGCTGCAATTCATGGGTAACGTGCACATCGAAACGCACGACGCTCTCAAAGTGAAGACCGACTCGCTGCAATTCAATCAGGACACGAAAGTTGGTGAAACATCGGCGCCGGTGACGTTCGAGCGCGAAAATATTTCCGGCCAATCGACGGGCGCGTTGGTGGACAACGAAAAGAAGCGACTCGAATTGCGCAGCGCGGTCGCGATCACGGTGGCGCCTGAGCAGTTCACCGATCCGAAGAAAAAAGATGCGAAGCCGCTCACCGGCGCGCGCGCAAAGCCAGTCAATATTCATTCAGGGCAAGCCGTGTTTGAGCAGTCAACCATGCACCTGACTTTTTCGGGTGGCGCGACCGCCGAGCAAGAGCAGGACATCATGAGCGGCGACACGATGACTGGCATTCTCAACGACAAGAAGAAACTCCAAAAGATCGAGGTGCGTGGGAACTCTTACCTGCGTTCGATGGATCCCGGGCACGCGGCCGAAGCTCATGCAATCGATATGGATTTCTATTTCGACGCGGATCAGCGGCTGCAGCGCGCGTATGGCTCGCGCGACGTTCGCGCACAAACATTGAATGCCGATTCGGATGTGCAACTGAGCGGATCGAATACTATCGACATGAATTTTCAGGCGCAGGGCGATCAGAGCGTGCTGAAAGAAATGAAGGCCGACGGCCGATCGGTGGCGACGATGTCGGCGCCGAAATCGCGCGCGAACGATCCACGCGCAGCCAGCAAAAGGTTGACGGCAGATTCGATCAAGATGACCTGGCACACGAACGGCAAGGATTTAGAAAAGGCTGAAGCCGCCGGCAACGCCGAGTTGTACGTCGAGCCGGTACAAAAAACTCCGAAGAACGACAAGAAAACTTTGACCGCATCGCGGTTCGACTGCGATTTCTTCGAGAGCGGCAACGTCACCAAGACTTGCAACGCCACCGGCGGAGCGAAAGCTTTGCTTGTGCCCTGGCAAGCAACCGACAAGCGCGGCACTCGCACGATCACTTCGCAAACGATGAAGGCTGCGTTTGTTCGCGAAACGCAGGACATCGATCGAGTTGATGCGATTGGCGACGCGAAGTTCAATGAACTCGATCGCAACGGAACGGCCAACACGATTGCCTACACGGCTGCGGATGAAACGGTGCGATTGCGCGGCGGCGATCCGACGGTTTGGGATTCGCGCGCGCGCACCAAAGCGATTGAGATCGATTCCAACAACGCGACGCACACTTCCGTCTGTCGCGGTAAAGTCGCGACTACTTACTACAGCCAGGAACAAACTAATGGCGCCACGCCGTTTCGCAAGGTCAAGAGTCCGGTTTACATCACCGGCGATCGCGCCGAGATTGATCACGATTCGGGACGCGCGACTTATACCGGATCGGCGCGCATGTGGCAGGACGACAACTACGTCCGCAGCGATTCGATCACGCTCTATCGCGCTGACTCGAAGATGGAAAGTTGGGGACACGTGCAGAGCGCGCTATACCAAGCGAAACAGAAGAACGGTAACTCGACGGCAGTTGTGCCGGCCTTTGCCACCTCGGATTTCATGCGTTACTCGGACGCTGAACGGCTGTTGCACTACGAGAGCAACGTCGATATTAAGCAGGGTACTGATCGGCTGACTTCCGCCGTTGCCGATGTTTACTTGCAGAAGGATGTTAACGAGGTCGAACGCACCATCGCGCAGAAGAACGTCACGATCGTGCAGCCGGGAAGACGAGGCACCGGCGATTGGTGTCAGTACACGACTGCCGATGAAGTGGCCGTGCTGACCGGAAACCCAGCGCACGTCGAAGACGCCGAGCAGGGAACCACCGACGGCAATCGCTTGACGATGTATCGTCGCGAGAACCGTGTCGTCGCTGATGATGCGCGCGGCAGTCAATCACCTGGCCGCGTGCGATCGACGCATAAGATTACGAAGCCGTAAAGAACAGAGGCTGGAGACTAGAGGCTGGAGACTAGATGTTCCCAGCCTCTAGTCTCTGCGAGTGTTCCATGAACGCAATCACACAACCAGATTCACTCGGCCACTGGGGACCTTACGGCGGACGCTTTGTGCCTGAGACTTTGATGGCGCCGCTGGAAGAGTTGACCGCGGCGTATGCAGCAGCGCGCGAAGACGAAACCTTCCAAAGTGAACTCGATCAATTACTGCGCGACTATGCCGGCCGGCCGACCCCTCTGTTTTTCGCTCAGCGTTTGACTGAACATTGCGGCGGTGCGCGAATCTATCTGAAGCGCGAAGATCTTCTGCACACGGGCGCGCACAAAATCAACAACACGCTCGGGCAAATTTTGCTGGCGCGGCGCATGGGCAAGCGTCGCATCATTGCTGAAACCGGCGCGGGCCAACACGGCGTGGCGACGGCGACAGTGTGCGCGCTGTTCGGACTTGAGTGCGTTGTTTACATGGGCGCGGAGGACATGCGACGCCAGGCGCTGAATGTTTTTCGCATGCAATTGCTCGGCGCCGAAGTGCGCGAAGTCGATGCCGGATCGCGCACGCTAAAAGATGCAATCAACGAAGCTCTGCGTGATTGGGTGACGAATGTCGCCGACACTTACTATTTGCTGGGCAGCGCTCTTGGTCCACATCCTTATCCGTTGATCGTGCGCGATTTTCAAAGCGTGATCGGTCGCGAAGCGCGAGCGCAAATTGCAGGCAAAGAAAATCGCTTGCCCGATTGTTTGATTGCCTGTGTCGGAGGTGGATCAAATTCAATTGGTTTGTTCCATCCGTTTCTGGGTGACGAATCAGTGAAGATGATTGGCGTGGAAGCCGGCGGCCGTGGCAACGAACTCGGCGAACACGCCGCGCGATTCAACTCGAATGGCGGCGGCCGGCCTGGAGTCTTGCAAGGAACGATGAGTTACGTCTTGCAGGATGAGCGCGGACAAATCGCGATGACACATTCGATCTCAGCGGGCCTTGATTATCCTTCGATTGGACCAGAGCACGCCTTCCTTCACGACGAAGGTCGCGTCGAATACACGTCCGTATCTGATGATGAAGCGCTGGATGCATTTCAGTTGCTATCGAAACTCGAAGGAATCATTCCGGCGTTGGAATCGGCGCACGCCGTAGCGCATGCGATAAAAGTCGCGCGCGAGATGAAGAGCGATCAGATCATGATCGTTAATCTGTCGGGTCGCGGCGATAAGGATATTGATAGCGCGCGAAACAAAATAATCACTGAGGACGCAGAGAAAATTAGCCGCAGATGAACGCGGATTTTCGCAGATTGGAAAAGCCAATTTCTAATTCGCGTTCATCCGCGAATATCCGCGGCTAATGTTCTGTTTTCCAACTAACGGATGTCGATGTCCCGAATTGCTGAAGCATTTACTAACCTCAAACGCGCGGGCCGGAAAGGCTTCATCCCTTTCATCACCGCTGGCGATCCCGATCTGCGAACTACGAAAGAACTAATCGTCGAGTTGGCGCGCGCCGGCGCGACTGTCATCGAACTCGGCATTCCCTTCAGCGATCCGATGGCTGACGGCCCCGTAATTCAACGCGCATCCGAGCGCGCTCTGCGTCACGGATTTGGAATCGCCGATGTGCTCGAGATCGTTTCCGAAGCGCGCGGGGAAACAGACGTTCCGGTAATTCTGTTCAGCTATTTCAATCCATTACTTCAATTTTGCGTCGAGGGGAGGACAAGTCCTCCCTCTAAACAAATTGGTTTAGAGGCCGGACTTGTCCGGCCCGGAGTGGACTTTGAAAAACTTGCCAGCGAAGCCAAGCGCGCGGGCGTGGACGGCGTGCTCGTTACAGACCTCGTGCCTGAAGAAGCGATCGAATTCGCTTCAGTACTCAAAGCTACTGATCTTGATCTGATTTTTCTGGTGGCTCCGACTTCCACCGATGAACGTTTGAAAATGATCGCCGAGCGCACGAGCGGTTTCATCTATGCCGTCTCGCGCGCGGGAGTTACCGGCGCGCGTGAAGAGATGAATGTTGAAGCTGAGAAGCTGGTCAACCGTGTGCGTCGATTTTCTCCTCTGCCGGTTGCCGTTGGATTCGGTATCTCCAAACCTGAACAGGTCCGCGACGTTTGGCGTTACGCGGATGGGGCCGTGGTCGGATCGGCAATCGTCCAATTGATTGAAAAATCGGTGAATTCCGCGGACGTTGTGATCAAAGTTGGCGAGTTCGCACGTCACTTGGCAGCCGGAAGTTAGCTCTCGACGAAAAGAGACGTTTGGAGTATCCTAACGCCGCTTTTTTTGAGACTTGAAAATCTGAACCGCGCGCTCTCACTCCCGGCCCGCATCGGGATTGCGCAGAGAGGGCTGCCGAGACCGCGCAGTCGCTTAATGCCTCAAACCCTCTGAAAATAATCGCGTTGCACGCGTGAAACACTGTTCCATTCTTGCTTGACTTGTGTTATGCTGCGCCGTGTCAGTACCCGGAGCGATAGCGACGGGATCAAAGCGGTACTAATTAAGCAGCACACAACGTGATCTCAGAGAAGAGGAGCAGAAGAAAGAGATGCCTGTTATGCCTGAAGACCGAATTGCAGACCGCAGCCGCGCCATCGAAGCCGCGCTGCTCAACATCGAAAAGCGTTTTGGCAAAGGATCGATCATGCGCTTAGGTGAGCGCGACGTGCTCGACGTGCCGGCGATCTCGACGACGTCGTTGTCGCTGGACGCGGCGATTGGTGTCGGCGGCGTGCCGCGCGGTCGCATTGTCGAAATCTACGGCCCGGAAAGTTCCGGCAAAACCACACTGGCCTTGCACATCGTCGCCGAAGCGCAGAAAGCTGGTGGCGTGGCTGCATATATCGACGCTGAACATGCGATGGATGCCGACTATTCTGCCAAGCTGGGCGTCAACGTTGATGACATGTTGATTTCGCAACCGGATTCGGGCGAGCAGGCGTTAGAGATTGCCGAAGCGCTGGTTCGATCAAACGGCGTGGACGTGATCGTGGTCGATTCAGTCGCGGCGCTGGTGCCGCGCGCGGAGCTCGATGGCGAGATGGGCGATTCGCTGCCGGGTTTGCAGGCGCGTTTGATGTCGCAGGCGCTGCGCAAACTCACCGCGATCGTGGCCCAGTCGAATACGTGCTTTATCTTCATCAACCAGATTCGCGAAAAGATCGGCGTGATGTTTGGGAATCCGGAAACCACGACCGGCGGCCGCGCGCTTAAGTTTTACTCCTCGCTGCGCCTCGACATTCGTCGCATCGGCGCGATCAAAGATGGCGACCGCGTCGTTGGCAATCGCACGAAAGTGAAGGTCGCCAAGAATAAGGTCGCGCCACCGTTCCGCGAAGCCGAGTTCGACATCATGTACGGCGAAGGTATCTCGCGCGAAGGCGACCTGCTGGATCTGGCGACGAATAATCGCGTCGTCGAAAAAAGCGGCGCCTGGTTTTCTTACAAGGGCGAACGCCTGGGCCAGGGTCGCGAGAATGCGAAGCAAACTTTGAAAGATCAGCCGGTCATTCTTGAGAAGATCAAGAACGAGGTGAAGCGCGCGCTAGGTTTGCCAGTGAAGGAAGAAGCGGCCGCCACGAATGGCGGCGAGCAAAAGAAGGCAGCCGCGGCGACCGAGAAGAAGTAGCTTTCTACAACTGTGCGTTTAGTCTGGGGCGATCGCTGATGGGTCGTCGTTGGTAACTCCTACTACCTTCCTTACCTTGAGGCAGTAAAGGGTAGCGGTATCTTTCAAGAGTCTGCCTTTACACCGATTCAATAATCCCCACATAATTCAGTTCGTCAAATTCTTCGATGACCAAATCGATTCTCATCAAAGGCGGACACGTTGTGACGATGGATGAACGCGATTCCATCGTGCGCGGTGATGTGTTGGTTCGCGATGGGCGTGTCGCTGAAATTGGTGGCGAGATTGATGACACGGTCAATGAAGTGATCGATGCGCATGGCTGCGCCGTCCTGCCTGGCTTTGTGCAGACGCATATTCATCTCTGTCAGACTTTGTTTCGCGGCGCGGCCGACGATCTCGCGCTGATCGATTGGCTGAAGAAGCGTGTGTGGCCGTTGGAAGCCGCGCACACGCCTGATTCGATTCGCGCTTCAGCGCAACTCGGCATCGCGGAGCTAATCAAAGGCGGAACGACTTGCGCGCTGACGATGGAGACGGTGCGGCACACAGAAGAAGTCTTGCGCGTCGTTGACGAAAGTGGATTCCGCGCAACCGTCGGCAAGTGCATGATGGACAAAGGTGATGGTGTTCCTGAAGCGCTGCATGAAGAAACGCGCAAATCTATCGATGAATCAATCGCGTTAGTGAAGAAGTGGAACGGGCAAGCGAATGAAAGAATTCGCTGCTGCTTTGCACCACGCTTTGCGATCAGTTGCACGCGCGAGTTGCTCAGCGAAGTTTCTCAGCTGGCGAAACAGCATGGCGTCATCATTCACACTCATGCGTCGGAAAACCGTAGCGAATGCGAAATCGTGGAGCGCGAAACTGGTGAGCGCAACATCGATTACTTGAGTTCGCTGGGAATCACTGGCTCGCACGTGGTGCTTGCCCACTGCATTCACCTCGACAACACGGAGATGGAGACACTGGCGAAAACGAAAACCAACGTAGCGCACTGCCCGTCGTCGAACTTGAAACTTGGATCGGGAATCGCGCGAGTGACGGAGATGCTGGCACGCGGCATCCCGGTTTCGCTCGGGGCAGATGGCGCCGCGTGTAATAACCGCCTCGACATGTTCACCGAAATGCGCACGGCGGCGTTGTTGCAGAAGGCCCTGCACGGTCCTGAAGTTTTGCCCGCGAATCGAGCCTTGCACATGGCGACAATCGATGGCGCGCGAGCGTTGGGATTGGACAATGAAATTGGTTCGATCGAAGTCGGCAAGCGCGCCGATGTTATCGTTGTCGATCTAGAAGAATTTCACTCAACGCCTGCGAGTGATGTTGTGTCCGCGCTGGTTTATTCGTCGCAACCGACGGACGTCCGCGCCACGATCATTGACGGCGAAATTGTCATGAGCGCTCGCAAGTTGTTGAAGATGAACGAAGCGAGCGTGATCGAAAACGCGAATCGTGAAGCTAAAGGGTTATTTGAACGAGCGGGCATTTGAAAACCGACACGCTAACACTTCCAGCTTTCGCCAAAATCAACCTGAGCTTGCGTGTGCTCGGCAAGCGCGATGATGGCTATCACGAACTCGAGACGATCTTTCAGACAGTCAGCCTCCACGACACGATCGAATTCACCGCGACGGATGATCCTGCGATGGTCACTTCCAGCGACGATCTGTCGCTGTGGATGGGTGAAACAAATTTAGTAACACGCGCGGCCAAAGCGCTACATGCTCGGTTTGCGCCGGCGCAAGGCGCGCGCATTCATCTGCAAAAACGAATTCCGATACAGGCTGGGTTAGGCGGCGGCTCTTCCGACGCGGCGGTCACGCTGATCGGGCTAACGCAGCTTTGGGGATTAAAAGCTTCGGCGAATGAGTTGATGGAGATCGGCGCCAGTCTGGGCGCTGACATTCCGTTCTTTTTCCGTGGCGGGACGGCGCGGGGAACCGGCACTGGCAACCAGATAGAAACGCTGCCTGACGCGGGCGAAATGTTTCTTCTGATCATCAAACCGAACGCAAACATCAGCACCGCGGATGCGTACAAAGCCCTGAATGCACCTGCCTTGACATCGCAGAACTCGAAAACTATTCTTTCAATTTCCGAAGCGAAAGAGTTTTTTGACAATTCGACCTTTGCATCTCTCCAAAATGATTTCGAGGCAGCAGCATTTATGCTCGAACCGGAGAGTGAGCGAGCCAAACTTGCATTGCTGAAAGTCGGTGCGCGTGTCGCGATGTTAGCAGGCAGCGGCTCAGCGGTGTTTGGAATTTTTGCTGACGAAGATGCGCAACGACGCGCCATTCAGGCAATCGAACTCGAAACTGGTTGGCGCGTCTTTCCTTGTAAAACGGTGGGGCGCGGTGAATATGGATCGAGGCTGCAAGTCCCTTAAGGATGAGCATCAGGGGCTCGCTGGCGGTTCGAGCCTTCCGTTACAGTCGGGCTTCTGACACAGAGCACTCGGTCTTTCATGCTGGGGCGTCGCCAAGTGGTAAGGCACCGGTCTTTGGATCCGGCATTCGTAGGTTCGAATCCTTCCGCCCCAGCCAATTTCTTCAATGATGAGTTTTGAATAATGAGTTATGAGTTCGGGAAGGACTCAAAATTCATAACTCATAACTCAGCACTCATTACTTAAATGGGAACCACAGGCGGCATAAAAGTTTTCTCTGGAACTGCGCATCGCAGTCTCGCGGAAGAGATTTGTCGCGAACTGTCGTGCGACCTCGGTAAGGCCAACACAACCCGCTTCTCGGACGGCGAATTCAATTTTCAGATTGAAGAGAACGTGCGCGGCGCAGATTGTTTTCTGGTGCAACCGACTTGTCCGCCGACCGACGCGTATTTGATGGAGCTGCTCGTGATGATTGATGCGTTTCGTCGATCCTCGGCGGCGCGTATCACGGCGGTGCTGCCGTATTATGGCTATGGCCGGTCGGACAAGAAGGATCGCCCGCGGGTGCCAATTTCGGCAAAGCTGGTGGCGAATCTGATCACGACCGCCGGCGCTGAGCGAATCCTGACGATGGATTTGCACGCAGCGCAGATTCAGGGGTTCTTTGATATTCCGGTGGACCACTTGTACGCCGCCCCGGTAATCATTCGTTATTACCAGGAACGGCCTCTGCCAAATTTGACGGTGGTTGCGCCCGATACTGGCGGAGCGGAACGCGCGCGCGCCTATGCGAAACGGCTGGATGCGGAACTGGCGTTGTGCGACAAGCGCCGCGACAAGCCAAACGTCGCGGAAGTGATGAACGTCGTCGGTGACGTGCAAGGCCGCAACTGCTTAATCGTCGATGATATGTGCGATACGGGCGGCTCGCTGACGAAGGTCGCCCAGGCCCTGCGGCAAGCGGGCGCGGCGCGAGTTGACGCCTGCTTTACGCATCCGGTACTCTCAGGACGTGCCGCACAGCATCTGGCGACCTCGGGTATCGAGCAGATTGTGGTGACGAACACTGTGCCGCTGAACTCAAAAGCAGCGGAGTTGAAAAACATTCAAGTCTTGAGCATTGCGCCTCTCTTGGCGAAAGCGATCAAGTCGATCCATGAAGAGACCAGCGTCTCTTCGCTCTTCGTATAGCGAAGGGCAAACACTGAAAGTCGAGTAGCCGTCGGTCCTCAGCTTTCAGCAAAAAAATTTAGGTAGCATAGGCTTCAGCCTGTGAGTTTGGATCACAGACTAAAGTCTATGCCACGTTTTGGAGACAGTAATCATGGCAGAGAAAAAGGACATCATTATTAAGGCGACGCGCCGCGAAGGTCGCGGCAAGAATGACTCGCGCCGCGCGCGTCGCGCGGGGCAAGTACCCGTGACGATTTACGGCGGCGCTGGCGAAGCAGTAGCCGCATTAGCACAGCTCAGCGATTTGGCCGCGATTCTGCGTTCCGACACTGGCCGCAACACGATCTTCACCGTCGATATCGATGGCGGCGAAGCGACTGAAGTCATGTTCGCAGATCGGCAAATCGATCCGGTGCGCTCGCGTTTGGTCCATGCGGATTTCAAGCGTTTGGTGAAGGGCCAGAAGATCGAAGCGACGGTGCCGTTGCGTTTGGTTGGCGAGCCGATTGGCGTGCGTGAGGAGGCTGGCGTCCTCGAGCAAATCATTCGTGAGATCGAAATTCGTTGCCAGCCGCGCGACATTCCTGAGCACCTGGACGTCGATGTGACCAATCTCGGCGTTCACCAAGTGCTCCACGTTTCGGATATTCCGGCGACGGCGGACGTGGAAATTCTCGCCGAGCCCGACACGGTGATCGCCACCGTCAGTGTCGTGAAGGAAGAAGTCGTCGAAGCGCCGCCGGTGGAAGGCGAAGCGCCGGCCGAACCCGAAGTCATCGGCAAGGGCAAGAAGGAAGAGGAAGGCGAAGGCGGCACAGAGTCGTAACGCATTGCCGATTTGCGATTGCCAAATGCCGATTGAACGAGGATTGGGTTTTCAGCGTGGCCGGTTTTTCAATCGGCAATCATCAATGGGCAATCGGCAATGTTAATCGTTGGCCTTGGAAATCCCGGAGATGAGTACGCGCGCACGCGCCATAATCTGGGGTTCATGTTGATTGACAGGTTAGCAGCGACATCCGATGCGACGGTAAAGCGCAAAGAATGTCAGTCGCTGGTTGGCAATGCAGCGATCGAAGGCGAGCGCGTGGTGCTGGCGAAGCCGCAGACGTTCATGAATCTCAGCGGCGATGCGGTCGGTTGTTTGACTTCGAAGCACGCGGCGGCCGGGAACTCGCTGATTGTCATCAGCGACGATCTGGCCTTGCCGTTTGGCGCGATTCGCTTGCGCGAGCGTGGCAGCGCCGGCGGCCATAACGGACTGAAGTCGATTATCGGCGCGCTCGGGACGAACGAATTCACTCGCTTGCGAATTGGAATTCAGCCCGAACATCCGTTGACTGACGCGAAGCGATTCGTGCTTTCGGAGTTCTCAAGCGCCGAAAAAGAGAAGTTGGACGAGATTTTCGATCGAGCAGCGGAGGCGCTGCGGTCGGTTTTGAAAGACGGCATAAAGAAAGCGATGTCGTTATTTAATAGCGAAGGGCAAAGCGCAAAGCACAAAGGTCAAGAACCTGAGAACGCTTAGCGCTATGTACTTGGCTCTTTGCGCAATGACTGGAGGATTATCTTGGCGGATAAGCGAACTTACGAAATGGTTTTCATCGTCGATCCCAACGTTGCGGATGACGAAGTGATGAAACTCAGCGAAGGTGTGCAGAAGATCATCACTGGACAGGGCGGCAGCATCACGAAAACTGAGATGATGGGCAAGCGCCAGCTCGCCTATGAAATCAATCACAAAAAGGACGGCACGTATGTGCTACTCGAGGTCGAAGGCTCAGGCAAAGAGATCGCCGAAGTCGAGCGCCGCATGCGCGTAAATGATCAGATTCTGCGCTACATGACGATCCGCGTCGATGAGGATCGCCGGCGTGCGGATAAGTTGAAGGATCGACGCGCGCGCAAAGCTGCCAAGCAGCCCGGCAAAGGCAAGTCTAAATCTGCCGCAGTCGATTTCGACGCTGATGAAGACGAAGCCATAGCAAGCTAAGAAGGGAAAGATTTATGTCATCAAATTACGAAGACCGCGATCTTGGTTTTGAACAATATGATCGAACCATGCCGCGCGGCCCGCGCCGCTTACAGCGACGCAAAATTTGCCGCTTCTGCATCGAGAAGGTCGATCTGATCGACTTCAAGGATGTGAAGCTGTTGCAAGGCTACGTGCCCGAGCGCGGCAAGATTCTGCCTCGGCGCATTTCGGGCGTTTGCGCAGCACATCAACGCATGCTGGCCGAAGCGATTAAGCGCGCGCGTAACATCGCGCTGCTGCCGTACGCAGCGGACTGAATATTTTGTTCCCTCTCCCTTTGGGAGAGGGTTAGGGTGAGGGTTTACGCGGCGACAACTACGTCCCTCACCCCAGCCCTCTCCCAGCGGGAGAGGGAAAATGAGGAACTAAAGACATCATGGCACACACACAAGTTCTCTTACGCGAAGACATCGATAATCTTGGCGCACGCGGCGAAATCGTGCGCGTCAAAACCGGCTATGCGCGCAACTATCTGCTGCCGCGCAACCTGGCAGTCGAGGCGACGGCCAACAACGTTCGCCAGATCGAAGGCGAAAAGGCCGCGCTGGCAAAACGCGAAGCGAAAGAGCGGGGCACGGCTGAGTTACAAGCTTCGGCCCTACAGAAGCTGACGCTGAAATTCGAACGCAAAGTTGGCGAGGCCGGTGTGCTTTACGGCTCAGTCACTTCGATGGACATTGCGCACGAGCTGGAAGCGCAGGGCTATGAGATTGATCGACGCAAGATCGTTTTGCGCGAACCGATCAAGCGCTTCGGCAATTACTCGGTGCCGGTGCGCCTGCATCGCGACGTGACTGTCGAACTGCCAATCAGCGTACTCGGTGAAGGCGGCGTCGAAGTGGACGTCGAAGCATTGCAGGGCGAAGGGGCGAGCCCGGAAGCGCCGGTCGAAGCGGCCCAAGAAAGTAACGAAGCCGAAGAGTCGGGTGCGGAGTAGCCGCTGAACCAGCCGGGTAAGCGGCGACAGAATTTGGCCCAGGGTGAAGCGAGCGCAGCGAGCGAAACCCTGGGATCAGGTAACGGAAAAGAGAGCGAGCCTGCGGAGCAGGCGACAGACGAAAGCGCAGTTTCTGTCGCCCGCTTGGCGGGCTCGATTAATTGCTCCCCACTAGATCTTCGGGCTGACGCCCGAGGCTTTATGTATCGCCTGCTCCGCAGGCTGGGTGTTCATTCATCGTAAAGAGCGATGCAAAGACCAATTCGCAAATATAACTGCTTTGCAATTACGATCTGTTAGCGAGTTCTCCCGCGACTAATGTATATTCCAACTTCACAACATCACTCAGTTTTTTCCAATGGCAACACCTGAACCGATTCGCGACGCGATTCTTGAGCGACCACTTCCCAGCAGTCCCGACACTGAGCGTGCCATTCTCGGCGCGATCATTCTCGACAACTCATTAGTTGCGCAGGCAGTTGAGTTGCTCAAGCCGAGCGACTTCTACGTGCCCTCGCACCGCAGAATCTTTGTCGCGATGACCGCGTTGTTCGAACGTGGATCAGAAATTAATCCAATCCTGGTTGCGGAAGAATTGCGGCGCGACAACTCGCTCGATCAATCGGGCGGGATCTTGTTTCTTACGAATCTCACCAACGGTTTGCCGCACGTCACGAGCATCGTGCAGTTCGCGAAAGTAGTTCGCGGAAAATCTCTGCTGCGCCAGTTGGTCAAGACCGCGGAAAAGATCACCGCCGAAGCGCTCGAAGAGGAAGACGAGCCGCAGAACATTCTCGATCATGCGGAGCATGCGATATTCGCGCTGGCTGATGAACGCATCCGCCAGGGCTTCGAACACATCAAGCATCCGGCCGAGCGCGTGCTCGAAAAAGCCGAAGCCGTTGAGCACCGAGACCTGGTCGTAACCGGCGTGCCTACAGGCTTTAGAGGGCTCGATTCGCTGACTTCCGGTTTGCAAAAACAAGATCTGGTAGTAATCGCGGCGCGGCCTTCGATGGGTAAGACGAGTCTCGCGTTGACGCTTGCGCAGCACGCGGCGATTGAAAGCAACGCGGTGGTCGGCATCTTCTCGCTGGAAATGTCGGCAGAGGCGCTGGCGATGCGCATGCTCTGCTCTGAGGCGAGTGTGGATGCTCAAAAGTTCCGCAGTGGTTATCTCTCGAATGAGGAATGGACGCGGCTGGGAAAGGCGCTCGGTCGTTTGGCTGACGCGCGCATCTTCATCGATGACACGGCTGCGATTTCGGTTTTGGAGATGAGAGCGAAGGCTCGCCGCCTGGCGACTGAACAGAAGCAACTCGATCTCATCGTGGTCGATTATCTTCAGTTGATGTCGGGTTCATCAGGTCGCTTCGAATCGCGGCAGCAGGAAGTTTCGCAAATCTCTCGTGAGTTGAAAGCGCTGGCGAAGGAGCTCGATATTCCCATGGTGGCTCTGTCGCAGTTGTCGCGCGCGCCTGAGAATCGCACCGACCATCGTCCGCAGCTCGCCGACCTGCGCGAGTCGGGCGCAATCGAACAGGACGCGGACGTGGTGGCTTTCATTTACCGGGAAGAGCAGTACAACAAGACCGAAGAGAACAAGAACATCGCCGAGCTAATCGTGGCCAAGCAGCGCAACGGCCCCACCGACACAGTCTATCTCGCCTTCGTAAATCAATTCGCCAAGTTCGCCGATCTCGAACGCGAAGCGCTGGGCGCGTATCTCGCCCGGTTCGATCGATCGTCAAAGGGAACACCACGCATCAATCGTGGCGACGACGGCTTCTAGGAATTCATCCGCAGATTACGCAGATTACACAGATAAGCAGAGGGAATTGATGCATTGTGCGGTCCACGCTCCAACTGCATTTCCATTTGAATCGGTGTAATCTGCGTAATCTGTGGATAACTCTTCCTTCGCATCCGGTCGTCCAACCTGGGCCGAAATCGATCTCAGCGCGCTCGCGCACAACTACCGACTCATCCGAAAACACGTCGGCGGCGACGTGAAGATTCTCGCGGCCGTCAAAGCCAATGCTTACGGGCACGGCGCGGTTGAGTGTGCCCATCGTCTGGAAAGCGAAGGCTGCGATTGGTTCGGTGTCGCGTTGCCGGAAGAGGGAATTGAGCTGCGAAGCGACGGGATTACACGGCCGATTCTCTGTCTCGGCGGTTTTTGGTCGGGTCAGGAAAGCGCGCTTTTGCAGCATGGGTTGACGCCGGTCGTTTATCGCCTCGACATGATCGAAGCGCTCGATCGCCAGGCCCATGCAGCGAATGCGATCGCTGATGTCCATGTGAAGATCGATACCGGCATGGGACGCTTGGGTGTGCGCGCCGGCGAAGTTCGAGAATTCTGCGACGCAGTAACTCGTTTTAAGAACATTCGCATCGATGGATTGATGACGCATCTGGCCGCCGCGGATGACGAATCGAAAGAACAATTCACCAACGATCAGTTGTCGAAATTCGATGAAGCTGTCGCGATCTTTCGCGAACGAGGTTTCCGGCCGACCTTCATTCATGCCGCGAACTCAGCCGCGACGTTCGCGAAACGCCGCACGACCGACAATCTCGTGCGTCCCGGCGGATCGCTGTACGGCTTTGTGGGCGATGTCTTTCCGGCGAACATCGATGCGCCGCAATTGCGGCCGGTGATGTCTTTGCACACGCGCGTCGCTCTACTCAAGAAAGTTCCGCGCGGCGAGAAGCTCGGCTACGGCTGCACGTTCGAGACGCAGCGCGACTCATTGATCGCCACGCTGCCGATTGGTTACGACGATGGTTATCGGCGCGCGCTATCGAACAAGAGTCGAGTGATTGTCCGCGAACAATTCGCGCCGGTCGTGGGACGAGTTTCAATGGACCTAACCTTGATCGACGTTACCGATATTGACGGCGTGTCGCTCGATGATGAAGTGGTTTTGCTGGGTCACGACGGTGAGTCGTTCATCACAGCCGAGGTCCTTGGCGAACTTGCCGGAACTATCTCGTACGAAATAACCTGTGGCTTCAGCGGTCGCGTACCGCGACTCTACAAAGAATGAGAACTTTAGCGAACAACAACGATAAAGAAAGCGTCCTCGATCGTCTGCGCCAAGTTCAACCCGACAGCCAACGTCTTTGGGGCAAGATGACGCCGCATCAGATGGTCTGTCATCTCAGCGATTCCTTCAAAACTGCGATTGGTGAGCGAAGCGTCGCCGGCGACAAGAGCAATTTGCTGACGAAGACGTTAGTGCGTTGGATTGCGTTGTATGCGCCGATGAAATGGCCGCACGGTGTGCCAACGATGGCCGAGAACGATCAGGAGAGAGGTGGCACTCCGCCGGAAGATTTCCAGCGCGATGTGAGTGAACTCGAAACTATCATTCGTCGTATCACCAACGCGCAACGCGACTTCAAGTGGGGCCGTCATCCATTGTTCGCGGAGATGTCTGAACGTGATTGGATGCGCTGGGGCTACCTGCATTGCGATCACCATCTGCGGCAGTTCGGAGTTTGAGTCATGGCTGAGGCCGGCAAGCTGACAATCAAAGTTAATGAAGCTGATTCCGTGACGGCGATGCTGTATCCGGCCGCGAAGAAAAATCGCGCGGGCGTGACGATCATACTCGGTCATGGTGCCGGCGCGGATCAGTTGAGCGGGTTCATGCGCATGGCTGCGGCAGGATTGGCTGAGCGTGGCTTGGATGCGATGACTTTCAACTTCATCTACAAAGAGAAAGGCAAGAGCGTCCCAGATCCGAAAGCGAAGTTGGAAGCTTGTTACCTGGCAGTAATTGAAGCCGCGGAGAAGAACAAGAAGCTGAAAGGCAACAAGCTCGTCATCGGCGGCAAGTCGATGGGTGGACGCATCGCTTCACAGGTTGCGGCCGCGTACCCAGACGGCATCGATGGTCTGGTCTTTCTCGGTTATCCGCTGCATCCACCGGGACGGCTCGACAAGTTACGTGACGAACATCTGCCAAAGATCAAAGCGCCGATGCTCTTCGTGCAGGGATCGCGCGATGCGTTTGGGACGGAAGATGAGATTCGCGCGACGATTAAGAAACATGGCCTGAAGGCCGAGCTTTTCGTCGTCGCATCCGGCGATCATTCTTTCAAAGTTCCGAAATCCATCGCACCGCAGCAGCAGGTTTACGAGAAGGTGATGGATGAAGTCGCGCGGTGGTGTGTAAAGCTGTAACGTGTCAGAAGCCCGAGCGCGAGCGAGGGCAACGTTGCCCTCCCTGACGGTCGGGCTTCTAACACAGCGGAGGATCACATGCCAAATTACAAATTCATTCAACTCGATGTATTCACCGATACGGCTTTCACTGGCAATCCGCTTGCGGTCTTTCCCGAAGCCGAAGGCATCACCGATCAGCAGATGCAGCAGATCGCGCGCGAGATGAATTTGTCAGAAACCGTTTTCGTTCTGCCGTCGGAACATGAAGAAGCGTCGCGGCGATTGCGCATCTTCACGCCCTCGAGCGAGCTGCCGTTCGCAGGTCACCCCATCGCCGGCACGTGGAATTGTCTTGCGCGCGAAGGCGTGGTTGCGCCGCCCGAAAGTGGCAACGGCTGGGTTCACATCAAGCATGAAGTGGGCATCGGCGTGCTGCCGATCGATATTGAGTTCAAAGACGGCGAGCCGGTGCGCGTCGTGATGACGCAAGGAAAATGGGAAATCAAAGCTGAGATCGAAGACTGGAACGATCAAGCGGACATCGCGCGCGGGCTAGGTTTGTCGCGCGACGATCTCGATGAAACGTTGCCGATTCAGGCATGCTCAACCGGCAATACGATGTTGATGGTGCCGATCAGATCGCTCGCCGATCTCGGACGTTGCCGGCCAAATGTTCTGCTGCTGGAAGAAGTGTACGCGCGGAATGGCTTTGCCAGTTCAGGCGCGACTGGATGCTATGCGTTCACGCGCGAAACGATTGAAGTGGGCGCGGCGCGCGCGCACGCGCGATTCTTCGTCGGACAGAACATCGGTGAAGATCCTGCCACAGGTAGCGCGGCTGGTCCGTTGGGTGGCTATCTGGTCTATCACGACGCGACTCGGGTTGATTCATTGGACGGCATGTACAAGTTCGTGATCGAGCAGGGCGACTTTATCAATCGTCCAAGTCGCATTGAATTGGAAGTAAAAGGGGCGCCGGGCAAAGTCGAAGAGGTGCGCGTCGGCGGATCATCGGTGGTTGTGGCAAGAGGCGTGTTGGAATTCTGAAACGTGTCAGTACCGCGAGCGATAGCGAGCGGATCAAGTGATTCTAATGAAAGTGTCAGTATTGATCGCAAACTAGATCAACCAGATCACGTCTTTTGAGCGCGTCGCTACCGGTTATCACGGCAAGTACTTGATCCGCTCGCTATAGCTCGCGGTACTGACACGTGACGCAAAGCATTCTAATCTCTGAATGAGCAACGAAATTCTCGATCTCCTAATCATCGGCGCCGGTCCCGCTGGTTTATCCGCGGCCGATGCGGCGGCGCGCGAAGGTCTATCATATCTCGTCATCGAGAAGGGAACGATCGCCAACACGATTCGGCAATATCCCGTGGGCCGCACGATGTTTTCGACGCCGAATGAACTCGAGATGCGCGACGGAGCGCTAAAGCCGATTCGCGAAAAGCCCACGCGCGAAGAGCTTCTTTCACACTACATCCATTTCGTGCTTGACCATGACTTGCACATCAACACGAGCGAAGAGGTTATTGATGTCCAAGGTAACTTCGAAGATGGATTCACCGGGCGAACGCGTTGTCGCAGTCTGCATCGTGATGAACACGATCGAACCTACCGCGCGCGAACAATTCTGTTCGCGATCGGCGCGATGGAGTTTCCTCGGCGATTGAATATTCCGGGCGAAGACTTGCCGAAAGTCCATCATCGATTCGTCGAGCCATACCCGTATGTGCGCCGGGAGGCTCTGGTGGTAGGCGGCGGCAACAGCGCTGCCGAAGCTGCGTTGTTTCTTTCCGAAGAAGGCGCGCGCACGACGATGGCGATTTGGCGCGAAGACTGGGAGAACCGCGACCCGAAAGCCGGCGCGATGAAGCATTGGGTGCGCTCACCCCTGGAGCGGGAAATCGCCGAAGGGCGCTTGCGCGTGATCCTCTTCAAACAGATCGACGAGATTACGGATGATTCGGTGAAGCTCACGACAGACACAGGTGAACCGAAAACGATTCCCAATGACGTCGTGTTTGTGCTGGTTGGGAGTGATGCTGACCTTAGTCTTTTGAAGAAACTTGGAGTACAGACAGAGCCAGGCAAGCTCACCGAAGTGCCGAAGTACGACGCGGAAACTTGCGAAACCAACGTGCGCGGAATCTATGTCGCCGGTCACTTCACTCATTCACGACATATCAAAGCGGCGATCGATGTGCCGCGAAAAATTGTGCCGATAATCGCGCAGAACCTGCGAGTTGCAATTAGGCGCTGAGCGCTGTGATATCATGCATGCCATGAGAGCGATCGAAGCCGAGTTTGAAAACGGATTCCTGAAACCAACTCAACCATTGCCCTTGCGTCCAGGTGAGCGTGTTAATTTGGTCGTGATCCGAAAGGCGGACCCAAACAGGTGGAATCTTGAGAAGCTCGCGCACGGAAATCACGAAGACGTCGAACTTGCCAGCGCTGGTCTTGATGATTGGTCCAAGCGGTTAGACCGGGAGGACAACATTTGAAGCGAGGTGAGCTGTGGTGGGCTAACCTTGGCGAGCATCGGCCTCTGGAACAGACAGGCCGGCGACCGGTGATAATCTGGCAATCCGATTCGCTTACACGCGTCCTTCAGTCAGTTCTGGTAATCCCGCTAACTTCGAATACCCAACGCGCGCACCTTGCTGGAACGGCCGTAATCGAGGCGTCAGAAACCGGCCCGTCGCAAGATTCCGTAGCTCTTGCATTTCAACTTCGCGCAATTCCCAAGTCTGCGCTCGCTTCACGAATTAGGCCGCTAATGGATTCAGAAATCGCTGAAGTCGAACTGGCCGTCGATGAAGCTTTGGGCCGTCTTGAGCCCGAATCGTTGTAAAATCAGGTAAACGTTTGCCGCTGACGTTCACATCTAAAAGCGGCGATCGATGTGCCGCGAAAAATTGTGCCGCTAACCGCGCAGAACCTGCGCCAAACAGTTGCTGGTTGACGCATTCAATCCCCGATGGAAACAGCACTCACGCCGCTGGAATTCGCGCGCCGCGCGCGCAAGCTCTATGGCGATCGCGAAGCCGTCGTCGATGGCAATCTGCGATTAAGTTACGAACAGTTTTTCGATCGCTGCGATCGGTGGTCGGCGCGACTACAGGAACTTGGCGTGACTCAAGGCGATCGGGTCGCCTACATCGCGCCAAATACTCACGCCCAACTCGAATCGTTTTATGCCGTTCCGCAGATCGGCGCCGTGCTGGTGCCGATCAACTATCGCCTGACGGCGGACGATTTTGTGTATCTAATCAATCACAGCGGCGCGAAAGTCGTCTGCGCCCATTCCGATTATCTTGCCGCCATTGACGGCGTTCGTTCCCATCTGTCCGGCGTGGCGCATTTTGTGGCACTTGAAGGCTCGGGCGAACGCTGGCTCGATTATGAAAAGCTAATTGCGGAGAGCCCGATCAAGTTTCAAAGTTCGCAAATAAGCGAAAGCGATTTGCTGACGATCAACTACACCAGCGGCACCACCTCACGGCCCAAAGGCGTGATGATCACGCACCGAAATGCCTGGATGAATTCCATCGGTACGCTGGTGCATGAACACATGTCGTGCGCTGATCGTTATCTCTGGACCTTGCCGATGTTTCATGCCAATGGCTGGACGTTTGTCTGGACGGTGACGGCGGCGGGAGCTACGCATGTTTGTCTTCCGAAGATCGATCCGCGTCGCGTGTTTGAATTGATCGAGCAGGAACGAATCACGATGCTTTGTGCGGCGCCCACCGTCTTGATTGGCTTGGCCAACGCAGCTGACGATATTAAGCAGCGCGCGCCACGCGGAGTGCGGATTTTGACGGCGGGCGCGCCGCCGGCGGCCTCGACGATTGAACGATTGGAAGACGAGTTGGGGTGGATCGTGACTCAGGTTTATGGATTAACTGAAACGACCCCGTTCATTACTGTCTGTGAGCGCCGCGCCGAACACGAAGGCTTGACCAGCACGGATCGCGCCACGATCAAAGCGCGACAAGGAGTCGAGTTGATAACTTCGGGCGAAACAGCCGTCGTCGATGAAAGCGGCGCGGAGGTTCCGCATGATGGCGAGACCGTCGGCGAGATCGTTACTCGCGGCAACGTCGTAATGGCCGGCTATTACGACGACCCTGACGCTACTGCGCAAGCAATGCGCGGCGGGTGGTTTCACACCGGCGACGCCGCAGTGATTAACCCCGATGGCTACATCGAAATTCGCGATCGTCTAAAGGATGTGATTATCAGCGGCGGGGAAAACATTTCGTCGGTCGAGGTCGAGGGCGTGCTGCTGCGACATCCGGCTGTCCAGGAAGTTGCGATTGTGGGGCTTCCTGACGAGCGCTGGGGTGAGGCGCCGCATGCGTTCGTGGTGCTAAGAAACGGCGCGCACGCCGATGAAGAGGAGTTGCGCCAATTCGCGCGCGCGCATCTGGCCCACTTCAAAGCGCCCCATCGGGTGAACTTCGTCGATGAACTTCCCAAGACTACCACCGGTAAGATTCAGAAGTACATCCTGCGGGATGGGCGCAGCGCCATCGCAAAACAATAGGACTTGCTGCTGCGCTTCGCTTTGTGATAAACGCGCAGCGCAAGCCGCCGCCGAAAAGGAGAAACCAATGGCCAGATCAATCATCGCCGTGATCGCGAGTTACGTAATCATGTTCGTCTTGAACTTTCTGGGATTTGTCACGCTGTACTCGATTGTCGGCGAAGACCAGGCATTCAAGCCGCGCATGTACCTGGCTTCGAACCGCTGGATTGCGATGTCGTGCGCGTTCATTTTTGTTAGCGCGATCATCGCGGGGTTGATTTGCGCGGTGATTGCGAAAGGCGGCAAAGCTAATCTGGCGCTGGCGATTGTGATTATTGTTTTGGGATGGCTGCTCGCGATTCCGGCGGTCATGAAAGCGAAGGCGAACTCAGGCATGATTCGCGCCGGCAACACGGCACAGATGGAGGCCGCGCAAAAAGCTTATTGGCCCATGTGGACGCCTTTTACTTTTCCGATCATCAGTGCGGTGGGCGTGCTTGTTGGCGGGAAATTAAAGAAACGCGGTTAGTGAGAGATCGAGCGCCGACAAGATGTCAGCGACCCGCACGCAGGATGCATGCGCTCCATTGAAAAAGGGCGAGTCAACCGACTCGCCCTTTAGATTTTCTGGTGCGGATGAGAGGACTTGAACCTCCACGATGTCACCATCACAGGCTTCTGAGACCTGCGCGTCTGCCAGTTCCGCCACATCCGCGAAGGAATTCAATATACGAATCGCGGATCGGAAGTGTCAAACGCCGGAAACGTTTAGTCGCGCTCCCTTAGGTTTATCTGTACCGGACGCTTCGATTGCGGTATCGCCAGCCGTTGTTTACGTAGGTCACGTGGCGACGACGCCAATAGTCACTCATGTTGTAACGATTGCGAGAACCAACCCTCTCGCCTCGCGACCTGAAAATGCTGTTTCTGTTCACGCGGCTTCTCGGTCCGCGTCCGTCCCAGCGTCCTTCGCGAGCGTCGTGGCAATTCACAAACACGTCGCATTTCCAATTCTGATTTCTTCCGCGATCGTAGTAGCGATACGTCGGGTACGCGTCCGAGTAATTGTATCGATTGGTGTAGTCCGGTTGCGTGTACCGGTACGAGTAATACGGCGACGCGTAATATGGTTCAGTGTATCCGTAGCCGTTCGAGTAATACGTGCTGTAGTACGACTGCGGATATCCATAGTTGTAGGTTCGGTACGTGTACGTGCGATACCTTGGCCGCGTTTGGTAAATCACGTAGGGCTGCGTTTGATAGATCACGACGCGGCTGCGATCCGAACGCCTTTGGGCGAAAGCAGTTGCCGGCGCCAACATGAACGCCAACAGGGCAAGCATCATCGCGCGTCTGAAGATTGAAGAAGTCAACTTATTCATAATTCCTCCTACTTCTTTTCCAGGGTTAATTATGGAGAGCGCGAGCGTTCGACTAATTATATTCCACTCGTGTTAGCGATCGGCTTGCGCCATTGTTATAGTTGAGTTTCAGCGCGCTATTAATTCTGAATCGTGATGGAGAGTACGGCAGCAAAGACAACTTTTGCGGATCGCGTCGCACAGGTGCGGGACCTCATCGAGTCATGCGCGCGCCGCTGCCATCGATCATCAGAGGAGATCACGTTGGTCGCGGTAAGCAAGACGCACCCGGCGGAAGCGGTCCGCGAAGCGATTGAATTAGGTTTGACTGATTTTGGCGAGAATCGCGTGCAGGAAGCTGAACAAAAGATTCCAATCGTCGGACGCGAGGCTGCGCGTTGGCACTTGATTGGCCACCTGCAATCGAACAAAGCGCGGCGCGCGGTCGAGTTGTTCGATGTGATCCATTCGCTGGATTCGGTCGCGCTGGCGCAGCGGCTCGATCGAGTTTGCGTCGAACTCGATCGCGAAACGTTGCCGGTTTTGATTCAAGTCGATCTTGGTCATGAAGCAACAAAGACGGGCGCTGACGAAAAGGAATTGGATGAGTTAGTCGCCGCGGTGAATGGATCTGAGCGGTTGCAATTGCGCGGGTTGATGACGCTGCCGCCTTTCTTTGATGAAGCTGAGAATGCGCGGCCTTTCTTTCGCCATTTGCGCGAGTTGCGTGATGAACTGCAAGCGCGGGGTGCGTTTGGCGACCGAGTCGGCGATTTGTCGATGGGCATGACGCACGATTATCAGATCGCTATCCAGGAGGGCGCGACAATTCTCAGAATTGGAACTGCAATCTTTGGCGAGCGAATCAAACCTGAAACCTGTTAGATGTCCATCCTTCAGTCGATAAACTTACTCATCACTTTTGCGGTGGCGGCGCTGGTTGTCGCCGCGATTCTGTTGATTATTCTGCGGGTGATCTTCAACTACGCCGACGTAAACCCGTTCACGTGGCATGCGCGCAACGTGCGACGCGCGACCGATCCGGTGCTGGCGCCCGCGCGGGCGATCCTGATGGGGATGAGACTCGATCCAAACGTCGCGCCGTTCATCGTGGTGATTTTCGTTCTGGTGGCGGGCTACGTGGTTGTGCAGGTGGCGGGGACATTGCTCAACACTATTGCGGGCATTGTTTTCGCGGTGTCAAGCCATAGTCCGGATATGGCAGTCGCGATCATCGGCTATCTGTTGTTCGGCGTGATTGGCCTATACAACATGGCGATCATCGTGCGAATAATTTTCGTCTGGATTGGCATGAGCTACGCGAATGCCTGGAACAGACTACTGATAAAAATTACCGAGCCGTTGCTGGCGCCGTTGCGGCGGGTGGTGCCGATGGTCGGAATGTTCGACATTTCGCCAATAATCGCCTTCGTAATTCTGTGGGTGTGTCAGGCGGCGGTCGCCAGGACGTTGCTGGCGAAGTGGCCGCTGGGATTTTTCTGATTTGCCGGGAAACCTTTCCGAAAACCTGAGTTGCGATTTAATATTAGGCTCGCATGATCCAGTTCAAGGAAGATGCGTGCGGCGTAACGTTCGCTGTTCGCATCGTCCCCCGCGCGTCGCGTAGCGAAATCGCCGGCGAGCACGATGGCGCGTTGCGAATTCGCGTTGCCGCGCCACCGGTCGAAGGCGCTGCGAATCGCGAGTTGGTTCGGTTGCTCGCGCGGCAATTCAAAGTTGCGCAGAGTTCGATTGAAATCATTTCCGGAATTGCTTCGAAGAACAAGATTGTTCGAATTGCCGGAGTGAGAATCGATCAATTGAGCCGTACTTAGATAGATTCCCCCTGATGGAACTTACCCAAATCTCTCGCTACAAGATCATCGAGAAGCTCGGCTCGGGCGGCATGGGCGACGTTTATCTCGCCGAGGACACGCGTCTCGGGCGCAAAGTCGCCCTCAAGTTGCTCGCCGAAGAACTCACGCAGAATCGCGATCGGCTGAGCCGCTTCGATCAAGAAGCATACGCGGCGTCGGCGCTAAATCATCCGAACATTCTGACCATTTACGAAATGGGCGATGAAGGCGGGCGGCATTACATCGTCACGGAATTCATCGATGGACAAACTCTGCGAAAGAGATTCGGAGGTCCGCCGCTCGAGTTAACTGAAGTGCTCGACATTGCGATACAGATCGCGGGCGCGTTGGAAGAAGCGCACGCCGCGGGCATCATTCATCGCGACATCAAGCCCGAGAACATCATGATTCGCCGCAATGGCCACGTGAAGGTTTTGGATTTTGGCCTGGCGAAGCTGACCGAAGTGCCCGCGTCCGACGAAACCGATACGGAAGCCGTGACGCGCGCGCTGGTCCAGACCGACGCGGGCATGGTGTTAGGAACTTCGCAATACATGTCGCCCGAACAAGCGCGCGGCAAACCCATCGATGCGCGCACCGACATCTGGAGTCTGGGCGTCGTGCTGTATGAGATGGCGACCGGCCGCGCGCCATTTTCCGGCGATACCAAAACCGATGTGATCATCGCCATCGCGAAAACTGAGCCGACACCGATCGCCCGGTTTGCGCCAACTGCACCGACCGAATTTGAATGGATCGTTTTGAAGGCGCTGCGGAAAGACGTCGATGAGCGATACCAAACAATCAAAGAACTCGAATCTGATCTGAAGAAGCTGAAGCAGCGGATTGAATTTCAGAGCGAGCTGGAACGAACCATGCCGCCAGAGCATTACAGCGCGGCGCTCAGCCGGTTGGCGGACACTGACGTACCGGCGCCGCCGTCGCAAATGTCGATGCGCCCGGCCGCAACTCCGGCAATCTCAACCGGGCAAATCCCCAGCACGGCGCCGACTCGCGCATCAAGCGCGGAATACATAGTCGGTGAGATCAAACGCCACCGGACGGGTGCGATCATCGCCGTGGTTGCGATTGCTTTAGTTGCAGTGGCTGTTTTCTATTTTGCTTTCTGGCGCACGAAAACTGTCCTAACCGATAAAGACACAATCCTGCTCGCTGACTTTGTAAATACCACCGGCGATCCGGTTTTCGACGGGACTCTGAAGCAAGCACTTGCGGTGCAACTTGGACAGTCGCCCTTTCTCGACATCTTTTCGGAAGATCGCGTGCGCCAGTCGATGAAGTTCATGAACTTGCCGACGGACGCGCGCGTGACGCGCGAAGTCGCAAAAGATATCTGCGCCCGGCAAGGAATCAAAGCGATGTTGCTCGGGTCTATTTCTGGTGTGGCCGCGCACTACATCGTCTCTGTCGAAGCCGTTAACTCGCAAACCGGCGATCAGATCGCGAGCGAGCAATTCGAAGTTGACGGCCGCGACCAGGTCTTGAAATCTCTCGGACCTGCGGCTTCGCGTCTGCGGGAGAAACTGGGAGAGTCACTCAGCACCATCAAAAAGTTTGACGCGCCGATAGACCAGGTGACGACCTCATCGCTGGAGGCGTTGCGACAGTATTCCCTGGGCGCCGAACAACACTCAAAGGCCGACTACGCGCACGCGATTCCTTTCTATCAGAAGGCGATCGAACTTGATCCGTACTTTGCGATCGCGCATGCGCGGCTGGCGCTTTGTTACAACAACACGCGTCAGTTCGCCTCGGCCCGCGATGAATACAAGCGCGCGTATGACTTGCGTGATCGAGTCAGCGAGCGCGAGCGGTTTGTGATCGCGGCTAATTATTACGGCGGCGTGACCGGCGAATGGGACGCGCAAATCAATCAACTGGAAACGTGGAAGCGAACTTACATCCGCGATTGGGAACCGCTGAACCTCTTGTGCAATCGCTACACGCTCGTCGGGCCGTTTGAGAAAGCCGTGACCGAGGGACACGGCGCCATCGATCTCAATCCCAAAGACGCGCGGCCTTATGCGAATCTCGCGGTGGCGTTCATGGGACTCAATCGGTTCGATGAAGCGAAACAAATCCTGGGGCAGGCGCTGGCGCAAAGGCTCGAGACGACCAACATGCATCTGCGGCTGTTTCATTTGGCGTTCATTCAGGGTGATGCCAACGCGATGAAACAGCAAATAGACTGGGCGAACGCAAACGCGAGAACCGAAGACGCCCTCAACTGGGAAGGACAGGCCGCCGCGTTCTCAGGTGAATTGGCGAAGGCTGATCAGCTGTCTGATCGGGTCATCGAAATGAATCGCAAGATCGATGCGAAGGAAGCCGTGGCGCAATTGCTGGCGGTCGCGGCGGTTCGCGATGCGACGCTGGGAAGTTGCGCGAGAGCAACTCAGGAAGCAAAAGAAGCTTTGGATCTTTCGCGTGAACAGGGCAACGTCGTGAATGCTGCGAACGTGTACGCGGCGTGTGGGCAAGCCGGCCAGGCACAAATTTTGGTCGATGAATTGATCAAAAGATTTCCGCTGGACACTCTGCTCAGCACGAATTCGGTGCCGATCATCCGCGCGCAAATGGAATTAGGCCGCGGTAGCGCCAGCCAGGCAATCCAGTTGTTGGAAGCAGCGCGTAAGTATGAAGCCTTCGGCGAATTTTGGCCGCAATACATTCGCGGACAGGCTTATTTGAAAGACAAAAACGGCGCGCAGGCGCTGACTGAATTCAAAGCTATTCTCGATCATCGTGGCTGGTATCCGACTTCGCCCCTGTACCCGCTGGCTTACCTCGGAATGGCGCGCGCCGCGGCGTTGACTGCTGACGCGCCGGGTGCTCGCAAAGCTTATCAAGACTTTTTTGCGCTGTGGAAAGATGCCGATGTCACTCTGCCCGCGCTGGTCGCGGCGAAGTCGGAATACGAGAAGCTCAAGTAGCTGTTTGCGCAGGTTCGCGAAGCGGTTATTACCTCACCGATGTGATATATTCTGCGGTCAAACTCAATCCAATAATTAAGGACCTCGTTTCAAATGTCAGGACATTCGAAGTGGCATAGTATCAAGCACAAGAAAGGCGCGCTCGATGCCAAGCGCGGCAAACTGTTTACCAAATTCATCAAAGAATTGACCGTCGCGGCGCGCACGGGCGGCGGCGACCCGGACGCAAACGCTCGTCTGCGCAAAGCGATCTCTGACGCCAAAGCCGGCAATATGCCGAACGACACGATCGACCGCGCCATCCGCCGCGGCACCGGCGAAGAAGAAGGCGTGAACTACGAAGAGATCACGTACGAAGGTTATGGCCCAGGTGGCGTCGCCTTGTTGATTGAGTCAGTAACTGACAACCGCAATCGTACCGTTGCCGAGATTCGCCACATCTTTTCGAAGAATGGCGGTAACCTTGCTGCCGCCGGCGCCGTGGCCTGGATGTTTGAAAAAAAGGGTTACATTGTCGTTGAGAAGACCGCAAAGCCCGAAGACGAGTTGTTCGACATTGTCATCGAAGCCGGCGCTGACGATTTGCGTGACGATGAAGACAATTTTGAAATCATCACCGCGCCCGAAAGTTTTGAGGCCGTGCAGAACGCAATCAAATCAGCCGGCATAACTCCGCAAGTTGCCGAAATTGAAATGGTCCCGCAGAACTACATCAAACTCGAAGGATCGCAAGCCAGCCAAATGGTGAAGCTGATGGAGGCGCTTGAGGATCACGACGACGTGCAAAAAGTTTCTGCCAACTTTGACATGAGCGAGGCCGACATGGCCGCAGCTTGAACCGAGATCGGCAAGCCGAACTAATTCTTAGTGACACTCCAGTCGAGTCTGTGCTAGATTCCGCGCCGTGCGTGTTCTGGGAATTGATCCGGGAAGTGAAACGACTGGTTGGGGAGTCATTGAAGGCGACAGCAATGGCCACAGCTATCGCTTGATTGAGTTCGGTTGCGTCAAACTTTCCAGCGCCGCGGCGTTCCCTGCGAGACTCCTGAAAATCAGCAACGCGATCGAGGAAGTAATCGATCGACACAAACCTGATGCGTGCGCGATCGAAGAAGCGTTCTACTCAGTCAATCCCAAAGTCACGATCAAGTTGGGCCAGGTTCGCGGGGTCGCTTTACTTGCCGCTGAACGGGCCGCTTTGATAATCGGGGAATATTCACCGCGGCTGGTGAAGCAAACCGTCGCGGGCTACGGCAACGCCGAGAAGCATCAAGTACAGCAGATGGTGCGCGTGCTCCTCTCGTTGCGTGAAGTTCCGGAACCACATGACGCGGCCGATGCATTGGCCGTGGCCATCTGTCATTTTCATCATGCGGGCGTCAGCCAGCGGCTAGCCGCGGCTGCCGCTCCCGCGAAAATTAATCCCACGGTTGCGGCTGCTACTCGCCGCCGCGCGTAGCTAGGTACACAGGCCTCCGGCCTGCTATGTAGTCTGCGCGCCACCGCAAGTTTGCCGCCTTTGCAACCTCACCTTGTAAAGGAGCAGCCATGTCCCCAAGTCAGTTTTCCCGCCACTTGTTAGCAACTTTGATCTTCGTCGTTCTTTGCAGCATTGCCTTCAATAGTTACGCACAGAAACCTCGCGTTCCTCCAGGCGGTCGCCTCGCGATCGTAGCGGACGAGAGACTGGCTGCGTTGCGCAGTTCACCGGATTCCTCCGCCCGTCTCATTCGTCGCATCAGTCGCGGACGATTTGTTTCGATCAGAGGATCGAGTCGCAGTCGCGATGGTTTGCTCTTCTACCGCGTGGCCGTGACGAGGCGGACTTCCGGCTGGCTGCAAAGCGAAGCCGTGGTCGCCTCATGGCGAGAGGGCGATGACGATCGCCTGATGCGGCTGCTCGATAGTCCGGATGAATTCGAGCGGGTGGCGCGTGCAAAGATCTTCCTTGATGCGTTTCCACGATCGCCGCTGCGTGCAAAGGCCTTGATGATTTACGCGAATGCGGCGGAGGAAGCCGCCGCGAAACTCTCTCGCGAAGCCGAGCGACGCTTCGAGCGCCGCGAGCTGCCGACCGGCGGCGCGCCCGAATTCAGTTATTACCTGAACTACAACGGCCTCGATCGCTACAATCGGCAAAGCGTCACTTTCACGTTCGATCGCACCACCAAACAATTCCATTATGAAGGCTGGGCCTGGCGCGAGATTGTGCGACGATATCCGCAGAGCGAGGAAGCAGCGGAAGCGCGGGCGCGGCTCGAGAAGCTCACCAACAAATAGTCCTAGCCCAAAAGTTGACCAAGACTAGTCCGCCTGCGCTGAACGGCATTTGCCAGAGTGGTAGAATTGCTCCTCGCGATACTTTTGCGCGCTTTATGACAAGACTGTAAACTTCTCTTGAGCGGCCCGCACCGCTTTCTCACCTCCCGGCACGTTGACTCTCACTTGAAGCGGATCGCGCGCGAACTTGCTTTCTAAGCGGGCGCGGCGCGCAGGGCCTTCGGTGCCTCTCACAAAAACTGTCCCCACAATTGAAAGCTTGAGTTGTGTCTTGTTGATGAAGCTAGTGCGTCTTAACCAGAGACTGGTGCTGGCACTCTTGAGTGTCGGCGTCGCGGCTTCCTTTGCGATGCATGCTGCGTTTGCGTCGCGAAATAGTGTGACCTCCTCGTCCGGCGTCGTGATTAGTCAAATCTATGGCGGCGGAGGTAACAGCGGCGCGACGCTGAAGAATGATTTCATCGAGTTGTTCAATGCGGGGAATTCGACGGTTGATATTTCGTTTTGGTCCGTACAGTACGCTTCCGCGAGCGGTACAGCCTGGCAGGTGACGAATCTCTGCGCCGGCGGCGGCACATGCACCATCGCGCCGGGTCATTACTTTCTGGTTCAGGAAGCGCAAGGTTCCGGCGGCACCACCGATCTGCCAACGCCGGATGTCATCGGCGCGATCAATATGAGCGCGACGGGGGCGAAAGTCGCACTCGTCAGCAGCACGACGGCTTTGTCGGGAACCTGTCCGACGGGAAGCTCGATAGTTGACTTCGTTGGTTACAGCAGCGGTGCAAGTTGCTTTGAAGGTTCCGCGCCGACGGCTGCGCCGAGCAACACGAGCGCGGAAATCAGAATCAACAATGGCTGCACTGACACGAACAACAACAGCGCCGACTTCTTCACCGGCGCTCCGAATCCGCACAACGGCGCGTCGCCGGCAGTAAATTGCGGCGTCAGTCCTTCACCATCTCCGACAGCTTCGCCCACGGCGACTCCGAATTGCGGCGTTGAGCGTTGGTCCGTAAAAACCGGTACCGATGCGGACGCATCGAGCGTCAATCTGATAAATCAATCGATGACGATCGCGACGATGCGAAGCTGGACTCCGCCTTCGCCAATTCCCGCGAACAATCGCATCAGTCCTTACGAAACCAACGTCGTCACCGTGACCGCAAATCTTCTGGAGTACAAATTCGAAGACGACTCTGACTATCACCTGGTCCTCCAGGATCAGAATGGCAACACGATCATCGCTGAGATTCCCAATCCAGGTTGCGTCGGATCGGGTAGTCCGTTTGCAGCGGGGATCACGAACACTCGGCTGAAGTTCAATGCGATGTTCACGGCGAGCACCAGTTTTCAATTCGCAAATGTGCCGGTGCAGGTGACCGGCGTGCCCATGTTTGATTTTTTGCACGGCCAGACGGGAGTTGCGCCGAACGGCATCGAGATTCATCCAGTGCTCGACATAGTCTTCACGGGCAGCTCGACGCCCCAACTCGCGGTCAAGGAATCGTCGAACAACGAAGCCGCCGCGGTGAATCTCTTGTTGATGAGAGATCCGTTTGACGTTCTCAACAGCGCAGATTGGCTAAACGCCGGCACTGATAAGAACACGAGAGTGATCCTGTTCGCGGGAAATCTGCAATTGGGGCAAGGCGAGACTGCCTCATCGGTTGTAGTCAGGTTGGTCGATAGCGCAAATCATATTTTCGATGTGCCTGCCGAAGACGTGCGGACCGTTCCGAATCTCAGTTTGACTCAAGTGACATTTCGTTTGCCAGACAGCATTTTGCCCGGCTCATATTTCGTGACCATTAAAGCGCACGGCCAAGCCAGCAATTCAGGCATCATCAGGATTCGCGGGTGAAGTTAGGTTTATTTTTGCGTGGCCGGTGTTAATAATCTCTCCGCCGAGGCGTTTTATGAGCGGGAAGGATTCACAGGAGGAAGCAGTGCTGGCCGTCGCAAAAACGCTAAAAACCGTGGGATCGTCCGCAGATTACGCAGATTCCGCTGACAGAGGACAAAATAGACGCGCCGATTTGGGGCGATCTGAAAGGTCCCTCAGCCTCGAAACCCTCTTCGAACAACATCACGATCGAGTTTTCCGCACCGCCTATCGCGTGACCGGCAGTGCCGCTGATGCCGAAGACGTGTTGCAGACAGTTTTCTTGCGCCTCGCTCATGGACAGGAAGGCGCAGACGCCGCGCAAAACACGGAAGCGTATCTGTCGCGTGCGGCAATCAATGCATCGCTGGATCTGTTGCGTTCGCGGAAACGATCGAAAGCCGTCGCCATGGACGATGTCGAAGGCGCCGCAAGCGTCGCTGAATTTGTCACGAAGCAAAACCCGGCATCGCATCAGGAAGACCGCGAACTACGAACGTTGATTCGCGAAGCGGTGGCGAAGTTGGGCGAGACCGCGGGTCAGATGTTCGCGCTGCGCTATTTCGAAGGATATGGCAATGCCGAGATCGCGAGCATCATGAACACGTCGCCGCTGGTTGTCGGCGTGACATTGCATCGCGCACGAGCGCGGCTGCGCAAAGAGATTGGAAGATACCTGAGGCACTCAGTTTAGAGCGCGGACTTGTCCGCGCACGCGGCACAAGTACGACCTCTAAACGGACTCATTGCTTATCGCAATTATTCAGGAGTTGAAATCATGAAGAACAAAGAACTCGACAACATTTTGGATCAGGTCACGAGCGGCATTCGCTCGGAGAACATCGACGAAGCCACCTTGAGCGCCGCAAAAGAGCGCGTCTCGATGAAGCTTTCAGAAGGCGCGCTCAGGATGAGTGCGGCCCACCCGCAGGGTGCGGGCGCTCCAATCGAAGGTTGCGCGGATTTTCAGGCGCTCATCCCGTCGCATCTTGCCGGTGAGCTTTCTGAAGCGCGCAAGCTTTTGCTGGTCGATCACACGCATGAATGCATTCCGTGCCGGCGCGCGTTGAAGCAAGCGCGCGAAGCTCGAGTTGTTGTTCCGCAGCGAACTGTGCGGGCGGGACGCGCGCGCTCCCAGCAGTACAGCATCCGTCCGGTCGTCCTGCGCTGGGGTATTGCCGCCGCGCTGGTGATTGGGCTAGGCCTGATCGCGTGGCCACTCGTGCAGCGCTACGTGCCGTTCGGTTCGCTCGAAGCGACGGTGCAAGCTGCGGATGGTCCGCTCTATCTCGTCTCCGATGCGCAGACGCGCGAATTGAAAATCGGTGAAAAAATTAATCGTGGCGACGTGATTCGCACGTCGAAAGACGGCCATGCCGTGGTTCGTCTCGGCGACGGATCGACGATCGAAATGAAGGATCGTTCTGAGTTCTCGTTGAATCAGACAATGCGGGGCACGACCGTGAATCTCGACCGCGGCAGCGTGATCGTCGAAGCTGCGAAACAAAGAAATCACATGTTCGTGGCAACGAGCGATTCACTCGTTTCAGTTACCGGAACCACGTTCGCCGTCAACGCGGGCACCAAAGGCTCGCGCGTCAGCGTGATCGAAGGCGAAGTTCATCTCGACACCAACGGTAAGGACAGAGTGCTGCGTCCTGGCGAACAAGCAACGACGAATGCGGTCATCGAGACTGTGCCAGTCAAGAATGAAGTCGCTTGGAGTAATAACGCGGCGCGTTATTCGCAGATTTTGGAAGGCCTCGCGGCGTTGAAGAAAGATCTCAACGCGGTGCCCAAGCCGGGCGTGCGCTACTCGACGCGCTTGCTCGACATGATGCCCGCGGACACGGTTTTGTACGCGTCGCTGCCGAACCTGGCGAACACGATCGTCGAATCGAATCGCATCATCGAAGAACGCATTCAACAGAATCCAGCGCTGCGCGATTGGTTTGCCAATCGTCAGGGCTCCCGTGGCCCGGGCATGAACCAGTTGATTTCCGCGATTAAGGATTTCGGCGATCAGTTGGGCGATGAGATCGCGGTCGGCGCGAGCATGAACGATCAAGGTCAGCCGGCTGAGCCGATCGTGCTGGCGCAACTCAAAAATCCGGCCGGTTTCCGTGCCTTCGTCGATAGCGAAATTCAGAAACTCAACACGAACGGCAAGGGACCGCAGATTCAGTGGGTGGACGATCCGAAGACCGCGCAGCCTGCTACCGCATCGACGGACAAACAGCTCTACGCATGGATTGCTGGTGATGTGTTGGTGGCCTCGCCGAAGCTCGAAGGTTTGCAGGCGATCGCGAAGGGCGCCAGCGGATTTTCCGGGACGCCGTTCTATTCACGCATCGCCGGTGTTTACAACGAAGGCGCGGGCATTGTCCTCGCGGCTGATCTTGACAAGATCATTGCGCACACTCGCGGCGTGCGGCGAATTGCGGTTGGCGACCAGCATGAGCAGGCGTTGAATCAACTCGGCGTCTTCAACATGAAGTCGTTCGTGCTCGATCAGAAAGACACCGACGGCAAAACGCACACGCGCGCGGTGTTGGCCTACGATCCTTCGGATCATGGAATCACTTCGTGGTTGGCTCAACCGGCGCCGATGGGTTCGTTGGATTACATCTCGCCGGATGCGAATCTGGTCGCGGGCTTCGCGATTAAGAACCCAACCGCCGTTGTCGATGATTTGCTCGCCGTGCTGAACAATGTCTGTCCCGATCTCAACAAACACCTTGATGATTTGCAGAAGAACCACGGCTTGAATCTGCGCAACGATATCGCGGCGCCGCTCGGTGGCGAATATGCGTTCGCGATCGACGGGCCAATTCTGCCGACGCCTTCGTGGAAGTTGATCTTCCAGGTAAACGATCCGGCGCACCTGCAACAGACGTTTGAGCAGGTCGTCAACGAAGTGAATAAGGAAGCCGCGAAGGAGGGCAAGAAGGGTCTGGAGTGGGAACGTTCCGATTCCGGCGGTCACACTTACTACACGCTGCGCTCGAAAGACTTTGGCGGCGTGGAAGTGAACTACGTGTTCGCGAACGGTTACTTGATTGCCGGGCCGACACGCGCGCTGGTCGATCAAGCGCTGCGTTTCCACGATTCAGGCAGCACGCTGATTCACTCGCCGAAGTTCATGGCTGGCTTGCCGGCGGACGGCAACGTCAATTTCTCGGCGCTGATCTATCACAACCTCGCGCCGATTGTTCAGCCGTTTGCGAATCGCATGGGCAACTCGAACAGCGAGCAGGGCAAAGCCATTGCCGCTATGGCCGCGAACATGGAGCCGACGCTGGCGTACGCTTATGCCTACGGCGATCGGATCGAGTTCAACGCTAACACCGAAGGTGGGCCATTTGGTTTGAGCCCGGCGACGCTGCTCGGCATGCCGAGCGCGTTTGAGCTTCATCACATTCTCGAACAGGGAATGAAGCCGCAAAAGTAGGTCGCGTGTTTAGGGCAAGAAGATAACCGCAGCAGGCGCGGAGGAGATCGCAGAGCACACTGAGAAATTCTCAGCGTCACTCTGCGACAGCCTCTGCAGACTCTGCGTTGAACGACTTATCGAAAGATTCGGGAGGCCTTCATGAATACTCTTAACATTAAAGAATCAAAGCCAGCGGCAGATCGCGGTTTACTAACCAACGGCCTCACGCTCGTGGCTCTCGGCCTCTCGATATTATTTCTGAACTCGTGGGACACTCTGGTCGTAAGAACAACCGTTGGATTATTCTGGGTAACGTTTCTGCTGATTCTGAATGGCCCGGTCGCGGTGAAAGCGTTGCGGGCTCTCGCAAAAAAGAATGACACTCGCCGTCGCAACTACCGATTCTCACCTGAACGATAGCGCCGGTGTCATCACTCTCGACAATCTGTCTGTAAATTTTGGCGGCCGTCCGATTCTCAAAAGCCTGAATGGTGAATTGCGCGGACGTGCGATTGGTCTGCTTGGCCCAAACGGCGCCGGCAAGACGACGCTGATACATACGCTGCTTGGTTTTCATCCGCCCTCGTCCGGTACGGCGCGAATCTTTGGCAGCGACATTCGTAGCGATGCCAATCAAATCAAGAGATTGATCGGCTACATGCCTGAGCGCGACTCGTTCATCACCAAGATGTCGTGCATTCACTTCGTGCGTTTCATGGCTGAACTCTCGGGCTTGCCTTCAGCGGCGGCGTTGGAACGCGCGCACGAGGCGTTGTTCTTTGTCGGACTCGGCGAGGCGCGTTATCGGAACGTGGATACGTTTTCACTCGGCATGAAGCAACTGGCGAAGTTGGCGCAGGCGATCGTCCACGGGCCTAAGCTGATTTTTCTCGACGAGCCGACCAACGGGCTCGATCCGCCGGCGCGCCAGCGCATGATCAAAATGATTCGCGAGATTCGTGACAGCGGCCAGGCGAACATCGTTCTGTCATCGCACTTGTTGCGCGATGTCGAAGAATGCTGCGAGGAAATTTTGATTCTGAAAGAAGGCCGGCTGGTCACTTACTGCAATCTTGAAGAAGAGCGCAAGGCAAACAAGAAGTTTCTGATGCTCGAAACGCGGGGCGATCTGCATTCATTCATCGAAGGCGTGAGCCGCATGGGCGCAGAGTGCGCCGTTACAAGCGATCATCGTTTGCGCATCATTCTGCAGGACGGGAACGAGATTCGCGACTTGTACCGGCTAGCGGCGGATTCGCAGGTCCAGATTCGCCGGCTGGCTTTCAAACGCGATTCACTGGAAGACATTTTCCTGAAGGCGATGGAGAACGGCGACGTAGCGTAGACTTTAGTCTGCGCCGGCGCAGGCTAAAAGCCTACGCTACCTTGCTATGGCAGTACTGGAACGCACATACAAACGATACGAAGGCACGTTGTCGCCTGAGTGGAGCCGTTTCCTCATCATCCCGCGGCACGCGGTGCGGAATATCTTTCGCTCGAAACTCTTCACTGGCTTTTATGCGTTGTCATTTGTGTGGCCCCTGGTCTGCGCGATTCTGATCTACCTGCATCACAACGCGGAAGCGCTGGCGATTCTCAGAGTAAATGTCGTCGATGTGCTGCCGATCGATGCCACATTTTTTCAGACTTTTGTCGCGGTGCAGGGAACGATCGGGTTTTTCCTCGCGATGCTTGTCGGTCCACAGCAGGTTTCGCGCGACCTGACCAACAACGCGCTGCCGCTTTATCTCTGCCGGCCATTCAGCCGCAGCGAATATGTCGTCGGCAAAATGTCGATTGTGATCATTCTGCTTTCGACGATCACTTGGATACCGGGTCTGATTCTGTTTCTCCTGCAAAGCTATCTGGAAGGTTGGACGTGGTTCTCTGCCAACATCCCGATTGCCAGCGCGATCTTTCTTGGCAGTTTGGTTTGGATAGTCCTGCTCGCGCTGTTAACGCAGACAATTTCGGCCTGGGTGAGATGGAGTCTGGCGGCGCGCGCGGCGATGATCGGTTTGTTCCTGATCCCCGGCGTGTTTGCGACCATTGTTAACGAAATGATTCAGACGCATTGGGGAAACATCATCAGCCTCAATGCTCTGATCGCAAACGTCTGGGCCGGTTTGTTTGGAACCTTCGTGCGACAAACGAGTCAGGTTCAGGAACGCCGCGGCGGACAAATCATTCGCGAGGCCCTGATGACTGAGCCGCCGCTGTGGGCTTCATGGTTCATGCTGTTTCTGATCTGCGCGCTTTGCCTGTGGCTGTTGTCGCGCAAGGTGAAGGCTTACGAAGTGGTGAAGTGATTGGAGCGCGGGCATCCTGCCCGCAAATGCGTTTAGAGCGCGGACTTGTACGCGCATTGCTAGGAACAAGTCCCGACTCTAAACGAAATCAAGATGAGTACATCAGAAAACAAAATCGTCTTCGATAACGTCTCGAAATTTTACGGCGAGATTCTCGGCGTGAATCGAGTCAGCCTCGAAATTCCGGCGGGCATCACCAGCCTGGTGGGACCAAACGGAGCAGGGAAGACGACGCTGATGAATCTGATGACGGGACTGCTGCGCCCAACTCGCGGACGTCTCAGCGTGCTCGGCATTCCCACCGACCACCCTGAACAGTTATTTCGCAAAGTTGGTTATTGCTCGCAGTTTGATTCGTTTCCGCGGGGGCTGACGGGGCGCGAATTCATCAGCGCATTCCTGATGGTTTCCGGATTCACGCGCAAGCAATCAGATGAACTAACCGAGAGAGCGCTGGATCGCGTCGAGCTTCTGCCGGCGGCCGATCGAAAGATCGGCGCGTACAGTAAAGGCATGCGACAGCGCGTGCGGCTCGCGCAATCGATCGCGCATCAACCTTCGGTGCTGATCCTTGATGAGCCGCTGAACGGCCTTGATCCGATGGTGCGCGCGGAAACGATTGCCTTGTTCAAGCAGCTCGCGGCTGATGGATTGCACTTGATTATCTCGAGCCACATCCTGCACGAAGTTGACATGATGTCGGATCGCGTCGTGTTGCTGAACAACGGCTACGTCGTCGCCGAAGGAGCCATCCACGGAGTGCGCGACGAGATGGACGTCGAGCATCCGGCGCAGATTCTGATTCGCTGCGATCAGCCGTCCGTGTTGGCATCGCGAATTTTCCAGCACGGAGAAGTGGTTGAAGCGCGCGTGCACGACGATCGCCACGGCTTGTTCGTGAAGACCCGCAATCCCGATCAGTTTTATCTGTCGTTGAACGAGGTCGTGGCGCAGGGTCAGATTACCGTTGAATCGATCGCGCCGGTCGATGATGACTTGAGCGCAGTTTATGACTATTTGATTGGCGCGCAATAACAAGCTGACTTCATTTTTATGAGTGCAAACGCCGAGACATTTCAAACGCGTGTCGAGATCAAGGACGCGGGGTTCGCGCTTTGGCTGCGGCAGATCGGCGCGATCCTGCGGCTCGAGCTGAAGAAGAATTTCTTTGGCAAGCGCTCGCTGCTGGTTTATTTGCTGGCGCTGATGCCGATCGGTTTGCTGACACTGGTCGAGTTGATAAATCCGATCGGCCGCGACACCAACCAATTGCCAACGATCTTCTCGATCTTCTACAACTCGATGATTCTGCGCACGGTGGTCTTCTTTGGCTGCGCCTGGATCTTCATGAATCTTTTCCGCGGCGAGATCGTCGATCGCAGCCTGCACTACTATTTTCTTTCCTCGGTTCGTCGCGAAGTTCTGGTGGCGGGGAAATACGTTTCGGGCGTGCTGACTTCAATCGTGCTCTTCGTTACCGTGACTGTCGTCTCGATGCTGATCGTTTTCTTTTCACACTACTACACAACGAGCACGCGATTCTTTTTCGAAGGCGCCGGCATCAAGCATCTGTTCTGGTACGTGACCATCACGGTGCTGGCGTGCATTGGCTATGGGGCGTTCTTTCTGATCGTTGGATTATTTTTTCGCAATCCAATCATTCCCGCCTTGGTTTTGTACGGTTGGGAATGGATCAATTTTCTGCTGCCGCCGCTGCTGAAAAAGATTAGCGTGATTCATTATTTGAATTCACTGGTGCCGGTTCCTATTTCCGAAGGTCCGTTCGCCGTTGTCACCGAACCAACACCGGCGTGGATTTCCATTCCAGGTCTCGTGATCGTGACCGCGCTGGTCTTGTTTGCCGCGGGGACGAGGATTCGGAAAATGGAAGTCAGGTACGGGAGTGAGTGAGTGTTCGCTCAGTAGGAGCGAGATGTTATAGCCACAAACCAAGATTGGAAATCAGAAGACGAGCAATGTTCGATTTAACATTGCTCGTCTTTTCTGTTGGAAGCCTCTCTGTCTATAGACATCTCGTGCCCAGCGGCACGAGGAGAAAGCTCACGGCCCAAATCGGTGCCGATATTCACCCGATGACAGAAACGCTTTCACCATCTCTGCCTGAATGTAATTCCCTTTGAAGCTATTCAGCTTGTTTAGCCAGAAGTTGTAGCCGTCAAAGTTTCCATCGGGCGCGGCGTTCGGATCTCGCCGCAAATAGCCGAAGTACTGCATCAGCACAAACGCGCGATTAAATTCCTGTTGAGCGAACGTCGAGTTCTCGGCTACTCGCCGTAGCGCTCGCGCTCGGGCCGCTACATCAGTTGTGTTGGATGCGCCGCCGAACTCGTTAATCGCCGCCGTTCGATCGGCGGTGGTCGGAGTTACATCGGCGTTCGCAAACAGCGTATTAACAAAAGTTGCCGGTGAGATCGTAGTCGGATACGTCGTCGTAAACTGGCTGCGTTGCACAAACGCGTTCGCGTAAGTCTGCTTGTTGCTCTCTAAAACTGTCTGCCAGCCGGTCTGATTGACGACCAAGCCCAGCCCGAGCTGTTCATCATCATTCACAAAGTCAGCGAACTTAATCGGCACGGGCGCGCCCGGCAGGTTGCCAAAGGCTGATTTGTAAAACCGATAAGCCAGATATCCGCTCTCCTGAAATTCGATCGATAGGAAGAACGATGCCGAAGTGTTGACGCGCATCACTTCAGTGCACCCGCCGTTCGTTCCGCACTGCGAGATTTGATTCATCCAGAAGTTGAGCCCGGAAGCGTCAGGCTCACGATTGAGAAAGTCGCGATAATGCTGGACCACAAATGTGTCCGTCTGATCGATCTCGTTCGTAGTAAGTCCACTTGTGTCGCCGAAGACTGTGAAGCGGAAAGCGGGACTGGCGGCGACGCCGCCTGCTGCGCTTGAGTCTCTCACGTACCACCGTCCGAAGAAGGTTTGGCCCACCAGAGAAGAATTGGCCGGCACGAGCATACTGACCGAGCCGAATCCCTGGCCCGCGCCGCTGCCGGAAAGCTGCATGCTGATGCGCGCGAACGATCCAGTCGCGGGAATCGCAGGACCTGCGCCCGGATCGGTGCTATCGATCACGAGCACCGCCGATGCGCCGCCGAGGGCGTTGGTCACCCCCATAGTGAAATTCGGATTGCCGGCGAGCGCGGGCTCGATTGCGGTGGCTTGCGGAATGTTTCCGCCTGAGCCTTGCGTTCCAACTCCAGTCACAACAGGTACGCGATTAGATTCGCTGTAAAGCGTGGGCCGATCGAATGGCGCTGTACCCGCCAGGACTCGCGGATCGGTCAGAGCGTTACGAAGAAACGCAACGAGATCTGATTGCTGCTGCGGGTTGAGACCGAGCGGACGAATCAAATTGTGATTGATGTTGGGCGCGTCAAAGTCGCCGCCGCGATTGTAAAAGGCGACGACATCTTCCAACGTCGCGAGGCGGCCGTTATGAAAATAAGGTCCGCGCAGTCCGACGTTGCGCAAACTCGGCGTGCGAAACTCGCCGATATTGTTCGCGTTGCCGGTAACCTGGAAGCGCCCGGTATCTTCAGTCTGCGGCCTCACGCCGATGTTATGAAACGCGTTATCGCTGAACAGGCTGCCGGCGTGGCAGACGTTGCAGCCGCGCGTGTTGAAGATGCCCTGGCCGCGTTGCTCGGCCGCGCCGAGCGGCGCGATCTGTTGCGCGGCAAGATCGAATGGCGTTTGATCTGAATAAAGCGTTCGCTCGAATGTAGCGATTGCTTCGGCAATGCGCACCGGAGTCACGTCGGAGGTACCGAACGCTTCCTGAAACAATTCCGGATAGGATCGACCGCCGCTCCAGTTTCGCAGACTCGCGGGCACTGAAGGCGACAAAGCCAGCGGCCGCGAGTTCGCCACACGCGATGCAACATCGACCCAAGTGCGGTTCGCGTTGGCCATCTCAGCAGAACTGACTGGCGGGCCAAGCACCTGGCTCTCCAGCGCTGCGCCGTTCGCCAGCACAACCGCGCCGCCGATCGGATCGCTGAAGGTGCTGGTCGCCCGGCCATCCCAGAACAATGAGTTCGAAAATCCGGCATCGATGTACGAGCGCGATTTGCGTCCAGTAACTTGCTCGTGAAAACCGTACGTGGGCGAAAGACTGTAAGTGCCATCTGCGTTATTGCTGATCACGCCGGGCGACGCGAAGACATCGTCGGCTGTGTTGAAGACGCCATCGGCGCCGGGATTTCGCGCGCGTGTGCTGCCGACAATCGCGCGTGAATCCGAGCCGCCATTCGCCGAGAAGTGACAAGTTCCGCACGCAACCGTGCGTGTCGAAGATAACTGTTCATCCCAAAATAACGTCTTACCCAGGTAGGCCTTTGCCGCAGTGACGAGATTGCCGGCAGGTTGGGGCGGCGGATTTAGCGGCGGATTTCCCTGAATGGTGCCGTTCGCGCGCACGCCGGAATCTGACGCACTGAGAGCACTGACGACGCTGCCGTTTTCGGCGCGCACCCAATAGAAAAGTGTCTGACCAACCGCAGCCGTCGTATCAAAGAAAGTCGAGTCAGCCGTGGTGCCGATCGCTGTGGCTGCCGCGGAATTGTTAGCGGTGTTGCGAAAGACGCGATAGAGCGTCGCGCCCGAAACCGCTTCCCAGGTAATGCCGATCTTTGTCGAGTAGATGTTGTCGGTAGCGCTCAGACCGTTCGGCGCTGCCAGCGAGCCTGACTGGCCCGTGGCTGAAAAACCCGGCAGTAGCCGATGCGCGACTAAAGAAATTGAAACCAGCAAAAGCGCGAAAATGATAGACAGCTTGATCGTACGCACGGTAGCTCCTTCCTATTGTCCGAGGAAGATCGGGGAAACCCTGGCTTATTACAATCTGCTGAGGCAGTTGAACCGGAAGTCTTAACGGTTCGCATTTCAGTTTATTAGTCACGCGCGGCGGCGGATTATATGACTGCGTTTGTTAGCCAAACCACCGATATTTGTTCTTGCCGCACCGCTAATCTGATATGCTCGCTCGCAATGAACGCTTTCACTTGAGGTCGATCATGAAAAGCAATTCCCCCTCCCGTCTCCGCAGTCTCATTTCGATTCTTATTGCTGTGCTGTTCCTGGCTGCGCCGTTACGCGCGCAGCAAACAACACGGCCCACGCAGCCTGCGCCGACGCAACAGACGGCGCCGGCAGATCCAACATTCGACAGTTTGCTCGCGGCCGACGCTTACAAGCTCTTCGGCGAAGTGCGAAATGTCGGAACGCTGCTGACGAATGGCGGCGCGGGAGAGATCGTCGATCCGATCCTGAAGCTCGCCGATCCCGGCCCACCATTCACCACGGTGGTTAATTTTTTGAAGAAGAATTCGGAAGCACTTGGTTCATCGCGTCTGATGTTTGCGTCATGGCCGGCGCGTACAGACGTTCCCATGTTCTTTGTCGCGATCGAATTTCCGACGACGGAAGACGCAAACAAGTTCGCGCCGAAGCTTGAGACTTTTCTGCCGACGATTCTGCCGCCGGTGCCTGACGCGACGCCGCAGAATACCGCGCCGAACGCACCAACCAACCAAGCTATGCCGAAACCAAGTTCGTCGCCGGCACAACCCGTGGCTGAGCATCTGCCGTTCGTGATCACGCATCGCGGTAATCTGGTTTTCATCAGCGATAAATCATTCAAGTTCGAAAAGCTTCACCCGGCGTCGAGCAAGCCTCTCTTTCAGGATCCGAACTTTCGCATTGCGCGCGATCAGTTTGCGAGCGAATCGATTTTCCTTTTCATGAATATCGCGCTGGAGGACAAGACGCGGGCGACTCCGTCCCCGACGCCATTCATCACGGAGCAAGAAAAACAGAAACAAGAAGCGAAAGACACGGATGAATCACCACATGAAACCGCGGAGGAAGCGGCGAAGAATCGCGCCGGTCAACCAACACTCGGCGTAAAGGACGATTCCAATGCAGTCGCAAATCAGCAAGCAGTGCTGATGGCGCAGATGCCCTCGCCTTCGCCGACTCCGACGCCGACGAAGGAGCAGCAGGCGCAACGCGTCGCGACGAATCAGATCGGATCGTTGCTGGACGCAATAGGATATGGCAACGCGCCGGATCCCGACGCGGTTGGCTTTGCGCTGGCGCTCGACGGCAATGAATACATCGTGCGTGCCATCATCATCGACAAGCCTGACGCCAAAAAACTTTTGATTCCTTTCATACCGCAGCTGCAAACCGGCCCGCCTCTCTCGACAGATGCGGCTTCGGTCTTGCCGGATGACACGGAAGTTTTGGTGAGCGCTTCGATCGATTTGCGGCACACTTACGAAGGCATGCGAGTCGAAGCTGAGAAGAAAGCCAAGGCTGAAGTTGGCCAGCCGAAGTCGCGAACGTATGAGAACGGCGTGCTGGTCGAGGTAGGACCGGTGCGTACCGAGGCCACCGATGTGTTCGCCGAGTTCGAGAAGAAGGCCGGCTTCAATATCAAAGAAGATTTGCTGCCCGTCTTGGGAAACGAGATCGCAATCGCCGGATCGTTGAAGGGTTTGCAGAGCATGGGCGGTTTCGGGCTGGGAATGACTGTCCCGTCAGGGCCAACCGTGGCTACTGAACCGGGAGCCGACAAAGGTGACAAAAGTGATCCGAAGAACCAGGGAATCTTTCCGGTTCTGCTGATTGAAATAAAAGATCGGGACTCAGCCCGTCGCTTGATGCCGAAAGTTCTCAACGGCTTGGGAATCGGCGAAGCGAATCTAATCGCGCAGGTTGAGAAACGCGAAGACACTGAAATGGTGAATTATGCGGGCGTGTTCGCGTATGCATTCGTCGGAAACTTTCTTGTGGTTTCCGACGCGCCCACCGTGCGCCGCGTGATCGACGCAAACATTAATCATCAGACACTGTCCAGCAACACCGTGTTTCGGAATTCGCGAAGGTGGGAGTCTCGCGGTACGCTCGGCCACATCTATGTTTCGCCCGCGTTAATGGAAAGCTCTCAGGCCGAAGTGCGAAAGCAGGCAGCCAATATGGAGCCCGCGCTGCGCGACGTCTTATTGAGCTTGAATCCGAATTCTGAAGCGATCACTTACGCGGTCTCGAACGATGGGTTGGGAATTCAGCACGAGTTGCATCTGCCGAAAAATCTAATCCTGATGATGGTCGCGAGCATGTCTTCCGCGACGAAGAACCCGCCGCCGGAAGCGAACGAGATGATTGCCGCCAGCATGCTGCAGTTCATCGTGAACTTTGAGACGCAATACAAACAAGGACAGGGCAAGGGAAGTTACGCATCGATGGAACAATTGGTTGACGCGAAGATGTTTCGGCCACAAGAGTTCGAGCGCTACGGCTACAACTATTCGATTACCGTGAGTGGTGATCAATTTGAGGCCACCGCCACGCCGCGTGAATACGGCAAGACGGGGAAGAAATCTTTCTTTGTCGATAAGAGTGGCGTCGTGCGGGGTGACGATCACGGCGGCGCGCCGGCGACGGTTGCTGATAAGCCGATACAGCAGTGAAATCATCCACAGATTACGCAGATTACAGTGACTAGGAAAAGAACCGAGCAGGCAATGATCGTGACTCGCAGTTTTGTTCTCAGCTTATCTGCGTAATCTGTGTAATCTGCGGATTATGTCTAAGTCAGTATTCGCTCGACAATCTCACTCGCCTCGCCACGAACTCCCTTAACAATTCGCGCCGATGCCAGCGCCTTCGGCAGCACCCGCAAAGCCAATTCAGGTTGCGAACGAGCCGACACGGTATTCGCCAACAGTTCAAGCACGCCTTTGCCGCGCGTTAACTTTCGCGGCCGCCAACGCGCGCCGGCTTTGAATCCAGTTGAGATGACCAGATCGATGGGTAGAGGTTTCGAGCCGACTTGTGCGCCGATTTTGTCAGCAGGAATTTTCGTGGCGCGCTTCGTCGGATCGGTGCGGATGCCAAGTGGCCGCGCATAAGGATGCACGCGGCCTCGCTCATCCAGCACCGCGTACTCGTCGGAATAGTAGGTGGCGCCGGCGCGAATCAATTGTTCGACCAGCGTCGTCTTGCCTGAATAGCTGCTGCCCGGAATCACAATCGCGCGGCCGTTCCACGCAACCACGCCGGCGTGAACAAAGACTCGGCGGGCTGCGTATTCGGCGACAGTCAGCTGCACCTGCGATTCAAACTCGTCAAGCAGAGTTTCGAAGTCTCGCGAGCGTGAAAACCGAAGCAGGTTCCAATAGCCGAGATTGAAACGGCGAACCTTGCCGTTCGAGCTGGCGGGAAAACCGGTTATCGAATACAAGTGATCGACGCGCTGCGCCGTGGAAGGCTTGGCTCCCGGCGGCAGACGCTGGATCAACTCACGCAGAATCGCGTGATCGTTCACGCGGATGCCGACGCGAACGCCGTAAGCGGTGAATGACAGTCCGTCCGCCCAGCCCAGGCGGTCGAGCTTCGCCATTCAACTTGAAGGTGTGCGATAACGAGGGATCATTTCAGATTCTGAATCTCAACTGGATCAACCTGGTCAGCCAAATCAAAGCCAAACACGCGCGAGTAGAAGTACATCTCGCCATCGAGCGCCCGCTTGATGTTCTCCGCGCGGCGAAATCCGTGTTGTTCGCCTTCGAATGGAACGTATGCGACCGGCAGTCCTTTCTGGCGCAGCGCGTCCACCATCATCTCCGCCTGGTTCGGCGGCACGACTTTGTCCTCCAGACCTTGAAAGAAGATCACCGGACACGAAAGCTTTTCGGTGAAATGAATCGGCGAACGCTCGACGTAAAGATCGCGACGCTCGGGGTATGGGCCAACCATTCCGTCGGAATATTTAGACTCGAATTTGTGCGTGTCGAGTTCCAGCGCTTCGAGATCGCTGACGCCGTAATAACTTGCGCCGGCTTTGAAATAATCGCGAAACGTCAGCGCGCAAAGGGTCGTGTAACCGCCGGCGCTGCCGCCGTCGATCATTGATCGATTCGGATCAACATCGCCGCGTTCGGCCAGAAACTTCGCACCATTGATGCAATCATCAACATCGACGATGCCCCAGTTGCCATTCAGACGTTCCCGATACGCGCGGCCGTAACCGGTGCTGCCGCCGTAATTCACGTCGAGCACCGCGATGCCGCGGCTGGTCCAATACTGAATCGATAGCATCAGGACTGCGATAGTCGCCGAGGTCGGTCCGCCATGGCTCTTAACCAGAAGCAACGGCCGTTCGTCTCCCGGTCCGGTAAAGTCGCGGTTCTTCGGCGCATAGTAAAACCCGTGAGCCGTCAGTCCGCTTTCCGTCGGAAACTCGATCGGCGTCGGTTCGGAAATGTAGCCTGGATCGATTTCAACTTTACTGGCGCGTTGCAGCTTTGTGGTTTCGCCGGTCGCCAGATTCATCTGCACAATCGCCAGTGACTCGCGCGGTGAGCCGGCGCGGAAAACGACTCGATCTTTGTTTGCCCGCACATAAGAGATTTCCGTGAAACGTGTGTCGATTCGTTGGAATGTTTTTGTTTGCGTGTCGATCGTCGCCAGCGACCAGAGACCTTTTTCGACAAATGCGCAGACGATCTCATCTGCTGTTTCGAACGCGTAAGTTGACATGCCGAACCCCCATTGCGGCGCGCCGAACTCAGCTTCGATTTCATGAAGCGGTTCAACTGAATCTTCATTAGCGCGGTAGAGGTTCCACCAACCAGTGCGATCAGAAACAAAATAAAGCTGCCCATCCGGTGACCATTCGGGCTGGAAGATCGATTCCCGCAGTCGGCCGGCAATTAGCTTTGGTTCGACGACGCTTCCGTCGGAATGAATCTGGGCGCACCAGAGTTCACAGCCGTCCCAAGGCATGTTCGGATGGTTCCACGTCAGCCACGCCAGACGTGATCCGTCGGGGCTCAGCCGCGGCGACGAATAGAAATCATTGCCGGATGAAAGTACCTGAGTCGCTCCATCCTTGATGGAAACCGCGACCAGGGAATTTTCGGCCTGCTGATCGCTATGACGGTGATCTTCGCGAATCACAATAAGCCGATCGCGCGCGGCATCAACAATTGCGTCCGCATAGCGCACGCGATCATCGGACGTCTCACGGGTGATCAGTTCCGGTGGCGCGTCGCCGGCTCGGCGATAAATCTGCTGGTCGGTGAAATTCGAAAAGTAAACGACGCCGTTATGAACTACGTAATCGCCACCACCATATTCATGCACCCGGGTGCGCGCGTTGAATTCGGGCGGATTTATGTCGGTACGTTTGCCATCGGGCGTTTGCCGAACGATCACCTGGCGACCTTTTTCGGAAGGCCGCATCTCGATCCAATAAATGTCGTCGCCATCAATGCGCGGCTGGCTGAGGCCGACCGTCTCGCTAACAATCAGGTCAGAGGTGATTGGGGATTTCCACGAACCGTAGGGAGCGGTTTTTACTTCGGTCATTAGGGTGATTTCTTTCGCGCGGTGATTGGAGAGCGAAAGCGATTATCGCTGGAAACGGGGAAAGTGCAAACAAAAGCAAAGGCGCCTAACCTCCCCCAAAGTTAGGCGCCCTACCCTTCAGTCTCAGTTCTCACAAGGAGAATCAATGAATGAGTGGATACTAAACTCATCAATCCGATCGAGGGTTGCAGAAATATTGCGAAGAGCTTGTAAAAGCCAATTCTGATTTCGATGGGATACGATCGGCGATCGAGGTGAGTTTAAAACACCTAAGTTGACGATCAAGCGAAACAAGCATAAAAAGATGAGCAATTTCTTGGAGGCAACGCCTATGAACAGAAGATTTGCCCGCGGGCTGGTTCTTTTCCTGATAGCCGCCACTCTGCTTTGGTCGAACGTAAGCTTGTCCAGCGCGGACACGTTTCGGCCCGTGGTGCGTGGGCGACGCGGCGTCGTCGCCGGCGGACAGCCGCTGTCAGTCGAAGCCGGCATGCGAATCCTCCAGCACGGAGGCAATGCCGTCGATGCGGGCGTGGCGACGATTCTCGCGGCTTCGGTCATTGAGTTCTCGCATTTTTCGTTTGGCGGTGAGGTGCCGATTCTTATCAAGCTGAAGGGCCGAGACGTTTCAGTGATCGAAGGAATGGGCACGGCGCCGGCCAAAGCCACGCGCGAATTCTTCGTTAATCGAGCACGAGAGATCGAAGAATTCAAAGCTAATCGTAAGAAGTTTCAAAGTTCCGCGGAAAACATTCCCACCGCACCTGATTCATCGGCGACTCGCCGAGCAGAAACCGAAGGCACAACCTATCCCGACGCCAAACCAGGATTGATTCCCTCGACGGGGCCGCTGGCGGCGACCGTACCGGCAGTGCTGGATGCGTGCGTCACCGCACTTGATCGATTCGGAACAAAGTCGCTCTCCGAAGTCATGCAGCCGGCGATCGAACTCGCCGACGGATTTCCCATCGATGAATTGCGCGTGAACTACATCACCACGCGAGCGCAAATCTTCTCGCGATGGCCGGAGGCGAAGCGAATCTTTCTTCCTAACGGCCAGGCGCCGAAAGTCGGTGATGTATTCGTGCAGGCTGACCTCGCGCGCACTTTGCGATCGATCGTGGCAGTCGAAAAGCAGAACGCCCGACGTGGCCGGCATGCGGCGCTAATCGCCGCGCGTGATTACTTTTACAAAGGTGCGATTGCCAAGCGCATTGGCGATTTCATGCAAACGCACGGCGGTTTGCTGGCTGCGTCTGATCTAGCGAACTGGCATGCGATGGTGGGCGCGCCCACGAAAACGAATTACCGCGGTTACGAAATCTACAAGACGGGTTTCTGGGCGCAGGGCCCGATGATGCTCGAAACGCTGAACGTGCTCGAAGGCTATGACCTGAAGAAGATGGGCCAGAACTCGCCCGAGTATGTGCACACGGTGACTGAAGCGTTGAAGCTCGGCTTCGCTGATCGCGACCGCTTCTATGGCGATCCGAACTTCGTCAAGATTCCGACCGAACAGCTTTTGTCGAAGAATTACGCGGCAATGCGCCGCAACCTGATCGACGACAAGCGTGCTTCACTTGATCAGCGGCCGGGCGATCCCGCGAATATGAAGCCGCTACTCGCCGGCCTCAGGCCTGTCGCTTACGGCGCTCGGCCGTTACCGGAAATTCTGAAGGCGAACGACACGACTTGCGTGAACGTGATCGACAAAGACGGCAACATGTTCAGTGCAACGCCGAGCGGCGCATGGCTGCCCGCAGTCGTCGCCGGCGACACCGGCGTGCTGATGGGTCAGCGTCTGCAATCAGCTCTTACTGATCCAAACAGTCCGAATGTGGTTGCGCCGGGTAAACGGCCGCGGATCACGCTCACGCCAACGCTCGTGCTCAAAGACGGGCAGCCATTCATGATCCTCTCTACGCCCGGCGGTGACAATCAGGATCAAGCGCTGCTACAGGTGCTGCTGAACATCATCGAGTTCGGTATGAATCCTCAGGAAGCCGTCGAAGCTCCCCGCTTTGATACGCAGCACTACGTCAGTTCATTCGACAATCATGAATTCCTCGCTGGCGTGTTGAATCTCGAAGGTCGATTTTCCGCGGACGTGTTCGGTCAACTCGCGGTGCGCGGGCACAAAGTCAAAGCGCAAGGCCCTTGGGCCACAGGCTCTTCACCAACGGTGATCATGTACGACACAAAGTCTGGAGTGATTTCAGGCGGCGCTGATCCGCGGCGCGGAAGATATGCGCTCGCTTGGTGAGAACGCGTCTGGGTACGCACGTCTCTGGCGTGCTGGACGTAGGACGATCATCAGGCACTTGAAATCAGCACGCCAGAGGCGTGCGTACCTACAGTTATTAAGGGAAAGACTTCGCTTCGATATAGAGGTGGCGAATCTGCGGATAACGCGCGCGCAGGTTTGCCTCGACGCGATTAATGGCATCAGTGATCTGCTGCGCCGTCAAATCCTGCTTGAACTGAATATCCAGCGTCAACAAAACTTCCTGCGGACCGAAGTGCATCGTCAGAGACTTGCGGACTTCTTCGACAGTCTCGTCGGCTGCGGCAATTGAACGAATCTCAGCGAGTGTTTCCGGATCAACTGACTCTCCAATCAGCAAGCCCTTGGTTTCGTACGCCAACAGCGCGGCCACCGACGCCAGAATCAGGCCAATCACAATCGAAGCCACGCCGTCCAGATACGGATTATTCAGCAAATGCCCCAGCCAAATTCCAAGGAACGCCACAATCAATCCGAGCAGCGCAGCGGTATCTTCGAATAGCACCGTGAAGGAAGTTGGATCCTTGCTCGCCTGAATTGTCTTGAAGATTCCCTGGCCGCGCATCTCTTTGCGAAATGCTTTGAAGGCCAGCACCGAGGAAATGCTTTCAAAAACAAAAGCGATACCCAGCACGACATAATTCCAAGTCGGATCGCTGAGCTGCGGGTGACGGAGATGCGTGACGCCTTCATAAACCGACATGCCACCGCCGAGTGCGAAGATCAGAATCGCGACAATCAAAGACCAGAAGTAAAGTTCCTTGCCGTGTCCGAACGGATGCTGCGGATCGGCCGGCCGTTGACTGCGACGGAAACCGAGCAGGAGCAGCGCGCCGTTGCCGGTATCAACCAGCGAGTGAATTCCTTCCGACAGCATCGCCGAGCTTCCCGAAAAGAAAGCCGCGGTAAATTTCGTCACGGCGATGGCGAGGTTGGCGACGATGGCGGCAAAGATGGCGACTCTGGATTCACCCGTCATGCCGGACACAATAACAAATCGGAGAGGCAAACATCGACCGCCGTGTGATCGGCGTCGTTGCTACTGTGAGAACCTGCTGATATAAAGGCGGCGTAATTCATAAACGCACCGGCAATAGACTGGAGAACGGCAATGCCAGAATCGAAAGTGGCAAGAGCGGGCGAACCTGAACTTACTGCTCGATCAATCATCATCGGATTGATCGTCGCGATGATCATCGGCAGCGCGTATCCGTACTGCGTGCTGAAGCTCGGCTTTGGCCCAAACCTATCCGTCGTTTCGGCGTTCCTCGGGTTCATGACGCTTGTGCCGCTGGTGTTTGCACTGCGACTGGCGGACACGAACGCGCGCGAAAACAACATCGTGCAGACGATGGGCACCAGCGCCGGCCAGACCGCATTCATGGCAGTGTTGCTGGCCGCATTCGACATGCTGAATGCGAAAGGCGTGCTCAATCCGCCGATCTACCTCAACACATTGCAAATTTTTCTGTGGCTGTGCAGCGCGAGCTTGCTCGGGATTTTGCTGGCCGTGCCGATGCGTCGTCACTACATCGATGAAGAGAACCTGACTTACGCTGATGGTTTGGCCGCCGGCGAAACGATCAAGGTGCTGCACGAAGGGCGCGAGTCAGGTTTGTCGCGCGCGCCGCTGATCGCGCTCAGCGTCGGCACAATCGCGTCCGGTCTGCTGATGCTGCTGACTACTTACTGGAAAAAGATTCGCGATACCTGGTTCATTCCCGGGCAAGCGCCGATGAATATCGGCTTCAACATCAGCTTGTTGAGTTTCGGCTCAGGTTTGCTGGTCGGCTTTCGCATTTGCCTGGCGATGGCCATCGGCACGGCGATCAGTTGGTTCATCTTGCCGCGCTATTTGTTCTCGCACGGCATGATCACGGCGCTGACGTATCCCGCGACGCTGCGTTGGGTGATGTGGCCGGCGACGGGCTTGATGGTGGCGGGCGGCCTGACGTCGCTCGTGCTGAAGTGGAATTTGATCGTGAAGACATTCCGCGGGCTGCGGGGCAGCAAAGGAGTGAGCAATGACTTTCCCATGCAATACGTTGTGATCGGATCGATCTTCATGACGATTGTGATTTGCCTCATTCAATATTTCAGCATGGGTATTCCAGTTTATCTTTCTTTCATCGCGATCATTCTTTCTTTGCCGCTGATGCTTGTCGGTCTGCGCGTGCTGGGCGAAACGAACTGGGGTCCGATCAGCGCGATGTCGAACATGATGCAGGCGATTTTTGCGTTCATCTCCCCCGGCAATGTGCCGGTGAATATGTCTTCGAGCGGTTTGACTGGAACGGTGGCCGTCACTTCAGAAGCGTTGATGCAGGATTTCAAAGCCGGTCAACTGCTGAAATCGAATCCGCGCAGCCTGACGATCGCGCAACTCATTGCCGCGCCGGTTGGATCATTTGCGACCGCGATTGTTTACCCGATACTGCGAAACAAATTCGGCATCGGCGCACAGGGCTTGTCTTCGCCCATCAGTGTGAAGTGGGCCAGCTTTGCTGAGTTGCTAACGAAAGGATTCAGCGCTTTGCCGCCCGGATGTCTGGTCGGATTGATCATCGGCATCGCCGTCGGGATTCTGCTGACGCTGCTCGCTGAAAACAAAAAGTTGGGTGACTACGTTCCGTCGCCATCAGCCATGGGCATCGGCATGCTAATCACGGCTGCGGTGCTCTTAACGTTCATCATCGGCGGCGTCGCACAATTAATTTGGGCGAAGGCTCATCCCGAAAGCGAGGGCAAGTATCGCGTTCCACTTGCTTCCGGATTGATCGCCGGTGAAGCGATCATAGCGGTGGTGCTGGCGATTCTGGCTGCGGCAGGCGTGAATTTTTGAGGCAACGAAACCGCTGCCCCGGTATTCTCATCACAATTAACGACACCCCGAACTCTTTCATTCTTACGAGACAACTATGACTAAACGACTCTTATTTCTGCTTGCGATCGTGTTCGCAACATCGCTTTCGATCTGCGCCCAACCTCGTCCGACGCCAACACCCACGCCGGCACGTCCGGCCACGCCGCAGCCGACGCCAAATCTCCCGGTCAACGTTCCATCCAGCAAGATTGCCGTGATTGACACAGAAGTTTTCGCAGATGAGAAGGCGGGAATCTTTCGACTCGTCGATGCGATCAAAGTCGTGCAGAACGAATTTCGCGCGCGCGCGCAGGAGCTGCAAACTATGCAGACACGGCTGACCACTCTGGTTGAGGACATTCGCAAGCTGCGTCAAGCGATTCCCATCGATCAAAAAGCCATTCAAGCCAAACAGGACGAAGGCACGCGATTGCAGCAGGATTTCGAAACCAAGAAGCAGCGGTACGACGAGGATTACGGCAAACGATACCAGGAGGTGACGGGGCCGGTCTCTCAACAAATCGGCAAGGCCCTGGATGAATTCGCTGCGCAGCATGGCATCACGATGACGCTCGATCTCAGCAAGATGTTGCCGGCGATCCTGACTGCGTTGCCAACCGTCGAAGTGACGGAAGCGTTTATTGCCGACTTCAATCGAAAGAATCCGCGGACTGCTCCAGCGACCAGACCTTAGCGAGAAGAAATTTGCCGCGGATGACGACCGATTAAACGGATAGAAGTTAGAAAGACTTCTGCCCGCAGATTCGTGCTCATTTTGTATCCGCGACCACCCGCGTTAATCTGCAATTATCATGTCTGAAAATTGGCGTGACAATCTCATCAACGACGCAGCCCAAATTCGCGAACTGCTCGCACAAACAAAAACGATTGCCGTGCTCGGCATCAAGACTGAAGCACAATCAGACCAACCCGCGTTCTACGTTCCCAAGTACATGCAGAATGCGGGATTCAAGATCATTCCGGTACCGGTTTACTACCCGGACGTGACGGAAATTCTCGGCGAGAAGGTTTATCGAAGACTGATCGACGTTCCGGATGATGTTGACATGGTCAACGTTTTTCGCCGGGCGCAAGACATCCCGCCGCACGTCGATGATATCCTCGCGAAGAAGCCCAAATCAGTCTGGCTGCAACTCGGCATCTACCACGACGAAGTCGCCGAACAACTAGCGCAGGCCGGAATCAAAGTCGTCCAGGATCGATGCCTGATGGTCGATCATCGGCGGCTGAGCTAACTTACCGAACAACGCACTGCAAAAATCTCGACAGGTCAGGCTTAACCGTGATAAAAGGCGGGCCATACGACACGTCTGGCGAGTCGAGAGACCCGAATTGCTTGGCGCTCCCGGCTCGAGAAAACTTCGACACCACAGTCAATCATGGCCCGAACCCAAGTCTTCATCAGTTACGCCAGCAGAGATGACAAGTGGCGAGTCAAAGTCGTTTCGCATCTCGGTGTGGTCTCAGATCTCATCACTGTTTGGGACGACAGCAAGATAGGTCCTGGTCAAAAGTGGCTAAACAAAATCGATCGCGCCATGCGACGGGCGCGAGTTGCGCTTCTTTTGATCTCGGTCGATTTCCTTAACTCTGACTTCATCAAGAAAAATGAAATTCCTGAGATCTTCAGACGACACGAGCAAGAAGGCATGACGATTTACCCGCTCCTCGTGAGGTTTTGTCCGTGGAGACAGGTTAACTGGCTCAAGGAATTGCAGATTAGACCGGTTGGTGCCAGGCCAATTTCTGATTATGGTAAGAAGATCGAATTTGTCTTAACTCAGGTTGCGGACGAAATCGCGAGCATCGCGCGGTCTGTGGCCAAAAAAAAGACAAGGCGAGTTCCGAGGAAGCAAAAATCGAAGACCAACGTGCGCCCGCCACGCGTCGCCAAGAAACGGGTCTTGGGCAAGCCAGGGAAAAAGACTCGGACTCGTGTGTCATCAAAAGAACGCGTTCGGCGAACGGGCACTAAGAAGCGTGCTGCGAAGCGAGCCAGACCGAAGTAACCCGGCGCGATGATTCTCCCGAACGACCTCAAATTTTTCGGGGAGTTTCAATCGCCAAAAAGGCGAGACAAACGAATCGAACTTAAGTATCATGACCGCGCCTTCGCCCGCTGAGTGTTATGAAGCTCCCGTCTCACGCAATTGTTCTGGCGATTTCCCTCGTTATGCTTTGTCTGGCGCATGACGGCTATGCGCAAACCAAATCCGAAAACACCGCAGCGGTTACCGGGAAAGTGACGATCAAAGGCAAACCTGCCTCTGGAATCGTGGTGGGAATGCGTTTGAGCCGTCCCGAGGAATTCTCGTCAACCTACAAAGCCAAGACCGACCAGGAAGGCGTCTATCGCATTACCAAAGTTGCAGGGGGTAGCTACGTGGTGGCTCCGGTCGCCCCGACGCTGGTAATGACTGAAGCGACCATCGGCCCCCAGGGACAATCGGTAATCGTCGGTGAAGGTGAAACGATCGATGACATCAACTTCGATCTCGTTCCGGGCGGAGTCATAACTGGAAAAGTAGTTGATTCGACAGGTCATCCACTGATCGAAGAGCGGGTGACTTTGTTGCCCGCGGATATCAATCAACGCCGCTCGTTTTCTCTGGCCGGAATGAGCACAGACGATCGCGGCATTTACCGCATCTTCGGCTTGCCGGCGGGGAAATACAAAGTCACGGTTGGCGATCCGCGGTTCAATCCCGGGAGCCGGCGACGAATAGCTGTGCAGACCTTCTATCCAGACGTCACCGATCCCGCGAAAGCCGGTATCGTCGAAGTCACGCAAGGATCGGAAGCAACCAAGATCGATATCACGGTAAGCGACACTCCTTCGGGCTTTTCAGTGGCGGGTCGAGTTGTCGATGCGGACAGCGGTGCTCCCGTCGCAAACGTCTTTATCCAACTGACGCGGATTGAAGTCCTTGACGCTAACAGCACGCGCGGATCAAGTGAGTATCTCAACGTGCGATCAGATGCTCAGGGCCAGTTCAAGCTAACGAATGTTCGCGCAGGGAAATACGACGTGAACATTTATCCGCCCGAAGACTCTGACGTGCGGGCTGAGGCGCCGTTGAGATTCGACGTGATCGACCAGGATGTGAGTGGCCTGGTCATCAAAACAATGAGAGGCGCAACCATGGCCGGCACGGTTGTCTTCGAAGGCGGTAAGGACAACTCGGCCCCAATGACGTCGCAAATGTGGATCATGGCTTACGGCCGGGCTGAGGGAAACGCTGGGATCACTTGGAGCCGCTCAACGCTAATCAAACCCGACAGAACTTTCTTTCTTGGAGGATTGGGCGCCGGTATTGTGAACTTCAATGTCGAGACTGGTATGGGTGGCGGGAAATTCACACTATCGCGTATCGAGCGCGAGGGCGTTGTGCAGACAAACGGAATTCAAGTCGCGAACGGTGAACATATCAGTGGCGTGCGACTGGTGATGACCTTTAGCAGCGGCATCATTCGCGGAACGGTGCGCGTTGAGAACGGGCCGTTGCCCCCTGGCGGCCGCATGGTTGTGCAGGTGACGAAAGCCGGCGACCAGATGGCGCTTTCGCGCGGCGCCGAAGTCGATGCGCGCGGTCGTTTTCTGATCGAAGGACTGGCTGCGGGCAGTTACGAATTGCGCGCGATGGCTTATTCGCCGGATTGGCAGCAGCAACGCCGACGACCGGCGATGTCAGTCAAGCAAATCGTGAACGTGGTTGAAGGAGGAACTGCCGAAGTCACCCTCACGATCGATCCCAACGCCCCGCCGATTCCATAGACTCATGAAGACTCTGCTCCAGCTTTTGATCGCTGCGTTGCTGCTATGCACCGTTGTTTGTGTTACTTCAGCGCAGACCCAAACTGAAGAAACCAACAACGAAACTGCGAAGGGATCTATCACCGGACGCGTAGTCGATCAGAATGGGCAGCCGCTCGCGAATGCGGCGGTCAGCGTGCGCAGCTATGGAATCACTCCGCGCGGCGGAACCACGACGACCGACAGCGAAGGCAATTTCAAAGTCGAAGGCCTCGATCCGATGGCGTACATTGTTAGCGCGGCCCTGCCGACCTACATTGCGGCGCCGCGCGATCCTGACGCGACGCCGATTGGCTTCTATCGGCTTGGCGAGACGGCGACGATTGAATTGATCAAGGGCGGCGTGATCACCGGCAGCGTCAAGCGCGCTAACGGAGATCCGGTGGTCTCGATCACCGTCCGCGCTTACATGGTGCGCGACAGCAAAGGCCAGCCGCCGCGTTACGGCATTCCGATGCGCGCGCGTTCAACCGATGATCGCGGCATCTATCGAATCTACGGATTGGCGCCCGGGACTTACATCGTATCGGCTGGAGGCATTGGAAACGCGAGCGGTTATGGCGTTGATCCCTACGGTGGCGATGTGCCGACTTATGCTCCTTCCTCTCCGCGCGACGCAGCCACCGAAGTCACCGTCAGCAGCGGTGAAGAGGCCGCCAACGTAGACATTCGTTATCGCGAGGAACCCGGTCACACAGTCAGCGGAGTCGCCGGCACCACCTTAGCGAACGCACAACCGAACGGATTTAGTTTGACGCTGACTTCAATTCTCAGCGGCAGCGCGCAAGTCAATTACAGTTTCTTTCAGGCACCGGGCGCGCGTGGTTTTGCCATCTCGGGCGTTGCCGACGGCGAATACAACATCGTGGCGCAGCAGTTCTCGACCGGCAATTGGATCATTTCAGAGCCGCGACGTGTGCAGGTGCGGGGCGCGGATGTGGGCGGCCTGGAGTTGCTCGCGAAGCCGCTGGCTTCGATCGCCGGCACGCTGGTGCTGGAAGATTCGAAGTTGCCCGAATGCGCGGGGAAACGACGGCCGAACCTCGGCGAGACGGTGATCGGTCCGTGGCATGACGAGAAGACTACGCCGAAAGATCAGCCATCGTTCCTGTACTCGATAGGCTCGCCAACAGTGCCGGACAAAGACGGAAAGTTTTCGCTGCGCAATCTTGCTTCCGGAAAATATCGATTCAACGTCCGCCCGTTGGCCAAGTACTGGTACTTGAAATCCATCTCGTGGCCCACCGGCGCAACGGCAGCTTCACCGAATGCGACCGCGCCCGATCGGCCTCGCGATGCGGCGCGCAATTGGACGAACGTGCGCGCGGGCGATCAATTGTCCGGATTGACGATCACTTTTGCCGAAGGCGCGTCGTCGTTACGTGGCCAACTCGACGCCGGTGAAGGCAAGAAGCCGTCGTCACGCGTGTTCGTCTATCTGGTGCCCGCGGAACCCGATAAGGCTGAAGATATTCTGCGCTACTTCGTCGTGCTTAGTGCCGAGGATGGAACTTTCAATTTCACGAATCTTCCGCCCGGGCGATACTCGGTACTCGCGCAAGCCGGCGGTGAGAGCGATTCAAACATGATGTCGAAGCTGCGCCTGCCCGATGAAACTGAATTGCGCGCAAAGCTGCGCCGCGACGGGGAAGCTGCCAAACTTCAAATCGAATTCAAACCCTGCCAGAACGTGACCGACTATCGGTTGACGATGAAGTGAGATCTCTTGGTTTGTCTCGCGTTACTTTACTGACGCGCCAGACGATAAATCAGAATTGCGGCGCGTTTCGTGAGTGCCGGCATCGATTCCAGATTGACTGACTCGCCCGGCGCGTGCGCACCGCCGCCATCCGCGCCCAAACCATCCAAGCCGGGAATCAAATTCGAAACGTACGCGATATCGCCCGCGCCGCGATCCGCCGGATCAACCGTGCCGACTTTGCCTAAACCCAAATCTTCGCTTACCTGACTGAGCTGATTCAGAATCGCGTAGTTCGCTTCCGTCGGCGCCATCGCCGGAATGCCGTCTTCGAAAGTGATCTTCGCCGAAGTCTGCGGGAGATTCGCTGCGACAATCGCGCGCATCTTCGCGCGGGCTGCTTCCTTTTCAGCTTCGTTCGCGAAGCGCAGATCGCCACGCACGATGACCTTCGCCGGAACGACATTCGTCTTGCCGGTCGCGTTGCCGCCGCTGCCGGTCACCGTCGCTTCGGTGCCGCCGACAAACAGGCTGGGATTGAAAGTTACGGTCTTGCTCGCGTGAAACTCTTCATAAAACTTGTCGAGGATGCGTGACGCTTCGAGAATCGCGCCCGCTCCCATCTGTTGTTTGAAGATTTGGGAAGAGTGTCCAGTCTTGCCGTTGACTTCTAAAGTCCATGAGCTACTGCCGCGCCGACCGACCGTGGCATCGTTGCCACGCGCGCCTTCAAAGCTCAGCGCGAGATCGCTTCGTTTCGCGGCTGCGATCATATCGCCGCGACTAATCTCGACTGGCCGACCGGCAGCTTCTTCGTCACCAGTCAACATCACGATGATGTGCAAGTCTTTCAAAACGCCGGCATCTGCCAGAGCCTTGAGCGCATACAGCAGCACCACGTCGCCGCCCTTCATGTCGGAGGTGCCGGCGCCGAATGCGATCTTTCCGGCACGTCGCCAATGTTCACCTTGCAGAACGGTGTCGATGTGGCCAAGCAAGAGAATCCGTTTGCCGCGCGCGTTCGCGTTTGCGTTTTCTGCCAGCAGATGACCGCCGCGATTCATCTCAGGCGGCATATCGATCCAACGCGCAGTGAGACCGATCTTTTCGAACTCACTTTTGAAAGCCTGGCCGACCTGCTTCACGCCTGCCGTGTTCTGCGTCGCGCTCTCAATGTTTACGACGCGTTCGAGCAACGCGATGGCTTCGTCTTTGTGCGCATCGATATAGTTGACGATGCGTTGTTCCTCAGGCGAAAGTTTTTGCGATTTGGCGATCGGCGCAACGGAAATGATTAAAAGGATCGAAATCAGCGCAGGGGTGATTCTCTTCACGGTGTTCTCCGGATGTGATTGGTGAAATGAAGTCCAGCTTGCGAGTATGGTTTTAGTCGGAAGCGCCCAAAAGTTCAAGCGGAGGTAGTGCCGCGATTGAAGCAATCAATCTTGACTTACAGGTTATCTGGACTGATGATCGCTTGCATGAGCCTTGCATCTATTCAAAGTGAAATTGAAAAGCTCGAACCCGCGGAACGAGCTGCATTGATCGACGTGCTTTGGGAAAGTCTTGACGAGGGTCGGATTAAGGAAATCGAATCAAGGTGGGTCGCTGAATCGGAGGATCGCATCGATGCTTTTGAAAGTGGCGACTTGCCGGCTGTTGATGGTCCCACCGCGATTGCAGAGCTTCGTTCGTCTCTCACGAAATGACGAGATATAGATTTACTTCCGCAGCGCTTGCTGAGTTAAAAGAAGCAACACTTTATTACGAAGGCGAGGAGCCAGGGCTCGGCTCACGTTTTCTGGACGAGATTGATGCGGCTCTTGATCGAGTTTTGCGGTTTCCTCGCGCATGGCATCCGGTGTCCACAAGAACGCGGCGGTGCCGAACTCATCGGTTTCCTTTCGGTCTGCTTTATCAAATTCGAGCAGACGAGATTCTGGTCACTGCCGTGATGGACTTGCGTCGCGATCCGCGGCGATGGCGCGATCTAATTTAGACAGCACGCACAAGGGAATGATCTCCTGACAAAACCTTATGTCCACGGAAAACAAAGTCATCTACTCGATGGTCGGCGTCAGCAAGTTCTATGACAAGAAGCCGGTACTGAAAGACATCTATCTCTCTTATTTCTATGGCGCGAAAATCGGTGTCATCGGCCTTAACGGCTCGGGCAAGTCTTCGCTGCTGCGCATCCTCGCCGGCGTCGATAAAGAGTTCAACGGCGAAACCGTCATCTCGCCGGGTTACACCGTCGGATATCTCGAACAGGAACCGCTCATCGACGACAGTCGCACGGTGCGTGAAGTTGTCGAAGAAGCCGTCAAGGAAACTGTCGAGCTGCTGAAAGAATTCGAAGAGATTAACGCGAAGTTCGGCGAAGAAATGTCGGACGATGAGATGGAGAAATTGTTAGCGCGTCAGGGAGAAGTGCAGGAGAAACTCGATCATCTCGACGCCTGGGACTTGGATTCGCGGCTGGAGATGGCGATGGATGCGCTGCGCTGTCCGCCGCCTGAGACACCGGTGAAGATTTTGTCGGGTGGCGAGCGACGCCGCGTTGCGTTGTGTCGCCTGCTCCTGCAAAAGCCCGACATTCTGCTGCTCGACGAACCGACGAATCATCTCGATGCGGAATCGGTCGCGTGGCTCGAACATCATCTGCAGAGTTATGCCGGCACGATCATCGCGGTGACGCACGATCGATATTTTCTCGATAACGTCGCCGGCTGGATTTTGGAGTTGGATCGCGGGGAAGGCATACCGTGGAAAGGAAATTATTCAAGCTGGCTGGAGCAGAAGCAGGAACGTCTGCGACGCGAAGAGAAATCTGAGAGCGAGCGGCAGAAGACCCTTCAGCGCGAGCTGGAATGGATTCGCATGTCGCCGAAAGCGCGCCGCGCGAAGGGCAAAGCGCGCATCAACGCTTACGAACAGTTGCTTGACAAGCAGTCTGAGAAGCGACGCGAAGATTTAGAGATTCCAATTCCGCCGGGGTCGCGTCTCGGGGATGTCGTGATCGAAGCCGATACGGTCAACAAGGCGTACGGTGACAAGCTTCTAATTGAAGACGTGACTTTCAAGCTGCCGCCGGGCGGCATCGTCGGTGTGATTGGCCCGAACGGAGCAGGGAAGACAACGCTGTTTCGCATGATCACGAAACAGGAAGAGCCGGACAGCGGCACGATCAGGATTGGCGAGACGGTACAACTCGCTTATGTCGATCAAAGCCGCACGCTCGATCCAAACAAATCCATTTGGGAAGAAATCTCCGGCGGCGATGACACGATAAAGTTGGGGAACCGCGAAGTGAATTCACGCGCGTATGTCGGACGATTCAATTTTTCCGGTTCCGATCAGCAGAAGAAAGTCTCCATGCTCTCCGGCGGTGAACGCAATCGCGTGCATCTGGCGAAGATGCTGAAAGAAGGCGCGAATGTTCTGCTGCTCGACGAGCCGACAAACGATCTCGACGTGAACACGTTGCGCGCTTTGGAAGAAGCGTTGGAAAACTTCGCGGGGTGCGCGGTGGTAATCTCACACGATCGATGGTTCCTCGATCGCATCGCCACGCACATGCTGGCGTTCGAAGGTGACAGCAAGGTGGTGTGGTTCGAAGGGAACTACTCTGACTACGAAGAAGATCGCAAAGCCCGCCTTGGCGCCGAAGCCGAAGTGCCGCATCGCATTAAGTACCGGCAATTAACGCGCACGTGAGGAAAGTCAGACGCCCATCGACTAAGTTTACAGACTCCGCGTTTCGCATCCGCGTCATCTCCGCATAGAATCCGACTATGACCGTCCCCGCGACTTATCGTGCGGCGCATGCCGTAGCTCAAACGATCGAAACGCACTTTGCCGAGCACCTTGCTGATGCGCGGGCGCGGGGAGAGCGCGGTCTGGCCCAGACACCTTCCGCGCAAGCCATCGAGACGATGATCGATTCAGCCTTCTGGGCAAGTTTCCGACCAGAGGAAGGCCGCTTTCCAAAAATCTCGCTGGCCTTTCTGCCGCCCGAAGAAGCGCGACAGCCACTGATTTTCGAACAACGATTGCCGCTCACCACAGCGACATTGACCAAACTCGCGCCGGCAGTTGAACGACCGGGAATTCATCTCGGTGTCTGGAGCGAGCGCAACGGCACCGGCGAAGAACTATTTATTTGGGGCGCTACGCGCAAAGTTCCGAGTCTGGGTTTCGTGATCGAAGATATCGAGCCGGGTCTGCTCGTGATCAAGCACCGGCGCGCCGCCGGCTTCGGCAAGTTCGCCAACGTCGCCGTCCTTAAAGGCGAGCAGGTGAAGATCATTGACGAGTTGGGGCAGAGTCTGCCCGACTGCCCCGATCTTTTGCAGTCGCTGCGTCCATTCACCGGTCGTGAAGACTTGCAGCCTCAGATTAATGTGTGGGTGCAGTTGGCTGCGTCGATGCGCGCCCACGGTCAAGGTGGCACGTTGTTGGTAGTGCCCGAAGGCACTGAGCATTGGCGCGAATCGATTGTGCATCCCATTCTCTATTCGGTGGTGCCGCCGTTTGCCAGGCTCGCCGACCTGATAAGCGAAGGCTCAGAGCGCGCCGGCGAGAACGAATGGGAAGCTGCCATCCGTAATGCCGTCGATGTGGTAGCCGGCCTTACCGCCGTCGATGGCGCGACCGTGATTAATAGCGCACATGAAGTTCTCGCTTTCGGAGCGAAGATCATCAGGGCGGCGCAACGCGCACCGGTCGAGCAGATGATGATCACCGAACCGATCATTGGCGACCGCGCAGAGGTAGCGCACCCGGTGCAACACGGAGGCACGCGCCATCTTTCCACCGCGCAATTCATTCAGGATCAGAAAGACTGCGTCGGCCTGGTCGCCTCGCGCGATGGTCGCTTCACCGTCTTCGCCTGGTCACCCTGCGAGCAGATGGTGCACGCGCATCGGGTCGATGTGCTGTTGTTGTAATCGTCAGATTGCCAGCAGGTGCCCGCGCCGGCTGTCATCCGTCCCAACGGCCGACGGCACAATTCAACGATCGCTCAGAATCAATTTCATTTCTATCTCATCTTCGGCTATAACATTCGCGCAGTCGATCTCATTCATTATTCAAAGGAATCCAAACATGCTTGCTCTTCACCGATTTACGTTCGTCTTGATCACCGCCGTTTCAATTCTGCTTGGGCCGCATTCATTTGTACGCTCCCAAACTCTACCAAGTGAAGCTCCGCAGGAATTCAAGCCGACCAACTACGGGCTTGAATACGAGCGGCGGGACGTGATGATTCCGATGCGGGACGGCGTCAAGCTCCACACCGTCATCATCGTGCCGAAGAGTGTGATCGAATCTAAGAAGAAGGCACCGATGCTCCTGACGCGCACGCCTTATAACGCGACGGAACTGACGAGTCATGCCGCGAGTTCGCATCTGGGGCCAATTCTCAACGGTTATGACAACGCACTCGAAGTCATCATCGAAGGTGGATACATCCGCGTCGTGCAGGATGTGCGCGGCAAATACGGTTCGGAAGGCGACTATGTGATGAACCGGCCGCTACGTGGGCCGCTGAATCCGACGAAGGTCGATCACGCGACCGACACCTACGACACGATTGATTGGCTGGTGAAGAACGTTAAGGAGAGTAACGGCAAGGTTGGGATTCTCGGAATTTCTTACGATGGGTTTTTGCCGCTGATGGCTCTCGTGAATCCGCATCCGGCGTTGAAGGTTTCGGTGCCGATGAATCCGATGGTCGATGGCTGGATGGGTGACGACTGGTTTCATAACGGCGCGTTTCGCGAGCAGAACCTGCCTTACATTTACGAGCAGGACGGATCGCGTTCGAACGATTACAAATGGTGGACGACGCACTTTGACGATTACGACATGTACATGCAGGCAGGCTCGGCGGGCGAGCTGGGTCGCCAGCGCGGACTTGAGCAGACCGGGTTCTGGCGAAAGATCGTCGAGCATCCGGCATACGATTCGTTCTGGCAACAGCAGGCCGTGGATAAGCTGTTGGCGAAAGAGCCTCTGAAAGTTCCGGTGATGCTGGTGCACAGCCTTTGGGATCAGGAAGACATCTATGGCGCGATTGCGGTGTACAAAGCGATCGAGCCGAAGGATTCGAAGAACGATCATGTGTTTCTGGTTATGGGGCCGTGGCATCACGGGCAGGAGATTGCCGACGGCTCATCGCTCGGCGCGATCAAGTGGGGCAGTGACACGGCGCTCTATTTTCGGCAGAAGATTCTGCGGCCGTTTCTCGATCATTATTTGAAGGACGACGCGCCGAAGATGGATGTGGCGCCGGTCACGGCGTTTGAGTCTGGGACGAATGAATGGCGGAGGTTCACCTCATGGCCGAGCGCGGAAAAAGGAACGGCGCTCTATCTAAAGCCGGGAATGAAGTTGAGCTGGAACGCGCCGGAGGTACCGCCTCCGGGGCGCGGCACTATCGCAATTCCCCAGGTTTATGACGAGTACATCTCCGATCCAGCGAAGCCGGTGACAAATCGCATTCGTCCCGTTCCATCGAGTGGTTACGATTCGTGTCAGCAATGGCCTTGCTGGTTGGTTGACGACCAGAGAGATTTTTCTGGTCGCCAGGATGTGCTCGCCTACAGCTCGGATGTTTTGAAAGAGCCGTTGAAAATCAGCGGCCAGCCGATCGTGAACCTGATCGCGTCAACCAGCGGCACGGATTCTGATTGGGTGGTGAAAGTGATCGATGTGTATCCGGACGAAACAGCGCCGGACAAAACGCTCGGTGGTTATCAACTCGCAGTTTCGATGGATATCTTCCGAGGGCGCTATCGCGAGAGTTTCGCGGATCCTAAACCGATTACGCCGAATGAGCCGTTACTTTATAAGTGGGCGTTGCCGACGACGAATCATGTGTTTCAGCCGGGGCATCGGATCATGATCCAAATTCAGTCGAGCTGGTTTCCGCTTTACGATCGCAATCCACAGAAATTTGTGCCGAACATTTTCTGGGCGAAGCCTGAGGATTACCAGAAGGCGACGCAGCGGATTTATCACGAGCGGGGCAGGGCGAGTTTTGTTGAGTTGCCGGTAGTGACAAGCAAGTGAGCAGTCAGCAGTGAGCAGTGGGCAGTTACAAAGGAAACCAATGGCTGAAGCGAAAACGAGACCAACGAAGCAGACTGTGAAGAAGTTCATCTCAGGGATTGTCGATGAGCGGACGCGAAAAGATTGCTCGATGATTGCCAACCTGATGGAAGAAGCGGCCGGCAGCAAAGGCGTCATGTGGGGATCGAGCATCGCCGGTTACGGAACGCGCACGATCAAATACGCGAATGGCAGCGAAGCAGACTGGCCGGTGATTGCGTTCTCGCCGCGCAAACAGAATTTGACGTTGTACCTTTCGCTGGGCGATGACCAGCAACAGGAACTGCTGGCGAAGCTTGGCAAGCACAGTACCAGTAAGGGATGTCTTTATATCAAAAGACTTGCGGATGTGGATCAGACCGTACTGAAGAAGCTGATCAAGAATTCGGCGAAGAAGAAGCGGTAGAGGCTGGAGACTTGGGACTAGATGCTGAAGACTTGAGACCACTTTTCAAATCTCTAGCCTCAAGTCTCTAATGATGAAACGATTTCCCAAATCAATTGCCGACGCGATTCGCGACGCGAAGATCCTCGGTATTCGCGCCGGGTCGAAGCCTCATCGCATCATCGGCATCTGGGCAGTCGTCGTCGAAGGCCGCGTGTTCGTGCGCTCGTACAGTTTGAAGGAGCGAAGCTGGTACCGCACGTTTCTCGAAGAGCCCCGCGGCATCATCGAAGTGAACGGCAAGCAAATCAAGGTGCGACCGGTCTTCACCCGTAGCGAGCGTTTGAAGAAGCTGGTCGATCGCGCTTATGCGGAAAAATTTCCGACGCCGGGATCGCGCGTGTTCGTTCAAGGCTTCAAAGAAAAGAAGCGAAGAGATACGACGACTGAATTGGTTCCTTACTAATCTACAAGGCAAAATCAATCCGCAGATTACGCAGATGAAGAAGAACAAGTACCGTCATCATCGGCCCTATGCCGGTTACGATTGGCAGGGCAAAGTTCCCGCGTCTAAACGAATAAAACAGCAAATTTCTATTCTGCGTAATCTGTGTAATCTGCGGATAATTCTTCCTATGGTCCGAAGCGTCTCCGGTACTCGGCTGAGGTGATAAAGGCTTTCACCATTTCGGCAGCGCGAAAATCGCCGTTGAATTGATTTAGCTTATTCAACCAAAAGTCGTATCCAGCAAAATTGTTGTCCGGTGCGTCGTCCGGATTGCGGCGCAGGTAGCCGAAGTATTGCATCAAGACGAAGGCGCGATTGAATTCGGCGTCCACTAGCTTCTGCTTCTCGGCTATTTTTCGCAGCACGCTGCCGCGCGTTTCCAGGCCAGCCATCAAACCATTCGCCAAACGAAAGTATTCGTCAAAGGTCAGGACGTAGCCCGCCTGGATTTGGAGTTTATCGACGTAAGCCGCCGCATTTAATGACGGCGGGTAGTTTTCGAGGAACTCGGGTCGATAGACAAAACTATTCGTGAAATTAACGATGTTCGCTTCCAACACCTGTTCCCAACCCGGGTTGCCGACTACGACGCCACGACTAATTTCCTGGGTATCGCGCACGAACTCGCGATAGCGCGGCATGGCGCGCGGACGTTGAGGAGTTTCCGGGAGCGCTGCTTTGTAAAGGCGATAGACGAGAAAACCCGTCGATTGAAATTCCGTGGAAAGAAAGAATGATGCCGAAGTGTCGATGCGTTTGACCTCGCGGCAAGCAGTGGTTAAGCCGCACGACTCGATGTTATTGATCCAAAAAGCCTCGCCGGAAGAATCGGGCAGGCGGTTAAGGAAGTCGTTGTAATGCTGGCGCACATAGAAACTCGAAATCTCAACGTAATTCGATGACCCGGCCAAATCGTTGTCATGAATCACCAGCATGGCGCTGTTACGAGGTCCGATCGAAGCTGTTCCCGTCGCGTTCAGCAAACCAAGAAAAACATTTTCGTTTGCCTCCGGAAATGAATCATCGGTTACCAGTACGTCGAAGGTCTTGGACGTCTCGCCAGGCGCGAATTGCAGAGTACCCAGTGTCGTAGTGTAATCAGTCCGTTCGCTCGCGCTATTGTCGGAGGTGAAGTAATCAATTGTAGCCGGTGTGGAAGTATCTCCGATCCGCGTCACGGTAATCTGCGCTGAGCCCGATCCTTCGAATGCGTCGAATTGCGGCGCGCCAAAGTCAAATATGCTTCCGCCCTGGGCGCCGCACGGCGTGGCCGCGTCGCTGCGCGAGCGGGGAGCCGGCGCCGCGAAAGAAAAGTCACCGAGATTGTTGTTATTATCAGTGCAGCCACCGCCGATTCGCGTCAGCGATTTATCGGGTCCGGGCGCCAGCGTGACCGTTCCTTCGTAACAAATCGCGATGCCATAGCCGACGTAATCGACGACGACGCCGGTCAGGTCGGGAGCAGCAGGGCAGTATCCAAACGGCAGCGTTTTGCCTTTGGCCACGAGCGCGATCTGCCCACCTGTGTCGCTAATCGGCATCGGATTAAGATTAGCATCCGGATTATTTATCGGCTGACCACCGGTACCGCTGCCTCCGAATTTGAGCAGGAAGTGTTTGCCCGGTCCGATGATAATGCCGTTCGGGTTGTTGAAAGTTACGCCCGATGATGAAATCTGAATATTCGGCGGAGTGCCGGAAAAGTTTGCGATGCTCAGCGTCCAGCCGTTGATATCAACATCGACATTCCCTCGATTGAACAACTCGATAAAGTCGTTTTGATAAGCTGAGCCCGCTTCGCCGCCCCTCGTGTAAATCTGGCTGATGCGAATATTCGAATCGGCGATTGACTGCGCCACGAGGATCGAAGAAAACATGAAGAGACAGAACGTGACTGCCAGAAACCTGGCACAGTTGGAACAAAAATCCTTCATTTGATCACCTGGGGCGTGCTGAGTTTCCGATAGAGCATCGGTCGTTTTCGGGCTGGCGTCGTAAACTGCAATGGTTATGCCGGGCAGAAGCGCGGCGGCGTGCGAAAGCAAAGGAACATGGTTTAGCAACGCTGGTTTGGGGGCTTTTGAGCGCCCACTACTTTCTTCAGAGTTATTTTCCGCAGCCGCGTGACTTTTTTCGCAGCGGGCAGTTTATGTAACTGAAGGGCAATGGCGAGCAGCGAACCTGCAGAGAAAGCGCGTCTCGGGCAGTTAAGCGAGGCGGAGGAGCGGCGCCTGGTAGCGGCGGCGCAGGGGGATCGCGCGTGTTTTGGCGACGTGTACGAAAGATATTTCGAGCTGGTTTATGCATACGTGGCGCGACGCGTGCGGGATCGCCCGACGACCGAAGACCTGACCAGCGAAGTCTTTCGCAAAGCGCTCGCAAGCCTGCCAAGGTTCAAATGGACCGGCGCGCCATTCGGTGCGTGGCTGATTCGCATCGCATCGAACCTGATTGCCGATCGCACTAAACAAGCAGCGCGTGAAGTCGATATGCCTTTGGATGAACAGGGCAGTAGCTCGACCGCGAGGGAGAGCTCTCCAAAACTCCACGCGCAGCAATTTGATTTCGAAGCGGCAGAACGAAGCGCTTATGTGATTCGGTTGGTTGATGATCTGCCCGAAGATCAGCGCCGCGTGGTGAGAATGCGGTTTGCGGAAGAAAAATCGATTAGCGAAATCGCGAGCGAGATGGATCGCACCGAAGGCGCGGTGAAGCAGTTGCAGTTTCGCGCTTTGCAGGCGTTGCGGAAGAAACTAACCACAGAGGACACAGAGGAATCAGAACGTAAGAAGTTGTAGAGCAACTAATGAGTGAACTTGATCTAACACAGCAACTCGATCAGGCAATCGACGCGATGATTGCGGCGGGTGGTGAAATGCCGCGCGATGTCGATGAGAGAGTCGCCGAGTTGCTCGGCGTCGCGGTTGAATTACGCGACTTGCCGCGCGCGGATTTCAGAGATCGTTTGAGAGAAGAGATTATGAGCCGGTCAATCCAAAGCGCCGTCGAGCCGGCGCACTCCAAAAAATTAAGTCCTGTGCGCGAAGGCTTTCGCACGATCACGCCTTATCTGGTGGTGGCTGATGTTCATGCCGAAGCTGCTTTTCTCAAGCAAGCTTTTGGCGTGAGCGGGCAAATCTATGGTCTAGGGTCGCAGGGCGGCTTTCATGCTGAATACAACATCGGCGGCTCGATGATCATGGTTGGCGGAGGTGGCCAGGGTTCGCAATGGAAGGGAACTCCGTTGCCAACATACATTCATCTGTACGTTGAAGACGTGGATTCAATCTTTGAAAACGCGGTGCAGGCCGGGGCCACTAACCTGTCGCCGCCGGCAGAACGGCCTTATGGCGATCGCGAATGCGGTTTCCGCGATCCGGGCGGCAATCAATGGTTCGTGGCGACGCATCAGGGTGAATCGTTTGTGCCGGAGGGCGTGCCTAACTTAATGCCTTCGCTGCTTCCCAGCGGTGCGCCAAAGATGATCGACTTCCTGAAAGAAGCATTCCGCGCCGAGGAACTCGCGGTGCATAAATCACCGGACGGCGTTGTTCGTCACGCAACGATTCAGGTTGGCACTTCAGTGATCGAGTTGGGCGAAGCGCATGGTCCATGGCAGCCGATGCCTTCCGTATTCATGATGTATGTTGACGATGTTGATACTTGGTTCGCGCGGGCGTCGCAAGCTCAAGGAGTTGTCGTTAAAGACGCGCCGAAGCTGCAACCGCATGGCGCGCGCGTTGGCTCGATCAAGGATCCGTTTGATAACGTCTGGTATATCGCTTCGCAGGAGCAGTCGCCTGGTGAGCAACCAGCAGAACCAGAAAGGAAAGCTATGGGCGCACCGAATCTATTTCGTATTGCTTTGCAAGTTGGTGATCTGGCACAGGCTGGAGAGTTCTATTCGAAGCTGCTCGACGATCCCGGAATTCCGATTCCGCGCGGGTCGCGGCACTACTTCAATTGCGGGCCGGTGATTCTCGCGCTGGTCGATGTCGCAAAGGGCGGCGAGAAACCGCAGCCAACGCCGGATTACATCTACTTCGCGGTGAGTAATCTCGAGGAGATTTTCGAGCGCGCGAAGGCTATGAATTGCCTGTGCCAGGATCGTTATCACGATCAGCAAGCCGGCGAGATCGTGAAGCGTCCGTGGGGCGAGCGTTCGTTCTATGTCGAAGATCCCTGGGGTAACGGCCTGTGCTTTGTCGATGAGACGACGTTGTTTACGGGGAGATAATGAAGTGCCCGTACCGCGAGCGATCGCGAGCGGATCGTCCATGGGTTCGGTAAAAATGGGAACCATCGCACTTCTACTTAAACTCACAGCTTGATCCCGCCGCTGCCGGTTTGGACGCGAGCTGCTTGATCCGCTCGCTAACGCTCGCGGTACTGACACACGATTAAGAGGAGAGCAAATGCCAGTCAAACCAATTCCAGAAGGTTACCATTCAGTCACGCCGTATCTGATTGTGCGCGGCGGCGCCGAAGCGATTGAGTTTTATAAGAAAGCTTTCGGCGCCAGTGAGCTATTTCGCATGGACGCGCCGGGTGGGAAAATCGGTCACGCCGAAATCAAGATTGGCGATTCGCCGATCATGCTCGCCGACGAATATCCGGACATGGGTTACAAAGGTCCGCAATCGCTGGGCGGCTCGCCCGTGAGCATAATGATCTACGTTGAAGACGTTGACGCGATTTTCAATCGCGCAGTCGATTCAGGCGCCACGGTGAAGGAAGCATTGCAGGACAAATTCTATGGCGACCGCATGGGAACGGTGGTCGATCCTTTCGGTCACATTTGGCACATCGCCACGCACAAGGAAGACGTTTCGCCGGAGGAGATGGAGCGACGCGCGAAGGCGGCACATGGCGGTGGTCAATAGGCTTTGCGTTTCCTTGCGACTTAGCGTGCGTGTGTTTCGCGCAATGGTGCGAAGTCGCAGAGTTTTCGCGGAGCGCGGCCCGCGTTCTACCGAGGTTCGAGACGATTGAAGGATGCTCTTGATCCGCTCGTTAACGCTCGCGGTTCTGACACTTTTTGTGTAGAGTTCTCTGCCGAGGATTCTATGCACATGAAAAGAACATTAGGGGTGGCGGCGCTTTCGTTCGGCGTGCTTCTTGGCGGCTGGGCGTGCAACCGACAAAACGTCACGGCCACCAATCCACAAGCGAATTCAAATCAATCAAGCTCCTCTTCATCGGGTGAACTGAAGTTCAAAGCGCCCGACGGTTGGACGGTTGAAAAACCAACCTCCGCGATGCGAGCTGCGCAGTACAAACTGCCGAAGGCCGAAGGCGACAAGGAAGACGCATCGCTTGTTCTTTATTACTTTGGCGCGACGCAAGGCGGCAGCCCGCAAGCGAACATCGATCGCTGGATTGGTCAGATGCAACAGGCCGACGGCAGCGATTCAAAGAGCAAAGCAAAAACGGAATCACTGACGGTAAACGGATTGAAAGTCAGCACCGTTGACGTGACCGGAATCTACACTGCCGAGATGGCGCCGGGCAGCCAGACTTTTCGTAATGACGCGAACTATCGCCTGCGCGCGGCCGTGATTGAAACGCCGAAGGGAAATTACTTTGTGAAGCTCGCCGGCCCGGAGAAGACAGTGGCGCGTTGGGACAAGGAATATAACGATTATCTGAAGTCTTTTGAGTTCAAGTAGCGTCGTCAAAACCGTGCGCAGTAGCGAGGATCGTGTCACCGCGAGCGATAGCGAGCGGATCATGGGGCCCGATCAAGAATAAACATACTCGCGTCAGCAGTTCATAATCTTGATAATGATTAGACGGCAATTAACGTAAGATCTTGATCCGCTATCGCTCGCGGTACCGACACAAGGCTTACGTGCCAAACTTATCCTATGACACCATCCCCCAAACCAACTTCAATTCGCGATCAGGTCTCTGCAGAAGAGTGGCAGGCACGCGTAGATCTCGCCGCTGCTTATAGATTGGTAGCGCTTTACGGCTGGGACGATTTGATCTTCACGCACATCTCAGCTCGTGTCCCCGGCGAGGAGCATCACTTTCTGCTCAATCCATACGGCATGATGTTCGACGAAGTCACAGCTTCGAGCCTCGTGAAGATCGATCTCAACGGAAACAAGGTGATGGAGTCGCCGTATTTCATCAATCCGGCCGGCTTTACGATTCACAGCGCCGTGCACGCCGCGCGTGAAGATGCGCTGTGCGTGATGCATCTTCATACCGACTACGGCATTGCGGTATCGGCGCAGAAGGATGGATTGCTACCGCTGTCGCAGCAGGCCATGTTTGCGTTGTCGTCGCTCGCGTATCACGAATATGAAGGGCTGGCGCTGGATGAAAACGAGAAGCCGCGGCTGGTGGCGGACTTGGGCGATAAGAAATTCATGATTCTGCGAAATCACGGATTGTTGACCGTTGGGCGTACTGCGGCGGAAGCGTTTCTTTCAATGTTCCTGCTCGAACGCGCGTGCAAGATTCAAATCCTCGCGCAATCGGGCGCCGGGGGATTATCGGCGATTCCTGAACAGATCCTGAGCAAAGTCGCCTCACAGATGAATGCAGTAATGCTCGATCAAGGCGCGGCGTTGACCTGGCCGGGCTTGCTGCGCAAATTGGACAAACTCGATCGCTCTTATGCAGATTGAAAACGTGAACCAACCAATCTCGTTTACAGTCAAAGCGCACTTCGACGGCAAAGACGCGACGGTCAGGCAAATCTACGATCGGTTGTTGAAGGACGTGAAGAAGTTCGGACGGGTTGTCGAAGATCCAAAGAAGACCTCGATTCACCTGGTCAACAAAACCGCTTTTGCCGGTGTGGCCACGCGAAACAGCGCGATCATTCTCACGATCAAAAGCGATCGCCACCTGGTCAGTTCGCGCATCCACAAATCAGAGCAGACCTCGGCTCACCGGTTTCATCACGAAGTGAAACTGACTTCCGTCGCTGATGTTGATGCGGAATTGTCGGATTGGCTGAAGAATGCCTACGCTTTGAGTTCATAAGCAACGCAAAAAGAACTTACGCCACTTCGCGGCTCTGATTGCTCAACGTATAAATTGCTTCCATCACCGCGGCGTGCACGTCCTCGGGCAGCGCGTCGCGCGACGCGAGGCCGCGCAGGCCCGGTAGCACTTGCTGCTGATTGCTCAGCGCCAAAAGTTTGACTGCCGTTAGCCGCACTTCGGTATTGGGATGTTTTGCGATGGCTTGCATCAATGGTTGAACTTCACCCGCTTTGGCCATCAGGAACAGGATCGAAAACGCATCGTAAGTTCGATCGCGGCCTTCACCGCCAAGACTGTTTAAGGCGTTCGCGGCCAGACCTGATCCCGCGATGGCCGATCCAATCTTTCGCCGCCGCTCCGGTGACGCCTCGCGCAGCGCTCGCGTGAACGATGCGGCCAAATCCGGCGCCAGCGTGTACAGCGCGCGCGCCGCGGCGTTGCGAACTTCGGCGCTGGGGTCGTCAAAACATTTCGTGATGAGGGCGAATGATTCGTCGCCACCCATGTCTCCCAGATCAACCAGGGCTGCGGCGCGATCGGACGACTCGGCGCTTTGCAGACGCTCAGCGATGTCTGAAGGCAGCACGGGGCTGGCGACCTTCACCTGGTGCGAATGCGTTGGCGCGCTCGCCGATTTCCCGATTTCCATGCCAACGAGATCGGCCGTGGTCTCAGCCGCGACGAATTCAGGTTCGATTCTGGGCGGAGCGGGTTTCTTTGTGTGATCGAGATCAATGGTGAGCCAGGGCTCTTCGGTTTCTGCGTCCACCAGTTCGATAGACTTGGAATCATCTGCAATTTCGAACACGTCTTCAACGGGCGGCTGACTCTGCAGCGATTCAAGCTGCTGTTTCAGTTGGCCCTGACGCGCGGCCCACTCTTCGGATTCAGCCTGCGCTTTTTCGAGCGCGTCCTGCAGTTGCTGCAAGAGTTGCGCTTCTTCATCGGCCTTGCGTTGCGCTTGCGCTTCGACCTGGCGCACCGCTTCCGTGTGACTTGGCAGGCGTGCTTCGATTTCCTGGATGCGAGCGAGCGTCTCGGTTTCCAACCGCTGAAGCTCTGCGGTTTCCACCGCCAGTTCCTCTGCCCTGGTTGTCAATTCCATCACCCGAGCGCGTGCCGTTTGGCGTGCGTCTTCATGCTCGCGCAGCCGGACTTCCGCAGCTTCGAGCCGTTTGACCTGTTCGGCTTCGGCTTCACGTAACGCTTCGATCTCAGCCCGGAGCTGATTCTCTCGCTCCGTGCGTCGCTGTGTGTTGACGTGCGAACCGTGACGCGTTTCTTCAAGTGCACGCAAGCGCGCTTCGGCTTCTTCGACTCGCTTAACCGACTCTTCTTTGTTCTTGAGGGTGTTTTCGAACTCGAGTTCGATCTGCGCCGCGCGTTCGGCATGTTGCTGTGCTTCAGTTTCAGCCAGGTAGCACTGCTTCACTTGTTCGGCGAGACGGGTCTGAATCTCGTCGATGCGCTTGACTTGTTCCTCTTCCTGTTCGTGCAGCACCTTCATGGTGAGCATGAGTTGCTGCTCTTGCTCCGCGCGCTCTTGCGCATCGGCCTCAGCCTGGCGGCGAGCTTCTTCAATTTGCGGTATGCGCTCCTTGATTTCCTCGATGCGCGCCAGCGTCGCCTGTTCGGCGCGGCTAAAGGCATCGAGTTCTTCGCGCAGCCGTTGCTCTTTTTCCTCTTGCAGTTTTGCCTGAGAGACCGCGAGCGAATGGGTCTTTCGTTGCTCGGCAAAAATTGCTTCGATGGCCACGATTCGCTTCAACAGATCGCGTTCCTGCTGACGCAACGATTCGGTCTCGGCCTTAATCGATTGTTCCTTTTGCTGGAGACGAGCCACCTCGGCGCCGCGCTCCTGCTGCGCCTGTTCGGCGGTCGCTAATTCTGCCCGCGCACTTTCAAGCCGGGCCAGTTCTTCCGGCTCGAGGTTCTTTGCGGCTTCGATTTGGGCGCTGAGTTGCTGTTCGTCTTCCGCGCGTTTCTGCGCTGCGGCTTGAAGCTGCTCGCTGATCGCCTTGAGTTCGGCGAGGCGTTGTTGTTGTTGCTCGGCCAGCGCGCTGGCTTCGGCCTGCGAACGCTGATGCGCTTCTTCTTGCGCCGCTAACGCCGCGCGGGTTTCTTCGATCTGCCGAAGCTGATCTTGTTCCGCGAGCTTGAGTGAATCGACCTGCCGGCGCAGAGATTCAACTTGCTGCTGATGCTGCTGGAGCACAGCTTCCTGCTGCGCTTTCAGGGTCTGAAATTCGTTGGCGCGTTGCGCTTCGGTCTGAATATGCGCTTGCAGTTCGGCTTCAGCTGCTCGATGTGCAGCCTCCTGGTCGCGCAAACGGGCTTCGGCGTCGGCGATCTCTTTTGCGCGATCTTCCTGCTGCTTGTAGAGCGAATCGATTTCGGCATTGATCGAGAGTTCGCGCTGGGCCAACTGCTGAAGTTGCACGCTAACCCGTTCGATGTTCTCTTGCTTGAGTTGAATCGCAGCTTCGGTCGCGCCGATCCGTTTCGCGAGATCCGTGTCGGCGCCGGCGAGATGCTCAAGCTCGGTCGTCAAGCGGGCATGTTCTTCCGAAAGCGCTTGCAGCCGTGCATCCGCCGTCTGTTTCGCTTCACGTTCGGCGTTAACGACTCGCTCGATTTCGGCAATCTCTTTCGCGCGATCGTCCTGCTGGGCGCGGAGGGAATCGAGTTCAGAGTTGAGTTTCGCCTGTTGTTCGCTGAGTTGCTGGAGCTGCGTCTGAGCCTGCTCGCGCTCCGTGGTTCCAAACTGGATCGCTGCCGTCGTTTCGGCGATTTGTTGGGCCAACGCTGCTTCGGCTGCCGACAGTTCGTCAAGTTCGCTGGCGAGCTTCTGCTGTTGCTCGGTCAGCGCCGCGATTTGCGCTTGCCGGTTTTGCTGAGCTTCCTGCTGAACATCGATTGTGGCTTCGGATTCGGCGATCCGCTTTGTCTGCTCTCGCTCATTGGCGTGAAGACTCTCGATTGCCGATTCGAGTGATTGAATTCTCTCGGCTCGCTGTGCGGCGGCTGCTTCCAGCGCGGCGCGCTGGGTCGTCAGTTCAGCGATTCGGTTTCCTTCGTTTTGGGCGCGGAGGTCCGCTTCGATGCTGGCCTTCAGATGGACTTGCTCGGCTTCACGCAGGCGGCTTTCAGTTTCCGCAATCCGCGCGCGCAACTCCTGCTCGCTTTGTTGCACTGCTTCGATTGAAGCATTCAACTGCTCTTCGTTCTTGGCGAGTTCAGCGACTTTGGCCGATGCTCCGTCGTGCGCTTCCTGCTGCGACGCGAGGACCTGTTGGAGTTCCGTGACGCGTTGTTGTTGGGCTGCCTCGTCGGCGCGTAGCTTCTCGATCTCGGATTTGATTCTTACTTCGTCAGCAACCAGCCGAACCGCGGCCTGCTCAACTTGCGATCGGGCCGCATTCAATTCCGCAACGCGCGCTTCGCCCTGCCGTAATTTTTCGACTTCCAACCGGCCGTCTGCTTCCAGCTTCGCGATTTGCGATTCCAGATCAGCCACGCGCTTTGCTTCCTGCTCAAGTCGCGCGTCGGCACTGGTCAGAGCTTCTTTCAGAGCTTCAATATTTTTCTCGGTCTCGGCGATGCGGCCAAGTTGCAACTCGTTCGCTTTGGCAATCTCTTCGGCTTCCAGTTTGAGATGCTCTTCGCGCTTGGCTTGCTCCTGCGCGGTTGCTTCGGCGCGATGACGCGCTTCAAGGTGTAAGAGCAAACGCGATTCGGTGGCCTCGACGACGTCGAGTTGATCGCGTTCGGCTTTCTTTAGCCGTTGAATTTCTTCTGCCAGCCATTGGGCGCGCTCTGAATGCTGCTTCGCGTCACTCTCCAGCCGGCGACAAAACGCTTCCTGCTCATGAATGTGAGTCTGAATGTGCTCGATGCGCTTCAGCTCTTCCTGCTCGGCGGTGCGCAGGACATCGAGGGTTGCCGAAAGTTCGCGTGCGGTGAGGGCTCGCTGCTGGGCCGCGGCTTGCGCCTCTTCGCGCAGCATTTGCAGTTCGGCAAGCCGCGCTTCTTCTTCGCGCGCTCTTCGTTCCGCATCCGCTTGCAGTTGGCGTTTCGAGTCTTCGTAAGCTTTTCGCTTCGCGTCCTCTTCGGCCTGACGGCGCGCGGCCTGGACTTCGGCGCGGCGACGCTCGAGTTCGACTTCGGCCTGCTTCAGTTCCTCTTCTTGTTTGCGAAACTCTTCAACGTTGACGAACTGTGAATCGTAATGACGTGGCGCCGTGCGACGTTCGAGTTGCTTTTCCAAGTCGGGGGGCGGTTCAAACGCGACAACATTATCGGGCGTGGGCCTATCAATTTTGGGTGGGGCAGCTTTTTTCACGAGTCTGGGTTTGGCGGGCGGGTTCTGTTTTGAGGTTTCTACTGGAGCTTCTTTGATGAAAGCGCGACGCGCCTGCGCGAGGTTTTCGAGGTTTCCGCTTGCGAGCGCGGCCAACAACCGATCGGCGATCATGCGCTGATTCGCAGAGTCATTAGGATCCATCGCACGCACGTCACCGTTGCGTCCGCTGGGCGAGTCCTTGATCAGTTTGTCGTCTGAGTTTGTGGATCCCGAAGAGGATTGCTCCATATCGTTTCTCCAACTCCAGCGATGAGAGGTTCTGGAGGACAACGTTGTCTGGGGGGCTAGTGCTAAGACAATGCTGCCTGCGTTTCCTGCGTTAGAAAGTCGTCAGGGCGATTCTACGTCTTTGATGGTCACCGTGGCGAGGGGACGATCCGGATTCGTCCGAGCAGCCGGCTCGAACGCTGCATCCGAGCCTTTCCGATTCTCGCAAATCGAGGGCTTTCAGGTCAATAGGTGTTTTGGGAGCTAAAAACTGAAGCGAATTTGCATCTCAATCAGCCGATTATAAGGCGCCGAACCCCCTCCGCGACCGCCGCCACCAAATCCGCCGAACCCGCCGGCGCTCGAATTTGACAGGCCAAACAGGGAAGAACTGAGGTTGCCAATGGGCCGGCCATAGTTCACGTGGTTCAGAATATTCTGGAAGTTCACCGAGAGAGTCAGATTGTAGCGCTTGGCGTTTTCGCCACCTCCAAATCCACCGCCTCCGCCGCCGAAGCCGCCGCCACCGGCGCCTCGACCGCCGCCGCCTCCTCCACCCCCAGCGCCACCGCCACCGCGGGGGCCGCCAAATCCGCCGAGACCACCGCCGCCGCCTGCGCCACGATCGCCTGCACCACGATCACCGCGACCGCCTTGTCCTTGTCGGCCCTGATTCTGCGCCGTGTTGCGTCGTTCACTTCCGAAACCGAAAGTCTTGCTGATTCGCAAATTCGAAGTGATGGCCCCCGGACCCTGGCCGTAATTGCGCGGAATGATCACGGCGCCCGCGACCGGATTCGGATCGAAGGTGCCCCACTTGGTAGCGATGATCCCAGGCTTCGTCAAATCACTTGCAAATGCCGGGCGATCTGTAAACAGCGTGTCGCCATTTAGATCTCGTCCGATGGTGATGTTGAAAGGCGCGCCCGATGTAATGATCAAAAACGGATTGAGTGTGATGCCCCAGGGAGCGCGATACGTTCCGTTCAAAGTAAATCGATGGCGTATGTCGTTTGAAGCGCGACCCCACTCAACACTGAAGTCGTAAGGATTCGAAGCAAACGTTCCCGAGCCGTCGCTATCGCTGTTGGTTTTGCCGAAAGCGTAATTCATATTGAAGTTCACGCTGCGGCTTAAGCGACCACCGAGTGTCACAATCAGTTGGTTCTGTTCGAATCTGCCAGTCGAGTCGTACTCGAAATAGTTATTTATTCCGAGTGGCCGCAAGCCGCTTCCCGGAATCGCCGGATTGAACGTGCCGGGCAGCGGAGCGTTGATCGCGCGTGCCCGCAGCAGATGCAATGTGCGGGCATGGCTGAACGTGACGCTCGTCGTCAAGTTATGCGGCAGCGCGTGTTCGAGGCTGACTGCAGCCTGCATCGTGTAAGGAGTCTCGAGTCCATTTTCGAATTGATAAATCGAAACCGGCGTCGCGAATCCTGCCAACGTCTGGGTTGAAGGAATTACCGGAAACAAATTCAGGATCGCGGGATCGGTAACGATGTACTGTTGTTGATTGACTCCGTTCAGACGATTAGTCGTGAGGGTGAGGTTTTCACTAACGCGATCGTAAAAGAAACCGAAGCCTCCGCGGATCGTCGTCTTTGTCTGTTGACCGGGATGTCCGGGCGCCCAGGCAAAAGCGACGCGTGGCGCAAAATTCAGGTTGCTGCTGATGTTCGTCTGGTTCTCGTAACGCAAGCCCGCATTAACCGTGAGGTTCGGCCGCAAGCGCCAGTCATCCTGCACGAACCCGCCAAAATCGAATTGCGAAACGGTCGCCTTGGGATTTCCCGCGGCGATAGTTAATTGGGTTGCGCCGCCGCCGGCCGCGCGAATTTGCGCCCCGGTCAATCCATTGCGCAAGCCTTGCTGGGTAATTTGATAAACCTCGATGCTGGTGAAGCCCGTTGGATTTCCCGCGCGGCGCGTGCCGGCGAACGTCCAGGTGCCGCCAAAGTTCTGCGGCGAGATACTGTTGATGTGCACGTCGCGAAGCCGCGCGCCGAACTTGATCGAGTGCGCTCCCAAAGCCAGTGAGGTGTTGTTGTTCAACTCCCACCGATTCTGAAGATTTGACGACAAGCCGATCTGTGAGCCACCGCCCGTGAAAGCTTCCTGAACACTGATGGTTGGGATCGAATTGTTCGCTGTGTCGCCTGAGGTTTGATGATTGAATTGAAATCGCGTCTCGTTAACAGTGCGCTTGTTTAGAATCGAAGTTTCCGTCAAACGAAAAGTTTGCTGCGTGCTGAACGTGTTGTATTTCCGCGAGCCCAGCGAGAAGCCGCCCGCGCCGGCAACGTTGCGGCTATGCTCGTATTCATAGCGCACCACCAGCGTGTTGTTGGTGTTGATTTGATAGTCGAGCCGCGGACTAAACTCAGTGCGGCGATTCGGCAGCGGCACCGTCTCGCTGAAAGCGATGATGTTCAGATTTGGATCGAGGATGGTTGCGTTGACCACCGCCTGATCGTTGATGTCGCGTTTCTCGAAATCGAAAAAGAATGAAGCTTTCTTTTTTGAGATCGGGCCACTCAAGTTGCCGCCGTATTGACGTGACATGTAAGGCGCGCGCGTCAACGCAAATGGATTACGCGAGTTGAACGCCTGATTGTTGAAGTTGAAATTAGCCTGGCCACGAAAACGATCGGTGCCTGGCCGAGTCAGAATCTCGATGCGTCCAAACCCGGGTCGATCGTATTCGGCTGAGTAGGGATTCGAGTTGATTCGGATTTCGCGAATAGAAGCCAGCGGCGGCATTCGGCCTCCGCTGAAACCGTCGATGTAAATCTGTCCGCCGTTTGGACCGGCGGCTGGTCCGGCAAGCGCCTGCAACGCTGCGGTCAGATCGTCGGGATCATCCGGCAGCGATTCGAGATCAGTCCCTTTCAAAACGATCGCGCCCACGTTGTTTTCGGGATCGGTATTCACGCCGCTGCCATCCGCGGACACCGTCACCTTCTGCTGTTCAATTGTGACTTTCAGCGTGACCGTGAGAGGTTGCGTGCGCGCGGTGACATCCACGTCGGCACTTTCGAACGCAGCGAATCCCTGGGCTGCAACGCGAACTGTGTACTTGCCCGGCGTCAATCCGGTGAAGCTAAAACCGCCGTCCCCGGTCGTCGTCGCGGTCTTGGTTGTTCCATTGGCATCAATGGCGGTGACGGTGGCGCCGACAATCACGCCGCCAAATTCATCTGAGACCTGGCCTTTCAAAATGCCTGTCGGGCGTTGTGCGAACGCTGCGGTTACGCAAAGCAAAATGACTATTAGGGAACGTTTCATTCGATTTTCCTGAGTATTTCTAATAACGCTAGCCGAAAGATGCCACGTTAGCTAAGACGGAATGTGCAGGAGTCTGGTTACAACCCCGAAGAACTGGAGCGGGTTAGGCTGAAGCGGATCGGGAAACAGCCCTGCGCCGGAAACCGGTTGCGTTAGAAGAGCATGGGCGTCCTCGCCCCGCATCGACACGCAGGGCGTGAGACTCATTCACAGGGAATGTAACTTAGCGTCTCTTGTTCGTCCTGGACCTTAGGATGGAAGCGAGTGAAAAAAATTGCAGCGAGGCTGACGAAGTGCTGACCAAAACTGAGAATAATTCCGTGACCCTGCAAACCCACGAATCCCAACGCGACGGCGCCCGTTAACGCGGAAGCGCATCGCATCAAAAGCTCGCGCCGCCCGACGATGTTCGATTCGCTGGATTTCATTTGCGGTTACCATGTTATTAATCCGGCGCGGTGGGAGGACGCTCTCCCCACTGATGTCCTCCCGCGCGCCGGATTCAGGTCTCCGCGTTGGTGCCTCTAACAACGAGGAGCTGAAATTAAAGTTACGGTTGATCGGGAGGCGGAGGCGGTCCCTGCTTCTGAAATTCCGCCCGCTTCGCAGCCAGTTCGGCTTTCTGATCCGCAGTCAGCACCGAGGCGATCTGCGACATCATTTTTGCGTGCGAGACTTCCAGCTCAATCTGAACTTTCGCTCGCGCTTCCGCAGCAGAACGAACGGCAGCTTCATCAAAGGCGCCGCTGAAGGGATCAGCTTCGTTCTGATGCAAGGTGCGGAGTTGGTCGAACAGGGCCTTGTCGCCTTCGTGAAAGCTGTCCTGAATCTTTTTGATCTGAGCTTTCTGGTCGTCGGTCAAATTCAGATCGCGACCCATCGGGCCGAACAGTCCAAACCCACGGGGTCCTCCGGGTCCGCCCGGGCCGCCCCGAAATCCGCCGCCAAACGGTCCCGGACGCGGTGGGCCATCCGGCCTCTGTGAAAAAGCAAAGGCCGCTGCGGCCAAAACCACGACAGCAGCGATGCTTGCTATGCTGATTTTCTTCCAAGTGATTCTCACGGGTCTTCTCCTTCTTAAATCCGATATTTGATCGCAGTCAGTTGCAATCCATTTGTTCAATTAGTCGCCCATTAGACGCCCTGCGTATGACGCGCGGTGTGAAGATATCGTCAAGCGTCTGTAAATTATCGGAAAGTTCGCGGCGCGAAGACTTCCTTCACTTTACAATCCGGTGGCGGCATCCAAAGATAGCTCGGTCATATCTAAAGAACTGAGACGAGATGATCCAGCGAATTCTGATAATCGACGACGATACTGAACTCTGCGAGCTGGTGACCGAATACCTTGAGCCGGAGGGCTACGCGGTTGATTCAGTTAACGAAGGTCGCGAAGGCGTGCAGCGCGCTCTCTCAGGCGAGTACGCGTTAGCGGTGCTTGATTACATGTTGCCGGGGCTGAATGGCTTCGAGGTGCTCCGGCAGATTCGCGCCAGTTCGCATCTGCCGATTGTGATGCTGACCGCACGCGGCGACGACGTGAACCGGATCATTGGTTTGCAGATCGGCGCGGACGATTACTTGGCGAAACCCTTCAATCCGTTGGAATTGGTGGCTCGGATCAATGCCGTGCTCCGGCGCGCGCGTTTTTCGGTGGAAGAAAAGCATGCGGGTGAAGTGCTGACTGTAGGCGACATCAAAATGGACAGCCGGACGCGCACCGTTTCGCGCGATGGCGAAACAATCGATCTCACCGTTGTTGAGTACTCCCTGTTGGAAAAACTTTTGCAGGCGCCCGGCCGAATTCTCACGCGCGAAGACCTGGTGAAGGAAGTACTCCATCGGGAATTATCACCGTTCGATCGGAGCATCGATACACACGTGAGCAATCTGCGAAAAAAGTTGGGTCACGAAGTAAACGGTATCGAGCGGATCAAAACCGTGCGTGGCGTCGGTTACATTTATGCCGGTTAGCGTTTCAATGCGAAGCCTATTTGTCAGGATTCTTTTGTGGTTCGGGCTGGCGATGATCGCGGCCGCGGTCACGTCGTTTATCGTCGGCGTTATCGCCGAACGCCAAGCACGCGACGTCGCGCCGCCGCATCTGGTCCAGGCTCTGGGGATCTATTCCCAGACCGCCGCCGATATGATCGAGCGAGATGGTCCAGCAGCGGTCAATGCTTACTTCGATCGCATCGAAACGCTGTCCGGCGTTCACGCTTACCTAGTCGATGAAAACGGAAAAGAGATTTCAGGTGAGACTCTGCCGGCAGGAGGTTCGGAGCTGGCCCAGCGCGCGCGTCAGAAGACGGGCCTGGTGAATGATCTGACGCAGGGCATTCCGCTGAATGCGGTCGCCGCGAAATCTCCGAAAGGCGCAACCTATGTTTTGGTGGCGCAGGATTCATCGTTTCGTCGTGGTCCATTTTGGGGGTTGCCGGGCCGGCCGGGATCGTTTCGCTTCACGTTGATTGCGATTACTCGAAGTCTGCTGCCGATCCTGCTGGTCGGAGGTGTCTTCTGTTATTGGCTCGCACGCTATCTCTCGACTCCGTTGGAGGATTTGCGCGGTGTGGCCCAGGAGCTGGCCGATGGAAAGTTAGATACGCGCGTTAGCGACAAGTTGCTGAAGCGACGCGATGAGATTGGACATCTCGGCCGCGACGTCAACTTGATGGCGGCGCGCATCGAGTCGCTTGTGCAAGCACAGCGGCGTCTGCTCGGCGACATTTCGCACGAGCTGCGTTCACCGCTGGCTCGGCAAGGCGTGGCGTTGGGTTTGGCGCGCCGCCGCGCTGGCGCCGACGCGGCCAGCGCGCTCGATCGGATTGAGCGTGAGGGCGAACGTCTCAACGAGATGATTGGTCAACTGCTGACGCTGACGCGATTCGAAAGCGGCACGGATGGTCTGGATAATGTGACAATTGATCTGGGCGGGTTGGTGAGGGAAGTTGCCGAGGACGCGGACTATGAAGCGCACGATCGTAATCGTTCAGTCCGCATCGTCAGGGACGAACCCTTATCAATCAATGGCGTTCCGGAAATGATTCGCAGCGCAGTCGAGAACGTCGTCCGCAATGCCGTGCGTCATACTGCCGAAGGGTCTTCCGTTGACCTCACACTTTCAGCGGAGTCTTCGAATGGACATCGAACGGCGCTGATCAGCGTGCGCGATCACGGCAAAGGCGTTCCTGAAGACGTGATTGAACAAATCTTCCGACCTTTTTATCGGGTCGAAGACGATCGCGATCGCAAGACCGGCGGAACAGGCCTCGGTCTTTCAATCGCCGCCCGCGCCGTCCGTTTGCATCGCGGGTCAATCAAAGCCATGAATGCCAAGGATGGCGGGCTGGTGGTCGAGATTAGATTGCCGGAGAAGTAACCCGCGGATTTCACAAATTACGCAGAAAGAAAGCCGCAAAAAAGCACAAAAGGCACAGAACAAAATGGCGGTTGATTAACCCAATTCATCCGCGCATTCTGTGCCTCTTTGCAGCTGTTCTTCTAATCTGTGAAATCTGCGTAATCTGCGGATGACACTTATTCTTCTTCCTCGCCGCGAATCCGGCCCTCATCCTTCGCCTGCTGGACAATCTTCTGCGCGAGCTGTCCCGGAACCGGATCGTAATGCGAAAACTGCATGTGAAATGATCCGCGCGCGGCGGTGATCGAGTTCAACGTCGATTGATAATTCAGCATCTCGGACATCGGCACCTGCGCCTTGATCAACTGGTTCTTGCCCCAGGTGTCCATGCCCTGCACGCGGCCGCGACGTGAATTGAGATCGCCCATGATGTCGCCGCTGCATTCCTGTGGCGCAGTGATTTCCACGTCCATGATCGGCTCCAGCAAAGTCGGCTTCACTTTCTCCATAGCGTTGCGAAAAGCCTTGCGGCCGGCGGCGCGGAAGCTGTGCTCGTCCGAGTCGACGTTATGATACGAACCATCGATCAGTTGGACTTTGAAATCTACCAGCGGATAGCCGGCGATCGCGCCGTGCGAAGCCGCCTCGATGATTCCTTTTTCGATCGCCGGTCGAAACTGCTGCGGCACTGAGCCACCGAAGATTTTGTCTTCAAATTCAAAGCCACCGCCGCGCGGCAGCGGTTCGAAAATCACTTTGCAATCGCCAAACTGTCCGCGGCCGCCGGTCTGCTTCTTATGACGGCCCTGCACTTCGGCGCGCTGCGTGATCGTCTCTTTGTAAGGAACTTTGGGCGGATGCAGCATTACTTCGACCTGATAACGTTTCTTTAACTTATCGACGATCGTTTCGACGTGGACCTGGCCTGAGCCGGCGAGCAGAAACTCTTTGGTCTGCGCGTCGCGCGTGAACGAGAGCGCCGGATCTTCTTCCAGAATCTTGTGAATGGCGACGCTGATCTTTTCTTCGTCCTGACGCGACTTTGGCTCGATCGCGAACGCAATTGCCGCTTCGGGGTATTGGACCGGATCGTAAATGATCTGATGCGCCTTATCGCACATCGTGTCGCCTGTCTGAGTTTCTTTCAGTTTCACGCAGGCGATGATGTCACCGGCATTCGCTTCCGGAACTTTATCGAGCTGCTTGCCCTGAATCGTATGCAACGCGCCCAAACGTTCCGAGACGCTGCGCGTCGAGTTGTAAACGGTCGCATCGGTGCCGACCTTTCCACTGATCACTTTGAAGACGTTGATGCGGCCGGCAAACGGATCGGCGATCGTGCGAAAACAATAAGCCGAAAACGATTCGCTGTTGGAATACTTGCGCGATTCGTCTTCGCCTTTCTCGTTTTTGCCGTGCTCGGCTTCGTGATGTGCAGGATCAGGAGCGAACTCGACTATATGATCGAGCAGAATCTGGAGGCCGACGAGATTTGTTGTGGACACCGCGTACACCGGGCAGAGCTTGCTGGCGGCGATTGCTTTCGTGATGTTCGGCAGCACGTCTGAATCTTCGAGTGTGCCTTGCTCGAAATACTTCTCCATTAACGCGTCGTCTGATTCGGCGACCAGCTCAATGATGCGCTCGCGAGTCTTATCAATGACGTCTCGGCCTTCCGCGGGAATGTCGATCTCTTTAGCTTTGCCACGATCAGGATCAAATTCGTATGCCTTCATGTGAACGACATCGACGATGCCTTTGAAGTTGTGTTCCTTGCCGATTGGCAGCGTGAAGGGAACTATCGCTCTTTTGAAAACGTTGTGCGCGCTGTCGAGTGCGATGCCGATATCCGAATGCTCTTTGTCCAGCTTCGTGACTACCATCATGCGCGGCAGCATGAACTCATTCGCATAATTCCAAACTTTCTCTGTCTGCACCTCGACGCCTTTGACGCCGTCAACTACGACTATGCCGCAATCAGCCACGCGCGCCGCCGGCCGGGCGTGCGAAACAAACGCGGCGTATCCTGGTGTGTCGATTAAGTTGACTTTGGTTTCTTTGTGTTCGAGGTGGGCGACTGCGGTGTTGAGCGTGATCTTGCGGGCGATTGAATCTTCGTCGTAATCGGTCGTGGTCGTGCCTTCATCGACTTTGCCCCAGCGGGAAGTGGCGCCTGCGACGTAGAGAAGCGAACTTATCAGTTGCGTCTTCCCTGCGTCGCCATGTCCAATGACCGCAAGGTTGCGAATGTGCTCAGTGTCGTAGACTTTCATAGAAGCGAATGAGTCCTTTCAGAGATCAAATTCCGATGAACATCCCTCGGTTTCAAGTGCTGAAAAGGCGGATGTGACTAGCGGATTGCGATGTAATTTATCCGAGCCGCCATATCAAAGGCAAATTGACGTATGATGCCCCTGAAACAATGGATCAAACCGTCCAGAAAACTGAAGTTTACACCGACGGCAACTGCAACCTCTGTCGCTGGATGCGCGCGCATGTTGAGCCGCTCGATCGAGCCCATCGCATTGAATGGCTGGATTACAACGATCCAGAAATTCTGAAACGCGCCGCACCACACACGCGGGAAGAGATGGCTGAAGAGATGCACGCGCGCACGCCGGACGGTCGTTGGGCCAAAGGCTACTTCGCGTGGATCGAGGTCATCAAAGTCCTGCCGCTTTGGAAATGGCTCGCCCCGTTTATGTCGGTGTGGCCGTTCACCAAACTTGGGCCAATCTTCTATCACTGGCTGGCATCGCGTCGCTACACACTGTTCGGCGTACCACCGCCGTGTGACGCAAGCGGTGTCTGTCAGTTGCACAAATAACGTTACGCACTTCGCGAGCGGGCAGGATGCCCGCGACCCGCCGACAAGGATGTCGGCGCTCCGCGCCAACCTTTGTGCCTCGCTTCGCATCTTAGAACCGACCCAGACAATCGAAATTTGAAAGGAAAAACCAGCTTGTTTGCTGGTTGAGGTGTAAACATGTTTAGAAGAATTTCTGCGTTCTTAATCGCGTCGATCTTCATGAGTATGAGTCTCGGCGCATCCTCAATCGCGAACGCCGAAACGAAAGACAGCGATGCTGCTCGCGTGCGCGAACCATTGAACATTGCGATTCTGATTCAGGATGATTTGACTTCCCAGGTTGGTAACGAACTCGGTGTGACGCGTGACTTTATTCGATCTCTGCCGAATGGATCGCGAGTAATGATTGGTTATATCACTGCCGGAACCTTGCAAGTGCGGCAGCCGTTCACAACTGATTTGCCTCGCGCGGCGAATTCGTTGCGTATCCCGATCGCCAGCACTTCCGCGTCGGCTTATAACCCTTACGTCGAAGTGATCGAAGCGCTGAAGAAATTCGACGCGAACTGGAAAGGGCCTAATGCCGTTTTGTTGATTTCCGATGGACTCGACACTTCGCGAGGCTTTGACGTGGACAGCGCCGGCCACACGGTCGATATCGATCGCGCTATCAAGGAAGCGAACCGACGCGACGTGGCGATCTTTTCGTTCTATGCACCGTCGGTTGGTTTGACGAGCCGCAGTTTTCTCGCGGCGAGCTATGGCCAAAGCTCTTTGAATCGAGTCTCGAACGAAACGGGAGGCAAGGCCTTCTTCCAGGGCACCACCGGATTCGTGACTTTCGATTCGTATTTCAGCAGGTTGCGCGAGCAGTTGAATCGACAGTACGCTACTGCTTCGTAAATTTCGCAAATCAACAATTTGGGATAAAAGACGCCGCGATACACGTTGTCGCGGCGTTTGTTTTGCCTGTCTCGCACAAAAGTCTGGCGCTACGACCGCGGTCAATGCTAAAGTTACGCGCATAAATCAGGCCGGTGAAAAATTCTCGTCATTGGCCTTCGCGATGACCGCCAATAGAGCTTCGATCGCCCCCAGTCTTCGGATTGCGGACGCCTTGCCCGCTTCCGCGCTCGCGTACTTTCCCGAACATGACTGAAAACAAAGGCCAAGAATATTGCCTAATTGTCGAAGGCGCTTATCTGACCGAAAGCGAAGCCGAACACGCGCTGCGCGATCCCTTCATCGAAGATTGGGTTGAGCAGCACGGCAATTTCAAGATTCACAACATGGACGATATTCAAGTGACGCCGGGCGTGACGCTGGGCTCGCTGGGCGTTTACATGATCGATGAGCGCGTTTTTGAAATCTCGAGCAACGATGCCGAACATCCGTTGACTGAACATAAAGCCAAAGGCGTCGCGGAAGCTTTGAGACGACAGGATATGTTCGACGAGATCAGTGTTGAGCAGCGACAGGAAGACGCAGCCGCAGACTGAAATCAGATGAGCAGCGAAGTGAACACTGGTTTTTTGGATGGGCGAGTGCGCGTCGTGGTCGGCGACATCACCAAGCAGGACACTGATGCGATCGTGAATGCGGCGAATTCATCTCTGCTTGGCGGCGGCGGAGTTGATGGCGCGATTCATCGGGCTGGCGGCTCGAAAATCTTGGAAGAGTGCCGCGAGATTCGTCGTACGCGCTTTCCGGAAGGACTTCCATCCGGCGAGGCGGTGATTACTTCCGGAGGAAATCTGCCCGCGCTCTATGTGATTCACACCGTTGGCCCAATCTATGGACAGCAGGGTGGCCGCGAGGCTGAGTTGCTTGGCAATTGTTATCACAACTCTTTGACGCTGGCGGTTGAGAAGAATCTGGCGACAATTTCGTTTCCGTCAATTTCCACGGGAGTTTATGGATATCCGCGAGCGGAAGCCGCTATTGTATCGTCGGGGACCATCGAAAATTTTCTTTGGCGCGACCGGCAACTGAGCGAGGTTCGGTTAGTTTTCTTTCGAGAGCAGGACGCGCGAATATTTCTCGTGAATCAGAAGTTCGGTGAGTAAGTGTCAGTATCGCGCGAACGCGAGGGATCATTAAGAGACATCAACAAGAAAGCAACATAAGTGCGACTCTTTCTCAAATCAAAGGAACAGTCAATCCGCTCGCGGTACTGACACGCTCGATCATCTCGCTATCGCACGTGGCACCGACCCAGCTTCGATTGACGTAACGTAATACTTTCTGCAAAATCACACTTCTTTTTTTGGCGGCAGCAGCCGCCTTACTTTTGTCTAATTGCATTGACGCGATGAGTCCTGAAACTGAAAACGAAGTCGATCAGCAAAACGCGCGGCGCGAACTGCCGCCGCCGCTGCAACCACTGGAACCGCTGTCGTGGAACTACTGGTGGAGTTGGGCGCCCGATGGCGCGGAGGTTTTTCGCGATCTCGATCCCAACCTGTGGCAACAGTGCGAACAAAATCCGCGCCTGTTGCTGACCCAGGTTTCTGATTTGCGCCTTAGCGAAGTTGCCGCTGATCCGCTTTACGCGAATCGTATCCAAAAACTGCACGAACAATTCAACGCCTACCTGAGCGAAACGCGCCCTTGGTCAAAGCTGCAACTTTCGCAGCGCATCACCCGCGCGAATCCGGTTGCCTATTTCTGCGCGGAATTCGGCGTTCATAATTCACTGCCTTTGTACTCTGGCGGCCTGGGAATTCTCGCAGGCGATCACTTGAAATCAGCCAGTGATTTGAATCTGCCGTTAGTTGCCATTGGATTGTTCTACCGCTTTGGTTATTTCCGCCAGCGTATGCGACGCGATGACTGGCAGGAAGAACAATATCGCGAGAATCATTCAGACGAATTCGCGCTGCACGAGGTCCGCGATAATCAAGGTCAGGCATTACTGATTAGAGTCACGATGCGCGGCCGGGATGTTTACGCGCGCGTTTGGCGAGCGGATGTTGGCCGCGTTCAGCTTTATCTGCTCGACACAAATGTTTCGGAAAATGAAGTCACCGATCGCTTAGTGACTGGTCACTTGTACGGCGGCGATCGCGAGACGCGTCTCGTGCAAGAGATGATGCTGGGAATTGGCGGCGTGCGTTTGCTTGAGAAACTCGGCATCGAACCCGCCGTCTTTCATCTGAATGAAGGTCATTCAGCATTTCTCACGCTGGAGTTAACGCATCAGTACATGAAAGCTAACGGCATCAGTTTCATGGAAGCGGCGAGCCGCGTGCGCGAGCGGTGCGTCTTTACCACGCACACGCCAGTCGCCGCGGGGCACGACGAATTCGAAGCTGCTCTCGTGGATAAATGCTTCGGTGATTGGTCGCGACAGGCTCTGAGCCTGTCGATGGATGACTTCTTGAAACTCGGCCGCGTGAAGGGCGGTGCGCAGGAATGGTTTGGCTTGACGCCGCTTGCTTTGCGCATGTGTCGCTCGAGCAACGGCGTGAGCAAGAAACACGGCGAAGTTTCACGCGAACTCTGGCACAAAATGTGGCCGAGCGTTCCCGCAAGTGAAGTTCCCATCACGTCAATCACAAACGGCGTGCATCCTTCGACCTGGGTGGCGCCGTTGTTGCGGCATGTCTATGAGGAAACCGTCGGCGAAGATTGGATCGAGCGCGCGCGCGACGCCGGCGTCTGGGCCTACGGAATCGAAACTCTTGGCGATGAAAGACTTTGGAAAGCGCATCAGTTGTTGAAACAGCGACTTGTGGCCTTCATCCGTGATGATGCTTTCGATGCACGTCTCGCGCGCGGTGAGGACGAAGACTACATCGAAGCCGCGCGAACCATGTTCGATCCGAAAATCCTGACGATCGGATTTGCGCGGCGTGTGGCCGGATACAAGCGTTGGGACTTGCTCCTGAGCGACACGGATCGCCTGACGAAGTTGATCAATGATTCGGATCGTCCGGTGCAATTTGTCTTCGCGGGCAAAGCCCATCCGCAGGATCAGGGCGCCAAGCAAATCTTGCAGAAGCTGCTCGATTGGCAGCGCGATCCTTCGGTAAGACAGCGCGTGGCTTTCATCGAAGATTACGATCAGGAAATCGCGCGCCAGTTGGTCCAGGGCGTCGATGTCTGGATGAACGTGCCGCGCCGACCGATGGAAGCGTCGGGCACGAGCGGCGAAAAAGTGGCGGTCAACGGCGGGCTGAATTTTTCCGTGCTCGATGGTTGGTGGCTGGAAGGTTATGACGGCGACAACGGCTTCGCGATCGGCGATTTGAGCGAATTAGGGGAAGCCGAAGCCGATCGCCAAGACGCAGAATCGACCTATCGAGTGCTGGCCGAAGAAGTGATTCCGCGGTTCTACGAGCGCGATGCCGAAGATTTGCCGCGCCGCTGGATTGCGATGATGAAGCGCTCGATCCTGACACTGGTGCCGCGTTTCAGCAGCGACCGCATGGTGGCTGAATACGTCGAGAAGATCTACTGACGGTGTCAGAAGCCTAACCGTCAGGGCGGGCGACGTTGGCAGATTAGCCGCAGATTCACGCGGATCGACGCGGATCCGAAACATCAGTTGTTGTTTCCTTTATTTATCCGCGCAAATCCGCGTTCATCTGCGGCTAATTCTCTAACGTGTGGTGTTCGCTCGGGCTTCTGACACTCCCATCTTCGTTGTAAACTAATCCACCCATGAAGTACTGCTCGCTCTGCAACGAAAAATTCGATGATGCCGTGAGCTTCTGCCCGAAAGACGGGGAAGTTCTGGAAGAGGACGTTGGTTCACTCGTCGGCACCGCGCTCGACGGTCAATATCAAATCGAAGCGATGCTCGGCAAAGGCGGCATGGGCGCCGTGTATCGGGCGCGCCACATCCTGCTCGGCGATCGCGTCGCCATCAAAGTGCTGCCGCCGGAGATGCGCAGCAACACCGAGTGGCTGCGTCGCTTCCAGCGCGAAGGCCAGGCCGCGCGCCGGTTTCGTCATCCGAACGCAGTCACGGTTTACGATCTGCGCACGTCTGCGGACGGCACGATCTATCTCGTCATGGAGTACGTCGAGGGCAACACGCTCGACGTTGAATTGCGCAAGCGCGGAAAGTTCTCGGCCGCCGAAGCCGTCGCCGTGCTTGGCCCAATCATGAGCGTGCTCAACGCGGCGCACGCGATGGGTGTCGTGCATCGCGATCTCAAGCCTGAAAACATCATGATCGGAAAGGCCACGACGGGCGGCGAGCCAGTCGTGAAGCTGCTCGATCTCGGCATCGCGAAGTTGCGCGAAGTCGCCGGAGCGGAACGAACCGGCAACACGAATCTGACGATCGCCGGCCAGATGCTCGGTACGCCTTATTACATGTCGCCCGAGCAATGGGGTGAACTGCCTGACGATGGCAATTCAGAGATTGACGGCCGCGCGGACATCTACAGTTTGGGTTGCGTCTTTTACGAAATCATCGCCGGCAAACGGCCGTTCAGCGGCATGACGCTCGCGGAGTTGCGCCGCCAACACATCATGGTGACGCCGCCTTTGCTGAATGAAGTCGATGCGAGTGTTTCGGAGAGTTTCAGCCGGGTCATCGCGAGATCAATGTCCAAGGATCGCAGCGCGCGGCAAGCAACTGCGGGTGAATTAGAGAGAGAATTGCTCGCTTCATTGTCTTCGGAAGGAATCTCGCCGGCGACTTCTTTGCCGGACGTGCAATTCGAAGCGCCTGCGACGGGTTCCCACGGAACACCGACATCGCCTCATCAAACCGCGGCCACGCTCGTGACCGGCATCAACGAGATCGAACAACCGATTCCGAGCCAGGCGGCCACGATGCCTACGGTGGTCTCGTCACCGAAACCAATTGCCGCAGCCCCGGTCACACAAGTCTCGCAGCCATTCGCGGCGCAACCAATTGTGGTCGAACCATCGGTTGCATCGCCGCGCAAAACTTCGCCGCTGATTTTTGTCGGCATCGCGGCGGTGGTTGTGCTCTTAGTAATCGGCGTGGGCGGATTTGCTGTCATTCGTTTCATGAGCGGCTCCCCCAACAACAACACAGCCACTGCAACAAAGCCGACGACGGCGGGGACCGATGTCGCCGGCGGACACGAAGTTGGCCGGTACTGGCTGCAGGTGAACAGTGAAGACAAATCAGAAGCGGTCCGCGCTGATGAGCCACTTCACATGAATTCGGGCCAGCAATTCAAGTTTCATTTCTCGCCGAGTGAGAACGGATATCTCTACATCATCGGTCCCGGCGAAAACAACGCGCCGACTACTTTTCTGACCGCGAAGCCTTCGTCGGAATTTGGCGTGGAAACGAATGAAGTGAAGAGCGGCCAGGACTTTTCTTTCCCAGCGGACACGAGCAAGAACGAGAGCTGGCTGAACCTCGACAAGAATTCAGGCACTGATGAATTCACGATCATTTTTTCCAGCACGCCCCTGACATCCCCCGATTTTCTCAATGCCGACGCCCTCAAAGAGCTGAGCGCCGCAGAGCAGAAGGAACTCGACGACGCGATTGCGCAATACAAAGCGAACTTGCTCGGCACCGAAGTCATCAAAACGGGCGCGTCGCCGTTCGTTTCGGTGAAAGTCCCGCAAACGGCCGCGGAAGGATCGCCGGTTGGGTTCAAAGTGAAGATCGAACACAAATAAGTTCACGGTATCAGAAGCCCGACCGTCAGAGAGGGCTAGTTAATCGACCTGGCCCTCCCTGACGTTCGGGCTTCTGATACCTTTCGAGAGGCAATGAAATGAAATCAAAACTATTAATCGTGCCGTTAGCTGCGGTTATTGTCGGCTGTGTTTTATTAATCGCTAATGCCCAACAAGACGATGACGTACGCGGCGCGTTTCTCAGCACCCGCCCGAAAACGACGAACGCGAACGCGCCGGCGCGCCGGCATCGCCGGCCTCCGCGCAACACGAATAGCTCTTCATCATCGGTCAGCGCGAAGAACGCCAACACGGCGAAGAATGTGAACAGCGGTGCTGCGACTACTGCTAACGCCAACAAGAATTCTTTGCCTTCGCGCACGGAGTCAATCGCCCTCGGCTACACGATCTTCATGCGTGACATCAACGGGCGCGCGGTGCGCATCGATCCGACGCGCGAATTTAAGAACGGAGATCGCATCCGCATTTCGCTCGAACCGAATATCGACGGTTATGTTTATGTCTTTCATACCGAAGGTGACGGCGCGCCGGAGATGATTTATCCCGACGCGCGGCTCGAAGGCGGAGACAATTGGATCGAAGCGCACGTGCCCATCGATGTGCCGTCAACCGTCGAAACCGACGAGCGTTTGAAGTGGTTTCAGTTCTACGGTAATCCGGCGACTGAACATCTGTTCGTGGTCGTGACGCGCGAGCCGCTGGCTGATGTGCCGATCTCAGATGCGCTTGTCAGTTTTTGTAGCACGAACAAAGACAAGTGCCCGTGGCATCCGTCGGACCAGGTCTGGCAGATGATTCAGCAAGCCGCCAAAGCCGACGTCAAGATCGTGACTAGCAACACCGTGGGCCAAGCGCAGACTGATAAGGAGCAGCTTGCGACCACGCGCGGGCTCGGTTTGGACCAAACCGCGCCGCAGCCGTCGGTGATCCGCATGAACGCGTCAACCAATGCGCCGGTGTTGGTGACGATTTTGGATCTGGTTCATAAGTAAAATTTGGAGTGCGCCGGCTTGACGGCGCTTTGACAGAGATGCGGTTCTACAAATATTTTGCGCTCACAGTGCTGGCAATCGCGATCGGTGTCTTTGGATCATTTATTGTTCGGACAAGCGGGAGCGCTGCATCCGTTCCCCAAAGCGATCCTTCAACTTCACTCTCTCGAGGCCGCGCTTTACTCAAACAAGGTCACGCCGATCAGGCCTTGCCGCTACTTCAATCCGCACTCGGTGCGTTCAAGCAGGTAAGCAACGCGCGCGGAATTGCCGCGACGGAAGATGCGCTCGGCGATCTCTATTTGATTCAAGGCCAGTACAAAGTCGCGCTCGACCATTACCAGCAGGCTTATCAATCGTTCGTCGTCGCCAGCGGCAAGGATCAAGTTTCAGCGTCGACTGCGAACAGCGTCGCCAATCGCGCTGGGAGCACGGTGGGGGCCGCGACTGAAACCGCCGCGAGCGCGGTCGATAACGGCTTCAATGCGAACCTGATGCTGGCGAAGATTGGCGATACGAACTATCGGTTGGGCCGAATGTCGGACGCGAGCACGGCGTACCTGTCGATGACCGTGAAGAAGCCGGAGAGCGCGGCAGCGAAAGCCACGCGCCGGTTCGGCGGTCTGGGCGGCATCATCGGCAGTGTCTCGACGGGAAACGTGAGCATTGCCACGCCGACCAGCACGGCAATCGGTTTGCTCGAAACGAAAAAGGAACTCGATGAGTATCGCGTGGCGATCGTTTACATGACTTATGAGTTGGGTACGGGCCGGATCGCGTTCGCGAACAACGATCTCGAAACCGCGCGCAAGCATTTCCAGAACGCGCTCGATGCCGGCAGCGGCGCCCTGCCGATTGTGGCGAAGCTCGGACAGACGCGACGCTTTCGCGCGGCGGCGCGCACCAGTCTCGGCGATGTTGCGTTGCGTGAAGGCCGCTTCAAAGACGCTGCGAAGATGTTCAATGACGCTGCCGACGGCGCGAAGAAAGATGAGCGACTGGATTTGATGTGGCCGGCGCAGCGTGGACTCGGGCGCGCGCTTTGGATGCAGGCTGCGCAGGAAAAAGAGAGCAACGCCGCGAAGCTGCGTGAGCAATCGTTGGGTGCTTATCGGGACGCGCTCAAGACTATCGAGACGATTCGCGCTGGGAGTCTGCGCGCCGACGAATCACGCACGACTTTTCTCGCGACGACCAGTGACGTTTACGACGAAGCGTCGAGCGCGTTCGCAGAAATGGCGCTGATGAGTTCGACCGCGGGAGGCGCGCTGAACGGCAAAGCGCTCGATTACGCGGCCGAATCTTTCCGCATCACTGAGGCGGGCCGGGCGCGTTCGCTACTCGACATGCTGGGCGAGGTGAACGCGCAAATTACCGAAGGAGTCCCGCCTGATTTACTGAAGAAGAAACAGGACAATCTCGATCGACAACAGCAGATCGCGGAAATGCTGACGGGTATCGCGCTCTCGGGAGATGCGAAGGACAAACCGTCTGATTTGGAAAAGGAACTCGACAAGCTACAGACGGAATTCGATCAGATCGAAAATCAGATTCGCACGGCGAGCCCGAAGTATGCCGCGTTGACTGGGGCGCAGCCGCTGTCGCTCGATGACGTGCAGCAGAGGGTTCTCGATGACAATACAGTGCTGGTGGAATACGCGCTCGGTAATGACGCGTCGTACTTGTTTGCGGTTGCGCGGTCCACGGTTTCGCTCTACAAGCTGCCGCGACGCAGCGAGGTTGATAAGCTCGCCACGGATTTTCGCGCGGCGCTGATTCCACCAAAGCTGCAACGACGAATTGTCGGCATCGATGTAGCGGCGGACCAGCAACGCGGCCTAGGGATCGTGCAAGGCCCTTCCGAAGATCTGGCGCCGTTCGTTGCAGCTGCGAACGCTCTTTACAAAACAGTCATTGAACCGGCGGCTGCGCTCATTGCCGACAAGCGGCTGCTCATTGTCGCGGATGGCGCACTGAATTACGTGCCGTTTGAGGCGTTGGTGAAAACTGGGGCGGGCGCCTCGCCCGCACCGGATTATGCGTCGTTGGATTATCTGATCAAGTCGCATGAGATCGTTTACTCGCCTTCAGCCTCAGTAATCGGCGCAATTCGATCAGGATCGAGCGGGGCATCTGGCAAAGCAATGCTGCTCGTCGCCGATCCCGTTTTCAGTGCTGACGATCCGCGCGCGAAGGGAAGTGGGGCGGCATCGTCTTCAGCCGAGACGCGCGGGCTGGGCTTAGGTTTGGAAAGCGCTGTGAATGATGTCGCTGGAGACAGCGCGCCGACTTCCGGTTTGCATCTTGCTCGTCTTTCAGGCACGCGCACCGAAGCCGAAGAGATTGCGAAGATCGCTCAAGCCGGCAGCAGCAAAGCCGACGTGTGGATGGATCTCAACGCGAGCGAAGACAATGTGCGTGGCCGAGACATGAGTGGCTATCGATTTGTGCACGTGGCGACGCATGGCCTGCTCGACGCCGAACGGCCGCAGTTCACGGGCGTCGTGCTTTCGTTGGTTGGCAACAAATCGAATGACGGCTTCTTGCGCACGGACGAAATCTTCAATTTGAAGTTAGGCGCGCCGCTCGTGATGCTTTCCGCGTGTGAAACCGGCTTGGGCAAAGAGAAGCGCGGCGAAGGCGTGATTGGTTTGACGCGCGCTTTCATGTACGCCGGCGCGCCGACGGTCGGTGTTTCACTTTGGTCTGTCGCGGACAAATCGACCGCCGACTTGATGACAGATTTCTATCGCCGTTTGCTGGCGGCAAGCCCCCAGCCTCCGGCCTCGTCGCTTCGTGATGCGCAACTGGCAATGATCAAAGAAGGGAAGTACAGCGCCCCGTTTTATTGGGCGCCGTTTGTCTTGGTGGGTGAGTGGAAGTAGGAGCGCGGGCATCCTTGCCGCTTCTTTGTCTGAATTCTCATTAATCCAGACGATGTGTTCGCGCTTTGCGCTCTGCGGGCATAGATGCCCGCGCTCCGTTAAGGCACAATCACCTCAACGTAGTCCTTCGAGTAATAAATATCGTCAGGAAAGACGATCACGCCTTTATCGACATCGAGATCGAAGTTCAGCACGTCTTTGAATGCGAGCCAAACAAGCTGGCTGCAATAGAAGCGGCGTTGATCTAACTTGTCCAAACCCTGAATGATTGGCCAGCGATAGGGCTTGCCCTTTCGTTCATTCACCCAAGTTACCACGCGCGGAATTTCGTTCGCCGAACTTCCTTTCAACCTGACAACCCCGATGTGCGAGTAGCCGGCCGCGAAGGTTTTCCAGTCGACCACGCGCACACCGGGCATGTCGGTAGGTAATTCAGCCGTCGATTCAGCGATCAAGCCGCGCGACGCGTCAACGACAATCGCGACATGATTGAAGCGTCCCCAGGTCATGTAGTTGATCACGTGTGAGCCAAAAACAATGTCACCGTCGCGCAGGAGCTTTCTGATTTCCTCGGTGTTCTGCGGACTTATTTTGCGTGCGGCAGCGTCGGGCGCCTCGATAAGTTCGGAGGGCAAATTCTTGATCGTGCTGGTCAGATCGACTGCATTGAATCCATCGAACGATTTCACGTTCGACAGTTGCTTAAGAATTGGCGCGAGCGCGATCGCCATCAAAGGATTCGCAGCCATCTCTTGTAACTGAGCTGCGGGAATGAAGACGAAGTCGCCGCTCTGCTTCATGGGCATATCGCCCAGCAGCGACGCCATCGATGATGGAAGAATTACCGCGGGGTTGCGCGCGTCTCCGATCGAGGCGCGCGCGTCAAATTTGAATTCAAGCCAGGAATCGATCGTGCGAGGTTGGGCGGTGGCGGGAGTAACGCTGGCGGCGGCGATGCACAGCGCGCCGATCGCCGAAACGATCTGAATGATTCGAAATGGCTTGATCGTAAACATCGGCTAGGGCGTTGCCGTGAGAGTGAATGTCGCCGCGGGAACGGTACTCTTCAAGTCATAGCTGACGATATCCAAATCCGCGAGCGGCTGCCCCTGCAAACGCGTGATGATGTGAAACGGCAGCATCATGCAATCGGCGCGGCGATAGTTGCTGCGCTGTTCTTCAATCAAGACCTGACTGCGATAGCGCGTCGTGATTTTGTCGATGAGGAATGACTGCTTATTAATCCAATAGCGAACCGTGTCATCCGCATTGAATTTTACTTCGACGACGTAGTCATTTCCTTCATCGGCCTGACGCGCAGAAACCAGCGAGCCTTCGATCGCGCGATTCAAAGTGTCGAAGCCCATCATGCCCCAGTGTCGCGAGGCCGCAGCTTCGCGCACGCGAAACTCGTTTCCGAAAATCATGCCACCACCCGTGGACCCGGTGAACACCAAATACGTGCGACCGGGCAACGTGGCTGTCGGCGCGACTTCCAGCCGACGTCGCAACTGCTTGTCCTGATAATCGGTGATGTTGAGTTTGACTTCAGCCATGCCGCCGAGCGGATTCGCGCCCATACCTCCGAAGGCGACCGCGTTCACAAAGCCGCCGGCCTTCACGGTCACGTATTGCAGGTTCGCATAATCGGGGCCGCCATGCGCGATCCGGCTGACGCTCAGGATCTCGCGTCCGGAAAATTCCGCGGCCGAATTCGGTGGCGGAGTTGCGGCGATGGCCAGGCCGATCAGAGCCAGGCAACCGAGAACGAGCAGAGCCTTTTTCATTGAATGTTTGCGTAACATGTTTGCAGAATCCTCCTGTAGTTTTGCCTCTGACGATTTCGAAAGACGCGACGTGGTCAATACAACTCAATCATCTGGCGTAACGGAGCGGCACGGTCACCAGCAACGGACTGCCGGTCTTGCGCGCAACCCGATAAACAGTTTGTGGCGGCGGCCCGCCTTGCGTGAGCTGCCGGCCGTTCGCCATGCCCGCCAATTTTTCTTCGTTGGTCCAGGTGCGGCCCGCGCCGCCGACCAACTCCAAAGTTTCCGCCACGCCGCCGTAGAGTTTCTCCCAGCTTGCCATCTGCTGCTCAGCCAACTTGATTGGCTGATCGGCGATCTGCAACTGAAGCGGCGCGGTGACCAGAATGAAAGTAAGCACTTCAGCGACTTGATCGCGGCGCGAGCCGGCAGGCGCGGCCGTGAAATAGCTGTACTGATCCTCTTGCGCGGGAATGTCGATCAGGCGTCCCGGCATTACGCGATTGTCGCCGCCGCGCGTGCGCAGGGTCGGGAAAATGAGCATCGGTTCGCCCAACGAGCCGTCCACGTATTGCTCGCGATCGACGATGTAAAGAAATCCGGCCCGCGGCGATTCGACGGTGATGCGCACGCGATCGCCGACGTTGAGCGGCGTATTCGCTTCGATTCGTTCGGGCGTGTACTGCATCTGTTTTAAGCCATCGAGCACGAGCACGCGCCCACCCTGATCGTTATCGCGTGCCGGACGCAGCCGCCAAATCGTGATGCCAATCTCTTCCGTTGCCGGTGGCCGCGCGCCACGCCGTCCCGGAATGCGCATCGCGCCGGTGCGGCGATAAAGCGGCGGTTTCATCGCTGCGGAGTTCGCGCTCCCAACGCCCGCGGTCGCTTCCGAAAGAGGCCGCGCTTTGTTGAAACGATCAAGGACGATCTGGCGAGAGGATTCTTCGTCTGATTGCTGCGGTGTCTGTCCTATGACGCCACTCGAGATAAGCAGACAAAGCGACGCTGCGCTGATGAATAAGCTGATCGCGATCTTCATTGAACCTTCTTAAGCGTGAATTTGTATTGCCCACCCGACCAAGTGCCATTCATTGTGTCACCGTCGAGCGTAATGAGCACTGGCCTAATGTAGCCGTCAAGAACCAGTGTGATTGTGTTTCCCTCTTGTTTCCAAAAACCTTTCGACTCGCCATAGTTGTTCCACTTAAGATTCCAGATCACCTGCCCCTTGGGAAGGAACTGGACTTCGTAGTGCTTGTCGCCGCCGGACGAGTCGCCTTTCCAGGTCGTGCCTTCCAAAGAAGCCGCCGGGTTCACTTGCGCGACGTTTGCGGTGGACGATGTTTTGGTGACCGTGAACTTATACATCCCGTTGTCAGGTCTGACTTCGTCGCGGCCAAAGTTCCAACTCCCGGTTAACGAGTCTCCGGTAAGTACCGCTGCTACCACTTCGTCGCCTCCTACGACTTTCTTCGCATCGAATACCATCCTTAATTCATTTCCGTTGCGCGTATACGTTCCCCTGAAAGTCGGATTGTTCAAACGGCCCCACTTCAAATTCCAAACCACTTCGCCGTTTGGCAGAAACTGAAACTCGTAATGCTTATCCCCACCGGATGAATCGCCGGCCCAGATCGTTCCCGCTAAAGGATCAGACGGCGTCACATCGACCTTCGCTTTCTCTTTTTCCTTTTCTTCCAGCGGCGTCAGGCGGCGACGAGCCAAACCCGCAAACTCGCCGTTCGGATACTTTTCCAGATACGCGCGATAGTCATCGGCGCTGGTGCTGTTTTTGATCGAGTCCCAAAAAGCCAATTCAGTCGCGCCGCCACCGGATGCTGGCGCCGAAGTCTCGACTGGTTTCGTTGTTGTGGCCAGCGTCGCGATTCGGTTCTTGGCTAGTTCTGCAAATTGACCTTGCGGATAGCGTGCGAGGTAAGCCTTGAAATCATCGGCACTGGTGCTGTTCTTGATCGTCTCCCAGTAACTCAATTCAAAGGCGACCGGATCGATCTTGGAAGGAGCAGTTGTCGGCGTAGCTTCATTAGGAGCGCCGCCGAAGTAGAACGCGCCTACCAGCGACGACGCTTCCCAGGGGACCTGTTTGTTGCCGGTCTGCTTCATCACTTCACCGCGCACGCGCATGAACATGTCAGTGACGCTCAAGCCCGGGACGCGCATTTGCTTCAACAACTCGGCCGTGTAAAGTCCGTTCCCCGCAGTGCCATCGGAAGCGACGCGACCCGGCGCGGTTGCATAGGCGATCAGCGTTCCCGTCGGGGCATCGACTTGTGCGAGGCCATCGGTGGCAGAGCGAAAGCTGCGCGCGAAAGGATTGTTGCGACATGCGTCGAGGATTACGATGTTCAGTCCGTTCTGCGCATCATCCATGTAGTTCAGCACCAGGCCCGCATCGACTCCTGAGTCTTCGACTTCGGCCTCGCTCTGAATGTCGGCATCGATCGGAATCAGGTAATTGCGCCCTTTCGATTGCACGCCGTGGCCCGCGTAGTAGAACAAGCCGGAGGCGCCTCCGCCTTTCAGTTTCATGCCGAACTCGCGAATCAAGCGCTTCATGTCTTTCTGATTGACGTTGATTCCGCTGACGACATCGAACCCGAGCGTGCGCAGCGTCGCCGCCATATCGCGCGCGTCGTTGGGCGGATTCTTGAGAGGCGGCGCTGAGGTGTACGCACCGTTTCCGATGACGAGAGCGATGCGCTTGACGTTAGTCGCCACCGGCTGCGATCCGTTTTGGACGAGTTGGCGATCTTGCTGCGCATGAGAGATTGGCAAAACCAGGACGACGGCGATAAAAACACTCGATGAGATAGCAGCTCTGACGCTGCGATAAGGAAGTTTCAGTTGGCGTGACTTCATTTTCATTCTGTCTGACACTGCGACCGGGATTTTAGTTAAGGCCGTTTGTTGCAGGACTCGCGCACCGCTGCCAGTGCACTGACTGCCTCGGCCGGCGAAGACGCTCGGAACCGCAACACCGCGCCACCCCAACCAATAGCCTCAACCAGCGCTGCTGGATTGCCGGTATTAATTTCGCGAATGAAAAAGCCGTCGGTTCTAGCTTGGATGAAGTACGAGCATTCCAGCAGCTTGGGTAACGGATCGGGATGCAGCTTGTAATCAACAGCCTTGCTCCCGGTCAGTCCGTCACTCTTACTTTCCATAATTCCCTGTGTGCCCTTGTCATAAACGAATCTCAAGCCCGAAGACGCAATTATTAGTTTGCCGGGACGAGCAGTGAAACCGCCGGCCATCACGCCGAGGTAACCACCGAAAATCTTTGCATTCGGATCGACAGCCTCGAGGGCAGTATCAGTGCCGGCACTAGTAAAGTTCTTTCCGGGATTCGCGCAGACGTAGCGCATCGCGGCAAGTGCGTCTAAAGCATCTGAGCCAGTCTTGGCCATGAAGCGATACTTATCGTTGTTATTCCTTATTTCGCGAATAAATTCGTTCTCGACGCGGGCGACATCCAAGTCAGTGCACTTAATCACATCAGGTTCGAACGTCTTTTCGGTCAAGACGCTCTTGTTCTCTTCCACATCGTCATAAACAAACTGGATCGCACTAGGCGTGATTATCAGTTTGCCCGGATGGTTGTAGCTTAAGGTTGCCGCCCATCTTCCGTATCGACCCACAAAAACTTTTGTGTTGCGCGCAACCTCATCAGCTTTCGCCTTCTCTTTTTCATTTGCTTCCAGCGGTGCGAGTCTGCGTCGCGCCAAACCTGCGAACTCACCATTCGGATATTTTTCCAGGTATGCGCGATAGTCATCCGCGCTGGTGCTGTTCTTGATCGAATCCCAGAAGGTTATTTCGGCCTGACCTCCATTCGCCGGTACTGCTCGTTCCTCGACTTTCGGTGCTGGCTTCAACTTCTCGATTCGATTTTTGGCGAGACTCGCAAATTGCCCCTCAGAATATTTTTCGAGATAAGCCTTGTAGTCGTCAGCGTTTTCGCTGTTCTTGATGCTCTCCCAGTAAGTCAATTCAAAAGCAGCGGCGTCCACTTTTGTTTCAGGTCTGGCGGTAGAGTTGTCGGCAGCGTTGGCTGAACCACCGGTAAAATAGAACGACCCGACCAATGACGAAGACTCCCATGGCACCTGTTTGCCGTCCGTTTGCTTCATCACCTCGCCACGTACGCGCATGAACATTTCGGTGACGGGAACGCCCGGCACGCGCATCTGCTTTAGCAGTTCAGCCGTGTACAGTCCGTTCTGCGCCGCGCCGTCGGAAGCCACGCGGCCCGGTGCAGTCGCATAAGCGATCAAAGTTCCAGTGGGCGCATCGACCTGCGCCAGGCCGTCACTCGCTGATCGAAAGCTGCGCGCGAAGGGATTGTTCCGGCAAGCATCGAGGATGACGATGTTCAGTCCATTCTGTGCTTCATCCATCAAGTTCATGACCAAGCCAACATCGACTCCTGAATCTTCCACTTCGGCTTCACTTTCAATTTGCGCATCGACTGGGATCAGATAGTTGCGACCTTTCGATTGGACGCCGTGACCCGCGTAATAAAACAAGCCCGAACTGTGCGTGCCTTTCAGCTTTTGCCCAAACTCGCGAATCAGACGTTTCAGGTCGCGCTGATTGACGTTGAAGCCGGTGGCTACTTCGAATCCCAGCGTTCTGAGAGTGGCCGCCATGTCACGCGCGTCGTTGGGTGGATTCTTCAAAGGCGGCGCGGTGGTGTACGCGCCATTGCCGATCACGAGAGCAACGCGTTTGGCATTAGTCGCGGGCGTCTGTGATCCGTTTTGCACGAGTTGGCGATCTTGTTGGGCCTGCGAGCCTAAAGGCCAAGCGAGTAACACGGCGACGAGCGCGAACACGAATGTCGCGATCCCCGCGGAAAGTTTTCGTCTCTGACCGGATGAGTGTGCGTTCATTTCAGATACGGGATTCAATCACAGAATTGTCTCAAGGCTTGGCCACCACCAGAGGGGAACTTTCCGCCTCGCGCCGGTAGAACACTCTCGGGCGCTGGGCCTCCGCTCCGGGAACTTCCGCACGGGTCGTCCCAGACTTTATCACTTGTTGCAACTGGCGGCGCTGCTCAATCTCTTCTCGCTGCATCACCGGCACGCGTTCAGTGGCAAAATCCAGCCACTCGCGCAACAAAACCTTGCCGTCGGTGGGAGCACGGTCAGCGAGCTTCGTCTTCAACCCTTCCTCAACCAGCGAATACGTAAGAAATCCGTGACCGAGGCGCGCGGTCTCCTGCGCTGCTTGGTAACTTTGCGCGGCGGTCAGAATGTACATGCCTTTCTCGTAAGCCAGTTGCGCCAAGCCTCGACTGTTCATCGGCCCGCGTCGTTTTTCTTCTGCCTCCAGCGCCTGGCCCGAATTGCAAGCGTCTATTACCAACAACAACTGTCCCGCGTCAACGCTTTCCAGCGCGAGTTCAAGTTCGCCATCGGAAATACTGTGCGCCAGGATGTCTTGCAGCGACTTCTCGTCGAGTTGAGTGCGGTCACCCGCGTAACCCAAATCGTGCGGAATCAGAAAGAACTGGTTTTGCTGGGCGGTACCGTGGCCAGCGAAATAGATCACGACCGCATCTTCAGGTTCACTCTTGGTGGCCAGATCGCGAAGGACCTTCAAAACGCCCTGCTTAGTTGCTTGTTCATCGTTGAGACTGATCACCTCAACTCGCTCATAATTTCCCAGAGCAGTCTGTTGTCGTTTGAACTCAGCAGCAAAGTCCTGCGCATCGGCAACGGCGTATTTCAGGTTGTACTGCGCATTGGCATAGCGGTTCACTCCAATGGCGAGCAGGTGGGCGACGCCCTTGCGCCGAAGATTTTCGCCGCCTTTGATCTCAACAATGGCGTCGGCGCTCTTGATGTTGTCGTTGTTGAAGGCATAGGCCGTCAGTCGATTCACGCCGGCCGCGACCGGCAACGAGGTCTCCAGCGTAGTTCCGGTTTGACCCTTCAGCACATCACCATGCCACACTTTCACTAACGAACCATTCCGAAACAAGCGCACATCTCTCGCGCCCGCAACGGCATCGGCGATCGTGATCTTCACCTTGGCAAAGCGAGTCACGACTTCTGAACCCGCCATCGATTCATCCGATACTGATAACTCGAGATGAGGTTGGCGACGATCTCGCTCCGCGATGGCTTTCGTGGCGTGCGGAGATTTGCCGGCCATCACATCCGCCAGCAAGTCAGGATAGTAAAACTCATTGAAGAACATTTCCGCGGACGCGACATCGTAAAGGCGCGGCGAAAAGCGCCAGAGCATATTGTTCCATGCGGCCGGCGAACCGTCGAAGAATCCTTCCGGCGTGACGACCAGCCAATCGCGGTCGCCGACGGCGATCATGCTCGCCAGTTCATCGCCAGTGCGACTGTCGCGTAGCTTGATCGAGCCTCCGTCAGCCGTCGCCAGAATCCTGCCATCCGGACTAAACGCCATGCGGGTCATGTGCCCGGTAAAGCTTCCGGTTCTAACTCCAGTATTGAAATCCCAGAGTTCGATTACGCCGTTTCCCAGTGTTGCTAATGTCTTATTGTTTGGGCTGAATCTTACGCCATAGACAGCATCTGAGTGAGTTAAGATCGTACGCACCGGAAGACCTGAATTGAGATTCCAAAGTTTCGCGCGATTCGAAGCCCCTCCGCCGGCGACGATCTTTCCATCGGCACTGACAGCGATTGAATACAGACCGCCGACGCCCGCGGCAATTTGTTTCGTTTGATTTCTCGCGCCGAGATCCCAAAGGCGTATTGTGTCGTCGCTGCTGCCACTGATTAGCGTCTTATCGTCTGGAGAAACAGCCAACGTGGTTACCAGGTTGGTATGACCAGTCAACGTAGCGATCTTGTTAGCCTGATCGGCATCGTAGAGTTCAATGCTATTTGCATCCGCTCCTTTTGAGGCCAACGTGTGACCGTCGTGCGTGAGAGCGAGGACGCTGATTACATCCGTAAATCCTTTCAACCGAAAAACGCGCGTACCGCCTAGACTCCATAGCTTGACGAAATTGCTTCCACTAACTAGCGTCTTCATGTCGTCGCTGAATAGTATGGAACTCACGCCGTTTTCGCCGTGATTGAGCGTGCGCAGAACTTCTCCCGAAGTGAAGTTCCAGAGCTTTACCGTCGTCCCGCTCGTGCCGCTCGCTAGCATTCGGCCGTCAGTGCTGAAGTCCAGGCTGCTCGGCCCTTCGGCCATCGCTTCAAAGCCTCTCAGTTTTTCGCCGGTGCGCGTGTCGTATATCGCAAACTCTTTGGCCCCGCCGACAACTGATCCGCTTCGAATACCCAGCAAACTTCCATCCGCATTGATTGCCAGACTCGTGGCGCCGTTCTCAAAATCACGACGGATGACGCCTGAGCCAGCATCCCAAACGCGCACCATTCGCTCGTTCGCGGCTGCCAGCACCTTGCCATCCCAACTCAGGTAAACCTCGCTGAAGGCTTTGTCGTTTTTGAAGGATCTAACTTCAGCTCCAGTTCGTGGGTTGAGGATGACAATGTTTTTATCGCTTTCATTGATCACCGCCAGGCGATCAATTTCAAGACTGTAGGCATAAGATTGAACGTCCTTGCGCAGCATCAACTGCCGGCCGGATGTAACGTCCCAAAGTGTGATGGTCTTCTTCCGGTCGGGACTCTGGGGATCAGGATCCTGGTCGGCGGCTAAGAGGAGTTTTCCGCCCGCACTCAAAAATACGTCGTCACATCGAGTTTTTATCGACCGGATTATCACTCCCGTTCTTAGGTTCCAGATTTTGGTGAGATCATCCTCGTCTCCGGCGCAGGCCACGCCAGTCGTGCGATCAGAACTAATCGTCCTGAAGACGGAGTCACGCGGCGTGTTTCCAATCACCGTTGTTGATAAGTCGTTTGGATTCCAGGAGACGATCTTCGAACCCTCGGATTCCCCGCCCACCAGGATGCCGTTGTCGATGAAGAAGAAGTCGATGTCGGTTTGCAGTTCTCGAAGGAGATGGCCGGTCTTGATGTCCCACAGCTTGATACCGGTGGGGTCACTGATCTTTACCAATTTCCCGTCGGGACTGAATTCCACGCCCGAAATGCCGGGCGGGGCGACCTCCACAATTAGCTCGGGCTTTTGTGCAAGCCCAATTGATGCGGTGAAGAGAAAACAAATTGCGGCAACGAGGATTCTGGTGATTGATGACATTCGGCGGCCGAGGGATCAGTGATGCTCCAGTTCGATAAGATTGACGAGCACGTTGGCTTTGCCGCTGACGGTAGTCTGTTTCTTCGCCGAATCTTTGGCCACGTCGGGCTTGGGTGATGAATGCGAGTTGAGAAAGTCGCGCACTGATTTTGATTTGGCGGCGTCGCGAATCTCACCCTGATCTTTGTCGTTGGCCGCATCGCTGATGGCTTGCAATTCCTTCACGGGAGAAGCCGACCAGACCATCCAGAATTTTTCCGTGCCCTGATGATCATCGAAGCGCATCCACGCGGTCTGGAGTTTTTGATCGGCGGTTACGCGCGGCGAGCCGCCATTCGTCGCCGAGTCGGGAAACAGAACGTTGTACGTCGTAGTCGTGTCGCCGCTGACCGGACCTTCGTTCACCAAATAAAGATATCCATCCTGCGGGCTGGAAAGATTCATGCGAAACTTCCAGCCGTTCTCGAAAATCTCCTGACCCGAAGATTGGAATGTGTCCTGATAAGGCTTGCCGTCGCGCATCTTCTGCACCGTGAGCGAGTAATTGAGAGAACGACTTGCTCCTCCACCAAAGATCGCATCGCGCTTCCAGATGAGGACGCCCGCCGCCGCGCCGACGATCAACAACGCGACTAATGCGATACCGATCTTCATTCCCAATCCTGACGATCGCTTTTCGTCTTCAACGGGTGGGACGAACGATGGATTCAGCGTGTCAACTTTGGCTGGCTCATACCGTCCCGCGATCGTCTTTGGCGAAAGATCGGCAGTATGTCGCGCGGGCGCGTTCGCGTCTGTGGCAAGTTGCGTCGCCGGGATGCTCGCGACCGGCGCTTCGCTTTCCATCGGCGCCGTAGAAGCATTCGTCAGCGCGCGCCAGATCATATCGCCGAATTCACGCGCGGTTTGAAAACGTTGTTCAGGCGCAAAGCTTAATGCGCGAGTGATCATCAGGTTGGCTTCCGCGGAAAGCGCTGGGCGCAAATCGATCGGATGGACGCGCACGCCCGCGCGCTGCATCTCGAGCAACTCGAATCCGGTTTCCGGATTGAAAGGCTTGCGTCCGGTCACGAGTTCATAAGCGATCGCGCCCATGGCGAAAATGTCCGTCGCGGCTGAAACTGGCCGCCCGCTCAATTGTTCCGGCGCCATGTAGGCGACGGTGCCGGCGGTGGCGCCGGTCATCGTGCTCGGCGCGACCATCGAATCTTTCAGCTTTGCGATGCCAAAGTCTATGACCTTCACTTGTTCTTCGCCGCCGCCGAAGGTTTGCAGCATGATGTTCTCGGGCTTGAGATCGCGATGAAAGATGCCGCGGTCGTGGGCCGCGGCAAGGGCGCGTCCGATCTGCTTCAGGATCTCAGCGGCGCGATCTAACGGCATCCCTTCAGGCTTAACCTGCGAGCGCAGCGTCACGCCATCGACGTATTGCATCACGAGATAAGGCTTGCCATCAGCAAGTTCGCCGGTGTCGAGAATCCCGACGACGCCCGGATGATCGACGCGCGCGAGAGCTTCTTTTTCCTGCTGAAATTTTTGCACAACCCAGGAATTCTGAAGCGACTTGTCGAGCAAAACTTTTATGACGACTGGCTTGTCGTGAAGCTTTCGATCGCGCGCTAGATAAACGACGCCGACGCCTCCTTGTCCCAGTTCGCGATCAATGAAGTAGCGGCCTCCAAGCAGTTGCCCCAGCAAAGGGTGTTGCTGCGGCAGCGTCGTTTCATTGAGCGGTGCCGTCGAGTTCTCGTTCAGCGTAACTGTTTCGAGTTGGGATTTGTCCGCGGGCATTTGTCTGGTTTGGCGATCGGCTTGATCTTGTCAGCGATTTTCACAGTTGCAAGTAGATGATGAACTTGTTCGGCGTGTAGTTCGCGCCGCCGTCGCTCACCTTTATCTGAAGAACATCTTTGATGCAGTCCATCAGTTTCGCCGCAATGTCGCCCTGCTCGTTATAAAAAGTGATGGCCGTCGGGTAGTCCTTCCAATTGAATTGTTCGAGTTCGACTTCGATGCCCAGGCTCTTGAGTCGCTCTCCTAGTCGCTTGGCTTCATCAGTGCGATCGACTTTGTCTTTTTTGCGGTAGATGATCTTCGCCTTGAATCCGTGAAAGTCACAGCCGTTCGCGGCGGGCGCATCGGTCTGGAGTGGCTTCTTCAGAATCTTTTCCAGCGCGAATTTGATCGTGCCCTGAGCCGAGGCGCCGGACATTTTGATTTCGCTGACCGTGGCCGTCATCATGTCCGCCTGCGGTTGCGAGAGCTGAATGATTACTGAGTCATTATTCTGTTTCCAGGTGCCGGCGAAATTCGTCGTGACCGGCTTATAGCTCGGGAAAAACAGCCCTGGAATTGTTATTACTTCGTTACGCGTGCCGCTGAACACGCCACCCTTGGTAAATTCGAACTTGAAACCATCTCCCACCCAGACCGTACCATCGACTGACATGGCTTCGATGCGCGCGCGTTCCTTCGCGCGTTCGCGCTCATCAGCTTCGAGCGTATTCATGCGACTCTTCGCCAGATCAGCAAAAAATCCATTTGGAAATTTCGTTAAGTAGGCTTGGAAGTCGGCTGAACTCTTGCTGTCTTTAATCGCGTTCCAATAAGTCATTTCCATCGAACCAGAGTCGCCCGGTGAAGAAACCGAGCGCGACGGCTGCGCGCGCAATTTCGCGAGCGACGCGAACTGACCGTCAGGATATTTGTCGAGATAGGCTTTGAAATCATCCGGGTTGTTGCTGTTCTTAATGCTGTCCCAGAAGCTGAGTTCGATCGCCGCCGGATCGACAGCGGTCATCGTCGGGGTAGTGCTACCGGCCGGCATGGACGCCGAGTTGGTGATGGCGACCACCAATTCATCAGCGCGATAGCCTTCGATCACCGCGAATGGTTTCTGTTGTTTGGTCGAGCCGAGATCGATGGCGATGCGCTTTGGCACCGCTTCCTGAACATACTTCACCAACTGTGCAAGTGTGATTTCGCCCTTGTCGTTCGCCGCCGCGCCTTTCAAACCTTCGACCACGGCCCAACTGAAATAGCCCTGCTTCTTCTCGGTGTATTCATAGGCGCGTTGGCCGATGCCCGTCGCGTAGATCGTCGCGAAGGCTTGCACCTCGCGATTGCGCACATCGAAATTGAAAGCATTGACGTAAGCATTGCTCAGAGGATTCGGCGCGTCGGCACGTCCGCCTGGATCGTTTCGGCAGGCGTCGAGCAACAGCATGACTTGCGAGACGCCAATCACCTTGATTTGATCCTTGATGCGATTGACGGCGAGCGCAGTGTCCTCAAGAAATGAAATCTGATCGCTGATTTGCGCGTCGGACGGCAACAGAAAGGCTTGGCCGCTTCTTTCCATGCCATGACCGGCAAACGAAATCAGCAACAGCCCATCTTTGGGAACGGCGGCGCTCAAGTTAGAAAGCCGTCGCAGGATGTTCGCGCGCGTAGGCTGGCGCTCGACCGGTTGATCCGTCGAGAGCAGGATCACCTGATCCGTCGGAAAGCCCGCGTAACGAATCAAAGAATCGGAAAGCATGCGCGCATCGTTGTCCGCGCCCTTCAGCGGGCTGATTTGCGGGTCAGCGTATTTGTCGATGCCGATTACTAAAGCCCAACGCTTGGCTTTCGCGGGAAAGGCGGCGATCGGCTGCTGCTCTTGCGGCTGTTGCAACTGCCGCGACTGATCAGCTACTTGAGCCACGGCATTGCCGGCGAAGCCAAGCAAGCACGCGAATCCAACGACGGCTACGAACAAAGGGGACTTGATTTTCATGGACACACCTTGAGGTCAGTTTTCGCTTTCTAAGAGCTATCTAGCAGTTTGTTGTGCCGCTGAAGACTTTACTGATTGATGCGCGTCATGCGGCACGCTTCGATAATCGCGCTGATCACCTGTGGGGTAATGTTCGTGGCGGCCTTCACCGGGCCAAACAACCCGCCCGATTGTGGTGTGCCGGTATAGAAAACGACCTGCTTCTCTTTGCCCCCCACGAGAAGAATGTTCACGTGCGGAAGCTGAAACGCCGATTGGCCCTGTTCCACCCGTTTGATTTCAGAGCACTGGATAGTTTGACTCTTCTTTTCGTTCGCCTTGCGCGGCTCGAACGAAAGCGTGCCGGGCGCAACGGTCAACGTGCCTTGCGTTCCGCCGCCATCTTTCACGTCGAACATGTGTGTGTTGCGGGCGCGATCTTCGGCGGCTGCGTTCGCGCGCGCGCGCGCAGCTTCGTTGGCTTCGGCTTCCAGCGTCGCGATGCGACTGTTTGCAAGTTCGACGAACAAGCCGCCGGGAAACTTCTGCACGTACGCGCGAAAGTCGTTTGGATTGCGGCTGTCTTTGATTGCGTTCCAGTACATCATCTCGACTGAATCGCCGCCACCGCCACCGCCGCTGGGCTTCGAAGCGTTCGAGCGCATCTTGGCGAGTTCCGCGAACTGACCGTCAGGATACTTCTCGAGATAAGCCTTGAAGTCGTTCGGGTTGTTACTGTTCTTGATGGTGTCCCAGTAAGCCAGCTCGATCGCGGCCGGATCGACCGTCGCGATTTGTCCGGGCACGTTCGAAGCGGTATTGGTCGCGCCGTTGGTGATAGCGAGGACCAATTCGTCCGCGCGATAACCCTCGATTACGGCAAACGGTTTCTGCTGCTTAGTCGATCCGAGATCGACAGCAATTCGTTTCGGCACCGCGTCCTGAACATACTTCACCAACTGCGACAGTGTGACTTCGCCTTTATCATTCGCCGCGGCGCCTTTCAATCCTTCGACCACGGCCCAACTAAAGTAACCCTGCTTCTTCTCGGTGTATTCGTAAGCGCGCTGGCCTATGCCGGTGGCGTACACGGTCGCGAATGCCTGCACCTCTTTGTTGCGCACGTCAAAGTTGAAGGCGTTCACGTAAGCATTGCTCAGCGGATTCGGAGCGTCGGCGCGTCCACCCGGATCGTTGCGGCAAGCGTCGAGCAGCAGCACAACCTGGCCCACGCCGGTTTCTTTGATCCAGGACTTCACGCGATTCATGCTGATAGCAGTCTCTTCGAGGAAGGAAATCTGATCGCTGATTTGCGCATCGGCCGGTAGCAGGAAAGCCTGGCCGCCGCGTTCCATGCCGTGGCCTGCGAACGACACCAGCAACAGGCCATCTTTAGGCACGGTGGTGCTCAAGTTCGAAAGCCTGCGCAGGATATTCACGCGCGTCGGTTGGCGCTCTACCGGTTGGCTGGTGGAGAGCAGAATCACCTGATCCTGCGGAAATCCGGAATAACGAGTCAGCGCATCGGCGATTTGCTTAGCATCATTGTCCGAGCCTTTTAGCGGACTGATTTGCGGATCGACGTACTTATCGACGCCGATGACCAGCGCCCAGCGCTTTGCGCTGACGGGCAAGCTCTTCACCTCATCAAGCTGCGACGCGACGTTCTGCGTGGTATTCGAAGTGGTTGGTTGCGTCTGAGTCGGCGCCGGCGGAAGTTGTTGCAACTGCCGCGAGTTGGGTTCAGTCGAGGCCGGCGTTTGAGTCTGCGTGCTCGGCGGTTGCTGAGATTCGGTTGGCTTAGCCTGGATCGTATCAACTTTGCGCGCCACGGGTTGCTCAGTCGCCGGTGTTGTCGTGGTCTGCTGCGATTGAGTCGATGCAGATGCGAGTTCGCTCTGAATCTCTTTTTCGAGCTTGCGCGCGAGCTTGGCGTCAATCGTGTTCAGTTTCTTCAACTGCTCGTTGGCGAGATCCGCTTTCCCGAGCTTCGCATACGCCTGACCCAAGCCGTAATAAGCTTCGCCATAATCGGGCTTCAAACGGATGGCGCTGCGCAAATAGGTAATCGACTTTTCGAATTCGGTGCCACGCAGGTATGCATAACCGATTCCGTAAAACGCTTCGGCGAAATTCGGATCGAGTGAAGTCGCTTTCACCAGCGGCTGGAATGCCTCGCCGTGCCGGCCCATCGCGTTATAGAAATACCCGAGATCGAATTGCGCCTGCGGATCGCTGGGCGCCAGCCGCACCTGCTCTTTGTAGGCCTTCTCTGCCTCCTGCGAATTGCCGCTGTTGAGGTAAGCGTCACCCAATCCACCGAACGCTGGTGAGTAATTTGGATCGAGGCGAATGGCCAGCTTGTAAGCGTCGATCGCTTCCGGATATTTCCGGTCGTCGGCGAGTTTGTCGGCCTCGTCAACCAAGCCGGCGGCTTTGCTGACCGCTTGTTTTTGCGGCGCCCGGCCACGCTTCTGCGCAAACGAAGGCAGTGTCGCGAAGGCGAATGCGAGAACAATCAGAGTGAGGAGGACCGACTTCGAAAAAGAGGCATGCATTTTCATCGTCAACTCCTTGAAAGAACCTGAAACTGGGAAGGGCCGACGCCATCAGCCGCCGGCTCGGAAAAAGCTGTCTGCTAAGACTTTATGCTCATAGGCTAGGCGCGGTTTGCACCTTTGTCAATCGCAAAATTCAATCGAAAATATCAATGTTTTTGGAATTTCGTATCATCGATTTCGACGTTGGCTTTTATCTCGTTAAAGCGGCTGGAGATCGTAGCGGTTGGCGTCACGACGTGAATTCGCGCCGGCACTTTCACGCCCTCGACCGTCACATATTCGTCAGCGTAGAGCTGCGTAGGCAACTTGGTCGCGCCGTCGCCTTCGCTGATTACGTCCCAGCGATAAAGTAAGCCGGTGCCGGCATCGAAGTAGAGCGTTTCGCGTTGGCCGTTCAAGGGCTCAGCATCGACGACCTGAACTTCGCGGCCGTCGAGATCCAGTTTCCCGCGCACCAGGAAACTCTTGTATGCAGATTTGAATTGATCCACGTGCGTGATGTGCGTGCAAACAAGATTGGTTCGATTTTGGAAAGCAGTCTCCCACGCATTCATCGTGACGGCGCCGCTGCCGCTATTTTTCCAGCCGGTGACTCCGTCGAATCCCTGCGTCAATGTGCCGAATGGCGCGCTGATCAGAACGAATGATTTTTCTGGATATTTGAAAAGACGCTCCGTCGTCCCGCTAACACGCTGTCCGTTAAGTGTGATTTCGACAGTTCCCCTTAGCACGAGCGTCTTGATGTTTTCGATCGCCGCCTTATCGCCAAGGGCGCGAATGTGCCCGGCGAGAAGTTGATCGAAGGCGGACGATTCCGGCCCGCTGGCTCCGATGCTGTTGATTCGAATTTTGGCGAGTTCGGCGAACTCGCCGTTGGGGAACTTCTTCAGATAGGCTTTGAAGTCTTCTGGGTTTTTGCTGTCTTTAATCGTTTGCCAAAAACTCAACTCTAACGCGAGCGGATCGACTGAAGCAGGCTTCGGAGTTGCGGTCGGTTGTTGCGATGCTTGCGCGAAGGTTCGGCTGGGTGAAGAAACAAAAAGAAGAGTTGCCGCGGCGGCAAAAGTCAGGGGCACTTTCAATCTCATCGACAACCTCAGAATCGCCGGGAGAGTAGTTTGTTCTTGCGAGAGGCAACCGCACGGCCTCAGCGCTTCTTATTAACACATTCAATCTAGTCCGATGATACATTGATGTCAACGCAATCAACGGCTTTGAATTGTCGGGACTCGTGGGCTGGGTTTATGATGAATGAAACGATGGACGGACCTTTCCAAGAGATTGCAGACGTTGCCTCGCTGGATGAGTTTCTGACGAGCGGCAACGGCTCCGCGGTGATACTGTTCAAGCACAGCAATACATGCGGTGTGAGTTCGCGCGCGCATCGCGAACTGGCGAATTTGAATCAACCCGTGGGTATTGTGATCGTGCAGCACGCGCGGCCGGTTTCTGACGAGATCGAGCGGCGTTGGAATCTGGCGCACGAGACGCCGCAAGTCTTGATCGTGCGCGACGGAAAAGTTCTTTGGCACGCGTCGCATTTCCAGGTTAAGGCGCAAGACGTCGAGAAGGCGATGTCGTCCGCATCATAAAATGTCTTCATTAGCCGAAAAACGACTTGCGATTGAACCGCGCGAGATTTCACAGGAAAACAACGCGCTGCTGCGAATCACCTGGGCCGATGGCCGCGTTTGCGATTATCAGGCGGCGGCGCTGCGGCGTGCGTGTCCCTGTGCTCAATGCGTTAACGAGTGGACCGGCGAGCGCACGCTAAAACCGGAAGCCATCTCAAACGAAGTTGAGATTAACGATGTGTCTATTGTCGGTCGGTACGCTTTGAATTTTCGCTGGGGCGACGGCCATGAAACGGGAATTTACAGTTTTCAGTATCTGCGCGATCTTTGTGAGCAGTAGGAGCGCGGGCATCCTGCCCGCCGTCTTAGCCGAAAGAAGGTGCTTCCCCCATGATGCAGCGAATCCTTTATGTGGGTGATGAAAGTCTCGATAAGTCATTGTGCGTGGCGCTTCGAGATCGACGATTCGAAATAACGGAATCGGACTCACCTCGGGCATTGACCGTGCTGACGAATGAGACATTTGGTCTTTTGATAATTGATCTGCGCGATGCGAACGAGGCTGTCGATCTGCTAAAGGCGGTTCGCGCGGAGGCACGGCTCCACAACTTGCAGACTTTGGTGATTGCTGAGTGGGGCACCGGCCAGCCTACGTTCGCGTTGTCGCAAGGTGCCGACGCTTTCGAACCAGCACCAATTGACGCCGGTCGACTGGTAGAGTCGGTCGAGAAGTTATTGCGGCCGCGCATGGTAATGACCGCGACAGCCAGCACGGCAGATATAGAAGCGGCAGAGTAGTATTTCTGCTCTGACGAAGAAAGAAACAGGAGAACTGATGGACGAACGAGACTTTTTCAATGAGAAACAGGAAGCAAAGCGAGCATCATTCGTCTGTCCGCATTGTCGGGAGCGCAGTGATTACGATGTGCGTTGGCTGCGGCGGACAAGAAAGCCTGCTCCGCCGCGCGGCGCGAACGAAATGGATCGCGCCCGTTTCGCCAAGTCGCGCGACTACATGGTGCGTGTCGATGACATGATCGCGTGCCCTCGCTGCCGCAAACGCTTCGAAATTCCCATGTCGCAGTCAGTGGTATTCATCTGAGTTGCATAGAACTTTAGTCTGTGGGCTGCCGCGCAAATCAACCACCTGTCATCTAAATATTCCATGCCGGCATTGGAGGGAAACGACTCGCAGTCTGATTTATGTGACTGCCGTTATGGCCCAACGATTGCCACTTCATCGCTGGGAAGCCCTCGAATCAAAGGTGAATCAAATGCAAAGAGAAATTGACGCGGCTCAACTAGCCAAACCCGACCTGGGCGACTGGTCCGCGCGCGTTTACGGAAAGCAGCCATTTGCCGGTGCCGGAAAAACAAACAGCGGAATGCTTGTTCCGCTCGAGCGACGCTTGACGGCTTTCATCCTGCCGCGCATCCCGCGCTGGCTTGAGACCTACCACCTCACGCTGCTGACTCCGGTTTGGTCGATCGGGATTGCGTTCTTTGGCTACCTTGCCGCAAGCAATCTACGCTGGCTGTGGATGACGAACCTCATGATCGTCCTTCATTACTTCACTGATCACTTCGACGGAAAATTGGGCAAGTACCGCAACACGGGTTTGCGCAAGTGGGGCTTTTACATGGACCACTTGTTTGATTACGGGTTCCTGTGCTCGATCCTGATTGGCTATTCTTTCCTAATTCCGCAGAAATCGATTTTCAATATGTTGCTGGTGCTGTGCGTGATGAGCGCCTTCATGTTCCACACGTTCCTGATGCTGGCGGCGACCGACGAATTCAAGGTCAGCTTTTCGCGGTTCGGACCGACCGAGCTGCGGATTGCGCTGATCATTATCAACGCTCTATTAGTAAAATTTGGCCCGCGCGGATTGAATGGATCGCTGCCCTGGGTAGCTCTGGGCGGACTAATCGCGCTATCGATTTTGGCTTTTATCGCTCAACGAAAGCTCTGGCAGATCGATATGAAGGTGAAGGCTGAGGGCGACCGGGCTAACTGACGATTAGACGAATTCTTAACAATTCCTTATACTGTTCCTGCAACTAAAGCGCTGCCTCCAGCGTCTAAGACTTGCTTTCCCAAGAGACCAGGCCATTTCAGGTCGGAACTTTCTGAAAATTATTTCGTTTAATCCGATTACAACCTGCTCTCCTAATATTGTATGTCAGAGAAAAAGATAAAAATCGTGAAGCGCGCTGAGCGCGCGAATCGCAAGCCAACCAAATCCAAGTCGGCCCGGAAATCGCCTAGCACCATGGTGAATACTGTCACCAACTGGGTTAGCGAATTCCAGCAACGACAACGCGCGGAAACCACCAAAGCCATCGAAAATCTCATCCGCTCACGCCGCCAGCAGCCGAACGAGGCATAACCGCCAGGACAATTAGCGCTTGCCGCAGTCGCTTTTTCAGCGCTTGCGACGGATTCAAACTGCTTGGGGTGGAGTGGTATGATTGCGCCCTCAAGGAGTGACTGCCTCATGACTTCACAATTCCCTGGGCCACATCCAGCGCGCGTGTTGGTTCTCGTGGTGCTATTTCTCAGTTTAGCTTTTCTAATCCACGGTTCGGCGAGATTGCCCAAAGCCGGCGCGCAGGGTGAGGACCCTTACGAAGCTGAGGTGGCGAAGGCGAAGGACTTGCTGCGCCGGCGCCGCTACGAAGATGCACTGAAGAGTTTCAAGCGCGCGAACGATCTGCGCGAAAAAAAATCGGCTGAGTGTTTTTATGGCATGGCGCAGGCTTTCCAGGGATTGGAGGCCTACAAAAATGTTGTCGAAAGTTGTGAGCATGTCGTCGAATTCGCGAACGGAGATGTTCAGCTTCAGGCGCAGGCTTATAACCTCGAGGGCATTGCGCTCCAGACGCAAGCCGCGGTCAAAGATCAAAAGAAGCTGCAGGATGCCGAAGCGGCTTTTCGCAAAGCGCTGGCGTTGAATGCGCCAATTCCCATGGTCCACTACAACCTGGGCTTCACCTTGATGGAGTTGGGACGCGACGCGGAAGGCGCGGCTGAACTAAAGAAATATATTGACGTCGATCCGAACGGCTCCCAAGCAGAGAGCGCAGCGAAGCTGATCGAAAATCCGCGACGCGCGCGCGAGGCTTTCGCGCCGGACTTCTCGATTACCACCGCTGATGGTGAATACATTTCACTCGACGATCTAAAAGGAAAAGTCGTGCTGCTGGATTTCTGGGGAACCTGGTGCCCCCCGTGTGTGGAATCAGTCCCGGCGCTGCGCGATTTGCAAAAACGATTTGCCAAAGAGCCGGGCTTCAAGATGATCAGTGTCAGCAACGATGGTGATGAGCTGAAGTGGCGCGGTTTCATCGAAAAGAATCAAATGCTGGCATGGACACAATATCTCGATAAAGATCGCCATGTGGTACGCGCTTTTGAGGTCAAGGCATATCCAACTTATATCCTGCTCGACACTGAGGGAATCGTGAGATTCCGTGAAGTGTCAACGGCCTGGGAGCGCACGGGCACCTTGCCTGATGCGATCAAGAAGTATTTGAAGCAAGGCGCAAAGTAGCAACATTAACCGACTCGAGAAAAATAATTGACAGTGTTCCGGCAGGGGGATAGCATCGCGGTGGATTCGCACTAACTCCAAGCCGATGAAATCTTCACGGTCGAAGCGCCGGAAGCGAAAGCAGTCGATCATTGGTTCAATCCGGCGCCCACTTGCGCCTCCAGGGCATCCGTTAACACAAGCTAAGCCCGACGAAAAGGCGCGTCCCGCTGGGCGAAAAGCCAAACACAAACGCCCTGAACGACTCGAAATGGAAGAGGAGTAACTGAGCAGCTATCATGAGCGAAATCGGCGCTACTTTCATTGCGCGTTCTCGATACCACCTCAGCGAAGATTTTCTTCCGAAGATTGAACGCTGTCTCGATCTGCTTACTGACGAGCAAATTTGGTGGCGGCCCAACTCGCAGTCAAACAGTATCGGAAACCTGTTGCTGCATCTGAGTGGCAACGCGCGACAGTGGATCGTTTGCGGCGTCCGCGGCGCTCCGGATGCGCGCGAACGAGACGCTGAGTTTGCTCAGCGCGAGATGATTCCGTGCGCAGGGTTGCGCGCCTTGCTGAAGCAGACGCTGCAAGAAGTCGATGTGACGTTGGCGAATTTCGATCCGAGCGCGTTGCTCGAAACGAGAAGAATTCAGGGCCTGGATGTCAGCGCGCTCGAAGCGATCCTGCATGTCGTCGAACACTTCGCCATGCACACCGGCCAGATCATTCTAATGACGAAGATGCTCACGCAGGAAGACCTGGCCTTCTATGAATTCATCGACGCGAAACCGGTGATGAAGTGGAAAGCGGCTGAATAGCTTCCATCTCCACTACGCGAAAATTGTTGTTTAGCATCTTCACAGACCGAAGTCTGTGCTACATTATGCGCCGTAATAAGAAGACACTTGGAGGACTCTTTGGATGACTTACATAGTCGCTGAGCCATGCGTCAATTGTCGTTATACCGATTGTGCGATTCCTTGCCCGGTTGAAGCTTTTCATCTCGACGACGACATGCTCGTGATTAATCCCGAAACATGCATCGATTGCGATGCCTGCGTTCCCGAATGCCCGGTGGAAGCGGTTTTCGCAGAGGACAAGTTGCCGGCTGAGTGGTCTCATTACACCCAGATGAATGCGGAAAGAGCACTCAGCGGACTGCCGACTATCAACGTAAGACTCGATCCCCTGTGTCAGTGAACAGCTGAGCTTTTTGAAGAATTAATTCGAAAAGGCGCGTCTGGCGGCAAACCAAACCGCTGGGCGCGCCTTCTCAGTTTAACCGGAACGAGGCTTGCTGTTTCAAAAAGCTGAGAGGCTATGAAGAAGAGGACGAAGCGTCTGTTGGGCGGTGCGGCCATCGCTGCCGCTGCGGTCGGCGCCATTGGAGCCATTGTGATGAAGAGAGACGGCAAGTCAAAACGCCAGCGCCGCCGCGAGCAGGAACGCGCGATCGACGTTTGGGCCAGACCAGGAATGAACGTTACTTTTCGCGCGGAGTTGATGCCGGGGCGCGAGCCTTCCGAGAGGACCTTTCAAGTTACCGGTTTGCTTCCAAGCGGTCGGGTGCTGCTGGCCGGCGTGACCGGGGAACATACACAGAAAGAGTTCGAGCCTTTGCGCTGAATCACCGAGCCGTTACCACTCGTAGATCCGACCCGTTTCCATCACGCTTAACTTGTCAATCTTCAGTTCGTTTAGCTCGCGCGCGACTTGCTCGCGAAAAGCCGGTTTCAGGTGAACCGCGAGGATGTCCATGCCATTGTGATTCAATTTCGTAAGCTCGCTGCGCAGCATCGATGGCGTCAGATGTTTCGACGCTCGCGCGAGTTTCTCCATGGAATCGGGAAACGAAGCTTCGATGAACAAAGCGTCGAGGTGCTGCGCCTGATTGACAGTGCTCCAGAATTCTTCCGTTTCCGCCGTGTCAGAACTGAATGCGACCGTGGTGTTGCCGTCAGAAATTATTAGACCGACCGTTGGCACGATGTGATTGACCTTGATCGCCGTTGCTTGTAGATGCCCGACCCGAAACTCTTTGCCGGCCTGAAACGGAACGTACTCCATGACGCGACCGCGCTCGTTTTTCAATTCGTCGAATTTCGGATAAACGGTATCGTTGAAAACGTCGGCCTTCAGCAGGTCGATGACTTCTTCCGTTGCGTGAACTCGAATCGGTTGTTCGAGTTCGCCAAAAAGATCGTCAACAAAGATAGGCAGACTCGCGATGTGGTCCATGTGCGGGTGCGTTATGATGACGTCCCGAACGGTGCGACGTTGTTCGTCTGAGAGGGCGATGCCGATGCTCCCAGCATCGACTGTCACGCGGCCATCGATTACGAAACAAGTGAGACGTTGCGCGGCGTTGGCACTTCCGCCGGCATCGAAGGAGCTGGGTAAGAGTTGAATCTGCAAGTATCGGGTGAAAAGTCGTCAGACTCGCTTAGAGCGAAACCAAGTATAAGCTATACCGCTTCGCGCCGCGAGAAGTTTTCTCAGACCTGCCGCGGCGGATTCGCGATTGGATTTAGTCGCAGACGCAACTCCTGCAACGTGTAAAGATAAGCGTTCTCTCGTTCCTGGGCCACCTGTGGATCTCGCGCGAAACCGCGGGCAACACGACTGCGATGAAACGCAAGTTCGCTTGCCATTTGATTGCATCGCATCCGGGTGCGCCATCCGGAAAACCCTTTGCTAGTCATTGCGTTCCAGGACATTCCCATTCGTCCGCGGATCGTGCAGAGCTTTTCATATTCCTGGCCGTCGAAGAAGCCTCGTTGGTAGTCGGGATAAAGAAATTGACGAACAATGCGGCCTTCGCGACGCAACGAAAAGAAAATCACCATCAGCGTGACGATGAAGGTTGGCCCCATGATGAGAAAGTAGCCGGCGAAAAAGCCAATCGCTCCGCCGTACGTGGCGGTGCCATTCCACGTGGCATGCAAGAGAACTGCGAGCATGAAGCCGAGAAACGGCATTACAATTTTCACAAAGGTATTGTTGGATTGGCGCGACCAACCTAATCCGATACCTGTCATGCTGGTGAACAATGGATGAGAAAAAGGCGCTGCCATTCCCCGCAGAATGAAGATGAACGTCAGCGCGCCTGCCCCGCCTTGAACTGCTCGCCCGTAGTACAAAATGTTTTCAGTCATCGCGAAGCCGAGACCAACCATCCCGGCATAAACAATTCCATCTACGATGCCGTCGAATTCATCCTTCTTCCACAGAAAGAGTACCAACAGGATGAAAGCTTTTGAGCCTTCTTCGACGATCGGGGCGGAAATGACGGCGCCGAAATTTTCTCCGATTTGCGCGCTGTGTGTCGCCGCCGCCACGATTGCTCCGTTGATTGTGTTCAAAATTATCGCGATGAAAACTGCGACGAGCGCACCCCAAAGGAATGCCGTGATCAGCATCCAGAGGGGCTCAGACTCGTATCGATCAATCCAAAGCAATAACATGATGTAAATCGGGACGGGCAGAGTCGCGCAGATAAACCCGATGATTAATTCCACGAGACCGGTTTCCGACCCAATCAAGAGCAGCACGATCATCCCCAACAGAGCGGCGACCATGATCGCGAAGATCGCCAGGATGATTTTCAGCGCGCTCTGATGGCCAGAACGCATCATTTGATAACCGGCCGGACCCGGAACGAATTTACTGTGCATAATCGACTGGCAGAGACGCCTTAGACCGGCGCAGTATAGCCATTATCGGTTCCGCTCGCCACCCTTTGGGCGATAAAAAATTGCGGGCCGCTGTGTGTCGCCCAAGGCATCCGTTCGAGCCGAATCGGACGTTAGCAAGAAACCGCGCGAAGGGCCTTTCAAGCCAGGCAAAAACTATTGCATTCGCCTCCGCTTAGGTTTATGCTACGCACGATTTCAAGCGACTTATCAATAGGGATTGCCAGTCAGCAGACTCTCAAGCGAGCACAAGCAGGCACACCAAAAGTTCATTGCCGTCAGATCACTTCTGGCAATTGTTGCCTGCTTGAGCTGCTTGCGAATGCTAGAAGATCATGAATACGCTGTCGGCCACTTTGACTATTGCGTCGTTGGCCAAGTCATCGACTGCAGCAGAGATAGCTTCGCTGAAGGTCGTTTCAGTCGGATCGCTGACTACATTCGAGCCTCCATCACACGGTGGCGTGGCCGTTTCACCAGGCACCGGCTGTGGGCACGGCGGAGTGGCGGTTTCACCGGCGAAAGAACTTCCGGCAAATGCTAATACCAATGTAAGAGTCAGCGCGAAATTTTTGATGTGTTTCATGGTTTCTCTCCTTGAAGGATTTTTTAGTTTTTCATGCGCGAAAGCACAGCCCGAACTTGTCGAGGCGGTGGATGACGCCGCATGCGCGCTTTAATACCAGTCCGTATGCTGCTACGCAAGGTTTTTATCACTGACGAAGAAAGGTAGGTCTCAGATGAACTTAACCGCACAGATAACCGCCCTCAAGGGTGAAATAGAGGGCCTGAATCCTATTGATCGAGCGGCGCGCTCGTGTGATCTAGCCAAAAAGCTCGAAAAAGGTGGCGAATATGGCGGCGCTTACGAAGCTCTAAGTGAGTTCTGGCCTGATCGTAACCAAGAACCCCAAACCGACAATCTCGATGAAGCTACTGGTGCGGAGTTGCTTTTGAGAGCAGGTTCGGTGGCAAGCAAGCTAGGCAGCGCCGGCCAGTCGCAAGGCGGTCAGGAAGCCGCCAAGGATTTCATTACCAAGAGTATTCGCATGTTTGAGACGGTCGGGGACAACCCTAAAGTCGCCGAAGCGAAAGCCGAACTGGCCCTTTGCTATTGGCGCGAGGGATCCTACGACGAAGCGCGCATTCATCTTGCCAGTGCCTTGAATTTGGTTGCCGATGGAGATCCTGATTTGCGCGCTACGATCTTAATTCGCGCGGGAATTGTCGAAGCGTGGGCGCGAAAATTAAACGACGCCATGCGCTTCTACAATGAGGCCGCGCCGCTGGTCGAGCGTAGTGAAGACCATTATCTGAAGGGCGCCTTTCACAGCCAATATGGACTGGTTTTCCGCCGGCTCGCCGCGCCGGAGAATCGCGAAGATTATCTCGACAAGGCCCTCATCGAGTACGCGGCCGCAAGTTTTCATTTCGAACAAGCGGGAAACGAACGTTACCTGGCCCGCGTCGAGAACAATCTCGGGTATCTCTACTTTTCCATCGGACGTTACGAGGAAGCCCATACTCACCTCGATCGCGCGCGCTCTCTCTTTCTTCAACTCAGAGATATTGGGACCGCCGCGCAGGTTGATGACACTAGAGCACGAACGCTTTTGGCGGAAGGCGACCCGGTGCAGGCCGAACGCATCATTCGTCAAGCGATCAGAACTCTTGAGCGCGGTGACGAACAGGCAGTTTTGGCAGAGGCACTGACAACCTACGGAGTTGTTCTGGCTCGGCTTGGCCGGCACGCACGCTCGCGGGAGTTGTTTGAACGTGCCATGCACGTAGCCGAAATTACAGGTGATCTTGAAGGGGCGGGCCGCGCCAAGTTAAGCATCATTGAAGAGCTAACCGCGCAAACGTCCGCGCCTGAACTTGTGCGCGATTACGAAATAGCCTCCGACTTGCTCAAGAACACGGATGAACCGGCGACTACAAAACGGCTAATTGCTTGCGCCCTGAACGTAATCAGAACCCTGGCGCCAGCCGAAGAGCAAGCACCGGAAGTCCAGGATCCTTCATGGGATGGATTTTCATTTAAGAAGGAAGTTTTGAAGATCGAGAAAAGTTTGATCGAACGGGCCTTAAGAGACGCGGGTGGTTCGGTCACTCGAGCTTCGCGATTGCTGGGATTCAGGCATCACCAGAGTCTGATTGCGCTTATCAACAGCCGACATCGCGACTTACTGGGCACGCGTTCGGCAGTTCGCAAGCGGCGGCGGCATCTTTTCTCGAAACCGCGTCGGATTAAGAAGAAAGACCTGGATACAGGCCGAGTGAGCGCGGAAAATGAAACTGCGCAAGTGGCTGGTGACTAAAGCGGCTCTTTCGCGGACAGGCGTGTGGTGGGCGCGCCTAACGAGCACAAGTTAATGCTCGCCCCCCATCAATCTGGTAGGTTGCGCCGGTGATCCACGAAGCGCTGGCCGACGCCAGATAATAAATTAAGTCAGCAATCTCGCTCGGCTGTCCCACTCGGCCGAGTGGATGCGTGGTCTTCGATCGCTCCAGAAATTTTTCGTAATCAGGTTCGCTCATCCCTCCGCGCTTGTGAATTTCAGTCACCACGACGCCCGGATTCACGGCGTTGACTCGCACGCTCTTGGGCGCTAACTCTAACGCTGCACAACGAGTGAGTTGATCGAGTCCAGCTTTCGAAACACAGTAAGCCAACACGCCGGGAAAAGAACGCAAGCCCGTCACGCTGGATACGTTGACTATATTGCCGCAAGTCTTTTCCAGGTGCGGCGCCGCAAGCTGCATCAGCCGAAAAACAGAACGCAGGTTTACATTCATCATGGCATCCCAAGCGTTCAGGGATGTGTCTTCAATTGTTCCGGTTGAGATATGCCCGGCGGCGTTAATTAGAACATCCAGGCGTCCAGTTGCGGCGACGGCTTCGTCAAACCCACGATCAATTTCATGATCGATAGTGATATCAACTGGGATGCTCACGGCGGCCCCTCCGGCAGATTTGACTTCACTTTCAACTTCAGCCAGAGCCATCCGGTTGCGTCCGATGCAAATGATTTTTGCCGACGTGCTGGCGAATCGCTTGGCCGTTGCCCGGCCAATGCCGGAGGTGGCTCCGGTAATCATGATTACTCTGTCATCTTTCATCGCGGTCTCTCCGATCCCAACGCTCATGAAAAAGAAGAATATTGACGGCCGCCATATTGACACAAGCGCGTCGAAGTTGACTATAATTTTGCCGGATTCATTTATTCCGGTTCGTTCGATTGCTAGTTGCACCTCAGTTCGGTTAATTTCCTCCGCGAAGCGAACAGTAACCCAGTAAATTGCCATTGGAATCTCAAGGTTCGGGAATTCACTCAACGTGGCCGCGACAAAGCCGGGCGCAAAGCCACGATGCCCGACGGTCGCACCTCGATTCGTCCCCCTCAATCTCTATTTACATGTTAGCGGCGTCCGCGACAGCCGCGGCCTTATTTTTTCTGTTATGGTGGATGCTACAAGATGAAGAAAATCCCTGGATCCCGGCGGGACTTGCGGCCAGCGTAGTCTTGTTGGTTTCAGCGTTCGCGCGGTTGATGGTCGCTCGGCGAGGTCGCACTCGCATACGCGAACACTTGAGTTCTTCCGCTGAATCGTTCAGCCGTTCCCGTTATCGCGCACCGAGCGGGATCATGCAGTCGACCAGTTTGCACGCGGCGGCGTTGCGCTCTCTGCAAAAGCAATCTGCTGAAGCTGATGCGAAAGAGTCGCCGGAAGCCCACCGTGAACTCTACGATTTATGCACTGAATATTTGGCTGGCGCGGAGCGAGCTTTACTGTCTCCTCGCACGCAGGCTGATGGGCGCATCGCTCTGCGCGCCGGCCAGGATCGAGTTCGCGAGTTACAGAAGCATCATCTGCTGACCTGGGCGCGGGTTTCGTCACAATCGTTGACGCGCGAGGCGCAGCAACGAGTTCGCCTATACGACAAGATCGAGACAGCCAATCGCGCATTGAGCTGCATCGAAACAGCGCTAAAAGTTTACCCGGATGATGCGGAACTGGCCGTCTCAGCGGGTGCCGTTCGCGAATTTATTACGTCAAGTCGCGTCGCGCATTGGGTGGAACTCGCTGAGCGTGCAGCTTTCAAAGGGCAGTTGCGGCGAGCGATCGACTGTTACCGGGACGCGCTGTTTTATTTGACTCGAGACCGGCCCGATACGGCGGGCGAAGCCGCCGCAGACAAGATCGCTCGCGAAATCGAGATGTTGCGCGCGCGAATAGCCACGGCAGGTGGGAATAATTCAGAAAAAGGGGCGAATACACGAGGGCAGCGGCGACACTAACAGTCGAGGATTCTGCCCACATTTGTACCGGCGAAATTATGTTCAAACCAACCTGTCCGCGTTGCGGCAGCGAGAGAATTCGTCGCGGTTATAAGCGAGTACCGTGGTACTTGCGGATGTTTGGCATCTATAATCTTTTGTGCGATCATTGCAACTGGTTATTTACTGGATTTGTCATTCCCGGAATGTTGCGACGGCCCAGGAAATGATCCGGCGGGATGCTCCCTAGCCACGCGCCTTGGGGCGCGGATCGAACGCAGAAATCTGCTACAGCTTTCGAGGTGAAGTTAATGAAAAAGAGAACACTCCTTTTGGTGACTGGGTTTGTCTTGCTGACGAGCGCGCTCATCGCGATGGTTGAGAGGCATTCTCAGGCGCAAACGCCTCTCCCATCGCAATCGAACCAGTCGGGATCGGGAACCGGAGATTCGTCGACGCCCTCAGACGCTAACACAGTGGATGCCCAAGGCGGACAGCGGTATTTGGTTGGCCCGGGAGACGTTTTGGATGTGCGAGTTTTCGGCCAGTCCGAACTTAACTCGACCGTTGAGATCGACGACGAGGGTAACATCTCATCTCTACCCTTTCTCGAGGATCCAATTCCAGCGATGTGTCGCAATGCGAAGGATATTCAAAAGGCGATCGCCCAAGCTTATTCAAGGTACATCAAAAATCCCAGAGTTAGCGTTCGGATAAAGGAAAGGAGAAGCCGTCCGCCAGCGGTCGTCTTCGGCGCGGTACGTGCTGCGACGCGGATACAGATGATGCGTCGTGTCCGACTGCATGAATTGCTTGTGGCAGCTGGTGGCGTAACGTTAAATGCGAGTGGTCAAATTCAGATCGTCCACACCGACCGCGAGATGTGCCCGCAGGATGCTATCGATACCCCGGATATTGCGGAAGCATTGCTGAACAAGCCAGTGGGCACGTCCGTATTTGACAAGGCTGCCGTCGGGGAACCTAAGCAGCAGGTGGCCGCGACGGCATATGACAATTCAAAGACCGGTTCCGCCTTTACTGATGGCGGCACGACCCCTTCCGCCGCTGTGAACGGGAGCAAGCCGGTCAAAACCACGCCCGATCAAGCGCTGTCCGATATCGGAAAGATTGAAACCTACGAAGTAGGAGACGTTCGCACCGGGCTTGGTAAGGACGATCCATATATTCGTCCAGGCGATATTGTGATTGTGACAGAGGGCGAACCGATTTATATGACCGGCTACCTAAATGCACCTCGCGAGATCGTCATGAAAGACAACATGACTCTTGTCCGCGCCGTCGCAATGGCTGGTGGAATCTCGCGCACAGCGAAGTCACACGAAGTGTATATTTATCGGCAAGTCAAAGGTAAGCTTGGCCCCGAAAAATTGAAATTCGATTACGATGCAATCAAAAACGGAAAGCAGCCCGATGTGCTGTTGCAAGCCTACGACATCATCGACGTTCGGCCGCAAAGTTCGTTCAGCCCTGCCAATCTGCGCGATATGTTTTTAGGCATCACCAGAGGAGCGGTTGGCGGCATTGGAACGGGCCTTCCTTATCGAGTTTTGTACTAGGAACATAACTGCAAACCTATGTAAGGGCTGGCGCTAACCAGCCCTTTAACTGGGAGGCTGAATCAAATCCCATGAGCCAACGTATTCGAACAAAAGTTAAGAAGCGACGCACTGTCACCTATCTTTGGATCTTTGGAATGGCCTTGTTGGTCTTCCTGCTCATCTACTTTGAGCAGACCGCATTGCTTTACATCCTCTCGACACTTGGCGTGACGATACTACTCGTCATCGTTGCTGCCGCAGACCTGGGCCGAAGCGATTTACCTTCAGGCGATTCCACTCAAATTGGCACACCCGCCGGCGCCAAACCAACAAAATAGATCGGTCTCGAATTTCTCGGAGTCTATTCCATTCCACGGTATTGCCAACCCGCGACTGGTCGCTTGGAATTTCTTCGCCGGCTCGACTAAAGTATGTCCGCCGACAATCCAACTGATAGCTTTCCCCGGAGGTCAATCGATGAACAAGATCAAGTTTGCATTTCTTCTGCTCGCGGCCGTCGCGATCTACTCGCTGTCGATTTCAAACGCGCTGCAGACTACGCACGCGCAGAAAAATGGCGACGGCGGCGGCAGTCCTGCGCCCATCAAATATCCAGAGACGAAGAAGGGTGACGTCGTTGACGATTACTTTGGCACGAAAGTACCTGATCCATATCGCTGGCTCGAAGACGATCGTTCACCGGAAGTGGCTGCGTGGGTCGAAGCGCAGAACAAAGTGACTTTCGCGTATCTCGATCAGATTTCGTACCGCGCCGCCCTCAAAGATCGTCTGATGAAGCTGTACAACTATCCCAAGTACGGCGCGCCCACGCGACGGGGCGATTGGTTCTTTTCAACCAAGAACGACGGCCTGCAAAATCAGAGTGTTTGGTACATCCAAAAAGGTTTAGAAGGAACGCCTGAAGTTCTTCTGGATCCAAACAAGTTTTCGGCGGACGGGACCTCGCGGCTGGGTTCGTTGACGATCTCGCACACCGGAAAATATCTCGGTTATGGAATTTCGGAGGGCGGATCTGACTGGAACGAGATTCACGTGCTCGACGTGGCGACGAAGAAACCGCTCGATGACAAGCTGGAGTGGGTGAAGTTTTCGAGCGCGTCGTGGCGCGGCGACGAAGGCTTCTATTACAACCGCTATCCCACGCCGCCTGAAGGCAAGAAGATGGCGCAGAAGAATGAGTATCAGAAGACCTACTATCACAAGATCGGCACTCCGCAATCGGCAGACGTCCTGGTTTACGAAGACAACAATCATCCGGGTGAGTTCCATGGTGTTGGTGTTAGTGACGATCTGCGCTTCGAGTTCATGACGCGCTCCGATTCCACGACGGGAAAGAAAGGAAACGCGGTTTTCTATCGTGACATCTCGAAGAACGAAAAGGATTGGAAGCCTATCGTCGCGGAGATCGGCGACGACGATTATGGCGTGATCGATAATGTTGGTGACAACTTCTTGATTGAAACAAATCACGGCGCGCCAAACGGCAAAGTTGTTCTCTACAACACGAAAACCGGAACGTGGAAAGACGTCATCCCGGAAAAGCCGGAACCTTTGGAAGTCACCAACACGGTCGGCGGCAAGTTGTTCGTGACGTATCTGAAAGACGTGACGACGCGCGCCTATGTTTACAGCCTCGACGGCAAGCTGGAAAACGAAATTCCGATGCCCGGGCCCGGTTCTGCCGGCGGTTTCGGTGGCCGCATGGATGACAAATTCACGTTCTACAGTTTCACGTCATTCAATTATCCGCCGACGATCTACAAGTACGATATCGCGACGAAGAAATCTGTTGTTTATCGAGCGGTCGATATTCCCGGATTTGATCCTGCGAATTACGAAACGAAGGAAGTCTTCTACAACAGCAAGGACGGCACGCGCGTGCCGATGTTCATTACGTACAAGAAGGGTATTAAGCTCGACGGAAATAATCCGACGCTGCTTTATGGCTACGGTGGATTCAACATCACGACTTCACCGGGGTTCAGCGCGTTGCGCGTTGCGTTGCTCGAACAAGGCGTGGTTTACGCTTCAGCCAATATGCGCGGCGGCGGCGAGTATGGTGAGAAGTGGCACGAGGCCGGCACCAAACTGCAAAAGCAGAACGTGTTCGATGACTTTATCGCGGCGGCCGAGTATTTGATCAAAGAGAAGTACACCTCGTCAGCAAAATTGGGAATCGAGGGAGCTTCCAACGGCGGGTTATTAGTCGGTGCGGTGACGAACCAGCGTCCGGATCTCTTCCGCGCAGTGCATCAGCACGCGGGCGTCATGGACATGTTGCGCTTCCATAAATTCACGATCGGCGCATCATGGATTTCTGATTACGGCTCAAGCGAACAGAGCGACGCGCAATTCAAGGCGATCTACGCTTACTCGCCGGTTCATAACGTAAAACCGGGGACGAAGTATCCGGCGATCCTGGTGACGACTGCCGACCACGATGATCGCGTAGTGCCGGCGCACTCGTTCAAGTACGCAGCCGCGTTGCAGGCTGCGCAAGCCGGCGACAATCCCGTGATCATTCGCATCGACACGAAGTCAGGTCACGGCGCCAGCAGCACCACCAAGCAACTCGAGCAGACGGCCGACATCTACTCGTTCTTCTTTTACAACCTTGGTGTGACTCCGAAGTTGTAGAGAGGAGCGCACGCTGACAGTGTGAAATAAAATAGCCCAGGGTAAGCGCGTTAGCGCGCCACCCTGGGTTTCATTTTTGTTGAAAGAGGTTCGTCCTGAAAGGCGCAATTTTGAGAGTTTATTCTAGGCTCTTCCTTGCAATTACCAAAGCCTCGCCCACGCGATCCGGAGCGGTTCCACCGAACTGCGATTTCGTGCCCACCGTTTGTTCGAGAGACAAAGCTTCGAATACATCATCCTCGATTAACGACGAGAATGCTTTGAATTGATCGAGCGTGAGTTTGTTCAATTCCCGTCCCATCTCGATCGCTTGGACGACGATACGCCCGACCATCTCGTGTGCCTCGCGGAAGGGCATTCCCTTCCGCACCAGATAGTCAGCCAATTCAGTCGCGTTGAGATATCCATGTGTGGCGGCGTCGCGCGCTCGCGCCTCACTCACTCGAATATTGCGCAGCACAATCGCGGTAATCAAAAGACAGCCCTTGACTGTATCGACGGTATCGAACAGCGCTTCTTTGTCTTCCTGCATGTCTTTGTTGTAGGCCAACGGCAAGCCCTTCATCATCGTGAGCAAGGATTGCAGATGCCCGAAGATGCGGCCGGCTTTGCCCCGTACCAACTCCATCGCGTCCGGGTTCTTCTTCTGCGGCATTAGGCTTGAGCCGGTGGCGATCGCGTCACTCAATTCGATGAAACCGAATTCGGTCGTTGAGTACAGGATAATGTCTTCCGCGAGACGCGACAGGTGCATCATGATCAGCGACGCCGCCCCCGCAAATTCGATCGCGAAATCGCGGTCACTGACAGCATCGAGGCTGTTGCGCGAAACCGAATCAAAACCCAGGGCATGCGCAACGGCTTCACGATCGATTGGATATGAAGTTCCTGCCAGAGCGGCCGAACCCAGCGGCATGACATTCACGCGTCTGCGAACCTCGTTAAGCCTGGCGCGATCGCGCCCAAGAATTTCAAAGTACGCGAGGCACCAATGCGCAAAGAGCACCGGCTGCGCGCGTTGCAGATGCGTGTATCCGGGAATGATGATTTCTCGATTCGCGTCCGCCAGATCGAGCAGCGCCGTCTGCGATTCTGCGAGCGAACCGATGGTGCCATCGATTTCCTCGCGCAGCCACAGACGCAAGTCCGTCGCGACCTGGTCGTTTCGACTTCGGCCCGTGTGCAACTTGCGCCCAACGTCGCCGATCATCTCGATCAATCTTGCTTCGACGAACGAATGCACATCTTCCGCAGTCGCGTCGTTAAGGTAAGACGAATCAGACTGAGCCTTCGCGAGAATGCGGCTCAGCGCTGATTTGATTTGTTCTGCTTCAGCGGGGTTCAGCACGCCGGCGCGTAAGAGGCCGTCACAATGCGCAACACTCCCGCGCACGTCCGCCGCGACTAGCCTGCGATCGAAATCGAATGAACGATTGAAGGCTGCGAATTTGGGATCAGCCTCGCCGGTAAAACGGCCACCCCATAGTTGTTTTCCTTTTTCGTTGCTCATCGGAACTTATGATTTATCAGGCTACGCGCTTGACCTGGCGCATAGGACTCGCTATTTTATGCAGGTATGCAGAAATAATGCAACTATTCTGCATAGCTGCGCGTCTGAAAACCAATGCTGAAGCCGGAACGACAGAAAAAGATTCTTAATCTTATTCGGGCAAAGCCGATTGGGACTCAGGAAGCCCTGCGCGCGCATCTCGAACGAGTGGGCGTGCCGGCGACGCAATCCAGTGTTTCGCGCGATCTCGAAGAATTGGGAATCGTGAAGCATCACGGTCGCTATGCGCTGCCCCATGCGAACGGCGACGCTGCGCGCGGCTTGGTAAGTTTGGATATTGCCGGCGACGTGCTGGTTGTCGCGAGGTGTTTGCCGGGGCGGGCGTCGGCAGTTGCCGTTGAGATTGACGACGCGGCGCTGTCGGAAATCGTCGGAACGCTCGCAGGTGAAGACACTATCTTCATCGCCACGCGCGATCAGAAATCGCAACGCGCGGCGATGAAAAAGATTTGGGAGATGTTTGCGTAGGAGTGGAGTCTGGAGTTCGGAGTCTGGAATCGATCACGTGAGACGTCCGAGACTTCAGACTCAGGACCTCAGACTTGAAGGAAATCAGTGAACGATAAGATAAACAAAATAGTGCTCGCTTACTCCGGCGGACTCGACACGTCGATGATGCTCCGCTGGCTAAAAGAAAAGTACCAGTGCGAAATCGTTTGTTACTGCGCGGACGTGGGCCAGGGCGCGGAGATGGAAGGGCTGGACGAGAAAGCCAAAGCGACGGGCGCGTCAAAACTCTACATCGAAGACCTGCGCGAAGAGTTTGTGCGCGATTACGTCTGGACATCGGTCAAAGCCAACGCGGTGTACGAAGGCGTTTACTTGATGGGAACGTCATTGGCCCGGCCCGTCATCGCGAAACGGCAGATCGAAATAGCGCAAAAAGAAAACGCTGACGCCGTCGCGCACGGAGCGACAGGCAAGGGAAACGATCAGGTTCGTTTTGAATTGACGTATTACGCTTTGCAGCCCGACATCAAAGTGATCGCGCCCTGGCGCGAGTGGGAGTTCGGTGGACGCACGGATTTGATTGCTTACTGCGAAGCCCACGGAATTCCCGTGACCGCCACCGTTGAAAAGCCTTATTCGATGGATCGCAACCTGATGCACGTTTCGTACGAAGGTGGAATTCTGGAAGACCCTTGGGCTGAGCCGCCGGGAAATATTTTCCAAATGACCGTCTCGCCCGAGCGGGCCAAGGACGAAGCCGAACACGTTGAGATTGGATTCGAAAAAGGCGAGCCAGTTTCGATCAATGGCGAAGCTCTCGATCCTGTGTCGCTGTTGACGAAGCTGAACGAACTGGGCGGCGCTCATGGAGTTGGCCGCGTCGATGTGGTTGAGAACCGCTTTGTCGGCATGAAGTCTCGGGGGGTTTACGAAACGCCCGGTGTGACGATTCTGCACGCGGCTCATCGAGCGCTGGAGTCGATCACGATGGACCGCGAAGTAATGCATTTGCGCGATTCACTTGGAGTGAAGTTTGCCGAGAACGTCTATTACGGATTCTGGTTCGCACCCGAGTTTGATTTGATGCGCAAGATGATCGACGAGACTCAGCAGAATGTTACCGGCGACGTTCGATTGAAATTGTACAAAGGCAACGTGATTGTTGTGGGCCGTCGCTCCCCGCATTCGCTCTACGACGAGCGCGTCGCGACGTTCGAAGCAGACACTGTTTACAACCAGCGCGATGCCGAAGGCTTCATCAAGCTCAACGCGCTGCGCCTGCGATTGCGAGGTAGTTCTTTGTGACTCTGTTTATGGCTCTGTGGTTATCGCACGCTTATTCACCACAGAGGCACGGAGATCGCACCGAGGCACTGAGAGAAGAAGTGATATGAGTCAGATCGAAATCGACAAAATCGGCTCCGCCACTTCGCCGCTGAATCTCCCGCGGACGGTCACGATTGTGCCGGCGAACGGAACGGCACGCGCCGGTGACGTAGTCGTCGTACGAGTGCTGACGGACAACGCAACTTACAACATGCTTGAGTTACCGACGGGCCGTTTGGCGAAAGTTAATCCCGGCGACGTGCTTGCAGGTGTGCTGGGCCGGCGGCGGGCGTTGAAGGGTTTCGTCGGCGACGTTCCCGAGACCGTGAAAGCAGGCGACGAGCTGCATCTCTTGAACATGGGCGGCGTGATTGGTCAATGCAGCGGACATCACTCGAGCTTAAATGATGCGATCAAAGTCGAGGTGTTAGGTCTCGCCACTAACGGTAACGGCTTAATCAAAAATATCGCTGATGCGGCCTTGCCGCTGCGCGGATCACTCGGGGCGACGGCGCCGCTTGTTGTAATCGCGGGCGCGTGCATGAACAGCGGCAAGACATACGCGGCAACCGAAATCATTCAATTAGCGACACGCGCCGGGCTGCGCGTGGCAGCCGCAAAGCTTTCAGGCATCGCTTGTCTGCGCGACACGCTCAACATGCACGACCATGGCGCGATTGCGACGGCCAGTTTTCTCGATTGCGGATTACCCTCGACGGTCGGGGCGGGTGATCTCGCGCCGGTCGCGAAAGCGATCATCGCGCGGCTGAACGAGAGCACGCCCGATTTGATCGTAATTGAATTGGGAGATGGAATTCTCGGCGGCTATTCCGTCGAATCTGTCTTCGAAGACCCCGAGTTGCGCGAGGCGATGACTGCGCTGGTGTTCTGCGCGTCGGATTACGTTGCGGCGTGGGGCGGAATCGAGTTGTTCAGTCGGCGGGGAATGAAGGTCGATCTGATTGCCGGGTCAGTAACCGACTCGAAGATGGGTGAAGACTATATCCAGGATGAATTTGGCGTGCCGGCCGCGAATGCGCGACGGAATGGCGCGAAACTGTTTGAGATAGTCAAAGAAAAAGTAGGGCAAGTTGTGTCAGAACCGGGAGCGGTAGCGACCGGATCATGAAGCTCGTCCATCTTCGGGATTTTCGCAGGAGCGCCTTTTGATCCGCTCGCTATCGCTCGCGGTACTGACACGACTGATTTCATGAAACTAAGAATCGCAATCTTCGGTGGTTCAGGTTACGGCGGGTCGGAATTGCTGCGCATTCTGCTGCAGCATCCGCAAGCTGAAATTCAATTCGTTACTGCGAATGAACACGCCGGCAAATCGGTAAGCGAGGTTCATAAGAATCTGTTCGGGCTTACCAATCTCAAATTCACCAAAGCCGACGACGAACTCGCAAACATCAAAGACATCGATTGCGCATTCTTCGCTCTCCCGCACGGGCAGGCGATGGAGATCGCTCCGAAGCTGCCGGCGAAAGTTAAAGTAATAGATCTGTCAGGCGATTTTCGTTTGAGCGACGCCGAAGTGTTCGCGAAACACTACGGTCGCGAGCACACGGCGATGAATGCGCAAACGGATTTCGTTTACGGCCTGACCGAGACGAATCGCGAAGCGATCAAGACCGCGACCCGCGTCGCCAATCCCGGATGCTTTGCGACGGCAACCTTGCTCGGGCTGGCGCCGCTCGTCGCAAATAATCTGCTGAGTTGTCGTGTGATCGTTGATGCCAAAACCGGCTCTTCGGGTTCGGGCGCAAAGGCCGCGGCGAACACGCATCATCCGCAACGAAGCAATTCGTTCTACGCCTACAAGCCTTTCACACATCAGCACGTGCCGGAGATCGAGCAGGAGTTGGAGCGGTTCGGCGAATGGAAGAATGAACTGATCTTCATGACTCATTCGCTGCCGGTGTCGCGCGGCATCTTTGCGTCGATTTACTGCGAATTGAACAAGGAAATGACTGCGGCGGAAGTGCGCGAGATGTTCGCGGATTTTTATCGAGGTTCATGCTTCGTGCGCTTCGTTGAAGGCTCGCCCGATATCAATTGGGTCAAGACGACGAATTTTTGCGACATTGGATTCGCATCTCGCGGCCGGCAACTGGTCGTGTTTACAGCCATCGATAATCTGGTGAAGGGCGCGGCTGGGCAGGCGGTGCAGAACATGAATTTGATGTTTGGGTTGGACGAGACCACGGGAGTGAAACTAATCGGGACTAATCCATGAACAAACAATTCGCGCCCGCACCCGTCAAGCCGACGATAGATTTCGCTGACTTGGATCGAGTCGATGTGCGGGTCGGCACGATCGTTTCGGTCGAGGACGTGGCCGGATCGGACAAGTTGCTGAAACTCACCGTTGATTTTGGTGATCATCAGCGCACTATCCTCGCCGGCATGAAACAGGAACGCGAGAATCCGCGAGAAGTAGACGGCAAGCAGGCTTTGTTCGTGGTGAATCTCAAACCAAGAAAGATGATGGGACAGACGTCAGAAGGAATGCTGTTCGACATCGGATACGCTGACGGTGTCGTTCCCGCGTTGGCAATGCCGGAACGAGATGTGCCGAACGGAAGCAGGGCGGGTTAAATTGATGATGAGTATTGTGAACACAAACGACGTTACGGTTATTGAAGAGCAATACCAGCTCGCCACTTATAAAAAGATGCCGGTCGTCGCTGAGCGCGGCGAGGGTGTCTGGATTTACACGAATGAAGGCGAGCGCTATCTCGATCTTTACGGTGGCCACGCGGTCGCGGGCACAGGGCATTGCCATCCGCACGTAGTCAAAGCCATCCGCGACCAAACCGAAAAGATTCTTTTTTATTCAAACCTCGTGTATTCCGATATTCGCGCGCGCGCGGCAGAGAAGTTGATTTCGATCGCGCCGCAGCCGTTAACCAAAGCTTTCTTTTGTAACTCTGGAACTGAGGCGAACGAGAATGCGATGCGCATGGCGCGCATGGCGACAGGGCGCGAGAACATCATCACGTTCAGCGGCGGATTTCATGGCCGCACGGCTGATGCGATTAGCGCGACGTTCCTGGGCAAGTATCGAGAGATTGGCAAGCCCAATGTGCCTGGCCACTTAGAAGCCGAATTCGGCGATATCGAATCTGTCCGCGCTCTCGCTGACGATTCGGTTGCGGCGATCATGCTCGAACCAATTCAGTCGATGGCCGGCGTGAAGATGGCCGAGCCGTCGTTCTATCGTGAGCTTCGCGAGCTTTGCGACGAGCGTGGCGTCGTCCTGATTTACGACGAGGTGCAAACCGGAGTCGGTCGCACGGGCGAATGGTTTTTCGCGGGCAGCGATGCGGGCGATGGAGTTGTGCCGGACATTATTAGCTTGGCGAAGGCGCTCGGCAGCGGGGTGCCCGTCGGCGCGTGCTTAGTAACTGAGAAGATCGCTTCGCACATCAAAGAAAACGATCTGGGCACGACTTTCGGTGGCGGCATGATGGCAATGGCCGCAGTAGTGGGTACGCTCGAAGCGATCGAAGACGATGGCATGCTCGCGAATGTTCGCGAGGTTGAATCGTATCTACGAGAACGACTGCGCGAAGTCGAACAGGTTGTGAGCGTCCAAGGCCGCGGCTTTCTCCTGGGTCTTGAATTCGCGGACAAAGCCAAGCCTGTTCACGAGGCGCTGCTCGAAAGGAAAGTCATTACCGGCACGTCAAGCGACGCGAACGTGCTTCGGCTGTTGCCGCCCCTCTGTTTGCAAAAGAGCGAAGTCGATCTGTTTGTTGATGCCTTAGCTCAGTCCGTCAGTCATGCCGGCTAAGATCGAAACAGAAAATAGACTGCGCCGAGAATGCACAGGCCAGCCCAAAGGAAATCAAGCTTGATTGGTTGGCGCATGTAGATCAGCGCAAATGGGACGAACACCGACAGTGTCACTACCTCTTGCAGAATCTTGAGTTGCTCAAGGCTCAGTTGCTGGTATCCGATGCGATTGGCCGGGACCTGGAACATGTACTCGAAAAACGCCACACCCCAACTCGTGACAGCCGCGACGTACCATTTGGCGTTGTGCAAATTCTTCAGGTGCGCGTACCACGCAAAAGTCATAAATAGATTGGAAATGATCAGCAGCACAGTCGTGCGCAGAACAATCGACATAAAGTCCTCTTGATTTTGATGGGTATGGTTGCTGGCTTTGGGGGCCAGCAATCATGATGCAGTTTGATGGCGAAAAGTTTTCTGAAAACTTCTGAACTTGTGCGCGACGAAATCGAGACTCTGATTACGTCGGCGTTAAAGTTCAAGTCAAGCGAAGATCAATCGCAGCCGCTGGCGGGCAAGTCCGTCGCGCTCGTCTTCTTCAATCCGAGTTTGCGCACGCGCGCGTCAATGCAGGTTGGCATATACGAACTTGGCGGTAACGCAGTTGTGCTGGAGCCGGGCGGCACTAGTTGGACGCTGGAGCATCGCGAAGGCGTTGTGATGGATTCGGACAAGACTGAGCACGTCGCGGAATTTGTGCGCGTGCTCGGTCGATACTGCGTGGCGATTGGCGTGCGTACGTTTGCGGCGCTGGAAAAATGGGAAGAGGAGCGGCTCGATCCGATTCTTAACGCATTCGCGAAATATTCCGATGTGCCGATTATCAATCTGGAGTCGGCGATGCATCATCCCTGTCAGGCGATGGCTGACATGATGACGATTCGAGAGAGGCTGGGCGAAGGACGCAAGAAAGTTCTGCTGACGTGGGCTTGGCATCCGAAGCCTTTGCCGATGGCCGTGCCGAACAGTTTCGCTTTGGCGGCCGCGCAGATGGGCCATGATCTTGTCATCGCGCATCCGGCGGGATACGAACTCGATGACGAATTAATTGAAGAGACTCGGAAGCAGGCAGCCGCAGCAGGTGGCAGCGTTACGATCTCGAATGACGTCGAATCAGCATTCGATGGGGTCGATGTTGTTTACGCGAAGAGTTGGGGCAGCAAGAATTTCTACGGTGCCCCGGACCAGGACATCAGCGCGCGCGCGCCGTATCGCGATAAATGGATCGTGGATGAAGCAAAGATGGCGCGGGCCAATTCAGCGATCTTCATGCATTGCCTGCCAGTGCGAAGGAACGTGATTGTGACGGATGGTGTGATTGACTCGTCTTCGTCGGTCGTGATTGAAGAGGCCGAGAATCGGTTGCATGTACAGAAAGCCATCATGGCGCATCTTCTGGAAGGGAATTAGCCACAGATGAACACAGATACACACAGATCAGCGAGAGACAAATCGATGAAAAACCCCAATTTGATCCGTGCTTATCCGTGTAAATCTGTGGCGATTTTTGAATACCGGCCAAGAAACCTATGACCGACACCAGCGAAGTTGGAAGCCAATTACGCCTCGACCTCTTGCGTGAAGCGCTGCCTTACATTCAGCGCTTCAAAGGGAAGACGTTCGTCGTGAAGTTCTCCGGTAAGGTTACCGAGGATCGCGATCGATTGATCTCGCTTTGCGAAGAGCTGGCGTTGGTTCATCAAGTGGGAATTCGCCTGTGCGTGGTCCACGGCGGCGGCAAGCAATTGAGTGAACTCGCAAAAAAGATGGGCGTCGAGCAGACAATCATCGAAGGCCGGCGCGTCACCGATGACGAAACTTTGGAAATGGCGAAAATGATTTTCGCTGGGAAAATCAACACGGACATCCTGGCCGCGCTGCGTCATCGCGGGATTCACGCGGTTGGTTTGTCGGGCGTTGATGGCAACATCGTTCACGCCGAACGCCGGCCTCCAAAGGAAGTTGTCGATCGCCAAACCGGCGAGAGTTCTCAAGTCGATTTTGGTCACGTTGGCGACGTTCTGGAAATCGATTCGAGCTTGCTTACCGTGCTGCTCGATCACGGATATTTGCCGGTAGTTTCTTCGCTCGGCGCTGATTCAGAAGGCCGAGTCTTCAACATCAACGCGGACACGATTGCAGCAGAAATTGCGGTGCAACTTCAGGCAGAAAAGCTCGTCCTGCTTTCAGATGTCGATGGGATCTATTTGCGGGCCGGCGACCCTCGCACGAAATTATCGCGGTTATCGGCCAGCGATGCCGAAGATTTGATTCAAAGCGGAAATGCGACTGGCGGCATGATTCCCAAACTGCAAAGCATCATCGAGCTGCTGCGTCGCGGTGTGAAAAGCGCCCACATCATAAATGGCAATGCGCGTAACAGCCTGTTGGCGGAAGTCTTTACCGACGAGGGCACGGGAACAATGATCTCGGCGTCCTAATCGACTTTTTCAAACACCACAATCTTATTCTTAAAATCAAAGGTCATCACGAAGTCCTGAAAGAAACCGTTGCCGATATTGACCTGAAACTTCTTCTTGTCGTGGCCGGTGTTCGGCAACCAAAACTCTGCGGGAACTGATTCAGCCGCGTACCGTCCGATGCGCACCGATTTCAGCACGCCACTCTTATTTTCATAGGTCCCGTTGTACCCGACTGACTGTTTGGTCTGGCCGTTCTGCGCTTGATCATCGAGATTGAGAATCGCAATTGCTTCCGGCGTCAGCGTGAACGTGCCGCTCGAACCTGTGTCCAGGGTCGCGCGCATCTTTTCGTTATTGATGAAGACCGAATCGACAATCACATTGCCGTCTTCGCGGCGGAACGGCAGCGCGATCAGGTTCACCGTGTTCGGAGTCAGCTCGATGCGCGGATAAGGCGAGACGGCAAAAAATCGCAGCTTCGAATTGGCGTAATCGATTTGGATGATCCGATCCTTCAGGAAGCTGAAACCGAGCACGCCGTGAATTGGCTTGCCGATGCGCTCAGCTAATTTCGTCAGGTCAATGGTCGCTGCCACCACGTCCTTCCCAGATATCGGACCGAGTTCGACGCTCGTCAATCTCGTCGGATATACGATGTTCGTTTCCGTCCCGCCGCCGCTTGCCGGCGCGCCGCTCGCTCCGATCTGAAGACCCAGCTCCTTCGCGGTGGCCGAGTCAATCGCCGACGGATCGGTGTCTGTGTCGATCAGTAAATTGAACGGCCCTTTGCCGTTGATTTTCGCCTGCACAACGATTTGGTTATGCAGAAACTCAAAAGGGATTTCGGTCGGGGCTTTAGGCGCCTGCGAGTTAGCGCTGCCCGCCAGCAGCAAAAATAAGAGCAGCATTGTTGAGATTTTCATCGGTAGATTGCTTGCCGTCGCCAGTTCACTCCATTTCCGGCTTTTGAGCGACCATATCGTACAACGGAAATCGGCTTCGGGCGTTATTGGCCCCCACAACCCAACTACTCGGAAGCTAACTCCCCAACAAAATCGGGTCGTCAATAACTTGCCTGAACATCCAACCATCCGTGGCACGGTCATTGCCATTTCCCATCGCGGAGTTAGTGATGAAACGAATCTTTGCAGTGATATTGACGGTGGCCATCGCAGCGGCGTTAGCAGCTCCGACGTTGGCCCAGGGAAACCGAAGCTGTCGCACCTATGAACCAACGCGACGAAACGCGCGAACTTATTACGATAACTCGCGAGTCTATGACAACGGGCAGGTTTATTACGACTACGGATATCGAGAACGCAGTTTTTGGGATCGTCATCGGAACAAACTGACGATGGCGATTGGAACGGGAGCAGGCGCCGCCATCGGCGGCTTGATCGGTGGCAAGCGCGGCGCCGTTATCGGAGCAGCGAGTGGATTGGGAGCGTCAGCGCTTTACACGTACAAGCTGCGGAACCGTCGCTATCGACATTAAGCGTTGAAAAAAATCAAGTTCGGTTGTCGCGAGACGACCGTGAGTAGGGGCCGGGTTGTGAAGGGGAGAGCGCGATCCGGCCTCGATCTCTATTTGGGTACGCACGCGCCCCGCGTGCTCCTGCACGCCAGAGGCGTGCGCACCGCTACGGATAGATCAAGTTATAGAGCTTCTCAGCCCAGTCCTGATCCAGATTCTGCAGAATTACGTACTGCTCGATCGCCGCGTCGCGATTTCCCTGTGCCAGAAGAGTCTTGCCTAAATTGAAATAGGCCTTGCCGAAATCGGGTTTCAAGCGAATCGCCTGGCGAAACGCTTCGACGGATTCGTCGTGCTTGTTCATGGCTTCGTACGCTTCGCCCAGATTGTTCTGCGCATTCGCGTCAGCCGGCCGCAACGCGGCGAGCTGCTTGAAGGCTTCGACCGCTTCGCCGTTGCGCTTCAGTTGCACGTACCGCTGGCCCAGACGATCGTACGCGGCGGCGTAGTCCGGTTTGATTCGCAGCGCGTGCTTGTACGCCTGAATTTCTTCATCGAACTGGTTTGAGTCGCGGTAAGTCAGGCCCAGCGCATAGTAAGCGTCCGCCGCGTTGTAAGGATCAAGTTTGATCGCCTGTCGATAAGCGGCTTCCGAATCGCGATAATTTTTCAAATAGTAATTCGCCAGCCCGATGTTGAAAAAAGATTCCGCCGAAGGACGAATTGCGACAGCTTTCTTCGAGGCTTCGACTGCTTCGGCATGACGGCCGAGCTTTTCGTTGCAGAAGCCGGCCTGCGCCCACGCCTCGCCGTAAGCGCCGTCTGAGTCGGTTGCCTTTTGAAAGTAAGGCAGCGCGCTCTGGCAGTCGTCTTTCGAAAGAAAACTAAGGCCATCGCGAAAATACTCGACGGCCTTCGCGCGTTTGTTTCTGCTGGTTGCGGCCACCAATTCGCCGAGCGAAGTTTGCTGTGAACTGTCTGATTGCGCGTTGCGATCGAGTTGCGCGATGCGCTCAGACGGAATTGCGAAGTTGACACTCTGGCCGCCGGTGATTTGCAAAGTCGCCACGCCGATCACCTGGCCCTGCATGTTGACGACCGGACTGCCGCTGGAACCCGGCGAGATGGGCGCGGTGATTTGAATGATGCGGCCAAAGCCGGGAATGTCGCGCACCGCGGAAACAATTCCGTTCGTCACGCTACCCTCCAAACCAAACGGATTACCGATGACCACGATACTTTCGCCTTCCTGCGGCGAAGTGCGATCGAGCGACAGAGCCCGCACGAGATTCGGTGGCGGCTCGACTTTCAATAAGGCGACGTCGCCTTCCGCATCCACGGCGATCACACTTTTGACCGGATAGTTGTTGCCGGAATTCAGGTGGACTTCAGCACGATACGCTCCATCGATCACGTGACGGTTAGTAACGACTCGATCTTTGTCGATGAAGAAGCCGCTGCCGCGCGAAAGCTTTTCGCCGCGCGCATCGAACGTTTCGATGGCGACCGCCGAGGGCTTGATGCGACGAACAAGGTCGGGGAGTTCGTCCTGGGAGTGGATCTTGCCAACTGCAAAGAAACACAAGCACAACAGGTAAAAAATCGAAGTTGCGCGGATGGGCGAAGGACCAGTAGGCATTTCCCGACTAGTATAACCCCGATCATGTTTAGAGGCGGGTTGGTGCCCGCCTCTTTGGTTCGTCGAGGATCTGGCGGGCCGTAGCCCGCCTCTAAACGTTTACTTTCTACGGTTGTGACAACGCCAAAGTCTGAACGCGCTTCACAATATCGACCAGCTTCACGTCTTCGCTTTGCTTTGCGCGGCGGTCGAACAATTCGACCGTTTCGTCGGCAATCTTCTTGCCGACTGTGATGCGATAGGGAATGCCGATCAGATCGGCGTCTTTGAATTTCACGCCGGCACGCTCATCGCGATCGTCCAGCAAAACTTCCAATCCCGCGCGTTGCAAATCCTGATAGAGCTTTTCACCAGCTTCGCGCAGCTTCTCGTCTTTGATATTGGTGATGGTGACGATCACATCGAACGGCGTGATCGACTTCGGCCAAATGATTCCATCGGCGTCGTGGTTCTGCTCGATCGCGGCCGTGATGATTCGCTCAACGCCGATGCCGTAACTGCCCATCACGATCGGCACGGACTTGCCGTCGGCCGTCAGCACGTGCGCGCCCATCGAATCAGAATACTTCGTGCCTAGTTTGAAGATGTGGCCAATCTCCATGGCTTTGAAAACTTCGAGTGTGCCCGAGTCGCAACGTGGACAAGCTTCGCCCGATTCGACAGTGCGCAGATCAGCCCATTGATCGACTTCGATGTCGCGTTCGAGGTTAACGCCGCGAATGTGATGGTCATCTTTATTCGCGCCGGTGGTCATGTTGCGACGGTCTTTCAGACCTTGATCGGCGACGATTATGAGTTGCTGCTTAGTCGCGCGCGCATTTTCTTTCGCATTAACCGCACCGAGGCTGCCGGCGCTCGCGCCAAGCAAATCGCGAATCTCTTCGGGATGCGCAGGTCGCACCGCGGTAGCGCCTATTGCATCAGCAAACTTCACTTCATGGAGCGGATGATCGCCTCTTAGCAACGCCAGCACCGGACGCGACTCGCCTTCGATCGTTGCGACGTAAACCAGCGTCTTGATCTGCTGATTGGCGGCGACGAGATACGGCGCGCGCGCCAAATCTTCAATCGTCCTCACTCCCGGAGTGGGAAATTCTTCCGGCGCGTCAGGTCCGGTCTCGTCTTCGATCTTCGGCAGGCGCGAGGTCGCCTTTTCCAGATTCGCAGCGTAATCGCACGACGTGCACGTCGCGATGAAATCTTCGCCGGCATCAGTCCGCGCGACGAATTCATTCGATTCCGATCCACCCATCGATCCGGACGACGCTTCGACTATCGAAAACTGAACTCCGCAACGCGCGAAAATCTTCTTATAAGCTTCGCGCTGGTCGATGAAGGACTTGTCTAGGCCTTCCCAATCAACATCGAATGTGTACGCATCTTTCATGATGAAAGTGCGCAGCCGCATGAGGCCCGATTTAGGACGCGGCTCGTCGCGGAACTTAATCTGAATCTGATACCAAACCTGTGGCAGCTGTTTGTATGAACGCAGTTCGTTGCGCGCAATCGCAGTGAACACTTCTTCGTGCGTCATGCCAAGGCACATGTCCATGCCCTTGCGATCTTTTAACCGAAACATCTCGTCGCCGATTGCGCTCCAGCGCCCCGACTCCTGCCAAATTTCGGCCGGATGCAACGCCGGCAGATAGAATTCCTGGCCGCCAACGGCATTCATCTCTTCGCGCAGAATCTGCATCACTTTAAGAGCGATGCGTTGGCCCAGCGGCAAGTATGAATAAATTCCGGCTGAAAGTTGGCGCACGACGCCCGCGCGCAGCAGCAGCTTGTGCGAAATGACCTCGGCGTCAGCCGGGTCTTCGCGCAGAGTAGGTATGAAATATTGTGACCAGCGCATAGAAAGGCATTCTCGCTTAGCGATAGAGACAAACGCAACTGGCGTTACTCGGTGAAGGTTTAGAGTCGGGACTTGTCCCGACCATGCCGGGCAAGTCCGGCATCTAAACGACAATCCAAAGCGCCTTCGAAGCCGGCCCACCACAGAAATTGTGCGGCTTTGCGGCGTCACCAGGCGTGATGTACCATCGAACCAAATCCAATAAAGTGAGTTGTCGAAAATGAAGATAGCGATCGCGGCTGATCATGCCGGATACGAAGAGAAGGAACGTCTGAAGCCAGTGCTCGATCAGCTCGGAATTCAGTACGAAGACCTGGGCACGCAATCGACTGAGTCGGTGGATTATCCCGACTTCGCGCAAAAGGTTGCCGAGGAAGTTGCCTTAGGAAGAGTCGATCAAGGCGTGCTCGTCTGCGGTTCGGGGACGGGCATGGCGATCGCCGCGAACAAAGTTCCGGGGGTGCGCGCAGCTGTCGCGTGGAACGAAGAGATCGCGCGACTCGCGCGCGAACACAACGACGCGAACATACTTTCGCTGGCAGCGCGCTACACATCACCCGATGAGAACGAAAAGATCCTGCGCGCGTGGTTTGCCGCAAGTTTCGACGGTGGCCGCCATGCGCGGCGCGTGGAAAAGATTCGCGAAATTGAGCAGGAAGAATTGGCGCATCACGCGACGAAATAGTCTTTTGGACTGCGCCGGCTTGACGGCGCCTTGTAATTCGCGGGGGAAGCTCAACCAAAGCTAAATTAAAGCGGCGTCAAGCCGCCGCACTCCACACCGGAGACGCCGATGAACAACCTTCTAAATCTACCTCTCGCCGCAACCGATCCCGTCATCGCCAACGCCATCGATAACGAAGTCGCGCGCCAGGCGAACGGCCTTGAACTGATCGCGTCCGAGAATTTTGTGAGCGAAGCCGTGCTCGAAGCCGCCGGTTCGGTATTCACGAACAAGTACGCCGAAGGTTATCCCGGCAAGCGCTACTATGGCGGTTGCGAATGGACCGATGTCGTCGAGCAGACGGCTATCGATCGCGCGAAAGAGTTGTTCGGCGCTGACCATGCGAATGTGCAGCCGCACAGCGGCGCGCAAGCGAACATGTCCGTTTATCTCGCGGCGATTCAATATGGCGATCAGATTCTTGGAATGAATCTCTCGCACGGAGGGCATTTGACGCACGGGCATCCGCTGAACTTTTCCGGTTTGAGTTACAAGGTCGCCGATTATGGCGTGTCGCGCGAGACCGAGACCATCGATTATGACGAATTGCAACGCCTCGCCGAAGAACACAAGCCAAAGTTAGTCGTCTGTGGCGCGTCAGCTTACCCGCGCATCATCGATTTCAAACGCATCAGTGAGATTGCTCAAAGCGTCGGCGCGCGCATGTTCGCCGACATCGCGCACATCGCCGGGCCGATCGTCGCGGGACTGCATCCTTCGCCGGTGCCGCACGCTGATTATGTGACGACGACGACGCACAAGACTCTGCGCGGCCCGCGCGGCGGATTGATCCTTTGCAAAGAAGAGCACGCGAAGGAAATCGATCGACGCTTGTTTCCCGGCGTGCAGGGCGGCCCGCTCGTGCACATCATCGCGGCGAAAGCGGTGGCGTTCGGCGAAGCATTGCGCGATGACTTCAAAGAATATCAGCGGCAAATTCTCGCAAACGCGAAAGCGCTCTGCACTGAATTACAGGAGCAGGGACTACGCATCGTTTCGGGCGGCACCGACAATCACCTCATGCTGGTCGATGTGTGGATGGACGGGAAGGGAATCACCGGCAAGGATGCCGAGAAAGCTCTCGAAGCCGCGCACATCACGGTCAACAAGAACACGATTCCTTTCGATCAAAACAAACCTTTCGTCGCGTCGGGCCTGCGCATCGGCACACCCGCGGTGACCACGCGCGGCATGAAGGAACCCGAGATGCGCGAAATCGGTCAGATGATCGCAGCGATCGTTCGCGAACCGCAGTCAGAAGAAGTGCGTGAGAAGGTGAAACGTAGCGTAGCAGAATTGACCGCCAAGTTTCCGTTGTACGCGAAGCGGTTGAAGCGCAGCGCAATCGCGTAAGAATTCATTCGCAGATTTCGCAGATTACGCAGAACGGAATTCCGCGCACATTTTTTGTCTTACCAATCTGTGTAATCCGTGTAATCTGCGGATATACTCCCAATGATGCAATCGATCTTCGGCCCTGACGGCCTCATCGCCAAAGCTCATCCTGAGTACGAACATCGGCCCGGCCAGATTGATATGGCTGAAGCGGTGCTGCGCGCGTTCGAGCAGAAGCAACATCTGATCGTCGAGGCCGGTACCGGCACCGGTAAGACGCTCGCTTATCTGGTGCCGGCGATTGCCGCCGCGTGTGGCAGCGGCGCGCGCGTCGTCATCTCCACCGGCACCAAGAATCTGCAAGAACAGTTAATGGACAAAGACATTCCATTCCTTCAGGAGATCTTGCCCGCCAAGTTTCGTGCCGCGGTGATGAAGGGCCGGAACAACTACGCATGCCTGCATCGAATCAAGCGCGCGGAGACGACGCCGGTGCTCGAAGGCCTCGATCAAATCGATCAGTTTGATGAAGTCTTTCACTGGGTGACGAAAACGGAAACCGGGGATCGTGCGGAGCTTTCGAATCTTCCGGAGAATTTGCCGTTCTGGCGACACATCGATGCGCGGTCCGATACCTGCCTCGGCCAGAAATGTCCTGACTACGATCCATGCTTCCTCACGCGCATGCGTCAGCGCGCGATCGACGCGGACATTATCGTCGTGAATCATCATCTGTTCTTTGCCGACTTGGCGTTGCGCAATGGCGCGTATGGCGCTGTGTTGCCGGATTACGCGGCGGTGATCCTCGATGAAGCGCACCAGATCGAAGACGTTGCGTCTGAATATTTTGGCATGGGAGTTTCCAATTATCAGATCGACGATCTGCTCCGCGATGTCAGCTACTTGAAGATCGAAGATCGCGAAGCGGATCGTGAGCTGAGGCAAATCTGCGCGCGCATTCAGCGCTTTGCCGAGCAGTTTTGGATTTCGTTTCGCGAAGGGCGTGGCTTGGAAGGAAGGTTCACGCTGGCGAAGCAAGTAGCGCAAGTTGGCAACTTGCGGTCCGCTGACGATGCAGATGAAGACTCGCAAATTGACAATTTGCGCTACAAGAATGCGGGCGCTCCGCTCGACAGTGCGCTGAATCGTCTCGAGACGACGCTGGCGATTTTGAAAGACGCGCCGGCGGATGCAGACAATATTCTACGGCGGGTGCGCCAGCTTCGCTTCGATCTGAATTTCATCGTCAAAGCGGAAGACAAACAATTCGTTTATTGGTTGGAGCGGCGCGGTCGCGGAACACTTCTGCGCGCTTCGCCGATCGATGTTTCTGGTCTGCTGCAGGACAAGCTGTTTGAGAAAGTGCCGACGGTGGTTCTCACGTCAGCGACGCTTTCCAGCGCCGGCAACTTCCGCTTCATTCGCGAACGATTAGGCGTGGACCAGGGCGAAGAGATGATTGCGGAATCGATCTTCGACTTTCATGAGCAGGCCGTGCTGTATCTGCCGCCGAAGATGCCCGATCCGCGTTCGCCGGAGTGGGGGTGCGCCGCCGCTGACGAAGTCATCAAGATCATCAACGCGACCGCCGGCCGGGCGTTTGTGCTCTCAACCAGCAACGCGGGCATGAACGAGATGTTTGAGCGCGTCGCTTCACAGATCGACTATCCATGTTTCGTGCAAGGTTCGGCGTCAAAGGGCGAGCTGCTGAAGAAGTTTCGATCGACGCCGAACGCGGTGCTGTTTGCCACCTCGAGTTTCTGGCAAGGCGTCGATGTGCGCGGCGAACAATTGTCGTGCGTAATTATCGACAAGCTGCCATTCGCTGTCCCCAGCGATCCAATCATCGCGGCGCGGCAACGCCACATCGAGGAGCAGGGAGGATCGAGTTTCTACGAATACAGCGTGCCGCAAGCGATTATTAGTTTGAAGCAAGGGCTAGGCCGATTGATTCGCAGCACGACGGATCGTGGAGTGCTCGCTGTCTTGGATCCGCGTCTGCGCACAAAGATGTACGGCAAGACGTTCGTGCAGAGTTTGCCACCGTGCCGGATTACTTCGGATGTTGAGGATCTTCATCGTTTCTTCTTGGCGGAATCAGCGGCAACCGCCTCAACTTGAAACTTCGAACCTGAAACCTGAAACTATCTGCATGCCCGGACAATTTGAAGTCATGATTGAGCGCAACTTTTCCAGCGCGCATCAGCTGCGCGGTTACCGGGGAAAGTGCGAGAACCTGCACGGCCACAACTACAAAATCGAAATTTATGCGCGCGGGAGTGAGCTAAATAACATTGGTTTGCTGGTTGATTTTGTGGAGTTGAAGGACGCGGCGGATGAATTGGTCACATATCTAGACCACAAGAACCTTAACGAGTTGGAACCCTTTGTCGAAGAGCAGAATCCTTCGGCCGAGAATGTCGCGCGATATTGTCTCGAGCAGTTAGCGGCGAAGATTAATGACGACCGCGTGCAGATCTACAAGGTGAGATGTTTCGAGACGCCGACGAGCGTGGCGACCTACCAGGTTGACTGACACAGCTACTCCCCAATCTCGCGCAGATACTCTTCGTACAACTCGCGATCGCGATCTTTCATGCGACTGATGCGCGCGCCGATGAGGTAGCCTTCGGCTAGTTTCTCATACCGCACGGGCGTCGCCTGAATTTCGATGGCCAGACCGTTCGGCAAATCGAGTTCGATGGCCATCGAGCCTTCACCGCCCATCAAATACTCTTCGTCGATGTTCGTTGCGTGGAGCATCACCGCCAAGCCGCTGTCGCTGAGATTGAGCGTGTGACCCGCAACGGCGCGCAAATGCTGCACGCCGCTATCGCTCGTGTCGGCTTCGCGCAAAAGGACGCTGAACTCCAGGCGGGCCTGGAGCTTCGCATCTAGTCGTGGAGACTGGCGGCGGTCTTCGGGATATGACGACACGATTTAATCCTTCGCGTGCTGAGTTGTGATTGAAGCTGATCAGTTCGGGCTGACGCTCTCCAAGCCAATCTTATACTTCTTGATTTTGCTGTAGAGCCGCGGCCGGTAAATTCCGAGCATGTTCGCGGCCTTTTGTTTGTTGCCGCCCGTGCGTTGCAGCGTGCGCTCGATGACGAATTTCTCAATGTCTTCCAGCGTCATGTTCGGCGGCACATCCCATGACAAAGTTGGCGCCGACGCGCTCGCAGTTCCATTGTCGAAAGGCAGATCGATCGGTTCGATGCGCTCGCCCTTGGCCAGCAATACCGCGCGTTCGATTACATTCTGAAGTTCGCGCACGTTACCGGGCCAGGGATGAGCAAACAATCTTTGATACGCCGACTGTGAGACGCCGACGATCGGCCGATCGTATTTTTCAGCGTATTGACTGAGGAAGTGGTCGGTGAGTAACTGAATGTCTTCCATGCGCTCGCGCAGCGGCGGCACATGAATGGTAATTGTCGAGATGCGATAAAACAGATCGTCGCGCAACAGCCCGTCGCGAATAGCATCGGCAGGCATGCGATTAGTCGATGTGATCAGCCGAAAATCAACCGGGTAACTTTTCTCTGAGCCGATCTTCCGACAGGTACGTTCCTGCAAGACACGCAACAGTTTTGGCTGCAACTCGATCGGCATTTCGGCGATTTCATCAAGCATCAAAGAACCACCGGCCGCGTGTTGCACCAACCCTTCTTTGTCTGCGTGCGCGCCGGTGAACGCGCCTTTCGTATGCCCGAACAATTCAGATTCGATCAGTTCTTTCGGCAACGCGGCGCAATTCACTTTGATAAAAGGTTTCTTCGCGCGCAGCGAGTTGTAATGGATCGCGTTCGCGATCAGTTCCTTGCCGGTGCCCGACTCGCCGACGATCAAAACGTTCGCATCGGATTTCGCTACCGATTCAATCGTTTCATAGATCGTCTGCATCTCTTTCGACGAGCCGATGATGTTGAAATATTCAGAGCGCGTCGAAAGTTGGCGGAGCATGTTGGCCGTTTCGGCCACTAACTCGCGACGTTCGAGAGCTTTCTCGACCAGCGGCAGTAACTCCTCAAAATCGAAAGGCTTCTCGACAAAATAAAACGCGCCGGCCTTCGTTGCTTCAACCGCAGTCTGGACTGAGCCATAACCGGTGACGACGATTACTTCGGTATTGGGCTTGGCGTCTTTCATGTGACGCAGCAAGGTCAGCCCGTCCATATCCGGCAGTTGCAGATCGCAAATCGCCAGGTGATGAGCGCCGCCGTCGAACAGATCGATAGCTTCGGCGCCGCTGGCCGCGGTATCAACCGCATAGCCTTCCTCAACCAGATGTTGACGCAACGAGTCGCTCATCATCGGCTCGTCATCGATAACCAAAATTCTTATGTCCTGAGACTTCGATTTTCCCATCGTTTAGATTTGTTCCCTGGTCGATAGCGGCAACCATGCCCGAATGACATCTGCTTCACACTCCAGACGGCCTTGATGCGCTTCGATGATCCTGGCCGCGAGCGCCGTATGCACGGTGCCGCAGCCTGAGTCTTTGAAAGGATTGTTTCGGTGCTTGAATCGAACGCCGCTCCATTGAATCATGACCGTCGGCGTGGCCGCCTTTGGATCTCGGCGCGCCGTCAATGAAATGGTGTTCGCGCCTTTCTGCGGCACGGCGGCACGGACATCGTCCGTGACAGCTTTGAGCGCCTCGATCAAAGCGGTGGGATCGAATTCACCTAACATGGGTGTGTCTTCAATCTCTGCATTGATCTGTGTGCGCGGTAACCCGCCCGTCTCGCGCGTCGCCGCTTCGGCAACGACATCAGAAAGAATTTTTCGCAAATCAAGGCCCTCTTGCGTATGCAAGTCCGAAGGTCGCGCGTAGCGTACGAGAGCAGTCATATCCTTGGCCGCACGATCCAATCCGGCAATCAGTTTCGCTAAAGTTTCGCGCTCTTCGATCGATTGATCTGTGGCCTCAAGCCGCTTCCGCAGAAATGTGGCGTACAATTTGAGTCCATTAAGTTGATTCTTGAGATCGTGAACGATTTGCAGCGTCGCGCGCCCCAGTTCTTCCAGGGCTGCGGACTCCGTACTCTTGGCTGGTGCCGGCGTCATCGTTAGCGCGAAATCATAGGGAGAGAGATGTACGAAATAAACGCGATTGTTTCACCTTTCTGTGTCGCGTTTCGATGCGTTATCGTAGCAGACGACCCGAGCCGTACGCTAGCCATGCGATCTGAAGTTGAATTTAGGCGGATGCAAAGCGGTCAGACATGAAGCGAGACAAGAAAAAATTCCTGGTGGTGGAAGATTTTGAGGACAGCCGTTTCATGATGAGACGGTTGCTTGAGATGGCGGGATACTCCGTTGTCGAAGCGACGGACGGAGAACAAGCAGTAAAGTTGGCGGTGGAGACTCGACCGGCCCTAATCCTGATGGATCTAAGCCTGCCGAAGATGGATGGTCTCGCCGCGACCCGAAGCATCCGCCAAAAAAGAGGGATGAAGCGAGTCCCAATCGTTGCGGTCTCAGCGCACGACTCGACCGAATCGCGTGCTGAGGCGCTGGATGCAGGCTGCAACGAATACGTCACTAAACCGATCGACTTCGATCGGCTCAACGAGCTGATTGCCGAATTCTTGCCCGACAAGTAGGTTCTTACCTCTCTGTCCGAGAATCGCCCGGAGATCGCTCCATAACGGGGCATAACTTGGACCATAAACTGCTGTCCGTCAAAATCTCACTGCGATAAGATCAACGTATCTTCGCGATCACGTGAGGGCACATGAATTGACTATCAATCATGACGGAGGGTCCAGAAACTCGAACCTGATGGGTTGAGTTCGTGTGACAGCGAAAAAGGTGAAGTCCTCAATCAATATCCCACGGAACGGTTCGTTTCTTGATGACGATGTGATCAATCAAAATCGGGGCACAACGGATTTTACCAAAGCCATGAGCCATGAATTGCGGACTCCACTCAATGTAATCATTGGTATCTGCCAATTCCTCGAACGAGATCGCAAGACGCCGCTTGCACCCATGCATCGCGACGCGGTTGATCGCATGGAGCGCAATGCCCGCGCGCTGCTCGAGTCGGTAAATCATCTGCTCGAATCTCTGCGTAAGGGCGAATTGAAGCAATAAAGGCCGTTTTTAATTTTGTGGCAGCTTATTCACCCGTCCATCGCTGAAGAAGTAAACATCTGCCATGGAGTCACATGGTTTCAGTTGTAGTTGGAGAGTGTTCGGTTCGCTGCTGACGACCTCAACACATGCGGTGCTCATGATTCGGTCGAATCGATCGAAATTGTCGGCTGAGCGAAGAGTAATCAGACCACTGCTGGAATTAACTTCTTGGTGATCGGATGTTTTTCGCAGGTTTTGAAACGAGACAATGTCAACGCGCGGAACTGGCTTCCCGCTCGGCACGAAATTCAACGCCTCAGGTAATCCATTGTGAAAGAGCGGCACTCCTCGCAAATTGTCCGGCGCGTTGAGAATCGTAAGGTGATTACTCTGTCCCGATGTGAGCAGCTCGTTCTGAATACGCTGTGTGAGTTGGGCAGCTTCTCGCCAAACGCGCGTCGTGCGATACACGTTAATTGAATAGAAACAGGCGACGGCAGTTAAGAGCAGGACACGAACTGTGCGATTGCGGATCAGAATCACAATCAAGTAACCGAGCAGCAAGCATGAAAAGATCGTGGGTAGATAAAGAAAACGCTCGCCAAGAGTTTCATAGAGACTCAATCGCAAACTAATAACCGGCAAGAGCGCGAACAGAAATGACAACACCAGCATTAACAGCAAACGGTTCTGTGTTGCGCGGCTGGTAGCGTCATGTTGCTTTCGTCTCGCGATCACCGCCGCGGCAACGCTGCCCAGACAAAGCAAAACGATCAGATAGAACATTCCGGACTGCAGCGGCTTGAAAAGAACGGTGGACCAGCTTTCGGGCAACGCTGGGAGAACTGATCTGATCGCCGCTTCAAGCAGTCGATCGCGGATCCAACCGGGCGCAAAATTCAAATGCTGCGAAGTGCCGTACCCGCCAACGATGGCGCCGATGAAATAGGCGCGCATTCCAATGAAAGCCGCAAGCAATACCACGAAGTAACTGAACGACTTGAGCAAGACGCCGGTTTTCAAGGGTGTCTCGCTTTTCCGCCTACAAGCCAGGACAATAGCGACTAAAGGCAGGCAAATCGCTGATTCCTTCGCCAGCAGCGCCATCAGAAAGGCTATCAGCGCGACCCACATTTGCGCGTTGCGGCGCTCTCGCAAGTAAATCAAAAACGATGTCAGCGCAAATAGCACGAAGCACGTCGCGATCAGGTCCGCTCGTCCCGAAATCCAGCTAACTGCTTCCGTGTGCGAAGGGTGCAGGAGGAACAGGATGGCGGCCGCGATCGCGGCATCTTTCGCAGCCTCAGAAAATAGTTCGCGGCCTAAGCGAAAAATCAGAAACGAATTCAACCCATGAAGCAGAACGTTCGTGAGGTGATAACCAAACGGGCGGGCTCCCCATATCAAACTGTCGCTGACGTAACTCCAAATAAAGAGCGGACGAAAGAAGCCGCCAGTCTCGCGACCCCACACCACAGAATAGTCGCCGTTCAGAACTTTTCCGATCTGAACGAAGTCGTCCGAGAGAAAATAGTTGGTGAGGTTAAGCGAATACGCGACGAGCGCGCCGAAGATTAATAAGATGAGCAGAGAAAGTTGAGTCGACCGCCGCGTCGATTGTGATCGCACGGCGGTACTCTCGACTCAATCCATTGTTCTGTCAATTCCAGTTGTGTTTGGATGACGATTGGTTTTCCTGGCTCCAGTCTTGCTTGACGGGCCGTCTTGGTCGCCATTCGTTGGCGTCACCGTCGTCTTGCCGCGTTTGTTTCCTGGCGACGGGGCGATTCCAACCCGCGCTCGGTTGATCCTCGGCAGAAAGCGCCTCTGCGTTTCCCGCGGCTGCGGTCAGTCCGCTGACGGAACGAATCTGTCGGGAAGAAACCCATTCGTCATCACTGTCTTCAAAGCCGAAGTAGTGCACGTGATAGCTGCCGCCGTTCACATCGACGATGCGCGCTTTGTACCAGTCACCTTCAGACCGGACGTCGACGCGACGACTGACCTGCGGATTAATCTTGCGTTGCGCCGGACCAATCAGCATCGTCGCGGGAAAATTTCCGGTAGTTACAAAAACCGACCGCTGCCCTTCGGCAAACGACATGTCGTCTCGGATGTCTGCCGCCAACTCTGACAGAGTGATTTCGCCATCGCCGTTGATATCGGCGAAGGACTGGCCCTGGAAACCGGCCAGCAGCATTTCCGTGAACGTCCAGTTTTCGGTGGATTCGCGATTGGCCGAAGACGAAGTAAGCGTTGCGTACGAGACTCGCCGGCCCAGCCGTTCTGTCTCCGCAGCCAGGCTTCCCGAATAGCAGGTGTCAGCGACCAGCATCGCGCGCGAACCGCGGAAGTTTTGCTCGATGTCTCGCACAATCGAGTCGGTGGCCCAGCCATCGACATCGTCACCGGCATCGTATGTCGCGAAGTACGTGGTGCGCTCGTCGTCGGACTTGTAACCGTGACCGGTGTAATAGAAGAACAGCATATCGTCGGGCCGAGCCTTGGACAGAAACTCAGGAAACGTGTTGTTGACGCGGCGGGTTGTGGCCTGTGTATCTTTCAGAAAAATTATCTGCTCGTCCGGTACTCCCTGTTGCCGGAAGAATTCCACCAGTTGCGCGTCGCGCCGGTTTGTTTGCGGAAACGAATTGAACATGTCGCGATGTTGCCACTTCAATACACCGACGACGTAAACCCAGGTGCGTTGCGGCTGCCAATCTCTCCCTGCGACTGCCGTCGCGTGAGCCGCGATGCTGCTGAAGACAATGAGGAGCGCCACCCAAAACGCTTTGAGTGCGCGAGTCGAGTTCATTTTCATCTGAAATTCCTCAGGAACTGAGATGGTAAAGCGGAGAGAGCGAACTTCCAGGAGAGTAAGACCGGGACAGTATACGATATCTGTCAATATTTTGTTGCGTCTATCTCGGCGGCTCTTGCCTCCCGCGCCACGCATTTTGTTAGCTGATTCGCAGGTGCGGTAGCGATGGCCTCCCTCGAGTGCGCTTGCAACTAATTGAGTGCGCGCTCGCTTAGACTGTCTTGCGCCCATCGATCAGTTCAGGCGTGATGCAATACAGCGCGATATCGACGGCGCGGCCCAGGGAATCGAGTTGAGTCGCGCTGATCGCCGGCGTGAGCGAAGGATTATTTTCAGTGATAAGTTTCATTGCGCGCTGCATTTCGTCGGGCTGGGTTATTTCGGTCGCTTTGCCGACAACCATGACGCTACGCCAATGCGTGGTGTCCTGAATTTCTTCGACTTGAAGACAGACCTGCGGATTCGCATCAATGAACTGCGTCTTCATGCCCTGCGTCGTGAAGAAATAGAATTCCTTGCCGTCATAGGCATAGTGCATGGGCACGACGTAAGGCCGGCCGTCGCGCGAGCAACCAAGGTGACCAAATTTCTCCCGCTGGAGCAGCGCGTGCATCTCAGCCGGTGACATGTCTTCAACTTTTAGCATTTGTATTCAATCATTTCCCGAGTGACGCCAGTATAACCTCTCCTTTGCGAGATGGAAAAAATAGTGATTAAATCGCGCCAAATGATTTCAAAATTTACGTTCGGAAGTTCGCTCCGCGTTCTGGTCGCCGTTCTCGTTTCCTGCTCCAGCGGCCTTGTCAGATCCCAAACCGCAAAGCCCGCGATGCCGCCCAAGGAGAAGGCGATTGCAGACCAGATCAAAACATTGCGCAGTCTGCCGGACGACGTTCGCGCAAAGACAACTAAGCAGCTTGCATTGGATATTCGCAAGTTGCCGTCGTCCGCAAACAAGCTGAATCTGGCCAGCGGCCTCGCGAATTATTCAACTGAAGGAGACTTTGGCCGGGACACTTTGCAGGAGGTCACTACGACCCTGGCACAAGCCCTCCGCGAACAACCGCAAAAAATGAATGGCACTGACCCGGCGTATCCGTATGTACAGCTCGCGATGCTCGTGCGTTATGAAAAGATGCGCGGTGCCAGCGACGATCCGCAATTCGCCGCAGCCATGAAGAAGCTTGAGGAAGATGATTCGGCGCGTGCGCAGGCAGACTTTACGTTGAATGATTTGCAGGGAAAGAGTTGGACGTTGCGAGAGTTGAAGGGCAAAGTGGTCCTTGTAAATTTTTGGGCCACCTGGTGTCAACCGTGTCGCCGTGAAATGCCTGACCTTGATGCGCTCTACAAACGATTCCAGAGCCAGGGATTTGTGATCCTCGGAATCTCTGATGAAGAAGCCCCTAAGGTTAACCAATTACTGGCTGAGAATCATGTGACCTATCCAATTCTCCTCGACCCGGGCCGCAAGGTTAACGAGACTTTTCGCATCGACGGCATCCCCAAAACTTTTGTTTACGATCGCGACGGCAAGCTGGTCGCGCAATCAATCGACATGCGCACGCAGAAGCAATTTCTGGACTTGCTGGCGCAGGCAGGCCTCCACTAATTCGTTCCATCGAGCGCAGTACCGTAAATGCTCACTGCGTTTAGAAATCAATTCGGAGTCGCTATGACAATCGATCGCTTTCTGAAGTATTTCTTCGCCCTTTCTCTGATAGTCATTTTCTCACTTAACGCATTCGCTCAACCCAACGGCCAGTTAACCAGAGAGCAGCGCGAACTCGCCGACTACATCAAGAGTCACTACACGAAGAGCGAAGTCATGATCCCAATGCGCGATGGCGTGAAGCTCTTCGTCTGCATCTATGAACCAAAAGATAAGAAGCAGAAGTATCCGATCATGTTCGATCGCACGCCGTACAGCGTCGGTCCTTACGGCCCGGACAATTACAAGACTTCGCTCGGGCCCGATGAGTTGTTTGCGCGCGAAGGCTACATCTTTGTTTACGGCGACGTGCGCGGCCGCTACATGAGTGAAGGTGAGTATGAAGACGTGCGGCCGTACATTCCCAACAAGAAGCCGAATCAGATCGACGAAACGACCGACACGTACGACACAGTCGATTGGCTGATCAAGAACGTCCCGAACAACAACGGTCGCGTGGGTGTCTATGGCATCTCGTATCCCGGCTTCTATACTTCAATGGCCGGCATCGACGGACATCCGGCGATCAAAGCGATCTCGCCCCAGGCGCCCGTGTCCGACTGGTTTCACGGCGACGACAATCATCACAACGGCGCGCTCTTCCTGGCGCAGAACTTTTCGTTCTTCACCGGATTTGGCCAGCCGCGGCCTACACCGACCTCAAACAATAACTATGTGAAGCCGTTCAATTACGGCACGCAGGATGGCTACAAGTTTTATCTCGACATGGGCGGGATGAAGAACGCCGGCGACATTTATCAGAAGCAGTTCGGCTTTCGCATCAAGTTCTGGGACGAGATGATGGAGCACCCGAACTACGATCAGTTCTGGAAAGAGCGAAACATATTTCCGAATCTGAAGAACATTCACGCGGCGGTGATGACCGTTGGTGGCTGGTACGACAATGAAGATCTGTTCGGCGCGCTCGGAACTTATGAGGCGATCGAGAAGCAGAATCCCGGAATCTACAACGTCCTGGTGATGGGCCCTTGGTGTCATGGATGTTGGGCGCGCACTGACGGCGATTGGCTGGGCATGGCTTACTTCGGCAGCAAGACCGGCATTTATTATCGCGAACATTTCGAACTGCCTTTCTTCAATTATTTTCTGAAAGACAAAGGCGAAATCTCGCAAATCAAAGAAGTGAACGTCTTCGACACCGGCGCTAATGAATGGCGCGAGTTGCCGAATTGGTCGCCGAGTGTTTCGACTGACACAGCCTTTTATCTGAACCGAGAAACCGGCGAAGTGCATTTTGGAGATGGAACACTTGGTCGAGTGCCGCCGACTGGAGGCTCGCGACCGAAGGCTGGCGGAGGCGCGGCAGGAAATGTCGCCTACGATGAATACATCAGCGATCCGTGGAATCCTGTGCCAAACACGGAAAAGCGAAACGCCGAGACGATTCGCTATCCGCGCGACTTCATGACTGAGGATCAGCGATTCGCCGCGACGCGACCGGACGTGCTCACATATCAAACCGAACCGCTGGCAGAAGACGTTACGGTCGCCGGCAGCATCAAGCCGGAACTCTTCATTTCATCGAGCGGCACTGATTCAGATTTCATTGTGAAGCTGATTGATGTTTTCCCCGATGATTACAAATATCCCGAAGGCGCGAAGCCGCCCGACAATTCGCCCGCCAACATCCTGAGCACGAACGGATATGAAATGCTTCTGCGCGGCGAGCCGATGCCCGCGCGCTTCCGCAACAGCTTCGAAAGACCAGAGGGGTTGCGCCCGAACGTGCCGACGAAACTTTCGTTCGTCATGCCAGGCATCACGCACACGTTCAAGAAAGGCCATCGCATCATGGTGCAGATTCAGAGCACCTGGTTTCCGCTGGTCGCGCGCAATCCGCAAAAGTTCATGGCAAATTACAAACTCGGCACCGACGCAGATTTTCAGAAAGCGACCGACCGTGTGTACCACTCAGCGCAGTATCCATCGCGGATTGTGTTGCCGATTTTGAAGCGGTAGGAGAAATCTATCCACAGATTACGCAGATTCGACAGATTGGAAAAACAAACGAGTCCGCGTCCTCAATAAGCCGTTTCTGCGTAATCTGTGTAATCTGCGGATTAACTAAAAGTCATCGTCCGAATCTCGAATTACTCAACGTCACATCCGCCTTCGCCCAGGCTTTCTTGAAACGCGCCTCAACCATGGCGGCGTCATCGTTTTTGCCTTGCGCCTTCAGCGCCTGCGTCAAACCGTACAGCGACCAGCCGTTCTCACGATTGCGTCTCAAGTCTTCCCAGTAAACCGTTTCGGCTTCAGCCGGCCGTCCGGCTTCCAACAAGATTGCACCGAGCGCTTGGCGCGGTGGAAAGTGAAACTCCGCCGGCTCGGTGTAAACCAACGCGTCTTCCAAACGGACCGCCCGTTCAAGGTGCGCGATCGCCGCATCGTAATTCTTTTTCGCTGACGCGATTTCGCCGCTCAGCACTTCCTGACCGATCGTTAAGATTGCCCGCGCCGTGTTCGGCGAAAACAGCGGGCCGTCGAGTGACTTGTCGGGCATCAACGCGTTCAGCTTCGCAAGCTCAGCTTCGGCGTCGCTCGTCTGATTCTTGCCGAGGAACGCGGTGCCGCGCGCGTAGTGCCACATGCCCTGCATGTAAACGCTGGTCGCCGGTGGCTCAGGCTCGCGCAGCATCTCGTCCCATTTTCCAAAACGCGTCAGCGCGTAGTAAGGCACGACGCGAAATCCGGCGAGCAAGGGAACTGCTTTCAAAACATCATCGCTGACTTGTGAAGCCGCTTTGCGCGCTGCCTCGATAGCGACTTTGCTGTTTCCTTCCGCGGTCGCTGCGAACCAAAGGAAGTGCAGGTTATGCGGATAGTAGGCCATCGGATAGAGGCCCTGCGCGCGGCACTGCGAGATGTAATCCTCATCGGCGGCGATCGCCATCACGTTGCTCTTCTCAGCATCCGCGTAGCGGCCGACTCGCTGATAGATGTGCGCGGGCATGTGGACCATGTGGCCGGCGGCAGGCATCAATGTCAGCAGCCGATCGGCAGCAGCCTCAGCCTTATCTGCCTGGAAGGCTTCCATCAGGTGAATGTAGAGATGCAGCGCGCCCGGATGATTCGGATTCTTGGCGATGACTTTTTCGGTGAGCGCGACAATCTCCGCCGTCCGGTCATACGGATTGCCGTCACGCGTCCAATAACCCCACGGCCGCAAGTCCATCACCGATTCGACGTAGAGCATCGAGATATCATCGTCATCCGGAAATTGCAGATGGACTTTGCGCATCGCGTCAGCATAAGCAACATCATTCGCGCGCCGCTCTTCGGCCTTGCCTGTGTAGCGAAACTTCAAAGCATCGATCAGAGCTTGCTCGCGCGGCAGAGCCTTCGCCTTCAAAGCAATCGCTTTGTTGATTGCTGCGAGTGCGGGCGCCTCGCTGTCTGGCGACATCGGGGCATTAATGTTTGGCCCAAGCGCCAGCGCTTCACCCCAGTAAGCAATCGCCAGATTCGGATCGAGACGCTCCGCTTCGCGATACGCGCGGCCTGCTTCCGCGTGATTGAATGCATACGAGAGGTTCAGTCCTTGATTCATAAAGAGCTGCGCCTGCGCGTTCTTCGTTGAGACCGGAAACTTGTGATCACCGAGCTTCTGCAAACGCGGCGCGATGGCGCCCGTCGGTGAAACAGTCTGCTGTGCCGGTTCTTTGTAGTGAACGTGGCCCATCGGTGACTTCTGCTCTTGAGCAAGAGTCATTTCCTGAAAACCGATGATGGTCGAGCAAACGATAAGCGCGCCAAAGACGAATCGGGCAATTCTCATGGACGTATCCTTTCGTGGAACTTTAGTTTTGGGGGAGGGCGATTCTACCGCAACCCTGCGCTATAATCACGCATTGTTTTTCGAAGAAGAATTCCAAGGAGATTCCTGTGCATCGCTCAAAAATTGCCGCCAGTTTCGCAGCTTTCATTTTCTTTACGTTCACCTCCTCGTTGGCGCTCGCGCAAAACCAACTGCCCCCCGATCTGGCGGAAAAGATCGACAAGGTCGCTACCGATACTCTGGCGCGCACGGGCGTCCCGAGCGCTTCAGTCGCGATCGTCAAGGATGGGCAAATTGTTTACTTGAAAGCGTATGGCGACGCGAAGCTCGAGCCAAAAACGCCGGCGACGCCGCAGATGCGTTACAGCATCGGCTCGATCAGCAAGCAGTTTACGGCGGCGGCGATCCTGCTTTTGCAGGAGCAGGGCAAGCTCTCGCTCGATGACAAAGTCTCGAAGTACATCCCGGAACTGACGCGCGCTAACGAGGTGACGATTCGGCAACTGCTGTCGCACACGTCGGGTTATCAGGATTACTGGCCGCAGGATTACGTAATGCCGGGCATGCTGCAGGCGACGACCGCGCAGAAGATCACGGAGACGTGGGCCAAGAAGCCGCTCGATTTCGAACCGGGCACCAAGTGGCAGTACAGCAACACCAACTACGTGATCGCGGGCATGATTATTGAGAAGGTCGCCCACATGCCTTTGCTTCAGTTTCTCCAGCAGAAAGTTTTCACGCCGCTCGGCATGACGAGTGTCATGGATACGGATCAAAGCAAACTGGGCGACACCGATCCGATTGGTTACTTGCGCTACGGACTCGGGCCTTTGCGGCCGGCGCCGAAGGAAGGGAAAGGTTGGCTGTTCGCGGCGGGTGAACTCGCAATGCCGGCTTCTGATCTCGCCAAGTGGGACATCTCCATCATCGATCAGAAGTTGCTTAAGCCCGCGTCCTATCGGGAGTTGGGAAGCGATGTTGGACTCAAAAACGGATTAGCGACGAACTATGGTTTGGGTGTCAGCATCAACAACCAGGGCGGCCATCGCGCGCTCTCGCACGGCGGAGAAGTTTCAGGCTTCACCGCGCAAAACATCATCTTTCCTGATGACCGCGCGGCAATCGTGGTGCTGACGAATCAGGACGCATCGAGCGCCGCGGGTCCGATCGCGAGCGGCATCGCGCCTTTGTTGTTCGCAACCAGCGACTCGGCCACGCCAGCGAAACTCGACCAAGCCAAGAGGATCTTCGCTGATCTTCAGCAGGGCAAGATTGATCGCTCACTTTTCACTGACAACGCGAACTTCTACTTTAGCGATCAGGCGTTGAAGGATTTTGCGAGCACCCTCGGACCTTTGGGAGAGCCGCAAGCATTCACTCAAGTCAGCCAGGGACTCCGGGGCGGCATGACTCTGCGCGTTTACATCGTGCGCTTTCCGCAGCGAGTTCTCCGCGCTTGGACCTACGAGATGCCGGACGGAAAACTCGAGCAGTATCAGGTCGCGCCGCAGAATTAGGGCAGCAGCAGTGCGCCGCATTGTTGGAGCGCGGACATTCTTGTCGGCAGAGCTTGCAAAGCAGCTTGTTTCTTTGGCGAGCCACGTTGCGAGGAACTGCGGGCAGGATGCCCGCGCTCCAGTGTGATCCCCGTCACATTTCTGCGGGATTTTCCTCGATCTCATGACAAACCGATGACAATCGAAATCACCGGATTTCTAGAATATCCGCGTGATTGACCAACTGGTCATAGTTAACCTTCGACACGAGGCGCGCGAGAAGATGCCCGCCGTGCTCAACGGCATCGAATGGCAAACCTGCCTCCGCCGGATTTTGTTTCTCAATGCAAATGAAAGCGCGGCGACGATTGCCGAAATTGAAAACGGCAAGCTGCCGCTGGCAACTGTCGAAGTTTTCAAAGGTCAGAACGCCTATCGCTTCCTCCTCGAAACGATCTGCGGATTGCACTCACCGATTGTTGGCGAGACCGCGGTGATGGGACAGTTCAAGGAATTCCTGCTCAAAGCTAAGTTTCCGAAGAATCATTGGGGGTCGTTTTTGCGCCGGCTCGCGACCAGCTTGATGATTGATGCGAAGCAGATCCGTCACGAGCACTTGCAAGGCATCGGCAGCCAGTCTTACGGCAGTCTTGTTCGGCAACATGTGAAGGGAATGCCGGCGGTGGCGGTACTCGGCGCCGGCAAGCTCGCGCGCGAGATTTTGCCGTGGCTGATCGGCAAAACCAAAGTTCGCGTCTTCTATCGCAACTTCGATCGTGCAAAGGACTTGCTCGAAAGTTATCCGGAAATTGATCTGGTGAAGTACTCGGGCGATGCACAATGGCAGGAAAGTGAAGCCGCGTTGGTGATTGCGGCTCCTTTGAGCGCCGACGAAGTTTCCCGTTGGTCTGATTCGCAAAGCACTACGTTCGGCAAATGCCTGGACCTTCGTGGCGATGCGCAGAGTGATCCGGTATCATCTGCGGGCGACGTGATTAAGCTTAACGAACTTTTCGAGGCACTGCGGTCGGAGCGTGAACGTCTGGAAGTTCACGTCGAAGCCGCGCGTAGCGAAATCAAGCAACTAGTGCAGCGCCAATCCCAGCAGGCGCAATTCCGTCCGTTCGGGTGGGAAGATTTATGCGCGTGACCATTGCGTCGCGTCGCAGTGACTTGGCACGGATTCAGGCGTATCAAGTTGGCGAGGCTCTCCGCGCCACCCATCCTCAAATCGAAATCAACTATTCCTTTCACGAATCTCTCGGCGACAAGAATCTGACCGACCCGCTGTGGAAGATGCCCGAGAAGGGCGTCTTTACACAGGATTTTCGCGAAGGACTGTTGCGCGGAGATTTCGATCTGGTGGTGCACTCGTGGAAAGACCTGGCGATTGAAGTCGATCCGGAAACTGAGATTGTCGCAACTCTGCCGCGTGCCGACGCGCGCGATCTTTTGCTGGTAAGGCGCGATCGCTGGGAGGAAGTTGAGCGCACCGGCTTGATGTCGATTCTGACTTCATCGCCGCGCCGAGCTTACAACCTTGAGTCGTTTCTGCGTGATGCACTTCCGGCGAAGATCCACGAACTGAGATTTGAGAACGTGCGCGGCAACGTTCAGACGCGCGTGCGGAAAATGCTCGAGCAGGATGTCGATGGATTGATCGTCGCGAAGGCGGCGATGGATCGTCTGCTGTCAGCACGTGTGTCAGAACCGCCTGCGGTAGCGGTCGGGCCCGCTTGCGCTGCGTTTGACGAGTTCGCAAAAACGCGCGACTTTCTGCGCGAGGCTCTATCGCAATGTCGTTGGATGGTGCTACCGCTGTCCGCGAATCCATCCGCTCCAGCGCAAGGCGCGCTGGCAATTGAGATTTCGCGTAAGCGCGGCGACATCCGACAGTTGATCGCGCCTCTCAACTGTATCGACACATTCACGGCGGTCGAGCACGAGCGCGCGATTCTGCGTAGTTATGGCGGCGGCTGTCATCAAAAGATCGGAGTCAGCGTCGTACGCCGCCCATTCGGCGAAGTGACTTTCCTACGTGGCTTAACCGATGACGGGGTTGTGTTGGATTCGCGTTCGATTGAAACGCCGAGAGCAGGAATAAATAAAATTCCAAGAGAGCAGTTGTGGCCGCTCGATGCGTCGGAAGCACGTCTCTTCTGGTCAGAAAGAATAGAGATCCGGCAGCCGGCCGACGCGCTATCATTTTGGATTGCGAAGGCGGATGCTCTCCCCGACGACTGGAAGATGGGCGATCGGCAGATTATTTGGACAAGCGGCTTGCAGACTTGGAAACGTCTGGCCAAACGCGGCGTGTGGGTTAACGGCTCCGCGGAAAGTCTGGGCGAACAAGAATCTGCGCGCATCGAAACACTCGCAAGTTCCGAAATAAAATGGCTGAAGCTGACCCACGACCGCGGCTACGATGGTGACATCCCAACGCTGGCAACGTATCGTTTAGTGCCGCGTGATGGCGGACTCGATTTGACCGGGCGCAAGCACTTCTTTTGGAAGAGTGGATCGAGTTTCGAATACGCTCTATCGCAGAATCCATGGCTGCAGGAAATGATGCATTATTGCGGCCCCGGAAACACGCAGCGAATATTGCGCAAGCATGGAGTTGAGCCGACAGTGTTCCTCGATCATGAACAGTGGCTGGAGGAGATGTCTCAATGAAGCGTTTGATGCGCTTACGCGCCTCGCAACATCTGCGCGACTTGTGCGCTGAAACTGAATTCAACCGCGCGCAACTAATTCAACCATTCTTTGTGGTTGAAGGCCTCGCGCACGAAGAGCCAATTCCCGGACTGCGCGGAAACGTGCGCCACAACATCCCGTCGGCCCTGAAGATGATCGAGCAGGATTTGTCCGCGGGCGTTACTCAATTTCTTTTGTTTCCAGTTCCGGCGGAGAAGAAAGAAAGCGGTTTCTCGCACGACGCGACGCAGAAAACGGTCTCTGAAATTAAGAAGCAGTTCGGCGGCAGCTTGTGCCTTTGGATTGATACCTGTCTCTGCTCGTACACGACGCACGGGCACTGCGCGGTGTTGGATGGAAAGGGAATTAAGCTCGACGAGACTTTGAAAGAACTTGCGAATTCAGCCGTTGCGTTTGCGGAAGCCGGCGCTGACGGTATCAGTCCCAGCGACATGATGGACGGTCGCGTCGCGCGCATTCGCGCGGCGCTCGATGAGCACGCCTTCAATCTGACGCCGGTGATGAGCTACAGCACGAAGTTCGCGAGTAACTTCTATGGCCCGTTTCGCAATGCCGCCGATTCGGCGCCGCAGTTTGGCGATCGTCGCGGTTATCAACTCGACGTACGGGATCGAAGCGGCGCGATCGCAGCCAGCGTGCGCTGCGCGGAAGAGGGCGCGGATATTTTGATGGTGAAACCGGGACTGACTTCGCTCGATCTAATTAGACCGATTTCTGAAGCGACTGGGTTGCAGTGCGGAGCATACCAAGTTAGCGGCGAATACGGTGGTATCTCGGTTTTGGCTGAGCAGGGATTAATCAAATTTGAAGAAGCATTGATGGAAACCTGGCACGTTTTCAAACGCGCCGGCGCGCAATACATCATCACGTACGGCGCGCGTTACGCGAAGCAATTGGGGATTGGAAGATGAGTGAGCAAGTCGCAGCCAAACAGAATCTCTCTTGCGAACTCTTCCAACGCGCCACCCGCCTCACGCCCGGCGGCGTGCATAGTCCGGTGCGCGCGTTCAAAGGCGTGGGCGGCACGCCGATCTTTTTCAAAAGCGCACAAGGCGCGACGATGACTTCCGTTGATGGTAAGGAGTACATCGATTTCTGTCAGAGCTTTGGTCCACTGATTCTTGGACATCGCGACCCGGACGTGAGCGCGGCTGTGCGCGAAGCGGTCGATACCGCGTGGAGCTTTGGCGCGTGCGAACCTTATTCGCTTGAACTGGCTGAGTGGATAACCTCGCGCCTCCCGTGGGTCGAGATGCTGCGCTTTGTCTCTTCAGGAACTGAAGCCGTGATGAGCGCGCTGCGTGTCGCTCGCGCAGCGACGAGCCGCAATCGCATTCTCAAATTTGAAGGCTGCTATCACGGCCATTCCGATCCGTTGCTCGTCAAAGCCGGCAGCGGTTTGGCGGGCGAGGCCGCTAGTTCGAGCGCAGGCGTTTCTGATCAAGTCGCGAGCGACACGCTCGTTGCTTCGCTCGACGATGAAGATTCAGTCCGCGATATCTTCAATGAGCACGCAGACGAAATCGCCGCGGTTATTCTTGAGCCGTTGCCGGCGAACTACGGCTTGCTGGTTCAACGACGTGAGTTTATCGATGAAGTGATCAGGCTCGCGCGCGCAAACGGTGCGCTGGTGATCTTTGATGAAGTCATTTCCGGATTTCGCGTAGCGCTGGGCGGGATGGCGCAAGTGCTTGGCATTCGTCCTGATCTGGTGACGTACGGCAAAGTAATTGGCGGCGGATTTCCGGTCGCGGCTTATGGCGGGCGAAAAGATTTGATGGAACTCGTTGCGCCGGTTGGCCCGGTCTATCAAGCCGGCACGCTGAGCGCGAATCCGGTGGGCATGCGCGCGGGCCTCGCGACTCTGCAAAAAGCCGAGAGCGTTAATGTTTACGATCAACTTGAAAAGCGAACGTCGCAATTCTGCGATCGGCTGAATTCAGAATTCAAAACGAATGGCTTGCCGTTTCAAATCACGCAGACGGCTTCGATCTTCTGGCTGCATTCCGCAACCGATCAGCCGATTCGCCGAATCGAACAGATCCCTGCGCAGAACGCCACGGCGTTCGCGAAAGTATTTCATGCAGCGCTCGATGGCGGAGCTTACTTATCGCCGAGTGGCTACGAGGTGAACTTCGTTTCGCTGGCGCATACGGAGGAAGTGTTGGAACGAGCGCACACGACGTTAATCAATGCGGTCGAACAGATCTCGAGATGAGTGCTGAACGCAAACGCAGGTCTTTAGCCATCGCCCTTGTCGCGGTCTGGGTCATCTTTACCGTGACGCTGGCAGCGTGGTGGCTTGTCTTCGGTTTGCGGCAACTCGATCTCATTAAGAGCCTGAGTGTGGCCGGCGCTCAGGACCTGCATCGCTACTACACGATGCTGATGTGGGAGGGCGGCATCCTGATCGCTTCGCTCATCGGCGGCGGCCTCGCGCTTTTTTATTATGCGAAGCGTGAGCAAAGGCGGCATGCGCAGGTCGAAGAATTCTTTGCAGCTTTCACTCATGATGCAAAAACGGCGCTCGCGAGTTTGCGCTTGCAGGCAGAAAGTTTGCGCGAGGATTACGCGCAGTCGGAAGCGAACCCTTTGCTCGAGCGTTTGCTTGGCGACACGCTGCGTCTGCAACTTCAGTTGGAGAATTCGCTTTTCTTAGTGAACCTGCCGCGCGGCAAATTCTTCTTGCAGCCACTCAAGTTGAGCGATCGCATCGATGCATTACAGATGAATTGGCCGGACGTGACGATCACTCTGACGGGCGATGCGGAAGTGATGGCCGACGCGCGCGCTTTGGAAAGCGTGATGACTAATCTGGTACAGAACTCAGTTATTCACGGGCATGCAACCGAAGTTGACATCAAAGTGCAGCGGCGCGACGGGCGCGTGAGTGTGACCGTGGTTGATAACGGACAGGGGTTCAAAGGCGACTTAAGCCAACTCGGCAGCTTGTTCGTGCGTCATGCGCGCAGCAGCGGCAGTGGCGTCGGGCTTTACATCGTGCGGCAATTGGCGAAAGCGATGAACGGCACGATTGAATTTTGCAGTGGCGAAGAGAGCGGCTTCGTCGCAGAACTGGTTTTGCCGGAAGCTCGGAGTAGGCACGCTGCCGGCGTGATTTCTGAAAACCAGCACGCGGGACGCGTGCGTACCAATGAAGCGACTGTTACTGGTCGAAGATGATCGTTCGCTCGGCGCGACTTTGGCTGAACGCCTCGAACGTGAGAAGTATGAGGTCTATTGGGCCGAGACGCAGCAGCGCGCGCTGAAGAAGCTTTCGGAAGGTCTTTGGGATTTAGTGATTCTCGACATTGGTTTGCCTGACGGTTCGGGGTTTGAGCTGGCGAGGCATATCAAACAGAACACATCCCTGCCGATCATGTTCATGACTGCATTGAGCACCGCCGAGCATCGACTCGAAGGGTTTGAAATCGGCGCGGAAGAGTTTCTGCCAAAGCCTTTCCATCTGCGCGAATTGCTGCTGCGCGTGCAGCACGTACTGGACAGTCACCCGGTGCTGCATCAGGTGAATTGCCACGGTCGCACCATCGATTTGGACAATCGAGCAATCGTGCAGCCCAGCGGAGAACGGGAGCATCCGGCGGCGAAGGATTTTGATTTGCTGCAACTGTTGGTGACGAGCAGCCCACGCGTGATCAGTCGGAATCAGATTCTCGATTCGCTTTGGGGCGAGGACAAGCTGGCGGCGAACCAACGCACCATCGATAACATGATTGTGCGTTTGCGACAGACGCTCGGCGATGCGGACAGCACATGCATCCGATCGGTGCGCGGCGTGGGATATCAATGGTGTGGAGATGAGTAATTTGGAGTGCGGCGGCTTGACGCCGCTTTGAAATTGTTCATGAGTTCAGAATCAACACAGCCAGCAATTGTCCAGACGGAGTTTGAAAGCGGCGTCAGGCCGCCGCGCTCCAAGATGGGCAACACGCGTTTCCAAAACGCGCTCGCCCGTGTTCCCCAACGCACGCCGCCGATTTGGCTGATGCGACAGGCGGGGCGCTACCACAAACATTATCAGGCGCTGCGCGCGAAGCATTCATTCGTCGACTTGTGCAAGCAGCCGGAGCTGGCGGCTGAAGTCGCGCTCGGGCCAGTCATGGATTTTGGTTTCGATGCGGCGATTCTCTTCAGCGATCTTCTGTTTCCACTTGAAGCCCTTGGAATGGGTTTGGAGTACACGGACGGCGGACCTCAACTAGGATGGAAACTTGAGGAGAATTCGATCTCGCATCTGCGATCGATCGATGACGCGTGGCCGCACTTGCTCTTTCAAGGTGAGGCGATGCGCGCGACACGCGAACGAATTCCGAGTGATCGCAGTCTGATCGGTTTCGTTGGTGGGCCGTGGACGCTGTTCGTCTATGCGGTCGAAGGGACGCACAAAGGATCGCTGACGAATTCGAAACGGCTGCTTCCTTTGTTTGCACAATTCTGCGAGACGATCGTCCCACTGCTTGAGCGTAACATCGAGCTTCAGCTCAACAATGGCGCTGAAGTAGTGATGATCTTCGACACGGCTGCGGGTGAACTTTCGCCGCAGCTCTTCGAGTCAGCGGTTGTGCCACAGCTCATGACCCTCGCCCACGCGTCTCCAGCACGAACCGGCTATTACTCAAAAGGAACGCAACCGGCCCATCTGGAGAACGGGTTTATCGGAACCGAATTCTTGGGTATCGGCGTCGATCACACGTGGGATCTCCGCCACGCGTTCGATATTGCGTCCCACGGTTTCGTTCAGGGTAACTTCGATCAGGCTTTGTTGCACGCGACGCGCGAGGACTTGAAGAAGCACCTTAATCGCTATTTGGAAACGATGAAGGATCGCGAATGGCCCGGTTGGATTTGCGGCCTTGGTCATGGCGTATTGCCGGGCACGCCGGAAGACAATGTGAGATTGTTTGTTGACACGGTCAGGGAAACACTCAAATGACATGCACGCCAGAGGCGCGCACCCAGAGGTAATGCAGTGACTAATTTGTTCGCCAAGTACGATGTCCCGGCGCCCCGCTACACCAGCTACCCGACGGTCCCGTTCTGGACCGATTCGCCGACAACCGATCAATGGATCGATTCACTGAATCAGGCATTTGCTGATGAGGCGGCGACCTGGTCGCTATATTTTCATCTGCCCTTCTGCGAGTCGTTGTGCACGTTCTGCGCGTGCAACACGGTCATCACGCGCGATCACAAACGCGAAGAAACCTACGTCGATCTGCTTTCAACCGAGTGGAATCTTTACGTCGCGCGCGTTGCCGGGTTGCGTGAGCGGTCGCTGACCGGACTTCACCTTGGCGGTGGCACGCCGACGTTTTTCTCTGCGGAAAATCTCGAACGAATTCTGAAACCGATACTCGACAGCACGCGCGTGGACAAGGATCGCTTCGAAGCTTCAGTCGAAGTTCATCCGGGCCATACGACGCGCGAACAGCTTGAAATGCTTCACGGACTCGGCTTCACGCGCATCTCGATCGGCGTGCAGGATTTCGATCCGGAAGTACAGAAGCTCGTCAATCGTCATCAGCCGTACGAAGTTACCAAATCGATCACCGATGCCGCGCGTGAGCTTGGATACACGTCAGTGAATTACGATCTTATTTACGGATTACCGCGGCAGATGCCGGAACGCTTTCGACAGTCTGTCGAGAAGACGATCGAATTGCGTCCTGATCGCATCGCGCTCTACAGCTTCGCCCGCGTGCCTTGGATCAAACCGGCGCAGCGCAGCTACAAAGACGAAGATATTCCCGTCGCCGGCGAGAAGCGCGAGCTTTATGAAATCGGGCGCGAGATGCTTGCCCGCGCGGGCTATGTTGAAATCGGCATGGATCACTTTGCGCTCCCGCATGACGGCATGGCGGAAGCGCAGCGCAACGGAACGCTGCATCGAAATTTTCAAGGCTACACAGAGACGCGCACAACTGTGTTGCTTGGTTTGGGAGTGAGCGCGATTTCGGAAACGCCCACTTGCTTTCATCAGAATGAAAAGGCCTATCCGGTTTATGAACGCCGCGTTCGCAATCAAGAGATACCAACGCTGCGCGGACATTTGCTGAATGAAGAGGATCGGAGGTTGCGCGAGCAGGTTCTGCAATTCATGACGAAGTTCAAAGTGCGTCTGTCTGACGATCAGGCCGCTGACGCGCGCGAATTTTTGCGACCGATGATCGAAGACCGCTTAGTCGAAGTGTCGAACGATACGCTGCAATTGACTGAGAAGGGAACGCCTTTCCTGCGTAACGCGTGCATGTTCTTCGACCAGCGATTGCGGCGTCAGGAACAGAAGCCGCAGATGTTTTCGCAGGCGTTGTAGCGTGTTCCCCTTCCGCATGGTGACGGTAAAGGGTTCAGATGATTATTGAGTGCGAGCGTGGAAGATTTTTGAGTCCCGTAGGGACGACATATTTATAGAACCCGCGTTCTATGAATGCGCTGAGCTCCGTAGGAGCGACATATGCATTTTGTGATCACGTTATGCACCTATGTCGCTCCTACGGAGCTTTGAATACAAAACGAGTCTCGTAACTACAAATATGTCGCTCCTAACGGAGCTATTTTTATGACAGGAATTATCACAGTCGTCGGCGCAGGATTCTCGGGACTGACGACTGCGTATTTCCTCATCAAACGCGGCTGCAAGGTTCGCGTCGTCGAAAAGAGCAGTCGCGTCGGGGGATTAATCGAAACGATTCAGACTGAGTACGGCATGGTTGAGAAAGCCGCGAACGGAATCCTCAGCTCCGCGAAGCTGGAAGCGATCGCGGATGACGTCGGTGTGCCTCTGATTACGACTCGTCACGAAGGTCGCAAGCGATTCATCTATCGCGGAAAACCGAGACAACTCCCGCTCAACATGTTTGAGATGTTCAAGACTGGCGCGCGCATGGCAACACATGCGACGAGTCTATCGCCGCGGCCGTTCGAGTCGAACAGCGAATGGGGAAAACGTGTCGGCGGAGGCGCCGCGACCGATTATCTTTTGGCGCCCGCGCTCGGCGGCATCTACGCGGGCGATCCAGATCGACTGAGCGCGTCACTGATCTTCGGCAAGGCGACGCTGCCGGATCACTTGCGCAGCAACAAACCTGAGAAGGGAAAGCTGCACGGCACGGTCGCACCGCCGAAGGGTATGCAGCAGTTGACTGATGGCTTGCGCGCGTGGCTCGAAAGCGCGGGCGTTGACTTTGTCTTTAACACTGACTCGGTCGATATCGGAGCGAACGATCCGATCGCGATCTGTCTTTCAGCAAACGCGGCTGCTGACTATCTGCGCGAAGCCGCGCCGGCAATCAGTGACGCCTTAAGCGCAATTGAGATGCTGGCGCTGGTGACTGTGACGGCTTTCTATCGGGAAGATGCGGCAACTCTGAACGGCTTTGGTTGTTTGTTTCCACGGGATCAGGGATTTCGCGCGCGCGGAGTGCTCTTTAACAATTCGATCTTCGAAGGCCGCGGCCCGGCGCATTCCGAGACATGGATCTTTGGGGGCGCGCTTGACCCGGATATTATTGAGTTGGGCGATGATCATTTTCATGAACTGATCGCGGCCGAGCGCGAAAGGTTTTACGGTAAGCGTGACGAGTCGTTGGCGCTTTACGTCAATCGACGACCCAGCGCAATTCCGCATTACACGATCGAGTTGGAGCGAAGCTTGACGAATCTGCCTGCGCCGCCCCCGAACATCGTAGTTGTGGGAAACTACCTCGGCCGGATTGGGTTGGCGAAATTGATCGAGCGCGCGGCGGTAGTAGCGGAGCACTTCAGAAACTCTCCGTAACTCTGTGCGGCCTCCGTGTCTCTGTGGTGAACATTTAGTTAGTCAGAATCCACCACAAAGAACCGAGAACCCACAGAGCTCAGAGAGACATAGATCATGACCACAGGCGTACTTCTTATCAACCTCGGCACGCCCGACGCGCCCACGCCGGATGCGGTCGGGCGTTACCTGCGCGAGTTCCTGATGGATCCATTCGTGATCGATATGCCTGCGCCGCTCCGCTGGCTACTCGTGAATATCGCGATCGTGCCGCGGCGAAAATATCAATCCGCTGAGGCCTATCAGAAGATTCAAACGCCGGAAGGGTCGCCTTTGCTCGTGCACACCCGCGCGCTCGCAAATAGAGTTGCGCAGAGTCTTGGCGAGGATTACGTCGTCGAGTTCGGCATGCGTTACGGCAATCCGTCGATCAAGTCGGCACTGGAGAAACTGCAATCGAGCGGCGTCTCGCGCATCATCGTGGTGCCCCTTTATCCGCAGTACGCCGAATCGAGTTTCGAAACTGCGGTCGTGGAAACAAAGAGAACCGCGCACGAACACGGCTGCGAAGAGCTGCTGACTTTTCTGCCGCCCTTCTATAGCGACCCCGGCTTCATCAACGCCTGGACTGACCGGATTCGCGGCTCGATCGACCCGCACACTACCGATCATCTCGTCTTCAGCTTTCATGGCTTGCCGGTGCGTCACTTGACGAAGTTTCACGCCGATAACCAGCCGCCTTCGGCTGAATGCTGCACTGAGATTAACTCGACAAATCAAAACTGTTATCGCGCGCAGTGCTTCGCCACGGCGCGTGCGATCGCGGCTCAACTTGAACTGCACCCTGACGATTACACGGTCTCGTTTCAATCGCGGCTTGGCCGCGCCGAGTGGATTAGCCCTAACACTGTCGACGTCTTTCAAAATCTCGCCCAGCGCGGCGTGAAGCGCATTGCTGTCGCGTGTCCTTCATTCGTTTGCGATTGTCTGGAGACGTTGGAAGAGATCGGCATGCGCGGAAAAGAAACTTTCCTCGCCGCCGGTGGCCAATCACTTCAGTTGATTCCATCACTGAATTCCCAGCCTCAATTCGCCGAAGCGGTCGTAAAGTCTATACGTGCGACCGCCACCGCTCATTCTGTCGCAGCGACTCCCAGCAACGCGTGATAGAATTCGCGCCGCAAGCCGATGACCCTCTGGCAACAAATCCTTTCCGTAACCGAGATGGGGAGAGCCTACCCATGGGTGGTGCTCGCCTTTGTTCTCGTCGCCATTCTCTTACTCGCCACGAAGCCTGAGGAGCGATTGCGGATTCGCACGGCGCTGCTGCTGTTTGCGCTGTCGATCGTCGCGTTCCTCGCTGCGACGGCGTTGCTCTCGTACGGATTGCCGCAGACGAATATTGCTTTCAAGTGGACGCGGTGGGCCGCGCGCATCTTTCAAGGATTTGCCATCGTCAACGTGGTGGCAGTCGTCATCTTTGACGCACTACTTGAACCGCTTCGGCTCAAGCCACCCCGGATCATGCGCGACCTTTTGCGGGCGCTGGCTTACGTTGTCGTGGCGATCATGAGTCTTTCTAAAGAGGTTGATCTCACCGGCATCATCGCTACCTCCGCAGTGCTCACCGCCGTCATCGGCCTGTCGTTCCAGGACACGCTGGGCAACATGATGGGCGGCATGGCGTTGCAGATGGAGCGCGCGATCTCTATCGGCGATTGGATTCGAATCGATAATCAGGAAGGCATGGTCAAAGAAATTCGCTGGCGGCACACCTCGATCGAGACGCGGAACTGGGACACGATCGTCATTCCCAACAGCGCACTGATGAAGTCGCACGTTATTGTACTGGGCCGCCGCGCTGGTCAGCCGCGGCAGCATCGCCAATGGGTGTATTTCAACGTTGATTTCCGCTACTCGCCGGCGGAAGTGATCGATATCGTTCAGACAGCGCTATGCGCAGAGCCGATCGCCAACGTGGCGACGACGCCCCCGCCGAATTGCGTGCTGATGGATTTCAAAGAAAGCTATTGCAGCTATGCGGTGCGTTACTGGCTGACGGATATGGCGGTGGACGATCCCACCAATTCCGTTGTACGCACGCGAATCTACTTTGCCTTGCGCCGCGCGAACATTCCGCTCTCGATTCCGGCGCAGGCTCTGTTCGTGACCGAGGAAGAGCAGGAGCGCGCCGAACGAAAACGGACTCAAGAAACCCAGAAACGCGCCGATGCGCTCAAGCACGTTGAGTTGTTCCAATCGCTAACTGATGAAGAACTGCGCGAACTGGCGCCGCGCCTGCGCATGGCGCCCTTTGTGCGTGGCGAGGTGATGACCAAACAAGGCGCTGAGGCGCACTGGCTGTACATCATCACGCGGGGCGATGCTGAAGTGCGCTTTACGTTAGACGGAAAGAGCGAGCATGTGGCCACGCTGCATCCCGGCGACTTTTTTGGCGAGCGAGGGATGATGACCGGCGAACGTCGTTCGGCCGATGTGATCGCGCTGACTGATGTGGAGTGCTATCGCGTTGATAAAGATTCGTTTCAAGAAATTTTGCGTAAGCGGCCTGAGCTTGCCGAAGATATTTCGCAGGTGCTCGCCCGCCGCCGCGCTGAACTCGAAGCCGCGCGCGAAGACCTGACCGAAGAAGCTAAGCGCGCGCGCATGCGCGATCACCAGGGCGATCTGTTGCAGCGCATTCGGAACTTCTTCGCTCTCAAGTAGCGCGCCTTTGTCATTGAGGACGAATCTGTTCAAGACGCCGCAGGTTGCGACCTAATTGACCCTGCCCTGGCAACACCTTATTCTTCAGCGTCAGCTTTTCCCCTAATCATGCGCGAATGTCCACGTTGCGAACGGTGCCTTGAAGACGACGCCGTTCTCTGTCCGGACGATCAGACCAAAACCAAGTCGACGCTTCCCGGTACGACTTTGCTGAACGCCCGTTATCGTTTGGACAAGCGGTTAGGCCGCGGCGCGATGGGCCAGGTTTATCTGGCTCGGGATCAGAATCTGCTCACGCGGCGAGTGGCGGTTAAGACGATTCGCCCGGACGTGCTCTCAGACGAAGACTTGCAGGAAGGCGAGGCCATCGCGCGGTTTGAACGCGAAGCCCGCACGGCAGCGTCAATCCAGCATCCAAACATTATCGGGGTCACTGATTTCGGCAAAAGCGAAGAAGGCGTCTTTTTTTTGGTGATGGAATTCGTCGACGGTGAATCGCTTTACCAACTGTTGCGCCGCGAAGGAACGTTGACGGTGCAGCGCGCTCACAATCTGCTCAAGCAGATCAGCGCGGGCGTCGAAGCCGCGCATGATGAAGGCATTCTCCATCGCGATCTCAAACCGGCCAACGTCTTCATCATTCAACGAAAGAAAAAAGACGGCACCGTCGCCGGGGATGACTTTGTCAAGGTCGGCGACTTTGGTTTGGCCAAAATTATCAGTCAGAGCTTGGCGGGAATTACTTCGGGCAGCGGCCCGGCTTCGCGCGGGATTTTGGGCACGCCTGAATATATGGCGCCCGAGCAGATGCAGGCGGGCGCAAACCTCGACGCGCGCGCTGACATTTATGCGCTCGGCGCGATGGCTTATCACATGTTGGGCGGCCGGCCTCCGTTCACGGGCGACATCATGCAGATCTTTGCGTCGAAGTTAACGCAGGACGCGGCCGCCTTGAGTACGTTGCGTTCCGACATTCCGTCTGCAATTGAGGGCGTGGTGATGCGCGCCCTGCAACGCGAACCAGATGCTCGTCCGGCGACGGTGGCGGAATGGTTCAGTGAATTCGATCAAGCCTTTGGCAGCGCGTCGGTCAAAGAAGAAAAAGGCGAAGCTCGCGTCGTTATTATGGCGCCGACCGGTTCAGAAGTTTATGTCGACGATGAGCGTTACGGCAGCATCGGTCGATCGGGCCGCGTGATTCTGAAATCGATTCCGCCGGGCCAGCACGTGCTGCGCGTTGCGCATGCCGGCGACGCTGACGATGAACGCGTCATCGAAGTGCGGCCCGACTCAGACGAGCAGATTATTCAAGCGCAATTCAAATCGGCGCCGTCGAGCGGTCTGTCACCGTCACAGGGCGGAAGTCTCGGCAGCGTGTCGGGCGTTGCGATGCCTTCACTGGGCGTGGTTGCCTGCACGAAGTGTGGTTCGCGATTCGCCGCTGGAACCAAATTCTGTGGACGCTGCGGCAACACTAATTTTGATTACGTCACCGCCGAAGCATCGGTGCATCACACGCCGCCGCCGCAACCTTCTTATCCAAGTCTGAACCAACCAAGTCTGCGGGGCGCGACTGGCCCAATTCGCTGCACCCGCTGTGGCACGGACCAACCGGCGGGCACGAAATTCTGTGGCCGCTGCGGAGCATCGCTCGGAGGAGCGGCGATCGCCTGGAAAGCGCCGCGTCCAGTCGAAGTCGTCTGCGCGGGATGCAACGCGACCTATTCGCCGGGAACAAAATTCTGCGGAAGGTGTGGACGGAATTTATGAAGAGGCTAGAGGCTGGAGGCTAGAGGCGCCAGCGAAGAGCTGACTTTTTGTCTGGTGTTAAGTCGCTAACCGTATCCTACGGCCCCCCAGTCGCAGCCTTTTTTACTAGTCACTAGCCTCTAGTCTCAAGCCTCTAATCTCCAACATCTCTCTTGAGCGCGCTTCGCATCTCGTATAGACTGACGCGCGAAAATTCAGAAGAGAACCCGAGGCCAACATGAAGCGCTGTCCCCAATGCAATCGTACATACAGTGATGATGCCCTGAGTTTTTGTCTCGATGACGGTTCGCCGCTCGTGAGCACTGCCGCGCCGTCGTCCTTCGATCCGAGCGCGACGGTCCAATATCCGCAAGGCCGCGACACCTCGCCACAGCCGACGATTGCCTATCCGAGCCAGCAACCATCGATGCCGCCGCCGCCGCCCCAGTCGCCGCCATCGCCTCCGGCCTGGTCGCCGATGCCGGCCGCGCAGCCGCAAAAGCGCAGCGCCTGGCCATGGATACTGGGCATTGGCGCGGTCCTGGTTTTCATGGGCATCGGCGTCGTCATTTTGATCATCGCCGTCGCCAGCATCACCAACAGCAATAACAACAACGCCAATTCGAATTCGAACCGCACGGCAAATCGCAACGCGAATGCCAATACCAACAAGAACGCGAATTCAGAGACTAACGCCAACGAGAATTCCAACTCGCGATCGACGCTGACGAATTTCACCGACGATTTTTCGAAGGAAGACTGGCGCACCGGCGCTTCGACTTACGGCACGATGTGGTATTCGAACGAGGAGTACCACATGAAAGGCACTAAGGGTTACTACTTCGTTATTTACGGTCCCGATAAGCCGGAGTACAAGACGAAGAACGCGACCGTGCGCGTCGGCACGCGCAGCATCGACGGTGTTTCGCCCAGCACCGGATACGGCCTCGTCGTGCACGGCGAGATGAAGAACGATCAATTGGAAGATTACGCCTTCATCATCTACAGCGGCGACGATCCCAAATACAAGATCGTCGATCAGAAAGCCGGCAAAGACACGACCATGGTCGAGTGGACCTCGTTCAGCGCAATTCGCAGCGGCACCCAGCCGAATCAGCTCGAGGTTCGCATCCGCGATCGCAAGCTCGACTTTTATATCAACGGACAATTTGTGACTTCGATCGTTGACACCGAGAATTATCAAACCGGCCGCGTCGGCCTCTACACCAGCGACGAACACGAAGTCGCCTTCGACGATTTGGAAATCAGCCGCTGATGATCACCCGATGCGCGTTACGCTCAGAGTGCTGCAAGGCCCTTATCTCGGCCGCGAATTCACTTTCGATCAGCACGACACATTTCTGATTGGCCGCAGCGACGACGCGCATCTTTATCTTCCCGAAGACAAATTTTTTTCCCGCCATCACTGCCTGCTGGAGATTGCTCCGCCGCGTTGCTTCCTGCGCGATTTGGGATCGACGAACGGCACCTTCGTAAACGGCCAGCGCGTCACGGAAGCATTTCTGCAAAGCGGCGATCGCATTCAGGGCGGCCAGACCGTTTTGCAAGTCGAAGTCTCAGCCGAACCAACTGCGTCGATCAGTAGTTCCGAAACGCCAACCATGGCGAAGCCCGCGCTCGTGACCATCGAATGCGCGAACTGTGGCCGCCGCGAACAAACCGAAGCGTCGCCGGACGAAAAGCTCACTTTCATTTGCGAAGAGTGCCGCGAAGAACTGAAGCGCCGGCCGCAACCTGTTCCCGGCTACGAAATGATTAGGGTGCTGGGCCGCGGCGGGATGGGCTGTGTGATGTTGGCGCGCAGCGAAAAGAGCGGCGAGGCTGTCGCGATCAAGACTCTGCTGCCCGAAGTCGCGGTTGCCGATCAATCGCTGCGTCGTTTCATGCGCGAGATTGACGTTGCCGCCGCGCTCGATCATCCGAACATCGTGCGCTTCATCGAGAGCGGCACGCACAACGGCGCGGTATATCTCGTCACTGAATACGTCGAAGGATCTGATGCCGCGCGTTTGGCTGACGCACAGGGCGGGCGCTTGCCTTATCAGGAAGCGATCAAAATTATTTCGCAATCGCTCGACGCTTTGGCGTATGCGCACGCCCGCGGCTACATACATCGCGACATCAAAGAATCGAACATCCTGGTGACGGGAGCAGCGCCCGACTTCACCGCCAAGCTGACCGACTTTGGTTTGGCAAAGAGCTTCACGCAAAGCGGCATGAGCGGCATCACCATGGCCGGAGATATGGCCGGCACGTTTGCTTACATGCCGCCCGAACAGATCCGAGACTTTCGCAACGTGCGACCCACATCGGACATCTACGCGATTGGGATGACTGCGTATAGTCTGCTGGCCGGTGATGTCGCCCTCGACATGGGCCCGCAAAACGACATGGCCGGCACGGTACGCGCGATTTTCGAAGGTCAGATTATTCCGCTGCGCCAGCGCGCGCCGAACGTTCCCGAACGCGTCGCCGAAGTCATCGAGCGCTCACTCGCTAAAGACCCGACGCAGCGCTGGCAATCCGCCGCGGCGATGCGCACGGCGCTTATGCACGCGGCGTGAGGACACCTTGAAAAGTCCGACGTTTGAGCCGGCTGATTTCTCTCGCCAGCTTCGCAGGCTCGAATTTGATAATGAATTATTTTCCGCCGGCTCGCCGCGCTCGCCAGTGGCTAATATTCTAATCGCCAGCTTCGTAGGCTTGGTACATTGGATCGTTCCAATCTCCCAATACGCACTTTTCTCGACACAACCTTGCCCGCCGTTCCGGCATCCGTTAAGATTACAAAACGACCTGCGCGTCGGATTGATCGATCAGGGGCTCCCCGGGTTTGAAGTTCAGATTCCTGTGAGGTTCTAAGTGAAGAACAAATTCTCGCTGGCGCTGGCAGCGCTCATCATTTTCTCTCTGTCACTTCCCGTCTTTGTTCTGGCGCAAGGGCCCGGCGCATCGGGTCGACCCGCCGGGAAGCAACAACCGGCCGGCCCTGCGACCAGCCGTCCGCGGACTCGCGCGACGGGGAACGCGATTCCGGCCATCTCGGAGGATTACAACGAAGCGCTGAAGATCGTCGAAGACAACTACATCGACGGCAAGAAGCTGAACTACAACGACGTTTACAAGTCGTCGATCATGGGGATGCTGCGGACGCTCGATCCGCACTCGAACTATTTTGATAAAGAAGAGTTCGACGAGTTGAAGACCGATCAGCGCAGCGAGTACTTTGGTATTGGCGCGACCATTCAGAATTATTCCGTCGGCGACTCAGTCGATACGTACATTACCGCGACCTTCCATAATGCGCCCGCCCAACGAGCCGGCCTCCGCTATGGCGATCGCATCGACGCCGTTGATGGCGTTGCCATGCACAGCAAGTCTTCGGCTGAAGTCCGCGACAAAATTCGCGGGCCGCGTGGCAGTAATGTCAAAGTTACCGTGACCCGGGCCAGCACCGGCCGCGTCGAGACTGTCGATATCATCCGCGATGCAGTGCCGCAGCCGTCAGTGCCGGACTACTACATGATTCGTCCGGGCGTCGGCTATATCGACATGACGCGCGGATTTAATTACGACACCGCGCAAGGTTTGCAGGACGCGCTCGATGCGTTGCATCAGAAGGGCATGAATTCGCTCGTGCTCGATCTGCGGGGCAATCCGGGCGGGTTTCTCGATAAAGCCATCGAAGTGGCCAGCGCGTTTCTGCCGGCCGGTCAATTGGTCCTGACCCAGAAAGGTCGCAACGGACTGAACGACCGGACGTATCGATCGAACAATCCGAATCCCGACCGCACGCCGCTGGTGATTCTCGTTAACGAGTACACAGCCTCAGCTTCCGAAATCGTTTCCGGCGCCATGCAGGATCACGATCGCGCGATGATTGTCGGGCAAACTACGTTCGGCAAGGGCCTCGTGCAGAGCATCATTCCGATGGATTACGGAACCGGGCTGACGTTGACGTCGGCGAAGTACTTCACGCCGTCTGGTCGTCTGATTCAACGCGACTACAGCGAGGGTGGTTGGTACAACTACATTTCGCGCGGTGGCACCTTGCGGGCCGAGACGACTGATATGCAAGGCAAGCCTGTGGGCCCGCCCAGCAAAACCGATACCGGCCGGCCAGTTTATGGTGGCGGCGGCATCACTCCGGATGAAGCGGTGAAGCCGCAGCTTCTGACTAATCAGCAGGTTCGTCTGCGCGATCCGATTTTCTTTTTCTCGCGTGACGCGGCGAACGGACGCATCCCGGGTCTCGACAAGTACAAAGTCGATGGCGGGATTCAGTTCGACCACGACATCGAAACCACCGATTTCCCGATGAACGATGCAGTCTTCAACGCGTTCAAGGATTACGTCGCGAAGGATCAAAATTGGAAAGTCTTCACGCCGCAGCTCGAAAAGAACCGCGATTTCATCGAGCAACAGGTGCGCTATCAGTTGGCCACGGCCGCTTATGGCACAGTGGCGGCGCTGCAGGTTTTGACCAAAGACGATCCGCAAATCGCCAAAGCCGTGGAAATGGTGCCGCGCGCCCGCGACCTCGCCATGATGGCCATGCGTGCGCGGCTGGTGCAGCCGTAAGTTGATTCAAATCTCAACTCGTTTAGAGAGGCGGGGACTTGTCCCGCCTCTTTTTTTCAATGGGCTGCGGGCAGGGATGCCCGCGCTCCTGCGACAGTCGTGTTGCGCTCATAAAACATAGTCTTGCAGCTAAAACTCAGCGGGTGTAAACTATTGGCCCATGATGAAGAAAACCGGAGTTAACACTTCTGAGCTGGGCACGGCAATCAAACGGCGGCGCGAACAGCAAGGCCTGAGCTTGCGCGATGTCGCCGACATTACCGGCGTTTCGGCCTCGACGCTGTCGCGTATTGAAAACGGCACCGGCAAACCCGACGCGGACAACATCGCGCGGCTGGCGTCGTGGCTCGATATGCCGATCGAGCGCGTCATGCATCACGGATACCGCGCCCCATCGGATCCGAAGCCGGTGGTTTACTACCCGCACGAGTCAACGCCCGAGATCGTCGAAGCGCACCTGCGCGCCGACAAGCATCTCACGCCCGACACCGCCAAAGCTCTCTCGGAATTATTTCGTGTCGCGTACGCGCAGTTCAGTACGACGAAGAAGCGGTGACCTGGAGTGCGGCGGCTTGACGCCGGTTTGTTTGAAAGCGGAGCCAGGTGTCAGTACCCGGAGCGATAGCGACGGGATCAAGTGACCCCATGCCGACAACATGATCCGCTCGCTATCGCTCGCGGTACTAACACGAGCAAGCCGGCGCACTCCAAATGCTATAATTTCTCGTGCAAAATTTTCTGCTGCCTCCCACAGAAAAGCGAAAACAATTTGAATTGCGGGCGTTGGCGCTGCGCGACTTTGCAGGTGTCCTGCCCGATCAGCCGCTCGATCCGTTTGCGCTCGCTGAGTTCGCCAAGCTGCTGGTGGTGGATTTCGATTCGATTCAAGGACTCTCGATCGAGACGCGCGAACGTCTACTGGGTAAAGGCGCGAACGAATGGTCGGGCGGCGCATGTTCGCGCCCGCTGCCAAACGGCTGGCGGCTGGTCATTTTGAATCCGGCGCATGGCAAACAACGAAATCGCGCCACGCTGATGGAAGAAGTCGCGCACGTATTTCTCGGACACACACCGAATCGATTGGCTGTGGTTACAAGCCCTGACTCTCTCCAAAAGAAAGAGGCAAACGGTAAGAAAATCGTGGCCCGCGATTACAATCATGACGATGAAGAAGCAGCCTATGCGATTGGCGCCGCAGCCCTGGTTCCGTATGCGCCCTTGCGACGGCGAGTCATGAAAGGAAGCTCGGCTCAGGACATCGCGCGGCACTTTCGCGTGAGTCGCCAGCTCGTCGAATATCGCATCAAAGTCACCCATCTTTACCAGCAATATCAGTCATTTCAACAAACGTCACCCGAGTATTGATCATCGTCAAAGGTGAATCTTGATCCGCTACTAGTTCTGTAACTTGTGCTGAGCACGTATAATTGAGTCGCATGCCTGAGACGATGCAAAAACCGACGGCCGGCTTGTCCACGGTTGACAAGCTGCGCATGTTGCTCGATATCACCAAAACGATCAGCCGTTCCCTCGATCTCGACGAAGTGCTGAACCTGGTGATGGACACGCTCGACTCGCTGATTCCTTACGACGCGGCGGGTATTTATCTCGTCAAATGTTCGCGGCCTTTTACGGAATGGGACGAGAGCATGCTCGATGAAACCTGCGTCTTTCACACGCAAGCGGTGCGGGGCTACGAGATTGACGATTTGCAGGAACTGAATCTGAAAATGGGAGAAGGCATCATTGGCCACGTTGCGGTGACGGGCAGGCCTTACGTCTCGAACGACGTGCGGAACAATCGGCGTTACATCAACGCGCGGCCGCGCACGAATTCGGAAATGGTTGCGCCGATCATTTCCAATAACGAAGTCATCGGCGTATTCGATCTCGAAAGCGACGAACTTAACGCGTACTCGAATGACGATTTGGAAGTGCTGATGCTGCTGGCATCACAAGTGGCCATCATCATCGAGAAAGTGATGCTGCACGATCAGTTGATCGAGAAGCAGCGCCTCGAGACCCAGCTTGAAGTTGCGCGCCAGGTGCAGCTCGAATTGCTGCCGCCACGCGATCCGGAACTCGAAGGCTTTGACATCAGCGCCTACAACTTTCCCACAGAAGAAGTTTCCGGCGATTATTACGACTGGGTGCGCATCTACGACGATCAAATTGGCATCGTCATTGCTGACGTGTCCGGCAAAGGCATGCCCGCGGCACTGCTGATGGCTTTCCTGCGCGCGAGTCTGCGCGCCGCCACGCACATCGGCTATGCGCCACACATCTCGATGTCGAAAGTAAATTATCTCCTGTGGGAATCGATCGAGCGCAATCAATTCGTGACGGCGTTCTACGGAATTCTCGACGCGACGAATCGCACGATTGCGTATTCGAATGCGGGACACAATCCGGCGCTGTTGATGGACAAAGACGGCACGTCGCGATTCGAAGAACGCGGCGGCGTGCCGCTCGGGATGTTTCGCGACACGCGTTACTACGAGTATTACGAGACGATGAAACCTGGCCAGGTGCTGGTGCTTTACACTGACGGTGTCACCGAGGCGATGAATGCAGCCGGTGAGGAATATGGCCGCGAGCGTCTGGTCGATGCCGTGCGCCAGGCGCGCGACTCGTCTGCTCGCGATATCATCGATTTCATTCATCGCGACGTAATTGAATGGACCGAAGGACGCGGGGCGCATGACGACGTGACGTTTTTCGTGATTAAGGCTCGCTAATTTCAGCAAAGCTCTCCTCGTTTTGTTTTTCGTTGGTTGAAGTCTAAGCTACACCCAATGCTTTACCGGGCCCCAAGGCACTTCTCTCAAATCTCTCCTCTCAAAATTTTCTGTCTGATTGTGGTCGTGTGTGCGGGTGCGTTCGTCGCGAGCATTGTCACGCCTCGGGTTTCGTCGCAAGCCGCCGGTGAGTTGCGATTCGAATTGCCCGCCAACGGCAATCTGCGAGTCGAGAACTTGCGCGGCGGAGTGATCGCCGAAGTTTGGAACGAAAACTACGTTTCAGTCGCGGCCGTTGGCGGCGAGCAGGCGACGAAGTTGCCTGCCGTCGTTGAGCGTGGCGAAGGTTTACTTTCGATTCGCCTGGCGCGCGGTGCTGCGAATGCGGCGCGAATCGATCTTCAATTGAAAATTCCGGCGCGCGCGCACCTCGCGATCGTGACATCCGACGGATCGGTTGTCGTGCAAGGTTTGCCCGCAGCGCTTCTGACGCAAAGCGGCTCGGGCGAAATTCGTGTCGAACTGCCGAACAATGCGCGCGCCAGCGTTGTCGCCGATTCAAAAACCGGAAGTGTCTCGTCATCGATCGACTCGCTCGCCGTCAATCGTGGCGCGAGTCCGCAGTTGCAGAGTCGCGTCGGCGGGGGCGGCAGCTCAGTTCGTCTGTATTCACAGGCAGGCAACATCACGGTCGCAAATTCAGCCAGCGCGTCGTCGCGCGTCGTAACTCCGGCAGAGAGTCGCACCGAAACGATTTCGCCTTCCGTGACTGCACCCACGCCACGCCAGCGGCCTGAATTGATTGGGCCCGAGCAGACTGCGACTCCGGCCGGCACGCCCGCGCCGGCGAATACCGGTCCAGTTGAAGTTGATGAAGGCGATGTAATTCGCGTCGATACCGAACTGGTGAGCGTGAATGTCAGCGTCGTCGATCGCGGGACGAATCGCGGCGTTAATGATCTGACCAAAGACGATTTCCGCTTGTTTGAAGACAACGCGCCTCAACAGATAGCGCATTTTGACTCTGCTTCGGCTCCCTTCAATTTGCTGCTGCTCATCGATCTTTCGGGCTCGACGACGAAAGTAGTTGACACGATCAAAGCGGCGGCGCTGCACTTCGTCAACGCGGCGCGTCCGTTCGATCGCATCGCGGTGATTACTTTCGCGGGCAGCCAGGTAGTCGTCTCGCCGCTCACCACCGATCATGAAGCGCTGCGGCAACGCATCAGTGCGATTCAGAAGCCGGAGGGCAGCACGAAACTCTACGATTCGATCGCCTTTGCCATGGATGAAGTCTTTAGGGAAGCAAAGGACACGCGCCGCAATGCGATCGTGGTGATTAGCGACGGTCTCGACAGCGTTCTGCCAAATGTCTCGGGCGAAGGCTCCACGTTGACGCACGATGAAGTGATTCGTCGCGCGAAAGAATTCGATGGCGTCGTTTACTCGATCTGGACGGACACACAGAGCTATGAACCGCTGAGTCCCCTCGACATTCAACAAGAGACGTTCGATCTCGCCCACGATCGAATGAAGGACCTCGCAGAAGCTGGCGGCGGCGCTTTCTACGAATGTGAAAAGTTAGAAGACTTGTCAGGCGCGTACGATCGAGTGGTTGCCGATCTCGGCACGCTCTACACGCTTTCCTATCGGCCGACAAACAAAATTCGTGACGGATCGTGGCGCACCATCCGCGTCAATGTGAACCGTCCCAACACCGTCGCGCGCGGCAAGCGCGGATATTTTGCGAAGTAATGATAGTAAGCAGTGAGCAGTAAGCAGCGAACCGTAAGCAGTAGCCCCAGATTTTTCCACATGATGGTGCTGAATATCTTACAAAGATCGCTAGCGTCCATGTTTCGGTCGCGTTTTTCACTGCTTGCTAATCACCGCTCACTGCTCACTCTTTCTATCGTCCTGCTCACTGCCCACTGCTCACTGTTAACTCTACACGCGCAAACCCCGCCACCTGGTGACGTGCTGCGTATCGATACGGATCTCGTTACGCTCAACGTCAGTGTGTTCAATCGCGCAAATTCCCAAGCCTCAATTAAGTTGCAGCAAAAAGATTTTGCCGTCTTTGATGATGGCGCGCCGCAGGAGATAGCCTATTTCGAGTCGGGCGAGAGCCCTTTCGACCTGGTGCTGTTGTTGGATCTTTCAGGTTCGACTGCCGACAAGATTGGCCTAATTCGAAAGTCTGCAAAGCGTTTCGTCGACGCTGCGCGTCCCGGCGATCGCATCGCGATCTTCACCTTCACCGCGGATATTCAAGTCGTGTCGAAATTGACTTCGGATCATGACGCGTTAAACAAGAGCATCGACGACATCGAACGGCCGACAGGTGGAACAAATTTCTGGGACGCGCTGCGCTTTGTGCTCGAGCATGTTGTGATTCAATCCCGAGTCGAACATCGACGCAGCGCCGTGATTGTGATGACGGACGGAGTTGACAACGCTTTGCCGGGAGTTTTCGGCGATGGCTCGCTGACGACGTTCGATCAGCTAACGCAGATTGCCCGGCGCATGGACTCGATCATCTTGCCTATTTATCTCGACACCGAGAAAGAATCGAACCCACGCAGCACCCCGCCGAGCGCATACGCAATGGCGCGCGAACAGCTTGCAAACCTTGCCGCAGAGAGCGGGAATCAGATGTATCGCGCCCGCAAGATCAAAGACTTGGACGGGGTTTATGCCCAAGTGATCCGCGATCTCAGCACGTTTTATAGCATTGGATACCGGCCGGCGACGCGGAAGCACGATGGCGCTTGGCACGAAGTCGCGGTACAGGTCGTTGGCCACCCCGATCTCTCCGTCCGTTCCAAGCGCGGTTACTTTGAAACCGTCAGCAATCGATTGACACCTGATGAAAAATAAACCGCGCGGTTTGAGTTGCTCGAGCGTCGTTCTATTGATGACGCTGTTGCTTTCATCGTGTGTCTCAAGTTCGGAACCCGGACTGGGCGCTTATCCGAAAGCAGTGGGCGCGGCCGATGAAGGTTTCGCGATCCAAGCGCTGCGCACCGTCGCCACGGCGCAGGCTCAGTGCAAAGTCACGCGCGGTTCATACTGCGATTTCATGACGCTGACGCAAACTGGTTTTTTGGATCAGCGTTTCGCATCGGCGGCGCCAACGCTCAAAGGGTATCGCTTGACGATGAAATCAAGTGAAAATGATTTCTCGGTGAATGCCGATCCTGAAACTCAGCCGCAGGGAACCAGCGGCAGCCGCCATCTTTATCTTGAATCGTCCGACAACGCGATTCATGTCAACGCTTCGCAGTCTGCCACTAGCGCCGATCCGGTTCTCTGACTCATATCGCTGGACATCGCAAGGACGGGGCGTATAATCGCGACAATTCCCCGGAACGCGCTGACACAGCCCAGGAGATCGAAATGAAAATCCCGAGATTCGTGACCAGGTTAGCTGCAATCATTTTCGTGCTTACAGCGTTCGGGCTTTCAACTGTGGCGCAAAACCGCGAGCGCTTTGGCATATCGGCGAAGGCTGGCGGCGTGAATGCAGTTACGGGCAAGGTGATGGTGAAACGCGGCGTCACCGAGCAGATCCTCACGAGCCAGGACGATTTGGAATCAGGCGATCGAGTTACGACCGGAGCCGACAGCCAAGCTGAGGTTTTATTGAATCCGGGCAGTTATCTGAGACTTTCAGAGAACAGCGAATTTGTGATGGTTGATAACTCGCTCGACAATTTGCTTGTGAGAATTAACAAAGGGAGCGCCATCATCGAAGCCACGGGCCCGGATAATCTCGATCTCCGGATTCCCGTTGTGACGGCTCAACAGCGGATGACGATCGTTCGCGCTGGGATCTATCGAATCAATGTGGATGCCGGGAGGACTGATCTGCTGGTGCGAAAGGGTCGCGTGTGGCTGGACGATGATCCCAACAACGTGGTCAAGAGCGGAAAGAGAGTAAGCTTCACCAGCCCCACGCCGCAGATTGCGAAACTAACCAAGCTCGATCGAGACGAGTTCGATGATTGGAGCCGCGCGCGTGGCCAAACCCTTGCCCGCGCCAACGAGAAACTTTCGGCGAGAGCGCTCAATAGCTATCTCTCGACCGATTCCTGGTTCATGTTTTCGGCGAGATTCAGCCGGTGGGGATTGTGGACCTGGAGTCCCAACACAAGCTGCTACACGTTCCTGCCGTTCTATTATGGTTGGTCGAGTCCTTACGGACGTTACTATGGAATGTATGCACCGTTCGAACCTTATTACTATCCGCCAAATTACAACGGCCCCACCATTGTCAGTAATCCGACAAATTCGGGCGGTACTAACGGATCTTCGAGCGGAGGTTTTGGCACGCCGCCCGGAGGCGGTGTGACTGGCTCACCGTCGTCGCCAAATGTTGGGTCGCAAGCTGGACCGCGAGATCCTGATTCCGGTGGCCGTTCGATCAATCGCATCAAAGATCCGAATTGACCTAGCACGGCCGAACTATCTCTCGCGTCGGAACAAGTCGCGAATCTCTTCATTTACAATTTCCGCGACTTCAGCGCGCGGTAAGCCTGCTAGCACGAGGTGCGCCAAGCTTGCGCGTAAGGCCTTCCGCAAATCCGCATCGCTCTGTTGGACGCGGCGCGAAGAAACCACCGCGCCAGAGCCATGACGAACTTTCAACAAGCCTTCCTTTTGTAGCTCGCGATAGGCGGCCGCGATCGTGTTCAGGTTGACACCCAAGTCGTCAGCAACTTGGCGGACGGGTGGCAGCGCCATTCCTTCGCTCAAAGAGCCACGGGCGATCAGTCCTTTGATCTCGTCAGCCACTTGCCGGTAGATTGGTCTCCGGTCGGTTTCGTCAATCGTGATGTACATAGTCTAGTGTCGCACGACACTATACAATAATGACGCGAGGTTGTAAATGCTCCTATTTCAAAGTCTAGGAAAACGTGTGATGTGGTCGGCGATGGCCAAAGCGGAGGTCGCGACGCCGGCCACGCCAAGGCCGCGCGTAGCAGTGTCGCTGGCGAGAAGGAGATTAGGCAGATGGGTCTTCCAGTCGGCGCCATGAGAGAGGCCAAACGGTCGTCCGATCATGCCGAACTTGCGGCGCGTGGACTCATAGAAGGTTTGCGGTGTGGCGCTCTCGATTACCTCGACGCTGTCACCCAGTTCTGGAAATGCGCTGTGCAGACGCGACCAGGTCCCTTCGAGCATTTGCTGATCGCGTTCCTCATGGACTGAGTGATCCTCGTGAAAAGAGAACCACTCTTCGGCATTTGAGAACGTCGAAATCGTTACTGCTCGCTTTGCATCGCGCGGTCGCAAATCGGAATTTGAGGCTGTGAAAACAAGTTGGGCCATCGAAGGGTCGTAGGGTTGCTCACTTTGCCAATCAGTTAGCGCGAGGACGCGTCTCGATGAGAGACGCGAAACTGCATCGCAGTCCATCGATAAGAATAGAAGGTACACTCCCCACGATTGAAGCTTGCGAAGCTGAGACGAAAGCGCTGGTGGCGTTTTCGCCAGTCCAACCAGTTTGCCGTAGGTATCCCACGCGGTGAGATTGCTGATGATCGCGCGCGTCGCAGTCACTTGTTCGCCGCTCAACAGGTCAACACCAATCGGCTCGCCACTCGTAGCGTAGGCGAGACGCAACACCCGAGTGTCGAGTCGCAGTTTCGCTCCGCTTGCTTTTGCAGACGCAGCCAACGAATGTGCCAAGGCTTGGCCCCCGCCGTCGATTTCCCAATAGCGTCGATTTAGAACCTGGGCCGCAATTTCCACTGAGCAAGTTTCAGAACTGCATTGCGCGAATGTTTCTAGCTGAACGTCGATAAAGCGGCGAAAGCGAATTGAAGTGTTCTGCAGAAGGTCGGCGAGCTTTGTCTCCGGTGAAGCCGCGCGCGTCTCGGTTTCTAATCGTTGGTAGAAATCACTTGCTACGTCGGCGCATTCGGGAAACCTTCTGCGCAGTTCGTTTTCAAATTCCCGAGCGTCGGAAACGACCGCCACTTCCGTACGTTCGGGAAATCGGACTGTGTACGGGGACGGCAACGCGCGGGCCGTCGGAGGCTCAATCGGCAGTTCGGCGAAAATGCGCGGCCAGATTCCGTGGTCCTCCCAACCTGAAAACAGGCCGTAAGTCGGATCAAATTGATAGCCCTGGTACTCGAAGTTCGCGAGGCATCCACCGACTTGTGATTGCCTTTCCAGCAAACAGACGTTGAGCCCGCGCGCGGCCAGCAGCGCGGTTGCGGTCAATCCGCCGATGCCGCCGCCCACGACTACAACTTCGTATTCCATTTAATTAATCAACCGCGCGAGGTGGACGATGAATGTATTAACCGGCTCGTGGCGCCATTGCTCGAAGATTAGCCGCAGGTACGGTTCGACGATGATAATCACCGATTGGACGCCGTTGAAGACCAGATGGATGACGAAGCAGGGAAGGATTCGGCCCGTGCGCGCACGGACGAAGGTGAGCACGAGACTTAGCAAAGCGATCGAGGATATCGCGCCGGCGTTCGGCCAATACTGGATGACGTGCAGCCCCGCAAACATCGAGGCCACGATCAAAACCGCCGGCCACTGGCCGAGAACGCGCTGGAATGCTGAGTAGAGCAGGCCCCGATAAATCAATTCCTCGACGAGTGGCGCGGTGACGACTGCGATGATGGCAAGAGTCACGGCCGCGGCGCGTGAGCTTTCGAGAATTCGATCGAGATCGGTCCGCGGCCCGCCGAACAGGCCGATCAGAACCAGCGTGACAAGGAATAGCGCGGTCGCGAGCGCAGAACTTTTCCAGAATCCGAAATTCGGGCTCCAGGACCAGCCAAACACCTGCTTCATCGAACGCTTGCCGAGGCGTGTGCCGATGGCCCACACCAGCGCGAGCGTGAGCAGATGCGCGGGCAGCCACCCCAACACGAACAAGAAAACGAAGGTTTGATCTTGCAGCAGTAACTCACGCGGCGGTTGGCTTCCGTCATAGCGAAACACGAGGTACGGCAGAACGCAGACGTTGGGCACGACTGCGATCATCGCGATGCTCACAAACCAGGTGACTAGCGCCGCGAGGATTCCCCAGGGAGGATTGTTTGCTTCACTGGTGTCTGGAACCGAACCGGGTGTTGAGCTCACAAAATTGGAAGGATGAATCGACTCGGCGTCGTAAGCGCTTTCGGGCGAATTGTTCACGTGATCACTTGAGCCGAATCAGTTTTCTTCGGAATTGCTGGAGGGTTCCCGCCCGTTATATTGATCGAGCTTCCGATAAATAGTTTTGCGTCCAAGGTTCAGCAGTCGTGCGGCCTTGGTCTTGTCGCCTGAAGTGTAATCCAGCGTCGCTTCGATCGCCTTCCGTTCAATGTCGTCCATTGAGGAGGGCACCTCGATTTCGAGGATCGTGCTGCGGCCTTCGCTGGCGGCTTGGGCACGCTCGGCGCGCGCAACGGCTTCGCGTTCAACCGCAACTTTGCCGATCGCCGCGGGCAGATCGTCGAGTTCGATTTGTCGGCCGGAAGCGATGATGACTGCACGCTCGATGGCGTTTTCAAGCTCCCGAACGTTGCCGGGCCAGTCGTAGCTCACCAGCGCGCGCAACGCATCTTTTGAAATTCCCGATACGAATCTGCCGGTGCGTTGCTTGTAATACTCGAGGAAGTGAATCACCAGCGGATGAATGTCTTCGCGGCGTTCCCGGAGCGGCGGCAAACTAATCGGGAAAACCGACAAGCGATAAAAAAGATCGCGCCGGAACTTTCCCTGATCGGCAGCACGTTCGAGATCGACGTTTGAAGCAGCGACGATGCGGACGTCGGCTTTCAGAACTTCGTTGCCGCCGACTCGGGTGAATTCGCCGTCCTGCAGCACGCGCAGCAGGCGCACCTGCGCGGTCGGACTCATCTCGGCGACTTCGTCGAGAAACAGCGTGCCGCCATCCGCTTCCTCGAAGCGGCCCTGACGAAGTGCCCGCGCGTCGGTGAACGCGCCTTTTTCGTGGCCGAACAATTCTGACTCGAGCAGCGTTTCGGGAATCGCACCGCAGTTGAGTTTGATGTAAGGCTTATCTTCGCGGCCTGAATTGAAGTGAATCAGGTTCGCCAGTAATTCTTTGCCGGTGCCCGATTCACCCTGAATCAAAACGGAAGTTTGCGTATCTGCGACGCTCAGCGCCAATTCGATGGCGCGACGAATTGCGGGTGCCTGGCCGATGATTCGGTCTTCGCCGTAGCGTTCATGCAGCGCGCTTTTCAGGCGCATGATTTCGGCGGAAAGATGATCGCGTTCGAGAGCAGTGCCGATCTGGTCGGCGATGCCTTCGACCAAAGCGACTTCGTGATCCTTGAATCGATCGCGCGACTCGCTCCAAACCAAACCAAGCAAACCGAAAGCGTGGCCGGCGATGCGCACCGGTGCAACCAGCGCCGCGCGTCCTCCGAGAGTTGCATTAAACATCACGCGCAACGGTAGCGGCAGATCTGTTTCGTGCAGCTTGACCGTCTTTCCCTGCGACAAAATATCGACCATCGCCGGGTATTCGGTCACGTCCATCGACTGTCCGTGAGTTTCGATCAGGCCTCGAACTTTGTCGGTGACCGCGTGCGGCGCCGCTTTGAAGGCCGCGAGGCTGAGTCGCTTTTCGTCGGCGTCAAGCACGCCCAGCGCGCAGTAATCTGCCGCGACCAGCGAGAGCGCTCGCTCCAAAACAGCCGAGGTTACTTCGCCGAAATCCGATCGCGCGTTCAGAGCATTCGCGATCTCCAAGAGCGCCTGCGTCGTCTCAGCTTCGCGTTTCTTGTCGGTGTAGATGCGCGTGTACTGATAGCCGATGGCAAGTTGCGTCGCGATCGACACCAGGAAGGCCACCTCTTCGTCCGTCCAGTGGCGCGGCGTGCGCGTGTGGTGCAAACCGATCAGGCCGAGCACTTCCTCACCCAGCACTACCGGCACGACCAAAAGCGAGCGCGTTCCCAAACTCTTCGCAAAGAAACGAACCTTGTGATCGAGTTCCGGCGACGACGTGTCATCCAAAGTGATGGGCCGGCGCACATCGAGATATTGCGTCAGCGTGGCGACATCCACCGGAATGCGGGCTTGCAAGCTTGATGGAACGTTGTCGTTGGCGCGCCATTCGTGACTGATGCGTAGTTCGCCTTCAGGCGTGAGCTTGATGATGTCGCAGCGATCGACTTCCATCATGCGGCCCAACTCGGCGACGATCACCTGGAGAAACGAATCGAGATCGATAGATGTCGGCAGCTTTTCGGCCAGGCGGCCGATGATTGACTCGCGCGCTTCATGCAGCTTGAGCTTGCGTTCGAGCGAGAGGGTCTGCTGTGTTTCCGGTAGCGGTTGCATCAAGAAAAGGCTGTGATCTAATAACTCGCGAACGATCATAACGAAGGGCTGCGGAACTTGCAAAAAGGTTGAAGGCCTTAAGCTCTGCAAGGCGACGCCGCGCATACTTGGTGCATCTGAACAGCGAACGGTTTGAAGGGCAGAGAACGGTCTCGTATAATTTCAGCGAATCCAAAACTGAATGACTAGCTAACTAAAGATGCCAATTTACGAGTTCCGTTGTAAGAAGTGCGGTAATCACATTGAAGTTTTTCAAAAGATTTCCGATAAGCCACCCACTCGCTGCAAGAAATGTGGTGGCCGCTTGGAGAAGCAGATTTCGCGCACCGCGGTGCAGTTCAAAGGCGAGGGCTGGTATGTGACCGATTACGCGCGCAAGGGCAGCGTCGCGGAAAAGGTCGATAAAGAACTTTCGTCCCCCGAGCCAAGTTCGAGCGATTCGAAGAAGAAGACTCCGGCCAAGAAAACCGGTTCTGACAAGAGTTGATCACAACCTTATGAAGGTGCCTCTGCGATCGCTGACCAGAAAAGCAAATGCCTGGTGGCGCGCGCTGGCGCTTGTCCTCGCCTTAGCTTGTCTCGTTGGGAGTCTGTTGGCCCAGGCCGGCCGCCGCGCCCATCCAACCAACGATGCATCCACCACCGTGAACGTAGTCGCGGTGCGAACCGAAGATGCATCGGGCCCGATCACTGCCAAAGAGATCTCGATTTTCGATAACGGCGTCGAACAAACGATCAAAAGCTTCTCCCCGGACCTTTCGGCCGCAAAGATTGTTTTGCTGGTCGATAACTCCCTGACGATTCGCGCTGACGTGGACAAATTGGAAGCTGCGGCGCTCGAGTTCGCCTACGAAATTTTCGATGGCGATAAGTTGTTGATTGTCGGGTATGACAGCAATGCGGAAATCGTCTCCGATTGGACCGACGATGCGAAAAAGATCGAGACGCAATTGAAGTTGTTTCGGAAGAAGGGCGATCCGCACCTCTTCGATGCGATCATGGCAGTCGTCGGCGACGCGTTGCAGCCGCTCTCAGCGCAGAAGCGCGCCATCGTCGTCATCAGTGACGGATTGGATCGCGGCAGCAAGACAAAATTCAACCAGGTCTTGAGCGCGCTGCAATCACTCGATATCGCCGTCTATTGTGTCCAGGCACCCGATCGAACGCGCGGCGCGATTCGCCGTGACGTGCCCAAGCCGCGGCAGGTCATCGACGATCTCGCCGAGGGAACTGGTGGACGAATTTTTCCGATCGACGATCCGCGCACGGCCGCTAGTTCAATCTGCGATGAACTGCGCAAGCATCGGTACGTGTTGTCGTACTTGCCGCAGAGTGTTCCATTCACTGAATCCCGCAGGTTGTTGGTGATGGGCGAGAAGGGAATTGATGCGCGTGCAAAGACGATGCAGCCGGCGCCGTAATCAAGTGTTCTTTCGCGAATACAGCCAGAACAGCGTCACGATAATTGCCAGCAGGATAATCTCCCAAAACACAAATACCGCAGGTTCGAATTGACCGACCTCGTTGTGCGCGTCCATGAACACGATGAACGTGCCGAATGAAATTCCGGCGACCAGCCAGATGATTTGTCGTTTCGTGTCCCACATAAGAACAGAGGCTAGAGATTTGAGGCTAGGTTACTCTGCCGATCGGTTTCGCTAGTGTCCAAGTCGATCTTCATTCGCGGAAGAGCGCGGGCTTGTCCGGCGATGTCGGCGCTGACCTCGCCGATGCGAACGGCGCCCATGCGTAGATAAAAACCTTCGGCGTTTGGATCTGCTGAGAGTTCCAGCGTCGAAAATCCAAGCGCGAGGCCCCGATCTCGCGCTTGTTCGAGCAAAGCCCGCCCGACGCCGGCACCCATGCATTCAGGTTTGATCCACATGTGTTCGATCTCGGCGAGCGAATCGGAAACGACCAGCGCGCAACAACCGGCGATCTCGTCATCGATCATGGCGACGAACACTTCATTGTCGGCGATGAACTCTGGCGTGATTGTCAGATCGGCTTGCCAGTGCTTGATCCATTTCTCGGGATAATTCCAGTGACGCTTGGCCGCGTGGGCAATGGCCGTCAGCGTCGCGGCGTCATCGGGATGGGCTCGGCGGATCTTATCGTGCATTGGTGTTGCGAAAGTCTAGCACGAGAAACCCGACAGCGACGGCAAAGCCCAGATTCGTTTCTCTGTGACTCTGTGAATTCTTTGTGCCTCTGTGGTGAAGGATGGCTGAAAAGAATTCACCACAGAGGCACTTAGGATTCACCGAGACACAAGAATAGCGACAAAGCAGAGGATCGAATTCGATTTGTAGTATTCTTCGCCCTCCATGGAACGCATCGTCTTCCTCGAACGCAACACGATTCAAGCCGAGTTTCGCCGCCCCGACTTCGATCACAAGTGGATCGAGTATCCCGAGACGTTCGCCGATCAGGTTGTTGAGCGCGCGCGGCCGGCGACGATCATCATCAGCAACAAACTTTCACTTGGCGAGCCGCAACTCTCTGACGTTCCGGATTTGAAATTGATTGCGATCGCAGCCACGGGCTCGGATTGCGTCGATCTCGATTACTTTCGTTCTCGCCGCATCGCGGTTTGCAATGTGCGCGGTTACGCGGCGAACTCAGTTCCCGAGCACGTCTTGATGATGATTTTGACGCTGCGCCGAAATCTGATTGCTTATCGCCGCGACGTGCAAAATGGATTGTGGATTAAGTCGAAGCAGTTTTGCCTGTTGACGCACGAGCTGCACGACATTCGGAATGCAACGCTGGGGATTATCGGTTACGGGTCTATTGGAAAGGCGATGGCGCGACTCGGAGAAGCGGTTAACATGCGCGTGCTGATTTCCGAACGCAAGAACGCGAGAGTCGTCCGTGAAGGGCGCGTTCCGTTCGAAAAGGTTCTGCGCGAAAGCGATGTGATCAGCTTGCACTGTCCGTTAACAGATAAAACTCGCGATCTGTTTGGCCGCGGCGAGTTTGAAATGATGAAGCACACCGCACTGCTAATTAACACGGCGCGGGGCGCGCTGATTGAAGATGCGGCCTTGATTGATGCCTTGAAGAATCGACTGATCGCCGGCGCCGGCGTCGATGCGCTGCGCGAAGAACCTCCGGTTAACGGCAGCCCTTTGCTCGACCATAATCTGCCGAACCTCATCGTCACCCCACACGTAGCGTGGGCGAGCAACGAAGCCGTGCAGGCTCTCGCCGATCAAGTCATTGAGAATATCGAAGCGTTTATTGCGGGGACGCCGAGGAACTTGTTGACGTAAGGGAATGCGCGTTACGAACTCGCTGCCTCACTCGCTTGCGGGTGTTCTTCTTCCGTCGTGTACAGGTTGAGAATTTCCCGGCCCTGGCGCGAGCGCGGATCAATGGTGCGCAGATGTTTGCGACCCTTCATTTCCCAAATCGCAGTTACCACACCATCCTTCTCGACGGCTTGATAAGTAATCTCTTCGGTTTCCGGCGCGGCTTGGCTCGCCGTGATTGCGGACTCAGTTTCGGACATACAACTAGGTGATTTCTCCTAACTTCTCGTTCGTTTGATTTTCTGAATTCTGGCACACCGACAAAGCCGGTGTCTAGCGCAGCCGCAGGGCGATCTCAACTGCGTGCCGCGCATTGACTACGCCCCAGCCCTGGCGTTCGACCTCGACGTCGGGCACGCGCTCGGCCGTATCAATGAGAATTCGCTTGATGCGCTGCGGCGTCAGACGCGGATTAGCCTCGAGTATGCACGCGACGATCGATGAAACGATCGGCGCGGCGAATGAAGTGCCGTCCACGTATTTGTAGTGCTGATTGATGACGTTGCCTTCGCGCAGCTTGATCGTGATGAGTTGTCGCAACATCGGGATGCGCAAGTCATTTGCTTCGTCGAGATCTTTGTCCAAGCCGCGATGCTCTTCAAGCAGGGCGGGCAATTCTTCATCAGGAGCCGCGTCGAGTTTGGCGTACAGCTCGGCCTCAGCAGCAGTGGGCGTGTGCGGCAAAATCGGCGCGGCAACCCAAATGCCCGGCGCAATCAACTCCGGCTTTTGCAAGCCATCGATCGTTGGTCCATACGACGAGCGATACATGCCGCGTCGCGCGCGATCGAGCGAGTTGCGATCGTCGAGCCCACCGACGGCAATGCATGACGGCGCGCTGGCCGGAGGCAAAACCGGATGCCCGGGAATGTAACCGGCATTGCCGACCGCGCAAACGACCGTGATGCCGGCGCGCGTGCACCGTTCGACTGTTTGCGAAAGCGGATTCGTCAAATAACTCTCTTCGGCATCGCCGCCGGCGGAAATGTTCACGACTTTGATGTGATGCTTCGCGGCGTTGGCGAGCACCCATTCAAGGCCCTGCTGAATTTGATCCTCGCTGATGCGGCCCGTGCGACCGATCTTCACTAGCGCGAGCTTTGCTTCTGACGCAATGCCGCGATAGAACCCTTCGACTAATCCCCCGTCGCCGGCGGCTACGACCGAAGTCATCATGCCGTGCCAGCTGGCGACGTCGTTCGTTTCAAGCGAAGTCTTGTCATCGTCTGGATCGAAGATGCTGTGATAAGCAACGATGCGATTCTCTGGTTCGGTCAGATCGGCGTGCGCGTAAAAGCCTGAATCGAGAAAGGCCATCGTCACGCCACGGCCGCGAAATCTCTCGTCGGCGTCCATCCGCAGTGGCGTCGGCAAAACGAATTCGTTCTGCTCAAAGACGCTGGCGTGCGATTCGATTTGTCGCCGGGCGCGATTGAAAAGGTCCAGACAGCGCTTGCAGAGATGCGCAGCTTCAGGCGTCGCCGCGTTCGATCGAACGATGGGATGCAGGCTTTCGTGCAGCGCCTCGATCGGGTGCAACTCATCCTCGCAATAACGATCGCACACCGGACACACCGGCAGATTAATCGCCGGAAGGCGTGTAGCTTCGAGAATGAGTTCGCTGGTGTCGCTCATCAATTAGATGGTGGTCGCTTCATCGGCAAGGACCCGCGGCATCGATGCCAGCTTCTGCAAGTTCAAAATGTGCGCCACGAAAACCGGCCGCGCATAAAAAGCGCGCGACGTACTGCCGTGGCCCGGCCCTTTGGTGCGCGCCTGCACCAGTTTTCCCAAATCTCCGGTGACCGAGTCAATGCCATGTGCACGAATTTGACTGCGAATCGTTTCGTAGTCGGCCTTCACCTGATCATGAACCTTCGGATCGTCGAGATCAAATTCGGCCGCCGCATGTAGCATCGAATGCTGTTCTTCCTTGCTTTCCCAAACTCGACTAACGACGACCATGCTGCGCAGCTTGTCATAGAGGTGACTGTCTTCGAATTTGTTGGCGAGCACCTCTGCCGGTTCCAGCATGGTGATAGCCATCGATTCTTTGACGCGCAGATTGCCTTCTGCATCTTTGCGCAGCGGCACGACTTTCAATTCCCAATCGCCAAAGTCCGGCGCCTGTCGCGAATTTTGCGGCAGACCAAGATAGCGCTCAATCACGAGTCCCGCCCAGCCTTTGTTCTCGCGGCCGTTCTTCCAGACCGGAATCTTGTAATCATCAGCCATCGCGTGCAGGTCTTTTCCCGCGAGGAGATTAATGCGACGCACGGCTTCATGGCGATTGAGGGATTGGGCGGTAATGAAAAAATGGGGCATTGACTAATCTACATTCTGGCCTTGCGACTCTTCACGCCGAAGGCGTGAAATAAATTAGCCAGGGGTAAGCGCCGTTTCGGCGCGCCACTCCTGGAATAGATAATCATTGATTCTGCATAGCCCGCTTTAGCGGGCGGCAGATGACGCAATTCGATTTCGCCCCTTCAGGGCGATGTGGTCGTATGAACGATGATCCAGGGGCGTCGCTTCGCTTGCCCCTGGCTACTCCATCTCACGCCTTCAGCGTGAAACATTACGATCCAAATCCACGCTTCTTCATCAGCGCCTCGACCTTCGGATCGCGGCCGCGGAAGTTGCGATAGCCTTCCGCCGGATCGATCGTGTTACCGACTGAGAAGATGTATTTGCGCAGGCGCTCGGCGACTTTCTTATCGTACGGGCCGCCCGCTTCCGTGAACGCTCCAAACGAATCGGCCGTCATTACGTCTGACCACAAATAGCTGTAATAACCTGCCGAATATCCATCGCTTGAAAAGACGTGCATGAACTGCGGCAGCCGATGTCGCAGAACGATTTCATGCGGCATGCCGAGTTCCGCCAGCGCCTCCTTCTCGAAGGTACGCGCATCGATTTTCTTGTCGCCGAGCAAGTGCAATTTCATATCCAGGATGGCGTCGGCGAGATATTCAACCGTCGCGAATCCCTGATTGAAAGTTTTCGATCGATTGATCTTGTCAACCAATGCCTGCGGAATCGGTTTGCCCGTTTGATAGTGCAGCGCAAACTTCTGCAGGACTTCCGGCGTCGCGAGCCAATGCTCCATCAATTGTGAAGGGAACTCGACGTAGTCGCGCGCGACTGCCGTCCCCGACAGTGAAGGATAGGTGACGTTGGAATTCAGCCCGTGCAGCGCGTGGCCGAACTCATGGAACATCGTGCTCGCGTCGTCCCACGCAATCAGCAGCGGCTCGCCCGGTTTGCCCTTCACGAAATTGGCGTTGTTCGAAACGATCGTTGTGATTTCACCGTTGATGCGTTCCTGACTGCGATATGCATTCATCCATGCGCCCGAACGTTTGCCCGCGCGCGCGTAAGGATCGAAGTACCAGAGCCCGATGTGCTTGCCTGTCGTTTTGTCAGTAACTTGCCAGACCTTGATGTCGGGATGCGCTACGGGAACGTCGACCGGTGTGAATTTGAAATTGAACAGCTCGCCCGCAACCCAGTGAATCGCTTCGCGCAGCTTGTCGAGCTGCAGGTAAGGCTTCACTTCATTCTGATCGAGATCGTATTTCGCTTTGCGCACCTTCTCCATGTAGTAACGATAATCCCAGGGTTCAATCTTGATGCCCGCGCCTTCCTTGTCGGCGAGCGCCTGCATATCTTTGACTTCTTTATGCACGCGCGCGACCGCGGGCTTCCAAACCTGCATCATCAAATCCATCGCGCGCTCAGGAGTTTTCGCCATTGCATTCTCAAGCCGCCAATTAGCGTGCGTTTGATAGCCAAGCAACTTCGCGCGTTCGGCCCGTAGTTGCAGGATGTCGGTGATGATGGCGTTGTTGTCGTGCTCGCCGCCGTTGTCGCCGCGCATGATGAACATGCGCCAGACCTTTTCGCGCAGGTCGCGACGATCTGAATAAGTGAGGAACGGCTCGACCGACGAGCGCGTGTTCATGACAACCCAGGTGCCCGGTTGCTTCTTCACGACTGCTGAAGCTGCCTCGGCATCACGGACCGATTGCGGCAGACCTTTCAATTCGTCCTCGGTCTTTAACGTCACAAACTGATTGTCTTCTTCGAAGAGCACGTTGTTACTGAATTTCGTGAATAGCGTGGCCAGTCGCTGGTTGATTTCCGTCAGCCGAGCTTTCGACTTCGTGTCGAGCTTTGCGCCCGCCCTTACAAAGTTCGTGTAGTAGAACCAGGCCAGCCGCTGCTGCTCCGGTGTCAGCTTTTTCTTCTCAGGCGAGTTGTAAACCGTTTCGATTCGCTTGAAGAGAGCTTCGTTCTGCGTGATTTGATCGTTGAAGGCAGCGAGCTTCGGTGCCATCTCGCGTTGCACGACCTGGAATTCAGGAGTCGACATCGTGGCGGCCCAGATGCCGTAGATCGTTGCGACTCGGTTCAGCGTCTGCCCAGCTTTTTCCATGGCGACGATCGTATTTTCAAAAGTCGGCGCGGCAGAGTTTTTCGCGATACGATCGATCTCCGAAAGGTTCTCAGCCATCGCGGCTTCGAGCGCCGGTTTGAAAAGCGAGACCTGAACTTTATCGAAGGGGGGCACTCCACCGTATGGGCCGCTCCATTCGGCGAGCAAAGGATTCGGATCGGCGAGGGAGTCTGCGCGCGTCGTCATAGGCGAAGCGTTTAGGAAACTAAGAACAAAGGCGGCGCCAATAAACAACGCCACCGGCAGCAGCAGGCTGCGAGCAATCGAGTAGTACATGATTCACTTCTTTCTTTTTGAATGAGCTTCAAGATCGTACCGGGCGAGAGATTGAATTCGTGAGTAAGTATATTGGCGAGGGGGAATGCTTGTACAGCAGTCCGTGGGGAAGTCCGGGTGACTGATTGGAACCCGTCAAGAGAATCGTATTCGATCTTGCCGACCACCGACTCCTGACTCCGCCTTACCGGTTACTGTGCCAGACTTTTTTCTTCGCGCTTTTCTTGCGCCGTTTGATGCCGCGGCGCGGTGGCAGTTTCTTCGGATCGCCGGTGGCTGCTTTTTTGACGACACCGCCTTCGTCTTCGGCGATTTCCGCGAGCGTTCTTTTGGTGAGAATTGAATAAGGCTGTGTCTCGGTGATGTCTTCGCCGTCCAACGCGTACTCGTCCTTGTGCTTCATCAAGAGCCATTGGCGATCGCGTGTCCGCACCAGCACGAATGAGCCCTTCAGCTTCTTGCCGAGCATCGTGAATTTTAGTTCACCTTTGCGTAGTGCGTTCGAGACATTAGTCGTGTTCTCTGGCGCGTATACGCCCATGTCCCAAACCATCACCGTGCCGCCGCCATATTCGCCTTCGGGAATGACGCCTTCAAAGTTAGCGTAATCGACCGGATGATCTTCGACCTGCATCGCGAGACGTTTGACCGATGGATCCATCGGTGGACCTTTCGGCACGGCCCACGATTTCAAAACGCCGTCGGCTTCGAGACGAAAGTCGTAATGCAATTGCGTTGCGCGATGCTTCTGTACGACGAAGATATTGCCGAACTCGGAAGACTTTTCTTCCGGCTTGGGCTCAGGCGTTTTGTTGAAGCGGCGCTTTTTTTTGTATTCGGTAAGACCCATGAACGTAAGTTTCAGGTTTCAGGTTTGAAGTTTCAAGTTGTGTCAGAAGCCGGACCGTTAGGGAGGGTAAGTCCCGGATTTTGCCCTGCGTAACGGTCGGGCTTCTGACACCTACGCCCCCACCGCGTCAGCCTTCTCTTCGAACAACGAATCCTGAATCGGATCGAGCCCGAGCGCTTCGCGCACGCGCGCGAAGCTGCGGCGATGAATCGGCGTGGCGCCGAGTTCTTTCAAGCAGCGACAATGTTCGGGCGTGGGATAGCCTTTGTGAGTTTTGAAGTTGTAGCCGGGATGGACGGCGTCGAACTCAGTCATGATCGCGTCGCGCGTAGTCTTGGCGATGATCGATGCGGCGGCGATGCTGGCTGACAACGTATCGCCTTTTATGATCCCGCGCTGCGGTATCTGGCAATGCGGGACGCGTCGCGCATCCACCAAAATGAAATCAGGCTGCGAGGCGAGACCTTCAACGGCGCGTCGCATCGCCAACAATCCGGCATGATAGATGTTCAGCGAGTCGATCTCTTCGACTTCCGCGCGGCCGACGGCCCAGACGATCGCGTCCTGCTTAATCTGTTCGGCTAGTTCAGCGCGAACAGTTTCATCGAGGATCTGCTTAGAATCATTCAGCCGCTTCAGCTTGTAATGCCTCGGCAGGATCACCGCGCCCGCGATTACCGGCCCCGCCAGCGGGGCCATGCCCGCTTCATCAACTCCGGCGATCAAGTTGAAGCCTTGCTCCCACAGATCAATTTCGAACCGCAGAAGGTTGTGAAGACGCTGACCCTCGGCGCGATTCTTGCGCCAACGTTCGCGAATCAATTTGGCGAGATGATGCGCCCCCTGGCGCTGGTCATTCTCTAACGCTTCGACCAAACCCTTCGGCACGGGACGCTCACGATCGACGTAACGCTGTCTTAGTTCGGGGATTGATTTAGCGAGGAGTTCTTCGAGAGTTGGCATTGACTAATAATTCGCCGCAGATGATCGCGGATACACGCGGATATTAGAACAGAGAGACGAGGTTGGCTAACTAAGGAAGTGTTTTATTCCTATCTGCGCTAATCCGCGTTCATCCGCGGCTGATTTATTTACCCAGCAGCGCTGACAGCGATTTCTCATCCAAAACGTAAACATCAGCAGCAGGTGTTGTGCCGACGTTCACCGTGAAGGCAGGCTTGGCTGCCTTCCGCAAACGCATCAGCATCGCTTGATTGCTGAAGTAGGTTCGGCCGCGCGCATCGATCACGAAGTCGCCGGAACGCAACTGAGACAAATTCGCCGAAGGTGACAAATCGAGCGAAAGCAGATCCGGTCGGCCAGCGCGCTCCGCGTAATACGCCGATACGGTTGGAATCTCGTTGGCTACGCGCGCGTTTCCGGGCGCGCGCCTGGCAATCTCACTCAAGACTTCCTGCATGTAAGCATCGTAAAACTCATCTTGCGGAAACATCGTGCCGGCGTTTGCAGGACCTCCGGCAATCGAGTTCACGTAAAGCCGATAATGCGGACCGGCTTTCGAAGCCGTCCAAAAAGTCACGAGAATTACTATCGAGGGCAGCGCCGCGCGCGCGTAAACCTTCACAGATTGATTACCGAACAAACGCGCACAGAGCCTTCCGAACTTTCGTCCCGCAAACTGAATTCCGATCGCCGCGGTGATCAGGACTGCAGGAAGAACGGTGATGATGTAGCGCGCAAACTTGCCCCCGACGAACATGAATGCCAAACCCCAGACTCCGAACCAAAGCAGCAGGAAGTACCGGCCATCACCGACCTTACGCCGAAACAGCAACAACAGTCCGCCGACAAACGATACCAGCGAAAGCACGGGCAATTTGGTTCCAATCAATGCGAGGAAAAAATACCAGGGTTCGCCACGCACCCAATCAGTGAACCTGTGCGGATAAAGCTTTCCGAAGAATTCATAACTGTCGTGGCCCATCATTTGGTTGCTGCTGAACCTCAACATTGCCCGCCAGGTGCCCGGCAGCAAAATCGTTGGATTGCAAATCAAGAAAGCCACGCCCATTACCAGGAAGAACTTGATGAACCGCTTCTTGCCGATGACCCAATTCGTCACGGGGATTTTTTGAAAAATGTAGTTATATGAAACCGGAATTACGATCATTACCGGCAAATACTTCGACGCGAGCATTGCGCCGAATGCCGCGGCGGTGGCCCAATAGAATTTTTCCGGGTTGCGATGCGCTTCGCTTTCGGCCGCGCGCTGGCCCCGCAACCAAAAGAAGCTGGCGAGCAGAAAAAAGAAGATCGCGAACGTGTCTTCCTTGGCAATGCGGTTGAATCCAATCGCCAGCGGGTCGAAAGCCCACAGCGCCGCGGCGATCAGCGCGATCTCTAATCCGAACAACTCAGACGCGACCAGGAAAATCAGCACCGCAATGAATGCGCCAAACACAGCGCCGGGAATGCGCAGAGAAGTTTCAACCGGGACGTTGAGTTCCGCATGCGTCGCGACGAAGGAAGTTCGATTCCAGCGTTCCGCCGCGACTACAATTACCGTTAGCAGCGCTTTCATCAGCAGCGGATGCTCGCCATTCGCGGAAGTCAGGCCTTGAGTTCGATACTCATTGACGGCCGCGAGCTTGTTCAGTTCATCTTCGCTCAGGCCTTCGCTGCTGAGACTGGTTACGCGGAGGCCGAAGCCCGCGATTACCAGAATCGTTAGTGCTGCAGCCAGCAACAGCCGCGGAATCGATCGCGTGCGCGCGCCGGCAAACAGGTCCGGGCGCAGCCCGGCAGTGGTGAAAGGAATTGTAGGGGACGACAAAACTCAGGACTCCCAGAAAGCAGTGTAAGGCGCTAGCTGTGTATTCTTTAGCAAAAGCCGCGCACCAAACGCGCAAGCTTAACTTTTCTTTCCCCAACCGGCAAACGACCAACCGTCGCGTTCGCTGCTGAGACTGGTTACGCGGAGGCCGAAGCCCGCGATTACCAGAATGGTCAGTGCTGCAGCCAGCAACAGCCGCGGAATCGATCGCGCGCGCGCGCCAGCAAACAGGTCGGGGCGCAGCCCGGCAGTGGTGAAAGGAATTGTAGGGGACGACAAAACTCAGGACTCCAAGAAAGCAGTGTAAGGCGCTAGTTGTGTATTCTTTAGCAAAAGCCGCGCGCCAAACGCGCAAGCTTAACTTTTCTCGCTGTAACTGGGCAAACGGTTGCGTAGCCCCTGGGTAAACGAGACTGTGCATAGTGGTCAACGACGTACTGAAATCTTTCCGGCATACCTACCGTTGATTCAGCTTCGTTGACTTTTTTCCAAACACACACGTAACATCTCGGCAGTCGCAGAACCTAAAAACATCCAACAGGTGTCCACTTTGGAAGACGCAGTAGTAGAAGAGCTTAAGGCTCCCATAGACATCGACAGCGAGAAAGCAACGCCGCATTTAGTAGCGCTCTTGTTCTTTGATTACGCCAATTCAACTGGAGATGGAAAGTTGAACCTAGCTGGTATTTTTGATCGCATTTTTGTTGATCGAGAAGCCAAGCAAACAGCGCCCGTAGGCGTTTTCATAAGAACAACAGAAACTGTAGATTCTCCGGTTCGCGTTACGATCATATCGCCAGAGAACAAAGTAGCGGGAGGGTTCCACTATAAAATCCCACGAAAAGATATGGTGCTGCCAGGCGGCCAAAAACACATCATGATGCAGATGGTTGCAAGCGTTCAGTTTAATACCCCTGTTGAAGGAACGTATTGGGTTGACGTCTCTTTCAATGAGAAATCCTTGGGGGGGTCCCCACTAAAAGTTGAGTTTGCGGAGACTAAGGAGTCAAAGAATGGCACTACAAGAGGCGACGGATAGGACATCTTTTGGAAGTTTGGCTTTGGATGTCGGCTTCGAATTCAGATTTCGGAGCGACTCCGAAGCTGTAAGTGTGCCCGCTGAACAAATCCATGAGATTCATCCTTTCGCGCTGATGGTAGGGATTTTGGCCGACCACCCTTTGCGCGACGAGTTCTTGGAAATCCTTGGCGTTGGAATAGAGAATGACGCAGCTTAGTCGGGTTCCGTGTATATCCTCGACACCGATATCTTCTCCCTAGCCTATACAACAGCGCGTCCGAACATGGCGCTTCGTAATCGGATCGCGCGTGCCACCAAAGGTAATATTTTCTTAAGCATCGTAACTGTTAAGGAGAGTTGTAGGGGGGCCCTTGGTCTAGTAGGCCGATATAACCACGATCAGGACCGGCGCTTGTTGTCGGCTTACGAGCTCTTTGAAAAGGTTTTGCGCTCTATAGGTGCACTGACCATCCTCCCTTTTGATAACGAATGCTACGACATTCGACTAGATGAACAGAGAATTCCTGCTCTAAACCGACGCCGTCACCCTGAGGACAGCCGGATTGCTGCAACAGCACTTCGCTTTGATCTCACCTTGGTAACGCGCAACGAGCAGGATTACCAGGGAATTGTTGGATTACGCGTTGAGAACTGGTTACAAGTAAGCTAATAGGATTTTCGTCTGGCCCGTGATCAACAGGCTTGCAATTGCCGCGCAAATCAGCGAATATGAGCGCTTGATTTAGACCCCGCCCTTCGAGACTAGTCAGCTTCGAAGGGTTTAGCTTTTCCAATCAATTCAGTTAAGAGGTAGCACCAAAATATGGCACCAGCATTACAGCAGGAGAATGCACCGACTTCGTCCGCACCGGCCTTCAGAATAGATCAGCAGCTGCATCAGATTCTCTACAAGCCCGAACCGCGTTCGATTCTCGAACCGTTGCCGGAGCCGGCTGTTCTGCCCGAACCGCCGTATCCGATTCATCCTGATCCGCAGCCGATGTCGAAATCGGAGTATCAGAAGCTGAACGCGATTCGCACCTGGAAGACCTGGGGCGCGCCGTATTTCAAATCGCGCTGGTACAACAAAGATCTGCGGCCGATCATTCCTTACCTGTTCACTGAGTGGAAGTGCAATCTGGATTGTCACTACTGCTGGTCGTACAACAACAAGGTCAAGGGCATGACGGAAGACACGGCCAAGCGTTCGATCGACTGGCTGCACTCAATCGGTTCACGCGTGCTTGCGCTGATGGGTGGCGAGCCGCTGCTGCGTCCAAAGTTCATTCACAAGATCGTTTACTACAGCGCGAAGAAAGACATCTTCGTTTACCTGCCGACTAACGGCCGCTTGATGAAACCGGATGTGATCGATCGTCTGGGTGATGCGGGCGTGGCAACGGTCAACCTCGCGGTTGACTCAGTCAAGGATCGCAAGTCTTTGCCGAAGGCGCTCGAGCCGATCATGCCTTACTTCAAGTATCTCGTCAGCCGGCAGCATCACTACGGCTACACGGTGATGTTCAATATCAACATTTGCCGCAACAACATGGATGACGTGAAAGAGCTGACCGAGATTGCGCACGACCATGGCATCGCAACCGACTATCACATCAACGAGTCGCCGATGACCGAACAGACGCACTTCAAGCATCTCGACGAGAACGTCACCTATCTGACGCCGGATGATTATTCGAAGGTCGATGACCTGCTTGACTATCTCGATGCCAAGCGACACAACGAAGGCTACAAGATGGTCAACCAGAGCAAGCACATGCAGGACATGAAGCAGCTCATGCGAGGGGAAGTGCCACCCTGGAAATGTCGCGCCGGCCAGAACTCGCTGATCATTCGCACTGACGGTACGCTGGCGCCGTGCTTCCCGATGTACTCAGTCACGCACGACTGGGGCACTGTCGAGAACCCGAAGTTCGACCATGCGCAGTTGGACGAGATGAAGAAAGAGTGCTCGAAGCACTGCCTGTCAACGTGCAACTACATTCTCGCCTACTGCTATGACACGAAGCGCGTGTTGAAGTGGACTTTGAAGCAGGCAATGCACGGCTTCAAGGGATCAAGCGACACGATTCAGTAAGGTAGCGTTCAGAATAAACACGAAAGCCCGCGAGAAATCGCGGGCTTTTTCATTGTGGTGATTTGCTGAACACGAAGGAAATGAGACGAGGCGGTTTGTTCTCATCCTCAGCGTGCCACCACTCTTTCAGGTCCAACAGCGCGAGAGTGTGGCTTGTGGCAGCCGCGAGAAAATCTGAAATGTGATGCACGAATGCCGGGATCTCGATGCGCGCGGCGTCTCGTTCGAAGCGAGCGACAACACCCTGATACTGGCGGAAGGGATGCAGTTCGCTCACAAACAATCGTCCGCCGGTGGTGAGCACGCGGGCGGCTTCGCGAAAAATGAAGCCGAGATTTTCCACGTGCTCCAGCACCAGATTGCACGTCACGAGATCGACTGAGCCCTCCGCAATGGGCCAGCGCTCAGTTATATCGGAAACGATAAACCTCACATTGTTGAGCGTAGATTTCTGTCGCGCTTTTTCAATCATCGCTTCAGAGAAATCAACTGCGATGACGTGCGCGCCGATGCCGGCCAGCATTGTGGTGTTCTTGCCCGTGCCGCAACCGAGTTCCAAAATCGAGTTGAATCTTTCCTGACTCAGCGTCGCGCGCGCGACTTGCTCGTCGAGATCGCGTGTGCGGTTGGCGTCTTGGTCGTAGCTTGCCGCCCACTCAGCGTAGGCTTCTTTTACTTTCATTTCGTAATCGCGCCCGTGGATATTAACATTGGAGCGTGAAGTCAATCATTGTCGGCACGGCTGGCCACATCGATCATGGTAAGACGGCGCTCGTGCGCGCGCTGACCGGAATCGACGCGGATCGTTTGCCGGAAGAAAAGAAGAGAGGGATCACGATCGATATCGGGTTTGCCGATCTCGATCTGGGCGAGGTGCGCATTGGTTTCGTCGATGTCCCGGGGCACGAGCGGTTCGTCAAGAACATGCTCGCCGGCGCGCACGGCATTGACGTGGTTGCGCTCGTGATTGCCGCCGACGAAAGCGTGATGCCGCAGACGCGCGAGCACTTCGATATTTGTCGTTTGCTGGGCGTAGAGAAGGGCATCATCGTCCTGACGAAGAAAGATTTGGTTGACGACGAATTGCTGCAACTTGCGCAAGCCGAAGCCGAAGATCTGGTCAAAGGATCGTTTCTGGACGGTGCGCCGATCGTCGCGATTAGTTCGCGCACCGGTGAGGGAATCGATCAGCTAAAGAACGCGTTGCGGGAAATCGGGTCGCGGGTGCCCCCGCGTTCGAATGATTTCGTGACGCGTCTGCCGATCGATCGCTCATTCACGATGAAAGGTTTTGGCGCGGTGGTTACCGGAACCCTGGTCGCCGGTGAAATCGATGAAGGTGACGAATTGGAATTGCTGCCCTCAGGAAAAATCGGGCGCGTGCGCGGCGTGCAAGTTCATGGCTCAGCCGTAAAAACTGCGGCGGCTGGTCAACGTACTGCGATCAACCTCGGCGGCATTGATTCAGGCGCGATCGAACGCGGAATGGTACTCGCTCCGGTGGGCAAACTCCGGCCAACTCAGATCGTTGACGCTTCGGTTCGAATTCTCGACGATGCGCCGCGCGGCTTGCGTTCGCGGCAACGAGTTCGTATTCACGTCGGCGCTGCAGAAGTGCTGGCGCGAGTGCGCGTGCTGGAAGAGGGCGGTGAAATCAAGCCGGGGCAACGAGGCTTTGCGCAACTGCGATTCGAATCTCCAATTGTCGGCGTACTCGGCGATCGCTTTGTTGTCCGCGCGTACTCGCCGCAGGTGACGATTGGGGGCGGAGTAATCCTCGACGCGTTCGCGGCCAAACATCGCGCGCGCGACTTGCCGATCACTCGCGCTGGATTGGATTCGTTGTCAGGAAACGATCGCTCGCGACAAATTGCGGTCTTCGTTGCCGGCGCAGGTGCGCACGGAATCTCGCGAACTGACCTCGCTGCGCGTACTGGCTGGCGTGGCGAAATCATTGAGCAGGCGATCGGCGAAAGCATCGCGAGTCACGCCGTAATGAGCGTGGGTGAAACTCTGATCGCCCCGGACCTGTTTGAAGAACTTAAGACGAAAATCGTTGAAGCAATCGCCGCGCACCACCAGCGCGAACCGTTGTCGCGCGGCCTGCCGAAAGAGATTATTCGCGAGCGGTTTTTTGCGGGCGCCCCGCCCGAGACGTTCCGCGCCGTCATGACCAAACTGGAAGAGACCGGCGCGTTTGTCTCCGAAAAAGAAATCGTGCGGTTGCGCGATCATACTCGCAAACTTTCGGATGAAGACGCGCGGACGCGCGACGCCCTGGAAAAAATCTATCACGAAGCCGGCACAGCTCCGCCGGCGCTTGCTGATGCCTTTGCGAGTGCGGGAATTAAGGCATCGGATCAGCGTGGACGAAAGCTCTTGCAGATGATCCTCGATTCGGGCGCTTTGGTTAAGGTGCACGGCGACATGCTTTTTCATCGCGACGCGCTCGATGAACTAATCAAGAAACTGCGCGCCCACGCTGACTCGCGCACGGATCGGACGATCGATGTGTCGGCCTTCAAGGAACTGGCGGGGATTTCCCGGAAGTACGCGATTCCGTTGCTTGAGCACCTCGATCGCGCTCGCGTTACGCAGCGCGAAGGCGACAAAAGACGAATTCTTTAGTTAAGAATTGTAAAATCTTCAGGTTGGGGCTGGAAAGGCTTTGCTTTCCCTCAACATCGCTTGTAAATTAGTTTCCGCAATCAAGGTTATTAAAGGAGCATCGAGGATGCGCTTATTCATCACAGTGACGCTTGCGATTTGCCTGGCTGCTGGAGTGTTGACGGCCTGCAATTCAAACGAGACATTGCTGACGCAGAACAACACCGCGCCACCGCAAGGAAAAACTACTCCAATTCCCGGCGCCGCCACGCCTGCTGATAATGCAAAGCGCATCACAGCGGAAGAGTTGCACAAGCTTTGGGAAAAGAACGAAGTCGTAATCATCGACACGCGCGCTGAAGTTGCTTACAAGCAGGAGCACATCAAAGGTTCCATTTCGATGCCGACGGGAACCGTCTTGCAGCGCATCGACGAACTGCCTAAGAACAAGATGATTGTCGCGTACTGTACTTGACCGGCCGAACACACAAGCGCCGGGGCGGTGCTGGAACTCAACTCAAAAGGAATGACAAACGCGGCGGCATTACTCGGCGGATTGAACGCCTGGAAAACGGCGGGCTATCCCGTGGAAGCGACGCCGGAGAAGTAAGCGCGCAAGGGGCAGAGAGCTAAGAGCTAAGAGGAGTTACGGAAAGATGGGCCAAGCGAGTCGATCGCTTGGCCCTTTGCTCTTTGCGCTTCGCGATCACGTTTGCGGTTGAGGTAGCGGCTGCGTAGTTCTCCCAAACGCCGGCAGTGGCGTAACTACTTTGCCGGAGGGAACGCAAAGGACTGGGCACGGTGAATTGCGGACTACTCTCTCAATTTCCGAACCGAGCGCCGGAGCGCCACCAAACAACGAGGCGTGGATCGTGGTTCCAATCACGATCAAGTCCGCATCGATCTCGGCAGCGAGCCTGACAATCTCAGCGTAAGGACGGCCTTCAGCGATGTGAGTGTGTACGCGGCCGTCGCCTTCACCGCCGAAACTCTGCATTCGTTGTTTAACGTCTGCCCGCATCCGTGAAAGCGCCGAAAGGCCGCCTTCCGGAAACATGACGGAAATCTGCTCGAAGTAATCGCCGATTACGTGCACGGCGTGCAATTCCGCATCGTGCGCATCGCACATCTGGCGCGCAACCGCTGTCGCCGGAATCGCGGATGGTCTGAAGTTCGTGGCCAGCAAAATTCGATTCAGACGAATTTCGGTTTGGCTTTCGCGATGATGCACAAAGTCATGTTGCGGCGGACGAATCGTCAGCACGGGGCACGGCGCTTCGGCAATAATCTCTTCCGCCGTCGATCCGAAAAGCGCGCGCGCTAAGCCCCGGCGACCGTGAGTTACGACCGTAACGAGATCGATGTCATAGTCGCGCACCGCCTTCGCAATTTCATCGGCCGGCTCGCCTTCGACGATGACGGGCTCGACCTCCAATCCTGCAAACAAAGGATCGGCCAGCAGGTCATTCACCTGACCGCGTAATTGCAGCAGCCAATTCTTCTCCTGCGATCGCAGGATGCGCTCGGGCAGCGTCATCAGATTTGCGGGAGCTTTTCCAGTTTGTACGCTGAACATGACGACGCGGCCGCCGCCCTGGCGTGCAAACGCCGCCGCGTACTTCAGTGCTGAACGCGCGTGCGGCGTGAAGTCGGTTGGGAAGAGAATGTTCCTGAACATAGAGACTAGAGATTAGAGGTTAGAGGCTGGCTAATCTGTGAATCTGACCACCGCTCTCAGTTTCCCTATCTGGGTTCTGATCGGGGGCGAAGAAACATGGAAATATTTCTAACCTCCAGCCTCTGACTTCTAATCTCTGGTTTCACATAACTCGCGTGCCCGCAATTCGATCGAGTTGTTCCTGAAAACCCGATCGTTCCAGAACCTCGCGATACTTGCGCGCGACGCCGGACATTTCCACGGCAATTCGTTCACGGATGCGACGCTCGCGTTCGTCGGTGGCACCGCGATTCACTACCAGACGCAACGCTTGACTCAGCCCCGACGAAAATATTTTCGCCGTCATTTCCTGATTCAGAGTTGCGACTCCGTTTTGATAGACAAATGTTTGCGAGAACGGATCAAGGAAACTGTAATCGTCGGCCAATTCAACCCGCGCGGCGCGAAAGAGCGAATCGAAGTTGCTGCCAGAAGCATTGATACCGCGCTCGATTGCGCCGATTAACTCGCCCGCGGCGGACAAAATTGCCGGCCAATCGCTGTAACTTCCGGCGGGATAGACATCCGCGCTCGAGCTTTCCTTACTTTGTCTGACAGGCTTCGGTTCAGCACGGTTCGGAATTTCGGTTGGGTCTTCGTTAGGAAAACTTCTGACACTTTCTCTAACGCGTGCCTCATTCGCCGATGATGCATCGATCACTGGCGCTGCTTTCGACGCTGGTTCCAGAAAAGCAGCTTCCTCCGCGCCTTCGAAAATGGTGATCTTCGCCGGAGTTTCGCGTGTTCGTAACACTAAGCGATGAAGCGCCGATTCTTCAGTTGTTTCAGTCCCAGTCGCGTGATCGACTTCATGCACCACCGGCGTCGCCGATCCATTCATGAAAATATCAGCCGAGTAATCGGCAGACTCCACATGAACCCGCCCGACGAATTGCTTTTGCGTCAGGCTGCGCAGCAAAGACCAAAGGTTGACGAAAGTTGTATCGAGATTTTCGTGAAGGGGCTTTGATTTCGAATCAGCGTCCATGGGGTGACAGAAACTCAAATCCATCGCGAGTCTAACAAGGCAAAGAGCGAAGGGCAAAGGGGAGCGCACGCATCCTGCGTGCGCTCCGACAAAAAGCTTGAAACTTCGAAACTTAGAACGTAAACTCCGCCGCATGTTACGCGGCATCTTTCGCACAAAGAACCTCGATGACATCCTCGCCTCGGCCCAGGAAGAAGGTCACGCGTTAAAGCGCACGCTGGGGCCAATCAACATCACGCTCCTCGGCATCGGCGCGATCATCGGCGCCGGAATTTTCGCGACCGTGGGCACTGCCGCCGCCGGTGATGCATCACGTCCGGGCGCCGGGCCATCGTTGATGGTGTCATTCGTGATCACGGCGGTAGTCTGCGCATTCACGGCGTTGTGTTATGCCGAGATGGCGGCGATGGTTCCGATTTCGGGCTCGGCCTACACCTATTCTTACGCAACGCTCGGCGAATTAGTCGCGTGGATCATCGGCTGGGACTTGATGCTCGAGTACGCGATCGGCAACGTCGCGGTGGCGATCAGTTGGGCGAATTACTTTCGCTCGTTCATGCACGATGCGTTCGGCATCAACATCCCCGATTGGTTGGCGACTGACTTTCGCACCGCCAGAAAAATTCCCGGATTACTTGAGAACGCACCGCACATCTTCGGCTATCCAATCGTTTTCAATCTGCTCGCGTTTGGCATCGTTGCTCTTCTCACCATTGTTCTCGTGTGGGGCATCAAGGAGTCCGCCGAGTTCAACGCGGTCATGGTGGGCGTGAAGATCATCGTGCTGCTGTTCTTTATCGGCGCGCTTTTCTATTTCGTTTCGCCGTCGAAGATGGAGAGCAACTGGCATCCGTTTCAGCCGATGGGATGGGGAGGAACGCTCGCTGGGGCTGCCGTAGTCTTTTTCGCTTACATCGGCTTTGATGCCGTCTCGACTGTGGCCGAAGAAACGAAGAATCCGGCTAGAGATCTGCCCATCGGCATTATCGCGTCGTTAGTCATCTGCACAGTTTTTTACGTCGTGGTCGCCGCGGTGTTCACTGGCGCGATGCCTTACGGCGAGTTGGTCAAGCGGCTGGCGACTGAACAAGCCGAGCCCTTGACGATGGCCTTGAATCACGTCGCGCCGCAAGCGCGTTGGGCCAGCGCAGTCGTCGCCTTTGGATCGGTTGTCGCGCACACGGCAGTGCTGCTGGTGTTTCAGTTAGGTCAACCGCGCATTTTCTTTTCCATGGCGCGCGACGGTTTGCTGCCGCCCGTGTTCGCAAAAGTTCACCCGAAGTTTAAGACTCCGCACGTCACCACGATTCTCACGGGCGTAATCGTCGGTGGCTTTGCCGCGGTGATGAGCATCGACGAGATGGTCGACCTCACGAACATCGGAACGCTCTTCGCTTTCGTGCTGGTTTGCGTCGGCATCATCATCCTTCGTTACAAAGAACCGAATCGCAAACGGCCATTCAGAGTTCCATTCGGCCCGTGGATTCTCCCCATGCTCGGCGCCGTATCGTGCGTCTTCCTGATGTACTACTTGCCGCCGTCGTCATGGTGGCGTTTCGTCGCGTGGCTGCTGCTGGGTCTCGCGGTTTATTTGTCGTACAGCTATTCGAAGAGCGAAATTGGCAAGAAGATTGGCCGCTCTTCAATCACCGCGCCGTGGTTGATGCTCATGGCGCTGGGATCGTTCTTGTTGGCGATCGGATTGCTGACGATTCCGCATGATGCGGGGCTGAAAGATTTGATCGCGCAGGTGCGAAGCGGATTCGCGGCGGCCAAACAGGCGTTCGTCGGGACGATCTTTATCGTGGCAGGAATTATCGCGTCCGGGGTTGGCGCGGTTGTTGGATTGATGCAGAGAAATAAGACGGCCACAGATTAACGCGGATTAGCACAGATCAGAAAACCATTTATCTGTGTCCATCTGTGTAAATCTGTGGCTTATTTCTTGAGGTCACGGATTACTTCACGACTCGCATTGAATCCCGGCGCGCCAGTAACGCCGCCGCCGGGATGAGTTCCCGCCCCGCACAAATACAAGCCATTAATCGGCGTGCGATATTGCGCCGCTCCGATAAACGGCCGGAAGGCAAAGAGTTGATCGAGCGACATCTCGCCGTGATGAATATGTCCACCGGTTAAGCCGAAGGTTCGTTCGAGGTTGAGCGGCGTGAGCACTCGTCGCCCGACGATCAACTCTTTCAAATTGGGCGCGTAGTCAGAAAGCGCGTTTACGATCGCCTCGCCGAGCTCTTCGCGTCGCGAATCCCAATCACCATCCTCCAACTTGTACGGCGCGTACTGCGCATGAATCGTCATGACGTGCGCGCCGTTCGGCGCGAGTGATGGATCGGTCAGCGTCGGAATCGTGACTTCCATGAACGGCTTGGTCGAGAAGTCGCCGTACTTCGCCGCATCGAATGCGTGTTCGATGTAGTCAATGTCGGGCCCGATGTGAATCCGACTGGAGAGCTTTTCCTTCGAATCAACTCCCACGAATTTCGGCAAGGCTGATAGCGCGAGATGCACCATCGCGACAACGCCATGCGCACGATAGTTTTGAGCGCGCGCTCGAAAGGTAAGGAGGTCTCCGGAGTAATCCAACAGTTGCAGTATGGTCACTCCCGGATCGCCGTTCGACACGACCGTCCAGGTCGGAATTGATTCGTCGTTCGTGAGCACCACACCCGCAACTCGATCCTCTTTCACCTCAATACTCTTAACTTCCGCGTTCGTGCGAATCTCTGCGCCGGCGTCAGTGGCCGCTTTCGCGAGCGCCTGCGTCAACGCGCCCATCCCACCCTTCACGAAGATCGTTGGCGAGATTGCGCCGCCACTCATCGCTGCCTGCAAAAGCAGTGGTGCGCTGGTGCCTGCCGACCAAGGTCCGGCGAATGCGCCAAAGATTCCGCGCGCCGCGACAATCGCGCGCAGAGTTTCATTTTCAAACCACTCCGCGGCGAGATCCGCGACCGCCATTGGGCCGTAGCGCAGCAGCCTATATTCATCTTTCTTTCCAAGGCCGCGAATCTTCCAACCGAGTTTGCCGAGATTCCACAGTTCCGACTTAGTCGGCGAGTCGATGTCGGGCGGCGTCATCGTCAGCAGCGGCCGCAGCGCACTACCGATGCGGTCGAACGCGCCAACAAATTCCGAATAGTTTGCGCCGTCTTTGGCTGAGGCCTTCGCTAATTCCGCTGCCGTGTGGTTCACGTCATCGTAAATGCAGATTGGTGCGCCGTCATTCAACGCGCACACTTGAACCGACGGCTTGATGAATTCGACGCCGTATTTCTGGAGTTGCACATCGTTGATGATTTGCGGAAGCAGCGGCCCCGCGCTCGTCGCTAGACTTGAACAGCGAAAGCCCGGATGAAACTCGTCGGTGACGCACGCGCCGCCAACCATCTCGCGCCGCTCGAGCACAAGCGGTTTCAGTCCCGCCTTGGCGAGATAGTATGCAGCGACCAGACCGTTGTGGCCGGCGCCGATGATGATTACGGGATCCATAAGTTGTCAGTTTTCAGTTTGCAGTTTTCAGAGAAGGCCGAACTCAAAACTCAAAACTGAAAACTCAAAACTTGTCTTTTAGGATCGCCATCGCCGCATTCCGTCCGCTCGCGCCCATGATGCCGCCGCCGGGATGCGTCGCTGAGCCGCACATGTAAAGGTTCTTAATCGGCGAACGATACTGCGCCCAACCCGGCGCTGGTCGCAGAAAGAAGAGTTGTTCCAAAGTCAGTTCGCCTTGAAAAATATTTCCTTCCGACAAACCAAACTCGCGTTCAAGATCGAGTGGCGTCACCACCTGGCGATGCAGAATGATGTCTTTGATATTCGGCGCGTGCTCAGCGATCGTGTCGATGACCGTGTCGCCGAACGCCTCGCGCTGCTCGTCCCAGTTTCCTTCTTTCAAGTTGTACGGGGCGTATTGCACGAAGCAGGACATGACGTGCTTGCCCGGCGGAGCGACTGAAGGATCAGTCAGCGTGGGAATCACCATGTCGATGTAAGGCCGCCGCGAGAATCGTCCATATTTCGCATCGTCGTATGCGCGTTCCATGTAATCAACGCTCGGCGAGATCGAGACCGCGCCGCGCAGGTGTTGCGCGCCATTGCCCGGCATCGATTTGAATTCCGGCAGAGCATCGAGCGCGAGATTCACTTTGCCCGACGAGCCGCGGAATTTGTAGCGCTTGATGTCATCGACGAAATCCTCCGGGAGGTGTTCCTCGCCAACCATCTTCATGAATGTCAGGCGCGGATCGACACTGGATGAGATCACGTCGGCGTAAAGCTCGTCACCGTTTTCCAGCGCGACGCCTTTCGCTTCACCATTCTTCAAAATGATTTTCGCGATGGGCGCTTCGGTGCGAATCTCGGCGCCGGCTTCGCGCGCTGCGTCGGCAATTGCATTGGAAATGGCGCCGGTCCCGCCGCGCGACAAACCCCACGAACGAAACGCACCGTCAATCTCGCCCATGTAGTGATGCAGCAGCACATACGCCGTTCCCGGCGAGCGCACGCCCAGAAATGTGCCGATGATCCCCGACGCCGACATCGTCGCTTTGAGCACGTCCGTCTCAAACCATTGATCGAGAAAATCGACGGCACTCATCGTCATCAACTGCACCTGATTGTATTTGTCTTCCGCGGAGAGCTGGTGGAAACGACGACCCATCGTCAGCAACTCCATCAATCCCTTCGGATTGAGTGAAGCCGGGTCAGGCGGCGTCATGTTCATGATCGGCTTCACGAAGTGGGCCATCTCGACCATTGCCTTGCCGTACTCGTCGTAGGCTTCGGCGTCGAGCTTCGAGTGTCTAGCAATCTCGCGCCGCGTCTTCGCGTGATCGTTCACGCGCCACAAGTAATCTCCATTTGGCATCGGCGTGAACGTCCCGTCGAGCGGCAGAATCTCCAAACCATGGCGTGGCAGATCGAGTTCGCGAATGATCTCTGGACGTAGAAGAGAGACGACGTAAGAGCAAACTGAAAACTTAAAACCGGGGAAAACTTCTTCTGTCACCGCGGCGCCGCCGAGCACGTACCGCCGTTCAAGCACGAGCACGCGCTTGCCAGCGCGGGCGAGATACGCCGCGTTCACCAAACCATTGTGGCCGCCGCCGATGACGATGACGTCGTATTTGTTCATGTAGCGCGAATTCTTAATTTGCGATTCACGCAAGTTAAGAACTTGCGTTACATCGATGCTTGCTGAAGACTGCGTAGGATACTTATAATCACGTCCTCTTACAATTTGCGCAGTCGATCAAACGGAGGTCGCTATGCCGATCAGTCAAATGATTCTTCCCGAGTTCGAACACGAAATGGCGAACACGCGCAAGACGCTCGAACGAATTCCCGACGACAAGCTCAGTTGGAAGCCGCATGAGAAGTCGATGACGCTCGGCGGACTCGCAACGCATCTCTCGCAGATTCCAAGTTGGACGAAAGAGACTTTTGCGCGAACTGAACTTGATGTGGCGCCGCCGGGAGAGCCGCCACCTCGTGCGGAAGAAAAGAAGTCGCGCGCCGAGCTTTTACAGGCGTTTGACGAGAACGTAACCACGGCGCGGGCCGCGCTCGAAGCTGCAACTGACGAACAATGGCAAGGCAAATGGTCTCTGCTGATGGGTGGTAAGAATATCTTTACGTTGCCAAGGACGGCCGTGCTGCGCGGCTTCGTGATGAGCCACATGATTCATCATCGCGCGCAACTCGGTGTTTATCTGCGTCTTCTCGACGTTCCCGTGCCATCGATCTATGGGCCATCGGCCGATGAGAGCGGGTTCTAGCTGGAGCGCACGCATCCCGCGTGCGGTTCGCAGGCATCCTGCCCGCATGCTCTAGTTTTTAAGATTGATTGCGTCAGCCACTCTCACGGCCTCAACCGACTCCCTCACATCATGCACTCTCACGATGTGCGCGCCGTGAAGAACTGAAGCGACTACGGTAGCGAGTGAGCCACTGAGCCTCTGATCTGCGGGTGCCCCACCCAGCAGTCTTCCCAGAAACGATTTGCGCGAGGTGCCAATCAAGATTGGAAACTGCGCGAACTCTCGTGTGATTTGATCGAGCTTAGCGATTAGCTCAAGATTCTGTTCGACGGTCTTGCCGAATCCAATGCCGGGATCGATCGCGATATTATTCCTCAGCACACCTCTTTCTCCGGCTACGCGAACGCTCTCGCGCAGACCACTGATAACTTCATTAAGAATATTTTCCGCGGGCGGAAGCTGCTGCATGTCTTTCGGAGTGCCGCGCGAGTGCATTAGGACGAGGCCGGCGCCTTTGGCAGCGACTACCTCGGCGACTTTCGGATCAAAGCGTAAGCCTGATACGTCGTTCACGATTTCCGCGCCGGCTTCCAAAGCTGCGCGAGCGACAGGTGCCTTGGTTGTGTCAACTGAGATTGGAATTGTGGTCTGCGGCGAAAGTCGTTCGATTACCGGAAGCACTCGATCCATCTCCTCCTGTTCGGAAACAAACTCCGAACCGGGCCGCGTCGATTCTCCGCCGACATCGATGATGTCTGCGCCCTCTTCGATCAACCGTTCGGCATGAGCCACGGCTTGATCAAGCAAAAGAAATTTTCTGCCGTCGCTGAAACTGTCCGGGGTGACATTGAGAATTCCCATCACCAGCGTGCGTTCACCATACGCGAGCGAGCGACGAGCAATTTTCCAGTGACGAACTGTCATCTGTAGGAAAAGTAATGGGCAGAGATAAAAGAGGCAAGCCGGACGAGCAAGGGGCGAAGGGCCAATGGCCAGGCGCTTAAGCGCGAAGCCGCACCGCCCATCCCATTCTCACTTGGCACATTGCACCTAGCTCTCTGCCCGTGGAAGGTCGCCTTGACCACACTTGCAGGGCTTTGTTATAAAATCTGTTCGCGCACCAACCATCCATTCGCGCGATCGGTGTTCCGCAGTAGCTCAATGGCAGAGCATTCGGCTGTTAACCGAAGGGTTGTAGGTTCGAGTCCTACCTGCGGAGCCAAATTCTTTCTCGGTTTCAACTCTAAATCCAGCGACTGAAAAATAGAGCGGAAGTTTGCTTAACTCCGACGATTGCCGCTAGCGATCGATTTGCGCCATGCGTTGAGGCGTGTAGCGTGGGCCGGAAATTCTCTCAGGCGCGAGCGCCGCGTCAAGCTCATTTATTTCATTCTGGTCCAAAGAGATGTTGGCTGCGCCCACGTTATCCTCGAGATGACTTCGCTGTTTCGTTCCGGGAATCGGCACAATGTCGTTGCCTTTGTGCAGTAGCCACGCGAGTGCGATCTGTCCCGGCGTGGCGGCTTTTCGATTCGCAATTTCGCGGACGGTTGAGGCGGCGCGCATGTTCGCATCAAAGTTCTCGCCTTCATAACGCGGATCGGTGTGACGATAATCGTCGGGCGGATATTCTTCGGCGCGCTTCACGTGCCCGGTGAGAAAGCCGCGGCCGAGCGGCGCGAACGGCACAATGCCGATGCCCAGCTCGCGACATAAAGGAATAATGCTCGGCTCCAGGTTGCGCTCCCAAAGCGAGTACTCGCTCTGCAAGGCCGCCACCGGATGGACTGAATGCGCGCGGCGAATGTTTTCTTCACCGGCTTCCGACAAGCCGAAATAGCGCGCCTTGCCTTCGCGTATTAGATCACCGACCGCGCCGGCGACGTCTTCAATCGGAGTGTTGGGATCGACACGATGTTGATAAAGAAGATCGATGCGATCAGTCGCCAGTCGCTTTAGTGATCCTTCGACGGCTTCACGAATGTGCTGTGGCCGGCTGTCGGTGCCGCCCATCTGGCCGTTCTCGATTTTGAATCCGAACTTTGTGGCAATAACGACTTGGTCGCGCTTGCCTTTGAGCGCACGAGACAACAACTCTTCATTCGTGAATGGCCCGTACACTTCAGCTGTGTCAAAGAAATTCACGCCCAACTCAATCGCGCGATGAATCGTGGCAATTGATTCACTCTCGTCGCGTTCTTCGGCCTGGCCGTAAGCGAAGCTCATTCCCATACAGCCCAAGCCGATCGCTGAAACTTCGAGTCCGCCGCTTCCAAGTTTGCGCTGTTGCATACTTCAATCCTTTCTACGCTGATTTGAGCGATGCCATATCGATCGTGAACCGATATTTCACGTCGCTTTTGAGCAATCGTTCGTAAGCTTCGTTGACTTCCTGGATCGGAATCACTTCAACGTCAGCGATGATGTTGTGTTGGCCACAGAAGTCGAGCATCTCCTGTGTTTCAGCAATGCCGCCGATCGCCGAGCCTGACAAACTATGCCGGCCACCGATCAGTGAAAACGCGGCGACACCCATCGGCTCAGGCGGCGCGCCTACGAGAGTCAGGTTACCGTCACGCGCGAGCAGATTCAGATATGCGTTGATGTCGTGCTTCGCGGAAACGGTGTCGAGAATGAAGTCGAAAGTCCCGGCGTGCTTCTCCATCTCGGCGGCGTCGCGCGACATGATCACTTCGTCAGCGCCCAGACGTAACGCGTCCTCTTTCTTCTCAGGCGACGTGCTGAAAACGGCGACGTGCGCGCCGAACGCGTGCGCCAACTTCACGCCCATGTGGCCCAGCCCGCCCAGACCAACGACCCCAACCTTCTTTCCTCTGGTCACACCCCAATGACGCAACGGCGAGAACGTCGTGATACCTGCGCACAAAAGCGGCGCCGCGCCGGCAAGATCGAGATTCGAAGGAATGCGCAGCACGAAGCGTTCATCTACGACGATCCTTTCGGAGTATCCGCCAAGCGTCACACCGCCGAGATGTTTGTCAGGCGAGTTGTAAGTAAGAATCCGTTCGGGGCAGAACTGCTCCAGGCCTTCCTGGCAATGCCGGCACGTGCCGTCGGAATCGACCATGCAACCAACGCCCACGATATCGCCTTCTTTGAACTTCTTTACCGCTGAGCCAACGGCCGTCACACGCCCGACGATTTCGTGGCCGGGGACAATCGGGTATTCGGTCGCCGCGAACTCGCTCCACTCGTTGCGCACAGAATGAAGATCCGAATGGCAGATACCGCAAAAGAGAATCTCGATCTGGACATCGCTATCGGTCGGATCGCGTCGGGGAATCGTAGTTGCGGCGAGCGGTGACGTAGCGCTGGCGGCAGAGTAAGCCTTAACCTGGTCCATGTTCGACGACTCCTTCTGATTATGTTGGGCTTGAATCACATCGATTTAAGCATACAAGCAGCATCGAGGCGAAACGTCGCAAAATCGTGCTCAATTCCTGTTTGAAGGGTTATTTTTCGAGGGATGACGTGATGATCCTGACAGACAGCGCAGGTGAAAGCGAATCATTTCGCCTTCAACAGCCGGGACATAATAATTAGCGCTCCCAGATGATTCGAGTTGTGGTCAGCAACGACGAGCGCTTCGCGCAAGATCGTTTGATCCGTTCCGTGCGGAATCCTGGCAAACAGATCGGTTGACGGATCGTTAATGAGGTCTTTCATCTCTTTCAAATCGCGGCGAAATTTGTCGGCGGTTTCATTCCACTTAGCGGCATCACCAATGTCGTCTTTCGCCGGCCAGTAACCTGCCGGCCATTTGGGCGAGACGTGATTCGCGTTACGCGAGAATTCCAAAATGTCCCACAACGCGATGCGCATGTGCTCGAGCACCTGCCAGGCTGTGTAGGGAATTCCTTCGACGTGTTCACCGCATTTCTCCGAGGGGAAATCTTTGACGAAATCCTCGAAGCTAATGTGCGCGTTTCCGCCGTTGAGTAGAGAGACCAGATGTTCGCGAAGTGATTGATCGTTGTCGCTCATAGTGTTCTACGTTCCTTTGCGTTGGTCCCCTCTCTCAGAGAGAGAGGGAGGGTAAGAAGAAATTAACCCACGCAGCGCTATTTCTTTCTTCCGATTCGATAAGCGTCGAATCTGCACACCGCGGAATAATCACAAAACTTACACGTAGTCTTGCCGAGCGCGGGCTTCACGCGAAAGTGTCCAGCGCGCATGCCATCGATGAAATTCCAGATGTTTTGCTCGATTCGTTTTCGAATTCGTTGCCATTCATCGTCGGCGAATTTCGAATTGCGCGCCTGCGGACTGACCAGCGTGCAATCAGCGAACATGGTGCGGTAGAAACCCTGATTCAATCGTGAACCCTTCGCGCGCAGCGTGTAATATCCGCCGCCGGCTAATTCATAGCTCGGCAGGAACAGTTGCTCCAGCGCCGCCAGATAGATAGGAAGCTGCACTTCACGCGCGCTTTCGATGTCTTCCCGGCGCGCACCTTTCGACAATTTGTAATCGTAAGCGATTGCCGTCCTGCCGTCTTCGCTAACATCCACGCGGTCGATTTGACCTTGAATGAGCGCGAGTTCATTTTCGCGTTCAAGCTTCAGAAACTCCGTTTTGGAACTCGGATCACTTGCTTGAGAAATCCGCCCGAATGCCAATTCAAAATACTTTGGCCGCATTCCCCGCGCATTTGTTTTCTCCTGCAACTTCAATTCGTGTAACAGCACCTGATCGAGGATCAACTTGCGAATCTCGCAATCGATTTTCCAAATGCGATCGTTGAGAGGGGGAACCATGTCTTCGTGTTCCGCGAACACCGCGTCGGCGGTTTCGGTCATCTCCTTCCGTAATGCTTCAAGATTTTGATCCGGCAAATAGTCGCCGCGATGCTTCTCAAAGAACCGGCGCAGAATGTCGTGCAAAAGTTTGCCGGCGTCGATCGCCAGCAAGTCGAGCGCGGCTTCGCTGCGCGGTTCGAGCTTCAGCACCCGGTTCGCGAAGAAACGGAACGCGCAGTTTCCGTATGTGCTGAACCGGCTCGCGCTGTAAACATGATCCGGGCCGAAATGCCGCTCGAGCATCGCACGCAAATCCGGATTTGTGATCTCGCCATCGTAAGGCCCGAACCAACTGCTGTGGCGCTCGTGCTCGATCTCTGTGCGCTGCAACGCGGATGCGGAAACAAGTTTGCGAAGTTCGGCCTCAGCCAGGAATTCGGCAATGAGCCTTGCCGGAAGATCGCCCGCCGTTCGACTGCGAGGCTGACGTTCCCGCTGGCGAATCAAAACCGTCGCCAATTCTGTCGCTGTCGAAGCTGCGGCAAACTCATGTCCATCGACATCACCGCGGATCTGCATTACGTCGAGTTCCGACGGTGCAATGGCGCGCCGCAACTCTTCAATGTAGTAAGAAGGAACCGTCTCAGCCCCATCGCTCAGCGCCAGGGGTCGAGTCAGATAGAGTCGCTCGGTGGCGCGACAAGCCGCCTGATAAAAATAATGCTCTTCTTTCAGCAGCGTGTCGGGCGAGATGTCTTCGAGAAAGATGCCGTGCTTTTGCAGGCGCACGCGTTCCTCGTGCGGATACAGCCAGTCGCGCGAAGTGCGCAGCGGAAAGCCGCCTTCGATCATTCCCGCGATGAAAATCGCGCGGAATCGCAATCCGCGCACGTCCGTCGCCTCGAGCACGCGCAAGCCATCACGATTCGCAGCGCCCATGGTCAGCGCCTGCGATTGCAACGATCGTTCAACCTCGTCGATGAAATGTGTGAGCAGGCCTCGCGTCGGCAAAGGCGCGGTTTCGTTAGCAGCCCCCCCTGACGGTCGGGCTTCCGACACCATCGACCGTGCGTAATCAAAACTGCGCACAGCGGCGGCGATCGCGCGCCGCAGACTTTCGCGCCCGCGCACGTCGCAGGTTGCTTGCGGAACATCGCGCGCTCCATCCCGCTCGCGGAATGCTCGGTTGATTTGATTTGAGAACTGCAATTCCTCGAGCAGCAGCATGAGGGCTTTGCGAAATTCTTCGGGCGTTCCTTCTTCAGGCATCGCCGCGAGGAGTTGCTGCAACTGGCGCATGATCACCATGGCCCAGGCCAGCGCCGCGGGATGAATCGGCGCGGGCTTCTTCCGGCGATCCATCGCGGCGCCCTCTTCCGGCGGCGCTTCGTCTTCAGCCACGCTGGCAGCATCATTTTCTTCATCTTGCCCGAGCAAAGTTTGCGCGGCCTGAGGAGAAGGGAATGCCTTGATTAGTTTTTGCGCGCGATCGAGCCAGCCATTTACGCGGAGTTCGCTCCCGACATACGCGATCGCATTTTCCAAAGCGTCGGCATTCCACTTTCCGATGCGCAACGCGCGCCGTAGTTTCTCGCTGTCACCACCAAGAAATTGTGAAGCGTACTTCGCGTCGAATGTTTGGGTGAGCTGCTCCAGTCTCTCGTGAGACAGCCTGAAATAATTGGTCTTGATCAGGTGAGCGAGATCGCTGGCTTTGGGATTCTTGACGCTCTCTCGCGGTTCCTTCAAAAGCTGAAATAACTTTCCGCATGCGCGGATCGCTGGAATGTCGAAAGCCTCAACGCGCCGGTCCAGATTGCAGGGAATCTGTTCGTTAGCGAAGACGCGCGCGATGGTGTCGGCGTACGATGCGCGTTCGCGAACGACCAAGGCGATATCAGAAAGCGCGTAGTCGTGAACCAGAACCAGCCGCTTGATCTCTTTGGCGATTGAACGAATCTCGAGTTCACGGTCGGCGCACTCGAATAATTGGTAGCGCAAATTGTTAATTTGCGCTGGTTGCGCGGCGGTTGTCGTGGAATTGAACAAGCGCTCAGGCAATGCGCCCGGCAAATTGCCAATTTGCGCTACATCCATCTGAAACGCAGCAATCGATTCAAGCTGATCGATCGTCGATTGAAACGGCCTAAAGATATCCGGGTTGCGCGCGTCGCCATTCAAATTGACGATCACATTCGGAATCGCAGGGATAAGCTGTCTGAGAATCTCGCCTTGTACTGGCGTGAAATCAAAAAATCCATCCAGCACCAACAGATCGATCTGATCGAGCCAACTTCGCAAATTGCCGACTTGCGAAACCTGGCCGCGCAACAACTGCAACGCGCGCAACTGATCGGCGTCTTCTTCGGTCAAGCCAAACCGATCTAACGCCTCGGCGTAAGTTGCGTAGATCAACGCGACGTCTTGATCGAAGTCGCTTTGGGATTTTGGACCTGCGGCTTGAGACTTGAGACTTGAGACTTGAAACTCGGAACGGCGCGCTTCAATCGCCTCGCGAAACTCTTCCGGCGATTTACCTGCGCGTTGGATCTCGCCGATCAAGGAAGCAATCGTGTTCACGCAGCCATCGCGATGGGCGAGCGGCTTGATTGCCGGCAGTCTGCCCGCGCTGCTTAGCTGCTTGATGATTTGTGAGATCAGACTGCGCCGCAGCGGGAGGTCTTCGCGATCGATCGGCGTGCGTGTCAGTGCTGTGTCAGAACCCGGAGCGGTAGCGACGGGATCAATTGACTCTGCGGCATTGCGCGTTGATCCGCTCGCTAGCGCTCGCGGTACTGACACGATCGCCTCAGACAAAATCCGTCTAACCAATCCGCGAAACAGGTAAACCGGAAACTCGCCCCAGACGCCTCTAGCACTTTGCCCATCCAGCAATTTCGCGGTGACCAGATCGAGGAGAGGATGCGAGGCCGCAACGTAAAGCAGACGATTACTCTGACCATTCGCGAGATACGTAGCGCAGCGCGCGAGCAACGAAGCGCGATTGTTGCCGAGGACCGGACCTAACCAAATTTCTCTTGCCACTTATGACTTGTCGCCTGCAGCGACACTTCTTGAATTGAGTAGCGGAAACGAGTCGTCCTCGTCTGGCTCAACTTCCTTTCCGACCAACTCCGGAAACAATCCACCTTCATCCAGGCTCAACGACCGCGCGGTCTTATCAATTGGTTCCTGAATTTCAATCTCGTCACCAGTGATCGCGCCGCGCTCTTTGAACTTGCGCGCGGTCACAAGCACGCGGGCCTCCAGAGAGCCGACACCTTTGTTGTAAGACTCAATGGCGCGATCGAGATTCCGGCCGATGTCACCGAAATAATTCAGAAACGTTCGCAGGCGATCGTAGAGTTCTTTCCCGAGCCGACCTACTTCATCGGCGTTTGCGGCGCGATGTTCCTGCTGCCAGCCATACGAAATCGCCTTCAGCAAAGCAATCAAAGTCGTCGGCGTCGCAATGATCACCCGTTGATTGATTCCGTCTTCGATTAATTTCGGATCCTGTTCTAACGCCGCGCTGTAAAAGTTTTCACCGGGCAGAAACAGCAACACGAACTCTGGAGTTGGTTGCACGGTTTCCCAATAAGACTTTTTGCTCAACGCGCCGATGTGAGTTCGCACCAGGCGCGCATGCTCCTTCAACCTGTCCGCGCGCACTGCATCGTCTGTCGTCGAGATCGATTCATAGAATGCTTCGAAGGGGACCTTCGCATCGACAACGATTGTGCGATTGCCGGGCAGACGAACAATCACATCGGGGCGGATGCGGCCATCTTCAGTCGCGACACTTTCCTGTTCAGTGAAATCACAGTATTCCAGCATGCCCGCGAGTTCGACGACTCGTCGCAACTGAATCTCGCCCCAACGGCCACGCACGTGCGGCGTGCGCAGGGCCTTTACCAGATTGCCGGTTTCGGCTTGCAGTTGTAGCTGCGAAGTTGCCAGCGCGCGCACTTGTTCGCGCAGTTCGGCATAGGCTCCGGCGCGCGCTTTTTCAAGTTCTCCGATCTTTCCGTCAACTTTTTCCAGCGAATCTTTCAGAGGCTTGACCAACTGATCGATTGCCTGCTGCCGTTGATCGAGTTCACCTTTCGCCGTGACTTGGAATTTTTCGAGCGTCACGCGGGCGAGGTTGAGGAACTCCTGATTGTTGTCTTTGAGCGCATCACGCGACAGCGCTTTGAATTTTTCCGCAAGCTCGTCCGTGACCCGCTTGAAAGACTCGGCGCGTTCATGCGCGGCGCGGCGTTCGCCTTCAAGCTCGGCTTGCAACCGCGCATTTTCGCCGCGCAATCCATCGCTTTCGGTTGCCTCCGCATCGAAGGCCGCTTGAAGTTTCAGAACTTCGCGATCTTTCGCGGCGACGCGCTCGTTCAGAGCAGCGATTTCAGTTGCGCTAGCAGCTTTACCGTCGTCGAAGCCTCGATGCCACTTGGCGTGCAACGCGAGCCAGACCACGACCGCGCCGATTAACGCGCCGAATATGAGTGTGAGAACGGGAATTAACGAATCCATCGATTGTTCAGTTTAGCAGAGGCGTTTCGGAAATGAAACAGTGTCGCAGCTGCGGGCAGCGCCCGTTATCCGCCAAAACACGCCACCATTCGTTCGTAAACTTTGCGCGTCACGCGCACGTCGTTCAGATTGTATTCGCGAATCTCGGCGAGCTTGCCGGCTTGATATAGCTCGAAAACCTTGCTGCCTTCGACTTCTCCGGTCTTGCTCGATTCAATGCCCAGCGCCCACGCCACGTCATCCAGCGCGACGCGATTTCGTCCACCGAGCCACCATCCGCGCATCGTGTCGTAAACGCCGCGCACGTGAAACTCGCTCAAGTCGATGAACGGCTTGACGGCGATGTTGTTCGCGAGACATCGCTGGAAAATGAACGGCAGGTCGAAGTTAATGATGTTATGGCCGACGACTAGATCGCATTCAGGATCAAAATCCGACATTAGCGCGAGAAAATCTGTTAACGCGCGCGGCTCTTCCTGTTCGATTCCATCCGCATTGATTCCAAAGGCATGCTCGCTTTGATTCGTCGTCAATCCTTCAATCTCGAATCCCGGAACCGGGCCAACGTGAACGGCGATTGAGAGCACGCGGCCCGAAGTCGCATTCAACGAGCCCAATTGATAGACGCGCTCTTCTTCAGCAGCAATGTCTTCAAGGTAGCGTTGCTGCTGTTCAAGCCGCATGAATCCAAGCTTATATTCCTTTTCGAGTTTGGGACCGACGCGATCGCGAAATCCCGGCAAGGCCAACGTCTCGATATCCAAAGTGAACGCCCGCGGCAGTAGCGGATCGCAGCCGACATGCTCGCGATATTGCTCCAGCGTGATCGGTCGATACTCGCTGACGACGAACTGGTTTCGATCTTGAAAGGATTCAAGTTTGCCGGTGACGCCCCAAAGACCGGGCCGCAACTCCTCACGTCCTTCCAGCACGTCAGACCAAATCTTCAGCGGCAAAGAGCCAGTTGCGTTACGCGCGGTAACTTCGCGAAAAGGCTTCCCGTCTTTGGTGCGGCGCTCGCGCACGGAAAGCACCGCGACCATCAACCAGATTTCCTCGGCGAAGGGGAGTTCGGGGATGGGAATGTTGCCTCTCATTGAATGTGTCGGAACCCCGAAGGTCAGGGAGCGCCTGCTGCGATACCGGCTTCTAGTAATTTCAGGATTCGCCTACAAACGTGCCGTTGCTAACGCTCGGGTTTCTGACATGGAAGGCTCATTGTAATGTATTATTTGCAGCGCGACTATGAGTTCTGAAGGCTGCATTAAGATAAATCTTGCCGAAGCGATGCGTCGCTTACCTGGCCCCCAAAAAGAAAATGTAGTCACCCTGTTTGAGCATGGTTCGCTCGTAACCAAACTGTACGCTCCACGTGTCACTGATCCGCAGACACCACATTCGCGTGACGAGGTTTACGTCATCGCACAGGGCACTGGTGAATTCGTCTGCGGGACGACTCGTGAAGCGTTTCAGCCGCTGGATGTGCTGTTCGTAGCTGCCGGTGTCGAGCACCGCTTCGAAAATTTCACTGACGATTTCGCGGCTTGGGTTTTCTTTTATGGGCCGGAAAGCGGCGAGATCGATCAGAGTTAAATTCCCCTGCAAGAATTCGCAGATTAATCGATGGCCAAGCTCTCCAGTATCGCGCCAAGCTTTCCGGTCGCTGATGTCGGCGCCACCATTCGCTGGTACGAGACCGAACTGGGCTTCAAAACTTTTCCATTCCCGGAAACTCCACCTTATGTTTTTGCAATCGCTTCCCGCAACAACGTCGAAATCATGTTTCAGCGCATCGAGGGCTATCAAAAACCTGATCTCTATTCTCTCAGGAGCGGAGGCGTGTGGGACGCCTACATTCGCATGGAAGGCGTGAAGGATTTTTACGAACAGATAAAAGATCGAGTGGAAATTTGCCTGGCGTTGCGGAAGCAGCCATACGGTGATTGGGAATTCGAAGTCAGAGATCCGAACGGCTATGTCTTGGTTTTCAGCGAGTTAATCGAATGAAATTCTTCCGACAATTCGCCCAACCAAAGAATCTCGGAATCGTGGTAATCGTCGCCGCAGTGTATTTCCTGGCGGCGAAACTCGGTCTCTCGCTCGCTTTTGCTAACGCCAGCGTGTCTCCGGTCTGGCCACCCACCGGTCTCGCGATCGCGGCACTGCTTTGTTTTGGTTATCGCGCCAGCCCGGGAATTCTATTCGGCGCGTTACTGGCTAATTATCTCTTGACCGACGTACCGCTCGCTCCGTCCGCGGCGATCGCGATCGGCAACACGCTTGAAGCTGTCACCGCAGTCTATCTGCTATGGCAATTCACCGAATCGCACAATCCATTCAACCGCGCGTACGACGTATTGAAGTTCGTGGTTTTTGCGGGAGTCATCAGCACGACCATTGCAGCCACCATCGGGAATCTGGCGCTCTGCATTGCCGGTCACGAGCGGTGGCATGACTTTAGCCACCTCTGGTTAACCTGGTGGTCCGGCGATGCAGTCGGCGCGCTGTTGGTTACGCCGCTGATTCTGAGTTGGATGGAACGGCCCATCGAACGATGGCGCGTCGTGCGTTGGCTCGAGTTCGTGATGCTACTCGTTCTGATGTCGCTGCTTTCAGTTACGATTTACACCGATCTGCTTCATCAAGCGGTGGGCATTCGACCCTGGGGCCACATCACGATTCCACTCCTGGTTTGGGCTGCTTTTCGCTTCGGCACTCGTGGCGTGTCAAGCTCGTTGATGCCGATGGTGGCGATTTCGGTCTGGGGCACGGTTCACGGTTATGGCGGCTTTGCGATTTACCCAAGGAATGAAGGCCTGCTATTTCTGCAAGCCTACATCGCGGATCTTTCGATCACGACTCTGGCACTCGCGGCGATTGTGACCGAACGCAAGCTGGCGGGGCGGCATCTTGCCGGCTCGCTGGCGGTCACGCGCATTTTGGCTGAAGCACCAGCGCTCGAGGATGCCGTGCCTCGCATTGTGCAGCGAATTTGTAAGACATTCGAGTGGGAAGTCGGCGCGATGTGGCGTGTCGATGACGCCGCAAAAGTACTGCGTTGTTTCAAAATGTGGCCTTCGCATGGGCGACCAACAGGAAGCTTTGAATATGCCACCAAACAAAGTACGTTTGCTCGCGGCACCGGATTGCCCGGTCGCGTGTGGGACGAGCCTCGTCCTGTTTGGATTCCCGACGTAACCACCGATTCGAATTTTCCGCGCGCTCCCGCTGCCGCCGCGGAAGGCCTGCATGCCGCTTTCGCTTTTCCCATCATGTCAGGCGAAAGATTTCTCGGCGTGATGGAATTTTTCAGTCACCAGATTCGCGAGCCGGATAACGCTCTGCTCGAAACTTTCACCGCGATTGGCAATCAAATCGGGCAATTTCTCGAACGCAAAGGCGGTGAAGAAGAACGCGAACGCTTGTTAGTCAGAGAGCAATCAGCCCGCAACGAAGCCGAAGAAGCCAACCGATTGAAGGATGAATTCCTCGCGACGCTTTCCCACGAGTTGCGCACGCCGCTGACTGCGATGCTCGGCTGGCTGACGATGTTGCGCGGCGGCAAGCTCGATGACGAGACGTCCGTGCATGCGTTGGAAACAGTCGAGCGAAACGCCAGGGCGCAAGCGCAGTTGATCGAGGACCTGATGGACGTTTCGCGCATCGCTGGTGGCAAGCTGCAACTCGACGTGCAACCGATAGATCTGACGGGATTGATCACGGCCGCGATCGATATCGTGCGTCCGGCAGCGAACGCACGCGGTGTTCACGTCCAGGTGGCCGCTGACAGTTCGGTTGGACCGGTCGCCGGAGATCCGGCGCGGTTGCAGCAAATCGTCTGGAACTTGCTTTCAAATGCGGTAAAGTTCACGCAACGCGATGGCTATGTTTATGTGACGCTGCGCTCGGTCGGCTCGTTAGCTGAGATTGAAGTGCGTGACACCGGCATCGGCATCTCTCCTGAATTTCTGCCGAGCGTCTTCGAGAGATTTCGCCAGGCCGAGTCGCCCGTCACCAGATCGCATCGCGGTCTCGGACTTGGTCTCGCCATCGTCCGTCACCTGACCGAATTGCACGGAGGGACCGTGTCGGCCGCGAGCGACGGTGAAGGGAAGGGGGCAACGTTCACGATTCGTATTCCGCTAGCGGTCGATCATCTTGCCGTCAAATCTGCGGCCAGAGAACGCGACGACGTTGATTCTTCCCCCAGACCGCTTGCGGGGCTGCGTGTGTTACTCGTGGAAGACGAGGCAGATGCGCGCGAACTGCTTGCGTTGACACTACGAGTAAGCGGAGCAAGTGTTGATGCGGTTGACTCAGTGCGGCAGGCACTCCTGAATTTGCAATCGCTTCAGCCTGATGTTTTGGTGAGTGACGTGGGCTTGCCGACTGAGAGTGGCTACGACTTGATTCGGCAGATTAGGGCAATGCCTTCGGAGTTAAGTAAAATTCCGGCAGTCGCCTTGACCGCGTTTGCTACTGAAAAGGATCGCCAACTTGCTTTGTCGGCTGGATTTCAAATTCATCTCGCTAAACCAGTCGAACCCGATGCGCTGGTTCAGGCCATTGAGTCCCTAGTCAATGGCACTGCCGATAATTAATGGTGAAACACGCGGAAAATAAAGGTCGTTGCCACTGGGCAAAGTCTGACTTGTCGATTGCTTATCACGACGCTGAGTGGGGCGTGCCTCTGCATGAAGACCGCGCGTTGTTTGAGTTTATTATTCTCGAGGGCGCGCAGGCCGGCTTGAGTTGGGAGACGATTCTACGCAAGCGCGAGAATTATCGCCGCGCCTTCGATAACTTCGATCCTGCCAAAGTCGCCAAGTACAACCAACAAAAGATCGCGAGGCTTCTTAACGACGCCGGCATAATTCGCAATCGCCTGAAAATCAATTCGGCAGTCCAAAACGCCAGCGCGTTTCGCGCAATCCAAAACGAATTCGGTAGCTTTGACGAATACGTTTGGCAATTCGTCAACGGCAAACCAATCAAACGAAAGCGCGGGGAACCTATCCAGGCGCGAACGCCGCTGTCTGACGCGCTGAGCCGGGATCTGATTAAGCGTGGATTCAAATTCGTTGGCTCGACGATCTGTTATTCGTTCATGCAAGCCGTAGGAATGGTGAATGACCACGATTCAGCTTGTTTCAGGTATCGCGAGTTGAGTTGAATTTTCAGTTTGGACCTGGGACTTGTCGCCGACTCTAAACCCGTATCGATGGAAATCTTGTCTAATAATGTCTGCCTTTTCTGCAAAATCGCATCCGGCGAACTGGCTGCCCGGATTGTTTTCGAAGACGAAATTTCCGTTGCTTTTCTCGACCATCGTCCGGTTTTTCCGGGTCATTGCCTATTGATTCCCAAAGAACATTTCGAAACGTTGGCTGATCTGCCAGCCAAACTAATCGAGCCATACTTCAAAAACGCTCAACTGCTGGCGCGAGCAATCGAGTCGGGAATGCAGGCGGACGGCACTTTCGTTGGGATGAACAACAAAGTAAGCCAGAGCGTCCCGCATCTTCACGTGCACATCGTTCCGCGACGAAGAAAGGACGGCCTGCGCGGATTTTTCTGGCCAAGAACAAAGTATAAAACTGAAGCAGACGCGGAACTGGTGCAATCGGCAATTCGCGAGGCGGTTTCGGAACTCAGAAAATAATTCCGCTCGTGCTTGAAAAAAATTGGTGTTTTATTTATCGAAGGAAATTCGGCGAATTATCGAACGAAACGAGCGCAGCAAGAAAAATAAATCATCTCTCGAAAAATAAAACACACAAAAAGTTGATCAGAAAAATTGTTTTCGGTATAAGACTCAGCGTCACGAAGGTTACGGCCATCGAGACCGACGAAGGGATCGGCGAACGGAGTCGCGAGGCTCTGGGAGAGAGTAAAGGCAGAGCGGTTTGCACTTGCTATGACGCCCTTAGTTGAGGCCGAAAGGCTTGCGAAGGAAGACCGAAAGGTTTTCTGAGCGCCCGGATAAAAACGGGTAGCAACCACTAGAGAGGACCCGCTGGTGGTGAGCCATGTCGCTTGGAGAAATCCAAGCCTCGTTGCTGGGAACGTAACCAGCGGTGGAGGACAGCCACCCAAAAAACAACCTATTGGCACCACATTGATTGTGACTTCGGTTGTAGTTGATGTGAGATTCGTGGAAACAGATTTTGTGACCCGCAAGGGAAGCGAGATTAACTGAAGCGAGTCGCGTGCTGACCGGGAAGCGTCGACCGCCGATGGCTTGTCGGAATACAAATTGGCAGTCTGGTCTGACGAGTTCAGGCTGCCATCTTACGAATCGCTTCGGTGATTCATAAGACATCGAGATTGCGCTGCTAACATCTTCGGGTGAGAGCAGCGCGATTTCGTTTTTGGGCAATGGATCACAGGCATCCTGCCTGCGGGTCGCGCATCGTTGCGCGCTTTTCTTCGCGGCCACGGCAGATTTCACAACTCTTTACATTCTGTTAACCCTCCACCGCTAGAATTTTCTTGATCCTACTGATACAGTCTCAGGCCTCGTCATCATTGATTATGTTTTGTGGCGGGCTACCGCCCGCCATCATCTGGATTCAGGCGGGATTAGCCTGTTAACGACACGAGGAGCAAATTTATGAGCGACACTGCTACGCAAACTCAAATGAATCATGCGCCGGGAAGTTTCTGTTGGATCGAATTGATGACTAGCGATGGTCCAGCCGCCAAGAAGTTTTATTCGGAACTCTTCGGCTGGCAGCCGAATGACACGCCGATTGGTCCCGATCAGGTTTATACGATCTACACGCTCAACGGAAAAAGTGTTGGCGCTTCGTTCCAAAAAGACGAAAGCATGAAACAGGTGCCGACGCATTGGGCGTCCTACATCTGCGTGACCAGCGCGGACGAAACTGCTGCTAAAGCCGAGGCGCTTGGCGGCACCGTCGTGCAAAAGCCGTTCGATGTGATGGAACATGGCCGCATGGCGGTGATTGCCGATCCTACCGGCGGTCATTTCTGCCTCTGGCAACCGAAAGCCCATCCAGGCGTGGGCATAAAAGGAGAAACCAATTCGCTTTGTTGGAATGAATTGCTGACGAACGACACGGAGAAAGCGAAAGAGTTCTACACGAAGCTCTTCGGTTGGAACTCAAAGACCGACAGCGGCGCGACGCCTTACACTGAATGGATCAATGGCGAAGAGCACATCGGTGGCATGATGCAGATTCAACCGCAGATGGGCCCGATGCCGCCGAACTGGGGAATCTACATTGCTGTGGACGATTGCGACGCGAAAGTTGCGAAAGCGACCTCGCTGGGCGCGCGGACCTATGTTCCACCGACAGATATTCCGCACGTCGGCCGGTTCGCGGTCTTGGCGGATCCGCAGGGCGCAGTCTTCAACATCATCAAGCTGAACCTGCAGCATCACGAGTAGAAGTAGTCTTTGTGTCAGAAGCCCGACCGTGAGGGAGGGCGACGCACACTAGTGTTGCCCTTGCTTACGCCCGGGCTTCTGACACCTTTGACCGATCAAACTTCCTCCCGTACAACTTTCTAGATGAAAGCGCGCATCGTCTGGCTGATACTCTGCTGCATCTGGGGATCGACCTGGCTGTTCATCAAACTCGGCCTTAACGATCTGCCGCCCTTCACATTCGCTGGCATTCGATTTGTTTTCGCTTCAGGCATTCTGATCGCGATCATCCTTGCCCGTGGCGTGCGCTGGCCGCGTAAGAGAAATGAATGGCTCGTTATCGCGGTTGTCGGACTACTTCAATTTAGTCTTAATTACGGCCTGGTGTTCTGGGGCGAGCAGCACATCTCCTCCGGGCTTGCCGCAGTTCTGCAATCAACATTTCCTGCCTTTGGTCTGGTGCTCGCGCACTTCTATCTTCCTGACGAACGAATCACCGCGAAAAGAATCATTGGCGTGGCGATGGGTTTTGTAGGCGTCGCAATTGTCTTTTCCCATCAACTGACAATTGCCGGAAAGGGCGCGCTGCTAGGTAGCATTGCTTTAGTGATGAGCGCGTTCTGCGGGTCATATGGCAATGTGCTGGTAAAGGCGTACGGTACTCAAATCGATCCGTTTGTCCTTGCGGCAGGTCAGATGGTTTGCGGCTTTCCACCGCTGCTCGCGCTCGGAATCGCGACTGAAGGAAATCCGTTTCGTCTTCATTGGACGTCGAACGCGATCCTCGCGCTTGCATATCTCGTCATCGTCGGTTCAGTGATCGCGTTCACACTTTTCTATTGGCTGGTCCGGCACATGGACGTAACCAACACGATGCTGATTTCGCTGGTTACGCCAGTAATCGCGGTTCTGCTCGGCATGATTGTGCTGCATGAGCGATTGAACTGGCGATTGTTCGCAGGCACGGCGATCATTATTTCCGGGATCGGGCTGATTGTGTTGCGGAAGCGTCAAAAGACTGTCGCGATTGAAGAAGAAGAGCCTGAGATGATGGCTGTCGGCTGACGACGTTTTATAATCCTCGCATGCCAATATCGTCGATTAATCCCGCTACGGGCGAAGTCCTGCAAACTTTCGATTCGTTGAACGAACATCAACTGGAAGAGAAGATTGCGCGCGCCGCTGAGGCGTTTCACGAACATCGTCGCACGTCATTTGCCGAACGCGCTGAGAGAATGATGCGTGCAGCAGAGATTCTCGAGAGTGAGAAGAAATCATTCGCGCGCACGATGACCCTCGAGATGGGTAAACCCATCAACGCCGCCGTGCAGGAAGCAGAGAAGTGCGCCTGGGTTTGTCGTTACTACGCCGAGAATGCTGAACGACACTTGGGCGATGAAATCGTTGAGACGAACGCGACGAAGAGTTTCGTGCGTTATCAGCCGCTCGGTGTTGTGCTGGCGGTGATGCCATGGAATTTTCCCTTCTGGCAGGTTTTTCGCTTCGCCGCGCCGGCGTTGATGGTCGGTAACGTTGGATTACTCAAGCATGCTTCGAATGTGCCGCAGTGCGCGTTGGCGATCGAAGATATCTTTCATCGCGCCGGCTTCATGGAAGGCGCATTTCAAACTTTGCTGGCTGGATCGGATGTTGTCGAGAAAATCTTGGAAGATCCGCGTGTGGCCGCCGCAACTTTGACTGGTAGCGAGCCTGCTGGCCGCAGCGTCGCCAGCATAGCCGGAAAGCAAATCAAGAAGACCGTGCTGGAGCTGGGCGGCAGCGATCCATTCATCGTGATGCCTTCGGCGAACTTTGAAGAAGCAGTTAGCACCGCCGTCAAAGCGCGCACCATTAATAATGGTCAATCATGCATCGCGGCGAAACGATTCATTATTCACGATGGAATTTACGATCGGTTTGAAAAGGAATTTGTGGACGCGATGAAACGGCTGCGCGTTGGAAATCCGATTGAGGAATCGACGGATGTTGGGCCGCTGGCGACTGAGCGGATTCTGAAGGACTTGGAAGATCAAGTGAAGGTTAGTGTTGCGGCTGGTGCGAAGATACTGACGGGAGGACAGCGAATGAAATTCGATGGCGAACTCTCGCGCGGCCACTTTTACGAGCCGACCGTGCTCGCCGACATTCCTAAAGATTCTCCCGCGTTTCGTGATGAACTTTTCGGCCCGGTAGCGTCGTTGTTTCGCGTAAGTTCGCTCGATGAAGCGATCGAGTTGGCTAACGTGACCACGTTTGGCCTTGGTTCAGCTGCGTGGACGAATGATGAGAGTGAGCGCGACCGCTTCATTAATGAATTGGAAGCCGGCTCAGTCTTCATCAACGGTATGGTGGCTTCAGATCCGCGTCTGCCGTTTGGTGGCGTCAAGCATTCGGGCTACGGCCGCGAGCTGGCTGAGTTTGGAATTCGAGAGTTCATGAACATCAAGACGGTTTGGATGAAATAGGAGCGCCGTTAGGCGCGAAATATTTGTAGAACTCGTGCGCACAAAATGATTGCGGCTCGTCGAAATGAAACTCATTTCGACGAGCCGTTTGATTTTCAGAGACGAATCCGGATTCTACAAATATTTCGCCGCTACGCGGCTGTTCCTTTTGCACTCGCTCGTGCCGCTTCGCTTGTCAACAGCTTCTTCTTTCGCTCCAATCCCCAGCGATATCCGCTTGGGGTCTTGTCTTCGCGAATCACTCGATGGCAGGGAATCACCAGCGCCAGACGATTGGTGGCACAGGCGCTCGCGACGGCTCGCACTGCGTTTGGCTTGCCAATCGCTTTGGCGATTTCCTGATACGAACGCGTTGACCCGTAAGGGATTCGCCGCAACTCTTCCCACACGCGAATTTGAAACGCGGTCGCCTGGACATCCGTCGGCAAATCAATCTGGCGCGTTTGGCCGTTCAATGAATCGAGAACTCGCTCCAGCCAAAGATTCAGGGAAGGTGCGATCGAGGTGTCCTGTGAATCAATCGACGCGTTTGGGTATTCGGCAAACAAGGCGCGCGTTAATTCTGCATCCGAATCACCAAGCGTGACTGAGCACACGCCCCGCTCTGTCGCCGCCACCAGCAGACGTCCCAACGGCGAATCCGCAATCGTGTAAACGATGCGCATTCCTTTACCGCCTTTGCCATACGTTGCCGGCGTCATGCCGAGCTGCGACGAAGACTTCTCGTACAGCGCGCGGCTCGATCCATAACCAGCGTCGTACATTGCTTCGGTTACCGATGAACCCTGCTTCACGCCAGCTTTGAATTTTGCGAGCTTTCGCGATTCCGCATACTGACGCGGCGTGATGCCCATCAATTCCTTGAACGTCCGTTGCAGGTGCTGCGCGTTGACGCCGGTAATTGAACTCAGCCGTTCCAGAGTGATCTGTTCTTCATCATGTTCGTCGATAATGTGACAGACGCGCCGCACCAGATCGATCTGCGGGTCGTTCACGCGCGCGCGACGTGGATGGCACCGCTTGCACGCGCGAAAGCCAGCCTGCTCGGCCGCTTCGGGAACGGCGAAGAATTTGACTTGCTCGCGCTTCGGACGCCGTGCCGGACAAGATGGCCGGCAGTAGATTCCCGTCGAGCGCACCGCGAAAACAAAACTGCCGTCACGCGAAGCGTCACGCGCGAGCACGGCATTCCACATCTCGGGATTGTTCATCACGCTGGCCATTATCGTCGTCTCTTGTAACATCTTACTTCACCTCTCTCGCTTTGATGAGGCGATAATAGGCTGTCGATCGAAATGCCTCTATCCGATCTTTACGGTCAAACTTTCTGGGTACGCACGCTGCCAGCGTGCTAGTCTGTGGTCGAAAAGCACGCGAGACGCGTGCGTACCGTTATGAAACTCGCCCTCAAATACGGCATCGCCGTCACGCTCATCATCGCCGCGTGGGTGGCGTTGAAACATTTTGTCTTGCACATCGAAGGATCTTCCGCGCAGTTCGCGGATGTTGCCGTTTTCAATCTCACTGCGATTGTCGCACTTGGAATGGGTATCAAAGAACGTCGCGAAGCCAACGGGCATAAGCTCACGTTTTGGCAGGGATTGACGACCGGATTTTCGATCGCCGTGACGTACGCGATTCTCACCAGCCTCTATTTCGCTTTCTTGCTTGCACTCGTGGGACCTAAACTGATGCAGCAGGAGGGCGAGACCAGCATGGTTGCCGCGTTCCTGGGTTTGGGAATTGGGTTGACGCTGTTCGGGACGATCTTTTCGGCGCTGATCTCGCTGGTGTTGAAAAGGAGCTAGCTGCACGCACGGTTACAGACCTGAATTATTCTACGCGGCGTGCTTCTTGCGGTCGTTTTGTCGTTTGCTGATCAGTTTGGTAATGGCCGGTACCAATGTGGTTGGAACTACCATCACCGTTTGATTTCGGCTACGGAACGCTGCTTCATCCTCAGCTACGGCTTCCTCTTCAGTTTGAGTTTCATAGTGCTCAAGGACGGCCCTAACCCGTGCCTCATCCCAGCCTTTCGGAAACTTGGTTCGCTTTTTCATCTGTGTTTCTTCCGCATGCGTCGTCTAAACGCGGCTAGAGGCTTACCTCGCAAATCGTACGCGGTAATTACGAACAGGCTGTCGGGTTTGGGATCACGAACGTAGATGACGCGGAGAATTCGTCCCGCACCTGTACGACCAATAGCCACGCGTGAGTCACCGCTTCCCGAGCGATCCTCATCGGGATGCTCCAATACATCTTTGACCTCATCCTCATCAACATCGTGATTGTAAATGTGAGGAAGTTCAGTTGCCCGATCCACATAGAACCGAATCTGCACGAGTGTAGAATAAGCGCAGGGCAGACGGTGCGCAAGTCATACATAATTAAACTCAGACTGCCAGCGCCTCGCGCACTAACCGCTCCTGCTCCTTCACGTGAACTGCATAGCTGCCGGTTGCTGGACTAGGTGATTCAGCGCGGCCGACGTAGCGCAGGCGATCGCCGCCGGGCACGAAATCCTCGAACTTGCTTTCCATGAAAGTCCACGCGCCCATGTTCTTCGGTTCTTCCTGACACCAGATGAGATCGGTGACGTTTGGGTACCTCGCAATCGTTTGCTTGATGGCGGTCAGTGGGAATGGATAAAACTGTTCGACGCGAATGATCGCGACACGATGCTCGTTAGTTTTCTTCCGAGCTTCGCTCAAGTCATAAAAAACTTTTCCGCTGCACAACACGATGCGCTCGACGGCGTCAGGATCGTCAACGACATCGTCGATTACCGGTTGGAAACCTCCGTTGGCCAGTTGATCGATCGACGAGGTTGCGGCCGGCAGTCGGAGGAGACTCTTCGGAGTCATCACGATCAGCGGGCGTTCAAGGCCTTCGCGAACTTGCCGCCGCAAGAGATGAAAATATTGTGCGGGCGTGCTCGGATAACAAACGCAGAGGTTGTTCGCGGCGCACAGTTGCAGGAAGCGTTCCAGCCGCGCGCTTGAATGTTCAGGTCCCTGGCCTTCGTATCCGTGCGGCAGCAGCATCGTCAGACGCGAGGTTTGTTTCCACTTGTCTTCGCCGGCCGTGATGTACTGATCGATGATGGATTGCGCGACGTTGTTGAAGTCGCCGAACTGCGCCTCCCACATCACCAGCGCGTCGCGAGCGATGACCGAGAATCCATATTCGAAGCCGAGGACTCCGGCTTCAGAAAGGGAACTATCGAACACCTCGAAGCGGCCGCGCGAATCTTCCCCGCGCAGCTCGGATAGCGGCGCCCATGCTTTACCTGTTTGCGTGTCGTAAAGAACGGCGTGACGTTGACTGAAAGTGCCCCGGCCGGAATCCTGTCCACTCAAACGCACGCGCGTGCCTTCCAGCGCCAGCGAGCCGAACGCAATCGCCTCCGCGAACGCCCAATCCATGGGCAACGCGCCTTCGCCCATCTTTGCGCGGCGCGCGAGCTGGCTCACCATCTTCGGATTGAGATTGAAGCCTTCAGGGACGACGGAAATCTGATGCGCGATCTGTTTAATTGTGTCCGCCTCAACATTCGTTTCAATGATCGGCGAGCCATCGATTTCCTCGACGGTTTGCTCGGGCAAGCCAATGGATTTTTGCTCGGCAGCGACCTTCTTCGCGCGGGCCTGCGCGTCTTCATATCTGCGCACGCGCTCGGCAATCAATTCGTTCACCGCAGCTTCATCGTAAACGCCTTCTTTGATCAGCCGCTGCGCATAAATCGCCCGCACACCCGGGTGTTCTTTCACGCGCTGATACATCAAAGGCTGTGTGTAGCTCGGTTCATCGGTTTCGTTGTGTCCCAGCCGGCGAAAGCCCACCACGTCAAGCACAACATCCTTCTTGAATTTCTGACGATACGCGATCGCGATCCGCATGGTGCGATACGCCGCTTCGGGATCGTCGCCATTGATGTGAAAGATGGGAAGCTGAGTCATGCGCGCCACGTCAGTTGAGTAGATTGACGAGCGACCGGCTTCAGGTGAAGTCGTAAACCCGATCTGATTGTTGATGATGATGTGAATCGTACCGCCGGTGCGATAGCCATGAAGCTGTGCGAGCTGCAGCGTCTCCATCACGATGCCTTGTCCGGCAAACGCTGCGTCGCCGTGCATCAGCACGGGCAAGACGCGTTCTCGCGCAGCTTCGCGCGACTCGTCCGTGTCGGCAATCTGGTCTTGCGTGGCGCGTGTCATGCCTTCAACGACGGGATTGACCGCTTCGAGATGGCTGGGATTTGGAGACAGACGCAAATTGATATTTTCCCCGGTCGCCGTCTCGCGCTCGCCTTCGGCGCCTTGGTGGTATTTCACGTCGCCTTCGTCGGCAGGAAACGATGGATGGATCGAACCTTCAAAAGAAGTGAAGATGCGTTCGCAAAAATGCCCGATGACGTTGGCGAGCACGTTCAAGCGTCCGCGGTGCGCCATGCCCATCGTGATCTGTTCGATGCCGAGCTCGCCCGCGCGTTCGATCAATTGATCGAGGAGCGGAATGATCGTCTCGCAGCCCTCGATGGAAAATCTCTTCTGGCCGAGATACTTGGTGTTCAGAAACCTTTCGAACTGCTCGGCGGAAATCAGCTTCCACAGAATTCGTTTCTTGATTTCCACGTCAATTGGTTCGGGATGCACGAACTCGCGGCGAATCTGCTCACGCAGCCAGAGCTTTTCTTCTTTACTTTGGATGTGGCGATATTCCGTGCCGACTTTGCCGCAGTAGGCGCGCTGCAGGATGTCGAGAATCTCGCGCAGCGTCGCCGTCTCAGTTCCACCCAAACCTCCGGTAATGAACAAGCGATCGAGATCCCAAATCGTCAGATTGTAAGTTTCGATGTCGAGTTCGGGATGGTAAAGCAGCGGTAGCGCGTGGAGGGGATCGATGTCGGCGGTGAGATGACCACGGACGCGATAGGCATTGATCAATTCCATCACACGCGCCTGACGAATCGACTGCTCGTGTGTTTGATCGGCGCCGAGGAAAAGCGGATTGCGATCAACATTCCAGCGAAACGGCGGATGAGGAATTTCAAGATCGAGAAATATCTCGTCATAGAACTTGCTCTTGCCGAGCAGCAACTCATGCACGCGTGCCAGGAAAGCGCCTGACTCTGCGCCCTGGATGATGCGGTGATCGTACGTGCTGCTGATCGTGATTGCTTTACTGATGCCGAGCTGCGGGAGGATTGATGGATGAATCGATTGATACTCCGCGGGAAACTCGATGGCGCCGGTGGCTATGATGACTGATTGTCCGGCCATCAAACGCGGCGTCGAAGCGACCGTGCCAATCGTCCCCGGATTAGTGAGAGAAATTGTCGTTCCCTGGAAATCGGGAATTTGCAGCTTGCCCTCACGCGCACGCGAAACGACGTCATCGTACGCAGCAAGAAAATCTGAGAAGCTAAGCCGATTGGCATTCTTGATGTTCGGCACCAGCAGCGAACGTGTGCCGTCTTTCTTTTCCAGATCGATCGCGATGCCGAGATTAATTGTCTCGCGCTTGACGCGCATGGGATGTTCGTCAACCACCTCGAACCCGTCGTTCATCTGTGGAAAGTTTTCCAGCGCGCGCAAAAGCGCGTACGCGATCAAGTGAGTGTACGAAGCTTTGTGCCGGCCTCGCTCTTCGAGATGTCGATTGATGATGCGGCGATTCTCGTCGAGCAGCTTTACCGGAATTCGACGCTGCGAGGTTGCCGTCGGAACCGCAAGACTCGCCTCCATGTTCTCAACGATTTTGAGCGCCGGACCGCGAATCGGAAGCTTTTCGATTCCGGGTCGCGGTGCGGCTTCAACCGGCAGAGCCTTCGGTATCTTGGTTTTGGCGGGCTTGGCTGCGACGCCTTCAGGAGTTGCTTCAACTGATGGAGCCGCGGCTTTCGGCGCGGCCGTCGCATCGCCGTTGCCGGCGACGAGTTCATCGAAATAGGCGCGCCACGATTCATCTACGAGCGACGGATCGCTGCGCCAGCGCGCCAGCAGAGTCTCGACGTAGGTGGCATTCGCGCCAAAATTTTCTGCGATTACTTCAGAGAAATCGGTTTTAGTCTGATCTTGAGCCAAAGAAATTCACCGTTCGCGCCCGGATGCGAGGGCAGCATTATTGCCTGATTTTTGATTCGTTCGTTGACTTATTAGGTTAGCACCATCCGATTATGTTTGCATCCGTCGTGTCGGTGCCCGGAGGGGTAGAACGGGATCCACAGGATGCTTAAGAGTTCGGATGATCCGCTGGCTCTCACTCGCGGTTCTGATGCTGGCTTTTATGATATTATGCGCCGCCCACGCCTTGCTGACTTCATTTATCGAGTTCACGAATGGCTGAAGAGATCGCGGAACCCAAGTCACGACTCAGAACAATAATCGTTTTTTCGATGTTGTTTGCTGTTCTCGGCGCAGTGGTCGTGTTCGGTTATTACGTCACGTTTCGCCGCCCCGTGACAACCGTAATTCTCATCCGGCACGCCGAGAAGATCATCGATCCTAACAACAACGACGTGGATTTGAGCGAAGCCGGTCAGGCGCGAGCGAAAGAGATCGCGCGCATGTTTGGCGATGCGGGCATCAACGCGATCTATGCGACGCAGTACAAGCGCACGCAGGAAACTGTGAAGCCGCTTTCTGACAAGATCGGCGTGCCGGTAACCGTCATGAATTCAAAGGCCACGGCTGATCTCGTCGCGCAGATTCGCGCACAGCATTCCGGTGGGACGATCTTTATCGCCGGCCATAACAACAGTGTGCCGGAAATTATTGCCGCACTCGGCGGCCCGCAATATCCAATCATTCCCGAAAGTGAGTACGACAATCTTTTTATCGTTACGATCTATCGAACCGGGAAGGCGAAAGTCGTGAAGCTGAAGTACGGGAGCGCCAGTCAACTAGGTGTAGGGAACAAGCCAACCACGCAGTAGCGCAAAACATACGCCCGACCTGATGCAGGACAGAGGCAGATAACAGAGCAATGCGAGCAGGATGCTCGCGACCGCCGACAGGGATGTCGGCGCTCCGAATATGAAAAAACCGAAACGCACACCAATCAATCGACGCAACTTCGTTAAGGTTCTTCCGGCAGCAGGCGCAGCCGCGCTCGCAGTTTCCAAAGCGCCACTGAGAGCGCTGGCCCAGACGCCCTCACCGACGCCTTCGCCCGCGGCATCGCCGTCGCCGACGCCGCTGCGTATCGCAAAGGACGATCTGCGACATGCGGAGAAGATCATCGGGATCGAATTGACTGACGCGCAAGAGACGATGGCGCTGCGCGGCGTGAACACCAATCTCGACAGCTATGAGGTTGTGCGGAAGCTCAACATCCCGCTCGATACTGAACCGGCAATTGTCTTTCATCCGGCGCTGCCCGGTTTTCACATCAAACGCGCGCCTTCGAAAATAAAATTCCGCTTCGGTCGAAATGAACCCGCGCAGTTTAAGTCAGTCGAGGACCTGGCGTTCGCGACAGTCCCACAACTCGCGGAGTTAATCAGAACCAAAAAGATTTCATCAGTCGAGCTGACAAAGATGTATCTGTCTCGACTGAAGAAATATGGTCCAAAACTTCTGTGCGTGGTGACCCTGACGGAAGACCTCGCGATGAAGCAGGCGCAGGCCGCTGACGATGATTTGAAGCGTGGCAAGTATCGCGGGCCGCTGCACGGCATCCCATGGGGCGCGAAAGATTTATTTGCTACGAAAGGTATCAAGACGACCTGGGGCGCCGAGCCTTATCGCGATCAAGTGATCGATTATGACGCGACGGTTGTGGAGCGTTTGCGCGATGCTGGCGCGGTTTTGGTTGCGAAGCTTTCGATGGGCGCACTCGCGCAAGGTGCGAAATGGTTCGGCGGCGTGACGCGCAATCCGTGGAACCCGAATGAAGATCGAAACGGGTCGAGCGGATCTTCGGCCGGCCCGGCGTCGGCGACCGCAGCGGGCCTGGTTGGATTTTCGATTGGTACTGAGACGCTCGGCTCAATCGTCTCGCCGTCGTCAACTTGCGGCGTGACTGGCTTGCGACCGACGTACGGCCGCGCCAGCCGCTATGGCGCGATGGGTTTGAGCTGGACGATGGACAAGATTGGGCCAATCTGTCGTGGCGTCGAAGACTGCGCGGCGGCGCTCGATGCCATTTACGGGCCTGACCAACGCGACCTGACGGTTGGTGACGCGCCTTTCAATTGGAACGCCGACGTGCCGTTGAGCAGTCTGCGCATCGCCTACTTGAAAGCTGAATTCGAAGCCACGCCACCGCCAAACGCCACCGACCAGCAACGCAAAGCCACCGAAGAACGCAACGCGATGTACAAGCAGGCGCTCGCGGACCTGGAAAAAGCCGGCGTGAAGATGACGCCGATCGAGTTGCCCAGGTTTCCCGCGAACAACATTCGTTACATTTTGACCGCCGAAGCGGCAGCCGCATTCGACGACATCACACGCGACGGCCGCGTGAATCAGCTCTCAGGCCAGGAAGTCTTCGATTGGCCCAACTCATTTCGCACCTCGCGATTCATTCCAGCGGTCGAATATTTGCGCGCACAACGCGCACGCGTTTTGCTGATGCGCGAGATGGACAAGCTAATGTCGCAATGGGATGTATTCGTTTCACCCGCGCCGGGTAGTTCAAGCCTCATCATCACAAATCTCACCGGTCATCCGGCGGTGTGCGTCCCGTGCGGATTTACCGGAACGCCGAGTCTGCCGCGCGCGATCATGTTCACCGGCGGCTTGTATGACGAAGCCGCGCCTCTCCGTGTCGCTTTGGCGTTCGAGAAGGCGACCAAGTGGCACACGATGCATCCGAAAGTCGATTGGGCGTAATAATAGGTTGAAAAGCCACCACTTACTCGCTCGAATCCTGTCGCCGGCGCTCGCGCTGGGTTTGATCCTGCTTGCAATCCTCGGTTGTCGCTCAACTAACAAGAAACAGTCGCCTTCCTGGGCCAAAGCAAAAGTTCTGGCCGTCAACGAGGATCACCCCTCCAAGATTATTTCGGATGGCGAAGCTGTTTATTTCGTTACGGGCGGCACGGTTGCCAGCCAGCGCGAGGGCACGAACAACATCAAGCGCATCTCGCTAAAGGACGGCGCTGTTTCGATTCTGGTAAAGGGCGGTGATCTCGTTCCTCAAGCCTCGCTCGCGGTCGACGACAAATATCTCTATTGGTCAGACGGAGGAAATATCTATCGGGTGCCGAAACAAGAGGGCGCGAGTGAGAAGATCATCCCGAACGCGCCGCAGCCCGACGAGATGGTTCTGGATGAACAGAACATCTACTGGCTGATTTGGACTGGTGAAGGCTCGCCGCCGCAGCCAATCATGTACGCGTCGAAGAAGGGCGGGGAAGCAAAACAGCTAACGCCGCCGCAGCCACCGACCTCGGGAATTGCATTGGATGGCGATTTCGTTTTCTTTATGACCGGTGAAGGGCTGAAGAAGATTTCTAAAGCAGGCGGCGCGATTATTGATGTTTATAAGAATCCACAGACGACCCCAACTCTACAGCTTCAACAGGACCCGAAAGCGTTTTACTTCTGTCAGATGAACAGCATGGGAAAATCGTTTCTCACGACGCTAGACAAGAAGAACGGTGAAGTGAAACAACTCGGACCCGTCAATCACACAATGGAGTTCGTCGTCTCTGACGGCTGGATTTATTACTTCCAGGACGTCGCGGGAGAGGGATCTTTCGGGCCAGTTGCTCTGATGCGTGTCGCCACCATTGGGAGTTATGCCGTCGTAATCGATCGAGGAAACGCCGGTTGGGTAAAGCATCTCGCCGTCGATACAAAACAGATTTACTTTACAGATATTTCGAAGGTGTACGCGCTGCCGAAGTAACCTGGGTAGCACGCCGCCGGCATGCTGTCACTCTATTTCCCGCGTCCTAAATGAAAAGCAGCACGCCAGAGGCGTGCGTACCTAAACTTACTTTGAACGCAAAGGGTTCCGCATGGTCAAGTCCAACTCAACCGGCACGACGCGCTTAAAGCTGGTTGAAATTCCCAAAATCTTCTTCTTGAATTTGCCGAAAACATAAACGCGTCCCGTTACTGGCCAAGTCTCTTTCGCGTCAGTCCACTCACCAATCGCGGCCAGCAGCGCGCTGGGCAAATAAATGTAGATGCGCAGCGGGTCGCGCAACGTCAGCGATTGTTTGTTGGGTAAATCGAATGAGTGGCGATAATCGGCAAACTCGACCGAGTGCCCGTTGATAACCATGTCTTCGAAAACCAGAAAATCAACGTGGCCTTTCTGAGTCACTGGCGCGACCACGATGGGCACTTCGAAAGTAATTCCCAAGGGCGTCACGCGCGCGACTTCCGGCTGCCCAAATTGAATGAGCTGATCGACGTCCGCGTCCGCGCCGTCAGTTTGCGTCGCAGTGCTTTGCTGTTTGTTTCCGGCAGAGGCTGTGCTCTTCGTCTTGTCGATTTCGACGGCGGTGCGTTCGACCTTGTAGCCGCGAATCTGATCGGGATAGCTGCGGTTCTGCGCGGGCGCAGAGATAAACATCAAGAGAAGCGTCACCAGTGCTTTTGATTTCAATTTCATCTTCGCCTAACTATTGCTGATCAATTCTTCCAAATCCAGGACCAGCGCGACGCTGCTATCGAACATCTCTGCCGCACCGCAAACGCCCGGCCAACGGGCGCCATGACGGCCGAGACTCCGGACCAGAGTTTCCTGCCGGCCCACAATTCCATCCAGCGCAATTTGATGACCCTTAGTGCCATTGTTTCTGAGCGAACTCGCTGGTGGCTTCCAGTTGATGATCACCTTTTCGCCGGTTTCGTCGTGGGCCTTCATGCCGAGCAGGGTTGCAAGATCAAGCAGCGGCAGTTCGCCGTTTCCTGGTTCTTCCGCACTGGCTGACTGAGTAACGCAAGCGGCATCGATGGCGTACAGTTGCTCGCCGCAACGCACGACGACACAGTTCACCATCGACAGGGCAGCCGGAATCATCATCGCGAAAGTCGTTCCGTTTCCCGGTTCAGTCGCCACGCGGACTTCGCCGCCGGCGATTTCCATCGCTCGATCGACGACATCTAAACCGATCCCGCGGCCGGACATGTCAGACAGTTCACTCGCAGTTGAAAATCCCGGTCGGAAGATCAAGCGCAGGCACTGATCCATCGACAGACCTTCGCCAGCGATTCCATGTTGCGCAGCGGCGTCTATGATTCGATTCGCATCGATGCCGCGCCCGTCATCGGTCACCGTGATATGGATGCGCCCCGAGTGATTAGACGCTGCCAGCGTTACGTGGCCGGTTGGATCTTTGCCCGCGGCTCGGCGTTCATCAGGACTCTCGATGCCGTGCGTGATGGCGTTGCGCACCAGATGCAAAAGCGGATCGGAAATGATCTCTGCCAAAGATTTTTCGATTCCGACTTCGCCACCGATAATTTCAAATTCAACTTCTTTGCCGAGCTGACGAGCGGCTATGCGACCGGCGCGCGCCGCCGCGCGCTCAAGAACCTGACTGACGGGAACGAGACGCAGCTTGATCAAACGTTCCTCCATTTCGACGAAGCGCCCGCGCAGATTCCTAATCGTTCGATCGACAACGTCTGTGCGCGAAGAGCCGGCCAGCGTGATTAGCGCGTTCGTCGTTTGACGAAAGAGCTCGCTGGCGGATGAGATCAACTCATCGAGGTGGTTCAGTTCGATCCGTACCGGTTCTTGATTGATCTCGCTGGATACGTGAGGAGCCGAGGCTTTTGCCGGAGCCGGCGTTAGGTCGCCGGCCGTTGCCTGAATTGGCAACTCCGTCTGTTCGATGCGGCCCAGCAACGAAGCCTGGCGCAGCATTTCGGCGGAAAGCAATTCGGCGGCGTAAAGCAGTCGAAAATTTATCTCGTCAGCGTTGGAAGTTGCGGCCGGGATCGTCGCGATGACTTCGCCACTCTGACCCAGCAGCCTGGTCAAATCGCGAAAACCATGATCGAAAGTCTCGATGGGAAAGCTCGCCGACACGACGAACAACTTTGCGCCTTCGCGAATCGCTTCGCGCGCATGTTGTATGTCGTAATCGCTGAGCGCGCGCGCAATGTCTTCGGGCAGGGCTGAGCGCAGGCTGGTCGCAATTGTGCCTTGTGCCTTAATCGTCTCCGCGAGGGTTTTCAATCGCGCAATGACGGATTCGGATTTTTGATCGATCGCTTCAGCGGACGGGGTCTGCAAATTGTCTGCGATACTCTCGAGTGCGTCTTCGAAGATGTCGAGCGCCGCGTCGGTCAACTCAATTCGTCCAAGCCGCGCGCCATCCAGTACGCCTTCGAATTCACGCGCAATCTCACTGATTGCTTTGAATCCCAGTGAGGCGCCCGACCCCTTCAACGTGTGAACGCGACGGAAGATTTGGGCAGCCAACTCGCGCCGGCGACGGCCTTCCCCGCGCGCGACCCTGAGTTGTTCAAGATCGCGATAAAGACGCTCAACGAGTTCGCGCGCGTCTGCCACGAACATGCGCTGCTCTTCGGTCATGGCGTGGTAGTGTAGCTCAAAAAGTGAGATTTATCGGCGCTTTTGTGAAGAATTATTCTGCGGCGTCGACCTCAAGCGATTCTGGTTGCGGAGATTCGCGATCCAAATCGCGTTTGATGGCGTCGAGTATGCCGTTGATGAATTGGGTCGCTTCGTAGGTAGAAAAGCGGCGCGCGATTTCCAATGCTTCGTTGATGGTTACCGTGCGGGGCGTGGGTTCGTGCAGAAATTCGTAAACCGCGAGTCGCAACAGGTTGCGATCCACCAGCGCCATGCGCGAGATGCGCCAATGTTCAGCCCGCGACTTGATTCGTTCGTCAACTTCTTCGAGATGCGCCAGCGTTCCCAACGCGAGCTTCGTCGCGAACTCCTGCGAGCCCGGCTCGAGTTCACCATCGGCCAGCTCAGACCAGAAGGTGCGCGCGAGTTGGTCTCCGCGTGTTCCGGCAACATCAGCCGCAAAGAGCATTTGCAAGGCGCATTCGCGCGCCTTACGACGAGAACCCATAAACTATGAAACCGAGCCTGGTGCTTTGAACTTTGTACTTTGAAATCAGATCAAAGCACAAAGTACGAAGCCCAAACAACAGAATATCACGCGCCACTATCGAATTCTTTCCGATACAAATTCACAACTTCAACCGCCGCCATCGCGGCTTCGTAGCCTTTGTTATCGTGTTTCGATCCGGCGCGAGCATTCGCCTGCTCGACGTTGTCCGCCGTGATCACGCCGAACATCGCCGGCACGCCAGTTTTCAATCCGACCTCGTTAATGCCGCGGGACGTTTCCGCGGCAACATAATCAAAGTGCGGCGTGTCTCCGCGAATAATAACGCCGAGGCAAATCACCGCGTCGTAGCGGCCGGACTCGGCGGCCTTCGTCGCGCACAGCGGAACCTCAAACGAACCCGGCACGCGATAGGTCTTCACCGCACCTTCGTCAACTCCACATTCCTTCAGAGCATCGCGCGCGCCGTCGATCAAGCGCGAGACGAGCGAATCGTTCCAGCGGCTCGCGACGATCGCGAAACGAAACCCTTTCGCCTGGGGCATCGCAGCATCAATCGGTTGTGAATCATCTATTCGCAATTAAGTTATGATTACGAACTAACGTGCTTGAGTATAGTAATCGCGCGGCGAAGTTGCCAACCATGGCTCAGCAACAAGACCGTGCGGTATGATGGCGAAGCTCTTCAGATACGGCCAAAGGAGAACCGATAGTTTGAGAAAAACGCCCAGCTTATTTACTAAACATCAAAAGACTTCGTTGACGATGCTGCTCATGCTTGCCTTTGTGATTGTGGCGGCGGCACATGGCACGAATCCGCCGACACCAACGCCGCAGCGGGAAAAAACTGTGCTGCTGACAGTTTCAGTCGAATCCGGCGAAGCGGCGATCGATGTCGTCGCAATTCTGGACGGCAAGCAACTCCGCCATCCTTACACCGATGAACAGAAAGACGCGCAGAAGAGTTTCGGCAATCAATACTGGTCGCCAGGTAAGAAATACCGCGTTACTTTCGGCGGCGGCGACGCCGGAACGGTGACGATGAAGAGCTGGAACGAAGGCTGCAACAACATTCATGCGCAGGGAACGCCCGATATCACGGCGAAACTTGGCGGCAAAGTGATGGCGCTGGCGACGAATTCAGAGACGCTCGGCAAACGAGCCGGCGCACGCCGCGCGCCGACTGATACTGAGCGCGCCGCGGTGCTGGCTTTGATGAAGAACATCTACCGCCAACGCCGAACTCCTGCGAGCCTGATCGCGGGAATCAAAGTTACGAATCTTACGGCAACCGATCTCGACGGCGATGGCCAATATGAATTCATCGGCAGTTTTGCGTTAGCCGCGAAAAACAGATTCGAACGCGATCTGTTCTTGATCGCGAAGCAGCAAGGCAATGCGATGCGCGCCGAATTCGTCAAGTTCCAAGCCTATCAGCCACCGCCGGAACAGTTCCTTTGGAGCATCGACTTCGTCGATCAGTTGGATTTGGATGGTGATGGTGTCGGTGAAGTCTTCGCCACCGCGGGAGGCTTTGACGGTTACTCTTACGTGATTTTCAAGAAAGTCGGCGGTCGTTGGAAAGAGGTTTACGATCAGATTGGCGACGCGTGTTAGATCGTAATTGCGATTACCATTCTGACTTGGCCAGGTATTTCAGCACGTGCTTGATCGAAGTGACGCTGTAAGTGCCGTCGGCCTTTTGCACCGGGATGTGGCGATAGCGGCCCATCGACATCTTGTTAAGGGCCGTCGCGACGGAATCCGTTTCGCGAAGCGTTTCCGGATTCGCGCTCATCAATTCTTTGACTGGAGTCGTGTCCGTATGCGCGTTCTTGCCGGTCAGCTTGTTCAGCAAGTCCCGTTCGGTGAAGATTCCCACAAGCTTCCCGTCGTCGAGCACCAGCGCGCATCCAAGCCGCGCGTCCTTCATCTTTCGGACTACATCGGCGACTGGCGCTGCCGGCGGAACGCTTAGAAACTCCTGCTCGATCTGGTTCAGGTCGTCTTCCATGACCGAACGCGCCAAGCCTCGGCGACCGACTTGCGCCTCATCGAGATTGAATAGAGACGTGAGGCATTCTTCGCAACGATCGGCGCCTTCGATGTTGTCATAACCGCAAGAAGGACAAAGCATAATCTTCGCAAAGAGCAAAGCGGTAAGAGCAAAGATGTCGCACTTGGCGCTTTGCTCTTCGCGATTTGCTCGCTATTCCACCGTCCACATATCGCCGCTGTAAATCAATTTATCCAGGCTGCCCGGGCCGGACTTAGCGATCGCCGCGTTAATCTGATCCGTCATGAGTTGATCGTAACTCGGTCGATCGACGGCGCGAAAGATTCCGACAGGTTGCGGAAAGTCCGGTTGTTCCATCCGCGCGAGCATGAACGCGACCGACGGATCCTCCAGCGTAATGTCGTGGACCAAAATGTCGGCTTCGGTGATGCCGTTTTCGCCAATGGTAACGACTTCAGGGTGCGCGCCGTTCATGCGGATGCCCTGGTTTCGATCTTTGCCGAAGATCATTGGTTTGCCATGCTCGAGATAGAGAACTTTGTCGGGCCGCACGCCGCGCTCGGCGAAATAATCAAACGCGCCATCGTTGAAGATGTTGCAGTTCTGATAGACCTCGAGGAACGAAACGCCTGTGTGCTTCGCCGCGGCTTCGACCATCGTGCCGAGATGCTTTACATCGATATCGATCGAACGCGCCACGAAGGTTGCTTCGCTGGCGATGGCCAACGAGATCGGATTGACGGGATAGTCGATCACGCCCATCGGCGTCGATTTCGTGCGCTGCCCGAAAACCGAAGTCGGACTGTACTGGCCTTTCGTCAGACCGTAAATTCGGTTATTGAAGAGAATCACGTTCAGATCGAGATTGCGCCGCAGCGCGTGAATGAAATGATTGCCGCCGATTGAGAGTGCGTCTCCATCGCCCGTCGCGATCCATACGCTTAGTTCTGGATTGGCGGCCTTCACCCCAGTGGCGACCGCGAGCGCGCGCCCGTGAATGCTGTGAAAGCCGTACGTGTTCATGTAGTACGGAAAACGGGATGAGCAGCCAATGCCGGACACGAAAACCATCTTCTCGCGCGGAATGCCGAGGTCGGGCATGACCTTCTGCACGTTATTGAGAATGGCATAATCGCCGCAGCCGGGGCACCAGCGAACTTCCTGATTCGAGACGAAATCTTTTTTCGTCAGTTCGCCCGGCGGGGGTGCCACATGAAATTGTGAAGCGCCGCCTTCGCTTTCTGCTGAGACGCTGGTGTCGATGTGCGCGTGCCCGTTGCCGCTTGATCCGTTACCTTGTGTAGTCATTCGTGCTCCTCAAAAGTATTGCTCTTGCCGCTTTGCACGGCGTTCCATAGTTCGAGATATTTTTCGCGAACATAAGGGTTCAGTTTGTCCGCAAAGTCCCTGGTTAGATGTTTGACCTTAATTAGTTCCTGGACATCAGCCAAATCCTTCAGGCGATCCGGTGCCGTCATCCCTGACGCGAGTTTCAATTCGATCAATTTTTCGAGGGTGATAACTCGCACTCCCTCAATCTCAACGGAAGCCGTTGACGGGTGGGGGAAGCTCACAGGCTTGGGTAATCCATCACCCGGATATTCGCCCTCTGTTATGATTTCGATCGCAACTCCGTTTAGTGTTGAGCGCAGCTTTTTTCGCGCACCCTCGAAAGCCGGTCGATAGCCGGCGCCAACGAGTTCGCTATGGAAAGTCTGGAGGCCCTCCTTGGTCAGGATGAGATCGACGTCTGATGTAAATCGTGGGTAGCCATGCGCCGTCAATGCGACGGCGCCAATGATCGCGTACTCAATGCCTCGCTGATCGAGATCTCGGCCAAGTTTCGCAACTGTCTTGTTCAGCTCACCTTCGCCCATGAAATAACGAAGACCTTCCTCAAACGTCTCGATGAACGAGCGGGACTTGAGATTCGACGTTGGATCTGGAACACCCGCGACCGCGCTCACAAATACTCCTCAACCTTCCTGATGATCTCTTTAATTTGGAACGGACGACCTTTAACTTTCGAGAAATGAATCGCATCGATCAGATAGCGCGCGCGAATCATGGTGCAGAGTTGGCCCAGATTCATTTCCGGCACCAGAATCGTTTCGAAACCGGAGAGCACTTCGCCCAAATTCGCCGGGAATGGATTCAAGTGACGCAGATGCGCGCTCGAAACGTTCTTACCTTCGTCGCGCATTTTTTCGACCGCCGAAGTAATCGAGCCGTAGGTCGATCCCCAACCCAGCACCAGGACTTTACCGCTCTGATCGCCGAACACTTCCACCGGCGGAACGTCAGCGACCGCGCGATCGACTTTTTCCTGACGCAGTTTGACCATCAGGTGATGGTTCTCCGGATCGTAATTGACGTTGCCGGTGATGTTCTGTTTCTCGATGCCACCAATGCGGTGCTCCAATCCCGGAGTTCCGGGAATGGCCCACGGCCGCGCCAAGGTTTTTTCATCGCGAGCGTAAGGCATGAAGTTCGCCGGATCGGTCGCGAACTTCACTTCGATTCGCGGCAGCTTTTCGATCGCCGGCACCGCCCAGGGCTCTGCGCCGTTGGCGAGATAGCCATCAGACAAATAGAAAACCGGAACCATGTACTTGAACGACAGACGCACCGCCTCGATCGCCATGTTGAAGCAATCGGCGGGCGTGGCCGGCGCAATGACGATCGCCGGGCACTCGCCGTTACGTCCCCACACGGCCTGAAACAGATCGGCCTGTTCGGTCTTGGTCGGCAAACCCGTTGATGGGCCACCGCGCTGCACGTTCACGATCACCAGCGGCAATTCGGTCATCACCGCCAGGCCAATCGCTTCCTGCTTCAAGGCGACGCCGGGACCGGATGTTCCAGTCAGCCCGACATGTCCGGTGAAGCTTGCGCCGATGGCAGCGCATACTGCCGCGATTTCGTCTTCAGCCTGAAAAGTCTTGACGCCGAAATTTTTGTGACGCGCGAGTTCGTGCAGAATGTCGGAAGCCGGCGTAATCGGATATGAGCCATAGAACAAAGGACGTCCCGCCAATTCTGCCGCCGTAACAAATCCAATCGCGGTCGCTTCGTTGCCGGTGATCTTGCGATAGCGGCCGGGCGCGATCACGGCTTTCTTGATCGTGTAGTGAGTGGTGAAAACTTCGGTCGTTTCCGCGAAGTTGTATCCAGTTTTCAGCGCGACTTCGTTGGCCTTGGCGAGTTCGGGGTTCTTCTTGAACTTCGCGTAGATCCAGTTGAGCGTTGGATCCATCGGCCGGTCGTACAGCCAATAAAGCACCCCGAGCGCGAAGAAGTTCTTGCAGCGCGCGATCTCTTTACGCGACAGCTCGACGGCTCCCTTGAGCGCGTTCATGTTCAGAGTCGAAATCGGTAACTGATGAACGCGGTAACCGGCGAGCGATCCATCTTCGAGCGGATTCGATTTGTAGGCGGCGCGTTCGAGGTTTTCTTTCGTGAATTCGTCCGTGTTGATGATGATCGTGCCGCCTTCGTCGAGGTCGGGCAGGTTTACTTTCAAAGCCGCCGGGTTCATCGCTACCAACACGTTGGCTTGATCGCCGGGCGTGCGAATGTCGTGGCTCGAAAAGTTAAGTTGGAAGCCGCTGACTCCGGGCAAGCTGCCGGCGGGCGCGCGAATCTCAGCCGGAAAATCCGGCAGCGTCGAGATATCGTTGCCGACAATCGCCGACGTGTTAGTGAACTGCGTCCCGGTCAACTGCATGCCGTCGCCTGAGTCGCCGGCAAAACGGATCGTGACGGTATCCAGCTCTTCCAGTTGCTTGTCGATAGTTTCTACGGGCGGTTCTAAAACTGCGCTCATTGATTTTGATAAGCCTTTCGACGAGAACGTAAATCGTGAATCGTAAATCGTTAATGGAGAATCCGCATCTATTTACGATTTACCATTTACGATTTCACCAATCATCCTCCATCAATTGTGTCCATCACCTGTGCGGGGAGCGGAGGCAAATTCATCGTAGCCTTCGGATAACATTCCGCCAGATAAGTAATGATGTCAAAAACCGAAATCGATCCTTTCAGTTCGCCATTCTTGACCAGCGGAATATTGCGAAAACTTTTTTCGTTCATAAGACGCACGGCGTCGCCGACCGTTGCCTCAGGCGAGAGAGTTTCAACCACCGGTTGCATCCACGCGCGAATTGGCGATTGCCAATCTACATCTTCGCCGAGAATCCGGGTCAGCAGATCGCGTTCGGTAAAGATACCAACGACGCGCCCGTCATCCGAAATAATTACGCAGCCACCCTCATCGCTTTTCATCGCTTCGATGGCCTGAGAGAGGGGTGTAAAAGGCGAAACCGCGACATAATCGTCGGTGGGCAGGATGCTCACTTTCTGCTCGCAGGCGTTGGGCAGTTGATCCATCAAATAGGGGGCGACATTCAGGGTATTCTCGGGTCGAACGTCGTGCAAAACATTCTAGCATACGAAAGCGATTTCAATGTGACGCACGGCACACGAGATAACGAGTCACTTCTTCAGTAATTCGACAATCGATCCAGCCATCGCCGCGGCGATGCGGCGATTGCCTTCTGCGGTCAAGTGCATGCCGTCCCAGCACAATGAAGAATCGCGTAAATCGATCGCGCGGCCCAAATCCAAATAGCTGAGACTTGGTTGATTCGCAAAGCGCGCCGCGAGCATATTTCGCAAAGCTCGTTGCTGAAGCATGTGCTTGTCGCTGATGTACGGCTCAGTCACGACCAAGACGTGTTGGCCGTGGTTCAGACCGAATTGCACAGCCTGAGAGATCTGTTCGCAATAGAACTGCCATTCAGGTGGGCAAGGGGCGGGGCTTGACTCAGGGTTCGTCGGTGCTTGCTGGTTCAAAGTCCCAACCTGCTTTTGCAACTCGAGCGGAGTGTCGAGCTTTTTGAGATCGGGCGGCTGAAAGATCGTTCGCTTGTCCGTCCCGGTTAGTTGTCGCTTCCAAACTGTCAGCTTATCAACCGTCAGCGACGGCAACAGCGGCAGGAATCCGGTCCAGACAAAGATCGGCGAACGATGACGATAAACGTAGTAGTTCTGCTCTTCATTTAGATCGTTGTAACCGCTGTAAAGCACGATCACGTCCGGCTGGAGATAGTCGTAATCCTTCAGAGTGAATTGGAATGAGTATGCCCCATCGTTGTTGAAGCCCAGATTCAGCACGTTGATAGGTGCGGCGTGGGAAATGTCAGGACGCTGCGCGAGGATGCGCTGCAACTGCGCCGGAAAGTCCTGGCCCGCCTGCAAGCCAAATCCCCATGTCGTACTGCCGCCAAGTATCGCGACGCGTTTCTCGCCAGGCTGCTTCGCGCCGAGCGACGCACCACGATATCCCCTCAGGTTGATTCCGTGCTTTTGATGCAGGTAGAGATCGATGCCGGCCAGAACTGAAAGACACAGCAGCGCTGAGATGAGAAACGTGACTAACTTGAGGATGAAGCGCTTGCGTCGCGACGGTGTAAGCGGCTCCGCCTTCTCTGTAGTTGCGGCTTGGGAAGTCACGCCGAGAGTTTATTTAGCGCTGGCGGACGCGGCAAGTTTTCTGCTACTCAGTGACCGACCATTTCGATCGCCATCACCGTCAAGTCATCGAAGATTGGCCACCCTGCTGCAAACGTGCGCGCATCTTCAACCAACCGGTTCACCACAGTCGATGCGGGAAATTGCGAACATTCGTTCAGGAAACTCTTCATGCGGTGATGACCATATTCTTCGTCGGTGCGATCGCGCGCTTCCGAAAGCCCATCAGTATAAAGCACCAGGCGATCGCCCTTTTGCATTTCAAGGTGCGCGCTCTCGTAGCGTTCCTGGCAGAACATTCCGACTGGCAAGCCCGTCGCCGCGATCTGAGACACTTCGTTACGCTTGATGAACAGCGGAGCACAGTGGCCCGCATTGCAGAGTTCGACTTTTCCGTCTGGTGATGCTTTGCCGCAAACTAGCGTCGCGTAGTAAGGACGCATCGTTGTGTCCGCGAAGAGGTGATTCGCGCGCTCGACCAGGTCGCTCACGCTCAGGCCCGATCCGATTAGGCTGCGAAAAATGGCATGCAGTCGCGTCATCAAGAGGGACGCCGCGACGCCTTTGCCGGAAACGTCTCCAATCAGGAAATAGAGGTCGCCGCAATCCGTGCTGACCAGATCGCAGTAGTCGCCACTTACCGGACCTGCGGGTTGATAGTGATAAGAAACCTCCCAGCCATTGAACTTGAAGTTTTGTTTCGGAAGTAGCTCGCCCTGGATGAGCCACGCGCGATTCAAATCGTCTTCGAGTTCCGATAGCTGTTCCGGCGTCAAGCAATTCAAACAGGTCTTCGCGAGTGGATCGGCGTTCATCGTTACCTGGCCAATCAGGTCGTGACAGACCTGGCAGACGCCGTAAGACTCTGGCTGGCTCAATCGTTCAATGGCGGTTTTGATTTCTCGCAACAGCCCATTCAATTCAAAGCTGTCGCGGGCATCATTCGCGCTCGCCTCCAAACGTCGCCGCCAATTGATTAGTTCACTACGAAGATCGGAACCGGGAACCTGGACCACTGCGCTCATTTTCTCCCCCTTACTCGCTGGATAGCCGAAAACAATTGTGCTCAATTTGCGTTAGAAATCTGTACGAATTCGGCTGCCACATTGTTCTTAAAACGGAGTGAATTTTAGTCGTAGAAATGCAGGAAATCTATCCGATTTTGCGGGCGAAAGTTCGGTACGAGTAGCCGAGCAGCAAGGGACAAATTTATTGCCTATTTCGTGATTATTTTGGCGAGTGAGGTCAGGGTTTCGTCAATCTCTTCTTCGGTATTGTAGCGTCCGATTGAGAATCGAACTGCGCCACTCGCAATTTCGTACGGAACATTCATCGCGCGCAGCACGCCCGAGACTTCGCGCGACTCGGCATTGCAAGCCGAACCTGTTGAGACGCAGATTCCGGCCGCATCGAGCCTGGCCCGGATCTCTGAACCATCGAGTCCTTTAAACGAAACATTGCAGGTGTTGGGAAGACGCTTGTTTCGATCAGCGACACCGTTCAATGTCGCGCTTGGAAACTGCGCGAGGATTTCATCTTCCAGTCGATCGCGCAATCGGCGAACGCGCGCATGACCATCGAAATCTCTTGCGAGTCGCGCCGCGCGGCCCAGCGCGACGATGTTGGGAACGGCTTCAGTTCCCGAGCGTCGCCGTTGTTCCTGTCCGCCACCGATGATGAATGGCGGCAGTCTCACGCCGCGTCTGATGTAAAGCGCACCGACGCCTTTCGGCGCGCAAAACTTGTGACCGGAAATTGAAAACAGATCGACCGGCCAACTTTTCAAATCAATGGGAACTTTGCCAACCGCTTGCACGCCATCGACGTGAAAGACTGCGTCGGAATGTTCGCGCACGATGCGCCCGACCTCTTCAATCGGAAAGAGAACTCCCGTTTCGTTATTCGCCAGCATCACCGAAACAATTCCAGTTTCTGGTCGCAAAGCCTTTCGCAGATCGTCGAGATCGAATTCGCCGTTTCGATCGACTTCCAACCACGTCACCTCGCAACCAATCTCGGCGAGATGTTCGCAGAGATTGCGCACCGCTTCGTGTTCGACACGCGTCGTAATGATGTGGCGCCGCGTTGGATTCTGTTCGAGAAAGCCGCCGATGGCCCAGTTGTCCGATTCCGATCCGCAGGAAGTGAAGACGATTTCGCTCACATCACTCGCTCCCAGAAGATCAGCAACTTGCTGACGCGCAGTTTCGACGGCCCGCCGCGCTTCGCGGCCCAACGCGTGCGCTGATGACGGATTTCCGAATTCTTCGGTCAGGTAAGGCCTCATCGCTTCGAAGACTTCCGGCGCGACGCGCGTCGTTGCATTGTTGTCCAGATAAATCATCAGAATTGTCGATAGACTATGTAATCGCCGCTCCGTTTGATGACATCGCAATTGAAACAATCGCGCTCAGACGCAATCACGATCGAGCCCTGTGGCGCCGGCTTGCCTTCGTCAAGATGGATGAATTGCTTTGTATCGCGGCCTTCGACGGTTGCGTACCAAAGTGCGTGCTCATACGCAGGCTCTTCCACGTCGCTGAGGTAGATCGGCCGGTTCGGCTGCGCCACGGCCACGTCATAAACGGTTTTGTAGTCCGCATCGAAGACGTAACCGCGCTCTGGCCCTTCGCGTCGATAAACTTTTTGAAAGTAGACGACTTGGGCGGCCATGCCCACAAGCAAAGCCGCCAAAATCATCTGCCGCGCGAATTGCGAGAGCGACTGCGAGTGTCTCGGGGATTCTTGCGGACGCTCAAGTAAGAATTGCAATCCGGGCACTATCAGCACGAGCAGGAAAATCGGATACGCAACCAGACGCAGCGAGTGAAACTGATCGTTAGTAAGCGCGCCGGGCAAGATTGAGGCCGCGGCTCCAAAGACTACAAATCGCCACCAGGGCTCGCGCCAGTGACGAACGATCGCCACCACGGCGCCAATCAGCACGAGCACAAAACCCGCGATCAGAAAACTTCCAAGAGTTCCGTACGCGTGATGCCGCGGATTACCATCGCCGTTGAAAAGCAGATTAATGAGACTCAGGTCTTCAAAATATCGACGGACGAACTTGGGAACAATTTCTTTCCAGGGCGTATCTGGCTTGATGTAAGAGATCAGATAGAACCGCTGAGTCAGCGCGTCAGGATGCTGTGATTTGAAGACGAATAACGGCAGCAGCGAAAGCGCAAAGAAGACCCAGGTCTTGATGATGCTCACCAGACGCGGCTGCGAAGTGGCAAAGAGAATCAAGCCGCCCGCAAACAAGGGCCCAAGCAATCTCCCGATCGTGTAGGTGTAGGTCAACAGCATCAGCGTCGCCGCGATGCTTGTGATGTGAAACCACGACCAGCTTTCCCGTCTTTGCGCGGCGTATAGCGCGAGCAGAAATAGAACGACGGCCATCGGATAGAAAAACGTTTCCATCACAAGGCGGCTAACATCGAACAGCCAGGGCGTGAAGATCGCGATCACGGCGACCAACAGACCAATTGTGACGTTGCCGGTAATCCTTTTCGCCAGCAGTCCCAGCAGCAGGCATGCAAGAAACACCCAGGACGCGCTGTAAACGCGAGCAAAGTGAACGCTTGGCTTAACGAAAGTGAAGGGGATTGCTAGCAGATAAATCTGCGTGGGATTCGCGTACTGCGTCCAGCCCCCTGTATAGACAGGAAAGAAAACCGGCAACGTCGTCCCGACTTCGTTCTTGCCAGTGTGCGCGATCAGATATGCGTTGTAAGAGATCGCGGATTCATCGACATAGAAGCCCGGCGGGTTTGTCCCAAGATCGCTAATGTAGAAGAGATAGAGAAGAACAAAACCCAGGACAATCGCGGCGGTGCGAATACGATTCAAAGTTCGAATCCGTTTGGGGATCCGTGCAGTATCCGGTGATGGCACTACTTCGTTATCGATCATCGTCTCGTGTCGCGCGAAAGTATAGTTCAGTCGGGCGGCGAGTCAACGAGCTTGTCAGGGAGCGCCGACCTCCCTGTCGGCCGGTCGCGAGCATCCTGCTCGCACTCTTGCAGCGAACGCCGGCAAGATGCCGGTGACCCGCACGCAGGATGCGTGCGCTCCAAGCCCTCGTTCGACAAATCTTGCGCGCGTTCGGCATAATCACTTCATGTCTCAGTTAAGTGAAAGCGCGGTGCTCGATGCGCTGCGCCAAATAAAAGATCCTGATCTTCATAAAGATATCGTTACTCTTGGATTCATCCGTGATCTCAAAATAGACAATGATGAAGTTTCGTTTCGGATTGTCCTCACCACGCCTGCGTGTCCGGTCAAATCGGAAATGGAAAGCGCTGCGCGCGAATTGGTAAGCGCGATTCCCGGAGTTCGATCCGTCAACGTCACGATGGATGCCGAAGTGCCGAAGGGCCGCGGGCTGGGCGACAAGGTTTCCGTTCCCGGCGTCAAGAACATCATCGCGGTTTCGTCCGGCAAAGGCGGCGTCGGCAAATCGACCCTCGCGGTGAATCTCGCGGTGGCGCTGGCGATTGACGGCGCGCGCGTGGGATTAATGGACGCGGACGTGTATGGGCCGAACGTGCCGATCATGTTGGGCGCAGGCGATGCGCGGCCCGAGGTCGAAGTCAACAAACTAATTCCGATTGAAGCCCACGGCGTGAAACTGATCTCAATGGCGGTGCTGCAGCCGGGCGACAAACCGCTGATCGTGCGCGGCCCAATTCTGCACGGTCTTGTCAAACAGTTTCTTTCCGACGTGAAGTGGGGCGAACTCGATTACTTGATCGTTGATATGCCGCCCGGGACTGGCGACGTGCAGCTGAGCCTGGCGCAGTTGGTGCCGGTACAAGGCGCAGTCCTTGTTACCACTCCGCAGGAAGTCGCGTTAATTGATGTGCGCCGCGCGCTGCGAATGTTCGAGACAGTGGCTGTGCCGGTACTCGGCATCATCGAAAACATGAGTTATTTCATCGCACCCGATACCGGAAATCGCTACGATATTTTCGGGAAAGGCGGCGGCGAAAGGCTCGCGAGCGAATATGGCGTGCCGTTTCTTGGCTCGGTTCCCATGGGCATCGAGGTGCGCGAAGGCGGGGACAGCGGCGTGCCAGTTGTGATTGGTCAGCCACAATCGCCACAGGCTCAGGCCTTTCGCAAAGTTGCCGAAGAAGTCGCTCGTCAGGTCTCGATCGAGGCGATGAAACCAGAGCTTGTTGTTTTGAAAAAATCTCAGTAAGATGACCTCAAGGAAAACGACCTTAATCAGCAACTAATTTTCAAAGCAGGAGTTAACTAAGAAAATGTCAGCAAATGTAGAGACCCCAACCGCAACGCCCACTGCTGCACCGCAGGCGCCGAGCGTCAATTTGAATGTGACTGAGCCGGCCGCTGCGGAGATCAAGAAATTTATGTCGGGCGAAGAAGGCCTGCCCGAAACCGCCGGTCTGCGCGTGCGCGTCGTGCCGGGTGGATGTTCCGGATTTCAATACAGCTTGAATATCGAAGAGGAATCGCGGCAAGGCGATTTCATTCTGCATGAGCATGGCGTGCGCCTGTTCGTCGATATGTTCAGTGCGCAGTACCTGAACGGCGTCGAGATCGATTACGTGACGAACGTGATGGGATCGGGATTCACCTTCAAGAATCCGAATGCGACCGGAAGCTGCGGGTGCGGCTCATCGTTCACTGCATAGAGTCGGTACCGCGACCGCGACCGATAGGGAGCGGATCAAATCGTCTTTGAATTACAATGACTCGGCCTGATGCGTCTGTATCAGGCCGAGTTTAGTTTTATGCCCACGCATGGGAGCGCACGCATCCCTGCGTGCGGTTCGCAGGCATCCTGCCTGCAATGACGTAATGGACTTGCTTCAAGCCCAATCACCCGATCAACTCGATCTCGCTCGTGAACTCTTCCGCGAGTATTCCGCATGGCTGCAAGTCGATCTCTGCTTTCAAAGTTTTGAAAAGGAATTAGCTGAATTGCCTGGTAGTTACGCGCCGCCTGATGGACGTCTGTTGCTTGCTTACGTTGACGATCGGTTAGCTGGCTGCGTGGCGCTCAGAAAAATCGCCGAAGGGGTTTGCGAGATGAAGCGGCTTTTTCTTCGCGATGAGTTTCGTGGCAAGGGTCTGGGTCGAAGGCTGATCGAAGCGATCATTTCGGAAGCCAAACAAATCGGCTACGAACGAATACGACTCGATACGCTGCCGCCGAAGATGAACGACGCGATCGCGTTGTATCGATCTTATGGATTCAGAGAGATCGACGCGTACTACACGAATCCCGTTCCCGGCGCGATTTTTATGGAGTTGGATTTGAGAGCGTAATTTCGAAACTAAACTAATTCTTTGCCCGCTTACGCAGCGCTTCGCAAGCTTGCTCAGACGCGGGCGATTGTTGCCAAAGGCTGCCGTCATCGAACACGACACACTTCAGCACCACGCGCTCTACGACCGTTGAGGTGACTGTCGGCGGAGTGTCTTCCACCGTAACCAGTCGCGAGGGCAGCAGACGAGACTTCACGGTCAGCGTCTTCGCCGAATTGCGGCCCACCTTATCGAAGCTGACGAATTCGTGCCGGCCCAACTCTTCGTTTTCCTTGCTGTCGATGATCAAGTAGTCCCACAAGACAGCTCGGATCGACTTACCGCCGTCATTTCTTAGTTCGAGCGAATACATGAAAAATGGGGCGTTTCGATCGCTGACGCCGGATGCCTGAGCCGGCACGGCCGGATCACTGGTGCTTCCCGTTGCTGAATCATTCTCAGCTTTGAAAGTCGCATCGACAGTTGGCCCGACGCCCATGCGCTGCCATTTGTATTTGACGATCGTCACGCCGGGAGGCGCGATATTCCTCGGAAGGTCCTGGCCCCAAAACCCGAAACTCAATAATAAAATTAAGGAGGTCAACATCGTAATGCTCAAGCTGCTGCGCCGCTGCGCATCTTCTCGACGCGCTGAATTTTCACGACGTAGTTTCGCGCTTCGTCCGATTGAAACATCTCGCGCGTCTCGAGTTCGTCATCGGTAACCGGCGTGATCGCGAGGTCCATGTACTCGGCGCGTCGCGGATCTTTGCGGAGCTTTGCGTACATCCGATAAAGACGCAGATAGAGATGCGCCCACTTGATCTGCTTCCAAATCAATTCGGTCCAGACCCTTGGATAAAAGATGATAGACGATTCGCGTGGCAATTCTGAGCGGCGAACACGACGGGATTTCAAGCGGAGAAAGCCGCCTTCGAGCGGATGTATGCCTTCAATCGCGATGCAGCCTTTGAACCAGACGATTAGGAACAGCGCTTTGCCAGGACTTACGCCCGTGGCCATCGCCCGTTTCAAAATCGTCTCGATATGTTCGTCGGTGTAATAAGTCTCCCACGCTGCGCGATAAGCTTGCTTCCATTCGTCAATCGACATGCGCGGATGGACTGTCACGGCGTGATTCAGGTCGTACTTGTTGATGTCCGCGTCCATCCACGTGCCGGCATTGAGCAGGTTGCGATGATCTTCCGATCCGGGCAGCGGCGTTAAGTAAAAGAACTCGAGCAGATCGACAGGCAACTCTTTCTGAATTACGCGAATGTCGTGGACGATCGATTCAGGCGTATCATTAGGAAAACCAAGAATGTAGCCGCAGTAAGTCAGCACTCTCTGCTTCTTCCAGGCCAGCAGCATCTTGCGATATTCCGTAATTTTGTTCTGCTGTTTCTTGGCGCCCAGCAAGCTGTCGGGATTGATGTTTTCCAAACCGATGAAGACGCGCTTGACGCCGGCGCGAGCACACTTTTCGATGAAGTTAGGAAGCTTATGACAGAGCGTATCGACCTGAATGATGAAATTGAATTGCAGCTTTTCCGTCTCACGCATCTCGATCATGCGATCGAGAATCGCTTCCCAGTTTTTGTTGCGCGCAAAGTTATCGTCGGTGATGAAGAATCGGTGGATACCCTGCGCGACGTTCGCACGCACGATCTTTTCGCAATCGTCGGCGGAACGATAACGCGACTTGCGGCCCTGCACGTTGATGATCGTGCAGAACGAACATTGATATGGACAACCCCGGCCGGCGTCGAGACTCGTGTTCGCGCCGGCGGTGCGAAGGATTCTTTCCGAAGGAAGAAACGGCATCGCCGCGCCTTCCAAATTCGGCAGATCGTTCATGAAGTTGTAGAGCGGCTTGAGTTGATTGTTCGCCGCGTCGCGCAGAACTTCATCGAGGCGTCCTTCCGCTTCGCCGGCAAATAGCGAGACACCCATTTCCTCGGCGCGACGCACGTGCGGATCGCGTTCACTGAGCATCGCAATGGTTCCCGAAACGTGAAAGCCGCCGATGGCGACTTGCAGCCCGAGTTGGCGCAAGGGAAGTGCGAGATCGAGAGCGCGCGGGAACTGATTCGACTGCACGCCGACGAGCATCACCATGCCGGCGCCGGCTTCTTTGATCAACGACGCGATGTGCGCCGGTCGAATGCGAGTATTGGTTTCATCGAAGGCGTGAATTTCAATCTCGACATCTTCGCCAAGAACCTTCTGCCGCGCGCACTCCAGCGCCAGGCCATACAGACAGGCAAGGGAATTCGAAGGAATCGCCGAACGCACCCACTGAATTACATAGCCATCATCGTCGTAATGCGATGGTTTGATGAGGACGAGACAGAAGCGTCGCCGATGGTTCATTTTGGGCAAGACTTGTAACGCAAATTGCCAATTTGCGCTACTAACGCTTCAGCAGTTTCCAACCTGACGGCAAGACGGCGGCGGCTAGCGTGATCTTGATAACATCGCCCGGGATGAATTTGAGAACTGTGAAAAAGAATGTCAGCACCGGTGAAGTGCGCATGACGAGAGAAAACCAGAGCCAGCCGCTCAGCATGATAACGAGCGAACCGATGGCCATCGCGGCAGCCGCGGTCAGGAACTTTCGATCCCAACCGTGTTCGGCGAACGCGCCCGTAATGAATGCTGCTGCGGGAAAGGCAATCAGGTAGCCACCCGTCGGTCCCATCAGATGAAGCAGACCGGCGGTGCCGCCTGAAAAGAACGGCAAGCCGCTCGCGCCCTCAATCAAATAAGCGATCATCGCCATCGCGCCAAGGCGCGATCCGAGCAACGCGCCGGTCAACAAGACGGCGAACGTTTGGCCCGTGATGGGAACTGGGCCAATCGGAATCACGACCTGCGCGGCGAGCGCGGTCAGCAAGCTGAAGCCAATCACGAGTCCAACCTGCCGCACAAAATCCAGCGGGGCTAGCGCCACACCCAGCAACGTTTCATTTCTTGAAATTGAAGTGTCCATCTTGATTTTTTGGAGTGCGCCGACTTGTCGGCGCTTTTTTCAGTCTAATTAATATCTCAATTGGCGGCTAACAGCTTTGCGGAAAGCGGCGACATGTCGCCGCACTCCAAATTACGGTTTCATGCACAGCACTGGACATGGCGCATTGCGAATAACAAACTCAGCCGTGTCGGTCAACTTAGGATCGCCGCCTGATCCCAACGACGTTGTAATCGCAATAAGATCCGCCTTGTGGCGGCCGGCGTACTCGACAACTTCTTCGCCAACGCCGCCGTGCAGTCGCTTGAACTTACCGCACTTGGCGTTAGCTTCCGAGAAGAATCTTTCGATGATTGATTGGCCTCCGTCCGCGGGCTCTTCGTCACCTTCATTGAAGATGCATAAGGTTTCCAACTCGGCCTTTGTCTTCGTCGCCAGCGACGCCGTAATCGGCAAGATCCCTTTGGAAGGTTCTGCCAAGTCAGTCACGTACAAAATGCGCTTGAAGCGATCGATAGGCCGTGTGGTGCGTCGTGGCCCGTACAGCCGCGCAATCATGGTCGGGATTTTCGAATCGCGCGCGACTTGTTCGGCCACGCTGCGCCCGAGAAAGAATTGCGCCACGTCCGAACGCCCATGCGAAGCCATCACAATCAAGTCGCACTGCCGCAACTCGGCCTGCTTCATGATTACCTGCGCCGGATCGTCCTCGTCCTTGGGAACGATAGTCTCAATCACGCGCACTTGGGTGGCGCCAGTTGGCACTGCCGGAAATTCATAACGCGATGTTTCGGTGATGTGAGGATCGCCGCCGTGCGCGATGTGAATTGACTGCACCATCGCGTCGTACTGCGCGGCGACAGCCAGCGCGAGTGGGAACGCGCTGTTCGCCACAGCCGAGAAATCTGTCGGAAACAGTATCGCGCGAATCATGTGCGTAAAGCAGTGAGCGCTTAAGCAGTTAGCTCGCTCGAAAGACTCTGCTCACTGCCTACGCGTCACGGCGCAATCTTACTCGACCTCAAGCAAATCTTCTACTTATCGACACCAATGCGCATGCCGTGGAACGAGCGCATGACGAAGAGCGCCGAAATCACAAAGAAGACACCGGCCAGAATGTGAGTCACCATCGGACCATTCTTGCCAAAGTATCCGGTTTCGCTCCCGATGCTCACCGCGAGTTCGACGGCAAGTAAACCAAATAGCGTCGTGAACTTGATCACCGGGTTCATCGCCACCGACGAAGTATCTTTGAACGGATCGCCAACCGTGTCGCCAACGACGGTCGCGTCGTGCAGCGGCGTGCCTTTCTGCTTCATATCGACTTCGACAACTTTCTTTGCGTTGTCCCAGGCCCCGCCGGCATTAGCCATGAAGATCGCCTGATAGAGACCAAAGACCGCAATCGAAATTAGATATCCAATGAAGAAGAACGGTTCGAGAAAAGCGAACGCCAGGGTCGAAAAGAACACGCCCAGAAAGATATTGAACATGCCTTTCTGCGCGTACTTCGTACAGATTTCGACGACGCGTTTGCTGTCGGTCACCGAAGCTTTTTCGACGCCATCGAGTTTGATGTTGGCCTTGATGAATTCGACTGCGCGATAGGCGCCGGTCGTCACCGCCTGCGTCGAGGCACCGGTAAACCAGTAGATGATCGCGCCACCAGTGATCAATCCCAGCACGAACGGCGCGTGCAGTAGTGAAAGGCTCTCGGTATTTTTTGTGAGCCCTTCCGTCAGCGCCATGATGATCGAGAAGATCATGGTCGTCGCGCCAACGACAGCGGTGCCGATCAGAACCGGCTTCGCGGTTGCTTTGAACGTGTTGCCCGCGCCATCGTTCTCTTCGAGCAAGTGCTTCGCGCGCTCGAAGGTCACGGTCATGTTGTAGTCGTTTTTGAGTTCTTCGACGATGTTCGGTTGCTGCTCGATTAACGACAGCTCGTAAACCGATTGGGCGTTGTCGGTCACCGGGCCGTAAGAATCGACGGCGATGGTGACCGGCCCCATGCCCAGAAAACCAAAAGCCACGAGGCCAAATCCGAACACTGCCGCGACGTGGATCGTACCGGAAGATACCATCAACGCGTCCAGTCCCATCGTGCTAATGATGAACGCCAGGCCCATCAAACCCACGATGCTCAGACCTAGCCAGTAAGCCGAAAAATTTCCCGCGACGAAACCCGAGAGGATGCCGAGCGATGCACCGCCCTCGTCCGCGGACTTGACGACTTCCTGCACGTGGCGGGACTTAGTTGAGGTAAAGACCTTAACTAACTCAGGAATGACCGCGCCCGCCAGGGTTCCGCACGAAATGATCGTGGCGAGTTTCCACCACAGCGTTCCGTCGCCACCCAACACGGGAATCATCAAATACGAAACGACGTACGTGAGCAAGATCGAAACGATGGACGTGATCCAAACGAGCGACGTTAGCGGCGCTTCAAAGTTCATATCGCCGGCATTAGCGTATCGAGCTTTCGCGATCGCTTCGTTCACGAAGTAAGACACGGCGCTGGAGACGAGCATCATGATGCGCATCACGAAAATCCACACCAGCAACTGAATCTGAATCGTAGGATTCGGAACGGCGAGCAGGATGAAAGTAATCAACGCGACGCCGGTCACACCATAGGTCTCGAAACCGTCCGCGCTTGGTCCGACTGAGTCGCCCGCGTTGTCGCCCGTGCAGTCTGCAATGACGCCCGGGTTGCGCGCGTCGTCTTCCTTGATCTTGAAGACGATCTTCATCAGGTCCGAACCGATGTCCGCGATCTTCGTAAAGATGCCGCCGGCGATTCTCAACGCTGCCGCGCCCAACGATTCACCAATCGCGAATCCGATAAAGCATGGCCCTGCGTACTCACCCGGAATGAATAGCAGAATGAAGAGCATGATCAGTAGCTCAACGCTGATCAGCAGCATGCCGATGCTCATTCCGGCCTTGAGCGGAATCTTATAAATCGGATAGGGCTTGCCCTCCAGGCTGGCAAATGCGGTGCGCGAATTCGCAAACGTGTTGACGCGAATGCCGAACCAGGCGACGCCGTAACTTCCCGCGATGCCGACCAAACTGAAGAGCAAGATCATCGGCACGGTCAGCGCGACCGGATGTCCCGGCACAGGCCGCAGCACACCGAAATAGGCGACCACGATAACCGCGATGAACACCCAGAGAATCATGATGAACTTGCCCTGCGTGATCAGATACGTTTTGCACGTTTCGTAAATCAGCTCGGAGATCTCTTTCATCGCGCGATGGACCGGCAGGTTCTGCAACTGCATGTAAATCAGCAGCCCAAAGAGCAGCCCAAGGCCGCAGAACACGAGGCCAATCAGCAACAGCGTGTGACCATCGACACCGAGAAACTTTACTTGCGCGAGATCGGGAAGCTTCAGCGCGGCTTCGCCGCCTTCACGCGGCTGAGCCAGCGCGGCGGGAGCGCCGAGTCCGATTACAAACAAGGCAGTTAGAAGAGTAAATGCGCGGCGACCAGCCGTCGCGACAAAGTTCGACGTTAAATTCACTACTAAGAGAATCCTTTCAGTTCTTTGCTTAAGAAGGGAATAAAGCCCGTTTGAAAAGCTGATTATTATGGCTGATAAGAGCGGGCACTGTCCAACCGCGAGATCATGCTTCCGCGAGTGCGGCTTCAGATGTGACGTCCCTTCGCTTCTTTCCGCTAATCCATTTCCACACTGAATCAATCAGCACGATCACCGCCGCGGTCATGATCAGTGCCGTTAGCGAAGTGTTGATGTAGCCCTGCGTTGAAGTCGCCGGGTTCTGCGATTGCGGCCAGAAGATGTCCCGAATCGATTGGTATCCCGCCACCAACGTTGTCGTCGCGACAAATGACAGCGGCACGATCGTGACCCAGGCGTAACGCGCTTTGCCGAGATTGATGATGACGGTCGTCGCGACGCAGAGTGCGACCGCGGCCAGCAATTGATTCGCAATGCCGAACATGGGCCAGATGGTTGAGATCGATCCGCTCCAAATGAATGCCGTCCAGGCCGCGACCACCGCGAGGCTCGTCAGAATCGATCCGGGAAGCCAGTTAGGCTCTTCTAATTTTCGATACGCTCGCCCCCCGAACTCGCCTAACAAAAACCGAGCGACACGTGTGCCGGTGTCGATCGTTGTCAGAATGAACAAGGCTTCAAACATGATCGCAAAGTGATACCAGTACTTCATCAGCCCGCGCAGGCCAGGAATGCCGTCGAAGATCTTGGCGATGCCCAGCGCCAGCGTTACAGCGCCGCCGGTACGCCCGCGCAAATTCTTCTCGCCGGATTCCTGTTGTAGGCGATCGATTTCCTGAGGTTGCAGGTTGAACCCTTGGGCTGTGTGATCATCGACCATGCGGACGTATTTTGCCTTTTGCGCATCCGTCGTTTGTTGGGTATTGATCGCAAAATAATCGCCGGGAAAAAGGGAAGTTGCAGCAATCAAAGCAACGACGCCGACCACGCCCTCCATCAGCATGCCGCCATAACCGATCACTCGCGCGTCGGTTTCCTTGGCGATCATCTTTGGCGTGGTGCCTGACGAAATTAACGAATGGAATCCGCTGATGGCCCCGCAGGCAATCGTGATAAAGACAAACGGATAAACCTTTCCGGGGACAACTGGCCCACCGCCCGAGACGAATGGAGTGATCGCCGGCATTTGCAAATTCGGATGCACCAGAATCACGCCGATGATCAAAACCGCGACCGTGCCGATTTTCAAATAGGACGAAAGATAATCTCGCGGACAAAGCAGCATCCACACCGGCAAAACCGATGCGATGAATCCGTACGCGGCCATCAGCAGGGTGATTTTGTGCTGCGATAGCGTGAGCGCCGTGGCCCATGATGAATCGGCCACGCGCCCGCCAAGCCAAACCGCGAACAGCAATCCAATCACACCGATGATGCTCGCTTCCACGATCTTTCCTTTGCGGAAGCGGTACATGTAAAGGCCCATGAACAGAGCGAGTGGAATCGTGAAGCCAACGGTGAAGGTTCCCCACGGTGACTCAGCCAAAGCATTGACGACGACGAGGCCCAGGCCCGCCAGCGCGATTACCACGATGAAAAGGATCGCGATGCCGGCCACGAATCCGGAGAGCGGACTTATTTCGGTGCGCGCAATTTCGGCGAGCGACTTTCCTTTGCGGCGAATGCTCGCGACTAGAATCATGAAGTCATGAACCGCACCGCCCAGACAAACTCCGATTACCAACCATAAGAGTCCCGGCAGAAATCCAAACTGCGCCGCGAGCACTGGGCCGATCAGTGGGCCAGCTCCGGAGATCGCTGCGAAGTGATGGCCAAACAAAACCCACTTGTTCGTTGGATAGTAGTTGTGGCCGTCGTACATCGTCTTTGACGGCACCGGGCGTGAATCGTCAAGCGCGAGGACTTTCGCCGAAATGAAAGCGGAATAGTAGCGATACGCGATCGCAATCACGCACAGCGCTCCGACGATTATTGGCAAAGCGTTCATCTGTTTAGCGCAAAGACGCGCCTATCATAACTGGCGGGTTGGAAATTGCGAAGTCGGACTTGCGCAGGCCGGAGAAAGCAGTCCTCAGCCGAATCTGGCGTGTAGGAATTTGTCTGACAATGTGAAAATCGCCAATTGACTTGACCTCTGTTTCTCATTTAGAGTTGCGCCGCTCTTCAAATCGGTTGCGGAGATTTACCTGCAATTGAATCAAGTTTTACCCGGCGAGACTTGCCAGCTTGATCAAGCCCCAGGATCGATTTCCAAAACAAATTTCGTTCGGAGGATAAATGAAAAGACTTGTATTTTTCCTGAGCCTGGTTGCGCTGGTCGCTGCTGGTTGCTCGCAGAAACCGGCCGCTAACCCGGCTTCGTCATCGCCGACTCCAAAGCCCGCAGCCTCAGAGGCGGCAAAGAAGACTGAAAAGAAACCACCTTCATCGAATCCTGTCCCCTCAGACTGGATCCGCATGCATGACGATGTTAAGGGTTATGAGTTCATGGTCCCGCAGGGAACCAAGGACGCCCAGGACACCAAAGATGGCGTTAATGTTTACATGGCCAATGTGCCCGCGCCTTACGAGATTGGCGTGATGGTCGTGGCGTTCAAGGACAAGACGCTCAGCAAAGAGGACTTGATCAAGAAGGCGGAAGATATTCTCAAGGCCTTCGAAGAGAAAGACATCAAGATGGAGCCGGCCAAAGAGTTGAGCGACGACTATAGCCTGGTGACCTTCACCTCAACCGGCAAAGACGGCAAACCCGGTAAAGGCAAAATCCTGGTGGCTACTGACGTGACCGACAACTACATCATGTTCGTGGGTGGCGATGCCGACAAGTTCGCGGCTAACGAAAAGACCATCGACGAAATCTGGGGCAGCTTCGGCATGTACAGCGGCGGCTTCAGCGGCAACAGCTAAGAGATTTTCGTTCGATAATCCTAGCAAGCTCCTCGAACCCGCCGTTCGGGGAGCTTCTTTACTGTGATCATCGAAAGCAGCGGGACGCTATGAAGAACTTCAAGACATTTGGATTTATCGCATTGCTGATTCTTTGCGCGACGACCATCGCGAGCGCACAAGCAGCTAAACCTAAATCACCAGATGCGCTGGTCGCCGATCTTTACAAAGCGCACAACGCCAAACGGAGTCCGTTTTTTCAGACACGCAGCAAGGCGCGGCTGTATCAATACTTCGTCAAAGATTTCGCAGACATGATTTGGAAGGATGCTGTGACGTCGAAAGGCGAAGTCGGCGTGATTGACGGCGATCCGCTTTATGACGCGCAGGACATGGAAATCAAAAAGTTCGCGATCGGCAAATCGCGGATGGAGGAAGGCCGCGCGCTGGTCGATGTGACGTTTGAAAATCTTGGCGAAAAGAAAACCATCACGTTCATCCTCGTCAAAGGAGCGTCTGGTTGGCGTATCTTCGACATTGTTTATTCCGAGGGCCGCACGTTGCGCTCTGAATTCGCAATGCAAGCTCACTAACAACCTGTTGTTAGATCAGCATGCAGAAGCCGGTGGAACAGATGTTCGCCGGCTTCTCGTCTTACTGACAATCGTCCCGCATCGTATGCTCGCGAATTCAACCCGCGCTGCACCGACTCGCAGATGTCCAGATCTTCTTGCTGGATGCGATCGCCGACGTTGACGCTAGCAAGATTTCGTTCACGCGCGTTCTCGGAAACGTCGGTGAAGTAAAAATCAAACACGACTTCGGTTCTTTCGATCGTGATGGGGCGCACCAGGTTGGTATCCAACACCCCTTCATAAAAATTCATCATGAAGTTCGGATACAGCCAGTAATAAAGCGCGCGTTCGCCTTTACGCGATGTGTTCACTTCTACTCGATCACCAGTGACCATTGGGCTTGATTGCAAGCAGAAACGCTCGCCATTTTCGATTGTGTATTGGCTGTAATCGAGTACGCTGTCCAGCCCCTTGTGCAGATGCGGCACGTGATATCCGCCATCGAGATAATTATCGACGAAAACTTTCCAGTTGCAGTTGAGCACGTAGCTGCGCCGCTCGAACCAGTGAAGGTTTGCGAGTTCAAGTTTCTGAAATTGTTCGATGCAATCGTTGCCGAGAAACGACACGAGTTCAACATTGGAATCGTTTAGAGAGCGGTCTTGTCCGCTCAAACTTGCCAGCACCCACTTCTCCCAGACGCCAATTTGGATCGGCAGCAATCCGTTTTCAGCGCGGTCGAAACCGCACACCTCGCTGAATTCCGGCGTGCCTTTCAATTCGCCTTCGAGCGAATAAGTCCAGCCGTGATACGGACAGCGCATTTGATTCGCATGTCCTTCGCGTTCAGTCATGACCGCGGCGGCGTGATGGCGGCAGACGTTGAAAAAGCCGCGCAGCGTGTCGTCGCTTCCGCGCACGATCACCACCGGTTCATCAGCGATCTCGGTGGTCACGTAGTTGCCGGGGTTGGTTAATTGATCAAGCCGCGCCGCAACCTGCCAACTGTTTGCGAAAACAGTTTGCTGTTCGAGATCGAAGATGCGTTTGTCGGTGTACCACGAAGAAGGAATCGTCGAGGCTTCCGCGAGCGGTGCAGTCGGATTGTAAGCGTCGAGCAAGTCTTTTACTGAAGCACTCACACCGGCACCGCCGTCTTGTGTTTCGGGCTGTAGAAAGGCGTCTTCACCACGGTTGCCGGCACGCGATGGCGAACGGCTTCGATGGTAATTTCAATCTCTATTTTCGATCCCGGCTTGGCGAATTCGCGCTGCACAGTTGCCAGCGCAATCATCTTTTTCAAAACGGGAGACCATGTCGTCGAAGTTGCTTTGCCAACCTGTTTCCCGGCAGCGAACACGGGGACAGCAACGCGCGAAGCGACTGGTGAAACGGCTGGCGGTAAGCCGACAGCTTCGTAGCGCCGCTCGACCTCCGTCCAGTCGATCTCTAGTCCCACAATCTGTTTTGCGGAACCGCGTTTAGCTTCTTCTTGCAAGGCTCGCTGACCGACAAAACGATCCTTGTCGAGGCTCACCAGCCGTCCCAGTCCCATTTCAAATGGCGAGTATTGCCGGTCCGCGATCAGCGCCTTCTTACTGCTGTTGAAATCGATATCGATCAGCAGCAACCCGGCTTCGATGCGCGCCACGTCGAGCGCCAGCATTCCCGCTGGCTTGATTTCGAAAGGCCGGCCGCGATCGATCAGCAAATCCCAGAGATGCAAAGCCTGATCTGCATCAACCCAAATTTCGTAGCCGAGATCGCCCGTGTATCCAGTGCGCGAAATCTCAACGGGCAACCCGTCAATCGTAGCTCTCGTTACGCGAAAGTACTTCAGGTTGGTGATGTCGGCGTCATGCACGATCGATTTCAAAAGCCGCCCGGAAGTCGGACCTTGCAGAGCGAGCGCCGCGATCGATTCCGAGATGTCTTCGATCGCAACGTCGAGACCGACTGCATTCTGCGTGAACCAGCGCAAGCTCGGATCGGCCGCAGTCCATCGGTAAACATTCTCGTCGAGCCGCGAAACAGTTCCATCGTCGATTACCTTGCCGTGCTCGTCGCACCAGGGCGTGTAGATAACCTGGCCCACCGCAACCTTGCGCACATCGCGCGTGATGACGCGATCGACCAAGCGCTTCGCGTCTTTTCCAGTCAAGCGATACTTGAACAAAGGCGAGATGTCGATGAGCGCGGCTGCATTACGAATCGCGTTGTATTCATGATCGTGATGCGTCTCGTAAGCGCTGACGGTGTAGTAACCGGACCACTCGCGATAATTAAGGCTCTCGCAGAGCGCGAATGTTCTTTCATGAAATGGAGTTCCGATGGGCATGTTAGCTTAGTAACATAGACTTCAGTCCGTGCTCAGTAGTCGATTCACTACGCCTCGCAGACTAAAGTCTATGCTACGTTGTCAGGGCGAGCGATTATAGTTATGCTGACAACGAGCGAGCAAGAAACAATTTGTCCGCGTCCCCCGCGTTTCAAATTCAAGGAGGGACGAATATGCATAGTAGAGTGAAGAAGGCGAATAGATTATGGCTGATTTTGATCGCGGTGCTGATGATTTGCGGCACTGCGAGTTTCGCGCGCAGTCAGAACCGCGACGCGAAAAAGTTGAATGAAGCCGCGAAGGAAGCACAAAAAGCCGCAGACGCTTTCACTGAAATCATGAACGTGCCCGAGAAGGCGATTCCGCAAGGACTGCTGGATAAAGCAGAAGCAATTGCAGTTTTTCCCGACGTTATCAAGGCCGGATTCATTATCGGCGGCCGCGGCGGTCATGGCGTGATCAGCCGCAGGGTCAAAGGCGGTTGGAGCGCGCCTGCGGCTTTCGATCTGGGAGGTGGCAGCGTCGGATTGCAAATTGGCGCCAACAAGACTGACTTCATACTGTTGTTTATGAACGATGACGCGCTGAGCGGTTTGCTGAAAGACAAATTTGAGATCGGCGGAGAGGGAAGTGCGGTTGCTGGCCCAGTTGGAAGGACAGCCTCGGCTTCGACTGATGCGCTGCTGAGAGCACAGATCATTTCGTATTCGCGCAGCAAGGGGCTGTTTGCCGGACTCGAATTGAAGGGTGTTGTGATTAAGCCCGACGACGACGAAAACATGGCCGTGTATCGGACGAAGGCGCGCGAACTTTTGTTGCCAGGCTCAGCGATGCCCATCGCTAAGATGCCGGCGGGTGTCAGAATTTTTCCGCGAACGTTGGGAAGATATTCGACGAGAAGGTAGGAGCGCACGCATCCTGCGTGCGGGACACCGGCATCCGTGCCGGTTAATTTGAAATGACTCAAAGGAGTTCAATGAGAAAGCAGCTATCTCTGGCATTCAGTTTCGCATTCATCCTGTTGTTGGTTTCTTCGGCCTTCGCCCAAACGACTCGCGAACGCAGCACCAAAAAGGCTCGTGCCGCGGCCGATCAGTCAGCCAAGGCGGCGCGCGTCTTCAATCAAATCATGGAGACGCACGAGCGATCGATTCCGAAGGACTTACTCGATCGCGCGGAAGCCGTTGCCGTCTTCCCGGGAGTTTTGAAAGGCGGCTTCATCGTTGGCGGCCGCGGTGGCAGCGGCGTGATCAGCCGTCGCGTCGCCGGCGGTTGGAGCGCCCCGGCGTTTTTCGATCTCGGCGGCGGCAGTATCGGTTTGCAGATCGGGGTGGCCTCGACCGATTACATCCTGTTGTTCATGAACGAGCGAGCAGTGGGATCGCTGCTGAATGACAAGTTTGAAATCGGCGGCGAGGGAAGTGCAGCCGCAGGGCCTGTCGGTAGATCGGCGAGCGCCTCGACCGACGTGAAGCTCAACGCGCAAATTATTTCTTACTCGCGAAGCAGGGGAGCATTCGCCGGCCTCGAGTTGAAGGGCGTCGTGATCAAGCCGGACAACGAAGACAACCTGCAGGTTTATGGGATGAGCGCGCGCGACATTCTCACCGGCTCAAACAAGATTTCGATGGAGAAAATGCCCGAAGGCGTGCGCGTGTTTCCTGAGACGTTGGCGAAGTATTCGACGCGACACTAAGCGCTAATCACTACGAGCCGATCGCCTTTTCTTTCAATCGTGCGACGATCGACTCGTCGATAGTGTTATTCACAGGCAGTCCGTTTTGGTGCTGAAACTCATTCAGCGCGCTGAATGTCCGCCGCCCGGCTTGACCATCGACGGGTCCAGGATTCAACCCCAGATAAGTCAGGTAAACCTGCGCCGTGCGAACCGTGAGGTCAGGCAGTCCTCCATTCGCATACTTCTGATAAGCAGCCGCGAGTCGAGTGTCGTACTGATTCTCGGCGTATTTCGGCCCATTGTAACCGCGGGCGAAGTCTCGCCAACGGTGATCGCGAAGCGCTCGATGCAAACCATTGTGGACGATCTCACCGGTCATCCCGCGCAACTGATCGTTCTCTGATTCCATCATCGCTTTGACCATGGTTTCGACGTCGGGGTAGCCGGCGATTTCCGAATTGAATCCCATTAGCTGGCCGATGCCCCACGAGACGGCGTCCAGCGCCGCTTTCCGATCTAGCGCGATAGCTTTCGCCAACCGATCGTATTGATGCGCGCCATCACCGCCGTATCCTCCTTGATTGCGATTGCTGATATCGGGATGCGCAGAGTCGAACTTGTGGTTCGTTTCCTTACTAAAGATGTGGCGCTCGTACAAGATTGCGGGGCGCTTATCCGGCAAGAAACCGCAACCGCGCGTTTCGACGTTCAGCACCGCCCACAACTCCGGCGCGTGAATCCCCATGCGCCCGACAACTTCATTCACTCCGGCTTCGTCGAGAGGAAGCGCAGTTCCGACAAACTCTGTTGGCATGATCGAACTCCTTTTGTGATTGTGCACCTAGAAGCCGAGCGCGGCCCAGGTCTTTGGCCCAACCAAGCCGCTCGGCGTGATGTTGTGCGCGGCCTGAAAATTTTCGACTGCGTGCAACGTGTCGTTGCCAAACCGCCCATCGACATGAATGCCAAGCTTCGTCTGGACCAGCTTTACATCTGAGCCGCGATCTCCGAATTTGACGGGCGCGTTCTTCATGCGCAGTCGCACGTGAAAATGATTGTCGTGGCCGTCGTAGTGTTGGCTCAGGTGCTTTTCGATAACTTTGGGGTCGTTGAAAAGAACGAGCTGGACCGGAGCTTCTTCCCACCACAGATTAATCAATTCTGTCGTCGTGGCTCGATCGTATCCAGCTTCCAAGTAAGTAACCGGAGCGTTTTGTCCGTCGAGTCGCATCGGCCGGACGTCGATGTCCACACCGAGTCGATGCGACTTATGCGGCGGTATCGGCCCTCCGCCCTGCTTGGAAATTTGTCCGATCGAAAAGGGATGGTTCTGGTGCAGTGCCTGCCAGGCTGCGGCTACGCGCAGCGCCGCTTCGATCGACGATTTCTGGCCAAACTGGAATTCCCCGTGCGCGCCGCGATTGTTGGTGACGAAGCCTGCGCCGCTCTCAGGGAGTTGCGTATTGATTTCCATTGGTTTCTCCTCAAAGTTCGATGACTATCGTTGGATTGCGACTTTCTTCAACTGGCCTGAAACCCAAACATCATTACCATCGTCCGATTCGACCAGCGTGAGTGGCGGCAGCGGCGTGGTGATGTCGCGGTCTTCGAATGACGCATTGTTGGTGTGCGAGGCATCGTCAGCGTCGCCCGAATAAGAGGTCAACTTGAGCGAGCCCTGCGACTCGGTGTGATTCAGCGTGTTCTGCTGGTCTTGCAGCGATGAGTTTCCATCCACAGTAAAATCCATTGTCATTGCCTCCTCGATTCATTTCAGGGCGTCACAAAGCCTTTGCACCTTGTCCGGTTGGTTCAGGAAGCGTCGGGCGACTTCCTTGTACAGAGTCTCCAGGCCTTTAACATCGAGCGCGTCGATGTCCCCGGCAGTCTTGTCTGGAATTAGATCAAGATTGTCTTTCAGTGCTTGCTTGAGCTTTTTGATCGCGGGAGCTGCCTTCGTAGCATCCTGATCCCTGGCTTGCGAAAAGACCGTGGCTCGATCTTTATCACAGTCTTGTGCCTGTACCAGTTCTCTTGGCGTACTGATTCTGAGCTGCTGTGCCTTTTCGTCTTTTGCCTTAACCGCGTCGTTCGCTTCTGCGCCGGTATCGACGTTCAGGCTGCTCAACGCATCGTCCATCGTTCCGGCGAAAAAGTAGTTCCGCAAATCGGTTCGCGCTTTCTCCCAGGGGTAGGTGCGGACGTCGTCATTCAACTTCTCATAGATTGCGCCGAGCACTTTTGCGCGGTTCGCCACCATCTTGTTGAAGAGGATTTGCGCCTCGAGCAGCCGAAAGTCTTTGTTCGCGGCGGTGTGAGTTCCTTTAAAGCCCGTTAGCACCTCGTTCAGCACAGTCTTTGCCCGTTCGCCGTTGACAACGGCGGCCACGCTTGACATGCCAATCTCCAGAAAGTCAAAAAGAAACTGAAGCAGGTCGTTTCTCTTTCTTGAGTTCTTGCGATAGTTGTTGAAGACAATGTCGATCTGCTCGACTCCGGTGTAAATCAACTTGTTGCGAATTAGCTTCGCCTGATCGGGGGTGTTTGTCTCATAGGTCTTATACTTGTCGAGCAAGTCGTTGACGTAAACCTTTTCGGCGTCGGCCTCACTCTTGAGCAGCGGAGGCTGCTTCTGCGCTTGGACCACGGTGCTGGTTAGCACTATTGCGCAAAGAACTCCGGAAGCAACGATCTGCATAAACAGCTTTGATAGACTCATTTCATCCTCCGGCTCGGACGTGGGGCCCGGCTTTCGTGGCAAGCCAAAGCGTCCTTTTTGATTCGACTGCGAAGGCGGCACCGTTACCGATTCGCAAATTGGGACGGGCGATGTCGCTTTCGAGTGTGAGAACGCGCCGCACTGGCGCAGTATCAATGACTAAACAGAAAGACGAAAGACTTTTGGGACACGCGGCTTATACTCTGCGAGGTTGGGCGTGTCAAGATTTATTTTGCGCTAAGTGGTTGATCCATTCGACAAATCTGCTCTTGCGCGATTTGAAACAAACGCTTTCATGAGCTAACGAACCGAAGTGAACGCAAAACTATCAATCTGGACAATTGGGCATTCGACTCTGTCGATTGAAGGATTCATAGAACGGCTCAAGTCGTTCGATATTCAGGCTCTGGTTGACGTTCGCAGTTTCCCCGGCTCGCGTCGTTATCCGCAATTCAACAAAAAGGATCTTGCGGAATCCTTGACTCGTGCGGGAATCGAATATCTGCACTTCAAAGACTTGGGCGGGCGACGTCGCGCGCAGCCTGACTCGCACAACGTTGCGTGGCGGAATGAATCGTTTCGGGGTTACGCGGATTACATGGAAACCGCCGATTTCGCACAGGGAATTGCGCGTTTGCTCGACGTCGCGCGGGCGCGACGGACCGCGATCATGTGTTCGGAAGCGGTCTGGTGGCGCTGTCATCGCAGCCTGATTTCTGATTACTTGAAAGTAAATGGCGTCGGAGTGATCCACATCATGGCACCAGGAAAATCAGAGGCGCATCCTTTCACTTCGGCCGCGCAGATTGTGAACGGACAGCTTTCGTATCGCGGCGTGTTGGAAAGTCGCGACCGATTTATCGATAATAAGGCTGCTTCTTCTGAGCATGATTAAGAGGACAAATCCGATGAACGTGGAAATCACTGATGACGAACGTGACTTTCTCAAAGAGGTGTTCGAAGAAAAGCAGAAGCACATGATTCAGGAAATCAATCACACCGACACGATCGATTTCGAGCGTATGCTGAAACAGAAGTTAGACGTGCTTGAAGGATTGATGAGAAAGATTGGCGTAGCGTAGGCTTTTAGCCTGCGCTCTTTTGGCTTCACAGATTGAAGCCTAATGGTATAGAGATGAGTTTAATGGATCACACAAGCCGCCGATGTGAATCATGCGATCGCGAGACCGATCGCGTGATCGAATATGTTGACGCGAACAGTCAAACACATTACTTGTGTTGGGAATGCGTCGAGCGGCAGGAGAAGCGCTTCAACACGAAACCTGGTTGGCGTCGATCGCATCGACCGCGACGCTATCAGCGGCTGATCGCGACTTCGTGAGACTCGTCAGGGGTGCTTCTTTTCATTGATATCGTGCGTGGCCTCCCACTTCTGATCGTCACAGCCGAGTAAATCATCCGCCTCCTTTGGTCCCCAACTTCCAGCTTCGTAATTCGGAAAACTGGGCGCCGGCATGATCTCCCAGGCCTTTTGAATTGGATCAACTACGGCCCAGCCGGCTTCGACTTGATCCGCGCGCTGAAACAAAGTTGCATCGCCGACCATGCAATCGTGCAACAGCCGTTCGTAACCGGTGCTCGGCGTCTTTCCAAAGTAATCCTCGTAATCAAAATTCATATCTACTGAGCCGATGCGCATGACTGAGCCGGGAACCTTTGCGCCAAAGCGCACCGAGATTCCTTCGTCCGGCTGAATGTGGAGCACGAGGCGATTGGTCGTGAGACGATCGACCGAAGTGTCGCGAAAGAGCACAAACGGCGGCCGCTTGAACTGAATTGCGATTTCGGTGTCGCGCGCCGCGAGGCGTTTTCCCGTGCGCAGATAAAAAGGCACGTCGGCCCAGCGCCAGTTGTCGATCAAAAGTTTCAGCGCGATGAAGGTTTCGGTGGTGGAATCAGGCGCGACATTTGGTTCTTCGCGATAGCCCGGAACTTTTTCGCCGTCGATGTTGCCGGCGCCGTATTGCCCGCGCGCAACTCGCGTCGCGGTCTCTTCCGGCGAAGGCCGTTGAATCGCGTGCAAAATTTTCGTCTGCTCGTCGCGGACGGCGTCGGCTTCAAAAGAGATTGGCGGCTCCATCGCTGTCAGCGTTACCAGTTGCAGCAGATGGTTCGGTACCATGTCGCGTAGCGCGCCGGCTTGTTCGTAATAGCCACCGCGTTGTTCGACGCCAACTTTTTCCGCCGCCGTGATCTGCACGCAATCGATGTAACGGCGGTTCCAGATCGGCTCGAAAATCGTATTGCCAAAACGGAAAATCAGAATGTTCTGCACCGTCTCTTTCCCGAGATAATGATCGATGCGATAGATCTGATTCTCTTCAAGAACCTGCTTAATCTCCCGGTTCAGGTTCTTTGCCGATTCCAAATCGCGGCCGAAAGGTTTCTCGATCACGACGCGTCGCCAGTGCGTTTCGTCTTGCTTCGTCAAGCCGACTTTGCCGAGTCGCTCGACAACCGGCGCAAAGTATTGCGGCGCGGTGGCGAGATAAAAGAAGTAATTCCCATTAGCCTGTCGTTCATTGTCGATCTTCTCGACCGTTTCCTTAATTCGCGCGAAAGTCTGATCGTCGTTGAAATCACCGGAGAGGTAAAAGAGACGCTCCTCCAGCCAATCCCAGGTTCCCTCTTCGATCTCTTCCGTGGCGAATTCATTCATGTCGTCGCGCAACCGGCGACGAAATTCTCCATCGTTCATCTCGGCGCGGGCTACGCCAATCACCGCGAAGTTGTCTGACAGCAGATTGCTTCTCTTGAGGTTGTAGAGCGCGGGAATGAGTTTGCGTTTCGTGAGGTCGCCGGCAGCGCCGAAGATCACCATGACGCATGGCGGATCTTTCTGCATACTTGTGCCGGCTGGTGAAGACATCTTGTGAAACTATCTTTACTTCGGTTCGACGTGCCCGCCGAATTTCTTCCGCATCGCGGACAGAATCTTTTCCGCGAACGTGTGTTCCTGACGCGAGCGAAAACGCGTGTAAAGAGCCGCGCTCAAAACTTCTGCGGGCACGGCCTCTTCGATTGCCGCTTGAATGGTCCAGCGGCCTTCGCCTGAGTCCTGGACGAATCCGCTGTAGCCGGCCAGCTCTGGATCTTCAACGAGAGCCATCGCGGTCAAATCAAGCAACCACGATGAGACGACGCTGCCGCGCCGCCAAACTTCGGCGATGTCGGCGACGTTCAAATCGTAGCGAATCTCTTCCGGTAATTGATCCGACTTGGCGTTGCGAAAAATGTCGAAGCCTTCCGCATAGGCCTGCATCAAGCCGTACTCGATGCCGTTGTGGATCATCTTCACGAAATGGCCGGCGCCCGACGGCCCGCAGTAAAGATAGCCTTCTTCAGAGGTGCCGCTGATGTTTTCGCGCCCCGGTGTGCGGGTGATACTTCCGTGGCCCGGCGCGAGCGTCTTGAAGATCGGATCGAGATGTTCGAAGGTCTCCTTCGGCCCACCAATCATCATGCAATAGCCTCGCTCCAGGCCCCACACGCCGCCGCTGGTGCCGACATCGACATAGTTGATTTGCCTTTCGCGAAGTGCCTTTGCTCGGCGCGCGTCGTCTTTGAAATACGAGTTGCCGCCGTCGATGATGATGTCGCCTTTGTTGAGGCGCGCGGCGAGTTCATTGACAGTTGATTCGGTTGCGTCACCCGCAGGTACCATGATCCAAACTGCGCGTGGCTTGTTCAGCTTCGCGATGAAATCGTCGAGCGAGTTCGATCCAGTTGCGCCTTCGCCAGCAAGTTGCTTCACATTGTCGGGGCTGAGGTCGAAGACGACGCAATCATGTCCACCGCGCATCAGGCGACGCACCATGTTCGCGCCCATCCGACCCAGACCAATCATTCCAAGTTGCATCTCACGTCCTCTTTAGTCGAACTCTGTGCCTCTGTGGATCTCAGTGCCTCTGTGGTGGAATTGAGGTGCGAAGCGTTTACCACAGAGGCACAGAGGGTTCACGGAGACACGGAGGAATTCAATCCAGTGCACCTCTAATCGCGTTGGCAATTTTTCTCAAATCATCTTCAAGATCTGCACCCAAATGCACACGCAAAGCTCTCCGCCCACGTTCTGCGAGCACTTCAAAATCACCACGAGCCTGGGCGGCCTTCACGGTGCCGAATGTATATTTCTGATCGGGAACTTGCAGGTCGTTCGCATCGTCGCAAGTGATTTGCAGAAACACGCCGCTGTTCGGCCCGCCTTTATACGCCTGTCCGGTTGAATGCAAGAAGCGCGGGCCGAAACCGAGACAAGTTGCTACTCGTTTCCCATCGCGAATTGATTCGCGAATGATTTGCAGCGTGCTTTCGTGCCCTTCGTTCATTTCCAGATAAGCGAGTAGCGCAAAGTAATCGCCCTTGTTCAATCGATTCAGGTGCGCGCGAAGATAGCCTGCCAAAGTTTGATCCTCGGCTGATTGCTTCAGCTCATCCGAATTACGCTGATCGGCGAACAACTTGATGCCGTCGGATTCGAAGAACGGAGTTTCAGCGGGCAACGCGCCGGTCTGTTCGTATTCCTGAGTCAGCTTTTTGGTTGCAACTTTGCTGACCTCGACATCAGGTTGATCGAATGGATTGATTCCGATGATCGATCCGGCCACAGCCGTGGCAATCTCCCAACGGAAAAACTCCTGTCCAAGATCGTAAACGTCGCTCAAGGAAATGCGAACGAGTGGATGCCCGGCGCGCTCAATTGCCGCCAGTTTGTCGGCGTCAGCATCGCCATCGCGATCGAGTTTCAGGTGAATGAAGACTCGGTCATTACCGTAAATTTCCGGCGAAGCTATTGGCTCGCGATCGACTGGAATCAATCCTTTCCCATTCTTGCCGGTTGATTCTGCGATCAATTGTTCAAGCCATGCGCCGAGATCGTAAATGCCGGGCGACGCAACGATCGTTATTTTGTCGCGTCCATGATTGTGCGCGACGCCAAGAATTGCGCCAAGAATCACACCCGGATTATTTTTCGAGGAAGCATCTCCGCATGCGCGCACCATCGGGATCGTGCGACTCAAGAACTGTTCGATGTCGATGCCCATCGCGGCCGCCGGCGCCAGGCCGAAATCCGAGAGCGCGGAATATCGGCCGCCGATCGATGGTACGCCCAGAAAAATTTTGCGGAAATTTTCACTCGTTGCTTCGTCGCGCAACTTCGAACCCGGATCGGTGATCGCGACGAAGCGATTGCCTACTTCGTCAGCGCCCACCGCGTCTTTCGCGCGGTCGTAAAAATATTGCTTGAAAATATTCGGTTCGAGCGTCGTTCCTGACTTGCTCGAGATGAAGAACAACGTATTCGCCAAATTAATTCGATTCTCGAACGATTTGATTTGTGCAGGATCGGTTGAATCGAGCACATGTAGCTCGGGAAAACCCTTGACCTTCCCGAATGACTTGCGCAAGACTTCCGGGCAGAGACTCGACCCGCCCATTCCCATCAGCAAAACGTGGCTGAATCCCGCGTCCTTAACTTCCGCCGCGAAGTTCGTAAATCGTTTGACAGTCTTAAGTTGCTCATCGGCGATGTGTAGCCAGCCCAGCCACTTGTCTTCGTCCTGATCGGTCCACAGCGACGCGTCGCGCGCCCAAAGCCTCGCCACTTTTCGATGCGCAGTCCAATCATTCAGGGCGGCGTCAACCGCGCTCAGCAATTCGGAAGGTAACGAAAGATCGAGCTGATTTATTTTGTATTGAATTGCGGCCTCCTGAATTAGGGCGCGTGTGCTGAACGCGCGTTGACCAAAGTTCGGAGGCTTTCAGTGTAAGGCGCGCGCGCGACTCCGCGGTCCGTGATGATCGCTTCGATCAATTCGTGGGGAGTCACATCGAACGCGAAGTTGTGAACATCGACGCCTTCGGGGGTTAGTTGATGATCGCGCACATGGGTGACTTCTTTCGAGTCGCGCTCTTCAATGGGGATTCCTTCGCCGGTCGGAGTTGCAAGATCGACAGTCGAAATCGGCGCGGCCACATAAAAAGGGATGTTGTGTTGCTTTGCGAGCACGGCCACCATGTAGGTGCCGATCTTGTTCGCCGCATCGCCGTTGGCCGCAATGCGATCCGCGCCGACGACGACACAATCGACCTTGCCTTGCTTCATCACGTGACCAGCCATGTTGTCCGTGATCACGGTGACCGGAATGTTGTCTTTCGCGAGTTCCCAGGCGGTCAGTCGCGCGCCCTGCAAAAACGGTCGCGTTTCATCGGCAATCACGGCGACTTTCTTGCCAGCATCGATCGCGCCGCGGATTACGCCCAGCGCCGTGCCGTAATCCCCGGCAGTTGCCAGCGCGCCCGCATTGCAGTGCGTCAGGACAGTGGCGCCGTCGCGAATTAATTCGCCGCCGAATTTTCCCAGCGCGCGGTTCGCTTCGATGTCTTCGTTGTAAATTAGCAACGCTTCCTCGACAAGAAGCTTCTTTATTTCTTCCTCGTCGCGAATATTCTGAGCTTTGGCTTTCGCAAAAACACCGCGCATGCGCTCGATGGCCCAGAACAGATTCACGGCCGTCGGCCGCGTCGCTTCCATGACCTTGCACATGAATTTGAAATCGTATTCAAGGTCAGCGACCGAGGTTCCCACCGATTGACTTGCGCCCAGCGCCAGTCCCATCGCGGCCGAGACGCCGATCGCGGGCGCGCCGCGCACGACCATGTTCTTGATTGCGTCCGCGACTTCTTCGTACGAACGCAGCATCAGATATTTTTCTTCATTCGGCAGCAGGCGCTGATCCAGCATCCGGACGCCTTCGCTGGTCCACTCGACGGTTTTGATCATGTGTGATGAATATTACTTGACACGGTACGGCTTCGCAAAAGGCTTTGACTTTTTTTCCGTCGAGAGATAGTCTCAGCCCACGTCGTAGGAACTTTTTGTTCTGCAGTTCTTTTCATCGCGTTCAGGTGCCCTGCATAAAAGCAGGGAGAATAGGGAAGCGGGTGAGAATCCCGCGCGGTCGCGCCACTGTGAAGTTCGTCGCAAGTCTCGAGCGATGAACAAGCCAGGAGACCTGCCTGAATGTCAAAGCAGCTTTTGAATGCCCGCGAAAAGGTGTTCAGGCCGCCTGGGAATTTTTTCTCCGAAAATTGATCCCGTCGCCAGCCTGTCATCGATCGCAGGCAAAAGGTGACGGGATTTTGATTTTTAGGAAGCAAAATATTACGAGTCCGCGGAACGGACGATCGAGAATATCCCAGCGATTCATCGCTGGGATCCTCTTTTCGTTTGCGCTAATTGCAACGACATCATGCACTAAACCCGAAAAGAACCTTTCAAAAGCGCAGACGCGCCAAGTCACCGATGAGGCCGGCCGCCGCGTCATTCTTCCCACGAAAGTCGATCGCATCGTTTCGCTCGCGCCGAACCTAACGGAGATTGTTTACGCAATGGGGGCCGGGGAACGACTCGTTGGCGACACGACTTATTGCGATTATCCCGAAGCCGCGAAGAGCGTCGCCAAGGTCGGCGACACGATGCATCCCAGCGTCGAGCGCATCATCGCGCTCAAGCCGCAGATCGTTTTGGTTTCGACGGCGTCGCAGCTGGAAGCGTTTACGAAGCAACTCGATGAGCAGCACATCGCGGTTTACGTGACGAATCCGCGCAATCTTGATGAGGTGTTTCGATCGATCGAGACGCTTGGCGATTTGTTTGGCAGCCACGATCGCGCGGCAAGTCTGGTAGCGGATTTGCGCCGGCGAGCGGCGGCGGTAGCGGCGGCCACCAAGCCGACGCCACCGGTAAGAATCTTCTATCAAGTTTCAGATTCACCCCTCTACACGATCGGACGCGAGGCTTATCTGACGGATCTCATCCGGCGCGCCGGCGGAGTTTCAGTGACCGCCGATGTGCCCGGCGCATTTCCACGATTCAGCGACGAAGCCGCGCTTGCATCGAACCCTGACGCGATCATTCTGCCCACGGGTGGATCGATGGGTAACGCGAATTCAACGGTTGCGCCGGCCTTCAAAGGTTCGCCCGCGGTTCTGAACAATCGCATTTACAAAATCAACGAAGATCATCTGCAACGGCCGGGCCCACGTTTGGTCGATGGCCTGGAAGAAATGGCGCGCGCGCTGCATCCGGAGGCGTTCAAATGATTTCCGGATCGGCACGTACGACTTTGATGCGGACTGCGTCCATCTGTGGACTGCTCTTGTTAACGCTTGTCGTCGTAATCGTAATCGCCGCCGTAATCGGAAGTCAGCGACTACCTTTTGGGAGCTCACTCTGCGCGCTCTCCGGCAAGTCAAACTGCGGATTGAGTTCCGAAGAGCACGCGATCCTTTTCGATCTTCGCTTGCCGCGCATCTTGCTAGCTGGAGCCGTCGGCGTTTGTTTAGCGACGGCAGGGGCCGGTTATCAAGCACTGCTGCGCAACCCGCTCGCCGAACCCTACTTGCTCGGCGTTTCGAATGGCGCTGCCGTCGGCACGATGATCGCGCTCGTTTTCTTTGGCGCAGCGGAATGGAGCCGGCCGGTGATGGCGTTCGCCGGGGCGCTGATTGCTTCGTTCATCGTTTACCAGCTCGCGCGCGGCCGCGCTGGCGCGACGCCGGAGCGACTGATTCTGGCGGGCGTAATTGTGACTACTTTTCTTTCGTCCGCGATCGTTTTCATAACCACGCTGATGGACGCGACGCGGATTCGTTCATTCACGTTTTGGTTGTTGGGCGATCTGTCGGGAACCACGACGAGCCTGCTGACGATCACATTCATCGCCGTTTTGATAGGCGTAATCGTGCTGGCTGCAAACGCGCGCTCGTTGAATCTGATGATGCTGGGCGAACGAGATGCGTTCGACCTGGGGGTTGAGGTTTCACGCGTGCGAGTCATCGTGTTCATAGCCGCGAGTCTGCTGGTCGGAGCGTCGGTCGCGTCCAGCGGATCGGTCGGCTACGTCGGATTGGTTGTGCCGCATCTCGTCAGACTTTCGTTTGGCAGCGACAACCGTCTGGTGATCGTCGCGTCGGCGCTGGGGGGCGCCGTGTTTGTGATTTTCGCGGACACAATCGCGCGGACGATTATCGCGCCGCGCGAGTTGCCGGTGGGCGCTATCACGGCGCTGATTGGTGCGCCGCTGTTTATTTATTTGTTGAGAAGGGGGTAGCGCAAATTGTTAATTTGCGAAGCGCCGCAAATCAACGAACGCAAATTATCAATTTGCGCTACATGATGCTCGAAGCACGAAACATCACGATCAATTACGGCTCGCGTGCAGCGGTCGCGGACGTGTCGTTGACCGCGGAGCCGAAAGATGTCATCGCGATCATCGGACCGAACGGCGCAGGCAAATCGACGTTGTTGCGCGCGCTCAACGGCAGCGTGCCCCTCGCGTCAGGTGAAGTCATGCTCGACGATCGCGCAATCAATTCATATTCGCGTCGCGCGGTTGCGCAAAGAATCGCCGTCGTGGCTCAGGAAGCTGAACTTCGTTTTCCGGTGACAGTGACGGAGTTCGTGCTCGGCGGTAGGTTCGCCTGGTCGAACGCGTGGGGCTGGGAAACCGAACGCGATGTGGAGATTGTGCGCACGACGCTGCGCGAAACCGAACTTGATGGCTTTGCGGATCGGTTGATGAATGAGTTGTCGGGCGGCGAACGGCAACGCGCGGTGCTCGCGCGGGCGCTGGCAACTGAAGCAAAAATTCTGCTGCTTGACGAGCCCACGGCGAACCTCGATCTGGCGCATCAGGCGATGATGCTGCGGCTCGTGCGCGAGCGCTGCGATCGATCAGAAACCGCCGCCGTCGTTGTGACGCACGACATAAATCTCGCGGCTGAGTTCGCGACGCGCGTGATGCTCTTGAAAAACTCGCGACTGATCGCCGTGGGTTCGCCGCGCGACGTTTTGACGGTCGATTTGCTCAAGGAAATTTTTGGTTTGCAGGTGCTCGTGGATGCGCATCCGATCAGCGGCGCGCCGCGAGTCACACCGATTCACACGCAACGATGAAGGAAGAGGGACGAAGGATGAAAAAAGTTCTGCAAAGCTCAGCGCTGGTTTTGATACTGGCGATTCACTTGGTTGCGCAAAATTCGACATCGATTCGAGGCCGCGTTACTGATGAACGGAACGCGAATGTGGTCGGAGCCCAAGTATCCCTGCGTTCACGAACGGGTGCGCAATTGGTCGCGGTGACTGATAAGGATGGCGCGTACAGTTTCAGCAACATCGCGCCTGGCGACTACGTCGCGGAGATACGGGCCAAAGGCTTCGCGACGTTTACCTCGACTACTCTACGAGCAGAACGCGGGCAATCGCTAACGAATGATGTGAAACTTGCGATCGATGCAGTCAATGAAAGCGTGATCGTAACCGCAACTGGAACAGCGCAACGCATTGATGAGACCTCGAAAGCGATCAGCATGCTCGACGAGCAAACGATCGAAACCAAGCGGTCATTGAGTTTGCCCGAGGCGTTGCGCGGTATCCCCGGTGTGCGCATTCAACAACAGGGTTCGTATGGCGAACTGACCACAGTTCGCTTGCGGGGCCAACGAAATTTTGACACGGCGATTCTGCTCGACGGCTTGCGCGTGCGCGACGCGTCGGACATCAACGGCTCAGGGGTGTCATTCATCACTGATTTACTTCCGGTGGGTTTGGATCGCGTCGAGATTCTGCGTGGGTCGGGTTCATCAATCTATGGGACGAATGCGATTGGCGGCGTTATCAATCTGGTGACTGAGACAGGCTCGGGCGATCCGCATTTCGAATTTGGATTTGATGGCGGCAGCCTGTCTCTGTTTCGTGAACGACTGAAAGGTTCCTCCAGTTTGGGCAGACGCAGCGGGATTAGCTTTGGTTTGTCGCGCATCGACGTGCGCAAAGGCGTGGATCGCAACGACGAATACGGCAATACGGTTGGCGCCGCGCGTGGGAGTTTTAATCCCCGACCGTCGATCACGATCAGCGCGAACTTCTACGGCACAATTTCATATGCGCGCCTGAACGACAATCCGTTCGCGCTGCCGGCGGCGTTCACGCGTGGTTTGTATCCGCAAGCGATTTCCGGAGTTACTTTCCAGCCAGACTTCAACAATCCCGATCAAGGCCGGCGCAATCGCGTGCTGGTCGGTTCGGTGAAGTTCGCGCAACAGGTCAACGACAAGCTCTCGTATTCGATTGCGTATCAGCATCTCGGCACGCGCCGGCGCAACTACAACGGAGATCGAATCGATCCGAAGTTCGCGGCGTTCTATCCATTTGGCGATTTCGCGTTTCTGAGCGTCAATAATGGCGGCACGGATACCTTGGACGCCCGCGCGAACTTGCGTCTGGGCCGCCACAATCTGGCGACTGTCGGATTTGAATACGAGAGTGAATCAATTTTCCAATCGTCGATCCCGTCTTTCAGCGCGGTAAACAACACGACAGATCGTCAGCGCACGACGGCGCTGTTTGTTCAGGATCAGCTCTTCCTGCTGAACGATCGTCTGCAAATTTCCGTCGCCGCGCGCGGCCAATTCTTCAGAGTTCGCGCCGCGGATCGGCCGGGGTTCCTCGCGAATATCAGTCCGGAGAATTCACTGACTGGCGACGGTTCGATTGCGTACTTCATTCGGTCGAGCAAGACGAAACTGCGCGCGCATATCGGTAACGGATTTCGCGCGCCATCATTGTTCGAGCGTTTTGGGCAGGGAACATTCGCGACGGCCGGCTTCGTCCGTTTCGGCGATCCAACGTTGCGCGCCGAGCAATCGATCAGCGTTGATGCTGGCTTCGATCAGCGCCTTGGAAAGGATCGCGCGCGCATCGGCGCGACTTACTTCTACACACGCCTGCAACGCGTGATCGCTTTCAAGAGCTTTGTCCTCGATCCGTTGGGCGCAGGCCGGTTCAGTGGTTATGTGAATCAACCGGGTGGAATCTCGCGCGGCGTCGAGACATATGCGGAAGCCGCGCCGTGGCGCCATGCGAACCTGCGGGCGTCGTACACGTACACCAACAGCGATCGATTTGTCCCGGCGGCTGGATTGCAACCCGAGTACGTAATTCCGAAGCAGCTTTTCGGTTTTGATTTCAGTCAACGCTTTCACGCGTTTCAAATCAACTTCGATCTCAATCGGACCGGCGGTTACATCGCGCCGGTGTTTGAAAGCAATTTTCCGTTTCGCATGGCTGAGCTGACTTTCGCGGGCTACACCAAAGCCGACCTGTTCGGAAGTTACGAGCGGAATATTTCTGAGCGAATTTCGATGACTGTGTTTGGAGGCGCCGACAATCTCTTCAGGCAGCGGTATTACGAGAACGGTTTCCTCGCGCCAGGTTTCGTGGCCCGCGGTGGTATCAACTTTCGGATCAGGTGACAGTCAATCAATCAGAAAGCGCGAGCCCTGCGCCGAAACCCAAATCCCGGCGCGCAGCGACTCGCGCTTACTAAAATCAAATCAGGGTTGCGGAAAACTAAGGTCTAATCTTTTCCGCCCAATGCTCCGCCAGCGAGAAAAATCACGCCCAGCAGGACGTGGATGATGTGATCCACTTTGCCAAGCATCAACAAGTTGCCGACGGCAAACATGTGATCGGCGCCAGTCCCCATGAACCAGCCGACGATCCCCAGCAGCAGATAGACAATTCCGAAGAGCAGACAAAACCCGCGAGCCGCGCCCGCTGATCCTGCAAAGCCGAAGTACAGAGCGATCGCGCCTGAAACGATGTGCACCAGGTTGTGCGCAAGATTCAAATGCGCGCCCAGCAGACCCGGCTGCACAAACCCGGCGATGCCGACAATCACGAAAATCACGCCGAGCAGCTTACAAACTGTCTTTGCCATTTGCCTGGTTCCTCCTGTGAAACGTCAGAGGCCGCGCGGCGCCAGCAGCAACGCCGCATTACGCGAGGGTTGTTTGAAAACGCGCGGATTGTACATCAAACCCGCAAGACAATGACAAGGTTTCTCGTCTGGTTCGCGGGATTTTTCGTCCGTTAGTCGTTTGATCTTTGAAACTCCGGGAGTATAATGCGCGGCCAATTCGGGAAAATTTGTGTCAAGGGGGTAGCGACTATGAGGTCTCATGTCGCTGAGTTGCTCGTCCTCGCCTTTTGCTCGGGCATAATCACTCAGGGTCAAACTCCGCCTCGCTCCGGAAAGAATCCTGCCAACAAATCGCGCAGCAGCGACACGATGAAGATATGTCAGGGTGTGCCGGTTCCTGACGGCTACGTCATTGTCGCGTACATGACGTCTTCAGCTTGTCCGCACGGCGCTTACATTCTGAAGAAGCAAGATCAATATGAGTCTTCGCTGGGAATAAATGGTGAAGCGCGCCAGCCGAATGATTCGAAGCCATCATCGAACAGTGCTGTCCCGCGTAGTAGTTCATCAAGAAACACCGCGACAAGTGCTCTGCCGAACTCGAAGTCCTCCGACCAGACAGGGAGCGCTGCCTCGCAAGCTTCATCGGCAACACGACCGCGCCGAGTTGGAATCGATCAGAATTCTTCGCCAAGCACAACTCAAGTTGCGCCCGCGGCGCAATCATCCGCACCGGTTCAGCAGCAAATCGCTCAGAACCAGGACGACTCCACAAGGCCCGCAGGTCCACCGACTCTGCTTGGCAGCACCACTCCGCGACCTTTGCGCCCACCAACTCTGACCAACGCCGGTAATGGACAAACGGAATCTTCAGCGACTAACGACGCGACCCCTTCGACGGCGGCTGCTCAACCAGGCCCGGAAGAAGTTGATGAAAACGATATCGTCCGCGTCGATACGACGCTCGTCACGGTCCCGGTCAGCGTAGTCGATCGACAGGGCCGCTTCATTCCCAACCTGAAGAAGGAAGACTTTAAGCTTTCGGAAAACGGCGTCGAACAGTCGATTGCGTATTTCGAGCCCGCCGAGAAACCGTTCACAGTGGCGCTGCTGCTCGATACGTCGGCCTCAACGCACTTTCATCTCTCAGAGATTCGGGAAGCTGCGATCGAATTCGCTAAGCAACTGCGACCACAGGATCGAGTTCTCGTCGTCAGCTTCAACGATGAAGTGTTGCTGTTGACCGAAGCCAGCAACGATTTAACTTTGATCGAAAGCGTGATCGAAGTGAATGCCAACACCGGCAGTTCGACGAGATTGTACGACGCAGTCGATCTGACCATCCGCGAACGGCTGAATAAGATCAAAGGCCGCAAAGCGATTGTGCTGTTCACCGACGGTGTGGATACGTCCAGCCAGCAAGCCGACTATCTGAGTACGCTGCGTGAAGTCGAAGAACTCGACGCGCTCATCTATCCGATTCAATACGACACCAGCGATTATCTGCGCGCGATGCAGAACGCCGGCAGTGTGACCGTCGTCACGACTCAGAGCAGCATCTTTGGAACTCGCACGTCGCAGCAGACTTATAACGTTCCACTCAACAACGGAGCGCCGCTGCCGGGAAGCACGAAAGCTGATTACGATCGCGCGGATCGCTACCTGCACTCGCTCGCGGAAAAAACTGGCGGGCGACTGTATCAGGCGAACGACACGACACAACTGGCGGATGCGTTTAGTCGTATCGCGGAAGAGCTGCGGCGACAATACACGCTTGGTTACTATCCGAAGAATTCGAATGCTGCTGATGGCGATCGTCGCCAGATTCGCGTCAAAGTTAATCAACCGAATGTCGCGGTGAAAGCGCGCGACGGCTACGTGAAGAGTTCGGCTCCGAACTCGATCAAGTGAAGGTTTACTTTGCGTTCAAAGATTCGCGGAGGCTGAGTGCCGATCAGAAGTAATGCAACGAAACGAGGCTTATCATGTTGAAGAAGCTTTCAATCGCCGGATTGTTGATGATGGTGTTCGCGGTCACCGCGAGCGCTTACACGCTGGTTTTTCGCGATGGACGGCACGTCGATATTCCTTCGGAATTCACCGTGACAAAGACAACCATCACGTATGAAATTTCGCCAGGCTTCAATCAGACGGTGTTGCTCACGCTGATCGATATTCCGGCGACTGAGCGTGCCAACCGCGAACCGGCCGGCGGCTTTTTCAATCATCGCCCTGAAGAACAACAACCCCAGCCGGCGCCCGCTCCGGTGGGCAAGGCGCGCTTGACGCTGACGAATAGCGATCTCGCGGGTATCAGGGCGCGGCGAATTGAAAGTGAAAAACTTTATGAGCAGCGCCGCAAAGAATTGGGATTGCCGACCGTGGCGCAGACCCTGCGACAAAGAGAGATGGACGAGGATTCGATGCTGGAACGTGCGCGCGATAAGGCTGATGCCGAAGCGCGCGACGAATCTTACTGGCGTGGTCGTGCGCGAGCCTTGCGCAGCGAGATAGCGGCGAATGATGCGCAGATTGGTTACGTGCGCTCGCGGCTCGGCGAGATCACGCCGTCAGGCGTCGATGGTCTGGTGCTGGGCGGTTATCCGTACGGCGTCTATGGTCCGCAGCTTCCGCCGAATATTCGCGGCACTGGCGCGGGCGTCATTGGCGACGGCAGTGGCAATCTTCCGCGCTATCCGAATCGACGCCGCAACCGCGGCATCTATCCAAACATCTATGGCTACCCGAATATTTACGGTTATCCGAACGTCTATGGCTATCCGAATATTTACGGCTACCCGAACATCTACGGTTATCCCAACGCGTATCCGAACGATCCCAATCAGCAAATCAACACCGACGAGCGCACGAGTCTGACGCAGCGGATGGATGATTTGCTGGCAGCGCGCGCAGCCTTGAACTCTCGTTGGCGACAGTTGGAAGACGAAGCCCGTGACGCGCGTGTGCCTCAGAAGTGGCTGGAGCCGTAACCGTCAGTTGTCAGCAGTCCGTGGTCAGTTGTAAAAAGGAAATGCAGCGCGTACAACTGACGACGGACAACTGACTAATGACAAACGATTGGGAAACCATCATCGGGCTGGAAGTTCACGCCCAACTCAGCACTGAATCGAAAATCTTCTGCGGGTGCTCGACGCGTTTCGGCGACGAGCCGAACGCGAACACATGTCCAACCTGTCTCGGTTTGCCGGGCGCGCTGCCGGTGCTGAATTGGCGCGCGGTGGAATTGGGTGCGCGGGCGGCGCTGGCGTTGGGCCTGCACATAAACGAGCGATCCATCTTCGCGCGCAAGAATTATTTCTATCCTGATCTGCCAAAGGGTTATCAAATCTCGCAATACGATCAGCCGTTTTCAACCAACGGCACACTGGAAATCATGACCGCGGATCGCGATGAAGCCGGTCACGCGCACGAGTGGAAACCCATGACAATTCAGATCACTCGGCTGCACCTGGAGGAAGACGCCGGCAAGAATGTTCACGAAGGACTTCCCGATGTCGATCGCTTTTCGTACATCGATCTGAATCGCGCGGGCACGCCGCTGGCCGAGATTGTCACTGAGCCTGACTTTCGCTCATCGTGGCAGGCTTACGATTACGTCAATCACGTTCGTCGCGCATTGCAGTGGGTCGGCGCGTCCGACGCGGACATGGAAAAGGGAAATCTGCGTTGCGAGGCAAACGTGTCGGTGCGGCGCAAAGGCGATACCAAGTTTGGCACGAAGGTCGAGCTGAAAAATTTGAACTCAGTTCGTTTCATGCAGAAGGCGATTGAGTTTGAGGTCGAGCGCCACATCAAAACGTTGGAATCGGGTGGCCAGTTGGTACAAGAGACGCTTTTGTGGGACGAGCGCCTGAATGAAACGCGGCCGATGCGTTCGAAAGAAGAGGCGCACGACTATCGATATTTTCCTGAGCCTGATTTGCCGCCGCTCATCGTCACCAATCAGTTCGTCGAAGAGGTGCGCGCGTCGCTACCCGAGTTGCCGGGGCCGCGCGCGAAGAGGTTCGCAGAGCAATATGGATTATCTTACGCCGACGCGTCGCAGTTGACCGGCGATCGCGCGTTGGCTGACTACTATGAATCAGCAGTTGAAGCGAGCGGTAGCAATGCGCGCGCGACGGCGAATTGGATTCGATCGGAATTGCTTCGCGAATTGGAAAATGCTGGGTTGTCGGCTGGTAAATCACCGATTCCCGCAATGGAGCTGGGCGCGCTGGTTCGCATGATCGACGATGGGAAAATCAGCGGCAAGCAAGGCAAAGACGTGCTCGTCGAGATGTTCGCGACGGGAAAATCCGCGGCCGTAATCGTAGAAGAGAAAGGCCTCGTCCAAGTCAGCGACACCGGCGAAATCGATCGAGTGATCGATGAAGTGATCGCGGCAAACCCGAATCAACTTGAAGCATATCGCGGCGGCAAAGAAGCTCTGTTCGGTTTCTTTGTCGGTCAGGTGATGAAGGCTTCGAAAGGAAAAGCCAATCCGAAGGTTGTTAATGAGCGCCTGAAAGAAAAGCTGAAGTCGTGAATCTCGCACTCGTTTAGACGGCGCACTTGTGCGCCGCGCCGAACAAGGCCGGCGTCTAAACGAAATTTTGAGAGTTGCTAATGGATCTCCAAAACAAATTTGCACTAGTAACTGGCGGCTCGAAAGGCATCGGCCGCGGCATCGCTGAAGCTCTCGTGCGCGAAGGCGTACAGGTTTGCATCAGCGCGCGCCATCAGGACGAAATCGACGAAGCAGTCGAACAGTTGAATCAATCGGGCGGCGGTCGCGCGTTGGGTTTCATTTGTGATGTGCGCGATTACGGTCAAGTCAAAGCATTAGTTGATCACGCAGTCAAAGAACTCGGCGGCCTCGACATTCTCATCAACAACGCGGGCATCGGAATCTTTGAAACTGTTGAGGAGACTTCGCCGGAAGATTTTCGTGCGGTGCTCGAAACGAATGTCTGCGGCGTTTTCTACTGCTGTCATGAAGCGATTCCGCAGATGAAGCAGCGCGGCGGTGGTTACGTCATAAACATCTCTTCGCTAGCGGGCGTGAACGCGCATCCGCGCATGGCGGCCTACAACGCCTCAAAGTTCGGCCTGAACGGTTTCAGCGAAGCACTGATGCAGGAAGTTCGTCACGACAACATCAAAGTCAGCTACATCATGCCCGGCTCGGTGAATACGGAATTCGGCGGCGATTTGCCCAGCGATGAAAAGAGTTGGCAGTTGACTCCTGAAGACATCGCTCGCGTCGTGGTCGATCTGCTGCATCATGACGATCGCTCGCTGCCCAGTCGAGTTGAGATTCGCCCCAGCAAACCGCCGAAGAAATAATGCGAGCCGTCGTTCAGCGCGTTACGCGCGCTTCAGTCAAAGTTGACGGGGAAATCATCGGCGAGATCGGGAACGGTCTCGTCGTTCTTGTGGGTATCGCCCGTGACGACACGAAGGTTGAAGCGGCCTATCTTGTCGATAAGATCGCGAACCTGCGCATCTTCGATGATGACGATGGCAAGATGAATCGATCAATCAAAGATGTCGGAGGTGCGTTGCTAATCGTTTCGCAATTCACTCTGTATGGAGACGTACGACGTGGGTTGCGGCCTTCATGGATTGAAGCAGCGCCGCCGGAAATCGCTGAGCCGCTTTACGATTTCTTTGTGCGCCAGGCGCAATCGACTGTCGCCGAAGTTGCGACCGGAAAATTTCAGGCTATGATGCAGGTCGAACTGGTCAACGATGGACCAGTGACGATTTTGTTGGATAGTGGAAAGCTTTTTTAATGGAGCGCCCGCATCCTGCAGGCGGGTCGCGGGCATCTTGCCCGCATTCGTACCTTAGGAGGAAGCCAAGTTGTTAAGAAGATTCCATTTCGCACTCTCAATCTCTGTCTTACTTATTCTCTCGTTCACCGCCTGCAATCAATCAAACTCAAACACAACGACAAGCAAAGATTCCGATGCCAACGGGACTGCCGGCAACGTCAAGGCGGGCGTCAAGCCTCAACCTGATTCACAAGTCGCCGTGATCGAAACGGCTGATTACGGCCGCATCGTGATCGAGCTTTATCCGAACATCGCGCCGCAGCACGTTGAGCGATTCAAGAAACTCATTAACGAAAAGTTCTATGACGGCACGGCCATTCATCGGATTGATGCAAGCCTCGGAATCATTCAAGGTGGCGATCCTTTGACCAAGGGAAGCGATCAAGGCGCGTGGGGCACCGGCAACTCGCCTTATCCGAATGTGCCGGCAGAGTTCAGCGACATTCCTTACGAGCGCGGCACGCTGGGCGCGGCGCGCACCAACGACATTAACGGCGCGAACTGTCAGTGGTTTATCACGCTGAAGAAACAGCCGGCGTTTGACAAGAAGTACACCGTGTTCGGCAAGGTGATCGATGGGATCAAGAACGCCGAAGTCATCATGACCGCGCCAACGCAGCAGGGAAGCACGAAGCCGGCAGACAAAGTTGTGATTAAGAGCGTGACGCTGCAGCCGCGATCGAGTTTTCCAGCCAGCAACTAAGCCTTCGGAAACAAAATCGGCAACGCGACTTCCGACGTGTACATGCACCGCGCGTTGTGACCACACAAGGGCACAACGACGACGTTGTGCTTCGCGTTGTACTTGGCGTTGACGTACGCGCCGAATGCTTGCCCGCGCGCGAGGCGCGTAGGTCCCTGGGCCATCGCTGGACACGACGAATCGAATCCTGCGAGCGGCAGGATGTCCAACTCACCAAGCAAATACGTGGTTGGTCGCGCCGCCAATTGCTTTTTCAATTGATCGTCGGGAATGTTAGCGGTGTAGCCGGTGCGATTCTTCAATCCATAAGGCCAGTTGTTGTAAGTCGTGCAATTGCGCGCGTCGCCAAAAGCGCGCAGTTCGTTGTTTGCTCCCGAGGGCCGTTCAGGATCGAGATACGAATAACTCGAAGGATTCGAAACGACGTAAGTGATCGGCACGAGGGTCGTTTCATGAATCTTGTTTCCCATCTCGTAACGCGTGACGAATTGGCCGCCGGCTGAGTGGCCGGTGATGACGATCGCTTTCAGATTGGGAAAATTATTCTTGTTGGCGAGTTCGCGCACGATCTCATCCATGAAGTCGTAGGAAGTGAGTTTCGCGTTGTTCGTCGCGGTTCCTCCTGAGCGCCAACTGTCTCCGGAGCACGGCCAGTTCACTTCATTCTCGGCGAGCACGTCACGACAGCCAGTGCCGTTGTTCGATGCGAACCTCGGCGAGATCACGATTGCGTCATTGAATGCGCCGGCGAGAAACGTCGCGGCCAGACTGGTTCGAAAGTAATTGTCCGCATCGCGCCCCTGGCCATGCACCACGATGAGCGCGCGTACGATTTGCTCGTTCTTCTGGTCGAGGGGATACGTGCTGTAAATCAGCGCGCGTGAGCTGCCTTCGAGTCTTACCCAGCGGGTGCAATCAGCAGTTGCTTTGGTGCAAGGTTCGGCGGCATTCACCGCAGCAGACGCAAACAGAAGCGTTACGAGCAGGAAAAGTATTCGCATGGCGCGGGAGAATATAACTGCTTCGGTGCTGTGGCAAGACAAAGTCGAATGCGCAGGCAGGATGCCTGCGACCCGCCCGCAAGGATGCGGGCGCTCCAGGGCGCTCCAAGATCAAATCGTATCGTCGCGCGTCTTCGATTGTTCTTCCAGTTCGTATCGATCGCGATCGCGCCGTTCCAGCTTGCCGAGAAAATCCAACTCCTCGTTGTCTTCCAAACTCACGCCCATGGCTTTCGCGTTCTCTTCTACCATCGACTGATCGGGCGTCGGGTTGTCGCCGGCGAAGGTTTCAGAGCCGCTCTCGTTTACATCTTCCCAGGTTGCGTCCAGGTCGCCGCCCGCATCCGACGGCGACGCCGCGGTGTTGTTGTGCAACCGCTGGGCGAGTAGATCAGGATCTTTCGGCGCGTGCGAAATCTCTTCTTCCATGAACTCTTCGATTTCAGGATCGGGCACGTATTCGGGATCGTTGCTCAAGTAGTTGAATGATTCCGGCATCTTCTTTGGCATGATTCTCACTCCAAGTATCTCCGCCGATGTCCCGCGCACATCATCAATCGCGAAGCTGAATTTTGATTGAACCGTTAACGCGACTATAGCAAATCAACTATCGGACGAACAACGCAGAGCGACTGTGACTGTAATCACAATTTGGTCACGACAGTGGCTTGACGATCCCGTGATGCAAACCTAAACTTGAATTTGAAACTGACATCAAATCCTGCTCCGGTCGCGCCGTATTGTCAGATCGTTTCGCGCGATCCATCGAATAACCATGCCACATAACTTATTCAATTCACTGCAAACATTTGAACCCAATTCAGGAAACACGAGCGAATTCTATTCCCTGCCGCAACTTGAGAAGGAAGGCATCGCCAAAGTTTCCAAGTTGCCGGTTAGCATTCGCATCGTCCTTGAATCCGTGCTGCGAAATTACGATGGCGAGAAGATTACGGAAGACGACGTGCGCAACATCGCGAGTTGGCAGCCGAACGCTGAGCGCACCGAAGAAGTGCCATTCACAGTCGCGCGCGTGCTGCTTCAGGACTTCACCGGCGTGCCTTTGCTGGTAGATCTCGCAGCGATGCGATCGGCCGTGGTGCGATTGAATAAGAACCCGGGCGTGATTGAGCCGCTGGTGCCGGTCGATCTTGTAATCGATCACTCGGTGCAGGTTGATTTCTCCGCCACCAGCGACGCGTTTCGCAAGAACATGGAGATGGAGTTCAAGCGAAACAACTCTCGCTATCAGTTCTTGAAGTGGGGCATGCAGGCCTTCGATGGCTTTCGCGTGATTCCGCCGGGCATCGGCATCTGTCATCAGGTCAACCTCGAATATCTCGCGAAATGTGTTTGGGAGAAGAACGGCCTTTATTACCCTGACAGTTTGGTGGGCACTGATTCGCACACGACGATGGTCAACGGCTTGAGCGTCGTTGGCTGGGGTGTTGGCGGCATCGAAGCCGAAGCCGCAATGCTGGGGCAACCGGTTTACTTCCTGACGCCGGATGTTGTTGGAGTGCACATGAAAGGCCAGCTTCGCGAAGGTGTGACGGCAACCGATCTCGTTTTGGCAGTCACCGAGCTGCTCCGCAAGACGAAAGTCGTCGGCAAGTTTGTCGAGTTTCACGGCGAAGGCGCGGCGTCGCTCTCAGTCGTCGATCGCGCGACCATCGCAAACATGTCGCCTGAGTATGGCGCGACAATGGGTTACTTCCCGCCCGATGAAAAGACTTGTGAGTATCTGAAAGCTACCGGTCGCGAGGACGCGCACGTCGAAGCGGTCCGCAATTACTTCAAAGCCCAAGGCATGTTCGGTATGCCGCGGAAGGGCGAGATCGAATACAGCACTTTGGTCGAACTCGATCTCGACACGATCGTACCGGCCGTCGCTGGTCCCAAGCGCCCGCAGGATCGAATCGCGCTACCGGCCTTGAAAGATGCGTTCATGAATCTCCTGCAGCAGGACGTGAAGAGCGGCGGCTACGGCAAGTCCAGCGAGGACATTCCTCTGCGTTATGCGGCCGACATTGGCGCGAGCGAACACGCGCTGGCGATGGTCGTCGGCGGCGGCGAGCAGCATCCGACGACTGCGCCGGTGTCGATTTTGGATGGGGCAAAGCAGAAAGACACGAGCGCCTGGACCGAAACGGAAATGATGAACAACCGTCCCACGCCGGATCGCGTCGTCGAAGTTTCAACTGAAGAATTTCCCAAGGCACACGTCGATCTGGGTCACGGCGATGTCTTGATCGCCGCAATCACCTCATGCACCAACACTTCGAATCCGAGCGTGATGCTGGCGGCAGGTCTGCTCGCGAAGAAAGCGGTTGAGCGCGGTTTGAAAGTGCGGCCTACGGTGAAGACTTCGCTGGCGCCCGGTTCGCGTGTGGTTACGGAGTATCTCGAGAAGACAGGATTGCAGCCTTATCTCAATCAGCTCGGCTTCAATCTTGTCGGTTATGGCTGCACGACGTGCATAGGAAACTCAGGCCCGCTCGATCCGACGATCGAAGACATTGTTAACGATCACGATTTGATCGCAGCCAGCGTGCTTTCGGGCAATCGCAACTTTGAAGCGCGGGTCCACCAAAGCATCAAGGCGAACTTTTTGATGAGTCCGCCGCTGGTTGTCGCATTCGCGCTCGCCGGCACAGTCGAAAAAGATCTATCGAAGGAAGCTTTGGGGCAGGGAAGTAATGGCGAAGACGTCTACCTGCGCGACATTTGGCCGACGATGGATGAGATTGGCGCGATGATGGGTGAGGCGCTCGATGCCGAGACGTTCCGTCGGCTGTACGGCAACTTCGCCGAACAGAATCCGATGTGGAACTCGATTCCGACCACGGCAGGTCTGACTTACCAGTGGGATACGAACTCAACCTACATTCAGGAGCCGCCATTCTTCGAAGGCTTTGGCGCGGAAGTGGGCAAGATGCAGGATGTGAAAGCTGCGCGGCCGTTGGCAATCTTCGGCGATTCAGTTACCACCGATCACATCAGTCCCGCCGGCGCAATCAAAGCGACTTCGCCCGCCGGAGTTTACTTGCAACAGAAGCGCGTCGACGTCGCGGACTTCAACAGCTATGGCTCGCGCCGCGGCAATCATGAAGTGATGATGCGCGGCACGTTTGCGAACGTGCGCATCAAGAATCTGATGGTGCCCGGCACGGAAGGCGGCGTCACTCTTCATCAGCCGGACGGCGAACGCATGAGCATTTATGACGCGGCAATGAAATATGACGAAGAGAAGACACCTCTGGTCGTGATCGCCGGTCAGGAATACGGAACCGGATCGTCACGAGATTGGGCTGCAAAGGGGACTCGTCTGTTGGGCGTGAAAGCCGTCATCGCGCAGAGCTTCGAACGCATTCACCGCAGCAACCTCGTCGGGATGGGCGTCCTGCCATGCCAGTTCAAAGAAGGAACGAACGCCGCGTCGTTGAATCTGGATGGGACTGAGACATTCGACCTAACAGGATTGGAATCTTCGTCAAACGGCGGCGTACGTCCGCGCCAGGACGTCACGTTAACGATTCATCGCACCGACGGCTCAACAGAGAAAGTGCCCGTCGTCCTGCGAATCGACACACCCATCGAGATCGATTACTACCTGCACGGCGGCATTCTGCCTTACGTGCTGCGGCAGTTGTTAGCGGGGACGACGGGGTTTTGATTTCTATTGCGCAAGCCATCAGAGTTCAGTACAATTGGCTCAACTACTAACCAAACCAAACTTAGCAACTAACCTTGCTGCAGCATTGGGAGTAATTGCGCCATGAATGATTCTGCCCCTCCAACTACTAACGAAGAACCGAAAAAAGTTTCAAAGAAGCGCTCGAAAAAGAAGTCCGGAAAGAAGAGCAATTCAACGAAGAGACGACGCTCTGCATTTCCGGCAAGTTCCTTCGAGGAAGCTCTAACAATTCCTGTCGCCATTCAAAAGTACGCGGCGGGCCAAAAGGTTCGGCGTCTTACTTTATTTGATCACTTGGGGAAGTCACCCGATAGCGGTCCAAGTCGTCAGCTAGTAACGAACGCCTCCAAGTACGGCCTTATCAAGGGCAGTTACAAATCAGAGCATTTGGAACTCACACCTGATGGAAATCTCGCGACTTCGACCGAAGCTGATTTGCGCCAGAAGAAGCGCGCGCAGTTTCGTTTGGCCATTGAGCAAATAAGCCCATTCAAATTTCTGTTTGACAGGCAGCGCGGAAACAGGCTACCAGCAGTTTCTATTCTCGAAGACTGATTACGGGAAACCGATTTAAATGAAGATGAAATAAAGGAATGCGTCGAGAAGTTTATTGTAAACGCAAAGTTCGTAGGAGTGCTGCAGACTATTGCCGGAGCAGAACGGATACTTCCAATAGAGCAAATATTGGAAGAACTTCCTTCTGTGAAACGCGACTTGCCGGTTGGCATATCGAAACCTGAAACGAACGGGGGCGCTGCGCCAGATGCTAACGCCGCCGACTGGGAGAAAATCTGCTTCTACATTTCGCCTATCGGCGATGAAGACTCCGAAGAGAGACAACATTCCGATTTGTTTCTTGGTTCTATAGTCGAGCCCGCGGTGGAAGAGTTTAATCTAACAGTCGTGCGCGCTGATCAGATTGGCAAGGCTGGAATGATAGGCCGACAGGTGATTGACTACATACTCAACTCTAAACTGGTAATTGTAGACCTGTCCTATCATAATCCGAACGTCTTTTATGAGTTGTGCCTTCGCCATGTGAGGCGATTACCTACGGTTCAGATAATCCGAAGACGCGACAAAATCCCGTTTGACCTCGATCAGTTCCGAACCATACAAATTGACACGACCGATATTTTTTCGATGGTCCCGAACTTGCAGAGTTACAAGGCTGAGATTGCCACTCAAGTTCGTGCCGCGTTACAGGATCCAGATTCAGTCGATAACCCCATCAGCACCTATTATCCGAACCTTACAGTGTCGTTCGGTTAATGCGGCTCATGGTCTTTCTAGAGAGCCACGATCCCACTTCGCCAAATCTGCTCCCGCTTCGTAGGTACTCTGACAAAAACCCATCAAAGCATCTTCCGGAGAAGGGGATTGGCGGACGGCGTCGTAAGGTAGGAAGAATTCGTGCATCTCTTTCGAATAGAAAGCTGCGGCAGGCTTGACCTTTGAATCGCCGAGGCCGGCGGGTTCGGGCGCGGAGTAAGCGTAGAAAGCGGCTTGGGCGCCGTTGCCGCCAGGCCAGAAGCCGTGACTGATCACTTCGTGCGAATATGCTTCCTGTGTCCACGCGTCCGTGACTTCGCGGGGCGGCGCGGGCCGGCCTGAGAAACGCGTCACTGCGTGATCAAAGCTGCCCCACCAGAAATGCACGGGGCTGACCTTGCCGATGAAGCGTGCCCGAAACTGCTTGAACACTTCATCGATCGAAACCAGCGCGCGCCAGAATCGATTGACGTAATCGGCGTCGTAGGACTTGTGCACTTCGTCCTGTTCGAACCGGATTGCTTCGCGCACCGCTGAGGATGGTGAAGGAACTTCGACTGGCATCGTCCAGATCTTCACATCGATCCCGAAGTGACGCAGCGTCCCCATCAGTTCGTTGTAAAAGTCAGCCACCGATCGCGGACGCAGCTTGAGGGCGGTACGAGCGCCGTCGCTACAATCAATCCGCAGCTTGTGATCGATGAAATCGAATTCGATTTCGAAGATGCGCTCGCCGTAAGGCATCGGTGATGTTGTCAGGCCGCGCGCGGAAACATACAGCGGCACGTTCCACCAGTGATTGACGAGCGGCGTCAGCTCCAGGCGAATCTTGCCGACAATCTGCGTCCACATGTGCAGCGTCGCGAGCGTGTCTTGCCATTCTTCGAGGATGAGTTCGGGCCAGTTTTCGCTTGTCATGACCATACGATACAGAAAAACCAGCCACAGATAAACGCGGATTTACGCAGACATGAAGAAAACTAGCTGTGGGAATCTGTGTTCATCTGTGGTCGCTTGGGCTTGGCGTTTGCGGAGTGCTAGATTGTTCTCATGTCAACACCACAACCGCAAACGACAGAACGTCGTTATCAACTGTTCATCAATGGTCAGTTCGTCGATGCTGAATCAGGCAAGACTTTCAAGTCGCCGAACCCGGCAACCGGCGAGACATTCGCTGAAGTCGCCGAAGCCGACAAAGCCGACGTCGATAAAGCTGTCGCCGCTGCGCGCAAAGCGTTCGATGGCAAATGGTCAAAGATAAGCGCGCGCGATCGCGGCCGATTGATTCATAAATTGTCGCAATTGATCGAACGCGATGCGGCTCAACTCGCCGAGTTGGAGACGCGCGATAACGGCAAGCCGATTAAGGAATCGACGTACATCGATTTGCCGGGTGTGGTTGAGAACTTTGAATACTTTGCGGGTTGGGCCACGAAGATCGAAGGCGAGACGATTCCGGTGCCGGGACAAGTGTTCAACTACACACTGCGCGAGCCGGTCGGCGTTTGCGGTCAAATCATTCCGTGGAATTTTCCTCTGCTGATGGCCGCGTGGAAACTTGCGCCCGCGCTGTCGGCAGGGAACACAGTGGTGTTGAAGCCAGCGGAACAAACTCCGGTTACCGCGCTCGAACTAGCGAAGCTGATCCAGGAAGCAGGTTTTCCCGAAGGCGTCGTCAACATCGTGACGGGTTACGGCGAGACTGCAGGCGCGGCGCTGGCGTCGCACAAAGGCATCGACAAGATTGCGTTCACGGGATCAACTGAAGTCGGAAAACTTATCGCGACGGCGGCCGCGGATAATCTCACCAAAGTTTCGCTTGAACTCGGCGGCAAGGCGCCCAATGTGATCTTCGCCGATGCGGATCTCGATCAAGCGGTCAACGGCGCGATGATGGGAATCTTTTTCAATCAGGGTCAGGTGTGCTGCGCCGGCTCGCGCATCTTCGTTGAAGAGAAAGCGAAGGATGAATTTCTCGGGCGCTTCAAAGAGAAAGCTGATCGCATCAAAGTTGGCGATCCGATGGACAAGGCGACTTTGATGGGGCCGCAAGTGTCGGAAGAGCAATTGAATCGAATCAAAAGCTACGTCGACATTGCCCGCAACGAAGGCGCCACGGTGTTTACCGGCGGCGGATCACCTGAACTGGCCGAAGAGTTCAAGAATGGCTACTTCTTCCAACCGACCATCTTCAGCGACGTGGATAACTCGATGCGCGTCGCACAGGAAGAGATCTTCGGACCTGTCTCCAGCGTCATCACTTTCAAAGACGACGACGAACTGATTCAAAAAGCGAACGACACGATCTACGGATTGTCGGCCGGCATCTGGACGCGCGACATCACGCGCGCGCATCGCTTCGCGAAAGCGATTAAAGCCGGTGTCGTTTGGATCAATACCTACAACATGATGAACGCCGCGTCGCCGTTCGGTGGCTACAAGCAGTCGGGTTATGGCCGCGAGATGGGCAAGCATGCGCTTGAACTCTACACGCAAGTAAAAAGTGTTTGGGTTGATCTCTCCGGCAAGCCGATCGGTTGGTTTGGGAAGTAACGAACAATAGTGCGCACAAATGAATCGATTGCCTTTGCGATTTTGGTTGTGGTTGGTGTCTCGATCGCGATCACGGGAGTAATTGCGATCGCGGCGCCACAATTTGCATCGGAGATGTACGGCGTGACGATTGCCACAAACGACGTGCGCGCCTTTGCGTGGGCCGCTGGAGCCCGCGACATTGCCGTTGGTGGGTTGCTCTTGTTGATTGGATGGCTCGCGCGAAACTCGCGGGCAATCGGAACCACCCTGCTGATTGCGGCCATCATTCCAACGTCCGACGCAGCAATTGTTTGGATGGTCTCTCAGCCGCGTCCGGCGTTGGCTTTAACCCTTCACCTCTCATCAGCAGTCATCTTTGCCGCCTTAGGAATTTGGCTGCGACGCTAGTCATGGCTTCCTAAGAGCTGGAGTTCCGAGTCGTTTTCAGGCTCAACGACGGCTGGTAGTATTTGCCGAGAACACAGTAAATTCCCTATTCCCCTGCTCGTCATCTTCTCTGCTGAGGACCCAAGACATGTCGAAGAAGGTTCTGATTCAACTAAGCGTGTGCTGTTCACTAATCGCGATTGCAACTCTAACGACCCTAGCGCAATCCACCAACACCGCCAGCATGATCGTCACGGTCGTCGATCAGGACGGCGCGGTAATCAAAGGCGCGAACATCTCGGTCGTGAACACCGCCACCGGCGCGACGCGCGAAGCAGTTTCCGGCGACGAAGGCACGGCGACGATTGCCGGACTGCCGTTGACGGGCGAATACAAAGTTCACGTCACGATGACTGGGTTCACGGCCGAGGACGCGACGGGACTGACTCTGCGCGCGAACGAAACCGCGGCTGTCAAGTTGAAGATGGTCGCCAGCGGTGGCCAGAGCGAAGTCACCGTGTACGGCACGACCGAAGGTGTGCGCGCCGATCCGCAGATTGGTATTCCGCTCGAGACGAAACAGATCGACGAGACGCCCGTGCTCGGTCGCAAGGTTTCCACCTTGCCCTTGCTCAACTCTGCGTTCAGGCAAGGCAAAGGAACCGGCGATCTCTTCGTCAATCAAACTTATTTCATTAGCGGCGTCGGCTCGCGGCGCGCGACGACGTTTATCCTCGACGGCGCGAGCAACGACGAAAGTTGGGGGCGTCAGACCGCCGTCGCAACCGTGCCGATGGGGGCGGTGCAGGAATTCAACGTGCTGACGAACGCATTTTCCGCCGAGGTTGGGTGGACGTACGGACCGGCGCTGAACATTGTTACGAAATCAGGCACCAACGAATTTCACGGCGAGGCGCTCTACATGTTGCGCCCCGGTGGCGCTTGGCAGGCGAAGAGTTTTTCAACGAAAGGCTTTTGTCCGCCGTCGGTTGGCAGTTGCGTGCCGCCGACAAATCTCGTCGCGATCAATCCGGTCGACATCCCTGACAAGTTGAATCAATTCTCTGGCGCGATTGGTGGGCCGATTGTGAAAGACAAGACTTTCTTCTTCGCGTCGGCCGATCACACGCGACAGGATCGCACGACGTTTCTTTCCAGCTCGCTGCCTTCGTTTGTGTTGCCGTCAAGCGGGCGTTTGGATTGGACCGGTCATTACCGGCAGACGCTGTTCGACGGCCGTGTCGATCACAAGTTCACGCCGAACGAGACCTTCATGGTTCGTTTCAACCTCGATCGCATGACGGATGACAATCCGCAGGATGCAGTTGGCGGAACGAACGCACCCAGCGTCGCACGTAGATATTCACGCCGCTCTTGGACGGTGCAGGCGAATCTCACGTCGGTGTTGAGTCCGCACGTGCTAAACGAAGCGCGCTTCGCTTACCTGCATGGCGATCCGGTGACGCTGTGGGAGGCGCAGAATCCTTCGACGGTTTACACCCGTTCGGGCTCCGTGCCGTTCACGATTGGCGAGAATCGATTCTCGAATCTCCGCAGCCGCCAGTGGCAGTTCTCAGACACTGTGTCGTGGTCAGTCGGCAAGCATTACCTGCGCATGGGCGGCAGCGTCGTGCATCACAACTCGGGCGGCTTCGGCAACGAACCTGGGCAGGTAACACTGGGCACATTCACTTTCAGAAACACCACGACCGCGCCGTTTAATCAGTTGACGCTGGCGGACGTGCAGAATTATTCGCAGCCGATCAACTTCGGCATCAGCACGTATGATTTGAACCAATGGCTGCTGACTGGATTCGTGCAAGACAGTTTTCGCGTGACACATGATTTCACGCTCGACTTCGGCTTGCGTTACGACCGCCAGACGCTGACGGATGATAGAAACGATTGGCAGCCGCGCATCGGCTTTGGTTGGCATCCCGGCGGCAATTCGCGCATAGCAATTCGCGGTGGTTACGGAATGTATTACGCGCAGATTCGCAGCAACGTCATCGCGCCGTTTCTGGTGAATGGGCTCGATGGATTGGCAACTTACACGGCCACGTCCGGGCAGACAGGCTTCCCAACTTCCTTGACAGCCGTGCCGGTGAATGTCGATCCAAAGACGATACCCGCGAGCCAACTGCCGGCGCGTGACATCCAGATTCGGGCCGGCCGCGCCGATTTCTATCGTGCACAGTTTGCGCGATATGGATTGAATTTTGATTTGCTACCGAACTATCCGAAGAAGCTGGTCAATCCGCGCAGTCAGGTTTTCACGATTGGCGCTGAGCGAGAGTTCGCCAAAGGATTGTTCTTCGGCGCGGACTATGTGCGCCAACACCTCAGTGACATTCAACGGACGATCGATTTGAACGCGCCGTCGATATTCGAGCGCAACGCCCCCGGACAAACGCGGACAGTTGCGGCGGCGAATGCGACCCGGCCGATCATTCCCGTTAATGGTGGCGTGCGTCAGGTGAACGTGATCATGAATCTCGGCGTGGCGGATTACAACGGCCTGCAAACGAACTTCAGTTATCGCGGCAATCGCAAGATGTACGCATCGCTGAGTTACACTCTGTCGAAAGCGACGAACACCACTGAGCCTGATGGCAATGGCATCAATCCGAATCAGAGCATCATCACGCGGCTTGGTGAAGAAGAGCGCGGCCCCAGCGTCGTCGATCAACGTCATCGCGCGGTGGTGACTTTTCATTATCGATTCCCGTGGAACTTCACCGCGGGGACGCTCGCGATGTTCGCTTCTGCGCGTCCGTTCAGCGCGACGACCGGCGTCGATAACAATGGCGATGGCTTGAACAACGATCGGCCGGTGATCAATGGCGCCGTGGTTACGAAGTCGGCTTTTCGCGGGACGCCAACGTCGGAAGTGGCAATCTTCGTTGAAAACAAAATCAAGATATCCGAACGAATGAGTCTGCAACTCAGGTTGGAGGGCTTCAATATCTTCAACCACGCGAATATGCTGGGGCGCGGTGTCACGGTTTACGGCGATGCAGCCACGGCGGCATCGAACTTCGGTTGGTTCACTCCTGCAAACGCGATTGGCGCTGATGGTCACGCGATTCCGGCATTTGCGAACATCGACCCGCCGCGGATGTTTCAGTTGCAGGCGCGGTTTGTGTTCTGATGCGAAGAAGTGAATCCGCAGATTACGCCGATTAGAAACCACCGTCTCTTCCGCGTAATCTGCGGATAAATTCTGTACTTATGAAACGAATCTTATTTCTTGTGGCGGTCTCGGTGCTGCTGATGTCGGGGCTCAGTTGTTCGCGTTTTCGCAACGCGCCAACGAACGCCGGAGCCGAACGCTACGTCGTCATCTCGCCCATCTACAACGAAATTATTTGGGCGCTCGGTGCGCAGGACAAAGTCGTCGGAGTCGATCTCTCCACCACATATCCGCCTGACGTAAAGAACAAGCAAACCGTTGGCTATCATCGCGCACTCAGCGCGGAAGGAATTCTCTCCCTGCATCCCACCGCCGTCATTCATGACAACAACATCGGCCCGCCGCAGGTCGTGCAGCAACTTCAGCAGCTCAACATTCCGATGAAGACTTTCACCGCGAAGAACACTGACTTTGATGGTGCGAAGGCTTTGATTCGCGAGATGGGCGCGTACTTTCACAAAGAAGCGCGCGCGGAAGAGCTTTGCAAGACGATGGATGAACAGAAGGCGGCGTCTCTCGAAAAGGTGAAGCAGTACACCGATCATCCACGCGTCGCGGTAATTCATTTTGGCCGCGCTTCGAACGTTTATCTGGTCGTTGGCAAAGGGGGCGGCGGGGATGGCGGCGGCGTCAGCAAGATGATTGAACTAGCCGGCGGCGAAATGGCGGTCGCCAACCAAGGCATGCAGCGGATGGAATCACCGGAGATTCTGGCGCAGGCAAATCCAGATGTGATTCTCATGACCGATTATGGTTACGATCGATTGAACGGTTCGCTCGATCAAATTAGGGCGTTACCCGGTGTTGCCACTTCCAATGCCGCCAAAACCGGCCGCATCTTCCGAATCGAAGAGAACGTGCTAAATTACTTCGGCCCACGCTCGGGAGAGAACATCGCGAAAGTCGCCGACATCATTCATAAGAAGTGACCACACCACGCAGCAGCCGACGCCTTCTCCTTCTAAGTTTGGCTGTCGTCACACTGCTCGTTCTCGCCGCGTCAATTCGCTACGGCGCGATCGACTTCTCAATCGGTGAAATCAGTCGCGCGTTCGCTTCAATTTTTCCTGGACAACCTGAACCAACTTTAGATCAGCGCATCTTTCTCGAGTTGCGTTTGCCGCGCGCGATTCTGTGCCTGTTGGTGGGCGCGAGTCTCGGCGTCGGCGGCACGCTGATGCAGGCGCTGTTTCGCAATCCGATTGTTGAGCCGGGACTGGTTGGTACTTCGAGCGGCGCAGCTTTCGGCTCGGCGCTTTTCTTCGTGCTCGGCGGCGTGCTTCATATCGGAACGAGCCTGTGGAGTTTGCCGATCGCTGCCTGTGTCGGCGGAATCATTTCAACCTATCTGGTATTTCTGCTCGCTCGCTCGCGCGAAGACGGGCGCGCGTCGATCGTGATGCTGCTGCTTACGGGTCTCGCGGTGAACGCACTCTTCATGAGCGCGATCGGATTTCTGTCTTACATCGCGCGCGATCCGCAGGCACGTTCGATTACATTCTGGAGCCTGGGCACATTGTCCGGCGCGAGTTGGAAAGCGGTCGAGATTGTTGCCGTCTCCACGATTGGAGGATCGATCATGGCGCTTCGCTATGCGAAGCAGCTTAACGCGCTGACGATTGGTGAAGAGGAAGCGACGTATCTCGGCGTGAATGTGAATCGTTTGAAGTGGATCATTTTGTCGGTGAATGTCGTGATCGTCGCGGTGGCCACGGCGTTTACCGGCGTGATCAGTTTCGTTGGGCTCGTGGTGCCGCACATCCTGCGCATGATTGGCGGAGCGGACAATCGATATCTGATCGTCGGAAGTGCGTTGACGGGCGCGACGCTTTTGACTCTGGCTGATTTGCTCGCGCGCCTCGTCGTACGACCGGCGGAATTGCCTATTGGGATCGTCACGTCGGCGGTGGGCGTGCCGGTGTTCATATTCTTGTTGAGGCGTAGGCGATACGTGTTTTGATCTTTGGGTTGCTTGGCGGCTTGGCGCCTTTGCGTGAGATCGGTTCACGCCAAGACGCAAAGGCGCAAAGGAACGCAAAGTTTGATGCTCACGGCAACCAACATCACTTATCGTGTCGGTACGAAGGAGCTGATCTCGGACATCTCCGTCTCATTCGCTCCCGGCAAGCTGCACCTAATCATCGGGCCGAACGGGGCGGGGAAGTCGACGCTGATCAAAGTCCTCGCTCGCCTCGTTCGACCGCAAACGGGCACTGTCCAATATGATCAGACCGATATACACGATGCGAGTGAAGCTGACCTTGCCAGGCACCGGGCGGTGCTCTCACAGGCAATCGAAGTTGCTTTCCCTCTGACTGTTCGTGAAGTCGTGATGATGGGGCGCTATCCGCATTTTGGCGGGCGGCCCGGACCTCACGACGAACGAATCGTCGATGAAGTAATGGCGCATTTTGATGTCACGGCATTTGGCGATCGGAATTATCAAACACTCAGTGGCGGCGAAATGCAGCGCGTGAACTTCGCGCGCGTGCTGGCCCAACTCTGGAAAGACAGCCATGGATCAGCCGAAGCGAATGGTTCGACCCGTCAAAGCGGGAAATCGCGCTTCCTGTTTCTCGACGAGCCTTTGACCTTTCTCGACGTTCATCATCAAATCGACTTCATGAAGAAGGTCCGCGCGTTCTCAATGGCGCCCGAGGTCGTAACTGTTGGCGTGGTCCATGACTTGAACCTCGCCGCGAGGTTTGCGGACCATCTAGTGCTGCTCAACAAGGGACGCGTTGTCGCTAATGGCACGGCTTCTGAAGTGCTGACAACTGATCGCATTCGCGACGTCTTCGCGGTCGAACCCACTTTCGTTCCCACGTCTCACTCGGGCGTTCATCTCATCTTCGATTAAAAAACTGTAAACTGGCCGATAGTGAAATCCGCCGCTCGAGCAAAAGCGTTTCGCTTCATCGTGGCCATCGGCTTCGTCAGCCTGTTTGCTGACATGACCTACGAAGGCGCGCGCAGCGTCGTCGGCCCGTTTCTCAAAGAACTGGGCGCCAGCGCGACTCAAGTTGGGATTATCGCCGGCGCGGGCGAGATGATTGCCGCGAGTCTGCGTCTGTTCACGGGTCGTTTGGCCGATCGCACACGCGCGTACTGGATTCTCACCGGCTCAGGATATTTCCTGAATCTTGCGGCGGTGCCGCTGCTCGCGCTCGCCGGCAATTGGCAGTTAGCGGCGCTGCTGATTATTGCTGAACGCACGGGCAAAGCTCTGCGCGGACCATCGGTCGATGTTCTGCTTTCTGAATCGACGCAGGTGGTCGGGCACGGTTGGGGATTCGGTCTGCACGCCGCGATGGATCAAGCAGGCGCCGTGCTCGGACCGATTCTGGTCACGATCGCAATTGCCCGGGAACATCATTTCAATGCGGCTTTCGTTTGGCTCGCGGTGCCCGCTGTGGCCGCGTTGGCGTGCCTCGTGGTGGCGCGTTTTGCGCGCGCGCAACAGCCGACGCCACCTCCGGCACTGGTACAGCTTCAGCTTCCGAAAGTTTTTTGGTTTTATGTCGCGGCTGCAGGGTTACTGGCGCTGGGTTTCATAGATTTTCCCTTGCTCGCTTATCACTTTCAGAAGACTGCTGTGACGAAAGAGGCCACGATTCCGCTGCTCTACGCGATGGCGATGGGCCTAGGCGGACTGACTGCTCTGGTGTTCGGAAAGCTTTTCGATCGATTCGGCATCGTCGTGATCGTCGGCGGAATAGCAGTTTCTTTGCTGGCTCTTCCGTTCGGCTTTCTCGGCGGAACGATTTCGGCTTACATCAGCGTGGCCTGTTGGGCCACGGGCGTTGGCGCGCAGGACGCGTTGTTGCGGCCGGGCATCGCGCAAGTTGTCTCAATGAACAAACGAGGCTCGGCGTTCGGCGCGCTGAATGGAGTCTATGGCGTGCTGTGGTTCATTGGCAGCGCGCTGATGGGAATGCTTTACGATCATTCGATCGTGGCGCTGATCGCGTTCGGAATCCTGGCCCAGGTTGCGTCTGCAGTTTTGTTCTTTTGGCTGCGAAAGCGGCTCGCGGCCGCTGCTCAACAAGCTTAAGTCAGCACAAAATTGAGACAATGTGCTCAACGATTGAGTGCACGCCCAGGAGGACGGAAGAGTTCAGCGCGAAGGCCGCGCTCGCTGCAATCAGCAAAGCTACAACAACGAGTGGAAGGGTCCTTTCGACCAAGAGCGTCTTCGATCGCGCTTCAGCATTTGTGGAAGCCAGTTCAAGCAGACGCCGCACGCGCGCTTTCACCCCACGCGTTTCATCGCCTACCAAAAAAGCCGCGAGAGGTAATTCCACATGAGTGCCCTTCGGAATCATGCGGGCAATAGTAACCAGCGCCGAAGCGAGATCGAGCGCCATCGTGGGGCTCGCTTGCGCGACGTATTCGTCGGCAGCGGCCTCAGCGGTTTCTGACCATTCACGATCGAGCGATCGTCCCGATGGGAAAATCATGAGTGCATCGCGGCATGCCCGCAACAGCACACGCTTGAGGTTATCGTGGGCGATCAGGTGACCACGTTCATGCGCAATCGCCGCAGCTAATTCCTCTGGGCTGATCGATTGAAGCACCTGATTCGCCACAAACAGGCGCGGCCTCAGCGTGCCAACGACAGCGATGATCGGAAACGAATGAGGAATTCGGAATGTCGGCACATCTATTCCGGGCAACTGAATCTGAGTAGCAGTCGCAAGCCATTGACGTCGCAACGCCCGCGTCGCCAGGTAAGATCGGCAGGCGCGATGCAAGGCGAAGCCCGCACCAAACGCCGACAATAGCGCGAGCACGGCGAGTTTGATCCCGACGACTTCTGAAGTTCCGCGCGGTTCGTAGCCGACATAAGACGGAAGTAAAAACAGCGCTACGAAAACGAATGCAACCGCAGGCGCCGCGATGCGCAGCGCGAACAACACTTCGGCGCGAGCTTTTGCCGACCAGCGCTGCGTCCACGGACTGAGTGCGCGCCAGCCGAGCGATGAAGCCATCGACACAATCGCATTGACCGCCAGAAAAGCCGTCAGCGCCAGGCATATTCCGAGTAGCTCGTATCGCATCAGGTTTCCTTACGCCGCAACTGGCGCTTCTTTTCCTTGATTAAGCGATCAAGTTCGTCGAGCAGCTCGCGATCGTGTTCGCTCACGGTTTCGACGATGCAGGCCAGCACCGGGCGCACGCCCTCAGCGCCATCGCCAAGTAACCCGTCGATTACGTCCTCGCGAATGCCGTGTTCCAATTCTTGTTGAGATACCGACGGCGAATAGAGAAAGGCGCGCCCGTCTTTACGGCGATCGAGCAGACGCTTTTTGTAAAGACGATCGAGCGTCGTCATCAAAGTGGTGTAAGCGATGCGCTCTTCAAAAGCGAGATAGATATCGCGCACGCTTACCTCGCGACGCTGCCAAGCCTGTTCGAGGACTTCGCGCTCGAGCTTCCCGAGCGCCAGCGAAGCAACTTCGCTGGGCCGGCGGAACCCACGGAGAAGAAATCGAGGAGTCTTCATTTCAGGCGAGCATTTTCTGGGTCAATTGGTTCGAAGTCAAACGAAAACTGAGCGCGTGAAGCGGAGCAACTGAATTAGAAGATTCGTCGAGATCGGGACGACGCAAATTAGCAATACGCACTAGGGCTGCATCGGGCAAGCCTGAATTGCGCACAACTGCCACTTGCCATTTCGTTCGGTGAAGATGCTCATGATCTTGTACTGACCGGCGAGTTCGCGGCCGTTGTAAAGCCACGTTGCCGAATCGCGCGCCGTCAGCACTGCAGTCGTGCCAAAGACCCGTACGCTGACTTGCTCGCGCGCGATGTGTTCGATCTTCAAATTGCCTGAGGTTACGTCTGAGATGAATTGGACCTTGTCGTCTCCCTCGAGTGGATAGGTGAAGAAGAAATCGTCCGCCATGATTCGATCCAACGTGGGCGCATCGCCGCGCACCATCGCCTTGACCCAATCGTCGTTGAGTTGACGCACGTGCTGCTCAATTTCAATGGTCGTCTGCGGCGCTCTGTGCGGCGTTGGATCCATGAAGATCGATCATCCCTGCTGGAAAAATTAGCTCGCTTCTACGTCAAAAGCTCACGTGAGTCAATAGCCAGGCAAACGTCCCCGTGTAGGGAAATCAGGCTGATGTGTTTGCTAGCTCTTCACCCAGCCTCGCTTCGTGGCGGAGGCAATTCAGAAGCGCATCCCAAATGGCTCCGATGTGGTTTACGGCGACACGATATGGAATACGAATAAAGTCGGTTTTCGATCATTTTCATGCAAAGTAGCTAAATACCCGGTGCTTTTCATAAGTGGCATGTTCATTGCCACCATCTTCCGCGGAGGTTAGCGAAAGATGAAACTCAATAGCATGAAGAATTTTGGAGGCGCAATCCTGGGTCTGATGTTGTTCTTAGGCATCACGTTGGTGTCGAGTACTACAGCCCAGGCACAATATCCTTATCAGGATCAAGACTACTATCGACGACAACGCCAAAACGAGCGCGAGCGACGCGAACGAGAGCGCGAGCTTCAGCGCGAGCGCGAACGGCAGAATCAACAGGGCGGCTGGTACGACCAGTATGGCAACTGGCACGCGAATAGTTCTAACCAGGGTTACTACGACCAGGGTTATTACAACCGCGGTAACCGGCGCGGACGCAACTGGGATGGCTATGGAAATTATGGCGGGTCGTACGAACTGCGACAGACGGCTCTGAACGCCGGCTACAACGAAGGCTTGAAGGCGGGTAGAGATGATCGTCGCCGCGGCCGGTACAATCCGACGCGTTATGGAAACACGCTGAAGGACTACAACTCGCGCATGGGTGACCGTGCTGCGTATCAGCAGTACTTCATGCAGGCATACCAGAATGGCTATGCCGACGGTTACCGATACGGCTACTAATTAATCAACTCACTCTGGCGCGGGCCCAAGGCGGGAGCTGATGTTCAGCTCTCGCCTTTTTTTGTTTGGAACTTCTCAATGCGATCCGTACTTTTCACGGAATCATCACGGCGTTAGGTGTTTATTAAGAGCACACAAGCAGCGCCCGGTTTGTAGATTCTGAATTTCTTCCGAGAGGACTATGCCTAAGAAGATTCTGGTTATAGAAGACGACGATGAAATGCGCGAGTTGATGCGCATTAGTCTCTCGAACAATGGATACGAAGTAGTCACTGCGCCTGACGGCGTTAGTGGTTACGACACGGCTTTGTTTCTCAAGCCGGACCTCATCATCACCGACATTCGCATGCCTGGCGCGGACGGCATTCACGTGGTGCGCCGGGTTCGCGATACCGACTCGCTAGCCGAGACGCCGATTCTGGTGATGACGGCATTCGGGACGGGCAGTGCGACATTCTCTCTACAGCTGGGTGCAAACGCATTCGAGCCGAAGCCAATCGATCCGCAGAGGTTGCTTTCGACCGTCAAGCGCTTGCTGAGCGAGCACGACAATTTGAAAGCGGCCTGAGTAGAGAGGCCGGAGCCTGGAGACTGGGTGGGAACTTGGTCTCTGACCCCCAGCCCCTGGTCTCAAGCCTGAAGTCCCAAGTCCCAGCTTCCAGTTTCCCTCCATTCTTCGGAACTGAGTCCCTTTCCCATCCGTTTAAATTCAGTTCCCCGTCTATTTCTGCAAAAAATCTGAAACCTTTTACTGCGGGGGCTCACTAACACACCGGAAAATGAAACGGCTGGCGGCACGCGACATAAGCCTGGAAGGCCGGCCCGGTGCGTTTACAGGATCTCTGATGAATAGTTCAGCAGACCTAGTCACGCGCGCGTGCCAAGGCGACCAAGAAGCTTTTCGGTTGATCTTTGAACGGTACTCGCGCCCGGTGATTAGCTTCATCTACGACCAGGTTAGCGACCGAGAGCTGGCAGATGAGCTGACGCAGGAGACTTTCGTGCGCGCCTATCGCGGTCTGAAATCCCTGAGAACAGAGACCAAGCTTTCGACTTGGCTTTTCGGAATCGCGAAGAACGTCGCGCGCGAATCCTTGCGAGCGCGAATTCGCCAGAACCAGCACATCGATCTCGACGACAAGCAGGTTTTGGATCTGAGCGATCAAACGCCGGTTCCGTCGAGTCAATTGTTGGATAAGGAACTCAACGAAGTTGTGCAGAGATCGCTGGCGATGCTGGATGAAGACAAGCGCACGGTGTTCACGCTGAAAGTTTTTCACCAGTGCAGCTATGAAGAGATTGCGGAGATCACCGGCTTCTCGATCCCCAAATTGAAAACAGATTTACATCGCGCGCGCGCCGAGATGCGGCAACGCGTCGGGCAATACGTAAGGACTTAGTCGTATGAAGTGTGATGACTGTCTAAATCTTTTGGAAGCATACGTCGATGGTGAAGCCACCGAGCGTGAAGGCGAAAGCGTGCGCACTCATCTAATGACGTGCGCCGCCTGCGAAGAGAAGTTTGAAGCGCTGACCGCTGAGAACGAAATCTACGCCCGCTACGATCGAGAGATTCAAGTTTCGCCGGCCATCTGGAATGGCATCGCCGCAACCATCAACGCAGAAGAGCGACAAGCTCGACGCGAATCGAAATCGAATTTCGGAGAATGGCTGTCAGGTTTGTTCGCGATGCCGTCGCTGCGATTTGCGATGCCGGCAGTGGCGATGGTGCTGATTGCGGTGATCATTGGGTTGGCGTACTTGAGGATGAGGCCGCAGACTCCATCGAGTTCATCGGCGAATTTGGTTGCGGGTGCGTTGCCTAAGCCCGATGGGAACAAATCAATTGGGCCACCCCCTCCTTTTGTGAAGAAGGAAGATAACTCAAGTGGCGTGATCTTCGTGGCCACGAACTACAAGCCGAAGGAAACGAGAAATTTGCGCCCAACCGATCAATCCGACGTATTGCCGGACACGGACGGCCAAAGCGGTGACGTCGAGGATCGCGACACGGCCAGTCACCTCGAGCAAGCGCAGAACCTTTTGACCTCGTTCAGAAACATCAAGTACTCAGACACGGATGAAGAGGTCGATGTTTCTTTCGAGAAGTCTGAATCGCGCCGGCTTTTGAGTGAAAACGTTTTGCTTCGTCGGGAAGCGGAACAGACGGGCAAGTTTCCCGCGAAATCGATGCTGGGAAGTTTGGAGCCATTTCTGATTGACATCGCGAACTTGCCTGACAAGGCGAAGCCCGCTGATGTTCGTCAAATAACAGATCGCGTGCAGAGAACCGAAATCGTTGCTGAGCTACGTGGATACTAATTCTGAAACTGAAGGACTAAAACGATGAACTTAAGGAAACTAGATTCAATGACCAGAACTCTTGCGGTCGCAGGCGCGTTGCTGCTGGCTGGTGGCACGGTTTTCCAGGCCACCGCGCAGAAGTTCGCGCACCGCCCCAAAGCGACCAGGTTCGCACAGCAAGGCAACAATGCGGCCGCGAACGCAATGTTCAGCAGCGCACGCGATCTTATCGACGACGCCCAATGGACCAAGGCCGAAGATCAATTTGCGAAATACATCGCGGCCTATCCGAAAGAAGCCAACCTGGATGCCGCGATGTACTGGATGGCTTATTCACAGTACAAACTGCGCAAGTTCAATCAAACAAAAGAGACACTCGACCGTCTGTTGCAGACGTACGCAAAGACCGCTTGGCGCGATGAAGCTGAACTGCTGCTCGCGCAACTGCCCGGCACCGTTACCGTCAAAGTCGATCCGGTGACCGTCACGGTCGATCCGATCGTGCAGACTCCGACCGCGCCCCCGGCGCCGGTTTCTGTGGCTGTTGGTCCAGGCGTTCCAACTCCTGCGCCCGTCGCGGTCACGATCGCCGGCCAGGATCCGGTTGACGTGCAGGTTCGCACACAGGAAATGCAGGAGCGAATTGCGGAAGCGCAAGCGCGGGCCCAGGAGCGCGTTCGCGAGTCGCAGGAGCGGATGCAGGAACGCATCGCGGCGGCCAAGGACAAGATCAAAGACAAAACCGTCTGGAATGACTTCGACTTTAATTTCGATTTTGACTTCGACGGCATGGGCAGAGGAATCGGAAGGGGCCAAAACGGCGAAAACGATCCATCAGAATTCAAGATCGTCGTGCTGCAAGCTCTGTTCGAGAGCGATCCCCAGCGCGGCATTGCAGTCGCGACCGATTGGCTCAAGCCAAATTCGGGACAGACAGTCGCGTGCAGGAGAGCGGCTGTCAGGTTGTTAGCCAGACATGGCGGGAAAGCTGTCATTCCGACGATTCTTTCGGTGGCACAAAACGATCCGGACATGAAAGTACGCGCTACGGCGATTGCGGCTCTCGGCGCTATGAATGACGACTCCGTAATAGATCCGCTGCGTGATTTCGCACTTAACTCGACAACGAATGACATCGCCGAGGCCGCGCTCTATGCGCTTAGCCAAAATTCGAGTGCACGTGCTGCCGGCGTGCTTGCAGACATCGCCATCAGCAACAAGCCAGTTCAAGTGCGCCGCGCCGCTATTCGCAGTATTGCCGGACGCAGCGGTGAACCTGCGGTTGACGCGCTGTTCAAGATTTACGATTCGTCAACCGATCTCGATATTCGAAAAGAAGTCATCAATGGACTCGCCCGTCGCAAGAGTGAACGCGCGGGCACCAAGCTGCTCGAAATAGCGCGCTCTTCGGACAATCTCGAATTGCGCAAAGCAGCGATCAGCGCCATCGGACGGCGCGGTGGTCCAGGTGGAGTCGATGCCTTAATCAACTTGTACGATTCGGTAAACACAGACGAACTGAAGGACCAGCTCATGAACGCCATGAGCTACTCGAACGATCCGAAGGTTACCGACAAACTAATTTCAATCGCCAGAAATCCCCAGACACCGATTGATCGCAAGCGCCGCGCGGTCATGCTCCTGAGCAGCCGGAGCAAAGATCCCAAGGTGCTTGCCTTTCTCGAGGAACTGTTGAAGCAGTAGCGACAACAGTAATTCAAACCGAAACGTGTAGAGGCGGGTTACGCCCGCCTCTCATTGGGTAGCAGCCCGATTCGAAGCAGCGCTTTTCTTTTCACCGATAGAAGCGGAGGCTCGCGGTGTACAAACTCATCAAGCTAGCTCTACTAATCGCACTCGCGCTGATGTTTTTCGCGAATGCTGAAGCCCAGAACAAAGCGTTCACGCCGGTCGAAGGCGCGTCGTTGAAGGCGAAGATCGACAACGCGATCGCGCAGGGCAAGGCCAACGCGCCGGGCGGTCGCTTCTGGGTAGGCTATCAATTCGAAGTGCGCCCGGGCGTGGCGATCGATTTCGAAATCGTTGACGCCAGCGGCACCATCTCGATCTCGAACGACGGCTGGTCGATCTTTTCTGATTCCCGCTACGAGACACGCGAACTCGGCGTCTTCTTCTTTTACGAAGCTGCGCGCGACAGTTTCACGCGCGCCGAGGTTTACAACCTGCGCCGCGAACATCAGTACGGCGGCTATCCGGTTTACTGGGCCGGGCACGCGGCCAACGAAGAAAGTCTTGGTTACCTCAAGTCGATCATCGATTCGAACGCGCCGGAGATGAATCGGCTAAGCGATCGTGCGGCCTTCGCGCTGGCGCTGCATGACGATGCGCGTGTCGAATCGCTGCTAACCGACATCATCAAGAAACCCGCGCCGGAATCGATTCGCAATCGCGCGATTTTCTGGTTGGGCTACACGCCAGAGAGCCAGGCAAAGAATGAATTTCTCGCCGGCATCGTGCGCAACGAACGCGAACCGAGCGATGCGCGCCAGCAAGCAGTCTCCGCGATTGCCATGAGCCGCGCGGCCACGACGCTGCCGCTCCTGGAATCGCTTTACGAATCGATGACGTCGCGCGATTTGAAGCGCCGAGCGCTCAGCGGGATCGGGCGCAACGACAATCGCGATGGGGCGGCTACTTACTTGATTCGCGTTGCTGAAAATGCGACGGACCTTGAACTCAAAAAGAGCGCGATCGCGAATCTCGGGCGCGTAGCCGGCGAGAAAAGTCTCGGCGCTCTGATGAATACTCTCGACTCAAATCCAGAAGTTGAACTTCAGAAACAAGCAGTGATGGCGATCGGCCGTCGTCCGAAAGACGAAGCCGTGCCAATTCTGATTCGCACGGCGCGAAATCATCCGAGTGTTGAAGTGCGCAAGCTGGCCGTGCAGATGCTGGGCCATACCGGAGACGAGCGAGCCATCTCGTTCTTCAAAGAGTTGCTCGCAAATTAATCACGCGGCGGCGCGAGTCGCCATAACCACAGGGGGAAAACATGAGCACCATAAGCTGGAGACCTCAGGACCAAACTTCACATCAAGCTGCAAACCTTCTGCGTGACGAAGCCTTCGAAAGCCGTCTCAGTTCGCTGCGAGACGTCGCGATCGAGTTGTTGAATGCCGTGGATCGGCTGCGCAGCACAACAACGCCAACTGCCAACCAAAGATTGAAGCTGTACGAAGAGGTGCGCAAGTTCGAAACCGATTTGATTCGCGCGGCTTTGGTCAGGACGGCGGGCAATCAATCGCGGGCCGCGCGTCTGCTCGGCGTGAAGCACACGACGCTCAACGCGAAGATCAAGCGGTACGGCATCCCGCTCGACACCAGCAGCAGCGAGGAAATCGCCGCGTAGTCGGCCCACTTGCTTAACAACCCGGCCGCGACATTGTTAACGCGAAAGAATTAACAAACGCGACGATAAAAACGTCTCTTTCGAGGAAACCATTTTCGCCCGAGATCGTTCTAGGTGAACTGATCGTAAATTCTCAAAATGAAATTTCAGCGTGCCTCATTCTTACTCGTCCTGCTCGTGCTATGCGCGACTTCATTCGCACAGCCCGCGTCTGTAGCCGATAGCGCTTCCGAAAATTCGAAGACGACTCCGAAAACCAAGAGCCCTGCCAAGGCGGGAGTGAACTTGCCGACGGAGAAAGCGCAGCCGGTCCGCATCACAAAGTTCGAGAAGCCTCCGGTGATCGACGGCAAGCTCGATGATGAAGTTTGGAAGACCGCGGCGACGTTCAAGGATTTCTATCAGACGAATCCCGGCGATAACGTCGCGCCTTCGAAGCCCACCGAAACGTTTATCGGCTACGACTCGAAAACTCTCTACATCGCGTTTCATTGTTTCGATGAGCCCGACAAAGTCCGCGCCAACGTCGCGAAACGCGACGACGTGCTGAACGGTATCGAGGACAGCATCCGCGTGTTGCTCGATACCTTCAACGATCAGCGCAAAGCTTATGTGCTGGCGTTCAATCCGCTCGGCGTGCAGATGGATGGCATCCGCACGGAAGGGGTCAATGTCGATTTCAGTGTAGATATCGTCATGGAATCAAAGGGCTCGATCACCGAGGACGGTTACGTAGTCGAGGTCGCGATTCCCTTCAAGTCTCTACGCTATGAAGCTGGCCAGGGAAAGCTTTGGGGCATTCAAATCTTTCGCATCATCCAACGCTTCAACGGTGAGCAGGATTCCTGGATGCCGATCTCGCGCGACATCAACGGCGTGCTCAATCAGGCCGGACACATGACCGGGCTCGACGGCATCTCCACGGAACGCACGCTCGAACTAATTCCCAGCTTGACGATTTCAGAGACCGGCAAGCTGTTGCCGCACTACGATCCACTTGCCAACGATCCGGGTCGGCTGGTTAACCAGCCGGTCAAACTCGATCTCGGCCTAACTGCAAAATACTCGCTGACGCCGACTTCGACCTTGAACCTCGCCATCAATCCTGACTTCGCCCAAGTCGAGGCCGACGCCACCGTCGTCACGACGAACCAACGCTTTCCAATCTTCTTTCAGGAGAAGCGGCCGTTTTTTCTGGAAGGCAACGACATGTTTCAGTTGCCGCTGAACGTGGTCCATTCGCGCACGATCATCAATCCCGAAGTCGCCGTGAAACTCGTCGGCAAGACGGGACGCAATTCATACGGATTGATGATGGCTGCGGACAAAGGGCCGGGCACATTTACCGGCGGTGAACGTCTCGACTCATTCAACTTTCCGTTGCTCGACAAGAAAGCCTACGTCGGAGTGCTGCGTCTGAAGCGCGACATCGGCAAAGAGAACAGCATCGGAATCGTCGCGACGTCGTACAACTTTATCGAGAAACATAACCAGCTCGCCGGAGTCGATGGACGTTTCAAGTTAGATCCGCAGACGACCATGGTCTTCCACGTGGTCGGAACTATGTCGCGGCGCTTCTTCCGCAATCCGGAATTGAATCCGTCCCTCGACTGTGCCGGATTGAGCGGGCGCAATTTGACGTTTTGTAATCGCCGTCAGGTGTATCGCAGCGGGAACGGCTTCGGTTATTTGGGCCAATACACGAAAGCGGGCCGGCATTTGTTCGTTCAGGCGTCCGCGTTCGGCCGCACGGCTGATTTTCGCTCCGACGTCGGCTTCGTGCGACGCACCAATACCAACGAAAACGATCTTTATTGGTCCTGGAATTCGACGCCGAAGCAGAAGGCGCGCTTCGTCTCGTGGAATGCCGAGAGCTTCAATCAAATTCTTTACGATTGGCGCGGACGGATTCAGGGCGCGGCGTACGGAGGCCATCTCTTCTTCAATTTCCAGAAGCAGTCGTTTTTCGGCGGTGGCTTCGATAATCGATATGAAAAAGATTACGAAGAAGAGTTCGGAGCGAAGCGTACCACGACCCAAGCGGGCGCGTTTTTTGGCGAGCCGACCCGCTCGAGCAACGACAAAGTTTGGTTCATCGGAGGCGGCGCAACGCCGAAGAAGAACTACTCGCTGAACTTTTTTGCCAATTTCGGTTCAGGCGCGATGGATTACGACTTCGGCGGCGGGCGACGCTTCCCGCGTGTTAGTTCGGCGGCGCTGCGGTTTGGTCAGGGAGTCGCGCTCGATCCTGGCCCGGGGCGCGCGCTCGATCTCAACGGCCAGTTCACTTACAAGCCGACTAAAGATCTGAGCCTGTCGCTCAACTACACCAAGTCGCGACTGCGCCGCTACGACACCGGCCTGATCGCGTTCGACGACAACATCTTTGCGCTGCGCGGGACTTATCAATTCACGCGATTCATCTTCGCGCGCGCGCGGATCGATTACGACACGTTGGCCGCGAATGTGCGTGGCCAGTTTCTCCTCGGTTGGACGCCGAATCCCGGAACGGCCCTGTACGTTGGCTACAACGACGATTTGAGGCGCAACGGTTTCAATCCCTTCACGGGCGACCTCGAACCTGGGTTTCGACGCAACGGACGAACTTTCTTCATCAAGATGTCTTACTTGTTCCGTAAGAGTTTCGGCTAAGCGCGCAGCCTCGCGTGATTTGTCCAAGCGAGTTTTTCGAGAGTCCGCAATTTCAGCCCCGACGAAGAAAAAAGATGATTCGTGTCACCTGCCTCATTTTGTGCTGTCTCGCCGTGACGATTGTTTGCGCGCCTGCGCGGGCCGCGCGGGTCGCCGGCGAGGAGCATCTTCCTTTGGCGGCAGCGAGTCCCGAGCCCTCGCCCAAGACCGAGACGGCGAAAGCTGATTCAGGAAATGGCGGCGCGAAGCACTCGGTGACGTTGCCGGCGGAGAAAGCCGCGCCGGTGAAGCTGCCGAAGTTTGAAAAGCCGCCGGTGATCGATGGGAAACTAGACGATGAGATTTGGAAAAGCGCGACTGTCCTGAAAGATTTCTATCAGGTGCAGCCCGGCGACAACATCGCGCCTTCGAAGCCGACGGAAGTAATGCTGGGCTACGATTCAAAGTTTCTCTACATCGCATTTCACTGCTACGACGAACCTGACAAGATTCGCGCGAATATTTCCAAGCGCGACAACATCTTCAACGACGACTACGTCGGCATTCTTTTCGATACTTTCAACGACGGGCGCAAGGCCTACGAATTCGATTTCAATCCGTTGGGCATACAAGCCGACGGGACCTGGACCGACAACAACGAAGATTTCAATCCCGACGTGGTGATGGAATCGAAGGGTGTCATTACCAGCGACGGCTGGACCGTCGAAGTCGCCATTCCTTTCAAATCGCTGCGTTACGTTGCCGGCAAAGACAAACTTTGGGGCGCGCATTTCTGGCGGCGCATCAAGCGCTTCAACAACGAACTGGACATGTGGATGCCGATCAGCCGCGATAATTCCAGTTGGCTTCAACAGGAGGGCCATCTGTCAGGACTCGAAGGCATTTCCGCCGAACGCACGCTGGAATTAATTCCGAGTTTGACTCTATCGGAAACCGGTAAGCGCAAAGCGACTCTGTCATCCGCGCAATTGGCCGCAGGCATGCTCGATCCCGGGCGCATGGTCAACGAGCCGATTCATTTTGATCCGGGGCTCACTGGCAAATATACAATCACACCCAACGTAACGCTCGACTTCGCCATCAATCCGGATTTTGCGCAGGTCGAATCGGATCAGTTGGTAGTGACGGCGAACCAGCGCTTTCCGATCTTCTTTCCGGAGAAGCGGCCGTTCTTCCTCGAGGGGATCGACATCTTCAACACGCAGATCGCGGCCGTACACACGCGCGCCATCATCGATCCTGATTACGCAGTGAAACTGACCGGCAAAGTCAATCGCAATACATTTGGATTGTTAGTCGCGTCGGATAACGGCCCGGGAAATTTCAGTCCTGAGGAACGCCTGACCGCCAACCCGCGTCTGATCGACAAGAACGCTTCGGTGGGCGTGCTGCGTCTGAAACATGACATTGGCAAACAGGATTCCTTCATCGGATTTCTCGGAACGTTCCGCAAGTTTGTCGATCAATACAACGAACTGGGGGGATTTGATTCCAAGCTGCGCATCAACAAGCAGACGACCTTCAGCGCGCAGGCCCTGGTCACGCACTCGCGGAGGAACTTTTTCTATCCCGATCAAGGTAAGTCGCTCGATCGAGCCGAGAACGGTTTCATCTATGCGACCGATTACAACAGGTCCGGCCGAAATCTCAGCTTTGATTATTCGTCCGTGGGGCGCACGCGTTACTATCGGTCGGACGTGGGCTTCAACCGCCGCACGAACACCAACAATCACAATTTGTTTGCGCAATACCGCACTGATCCAAATCCAAAAGCTTTCCTGGTGAACCGGCGCGTGTATAACGCGTTCGGCGTGAACTTCGATTGGCGCGGCAACTTGCAGAGCTACAACAACGAGAGCCAGCTTCAGTTGAACTTCCAGCGGCAAACTTCAATCGGGATTGGTCTTGATATTGGTTACGAGCGCGTCTTTGAAGAAGAGTTTGGCCCATCGCGCAAGTACTTCGGCACCAGCTGCGCGTTGAAGAACACTTGCACCTTCTGGGGAAATGACGCTGAGCGATCGGCGCCAAACGGCGGCATGTACATCTTTGCGCAGTCGAACGTGAATAAGAAGTTCAACTTCAACTTCTTCGTCGATAAGTCCTACAACAACCTGGATTACGATTTCGGCGCCGGTCCAAAGTTCCCACGCGCCAGTATCCCCGCCGTGACTGCGCGCAACGCGAAAGCGGCAGGCCTTTGCAACGGCGCGACGCTGCCGGTCGTTTGCCTTGCGCCACAGGATCCTGGCCCCGGCAAATTTTTCAACTTCAACGGCGGGATCACCTATCAACCTTCAACGCCGCTGAACATCAACGTCAGTTTCACGAAGCAGCGCTTGCGTCGTAACGATACCGGCCTGCTGGCGTTCGACGAGAACATCGTTTCGGTGAAAGCGACTTATCAATTCACGCGTTTCATCTTCGCGCGCGGGCGCATCGACTTTGATTCGATCGCCTCGAGTTACAAAGGACAGTTTCTGTTTGGCTGGACTCCGAATCCCGGCACCGCGCTTTACATCGGCTACAACGATGACCTGACTCGCAACGGCTTCAGCCCATTCACCGGCCAACTCGAACCGGGCTTTCGTCGCAACGGTCGCACCTTCTTCATCAAAATGTCTTACTTGTTCCGCAAGAGTTTCGGGTGATGTGTACCGCAAACTGGTAACTTGCGCTGCACTACGGAGTGTCAAGCTGACACCACCAGCCAGGGACTTGCGCCACCGCCACGCGCAAGTTATCAGTTTGCTAATCTGAAACGTCTTTACTCAGGAAGTACAACGTGTGACCTTCGGTGATGTTCGGCAATTGTCCGAAGACGCAATAGCCTAGTCCTTGGTAAAACGGGAGCGCCTGGAAGCTCGCGGTCTCCAGATAAATCAAAGGATGATCATGAGCCGCGGCGTAATCTTCGATCGCTTTCATTAATTCTGTTCCGTGACCGCGGCCCCGGTGATTGGCGTCAACCCACAGCGCGTCGATGTGCATGGATCGTCCCCAGAGACTGCCTTGCACGCCACCAATGATTTCACCGGCATCATCACGAACGAAATAGGCGATGGGGCGAGGCCGTTCGTTGCCGGTGCGATCCCGGTTGAAGGCGCGCACGCCGTCTAGGATCAACTTTGTTCTTTCGGAATTTGGATTTTCATCAAGTTCAAGTGTCATGCGAAAAGTATAACAAGGGAGTCGGGAGACGGGAGTCGGGAGTCATGGGTGATGGGTGATAGGGGTTTGCCCTGAAAGGGCTGAAGAGAGTAGCCAGGGGTAAGCGACGAAGTCGCGCCACCCCTGGGTCAAGTGAGTCTTGGAATCGCGCCCTGAAGGGGCGCAATAAACTTCTCGCACCCCTTCAGGGTGCAATTGATCGATCTAATAGTTTACCGGGGGTGTCGCGGTGAAGCGGCGCTTACCCCCGGCTACTTCATGTCACGCCGTCAGCGTGATGAGATGAAGCCCGATGAAAACAGAACAAACATCACTCCGCGAGCGTAAAAGGGAACGAAGTCCGAGGTAGCGTCGTCTAAGTTAACTCGGGAGTCGGGAGTCGGGAGTCGGGAGTCGGGAGTCGGGAGTCGGGAGTCGGGAGTCGGGAGTCGGGAGACGGGAGACGGGAGACGGGAGTCGGGAGTCGGGAGTCGGGAGTCGGGAGACGGGAGTCGGGAGTCGGGAGTCGGGAGTCGGGAGTCGGGAGTCGGGAGTCGGGAGTCGGAAGTTTCTGTACGCGCCCTCGCTTTTTCATTTTCATAATCGCGCTCGATCGAGTTAGTT